>Ga0209130_1000001_pt1 | contig 831557 bp, 750 predicted proteins | sample AraplaMF_Cvi_mLB_FD_184264 | JGI IMG/M metagenome (GOLD analysis project Ga0209130, IMG submission 184264) | Arabidopsis root microbial communities from the University of North Carolina, USA - plate scrape MF_Cvi_mLB (SPAdes) (version 2) | ecosystem: Host-associated > Plants > Roots >... | reverse complement strand
CTTTCGACTACGAATTCGGCGGCGTAACCTTCCAGGCACAGGCCGGCGTCGACTTCCGCGTCACCGACAACTGGTCGACCTTCGTGGAATACAAGGGCACCTATTCGCGCGTCGATGTTCCGATCGACAGCGGCGACCGCCTGAAGACGAATATCGTCACCAACGCGGTCAACGTCGGTATTTCCTACCACTGGTGATCGTCGCAAGCGATAAGCGCTGATACCCGACGCAGGTTGCTGCCCATCCCATCAGTAGCAATCATCGGGTCGGCGGTTTCGCGATAGCCGATCCGAGATCGGAAAAGCATCTGGCCGTATGGTGCATCGGCACGATATGGTCCTGTTGGCTTTATCCTCGGGACGGCTGCTGGGCCAAGCTAACAATGGTGTAACCGGCCACTAGGTCGCAAGGGACGGATTGTGCGTATTCTCCTGGTCGAAGACGACGAGATTATCGGTGAGGCGGTTCGCGATCACACGAATACGGCCGGTTACGCGACGGACTGGGTCCGCACGGTCGTCGATGCAGAAGCCGCAAGCAGGTCATTCGAATACGGGCTCGTTCTCCTTGATCTGCATCTTCCGGACGGCAACGGTCTGGTCTTCCTGGAATATTTTCGGGCGCGGGGCGGGGAGGCTCCAGTGATTGTCCTCACCGCCAAAGATCAAATATCAGACCGCATCGCCGGACTTAACGCGGGCGCGGACGATTATCTGATCAAGCCCTTCAACCTCGACGAACTCGAAGCGCGAATCCTTGCCGTTCGTCGCCGCTACGAGGGACGTCGGCGAAATACCATCGAGGTTGCGGATATCGTGATCGAGAGATCGTCGCACTCTATCAGCGTCGGCGGACAGGACGTTCAGTTGACTCCGCGCGAGTGGGCGTTACTCGATCTGCTTGTCGAGCGTCCGGGAAAACTCGTTACCCTGAAACGGATCGAGGACGCCCTTTATGCTTTCGGCGAGGAGGTCGAAAGCAACACAGTGCAGGTGTATATCAGCAGATTGCGCAAGAAGATCGGAATGGAGAAGATCAGGACCGCCCGAGGGCTCGGCTACATGCTGGCGGTCGAATGAGAAGAGATCGAAGCATCGTCCGACCTCTTATAGCCGCGCTCACAGGCGTGCTGGTGCTGTTCTGGCTTGGTGCCATCGGGCTTGGGATCTCGGTGATGCGGTCGGAGTTCGACGAGATCTTCGACAATGCGCTCGAGGAGACGACCGAACGATTGCTGGCGATCGTGGAAGAGGGACAACTGCCGAATGTTCAGGAGGGAGAGCAAGCGCATCGCGCGCCATCGACCCCGTCCAAAAAGGAATATCTTGTCTACCAGGTTCGCGGCAGGGACGGAGCGGTTGTCTTTCATTCGAAAGACGCACCGCTCGAGCCGTTCGATGTCCCTCTGACCGTCGGGTTTCACGACACGGACAAGTATCGATTTTATACGGCAATGAGCGCGGATGGCTCTCTCTTCCTGCAGACGGCGGACCGCTTCGGCCACCGGCGTGAGGCGGTGCGGGAGAGTGCGGTGACGATGCTCATCCCGCTTGCCATCCTGCTACCGCTCAGTTTTCTCCTGATGACGTGGATTGCCAGAAGAGCCGTCGATCCGATCAACAAGCTGCGTGAGGCGATCTCAAAAAAGGGCAGTGGCAACCTGTCGCCTGTCGAGACCGAGACCGTACCCCGGGAACTGAAACCCATCGCTCAGTCGGTGAACCTCCTCTTGCAGCGCGTGCGGGCGGCGATAGCCGCGGAACGAGAGTTCGCCACCAACAGTGCTCATGAGCTTCGCACGCCCGTGGCCGGCGCGCTTGCGCAGACGCAAAGACTTCTCGCCGAGTTGCCGGATGAGGTCATGAAAGCACGTGCACGCAATATCGAGGCGGCGCTCTTAAAGCTCGGGCGCACGTCGGAAAAGCTTCTCCAGCTTGCCCGAGCTGACGCCGGTCTTGGGCAGACGGCTGCGACGAGCGATCTTCGTCAGGTGCTTGACCTGATCATCCGCGACTATCGCCGCAGTCCTGCCACAGAGCACCGTCTCGCCTACAGCCCATCGGCAGATCCCCTTATGCGAGCCGTCGATGTCGATGCGTTCGGCATTGTGGTCAGCAACCTCATTGAGAATGCCATCCTCCACGGACGCCCCACCGGCATAATCGACGTATCGGTAAACAGCGACGGCAGCATCAGCATCTCCAATGATTGCGCGCTACTATCTGCGGCCGATCTGGATGGGCTGAAAGTCCGGTTTCGCAGAGGGGCGACGTCCGCCAGGGGCGCTGGTCTGGGGCTCTCCATCGCCGATACGATCGTCCGACAAATGGGAGGTGTATTGGAACTTCGATCGCCGGCGAGCGGCCGTTCTGAGGGGTTCGAGGCCCGCATCTTTTTGCCTGAATGACCGTCAGGCCCGAACAGCGTCGCGACGCCAGGACAGGGGCAGGAGCCGCCCATCGTTCGCGTAGCTGAAGACGAGTTGTCTGCGGGCAAACTGGTGGGCGAGCCAAAGCGTGAATGCGGCGCCGACCGCCCAGCCCATGATCGTATCGCTTGCCCAGTGTGCGCCGATCATCTGACGGGAGAGGCAGATCGCAACGCCAATTGCGACAACGAAGGGCCGGAGCGCCGGAAACGTCAATGCGACCGACATTGCCATCGCGCCCGCAGTTGCGGAATGGCCGGACGGGAAAGCGGCGAATTCCGAATTGAAAGCGAACGGTTTGAAATAGAACGGTCCGTCGACAGCAAGCAGTTCTGGCCGCGCCCGCCCCACGATGTTCTTGGCCAAGGCGCTTGCAATACCTGCGCCCGCTACAGACAGGAACAGGAAGGCGGTAATCGCGGTTGCGGCATTTACTTTGCGGACCGTCGAGCGGCACAAACCGCCGAGAGGCATCACGATGCGAGAAAGCAATATGACGCCCGTGACGGTCAGGAGGAGCTGACCTGTCCCGAGATCGCTCAGCCAGTTGATAATGCCGTGCAATTGTTTCGGGACGGATTGCATCCAGACACCGAGGGCGAGATCGGCCTCGTTCATGGTCACGAGCGACGCCAGGAAAAAGACGAGAAGTATGAAGGTGGGTCTCTCCAGGAGCGCTCTGCGCGAGGGCACGACCTGGACCTGGCTGGCAAAAAATCTCCGGTAACCTGCCCGCAAGCGCTTTCGTGCGCGTCCCAGAATTCGGTCTGTCGCCGCAACGAGAGCGACGAAGAGCAAGGCAGACCTTTTGGATATCGCGGGGACGTCGGTGGCTTCTACGCTCACTGTAATCGAACTTCCGTGGGTAATCTCGGCAAGAGGGGTGATCAGGAACATCACTCCACTGCGAAGTTCGATAGCCGATCAGACTGACAACAGCCTGAAGGCGATTTTCCCGGCTTGAGAAATTTGAGTGGAGGGAAGGGGACGTCGGCCGTTCACGCCAAGAATTTCTCGCTGGTGTGATGCTGACGGGAGGGCACGATGATGGCCACAGAGCATCTTTGCTGGAAGCCAGTATGAGAGCACGCGTGCAGAGAATTTCCGCCTCGTTGCCTCGGCCTGCGCGGCCATGGCGGATCGGTGCTCCCCTTGACGTGGGTATTCCACTGAGCTGCAGCTTTGGGCGGACGATATCGCCGCCGTCATAGATCAGCTCAACCCTTGCAAGCCGGTTCTTGCCGGCAAGGAGGCCTAGTCCTGACTGGCAACTACCGGCACTGTGCCTTCGTCCGGAACACGGGCCTCGGTCTGCCTGGCGGCTGACACAAGGCGCCGCTGTGCGCGGATTGCGTGCCATTGTTGGTCGATGAGAACGCCAATGAGGATAACACCACCCATGACGGCGAAATTTAGCGAAGAGGGGATGCCGAGCAGATTAACGAGGTTCTGCAACTCCTGGAGCAGGACCGTTCCGAGCACGACGCCGACGATCGATCCCTCGCCGCCGCGGAGCGAAAAGCCGCCGAGTACGGCAGCGGCAATCGCGTAGAGTTCATAGAACTGGCCATGGCTCGCCGGCGAGATCGAGCGCGTATACATGGCGAAATAGATCGCCGAAAGCGCCGTCAGCAGGCCGCAGATGACGTAGGCCGACATTACCATCCGGCCGGTACGGATACCCGAATAGCGGGCCGCTTCCTCGTTCTTGCCGATCGCGTAGAGATAGCGCCCAAAGATTGAGCGATGCAGTACCACCCACATGACCACGGAAATGATGACAAGCGCAATGAAGGTGTTGGGAACGCCATAGAACCGTCCGGCCGTCAGAAATTCGAGGTCCGGGAAGTTCTGACCGAACGCAAAGCCAGCCGTTCCGTCGGCCGTATAGAAGCGTGCCGCACCGCGATAGATAAGTAGGCCGCAGAGGGTGACGACGAAGGGCTGCAGGTTCAACCGGGTGATCAGCAAGCCGTGGATGGCACCTATAGCCGCGCCGAGCACGAGAATGAGTGGTAGCGCCAGCATCCATGGCATGTCCTGGACAGCGACGAAATCGACAAACAGCACCCCGAGAAGGGCCACGAGCGAGCCCACGGAAAGTTCGATGCCGCCTGTAATGATGACGTAGGCCTGGCCGATCGACAGGATACCAAACAGGCCGATCAGGTTGGCGGTATTCGCCAGGTTGATCGGCAGCAGGAAGCGCGGATTGATGATGGCGACGACGATACCGACGACGACGATGAGAAGCAGCAGTCCAAGATCTTTTTTGACCATGCGAGATCCATTCCCGATACCCAGTTATATTGCCGCAGCTGCTATTTTACGCCTTTACCGACAGCAAGCAAAAGGACGCTTTCCTGACTGAACTCATCCTCATCGAGGATGCCGGCGATCTGGCCTTCATGCATGACGGCAATGCGGTCGGAAACGCCGATCACCTCTTCCATGTCGCTGGAGATCATCAGGATCGCAACTCCGGCATCGGCAAGCGCCCGCATAAGTCCGTAAATCTCGTTCTTCGCGCCGATATCGATGCCGCGTGTCGGCTCGTCGAAGATCATCACCTTCGGGCTCATCGACAGCCATTTGGCAAGCACCACCTTTTGCTGATTGCCGCCCGACAAAGTGCCGGTTCGTGTCGAAACGGAGGGCGCCTTGATGCCGAGGCGGATGCGCTGCTTTTCGGCCGCCGCAATCTCCCGCTCGGCGGAAAGCATGAAGCGGCTGGCGAGCGCGGGAAGGTCGGCAAGGGTTATGTTCTGGGCGATCGGGAAATCAAGAAGTATGCCGTTACGCTTGCGATCCTCCGGTACCAGGAAAATCCCGCGAGCAACGGCATCCCGCGCAGAACGAAGCACGATTTCCTCTCGGTCCTGCACAATAGCTCCGCCGTAACTGCGGTCTATGCCGAAGAGCACCCTTGCGAGCTCGGTGCGGCCCGACCCGACGAGGCCGGCAAGCCCGAGGATTTCTCCATACCTCATTTCAAGATCGACGGGGCGACTGGGATAGGCCGCGGTGCGCACGCCGTTTGCTTTCAGCGCAACTGATCCAGGTGAGCGCTGCGGCTTTGCAGTACGAGCCGCAAGCGCCCGGCCGATCATCAGCTTGACCATCTGATCGTGACCAATGTCCTTTTTTGCGAGCGTGCCGACAAGGGCACCATCGCGCAGGACTACGACCCGGTCGGCGACGCGCTCAACCTCGTGGAGGCGATGCGAGATGAAAATCACACTGATGCCATCCGCCTTCAGCAACTTGATGATATTGAGCAGCCGTTCGGTTTCCGCCAACGGAAGGCTGGATGTTGGTTCGTCGAAGATGACCAGCCTTGCGTTGATGGATAGCGCCTTGGCAATTTCCACCATCTGCTGCTCGGCGAGCGAGAGCGATGCGACTGGCGTGTCGGCGGAGAAATGCGCGCCCACGCGCTTCAGAAGCGGCTTCACCATGTCCCTTAGTCGATCACGATCGACGAGCTTGAAAGGTCCCGCCTTCAGTGGTTCACGCCCGAGGAAGATATTGGCGGCGACATCGAGATTCTCAAAGAGATTGAGTTCCTGATGCACGAAGGCGATGCCGGACGAGATGCTCGATTCCACCGTGAGGTGACGAAGCTCTGTCCCGTCGAGCAGGATCTTTCCCCGGTCGGGGGCAATCACGCCGCCGAGGATCTTCATCAACGTCGATTTTCCGGCCCCGTTTTCGCCGACAAGGCCGATGACCTCGCCTGGCGCGATGTCCAGTGAAAGACCCTCGAGTGCGACGACGCCTGGATAGGTCTTGCCAACTCCGGAAAGCGAAAGGAACGGCGTTGAGGGCACGCCCGGTGACGGGATGTCGCTGCTATGATTCATCGCCTGCCCATGACTGCTGGTAATGTCAACGTATTCAGCGGCAGCGGCGAGGGCCGCCGCCGCCGCGAAGCCGGTTTATTTTCCGGCCATGGCCTTCAGGTTGGCGGCATATTTGTCCACGTCATCCTTGCCGATGATGACCGTGGGGATAATGATCAGGCCGTCGGCAGGAACGCCGGACTTGTCGCCCTTGAGGTAGGCGGCCATCAGTTTCATGCCCTGATAGGCCCATTCGAACGGCTGCTGGACGACGGTAGCGGCGATCGTGCCTTCCTTGACGCCCCCAAGTGTAATCGGGTCGTCATCAAAGCCGACGACGGTGATCTGGCCAAGCTTGCCTGCGTCACGAAGCGCCTCATAGATGCGCGGCGTGTTGTAGGAATAGAAGCCTACCATGCAAGTCAGATCGGGGCTGGCGACCAGCGCATCCTCGACGTTCTTCTTGGCACGAGTCTGGTCGATGTCGTCCCCGCGAACGTCCACCAGCTCGATCTTGGTGCCCTTGAGCCCCTCCTTCATGCCTTCGATGCGTTCGCGAGCATTATCGGCACCCAGCAGGCCGACGAAGCCCATGCATTTGCCGCCGTCCGGCATCGCCTTCTTGGCGATTTCGGCGGCCTGCTTGCCGGCATCAACGTTCGAGGAGCCGATATAGGCGACGCGATTGGTCTTCGGTGCGTCGCTGTCGGTAGTGAAGAGAGCCGTCTGCGAGCCGATTTTGTTGAGGCCGTCCGTCTGGGTCTTGGGATCGACGGCGGAAACCATGATCCCCTTGACGCCAGCACTGACGAGATCTTCCATCAGGCGCTGCTGAATGGCGACGGCCGCCTGCTCAGGATATTTGAGTTCCATGGTGTAATCAGGCATTTCGCTCTGCGCCTTTTTCACCCCCGCCTCGGCGGCTTTCCAGAAGTCGGACGCTCCGTTGACGACGAATGCGAGCGTCGGCTTGTCGGCAGCGTGGGATGCAGCCAGAGGCACCACGCTCAGCATCAACCCGGCGAAAAACAAGGCAGCATTCTTGCGTTTCATTTGTTTCATAATACTCCTCCCGAAGGCCGCAATTGCGAGGGCCCGTTCGCGACTTACGGTCGGCCGAATGCGCGCGCCCCCTCCAAGGGCCTGTCGCAAGGCGACGTCTGGCATGGGTGCCGATCGCCCTCCGACGGTATACCAGAATCTCAATTAGTAAATAGTAATATTAGTGGGAGTCGCAGGAGCTTCGGCATAGCAGTTCGATGGAGAAGTTGTACCCGCTGCCCCGCGACCACTTGTTCCTTTTTCAGGGGAACTCGCCATCACTCGATATCCTCGCAACCAACGGCCAGTCCGCCGGCAGCGCGCCGCCGGCGCCCAGTGCAATTCCACCGAGGCAGGTCCGTGTCCGAATTGCTGTTTTGCTGCAATCCCCGAATTGCGCGACTCAATCAGACCAGCGCAAGGGCTTCTCGTGTTCGCTAGAGCGGATACGAGATCAGAGGGCGCCGTAAATGGTATTGCGCAGGTCGACGGTAAACTGCCCCCACATGCCCTCCAGTGCAGTATTGGTCAGCGCCACGACCGTCAGTTCCTTCTGTGGATCCACGAACCAGCTGTGACCATAAACCCCGCCCCAGCGATAGGTGCCCTTTGACCATGGTACCTGCGCGGCGACGGGATCGGTGACCACGGCCCATCCGAAACCGAAGCCGATCCCGGGGTCCAGCGGCTGGCGCACGCCGCGTGCCTGGTCGCGGGTCATGAGGTCCACCGTCTCCCTGGAAAGAAGCGGTGCTCCGCCTTTACGGATCGTCTCCAGTATCGCGAGCACCTCACGCGCCGTCCCTGCCATGCCGGCGCCGCCGGAATGATAGGACTCGGGATCGAAGATGCGGTCTGGCGCGAACTTCACCGTTCCGGTCAATGCCACGACAGATGCTTCCGCTCCCATGCGCTCGGGCTCGGGCGAAGCGTTCTTATAGGCCGCCGCCAGTCTCTCGCAGTCAGTAATGTGGAACGCCGTGTCGCGTAGTCCAAGCGGGCCGGTCACAAGCCTTTCGATCGCCTCGCCAAGCCTGGTGCCGGTTTGCTTTTCGATGACACCGCCGATGACGTCCATCGACAGCGAATATTGCCAATTTGTGCCCGGCGTGAAGAGCAGGGGCGCGCTTGCGATACGCCGGAGGTTTTCGGCCAGCGACAGGCCAGGCTCCGCCAGCCCATCGGAAACGCCAGCGCGAATATAGGGGCCATTCTCCTCCGCGAACCCGTAGGTGAGGCCGGCCGTATGCGTCAGGAGATCGCGGATAAGGATCACCGGTTCGTTGCCGTCCGCGAGACGCGGCCGGAAATCCGGCAGCCATCTCGTCACGGGATCGTCCAGTTCGATCAGCCCCTGTTCGACAAGGCGCATGGCCGCAATCGCAACGATCGGCTTCGTTACCGATGCCAAGCGGAAGATCGTATCCTCCGTCATGGCGCGGTTCGCCTCGCGGTCGGCCAGGCCGGCAGCGCGGTGGTAGACGAGTTCCCCATGCCGAGCAACGAGAACGACCGCACCCACGAGCCGACTTTCGAAGAGCGTGTGATCGATGACGGCGTCGAGGCTTTTAGCCAGGGAATTGTCTGCAACAGCAGTTTCGAGAGGGAGACTCATGCGACCAAACCTCCTATATCACAATGATCGTTCCTGAATAACCTGAATCGATTTTGATTTCTAGAGTGATCGTTGTGAAAAATAAGGATAGCGATAAAGAATCCACGGCACGCAAGCGTGGCCGCCCGCCCGCTTTCGATCGCGAGACGGTGCTTGCGGCGGCGCGCGACGTTTTCTGGGAGCATGGTTACGACGGCTCGTCGATTGCCGATCTCACGGCATCCATGGGCATCACGCCGCAAAGCCTCTATGCGGCGTTTCAGTCCAAGGCAGACCTCTACCGGGAGGCTCTTGACCAATATCGCCGTATGCCCCGGCCCTATCCGGGCAATCCGTTGAGGGAGCAGATTGATACGGTTTCCGCCTTCGAACGTTTCCTGATAAATTCGGCAATGATCTTTACGGCCCCCGATCACCCGAAAGGCTGCATGATTTCCACGGCCGTGCTGAACTGTGCCTTGGAAAACGAAGATATTGCCCATCATGTGTCTTCGCTTCGCCAGCAGACGCTCGATGCCTTCACCGCGCGTATCGAGAGCGGAATAGCGGATGGGGAGCTTCGCCCCGACACGAATGCAAGATCATTGGCGCGTTTTCTGGGCGCGATCGTACAGGGCATGTCCGTCCAGGCGCGTGACGGGGCCACGTCGGAGGAACTGATGGAAATGGTGACGCACGCCATGAACGAACTCGGCCGCTACCATTCCAGCTGAAGAAGAGCTGATACGCGCTGTGTACCCGAAGGCTATGCGTGGTGAGCTGACATCGCCCACGCGATGCCAGCAAATCAGCCCCACAGGCCGAGTGCGATTGCCGACTTTGGGTCCACAACATCTTCAGTACTTTGTGACGGCAGCATCGCTGGCGAGCTTGCGCTCCAATTGCCTTCTGAACTCCTTCTTCTGAACGTTCGACGCGAACCGGGTCTTCCTCAGCGAATCCTCCGCCACCCGAGATACGGATGTGCCGAGAATGCGCTGTAACGTCGACATCAAGGTTGCCTTGTCGTTGTCGAAATCGCCGTGATGTCTGGCGTCGCTTGCGCCGCCTGGCGCGAGGAGCCACCGGAGGCGGTCTCCGTCGAATATAGATGCCTGGGATGCGTCCACATCCTTCGCCAGGCCCAACAACGGAATTCCAGGCCGTATGGCGGGGATGTGCGGGGATTTTTCGAATGCGTTGCTGACGAGATAGAGCAGCGACTTATGATAGATCTGGGCGCAGTCGTCATCCTGTTCCGTTGCGTCGTCCAGCGTATAGAGATCGAATTCTTCGATCGCCTTGCTCTTTATTGCAGGAAGATACGCCTTTTTGAAAAGTTCGATCGTGCAGGCCGGAGCCCAGAGGTTCAAGCTTTTGATCGGGACTTTCGCCGCGGCGAACTTCTCGACCAACGGGGCGTGGAATATCGATCCGGCGCTGTGACCGACCAGGTGAATCTCATCGATTGTTCCAGCTTTATACAGGTCGATAAGGTGATCACCGACGAGCCTTGCCGAGCCTTTCTTGTTGCTGGTAGCCAGGAGCGCGTTCTCCTTCATCTCGTCCCAGAGAGCTTTCCCGCCCAGATTCCTCGCAAGCACTTCGAGAGTGTCGTCAAGCCGATCGAGCATGAAGTCCTTGGCCCGGTCGAGAACGTCCTCGTCACGGCGGCGTCCGACGGCATCGCGCAGAATGTTCTCGATCGTCGTCCACGCGTCCGAACGCCAGATGAAAGATAAAGGATAAACCTGCGACTGCAGTAGTGGCGCGAGATTGCTCGACACCGTTTGAATTGCGCCGTCCTGACCAACGAGGCCACCGTGGGCGTACAAGAGTACCCTTTTCCGCTTCCAGGATTTCATCGCCGCGGGCATCCGCTCGGTAACGAGCGTCTTTAACCCATCCGACGTCAGACCATAGGTGCCCTTGTCGTCCAGAACTCCGTCGTTCTTTGAGGTTATGATGTACGGCCTCAGATCGGCGTAGATCTGGCTCTCGTAGCTTCGCGGCGCGTTGGCACGCATATTGGCGGTCGCCAGGGAGGAGGTAAGATCGACGGGCGCACCGAGAGCGGCGACCCAGACATCCGAGCCGTTTGCAAGCCAGTCGGCATAGGAGAGATTCGCGAGCCCGCCCATGCCCCATTTGTCGCCCCAGCTGTTCTGGATCCAGAAGCCGCGCCTGTCGAAACCGACGATGGCGAAGGCGTGTCCACCGATCACACCGGGACGGTACTCGATGTTCTCGTCGCCAGACTTCACCGCTTGCCAGCCGTCGTGTACGCGAGCGGTGGCATATAGTATCCCTGTCTCGGAAATCGCGGCGTGCATCGACACCAGGTCTTTATGATTGACCCGGAAATATGCTCCAAGCGGCCGGGCCAAAGCATCTGCCGACCGTTTTTCTTCGAGGGTCGGGTCAGGGTCTCGCTCCTTCCAGAGTGCGTAAGCACAGAGGCCATGTTTGAACCAGCCTTTCATCGCGCCGCGCGCGCTCGAGCCGTTGTAATTCTCGCCGGGCCATTCGTCGTAGCGCTTTGCCATCGCATACAGCATCCACGCGCTGACTTCGTCCGCGGTTGGATTCTGGCCTCTTGCTCTCAGCAGGTAATTCGCCACGGTCGCGAGACCGAACCCCGTACACGCTCCCTCGCTTCCTTGATCCAGGATCGGGATCTTGAAGTTACGATATGCCTGCAGGTCCGATTTCGCCGGGACACGGACCAGCGTTGGTATGAAGATCGTATCGCGAAAGTCTATTGTGTCCGGTAACGCATCGAATGTGCGTGCTGGGTCTTTCTTGGACGTTGGCATGCTGGACCTCCGGTGCTGAGACGAGTGATTATGAGAGGAAAAGCAGATCCGTCGGGATCCTCAGCATCGACCGATCGCAGGGCTCTTCGCGTCGATTGTCAGTGGTTCCGCAACGAGATTAACGCTGGTCGGCAGGAATATCGGCACAGGACTGACTTTGGCCGGCAGCAGCAATCCAACAGGGAAAGGATAGCTGTTCGACCAGGTCAGATCCGACGTTCTCCCGCCTAGCTTTCTCCAGTGTGATCTGCCGTATTCTCTTGTTTCCGTCGTAGAAGAGTAGAAAGCGGTAAATGTGATCGGGGATTTTCGCCGCTGCCTTTGCGTCCGTCATCGATGTTGTCGTCGACGTGTTGCTTTGCGAGCCTGTGGTCGAACCTGACGCGGGCACGATCGGAGGTTCGGTGGCGACGTTTGCCAAAGCGTCCAGTATCTGGCTCCGACGTGTGGCTACAATTGTGATCGGGCTCTGTTCTGCTGAGGTGACGGAGTATCGATTGAGCCTGAACCCGTCCAGGCAGGCGGCGACTTCCGTTCTCGACTTGTTGACGCCCGTGCAGGAAAGCACGGCTTCTCCGGTATTGTCCTCGACCTGCTCGAGATTGTCGGCAATCTGTTCCAGGTAGATCGAATTTGGCTTGAAGCCGAGACGCAAGCCCGTCGCGAAATAATCGATCAGCCTTTTATCCGGAAGAACCTCAAGATCGTCGGGAATTATCTTGAAGTCCGATAACTTGTTCCAATCGCGCCCCTGGAAGCACGTCCTGGAGCCGCGGGTATAGAGGTCCTGCCTGCCGCCCATTTCCAGCAATTCGTAGATTGTCCGGAGCGTGTCGATGTCATTAAAGCCGAAATTGCTGAAAATTGTCTGCCGAAGCTGCCGGCAGTCGTTTTCGACGATCGGGCCTGTTCCGTATGCGACTTTCGAAAGCATCGCGCGTTTATCGTCATCCGCGGCAAGGCTGGAGAACAGGGTATTCTTCTGATCCCCGATTGCCGGCATTTGGATCGACAGCATATTCGTATTGACGTTCGAATAGTCCGGTGCGGGCAGATCCCGGGTTAGCTCGCTCCAACCTATGTCGTTGCCGGCGACCATCGATCTCCGGAATTTTACAGTTGCGGTCAGAGTGCCAACCTCATCATCGCCTTGCGGAGTGGTGAGGACGAGAACGCGTTTGATCACACCGTCACGCGATCTCTCGGCGAAACCGAAGGTCGCGTTCGATGACTCTTCGAAGCTATAGTAGGAGGTGAGAATGCTGTCGGTAATTTCGGTCGCCGCGTCCAGCGCAGGTTTCGCCGCCTCCGAAATAACTCCTCCTCCGGCGACGTCTATGAGCGGCTTAACGCGATCCAGCAGGGCTTTCACATCGAAGTTCGCCTTGGTCGTCGCACGGGCCTTCAGGACGAAGCTCAGAGGGTCGTTGTCGTAGCGTATATACGGCGTGCTGAACTCAAAATCGCTATTGGTGCCGAACGTGCGCTCGGTGTTGTTGGCCATGTAAGAATAGATTGGACGCTCGGTCGATACGTAGCTACCCAACCGCGGTGCCACCGAAATCGTGATTTCATCGGTGTCAGCCGACGTGAAAATCCGCTTGAACATCGCGCCGATCGACGCGGTGCTTCGCGATCCCGGCGGTCTCGACTTAAGTTCGAAACGGAACGTCAGAGCGGCGTAGTATTCGCCGGCTTGAGGGATGAAGCCGCCGTTCCAGTTGTCGCAGCTTGTCTGGTTTATATTCAGACCACGCCACGACGCACTGCCTTGGCCCTGGCACGTCTGTTGAGCGCCAACGCCTCCACTCATCGCGAAGAACAGGAAGAAAATCAGAAGCAACTTCCGCATTCCAGCCCCCCGCCAGACGACCTGAATCGACATGCGTGCACGGCCGGCACGCGTTCATCTAATCCATGTCATGAAGAAAAATTGCAAGTTTAAGTAAAGTCAGTCGTCGGATTTTGTCAAGCGATATCCGCCTCAGATCGAGGCCGCGTGAATGCGCGACGATGCAGGCGTCGAGGCGAAATGGTTGGCGATATAGGCGCTCAATACCTCCGAACCGGCTGCGGCTTCTCTTGCAGAACGTGCTACCGCTTCTGAAGCGAACGCAAATACTTCGACATGAAATGCGTAGCTTGCGGTCATGCCGGACACGACCAACGTTGTGAATGTAAGTGCCTGCAGCTTCGTCCTCTAATACCCAAGGGGCGCCGATTGCTGCGATGGGCGGTACCGAAATCCATTTGCAAACTACATTAGATTGCATTACCGTCCATAACACTTGGGGGTTATAAACCTCGCATTGCATTTCGGCTTTTTGTTTTCCTGTTGCTCGTCATTCGGAAGGCCCTGCATGCACCCAGATAGCCAGTTCACACACGCCGACAACGCGACCCTCATCTTCAACGAGCTGAAATTTCGCTCGCTGACGGTCAAGAACCGGCTCTTCCGATCCAACATATCAGGCCAGTTCGACGACTATAACGGCCACGGCGGCAATGCCCGGCTGAACTGGGAGGAGAAGTTCGCGCGGGGCGGGATCGGCTGCATCATTTCATCCTTTACCCCGGTCTCCGTGCGCGGCCGTATCCTCGTGCGTTACGCGATGATCGACGACGACGACAAGATCCCGTTCTGGCGGGAGGTCGGCCACCGCGTCCACAGCCATGACTGTCGGTTCATCATGCAGCTCAGCCATTCCGGCCGCCAGCAGGACATGGGCGGCGTCGAAAACCTGTTCAACAGGGGCCTGAGCTCGACCAACAAGAGCGACTACTTCCATGGACTGCTCGCCCAGGCGATGACGAAACCCGAGATCGCCGAGGTTGTTGAGCAGTTCGCGCAAGGGGCGCGGCGCGCACGCGAGGCAGGGCTCGACGGTGTCGAGCTTCACGGCGCCAACGGCTATCTACTGACGCAGTTCCTGAGTTCCGGCATCAACGACCGGACGGACGAATATGGCGGCGGCTGGGAGGGGAGGGCGCGTTTCGTGCTCGAGATCGTCAGGGCGATCCGCCGCGAGGTTGGCCAGGACTTTCATTTGCAGATGAAGATCAACGGCGTTGACCACAATGACTGGCTCTATCCCTGGATAAAAAAGGGCAACACGCTCGACGAGACCGTCAAGATCTGCACGATGCTGCTCGACGGGGGCAAGGGCGTCGACTCCTTTCATGTCTCCAGCGGTTCGACCTTTCCGCATCCGCGCAATCCGGCCGGCGACCTGCCGCTGAACGACCTGCATCGGTGGTACGACGGCATGCTCTCGCAGGGCACGCGAGCGCCGATGAATTATGCGATCTTTTCCAATCCCCTGCTGGGGCGCGCCTTCCAGGCGCTCTGGCGCTGGCGTCGGGGCAAGGTCATCGAGGGCATCAATCTCGATTATGCGCGCGCCGTTTCCGAAGCGATCGGCAAGATCGACCCTGCGATCAAGGTGCTCTGTACCGGCGGGTTCCAGCATGCCGACAGGATCGCCGAGGCCATCCGCTCGAAAGCCTGCGACGGCGTCAGCATGGCCCGCCCGCTGGTCGCCAACAACGATCTGCCGAAGATCCTCGCCGAGGCCAACGGCCCGGAGAAGGAATGCACCTACTGCAACAAGTGTCTGCTCAACGATCTCGAAAACCCGCTCGGCTGTTATGACCTCAGCCGGTTCGACGGCGCGACTTTCGAGGATCGCTACAGCGAGATGATCAAGCAGGTCATGTCGGTTTTCGAGCCGCCGACCTTCCATTGAGGCCCGCATCGCACGCGCATTCGGAGGGGATCCATGAGCCGCGACAACGACCGCAAGACACCCGTCGAGATCGCCGTCGCCCGCCACCGCCGCTGGTGGCTGGCGGTCGTCGTGCTGCTGTTGCTCGCGCTCGTCTACTATCTGGTTTTCGTCAACCAGTACGTCGTCGCGTTCAAAAGTCAGAGCGAGCATTTCATGCATGGCTCGATCGGCAGCGAGACGGCGACGGGGCCGCCCTATTGGGTCTTCAAGGCCTTGCCGGTCATGTATGCCGACAAGCTCGGGCCGGAAGGCTGGAGCCGCTTCGGTTTCCTCTACGAAAAGCCGGGCGACGATCTTCCGATCGGGGTGTCGCGCCGCGTGGTCTCAGGCGTCGAGCGGGTCTGGCTCAACTGTTCCGTCTGCCATGTCGGCACCTATCGTCTGCCCGGCGATCCGGTTCGCCACCTCATTGCCGGCGCGCCGTCCAACAATCTGCGTCTGCAGGAATTCATCCGTTTCTTCATCGACGTCGGCCGCGATCCCGGCTTCACCGCCGACACGCTGATTGCGACGATCGATAGCCCCAAGGTTGGAGGCGACCTCAATGTCTTCGAGCGGCTGATCTATCGTTACGTGGTGTTTCCAAGGGTCAAGAGCGCCTTCCTCGATCTCGGCACCCAGCTCGATTTCGTCAAGCGTCAGGAGGATTGGGGGCCCGGCCGCGTGGATACGTTCAATCCTTACAAGGCGCTGCAGTTCAACTTCCCCATGGACGAGGCCCATATATCAGGCGCGGCGCTGAACGGCTCTTCCGACTATCCCGCCATTTGGCGCCAGCGCCCCCGAGAGGGCATGAACCTCCATTGGGACGGCAACAATGATTCCGTCGCCGAACGAAACCTGAGCGCCGCACTCGGCGCCGGCGTGACGCCTGTGACGGTCGACCGGGCATCGATCGCGCGCATCGAGGACTGGATGTGGGACCTGCCTTCGCCCCCATTCCCCTCCGCAGCCAAGATCGATCAAGCGAAAGTGGCTGAGGGCAAGACGCTGTTCCTGCATTACTGTGCCGATTGCCACGGCTTCAAGGATGCGAACGACTACAGCTACGACAGGCGGCGTTTCACACGCCTCGGTAAGACGGTTCCGCTCGCTGATATCGGCACCGATACCGGACGCTGGACCTCCTATACGGCAAATTTTGCCGCTGAGCAGAACCTGCTTTACGCCGGCTATCCCTGGCGCTTCAGCCGCTTCCACAAGACGGACGGCTATGCCAACCACCCGCTCGACGGCATCTGGGCGCGCTCGCCCTATCTGCACAACGGCTCGGTGCCGACGCTACGCGATCTGCTCGAGCCGAGCACCAGGCGGCCGCCCGTCTGGTTTCGTGGCAGCGACGAATTCGATCTCGCCAGGGTGGGCTACCGCTCGGATCAGTCGGCCGGGGGGGATCTCTTCCGCTACGACACGACGCGGCCCGGCAATGGCAATACCGGCCATGAAGGATATCGCTACGGCACCGAGCTGCCGGACGCGGCAAAAGACGCCCTAGTCGAATATATGAAAACGCTATGACCCAGTCGCGCTCGCTCAGCAAATGGAAGGCACGGCATGCGGTCCTCGTCTGGATCGGCATCCTTCTGAACTTCGCCTTCGTCCTGCCGCTCATCTTTTGTCCGGAATGGATCCTCGGCCTCTTCGGAATTACCGTCAACCAGCTGATCTGGCCGCGATTTGCCGGTCTGCTGCTCGGAATCCTGTCGATCTTCTACATTCCGGCGACACTCGATATCGACCGCTACCGCGTGTTCGCCTGGCTCGCGGTCTTCCCCTCCCGTACGCTCGGCACGGTTTTCTTCTTTTTTGCCGTCTTCGTCTTCGACCAGCCGCTCGGCTATCTCGCCGGCGTCTTCCTCGACGGATCGGTCGGCATCGCGACGCTTTTCTGTCTCCTGCGCATCCTGCGGCTCGAACAGAATATCGCCGAAGGGAGACCGGCATGAGGCGCGTCTTCTGGAAATGGCTTTTCGGCGTTCTGGTCCTGCTCGTCGTCGGCGCCTTCGCGCTGTTCTTCCTGCTCTTCCGGCCGGTGGCCCAGCCGCGGACGAACGATCTCGCGGAGGTTTTCAATCACGGTTCGATTGGCAATGAAGAAGCGCAGGGCATTCCCTACTGGATCTGGCGCGTCCTGCCGCAGCTCTTTCCCGAGCATCTGCCCGCCAATGCCGATGGCTACGGCGCCTTCGGCCTCTATTGGCGGGCCGGCGACGAGGTTCCGGTCGGCCTTTCGGTCAGGACGCTCGGCGTCATCGAGCGCGTCGCGCCGAACTGCGCCTTCTGCCACCAGGGCAGCTACCGGCTTCGCGCCGACGAGCCGGCGCGGCTGGTCGAGGCGGGGCCGGGAACGAGGGTCAATCCGCAGGCCTATATCCGCTTCCTGATCGCCGTCGGCGCCGATCCGCGCTTCACCGCCGACCGGGTGATGGCGGAGATCGGCAGGATCTACGACATGCCGCTCTGGGAGCGGGCGCTCTATCGTTTCGTCCTGATCCCAGCGACCCGGTCGGCCCTGCAGGAACAGGGGCGACGCTTCGCCTGGATGAAGGATCGGCCGGACTGGGGTCCTGGCCGGATCGATCCCTTCAATCCGGTCAAGTTCCAGAATCTTGAACTGGGCGACGATCACACGATCGGCAATTCCGACATGATGCCGCTGTGGTCGCTTGCCGATCTCGCCGCCACCAACACGCGCCGCTTCTCGCTCCATTGGGACGGCTTGCAGACCGACCTCTACGAGACCGTAGTTTCCGGTGCGATCGGTGACGGCATGACCTACAAATCCTACGGGGGGACGGAAGAGGGCCTTCGCCGCATTACCGATTTCATTCGCCTGCAGGGACCGCCGCCGTCGCCTTTTTCTCCGCTCAAGCCAGAAGCCGATTCCTATCATGTCGATGCGGCGGCGGTAGACGCCGGTCGAGCGATCTATTTGGCGCAATGCGCCGTCTGCCACGATGCCAAGGGTGCGCGCTACCGGACCCCGATCTCGATCGTCGAACTCGGGACGGACCGCCATCGCCTCGACATGTGGACCCCCGCGGCCCGCGACCGCTACGCGGATTACGAGCCCGGTTATGCCTGGGGTTTTACCGACTTCCAGAAGACTGACGGGTATGTCGCGACGAGTCTCAAAGGTCTCTGGCTGCGCGGTCCCTACCTGCACAATGGCAGCGTCCCGACATTGCGCGCCCTGCTGCTTCCACCGGCCGAGCGGCCGATACAGTTCTACCGCGGCTACGATCTGGTGGATGCCGAGAACGGCGGCTTCGTGAGCGCGCGTGACACAGCGGGGCAACAGTACGGCACGCTTTACGATACGAGCCAGCCTGGCAACGGCAATGGCGGCCACCTCTGGGGCACGGATCTGCCTCAGGAGGCGAAGGAGCAGCTGCTTTCCTATCTCAAGACACTTTGACCATCAGGAGGGGTCGATGGCAAACGTCAGACAGCGCATCGTACGGTTTCTCGGCTGGATCGTGGTGGCGGTCGTCACTCTTGCCGTTGTCGCCATTGTCGGGGTTGCGCTCATCGTCTGGTGGCTGATCGAGCCGGATTCCGGCCAGTTCGGCCGCGTCGAGGATGAGGCGAAGAAAGTCGACCGTAAGGTCGAGGAGTTTCCAGGGGCGAGCGAGCCTTACTTTGCGGCGATGGACAAGGGCCTGCTCTTGCCGCCGGCAGCCGGCGTCGATTATCCCGCCGAGATCAAGGAGGTCGCAAGCGCCACCGGCCTCGATCCGGAGGCCGTTCGCAAGGCGGCGATCCGCGGTCAGAATGCCTGGATCGTCTGGACAGGCGGCAACGACAAGTTCTGGGATTTCGCCGCCCGTGCCACGATCGGCTCCTTCGATCTTCTGAAAACCATTTCGTCCCATCCGACGATGGCCTATGGCCGCGACAATCGCTTCCGCTATCTCGGGCTCGTCAATGAGCCCTGCTTCACGGCCGCGAAGAGCGCCGATCCCGATCATTGGGGCCTGTGGCTCGATCAGCGCGACAAGGACTGCGCAGCCGACAGTTTCGGCGGAAATGCCGAGGCCGATGCCCGTTATCCCGGCGTGCAGATCGGCTCGCGCGGTACCACGGTCAAGGTGAAGGGCGAAGAGAAGAAAATCCCGGTCGGCTCCTACTATGGCGAGCCGACAGGCGTCATGGGCCTGCGTCTCTTCCCTAACCCCGATTTCGACAGCAAGGCCGCCGAACATTGGGATGCGCTGCGCTACTACACCGATCCGTCCTATTACAACGACAAGGATCTCGTGCGACCTTATCGCGTCGGGATGTCCTGCGCCTTCTGCCATGTCGGTCCCAACCCGATCAATCCGCCGAAGAATGTCGAGAGCCCCGAATTTTCTGAAATCTCCTCCAATCCCGGCGCCCAGTATTTCTGGGTCGACCGCATCTTCTTCTGGAACACCAAGCCGCGCGCAAAGCCGGGGGAGCCGGCCCAGAACGAAGGCAACTTCCTCTTCCAGCTCTTCCACACGAATCCGCCGGGTTCGCTCGATACGTCGCTGGTCTCGAGCGATTACATGAACAATCCCCGCACCATGAACGCCGTCTACGACGTCCTGGAGCGGCTGCGCATCGGGGCGAAGACTGGCAAGGAAATCATCAAGGGGGACGAGAAAGACAACAAGCAGGCGCAGGACTATCCGCAAACCGCAGCCTTCGGTTCACTCTACGACAAGGCGACCGGCACCGTTGCCTCAATGCGCGTCCTGAAGGACGGCGCCGATTCCGTCGGCACGCTCGGCGCGCTCAATCGAGTCTATCTCAATATCGGCCTTTTCAGCGAAGAATGGCTGCTGCATTTCCGCCCCTTCCTCGGCGGGCAAAAGATCTCGCCGATCCGCATTGCCGATGCCCAGAAGAATTCGGTCTACTGGCAGGCGACTGAGGCGATGACACCAGACATGGCGATATTCTTCCTGGTTGCCGCCCGCGCCGATCATTTGAAGGATACGCCGGTCGGGGAAAAGGTGCTCGAAGCGCGCAATCCGGTCGAGGTCGAGCGCGGCAAGATCGTCTTTGCCGAAAACTGCGCGGCCTGCCATTCGAGCAAGCAGCCGGTGCCGGCACCGGATCTCGGCGTCGATGAGGGCATATGCGCCGGCGGCGGGGCCGGCCCGCATTATCGCGAATGCTGGGATCGCTACTGGGCCTGGGCCCAGTCAGATGCCTTCAAGGCAGGCATGGTCAAGCTCGTCACCGAGAAGGATGCTGATGGAAAGGACTTCCTCGACGGCAATTACCTTTCCACGGAACGGCGCGTGCCGATGGATGTCGTGCGCACCAATGCCTGCAGCGCGATCGCCACCAATGGGCTTTCGGGCGATATCTGGGACAACTTCACCTCTTCTACCTACAAATCGCTGCCACCACCGTATGAGGTGACCGTCAATCATCCGGTTTCAGGGGCGGCGACGCCGCTGCAGGCGGCAGGCAACGGGCGCGGCTATCTGAGGCCGCCCTCACTCGTCAGCCTCTGGTCGACAGCGCCCTTCCTGCTCAACAATTCGGTTGGCCACGAAGACAGCTATTACGGGACCGACTACTACAATCAGGACTATGCCGGCGGTTACGGCACCGGGCGAGGCACCTCTTGTCCGGCGGCGGACGCCCGCGATCCCTATATGCCCTGCATCGAAAACAGGCTTGCGGTCTTCGATCGGTCGATCCGCCAGATGCTCTCGCCGCAGACGCGCCGCATGGACAAGATGACTGAGGCGCCGGTGCCCGGTTATATCTACCGGACGAGCGCTCCCTCCTGCCTGATTGTGCCGCCGGGCTTCGTGCCCGATAAGGTGCGGCCCTTCACCGGCCTGTTGAGCCGAGTTGCCGGTTGGGCCTTCAAGAAGGACGGCTCGATCACTATCGGCCCGTTCCCGGCCGGTTTCCCAGTCAACGCGCTGACCAATACCGAGCTGCTGCCCGACAATGACGAGGAGGACAAGTTCGCCAACTACAAGAGGCTGATCGCCAACGGCCCGGCGCTGATCGGGGCCTTCTCCGAGCTCGGCGGTCAATGCACGCCGGAAGAGCTTGCCGATCCCGCCGTGCTCGCCAAGGCCGAGAAAGTGGTGCGAGACACCAGGCTCGTCGATCGCCTTGTAGGCTTGAGCAAATGTCCTGACTATGTCGTCAATGGCGGGCACACATTCGGCGCCGATCTTCCGCAATCGGACAAGAACGCCCTGATCTCCTATCTGAAGCAGTTCTGACCATGTCCGGCGGGCAGACCTACGATTATATCGTCATCGGCAGCGGAGCGGGCGGCGCCGTCGTCGCCGCGCGGCTCGCCGAAGAGGGGCGGACCGTACTCGTCATCGAGGCCGGTGGCGATCCGCTCGCCAAAGTGGACGACAGTTCCGACATGCCCCTTGCCGATGCCTCCCGCGTGCCGGCCTTTCACGCCTTTGCCTCGGAACATCCCGGCATGGCCGAGAACCATTGGGTGCGCCATTACGAAAACCAGGAGATGCAGGAGCGCGACTGGCGTTACTGCAAAGAAAAGGACGGCGTGCTCTATCCGCGTGTGCGTGGGCTCGGCGGCTGCACTGCCCATCATGCGATGATCATCGTGAGGCCCAATCATTGCGACTGGAACCACATCTTTGCGATCACCGGCGACGAGAGCTGGAAGGCCTCGCACATGCAGGGTTATTTCGAGCGCATCGAACGCTGCCGCTACCGCTTCTTCCTGTGGCGATGGCTCGCCGCCGCAACGGGCCTCAATCCGACCGGCCACGGATGGTGGGGGTGGATGACGACGGAGCGGGCGCTGCCGCTCAGGGTCCTGCGAGACTGGCCGCTGTGGCGGGCACTGCTGCGCAGCGTCGGCGCAGCCGCCGATGCTTTCGGCAAGAGGGGCTCCGACTGGGAGACGACCGAGATCGACCCGAACGACAGCCGCAACTGGAATGTCGGCGCCTGTGGCGTGCGCGTCACGCCACTTTCGACGCGCCGCCACACCAGGCACGGGCCGCGTGAGCGGCTACTCGACGTGCTGAAGCGGCACCCGGACCGCCTAGCGCTTCGTTTGAATACCACGGTCACGCGCATTGAATTTGACGGCAAGCGGGCGGTGGCGGTCCGCTGCGTCGACGGTGAGGGACGTGAGCAGGTCATCCGGGCCGGGCGCGAGATCATTGTGTCGGGCGGCGCCTTCGCCTCGCCGCAGCTTTTGATGCTCTCCGGCATCGGCGATCCCGCGCATCTGCGTAAGCACAAGATCCGTGTCGTCGAAGCGCTTCCAGGCGTCGGGCGGAACCTGCAGGACCGCTATGAGGTCGGAGTCGTCAGCCGGATGAACGAACCCTGGTCGGCGCTCAAGGGCGTGACCTATACGACGCGCGACGCTCACTACAGGCGATGGCGCAGGTTCCGCATCGGCAACTATACGAGCAACGGCGTCATGTTTTCCCTGACGCTCAAATCGCGCGACACGCTGACCGAACCGGACCTGCATTGTTTCTCGCTGCTGGCCGATTTCCGCGGCTATTATCCCGATTATTCCGCGCGCATCCGCAAGCCGGATTACATGACCTGGGCGATCCTCAAGGCCTATACCGAAAATCAGGGCGGAACGGTCCGGCTGAGAAGCGCCGATCCCGCTGTCCTGCCTGCCGTCGTCTTCCATTCCTTCTCCGAGGGGACCGGCAATTACGACCTCGACCTCGACGCCGTTGTCCATGCCATTCGCTTCGTCAGGAAGGTCAACGATGCCATGGATGATATCATTGCTTGCGAAGAGGAGCCCGGCCGGCAAAACGAGAGCGACGAGGCGCTTCGGAATTACGTCGCCGAAAATGCCTGGGGCCACCATGCCTGCGGCACCTGCGCCATCGGTCCTCGGGAAGATGGCGGCGTGCTCGACAGCCGTTTCCGGGTGCACGGTATCGAAGGCCTGCGCGTCGTCGATGCTTCGGTCTTCCCTCGAATTCCCGGATACTTCCTTGCCACGGCGGTCTACATGATCGCCGAGAAGGCGGCTGACGTCATTCTTGCCGATAGCTGACGGAGTACGGCCATGAACGAACACCGGCCCCATTGGAAACCAGCATCTGGTATGCTCTCCTGGTGACCGGCTTTGCCGGATGGATCGCCCTTTCCCCGGTATCCTGTTCGACCCGCTGATGGAAATCCTGCAGGGTCTCGTCATTGTCGTTGCTGTGCTTCATTCGGCAAACACAAATGGCGGGGAAGGATCATTGAGTGCATCAAGCGGGCCTTCCAAGGCGGTGCGGGGAGGAACCAGCTCCGGCTCGATCATGATCGTCAAAGGCTTCGGCTCTTCGAGAAGGTCGAAACCCCGCTCCAGCATTTTCGAGATATTCGGCCTGATCATGTAAACGGGAAAGGGCAGGAATGAAGCGAACGGATCGTAGTCGAAGCATCCAACGACTATGTCTCCGAACGCCTCTCCGTCGTGGCGCCCCATGAACCGCAATAGCCCTTCAAAATTGATGGACGAGTTGATGAAGAAGCATTTGGGCAGTCTTCCGTGCTTGTCGAAAAAGCGGTCGAACGCGAGCGCCGTCGCGCCAGGCGAGTAGCCTGTGATCTCGATATCTCCTTTTGTGACCGCTCCAAATACGGATTGCTTGACGGCATGAAAGCCCGCGATACGCTCCCGACTGGCGTGGTCGTTGCGGCCGCCGAACAGGTAGACATCGCCGGCGTGCAGTGGTCCCAGTGTTTCGGCATGGCGAATGATCGCCGACGTCAACGCTTCAGCGCCCTGACGGTTATCCGCGATCACGGATGACGCAAACTTGCCTGGCAGATCGATGTTGACGTGAGGCAGCCCTGCACGCATGCAGATCTCGTGGACGCCATCCGGATCTGTTGCTCCGGCGATAAACAGCGAGTCGATTGCATAGGCGATGAGGGACTCCACCGTACGGCGCTCTTCCTGGGGGTCGCGGCGGCCTGAGACAACCATAGGCACAAGGCCCCGCTTTCGCGCTTCGCTCTCGAAGGTCTGCGCCATGGACGAGAAGAACCTGTTGTCGTAGACGGGCAAAAGCAACCCGACCAGGCCCGAACGGGAACTGCGCAGCGCGCGGGCCTGCAGGTTCGCCTTGTAGTCATGCTCTCTGGCCAGTGACAGTATCTTGGCGGCGGTCTCTTCGGAGATGCGCCGCTTGCGCCATGTGCCGTTTAGCACCGAGGCCACTGTCGACGGGGATGCTCCTGACACGACGGACAAATCATAAATAGTTGCTTTTTTTCGTTCTTTTTCAGACATCCGCAAACCTTCCAGTGGCTCTTTCTCTCTAGATCAGCAGTCCTCTTGACGAAAGTCTTTTCCGTGGTAGGGTAATTGCACCATCGATGGTGCATAAATGCAAGACCGATTGTGCATGGAGATGGGGCTTTGAGGAAAGCGACAGGGAGGAGTTCCGCAATGCGGGGCTAACGTTGAGCGCGGGAGCATGGGGCTTTCGCGAACGGTGCTTCCTTGCCGGCTCAGTGGAGGAGGGAATACCCAATGAAAAAGCTATTTGCGATCACGCTCGGCCTGTCCTTGCTCGCGTCAACGGCCTTTGCTGGTCCGAAGATTGGTGTCGTGGTGAAGATCGGTGGCATCCCGTGGTTTAATGCCATGGAGGCGGGCATCAAGGAGCAGAGTGCCAAGCTCGGCGTTGAAGGCTTCATGGTTGGTCCGACCAGTGCCGACCCTGCGCTGCAGGTTCGCGCCATCGAAGACCTGATTGCTCAGAAGGTCGATTACATCGGCGTCGTGCCGAATGATGCCAAGGTTCTCGAACCTGTTCTCAAGAAGGCCCAGGAGGCCGGTATCAAGGTCATTACCCATGAATCGCCCAAGCAGGTCGGCGCCGATTGGGATTTCGAACTGGCCTCCGCCAAGGGCTTCGGCGAGGCGCATGGCAAGCTGCTCGCTGAGAAGATGGGCGGCAAGGGATCGTATGCCGTATTTGTCGGCTCGCTCACCGTGCCCCTGCACAATGCCTGGGCCGATGCAGCAATCGCCTATATCAAGGCGAACTACCCGGACATGAAGCTTGTCGGTGACCGCTACGGCGTGGCTGAAGACGTCGACAAGAGCCGCTCGACCGCGCTCGACCTGATGGCGGCCAACGCTGATCTGACGGGTTTCCTCGCCTTCGGTTCGCAGGGGCCGATCGGTGCGGGTCGTGCTGTCGAAGAGCGCCGCAAGGACGGCAAGGTGTTCGTGATCGGTCCATTTTCTCCCGGGCAGGGGGCAAAGCTCATCAAGTCTGGTGCGCTGACTGGTGGCTTCATGTGGAACCCCAAGCAGGCCGGTGAAGTCTTCGTGACGCTTGCCGATCGTATTTCCAAGGGTGAGACGCCGAAGGCCGGCGACGACATCGAGGGCCTTGGAAAGATCAACCCCGAGGGCAACACCATCGTCGTCGACCAGTTGCTGGCGATCAACAAGGACAGCATCGACAAGCTTGTCGGCATGGGCCTCTAATCCTCCCTGGACCCAAGCCCGGGGTCGCGGACAATTCCCGCGACCCCCCAGTTTACGAATATCGGAAAACCTGAACCAGCCGCCATCCAGCGGCTGAACAGGAGGATACTCCATGAGCGACGAACCGCTGCTTTCACTCAAGAACATCAAGGTGACCTTCGGCGGCGTGCGCGCGCTGAAGGGCGTGTCGTTTGAAGTCAACCCGGGGGAGGTGCATTGCCTGGCGGGGGAGAACGGCTGCGGCAAGAGCACGCTCATCAAGGTCATCACGGGGGTCTACAAGCCACAGGAGGGCGCCGAGTTCTTCTTCGACGGCAAGGCGATCTCGGCCATGACACCCACGTTGGCGCAATCGCTCGGCATCCAGGTGATCTGGCAGGACCTGGCGCTGTTCGGGGAAATGACCGTCGCCGAGAACATCGGGTTTCAGTATGCCGTCAACGGCAAATATGGTCTCGTCGACAAACGCGCCATCGAGGAAGCAGCCAGGAAAGCGCTCAGCCGTCTCGGCGTCAGCATCGATATCCATCTTCCATTGAAGGAGTTGCCGATCGCCCAACGCCAGATCGTTGCGATCGCACGCGCTCTTGTCGGCGAGGCGCGTCTTGTCTTCATGGACGAGCCGACCGCTTCGCTGACGCAATCCGAGACCGATTACCTGATCGATATCGTGCGCAACCTGTCGGCGTCCGGAGTGGCCGTGGTCTTCGTCTCGCACCGTCTCGCGGAGGTGCTCGAAATCTCGGACCGCATGACCGTACTTCGCGACGGAGCGCTCGTTGGCATCTTCCCTGTCGAGGGCATGACTCAATCACGGGTGACCGAGCTGATGACCGGCAGAAACTTCGACAGTTCCGTCGTCGCCGCCGATCACGACGACGCACAGGTCGTGCTTTCCGTCCGCGGGCTGACGCGCGCAACGGAGTTCGAAGATATATCGTTCGACCTTCGCCGAGGCGAGACGCTCGGTATCACCGGCCTCCTCGGCGCCGGCCGCACCGAACTGGCGCTTACACTCTTCGGGATGCACCGTCCGCAGGCGGGGGAAATCGCCATCGAGGGCAAGACCGTCAAGTTCGGCTCCAATCGCGACGCAATTCGCGCCGGAGTGGGCTACCTCTCGGAAGACCGTTTGTCTCTCGGCCTCAATCAGCCGCAGTCGATAGCCGACAACCTGGTCATGGCATCGCTCGATAAGCTTCTGTCCGGGGGGATGATCTCGCCCGTGAAGAAGGCGAGTGTGGTCAGCCACTGGATTTCGGCGCTCGGTGTCAAGATCGGTACGCCTGAGGACCCCATCCGGACGTTATCGGGCGGCAACCAGCAACGCGTCGCGATTGCCAAATGGCTCGCGATCGGTCCGAAGATTCTCATTCTCGACGCCCCGACCGTGGGCGTAGACGTCGGTGCGCGCGCAGGCATCTTCGAGATCGTGCGCAAGCTTGCTGCTCAGGGCCTTGCGATCATTCTGATCTCCGACGAGCCGCCGGAAGTCTACTTCAATGCGGATCGCATCATTCACATGGTCGAAGGCAGGATCCGCGCAACCTACGACCCGCGACATTTATCGCTCACCGAACTGGAGTCTGCCGTCTATGCGTAGGCTGATCCTTGGACACACAACCGAATTCACGCTTCTGGCGGTCATGGTCGTGCTTTGCGTCGGGCTGTCTTTGGCCACCGATCGGTTTTTTACGATCTCGAACGCGTTCGATGTGCTGAACGTCTCGGCCGTCAACATCATCTTTGCCGTTGGCCTTCTCGTCGTCCTGATCTCGGGCGGGATCGACATTTCCTTTGCTGTCGCCGCCTCGGTGGTCCAATACGTCACCGCGCTGGCCCTTGGCGCATTGGGTGGTGGCAACTGGGCGGAAGGCTTCATCATCGCCGGCGCCATCGGCATTGGCCTGGGTCTGATCAACGCGGCCCTGGTTTACCGGCTGCATATCATCTCGATCGTCGCAACCATCTCGACCTTCAACATTTTCTTCGGGCTGCTGATGTTCTTCACCAAGGGCGTGTCGATCTATGACCTGCCGGAATGGCTGACGACGCGCGTGGTATTTTTCGAACGCGAGATGGCTGACGGCTCCTGGATCGAGCTGACACTGCCTGTCGTCGTCATGATCCTTTGCTGCCTCGCGACCTGGTTCATGATTTCCCGCACCACCATCGGACGGCAGCTCTACGCATTTGGTGACAATCCGGAAGGGGCACGCCGTTTCGGGATAAACATTGCAGCGATGCACTACATTTCGTTTGGCTGGATGGGTCTCATGGCCGGGATCGCCGGATTGATGCAGGCCCACTATGCCGAGGAAGTCGTTCCGAACGCCCTCTATGGCCGGGAACTGGATGTCCTGGCGGCTACGGTTCTCGGCGGTGCGAGGCTCGGAGGCGGCAAGGGCTCGGTCATCGGCTGCGTCCTCGGCGTCTTGATGGTCTCGATCACCCAAAACGGTCTCAACCTCATGGGCGTGTCGCCCTTTGCATTTAAGATGATCGTCGGCGCGATCATCCTCATCGCCATCACGCTCTCGTCCGCACGGATCGACAAGCTTTTCCCATTTCTCGCCACGGATAGCACCAAGAGGAAGGGCACGCACCAATGAAGGCCATGGCTCAAAAGTTCAACGCCACCTTCGGCGCCGATATGACCGGACCGGCTATCGCATTCGTGGCGGTGATCGTCATCTTCGGTCTGGCCGCAAACAATTTCATCTCCGCGGCAACATTCGGTTCGGTTGCCTTCCAGCTTCCTGAACTCGGGCTTCTCACGCTCGCCATGCTGCTTCCCCTCCTGACCGGCGGGATCAACCTCTCCATCACCTTCACGGCAAACCTTTCCGGATTGGCCGCAGCCTCGGTGATGCAGATGTACGGCGGGGCCGACGCGTCTCCAGGCGCGTTCCTGCTCGGTGTCCTTGCCGCACTCGCCACCGGCGGCGCTGCCGGGCTGATGACCGGTGCTGCGATCGCCTACACACGGGCGCATCCAATTCTCGTCACGCTATCCATGATGATCTTCCTACGTGGCCTCGGCGAGTTTCTGACCCGCGGCGGCGATGTGTCCGGATTCCCTTCCTTCATCGCTCCGATCGGGCATGGTTCGATCCTGGGATTGCCGATCCCGCTTTTGATCTTCATCGCCTGCGTTGGCCTGTGGCAGCTCCTGCTGACGCGCTTCAAACTCGGCTTCGGGCTGTTGATGGTCGGTTCAAATATCGAGGCGGCACGCTACTCCGGCCTGAATACGCGCCGCATCCTGGTTCTGGTCTACACGCTTTCGGGCCTAATGTGCGCGGTCGCCGGCGTTATCATGCTCGCCCGTTTCAACTCGGTCCGCGTCGGCCATGGCGAGTCCTATCTGTTGATCACGGTGCTTGCGGCGTTTCTCGGCGGCATCAATCCGTTCGGCGGGTTTGGCCGTGTGTTGCCGGTGTTCGTGGCGCTTATCGTGCTCCAGCTTCTGTCTTCCGGCCTCAATCTCATGGGCGCAAACCAGCATCTCGCGACAGCACTCTGGGGCGTGCTGATGATCGTCGTCATGGCGGCAAGAACCATCGTTTCAACCTACATCGCATCGCGCAGAAAGAAGGGGTGACCGTGCAAGGGTTCGGTATTCACGCTAGCATGTGGACAATGAACTGGGACCGCGCAGGCGCAGAGCGAGCCATCGCCGGGGCAGCCAGGTACAATATGGAATTCATTGAAATTCCGCTCGCAGACGCCGCATCGGTAGATGCCGAGCACACACGCGAGCTCCTGGAAAAGCATGGCCTGCGTGCCGCATGTTCGCTCGTGCTACCGCAGGCCGCCTGGGCATCCGTCCGGCCCGAGGCCGCAATTGAGCACCTGAAGGTGGCGATCGACAAGGCGGCCCTGATGGGAGCCGAGGCGCTTACGGGTGTCACTTATGGCGGCACCAACGAACGCACCGGCGTTCCGCCGACACAGGCAGAATATGACAATGTTGCCCATGCGCTCGGTGCTGCAGCCAAGCAGGCCAAGGCCCAAGGTATCCAATTCGGTGTGGAAGCGGTGAACCGATACGAGAGCCATTTGATCAACTCGGCAGAACAGGCCGTGGCCTTGGTCGAACGCATCGGGATGGACAACGTCTTTGTCCACCTCGACACATTCCACATGAACATCGAGGAAAAGGGGGCAGCCAACGGCATTCTCGTTGCGCGTGAGCATCTCAAGTACATGCATTTGTCCGAGAGCGACCGTGGAACGCCTGGAGCAGGAAACGTCCCTTGGGATTCGATTTTCGCCGCTCTGTCTGCGATCGGCTTCAAGGGGGCGCTGACCTTGGAGAGCTTCGTCAGCATGCCGCCGGAGATGGCTGGCGACATATCGACGTGGCGCCCGGTCGCGCGTGACGAGGACGAAGTCATGGGCAACGGCCTCTCGTTCCTACGCAACAAAGCCGCGCAGTATCAACTGGCATGACTTCGGGATGGTCGGCGTTTCCAGATGGTCCTAGCCGCCGAAAATGCGGCGAGGCAATGGGAGGAACTCATTGAACAAAATTGATGAAAACGCGCAGAAGATAGCGAAGATCGCAGTTCAGCGCTTTGCGGAAAACGGCGGTCGGAGAGTTCTGATAGCGATTGCAGGTGCGCCGGGTTCAGGCAAATCGACGCTCGCAGAGCGTGCCGTCGAAGCGATCAACAATGACCATCGTCTGGAAGCTGCTCTGTTCCCGATGGACGGATATCACTACGACGATGCCGTCTTGGAGCAGATGGGCCGCCGCCCCTACAAGGGAGCAATCGATACATTCGATGCGCATGGTTTGCGCCACATGCTCAAGCGCCTGAAGGCCAACGAGGATGACGTTGTTGCCGTTCCGGTATTCGACCGCTCGATCGAGATTGCTCGCGCCGGCGGCAGTCTCATTCCGCAGTCTACAAAGATCATCGTCTGCGAGGGCAACTACCTGCTTGCGCGACAGGCTCCCTGGGACAAGTTGAAAGAGATTTTCGACTTCACGGTGTTTGTCGACGTGGACGAGGATCATCTGCGGCAGAGACTTCAAAACCGCTGGCGCAACTACGGCCTGGACGCTGCGGAAATTCGCCGGAAGGTCGAGGAGAACGATCTTCCTAACGGCCTTGCAATCGTGGCCGGAAGCGCCGAGCCCGATCTCCACATCGAGAACAACTGATCCGTCCAGGCCGACCGGAGGTCGCCGCGACAGTCCACTGTCAACCCCGCCAAGGACGATCGGCGGGATCTGCAACTGAAACTTGGAGACTCCTATGAAACACGGGATTTATTATTCTTACTGGGAACATGAGTGGAGCGCCAAGTTCGGCCCCTATGTCGAAAAGGTCGCGAAACTTGGCTTCGACGTCATCGAGGTCGCCGCACATCACATCAATGACTACAGCGATGCCGAACTTGCGGAAATCAGACAGACTGCCAAGGATAACAACATCATCCTGACGGCCGGGATTGGCCCGTCGAAGGCCAAGAATCTGTCGTCACCGGACATTGCGGTGCGCCAGGCGGGAAAGGCATTCTTCGAGCAGACGCTCACAAATGTCGCAAAGCTTGATATCAAGACAATTGGTGGCGCGCTCCATTCCTATTGGCCAGTGGATTACTCCAAGCCAGTCGACAAGGAGGGCGATCGGGCGCGCGGGGTCGAGGGCATTAATGGCATTGCGGACTTCGCCGGAAACCTCGGTATCAATCTCTGCATCGAAGTGCTCAACCGCTTTGAGAACCACGTTCTCAACACTGCTGTGGAGGGTGTGGCATTCGTCAAGGATGTCGGGAAGCCGAATGTCAAAGTGATGCTCGATACTTTCCATATGAACATCGAGGAAGACAGTTTCGGAGAAGCGATCCGTACCGCCGGCCCGCTGCTCGGACATTTCCATACCGGCGAAAGCAATCGCCGCGTCCCCGGTAAAGGCAGAATGCCTTGGCACGAGATCGGTCTTGCACTTCGCGATATAAATTACGCGGGCGTCGTTGTCATGGAGCCGTTCGTAAAGACCGGCGGAACGATCGGGTCAGACATCAGGGTTTGGCGCGATCTGAGCGATGGCGCGGACGAAGCAAAAATGGACGAGGATGCGCGGAGCGCTCTTGCATTTTCTCGATTTGTGCTCGGCGGTTGACCTTGCCGAAGCTCTCAATTGACGTGCATCACGATCTCTAGTCCTCAACGAGATGCAGGGAGCCGGATCGCCGAAATCCTGCAGTCGTGATAGGTGCCGTGGCGACCTGTCTCCTCAAGGTTTGCGACGGCAATTGACCTGATGGGGCTTCTAGTCGCGGTAAATAGGCCGAGATAAATGAGCCCCATTTCGTTTCCATGATCGCAACCGTCACAGGGGTATCGCGCCCTGCAGTTCTCAATGCGCTGCCTCGCCGGCCGGTCTTGCGCCTGCGTTGACTTCGGCGCTGCTTTTTGGAATTGACATATTCGTTTTGGGTAATGCCTGAGAAGCCTTCCAGGTAAAGACGTGCAGCGCTGTTCCGAAATGCCGCGAGGGAAGAAGATTGCGAAGCCGACGGACCGATGGTCGCCCCACGATTGCGGATGTTGCGCGCCTGGCCGGGGTTGGCGCGATCACGGTGTCGCGGGCGCTGCGCGATCCGAGCCAGGTTTCCGCCGCCCTTCGTGCCAATATCGACAAGGCGGTGAAGGAACTGAACTATGTTCCCAATCTCAGCGCCCGGGCGCTTGCATCCGTCAGGGCCGATGTCATCGGTGTGCTGGTCCCCTCGCTCACCCAGAACATCTTCTCCGACGTTTTACGCGGTGTGTACGACGGCGTGGAAGGCACGGAACTGCAGATCCAGATGGGCAACACCCGCTACCAGCCGGAAGAGGAAGAGCGGCTGATCGCCCAGATGTTGCGGCAGAAGCCGGCGGGCATGATCGTCTCGGGTACCGAACAGAACGATCGTTCCCGCGAGATGCTGGAAAATGCGCGGTGTCCGGTCATCCAGATCATGGACCTGACGGACAAGCCGATCGATACGATCATCGGCTTTTCCCATTATGAGGCGGGGCGGGCGATCACCCGTCACCTGATCGAGGCGGGCTATCGGCATATCGGTTTTCTGAGCGGCTGGCTGAATGGCCGTTCCTTCGGCCGTTATTCCGGTCTGAAGGACACGCTGACGGAAGCCGGCATCTATAACCCGAGCTATATTTCGCCGATCGACAGGAGCGACCATATCCCTGAAGGCGTGGGCTGGGAAACGCCGCGTTTTGCAACCCCTTCGACAGGCCGCAAGCTGATGGCCAATCTTCTGGACGCCAATCCAGATATGGACGCCGTCTTCTGCAACAATGACGTCATGGCGCTTGGCGCGCTGTTCGAATGTATGGAGCGCGGTATCCGCGTGCCCGAGGATTTCGGTATCGCCGGCTTCAACGATTTCGACATCATGGCCGCAGCCTATCCTTCGATCACCAGCGTGCGCAGCCCCCGCTGGGAATCCGGCTATAACGCCGTCATGGCGCTCCGTCGCCGCTTGAACGGAGACGACGGTGGAGACCGGATTATCGACCTGGGCTTCAAAATCCAGAGACGCGTCAGCACCGACCGCAGCGGTGAACTGCGGCGTGGGCTGACTGGCCACTGACGCCTGGAGTACCGCGTTTCGCCTTCGGCATATGTCGCTATTTGAATAAGAGCTTTTCCGAAACGCCCATAAATCTGCGGCCGAACAAACTTGACGCTTATGTCTGGTAGCGCTACCGTCCCCTTGCGCTGCTCGTCGACCCAGAAGACGCTCCACAAGAAAAACACAGGAAATCAAGCGTCAGACGGGATGCAGCGCCTCGATAAGGGAGGATCTGAGCATGGCGATTACTCGACGTCGATTCATGGAAAACTCTGCGGCTGCTGTTGTCGGCGCCGGTATTGCGGCAAGCCTGGGGCCGGCCGCTTTTGCGCAAGCCACCGATACATTGAAAATTGCTTTTGCTGCCCGCGGCCTCAAGACGATCGATCCTGCAAAGTCGATCCAGGGTGTCGATAACTGGGCGATTATTCACATTTACGACAAGCTTGTTGACCTGCCGCTCTGGAAGTTTCCGGCAACGATAGACGAACTTGTACCGCGCCTTGCGACGAGCTGGAGCTCGACACCGGATTCAAAGTCCTGGACCCTGAAACTCCGCCAAGGCGTCAAATTTCACAAGGGTTATGGTGAGATGACGTCCGAGGACGTCAAGTTCACGTTCGATCGCATTCGCGATGCCGTTCGCGTGGGCGGGGTACGTCCGAAATTCACCAATATCAGCGAGGTCGTGGCTGACGATCCTTACACGGTCACCTTCAAGTTGGCGCAGCCGGATCCGCTCTTCCTGCTCGGTGCTCTCAGCGACTACGACGCCTCGGTCATGAGCAAGAAGGCAGTTGAGGAAAAGGGCGAAGAACCGATCGGCCGTGATCCGATCGGAACCGGTCCTTACGTGCTGGAGACAGTCTATCCGGATCCGTCGCAGGGCGTCATGCTGGTCGCCAATGCGGAGCACTGGGACGTCCAGCCGGCGACACCGAAGCTGCAATGCCTCTATATCGCCGATACGACGGCGCGTACGCTGGCGCTGCTGTCAGGCGACGTGCATCTGATCGAGGGCGTTCGCGCCCCCGGCTGGGCGGCCTCCATGTCGCAGCGCGATCCGAACCTGATCTTCGACGTCGCCAGCCCCGGCAGTTTCTTCACCATGCAGGTCAATCTGACGAAGAAGCCTTTCGACGATGTGCGTGTGCGCCAGGCGCTCTTCTACGCGATCGATCGTGACGAAATCACCACGGCAATCGCGCCGATCAGCAAACGCACCTATGGGCTCAATCCGCCCTCCTATCCCGGTGGCTTCTCCGCGGAGAACATTCCGGCGGACGTTGCCTACAAGTATGATCCCGAAAAGGCCAAATCCCTGCTTGCAGAAGCCGGATTCCCTGATGGTTTCAGCTTCAAGAACGATACGTCGCAGCGCGAGGACTTTTCGGCGATCATGCTGATGATCCAGGCGCAGTTGCGCAAGGTCGGCATCAACATGGAACTCAACATCAAGGACCATACCGCCTTCCATGCCGATCAGAACATCGGCACCAACACACTGTCACAGCAGTCATCTGCATTGCCGCCGGTGCCGACACAGGTGATCGTCACCTACTTGTCGAAAGGCGCCGAAGTTCGCTCGGATGGCAATGGCGGGGCAAATATGAGCCATTACGGCGTTGCCATTCCAGGGATCGACGACCTCCTGGGCAAGGCGCTTGCCGAACCGGACCTCAACAAGCGTCTGGAAATCGTCAAGGAAATCGAGATCAAAGCCCTCACGGACGCGGTCATCCTGCCCGTTTCCAACAACGGCTTCATGGTCGTTCGCTCGGAAAAAGTCGATCTCGGCTACGACGTGGTTTCCGGCTATGTGAACTGGCCGCTGACCAAGGCCAAGATCAAGGCCTGAACCTTTGAGGGCGGCGGTGGAAGAAGAGAAATGCCTCCGCCGCTCTAAGCTTTGTTGAAGCATCGGATTACCCTGAAAACCGCTTCATAAGTTTCAGTCCGGTGCTCCAGTCGCGAACACGCTCCGACATCGTCATCTCTCCCCGCTGTTGAACCGGGGTGTTGCGCCCTGCGCGCAGATATTGGTCCTTCTCCTGTGAGGTCAGACATGGCGCAAGCCAACACCATATCCATCAGCCTGCCATCCAAGCCGCTTTCGGACGGCGTCACATGGGCAATCGACGAACTGCGCAGCCGCCTGAAGCGGCGGGGCGCGAAATTCTCGGACAACGCATCGGGGCAGGACATCTCGATCATCGTGGGCGAGGTGGGATCGCCGCAGGCGCCGGCAGCGATGGCGCGTAGTGAGGAGGCTTTTGCTCTCACCCGGGACGGCAACGTGATTGCCGTCTGGGCGCATGACGACAGGGGCATGGTCTATGCTTTGACAGAACTCGCCGACCGGGTGCGCTATAATGGTGACGAAGACCTGTTCGCCGGCAAGTTTCCGCTCACCGAACAGCCGTCAGCCCGCATCCGCAGTATCGCCCGGCTTTTCTGCAGCGAGGAGGAAGACAAGGCCTGGTTCTACGACAAGCAGCAATGGCGCGACTATCTGACCATGCTGGCATCGAACCGCTTCAACCGTTTCGCCCTGACGCTTGGCATGGGCTACAATTATCCCTACCACAATCCGTGGATTACAGACGTCTACTTCTATTTCCCCTATCCGTTTCTATTGAAGCTGCCGGGTTACGGCGTCGAGGTCACCGAGCTCTCCGATGAGGAGCGCGAATCCAATCTTGAGATGCTGAAATTCATTGGTCGTGAGGCGGCCAAGCGCGGATTGGAATTCCAGCTGGCGCTCTGGACGCAGCGCTATGATTTCGACGATGTCCCGCGAGCCAACTACACGGTTACAGGCGTGACGGATGATAATCTCGCCCCTTATTGCCGCGACGCGATCACCGAATTGCTGCGGCAGGTGCCTGAGATTACTGGTCTGACATTCCGCGTCCATGTCGAGGGCGGCATCGCCGAAGGCGAATACGGCTTCTGGAAGGAGGCGTTTGCTGGTGTTGCCGCAGCCGGTCGTCCAGTCGAGATCGACATGCATGGCAAGGGTCTCGATCACACCATGCTGCAGATCGCCCGGGAGTCCGGAATGCCCTTTGCCGCTTCGCCAAAATATCTCGCCGAGCATATGGGGCCGCCCTATCACCAGTCAGCTATCCGCAACAAGGAATACCCGCCGGAAGTGGCGCGCAGCGACCGCGAGCAGCTCAGCGAAGGGTCCCGAAAATTCCTGCGTTACAGCTATGGTGACCTTCTGACGAAGGACAAGGACTACAAGGTCATCTATCGCATCTGGGCGGGAACGCAGCGCGTGCTCCTCTGGGGCGATCCGGAATTTGCTGCCGGTTATGGCCGCAGCTCCATGTTCGCAGGCTCCGATGGCGTTGAATGGTGCGAGCCGCAGAGTTTCAAGGGCCGTATGGGCACCGGTATTCCCGGTGGCCGCTTCAATTACCAGAAGCACGGTCTGCCGACGCGCTACGACTGGCAGAAATATGAGTATCAATACCGTATCTGGGGGCGACTGCTCTACTATCCTGAAGCACCGCGCGAAAGCTGGATGCGTTATCTCGAACATGAATGCGGCGATGCCGCCGCAGATTGCGAGAAGGGGCTCTCCTGGGCAAGCCGCGTGCTGCCGCTGATCACCCTGGCGCATGGCCCTTCGGCCTCCAACAATCACTACTGGCCGGAGGTCTATACCAACCTCCCGCTTGTCGAGGGCTCGGGCCGTCGCGCCTACGCTTTCGACATGGAAGGGCCGGTCCGTTTCGGAAATGCGCCGACCTTCGATTCAGCGCTGTTTGCCAATGCGCGCGAATATGCGGAACTGCTTCTCGCGGGAAAGCCCTCGCATCGCTACACGCCGCTTGATGTGGCCGACTGGCTGGACGAGATGGCGGAAGGCTGTGAGACGGCGCTAACGGGTGTGAAGGCGACCGAAAGCTTCGGCTCCGCCACTGTCCAGCGCATCATGATCGATGTGCAGATCTCAGCTGGCATCGCCCGTTTCTTTGCCGAACGGTTCCGCGCGGCTTGTTGGGCCGAGCTGTTCATTGCCACCAAGGTGACGACACTGATCGAGCCGGCAATCGATCACGCCAAGCGGTCGGTCATGGCCTGGCAGGCGGCCGCTGATATTTCGCGCGATGTCTACCACGACGACCTGACTTACGGACCACAATCCTGGCTGCGAGGTTCCTGGCAGTCCCGCCTGCCGGAGATGGCGGCCGAGGTTCTCGACCTGGAGTCACTGCGCGGCGGCGGCAAGTTTGAATCGGTGCAGGCGGGCGAACAGGTGCTCGCAGCCGTGAAAGCACTCAAGGCTCGCCGACCTGTGATCGCCAGCGCGGCAGGCATCATAGCCCCCGCGACGTTCAAGGCGGGCGAAGCCCTGACGGTGCGTGTCGATGAAACCATGGACGAGGAACCGGTGCTGCACTATCGTCACGTCAATCAGGCCGAGCGTTGGAGTTCGGCGAAGATGACGCGGAATGGCAATGGCTTCGACGCCACCATTCCCGGCGATTACACCGACTCCAAGTTTCACCTGCAGTTTTTCGTCAGCTCGAGGAGGGGCGGGCGAAGCGTGCTGTCACCGGGTCTTGAGGACAATCTGTCCAACGAGCCATATTACACGGCGCTGCAGAACTGAAGCTTGCATACCATCATGGACGTCCGTCGACGGAAACGTCTGGCGGCGCCAAAGGAGGAGACCGCTCCGGCGGTAACAGGGAGGAGGCGGATCTGTGACCCGGTATCTCTTGTTCAGGCTGGCGGACGCTATTCCGACCATCCTGCTGGTTTTGACGCTCGTCTTCATCGCCATGCGGATCCTGCCTGGCGATCCGGCGATTGCGGCGCTTGGCGACAATGCCACGGCCGAACAACTCCAGCTCTTTCGAGAGCGTATGGGGCTGAATGCTCCCCTGTGGCAGCAATATATCAACTTTGTCATCGGAACGCTCAGCCTGGATTTCGGCCGTTCGGTCATGACCGACCAGCCGGTGCTCGGCCTGATCGCCTATAATCTTCCCTATACGATCGAGCTGACGGTCGTCGCGATGATCATGGGTATTGTCGTTGGCGTACCCTTCGGCGTTTGGGCGGCAACGCACCGCAACGGATTGCCGGATTCGGCGATGCGCGGTTTTTCGCTGTTCGGCTACGCCATTCCCGATTTTTATCTCGGCGCGCTGCTTCTCATCACCTTCGCGCTCAATCTCGGCTGGTTCCCGATCAATGGGGGCGGCACAGGCTTCATCGACCGCATGCACCACGTGTTCCTGCCGGCGCTGACGCTGGCCCTTGTGAAGGCTGCCTTTATTGGCCGCCTGACGCGCACATCGCTGCTGGAAGTCATGGGCCGCGATTATGTGCGAACTGCTCGTGCCAAGGGCGCGCGCGAAACGCGCGTCATCTATCGCCATGGATTGCGCAACGCGCTTCTGCCGCTGACGACCGGACTTGGCCTCAGCATGCTGGCAACCCTCTCCGGCTCGGTGGCGATAGAACTCGTCTTCAATCGTCCCGGCATCGGCAAGCTTTTGATCAGCGCCATCGCCGAGCGCGACTACGGTGTCATCCAGGGGGGCGTCGTCGTCTTCGCGATGTTCGTCGTGCTGATCAACCTGGCGATGGACCTCATCTACATCGTTGTCGATCCAAGAATCCGGGTGAAATGATGGCCACATCAGAACAGGCTCCCCAGATCATCACGGACGACCACCGGCTGGCAGATGCGTTCCGCCACATCCTCTATGGGCGGATATCGACCAGCTTTGCGTTGCTTGTGGTATTGATCTTCATCTTCGTCGCCGCCTTTGCACCTTGGCTCGCGCCTTACGACCCGCTCGCCCAAAGCATCCTGGCGATCAACCAGAAGCCGTCAGCAGCCCATTGGCTCGGAACCGATCAGTTCGGGCGCGATGTGCTGTCGCGCATGATCTATGGCTCGCGAAATTCGCTGATCTTCGGCTTCATCTCGCCGGTTCTGGCAGCGATCTTCGGCACGCTGCTCGGCGTCACAGCCGGTTATTTCGGCGGGATCACCGATCGCATCATTTCGCGCCTGATCGATCTGCTGCTCGCTTTCCCGGAATTGCTGCTCGCCATCATCATCGCCGCTGTGCTCGGCGGTGGCTTCTGGAATATCATCGCAGTCATCACCGTCGCCTTCATTCCCGGCTTCGCCCGCGTCGCCCGTGCCTCGACACTGGCCGTCAAGCAAGAACCTTACGTGGAAGCGGCAATCGCGGTCGGCGTGCGCACGCCTGTCATCATTTTCCGGCACATCATCCCGAATATCGCAGCCCCGATTGTCGTGCTGATGACGCTCTGGGTCGCGTCAGCCATCCGCCTCGAAGCCTCGCTCAGCTTCCTCGGCATCGGCACTCAGCCGCCGAATCCGAGTTGGGGCAATATCATTCGCGACGGTCTCAACAATCTCTTCGGTTCGCCTTGGCCGATCATCGGTGCCGGCATTGCGATCACCCTCGTCGTCCTCTCCTTCAACCTGATCGGTGACGCCGTGCGCGACGTGCTCGATCCGGAGACGGCGCAATGAAGCAATCCTTGCTGAGCGTCGAGCATCTGCGGGTAGAATTCGGAACGGCGACGAACCCTGTTGTCGTAGTCGACGATGTGAGCTTCGAGATCGAGGCCGGCGGAGCGGTCGGAATCGTTGGCGAGTCTGGTTCCGGCAAGTCGATCACGTCGCTGTCGATCATGCGGCTTGTGCCGGAGCTCTGTCGGATTTCCGCTGGCAAGATTAGTTTCGAGGGCAACGATCTGCTGAAACTGCCGGCAAGCGCGATGCCGGAGATCCGCGGTCGCGATATCGCGATGATCTTTCAGGAGCCGATGAGTTCTCTGAACCCGGTCATGACGATCGGCGATCAGATCGGCGAGGCGATCAAGCTGCATGAGAGGATGAGCCGCGAGCAGCGCCGCGCCCGCATCATCGAACTTCTGAAACTCGTCGGCATCCCCAATCCGGAAGGCCGCCTCGATGCCTATCCGCACCAGTTCTCCGGCGGCATGCGCCAGCGCGTGATGATCGCCATGGCGGTTGCCTGCAATCCGAAACTCTTGATCGCCGACGAGCCGACAACGGCACTCGACGTTACCATCCAGGCCCAGGTGCTCGACCTGATGGCGAAGGTGCGCAAGACGCTGAACACCGCCGTGCTCTTGATCTCGCACGATCTCGGCGTCATCGCCGAGGTCTGCGATCGCGTCATCGTCATGTATGCCGGCCGAGTGGTCGAGGACGCCGATGTCCGCTCGATCTTCAGGAACCCGAGCCATCCCTATACGCAGGGACTGCTCAAATCGATCCCGCGGCTCGATGACGATCAGAAGCGTCTCTACCAGATTCCCGGCTCGGTTCCGACCGCGGGCTCGGTGAAGGAGGGCTGTCCCTTCCACGCCCGCTGTCCTTTGCATATCGACAAGTGCCGCAGCGAAATGCCGCCGATGTTTGCCTTCGGCCCGAAACATAAGGCCGCCTGCTGGGTCACCTCCGAAAACAAGGCATCCCTCCCATCGATCGAGGAGCATATGTGATGAATGCGATCCTGCGTGCCGAGGGGTTGAGCAAGGTCTTTTCCGACGGTGGCATGCTGTCCTTCAAGCAGGAGAGCAGTGGTGTGCGCGCTGTCGATGATTTGAGTTTCGAGATCTTGCGTGGCGAAACGCTGGCGCTGGTCGGTGAATCCGGCTGCGGCAAGTCCACGCTCGGACGGTTACTGCTGAGGCTGATCGAGCCGACGGATGGTCGCGTCTTCTTCGAGGGCACGGAACTGACGGCGTTGTCGCCCGAGAAGATGCGCAGCATGCGCCGCAATGTGCAGATGATCTTTCAGGACCCCTATGGTTCACTCAGCCCGCGCCGCTCCATCGCGGAAATCATCGGAGAACCGCTGGACGCCTTTGGTCTCGTCCGCTCGAAGCGCGAACGGCGCGAAAGGGTCGCCGATCTCCTGACCCAGGTCGGTCTGCCAACGAGCGCTATGGACCGCTATCCAAGGCAGTTTTCCGGCGGTCAGCGTCAACGCATCGGTATTGCCCGGGCGATCTCCCTCAATCCCGGCTTTATCGTCGCCGACGAGCCGGTCTCGGCGCTCGATGTTTCCGTGCAGGCACAGATCATCAACCTGATGCAGGATTTGCAGGAGACGAAGGGTTTCTCCTTCCTCTTTATCGCCCACGACCTTGCCGTCGTGCGCCATATCGCCGACCGCGTAGCGGTGATGTATCTCGGCAGGATCGTGGAGATCGGCGACAAGCGGAAGGTCTATTCGGCCCCACAGCACCCTTATACGCAGGCGCTGCTGTCTGCCGCGCCAGAGCCCGACCCGGATCGCAAAAGCCGCCGTATCGTGCTTGAAGGCGATGTACCGAGCCCATCGCGCATTCCGTCCGGCTGCAGCTTCCATACGCGCTGCCCGATTGCCAAGGACATTTGCAAGGTCGAGCGGCCCGCCCTGAAAGAGGTTGCAAGCGGCCAGATGGCCGCATGCCATTTCGCCGCTCCCAATCCAATCCCGCCGCGCGTGCGGGAAGTCGTCGCCGAGTTCTAGCGCTTCAACCGCCGCCAGGGCACATGATCCGTCTTGATCGTGATCGATGTGGACGACGGCAGTAGCGGTTCGCGCTTGCGCCGTCCGAAGCGGCGCTTGAAGCCGAGGATGTTCTCGATGAAGCTGCGGGCGTAGAGGCCGGGGCCGCTGGAATAGATGCGCCAGCCACCATCGATATCGATTTCGCCCTTCTTGACCCGATCCCAGTCGGTCATCGCCTGATAACGGTCGAGGAAAGCGGCATCGCTGCTGCTGAAATAGGTGTTGCGCTGGCGCAGCGACGCGTGCGGCAGGGCGTCGGTGACGGAGATCGGGTTGACGAGGCCGATCGTCTTCCAGAGCGCCTTCGCATCCTCGGCAATGGCGAGCGTCTCGCAGTAACGCAGATGCGCATGCACATACATGAGGCCGATCTCGCGGCCGAAGAAGGATGAGGATTCTGCGCGCCGGAACAGCGTTTCCGGGCCGCCGGCATAGGTCGCCGGCTTCTCCATCAGGCGCACGCCATCCGGGAAGAGCAGGTGTTTTTCGATCAGCTTCATATGCGCCCGCCGCTGCTCCGGCGTGAAGAGCTTGCCGAGCATGGCCTGCGTCATCGAGATCAGCGAATAGTGCAGCCCGGTACGCTTGTCATCGGGATGCAGCAGCAGCTCGACGCCGTTGTGGGCGGGGTCGAAGATGCCGTAACCGGCGACAACGCCATTGCGGATCAGGTGCTTGTTGAAATCGCGCCGCATGGCGGTGGCGATCTTGCGCAGTTCGGTGGCGTCGGCGCCTTTGCCGATACGCCGCAGGATGGCGGCATAACGTACGATCTGCTCATAGAGCAGGGACACGGTCCAGCTGCTCACCATCCAGTCGCGCAGATGCGGATCGGCCGGCTGCAGGGAATCGTTCCAGTCGCCTTCGCCATAGCGGATCAGATGGGTGCCGGGAATGAAGCGCTCACGCACCGTCGCGAGAAGCTTGTCGACATGGACGCTGATCGTATCGGCGGGTGCCCTGCCCATGGTCTTGTCATCGCGCCAGGCCACGGTTTCATCGAGAATGGCAAGGTCGCCGGTCGCTTCGATATAGTCGCAGAGCGCCTTCAACGGCCAGACGACGATATCGCCGTGGCTGTCGCCGGAGCGGATGTTGGAATAGGGCTCCAGCATGAACCATTGCGGCCAGTCGCCCTTTTCGAGGTACTGTTCGCTGAAGACGGTCTTCACCACTTCCTTGGCTTCGCGATCGTGCTCATAGGCGAGCAGGAATTCCACCGGTCCCTGACAGGCATCGCGTGTGCCCCAGGCAGCGCCGGTATATTGTTCCAATCCGTGCGGCACACTCAGATGCACGATCGCATCATGCGCAAGCCAGGGCAGGATCGTCGCATGGGCCACGGCATCGCCTTTCGGCTTGTCGAACGTCAGGCCGCGAATGGCGTGCTGCCAGAAGCGCGAGGCTGGTGCCAGCATCATCTCCTGAGTGACGCCGCTTGCGTAGCGATCCGCCAGTCGCTCGGCCTCCGCCATATCGGTCATCGAGCCGACGACGGCGAAGGAGAGCGACTGTGTCTCGGTGGAGCGCAGGGCAATGAAAGCGCCATTGCGGGCAACGCCGTCCTCATAGAGAAGCTCGTCGCCACCGACCGCCTCGATGGCGTCAGGCGTGGAGCTTACCAGCCAGTAGCTGGCATCGGGAAAACGTTCGCCCCAGAGCCAATGCGGGTCAGGGCGGAAGCGGATGCGCTTGGCTGCGCCGTCGAATTCGGCATAACCGCTCGCATCATATTCCCGCTCGCCGAGAACGAGATGACCGAACACGAGGAACCGGCACGGCTTGCCCTCGACGGAGACGGCCCATTGCATCGCGGGGTCTTCACCCGATGCCGCAGCCGTCACGATGATGGTGCGGTCGGCAAGGCGGTAGATCCAGCGGCAGTCACTGAGGCCCATGTCGAAGGCAGAGGGCACGCCGAGGAGCTGCCAGCCATGACCGGCATCGGCAAGAATGCGCAAACCGCTCGTCCGAGTGAGGTTGTAGGGCTCGCGCGAGACGGAAAATAGCTTGTGGAAGGATGTGTTGCCGATCGTCAGCTGTGCAGCAAAAATGCCTTGCATCCAGCAGGTCGAGGCCAGCGTCACATCGTCGAGCAGCATGTTCTGACCGCTGCGCACGATCGCGCCATGACGGCGCGCCACGTGTGCCTCCTTCTCTTGCAGAACCACGTGCCGGTTGAGAGCGCCCTCGGACACGAAGAAGGAGAGGAGCTTTCCCTCGACGCGCTCTTCAAGCACGCGCGCCGGATAAAGACGGGCGAGCGCTTTCTCGTCCAGTGCCTCGGCGGCCAACAGCCCGGCATCCTGCAGGATGCTGCGCGGCGGTGTCTGTTCGGCCGCGCCTGATACATTCTTTCTGATGGTGCTCAGATGGTCGAGGCGGGACAGGTCGGCATTATCGGACGCCGCCTGGTGATCGTTGAGGAAAAGGCCGAAGAAACTTGCGGTGACGCCCTCGGCTGAAACGGCGAGCGGCTTCGATTGAAGGGCCGGGCAGGCCATTTCATGCTGGCGGCGCTGGCTCGGCAGATCGGTGCCGAAGGGACCGACGAGACGATCATCGTTCGCGGCAGCCGATTTTGCCAACTGGATTGCATCGGTGGCGTAAGCGGAGACACCTTCCAGGCAGCCCTGCGCGAGCCAGGGATTGCGCCCGCCGCCCTGCTTCAGGTTCTGGCGGTTCATCACCACAGGCCCGAAGACCGGATGCTGGGCAATATGATGGTCGACATATTGCGACGCATAGGCCTCGCTGTTCATCAGGAAACCGCGGTCGCCGAGGCCGATATCCTGAACCAGGACTAGATCGGCCGGCAGGTTTTCCGTGCCGGAATGCGTCAGCGTCACATGCCAGAACCACGTCGTCTCTGAAGGGGCAAGCACGAGGCTAACTTGGTAGCGGATATCGGCGACATTTCCGCTCCAGGAGAAACCCGCTTCGCTAAAACCGAACTTGCCCTGCGCCCGGGGGCCGACAATCTCGGCGGCGGCAGGCTTCTTGCCACCAATCCGCAGATAGAGCCGTCCGACGCCGCCTGACAGCGGCGATCCCTGGATCTGGTTGATCTGCACCGATCCGAGGCTGTCGCCATAGTCGATGGAAAACAACGTGCCGTTCGGCAGGGCGGAGATGGAAAGGCCAGTGCCGTTGGCGATCGTCAGAAGGCCGAGGTCGTCGCGGCGGGGCATCTGCAATTTGCGATTCAGTCTCGTGGGCATGTGAGATCTCGTGTCGCCTAAAGGGAATCGGACAATGACGCAGAATGTTTGTGCGAAATATTACCCAATGTCACTGGTTAGATCATGGCGCCCATGATGAACTCAAATCAGAGTGAAGCAAACGATGACTTAAGAGGGAGGACGGCCTAACCAAGTCCGCCTTGGCCCCTCGACGACGCGAGTATTGAAGCGCATCGCCTTCCCACCGTCGCGGAACAAGATTTTCTCGGGGAGGGCAGATGTATTGAAGGCATTCGAGGCCGGTCTGGCGTAACGCCGAACCGGCCCTGGTTGACTAGATATTCTGACCGCCAGACACTTCAATGCGCTGTGCCGTGACCCAGCCGTTGTCAGGACCAATCAGGCTGGCGATCATCGGGCCAATATCGTTTGGCAGTCCGACACGGCCAAGGGCGATCATCTTTGCGAATGCCTCGTTATAGGCGGGCGTATCGCGTACCGCGCCGCCCAGGAAATCTGTCGCTATCGCACCTGGAGCGACCGTATTCGCCGTAATACCGCGACTTCCGAGCTCTTTTGCCAGGTAGAGCGTGAGTATTTCGACTGCTCCTTTGGCTGCCGAATAGGCGGAAAATCCCGGATAGGAAACGCGGGTGAGGCCGGACGAGAAATTGACGATACGGCCGCCATCGATAATGAGCGGGAGCAAGGTCTGGGTCAGGAAGAAGGCGCCCTTGACGTGGACATTGAAGAGATTGTCGAACTGCGCTTCGGTAGTCTCTGCGAAGCCCGCCATCTCGCCATGACCGGCATTGTTGATGAGATGATCGAAATTGGTGCGCGACCAGGTAACCGTCAGGGCGGATCGAACGGCGTCCGCGAAGGCCGGGAATGCCGATATGGTGCCGACGTCGAGCTGCAGCGCCACTGCCTTGCGGCCGAGAGCTTCTATTTCGGCCACGACAGCCTTGGCTTCTTCCGCGCCATTTCGGTAGGTCAAGATAACATCGCCACCGTGCTTGGCGATGCTGATGGCGGTGTTACGTCCAAGGCCACGGCTGCCGCCGGTTACGATTGAGATTGTCGTCATAGGTCAACTCCTTTTGTGCTGATTGCTGATCAGCACAATGCGCCCAGCTCGATTGGAACTGCTGCCTATTTCTCCAAACGAATTGCCTATTTATCCGAAAGCGAAGATTGACGTTGCCTCACGCGCTTGCGACTTGGCTCAAGGGCCTGCTAATCTGGCGTCATTTAAGGCAGGCAGACAATATCGACTTGCCTTTTTCTCCATTGCCATAGGAGTTCTGATGAGTTTGCTGGAGATCGTCCGCCGTCATGCAGACGTCAACGTCGATCGCTTCGGAGCGGCAGCAACTCCGATCGCCGGTCTGACGGCTATCCGCGCCCTGAACCCAAGCGAAATCCAGTTTGCGATCAACAGGCCTCTGGTCGCGCTGGTTCTCCAGGGTCGCAAGAGAGTGAGCATCGGGCCGGAAACGTTCGACTTCGGCGCAGGCGATAGCCTGCTGATCACCGCTGACGTGCCCACGGTGAGCCAGATCACAACGGCAAGCCGCATTGCTCCCTATTATTCTCTCGTTCTCGAACTTGACCTCGCGATGATCCGTGAACTGGGTTCGGAGATTGGTCCGGTGACAGCTTCGACTTCGAAACCCATTAAGGTAGACCCGACGGAAACTGAGGTCGCGGAGACCGCCGTCAGGCTCATGAGCCTCGTTGATCGGCCCTCAGTCATGCCGATCCTGGCGAGGCAGCATCTAAGGGAGATGCATTTCTGGCTCATGACCGGCAAGCACGGAGCCTCAATCCGGGCGCTCGGTCTGACAGATGGCCACGCAGAGAGAATTGGTCGTGCCGTTGCCATCATCCGCGAAGGCTTCGCTCGTCCCCTAAGAGTGAATGAGCTTGCAGAGACGGCGGGCATGAGCCTTTCGTCATTTCACCAGCATTTCCGCGCAGTGACCACATTGTCGCCACTTCAGTTCCAGAAGCAGTTGCGCCTGATCGAGGCGCGAAGGCAGATGATCTCGGAAGGCGTTCCGGCTAGTTCGGCTGCATATTCCGTCGGCTATGAGAGCATCACGCAGTTCACGAGGGAATATGCCCGCCAGTTTGGAGCACCGCCCGTTCGTGATCTCAAGGCGTTGCTGGAAAATGGCGTAACCGCGGCGTGAGCTTGGCAAGGCAAGGTTTTTGCTCAGCGTTCCGGCGCTTCCTCAAGCCTGGGAAACGAACGGCAGATCGACTTCAGCCATCAGATCGCAAGCTGCAAAAACCTCCCCGACGCCGATCAGTACCGGCCGGTCGAGGCCGATTTCCGCCATGGCCGAAGAAAGACCGTCCAGGCTGCCGGCCCAGCGCCGCTCGTCGGCATTGGCAACAGAGCTGACGACGACGACAGGCGTTCTTGCATCGAGCCCGGTCTCGATCAACCTGTTCTGGATTGCTCCGGCTGTTCGTCCACCCATGTAGAAGATCGTCGTTTTTCTCGTGTCTGCGATAGCCTGCCAGTCGATCGTCTCGGGCAGGTTGCCATGGCGCGAATGTCCGGTGACGAATTGCACGCTCTGCGCATGATCGCGATGGGTGAGGGAAATGCCGAGCCGTGATGCCATGGCGCTCGCCGCCGTGATGCCGGGGATGACCTCGACCGAAATATTGTGCTTTTTCAGATAGGCGATCTCCTCGCCGGCGCGGCCGAAGATCATCGGATCGCCGGATTTCAAGCGTGCGACATTCTTGCCGGCCTTGGCGAAGGTCAGCATCATCTCGTTGATGTCTTCCTGCCGGCAGCTTTCGCGCCCGCCGCGTTTGCCGACCAGCAGGCGCTTTGCTTCGCGCCGCGCGAGTTCCAGAACCTCGTCCGACACGAGATCGTCGAACAGGATGACATCGGCGGCCTGCAATGCCCGCACCGCCTTCAGCGTCAGATACTCCGCGTCGCCCGGACCCGCGCCGACAAGCGTCACCCGCCCGACGGGGCGCATTTGAGCCGGCCTTTGCATATCGGCCAGCAGATCGCGGACGCTTGTCTCTGTCGGCTCAGCGCCGAAAGCACGATCCACAAAACGTTCCCAGAAGGCGCGGCGAGCTGCGCCGGGCTTCAGGCGAATAGCAATTTCCTCGCGGAGAGATTGGGCAAGGCCCGCCCACGATTTCAGGGATGTCGGCAGCAGCGTCTCGATGCGGCGGCGAATGGCCTGCGCGAGAATAGGGGCCGCGCCATCCGTAGAGATCGACACCACCACGGGCGAGCGATTGACGATGGAGCCGAACTGGAACTGGCAGAAAGCCGGCTTGTCGATCACGTTGACAGGAACGCCGGCTCGCCGTGCAGCATCGAAGAAAGCGTGAGCCTCGGTCTCCTCATCGCAATCCGCTATGGCAAGCGCCGCACCAGCAAAAACGTCCTCGCGCCATGCCATAGGACAGTGGATGAGCGCGCCTTCCGGATGCGGTGAACCTCGCGCGACGAGTGTCGCGCATGCCTCGCCGAGATGTTCGCAATAGATCTCGACTCTGGCGCCGCAGGCAGCCAACAATTCTGCCTTCCAGGCACATGCATCCGAGCCGCCAGCGACGATCACCCGTTGTCCGGCAAGCGACCAGAAGACGGGCAGCTTGGCGAGCGGCGCCATGCGGGCGGGTGCCCGGTCGGCAACATCATTCGGCAGCGTCTGCAACACAGGCATTGATGATCCCCCTGATTTCGGCACGGCAGGAGCCGCAATTGGTGCCGGCTTTGAGCTCGTTGCCGATCGCTTCGACGCTACGGCAGCCGGAGCGAACGGCGGTGACGATCTGGTTGACGCCGACGCTGAAGCAGGAGCAGACCGTCGCCCCCGGATCGGGCCTGTCGGCGCCAGGCCGGCCGGCGATGATGGCAAAGCGACGACGCAGATCGCTGTGATCAGCAGTCAGCTGCGACACCGCCCAGTTGCGTGCGACGGCGACCGGCTCTCTTGCAAGGAAGAGCGCGGCAAGCAGCCTCTCCCCGTCGAAGAAGGCGATCCGCCGGTTGCCGGACTGCTGGTCGGCATAACCCAAGGGCTCGATATGGTTGGCAATGCCGAAGCTTTTTCGGCACCAGGCCGTCCAGTCTTCAATACCGTCATGGAACGCAAGCTCCAGCCGCCATCCGCCATCGGCCTTGGCGAGTGCCCAATAGCCCGCGTCCGCCACATCAGGCTTTGCCAGGCTGACGGCGAAGCCATAAGCGGCAGCGCGATAGCGGCTGACGGCAACCGCAACATTCTTCGAGGCGGGCTGCCCCGAAACGGGGTCCGTCGCGGGTTTGACGACAGCACCGATCCGCGCCTCAGCCGAATTCTGGTCGCTCCAGTGCATCGGCACGAAGACGCTGCCGCGCGCCTGCCGGTCGGTCACCAGGGCGCGGATAATCGCCTTGCCATGGCTGCTTTCGATCTGCACGAGGGCGGCATCGGCCACGCCGAGTTCCATCGCGTCGCGCGGATGGATTTCCGCGAAAGGTTCGGCGATATGGGATGACAGTCGCGCGCTCTTTCCCGTCCGCGTCATCGTGTGCCACTGGTCGCGGATGCGGCCGGTATTCAACGTGAAGGGATAGGCTGAATCTGTTCTATCGGTTGCCGGCGCTTCGACGGCAATAAAGCGCGCCTTGCGATCGGAATGGAAGAAACCGCCCTTGGCGAAGAACCGCGTTTCCCTTTTCTCTGCCCCGAAAGGCTGCGGCCACTGGAACGGCTTCAGCGCATTGTAGTCTGCCGCCTCCGTCTTGGCATAGGCGCCGATATCGAAGTCGCGGCTGCCTTCATTCTCGAAGGCGGAGAGTGCAGCGTGCTCGGCGAAAATATCGGCCGGAGACCTGTAGTCGAACGCGGCAAAGCCCATCCGGCGGCCGACTTCTGCCATCTGCCACCAGTCGGCGCGTGCCTCTCCCGGCAGAGCAAGAAACGGGCGTTGCCTCGATATGCGGCGTTCCGAATTGGTGACCGTTCCGTCCTTCTCGCCCCAGCCGAGGGAGGGTAGCAGCACATGCGCGTGCCGCGTCGTATCGGTCTCGCGCAACATGTCGGAAACGACCACGAAGGGGCAGGCGGCAATGGCCGCCTCGACACGGCGGGCATCGGGCATGGATACGACAGGATTGGTCGCCATGATCCAGAGCGCCTTGACGCGGCCCTCCTCGACGGCCCGAAACAGATCGACGGCCTTCAGGCCGGGCTTGGCGGCAATAGCAGGTGCATTCCAGAAGCGCTGCACACGGTCACGATCATCAGTGTTTTCGATAGCCATATGAGCAGCCAGCATATTGGCCAGGCCACCGACCTCACGGCCGCCCATCGCATTCGGCTGCCCCGTCAGTGAAAACGGCCCCATGCCGGGTCGGCCGATGCGCCCCGTCGCCAGATGGCAATTGATGATGGCGTTGACCTTGTCGGTGCCGGAAGCGGACTGGTTGACGCCCTGGCTGTAGCAGGTGACAACTTTCTCGGTCGTCTCGAACAGGCGGAAGAATTCTCTCACCTGCATGGCCGGTAAGCCTGTGCGTTCAAGCAGGTCGTCCACCGTTAGTGCGGCGGCAGCGGCGAAGGCCGTTCCAAAACCTTCCGTGTGGGCACCTATATAGTTCTGGTCGATAGCAGGGCTTGCCGCGAGATGGGCAAGCAGTCCCATGAAGAGTGCGACGTCGCCGTCGGGACGGATGGCCAGATGCAGGTCGGCGATGTCGCAGGTCATCGTCCGGCGCGGATCGATGACGACGATTTTCAGGCCCGGTCGGGCCGCCTTGGCGGCGGCCAGCCGCTGATAGATGACGGGATGGCACCAGGCAAGGTTGGACCCCGTGAGTATGACAAGATCGGCAAGTTCCAGATCCTCATAGAGGCCGGGCACCGTATCCGAGCCGAAAGCGCGACGATGGCCGGCGACCGAGGAAGACATGCAGAGGCGAGAATTGGTGTCGATATTGGCAGAGCCGATGAAGCCCTTCATCAGCTTGTTGGCGACGTAATAGTCTTCTGTCAGAAGCTGACCCGAGACATAGAAGGCGACGGAATCGGGGCCATGTGCGGCAATGGTCTCGGAAAACCTGCTGGCGACGAGATCGAGCGCCTCATCCCAGCCTGCCTCTCTGTCCTTGATTTCAGGATGGAGCAGGCGACCATCGAGATCGATCGTTTCGGCAAGCGCCGAACCCTTGGAACAGAGCCGGCCGAAATTGGCCGGATGCTCAGGGTCGCCCTTCACTGTTACGATGCCGGTCTCACCCACGTTGGCGATCACGCCGCAGCCGACGCCGCAATAGGGACAGGTAGTCTTGACTTCTGCTCCCATCATTCCGCTGCCATAACAAGGCTTTCGAGCGCGATATAGAGCGTGCCGCCCTCGTTCCTGAGCGGGATGGTACGCACCGCACCGTCATCGGCACCGAGCGCCTTACCGGTCTCCAGTGAGATCACCCAGTTGTGCAGAGGGCAGGTGACGGCATTGCCGTGCACGATGCCCTCCGAGAGCGGGCCGCCCTTGTGCGGGCAGCGATTTTCGATCGCATAGACCTCGTGTTCGCCCGTGCGGAAGACAGCGATGTTCATCTGCGGGGTTTTCACGCAGCGCGATCCGCGCAGCGGAATATCGGAAATGTCGCCGATCGGGTGCCAGTTCATGATGGTTCTCCTCACTCGGCTGCCTGACTGAAACCAATGGTCGCCATCGGTCGGAATTCGTGCTTGTCCTTGCCGGAGACGCGTTCCGACCAGGGGTCGACCTGAGCGAATTTCTGGGAAAAGACGAAGCGTTCGTAATAGGCCTTGCGCTTGTCGTGATCCTCCATGATCTGCCGGCGGATCTCATCAAGGCCGATGCGCTTGGCCCATTTGTAGATGCGCTCGAGATAGCGGCCCTGTTCGCGGTACATCTGCGTCAGCGCCACGATATGTTCGAGCGCCTCGTCCTCTGTCCTCACCAGGCCGAGCACCTCCGTGCCCTTGATGTCGAGGCCTGCAGCGCCGGCGAAATGGATCTCGAAGCCGGAATCCACGCAGATCACGCCGATATCCTTGCAGGTGGCCTCGGCGCAGTTTCGCGGACATCCTGACACTGCCATCTTCAGCTTTGCCGGCGTCCAGGAGCCCCACATGAATTTCTCGATGCGGATGCCGAGACCCGTGGAATCCTGTGTGCCGAAGCGGCACCAGTCGGAACCGACGCAGGTCTTCACCGTGCGCAGGCCCTTGGCATAGGCCTGGCCGGAGATGAAGCCGGCCTTGCCGAGATCGGCCCAGACGGCTGGAAGGTCTTCCTTTTCGACGCCGAGCAGGTCGATGCGCTGGCCGCCGGTGACCTTGACCATCGGGATTGCGAACTTGTCGACGACATCGGCGATGGCGCGCAGTTCGCCGGAGCTGGTCACTCCGCCCCACATGCGCGGCACGACGGAATAGGTACCATCCTTCTGGATGTTGGCGTGGACGCGTTCATTGATGAAGCGCGACTGGTAGTCGTCGGCATATTCATCCGGCCAGTCACAGACGAGGTAGTAATTGAGCGCCGGGCGACATTTGGCGCAGCCGCCTGATGTCTTCCATTCCAGCTCCTGCATGACGGCGGGAATGGTCTTCAGCTTCTTTGCCTTGATGAGGCGGCGCACGTCATCATGGCCAAGCTCGGTGCAGGTGCACATCGGCTGCACGGCTTTTGGATTATAGGCATCCCCCAGCGTCAAGGACATGAGCTGCTCGACAAGGCCGGTGCAGGAGCCGCAGGAGGCCGATGCCTTCGTATGGGCGCGCACATCATCGAGCGATGTCAGCCCCTTGGCCGTGATCGTTGAAGTGATTTTGCCCTTGCAGACGCCGTTGCAGCCGCAGATTTCCGCATCATCCGGCAAGGCTGCAACGGCCGCCATAGGGTCCAGCGGGGACCCTCCCTGATAGGCCTGGCCGAAGATCAAGGTGTCGCGCATCTCGGAGATGTCAACGGCCTTCTTCTTGAGGTCGTTGAACCAGGCGCCGTCGGAGGTTTCGCCGTAAAGCACGGTGCCGATGATCCGATTGTCCTTCAGCACAAGACGCTTGTAGATCCCTGCAGTCGCATCGCGCAGCACGATTTCCTGCCGGTCGTCGCCGTCGGCGAAATCGCCGATCGAGTAGAGTTCGATACCGGTAACCTTGAGCTTCGTCGGCGTGTCGGAATGCGCAAAGGCCGGCTTCGTATCGTCGGACAGATGGGCGGCGGCCACGCGGGCCATCTCGTAGAGCGGCGCGACGAGGCCATAGACCATGCCGCCCACCTCGGCGCATTCACCAAGCGCGTAGATGTCGCCATCCGAGGTCTGCATGCCGGCATCGACGACGATGCCGCGATTGACGGCGAGCCCGGCGTCCTTGGCGAGATTGACGTTCGGGCGAATGCCGACGGCCATGACGACAAGCGTGGCAGGGATGATCGTGCCGTTGTCGAGCTCGACGCCTTCCACCTTGCCGTTGCCGATGATCTGTTTGGTGTTGGCCTTACAGATGACCTTGATGCCGCGGTCCTCGACAGCCTTCTGTAAGAGGTAGCCGGCGGCGGGATCGAGCTGGCGTTCCATCAGCGTCGGCATGACGTGCAGCACAGTGACATCCATGCCACGCTGGGCGAGACCGGCGGCCGCTTCGAGCCCGAGCAGGCCACCGCCGATGACGATGGCCTTTTCGCGCGATTGGGCTGCAAGCAGCATGGCCTGCACGTCGTCGAGGTCGCGGTAGGTGATGACGCCGCGAAGATCCTTTCCGGGCACCGGAATGATGAAGGGTACCGAGCCTGTCGCGATGACGAGCTTGTCGTAGCTCTCGGTGACGCCGTGGTCGGAGGTGACGGTCTTGGCGACGCGATCGATGTTGACGATCTTGTGACCCTTGTAGAGCGTTATGCCGTGCTTGATATACCAGCCATCACCGTGAATGATGATCTGCTCGTAGTCCTTTTCTCCCGACAGGACCGGCGACAGCATGATGCGATCGTAATTGACGCGTGGCTCGGCGTTGAAGATCGTAACTTCGTAGCGTCCGGGCGCCTGTTCGAAGAGGTGCTCCAGCATGCGCCCAGGCGCCATGCCATTGCCGATGATAACGAGTTTTTCTGTCATATTTACAGGTCCTTGGATCAGGTTGCAGCCACGGGCGCGGAGTGGCTCTGGCGCGATAGTTGCTTGACGGACAGGTGCATCCAGATGAGCGAGATCGCGACGATCGCGAAGAGCAGCAGGAAACAGCTCGACCAGAGGCCGGTCATGTCCTTGAGGAGGCCAAAGGCGATCGGAAGGATGAAGCCACCAAGGCCGCCCATCATCCCGACGATGCCCCCGACGGCGCCGACGCTCTCTGGGTAATAGGCCGGAATGTGCTTGTAGACGGCAGCCTTGCCGAGGCTCATGAAGAAGCCGAGCACGAAGATGACCACGATGAAGATGACAGGCGTGATGGTGGAAGCAGGCAGCGACAGGATGAGCGTAGCCACGGCTGACACGGCAAACATCGTGTACATCACGCTGCGCGCGCCCTTCTTGTCCGACAGCACGCCGCCAAAAGCACGGAAGATGCTGCCCGGGATCGAATAGGCGGCGGCGATCATGCCGGCAGCTTCCAGATTGAAGCCGTAGACACCGACCAGATAGCGCGGCAGCCACAGGGAGAGGGCAACGAAGCCGCCGAAGGCGAAGAAGTAATAGAGTGAGAAGCGCCAGACCTGAAGGTTCTGCAATGGCGCGAATTCCTGGGCGAGGCTTTTGGAGGCGACGCCGCGTTCGCGGCGAAGACGAAAGGCCGGATCATCTGTTGTGGTGAACCAGAAAATGACTGCCATCAGCGCCAGACCGACCGCCCATATTTCAGCGACTGCCTGCCAGCCCCAAGCGAGGAGCACGAAGGGGGCCGCGAATTTCGTCACGGCTGCGCCCACATTGCCTGCACCGAAGATGCCAAGTGCCGTACCTTGCTTCTCCGCTGGAAAGAAGGGCGAGACATAGGCGACGCCGACCGCAAACGACCCGCCGGCGAGCCCGACACCCAAGCCGGCGATCAGCATCTGCGTATAGGTGTGGGCGTAGGAGAGCAGAAAGGTTGCTACTGCAGCGGCGAGCATGGTCAGCGTATAAACGAGACGGCCGCCGTAACGTCCTGTCCAGATGCCAAGCACGATGCGCACGAGCGAGCCGGTCAGCACAGGGGTGCCGATGAGCAGTCCGAACTCGGCTTCGTTCAGCCCGAGTTCCTGCTTGATGCGAATGCCGATGATCGCAAAGATCGTCCAGACCGCAAAACAGAGCGTGAAGGCGACTGTGGAAATCCACAGTGCTTTGGCTGGTTCGCCGGCGGACATGGGCTGCGCTTTCTTGATGACAGTCATGGCTTCTCCGTGGCCCGACAAGGTCGTGCCGATCCATCGCTGGGGGTTAAAAACAAAAAGCCGCTGGTCAGGACGCGCATGCACGAGGTGCGCGAAATATCCTGATCAGCGGCTTTGCTGGTGACGCCCGTCGTTGGACGCCGAATTCACGGCCTTCTGGCCGATCTGCCTCAAGCAATCCGTATGACAGACTGCATAAGGGTACTCCTGTATCGTCAATGAGCGCCTATCGTGCGCTCATTCTGCTCTGATCGCCTTTGACCAGTACATAACTATCAAAGCAAACCGTGTGCCAGTTTGCGGAGGCTGTCTCAGTGGATTGAATTTAAAGGAGTTTTTAGAAATACAGCGGCTGCGCGTTTTTTGGGCCGCTGTCGTTTGTGCAAATCTTTTGTGCGCGATTGTGAGGCCGGTGCAAATCTCTGATGGCGTTTTGTGCAGGCCAGCATGAGATTAAATTCCTTCGCTGCTGGAAGCGAAGGGCAATACGCTCTTTACCGCAAAACCTGCAACATAATCCGGCAGTTTCGATGGGTCGAAAACGTGACCGTCCATGAAGCGGTCGGTTTCGTCGGCGCCTTCGATGCGCACGTCTGCATCGATGGGTGCGCTGCCCTCGCCAAGGGCTGCACGATAAAGGTCCGGGCGATAGGCGGAAGCGGCTGCGCGTGCTGGATTGAGTCCGAGTTCGGCCTGACCCCAGCGGATCATCTGACTGTAGATCCAGAGTGCCTGGCTCGTCCGAGGATAATTGGCGAAACCCGAATGGAACATGAAGTAATTGTCGATGATGCGCCGGTTCCCTTTTGCATCGAGGCTGAACTCGCCTGCCAGCACATGGCGGATGATGTGAACCGGTGCTGCGATATAGCGGGCATCCGCCAGGGCCTCGGCCAGCGCATCGTGGTTTTCCGGCCGGTCGCACCAGCGTGCCGCTGCGTCGAGAGCGACGATCAGTCGGGAGACTGTTTCCGGATGGCTGTCTGCCCATTCCGGGCGCATGCCGATCACCTTTTCCGGTGCAGATGGCCAGATATCCTGTTTGGCGGCGACGATACGACCGACGCCACGCTCTGAGGCAACCATGTTCCAGGGTGCGCCTACACAGAAGCCATCGATCGCGCCGGCGGCCAGCGCGTCGGAGGTCAGCGGAGGCGGTACGACCACGAGTTTGACGTCCTTGTCCGGATCAATGCCGCCGGCGGCGAGCCAGTAGCGGAATTCGTAATTATGCGAGGAAAAGGGATAGGTGACGCCGAAAGTCGGCAGCGGCTCGCTGCTCGCCTTCATCTCTGCTAGCACCTTTGCCAATGCCTTGGCGTTTTCCAGCGCGCTGGCGCTTTCCGATAGGTTGTCGGCGTCCCGCATCCTGTCGAACAGGCGGGTTGAGAGCGTGATTGCATTACCGCCGCGCCCGAGAGAGAAGGGTGTAATCGTCGGTGATGGATTGGAGCCGAGGCCGAGCATGGAGGCAACGGGCATCGGCGAGAGCATGTGGGCGATATCGAACTGCCGGAAAGCGAGGCGGTCGCGAATGTTTGCCCAGGAGACGTCCTTGACGAGATCGAGCGTCAAGCCTTCCCGCTTGGCAAAACCGAATTCCGCTGCCGCGATAAGCACGGAAGCGTCGACGAGCGGAATGAAGCCGGCCCTCACCGTTCTGGAGCCTCCGCCGTTGGTATGAGCGGGTGCTGGCAGACCTGCATCGGGAATGAGGCTTTTCGTCATCATGTTCACTCCGGCCTCCTCCGGACAGTCGCGACCAGAGCGGTCATCACATCAAAAGCCCTGCTGCGGTCACGACGCTCTGGGCGATATCGGACATCTTCTTTTTCTCGTTCATTGCCGTCTGACGAAGCAGTGCAAACGCTTCCTCCTCCGACAGGCCGCGCATCTTCATCAATATGCCTTTGGCGCGTTCGACGATCTTGCGCTCCTCGAGGGCCGACTTGGCATCGGCAAGTTCCCGTTGCAGCCGGTTGAATGCGTTGAAGCGGCTGACCGCCATATCGAGAATGGGTTTGACGCGCTCCTTCTTCAACCCGTCGACGATGTATGCCGACACGCCGGCATCCACCGCTGCCTCGATGGAGGCCGTGTCGGAGCGGTCGACGAACATGGCAATCGGCCTGCCGACCGTACGGGTCAACTGGAACAGATGCTCCATCATGTCTCGATTGGGGTTCTCGATATCGATGATGATGACGTCGGGCCTCAGCGTATCGATAATACGCGCCACACCTTGGACTTCGTGGATGACCGTCACGCGCGCATGGCCGGCCTCTCGCAGCCCCTCCTCGATGATGGAGGCGCGAATGGTATTTTCATCGATCACAAGGATGGTCAGATCGAGCCGGCTCATGCGACATTTATGACGCAATGCAGCAAGCCCGACAAGCTAGAAAGGCAATTTATTAGGCATTTTATAGATTTGATTAAATAATGGGCTGACTGCTTTATATATGAGCAACGTCTGGCCTCATTGAGGTTTTCGAAAAAGATTACCGCATCCGTTCACTTGTCGACAACTGCGCTACCTATGCCTCAGTATAATGCACCGCCCGCGCGCTCGCTGTTATCGTGGGGCTATCTTGGAGACGGAGAGCGAAGATGAGCGACAAGCGGCCAGAAGGTGTTGAGGCGTACAGTCATCCGGCTGGCGGGTGGGATGCGCTGAAAGCGGTGGCGAAAACGCTGAAGCATCAGCAGATCGTTGCACAGGGCAGTACCACACTGCTCAAGGCAAACCAGCCTGAAGGTTTCGATTGTCCCGGCTGCGCGTGGCCCGATCCAAAGCACACCTCTTCCTTCGAGTTCTGCGAGAACGGCGCAAAGGCGATCACCTGGGAGTCCACCGCCCGGCGCGTCACACCGGAATTCTTTGCCGAACACACGGTCTCCGAGCTTTGGGAATGGATCGATCACAAGCTCGAGGACCAGGGCCGGCTGACGCATCCGCTGAAATACAATAGCGCCACGGATAAATACGAGACGATCGATTGGGAAGATGCCTTCGGCCTGATAGGCTTGGAACTCAATAAGCTCGCAAGCCCCGACGAAGCTGAATTCTACACGTCGGGACGCGCTTCCAACGAGGCAGCCTTCCTCTATCAGCTCTTCGTGCGGGCCTATGGCACGAACAATTTCCCCGATTGTTCTAACATGTGTCATGAGGCGACGAGCGTTGGCCTGCCGCTGTCGCTCGGTGTCGGCAAGGGTACGGTGACGCTTGAGGATTTCGATCATGCCGACGCCATTTTCAGCTTCGGCCATAACCCCGGAACCAACCACCCCCGCATGATGACGACCCTGCACGAGGCATCCCGTCGCGGTGTTCCGATTATCGTCTTCAACCCGTTGAAGGAGCGGGCGCTCGAGCGTTTTGCCGCGCCGCAAAATCCGGTGGAGATGGTGACCTTATCCTCGACGCCCATTGCATCAGCCTATCACCAGCTCCGCACCGGTGGCGACCTTGCCGCCCTCAAGGGTCTGATGAAGCTGATCTTCGAACGCGATGTGGCCGATCTCTCCGGCGGCGGCAAGGGCGTCCTCGACCGAGATTTCATCGCCGAGCACACCGCTGGCATCGATGCCCTGAGGGAGGATCTCGCCAAGGCCAGCTGGGCGGACATCCTCAGCGTGTCCGGTCTGACCATGGAGGCGCTGAACAGTGCCGTCGACGTCTATCTCAATGCCCGCAATGTCATCCTTTGCTACGGCATGGGCATCACGCAGCACGCGAACGGAACGGCAAATGTCCAGCAACTTGCCAATTTCCTGATGCTGCGCGGCAATATCGGCCGGCCGGGCGCTGGCCTCTGCCCGCTGCGTGGCCATTCCAATGTGCAGGGTGACCGGACCGTCGGCATCACCGAGATCCCGAACAAGGCGCTGATCGACGGCATGGAACGGGCCTTTGGTTTCCGTCCTTCTGCAGAGAAAGGCCACAATGCGATCGAATCTATCGAGGCGATTGCAGACGGCCGATCCAAGGCGCTGATCTGCCTCGGCGGCAATCTGGCCGTCGCCATGTCCGATCCTGATGTCACCTTCCAGGCCATGCGCAAGCTCGATCTTGCCGTCCATATTGCCACCAAGCTCAATCGCTCGCATCTCCTGACGGCAAAGACCTCCATCATTCTTCCCTGCCTCGGGCGGACCGATCTCGACACCCAGGCATCAGGGCCGCAAGCGGTGACGGTCGAGGATTCCATGTCCATGGTGCATGCTTCGCGCGGTTTCCTAAAGCCGCCGGGCGAATTGTTGAAATCCGAGCCCGCCATCATCGCAGGCATTGCAATGGCCACGCTCGGTGCAAAATACGGCATCGACTGGAAGGGTCTGATCGCCAATTACGATCGCATCCGAGACAAGATCGAGGTGGTCTTCCCGGATTTTCATGAGTTCAACAGCCGCGTCCGCGCCCGCGGTGGTTTCCGGCTGGATGTTCCGGCTTCCTATCGGGTCTGGAAGACTGCGAGCGGCAAGGCGAACTTCCTCATCGCTCCCGGTCTCGACGAAGATCCCCGCCTGAAGAACCCCACGACCCTGGTGCTGACGACGTTGCGCAGCCATGACCAGTACAACACGACCGTCTATGGCCTCGACGATCGCTACCGCGGCATTTTCGGCCGCCGTGACGTGATCTTCATGAGCGGTCAGGATCTCGCTGAACGGGGCCTGCGTGACGGAGACAGGATCGATATCCGCTCGGCCACCGGCCACGGTGGCGGGAAAACCGTCATCGGTTTCACGGCTGTTGAATATAATATCCCCGTCGGTTCAGTCGCAGGCTATTATCCGGAAATGAATGCGGTGATCGCGCTTGATCACTATGACCGCAAATCGGGCACGCCGAGCTACAAGGGTGTTCCCGTCGCGATCACCAAGAGCGATGCTCAGGCTGCGGCTTAGCGTGAGACCGCAATTGTCCCGCCCGTGCTTTCGCGGGCGATGACCTCGAAGCCAAGGTCGATCTGGTTTGGTGGCTGGCGGCTCGTCGAATTGAGGGCCGACAGCACTTTTTCGGCGGCCAGCTTGCCCGTCTCGAACCGCCTCGTCATGATCGATGACAGGGATGGTGACGCACAGGCGGAAAATTCGAGATCGTGGAAACCGATGATGGCGATGTCGTCAGGCACGCGGATGCCGCGCTTGCGGCACTCCTGCATGGCGCCGAGCGCCAGGTTGTCGTCGATGCAGAAGATCGCCTCCGGCCGGTCGCCACGTTCATGCATGAGAGCCAGAAGATCGGACCCGAGCGCAACCGAGCTGTGCCGCTGCCATTGCGTGATGATTTCGAGCTTCTGCAGTCCTGCCTGCTGCATCGCCTGACGGTAACCATCAAAGCGGGATTGGGCGCGGTGGTCGAGATTGCCGGCGAGGAAGGCGACACGATCAAAGCCCTGGTCGATGAGATGCTGCGTCGCTGCTTGCCCGGCACGATCCTGCAGCATGCCGATATTGAGGTCGATCGGATCGGGCGAGAGCTCGAATGTCTCAACGACGGGCAGATGCGCCCGCGTGAGAAGCTGGCGGGCAAGTGGCGTGTGATGGGTGCCGGCGATGATGATCGCTTCGACCCTTTGGCCGAGCAACACTTTGATGGCATTTTCCTCTTCCTGCTCGGAATAGCGGCTGTTGACGACGATGACCTGGAAGCCCGCCGCGACAAGCACGTCGTGCAGAGCGAAGAGATATTCGGCGAAGATGACATTATACAGGGTCGGGACGATGACGCCGATTGCGTGCGTTCGCGACGAGGCGAGCCGGCTGGCCGCAATATTCGGCACATAGCCAAGCTCCTGGACAGCGGCAGTGACGCGCTGCCGCAGGGCCTCTGACACTGCATCGGGTTTGCGAAGCACGCGTGAGACTGTGATCGGGCTAACGCCGGCCAGAGTTGCCACGTCATCCAAAGTTACTCTTCGCATTGTACTCTCGATTCATACAGAAAATTCATGCAGATCCGCAATTTATCTCGCAATTGCGAAATATTTATCCCGGACAATTCCAGTTGACAGCGCTAGCAAATACGATTTGACAGCGCTGTCAACTATGTTAGGCTCGAAATGTACCGGAAAAGGATGGGATGGAACCTTCCGGGATCAGCATGCAAATAAGATTTTGTGGAGGGCGGCCTGGGTCCGCCTGAGGAGGAGACATTCAATGCTTAAGGTGAAGAAAGCGAAGATGGCCCGTATCGCCGCGTTTTCCGCGTCGGCGTTTGCTCTGCTCTGCAGCACGGCCATGGCGGAGCCAAAGGTCGTGTCCGGCCCCGCCGCCGATCCGAACTGCATGGTTCCGTGGTCGGCCGAAACCCAGTTCCTGCAATATCCGAAGAAGGATGGTCCTTACCGTATCGCACTTGCGAATGGCTATATCGCCAATACCTGGCGCATCCAGATGGTGCAGACGGCAAAGGCCTACGCCGCCCAACCGGATGTCGCCGCCAAGCTGAAAGAATTCAAGGTCGTATCGACCGGCGAGGACGTTCCGGCCCAGATTTCCGCGATCAACAACTTCATCGATGCCGGCTACGATGCCGTCGTCGTCAACGCTCAGAACCCGACAGCCTTCGGTCCGGTCATCAAGCGCGCCAAGGAGGCCGGCGTCGTTCTCGTCGCCTTCGACAACATCCTTGACACCAAGGACGCAATCAACGTCAACGTCGACCAGAAGGGCCTTGGCGTCATCTGGGCCAACTGGCTGGCAAAACACCTGCCGCAGGGCGGCAAGATCCTGGAAGTACGCGGCGTAGCCGGCACTTCCGTCGATACCGATCGCCATAACGGGATTCATGAAGCTCTGGATGCTTCCGGCAAGAAATTCACCGTCACCGAAGTCGTTGGCAAGTGGGATGATGGTGTAGCGCAGAAGGCAGCGGCCGATGCGATTGCCACCAATGGTCCGTTTGATGGCATCACCGCACAGGGCGGTGACACCGGCGTCGTGCAGGCGATGATCGACGCGAAGCATCCGTTCGTGCCCTTCGGCGGTGAGACGGAGAACGGCTTCCGCAAGTTCTGCGCCGCCCATGCGGGGGATGGTCTGAAGTGCTCATCAGCAGGTACCGGCCCGGCGCAGGTTGCGGTTGCCATCAAGACTGCCATCGCCGCTCTCGAAGGTCAGGTCGTTCCTCAGGCCGTCAAGCTGCCGACGGCACTCGTTTCCGATCCCGATTTCAAGGAAGGCGAGGATTTCTACCCCAAGGAATCCGACAACTTTTTCGTCGGCAATTCCTTCCCGACCTGCGGCATCAACTTCTCCGCACAGGAAATCATGGGGCAGACCAAGGAAAACCAGTAAGCGCCACCATCCGGACCTGACTGCGGGCGTTCGCGCCCGCAGTCTCGATCTCGACGCGACCGAATGGAGGCTGGATGCATGATCCTTTCCGAACCGCTTCTGCGCCTGGAAGGCATATCGAAACGCTATGGCGGCGCGATTGCGCTGAAGGAAGCCAATATCGCCGTGCGCCCGGGCGCGATCCACGCCGTGCTTGGCGAAAACGGTGCCGGCAAATCGACCCTCATCAAGATCATGGCCGGGGTGGTCGCGCCTGACGAAGGGCGCATGCTGCTCGACGGAAACGAAATCTCCTTTGCCTCGCCGGCTGCCGCCAATGCTGCCGGTATCGTCTGTGTTTTCCAGGAACTGTCGCTCATTCCGGATCTCTCGGTGGCCGACAACATCGTGATCAGCAATCCGCCGCTTCGTTTCGGCATGATCGACCGCAACAAGCAGCGCCAGATTGCCGAAGAAGCACTTGCCCGCGCCGGTGCTGCCGATATTCATCCCGCCTCTCTGGTGAAGGATCTGCCGCTTTCGCGCCGCCAGATGGTTGAGATCGCCAAGGCGCTCGCCCGCAAGCCGCGGCTGATGATCCTCGACGAGGCGACTTCGGCCCTGACTCAATCCGATGTCGAGAAGGTCTTCGGCGTGTTGAAGCAGCTTCGGTCCGAGGGCATGGCGCTGATCTATATCTCGCATCGCATGCATGAGATTGCAGAACTCGCCGATGACTGCACAGTCTTTCGAAACGGCCGCAGCATCGAATCCTATCCCGCCGGCACCAAGTCCGACCAGCAGGTGGTGGAGCTGATGATCGGCCGCGAATATACCAACGTCTTTCCGCCCAAGCCGCTGCACCCGAAGGCAGACGCGCCGGTTCTGTCCTGCCGCGACCTCTCCTGGGGGGATCGGCTCTCCGGGATCAACTTCGATGTGCGTCCCGGTGAGATCATTGGTTTCGGCGGACTGGACGGGCAGGGGCAGCGTGAATTGCTGCTGGCGCTGTTCGGCGTGCTGCGCGACCTCAGGGGCGAGGTGGCGGTCGATGGCAAACCGATAAGGTTGAAGAGCCCGGGCGCGGCGAAATCAGGTGATATCTCCATGGCGCTGATCCCGGAAGATCGCAAGACGGAAGGGCTCATGCTGCCGATGACCGTTCGTGAGAACCTGTCGATCGCAGCGCTTGACCGCGTTTCGCGCAACGGCGTGATCGACCGCGCTGCCGAGCTTCGCGAGATCGACGAACTCCTGAAGCTCCTGGCAATCAAGGCCGCAACGATCGACATGCCGGTCTCATCCCTGTCTGGTGGCAACCAGCAGAAGGTGGTGATCGCCAAATGGCTGATGAACAGGCCGCGCATCATCCTTCTTAACGATCCGACCCGTGGCATCGATGTTGGCACCAAGCAGGAAATCTATGCCCTGCTGCGCAAGCTTGCCGATGCGGGTGCGGCCATCATCTTCTATTCGACTGACTATGACGAACTGGTCGGCTGCTGCGACCGCGTGCTCGTCATGTATGATGGCAGCATCATCCGCGTCCTCGAAGGAGACGAGATCACCGAACGCGAACTGGTCAGTGCCGCGCTCAACATCGATGCCGGCGAGGCGCAGAAAAGGATGGCCCAATGAGCAGGCAGTCGACGGGCGAATGGCGCTATCGGTACGTTCAGCAGAAGGGCACGCTTTTCGCAGCGCTGCTCTTCATCCTGATGTTCATCATCTATGTTTCCAACCATCCCGCCGGCTTCACGCCGAACGTGGTGCAGACCGCCGCCAACAAGGCAACGTTGCTGGCTTTCGTGGCCATGGCGCAATGTTTCGTGGTCATCACGGCTGGCATTGATCTTTCTGTCGGTATGATCCTCATCCTGTGCAACTGCCTTGCCTCATGGCTCGTGGTCGGCACGCCGCTGCAGACCGGGCTGGGTGTCGCAGCTGTGCTCCTGACGGGTCTCGCCTGCGGCCTGCTCAATGGGCTGGTCATCATTTTCGGTCGGTTGCAGCCGATCGTCACCACGATTGCGACCAGTGCGGTCTTTTACGGGCTGGCATTGCTGTTGCGGCCCACACCGGGCGGCTCGGTCAATGAAGATCTTGCCGATGTCTTCACCTCGAAGCTCTTTGGCGTCGTGCCGGCAAGCCTCGTCGTGCTTGCACTCATCGTACTGATAATCTGGGTGCCCTTCAGCCGTTCGGTCCTCGGCCGCACCGCCTATGCGGTCGGATCGGCGGAAAACGCCGCCTACATGTCGGCGATGCCGGTAAAGAGGGCAAAGCTTGCGGCTTACGCGCTGGCAGGCCTGCTTTCGGCAATTGGCGGGCTCTATCTGACCTTTTTCTCGTATACGGGTGAGGCGGCCTTTGCGAGCGGTAACGCCTATACGCTCTATTCGATCGCAGCGGTGGTGCTCGGTGGTGTCTCGCTTGCGGGGGGAAAGGGGAGCGCCGTCGGTGCCGTCTTCGGTGCGCTGGCCTTCCGCACTATCGGCGACCTGTTGTTCGTCTTCGATCTCGATCCGCTCTGGCAGCCGCTCTTTCAAGGCGTGGTGCTGATGTTGGCGGTCAGTATCGGCTGCATCGGCCTGTCGCGTGTTCGCAATCGTCTGGAGTGGTTCCAATGAGCGAGGATGCTTCCACAATGCGGCAAATTCCTGTGCCCGCCCGACTGCGCGGCGTCGATCCAGCTGTGGCAATCGCCTTCGGCTGCATCATCCTGCTGCTCCTTGGCGGCTCGCTCTACTCCTCTAATTTCCTGTCGCTGGACTACCTGCTGCAGCAGTTGAAAGTGGCCTCCTTCCTCGGCGTCATCGCAACCGGCATGATGGCGGTCATCCTGCTTGGCCAGATCGACCTGTCAGTGCCCTGGGTGGTGACGACAGGAGCGATGATGGCTTGCGCTGCCACTGCTTACGGAACGACCGGCGCGGTTCTCGCAATCCCCTTCGGTATTCTCTGCGGTGCTACGATCGGCCTCGTCAATGGCATCGCGGTCGCCTATCTGCGCATTCCCTCGATGATCATCACGCTTGCGACCAACGCTGTCGCGCAAGGGCTGATGGTCGTCTACACCGGCGGTTTCTCGCCGCAGGATTCGGCCTCTGCCGCCATGCGCTTCCTGGCGACCGGCTATGCCATTCCCGGGCTTCCGAACGGCGTTCTCGTCTGGCTCGCCGTCGGCTTGCTCGCCGTCTTCCTGCTGACACGCACGACCTTCGGCCGGTCGCTCTATGCGATCGGCAACCGCGAACGTGCCGCCTACATGTCCGGCATCAATACACGCAGGATCACGCTTCTTGCCTTCATTATGTCGGGCGGTCTCAGCGCACTCGGCGGCGTGCTTCTCGCCGGTTATGCTTCGAAAGCATCGCAGTCCATGGGTGACGCCTATCTTCTGCCGTCGATTGCTGCCGTGGTGCTTGGCGGTACGCACGTGCTTGGCGGCAAGGGCTCCTATCTCGGAACTGTCGCCGGCGTCATCCTGATCACTCTGCTGCAGTCGATTCTCTCGGTCATGCAGATCGAGGAGGCTGGCCGTCAGCTGATCTATGGCGCCGTCATCATCGGCATGCTGCTGCTTTATGGGCGGCAGAAGGTCTTGTGACGAGTTTCAGTATTTCAGTCCATCCGGGCAGTCACTTGCCTCGATGTTTCGGCGGATGGGTCACTCGAGCCGAAGCTGGAGATGATGCTGCTATCGACAATTCCTGGTAGGGGCCAACTTCCGGTGCATCGATGGCGATGGCCTAAGCATTGTGACTTGGCCATGCTCGGCCGGATAGCTTCATAGAAGCCTGAATCACCTAGATATGCCACCGTTGTGCCGGCCTCTCCAGCCGATGCAAGGCCATGGCACGCAACAGCAGTTTGCTGGCTCTGGTGCTCCGGTGGCAATATTTTCGCGTAAATTCTTTCCAGCTTCCCCAAGGCCCTCATTCTCGTCGTGACTACGCTCTCAAGCCTGCAAATGCTGGCTTTTTCTGCGTGGTTCCTGGTCTCCCGACGACCTGACATTTATATGATCGCGCGTCACTTGACATTTGTCGATCATGTCTTGAATATTGTCAGCATCGACATCTGGCGGAGGTTTCCAGGTGTCCGATGGCGCGCTGGAGCGTAGTCGCCAGACGCACGCATGGAGGAGACAGACGTGGAATTTTTGCTGGAAGTGGAGGGGCTCAGGAAGTCCTTTGGCGGTGTCGCGGCCCTGCGCGACGGCCGCTTCCAACTTCGCGCCGGCTCGGTTCACGCGCTCTGCGGCGGTAATGGCGCCGGCAAATCGACTTTCCTGAAAATCCTGATGGGCATTTACAAGCGCGATGCCGGCTCGATCCGCCGCCGTGGCCAGGAAGTGGATTTCTCCAGTCCTGCGGATGCTCTCGCATCCGGTATTGCCATTATCGAGCAGGAGCTGAGCCCGGTTCCACACATGACGGTTGCCGAGAACATCTATCTCGGCCGTGAACCGTCTACCCGTTTCGGCGGCATTGATTTCCGCAGCATGAACCGGGCGGCGCAGAAGCTGCTTGACGAGCTGGAGTTCGACATCCGGGCCACCCAATACATGATGAACCTATCGGTCGCGCAGATGCAGCTGGTAGAGATCGCTAAGGCACTGAGCCATGACGCCGAAGTCATCTTCATGGATGAGCCGACCTCGGCCATCGGCGAGCGTGAAGCCCAGCAGCTCTTTGCGGCGATCCGCCACCTGCAGGCCCAGGGGCGTGGCATCGTCTACGTCTCGCACCGCCTGTCGGAAATCTTTCAGATTGCCGATTCCTATACGGTTTTCCGCGACGGCTCCTTCATCGGTGCCGGCGCCTTGTCGGAGATCGACCGGCCGAGCCTGATCCGCATGATCGTCGGACGGGAACTCGCCGAGGAATATGTCAAGACCAATAAGCCGACGTCGGATGTTGGTCTGGAGGTTAGCGCGCTTTCCTGCCCGAACAAGATCGAGGATATTTCATTTGCCGCACGCAAAGGCGAGATCTTCGGCATTTACGGGCTCATGGGTTCCGGCCGTACTGAAATCTTCAACTGTCTCTTCGGTCTCGACAAGCCGTCCGCCGGGCGCATCTCGGTTGATGGCGCCCCGATCCTCGTCTCGAAGCCCTCGGATGCGATGGCTCACGGATTGGCGCTGGTCACCGAAGACCGCAAGCAGACTGGCCTCAATCTGTCGGACTCAGTTCGCGCCAATATCTGCATGGCGAGCCTGCCGGCACTGAGCCCGGCCTTTGCCATGGACCATGCGAAGGAACTGGACGCCAGCCGGCGGATGCGCGAGCAGTTTCAAATCAAGGCAGCACGCGACACCATGCCGGTATCAGGCCTTTCCGGCGGCAATCAGCAGAAGGTCGTCCTCGGCAAGTGGTTCCTGCGCAACCCCAAGGTCCTGCTGCTGGATGAGCCAACGCGCGGCGTCGATGTCGGGGCCAAGCGTGAAATCTATCGCATCATCTGCGATTTCGCCGAAGGCGGCGGCACTGTGGTGATGATCTCATCGGAAATCGACGAAGTTCTCGGTATGTCGGACCGCATCATGGTGATGCGCGGCGGCAAGAGCGCCGGAATATACAGCCGGGAGGAGACGAATGCCCAATCACTCGTCCACTTATCAACCTGACCAGAGTCAGGGCGTTCGTCCGGCACCAGAGGAGCAGGCAGTGTCAGTGAGTGAGAACAAGAGTACGGGTGGCTGGTTCAAGACGGAACAGCGGCGCCTGATCGTGCAGGAATACGGGATCTTCCTCGCGTTCCTGATCCTGGTCATTATCCTGTCGTTCTCGAACGAATTCTTCCTGACCGGCGGCAATATCTCCAACGTGCTGCTGCAGACGTCGATCAACGGCGTGCTGGCGATCGGCATGACCTTCGTCATCCTGACGCGCGGTATCGACCTGTCGGTCGGCTCGGTGGTCGCGCTCGCCGGCATCGTCAGTGCAAGTTTTGCAACGACGTCTGCTACGGCGGGCGTCATTGGCTCGCCTTATCCGGTCGGCGTCGGCCTGCTTGTCGGCGTGTTCGTCGGCATCATCTGCGGTTCGATCTCGGGTGTGATCGTCTCACGTTTCTCGGTGCCGGCCTTCGTGGCGACACTCGGCATGCTTTCGGCTGCCCGCGGCATGACGCTGATCTACGGCGGCGGCCGTCCGGTTCCCGCGCTGACACCTGCCTTCCGCTGGATCGGCACCGGCGACGTGTTCGGCGTTCCCGCGCCGGTCATCGTGCTTGCCGTCGTCTTCGCGATCTCCTGGTGGATCCTCAATCGCACGCGCTTCGGCCGCTACATCTATGCTGTCGGCGGCAATCCCCATGCAGCCAAGACTTCGGGCATCAATACCGATCGTATCCGCTTCACCGTCTATGTCATCTCAGGCGGCCTGGCAGGACTTGCGGGTATTCTGCTCAGCGCCCGCACCGGTTCGGGTCTGCCGCAGGCAGGTGTCGCCTATGAGCTGGACGCGATCGCGGCAGTCGTCATCGGCGGGACAAGCCTTTCCGGCGGCGTCGGTCGTGTGACGGGAACACTGATTGGCGCCCTCATCATCGGAGTCATGAACAATGGCCTCGATTTGATGGGTATCCAGTCCTACTACCAGCAGGTCCTGAAGGGTGCCCTGATCGTCGGCGCCGTCATGCTCGACCAGAAACGAAATTTCGGAGCTTGAGCTCACCAGCAGAAATTCGGGGGCAGGCAGCTCGCCGCCCCGTCCGACAGGCAAGCCATGCCGGCAGCCTAAACCCAAAGTGGAGGAGAATGGAAATGAGAAAGCTTCTGATTGCGCTTGCTTCGGCAACGGCGCTGCTGGCAACGTCTGCCGCAGCCCAGGAAAAGATCAAGATCGGCGCAGCACCTTACGGCCTCAATGCAGAATTCATGCAGATCTGGACGGCAGCGCTCCAGGACCACCCGGCCGTCAAGAGCGGCGAAGTCGAACTGACGGTTTTCGACGGCCGTTATGATGCGCTGGTCCAGCAGGACCAGTTCAAGACGATGATCACGCAGAAGTATAACGCGATCATCTTCGCCCCGATCGACGTCGATGCAGGTGCGGCCGCCGTCCAGTCGGCCGTCGATGCCGGCATTCCGGTCATCGGTTCCAACACCCGCGTCAACTCCGATCAGCTGACATCCTATGTCGGTTCCGACGATACTGTGTCCGGCTATCTCGAAGCCAAGAGCGTTCTGGACAAGATCGGCTGCAAGGGTAATGTCGTTATCATCGAAGGCCCGGTCGGTCAGTCCGCCCAGATCCAGCGTCTGGAAGGCAACAAGAAGGCGCTTGCCGAGTGCCCGGATGTGAAGGTTCTCGAAGACCAGACGGCAAACTGGTCGCGCGCGGAGGCCCAGACGCTGATGGAAAACTGGCTGACGGCTCATCCGAACCAGATCAACGGTATCATCGGCCAGAACGATGAAATGGCGCTTGGCGCCATCGAAGCGGTCAAGGCTGCCGGTCTCGACGTCAAGAGCTTCGCGATCGCCGGCATCGACGGCGTCACCGATGCCCTGCGTGCGGTCAAGGCGGGCGAAATGACGTCGATCCTGCAAGATGCGCGCGCTCAGGCTCAGGGCGCCCTGGATCTGGCGATCTTTAATGCCAAGAAGGGCGACTACAAGCCGGAGTCCGATATCTGGACCACCTACAAGGACATGCCTTGGAACGGCGGTAAGGATAAGACCTACAATGTTCCGTGGACCCCGGTGACGGCTGAAAACGTCGATCAGCTGCTGTCTACCCGCAAGTGATCCTCGCTGGGGGCGGGATCATATCCCGCCCCAAACCCTGAGTTCGAGAGAGAGCCATGACTGATTCCAAAGAGGTTGACCTGAACTTTTCCCTGAGCGGCAAGGTCGCTCTGGTTACGGGCGGCGCGTCCGGTATCGGCAGCGCCATTGCATCCGCCATGGCCGCCAAGGGCGCTGTCATTGCCGTCATCGACATCAATGAATCGGTGGCACGAAGCAAGGCTGAAGAGCTCGGCAACGGTTCCAGATCCTTTGTCTGTGACGTGTCAAATCCGCAGTCGGTCGAGAATGTGATTGCTGATATCGAAGCTGCCTTCGGCCGCATCGATATCGCCGTCAACAGCGCTGGCGTCGTCATGCTTGCGCCGGCCGAGGACCTGGGTCTCGACGCCTGGGACAAGACGATCGCCATCAATCTCAAGGGCACGTTCCTGGTCTCCCAGGCTGCCGGCCGCGCCATGATCAAGGCGGGCAAGGGTGGCAAGATCATCAACATGGCGTCGCAGGCGGGCACCGTCGCGATCGATCAGCACGTCGCCTACTGTGCTTCGAAATTCGGCGTCATCGGTCTCTCCAAGACGCTTGCCGCCGAATGGGGCAAACACGGCATTACCGTCAACACCATCTCTCCGACAGTCGTCCTGACCGATCTCGGCAGGAAGGCATGGGATGGCCCGCGCGGCGAGGCGCTGAAACAGCGCATTCCCTCCGGTCGTTTTGCTTTTCCGGAGGAGATTGCGGCCGCGGCGGTGTTCCTGGCTTCCAATGGTGCCGATATGATCAACGGCGCGGACCTTCTGGTCGACGGCGGTTACACCATTATCTGACGCGCGGTAGATAGGAGTTATAATGCAGCGATTTATCAACAATCCGGATGAGGTCGTCGAAGATACCGTCAAAGGTTTCGTCAAGGCTCATGCCGACATCGTAAGGCAATCAGCACAAAATCCCCGTGTCATCGCCGCCCGTCACGCACCGGTCACGGGCAAGGTGGGCGTCATCACCGGCGGCGGTTCGGGGCATGAACCGGCCTTCATCGGCTATACCGGCCGCAACATGCTGGATGCCGTGGCAGTCGGCGAACTTTTCTCCTCGCCAACCGCAAAGAGCTTCCTCGATGCGGCCCGCGAAGCCAATGGCGGCAAGGGCGTCGTCTGCCTCTATGGCAACTATGCCGGCGACAACATGAATGTGAAGATGGCGATCAAGCTGGCGGCGAAGGAAGGCATCGAGATCGCCACGGTCGTCGCCAATGATGACGTCTGTTCCGCAAGCCCCGAGGAGCGCGAGAAGCGTCGTGGTGTTGCCGGCGAGATCTTCATGTGGAAGTGCGGCGCCGCGAGAGCCGCCGAGGACGCAAGCCTCGCGGAAGTCAGGGCGACCGCGCAGAAGGCGATCGACAATTGCCGTTCGATCGGTGTCGGCCTCGGCCCCTGTACCCTGCCTTCCGTCGGGCATCCGAATTTCACCATCGAGCCAGGCACGATGGAGGTCGGCATCGGCCACCATGGCGAACCCGGCGTGCGTGTCGAGCCGCTGAAATCGGCCAGGGACGTCGCGGAGGAGATGGCGAAGATCGTTCTCGACGATCACCAGCTTGCTGCTGGAGCCGAAGTCGCCGTTATCGTGTCCGGCCTTGGCGCCACGCCGCTTAACGAGCTCTATATTCTCCACGATACTATTGAATCCGAAATCACCGGACGCGGACTGAAGATCCACAAGGTCTATGTCGGCAACTATTTCACATCGCTGGAAATGGTCGGCGCGACACTGACCGTGATGGCATTGGACGACGAACTGAAGCGACTGCTGGATGTCGATGTCCAGTGCCCTGCGATGCTCTGAGGGGAGGCGGGTCAATGCAGCAATTTCAGAATGCCAGATCGGGTGAAATCGTTCTCTCGCTGGCCGACCGGATCATCGAAAATCGCGCCTATCTGAGCGAAATTGACGGCAAGATCGGAGACGGCGATCACGGAGTCAACATGGCCAAGGGTTTCGGCATGGCCGCCGAGCGCATCAAGGGAACCGACATGTCGCTGGCTGAAGCGCTCGACACGCTCGGCACGGTTCTGATGACGGAGATCGGCGGCTCCATGGGGCCGCTTTACGGCGTGATGTTCACGCAGTTTGCTGAAACCATCGAAAAGTCCGATGCGATCGATGCCGCCGCCTTCAGCTCCATGCTCCACAATGGTCTCGACGGCATTCAGGCGATCGGTTCGGCCAAGGTCGGCGACAAGACACTGCTCGACACACTCGTGCCGGCGATCACTGCATTCGATACGGCAATTGGCAGCGGAAAGTCCTTTGCCGAGGCGCTTCACGCGCTCGTCGCAGCTGCCGAGGCCGGACGCGACAGCACACGCGATCTCGTCGCAAAGGTCGGTCGCGCTAGTCGGCTCGGCGAACGTTCGCTCGGTGTGCTCGATGCAGGCGCGACATCCTGTGCATTGATCCTGACGTCGCTGGCTGAAGGCGTGGAACCGAGGCTGCAGTCGGCCTGACAGATCGGGCTTTGGTGAGAGCCCGCGATCCTCCCTTGTATCACCTTCCCGGCCGCTTCGGCGGCCGGGAACAATCGGGCGAAGGCACGTTGAAAACTGCAGCTTTTACGCTCATCTTCGCCGTCGATTGCAGACGAGGAGAAACTAGGCAGGATGACGGCTAAGACATCATCGGCACGAAAGAACAACGCGGCAGACGTTTCGGCCGAACCCATCCCGCTGCGCTACGGCGACGATCCCTATGTATGGGCATGCTGGCTCTATTATGAAGACGGCATGACTCAGGGCGACATCGCCGAGACCATGGGCATTTCGCGGGCTACGGTGAACAGCTACCTCGCCGATGCGCGCGCTCGCGGCATCGTCAATATATCCATCGAACCCTCACGCCTCAGTTCGCTCACCATCGCTCAGGAGCTGAAGCGGCATTTCGGCCTGCATGACTGTCTTGTCGTGCCGAGCGACGACAATGCGCGGCCGCTGATCGAGCGGCTTGGTGCAGCAGGCGCGCAGGCACTGCAGAAGCTCCTGAAGTCGGGCGACACCCTGGCGGTTGTCTGGGGACGCACCATCATGGCGGTTGGCGAGCAGGCCGCCATCTCGGGCCTGCAGGATATGACCATCGTGCAGGCCACCGGTGGCACGAGCGCAACTTTCGGCTATACGCCGGAACTCTGTGCTGCGGCCTTTGCCGATGCGGTCGACGGCCGGCTCATCAACATCGCGGCGCCTGCCATTGTGTCCAGCGCCGAAGTGCGTGATCTGCTGATGCGCGAACCGCTGATCGATCGTCAGTTCGAGGCGCTTTCACGGGCGAACAGGGTAATTTTCGGCATCGCTTCTATGCGGCCGAATTCCACCATCCACACCAGTGGTTTTTTCGAGTCCGTATCGCTGCAGGACTATCTGGCGAAGGATGCGACCGGTGTCGTGGCAGGGCGCTTCATCGATGGCCATGGGCGGCCCGTCGCCGGTCCGCTGGACGACCGGACGGTCGGCATCTCGCTTGATATGCTGAAGAGGATCAACATGCGCATTGCTGTTGCCGGCGGCTTCGACAAGGTGCCGGCCATTCTCGCGGCGCTTCGCGGCGGCTATGTCAATGTCCTCATTACCGATGCAGCGACGGGCCGCGGCATCCTCAATGCCGACGGCGTTACTGAAATCGCTCAGAAGAGCCTCCAGCGTCCGCGTGTGGAAAGCGAGATTTCAGCGCCGCTGAACAGCGCGCGCACCCAGATCAAGAAGTTCCTGAACAACCCTGACGACGTCGTCGAGGAAATGCTCGAGGGTGTCGTCAAGGCGCATGCGGGCTACCTCCGCCCGGTCGACGGCTCCAACCGCGCGCTCGTTGCCCGCGCAGGCCCCCGGGCGGGCAAGGTTGGACTGGTCGTCGGCGGCGGCACCGGCCACGAGCCGGCCTTCCTCGGGTATGTGGGCACGGGGCTCGCCGATGCTGTCGCGGTCGGCAATATCTTTTCCTCCCCGCCTCCGGGGCCGATCCTGCAATGCGCCAGGGCGGCATCGGGCGGGGAGGGCGTGCTGTTCGTCTACGGCAACTATGCCGGCGACGTCATGAATTTTGAGATGGCTGCCGAAATGGCGGCAGAAGACAATATCGAGGTCCGTACCGTTGTTACCACCGACGATATTTCCTCCTCGCCAGTAGAGGATCGGGATGGCCGCCGCGGAGTCGCCGGCAATTTCTTCATCTTCAAGATCGCCGGTGCGGCCTGCGATCGTGGTCTGTCGCTGAATGCTTGCGAGGCAGCAACGCGAAAAGCCAATGACCGCACCTTCACGATGGGTGTTGCGTTGGAGCCCTGTTCGCTGCCGCAGACGCGTCGCCACAATTTCGAGATCGGTCCCGACGATATGGAAATCGGCATGGGCATCCACGGCGAACCGGGCGTGATGCGTGAAAAGATGATGAGCGCCGATGCCGTGGTCGATGTCGTCATGGATCGCATATTCTCGGAAATGAAACCGGTGGCGGGGGACCGCGTTGCCGTTCTCGTCAACTCGTTCGGCGGCACGCCGTTGATGGAGCTCTATATTCTCTATCGACGGGTGGAACAGCGCCTGAGCGCAAAGGGGATCAAGATCGAAGCGAACTGGGTGGGGCATTATTGCACATCGCTCGACATGGTCGGCGCATCCATATCCATTCTGCATCTCGACCAGGAATTGACGGATCTGCTGCACCACCCCTGCGATACCGCGTTTCTGAGGGTCGTAAACTGAAAAGTAAAAGCATCCCAGGGAACTGGGCTGCATGAATTGGGAGGATACGCATGTCGGCAAACGCGGCCCGCCGCCTCAGCAGGATGTTTCACCGGATATCGGTGGCGATCTCGGCTGAGAAGGATCATCTCTCCGATCTGGATGGCGCGATCGGCGATGCCGACCACGGCATTACCATGTCGCTCGGCTTCCAGGCGGTGAATGGCGAACTGGCAAAGCAAGATCTCGATAAAATATTGCCATCAGAGGTCTTTTCGCTCGCCGCATCCGCCTTTCTTGATGCCGTTGGCGCATCGACCGGCCCGCTCTATGCCACCGCCTTCCGCAAGGCCGCGCAGGCCCTGAAGCGGGACGAGACGCTTTCGATCGCGTCTCAGGCCGCAATTGTCGAAGCAATGACATCAGGTATCCGGGATCGCGGCAAGGGCCAGCGCGGCGATAAGACCATGCTGGATGCCTGGATCCCGGCAACCGAAGCGGCTGCCGCCGCTCGCGACCGGCAGGCGACCGTCTCGGACATGTGGAACGACATTCTGGAAGCCGGTGATGCCGGCGCACGCTCGACCCGTTCGATGGTTGCGACCCGCGGGCGGGCGGCCCGCCTCGGCGAACGATCCCTTGGTCACGTCGATCCCGGCGCGGCATCGGCTGTCGTCATTATCAGGGCGATGAAGGAGACATTCACTGAAAACGAGCCGGCGGAATGATCCGCCGGCTCCCGTTCGCACTTTAGTCTGATTAGTTGCCAGTTGCCGCTGCCGCCTTTGCGATCACATCGGCAACCTTTTCCGGCTGAGATGCGAAGACAGCATGACTTGCCTTGATCTCCGTCACCGTGCTGCCTGCCCGCTTTGCCATGTCGCGTTCGAGATCGGGATTGATCGAACGGTCTTCGGTGGCCACCACCGTCCAGCTTTTCTTGGTCTTCCAGGCAGGATCGCCAGCCTTGGCAGAGAAAGCCTCCTTGGAGGCGAAGACCTGTGACTTCGCGAGGAATGCCGCCTCGTCCTTCGGCAGGTCGGCGGCGAAGTCGTTCGCGAAGGCGGCCGGGTCGAGATAGAGATATTTTCCGTCCTTCGTCTCACGAATATTCATGCCGCCAGCCGGCTTGGAACTCGCCAGGCTGATGAGGCTTTCCCCCTTGTCCGGCTGGAAGGCCGCGACATAGACCAGGCCCGCCACATTGGGGCTGTTGCCGGCTTCGGTGATGACCATGCCGCCATAACTATGGCCGACGAGCAGGGTTGGGCCGTCCTGCAGGTCCAGTACTCGGTTGGTGGCGGCGACGTCATCGGCAAGCGAGGTGATTGGCTCCTGGACGATGGTGACGTTGAAGCCGCGTTTTTCGAGAATTTCAGTCGCCTGGCGCCAGCCGGAACCATCGGCAAGAGCGCCGTGGACGATGACGATGTTCTTCACCTCTGCTGCCTGGGCGGTGAAAGCGATGACGCTGGTGGCGAAGGCGATGGCGAGTGTGGAAAAATACTTGTATTTCATGGTGTTTATTCCTGTTGTTCAAGTTAAACGGGAGTAGGAAGTTCAGCCGAAGGTAAAGGCGTAGGCCTGGACGCCGGGATCGAGGAAACGGATCTCGAAGTTGCGTGCTTCCACGGCACCGGACTGGCGCACGAGCTGGTAGAGTTTGGTTGAGGTCACCGTGCCGTTTCCATCGGCATCGATATCGCTGCCGTGGTCGGCACCTGGCGCCTTGCCGTCGACCGTCACCTGAAAGCGGATCGGTTTGCCGTCAGTCGCTGGGCCAAGAACGAGATGCAGGTCGCGGGCGCTGAAGCGGTAGGCGATGCCGCCGCCTGACTGATCGAGGGTCGCCTCTTCGGCGCCGACAGTCCATTTGCCCGAAAGACCCCACTGGTTGAGCCCAGGCTGCTTGACCGAATAGTCCCTGCTGGCATCGGCGCGCATGCTCTCATTGGAGGCAAAGCCGGTGGCCTGCTGATAGCCGATATAGGTCTCGCCGGAGCCGATGTCCTTCAGGTCCGGGCTCATCTCGGCACCTTTCGCATCCGGCACGACCGGTGCGCTTGTTGCCATCTCGCTGCCGGCTTCGCGCAACAGATCCTGGATCGCCTGCTCGGTCTGTCGGTAGTTGCCTTCGCCGAAGTGATGTTCGCGGATCTGGCCCTTGGCATCGATCAGGTAATGAGCCGGCCAGTAGCTGTTATCGAAGGCGCGCCAGATCTTGTAGTCGTTGTCGATTGCGACCGGATAGCCGATATTGAAGTCGCCAATGGCCTTTTTGACATTGTCGATCTTCTTTTCGAAGGCAAATTCCGGGGCATGCACGCCGATCACAACCAGGCCCTGGTCTTTGTATTTTTCAGCCCAGGCGCGGACATAGGGGATAGTGCGGATGCAGTTGATGCAGGAATAGGTCCAGAAATCGACGAGTACGACCTTGCCGCGGAGTTGTTCCATAGTCAGCGGCGGCGAGTTCAGCCATTCGACGGCACCGTCCAGCGATGGCGCCCGACCTTCGACTGGCAGATCGCTATGGAAAGGTTTCGCATCGGCAAGACCGATCGCCTTGTCGTTGCTCGCGACTTCGGACGATCCTCCATCGGTTGGCTTCACATTCACCCTGTCGAGAACGGCCTGCTCGAAGGATGCGGTGCTGGCATAGGAAAGCTGCGAAAGCAGGCCAGTGTCGAGACCGAGTGCAATGACAGCGACGCCTGCGAGTACGGCAGCGCCGAGGCCCTGACGAATGCGCTCGCTGACGCCAAGCGACTTCTTCATGCCGGCAAAGATCTTGCCGCCGACTGAGAGTGCAATAGCCAGCGAAGTGGCGGCGCCAGCGGCATAGGCAAGCAGCAGGAACGTCGTCTGCAGGTTCGCGCCCTGGAGTGCGGCGCCGGTCAGTACGAGACCGAGGATTGGCCCGGCGCAGGGCGCCCACAGCAGACCGGTCGCGACGCCGAGAACGAGCGCGCTCGCCACAGTCGGCGCAGCACCGGTCTTGCCGGAAGCGTTCAGCAGGCGGTTGCCGAAATCGACGACAGGCTGGGTGATGACGCTTGCGATACGGGGCGAAAGAAGACTGATGCCAAAGATGGCAAGCAGGGTCAGCGCGGCAAGGCGGCCATATTCATTGGCGTTGATCGCCCAGCTGCCGCCAACTGCCGCAAGTGTCGCTACCAGCGCGAATGTTGCGGCCATGCCGATCAGCATGGGCAGCGTGCTGCGCACGAATGGCTGTCCGGCACGGGCAAAGACGAAGGGCAGAATGGGGAGAATGCAGGGGCTGAATATGGTCAGCGCCCCTCCAAGATAAGCAATGATAAGAAGTGTCATCGTCGTTTCCTTTGAAACCGGGTGATCGGACTCTGGACGGCGATGCGGCCCGATCAGCAACGTGGCTATCTGGTCGAGGCGATGTATCTCGGATGTGTCTGGTTTTATGGCAATGTGTACCGAAGTGTAGGAAGCGCAAAGATGAGGGCTACGCTATCTTCCCGCATCATGTCTCGCCGATCGAACCTTCTTTTGGGAGAGCGTGGCCGAGCAGGTAGGATCACATGACGATCAGTCCGGAGAATATAAAGCTGAAGCGGGTTTATGCGGCCAAAGCTGCCGCGGATGGCGCCCGCCTGCTTGTCGATCGCATCTGGCCGCGCGGCCTCAGCAAAGACCGCGCTGCTCTCGATGCCTGGCTGAAGGATATCGCACCCAGCACCGAGTTGCGCCACTGGTTCAATCATGAGCCCGATCGCTGGGAGGAGTTCTGCAAGCGCTACATCGTCGAGCTTCAGCAAAAGGAGGAAGAGGTAGATCAGGTGCTCGGTTTCGCAGAAAAAGGCACGGTCACCCTGCTTTATGCCGCCCGCGATGATGAGCACAACAATGCCGTCGTGCTTCGTGATTTCCTCATCAAACGGATTTTCGATTAGGAAGGCAGCCATTGTATCAGAACGTATCCGGAAGCCCGGATGCTACATCCGCATGCAATTGAAGCGGATACCGAAACATCGGGGATACATGCGAGCTGTTTTCTCCTTGCCATCAACTTGAAACGGAGAAAGCCAATGTCCAGCGAAATCAATATTCAGCGTCGTCGTTTTTTCGGTGTTGCGGCCATGACCATGGCTGCCGTCGAGTTTGGCCTGACAAGCGCCGCCGGCGCCCAGTCACAGGTGACCGCGCCCGCCGTCACGCCAGGTTCGAATACGTCCTTTGCACCGCTGAAGCAGATCAAGGCTGGCGTATTGAATGTCGGCTACGCTGAAGCCGGTCCCGCAAATGGTCCGGTTGTCCTGCTGCTCCATGGCTGGCCCTACGACATCTACAGCTACGTCGATGTAGCGCCTGCGCTCGCCGATGCCGGCTACCGGGTACTTATCCCCTATCTGCGCGGCTATGGCACAACCGAATTCCTCTCCGCGAAGACACCGCGCAACGGTCAGCAGGCTGCCATCGCGATCGATATCATCGCCTTCATGGATGCTTTGAAGATCGAGCGTGCCGTGATCGGCGGCTATGACTGGGGCGGCCGCACTGCGGACATCCTGGCCGCGGTCTGGCCGGAACGCTGCAAGGGTTTGGTCTCGGTCAGCGGCTATCTGATCGGCAGCCAGGAAGCCAACAAGAAGCCGCTTCCGCCGCAGGCCGAGTTGTCCTGGTGGTACCAGTTCTATTTTGCTACGGAACGTGGCCGCGAGGGCTACGAAGCCAACCGGCATGATTTCGCGAAGCTGATTTGGAAGCTCGCTTCGCCGCAGTGGAAATTTGATGACGCAACTTTCGATCGCACCGCCAAGGCATTCGAAAACCCGGATCATGTCGCGATCACCATCCACAACTACCGCTGGCGGCTTGGCCTTGCCAATGGCGAAAAGAAGTATGACGCGTTGGAAAAGAAACTTGCCGCCTTCCCGGTCATCACAGTGCCGACCATCACCATGGAGGGCGACGCCAATGGCGCGCCGCATCCGGACCCTTCTGCCTATGCCAAGAAGTTCACCGGCAGATATGAGCATCGCACCATCACCGGCGGCATCGGCCACAACCTGCCGCAAGAAGCACCGCAGGCCTTTGCCCAAGCCATCCTGGATGTCGATCGCTTCTAAAGTCAGCCTTTGCTGCCGCGGACGGAATTCCCTGTTTCGCGGCAGCCAATTCAGAGTCAAAACAGGAAGCAGCGAGTCTGCGTTGAGATAAAAATTCTGCTGGCGCCAACAGATAGAGGATCCGAAAGTCCTGACATGGAGCATATCGACCATATCCTGATCGTCGATGACGATCGTGAAATCCGTGAGCTGGTTTCGAGCTATCTGAAGAAGAACGGTCTTCGGGCGTCAGTCGCGGCCGATGGCCGACAGATGCGCAGTTTTCTCGAAGGCAATACGGTCGATCTCATCGTGCTCGACGTCATGATGCCGGGTGACGACGGGCTCGTGCTCTGCCGCGAGCTGCGTGCTGGTAAGCATAAGGCTACGCCGATCCTGATGCTCACGGCCAGGAGCGACGAGATGGATCGCATCATCGGGCTGGAGATGGGTGCCGACGATTATCTGCCGAAACCCTTCGCAGCGCGCGAATTGCTGGCGCGCATCAAGGCTGTGTTGCGACGCACGCGCGCTCTGCCTCCGAACCTGCAGATCTCGGAGGCGGGGCAATGGCTTCGTTTCGGCGACTGGCGTCTCGATACTGTCGGCCGGCATCTTCTCGACGGGCAGGGAACGGAGATTGCGCTCAGCGGCGCCGAATATCGTCTGCTGCGCGTCTTCATCGATCACCCTCAGCGGGTGCTCAACCGCGATCAGCTCTTGAACCTGACACAGGGCCGCGATGCGGAGCTCTTCGACCGCTCGATCGACCTTCTGGTCAGCCGCGTGCGTCAGCGATTGGGCGATGACGCACGCGAGCCGACCTATATCAAGACGGTGCGCAGCGAGGGTTACGTCTTTTCCGTTCCGGTGGAGATTGAAGAGGCGAGGTCATGAGTGCGAGCGGGGGGCTTCGCTTCGGGTTTTGGCCCAGCACGCTGAGGGCCCGGCTTTTCCTTATCCTGCTCTTCGGCCTGGCGATTGCCTACGGCCTCTCATTCACGGTGCTCTTCGTCGAGCGTTCCATGTCGGCCAAGGCCGTCATGCTTGGTACGCTGGAGAGTGACGTTGCGACCTCGATTGCGGTACTCGACCGCCTGCCGGCGGATCAGCGTGGCGACCTGCTCGACCGCCTGAGTCGCGGCAATTATCGTTTCGAACTTGGGCCGGGTCTGCCGGGCGTGCCCGATAACTCCAGCAAGGGCAAGGAAATCGGCGGCAGGATCGAAGAGGCGATCGGGGGTACTTATCCGATCCGCATGGAATCCATCCCAGGAGACATCAGCCGCCTGCAGGCGCATCTGACGCTGAGTGATGGAAGTCCCCTGACAATCGACATCACGCCGCGCCCGCCCATGCCCATTGCGGCATGGCTTCCCTACGTGCTTGCCATCCAGATGGCGCTGCTTGTGCTCTGCACATGGTTTGCCGTGCGCCAGGCGATCCGCCCGCTTGGCGCTCTTGCCGCGGCAGCCGATGAACTTGACCCGAACAAGAAGGGGCCGCCGCTCAGTGAGCGCGGGCCGAGCGAGGTTGCCCATGCGGCTCGCGCCTTCAACGCCATGCGGGAGCGAATTGCGCACTATCTCGAGGAGCGTGTGCAGATACTGGCCGCAATCTCCCACGACCTGCAAACGCCGATCACCCGCATGCGGCTGCGCGCCGACATGGCAGATGAGTCCCCCGAGAAGGACAAGCTGGTCCGCGATCTCGGCGAGATCGAACGCCTGGTGCAGGACGGAATCGCCTATGCCCGCAGCGCCCACGGCAGTGGTGAAAAGTTTTCGCGCATTGATCTCTCGTCCTTCATCGATAGCATCGCCTACGACTATCAGGACATGGACAAAGACGTCAGTGTGGTCGGTTTGGTGCAGGGCGTCGCATCGACCAAGCCACATGCGTTGCGTCGTATTCTGACGAATTTTATCGACAACGCCCTGAAATTTGCTGGGGCCGCCGAACTCGGCGTCGAGCGAAACGGTGAAGAGGCGATCGTTATCACCGTGATGGACCGCGGCCCCGGCATTCCGGAGGCTATGCTCGAGGCTGCAATGCAGCCCTTCTTCCGGCTGGAGCAATCGCGCAATCGCGAGACAGGCGGCACGGGACTCGGTCTTGCTATCGCCCAGCAGCTGGCCGCCGCGATCGGCGGTTCAGTGCGGTTGTATAACCGCGAGGGCGGCGGATTGGCAGCCGAGGTCACCATCCGCGCCAACTGAATTTTTCGCTGTTTTGTATGCGAGAATGTCCAGATTGACCTGCGCTACGCTTTGATACAGTTCGGCCGATTTCGGAAACATACTGGATACGTCAAGCCGTCAAAACCACTCCGTCACCAGATGTCGCAGCTCGCGACACGAAATCGAGGAGTGCTCTCATGACGACGATTGAAAAGGTTCTTTATACCGGCAAGACCCACACGACAGGCGGCCGTGACGGCTCCGCCCGCAGCAGTGACGCGCAGCTCGACGTGAAGCTTTCGCCTCCGGGCAGCGCCCATGCCGGCACCAATCCCGAACAGCTCTTTGCTGCCGGCTGGTCCGCCTGCTTCATCGGCGCGATGGGCCTTGCTGCCGGTAAGCGGAAGCTGAGGCTTCCGGCCGATATCGCTGTCGATGCGGAAGTCGATCTCGGCATGACGGGCGACGCCTATTTCCTGCAGGCTCGTCTCAACATCAGCCTGCCGGGTCTGGAGCCCGAGGTCGCCCGAGCGCTGGTCGAAGAGGCTCATCAGACCTGCCCTTATTCGAAGGCGACGCGCGGCAACATCAATGTCGAGCTGAACCTCGTCTAGGGTTACTGATAACAGAAGGCGCAGTCCGGCTGCGCCGATGGAGGCTTCGATGAAAAGGATCATCATCGTCATTCTGGGAGCAGCGGTTTTCGCAGCACCCTGTATTTATGACGTGTTCTCTGATGAGCCGTCTGCACTATACGGACTACTTGCTGCGACCTCGGGAATGTCTGGTTCCCTGTAGGCCGGTCTAAGTTCGATATCGCGGAAGGCAATGATCAAGGCACCGGCCGGTAGGCGGGTGCCTTTATTTTTATGCATGCTTGCGGTTCGACGCCGTCGCGTCGCGCCGGCAATTTCAATCTTGATTTTAATACGGTCGTACGTATTATAGCAGCCATGGCAAAGCACTCACACCGAAACACAATTCTTGAAGCGGGCCGCAAGGTCATGTTCCGCAAGGGCTACATTGGCGCAGGCGTTCGCGACATCGTTGCCGAGGCGGGCGTGCCGCAGGGCTCGTTTACCAACCACTTCCGTTCCAAAGAGGAATTCACGAAGGAGGTGCTCGATCTCTATTTTCGGGATCTTCAGTGTGCCATCGAGACGGCGCTGGGGGATGTGAGGCTGAGGCCACGCCAGCGCATCGAGAAATACCTCGATATCATCACCGGCCGTCTGGCTGCCGATGGTTTCAGCCGCGGCTGCCTCATCGGCGATCTCAGCCTGGAGGCGGCGCCGCAGAGCGAGATGCTGCGCACGCGGCTCGCGGAAATTTTTGGCGAATGGAGCGCGCCATTTACGGCTTGCATTGCCGAAGGACAGGCCTCCGGAGAGATCGATGATGCGATCGGTCCGGAAGATCTGGCCGAATTCCTCCTTGCTTCATGGGAAGGTGCGATCCTGCGCATGAAAGTATCGCGGGATGCCCAGCCCTTGGAGCGGTTCAAGAAGATCGTTTTTGCCACCGTGTTCAAGGATCACACCCATGAGACATGATATCAGTCTGCCGCGCGTGCCGGTGCTCGATTCCGAAATGGCATATCGCGAGGCCGGCAGGACGGACGGCCCCGTCGCCCTGTTTCTGCATGGCAATCCCACGTCGTCCTATATCTGGCGCAATATCATTCCGCTTGTCGCTCGGGCCGCCCATTGCATCGCCCCTGACCTGATCGGCTTCGGACAATCGGGCAAGCCGGACATTGCCTATTGCTTCGAGGATCATGCGCGTTACCTCGATGCGTTCATCGCGACGATGGACATTAAGTCGGCCTATCTCGTCGCCCAGGATTGGGGAAGCGGACTGGCGCTCCATCTCGCCGCCCGCCGTCCCGACTTCGTTCGTGGTCTGGCCTTCATGGAGTTCATCCGGCCGATACCGACCTGGGACGAATTCCTGCAGAACAGTGCCGAGCGTGAGATATTTCGCAGGTTTCGGACGCCGGGAGAGGGCGAAGAACTCATCCTGAGGGAAAATATCTTCGTTGAAGGCGTGCTTCCCGGCGCAACCTCCCGCCAACTCAGCGAGGAGGAGATGGCCGTCTATCGAGCGCCGTTCCCCACACCGGCCTCGCGTCGGCCAACCTGGCGATTTCCGAATGAACTGCCGATTGCCGGTGAGCCGGCGGATGTCTATGCAAGCATGGAAAAAGCACATGAGGCTTTGGCGGCATCGACCTATCCGAAGCTCCTCTTTGCTGGAGATCCGGGTGCGCTCATTCCGTTGGCGGTTGCCGAGGATTTTGCGAGACGTCTGCACAATTGCCGGCTGGTGAAGTTGGGGTCTGGCCTGCACTATCTGCAGGAGGACCACCCCGAAATCATCGGCGAGACCGTTGCCCAGTTTATCGCCGAAATCGAGGCCGAAAGCCTCGTCGCTTGAGGACTGCCATAGCCTGCCGAGATTAGAGAACGAAGCACGATCTCCAGCTTCGTTCTCTTCTTTAGCTATATCGGCTAAACAGTTGCCTAATGTGCTCTTTTAGCCGGCCGAACGGTGCGTTGTTCGATCCGCCCCGCAATGGAGAAAATCAACACATCGACATCGGCGTCGATCGTCGACCCATCCAGCAGCCGGACGACGTCATCTATCCCCGATACCGGATGGCCGGCGATTGCAAGCAGATAGTCGCCTTCGCGAAGGCCGGCTCTCGCGGCAGGGCCGCCATCTTCGACGCGGCGCAGGCGGACCGTTGTCCGTTGCGGAAGGCCGGCTTCAAGCGCAATGCGCCGATGCAGATCAACCGTATCGGCGGCGATACCGATATATCCGCGGCGGACCTCGCCGAAACGCAGGATTTCAGACACGACATGTTTGGCGGTGTTCGAGGCGACTGCAAAAGCGATGCTCTGTGCGCCTTGTATCACTGCGGTATTGACGCCGATGACCTCACCAGACGAAGAGACCAGCGGACCGCCGGAATTGCCGGGGTTAAGCGCCGCATCCGTCTGGATGATATCTTCCATCAGGCGACCGCTCGCGGCGCGCATCGAGCGTCCGAGGGCAGAAACGACGCCGGCCGTGACGGTCCATTCGAAGCCAAGCGGATTGCCGATGGCGACAGCGATATGCCCGCGCTTCAGCTTTTTCGAGTCGGCAAGCTGCGCCCAGGCGCCGGACCAGTCGTTGGCCCGGATCAGTGCAAGGTCGGTATCTTCATCCCGGCCAAGCACCCGGCCCTCGACGACCGTACCGTCAGGTGTCTTGATGGTGACGGCTTTCGCATCGCCGACGACGTGATTGTTGGTAACGATGAGACCGTCGGGCGAGATGGCAAAGCCGGAACCATGCCCTGCTCGTCCGCCAATGCGCTCGATACGGCTGACCGCCGGACCGACCATGTCGACGGTATTCGACACGGTTTCGGAATAGGCATCCAGCAGCCCGGCGTCTGACGACGGCTGAATGTCACGATCAATGAATCCCATGAAATCTCCTCCGACGCGTGAGGCGTCGATGTTGAGGACCGGCAGCGACTGCTGATGGCAAAGGGCTGTCGTTCGACAGGTGAACAATGGAGATATCAGGTGAGATTGATGTGCGCGTCTTTCAAGAGCTGCGATTTCAGGAAGCGGCAAGGTAAGAGGCCGCGACCCTGCAGGCGGCCAGCGCTGCCGCGCCGGCATCAAGGCCTCTGACCATGGCATCGATGTAGCCACCGGCGAAATAATCGCCCGCTCCTGTCGTGTCGCGTGCAGGAGGCGCTGGCGGCACCGCGATGATGATCGAACCTCGTTGACTGACGATCTCGATTGGTTGCATGCCACTCGTCAGCACGAGAGTTTCAAGTCGCGGCGCAGCGATTTCCGAGGCTGCCTGCCAGGCCGTTTGCGCTGTTCCTTTCACGTCCGAGCGCGAGGCGATCAAAACATTCGCGGGCCGGCGTTCGGCCGAGAGCGGATATTGCGAAACCACCACGTCGAAATCTTCCAATTGCCTGAGGGCAGCCGGGCTCATTACCCGTGCATTGAGATAGACAAGCGACGCATCGATCGGCGGCAAGTTATCCATGCCCGGTCGCCGCCGGCCCGCCGGCGCGATGATGGTACGCTCGCCGTTGGGATCGACGAGGATATCGACGGGTGCTGTCTCCCCGGGTACAACATCGATGAAATCGGTGTTGAAACCGCGCTTTCCGAGATCCTTCAGATAGCTGCGTCCTCTATCGTCATCGCTAAGGCTGGTGACCAGAACCACCTCATGGCCGAGATCGAGCAGGGCCAGGCCGGTATGGAAGCCGCCGCCGCCGTAACGCTCCTCGATCGACTGGCAGGAGAGCCTCCCACCCGGCACGAGCGGCCGGTCGAGCCGCCAGATCCGGTCGACATTGGCATTGCCGACCACCATTATCCTTGCCATTCCAACTCCCTCGTCGCGATATTCCGGCCTTACCGGGCGCTATCGTTATTGCCGATGATCTTGCCGCGCAGCCAGGCGGAGGAGAGATCGATAGCATATACGACGGCGACGATCAGGAAGATGATCGTCCAGGCCTCCGGCCAGCGATATGCGGCAATGCGGTCCGCCAGCAGGAAGCCTATTCCTCCGGCGCCGACAATGCCGAGAATGGTGCCGGAGCGGGTGTTGGATTCGAAATTATAGAGCATGATCGAAAGGATGACCGGCATCGCCTGAGGCATGATGGCAAGGCGGATGGTTTGCAGCGGCCCGCCGCCCGATGCCAGAACACCGTCGACAGGTTTGCGCGAGGTATTTTCAATCGCTTCTGAAAAGAGCTTGGCGAAAGTGCCGATTTCCGAAACGGCGATCGCGAAGACACCGGGAAGCGGGCCGAGGCCGAAGGCGCGGATGAAGATCAGCGCGAGCACGATCTGTTCGACGGCGCGCAATGCATCGAAACCGCGGCGGGTCGATAGCCGCACCCAGCCGAGCGGCATGATGTTCTTCGCGCCGAGAAAGGCGAGCGGAAAAGCGGCGAGCGCGCCGAGCAGCGTTCCGAGGAACGCCATCGAAATCGTCTGGCCGAGGCCAACCAGAACGTCGCTCCATTCCTGCCAGGTCGTCCAGACGTAGGGCGGGAACATGAACGAGAAGATCGTGCCGAGCCGCGTCAGGCCGTTCAGGATGCGGGCTGGCGAAAAGTCGAAGAGATAGAGGCCTGCAAGCAAGGGCAGGACCAAGGCGGCAGCGCCTGCATAACGCATAAGCCGCACGCGCGGCGGCACCGTGAATGCATCTGGCACCCGCTGTCGCACTCCGGAAGAAGAAATGTCGATCATGTCAGATGCTCCGGCTTTCGATACCGATGATGCGGTGACGCAGCTTCTCGCTCAGGAAATCGATGACGACGACGGTGAGAAGGATGATGACGAATAGCGCCGAGAGATCGGTATATTCTTGAAGCGACATGGCGGTGCGGATTTCCTGGCCAAGACCGCCGGCACCGACATAGCCGATGATCGAGGAGGAGCGCACATTGATCTCGAAACGCAGCAGCGTGTAACTTATGATGTTCGGGATCACCTGCGGCACAACGCCATAACGCATCTGCTGGAACCAGGTGCCGCCGGAAGCCTTGACGCTCTCTAGCGGCCGCATGTCGATATTCTCGTTCACTTCGGAATAGAGCTTGCCGAGCGAGCCCGTCGCATGAGTGGCGATTGCCAGTACGCCTGCAAGCGGCCCGACGCCGAAGCAGAAGACGTAGATCAGTGCCCAGACGATATCGGGAACGGTGCGGATGACCTCCAGATAACGACGTGAAGCGATCAGCAGAAAGCCATTGGGGCTGAGGTTGCGGGCAGCCGGGAAACTCAGGATAAAGGCTCCGACGACTCCGAAAAACGTCGCCACATAGGCGATCAGGATCGTTTCCCCAAGCAGTTCCAGCCAGACCGGCCAGCGCCAGAACCATTCGGCAAGATCGGCGCCGAGCGTCTCGATGCGAAGGTGCGGCAGCGTCTTGTAGAGATATTCGCCGAGCCGGGGCAGGGAGGCCCACAGTTTCCAGGTGGTGATGCGCTCGCCCGAGGGCAGGTTGACCTCGGTCATGTCGAAAAAGCCGCCCGTCCAGGCCGTCAGCAAGACGGCGGCGGCAAAAAGCGTCGCCGACACAAGCTGGACGGTCTTGGCGCGGCTGCGGATGCGATGGTAGTCGGCCTCGAACCGGCGGATGGTGATGGAAGCGGATGCGATCGTCATGTCTGATCCCGGTCGTGGAAGCGCCGGAGGGCGCGGCGCTCCCGTTGCTTGGCGTGGATGGCGGATATCAGCCGTTGCGACGCTGCTTCTTCAGCCAGTCGCGCATGTCGACGATCCACTGGTAGCGCTGGTGGTCGACATCGACGTAACCCTTCGAGGTGGAGTTATCGCCGCCGCTCATTTCCTTGAAAGCCTCAGGCGCCTTTTCCGGCGTGGCCTTCACCACAGCCTTGACGTCAGCGATCATGTCGGCCGGCAGGTTGGTGCGGGTGGTGAAGGGACCGTTGGTAATCTCCGGCGACTGCCAGATGCGGCAGATCTCGCCCTTCGGGATCATACCCTTCGATTCCATACGCTGCGGGATGCCGCTGATGTCGTTGTTGACATAGGTCGCGGCCGCATCGAACTGCTTATTGGCGACGGCCATGACGCCGGTTTCGTGGGCGCCAGAGAAGGGGATTGCCGAGAAGAAGGTCTTCGGATCATAGCCCTGCTTGACGAGGTTATAATAGGGAACGGCATAGCCTGAGGTCGAATCCGGATCGGCGAAGGCGAGAACCTTGCCCTTGAGGTCCTCGACGGATTTATATCCGGAATCGCAGCGAACGGTGATGACCGAATAGTAGCCGGTCGAGCCGTCCTGTTCCTCACCGGCGAGCAGCGGTTCAACGCCGCCGTTCGTTTCGGTATAGGCGGCGGCATAGGCCGAGGAGCCGAGGAACGCAAATTCGATCTGATCGGAAGCGAGCGCCTGGATGACACCGTCATAATTGCCGGCGGTGAAGATTTCGACCTTCACGCCGAGTTCCTTTTCCAGATACTGCTGGAAGCCCACGCGGCGTGCGATGCGGTCCTTTTCGTTCTCGCCCGAGAGAACGCCGAGGCGGATCGTCTTGTACTTGTCTTTCCAACCGTCGGCATGGGCCTGGCTGGAAAGGGCGAGCGCAGCCGTTACGGCCGCAAGCATGAGGACGTTTTTCATTCCAACTCTCCTGTTGCAAAAAGCCGCGGCCTTGGGGCCACGGGCGAAACTCACACCGCCTGGTAGACCTTTTCCTTCGCGGTTCGACCTGCGTTGAATGAGGTGGACGTCACTGCCTCGTCGATCTCTGCATCGAAATCGTCGGTGCCGTAGATTTCGCGGACTCGTTCCTGGGTCAGGTCCGCTGGTGCGCCGTCGAAGCGCACCCGTCCGGCCCGCATGGCGATGATGCGTTCGCAATAGTTCCGGGCCGTATCGAGCGTATGAAGATTGACGAGAACGGTAATGCCGTCCTCTCGGTTGATCTTGCGCAGCGCCTCCATGACACGTGTCGCATTGGCCGGATCGAGCGACGCGATCGGCTCGTCGGCAAGCATGATCTTCGGCTTCTGGACCAACGCCTTGGCGATGGCGACACGCTGCTGTTGTCCGCCGGACAAGGTGCCGGCTCGCTGCAGCGCCTGCGGCACAAGATCGAGCCGGTCGAGCGCACTGATCGCCATTTCCTTTTCTTCATCCGTGAAGCGGCGCAGCATCGATGAGAGGAAGCCGTGTTGGGCAACGCGGCCAATCAGCACGTTGGTCAGCACATCCATGCGCTCGACAAGATTGAACTGCTGGAACACCATCGCGCAGGACGCGCGCCACAGACGCAACTCGCGGCCGCGCAGCTTGGTGATATCCTTGCCCTCGAACATGATCGTACCGGATGTCGGATCGAGCAGTCGATTGATCAGCCGGAGCAATGTCGATTTCCCGGCGCCGCTGCGCCCGATAATGCCGACCATCTGTCCGGTATCGATCGACAGATTTACATCGTCGACCGCCTGTGTATGACCGAATTTCTTCTTGAGGGAATGAAGTTCAAGCACCGGATGGCCTCCGCTTGCCAGAAACGTCAAAGACGAAACTGAATTATATTTAATTTCAACCTATGAAGCTAAATATAGCATTTCAGTGTGACGGTTTTATTAAGTAATTATCCAATAATTACGAGTATTTATGCCGATTTCATCAAGCAATACATCCGGAATTTCCGGATGTATTTTGTGGGAAAAGAAGCTATCCGCTGTCCGAGGCGGCGACCCTATTAGGCAGCCTGTTGGAATCGCAAAACAATTCCGTCGGAATAGACCTGCCTGCCCTTGGAGAAGGTGGCACGCACACGCGGCAGGCGGCCGCGTTCGGCGATCACCAGATCGGCACGCAGCCCGGTCTCGATCGCACCGCGATCCTCAAGGCCGAGTGCACGGGCCGGATTGGCGCTGACCAGGGCAACGGAAGCGGGCAGTCCGCCGGCTCCGACCTCTGCCAGTGCGATTACCGCCGGCAGCATGGCCGAGGGGTGATAATCGCTGGCAAGAATATCAAGAATGCCGCGTTCATAGGCTTCGCGGGCCGAGAGATTGCCGGAGTAGGAAAGGCCGCGAAGAGCATTCGGCGCGCCCATTGCGGTTGCCAGCCCGAACTTGCGCGCTTCCTGCGCGGCTGCCATCGTCACCGGAAACTCGCTGATGCGCGCGCCCAGTCCCTCGACGATCGCCACCTTTTCGATACTGTCGTCATCGTGGGAGGCGATGATGACGCCATGGTCGCGCGCCGTGGCGGCGATCCCCTGCAGATTGTCGACCGCATCGCCGTTCTGGGCGCGGTTTTCCATGCGTTGCTGAACACGCTGGGCAGCCTGTTCGAGGGTGATCTTGTTGTTGCGCGCAATCGTTTCGATATGACGTTCGACATCGCGGTATTGGCCTTGGCCCGGCGTGTGATCCATCAGCGAGACGAGATCGAGGGCACCGGCGCGCAGCAGATCTTCAATGACGGCGCGGGCATGGGTGAAGGTGATTTCGAAGCGCGCATGAACCCTATGATCGATCAGGAGATCGTTCTTCCTAAGTTCGACCAAGGTCTGGATGATCGAGCGCGAATGTTCTTCCGAGCGGATGTGGCCGTAGCTGCTGTTGGCGTGGAAGGAAAGCGCAGCATAGGCCGTGGTGATACCATTGCCGGCGAGCTTCTTGTCGAGTTCGAAAATGCCGAGTTCCAGTGGAAAGCGCACATTCGGGCGCGGCTCGATTTCGCGCTCGATCATGTCGCCATGCATATCGATGAAGCCGGGAAGCAGAAGCCTGCCATCGCCGGAAATATCGGCTGCGGCCACTGGCTCTTCGCTGATCTCTGCGATGATACCGTCTTCGATCCTGACTGCGCCGCGCGGTATGACCCTATCGCGCAGCACGATTTCGAAATCATTCAGCCACATCTTCTGCTCCATCCTGGATCTGTCGTGTTTGAAGGCTGATTTCGCGGTCGATGAGATCCGCGACATCGTCGGGGTGGTGAAAGACGCCGATCATTGCGACGCCAGCGGCTTTCAGCTCGGCGAGGCGGGCAACGAGTGCGCGACGCGCATTCTTGTCGAGCGAGGCGGTTGGCTCGTCGAGAAAGAGAAGTCGTTGCGGGAGGATGAGCGCGCGAGCCAGGTTGACCTTCTGCTGCTCGCCGCCGGAGAAGGTTGACGGATAGGCGGCCCAGAGCCCTCGCTTCACGCCGAAGGCGGAGAGCCACCGGCGGGCCTCTTCGATCGCCTCGTCGTACGGCCGGCCGGCGAGGCGCAGCGGTTCGGCGACCAGTTCTTCGGCCGCCACGCGCGGGCGGGCCTGCAGGAATTGCGTCACGAAGCCGATCTCGCGCTTGCGCAACAGGGCTATATCTACGTCGGCTGCGACGGTCAGGTCGATGACGCCTTCGCGCGTGTGATAATAGGCATGGCCCGCGCGCGGTACGTAGGAGCGGTAAAGCGTGCGCAGCAAAGTCGATTTGCCGGCGCCGTTTTCGCCCGTCAACAGGATGAATTCACCCTCGCGCAGTTCGAAATCGACCTTGTCGAAGGCGTGAAGCGTCCGCTTTAGGTGATGCATTTCGAAATGCTTGGCGAGACCCTGGACGGAGAGGATCATTTGCCCGGAAGCGGATGGATGTGTGTGCATGTTCATCTGATGCCTCTCCCGTCAAAGCTTCGCATGCACGAGCTGCTGAGTATATTCATGCTGCGGGTCCTGGAAGATCTGGTCGGCGAGACCCTCTTCGACGGCTTCGCCGTTGCGCATCACCATGACCCGGTCTGCCATGGTGCGGATAACACCGAGATCATGCGAAACGATGACGATAGTGATGCGGCGTTCGCGCTGCAGCCGCTTCAGCGTGTCGAGCACTAGAGCCTGGACGCTGACATCGAGCCCGGTCGTCGGCTCATCAAGCAGGAGCAGGGCGGGCTCGAGTGCGATTGCCTTGGCCAACTGCACACGCTGCTGCATGCCGCCGGAAAGCTCGGCCGGACGGGCATCCATGCGCGCGACCGGAAACTCCGAGGCGTCGAGGGCCCCCTTGGCGCGGGCGCGAAGCGTCGCAAAATTGCGCTCACCGGCAATGAGCAGCCGCTCGGCGACATTGCCGCTGCTCGTATGGTTCATCCGAAGGCCAAGATGCGGGTTCTGATAGACGATGCCGATATGGCGCGCCCGCAGCATGCGCCGCTCGAAACGGTCGAGCGTGAAGAGGTTCAGATCCTCGCGACCGGGCAACGCCAGCCGGTATTCGCCCTCGTCAGGCCTGTCTTCGAGGTTCATCATCCTGAGCAGCGTCGATTTGCCGGAACCGGATTCGCCGACGATGCCGAGCACTTCGCCGGGATAGACGGTAACATCGACGCCGCGCAGCGCCTGCACGTCACCGAAGCTCTTGCGGATGCCGTTCATCGTCAGGATGGGAGAGGACAGCATCAGCCGCGGCGGCTGGCGCCCTGAGGTGGACGGACTGGGGGCGGAGAGATTTACGGCGCTCATTGCTCGATCCTGCCCCGCTTGTAATAGGTTTCGCCGACGGCGACGGCTTCACCGTCCCGCTTGCGGATATGCTTGACGCCGTACTGGCTGTCGGAGACCTCGAAGGTGGAGGAACCATCCTCCTGCGGCAGTTCGTTCATGAAGTAGCCTGTTACGCCGCTATGGTGACAAATCTTGTCAGCATGGTCCTCGACCCGGTAAGGCACGTCGTCGAAGACAAGCGGTTCGACGCGGGTATAGGGCGGCACGGCATGGATGCGCTTTTCGCGGCCGGCCGAAAGGATGGTGAGGTTTGCCGCCTGGTTCATCTTCGGCACATCCCAGCGCGGGATCGGAGACGGCGTCATCACGTGCCGGCCATTGACCATGCTCGGATAGCTCGATCCCTGCATTATGCGGCCGGACCGTACCAGTTGCTCGTAAAGCGTAAGCCAAAGCTGGCCATAGTCGGCGTCGCCATGCATGATGCGCGCTTCCGACATGTCCGGCTGGACGGGCCGCAGCGGCTCGGGATTGGGAACCTGCAGCACGAGGATCTGATCCTCGCGCAGCTTCTCTTCGGGAATGCGGTGGCGCGACTGGATGATATCGGCTTCCAGCGTATCCAGCGTCTCCCGGGCTGAGCTGACACGGCGCAGGAATTTGCGAATGCTGCTGGCATTGACGGAATCGTCGGCTCCCTGGTCGATGACCTTGACGACGGAGGTGGGCTTCAGAAGCGTCAGCGTCACCTGCAGGCCGCCGGTTCCCCAGCCACGGGCGATCGGGACTTCGCGGCTGGCATAGGGAACCTGATAGCCGGGAATGGCGATGGCCTTGAGGATGCGGCGGCGCATCTCGCGCTTGGCGGATTCATCCAGGAAGCCATAGCTGAAGGCCTCCCAGGGTTTGGTCAGTTGATCGAGTTTCACAGCGTTGCCTCTTCGAGTTCGGCTTGCTTTGCCGCGCCCTCGGGCGCGCCTGTTGCATTGGCTGCCTTATCCGCCTTCACGCGCCGGATGGCGTCGAGGCTCGACTGGAAGGTCACGTAATGTGGCAGCTTGAAGTGAATGCAGAAGCCCGAGCTTTCGACCGGTTCCGTATGGTAGAGGATGAATTCCTCGTTCGAGGCCGGATGCGGATTGGGCTGGTTGGAAGCAAGATCGAGCGAGGCGGCGGCGATCACTTTGACCTCATTCCAGCCGAAGGTGGCGGAAAAGCCGAGTTCCAGTCCCTTGCTCTTGGAGATGACCTCGCTCTGGCTGACGCGCACGCGTCCGGCGCTGAAGAGCGTGCCGCGCGGATGGCGGATACGGACCTCGGCCTCGCCGAGCCTGAGCTCGTTGACGGTCGGATGCACGCTGCCGTAACCGCGCATGGTTGAATAGCCGAGCGCCAATGTGCCGCCGGTATCGGCACGCGCCAGACTCTGCAGCTTATGAGCCCGGCTTGCCGGAAAGAGCAGCGGCTCGCGTGTCACGTCGGGGATCTCGTCAAGCGGCACGTCCTCGGTCGGCGTTTCGGCGATCAAGCCCTGTGCCTTCTGCCAGTCAGTCAGCGAAGGCTGCGTGGCAGGTGCCGGCTTGCCCGCAGATTCCACAGGTTCGGGAATGAAAGTCGCGCCATTCAAGACGTCGACATTCAGCAGCCGGTGCGAGTAGTCGAGCGTCGGTCCGAGGATCTGGCCGCCGGGAATATCCTTGAAAGCCGCCGAAATACGCCTGACGGTGAAGAGATCCTGCTGACGAACCGGCTCGGCGATCGTCAGGCGCGGTTGCGTCGTGCGATAGGCACGCAGCAAGAGCACGGCCTCGTAGAGGTCGCCGCCGGACTGGGCGAGCGCAAGTGCTGCAAGTTCAGGCGCGTAGAGCGATGCCTCGCCCATGACACGGTCGACCAGATAGGGCAGGCTTTCGCCGATCGCGTCGACGCGGGCCTTGTCGATCCGTCCAAGCTCCTCGCGGTAAAGCCGTTCTGATTGTTCAATGGCGTGTTCGCCGCCACGTGTTGCAACATAGGCCATCAGAGTACCTCGATCTTCGTGGAGCGGGGAATGCCGATCAGGCTTGCGCCGTCTGCGAAGTAAATGTCCCAGCCAAGTGGATAACGGATGGCCTCGGCGCGCAGCGCCCAGAAATCCGGATGCACGCCGCCGATGGCGATATCGATCGTACCATTGACGCCCGGGCCGGCGAGGCGAAGCTTCGTTCCCGAGCCGATCTCAGCCTCCGCAAAAATCGTGGCCGAGGCGTCGGGATAGAGCAGATTTCCGCTCAGCATCGCCGATAGGGCGGAAACGTCTGCGCGCGCGCCGATTGATGCGAAGACATATTCTGCCTGCGGCAGGGCAACGGCATTCGCGCCTGTCCTGGCAATGTCGGCCTTCAGCCTTTCATCGGAGCAGAAGAAGCTGCATTCACGGTCGAGCAGGCTTTCCGCCAGCGCGAGCAGGCCGGGAAAAGGCAGGGGCTGGACACGGCCGGGGCGAGCGAGCGCCCACATCAATGCATCGAATGTTGCATTGGTACGCATGTCTTCAACGGTCGGAAGGAGCAAGGTCTGGTTCATCAGAAGGTCTCCATCCGCACGCGCGTCGCCTCGACCTTGCGCAGTCTGATATCGTCGTCCTGCGTCTGACGCCTCTGCTCGCTCGTCAGGAAATTCACGATGCCGGCCTTGCCGATATCACTGGCGAAGCTCGCATCGATGACGGCCATTGCCATGGCATGTTCGAGATCGCGTCCGATGATCGCGCCATAGCCTTCCACATCCCGGTCCGGCAGGCGGATATGGGCTTCGGCCATGAGCACCTCACCGAGATGGAAGGCCGTGTTTTGCACTGTGTCTGTATAGGGCAGCATCGCAAGGCCGGTGCGGTTCACGAGAACCTCCACTGGCCCGAGTTCATCGAGCAAATCCTCTGCTACGGCTTTGATTCCCTCGGCATCGGCCCTCGCAAGTATGTCGAGCATGCTTGCATGGCTGAAGCTGGCAGGGGGCGCGCCGGCTTCCATGGTGTCATTCATCGTCCTGTCCTTTCGCCGTGGTCGTGAGGCGATCCTCCGGCTCGTTGTCAATGCTGAATTGAACGCGTTCTCCGGCCCAGACCGTCTCGGAATAGGCGATCGGCCGGCCTTCCATGTCGACGTCGGTCTTCTGGACAACGAGCACCGGCTGCTGCGGCGATTGGGCGAGAAGCTGCGCTTCATCAACGATCGCCCGGCGGGTGAGGATCACGGTACTCTGCCGGACATAGTCAGGAATTCCAAAGGCAGCGTAGATGGTCGTGACCGATTCACCCGCGCGGCGGCGCAGATGCATATTCGGGAAACGCTCCACCGGATGGTAGGAATGGCTGAGACTGATCGGCACGTCGTCGGCAAAGCCGCGACGGGCGATCATGTAGACCTTTGCACCCTCAGGAAGCTTCAATGCCGCGGCGACGCCAGGTGGCGCTGCGATCTCAGCTTCGGAGACCGGTTGACCTGAAGGGATGCGCCCCTGTTCCAGCAGGTTTTTGCGGAAGCGTGTTCGTCGGGCGATATTGTAGGTGATGACGGAGTGCTCTTCGACGAAAGTGCCGCGTCCCTGCTCGACCCGCACCTTGCCGGCCGATGCCAGTTCGGCAATCGCCCGCCTCACGCTGTGGCGACCGACCTTGAACTGATCCATGATCTCGGTTTCCGTCGGCAGGCGGCTACCAGGCGCGAGTGCGCCCGAAGCGATATCCCGACTGATCTGTTTCTCGAGGATCTGCCACTGACCGGACCGGGATCTTGCTTCGATCGAATGTTCTTCGCTTGTCATTCGGATGAATCCAAAATTCATTCGGATGACTTAAGATAGCCGTTGTCGGTGACGCTTTTGTGTACGTACTGACGATTTCTGCGCTGATTGATCGCTGCCGAAGTGAAACGGTCGTGCGGCCCCAATCCGGAAGCCTGGATAGCAAACAGGCTGACGAATTGAATTCTCGGCCGCCGCAGTGCCGGATGACTTCGCTCGGACGCGAAACGAAAACTAGGCCGCGTAGGGATTTGCCGCCGGCGTCGTGAACCAGCGCGGGCCGTCTTCGGTCATATAGATATGGTCTTCGAGACGAACGCCGAATGTGCCGGGGAAGACGACCATCGGTTCATTGGAGAAGCACATGCCCGGCGCCAGCGGAGTTTTGTTGCCGCGGACGATATAGGGTGCCTCGTGGATTTCGAGGCCGAGGCCATGGCCGGCGCGATGTGGCAGGCCGGGCAGGCGATAGTCGGGGCCGAGCCCGTGCCGCGCAAACACGTCGCGGGCGGCGGCGTCGAGGTTTTCGCAGGGCGTGCAGAGTTTTGCCGCATCGAAAACGGCTTGCTGGCCCTCCCGTTCGATTGCCCATGCGCGTTCGAATTCGCGATTGCCTTCGTCGAGCATATAGGTACGTGTCAGATCGGAATGATAGCCATCGATCCGGCAACCCGTATCGACGAGAATGACGTCACCCGCCTGCAAGATTTGTTCACCATCCGCCCCATGCGGCAGTGCGGTTGCCTCACCAAAGGAGACGATGCAGAAGGTCGAACCGCCATCGGCGCCGGCAGCCCGATGCTGCTGGTCGATGAAGCGCGCAACATCCGAGGCGGCTATGCCGGGCGCGATCGTATCACGGACCTTGCGATGAATATCAAGCGTGATACCCATCGCATATTGGATAAGAGCGATTTCAGCCGGCGACTTGATGGTTCGCAGCGCGCGGATGACAGGCCCGGCATCGACAAGTCGGCCCGCTCCCATCTCGCCGGTAAAAGCGTGATAGAAGGCGAGCGGCAGCGCATCGTCGAGCGCGAGCTTTCCAGACGGGTTAACGAGCCGTGATACCAATGCGGCGGGGCTCTCATCTTCTTCCCAGACGGCAATCTCACCCGGCAGACGCGGCAGCGACTCGACGCGGCTGCGCTCGAAACCGGGTACGATATAAGTGAGCTTGTCTTCCGTCACGACCGCGCCGAGCAGCCGCTCGCTCAGGTGCCAGACGAGGCCGGTGAAGTAGCGTAGGCTCTCGGTTGGGCCGAGCAACGTGGCGGTGATGCCTTCCGCCTGCATCCGCTCGCGCAAGCGCGACAGGCGGCTTTGCCGCTCTTCGTCAGTGATGGCTGCGACGGGATGGGACCAGACCGGGAGAGACACGCTATATATCCGTTATCCTTGTGAAAGCTGAATGGTTGATTCCAGCATAGGGCAGTTGTAGGCAGTGTGTCGACAAACATTCCACAGGATTTAATCATGCTCGTTAGCGAATATACGATCCCCGGCGTCCTTGTCCGCGACCACTTCGTCGATGTGCCGCTCGATTGGAAAAAGCCGGATGGCGCCTCGATCAAAGTCTTCGCGCGAGAGGTTTGCGATCCCGCGCGCAAGCATGAAAAGCTGCCCATCCTGCTGTTCCTGCAGGGCGGTCCGGGCGGCAAGTCGCCGCGCCCGGTGGGTGGCGGGCCGTCCTGGCTCGGCGAGGCGCTCAAGAACTATCGTGTCGTGCTACTCGATCAGCGCGGCACCGGCAGAAGCACGCGCATCGAGAGCGCCACCATGGCTGGCTTTGCGAATGGGAAGGCCGGAGCCGATTATCTCAGCCATTTCCGAGCCGACAGCATCATTGCCGATTGCGAGCATCTGCGGAAGACCGTGTTCGGCGGTGTGCGCTGGGAGACGCTTGGCCAGAGCTATGGCGGCTTCCTGACGCTCACCTATCTGTCGCAGGCGCCGGAGGGGCTGGCTGCCTGCTATGTCACGGGCGGGCTGGCCGGCTTGTCCGCGACGGCTGATGACGTTTACCGCCGCACCTATCCGCGTGTCGCCGGCAAGAACCGGGAATATTACCACCGCTATCCAGCCGATCGCGATCGCATCGCCCGGATCGCCGCCTGCATTGCCGCCGATGATGTGCGTCTGCCTGACGGGGATCGTCTCACGGTGCGCAGGCTGCAAACCATCGGCATCGATTTCGGCATGGCGCCCGGCTATGAAAACGTGCACTGGCTGGTGGATGAAGCCTTCTCCGATCCGGAGGAAACGCGGTTCTCCGATGCTTTCCTCGCCTCCGTCATGTCTTTGACCTCCTATGACGGCAACCCAATGTTTGCGGTGCTGCAGGAGAGCATTTACGGGCAGGGCAGGGACGCGACCGCCTGGGCGGCGGAGCGCATCCGGTCGGAATTTGCCGAGTTCGGCGAAGAGAGCCGGCCGCTCTATCTGACCGGTGAGATGATGTATCCATGGATGTTCGAGGAAGTCCGCTCGCTGCGGCCGTTCCGCGACGCTGTGGAAGCGCTGGCGCGCTACGATGGCTTCGAACCGCTCTACGATCCGGCCCGGCTGGCTTCGAACGAAATTCCGGTGGCCGCAGCAGTCTATTTTGACGATATGTATGTCGATGCCGAGCTGTCGCTTGCGACCGCGGGTGATGTCGGCAATGTCCGGGCCTGGGTGACCAACGAATTCGAGCACGACGGCGTGCGCCAGTCACCGGCCGTGTTCACACGCCTGCGGCAAATGGTGCGCGAGCATGGGGGTCCCCTCGGCTAGGCCGAGGGTATCCGTCATCACTCCCGACGGTCAGGCCGAAAGCGACCTGCCGCCGACCGGGTCGAAGAGATGCATGCGGTTCATGTTGAAGGAGAGCGGCATTTTCGTGCGCGGGCGCGGATCGCTCTCCGGATCGACATTGGCGCACATGCTGACCGAGCCGATGTCGAAATAGATCATCGTTTCCGGCCCAAGTGGCTCCACCAGATCCACATTCGCCTCGATGGTTTCAAAGCCGGGCTTCTGTGTAAGGCTTGATATCGATTCCGGCCGGATTCCGAAGATGACCGGCTTGCCGGCATGCGCCTGATACTCTTGAAACCGTGTCGCGGGAACAGCAAGCCGGCTGCCGTCGTCCAGGATGACGACCAGCCCATCTCCCTCGGTTTGAAGCATCGCCGTGAGGAAGTTCATCGACGGTGATCCGATGAAGCCGGCCACGAACTGGCTAACCGGGTGATGATAGAGTTCCTGCGGCGGTCCAGCCTGCTCGATGATGCCGCCATTCATGACGACAACGCGATCGGCCATGGTCATGGCCTCTACCTGATCGTGCGTGACATAGACCGTGGTGGTCGGCAGCAATTGGTGCAAGCGCTTGATTTCGGTGCGCATTTGCACGCGCAGCTTGGCGTCGAGATTGGAGAGCGGCTCGTCGAACAGGAAGACTTTTGGATTGCGCACGATGGCGCGGCCCATGGCGACACGCTGGCGCTGACCACCCGAAAGCTGGCCGGGACGACGTGACAGAAGCTCGGTAATATGCAGCGTTTCGGCAGCACGGCTGATGCGCTCGTCGATCTCTGCCTTTGGGAGCTTTTGTTGCTCAAGGCAGAAAGAGATGTTTTCCCTGACACTCATATGCGGATAGAGCGCGTAATTCTGGAACACCATGGCAATGTCGCGCTTTCCCGGGCCAAGCCGGTTGACGACCTGATCGCCGATGACGATATCGCCGCCGGTAATGTGCTCCAGGCCGGCGATCATGCGCAGGGTCGTCGACTTGCCGCAGCCGGATGGGCCGACGAAGACGACGAATTCATTGTCCTCGATATCGAGATTGATGCCGCGCACGGCTTCGTAAATGCCGTAGGATTTGACCACGTTGCGCAGTTCAAGGCGAGCCATGGTGATCTCCTACTTTTCGTGCAGCCAGACGGCCATGGCGCCCGGCTCGCGGTTGGCCCAGAGATGGTAGGGGATTGCCCTGAAACGCCTCGGCTTCAGCGCCGGCGGCTGGATGCGATAGAGCGTCTCCTGCCAGTCGGATGCATCGGCTTCCAGCGCATCGCCCTCGAGAACCGTGGCGCCGCCGAGAAGCGTTTCGTCGAAGCTTGCGGCGATCTCGCCCTGTGACGGCAACCTCAGGCGCTGTGGCTCCGTACCCAGATCGGCTTCCTCGACACAGAAAATGACAGGTCCGCGTCGCAGGGCAAAGCGGCCGTTGTCTTCGGTTGCCGCCGGATGCGCATAGAGGCGGTCTACCGGCATGTCGAAGGCGAGCCGAACTTCGTCGCCATCCTTCCATTCCCGGTCGATTGCGGCATATCCCTTGACAACGTCGAGCTTGATGCCTTCGCCATTGACGAAGGCCTTTGCATCGCGGCACCAGCCGGGAATGCGCAGACGCAGCGTGAAGCGCTTCGGCTGATCGAGGCCGAGCGAGACTTTGACATCGCCGTTCCACGGATACTGTGTCTTCTGTGTCAGCCGCAGGAAAACATTGCCGACCGAGAGTTCGGCGGCATTTTCGCCATACAGATGGATTGCCACCTCGTCGGCCTTGGTCGAGTAGAAATACTGGCCGAGCGAGGTGATGAATCGGGCGATATTGGTCGGGCAGCACGGGCAGTAGTGCCATTTCCAGCGACGGTTCTGGCCGTGGCTTTCGAGCACATTTTCGTAGAAATAGTGCTCACCGTCGCGGGATATGCCTGACAGGGCGCCATTGTAGAGCACGGTTTCGAGCTTGTCGGTGAACTTGCTGTCGAGCTCGATCTGCGCCATACGGTGGCTGAAGAAACCGAGTGCCACGGCGGCACAGGTCTCGGCATAGGCCGTTTCATTCGGCAGGTCGTATTCCCTGGTGAAGCCCTCGTTCGAAGCGGAGGGGCCGAGGCCGCCGGTGACATAGAGCTGGCGGCCGACCAGATTGTCGAATAATCGGGCGCAGGCACTTTTCAGGCTCTCGTCGTCATTCTCGAACGCGAGATCGGCCATCGCCGAGAACAGATACATGGCGCGCACGGCATGCCCGACCACCTGCGTCTGTTCGCGCACCGGCATATGCGCCTGGCTGTAGGCATAGGTCTGGAAGACATAGCTGGCCGGGTCTTCGCCACGCTTGCGCGCCTCCTCGTCATAATAGGAGGGCATCTGGCCGCGTTCGTCGACGAAATAGGTCGCGAGATCAAGATGGCGGGGATCCCTGGTGACGCGGTAAAGCTTGACCAGCGCCAGCTCGATTTCCTCATGCGCATCATAGCCGCGCAGCTTGTCCGGTTCGCGGCCGAACGTGTCGATGATGTGATCGACGGCGCGGATCATCACATCCAGGAATCGGCGCTTGCCGGTCGCCTCATAATAGGCGACGGCGCCTTCCAGCAGATGGCCCATCGAATACATTTCATGCAGGTCGCGCAGATTGGTCCAGCGCTTTTCCGGCTCGCGTCGGATGAACCAGCTGTTGAGGTAGCCGTCGGCCATCTGGCCATGTTCGAGCTTTTCGACGATTGCGTCGATCTTTGCCTCGATCTCAGGGTTCGGGTTGTTCTTCAGCGTGTAGCTTGCCGCCTCGATCCACTTGCCGAAATCGGAATCGAAGAAATGCTGCATCGACAACCCGCTCGGCTGGATCGGCCGCGCCAGCGGACCGGCCGGCTTGTCGAAATCGAGCACCTCGAGGAAGCCTTCCTCGTCGAGCCGCATATGCTGGGTCGGGATGGTCACGTTACGGACGGTTTCCGTCCAGCTCTTCCAGAAGCCGCCATTGAACGCGACGGAGGTGTGGTCGGCGGGTACGTAACGGTCAATCGGCGATCGGGAAGGGGATTTCTGGGCGATAGGCATTGGAACTCCTTGAGCGGACGGGCCGCTTTTCATTTCACGGCGCCGGCCGTCAGGCCGCGCACATAATAGCGTTGCAGAAGAAGGAAGAGGATGATGCAGGGGATCATGGTGACGGCGATGCCCGCCTGCAGGGCGCCCCAGTCGATGATGCCGTAAAGGCCGGAGGAGACATTCACGAGCATGATCGGCAGCGTGAACTTGTTCTGGTCCGACAGGAAGATGAGAGCAGCCAGGAACTCGTTCCACGAGTTGAGGAAGGCAAACATGGCCACTGTCGCGACGCCCGGCAACGCAATCGGCAGCATGATACGGCGCAGGATCGTTGCCTGCGAGGCCCCATCGATACGCGCCGCCTCGATCAGCGCCTTCGGCACGGCGTCAAAGGCATTGCGCATCATGAAGACCGAAAAGGGCAACTGGAAGGTCACGTAGATCAACACCAGGCCGACCAGGCTGTTCTGCAATCCAAGCAGTTTCAGGATCAGGAACAGCGGCGTCAGGATCGACTGGAACGGGATCATCATCGTTGCCATGATCAGCACGAAGAGGATGGACTGGCCCGGAAACTTGAACTTGGAGAAGCCGTAACCGGCCGGCACGGAGACGATGACGGTCAGAAGAACCGTACCGATCGCGATCATCACGGAATTGGCGGCATAGACATACCAGCCGGCACCGACATTCTCGAGCCGCCGGTAATTCTCCAGCGAGAAGGTCTTCGAAAAGAGCGCGGCCGGATTGGCAAGCGCTTCGGCGGCCGGCTTGAAGGAATTGGCAAGCGACCAGACGATCGGCATGATGAAGAAGATCGCAAACAGGATCGATACGAGCAGGAAGAGGAGGTATCCCGTCTGGCCGCCGCGCGAATTGGTGTTTGTCTTCGCTTGAGTCATTAGCCTTCCTCCGGCCGCTCGCGCAGCAGCACGAATTGAATGGCGCTGATGGCGACCAGCACGATCAGCAGCGCAAAGGAAAGCGCCGAGCCGTAGCCGAGCCGATAAGACGAGAAGGACGCCAGATAGATCGAAAATACCGCCGAGATCGTGCTGTTTTCAGGCCCGCCCTGGGTGATGATGAAGAACTGGTCGAAGGCGAGCATGGACGAAGTGACGTTGAGAACCAGCGCCAGCACCAGCGAATTGCGCATCAGGGGCAGGGTGATACGGCGGAAGCGGCTGAAGACGCTGGCGCCGTCGATCTTCGCGGCTTCGATGACGTCATTGGAAATGCCCTGCAGGCCTGTCAGCAGGATGACCATGGTGAAGCCCGCAGTCTTCCAGACGACCATCAGGATGATGACTGCCATCGCCGGCCAGAAGCTCTCGAGCGGACGAGGCGCCGAGCTGATGAGACCGATGCCGCGCAGCACTTGCGCGAAAACGCCACTGTCTGGATTGAGCAGCCACATCCAGAGCGTCGAGGCCGCGCCGAAACCGATCACGACAGGCATGAAGAAGATCGTGCGGAAGAAGCCGGCGGAGCGCAGCGGGCGGTCGACGAGCAGCGCCAGCGGAAAGGCAACGGCGAAAATCGCTGCCGTCACCAACACCGTATAGAGCATGGTAAAGCCGAGCGAATGCCAGAGCTGCATGTCGCCGAGAAGTTCGCTGTAATTGGCAAGACCGATGAATTTCTTCCGGCCGAGTAGCGGCCAGTTGTAGAAGCTCATCCATATGGTCATGGCGAGCGGAACGAGAAACAGCACCAGGATGAAGAGGAAGCCGGGCAGGATGAAGGCCAGTCCCAGCCAGCCCTTCGGCTCCGGCTCCCCGGAGGCCGGCTGTTTTATCTGTGTTGTCGGCGTGTCGACCACTGTCATTCCTCGAAGATTTGAAAACCGCGTGTCGGCAATCCGGAATGTGCGGGGCGGACGACCGCCCCGCTTCAGATGTTGTTACGGGTTTGTGCGGTCGAGGATCTTGGTGAAGTCGTCCTGCGCCTTCTTGATCGAACCATCGACGTCGTCGCCGAAGATCGTGCCCTGGATCAGGTTGAGAAACGGGCCGGTGCGGCTGACGAACAACTCATCCGAGGAGAAGGTATAGGGCGTGCGCGCTTTGGCGAGGATGTCATAGGCGATCAGGTTGCGCGGGTCGAATTTGGCGTAGGCTTCCTTGGCAAGGTCCGTGCGCGACGGCATGCCGGATTCCTGCGTGATATAAACCTGCTGTTCGGGCTCCATGTAGAATTTCACGAAGTCGAGCGCGACCTTCTTCTTCCCCTCGCTGATGCCCTTGATGAGGGCCACTGTATCACCGCCGGCAAAGCTCGATGCGCCGCCCTTCGGGCCGGGGATCGGGGCGACCGCGAACTTCACGTCCGGATATTTGCTGGTGAGCAGGTTGACGATGTAGGAACCGGTCATGAGGATGCCGACCTTTCCCGAAGCAAACGCTTCGACGGCGTTGTTGCCGTTGCCGGAACGTGAAGTCGGATGGATCGCGCCTTCCTTCCACATGTCACGATAGGCGGCAATCGTGTCGCGCATGGCCGGCGTATCGACGGTGGCGGTGCGGCCGTCATCGGAGAGCACATCGGCATTGGCGGCCCAGAGGTGCGGCAGGAAATCGTAGATCAACCAGCTGCCGGAATTGGCGACGAAATAGAAGCCATAGGTTTCCTTGTCGAGCGCATGGATCTTCTTCGCGTCGGCAGCAATCTCCTCAAGGGAGGCCGGCGCCTTGTCCGGGTCGAGGCCGGCTTTCTGGAAGAGGTCGGTATTGTAGGCGATGATCGAGGCATCGGGCAGGGCCGGCACGCCGTAGACCTTGCCGTCATAGGTGGCAAGGCGGATATGCGATGGGCTAAGCGCCGCCGAATAGGGCAATCCCTTGACGAAATCGCTGATGTCCTCAAGGCTGTCATTGGCGGCGAAGGTCGGCAGATAGATCAGGTCGAGGACCGCGCCGTCAGGCGCTGCGCCGCCGGCAATCGCGGCGCCCAGCTTCGGCACCATCTGCTCGGCGGTGATCTGGGTCACATTAACCTTGTCGGAATGCGAGGCATTGTATTTTTCGGCGAGTCCCTGAAGCACGGCACCCGAAGACGTTCGCACCCATAGCGTGATTTCTTCGGCGCTGGCGAGAGAAGAGCTCGCCAGCAGTGCAACAGCGGCAATGGTGGTTTTCAAATGTATCATGCGGGTTCCCCTTCTCTTATACGAGGCTCCTCTGCCTCGAGACAAAGACGACGTTAAATGAGAAAATTTTTCATGTCGACAGGCTGTATGCATCAAAAGGCCATGTTTTTGTTAAAACCTTTTAGCAGCTAAATTTTTTCTGCTAAAAGGTTTTAACAAAGTAGTTGAATGGGTGCGAATTTGAAAGAATCGGGTGGCGGCCGGCATACGATCCGTGACGTAGCGAAGGCTGCGGGGGTAAGTATTTCAACGGCCTCGAACGCGCTGAACGGCACCGGGCGAACCAATGCCGAAACCCGCGAAAAGGTGAGACGGATCGCTGAGGAAATCGGATTTCGCCCGAATGCGCTCGCGCGTGGGTTGCTGACCAAGCGCAGCCACGCGATTGGAATGCTGACCAACGACACCTATGGGCGTCTAACCTTGCCGATGGCGAGCGGCGTCTCGGAAGTGCTGGTCGATCACGGCGTCTCGCTTTTCCTCTGTGCCACCAATAATGATCCGCGACTGGCGAGACTGCATCTCGAAGCGCTGCGCGACAGACAGGTCGACGGCATCATCTTCACCGCGACACGCATCGACATGGAGCCACCTCCGGAACTGACACAACTGGGCATTCCGGTGGTCTATGTCTTCGCGCAGGGGCCATCGGACAGCGTCAGCTTTCATCCCGACGATGCTCAAGGCGCGCGCCTCGCAGTCGAACATCTTCAGGCTCTCGGCCGATCCCGCATTCTGCACATCACCGGCGAGCAGAACTATCGCGCTGCCTGCATCCGCGCAGAGGCCTATCGGGAGCTTGTCGGGTCGGCGGCCGAGGTCATGTTCGGCGATTGGTCGGAGGAGTGGGGACATGCGGCGATCGAAACCGTCTTCTCGCGATCCGGGCCAAAACCGGATGCGATCTTCTGCGGTAGCGACGAGATCGCCCGTGGCGTCATCGATGCGCTGCGCGACAGAAATATTTCCATCCCGGGCGACGTCGCGGTTGTCGGTTTCGACAATTGGGAGGTCGTCTCACGGCAGACACGTCCGCCGCTGACGACCATCGACATGGAACTCAAGGAGCTTGGTCACCGGGCGGGGCTAGCGATCCTTGCCCTGTCGAAAGGCGAGGCGATCGAGCCAGGCGTCGAGAGACTGCCATGTACGCTCGTCTTTCGCCGTTCCGCCGGGCAAGCCGATCAACCTTGAAGTGGCTGCACGATTGTGCGCGGCCAAGGTACGGTGAGCAGATCGAGCCTCAGCCGCGTGCGGCCTGATCGGCCGTGGCTTCGATCCTTGTCCTGCTTTCAACTTCGCGGGATTTCAGCGCCTTCGTCAAACACAGGGCGACAATGATGACCGGCAGGCAGACGAGGTAGGCGATCCTGATGCCCGCATGCTCGGCGACGAAGCCGAGCAAGGGCGGTGCCAGAAAGAACACGACGAAGGACATCTGCCCGAGGGCTGCAACGTTCAGATGGGCGGGGCGATCAGTCCGTTGTGCTGCCGCGGAAACGGCAAGAGGATAGACCGCACTGCAGCCACCGCCCATCAATGCAAAACCGAGCAGCGCGACATAGGGGTGCGGCGCCAGCCAGACGGCACAAAGTCCTATGGTCGAGAAAATGAGCAAGAACGTTGCAACCGCACGCGCACCAAACCGGTCGACGAGCGGATCAACAAACAGTCGGGCGATCGCCATGAAGAAGGTAAATAGCGTCAGCCCAAGACCGCCGAGAAAGGGTTCAACTGCGAAAACGTCGCGCATATAGATCGCTGACCAGTCGATGCCGGCGCCTTCCACCAGAAATGCGGCAATGCCGATCACGCAAAGTGGCATGAGCCCCCATGTCGGCAGCGCTATGCTTGGGCCATCCACATGCTCGGCCCCGGCACGGGCCGGCGCATTTTCAATGCCCGAGATCACGACAATGCCGACGATCAGAACGAAAGTGAATGTCAGCGCAAGATGCAGATGCATCGGCACGCCCGCTTGACGAACGGCGGAGCCGGCAAGTGCCGTCAGGAAGAATCCAAGGCTCCAGAAGCCATGCGCCCTGTTCATAACACCGCGGCCGAGTTGGGCCTCGATGCGGTCGATCTCGACATTGAGATTGATTTCCAGCGCGCCGGCCAGCAAGCCCTCACAGAAAAGGATAAAGAAAACCAGCCAGGCGGCGTTGGCCCAGGGGATGGTTGCCAGCAGTGCGGACGTGCCGAGTACCGTCAGAAACGCCGTCTTGCGCGCACCAAAGCGGGCAATCAGCGGCGAAGCGAAGGTCAAGGAGATCAGCGCTCCGATTGCGGCGCCGATCAGCGTCAGGCCGAGCTCCGACTTATTGACGGCCAGTGCGTCCTGAAGGTCGGGCAGGCGCGAGAGTAGCGCACCCATCGAGATGGCGAAGAGAAAGAAGCAGACATAGATCCGGTGTTGCGGCTGGATATGCATTCGATCGCTCCGGGATGTGATCGGTTCAGAAGTTTGACCTCAATCGCAACGGTGGCGAAAAAAGACAATTTCGAGTGGCATTTCGGAGATATATCTTGTCGGCGGCAATCGCAACAGCAACCTTAACTAGTTCCGGGCATAGACTTGGCTTCTTTTCAGGCCGCCGGTTAAACCATCGTATATCTGACCTTTCGCCGCCCGCGGACTTAGCTTGCCCGGGTCTTAGCGAGCCCCAGAGGAGAAAGATACGATGTTCAAATCCATGACCATTGCCGCGCTGGCGCTGACCTTTGCTGCAGTCCCGGCTCTTGCGGCCCAGAAAGCCCATAACGCCAAGATCACCGTCGTGTTCGATCACGAATTGCCAAACGTCCCGGGCAAAAGCATGCGCGGCGTTCTCGTTGAATATGGGCCGGGCGGCTATAACCCCGCGCATACCCATGCAAAGAGCGCGTTCATCTACGCCACGGTCCTCGAGGGTGAAATCAAGAGCAAGGTGAACGACGGCGCGGAAAAGGTCTTCAAGACTGGCGAGAACTGGATCGAAGTCCCTGGCGATCATCACCTTGTCAGCGCGAATGCCAGCAAGACGAAGCCTGCAAAAATCCTGGCAGTATTCGTCGTCGACACGAAGGAAACAGAGTTGACGACGCCTGACCCCTGATCGCGAAGCTGATTTCTGAGTGGGGAGGGGATGTCCCGGCATCACCTTTCCATAGTTTCGGACGTCTAGGGCCGATCGGGGCGCGTAGGGACGGAAGCCATCAACCGCGCAAATGCCGCCTGAGATCGAACGCCCGTCTTGGACAGAAGCCTTGCTGTATGCGTTTTGACGGTGTTGGGAGACAGGGCAAGTATCCTGGCGGTCTCTGGAACCGAATAGCCACAACCGACGAGTACGGCCACCTTCGCCTCGGCGGCGGTCAGGCTGAAAATGCTCCGAAGCTGTTCAGCCTGCCCGGTGGCCCGGCTTTCCATATCGACGATCTGAAGAAGCACGCGGGCGCCGGAGTCCGTCGAATCCCAGGCCACGAAGGAACTTGGCGGTAAGGGAGTGACCTGCGCGAAGTAGGGCGGTAAACCCGATGGCCGGAGAATCTGGACCGCGCCCTGCAATTGCGCAGCCGTTCCGCCTGCGACTTCGAGGGCCTGCCGTATCGCGCGGGTCAGAGCCTTGGAACTGCTAGAAATCCTTGGCAGCGTCGTGCGCTCATGTTTGTTGATCGAAAGTCCGTCGCCGTGTCTCAGAATGTCTTCAGCGGCGGAATTCAGCGCGACGATTTCGCCTTGGCTATCGAGCAGCACGGCTGCGTCTGGCAGGGCTTCGAGCAGCGGCTGCAGGAGATTGGCCTCTCGCCTGATGCTTCCGACGTTAAGGGAAAGTTCTATCGAGCGGGAGAGATGAGGCGTCAACTGCAGAAGCTTCCGGGCTGCCAGGCCACTTTCGGTGTCCTGGGCCTTGGAGAGAAAAAGCGCGACCCCACCGATGCCGCCGCGTTCATGCAGGCTGGCATGTGGGACGAAGAGCTGATTGTAGATATCCTGCGGGGCGCAGATGTCAGCATAATAAGCAGTGCGCCGGACGGCGGCATCGTCGATAAGCTCATTACCGATCGCCACCTGATCCGGATGGACTTTCTCGAAGGCCTTTGCATAGGGATTGCCGGCGTAATACTGCAGATAGAGATCGTTCAGATCTTCGCGCATCCGGCCTGGGATCAGAAAACTGCTTTTTCCGTCAGGAGCCTGATAGACAATATTGCCGGCTGTTGCTCCAACGTAATCGACAACCGCGCATAACGTGCTCGACCACAACTCTACGTCTACGGAGGCGCGATAGATCTTATCGACAATATCCGTATGCTCCATTTGACTGTCTTTCCATTCGTAAAGTCATATGAGCGGCAAAAGCCGAATATTAGTCCAGACTGATCTTTTAGAGAAGTGAAAGATACTTGAACATCACCCTATTGGGTGACGATGAAAAACTCTTTGATTCATAAATAGATAAGCCGGATGGTATGTATTTGTTATCCGCTTCTTGTCGGGACATGCTGCGAATCTTCTCGACGCCGGCGCAGGATACCGCCATCTTATCGGCGGTCGTTTTGAGGCCGATTACACCGGATGGCAATCGGCAACTTTGGCGCGATTTTTGCACATTTTGCGCCACGCCGCAGCGATGCGGCCCCTAGGTTTCGCTGCATAATGTTGACCATTCAAAATTAAGTAAAAAACAAGTTTTCCCCACAAGAATTAGGCTCATCGATATTTGAGGGGACGTTATGGACGGGGAAAAGATCAAGCGGCCGATATGGATCCGCATTACGGCCTATGGGTTTGCGGCCGTTTTGTTTGCAAGCGCGGCTATCGGTGGTCTTGCCTGGTATCGTCAGAATACGATGAGCGATCAATCGCTTCAGAAGGAGCTTTCGTCCGATCTTCATGTGATTCAGGCGGACATGGACGCACAGAAGCGAGCGGCCGCCGGTCTTGCCATCGCCCTAGCCGGTGAGCCTGAAACCGCTGATCTGATTGCCAGGAATGATCGCGCATCCATTCTTGCAAAATATACCGCCAGCCTGCCGGCGATCAAAGCGCAGGGCCTTCAGCTCATCACGTTCAGCAATTCCGATGGCTTGGCGGTCGCACGTATCCATACGCCGGATACTTTCGGCGACGACCTCAAGGGACGTCGCAAGATGATCGTCGCGGCTTTGACGCAGGGCAAGCTGAACGCCGGCATCGAACCTGGCCGGACCGCCGTCAGCATGTTTGCATCAGCACCTGTTATCAAGGATGGCAAGACCGTCGGCGTCGTCGATGTCGGCACCTCGCTCACGAACGACTATTTTGCGCCGCTGGCGCGGTCGGTTGATGCAGCCGTCGCAGTGCATATTCTTCAGGATGGCAAGTTCGTACCGCAGGCATCCACCTTTGGTGACAAGACAATTCTCACCCAGGAGCAGCTGCAGGCAGCCTTCAACGGTGACCGCATCCGTGTTCATGCCGTTCTCGGCGGCAAGGATTATGAAGTCGCCGCTATTCCCTTTGAAGACTTCTCCGGTCGCAAGATTGGCGTCTTCGAAATCGGCTCCAATGTGACGGAGATCGTAGAAGCGTCGCAGCAGGCGCTCTGGACGGCGGCGATCGGCACGGTGATCGTCTCGCTGATTTCGCTTGTCGGCTTCCTCGTTTTTGCACGATCGATCGCTGCGGTCATCAAGAAGACAACCAACACCATGGCGCGTCTGGCCGCCGGCGATCTGAATGTCGAGGTTCAGGGTCAGGCCAGACCGGATGAAATCGGCGCCATGGCGCGCGCTGTTCAGGTCTTCAAGCAGAATGCGATCGAACGGGTTCGCCTCGAACAGGAGGCAGAAGCCAATCGTGGCATGAGCGAGAGAGAGCAGATCGAACGCGAGAAGGAAAAGGCGAAAGACGCTGCCGATGTGCAGTTTGCCGTCGACAACCTCGCCGCGGGTCTTTCGAAACTCGCTGACGGCGATGTGTCCTACCGTATCGACCAGCCCTTCGTGACAAGGCTCGATGGCGTCCGCAGCGATTTCAACAATTCCGCTGACAAGCTGCAATCGGCGTTGAACCGGGTATCGCAGAATGCCCGCGGCATCGACTCCGGAGCAAACGAGATCAAATCGGCCGCTGACGATCTTGCCAAGCGCACGGAACAGCAGGCAGCGGCGCTGGAGGAAACGGCTGCAGCTCTCGAAGAAATCACCACGACCGTGAAGGATTCGAGCAAGCGAGCGAAGGAAGTCGGAGAGCTCGTCTCGCGTGCCAAGACCGGCGCGGAAAAATCCGGCGAAGTCGTCCGCAAGGCTGTTTCGGCCATGCAGCAGATTGAAAAATCCTCGGGCGAGATCTCCAACATCATCGGCGTCATTGACGACATCGCCTTCCAGACCAACCTTCTGGCTCTGAACGCCGGCGTCGAAGCGGCCCGCGCCGGCGAAGCCGGCAAGGGCTTTGCCGTCGTCGCCCAGGAAGTTCGCGAACTGGCCCAGCGTTCAGCAAACGCCGCCAAGGAAATCAAGGCGTTGATCAACACGTCAAGCGAACAGGTCAATTCCGGCGTCGGCCTCGTCGGCGAAACCGGCAAGGCGCTGGAAGCGATCGTCGCCGAGGTGCAGGAAATCAATCGCCATATTGCGGCGATTGTCGAAGCATCGCAGGAACAGTCCTCCGGTCTCGACCAGATCAACCTGGCCGTCAACCAGATGGACCAGGATACGCAGAAGAACGCGGCCATGGTCGAAGAGTCGACTGCCGCAAGCCATAATCTTGCGAAGGAAGTTGCGTCGCTCAACGAGCTTCTTGCCCAGTTCAAGCTGAGCGAAGCGGGTTATGCACTGCGTTCCGCTGCTCCCCGCGCCGCCGCACGAAACGATGCTCCGGCCCCGTCACCGGTTCGTGCCCTCGGCCGCAAGATCGCTTCTGCATTCTCGGGAAATGCCGCCCTCGATACAAAGGGCGACAACTGGGAAGAGTTCTGAAGCTCGAACCACCAGAGCAAGATACGGTGCGGCGACCCTCGCCGCACCACTTTCAGCGCCAGGCCTTCGTGGGCTCGATAGCCCAACCAGCCGCTAGCCGATCGACAGGCGCTTTTCAGTTTTGGCATCGAAGAGATGAAGTTTGTTGAGATCCGGCATCATCCTGACGGTCTCGCCCGCCTTCAGCGAAAGACGGTCACGTACGGTTGCGACCAGCGGATCCGATCCGAGCTTGGCGTTGATCTGGGTCTCGGCCCCCGTCGGTTCGATGACGGCCACTTCGGCGCTCACGCCATCCTGGCTGACGATCAGATGCTCGGGACGGATGCCATAGACAACCTCCGCACCTCGCGCGACCGCCGCAGCCTCTGGCAGCGGCAGGCGCGCTCCTCCGTCGGCGATGAATTCAAGCGGCCCGGACGAACTGATCCTGCCCTTGATAACATTCATGCCCGGAGAGCCGATGAAGCCCGCGACGAAGAGATTGGCCGGGCGGTCGTAGAGGTCAAGCGGTGAACCGATCTGCTCGACATAGCCATCGCGCATCACGACGATCCGGTCTGCCATGGTCATGGCTTCGATCTGATCGTGCGTTACATAGATGGTCGTCGTCTTCAACCGCTGGTGCAGCTGCTTGATCTCCGAGCGCATCTGCACGCGGAGCTTGGCATCGAGATTGGAGAGAGGCTCGTCGAAAAGAAAGACCTGCGGCTGGCGCACGATCGCGCGGCCCATCGCGACACGCTGACGCTGGCCGCCGGAGAGATTTCTGGGGTAGCGATCGAGGAGATGTTCGAGGCCGAGGATCTGCGCCGCATCACGGACGCGCGCCTTGATCTGCTCTTTCGGTGCTTTCCCCAGTCGCAGCGAAAATCCCATATTCGCTTCGACCGTCATATGCGGATAAAGCGCGTAGGACTGAAAGACCATGGCAATGTCGCGCTCCTTCGGAGCGACATTGTTGACGACCTTGCTGCCGATCGAAACATTGCCGCCAGAAATCTCCTCAAGCCCTGCGATCATGCGCAGCAAGGTCGACTTGCCGCAGCCGGAGGGCCCGACGAGAATGACGAATTCTCCATCGCGGATGTCGATGTCGACCCCGTGCAACACCTCGAAGTGACCATAGTTCTTGCGGACATTCGCCACGTTTACGGACGCCATAATTGTCTCCGGCTGAAAATCTGATTTCGGATCTGCAATCGCCCGATGAGGGCGACCTGTGACATGCCTGCTACCGAGGCGTTGTCGCGGTGGCATAGGGTGCGAGGGCCGCATCAATGGCGGCAAGGCAAAGATCGCGAGCCTTTGGCGCCAAACGCTTCTCGACCACATCGGGATAGAGACGGGCAAGATGCTGGCTGATCAGCGTTTCCGGGATCTCGTCGGGCAACTGCGCGAGCAGTTTGTCGACCGCGGCGCTAGCGCCCGCGTCCGGCCAATAATAACGGATGCGGTCGCTATAGCTGAAATGTCGCTGCAGGCGCTGTTCATCTGCCGTACCGCCATAGTGACCGGCCCAATGTCCAGGCTCGGCGAGCATGATCTCTTCCATTGTCGCTACCAGCCCGCGGGCTTCCTTGCCGCCTGAGATCGTGTTGGCGATCGCATCGAGGCCGTAGAGCGCCTCGCGCAATGCAAAGGTCAGGCCCGGCCCGACTTTAAGGATCGAAAACCCACCGTTGACCAGAGAAGTCAGCAGGTCTGCCGGCTGGTAGTCAGTGGAGTGGGCTTCGAAGAGCAGACCGTTCATCTCGTCGAGCGCGGAGATCAGCTCCTGTGCCCGCTCGGGCTTGTAGAGCGCGACATTGGCACTGCCGAATTCCACACCCGGCTGAACGACGATGGCGATTACCCGCTCCAGTGCGGAACCGACGCCAGCTTGGGTAAAAGCCTCGCGATGAACGCCAAGCGTCTTCACGGCGGCTTCCCGGCGCGTGACCTCGATCTCGTCCAGAGCATGCGTGGCGCCACCCGGCGGCGGCACTTCTGTGCCAATGATATAGACGGGCGGGCGACGGCCGCTGCGGCGGGCGGCGTCTTCGGCGGCCCGCGCCAACCGTGCGGCTCTTGCTGCGGTCAATTCATCGGCAAGGGCCACAGGTTCGCCGGCGCAGCCCATTGATGTGTCGAGATGCAGCTTTTCGAAGCCTGCTTCCACATATGCTGTTACCATGGCTTCGGCGCGTGCCATGGCATCGTCAGCGCTGAGTTTCCGCCACGGGTTCGGGCCCAGATGGTCGCCGCCGAGAATGATGCGCGCGGCGGGAAAGCCGACGCTTGCCGCAATTCTTTCGATGAAGGCGCGGAAATCCGCCGGCGTCATGCCGGTATAGCCGCCCTCCTGATTGACCTGATTACAGGTCGCCTCGATCAGGACGACGTCGCTCTGCCGGGCGGCACGTCGCAATGTTGCCTCGATGACCAGCGGATGGGCTGAGCAAACGGATGTGATGCCGCGGGGCAGGGGCAGCCCTCTGTCCCCGAAGAGTTTTGCCAGGGCAATCTGGCGATTTCGATCGACCGCGGCGCTCATGCGAGTGTGACAACTTTGGTGAGATGACGTGGTGAGACCGTATCGATGTGGCGTGCCTGAGCAGCACGTTCGCCGAGTATCTGCAGCGCCGGCAGAACGGCGAGGCCGGCAAGCGAGAGGTCGACATCGACTGGAAGCTCCAGGTCGCCGGGGCCGCCGAAGCCAATAACGACGGCGCCTTTTTCGCGCAGCTCGCCAACCAGCTTGGCCTCGGCGTCTCTCTGGTCCGAACTGTAGAGCACGATAACTGCCGTCTTCTCATCGACGAGGCTGATTGGCCCATGGCGGTATTCGAGCGGATGGAAGGCCTGCGTCATGAGCTGGCTCATCTCCATCAACTTCAACGCACCTTCAAGCGCGATGCCGAAAAGCGGTCCGCCGCCGAGAAACACGAAGTGTGAACGGTCCTCAATGATATCGGGCAGGGAGGTGTCGAGCGTGTTTGCAAGCTGCCGTGCCGATGCGACGATCGAAGCCGGCACGGTCTGACCGATCATCTGCAGGCTGAGCAAGACCATGAGGCTCGCCGACACTGTCATGACGATGCCTTCGTCCGGATGGGTTGGCGAGCAGATCAGCTGGTCACAATTCTTGGCAAGCGCGCTTTCGGGCTCGACCGTGACGGCAGTGACGAACGCGCCGGCAGCACGGCTAACCTTGGCCGCAGCGACCGTTTCCGACGTTTCGCCGGAGCGCGAGAGCGCAACCACATGCGTCTTCTGCCATTCCGGCCAGAAATAGGAGGGGCGGTTCAGCCACTCTGCACCAGGCACTGCAATCGCCCTGCGCTTGAGGCTGTTGGCATAGGCGGCCAGAGACAAAGCGAGATTGAAGGAGGTGCCGCAACCGACGAAGACGAGGAGATCGTCCGCCCCGCCGCTTGCCGCATTCGAGCCGATGGCTTTTTCCCAATAGGGGAACTGCTCGAAGATTACCTTTTCGGTCGTGTTCATGATGTCTCCGATTATTTGACCGAACCAGCCAGCAGGCCGCTGACGAGGTACCGGTTGAGGAAGATAACGACCAGGGCAGGGATGACGATGGCGATCGATCCGCTTGCCGTGATCAGCCCGTAGTCGATGAAATTCTTGGTGACGAATTCGGGAATGAGAACCGTCAGAGGTTTCGTCGACTGCGGCGAGAAGATGAGAGGAACGAGGTATTGGCCCCAGGCCCCCAGGAAGGTGAGGATGGCGGCCGCCGTCAGGCCGGGTCCGGCGAGCGGCAGCACGATGTTGAAGAAGATGAAGAGGCGGCCTGCGCCATCGAGCTGTGCAGCCTCTTCGAGTGCGATCGGAAGCTGCTCGAAGACGCTGCGCAGCAGCCAGAGGGAGAGCGGCAGATAGGCCGAGACGTAGATCAGCGACACGCCGGTATAGGTGTCGACCAGATGCATCTTAATCATGATCTGATAGAGTGGGATCAGCACTGCATAGGCAGGGATGGCGAGCGTCGCAACGACAGCGCCGAATAGAAGGTGACGCCCCGGAAAGCGCATTCTGGTGAAGGCATAGGCGCCGAGTGCAGAGATTGCGACGCAGAGAGCCGTGGCGGCAGCAGATGTGATTACGCTGTTGAGCAGCGCTGCACGGAATTGCTTCCACACCTCCACCCCGCCGATCCGGGAAATGTTGATGCCGAGCAGGCGCGAATAGTGGTCGAGCGTGAAATGCTGCGGGAAGAAATGGATCGGCCGCGTGGAGAAATCCTCCGTCGGCGTCACGGAACTTGCGAGCGTCCAATAGATCGGGCCGAGCGACCAGATCAGCAGCAAAGCAAGACCCGTCCATATCATCAGGCGATAGAGAATGGTTGGTTTCATCAGTCGAACCGTGTGTTGCGATAGACGCGGAGGACGTAGACCAGCGAAACCAGCAGCGACACCAGCGTGATGACGACAGACAGCGCCATTCCGTAGGAGAAGCGAAGGTTCTGGAAGGTCTCGAGATAGATCTGCACGAGGATCGGCCGTGTTTCGAGGCTCGATCCGGCAAGCACCCAGGCCTCGTCGAAGAGGTTGAAAGCGTTGACGGTCGCATTCGTCATGGCAACGGCGAGGGCGCTGCGCACGAGCGGAAGCGTGACCAGGCTGAACATCTGCACGCGGGTCGCGCCGTCGATACGGGCAGCCTCGTAGAGATGCGCCGGAATGCTCTGCATGGCGGCCAGCACAATGACGATCGTCAGCGGCATCATGCGCCAGACATGCACGACGGTCACGGCGATGATCGCGCTCGTCCGGTCATTGAACCAGACATGGTTTTCGAAGGGCAGGCCGAGTGCGACGAGAATGCCGTTCAACAGGCCGGCACCCGGCTGATAGATCCACAACCAGATAACGGAATTGACGACGCCGGGGAGCGCCCAGGGCAGGATGACGGCCGCCAGTACCCACTGACGCCCGACCTTCACCTGGTTGATGAGGGCTGCGGCAAGCACGCCGAAGACGGTTTCCGCAACGACGGCAAGGATCACGTAGATGAGCGTATTCGTCCACGTCGTTCCAAGCTGCCCGTCCGACAGCATGCGCGTGTAGTTTTCCAGCCCGACGAAAGGGGTTCCCGCCTGCATCGGATTGACCCGATGCAGCGAGTCCCAGACCGTCCGGCCCATCGGATAGAAGACCAGAGCTGCCATCGTCACAAGGATCGGCAGTACCAGCAGCAGGCCGAGCATCGTGTCGGCGTTGAAGCCGACACTCCGCTTGGCTGCGATACCTTCGACAGTAGCTGTCGTCATTGCGCCATGGCCTGCTTGGCGGCGTCGGCGATGGCCTGCATGGCCTGGTCAACCGTCATCTGATCCTTCGCCGCGCTGTTGATCGCCGTGTTCACCGCGCTTGAGAACTGCGGATACCACGGCGGCGTTCCCTGCTGGAACAGCGGCTCGACGGTCTTCGATTGCGCAACGAGCGCGTCGCCGCTCGTCAGCTTGCCTTCCGTGTTGAGCTCGGAGAGGGCGGAAGTGCGCGTAGGCAGGAAACCGTTTGCCGCATTCTTCTTCTGGAACTCCCTGCTGGTGAACCATTTGACGAAGGCGACTGCCGCTTCCTTGTTCTGCGAGACGTTCGGAATGGCGAGTGCTTCCGGAAGGCCGAAGCTACGGGTCTGGCCGCTTTCGGTCGGCACCAGGATGGCTTCCACCTGCCCCGCGACCTTGGACTGCTTCGGGTCGTTCATCTGACCCAGGCGACCGGGTTCGCCCGAGATCATGATGCTCGTCAGCCCCTGGGCGAACATGCTCTCATTGATCTGGCTGTCTTTGAGGCCCGTCGAGGCCGGATCGACCAGACCGTCCTTCAGCAGGCTCAGTTCGAAGGCGAGCGCCTTATAGCCGGCTGAATCGGGGGTGAGGAAAAGCGGCTTGAAGTCCTTGTCGAAGAGTTCGCCGCCAAAGGCCTTGGTCAGCAGGTACCAGCTGGTGGAGGCACCTTCCGTCGCCGAGAGCGGCAGGCCGATCGGATAGGTGGAGATGCCCTTTTCCTTGATCTTCTTGGCGGCAGCGACCAACGCGTCGAGTGTTTTCGGCATTTCGGTAACGCCGGCGTCTGTGAAATGCTTCTTGTTGACGAGCATGACGCGGAAGTCGTTCGTGTAAGGCACGCCGAGCAACTGGCCGTCGACGGTGAAGATCTTGGCGACGCCGATGTCAGCGACCGTATCCTTGTCGATCACGTCGTTGAGCGGCATGTACCAGCCGGCGGCACTGAACTGTCCCGTCCACGACCAGTCGAATTCGGTAACGTCGGCCGGCGCTGTACCCGCGACCAGCGCCGTTACCAGTTTTGGACGGATGTCATCCCAGGAGAGTGTCTGGAGATCGACGTGAATGCCGGTCTCGGCTTCGAAATCGGCCGCAACCGTGGCGCCCTGCGGCGATGGCATGAGCACCGTGATCGATTGGCCGGCAAGCGGCTTGGCGTCGTCCGCCAAAGCAGGCAGGGCAATCGCAAGTGCGGCTGAGGCAAGCAAAGGCAATATGAATTTACGCATGTTCCCATCCTTCTTTATCTTTGACATTCATTGTCTTGATCGCGCGATCACAGCTTCTGCCGCAACCGCGATTTGCCCGAACCAGCGCTCGTCAAGCTGCCAGTCGAGAAGTTGGGCAGCGGCCAGAAGCGCGCCGCCAATGGGGGGAAGCACGGGCGAGACCGCCCGCCGGCCGATCCGTCGTTCGACGGCCTCGAGCAGCAGGCGGCTGGAAAAGGTCCCGCCCGCATAAGTCCAGTCGGTGCCGGTTTCACAATGGCCCGATATTGCCCAATGGTGCTTGGCAAGCTCTTCGGCTGCTCTTTCGATCAGACCGATTGCTGCTTCGTCGCCGTTGCTCGCTACCTGGTCGACAAGGACGGAGAGCGCCGCAATCCCCGCGCGCGGCCTTGCGAGCCCGCTGATCCAGCCACCGAGAGCGTTGACCGGATCTGACATGTCGAGCTCGAGGTGCTCGTAAACAGCCTTTGCCAGCGCGGTAGGCCTGGTGCGTCCATCAAGGCTCTGGCTGATAAGGTGCAGTGCTTCGCGGCCGATCCAATAGCTGCTGCCTTCGTCGCCGATCACATCGCCCCAACCGCCGACGCGTGCGGAGGCTCCGGCGCCGTTGCGTGCCCAGGACATGGAACCGGTCCCCGACAGGACAAGTATGCCGGGGCGTCCGGCAAAGGCGCCGAGATGGGCGGCGTCGACATCGTTGAGGACCGTTCTGCGAATATCCGGGAAGGCTTCGTCGATACATCGCTTCTGGAGAGCGGAAAGGTGCGCAACTTCACCATAAGCGGGCAAGGCAGCGCCGACAGCGGCCAATCCCGGCTCATTGCGGAAGGGCTCGATATGCCGCTCCAGTTCCTGTCGCCAGTCCGGATTGTCCATGGGATTGACGCCGCCGCCAAGCGCGGTGCGCAGAATCCTGCCGTCTTTGTCGGCCAGAGTAACGAGCACCTTGCTGCCGCCGCCGTCGATGCCAAGGATCAGCTCGTCGCTCATTCTTTTGCTCCGAGCTCGGCATAGGTTGCATCGACACCGAAATTGGCGAGTTCGGCGCGCCATTGGGGCGCCAGGCCCTTGTCGGTGATGAGTTTTGCCGCATTCAGCGGCGCGACCTTGTAAGTCGCCATCGTCCCGAATTTCGAGGAATCGGCGAGAACATAACCATTGGCAGAGCGGGCGAGCATGCGCCGGTTCAGACTGGCTTCCGCGCTGTCGACACTATAGATCGCCCCATCCGGGCTGATGGCGCTTGCACCCAGAAAGAGCTGATCGAACCAGATCGTTTCCAGCATTGCCTCGGCCTGCGGGCCGACGAGAGAGGCATTTTCACTGCGCAGATGGCCGCCGAGAAGCACGACTTCGAGATGCGGAATGTTCAGGAATTCCTGAGCGACGATCAGGCCGTTGGTAAAGATGCGCAGCGGCATCGGATTGATACGAATCAGCCGGGCAAGCTGAAGAACCGTCGTTCCGGCATCGAGGAAGATCGCCGTGCGCGGCAGAAGCTTTTCATAGGCCGCGTTCGCGATCGCGCGCTTGGCCGAAAGATGGCGCTTTTCACGCTCCTGGAAGGCCAGTTCGACCGAGGACCCTTCGGCGATGCGGGCTCCGCCGTGCACCCTGTCGATCGCGCCGTCCTGCTCAAGAACCTGCAGGTCGCGCCGGACTGTTGCGAGCGAAGCGCCGACAGCATCGGCCAGATCCTGAATGGTCGAAAAGCCGTTCGCATAGAGATGGCTGCGGATGGCATCGAGCCGGTCAGTTTTCACGCCGCCAGTCTGATTCACGGATCGTTCCCTGCTGTTTATCGTTTATTTGCGTCAAGGTTCCCACTCAATACGATCAATGTCAATCAGGATTCTGATCGTTTGTGATTTTTTTGAAGACCGCGACGGGGTTCTAAAAGGCAAACAAAAGCACGCCCTCCCGAGGGATGGCGTGCTTCTTGTCGAGCAGCGTTCTGGTGGTCGCGGCTCTGACGCCTCAGTGGTATTTCGGCAGCAGATCGCCGTGTGCTTCGATCAGGTCGTCAACCAAGCCCCAGATCTCATCCGGCGACAGTTCTGCCGATGTATGCGGATCAAGCAGCGCGGCCTGATAGATGCGATCGCGCTTGCCTGTCAGCGCCGCTTCCACGGTCAGCTCTTGAACCGAGACACTGAGCTTCATGACCGCGGCAAGCTGCGAGGGAATTCTGCCGATGCGGGTCGGCTGGATACCGTTCCGGTCCACATGGCAGGGCACTTCCACGATACATTCGGGCGGCAGGTTCTCGATCAGGCCATTGTTGGGAACGTTGCCGTAGATCAGTGCGGGGTTACCTGTGACGGCAGCGTTGATAATGCCTGCGGCATACTCATTGCTGCGGCAGACCTCGATCGGCTTGTCGCCTTCGAGATCGCGGCGCAGCGCATGCCATTCGGAAATCTGCCTCTCACAGCGGCTTATATATTCGTCGAGCGGGATGTTGAGCTTGTCGATGAGTTCGGGACGGCGATCCTTGATGTACCACGACGTATATTCGGAGAAATGTTCGCTGGATTCCGTCACGAAATGGCCGAGCCGCTTCAGCACATCGAAGCGTACCCGGTCGTCGTCCGGCACGCGTCCATCGCCGGCGAGAGCGTTCAGGCGGGGATAGAGATCTTCGCGCCGGCCATCGGCATGCAGCTTCTCGTATTTCAGGAAGAAGGCGACGTGGTTGATGCCAGCCGAGATATAGTTGACGTCTGCAATGTCTTCGCGAAGGCAGGCGGCGAGATGAGCGGCGGTATGTTGCACGCTATGGCAAAGGCCGACCGTACGGATACTGGGTGCCAGCTCCTTGATCGCCCAGCAATTGATCGCCATCGGGTTCACATATTGCATCAGCAGCGCGTCGGGGCAGACCTCTTCCATGTCGCGGCAGATCGCCTCCAGCACAGGAATGGTGCGAAGTCCGCGGAAGATCCCGCCGATGCCGAGCGTATCGGCAATGGTCTGCCGAAGCCCGTATCGCTTCGGTACGTCGAAATCCGTGACAGTCGCAGGCTTGTAGCCGCCGACCTGCATCATCAGGATGACGAAATCCGATCCGCGCAGTGCCTCTCGACGATCGAGGGTTGCCTCGACTTTAACTTTCGTCAGGTCGAGCGCCTCGCAGATGCGTCGCGCGACGATCTCCGACGTCTTCAGCCGCTCCGGGTCGATATCAAAGAGGCTGATCACATAATCACTGCCAGAGGGTGTGGAGAGCACATCCCCCAGAATGTTCTGCGCAAAAACGGTGCTGCCCGCACCCACGAGGCAAATCTTCGGCATTTCGGTCTCCCGCAAATTAAAACCAGTCATACTGGTGCCTCTTCCAAATCAGAATTTCTTCCTGTTATTGGAGGGAGTATTCCCGGATCGAAGCGCAGGAAGGACATGACGGACGATCATTTCAGCAGGAGCGGCGAGTGGGCGGGATCGCCACGGAGCTTCCTGATCGAGCGCCACACGGCCGATGCCATGAGTGCAGCTCATTGGCACGACCATGTCGAGATCAACCTGCTTCTCGATGGCGCCATGACTTATCTCTTCAATGGCCGGCAGGAGAGGGTGGAGGCCGGGCGTCTTGTCCTCTTCTGGGCGGCCATTCCCCATCAGACAATCCTGGTGACGCCGGAAGCGCCGCTCATCTGCGCCTACCTTCCGCTCGCCGATTTTCTCGCGCTCTCCATCGACAAGAAGGCGAGACAGGCAATCATGCAGGGTGCCTTCGTCGTCGAGCCCCGCCGCTGCGAGACGACGCCGGCCACGGTCTCTGCCTGGGTCGAGGAATGGGGCAGGGGCGATCCCGTCCGGCGTCAGCTGATCGCCGATGAGGCCAAGCTTAGGGTGCGCAGGCTTATCCTTGATCACGCCGATGATCGAGGCCCGTCCGTTGCAGCCGCTGCGACGCCGCTAAGCCCTGCCGTCCGCCACTCAGAGGTGCTGACCGACCTGATCAACCGGCATTTTTCCGAACCGCTCAACCTGGCGGATCTTGGAAGGCGCGCCAATGTGCACCCAACCACTGCCAACCGGGCATTTCGCGATGTGCTTGGCATTTCCGTAATGGAATATCTGACACGCTATCGCCTCGCGCGAGCGATGCAGCGACTGGCCGAGACGGAGGACTCGATCCTGGAGATCGCCCTCGACTGCGGCTTCGGCTCCAGCAGCCGGTTTTACGATATCTTCAAGCAGCGCACCGGCACGACACCGCGCCAATTCCGACTGTCGCTCGGCAAGCCGTAACGTTTGGCGAGGGGCGACCGATGTTAGGACCAAGTGCAGTCTCAGGCGCGATCCGGCTATCGAATCTTCTCGCCGGCGCGCTAGAGTCTGCAGACGATCCACGTCGAACGGATTGACGTCTATGACGAGTAACAGCAAAAACCTCGCTGGTTCCCCGGCACCTCTGGCCGTGATCGATGATTTCTGCCGAAAGGTCTTCCTCGCCGCCGGCACGGACCAGGAGACGGCGGATGCAGCCACGCGGGGAATGCTGCATGGTACGCGCTATGGCATCGACAGCCATGGTGTGCGCCTGCTTCCTCATTACGTGAGGGGATTGACCGAAGGACGTCTCAATCCACGCCCGCAGATCGTGTTGGCAAACGCCTTTGGCGCCGTGGCGTCGCTCGATGCAGATAATGGCCATGGAGCGCTTGCCACCTATACGGCTATGGAGCATGCCACGCGTCTTGCCGGGGAATTCGGAATCGGCGCCGTCGCCATCCGCAATTCTTCGCATTTTGGTCCGGCGGGTGCTTATGCGGTCGATGCTGCCGATCGCGGTTTTATCGGTTTTGCTTTCTGCAATTCCGACAGCTTCGTGCGCCTGCATGATGGCGCCATGCGCTTCCACGGCACCAATCCGATCGCCTGCGCCGTGCCGGTCAGGAACAGTAACCCGTGGCTCTTCGACATGGCGACCAGTGCCGTGCCCTATAACCGCGTACAGCTCTATCGCAGCCTCAGCCGCCAACTGCCCGAAGGGGTTGCCTCCGATAAACGGGGTTATGACACGACCGATCCCGATGTCGCCGACATGCTGGCGCCGCTCGGCGGCGAATTCGGCTTCAAAGGCGCAGGGCTCGCCGGCATTCCCGAGATCCTGAGCGCCGTGCTCACTGGCATGAAGCTGAGCTTCGATATCGCGCCGATGCCCGGACCGGATTTTTCGAAGCCACGCGGTCTCGGTGCTTTCGTCATCGCACTGAACCCGGCCGCTTTCCTTGATATCGATATCTTCGATGCCGCCATGAAACGCTATGTCGACACCTTGAGGGCATCGCCTGCGCGCGAAGGCTTCACGGTACTGGCGCCCGGCGATCGGGAATGGGCAGTCGCTGCCGAGCGGAAAAAACATGGCGTTACGCTGGATCCGGCTACGGTCGAGGCCTTCAGAACACTTGCCTCCACCTATCAATTGGTCAGCCCGGTGTGAGTGCATGCGTCGGATTGACGCACAACTTCCTCGATGATAGCTTGCGGTCAATTGGTCAGGCCAGTTGACCAGTTGTGCGCTTGAGGAGAAGCGCGCCGGGGAGGCCACAATGTTTTCGGCAGTTGAATCACGCCGCCTCTACAGGCAGGTGGCAGACCAGATTCGTCTGATGATCATCCGGGGCGAACTCGCAGTCGGCCAGAGGCTGCCGGCTGAGCGCGACCTTGCTGAGCAACTTTCCGTTTCGCGACCCACGCTTCGCGAGGCGCTCATCGTGCTGGAAGTCGAGGGTTACATCAATATCCGCATGGGCTCCGGCATCTATGTCACCCGGAAACATGTGGCCGAAGCGTCTGGCCGCGACCGTGAATCGGTCGAGGGTCCCTTTGAATTGCTGCAGGCTCGCGCGATCATCGAGTGCGCGATCTCAGAGGAAGCGGCAAGGAACGCTGGTCCACAAGACATTGCCGTTCTCGACGAAGCGCTGAGAGCGATGAGCGGCGCGGTGGAGGATGCGCGCGCCGTGCTTGTCGCCGACCGCGCCTTTCATACCGGCATTGCGGCAATCGTCGGCAACGCAACCTTGCTCCGCGTCACCGGCGAGTTGTTCGACATGCGCATGACGCCGTATTTCGAGAAGCTTGCCAGCCATTTCGAAGGGCCGGTGTCGTGGCGCACCGCGCTGGAAGAGCACCGGGCTATCCGCGACGCGATCGCCGCCGGCGACGCTGCAGGAGCGAAGGCCGCCATGCGCACGCATCTCACGAATTCGCAGAAGAGGTTTTCCGAAAGCTTCGGGGAGGAGTTTTCGGGCGAGGAGGGGCGCGGCCATGGGGCCGGGCCAAACAAGGGAAACGCAGTCATTTGACGAGATCTCAGGAGGAGAGACCGATGAAGCTGAAACTGACGACGATACTCTGCACCGCCGCCGCAATCATGGCGACGACGGCAATCGCACATGCGCAGACCGTGCTGAAATGGGCGCATGTCTATGAGACCTCGGAACCGTTCCATACGGATTCCGTCTGGGCCGCGGAAGAGATCAACAAACGCACCAATGGCCGTTACAAGATCGAGGTCTATCCGGCTTCGCAGCTCGGCAAGGAAGCCGATATCAACCAGGGCCTCAAGCTCGGCACGGTCGATATCATCATTTCCGGGTCAAGCTTTGCCGCGCGTGACTACAAGCCGATCGGCGTGACCTATTTTCCTTATATTTTCCGCAACCCGGAACACCTAATTGCCTATACCAAGAGTGACGTCTTCAAGCGGCTCGCCAAGGGGTACGAGGACAAGACCGGTAACCATATCGCCGCCGTCAGTTACTACGGCACGCGCCACACGACATCCAACAAACCGATTGCCAAATGCGCCGATATGCAGGGCCTGAAGATCCGTGTGCCTGACGTTCCCGCCTATCTCGCCATGCCGCGGGCCTGCGGCGCGAACACCACGCCAATCGCCTTTGCGGAAGTCTATCTGGCACTCCAGAACGGCACGGTCGAAGCCCAGGAAAATCCGCTGACGACGATTGAGGCCAAGAAGTTCTACGAAGTCCAGAAGAACATCGTCCTGACCGGTCACATCGTCGATCACCTGAATACGGTGATCTCGAAGACGCTGTGGTCGAGCCTTTCCGATGAAGACAAGAAGATCTTCGGCGACGTCATGCAGGAAGCTGCCGAGCGCACGACCAAGACCATCGAAGGCAAGGAAGACGGCCTGATCACTACCTTCAAGGAAAAGGGTCTGAGCGTCACCGAAGTCGACAAGGCCGACTTCGAGAAGACGGTTGCGGAAAAGGTCAAGTTTGAGGACTTCGGCTACGATAAAGCCGATTGGGAGGCGATCCGCGCGATCCAGTAAGAGCCCGAGGGCGCGCGGCAGCGCTGCGCGTCCTTCTTTTCCAAACCGGAATAAGGCCGATCATGTCTCAAGAAGTCCACACGCAAATTACCGCCGAGGAGATCGGCCACGAGTTCGAAGGGCATGCGCCCACTGCTAACATCTCGGATTACGCCATCGAAGACTGGATCACGTTGATCGTCTTCTGGCTGATGGCCGGCTGCGTTTTCCTGCAGTTCTTCACCCGCTACGTGCTGAACAACAGCTATGCCTGGACCGAGGAAATTGCCGTCAACTGCCTGATCGGCGTCGTTTTCTTGGGCGCCGTCATGTGCGTGCGCACCTCGCGCCACATCCAGGTGGATGTCTTCTACCACTACATGCCGGCAGGCCTCGCGCGGGTGCTCGCAACGTTCGTCGATATCGTCCGCATCGGTTTCTTCGCCTATGGCTGCTACCTGATGTGGCGCTACGTCCAGATCGTCGCTGACGAGCAGATGGTGACTGTCGATTTGCCGCGCAACATCGTCTTCTACAGCGTGCTTGCAGCCTTCGTCCTGATGCTGATCCGGGCGGTGATCGTCTTCATCGCCAATATGCGCCGCGGTTATTCCGTTCTGGAACGCCCGGAAGAGTTCCACGCCGTCGAAGGATGACCTGATGCTGCTCTTGCTTGGCTCGTTTCTGCTCCTGATGCTGATCGGCGTGCCCGTCGCTATCTCGATGGCCGTCGCGTCCGTTCTCTATATTGTCCTTTACGGTGTCGCGCCTGACATCATCGTCGCCCAGCGAATGATCGCGGGTGTAGAAAGTTTTCCGCTTCTCGCCGTTCCCTTCTTCATCCTTGCCGGCAACCTGATGAATTCGGCTGGTGTCACCGGCCGCATCTATTCCTTCGCCGTCGCGCTTGTCGGCTGGATGAAAGGTGGCCTTGCGCAGGTCAACATCATCGGTTCGGTCATCTTTTCCGGCATGTCCGGCACGGCGCTTGCCGATGCGGCCGGTATTGGCACGATCGAGATCAAGGCCATGAAGGATCATGGCTATCCGGTCGAGGCCGCGGTCGGGGTAACGGCGGCATCGGCCACGCTTGGCCCGATCTTTCCGCCGTCCTTGCCTTTCGTGATCTATGGAATGATGGCGAACGTCTCGATCGGCGCTCTTTTCATGGCCGGCATTCTGCCCGGCATCGTCATGACGCTGCTGATGATGATTACCGTTGCGGCCTTCGCGTATACGAAGCGCTGGGGTTCCGACGCGCCCTTCGACGTAAAACAGCTTGTTTCCGCAGGTTTGGAGATCGTCGTCGTCCTGCTGGTACCGCTCGCGATCTACGTGATGATGCGGTCAGGGGTATCGATGAATGCTGCAGCGGGCATTGCGCTTGTCGTGCTTCTGGCGCTCGACTGGTATTTCCGCTTTTCCGCGGTCATGGCGCTCATGACGCCTGTTATCCTGATCGGCGGCATGACCATGGGGTGGTTCACGCCGACGGAAGCAGCTGTTGCGGCTGTTCTCTGGTCGCTGTTCCTCGGCCTCGTGCGCTATCGCACGATGACGTTCTCGACACTTGCCAAGGCGAGCTTCGACACGATCGAGACGACGGCCTCCGTTCTCTTCATCGTCACTGCCGCTTCGGTCTTCGCATGGCTGCTGACGGTGAGCCAGGCGGCGCAGCTTCTGTCCGATGCAATCCTGTCGATCACCGACAATAAGTGGGTGTTCCTGATCCTCGTGAACTTGCTGATGCTCTTCGTCGGATGTTTCCTGGATACGATCGCCGCGATCACCATTCTCGTGCCGATCCTTCTGCCGATCGTTGCGAAGTTTGGCATCGATCCGGTGCAGTTCGGTCTCATCATGACCTTGAATCTGATGATTGGCCTGCTCCATCCGCCGCTCGGCATGGTACTGTTCGTGCTGTCTCGGGTGGCGAAACTATCCGTGGAGCGTACGACGATGGCGATCCTGCCCTGGCTTGCGCCGCTTTTCATCGCCTTGATCCTGATCACCTTCGTTCCCTCCATATCGCTCTGGCTGCCGCAGCAGCTTGGCCTTCTGAAGTAGGAGAGTATGATGCAGACACGTCTGGCACGGCTTTATGCAAAGGGCGATCTGCGGATCGAGACCGCTCCGGTTGCCGTCCCCGGTCCGGGCGAGGTGCTTTTGAAAATGGCAGCCGCAGGCATCTGCGGCTCCGACCTGCACTATTATCAGGATGGCGGTTTCGGTCCGGTCCGGGTCCGCGAGCCGATGATACCCGGGCACGAAGCATCAGGAACGGTGGAGCTGGCAGGTGAAGGTGTCACGCTGAAAACAGGCACGCTGGTTGCGGTCAATCCGAGCCAGCCCTGCGGAGCTTGCGAATATTGCAGCATCGGCATGCCGATACACTGCCTCGAGATGCGCTTCATGGGCAGTGCGATGCGCCTGCCGCATGAGCAGGGCATGTTCCGCGAATGGCTGGTGGTGCCGGAAAGGCAATGCGTTGAAGTCGGAGCTGGGACCACGCCCGCAGAAGCGGCTTGCAGTGAACCTCTGTCCGTTTGCCTGCACGCCGCATCGCGTGCGCCTGGCATTGCCGGCAAGAAGGTTCTGGTGACCGGCGCCGGACCGATCGGCTCGCTGATGGTCGCCGTCGCCAGCCATTTCGACGCAAGCGAAATCGTTGTCACCGACCTCGCCGATGCGGCGCTTGCGCGAGCGCAGGCAATGGGCGCCGGCCGCGCGATCAATGTGGCCAAGGATGCAGCGTTACTTACCGAATTCCAGGCCGGAAAGGGTTATTTCGACCTCGTGTTTGAATGCTCCGCGGCTGCTCCCGCAATCCATAGCGCGATTGCCTCCGTCCGGCCGCGTGGCACCATCATCCAGGTCGGCGTCTCCGGCGATGTGCCGATACCTCTCAACGCCATTGTCGGTAAGGAGTTGCACATCCATGGGACGCAGCGCTTCCACGAGGAATTCGCTGTTGCCGTCGACCTGATCTCGAGGCGGAAGATCGATGTGCGGCCGATCATCAGCCACAACCTGCCGCTTGATGAGGCCGCAGCGGCCTTTGAAATTGCCGGCGATCGTTCGCTGGCCTGCAAAGTGCAACTGACGTTTCCGTCAGCCTAAACGACGGTCTCGCCGCCATCGACGACGAGGATTTGCCCGGTCATATAGGACGAGCGGTCCGAAACCAGGAACAGGATCGGTTCGGCGATCTCCGAAACGTCCGCCCAACGGCCGAGCGGCACCTTATCGGCAATATAGGATTCGATGGCGCCCCGCCCGCCCATCTGGGCGATGAATGGGTCGTTGAACGGCGTGTCGACCCATCCGGGACAAAGCGCATTCACGCGAATGCCGAATTTTGCATAGTCGCCCGCCATCTGCCGGGTCATGGCGATGACCGCATGTTTGGTCGTCGTGTAGGCGATCATTTCGCGGTCATAGAGCACACCTGATGATGAGGACGTGTTCAGGATCACGCCCTTGCCGGCTTTCTTCATGATCGGCATGACGAAACGCGCTGCCATGAAATGCGCCCGCACATTCAGGCTCCAGGACTTATCGAAGCCTTCGACGGCGACTTGCTCCAGGTCTCCGGCGACCTGCGCGCCCGCGTGATTGTGCAGAATGTCGATCCGACCGTGACGTGCAGCAGTAGCGGTTATGCCGGCTTCAAGCGCCCTGTCGTCAGTCACATCGACCACCAGGCTTTCGGCACTGCCGCCGCCCTCGACAATCAGCTCGACCGTCTCTTCGGCATTCGCGAAGTTGATATCGGCAACGACGACATGGGCGCCCTCGCGCGCCATGATCTGCGCGCCGGCTCGACCGATGCCCGAGCCTGCGCCCGTAACGATTGCAACGCGATCTCTCAATATCATGGCATTTCCCCGGTCAGTTTGTCGTTGTCTTTTCGCGCATCAGGAAACGCGCGATGAAAATAAGGACGAGCGACGCGACGAGCACCATCGTCGCGATCGCATTGATTTCAGGCGTCACGCCGCGGCGAATGGAGGCGAAGACATAGATCGGCAGCGTCGTATTCGAGCCGGCCACGAAGAAGGCGATGATGAAATCGTCAAAGGAAAAGGTGAAGGCGAGCAGGAAGCCTGCGAGGATTGAGGGCATGATCTGGGGCAGCACGATCTGCCGGAATGTTGTGAATGGCGTCGCGTAGAGATCGCTGGAGGCCTCGACGATATCACGTCCGAGGCTGGCGATACGTGCTTTCACGATCATTGTCACCAGCGCCATGGTGAAGAGACCGTGCGCGGCAATGATCGAGCCGTAACCAAGCGCGAGCTTCGGCGGCTGATCGCCCGGCCAGAGGGCGGCGATGATGGGGTTGATGAAGCCGAAGACCTCGACGAGGGCAACAAGCGTCGCGATGCCGATGACGACACCGGGCACGACGATCGCCGCCGCAAAGAGCCCGTCGAAGATGGCGCGCGTACGGGCGCCGAGCCGCTCCATGCCGATCGCAGCCATGGTGCCGAAGATCGCTGCCAGCGCGGCACTGGTGACCGCGATGATCAGGCTGTTGCGCAACGCTTCCATCAGGAACGTATTCGACAGCGCCCGGCCATACCATTGCGTCGAGAAGCCGGTGAACTCGCTGGCGTTGCGGCCCGCATTAAAGGAGAAGAGGACGACGAGCGCAATCGGCGTGTAGAGGAAGAGGTAGACGGAAGTGACGAGCGCGCGCATCAGATGAGATCCACCTGCCGGGTACCGGCAACGCGCCACGCAATCCGCATGGCGACAAGCAGCACGATGACAACGACGGCAACCAGGGTTACGGCAATCGCCGATCCGAAAGGCCAGTTGCGCGACTGCAGGAAGAGATCGACAAGCGCATTGCCGATGAAGAAGACCTTGCCGCCGCCGAGAAGCTGCGGGATCAGATATTCACCGAGAAGCAGGATCGTGACCAGCGCAACGCCGGTCATCACGCCCGGAAGCGATAGCGGCAGGGTGATGCCGAAGAAGGTCGAGATCGACTTAGCACCGAGATCGGCCGAGGCTTCGAGCAACCGGCGATCCAGTTTTTCCAGGCTGACATAGATCGGCATGATCATCAGCGGCAGGTAGCCGTAGACGATGCCGAGCAGCACGGCGCCGGGCGTATTGATCAGCCTGACATTTTCAATGCCGACGAATTCGAGCAAGTGCGGAATGCCACGCGCGCCGAGCAGGTACATCCAGGCATAGGTTCGCACCAGCAGGCTGGTCCAGAAGGGCACGACGACAAGCGAGACGAGCAGCAGCCGGCGCTGCGGGCTCGCCTTGACCGCCAGATAATAGGCGACCGGGTAGGCAACGATGAGGCAGGCAGCCGCCCCGATCGGCGCCAGGATCAGCGTATTGACGAAGGCTGCCGAGCGCGCGCCGAGATTGGCGAACTGCTCGAAGGTGAAAGCCGCCTGATAGCCGCCTTCCGGCGCCCGTTCGCCAAAGGCGAAGACGATGATGGCAATGAAGGGCAGCACCAGGAAGACGAACAGCCAGACACTGGCCGGGCCGACGAGGGCCGCGGTGATCAGGCGCCGTTTGGTGGCGTGGGGCAGGGGCATGGTTTGGTCTTCATCCACCGGATCGCGAAGCTGAACCGACTTCCCCGCTGCGGGCTGGGGAAGCCGGGATGCAGGATGGACTTACGCCGACTTGAAGCGCGCCATCAGTTCGGCGCGGCCCGGATCGGTGAGTGTCACGGCGGCGCCGAATTCCAGCGGTGTCAGGGCTGCTTCGTCCGGATAGACGATCTTGTTCGACGTAACCTCCTTGGGCAGCAGCGCGATGACGCGGCTGTCGGTCGTCGGTGCGCCGTTGGCGATGTGCTCTTTCACCGCATTCTGCGGGTCCATCAGGTAGTTGAGCAATGCGTAACCCGCGGCCTTGTTGGGCGCATCCTTCGGGATCGCATAATAATCGGTCCAGATTTCACCGCCGTCGGTGCCGAGGACATAAGCAAGTTCCGGCATGTCGCGGTTGAGCTGCGCCCCGTCATTGGTCCAGCACATGGTAAGCCATGCATCGGTCGAGCGCATGGATGGCTGATAGTCGGAATTGATGGCGAAGAGATGCGGCTTCACCTTGATCAGCAGCTCTTCTGCCTTCGCAAGTTCGTCCGCCTTGATCGAATTGAAGTCGTAGCCAAGCGAGACAAGCGCGCTGCCGATCGTCGTCAGCTGATAGTCATGGACCATGGCGCGGCCATCGGCTTCGGTCTGGGCGATCTCGAAGAAGTCCTTCCAGCTGGAAAGCTTGGTCTTGATCTTGGACGTATTGACGGAGAAACCGGTCGTGCCCCAGTTCTTCGGCACCGCATAGGTCTTGCCGTCGATCTGGCCTTCCTTGGTGAAGCGCGGGCTTTCGGTTGCCTGGCTGAAATTCGGGATCTTCGACAGATCGAGTTCGTCGATCAGGCCGAGCTTGTGATGGGTCGAAATCGTATAGTTGGTCGGCACGAAGAGCGACCAGCCGGAAGCGCCGGCCTGCAGCTTGGCGAGCATTTCCTCGTTCGAGCCGAAGACGTTGACTTCGACAGCGACGCCGGTTGCTGCCTTGAAGTTTTCGAATGTTGCCGGGTCGTGATAGTTCGGCCATGTGGCGATCGACATCTGCGTGCCCAGATCTTCGGCCGCATAGGCCGGCGTCGACAGCGCGCCCGGGAAGCGCGACAGCACGGCGGTCGCAAGACCGAGGCCGGTAATGCCCAGGAAGTGGCGGCGGCTGACGGAACCGCGCTTCAGGCGCATGAACTCGTCCATGAAGCCTTCGGCGGAGATGGGCAGATTGTCCTTATAATCCTTGCTCATGATGCTGTTCCCTTGTTTTGGTTTATGCATTCGATGCTGGAAAGACATGGATGGCGGCGGGGTCGAAACCGAGGAAAACCTCCTCGCCCGGCTCCACGAGATCGCTCTCGTTCACGCTGCGGCGGTCGGCTGTGATCAGGAAATCGCCGAGCCCCGGTACGCTGACGGCATATTCCGCAGATGAGCCGAGGAAGATGCGATGCGTCACGGTTCCCTTGAACGACGTGCCTGATGGCGCAGCCTTGCGCGTCAGATGGATTGCCTCGGGGCGCAAAGCAGCGATGACTTCGCCCGACGCGAGCTGCTTGCCGGAGACGATCGCTGAGCCATCCGCCAGCCTGAGCGTAGTACCATCGGCTTCCATTGCCGCGGCGATACGGTTCGTCTTGCCGACGAAATCGGCGACGAAAAGATCTGCCGGGCGGTCATAGACTTCCTGCGGGCTGCCGAGTTGACGGATACGGCCGGCACTCATGACACAGACGACATCGGCCATCGAAAGCGCCTCTTCCTGGTCGTGGGTGACGAGGACGAAGGTGATGCCGAGTTCACGCTGCAGGGTCTGCAGCTCGATCTGCATGGCCGAGCGCAGCTTCTTGTCGAGTGCCGCTAAAGGTTCGTCGAGCAGCAATACGGAAGGGCGGTTGACGATGGCTCGGGCAAGCGCCACACGCTGCTGTTGCCCACCCGACATTTCATGGATGCGCCGCTTGGCAAAGCCGCCGAGCCGGACCATTTCGAGCGCCTCGGCGACGCGCCGGTCGATCTCCTTCGCCGCGATTTTCGGGCGCATCTGCTTGAGGCCATAGGCGACGTTCTGCTCGACGTTGAAGTGGGGGAACAGCGCGTAGTGCTGGAAGACCATGTTGACCGGGCGGCGATAGGCCGGAACTCCGTTCATCTCGCGCCCGTCGATCAACACGGTGCCTTCGCTCGGCTGTTCGAAGCCGCCGATCATGCGCAGGCAGGTCGTCTTGCCGCAGCCGGACGGCCCGAGCAACGCCAGAAAGGCACCCTTCGGCACAGTAAGATTAATGTCCGTCACAGCGGTCACGGCGCCATAGTTCTTTGTGACCGAACGGAATTCGATATCGTTCGTCGAAGCGGATGCCACGTCTGTTCCCTGCGGTTGGTTTGGAATGGCAGTCTATCGCTGCCTTATTGCCACCGTCGTTAAGGAAAGAGTAAGCCTGAGCTTCCTCCACGGTATATACCCCGAGAGAGGTATTTAGGCGCACATTGTTTCGTGGAAGGTGTATATCCGCCTTCCGTGAATTTTGCGGAACAGCGGGGAGGAAGGGCTAGTGAGTATCGACCTGGAGACGCTGTTTACGGCTTTCAATGCGACGGTCGGCAAGCCAGCCATGACCGATGCCGCCTTTGGCGATACTTTCCGGCAGATGATGACAGCACTCGTGCGCTTCGACTATGTCGTCGTCTTCGCTTATCGGGCAAAAGAACGGCCGATCGATCTCTACAGCACCTTCGATCGCGACGAGCACATCGTCTTCGTCACACTCTATCAGGCAGGTCCTTATCTGCTAGACCCCTTCTATCATACCGCTCGCGAACGGCGTGAAGGTGTCTTCAGGATGCGCGAACTCGCCCCGGACAGGTTCTTCTCCAGCGAATATTACCGCACCTATTACGTCCAGACCGGACTTGCCGAGGAAATCGGCTTCTTCGTGCCTGTCGATGGCGATATTACCGTCGTGCTTTCGCTGATGCGGCGGGAACAGACCGGTGCTTTTCCACCGGCCGAGTTCACAACGCTGAGAAGGGCTGAGCCGCTCGTGGCCAGCATGGTGAAACATTATTGGTCCGGGCTCGCGCCGCGCTTCGATGCCCAGCTCGCAGCAAGGGGCAAAAGCCGCCGCAAAAGCGAAATCCTCCCGCGCGCCGACACCGTCTGGCACGATCTCAACCTCACGAGCCGCGAAACGGCGATCGTTGAACTGGTGCTGCAGGGCCATTCGTCGGAATCGATCGGCCTGAAACTAAACATCTCGACGGGAACGGTGAAGGTCCACCGCCGCAATGTCTATCGCAAGCTTGGCATCTCCTCGCAGACGCAGCTGCTCTCGCTTTACCTGAAGAATCTGAGCTGACTGGTGGCTGCACGCCCCGGGCTGTCGTTAGGGGCGCGCCTCTGCCTCACGCAGCGAAATCAGCCGTCGTGCCGTCTCGTCCCAGAGGATGAGTTTCACGCAGCTGAGGCTGTCGCGAATGTTGATGCGCCCAAGCTTCGCCAGCTCCGGATAGTCACGCAGCACTTCCGGCAACCGGTAAAACGGCACTCGGCTCGATAGGTGGTGAACATGGTGCATGCCGATATTGGCGGTGATCCATCGCAGCGGACGCGGCAGGTCATAATGCGAGGCGCCATGCATGGCGGAATAGGGGAACGTCCATTCCGGAGGCTTCGACCAGTGGGTATCTTCGAATTGGTGCTGAACATAGAACAGCCAGACACCCGCCGATCCCGCAAGCAGAACGATTGGCAGATGGATCATCAGAAAGGGAACGATGCCGACCGCCCAGATCAGAAGAGCGACCAGTGCAGCGACGCCGGCATTCGTCGCCATCGTCGAAATCCAGGGTAGGGCGCCGGAACGCATCATGCCGATCGGCAGTCGCTGCTTGAAAATAAAAAGATAGGCCGGGCCAATACCGAACATGACCAGCGGATGCCTGTATAGGCGATAGGCAAGTTTTCCTCGACCCGTCAGGGCGCGATATTCTTCGACCGTCAGCGTGGTGATATCACCGACACCCCTCTCATCCAGATTGCCGGCTGAGGCATGGTGTTCTGCGTGTGCACGGCGCCAATAATCGTAGGGTGTGAGTGTGAGGATGCCGATCACGCGCCCCGTCCAGTCATCCCACTGACGCCGTCCGAAGAACGAGCCGTGCCCGCAATCATGTTGCAGCATGAAGAGCCGCAACAGGAAACCGGCGGCAGGGACGACGAGGATTAAGCCGAGCCAATAGCCGAAGTGGATCGCAACCGATGCTGCCGCCCAAAGAAGGATAAACGGAATCAGCGTCACGGCCAGTTCGTACAGGCTTCGGCCTGTATTGGGTTTTCGGTAATTCGAGAGAATCTTGAGCCAGGCTTTTTCGGCACCGGCGTCTTGGCCAGCCGTCATCGTTGCGTTCATAGTCGGTCGGCGTCTTTCTGTTGGGCAGCGCTGCGGAAGAAGTGTTCGGCATGCTGGTAGTCATTTTCTGCGCCGATCCGGTCGCCGGCCAAAGACTTCAGCTCGGCAAACTGAAGGTACTGCTTGTATCGATCCAGCAGGCGCTGCCTCGATGGTGTAGCACTTCTACTACGGTGGGCGAAATGGTGATTATTCATGATAGATCCGAACCGCGAGGGTTCGCTCCTGTTGTCTGAAAATGATTGCTTGGGCGCTTTGCTCGGCGATGGTCCGCTGTCGCAGCTTGCAGCTGATGCCTTGTCCTAGGAGACCGCGGCAGGGTGCGTTAGCGATCGGCGAGACGGTGTTTCAGTCGGCAGATGGGGGCGTTCTGATCTGGTCAGTGTGAGATCCACGCGCAGAAGCAATACTCCACTGCGGCTGCTACAAATCGCTGATGGGAAGGTCGCAAGCGCGTCGGCAATCGGGCAACGGAGCCTGCATCATCGAGGATCCAATATCCTCGGATGTTTGGGGTATTACTGCAGCATTGTGGCTGCATCACGTCGGGGATGTCTCCAAGCTATCCGGATCGAAAGAATTATATCGCTTCCCCGCCTGCTGTTGAGCTGGCGACCGACGCAGGCTATCAGAACGGGCAACAAAGTCCCGTTCCGAGAGACGCATCTGACAATGACCCTTTCATACCTGGTTACCCATTCCGGCGGCTTCCACGCCGACGAGCTGCTTTCAAGCGTCATCCTGACCCGGTTGTTTCCTGAGGCCCGGATCATTCGCAGCCGGAATGTTGAATGGACCACACCGGCCACCGATCGCATCATCTACGACGTCGGCGGGCAATATGACCCTGCCGCGGGCATTTTCGACCATCATCAGCGTGGCGCGCCGGTGCGAGAGGACGGACGGCCCTACAGCTCCTTCGGCCTCGTCTGGAAACATTACGGGTCGGATTATCTTGCGGCGCTTGGGGTGCCCGAGGCGCATGTCGCCGCGGTGCATGCGTCCTTCGACGCCAAATTCGTGCTGCCGGTCGATCTGACCGACAATGGCGCGCTTGATCTTTCGGTTGCAGGCGAGCTGGCAGGCTTGACGCTGCCAGCGCTTCTCGAAACCCTGAAGCCGGTTTTCGATGCGAAGGATCCAGACGCCGATGACAGGGCGTTCCACGCGGCTCTTTCGATCGCCCGCAGTTTCGTCGAAGCCGGGATCGCTGCGCAGGATGCCAAGCTTCGTGCCGAAGGCCTTGTTCTCAAAGCAATCGACGAGACAGGCGAGGGCAGGGTTCTCGAACTGCCGGCGGGCATGCCCTTCCGCGCCGCCATCGTAAAGGCCAAGGCCGATCAGCTGCTCTTTGTCGTCCACCCCCGGGAAAACGACTGGTGCCTGACCGGCATTCGGCGTTCCGACGAGGGCTTCGAACTGCGCGCGGATTTGCCGGCCTCCTGGGCGGGGTTGACCGGCCACGATCTGGAATTGGTTTGCGGCGTCGAAGGAGCAACGTTCTGCCACAAAGGCCTTTTCGTTGCTGCCGCTAAGACCCGAGAGGCTGCACTCGCGATGGCGCAGATCGCTGTAGAACAGGCGCTGGCATGACGATCGTCGGGCCTAAGATTACCGCAGGCCTGTTGCTTCTGAGCCTTTCAGGCGCATGTTGCTGGCCGACCCTGGCGGCCGATCGGCAATCCGATACGTTCAAACTCCCTGAAGATGTGCGCGCCTTTATGGAGCGTCGTGACGGATGTGATCACTTTCGGGGCGAGGATTCGCCCTATGCCGAGCGGCGCGCACAGATTGACGAGGAGCTGAACCGGCTTTGTACCGGGACCGATGCCGAGCTCGCCAGACTGAAACGCCTTTACGCCGAAAACGAAACGGTGCAGCGTTTGCTTGCCGAATATGAAGTCAACATCGAGACGGGAAATTAGTCCGGCGGCGGAAATGCGCGATGAACGCTCCCGTCAGACTTCCATAACGTCCTCGAACGATTCCGGGAAACTCTGACGCGCCACCTTCTCGTTGATGATGAGCATCGCCTCATAGGACTTCGGATCGAAATCCTTGTCCACGGCCACCACTTCCCGCCCGAATAGCAGGTTGAGCCGCGCGGCGTCCAGATTGCCGCGCTCGAAGGGCTCAACCCCGAAATAATGCCAAAGCGCATGCAGGAAGGCTGCATCGACCCGGTGTTCCGCCGTGCCAGGGCGTGCGCGACGAGGCAGTGCCTTGATCGGCGTCACGCCCTTGGGATTGGCGCGGCGGATGGTGAACTGAACGCCGCTGCCCGGCATTCCCGATGGAAAGCCGCGGTGCTTCGTCATGTCGGGAAGATTGGCCATCGCTGCCCTCCTTCGCATTGCGATCGTGTTATGTTGCGTTCTATGCCGGGCTCGCCGATGGCGACGCCCCCCAATCACACGAATAGCGATCTCGGCGACACTTTGCGAGCACAGAATTTGTGGCCCTGTTGGCCCGTCGGGCTGGCCTGCGCGAGCACCATTATGTGTGAGGTCGGTCTCTGAAGTCTCGTGACATGCTGATTGCTCGCGATACCGGCGAGCGTCACTCGCCGGGTATCATTTTGAAGTCAGCTCACTTCGGCGTGACGTCGAAACCGAACCACTTTTCCGACAGCGTCTTGATCGTGCCATCCGCCTTAGCAGCGGCAATCGCGTCGTTGAACATGGCCTTCAGTTCCGTGTCGCTCTTGCGCAGGCCAACGGAACTGCCACGGCCGAGGAACCCGCCCTGGAAGCGTGGACCTGTCGTCGTCATGTCTTCGTTGCCCGGCTTCTCGGAAGCCGTCGTCAGATAGGCCATGGACGCCATAACGATATCAACACGACCGGCCTTGAGATCGAGATCATGCTCTTCCGTCGTCTTGTATTCTCTGACGTCGACGACACCCTTCAGATATTTGTCGACGAAGGCGGCCGCTGTGGAGGCCGTCTGCACACCGATCGTCTTGCCCTGGAGTGCCGGCTTGATCTTTTCGATCTCTGCCGCAGCGCCCGCTTCGTCACTGGCAAGCGAGAAGACCTGGCCCTTTTCCGACAGGTTTGCGAGATCGCCCGTCTTCGAGGTCGCGAAGGCCTGGCCGGTGGAGCCGTAGGAATCACTGAAGGCGATCACCTCTTCGCGCTTTGCCGTCGCAGACATGCCGGAGATGATGGCATCGAATTTGCCGGCGTTCAGTGCCGGGATCATGCCATCGAAGTTCTGGACCACGATCTTGCACTCCACCTTCATGTGATCGCAGAGATATTTGGTCAGTTCGATCTCATAGCCATCGAGCGAGCCATCCGGCTTGGTGAAGTTATAAGGCTTGAATGCGCCTTCGGTGGCGATCGTCACCGTCGTCCACTTCTTGTCTTCGGCATGCGCAACACCGGCCGTCGCGATGACGGCAGCGGCTGATGTCGCCATCAGAACGCGTGAAAAGAACCTCATGTTTTTGCTCCCCTTTTCTTTGTTTGGGCTGAGAAACTACTTGTTGATGAACTGGCGGAAACGGTCCGACCGGGAATTGACGAACACATCCTGCGGTTTGCCGTCTTCTTCGATGACGCCCTGATGCAGGAAAACGACCCGGCTGGAGACATCGCGGGCGAAACCCATTTCATGGGTGACGACCAGCATCGTGCGCCCTTCTTCGGCGAGTGCGCGCATGACGCGCAGCACTTCGCCGACGAGTTCGGGATCGAGTGCGGAGGTCGGCTCATCGAAGAGCATTACCTTCGGCCGCATGGCGAGCGCACGTGCGATGGCCGCGCGTTGCTGCTGACCACCGGAAAGATGAGACGGATAGAAATTACGCTTTTCTGCAATGCCGACCTTGGCAAGCAAGGCCTCGGCTTCCTCGATGCACTCCGTCCTCGACCGGCCGTGCACATGAACCGGGGCTTCAATGACGTTTTCGAGCACCGTCTTATGGGACCAGAGGTTGAAGCTCTGGAAGACCATGCCGAGCTGCGAACGAATTCGGTCGACCTGCCTGCGCTCGGCCGGGCGGCTGCCGCCTTTGCCGTCGGCGATCATGCGGATCGTTTCTCCCGCGACCGTCACTTCACCGGAATCGGGTGTCTCCAGAAGATTGATGCAGCGCAGGAAGGTGGATTTGCCCGAGCCGGAGGAGCCAAGAATCGAAACGACATCGCCTTCATGAGCGTCGAGCGAGATACCTTTCAGGACTTCCACCGGACCGAAACTCTTGTGCATATCCCTCACGCTGAGCGCGATGGTGGAAAGAGGGGCATTCGCCGCGGTCATCGGGCGTCTCCTTCGAGTACGGATGTGGCTGTCGCCGGAAAGTGGGGAACAGGCTGACGCAGATGCGGGCTCAGCCAATATTCGACAAGGTAGACGAGACGCGTCAGCAGGAAGTTGATTGCCAGATAGATGGCGCCTGCGACGATGAAGACTTCGATTGCCCGATAGGTCTCGGAAATGATCCTAGCGGCGACGCCGGTCACTTCCATCAGGGTAATGATCGAGGCGAGCGATGTCGCCTTCACCATGGAGATCATCTCATTGGAGTAAGCCGGCAGCGCCTGGCGGATGGCGAGCGGCATGATGATGCGACGGAACTGCATGAAGCGAGGCATGCCGCAGGCGCGCGCCGCCTCGACCTGGCCGAACGGTACAGACAGAAGTCCGCCGCGAATGATCTCGCTGGCATAGGCAGCTGTATTCATGGTCAGCGCAAGCACCGCGCACCAATAGGGCTCGCGTAGGAACGGCCACAAGATGCTGCGCCTGACCTCGGGAAACTGGCCGAGCCCGTAGTAGATCAGGAAGATCTGCACGAGCAGCGGTGTGCCGCGGAAAATGAAGACATAGGTGCGTGCGAACCACTCCAGCACCATTATCCCTGAAAGCCGGCATAGTGCGATTGCCAGCGCCAGCGCGGCGCCGAGTGCGATCGACGTCGCGGCAAGCTGAAGGGTGAGCGGGATAGCGGAAACGAGACTGACGAAGGTTTCGCCGAGAAATTGCCAATCCATCAGCCTCTCCTCACGCCGCGAGAGAAGTGCTTCTCAGCCTGTCTCAAGAAAAGGCCGGAACCAGTTGAAATAATGAGATAGATCGCACCTGCAACGATATAAAAATCGAAGGGAAGACCAGTCGATCCTGCCGCCACTTGCGTCTGGCGAAGGAGTTCGGCGACGCCGGTAATGGAGACGAGTGCGGATTCCTTCAGAACGACCTGCCAGACATTGCCGAGGCCCGGCAGCGCGTGACGTAGCGTCAGCGGTGCGACGATCCGGCGAAACCGCAATGCACGGCCCATGCCGCAGGCGATTGCAGCTTCGATCTCACCTCGATGCACGGCCTTGAAGGCGCCCCGGAAAACCTCCGTAAATTGCGCGCCGGAGGTGACGCCGACGGCGAGTGAGCCCGCAAGGAACCCCGGAAAGCCAAGGAAACCTTCGGCGCCGAAAAGCCGGCCGAGTGCGGTCACTGCGGCACTGCCTCCGAAATAGAAGAGGTAGATGACCAGAAGATCAGGTATGCCGCGAAGGACCGTCGTGTAGGTGTCGGCGGCGATCTTCAGGCCACGTCCGCCCGATATCTTCGCCCAGGCGCCGAACGTGCCGATCACCGAGCCGATGGCATATCCCGAAAGCGCGACCAGGATCGTCATCCACGCGCCGGCCATGAGCGCCTTGCCCCAACCATCGGGGCCGAAGCTGATGAGCTCGAGGATGCCGGGCTGGTTCATGATGCCTTTTTCTCCGGCAGCGGCGGTTGAACGTCATCGGGGATCGGATTGACGAACGGTATCCCATCGAGGCGGCCCTTCAGGTCCGCCTTGGCCGCCTCGATGAGAGCAGGATTGCGGATCAGGTCGATGGCGGTGCTCGCCATGACCTTTGCCGCATGCTCCGTGCCTTTATGGGCTGCGGGAAGCTTGCCCTGAGCGACCAGCTGCCAGGAATGACCAGGCGTGCCGATGGCATAAGTCGCGCCGCGCATCTGCACTGTTGGCACGACCCAACTGACGCTGCCGACATCGGTTGAACCGACGATCGTGCTGTCGCCGGCGTAGAGCGGGAAGATTTCCTCGCAAAGCGGCTGGTCCTTCTTCGGTTTCAGGCCGAATCGTGCGTAAGAAGAGGCTATGTCCTCGGCGCTCATGGTCGCCTGGAATGCCCGGGCGGTGGCGCGGTCGTTGTCATCGAAAACGGGCGGGCCGAGGCGTTCGAGATTGGCAAACATCAGGTCCTCGAGCGGAACATTGCCGACGAGATTGGCGTCACCGCTGATCACCTCGCTGCGGACCGACGTCTCGGTCATGAGGGCAGCGCCCTCCGCCACCTTCTTGACGCGGGCGACGAGCGACAGGAGTTCGGGGAGGTTTCGGGCGCGGACGAGGTAACGCACCGTCGCGCGCGCCTGCACCACATTTGGCGCCGAACCACCTGTATCGGTCACGGCATAGTGGATGCGCGCCGTAGAGGGCATGTGCTCGCGCATGTAGTTGACGCCGACGTTCATCAACTCAACGGCATCGAGCGCGCTGCGGCCGAGATGCGGTGTTGCTGAAGCATGCGATGAGCGGCCGGTGAAGTGGAAATTGATCTCGTTGCAGGCAAGCGAGACGGGGTTGTTGACGCCGGCAAAGGCCGCCGGGTGCCAGCAAATGGCAATGTCGACGTCATCGAAGACGCCAGCGCGCACCATGAAGCCCTTGGAGGAGCCGCCTTCTTCTGCCGGGCAGCCATAATAGCGCACGCGGCCCTTGAGGCCGTTTGCGGCAAGGAAATCCTTCACAGCTGCCGCCGCCAGCATCGAACCGGCGCCGAGCAAGTTGTGGCCGCATCCATGGCCATTGCCGTTTGCCGTCACCTCGCGCTTCTCGGCAACGCCTGCTTCCTGGCTGAGACCGGGCAACGCATCGAATTCTCCGAGGATTGCGATGACCGGGCCACCTTCACCGGCTTCGCCCATTACCGCTGTCGGAAGTCCCGCGATACCGCGTTCGACACGGAACCCTTCGGCTTGCAGCTGCCGCGCGTGCTCTTCAGCGGATCGGTATTCCTCGTAATTTGTCTCCGGCATATCCCAGATCCGGTCGCTGAGCGCAAAGAATGCTTCGCGCTTGGCTTCGACAATGTCCCACACCGTGTCCGAGTTTTTCATGGCTTCCACAACAGCATTATTTTGCATAGTATCCAAAATTGGCGCCAATTTAGGTTACAAAGAATTTATGCGCAATCCACATGCACGAATAAATTTTCATCACGGCAATGCGTTGGGGCTGCCTTACGGACATACCTCAGCCCGTGATATCGATGGAGAAGAGCAGGGGAAATTCGAATGGCAGATATCATAATGAATTCGGGGCAGGCCGCGTCCGCTGGACGCGACGTGACGGACCTCGTGCTTCAGGATATTCTGGCCGGGGTGCTCCTGCCCGGTACTTGGCTGAAGCAGATCGATCTCGAGCGACGCTACAATTGCACGCGGCCTGAAGTGCGACGTGCTCTTGATCGCCTTGCTCAAAAGCGGCTCGTCGAACATGTGCCAAACCGCGGTTACCATGTCTATGAACCGGATGGCCGGCGCGCACGGGAAGTGAGTGAAATCCGCATTATCCTGGAAACCGCCATCGCCGGCACGATCATTCAGAATGCATTGCCGGCAGATATCGCCAATCTCCGCAGACTTGCCGAGCATTTTGACTTCATGGTGCTGAATGGCACGATGCTGGAACTTTACGAGGCGAATCTCGCCTTCCATCGGCAATTGCTGGTTCTTGGCGGTAATCAGGAACTGGTCGACCTCATCACGGAAATCCGTCAGCGAACCTCATCGGCGCCGGTCTCACAATGGCGCACGCGCGCCCGCGTGGAGCAGTCGGGCCGGGAGCACCATCTGATGATCAAAGCGATCGAAGCCGGTGATGCCGAGCATTTGAAGGAATTGGTGCGGCAGCATATTCTTCAAAGCTAAATATGCCTGACCTATCCCGGTCTTCTCAGGTCGCCGTTGTTGCAGTGTGCAGTTGCGAGTGCCCGTGAGACGAGAACATACGATATGCTTGGGGCTTCGAATTGTAGTCGATAAATTTCCGAACCCGTAACATAGTACCTGCTAGTTTTGATCGTAACCGGTCGAACAGGTTGCGAGGCCATTCGAGCGAAACGCAGTATAACGGGACCGGCATGCGAGGACAGCTTCAGCAGGAAATCTTGGATATGCTGGCACGGGGGTCTTCTCTCGAAGACGCCTGCGATCGTATTTGCGAGCATGCTGAGCGGCTTGCAGCCGGGGTCATTTGCTCAATCGTGACCGTTGACCGCGAAGGGCTCCTGCATCCGCTGGCTGGGCCAACGATCTCCAAAACCTATTCGGATGCGCTCGACGGAATTCCGATCGGACCTGATGTCGGCTCGTGCGGCACGGCTGCCCATTTCCGCAGGCCGATCGCCGTCGCCGATATCTTTGCAGACCCGCTTTGGATACCCTATCGGCCGCTTGCCGACATTCTTGCGAAAGAACATGGTGTCAAGGCGTGTTGGTCGAGCCCGATCCTGCGCAGCGACGGACGCGTGCTCGGAGCGTTCGGATTTTATTACAAGGACAATCGCGGCCCCACGCCCGAAGAACGCATGATCGTTGCTGAGTGCCTCGACCTTTGCTCGCTTGTACTCGAGCGTGAAGAGGTGAAGGCGGACAATCAAAGGCTTGCCTTTTTCGACAGCCTCACGGGCTTCGGCAATCGCGCCAACTTTCTCAAGACGCTCGAGGCTGCCATCGAGGGTGCCACTGCCCCACTTTCGGTTCTGCTCGTCGATATCGATCATCTCGGCCGGGTCAATGACGCGTTCGGCCATGCGACCGGCGACAGATTGATCCTGGAGGTCGGACAAACGGTTGCACGGATCGCAGCGCCTGCGGCTATCTTCAGGGTTGATGCCGATGAATTTGCGGTCCTGATCGAAGATCGTTCCGCTGAGGAGTTATCGGCGGTTTCGACAGAAATTCTGCGCGCCATGGAGAACCGGGCTCCACAGCGCGACGAACATCTTCTGCCGGTCTCGGTTACCTGTGGGGGCGCGATCTTCGAACCGTCCCGGCCGCCCGACGTGCCAACATTTCTGCAGCATGCAAATCTCGCACTCCACCATGCCAAGCAGATCGCCAGAGGCGGTTTCGTGCTTTACAGCGATGATCTTGCCGGGGCGATTGCAAACCGGTTTCGGGCGCTGCAGACCGTGACCAGCGCCTTGGCCGAAGATCGGATAGAGGCGCATTACCAACCGATCGTCAGCCTTCCAACGCAGGAAATCGTCGGTCTCGAGGCTCTATGCCGCATTCGTATGGATGGTGGCCAGATCCTTTCCCCCGGTGCGTTTGCCGAGGCACTCCAGGATCCATCGATGGGGCATCTCCTGACCGACCGGATGCTGGAGCAGGTCGCGCGCGATATCCGATACTGGCTCGATCTCGGGCTCTCGTTTCAATATGTGAGCGTCAATGTATCGATGGCGGATTTCAACCAGGGCAATCTCGGCGAACGGATCAAGAGCGTTTTTGCCCGCCACCGCACACCGCTCAAGCATGTCGTGCTCGAAGTGACCGAAACGGTCTATATGGACGAAAAGGACGGAAAGGTCGCAAAAGCGATCGAGGAGCTTCGCAGGGAAGGGCTGCTCGTGGCGCTCGATGATTTCGGCACCGGCTACGCCTCGCTCACGCACCTGCTGAATTTCCCCGTCGACATCATCAAGATTGACAAGACCTTCATCGACCGGATGTCCGATGGACCCGGCGCTGTCATCGTCAAGGCCCTTCTCGACATGTCGGTTGGACTCGGTACCCGTATCGTGGCTGAAGGTGTGGAAACGGAAGATCAGGCAGAACGCCTGCGGCGCCTCGGATGCCCCTATGTGCAAGGATATCTGTTCGGTCGCCCGGTCGATCGCGACAAGGCAACAGAAGCGCTGCGGTCCGAGGTTCCCCCTTCGGCGGACAAGGTGGAACGAAAGTCCGGCGGCCCGTGATAACGCAACTATCGCGACAATAGCGCGATTGCTGTCACTCTGCAGCCTCGTTATGGCGTTCGAGATAATGCCCCCCCAGGAAGGAGCGATAGGCGTCGGCTATGCCCGCCTTCAGGCCTATCCTCGGTGACCAGCCGAGAGCGCGCAGCTTGTCGGCGCTCATCAGCTTGCGCGGCGTGCCGTCCGGTTTGCTGAGATCGCGCGTGATCCCGCCTTCGAACCCGACGACCTCGGCAACGAGCCTTGCCAATTCGAGTATGCTGATGTCTTCGCCCGAGCCGACATTCACGTGACTTTCGGCGGAATAGGCCTTCATGAGATGGACGCAGGCATCGGCGCAATCATCGACATGCAGGAATTCACGCAGCGGCGCTCCTGTGCCCCAGATGCGGATTTCCTTCTCGCCGTTGATCTTGGCCTCATGCGCCTTGCGGATCAGGGCCGGCATGACATGGCTTGAATGGAGGTCGAAATTATCGCCCGGTCCATAGAGATTGGTGGGCATGGCCGAAATGAAGTCCTTGCCATGCTGCTTCCTATAGGCAGCGCAAAGCTTCAATCCGGCAATTTTGGCGATCGCATACCATTCGTTCGTCGGTTCGAGGGATCCGCTGAGAAGCGCGTCTTCGACGATCGGCTGGTCGGCGAACTTCGGGTAGATGCAGGACGAACCCAGAAACATCAGTTTTTCGACGCGAGCCTTATAAGCGGCGTGGATGACGTTCGCCTCGAGGATCAGGTTGTCGTAGAGGAAGTCGGCCGGATAGGTATCATTGGCGAGGATGCCGCCGACCTTCGCAGCCGCCAGGAAAACGGCATCGGGGCGATTGTTTGCCATCCATGCCTCCACCTGATCCTGCCGCCTGAGATCGACTGCGGCGTGCGCAACCGTGAGGATCTCGCAGCCCTCGGACGCGAGACGCCGCACGAGCGCGGAGCCCACCATCCCGCGGTGACCCGCGACATAGACCCTTTTCCCGGCGAGGCTGTAGATGATCTCAGGCATGGACCAGCCCCTTGTTCGCGCCGATCGTCGGAACATTGCGGGCCATGACTTTCAAATCCTCGCGGACCATTTCCGAAACCAGCTGGTCGAGACTGACCTCGTGTTTCCAGCCAAGCTTCGTATGTGCCTTCGTCGGATCACCAAGCAGAAGGTCGACTTCGGTGGGCCGGAAATAGGCCGGATCGACCTCCACCACGCAGCGGCCGGATAACTTGTCGTATCCCTTTTCCTCGACACCTTCCCCACGCCAATCGATTGGCATGCCCACCCTGGCAAAAGCCTTCTCGACAAAAGAGCGAACTGTGTGCGTTTCGCCGGTTGCTAGGACATAATCTTCCGGCTCGTCCTGCTGCACCATCAGCCACATGCCGCGGACATATTCCCGCGCATGTCCCCAGTCGCGCTTGGCATCGAGATTGCCAAGATAAAGCCGCTCCTGCAGGCCGAGATGGATGGCCGCGGCCGCGCGAGTAATCTTGCGCGTTACGAAGGTTTCACCACGGATAGGGCTTTCATGGTTGAACAGGATGCCGTTCGAGGCATGCATGCCATAGGCTTCGCGATAGTTGACGACGATCCAGTAGGCATAAAGCTTGGCGGCCGCATAGGGGGATCGAGGGTAGAACGGCGTCGTTTCGTTCTGCGGGACCGCCTGAACCTTGCCGTAGAGCTCCGAAGTGGATGCCTGATAGAAGCGCGTCTTCTTGGTCAGGCCCAGGAGGCGAATGGCCTCAAGCAGCCTTAGGGTGCCGGTTCCGTCCGCGTTGGCGGTATATTCCGGAGTTTCGAAAGACACCTGGACGTGGCTTTGTGCGGCGAGATTGTAGATCTCGTGGGGCTGCGTTTCCTGGACGATCCGGATGAGATTTGTTGCGTCGGTCATATCCCCGTAGTGCAGGATGAAGCGCGGATTATCGACATGAGGATCTTCGTACAGATGTTCGATACGATTGGTATTGAAGGACGACGAACGCCGCTTGATGCCGTGAACAATATAGCCCTTATCCAGGAGCAATTCGGCGAGGTAAGCACCATCCTGGCCGGTTACGCCGGTAATCAGTGCGACTTTCCCGTTGTGTCTCATTCCGGTATCCATGATCGTTCTCCAACTCGAGTACTAACGCTGTTTCTGAGAAGCTGCCGATTGCCATCGACAGGCGGTGTTTCGCGGTTTGAGCGGGCGGTTCCGCCCTTGCCTGCAGTGCGGATATCGCAACGTTCGGCTCTCATTTTTGCAGCCCCAGATACGGGTGCAGCCAACGCAAGGTGAACCATGCTGCGATGGGTGACGTCTCGAAATTCTGATAGGTCATCAAGGACCTTGCGTATAATTCGGAGTCACGGAAGTTGTATTTTGCGTGACGTTTAGGTTTGACATTGTTGATGGCGACGACGATGTCGGCATTGCGAGCGCTCCTGAGCTGCTGCAGGCAGAATTCGGCGGCTCTGCGGCTGGTTTTTGCCCATTGCACGACCATCAGCGTTCGCTCCGTCAGCGCCGTCAGATGCATCGTATCGGCCGAGGCCAGTACGGGGGCGCTGTCGAAGATGACGATCTGGCCTCTGTTGCGGGCCATCTCGATGATCTCGGCGACGTCGGTCATGCGCATGCGCCGCTGCAGGCGGGGATTGCCGGCCGGGATGAAGTCGATCCCGCTCGGATGGTGATGGACGACGTCCTCCAGGCCAGCCTGTCCACTCAGGAAGTCATTCAGCCCCTGCTTCAGGCCGGACCGGAACAGCGTATCGAGATGTCCGCGCCGGATATCGCTGTCGACAAGCAGCACCGGTGTTCCGTTGGCGGCAAGCTCGATTGCCAGCGATCCGGCCACCAGCGACTTGCCTTCGCCGCTATGGGCCGAGGTCACGGCGATGCTGTTCGGCAGCTTTCCGCCATTGGCCTGCTTGAGCGAGATCATCACGGTACGGATCGCTTCGTCGAACATGCCGATCTGCGTTTGCCCGAACAGCCGCGAGGGATCTCTGCGGTCCTTGCGTCGCAAGTGCGGGACGAAGCCGGCCGGCACGATGCGTGCCATTCCACTGATCTGGTCGAAGCTGCGCACCGTCCTGTCCATCATCTCGACCACGAAGGCGGCGGTCACCGCAACCGAGATCGAAGCGAAGAAGGCGCCGATCAGGTAGAACAGCCGGCTGCGCCCCTGCGGGGCAAGCGGTACCGCAGCCGGTGACAGGACTTCCAGTTCGGTGCCCGGCAGCATGGCCTGCCCGGCAAGGCCGCGGCGCTGCTCCTCAAGCTTGTCAAGCGCCGTCTGCTCCCTGTCGGCAATGCGCTGCAGCCGCCCGAGTTCGGTCTGCGCCAGCGACGAGCGGGAGCGTTGCTCATAGGCGGATGCCAGTGCCGATCGCACTGTACGGTCCTCGTCATCAAGGGTGCTCAGCTTGGCGCGCATGGACTGCAGGTACCGGTCGACCGCCGCGCCGAGATCGGTGCGAGACCTGTCGATCCTTGCGCGCAGGTCGACCACGGCGGCGGCATCGTTGCCATAGATATCGAGAAGGCGTGCGAGATCCTGCTGCTGGGCACGCAGGTCGCTTTGCATCGCGCCGATGCTGTCGGGGACGGCTTTGTTCTGGGCGGCAAGCGAAGGGTCGCGGGCCGCTTCCAGTGCGGCGATCGTATCCTGGATGTCGGTGCGGCTTTGTCCGATCTTCGTCTGCCGGTCGCTCAATTCGACGATCGCCTTGACCTGTTCGCTCTGCTCATCGCCGCTTTGAACGACGCCCGTCGTTTGCTGATAGGTGTCGGCCGCATCGCGGGCGGCCCTGGCGCGATCCTGCTGTTCGGCGATGCGCTGGCCGATCCATGCCTGCGCCGTGTCGAGGCTGCCGCGGATACTGTCCTTGCGCTCTTCGAGATAGATGCTGATGAGCCGGTTCGGGACGGCGGCTGCCAGTTCGGGATCGCCGGCCGTAAAGCCGATCTGGACGACATCGCTCTGGCCGTCGCGCCACACGCTCAGTGCCTTGTAATAGGCCTGGATGATCGGCTCGATACTGTCTCCCGACGGCTGTGACGGCTTGTCGCTGCTCACCAGCAGGCCACGCAAGGTTGCCCTGATCTCGTCGAGGACGGAGGCCTGGCGCAGGGCCGGGTTGAACTCCGGCCGCTCGTCGAGCCGCAAGTCGCGGATGATGCGCTCCGTCACGCTTCTGGACAGCAGCCGCTCGGTCTCGGATGTCACGTTCACCGGCGCATTGTTGCCGGTATCACCAGTGCTGAGCGCAGTTGCCAGCGGTTTGTGGATCATCAGCCGGGATGCAGCGTGATAGCTCGGGTTCAAACCTGAGATCAGCACGATCGACGCCGCCATCAGCACCATCATCACCGCAACGATCATAACAAGCCGCCGACGGATCAAGCGTAGCCCGGAGGTAATATCTCTCGCTTCGGTTGGAAACCGGATCGCGAACATAATCACGGCAGTCGCAAACAGGACGAAGAGGATGCTATTCTGAGTGAGGATGATCGTTTCCGTGAGGTTCATCACCAGGAACATGATGACCAGCACATTCAGCCACAGCCAACCCTCTTCGGGAGCATCACACAGCAGCGTCGCCCCCTGCCGAAGCGCGCGTACAATCGTCCAGGCCAGGGGTATGAAGCCCAGGAGGCCGAGGCCCAGCAATACGTCGCGAAAGCCGTTATGGGCATGCGGCGCAGGCCACCCGGCTGCAGCGCGGACGTACCAGCCGTCGGCATTGGAGTCGGCCCAGAAGGCTTGATAGCCATAACCGAGCAACAGCCGTCTTCCGATTGCGAGGTCCACTTCCCGCCAAAGCGGAACGCGTCCAGTCAGCGTCGCATCCTTGCCCATCGCTTCGAGCAGGGGAACGAGCAATTCGCTAAGTCCTACAAGGACCAGCGCAACCAATTGCAGGCAGACCAGCACGAGCGTCGCCCGTCCAAGGTCGCGGGTCTTTGAAAGGGCTAGGAAGAAGGCTGTTGCCGGGACCGCGCTGACGAGTGAGTTCATGGCCGTCATCGACTGCGACGCGACCAGGCAAAAGAGACTGGCGCACAGCAGCGGTATGCTGACAATTCTAGGCCCAGCCCGTCGATCCACGGCCATCATGCTGCACGCGAAAGTCGCGATCGCTGCGTTCCACCCGAGGGTGTTTTTATTGTCAAAAACTCCTCTCAGGGAGCTCTCGCCAAAGGTGAACGCACGACTGGGCCATGCCACAGCCATCAAAAGACTGCACACCATGCCGGTGCCAAGCACCACGACTGTCAGCAACAGCAGTTGCCGCGGCGTGAACAGGATGGCGAGAAGGTATGCTAGTGAAATGGAGAGAATGAGCGCAACGCCCCGCTGTAGGGTGAGAGCGGGGCTCGACGACCACAGCACTGAAGCAAGCGGTAACAAAAGAAGTATGGCGAACGGCAGACTACGGCGAATGGCAGTCAGCAGCTCTGCCTGATTTCGAGCCAGGAGTCCGAGAGAAATCAGATAGATGGGCATGCCGAGCAGGCGAAGTTTGGCCATCTCGCTGGCATCGAGGTTGCCGTCACGGTCGATGAGAGGAAAGATGCAGCCACTCAGAAGGAACAGCGCGATGAGGACGCCGATGCACTCCATTGACCGCCACGGCATGATGACTTTGGGGCTGTAGACTGCCGGATAGCAAGCCTTCTCCATCATGTCATTCTGCCGGATACTGGCTGCTCAACTGGCCTTCCGTCGTTCTCACGCCCGTCAACGCTGGACTTGCGGCGATGCCGACCCGGCGCAGAGCGCTGGCACCGGCGGGCGCATCGCGTCGCGTCTGATCTGCAGCGGCACTATTAACCGACCCCGCAGCGGCCCGGCCCGTCAGATGCTCCACCAGATAAAGAGGCCGTTGTCGGACCTCGACAGCGATGCGGCCGACGTATTCGCCAAGAAGCCCGACGGAAATCATGTTGAACGCGCCGAATACCAGAATGACCACCATGATGGAGGCGTAACCGGGCATATCGACGCCAAATATCAGCGTTCGTCCAATGATGATGGCCGCATAGAGTTGCGCTAGAAAGACGACAACGAGGCCGACATAAGTCCAGATGCGCAAAGGCATCGTCGTCGATCCGGTGATCCCGTCGAGCGCGAAGTTCCACAAGCGCCAGTATACCCACTTCGAGGTGCCAGCCGTACGTTTCGGCCGGTCGTATTCGACCGTCGCCTGAGTGAAGCCAACCCAGGAGAATAGCCCTTTCATGAAGCGGATACGCTCCGGCATGCCGTTGAGGACATCGACGACGCTGCGATCCAGCAGCCGGAAATCGCCGACATTGTCCTGAATGGGGTAGTCGGCCATCCTGTTATAGAGGCCGTAGAAGGCCGCGGCGCTGCACCGCTTGAGCCAGGTATCGCTGACACGTCTCTTGCGGCGTGCATTGACCACCTTTGCGCCGCGCATCCAGGCGCTCACCATATCCGGGACGATATCCGGCGGATCCTGCAGATCGACGTCCATCGGGATGATTGCATCTCCGCGGGCGTGGGCGAGACCGGCTGCCAGAGCTGCGTCCTTGCCGAAGTTCCGCGACAGGCAGATCAGTCCGATATCCGGTCGCTGCGCCACGAGACCTTCGATGATGTCTACGGTGCGATCGCGGCTGCCATCGTCGACGAAGAGGATCTCTACCTGTCCGCCTGGTCCGAGAGCGGCGCGGATCGCGTTGGTCTGTGCGTCCATGGCCTGGAGAAAGAGCACGATCGTCTCCTCCTCGTTGAACACCGGCACCACAATACTCAGTACCAGGCCGTCCGTATCTGACATGCCGTGAGACGAAAGATCAGTCTTGGTGATGGGCCATGTGAGGGGGGATTCCGTGCTGCGCGGCAACATGTTAAGCCCCCGATGTGATGAAATGTGTTGGACCACATGCGCCTGCTGCCGCACGACGGTCGGCGCAACGAGGCCGCCGCTCGTAGATCCTTCGAAGAAAGCGCTCGATCCGATCACTCTTTACAATAGTCTTACTCTTGACCATCCTCGGCTCCATTCAGCTTGCCGAACTCGCAAGCTTCAAGGCTCATCGAATTTTACCCCGACATCCCTATCGGTGATGACACGCAAGCCTCTGTAGAAGTGAACTTTATTCTTTATGTTGGCTGGTCGAAAGCGAGCCATAAGACGTATGCGTACCACTTTGTGCTGATTGTTGCTCAAACGAAGAACGAGTTAGTCTTGGAACTGATCTAGTCCGGTAAGGATTTATTACCGGCCGGGCGCTGGACACGGTTGTGGGACGAGTACGTGTATGGGCATATCTGATCTCAATCCGGCGCTGGGCGCGGAGATCGCGGGACCATCGAACCCGGTCAATAACAGAATATCTCATTTGCAAAGGTCGCACCCTTTATCGCGGCAAGTCATCCTGTGGCTCGCCATGGTTGCCGCCTTGGCTGCGCTTTGCACCGCGATCAGCGGGCAGAGTTACTGGATAGACGAGGCCAACACTGCGTGGCGTGCCGCGGAGCCGCACTTTGAGACGCTTTTGGCCCGCATGGTCGCGGAGACAGGCTCCGATGCGCAGATGCCATTTTTTCTCGTGGCGATCTGGGCCTGGGAGAAGGTCGCAGGCGACGGCGAGGTTGCGCTGAGGGTGATGAACCTCCTTTGGCTTATTCCGGGCCTCTACGTCTTCGCCAATGGCCGGGTTGATCGGCTTCTGGTCGCCGCCAGCAGTGCGTTTCTCTGGTATTATGTCGATGAGGCGCGGCCCTATGGCATGCAGATCGGGGCGAGCCTGATGGTCTTCGGCCTGCTCGAACGCGCGGTGGTCGCGGCGAGCGATCGCAGTGCGGAAGGTCCGCTCCTTCGCCGCTATCAGGTCTGGCTGCTTGCGTTCGGACTTATTGCTCTTGCTGGAAGCAGCTTGCTCGGTGCGATCTGGGCCGCCGCCGCGGTCGGTGCCGCCGCTTGTGCCGTACACTGGCGCGTTCGCCGGCTTGCGAACAGCCATATCATCGGACCGTCGGTTCTGCTCGTGGTCGTGCTGGCGCCACTCGGGCTTTACTATCTCTGGACCGTACTTGGGGGGGCGGGCGGCACCAAAGTGGCGACGACCGACGCCCGGACATTGTTGTTCTCGGCCTACGAATTGCTGGGTTTCGCAGGCCTCGGTCCTGGGCGCACTGATCTGCGCGCCGGCGAGGGGACGATCGTCTCGTCTTACCTCGTTGCGCTCGCGAGCTACGCGATCCTGGTTGCTGCTGTAACGCTGGCCGGCCTGATTCAGGCCGTTCGCAATATTCCGCCTCGCACACTCGCGGCATGCGCGATCGCATTCACGGCTGCGGCAGCATTGATACTGGTCGCCGGATATATTCTGCATTGGCGTGTCGTTGGTCGCCACCTTGCTCCTGCGATAGCCGTCGTCCTGGCGCTGCAGGCGGCAGGTGCGACGCTGCTCTGGCGCCGGCCTGTCGGCAAGCTCGTGGTCGTTGGCTTTCTGGTAATGGCATTGGCTTCTGGTGCGAGCATCAGATTCGCGCAGCGGCATGCCAAGGACGATTATCGCGCTGCGGCCTCGGTCGTGCGCACGGCCCTAACCGGGGGCGATCGCGTCTGGTGGAGCGCTGACGCACTTGGCGCTCTCGTGTACCATGTGCCGCTAGGCAAGGGATGTGGCAGCGCGCTCTATGTCTTTGAGCCACGGCCCGGTTTTGCTGCCGCTCTGGAGGCTCCGACTCTCGTCGTCACCAGCAAGCCTGATATTTACGATCCGGAAGGAGTGCTGGCCGCGTTCCTGTCCGACCAGCATTTTCAGGTTACCGAAACCTTCCAGGCTTTCCAGGTCTGGCGACGCGCGTCACCAACTGTTTCGTTACCTTGCAGTTAGGCGCCAATCCGCGCGCTGAATTCACGATAATTAGGCTGTGATTGACGAAATGTTTTCGCGGGCCCGCGTTTATCGCCGCACCGAGCCAGAGACGTTCTCGGCATTCGGTGGCGTCTCCGTACTGGGACCGGCCTCGTCCGCTCCGATGTCGATCTTGCCGGTTGTGCGGGTCTGCCCGTCCAGGTTGGCAGATCCGAGCCCGAAAGCTGTCGTTCCCGCATCGATGGCCGGCGAACCGGGCTTCAGGTGGAAATCTCCAGTGGCAGGACTTGAAAGCAGGGGATCACGTCCAAGCAGGTTCCCGTTCGCTGCATCCGGAGCATGGCCGTCCGAAAGCACCGATGCCTCGCGTGGAGTGCCGTTGAAGGTGATATTGTTGTACCACTTCACATCCTCGTTCACGTAGCCGTTGGTACTGACGTCGTTAATGGCCCGGTTTCTGGAATCCGTTCGCGGATCCGCCACCGCAATATTGTTCACCCAGGTATTGTGGCTGCCCATGGCGTTGCTCAGTTCGCCTCGCCAGCTTCCTTTGTTGGCATTGTCATGGTTGTTGTGCCAGACGGTGTTGTTGCGCACCGTGACGAAGTCGCTCAGGAAGACGTGGATGCCTTTGCCGCCATTGCCGTAGGAGACATTGCCCTCGATCAGAGTGCCGTAGCGGTATTTGGTATCGTGAAAACCGTCGATGATGATACCGTTTCCATCGGTATGTTCCCAGTTGATGGCGGGTCCCTGCACGTTGTCGTAGGTAATGTTGTTCCTGACGACGTTGCGGAACTCGGCGTTGCCTGGGGCGAGGTCCATGTTCTGCCAGAGCGAAATGCCGCTGCACTGATAACCGTTCGTCGCAGTGTTGCCATAGACCCGGTTGTCCTCAATCGTCAGCCAATCCGATTTGGCGCTGGAAATGCCCGAGCCGCCGCTGTCATGGGCAATATTGTCCTTGATTGTGACATGGTGTGATCCTTCGATATCAATCGCATGTCCCCCGCCGCCAACGACGTCGAAGCCTTCGATCCTGATGTAGTTCGCTCGTACGTTCAGGGTGCTATAGGTGTCCGAAGCAGGCGGTCTGAGCAAAGCGCCGCCAGGCAATTCAGAGCGGATGGTGACGTAATTATCCGCCGTACCATTCTTCGTTATCGTGATCTGCTCGTGATAGGTTCCCGCCTTCACCACGATCTGATCGCCGGGCTTGAGCTGCGCCTGCATGGCGCGGCCGATCGTCTTCCATGGCGCTGACAGGTTGCCCTTGGCAATATCGCTTCCGTCGGTGGCAACGTAGTAGTCCGTCATCACGCTTCTCCTGTCCCTGTAGTCTGGTGATCCCTTGGGGTGCCGGTTGTGATGATCAATGGCCTTCGCCCTGCTGCTAGAGCAGAAGCGATCGACTGAGCCTATTGGATCCTTTGTAAGGTCGAGGCTTACATTTTAAAATCGTGGTATTTCATCAAGGATCTTGCGTATAATTCGGAGTCACGGAAGTTGTATTTTGCGTGACGTTTGGGTTTGACGTTGTTGATGGCGACGACGATGTCGGCATTGCGAGCGCTCCTGAGCTGCTGCAGGCAGAATTCGGCGGCTCTGCGGCTGGTTTTTGCCCATTGCACGACCATCAGCGTTCGCTCCGTCAGCGCCGTCAGATGCATCGTATCGGCCGAGGCCAGTACGGGGGCGCTGTCGAAGATGACGATCTGGCCTCTGTTGCGGGCCATCTCGATGATCTCGGCGACGTCGGTCATGCGCATGCGCCGCTGCAGGCGGGGATTGCCGGCCGGGATGAAGTCGATCCCGCTCGGATGGTGATGGACGACGTCCTCCAGGCCAGCCTGTCCACTCAGGAAGTCATTCAGCCCCTGCTTCAGGCCGGACCGGAACAGCGTATCGAGATGTCCGCGCCGGATATCGCTGTCGACAAGCAGCACCGGTGTTCCGTTGGCGGCAAGCTCGATTGCCAGCGATCCGGCCACCAGCGACTTGCCTTCGCCGCTATGGGCCGAGGTCACGGCGATGCTGTTCGGCAGCTTTCCGCCATTGGCCTGCTTGAGCGAGATCATCACGGTACGGATCGCTTCGTCGAACATGCCGATCTGCGTTTGCCCGAACAGCCGCGAGGGATCTCTGCGGTCCTTGCGTCGCAAGTGCGGGACGAAGCCGGCCGGCACGATGCGTGCCATTCCACTGATCTGGTCGAAGCTGCGCACCGTCCTGTCCATCATCTCGACCACGAAGGCGGCGGTCACCGCAACCGAGATCGAAGCGAAGAAGGCGCCGATCAGGTAGAACAGCCGGCTGCGCCCCTGCGGGGCAAGCGGTACCGCAGCCGGTGACAGGACTTCCAGTTCGGTGCCCGGCAGCATGGCCTGCCCGGCAAGGCCGCGGCGCTGCTCCTCAAGCTTGTCAAGCGCCGTCTGCTCCCTGTCGGCAATGCGCTGCAGCCGCCCGAGTTCGGTCTGCGCCAGCGACGAGCGGGAGCGTTGCTCATAGGCGGATGCCAGTGCCGATCGCACTGTACGGTCCTCGTCATCAAGGGTGCTCAGCTTGGCGCGCATGGACTGCAGGTACCGGTCGACCGCCGCGCCGAGATCGGTGCGAGACCTGTCGATCCTTGCGCGCAGGTCGACCACGGCGGCGGCATCGTTGCCATAGATATCGAGAAGGCGTGCGAGATCCTGCTGCTGGGCACGCAGGTCGCTTTGCATCGCGCCGATGCTGTCGGGGACGGCTTTGTTCTGGGCGGCAAGCGAAGGGTCGCGGGCCGCTTCCAGTGCGGCGATCGTATCCTGGATGTCGGTGCGGCTTTGTCCGATCTTCGTCTGCCGGTCGCTCAATTCGACGATCGCCTTGACCTGTTCGCTCTGCTCATCGCCGCTTTGAACGACGCCCGTCGTTTGCTGATAGGTGTCGGCCGCATCGCGGGCGGCCCTGGCGCGATCCTGCTGTTCGGCGATGCGCTGGCCGATCCATGCCTGCGCCGTGTCGAGGCTGCCGCGGATACTGTCCTTGCGCTCTTCGAGATAGATGCTGATGAGCCGGTTCGGGACGGCGGCCGCCAGTTCTGGATCGCCGGCCGTAAAGCCGATCTGGACGACATCGCTCTGGCCGTCGCGCCACACACTCAGCGCCTTGTAATAGGCCTGGATGATCGGCTCGATACTGTCTCCCGATGGCTGTGACGGCTTGTCGCTGCTCACCAGCAGGCCACGCAAGGTTGCCCTGATCTCGTCGAGGGCGGAGGCCTGGCGCAGGGCTGGGTTGAACTCCGGCCGCTCGTCGAGCCGCAAGTCGCGGATGATGCGCTCCGTCACGCTTCTGGACAGGAGCCGCTCGGTCTCGGATGTGACGTTCACCGGCGCATTGTTGCCGGCATCGCCGGTGCTGAGCGCAGTTGCCAGGGGCTTGTGGATCATCAGCCGGGATGCGGCGTGATAGCTCGGATTCAAGCCCGAGATCAGCACGATCGACGCCGCCATCAGCACCATCATCACCGCAACGATCATAACAAGCCGCCGACGGATCAGGCGTAACCCGGAGGTCAGGTCGAACTCTTCCGATTTCATTTCCGCCTGAAACCGGGGCTCATAATGGACGGCCGGGAGCGGAACGTTGCGGTCTGGCGGAAAAGTTGAAATTGTCATTGTGCGCTAACCTTTGCTTGAGGTTGCGCGGAGATGGTTTCGTAGAGGTTTTCCATCGACCGCATATACGCCTTCATACTGAAATGGTTGAGATAATGAGCGCGCGCCCCAGCTGCGAGGCGGCTGCGGATGTCTGGATCGGTAATCAGTTTGGCCAGCGCTGCGGCCAAGGCGTCTTTGTCTCCGACAGGGACGAAGACACCGGTTTCGCCGTCGGAAATGACCTCCTCATGCGCTCCGACACGGGTTGTGACAACAGCAAGTCCGTGGGAAAGCCCTTCGAGCACGGCCATTGCGAGGCCTTCGGCATGTGAGGGCAGGACCAAGATATCAGCGCGCGCGCAGAGTGCTCGTGTCTCGTCGGCGCTAAGCCATCCCGGCATGTCCACCAGGCCCGAAAGGCCCATGTCTGCAGCCTGACGGCGATAATGCTCGACAGGCCCGTCACCTGCCAGTACGGCCCGCCACCGAAGCTCTTTCATGACAGGATGGCTGAGGGCGAGCAGAAGTTCCGGAACGCCTTTGCGTTCGCTCAGCCGACCTAGGAACACGATCAACGGCGGCTCGCCCGCACGAACATTGTGTGCCCCGGGATCGGGGACACAATTGTGAGCGGTCACAAGGCGATGTTCGTCCACGCCCAGAAGTGTGGCGAGCGTCACGCGATCCCGCTGGCCCAGCGCCACGACACAATCAGCACGTTGAAACATGCGGCGTATGAGCGATTGCTGACGCGGCGAGCGTGCAGCAAAGTCGGTGGCATAGTCGTAGTCGTGCAGGTGCAATATGTGAAAGCACCCCAGCAAATGGGCAGCCTCGGTCAGGATCAGCTTTCTCGAGGTGCTGCCGCGGCCTGCGACATGGATATGGTGAATGCGTGTCGGATCGAGGATTCGATCCTTCGCCATCGTCAGGATGGCGCCTAGCAGGCGCAGAGACGACGTCGCAGCGGACCATCGGAGGCCCCTGGTGTCAGTGACGGCGTGTTCGCTCCCGCCTTCTTTAGCGGTGCCGGTTATATAACCTACCAGCCTGCCGATGCCGCCGCCGTTCTCGCAGCCACCTGGTACATAGTGGCGGACGCTTGCCCTCTTCCGCATCGCCATCTGGGGATCATCCGCGAGTACCTTCATCAGCATGATCCGACCACCTCGCGATAAAGGGCTGCGGCGTGGGCGCCGACCTGTTCCGGCGAATTCGGTCCTGTTGCCCATGCGAGCGCGTTGGCGCCGAGATTGTTTCTAAGCTCGCTATTGTCAGCCAATGTCCGGATGGCTTTTGCGAGCTCTGCCGCGTCCCCTGGTGGAACCACCATTCCCAGTCCGTTGGGCTGAACGGTCGTTCGCAATTCGCCCACGTCGGTCACGATCACGGGCTTGCCGAACGCTGCAGCAAGGTTGAGCACGCCGCTTTGGGAGGCTTCGGTATAGGGGAGGACGACAATATCGGTATCCAGGAAAAGCTGGGCGACTTCTGCGTCCTCGATAAAACGATTGCGAATATCGTAGCGGCCGGCCTCTCCCATCAGCGACCGGAAGATCCATGGGTCGTCGCCCCGGCCTGCGACCGTAACATGCAGATTGAGGAGCGCATTTTTGAGCATGGCCTCGGCGCGGATCAGATGCTCCAGGCCCTTGTAAGCGAAAATCCGTCCAAAGAGCAGGACGCGGATAGTTCCGTCGGCGGGACTCCTCGTCATCTTCTGCCGCCGAGCGAGGTCGGCATAGCGATGGATGGCAGGATGCGACAGGACGTGGACGTGGTCCGGGGCTTTCGAATATCGATCGAGGACCATCCGCTTCAGCCCTTCGCCGTGCACGACGACATGCCCCGACTGCTTTACCATCAATTCGGGAGCCCAGCCGGGCAGGGTGCGGGTATCGGAATCGCCTGGATGCACCTTCACATCATGGACGGTGGTCACGAGCGGGATCGGGCGCCAGAACGGCGCGGCAAAGTTCAGCCACAGCGTGGAATTGCTCAGGAGATGAATGAGGTTTGGTTTCTCCTGCCGGATGAGACGTGTGAGGTGATGCAGGAACCACGGATTGGCAAGCGAGCGATGCCGTGGCCAGTCCAGAAGGTGAAGATCGACGGCAGGATCAAACCACGAAGCAAGATGTGCGTAGCGCCGGCGCGGGACGCCAAGGACGACCGGCATGTGCCGTGCGACGCCGCTCGCGAATGATATGGTGTAGTCTTCCAACTCGGAAACCAGCAGCAACGCCTTCATTCCGCTGCCTCCGATAAGCTCAAGTCCCGGCCGGAACGAGGAAGATGATAGGCGCCACGCAACGCGTCGCGCGTCCGCCGCAACAGGTTCGGTTCTCCGGCGAAAAATAACCCTTCGACAGCAAGCCTGAGCCGGGTGCGCGCATTGACGCCATCCAGAACCGCAGCCGCCATCTGATAGGGATAGTGATCCGCCAGACTGAGCCTCGCCGGCAGATCATGGAATGAGAGAAATCGGTTTGTCGCTTCGACACTCCGTTGCCAATGCGCCATTCGCCGCTTCAGCATGGAGGCATCATCGATCGGCCGGTACCAGTTGTTGTTGTGAATTCTGTAGAACCCAAGTGACTCCGGCAAGGCAGCCACGTCGCCCAGAAATGGATAGATACCCGTAAGCCATGCATCGGCGGATATGCTGAACTGTTCGGGAATAGGCCCTGCGGCATCCCATGTGCTGCGTCGTACGGAGATGGCCGATGTCATCGGGAAGGGCCACCAGCCGGCCGATTTGGTCAGCTGTGGCGACAAGTCTCCCGAACACAGGGTTCGTGGGATCGGTTTGAGGGTTGGTGAGCCATCAGTCGAAGTCGGCTGAAGCCGGTGATAGACAAGCGATACCTCGGGATGCGAGCGAAAAGCCGCTACCGTCGCGGCCAGCTTGCCCGGCGCCCACCAGTCATCAGCGTCCAGAAAACAGAGAATGCCGCCGCTGCTGAGTTTCACGGCAGTGTTGATCGCTGCAGCCTGTCCCGAGTTCTCCTGAAAGATCACCTTCACCCGGCTGTCATAGTCTTCCAGAACGGAACGCGACTCGTCACTGGACCCATCGTCGACGACGATTATCTCGACGTCGGCAATCTCCTGGCTCAGGACGCTGTCGATCGCCTGTCCGACGAAGCGGCCGTAATTGTAATTGTTGATAAGAACGCTGATGCCCGGCCGCTCCATGACACCCTCTCAAGCCGCTTGCGGTACTGCACCGCGATGCAGCAACGTGACTACGATCGAGTCCGATAAGATCTCCCGTGGAGCCAAAGGGGTCACCGCCAACGATGTCGGGGCGAGTAACGCTTCCATCTCATAATATGCAGAACCAGGACCAGAACGCGAAACCATAGGAATCCCAACCCTCTAAGCGTCAACTACGAACAATCAGCCTGCGCCGGAATCATTGCCTTATGTCACCAGATGCTACCGCCCAGCCATGGCCTTTGCGCTATGCATTCCTTTCCAAGCTACCGGTGATTGGACACGCGTAACATCTGCTCTTATTGGCAATCCCCTATCCCTTGGCCGTCAACCTTTGAGGGAGGGGGCCGCCGAAGACGTAGGCGTGCCGGGGTCCCTGGGTAGTGGGTGCATGCTTTAGGTGTAGATGCCGCCACCATCGGGGTTAGTTCGTCGCGGATGTGGTCGGGCTATGGCAAGGCTGTTTCGATTTCGCCGGCCCATGTTGCCGTCGGCGGCAACAACATCAAGATTGCGGTGACGCTAATCGAGAACGCCGCGCCGTTCGCCACCGACAGCGGTTCACCATGACGGGTATGATCCTGCGCACCGTTTTGATGGTGCGCAGTCATAGGTCTGCGGAAATTGAGGTCAGTGCCTGGCGGCCCGTGCGGTTAGACAGGCGCCCCGATAATCGGTGGAACAATGTTGTTGGCGGCGAGCCGTGCCTGTACGTCCACACTGAGCGTTCCGCGAACACCGGGATGGCGATGGCGGCCTTCCTCGGCATAGGAGTAGGTTTCCGCATCCGACGGACCGAACGTCATGAAAACCGCGACACGATCAGGCGTTCTGCCGAGCCGTCGAATGAATGCTCGCGTCACGGTGAATGCCTTCTGAACATCCAGGCGGAGCAGTGGACTGATCCGCTCGAAGAACCTGCGCAGGCTCTTGTCGATCAATGTCGGCATCTGTCCAGCATGTTCGATGCGCACGTCGAAGATGATCGCATCGCCCGCTCGCACGCCGAGCCCCTTTGCTGGCAGGCTCTGGACCAAACCCTTGAGGTGGGATCTTGGCCGTACCTTCAGCGTGGCGTTCGAGTTCTCGTCCTGGTCCTGCAGATAGAATGCGATCTTGTAGACCCTGAAGCTCTCGTCCGAGAAAATACTTCCGTCAACGCAGCGAGGATGGTGAGGGACGTCGTTGTGCCACGACGATGTAGTGTTGATCATGAGATCGCATTCGCCTGTAAGAACGACATCGAGCGGTCGCGTAATTTCCTTGAGGCGATTGAGGATTGCATCGGAAGTCATAAACCTGGCGATTTCATCGACGACATACATGGCGTGAAGTTGGAATTTGCCGCCATACAGATATTTGCCGCCGGATCTTAGATACTGTTTGGCAACCTGCCGTAATCTTCCCACCTGCTCAGGCGTCAGGACATTTCTGATGACGATATAGCCATCGGACGCCAAATCGTTCTGCAGCTGGCTGGTCGTGTTGGGGACCTTTGTAGGCCCTTCGGCGGGCATCGGTAATTCGTTTATTGAATTCACCCCTATTGAATTCATCATTGTCGCTCTCCCGACTTTGTCGCGCTCAAACCTCCCCAGCTTTGGCCGCGCTAAAGCGACTGTCTTCCGCGGTTCCGCGAAGGTCAAACCGCTCTTTTCGGGGTAACGCTTATCAAAAAGAGCAATCAAGCGTACCCCAGGGATACTGCCTTACTTCGAATATTGTAATTTATTTCTATGCGGGGCCAGAAATGTGAAGTCTTTCTACGTCCAATAGCTGGATCTGAAAGTATGGAGGCCGCGAGCTTGCCAGCATATTCTGACTACAGTTTCAGTTGGCAAAAGCGTAGGTCATGAGAAATTCACCGGCAGACAGAAACCAACCTTCGGTCCGTGATGTAAAGAGTTCCCTGAAGTGGACGAATGTCCTTGGTGTTCGAGTTTCCGCGGTCAATCTCAAGAGCGCGACCGGACTTATCCAAAACGCAATTGAAGACGGCAGGAAGGAATATGTATGCGTTCGCGACGCACACGGTGTCGTGCGTTGTCAAAAGGATCCCGAGCTTCGGTCCATTCATAACCGGGCATTCCTCGTAACCCCTGACGGCATGCCGTTGGTATGGGCACTGAAACATGCTGGTCATGTTGAAAGTGACAGGGTCTACGGACCGGATCTCATGCTGTCCGTTTTCGATGCCGGCAGCTCCAAAGGTTTGCGCCACTTCCTTTACGGTGCAACAGCCGAAACGCTTGAACAGCTGCAGGCGCGACTTCTCGCAAAATTTCCGCAAGCACGGATCGTTGGCTCCTACGCACCGCCTTTCCGCCAGCTGTCGATGCAAGAGGAGGCGGATATTGCCGACCGGCTCAATCGATCGGACGCCGATATCATCTGGGTAGGGCTGAGCAGTCCCAAGCAGGAGCTTTGGATGGCCCGCATGCGCGACCGTCTGGAGGCGCCGATGCTGATCGGTGTCGGCGCTGCCTTCGATTTCCACGCCGGCCTCAAGCGGCAGGCTCCAAGGGTCATTCAAAGAAGCGGCTTCGAATGGGCGTTTCGCCTCCTATGCGAGCCGCGACGGCTGTGGCGGCGCTACGCGCTCGTCGTGCCGACCTTCATCTCACTGACTGCCTTCCAGAGACTGGGCCTTCGGAAGTTCCCGATCGAAGACGCGGTTTCTGGATCGGGTGCGTCGGGACAAAGGCCGTAGAGGAGTAAAACATCATGTCCTCATTTGCGCCGTCAGCGATGACATCGGGTCCATCGAAGGCATCCGCCACAAATGACATGGCGTCGCGGGCAATTCCGACGGGTTCCGTGCCGCCGGTAGCAGCCAGGACCGCCGATCCTTCGGGACAGTCATGGCTGAATTCGCCCATTGCACGCCGGCTTCCTCGGCTTGCAACCTTGTCATTCCTCGTTGCGGGCGACATTGCAAGCTATCTGGTCGCTTACCTCGCTCTCCTGTCCTTTCTTCCTGGTGGCTCGGCGGGCACGGTGATGGAGCGTGCCTTCTGCCTCGCAGCGCTGGCGTCGATCGTTCTCTATGCATCGGCCGGCCTCTATCCCGGATATCGGCTGCACGACCACGAACATCTGCGGCGGCGCACGATAGCGGCCCTCAAGGTGGCTGCCCTTACGGCATTCGGAGCAATCATCCTGCCTGATGGGGGCGGGCTGCTGCTGGCCATCATTGGCTTTCTCGCCCTCGCGCTGATTGTCCAGCCATTCATGCATTGGTTCGCACGAAGCCTGTGCTGGAGACTCGGAATTTGGGGGGAGCGCGCGGTGATCATAGGGGGGCGCAACCTCATCCCCGCGCTCATGGCGCATTTCCAGGACCATTGGCAGTATGGCATCAAGCCGGAGTACCTGTCCTCCGAGGCGTCGGAAACATCGCCTGATGGTGGTCCGTCCATTGCGCTGATTGCAGGGGACACTGGCTCGCTTGCGATCGACCTGACCGCCATGCGCCGGAAGTTCGCCGAAGTCATCCTCCTGTCCGATACGCCGAGCCTCAAGGTCAGCGGCTTGCGACCTGCGGATGTCGGCGGAGAGATCGGCATTCGCCTCACGGCAGCTGGGAGTTCGGTCAACTCGGACCTCGTTCGGCGGATTCTCGACCTCGCCATCGCCGTCCCGGCAACGATCGTGGTTTCGCCTTTCATCGCGATTGCGGCGGCCGCAATCTACGCCATCGACCCCGGGCCGGTCTTCTTCCGGCATACCAGGGAAGGGTTGTCCGGTAAGCCTGTGCACGTTCTGAAACTGAGGACGATGTATCAGGATGCGGAGCAGCGTCTCGAAGCATTGTTCCGCGAGAACCCTGCTATGCGGGCCGAGTGGTTGAGCCATTTCAAGCTCAAGGATGATCCACGCGTCCTGCCGGTTGTCGGACATCTCCTGCGCTCTTCGAGCTTCGACGAGCTCCCGCAGTTGGCGAACATCATTGCAGGTGAGATGGCCATCGTCGGACCGCGTCCTTTCCCGGAATATCATCTCCTGGCCATGGACGGTGAATTTAGAGACAAACGCCGTTCCGTAACGCCGGGGCTCACGGGCCTCTGGCAGATATCCGAACGAAGCAATGCGGATATCGAGCTGCAGCAGCAACTCGACGAGTTCTACATCGACAACCGGTCCCTGTGGTTCGATTGCCAAATTCTTCTCAGCACAATTCCTGCGGTCTTCAAGCGCAGGGGAGCCTACTGACGATCCTCGCTTCTGCGGGGCAACCATCAACAACGGAGCACACCAATGCACGGACAAAAGCGAATTATGGTAACCGGCGGCACCGGCTTTCTGGGATCATTCCTGTGCGAAAGACTGTTGCGGGAAGGCAATGATGTTCTCGCCGTGGACAACTACTACACCGGATCGCGCGATAACGTGCTGCACCTTCTCGACGACCCGAGGTTCGAGATCCTTCGCCACGATATTACCTTCCCGCTGTATGTAGAGGTCGACGAGATCTACAACCTCGCTTGTCCGGCATCTCCGGTCCACTATCAGGTCGATCCCGTTCAGACAGTCAAAACCAATGTGCACGGGGCCATCAATATGCTCGGCCTCGCCAAACGCACCAAGGCGAAGATCTTCCAGGCTTCCACAAGCGAAGTCTACGGCGATCCGGCAGTTCACCCTCAGCCCGAGGAGTATCGAGGCAGCGTCAATCCCATAGGGCCGCGGGCATGCTATGACGAGGGCAAGCGGTGTGCCGAAACATTGTTCTTCGACTACCATCGACAATACGGCGTGGAAATCCGGGTGGCGCGAATCTTCAATACCTACGGGCCGCGCATGCAGACCAATGACGGCCGCGTCGTCTCCAACTTCATCGTCCAGGCGCTTCAAAACGAGCCGATCACCATCTTTGGCAACGGCACACAAACGCGCTCGTTCTGCTACGTCGACGATTTGATCGAAGGCTTCATTCGTCTGATGGGCGCTCCGAATGGCGTTACCGGACCTATCAACCTCGGCAATCCCGGGGAATTCACGGTGCGGGAACTGGCGGAAATGGTGATCGAGATGACAGGTTCGAAATCAAGCATCGTTTACAAGCCGCTGCCAGTCGACGATCCGACGCAACGCAAGCCGGACATCAGTCGTGCAAAGCAGGACCTGGGCTGGCAGCCGACGGTGAACCTGCATGAAGGTCTTGAGAAGACGATCGCCTATTTCGAGTGGAAGCTCTCTGGCGGAACCAGGAGCATGCCTGGCGTCCGGACACCGCAACCGGCTTACACCCATCTGCCCACCCCGGCCGTCGGCATTCCCGTTCAGGAAGCCGCATCGATCGGGACGTGAATAGCAACGTCGATCATAAGGCGAAGCGCGTTTTGGATGGGATGGTGCCGGAAACATGAATGTGCATAGCATACCAACGGGAGCCCCTGTGGGCGCAATACAGCGGTTAGGGCCAATCGTCTTTGCAGTCGACGCAGCCTATGCCGTTCCCTTGGCGACCGCTCTCAGATCGGTCGCCGAGAATAACAGAAGCGCATGGCCCCTGGATATCCATGTCATTCATGAGGGAATAGGCGAGGAAACCAAGCGGAGGATACTCGATTCTCTGCCGGCAAATTCGACAGTCATCCAATGGCATCCCATCGGCACCCTGTCTTTCGCAAGCGGATTTTCGACGCGACCGGGCGTCTCGAAGATGACCTTTGCGAGGATCCTTCTGCCGCAGTTCCTTCCCGAGACCTGCAATCGGGCTTTGTATCTGGATGGCGACATCCTTGTGCTGGATGCGCTCGAACAGCTCTGGAATATCGATCTGGGTGAGGCCGTGATTGGCGCCGTGCCGGATTATTGGCTGGATAATGTGGTGAGCATCGGACCGGGTGGCACAGGCGGGCCTCGGGTCGAACGCTATTTCAACGCCGGCATCCTCCTTATCGACCTCGCAAAATGGCGGGCGGAGGGAATATCGGAGCGATCACTGGATTATCTCGATCGTTTTCCGACCACGGAATATTCGGATCAGGACGCCCTCAACGTCGCCTGTGCGGGAAAGTGGAAAGTCCTGGATCGCGCCTGGAATTTTCAGTTCGAGCCCACCCAGGTCATCGCCCGTATCGCGCTCGAACAGAAACTCGCGATCGTTCATTTCGTGACCAACGTGAAGCCCTGGAAATCAGGAAGCCTAAGTCCGAACGTTGCATTTTACGATACGTTTCGATCCCGGACCCGTTTCGCGCTCACGCATCGGGAACGCGTTCAGAGCAGCTTGAAGCGTGCAGGCTCCCGGCTCCTTGCCCGATCCGCCTTGTTGAGAGCTGTGTGGGCCTACACGAAATCGGCGATGCTAGCTCGCAGTTCTACCCTGGCGCGAGTCAATCGAGGAGCGAAGCATACGTAAGAGTGAGACGACGCCGAATTCGGGTTCCATGAAATGCCCCGAACGAAACAATTGCCTGCGGAGGAACAAGTTTGCAACGTGTTGATGTCGTAATTCCCTGTTACAACTACGCTCATTTCCTGCAGGAATGTGTTGAAAGCGTTCTTTCACAGGCTGGCGTCGATGTGCGCGTGCTCATCCTCGACGATTGCTCGCCAGACAATACCCCGGAAGTCGGAATGGCCCTGGCATCCCGGGACAAACGGGTGACCTATCGGCGGCATGCAGTAAACAAACGCCACATCGCAACCTATAACGAAGGCATCGACTGGGCGGGCGGCGACTTGTTCCTGCTTCTCTCGGCAGATGATTATCTCTTGCCAGGGGCTCTGGCACGCGCGTCGGAGCTTATGAGCAATCAGCCTCATGTAGGATTCACGTTCGGGAACGCGCTGATAGCCGAGCCAGATGGCATCATAACCAAGCGCGTCGATCCTCTCGGCGGCAACAATATGCCCACCGTGCAGGTCATGTCCGGTCCGCAATTCATGCGGTTGAGTGGAGCAAACAACCTGGTTCCAACGCCGACGGCCGTCGTGAGAACGGCGTTGCAAAAGCAGGTTGGCGGTTATCATAAGGAACTGCCGCATACTGGCGATATGGAGATGTGGCTGCGGCTCGCATCACATGCCGAGGTCGGTTATATTAACGATGATCAAGCAGTATATCGCAGACATGCTTCGAATATGTCGCTGCAATACTATGGGCAAAGTATTCTTCCCGACCTCCGCCAAAGAAAACAGGCCTTCGATATTCTGTTCCGCCAAGGCGCGGACAGTCTCAGGAAAGATGAGAAACTAAGGCGCTTTCTCGCCAGAGATCTCGGAAAAGAGGCGCTTCGACTGGCCGGCATGGCATTCAATAATTTCGATGTCACCACAGCCGCGGCCATTCAGCGCTTTGCTTTGGAGGTCTCTCCCGAAGTGCGAAATTCATTGCCCTGGATCAAATTGGTCTGCAAACAGACCATCGGGCCTAAATACTGGTATGCATTGAATTCCATCGGGCGACGCGTCGCAGGATAACGGGGCAGATCTGACCGGTTCAGAGCCAGTCCACCTCTGCACGATAGATGACGGCAGCCACTGGCTGATCACCTCATTGCTGATATGCCATGGCGCGCAGGAATGTGCTGCAGCTCGCCGACATTTGACAACTGCGAACGCGCTACGATGGCTCCAGGTATTCGGGGGGAGCGCCGTAGTTCCGAGGTGCTACAGCATCAAACAATTTCCCCGGAGGCGCATTTGGTCACGCCTCCGGGGACAATTTTGAACGACAATGTGCCGTCACATGTTCAAAGCTTTACGCAGATCACAGCGTCAGCAGAGCGTCTTGTTCGCACTCGCGCCGGAAATACCATTCTGAAACAGGTCGTTGAGCTTGAACACAACTTCCGTTCTGTTCGTTGCTTTGACCTTTTTCATGATATTGCGAACATGGACTTTCACGGTGCTTTCTCGAAGATTGAGCTCGTAAGCGATGATTTTGTTCGCCTTTCCGCGCCGGAGCGCCTCCACAACTTCGGCCTGACGATCCGTGAAAATACCGGCCAACGGACGAGCGGTAGCGTTTCCGGATTCCAGCAAGTGACGCATGGCGAACAGTGTGCTGGCAGGAACAAAGACGCCACCCGCTACAGACAGCGCGATCAGTTCCATGCAGACGCTGATGCTGACCGAGGCGGGTATGTAACCCTTGGCCCCGTATTCGATCGCCCTTACGATTTGGCCGAAATCGTCGCTATCAGCCAGTATGATCACTGGTATCGCTCCGAACTCCGAAGCAAGGCTCCTGATTTGGCCCGAAACGGCGGGATCATCGATCTTCTTGCCGCCAATGTTCAGGAGAATTGCCGAAAGCGGCGGATATTCGTCGCATTTCTGCTTCCACTCCTCAACACTTCCGAAAGCCAGGATAAGCAGGTCCGTCTTGTAGGCAGCCATGCATTGCGCGAGGCATTGCCGATCAAGTTCGCGGTTGTCGAGGATCACCAAAGAATGCTTTGGTCTCGACTGTAAGCTCATTCCGGTTGAATTATTCTCTATCTTAAGTGGAAGAGCTACGTTTTCCTGCCTAAGGTCTAAATTTGGCACAAGCGCTGAATTCACTTCTTCATCCTCCCCAGCCGAGTTTCCCTACGCCCCAACAAAACCGAACACTCAAGCCCTTCAGATGTAAGGGTTTGGCAGCACTAAAGTAGGAACTAAATACCACAGTTTCTGTTATCTTAAACTAGCTAATATAGGCTAATGGGGCAGATTAGTTCCATCGTAAGGTGTAAAGAAGACGTAATTCTTGGTATAAACTTATACGATACTCCGCGGTTCGCGGATTGGTTGATTGCGTTGCTCCATGGTTACGAACCGAACCGCTAAACGTATGAAAATAATGCCCGCCTCCGGCGTATGACGGAAGCGCCTCCAGGCTTGCTCCATCACCAATGTTGATCGTTGACTATGAACTTGGGCGTACATCGTCCTAGGTAGATACGTCTTTAGGTGAATAAGCTTAGACGTTTTGTTTCTTTACTCCGATGATGAAAACAATTCTCTTTGAATAGAATGAAATATTTGCTTCTTCGAAATGAAACCTTGGGCGCAATCACCTGATTGACGGTTTCATCTAGAAATCAGGGTTTGTGTGAAGAGTAAGGGGTGCATGCGTATGATTGCATCAGACGTAAGGCTGGATGATAGCAGTATCATCCATCATCGAGATCTCGTGAATCTCTATGGCTGCACGATCGGCGCGAGAACGCGCATCGGCACGTTCGTCGAAATCCAAAAAAACGTCATTGTCGGAAAAGACTGCAAGATCTCCAGCCATTCCTTCATCTGCGAAGGCGTGACGCTGGAAGACGGTGTTTTCATCGGCCATGGGGTCATGTTCACCAATGACACGTACCCGCGCGCCGTTAATGCGGATGGCAGTCTGCAGACCGATACGGACTGGGTCGTCATCCCCACACTGGTCAAGCGTCATGCGTCGATCGGCAGCAATGCCACCATCCTGCCTGGCGTAACCATCGGAGAGGCCGCGCAGGTCGGTGCCGGGGCGGTTGTAACGAAGGATGTGCCTGACGGCGCCATTGTCGCGGGCGTTCCGGCCAGGATCACCGGTCACGTTCATGACCGGTCAGTTAACATGCAAGCGTTGGGAGGAATGCGATGATCGGCATTGCTGTTGTTGGATATGGGTATTGGGGCCCGAACCTGGTTCGTAACATCTCAGAAGCGGCAGGCGCCCAGCTTATTTCAGTCTGTGATCTCAATGTCGAACGGTTGGCGGCAGTTAAAAGCCGGTACCCGGCAGTGACGATCACTGACAATTTCGAAGAAGTCCTGCGCGACCCAAGAGTGGATGCAATCGCGATTGCGACGCCGGTCTTCACCCATTTCAAGCTCGCAATGCAGGCTATGATGGCCGGAAAGCATGTCTTCGTCGAGAAGCCGATGGCATCGACGGCGGAGGAAGCCTCCCGGATGGTCGAGGAAGCCGCGCGCCGGCGGCTGGTGCTGGCCGTGGATCACACCTTCGTTCACACTGGCGCCGTCCGCAAGATGCGCGAGCTGGTCGAGAACGGTCTGGGCGACATGTATTATTATGACTCCGTCCGGGTCAACCTGGGGCTCTTCCAGCACGATGTGAGCGTCATCTGGGATCTTGCGGTGCACGATCTGTCCATCCTGGACCATGTGGTGCAGGAAAGGCCGGTGGCCGTTTCTGCGACCGGCATGAGCCATGTGCTCGGAGAGCCGGAGAACATTGCGTATCTGACGCTGTTCTTCGAGAGCAAGCTCATCGCCCATATCCACGTCAACTGGCTGGCGCCCGTCAAGGTACGGCGCACGCTGATCGGTGGCAGCAATCAGATGGTCGTCTACGACGATCTGGAGCCCAGTGAAAAGATCAAGGTTTACGACAAGGGCATTACGCTGAATCCCAATTCTCAGGCCTATGGCGAGAAGGTGCATCAGATGATGGTCGGCTACCGCAGCGGCGACATGTGGGCACCGAAGCTCGATATGACCGAAGCATTGAAGCGCGAACTGGATCAGTTCGTCGAGTGCATCGAGCAAAACTCGCGACCGATCACGGACGGCCAGGCCGGGCTGCGTGTGGTTCGCATCCTTGAAGCCGCAAGCCGGTCGCTCGCCCAGCGCGGTCGTATCATAGAGCTCGAAGAGGCGAGGCGAATTGCATGATCCCCTTTCTGGACCTCAAAGCGCAATACCAGTCGATTAAAAGCGAAATCGACGCCGCCGTGCTCGGTGTACTGGCGTCAGGGCAATACATACTGGGAGAGGAAGTCGTCCGTCTCGAGCAGGAGTTCGCCGATTTTTGCAACGTCAAGCATGCGATCGCTGTCAATACCGGGACGAGTGCGCTGCATCTGTCCCTCCTTGCGGCGGGCGTCGGACCGGGTGATGAAGTCATTACCGTGCCATTCACCTTCGTCGCGACGGTATCGGCGATCTGCTATGCAGGTGCGCGTCCAGTCTTCGTCGATGTGGAGCCCACGACGCTCACGATGGATGCGGCCCAGCTCGAGGCAAAGATTACGTCCCGGACCAAGGCCATTATTCCCGTCCACCTTTACGGCCAGATGGCCGATATGGACGCGATCAAGGCGATAGCCGACCACTACCGGATACCGATCATCGAAGACGCCTGCCAGGCGCATGGTGCTCGCTACAAGGGCGCGCGAGCCGGCAGCATCGGCACATCCGGCTGCTTCAGCTTCTATCCGGGCAAGAACCTCGGTGCTTGCGGCGAGGGAGGTATCGTCGTCACGAACAGCGACGATCAGGCCAAGACGATGCGCATGTTGCGCGACTGGGGTCAGGAGCAGCGCTATCATCATCTGCTGAAGGGTTTCAACTACCGCATGGACGCCATCCAGGGCGCCATCCTGCGAATCAAACTGCGGCATCTCGAAACCTGGACCGAAGCACGCCGCACACATGGTCGCCGCTACTCCTCGCTGCTTGCGCGAGCCAAACATTTGAATACGCCGATCGAGGCAGCGGAGCGGCGCCACGTCTACCATGTCTATGCCATCCGAAGCAGCGATCGCGATGTGCTTCAGCGCACGCTCACTGCGGAAGGCATTCAGTCCGGGCTGCATTATCCGATCCCTGTTCATCTGCAAAAGGCCCACGCCGATCTCGGCCACCAGGCTGGCGATTTCCCGGTCTCGGAGGCCGCGGCACGGGAGGTCCTCTCGCTGCCGATCTATCCCGAGATGCCCGCTTGGCATGTCGACCAGGTGGCCGCCGCGCTGGAGTATGCTTATGTCAGCTAGTCGTGCGGGCGAGGCCAGGGTCGTGCAGGCGGTCCATGGCCGGCATGAAAGGCCGGCGGATCCTGCCCATCACGCCGGGTTGGCCGAAGAGCTCAGGCAATCATACGGGCGCGCCGGTCTGATCGAGCTCTATGGTCGCTTCGCGAGCGGCGACGGTGTCGTCGATACCCTGATGCGGAAGGCCATCTGGCAAGCCATTGCGCGCAGCTGCGGCACAGGGTTGCAGGTTGCGGGCGGGGCCGGTTTCAAACATCCGGAAACGTTCGAAATCGGCAACGGCGTCTTCATCGGCGCCCAGGCCTATATCCAGGGTCGCTTCGACGGCACGTGCGTGATCGGCGACAATGTGTGGATCGGCCCGATGGTCTATTTCGACGCGCGAGACCTGGTGATCGAAGATTGTGTCGGCTGGGGTCCGGGTGCCAAGGTGCTTGGCTCGGCGCACACGGCACTCCCGGTTGATGTGCCGATCATCCGTACGGATCTCGAAATCAAACCGGTCCGCATCGGCGCATGGGCCGATATCGGAACGAACGCGACCATTCTTCCCGGCGTGACCATCGGGAAGGGGGCGATCGTCGGAGCAGGTGCAGTCGTCGTCTCCGATGTCGAGCCATTCTCAGTCGTCGCCGGGGTGCCGGCGAAGTTCATACGCTGGCGCACGGAAGCCGATCCTGTGCTGGATATATCGCGTGGAGGAAAATCGTGAGAAATCAACGGGTGCTCATTACCGGTGGAGCGGGCCTGATCGGGTCGCATATTGCCGATCTCGTCGCATTGGAAAAACCGCGTGAGATCATCATTCTCGACAACTTCGTGCGCGGACGCCGGGACAATCTCAGCACGGCAATAGCCGGCGGGGCGGTTAACATCATCGAGGGAGATATCCGCGACAGAGCGCTGCTCGCAAAAACCTTCGAGGGCGTCGACATCGTTTTTCATCAGGCGGCCATCCGCATCACGCAATGCGCGGAAGATCCCCGGCTCGCCTTCGATGTTCTGGCGGAGGGCACGTTCAATGTCCTGGAGGCCGCCGTCAAGGCAGGCGTGTCGAAGGTCGTCGCTGCCTCCTCGGCCTCGGTGCTTGGTTTAGCGGAGAGCTTTCCGACCACTGAAGCGCACCATCCTTATAACAACCGGACGATCTACGGTGCGGCCAAGACGTTCAACGAGGGGCTGCTTCGCAGCTTCGCGGAGATGTATGGCCTGCGCTACGTGGCGCTGCGTTATTTTAACGTCTACGGGCCGCGAATGGACGTTTATGGTGCCTATACAGAGGTGTTGATCCGCTGGATGGAACGCCTCGCGGCTGGAATGCCGCCTCTCGTTTATGGAGACGGTAGCCAGACTATGGACTTCGTCGATGCACGCGACATCGCCCGGGCAAACCTGCTGGCTGCGAAGAGCGATGTTACGGATGAAGTATTCAATGTCGCTAGCGGCCGGGAAATAAGCCTTCTGGAACTCGCGCAGATGCTGAGCAGCATCATGGGAGTTTCGCTCGAACCGCAGCATAAAGAGGCACGTGCGGTCAACGGTGTAACCCGCCGTCTTGCAGACATCAGCAAGGCCGAGAAGCTTCTGGGCTTCAAAGCTGAAATATCAATGGAGCAAGGGCTTCGCGACCTTGTCGCCTGGTGGCAGCTGAAGACTGCTGGAGCAGGAGGTCAAGCTGCATGAGCCCGTCGCCATATACAATTCCGGTCGCCAAGCCCGTTCTTGGGGAGGAGGAGGCCGAGGCTGCGCGCCGCGTGATACTGTCAGGATGGGTGACGCAGGGGCCGGAAGTCGCGGCTTTCGAAAGTGAATTTGCCGCCTTTGTCGGCGCCGCGCATGCCTGCGCTGTTTCCAACTGCACGACTGCGCTGCATCTCGCCTTGAAGGCGGTGGGTGTCAATGCTGGCGATGAAGTCATCACGGTCAGCCATTCGTTCATCGCCACCGCGAATGCCGTTCGATACTGTGATGGAGTGCCTGTTTTCGTCGATATCGAAGCGGATGGCTACAATATCGATGCCAGCCTGATCGAAGGGGCAATCACACCCCGCACCAAAGCAATTCTCTGCGTGCATCAGCTCGGCATGCCTTGTGATCTGCGCTCGATCGTGGAGATCGGCAAGCGTCATCAGATACCGGTTATCGAGGACGCGGCTTGCGCGACAGGAAGCGAGATCCTCTGGGACGGGCGCTGGGAAAAGATCGGCAAAGCGCATGGCGACATCGCCTGCTTTTCCTTCCATCCCCGGAAGGTCCTCACGACGGGTGATGGCGGCATGTTGACGACAGCCAATCCCGAGCATGACCGAAAATTCCGGCTATGGCGACAGCACGGCATGAGTGTCACTGATGCCGTTCGTCACGGCTCGAAACAGGTCATCTTTGAAGACTATGACGAAATGGGCTACAACTACCGTATGACCGACCTTCAGGCTGCGGTCGGGCGCGAGCAGTTGCGGCGGCTGCCGGGCCTGATTGCGCAGCGGAGGCTGCTTGCGGAGCAATATCGTGAGCGCCTGTCCGCTATTCCCGGATTGTCGCCGGTCGAGCCGCGTTGGGCCCGCAGCAACTGGCAGAGCTTCTGTGTGAGATTGCCTGAAACGGTGGATCAACGGGCGGTTATGCAAGCCCTCCTCGATCAGGGGATTTCGACGCGGCGCGGCGTCATGAACATCCATCTGGAGGGTGCCTATTCCGATCGGAGCTCGCATCGTGCCGCCACAAGCCTTATGAGAAGCGCAGCAGCGCAGCAGCAAACAATCATCCTGCCGCTTTATGCTCAGATGACGGAACTCGACATCGCACGTGTTGTCGAGGCACTTCGCGGGGCACTTGCCGAAGCTGTGACCGCTGAGGCGCGTGTACAACGCGATTTGGACGTCGCTCTGGCCTGACAGGCTATTGCTGTCTGCATAAAGAACAATGCGCGCATCGCCTGATGCGCGCATTGTTCTTTATGCAGACTTCGCGATCCATCCCCGAATGATTGCTGGCACGGATTCTGGCGGAAGCAGCTCGACCAGCATGCGCAGAGAATAAAGCCCGGTGAGAGCCACAGCGACGGAGCCCATCACGGTCGCCGGCCAAAGCGGCAGGACAGAGAATGCCAGGAAAACCAGCCCCGAGACAGGCAGGAAAAGCAAAGCGTGCCTGCGATTGGCGGGAGACCAGCGGAAGCCGGTAAGCTGCCGCACGATCACGTAGATCAGGATGCTGTGCCACACATAGAGCCCGAAAAAGGCCATGCCGGCTCCGGGGGTGCCGAGCAGTGATACGAAGAGCCAGGCGAGCCCTACATGCACGACTGCGGCCGCTACCTCAGTCCAGAAGAAAATCGCCTGGGTACGCTTCGCGACGACAATGAAGCCCATTGGCCACGAGATGATCCGCAGCATCATGCCGAGGCAGATCCAGCGCAAGAGATCCACGGCCCCGTGAAATTCCGCGGAATAGAACAAGCTCATCATGAGCGGCGCCAGGGTCAGTGTGGCGAGCAGACCGGGACCGGCCAGCAACATGCTGATTTCCGCCTGCTCGTTGACCAGGCGATTGCATTCGGCATTGTTGTCCGCCGCCGCTGTCAGGCGCGGATAGAAGTCCGTTCCCATCGCCTGCAAGATGAAGCCGGCGTAAAGACCACCAAGGCCCCAGGCCGCCTGATACAATCCCGCCGCCATGACGCCGCCTTCCTTCAGCACGATGAGGCGGATGGCATAGGCTGCGCCGAAGGTCAGAAGCCCGCTTGCCATGAAGACGAAGCCGAGCCTGAGCAGCGCCGACACTTCGCCGCCGAACTGGCGTACAGGCATGGGCGTGGGGTGTGAATAAATCCGCCGGCTGTACCACCAGGTCGGCAGGATTGAGGCGGCCGCGATTACCACAAGAGACGGTGCGATCGCCTGTAAGCCGAACAGATAGATCAGCGGAATGCTGATCGCCGTGCCTAGAAGCCCGGCATACACGTTGATGCGTGCTAGATCGGCAATGCCTCGTAGGCCTTGGATCAAGGCAGTCTGCCCTGCGGAGACCAGTCGAAAGAAGATTGCCAGAGACAGCAGCGCAATGCCGCCTGCATGCTGATAGTCGCCGAAGGTGAAATTCGAGACCGGGAATGCCAGCGCGGCGAGAAGGAGCGCGCCAAGCAATCCGAGCACAAGCGATATGCGTCTAAGTACTGTCGCGGATCGTGCGATCCTTTCAGCGTCATCAGTGCCCGCAGCTTCGGCAATCTGGCGCACGCCGCTGCTGCCGACGCCGAGCCCGGCGACCGCCTGCGCGATATCGAGGATCGACCCGTAAAGGCCCATGAGCCCCACGCCTTCCGGGCCGAGAAGAACAGCCATGGCTTTGTTTCTGATAATGCTCAGGGCGACGTTGACGAGCGAGGAACCGCCCATCAGCATGGTCGACTTCAGAATCTGGGTGTAGGTTTGGCTGCTGCTCGGGGTCATGCGCAAAGTCATCGGACGCCCCTGGTCTGTATCTCGTGATGGCGCTCAACCTTCCGCAGAAGACAGCTTGGCTGCGGCACATGCTTCTCGCGCATCACCGGCTTACCTGGCTGATATGCGCCTCTGTCTGGACAGGCAGCCCAGCGGCGTCTTCGGATGCCGCTTCTGCCGTACGTGCCTGGGTTACCTTGACCACGTCACCCGGTGCCAGTTCGGTCGTTTCGGATGCCTGGAATTCTTCGACCTGTCCGTTGTCGCGACGGCTCACGGTGAAGGTCAGCGGAAGTTCTTCGCCGCGCTCATTCATGTTGCCGCTGCTGGCGAGTTCTTCGAGGAGCAGTTGCTGCGTCGTGTCGCGCTTGAGTTTCAGCTGATCGAGATTGGCCTTCTCCAACTGTACTTCGGAAGCGACTTCACTCCGGCGCGTGTCGGAAAGACCCTCGAGATTGCGCGTCGTCTCGTTGATCGCCTGACGCCCCCGCATGATCGCTGTGACAAGATCCAGCTTGTCTGACCGGTAGGTGGTGAGCAACCGTTCCAGGTCCATCTGGCGGGCGGTGATGGTGAGGCCTTTCTCGACCAGCGTCTTGACGCTGGTCAGCTGTTCCTCGACTGACTGGATATTGTCATCCGAACCCTTCAGCTTTTCCTCCAGCGTATCGATTTCCGCCTTCAGGAGATCGCGCAATTCGACGAGTGCCGTCGACTGCCTTTCCAGTGCACTTGCGCGAGCCTGAAATATGACCCGCTCTTCGTCATGGATACTGGCGGCATATTGCTGGTCGGTGACGGGCGGCTGATCGAAGGTTATCTCCTTTGCTCCAGCCATCTCCGCTTGCAGCCGCGCGAGCTTTGCGGAGCTGCGCAGCAGTGAATGATCGATTTCCCGCAGGTCGCCGGCAAGCGTGATCGTCTGCGATCTTTGCCGTGCCGCCGGCCGCAGCGGGCCGCCGCTCATGGCCAGGGATTGCAGGACGCTGAGACCAGACCGGAACTTGTATTCCCCCGGGGTCGTTACGTCTCCCACTACGTAAACGGACGGATAGTCGAGAACGTCGATCGTGACTGCAGGTGTCTGGGCCAAACCCATTTTATCCTGCAGGCGCTTGGCGATTTCCCTTGTCAGTCCGGCGTTGTCGAGATTTCCGACGGACAGCGAACCCAGAAAAGGCAGGGAGACTGCGCCCTCATTCGAAATTGTATATTCGCCGCCGATCGCATCCCATCGCTCAAACGCGCCTTTGGATGGCATCCATTGGACGACCGTCAGGCGGATTTTTGTTTGCGGAGCAAAGGGCGCGCTGTCGGCGAGAGCGGACGACGCCACGCCGGTGAGGAGGACGAGTGCGCTAACGGCAAACGTCGCACGAAAGAACATGCGAGGAACGCGGTACGAGAGCTTCATATACATGTCCAGCCTGCAAAGCATCCTTAAGCGGATACAGGTTCAATGCCTTAGACGCTGCGCGCACGCCGGACGCCCGGTCCGAGGCCGCAGCACCAGTTTGCAGCCTGGGGAACGCTTGAGGAAGATGAAGGCCGGATGTTTAGCTTCATCACTATTGATGAGATAGGGTAGGTTGCTTCAACCCAAATCGAGCCGGGACATGTGTTGCCGGCTCGCGAACTTCAATTGGAGGCGGGACGTCCCCGCGGGTCTCCTGGCGGAATTGCGATCAGGTCGCGTCGCGCTCGGTACGCAGGTTGGCGACGACACGCCGGTTCTGCACCTTGCAGGAACGTTCCGTGCAGTCGCGGACCTCGCGGTCTGCGCCGTAACCCTTGGCCCACATGCGTCCGGCGTCGACGCCCTTGGAAACGAGATAGGTCATGACGGCATCGGCGCGCTGCTGCGACAAGGTCTTCATTTTCGCCTCCGAACCGGAATCGTCGGCAAATCCCTGCAGCTTGATCTGCCAGCTGGGATTCCGGCTCAGCCAGGCAGCCTGGTTGTCGAGCGTGGTCATGGCGACGGTATCGAGCTTGGCGGAATCTTGGGTGAAGTAGACCCGCCGCCCGACATTGAGGATGAAATCCTCTTCGCTGCCGGCCTTGACGTTCTCAAAACCGGGCGCGGGATCGTTAGTCTGACCGGTCAACGGCGCCGCCGGAGGTTCTTCCACGGAGGCGATATCTGTGGTGTTGCAGGCTGCGAGTGCCAAAAGCAAGGCCGCGGCGGCGAGACGCTTCATATATCCAGACATCAAGGTAATTTCCTCATTCGGCCGGAGTTGCCTGGCTGACTTCGGCGGGTGGCGCCTGGTCGGCAATATGCGGCAGGACCTGCACGGCGGTGCCGATCGGACAACGCTGGTAAAGATCAATGGCGTCTTCGTTGAACATGCGAATGCAGCCGCTGGAGGCATCCTTGCCGATGCTCCAGGGCTCAAGCGTGCCATGGAAGCGATAGCCGGTATCGACACCGTCACGATGCAGGTACATGGCCCGGGGGCCGAGCGGGTTCTTTGGTGAGCCCCCGGCCACGAATTCGGGCAATTCAGGATGGCGCTTGCGCATCTCTGGTGGCGGTGTCCAGCGTGGCCAGAGCGATTTGCTGTCGATAGTAGCGCGGCCAAACCATTTGAAGCCCTCGCGGCCGACGCCGACGCCGTAGCGGATGGCTGTCTTGTTCTCCATGATCAAGTAGAGAAAATGATGGCGCGTATCGACAACGACCGTGCCGATCGGCTCGCTACTGAAATATCTGACAACCTGGCGATGCCATTGCTTGTCGATCTTGGCGAAGTTGGTCGCTCGGAACGTCACGCCATTATCGACGGCAGTTCCAGCAAAATAGGAAGCCGCCTGGGCAAAGGCCGGCTTCTGTACGGCGGCGGCGCCAAGTAATGTCAATCCGCCAAGCAAGATATCCCTGCGTGTCCACACCATCGGCCGTATCCCCCTCAAAGCCAAGAAGCGCGCTGCCAGTAAAACAGATTTTTCATTTGCGACAACACAAAACTCTTCTCGTCCCCTGTTGCTTGAGGCTGAGTTGCTTGTGTTCAGGCTATAAATCGTTCCAATCGTTACTCGATAGAGGTGTCCCCATAGCCATCTGCATAACAGGACCAGGGGCGGGTAACGGTCGGAAGGACACGGATCGATTCCGCACATACAGCGTGCAGAACATCGACATCTCGGTGGTCGACGCCCAAAGGCTGATCGACGCCTGAATTTAACGGAAGTCCGGTTGTCGATAATTACCAGGCCGTTCGGGCGGTGCTGAGTGCGAATGTGTGGGAGGAGGTAACCAGGGCGACGTGAGCCTTGACCGAAACGGCACAATTTCCCGGATAGGAGAGGTTGTGCTGGATCAGGTGTTTGAGCAACTCATCGGCGTTGCGCTTTTCAGTCAGCGGAAATGTCACAGTCATATGCGTTCCTCCTCGGAGCAAATTGACCTTCAGAAGAGAAGTTAGGCCCGATTTCTTTTGCGCTGCAACAAGAAAATTTTAACTGTAAAATTAAAATCGATTAGCTTTTGAAGTCACTATTTTAAAATCGTTTTAAATCCCGCAGCGTCTTTTGGTGCGGGGGAGCGCAGCGCTGCGACAAAATGCACGCAGCCGGATAAGGCCTTGTTAACCATCCAGGCTTCAGATGGAGGGAAGTTTAAACGTTCTACCAGAGCCGTGTGAATCTGTTCCGCCGCGTAGGGCTTTAAATCCGCACATACCCTCGAGAGTCGATGCCGACGGGCGGGTTATGCGCTGGTGCGTTCTGTTCTTGGTGTGTGTCAATGTCGATCATTCATAATATCAGCGTGAGAAGTGGTCGGTTGGTGAAGCTCACATTCGAATCTGCTCCCTTTACGCGGGCCGCCCGAAAGACGGCCGGAACGGCACGTCAGGCGCGAAGCCGTATCGTCACTCTCGCGACCGTTCTCGGCATCGTCTACGTCGGAATGTTTGGCAAGCTGATCTATTATGGCGTTGCCGTCGACACGACCACATCGAGCATTCCGCCAAATCCGATCATGGCCTCCAGACCTGATATTCTCGACCGCAACGGCGAGCTTCTGGCGACGGATATCCGCACCGTGTCGATGTTTGCCGAGCCGAGCCATATGGTCGATGTCGACGAAGCGGTTGAGAAGCTCACGCAACTCTTCCCGGAGCTCGACCGAAAGACACTCTATCAAAAGCTGTCGGACAAACGTTCACAATTCACCTGGCTGCGTCGCCAGCTGACGCCGAAACAGCAAAACGAGGTTCTGGCTCTCGGCCTTCCCGCGATCGGTTTCCGCCCGGAAGTGAAGCGCTTCTATCCTGGCGGGCGAACGGCGGCTCACATTCTCGGCTATGTCGATATCGACAACAAAGGCATGGCGGGCATGGAGAAATATCTCGACTTGCAGGGCCTTTCCGATCTGGAATCGACGGGGCTCGCAGTGCGCGAAAACCTGGAGCCGGTGAAGCTGTCGATTGATATTCGCGCGCAAAATGTCGTTCATGATGTCGTCACCGACGCAATCACCACTTACAAGGGCAAGGCGGCCGGCGCCGTCATCCTCGATGTCCATACCGGTGAGGTGCTCGCCATGGCGTCGGCCCCCGATTTCGATCCGAATGACCCGCAGGCGACTGGCAGCGAAGGCTGGCTGAACCGCATGTCGAACGGCACTTTCGAAATGGGCTCGACCTTCAAGACCTTCTCGATGGCATTGGCGCTCGACAGCGGCACGGTGAAACTCACCGACAGCTTCGACGCCACGGGGCCGCTGCACTACGGCGGCTTTACCATTCACGATGACCACGACGTGCCGCGCCGCTGGCTGACCATTCCGGAAATCTTCCGCTATTCCTCCAATATCGGCACGGCGAGGATGATGGATCTGGTCGGCATGGATCGACAGAAGGATTATCTGACCCGCTTCGGCCTCCTGAGCAAGATGCAGACGGAGTTGCCGGAAGTGAAGACGCCGACGCAACCGAAGGTCTGGAAGAAGATCAACTCGATCACGATCTCCTTCGGCCACGGTGTCGCGACCACGCCGCTGCAGACAGCTGTTGCCGGTGCCGCGCTCGTGGACGGTGGCGAGCTCATAGAGCCGACTTTCCTTCCGCGCTCGGCCGAGGAGGCGGCAAAAACCGAGCAGCAGATCGTCAAGAAAAGTACCAGCGACACGATCCGCTATCTCTTCAAGCTCAACGGCGAACAAGGTTCCGGGCGCACCGCCGACGTGCCCGGCTTCCATGTCGGCGGCAAGACGGGCACGGCAAACAAAGTCGTGAACGGCCATTATTCGCATACGCTGAGTTTCAACGCTTACCTGGCGGCCTTCCCGATTGATGCCCCGAAATATGTGGTGCTGTCCTTCATCGACGAACCATTGACCGGCCAGCATGGGCTTACCTTCGCGACGAATACGGCAGCTCCGATGGTGCATGACATCATCAGTCGCGTCGCACCGATCCTCGGCGTCGAACCGGATTTCGGGCAGAACCTGCTGGCCTCATATTGAGGCCGTATCAGACGCTATCCGATAACGCAGGCTATCCGAATTTCATCATTTTGCGTCATCCGGGCTACATACTTGCAGTTTAGGCCATTGGCTGGAGGTGCGCGCCTCATGTCCAATCGAACGAACGTCACTGCAAAACGCCTGATGGACGCCTGCGAGCTGCTGCTTTGCGAGGCTCATGCCCTCGAAGAGCTGACGGCGCGCCGGATCGCGATCCGGGCGCAGGCGACGCCTTCGGCGATCGCCTATCATTTCGGGTCCCAGGAAGAACTGATCACCGCTGTTGCGGAACGTGTCTATCGCCGACTGAACGCCGAGCGCCTGAGCCTGCTGCAGAAAGCTATCGACCGGCGGGCGCCAAATCCGCCTGATATCGACGAGGTGATAGCGGCCCTTGTCGGCCCTTCGATCCGCTGGGCAACCGATCCGACGTCGAGCTATCCCGTGCTGTCTCACTTCACCTCGATGGCGCACAGCCACCGTGACGGCGCGCCTTTCTACCGTCGCATCATCGAGGACGTCGAACATCACCGGGCCTTCATTCCGCAATTGAAGCGGATCGCGCCCTGGCTCGACGAAGTGGATATCGGCTGGCGGCTGAACTGCGCACTCGGCATCCGTTCGCAGGTCACCCGCAGCCGACAGCGCACCGAGGTTCTGACCAATCATCAGATGGACCTCGACAATCCGGACCTCGTCATCGCGCGAATGGTGGAAGTCATTGCGCCGATGTTCCGAAGGGTTTTCTGACGTCGGCGGATCAACTCCGGGCGGCTTTCGAACAGCATTCGAAATCCGTCACGCCTGCGAAACACGCTCCCTCTATCGGTTCTTGCGAGAACTGTCAGGGAGCCATCCGATGCGCCGCGAAACCACTTTCATTCATCTGACCGACCTGCACATCGGTACCCCCGATGACGATCATCTTTATAGCGATACGACTGAGACGCTGAGCCAAGTGCTCGATCTGGTCGCAACCGTGACGCCCAGGCCGCAATTCGTGGTCGCCAGCGGCGACCTCACCAACCGGGGCGATGCGGACAGTTTCCGCCGGCTGAAGGAGATCATGGATGCGCGGGTCGACGTGCCGGTTATCTATGCGCTCGGCAATCACGATACGCGCGCCGGCTTCTACGAGGGCATGGGCATTGCAACTGAAGATCCGGACGCCCCTTACGATCATGATGTCGTCGTCGACGGCATTCACATCGTCACGATCGATTCCTCCACGCCGGGGCTGATCGGCGGCACGATCGATCCGGAGCAGTTCGACTGGCTGGCCTCGACGCTGGACACGCATCCCGACCTGCCGAAGCTGATCGTCGTTCATCATCCGCCGGCTCTGGGTGAAGAACCTGACGCAACTCACTGGCGTACCATTCATTTTCCGCAGTCTGAGCGCTTCCGCACGCTGCTCATGGGCCGCAACATCATCGGTATCCTCAGCGGTCACATCCATCACGACCGTGTTTCGGTCTGGGACGGCATCCCCGTGGTCGTCGGCACCGGCCAGCATGCGGCGACCGACATTCTGCGCACGGATATTTTGCGCATGGTGCGGGGCGCCTCCTTCGGCATCGGCACGATCCGTCCGTCCGGGCTCACAATGGCCTTCGTGCCACTGCCGTCCGACCGCGCCGAGCTCAACACCTATCCGCTCGAAATGCTGATGGCGCGGGCCGTTCCCGTCGCCGCCGAATAAACGTCAGGAGGCATCCATGTTGCGCAGGACCACGTTGAAATTCACCGCAGCGATCGCCGCCGTTTCGCTCTTACCATCGGGCGCATTCGCTCAAATGCCCGCATCTGTCGACAAGCCGGTGACGATCAGCTTCTACAACTACAATCTCGCCTCGGCGAGCGCCGGTGCCGAAGCGACCAAGGAACTGATTGCCGGTTTCGAAAAGAAATTTCCGAATATCAAGGTCGAGACCATCGCCGTACCATCCAACGAGATCATGTCGCGCGTGCAGGCCGACATCGTTGCCGGCAAGCAGCCGGACGTGGCGCAATTGGTATTCCGCGACCTGATCTATATTGCCAGCGATCTCGGCGCCAATGCCCTAGAAGACATGGTCGATGCGACCGAGCTGAAGGATCAGTTCGCCGGCATGATCCCGCAGGGACTAGAGCTGGGCAAGGTCGATGGTAAGACCTATGGCCTTGCCTATACGTTTTCGACGCCAATCCTTTTCTACAATGCCGACCTCTTCAAGCAGGCTGGCCTCGATCCGGACAAGCCGCCCAGGACCTGGGACGAAGTCAACGCTGACGGAAAGGCCATCAAGGAAAAGACCGGCAAGAACGGATTCTTCCCGGGTGCCTATGGTCCGACCGACGGCACCTTCGTCTATCAGTCGATCGTCATGTCGAACCGCGGCAAGGTGCGCGATGGCAACAAGCTGACCTTTGCAGACAAGGACGCGGCGGATGCCGTGAAGATGTTGCGCAACATGGTCGACAGCGGCGCGCATGCCAAAATCGATCCGGCCAGTGCATCCGACACGTTTGCTGCCGGCAATATGGGCATGTTCCTCTATACGAGCGCATTGCTTTCCAGCGTCAAGAAGTCGGCTGCGGGCAAGTTTGACCTGCGTCTGGCACCGATGCCCTCCTTTGGCGACAAGCCGACGGCGCCGACCAATTCCGGCAGCGCGCTCTTCGTCTTCAGCAAGGATCCCGAAAAGCAGCGCGCCTCCTACGAGCTCCTCAAATACCTGACGAGCAAGGAAGCTTACACGATCATCACCAGCAAGATCGGCTACCTGCCGCTGCGCCTCGATATCGTCGACGATCCGAACTACCTCGGCCCCTGGGTCAAGGAAAACCCGATGTTCCGAGCCAATCTCAAGCAGCTCGACCGCTTGACCGCAAACATTGCCTTTCCCGGCCCAAATTATCGCCAGGTCGAAAAGATGATGATGGACAGCGTTCGCGAGGCCGTTTTTAGCAGCGGCGATCCGGTGGAGGCCTTGAAGGCCGCACAGGAACAGGGCCAGGACCTGATGCCGTAAGGTCTCCTGGTTTTCACGAGGAAGGTGAGGGGCTGCCGCGAGGGCCGCCCCTCATCGAAATAGATCGGAGCTTTCGCAATGACAGATATCCAGGCAGAGGTGGCCGGCCCCGCCGTAGCGAAAACGGCTTCGTCGCGATCGGATGTCAGCCGCGAGCGCTTCAGCATTTCGCCTTTGCTTTATCTGGCACCTGCGCTCGTCCTGCTGATGGTCTGGACATACATACCGCTTGCCGAGGCGTTCCGCCTGTCTTTCTACCAGTGGAACATGCTGCCAACGTCGCCGCAGCGCTTTGTCGGGCTGACCAATTACCAGCGGTTGCTGGCGCTGCCGGAAATGCGCAACGCTCTCTGGAATACGCTCTACTATACTATCGGCCTGTTTCCGATGTCGGTGATCATTCCACTTTTCGTGGCGATCTGGACGCAGGATCTCGGCGGCCGCGCCCGCACGATCTACCGGGCGATGATTTTCGTGCCAATGATCATCGCTCCTGTCGTTGCCGCCATCCTGTGGCGGTGGCTGTTGAACGAAGATCAGGGGCTCATAACCTTGACTCTCGAGGGCCTGGGCCTCGGCCGCATCGGCTTCCTGACCGATCCCGCCTACGCGCTGCCTACGCTCACCTGGATCACCGGCTGGAAGCTGATCGGTTTTTCAACCCTGCTCTTTTCCGCAGCCAATGCCGGTATCAATCCATCCTATATCGAGGCCGCGCGCATCGATGGGGCCAGCCACTGGCGCATCATCTGCGACATAAGGCTACCGCTGCTCTCGCCGACCATCCTGCTGTTGTCGATGATGACGGTGCTGTTCGGTGCGCAATGGAGCTTTGCCTATATCAACGTGCTGACGAATGGCGGGCCGCTGAAATCCACGACCAATATTTTCTACCTTCTCTGGGAATACGGTTTCCAGACGCTTTCGGCAGGCTGGAGTTCGGCTGCCGGCATGATCGCCTTTGCCGGATTTGCAGTGCTCGCAGCACTCTGCATGTGGCTGACGAAGAGGTTCGCCTTCTATGACAACTGATGCCCTGGACGATCACGGGCCTAGCCGAGGCGTGACATCACGCGGGTTCGCCCGCAAGTTCGTCGTGCACGCAGTCATGGTGCTCCTCTCCCTCGTTTCGATCTTTCCGGTCTACTGGATGATCGTGACCTCGCTGCGGCCCGATAACGAGATTTTCTCGACCATGCTCTGGCCATCGCATCCGACCTTCGAGAATTACATATTCGTTCTGACACGCGTGCCGATGCTGCAGATGCTGTTCAACACGACGGTCGTTTCTGTCGCGACCGCGTTTCTGCAGGTCGTGACCGGCATGTTTGCTGCTTATGCATTGGTGCGCTGGCGCATGCGGTTTTCGTCAGTCGTTCATGGCCTGATTGCACTTTCATGGCTGGTGCCGTTCCAGGTCACGATGATTCCGAACTATGTGCTCGCTTCAAGGCTTGGACTACTCGACACATTGACGGGTCTTGTCGTGCCCAACGCGTCCCATGCCTTTGCGATCCTGCTTCTCTATCACGCCATGCGGGCTTTCCCGATCGAGGTGCTGGAGGCGGCTCGCATGGATGGGGCGCGGAGCTTCCGCATCCTCTGGCAGATCGTCACGCCGAATATGGGCGCGCCCATCGCCTCGCTGTCGATCATCGCCTTCATTTCCGCTTGGAACGAATATTTCTGGCCGCTGCTGCTATCGCGCAAGCCCGAGAACTCGGTCGTGCAGATCGGATTGCAGATGTTCATGACCCAGGAGGGCAATCTCTGGGGACCATTGATGGCTGCAGCAGCACTCGCCAGCCTGCCGATCCTGATCCTATATCTTATTATCCAGCGCCACGTTATTGAATCCTTTATGAAATCCGGAATCCGCTGACAATGGAAAATTATGAGAGACTGATTGTGCTCGATGGCGCTCGTAACGTGCGCGACCTTGGCGGCTATCCCGTTGGCGATGGGAGACAGACGCGCTGGCGCTCGCTCCTGCGCGGCGACGCTCTGCATATGCTGAGCGACGCCGACATCGAGGCGCTGATCGCCCACGGAGTTACGACGGTCATCGACTTGCGCAATCCGCAGGAACGCGAAAGAGAGGCCAATCCATTCATGAACGATGTGCGCGTTCGCTACGAAAATGTTTCGCTGTTCTCGGCGCTGGCGCCGGTCGAAATGATGGCGGCGCAATCGATCGATTTCGACATGGGCGACCGCTATTGTCATGCTCTCGACAATTGCCAGCTGGCGATCGCCAAGGTGCTGACGACGATTGCACGGGCACCTGATGGGATCGTGCTCTTTCATTGTACGGCCGGCAAGGACCGCACCGGCATCATTGCCGCTTTGATGTTGGCCCATGCCGGTGTCGATGAAGCGACGATCATCGAAGATTATGCGCTTACGGGCTCGATATTTGCTCCCGTGCTCGCGGAGTTCCGGGCCCGGGCCATCGCACGCGGCGTGCCGTCAGATCTAGCGGACCTGATCCTCGCCTCGGCGCCGCAGAGCATGGCCCGGACACTCGGATACCTTGCCGGGCATTACGGCGGTGCCGGCACCTATTTCGCGCGGATTGGCCTTGGCGAGGCGGAGATCGCCAGCCTCGAACAGCGGCTGTGCGGCTGATTCTTGCTCTGACGTTTCGAGCGGGCGCGCCTTCAGCCCGGTTTATGAAGCCGAGGTCTGCCGTTGTCGAAGCTCTTGCGTCCACTCTTCCAACCGGCAACGACGCGGGCGATCTCGCGCACTGCGGTATGTGGGCCGGGGCTGTCGAGCAGTACGATCGTGGCTTCGGCGCCTGCCTCTAATCGTCTGACGCTGCCGAATTGACGTGCCGCCGCCTCTGTCACCATGTTGAAGACCAGCGCCATATCCTCGTCTCGCGAGAGCTGAGCGACGTTGGCATAGAGATTGGCCATGCGGATCAACGAAGCGTCACCATAAGGAGTGAAGGGATTGAGCACGTTGTTGGTCGCAATGGAGGTCACGACGCCGCGGCTTGCCAGCAGGTGAGCGGGCGCGACTCCGCGCGGAACCAGCCGGTCGTGACCGCGCCCGTTCAGAAACAGATCGGTGGACGGCAGAACGGAAAGCGCAATGCCGGCCTCAGCCAGCCTATCTGCAATGGAGACGATCTCCGCCTGTGACATGGCCGAGAGGTTGGTGACGTGGCCGATCGCGACGCGACCTTGCCAGCCGTGACGGAGTGTGGCGTCGATCACCGCCGGCAAATCGGTCCGCTCGGGATCGAGGCTGAAATCGAGATGGAAGTCGATTGGCACGTCATACTTGAGCGCCAGTGCAAAGACCATCTCGATGTGCTTGTTGGGATCCGGATCCGTATAGGGACAACCGCCGACCAGATCTGCGCCGTTGGAGAGCGCGTGGTCGAGCATGTCTGATGTCTCGGGCTCGTTCGTCAGCCCGTCCTGGGCAAAGGCGCAGATCTCGATATCGAGCGCGAAGGCGTAGTCTTCACGGATACGTTTGATTGCTTCGAAGGAACGGAGGCCGGCGCGGATGTCGATCTCGACGAAGGTGCGCATACGCGTGGTGCCGTGCGAAATTGCCTTCTCGACGACGCGGGCCGCGCGGGCATAGACATCGTCTTGCCTGAAGCTCGCCTTGGCCCTGGCTGTCTCCCGCACGGCCTCGGCAAGGGTACCTTCGCAAATCGTGCAGCGGTCGAGAATACAGGCCTTGTCCAGATGGATATGCGTATCGACAAACCCTCCGAAGGCGAAGGCGCCCTCGCCATCGACGCTTTCGATCGCCTCGCAACGCATGCCGGATCCGATGTCAGCGATCCGGTCCTCGCGCACGGCGATGTCGACGAGAGCACCATTTTCCTCGATGCGGACATTGCGGATAATGAGATCAAACAATGAGACAGACGTCACAGCGAAATTGCTCCCCCGTCGCTGCGTGGGTCGTGAGCACCGTCGATTGCCCCGTCTTGCGTGATGCGGATTATGCCGGCTTGGCCACCCAGCGGGCTGAAACTGTGGATCGTTGAAATCTCATGGCCCATGGCGGCAAGTGCGGCGACCGTTTCGGTGCCGGCATTCTCCTCGATCTTCAGGCTGTCCCGACTGTCGGAGAAGGTGCGGCCGAGCAGGAAGCGTGGGCGGGAGAGCGCCTCGGATGGATCGAGGCCGTGGTCGATCAACAGACTGAGGAGCAGCGACAAGGTCTGCGGCTGTCCATCTGCCCCCTGCGTCCCATAGACGAGGTGAGGACGGCCGTCCCTGAGCGCCAGGCCGGGATTGAGCGTGTAGAACGGACGCTTGCCGGGACGGATGACATTGGCGCTGGCACAGTCAACGCTGAAGGCTGCACCCCTGTTTTGCCAAAGGATACCGGTATCGCCGACGACAACGCCACTTCCCCAATCGAAATAGAGGCTCTGTAACAGCGAAGCACAGCGTCCCCGGTCGTCGACAGCGGCGAGCAGGGCCGTGTCACCGTGTCGATAGGGCTCTGGCCAGGGCAGCGCGCGGCCGGGATCGATTGCCGCTGCCTTGGTCGCGAGGCGCCCGGGCTCAAGCAGCTTTGACGAAACATCGTCCGAATATCGGGGATCGGCGATGCTATGCCGGTCGAGAAAGGCCTGCTTCACCGCCTCGACAAGCCTATGATAGAAGCTTGCGCTATCCGGCGGAAAATTCGCCATCGGCAGATGGTCGAGCACGCCCATGATCCCGAGCGTGGTTATGCCCTGGGTTGGCGGAGGCGGGGCAAGCAGGATGATATCGCGATAGCTCTGCTTGATCGGAGCCGCCATCTCCGTTCGTGTTGCGGCGAGATCGGCTGCTGAAAGCGGTGAGCCGGCTTCGGCGAGCCCCGTTGCCATCCGCCGAGCGAGCGCACCCTCATAGAATTCGCGGGTGCCGTGGCGGGCGATCGCCTGAAGGGTCTTGCCAAGCGCTGGCTGGCGCTGAATGCCTGACGCCTGGAAAAGACCCGCGAATCCTGGCCAGTTGTCCAACTCGCGACGGCGGAAATCATACCAGAACGCCTGTGATCGGCTGACCTCGAATCCGTCTTCCGTAAGGGCGATCGCATCGTCCAAAAGGCCCGACAAGCTCTCCGAACCCGACCATTCGGTGGCGGAATAGGCAAGCACCGTCTGCCAGCTATCGACTAGGCAGGCCGTCGTCAACGTGGAGCCGGCGCCCCGTAGCGGTATATCTCCATCCGGAATGATGCTTGCCGCCTGACCGATGCCGAGGAATGTCTGCACCTTGCCCGCCTCATCGGACACCATCCAGACCGCATCACCGCCAAGCCCGCAGAAATGCGGGTAGGCGACCGCAAGCGCAGCGCCGGCGGCGACCAGCGCCTCAATGGCATTGCCGCCGCGCCGCAGGACTTTGGCGCCGGCTTCGCTTGCAAGCCAGTGCGGCGTCACGATCATGGCGCCGGACGATGTGCCGGGCTCCGCACCTTGCTTGCCGGGAGACGACATCAGCGGATCACCGCGCCGTTTTCTGCCACCAGGCGGCCTTCCTTGAAGACACGACGCGGCTTCGGAATGGCGACAACGGCCTCCGGCACGTGTTCCGCCGCGAGCGTGACGAAATCGGCCTTTGTGCCGACAGCAACGCCGTAGCCTTCCAGCCGCAACGCCTTGGCACCGCCTGCTGTCACGACATCGAAAGCAGCGCTGAGCTCCGTATCGGTATAAAAACCGGAGCGGTAGGCGATGATCTCTGCCCGGCGCAGCATGTCGCCGTCCCCAAAGGGCCACCAGGAATCGCGGATATTGTCGCTGCCGCTGAAAACATTGACGCCGGCGGCACGCAACAGCGCGACCGGCGGGAAATTGTGATTGCCGGGCGCGTTGGTCATGATCGAGACGCCGCTCCGAGCGATCAGGGCGGCAATCTTCTTTGCTGCCTCCGGTGCGAGATCGCCGAGACCATAGGCATGGCTGACGGCGACATGGCCCTGCATGCCAAGTGCGGTCGTGCGAGCGCAAATCTCCTCGATCGTCATGGCCCCGAGCGTGCCTGCGTCATGAAGATGGATATCGACATCGACGCCGCGCCTTTCCGCGATGCCGAAGACGACGTCGAGATGGCCCTTGATGTCGCGGTCGAAGGACAGCGGATCGAGACCGCCGACAAGATCGGCACCCATCGCGATTGCCTCGTCCATCAGTTCCGGCGTGCCCGGGCTCTTCAGGATACCGCTTTGTGGGAAGGCAACGAGCTGGATGTCGATGATGCCGGCATATTCCTCACGCACCCTGAGGATGGTTTCGAGCGACTTCAGGCCGACCGATCCATCGACCATCACGTGGCTGCGCATCTGCAATGCCCCGTTCGAAATGCAGAGGTCGAGCTGATTGCGGGCGCGCTCATCCATGGGCGCTGCGGCAGCCATGTTCTCAGCCTGAAAAGCGACGCGTTCATGCACGTCGAAACCATTGATGCATGGTTTATGCGGGATCCACCTGTCGCCGTAGAAGCTGGTATCGAGATGGATATGACCCTCGACGAAGCTTGGCACGATAAGGGCTCCGCCGATATCGACGACATCTTTCACGCCCTGGCTGGAGCCCGTCTCTCCTATCGCCGTGATCCGGCCGTCCTGCACCACGATATCTTTCAGCGTACCGTCGGCAAGCTTTGCGTTGGTGAAGACTGTTTGCGTTGCGCTCACTTGTGTTTCCTTTCCCGTCAATTTCGGTCCGGCCCCCGTTTGTGCGGTGGCCGGCCACTTCTTGGCAATGGATGATCAGTTCTGTGGCAGCGTACCCTGCACGCCGTCGATCAGCCATGTCATGCCCTTGATGTCATTCTCGGAGAGTTCCTGACCCGAGGCGACCTTCACCTTGCCGCTCTGGTCTTTGATCTCACCCGCAAAGACTTTCAGCTTGCCGGCAACGATGGCATCCTCGGCCACCTTCATTTCCTTGGCGACGGATTCAGGCAGTTCCGGGCTGCTCGTCGTCATCTTGACGTAGCCGCCTTCGCCAAGCCCACGCCAGGTGCTTTCCGGCTTCCAGTTGCCCTCCATGACAGCCTTGGCAGCATTGATATGGGCCGAGCTCCAGTCGAGTTCATAGGAAACAAGCTGTTTCTTCTTCACGTAGCGAGAGAAATCGCCGGTATTGCCAATTGACCAGACGCCCTTCTCCTCGGCGGCAAGGCCCTGAACCGGCGTGTTGGGACTGCCCGAGAGAACGTCGGCGCCTTGAGCGACGAGCGCGGCGACTGCATCCTTTTCCTTGGCCGGATCGACCCAGGCATTGGCCCAGACGACCTTGACGACGACATCGGGATTGACGCTGCGTGCCCCGAGAAGGAAGGCATTGATGCTGTAAATGACCTGCGGCACGGGGAAAGCGCCGACCCAGCCGAGTACATTGGACTTCGTCATACGGCCGGCGGCAATGCCGGTCACATAGGCGCCTTCATATTCGCGGGCTTCGAAGACGCCAAGATTGGTGCCGGCAGCAATGCCGGCGCAGCATTCGAAATGCGAGTTCGGCATCGTCGGCGCGAGCTTCTTCAGCGAGGCATATTGCGAGAACGTGGTACCGAAGATCAGCTTATGGCCCTGGGTCGACAGCTGGCGGAACAGCCGCTCGCAATCCTGGATCTGGGCGATATTTTCGAGGGCGGTGACCTTCACCTTGCCCGGGAAGGCACTTTCCAGGGCACGCCAGGCATTGGCCTGGAAATATTCCCAGCCGGTGTCGGAAATCGGACCCATGTGAATGACACCGACTTTCAGCACTTCATCTGCCGCGAGAAGCGGGCGGACACCGGTTGCTGCGATCAGAGATCCGGCTGCTGCAGTCTTCAGGAAATCGCGTCTGGATTGGAATTTCATCTTCAGTTCCTCTCTTGTTGTGTTTGTATGCGGCATCGAGGTTCAGCCTCCGGCGACGAAGGGCTGTCCAAGGGAAGCGGGGACGTTGAGACGCATCAGCGTCGCATTGCGTGAGATCAGCACCAGCACGAGGATCGTGACGAGGTAGGGAAGGGCGGACATCAGTTCCGAGGGCAGGCCGATGCCGGCGCTCTGTGCAAAGAGCTGCGCGATCGTCGCGCCGCCGAAAAGATAGGCGCCGAGAAAGCATCGGCCTGGGCGCCATGTGGCGAAGACCACCAGCGCGACTGCGATCCAGCCGCGCCCGGCAATCAGCCCCTCTGTCCAGAGCGACGTATAGACGATCGAGATATAGGCGCCTCCGACCCCGGCCATCGCGCCGCCGAACAGTGTGCAGAGATAGCGGATCAGCACCACCGGATAGCCGATGGCATGGGCCGAGGAGGGCGCCTCACCGACTGCCCGGACGATGAGGCCGTACCGGGTGCGGTAGAGAAAGAACCAGACACCGGCAAACAGTGCCCAGGAAAGCCAGACCAGCGGGTGCAACTGTCCGAGGACGATGCCAAGGAGTGGGATTTTGGATGCGAGTGCCGAAAGCGTCGACGGTTCCATGACGATCGCCATGCCGACATAGCTCTTGCCGATGAAAGAGCCGAAGCTGGTTCCGAAAATGGTCATCGCCAGGCCGACCGCCACCTGATGGGCGCGAAAGCTGACGACCAGCACCGAGAACATCAACGCCAAAAGCATGGCGGCTAGCATCGCTGTCATCACGGCGAGCCAGAGCTCACCCGTCGTCTGCATGGTGATGAAGGCGATGACCGCGCCGACCACCATCATGCCCTCGACGCCCATGTTGAGCACACCGGAGCGCTCGGTGACCAGCTCTCCAAGGGCTGCATAGACGAGCGGCGTGCCGGCGATCAGTGTGGCAATCAGAATGGGAAGAATCTGGCTCATCATGCCGTGACGCCCTTTCTGCCGGATGTCTTGAAGCGGATACGGTGGTGGACGAGGACATCGGCCGTCAGCAGGAAGAAGAGCAGTGTGCTCTGCAACAGGCCGGTGATGGAGGAGGGCATGCCGAGCGACATCTGGGCGAGATCGCCAGCGAGATAGAGCAGCGCCATCAACAGTCCTGACAAGAGGATGCCGAGCGGGTTCAATCGGCCGAGATAGGCGACGATGATCGCCGCATAGCCGTAGCCGGGTGAGGCATTGGGAAAGATCTGCGCCAAAGGCCCGGCAATCTCGCCGACACCCGCCATGCCGGCAACTGCGCCGCTGACCAGCATGCCGATCCAGACCGCGCGCGTCACGCTGAAGCCGGCGTAACGCGCTGCCCCCGCAGACAGGCCGGTGACCTTCAGCTGGAACCCGATGAAGCTGCGCTTCATGAGGATCCATCCCATGACAACGGCGATCAGCGCGAAGATGATGCTGGCATTCATGCGCGTGCCTTCAACGAGAATCGGAAAGAGGGCAGCCGGCGCCAACGGCTCGGACTGTGGGAAATTGAAACCGGCCGGGTCGCGCCAGGGGCCGAAGATCAGCCAGGTCAGCCAGAGCCCGGCGACATAGTTCAACATGAGGCTGGTGAGGATCTCGGACGCATTGAAGCGAACACGCAGAAACGCGGGGATGGCCGCCCAGATCATGCCGCCGATTGCTCCCGAAATGACCATAGCCGGCAGCACCGAGAGGCCACCATCCGGGCCGAAATGCAGGGCAACATAGCCGCCGAAGATGACGCCTGCGGTCAGCTGTCCCTCGGCGCCGACATTCCAGATGCCGGCACGGAAACCGATCGCAAGACCGATGCCGATCAGCACCAGTGGTGCCGCCTTGATCAGCAATTCGCCGACACCATAGAGATCGGCGAGCGGCGCCGTCAGAAAGGTGACGAGCGCGCCAAGCGGTTCGAGGCCGGCCGAGGCAAAGATGACCATCGCGACACTTGCGGTCAGAACAAGCGAGATCACCGGCGACAGGAAAATCATCAGCGTGGAGGGCTTCGGGCGTCGCTCAAAGCGCATCGGCCATCTCCTTTTCCATCCTGCTGCCGGACATGGCGAGGCCTATATCGTTGCGATTGGCGTCTGCGATCGCCCTTGTCTCTGTCAGTCGGCCGCCGGCGATGACGGCGATGTGACCGGCAATGTCGAAGAGCTCATCCAGCTCTTCCGAGATGACGACGATTGCGGCGCCACGCCCACGCAAATCGAGCAACGCCTGGCGGATGACGAGCGCCGCACTGACATCGACGCCCCAGGTGGGTTGCGAGACGATGAGCACGCCTGGCTCCTGGAGGATTTCGCGTCCGATGATGAATTTCTGCAGGTTGCCGCCCGACAGACTGCCGGCAGGCGCTGCCGGTCCAGGGCAGCGGACGTCAAAGGCCCTGATGCAGCGTTCGGCAAAGTCGAGGATGCGGTCGAAACGGATAAGGCCGGCCTCGACGGCGCCGCCGCTATTGGCGGTGAGCAGCACATTCTCCGACAGCGGCAATGAGGGAACAGATCCCTGCCGCAGCCGATCCTCGGGGACCGAGCAAAGGCCGAGTTTGCGCCGTCCGGCCGGATCGAGATGTCCCGCCGGAGCGCCGTCGATGATAATGGCGTCCCTTCTTGCAAGACGGGTTTCGCCGGAGAGTGCGGCCAGCAATTCCTGTTGGCCATTACCGGAGACCCCCGCAATCCCAAGGATCTCTCCACCCCGCACCGATAGCGTAATACTGGATAGTATCGTGCCGAATGGATCGGCAGTCGGCAGATCAAGGCCGTTTACGGCAAGCCTGACGGCACCGGCAACGCTCCGCGTGCGCTGGCGATAATCGGCAAGGTCCGTGCCGATCATAAGGCGGGCCATCGAGGCCGGGCTTTCCAGCGATGGATCGCACACACCGGTGACGCGGCCGCCCCGCAGGATCGTCGCTTTATGGCAGAGATCCCTGATCTCATTCAGCTTGTGGCTGATGTAGAGGATGCTGCAGCCCTCTTCCGCGATCTGCCGGAGCGTTATGAAGAGCTTCTCGACCGCTTGCGGCGTCAGGACGGAGGTGGGTTCGTCGAGGATCAGCAGGCGTGGATTCTGCAGCAGCGCGCGGATGATCTCGACGCGCTGTCGCTCGCCGACGGACATGGTGTAGATATGCCTGCCAGGCTCGACCGGGAGGCCGTAGTGGGTCGCGACATCGGCAATCCTGCCGGACAGTATTTCGATATTCTGTTTGCCCGGCAGAGCGAGAGCGATGTTTTCTGCGACCGTCAGCGTATCGAAGAGCGCAAAATGCTGGAACACAATCCCGATGCCGAGTCTCTGCGCGTCCGCAGGTGAGGTGATGCTCACCTCCCGCCCATCCCACAGCATGTCGCCGGAGTCGGCATGGACCATCCCATAGATGATCTTCATAAGCGTCGACTTGCCGGCACCATTCTCACCAACGATCGCGTGGATCTCACCAGGATTGACGCGGAGATCGATCCCATCATTGGCAATGACGCCCGGATAGGTTTTACCAATGCCTCGGAGCTCCAGACGGCATTCCGATGATGATGACGCAGTATGCGGCATGAGCAAAATCCAGGCTACATGATCTTGGAAATCAAGTATGCAATATGGATGCCAAGACGTATCGCAAGCGGCGACATCGAATTCATAAAGGACTAAGCATAGGAATTCATTGCGAGAAAAATGACGACGAGGCCATGCTCACTGCAAAGTGCAGCTACTGATCTGGAAGATAGGCAACCAGATCGCGTCTACATAATGATCATAATATTGTATACGTGATTGAAAAATCGGCAGCTCAGCCGGCTGCGCGGTTGGAAAATCGCGAGAGGATCGAACCGATGTCAGCTTCCACGGCAAGATCGTCATCGATCAAGGCGCGGCTTTCGACGGACGACAGATGTTCGTCCATCAGCTGTTCCGCTGCGGGCAGGTCGCCCTTCTTCAATGCGCCGATGAGACCGGAATGTTCACTGATAGCGCATTCGCTGGAATGCGGCCGGCTATACATGGCAAGGATCAGCGAGCAGCGGGAGACAAGCTCGGAGAGGTAGCGCTCGAGCAGGGCATTCCCTGACAACTCGGCAAGCTTCAGATGGAATTCGCCCGCAAGACGGGTCGAAAGCCGCACATCTCCTCTGGCGTGAGCGGCTTCCTCTTCCTGCACATGCTCTCGCAGCAGCTTTTCGATTGCAGGGTTCCAGCGCTTTATAACCGCCTTCATCACCTCCCGCTCGAGCGCGCGTCGGACGGCGAAGGCGTCGCGGGCCTCATCGAGGCTCGGCTGGGCCACAGTGGCAGTGCGCTTGTGGTAGGTGTCGACCAGCCCCTGGGCTTGCAGCTTGGCCAGCACGGTGCGCACCAGCGTGCGGCTCATCGAAAAATGCCGGCCGATCTCGTCTTCAGGAAGCTTGGTGCCTGCTTTCAGCGCCTGCTCGATGATGGCCTGACGAAGGGTGCGATGGGCTGTATCTACCCGATCGGAATTGGAGGACATGTGATTTCAGAGGCTCGTTTGATTTTGTATACGTTAGCGCGCCGCCAAGGATACAACAAGCCGATACTTGTCGTGTAAACGCGGTGATGCCGCATTGAAATAGTCCGGGTTGGATGGACGCTTATTCTCTTCGTGAAGGTCAAATCTCGCAGCTTACGGAGATCAAATGCGGGTCTTCGGCGCAATCGTCAACTCCGAACCATAGGCGCCGCGCATTTCCGTCGCCGCGGATGGATCGCGGTCGTCGGCCTTGTGCAGAAGCGTGGAGCGATAGCCTTCCGCATGACTGCCTTCGATCAGTGTCACATCGGCATTGCCCGGATTATCGGAGCGCTCGAACCATTCGACGCTGTGATGCAGAAAATTCATCTCGAAGGCACGATTGGTGACACCGTGACCGACGATGATCACGGTGTCGTTGCCGCTGCCGATGTCATGCATAACTGTTTGCAGAAACAGCCGCACCCGCTGGGCAACGTCCGCCCGGCTCTCGCCATCCGGCGGACGGGCGTAGAATTTGCCGCTGTTGTTGCGCAGCCGCGCCCATTTCTCAAATTCTTCCGGAAACTTGCGCCGCTGCTCGGCCCGGTCATAAATCTCGGTGAACAAGCCGAAATCCTGTTCCCGCAGCAGGTAGTCCTCATGCACACCGCCGATGGCGCTAGCAGGCGAGGCCTCGATGATTGCGTCCTTCGTCTGGCGCGTCCGCAGATATGGCGAATGCCAGATGGTTGCCTTCCGCGCAGCAACGGGCAGCGCAGCCAGACAGTCAGCGATCCTGCGCCCCGCTGCCAGCGCCTGCCGATAACCCCATTCCGTCAGCGGAACATTATGATCGCCGAACTGCCGGTAGGCGCTCTCGCTGATGTTGCCAAGAGATTCGCCGTGTCGAACGAGAAAGATGTGCATGGCCGTCCGTTCATGCCGAAGATCATGCATCATGACGGGCGCGCCGGCGCTGCGCAATGGCTACGAATTGGTGGACGAACTCCCCCAACAAAGCCTGCGTTCGTAGCTGCCGTCCGATTGACGGACGGCAGCATCTTCGAGGCAGGTCAGGGCAAAGTGTGTCCTGCGGCCGTAAACAGCCGATACCATTCCTGGCGGGTGAGCGAGACAGAAGAGCCGGCTGCGGCTTCGACGACACGTTCCGGTTTCGTGGTGCCAAGGACTACCTGGATTTTTGCCGGATGGCGGGTGATCCAGGCAACGGCAATACCTGTCGGGGTGACGCCATAAGCCTTGGCGAGTTCGTCGATCACATCGTTCAAATCGGCAAAGTTTTCGCGGTCGCCGAGGAATACGCCGTCGAAAAAGCCCTTCTGGAAGGGCGACCACGCCTGCAGCATCATGCCATTGATGCGGGAATAGTCGAGGAGACCGTTGTCGCGATCGACTGACTGGTCAAGGCCGGCCATGTTGGCTGCGACGCCTGATGCGATCAATGGCGCGTGCGTGATGCTGAGCTGTACCTGGTTGACGATGAGTGGCTGCATCACCGCAGTTTTAAGAAGTTCGACCTGGCCAGGCGTGTGGTTGGAAACGCCGAAATGGCGTACCTTGCCCGAAGATTTGAGCGTGTCGAAGGCTGCGGCAACTTCCTCGGGCTCGACGAGCGTATCAGGACGATGCAGCAGAAGCACGTCCAGATAGTCGGTCTTCAGCGCCGCGAGCGATTGATCCACGGAGGCCAGAATATGCTCGGCGGAGAAATCGAAAAATCCCTTGCGGATGCCGACCTTGCTCTGGATGACAAGCTTTTCCCGTTCGGCCGCATCAAGTGAAATTGCCTCGCCAAAGCGAGCCTCGCAGCGATGCGGCGTGCCTCCATAGATGTCAGCATGATCGAAAAACGTCACGCCGGCGTCCCGGGCCGCCCCAACGAGCTGCTGAATTTCGCCGTTGCTCATGTTTGGGATCCGCATCATTCCAAGGATGATGCTCGACACGTCGAGGTCGGTTTGCGGAAGCCTGTAGAATTTCATGATGAATACCTCGGAGGTTGGGAAATAACTAAATAGTTATCTGCTTATTATGCGAACGACGGCCGCATGGCCAGCCGAAGCTATTGTTGTCAGCGATCGATGGCATCGAAGATTCGCTGATGCCGGCCTCGGATTCGGTCGCCCCCTTTGGACGAACCTCCCATGATAGGCTAGAGATTGCCATGCTTCCGCAAGGATATCGGCTGTAAATTGGAGGAAATGCGTGGCGGATCAGGCAAAATTGGCGGCGTCCCGCCGGGCTGCGCAGCGGGTGACCCTGCGTACCGTGGCGAAATCGGTGGGCCTCTCCGTCACGACTGTCAGCCGCGCCTTGAAGGACGGGCCCGAGGTCAACCGGGAGACGATTGACCTCGTCAAGAAAGCCGCATCCGATCTCGGTTATCGACCGAACCTCGGCGGCATAAACCTGAAAACGGGCAAGACACATGCTGTCGGTGTCATCATGCCGTTCCAGCGGGAGGGCGAGATGAATATCGTCGTCGCCTCGCTGATCGAGGGCTTTTGCGGTGCGATGAAACGCCTGGGCTACCGCACGACCGTTGTCCCACAGTTTCAGGCAGACGATCCGCTGGCAACGGTGCGGGATCTCGTCGAGGAAGGAACAGTCGATGGCGTCATTCTCACCCATACGAGACCCCAGGACGATCGGGTGAAATATCTGCTGGAGGTCGGCATGCCCTTCGTCACCTTCGGGCGCACTGAACTGCTGAGCAAACATCCAAGTATCGACATCGACCACGAGGAGATCGGCGCGGCTGCTGCGGCGCGTTTGCTTGACGCAGGACATAAGGCGCCGCTGCTTGTCGCGCCTTCCAGCCAGTTCACCTACAGTTTGCAATTCATCAAGGGCTGGACGGCTGAGTTCAATCGCCGGAACCAAACCGTTCCCGACGAGCGGATGTTCTTCACCGCAACCACGCCTGACAGCGGCAAGAAGATTGCCGTGGATGCACTTGCCAAATACCCTGATGTCACCAGCGCCTTCGTGGCAAGCGACGAGGCGGCCCTTGGCTTCGTTTCCGGTCTCGCCGATCTCGGGCGAAAGGTCGGCGAGGATTTTTCCATACTGACCTATTCGGGCAGTCGGCTTCACGACTTCTACAACCCGTCGCTCAGTACCTATTATTTCCCGAATTTCCTCATCGGACAGCGCTTGAGCGATCTTCTCTACAGGTCGATGCAGGGCGAGGCTGCATCCGGCCTGATTGAGATCGTCCGTGCGAGTTTTGTCGAACGCCGCAGCGAATTCAACCTTCGCTAAAAATCCGCCGGAAATTCTTCGCAGGTCAAGTCGTTCGTAACGTTACGAATTCGCCTGGCGTTGTCGCAAGGGAAATAAAGATCCAGACGGAATGCCGTTGACACAATAAGTCACGCCGTGCATTCGTAACGTTACGAATTGCCTTTTGATGCGGAGGAGCGCTCCAGAGGGCGAGAAAATACGCTGCGAAATGATGGGAGGACGGCGTGGGTGCTCAAGCGCTTTTTTTCGGTTCGCCAATTTGGACGTTTAACTGGAACCCGCCTTATGCAGCGCCTCTGCGCCGGCTGGCTGCCACTGGCTGCAAAGGTTTCGAGCTGACGGCATGGTCGGTCGATATGCTCGGTTATTACACCGACGAGACGATCCGCGGGCTCAGGTCGATCGCCGACGGCGAAGGGCTAACGCTGACCAACTTCTTCTACAATCTGCCATTTTCACGCGACGATGGCGCGCCGGTCTCCCGTGCGGACCTCGATGCCTATAAACGCGGCGTCGAGCTGGCGGCAAAGATCGGCACGCCGATCATGACAAGCATGACGCCTTATCCTTTCCAATCGGATATCCGGCCGATCCTGCAGCGGCCCACTGCCCAGGAATGGTCCGCCGTCGTCAGGCCCGAATGGGATTGGGCTGAGGAATATGAGGTCGTCGTGGAAGGCTTCGCCGCCGCTTGCGGCCTTGCCGCGGATGCCGGGCTGCGTGTCGCCATCGAACCGCACCCCTATCGCTGGGTGAGCTCGGGTCAGGGAATGCTGCGATTGATCGAGCGCACGGGCGCACCCAATCTCGGACTCAATTTCGATCCAAGCCACCTCTTTCCAGCGGGCGACATGCCGCATTACGTGGTGCTGCAGCTTGGAGACCGGATCTACAACACACATTTCTCCGACAATGAGGGGCACACCAATGCCCACTGGCGCCCTGGTCGCGGCAAGATCGACTGGAAGGCGATTTTCGCGGCCCTGCGCGCAATAGGCTATTCGGGACCGATAACCCTGGAGCTCGAGGATGCGCCCGGCGCGTCGCACTGGACCCATTTCCGGGAAGCCACGCCGGAATTCGATTCCGAAATGAAGCGCGGCATCCGCTACCTGCGCGACTGCGCTGCCGAACTCGACATCATCATCGCCTGAGGAACCAAAATGAGCGGGAACAACCCTATGAAAGTCGGCATTGTCGGTGCCGGGAATATTAGCGCCACTTATGTCGCGACGCTGCATATGTTCGATTTCATTCGCGTGAAATCGATCTACGACCTCTACCAGGAACCGGCGCGCAAGCTTGCCGAACAGTTCGGGGTGCAGTCGGTGTCGCTCGATTCAATGCTTGCCGACCCCGAAATCGGCCTCATTATCAACCTCACCACCCCGACTGCGCATTATTCCATCAGCAAGAAGGCGCTGCTTGCCGGCAAACACGTATACTCCGAAAAGCCGCTCGGGGTTTCGATGGAAGAAGCCGAGGAATTGATGGCGCTTGCCCGGGCCGGCGATCTGCGGCTCGGCTGCGCACCCGATACATTTCTGGGCGGCGGCCATCAGTTGACGCGGCGTCTCTACGACGAAGGCCGCATCGGCACGGCGATTTCCGCAACCGCCATGCTGCTTCTGCCGGGTCACGAGCATTGGCATCCCAATCCGGCATTCTTCTACGGTCGCGGCGGTGGGCCGATGCTCGATGTCGGCCCCTATTATGTCACCAATCTCATCGCCCTTCTCGGACCGGTTCGCGAAGTCTTCGGCGCTGCCAAGGTCACCCGCATTGAGCGGACCGTAAAGACGCAGCCACGTTTCGGCGAGACGATCAAGGTGCTGACGCCGACGCATCTGACCGGTGTCATGGAGTTCCATAGCGGTGCGACGGTGACGATCGCCACGAGCTTTGACGTCATCAAGCACAAGCACAACCAGATCGAGATCTATGGTTCCAAGGGCTCGATGGTAACGCCGGACCCAAACAACTTCACGGGCAAGGTCGAGATCTTCACCGAAGGCGATGAGGCCTGGGAGGAGGTGGCAGTCGATCATCCCTACGTCGAAGGCGTTCCCGGTCATCTCGGCCTGAGAGGACTTGGTGCAGCCGAGATGGTGGATTCACTGCGCTCCGGCAGGCCGCACCGCGTCTCGTCGGAGCTCGCTTTTCATGCCCTCGAGGTGATGACCGCCTTTGAACGATCTGCACAGTCCAAACGGCCGGTCGCCATCCGCAGCAGCTGCGGTCGTCCGGATCCAATTGCAAAGCATCTGAAGGAAGGCAGTTTCAGTTAGAACTCTCTCCCGCCGGCCGGGCGATGCGAGAATGCATCGTCCGTCGAGGAGAGGAGAGTTCAGACGACTGGATGTCTATCGCTGCTTCGGCCTTGTTGCCGTCTTCTGATTTGCGCGCTTTGGTGCTGGCTTCTCGTCGGCCAGTTCTTCCGAAGCCATGTGAGGCGTTGCCGAGCGGATGTCGTTGGTGATTGATTGTGCTGCCGCGATCACCGCCTGTCTGATGTCCGCTATGCGCTTTTCGTCGACGCCTGTGACGAAGGGAACGCTGACGGCTGCAATGACCGTATCCTGATGATCCCGGACGGGGGCTGCGATCGCGTGAACGCCGGACATCTGCTCCCCCATGTCCCGCGCCCAGTTCTGCTTCCGGATCAGCGCAAGCTCGTCAAGCATCTGTCTGGGGTCCGTAATCGTCTGGCTGGTGAAGCGCTCGAGCTTGGTCAGGCGACGCTCAATATCCTCCTGCAGTGAAAAGGCGAGCAGGATCTTGCCGGCTGCGCCCGCATGAAACGGCAGGCGCTGGCCGGCCGTCGCCGACAGAGCATATTGGCCATGCCCCTGCGCCGAGGCGACGACCAGAATATTGTCGCCGGATGGTACCGTCAGCTTGCTGCCTTCACCCAGGAGTTCCGAGATCTTGTTCAGATGCGGCTGCGCGATCGCCAAAAGATCGTAGCTCGCAACGGTCGGGGCGACATGGGCAGCAAGAGTGAGCAGACGCCGCCCGAGCGTATAGCTTCCCGCCGGTGAACGGTGCACGAAATCGTAGGCGCTCAGCGTGTTCAGCATGCGGTAGACTGTGGTGCGCGACAGCTTCACGGCCTTCACAACGTCGCGGATCGTAGCGCCTTCCGGCGTGCGCTCCAGGAGCGCAAACACCTCCACCATCTGCTCGATGACGGGGATGCGATATTTCTGCGCGGCGTCTTCGCTAATGTCGGTCATGAAAATCCTGCCAGGCCCATCGGGGCAATGCTTAGCCTTCCATAAGCAATGCGTGGAGTTCACGCAATCGCGGCTCCTTTCGATTGACTCCGACACCTGAATGCCGATAAATTCTTAAATGAACTTATATCAGTTCAAATAAGAAACGTCACGTCGATTTATCCTCGGCACGACGTTCCGAGAAATGCCGGATCAGGAGGTTCGGCAGGTGGCTGCGCCAGCGTGCGCTGTGAAACGGAAATACGGAGGAGGATGCAATGAAAAGTGTGAAATCGATCGGACATGTGGCCGTCAGTGTGAAGAACATCGACAGCTCGCTCGACTTCTATGTCAACAAGCTGGGCTTCGACGAAATGTTCCGGCTCGAGCGTGACGGCCGCCTGTGGATCGTCTACCTCAGGATCACCGACACGCAGTTCATCGAATTGTTTCCGGAAGGTGTTGGCGACGGCGCACCGCCATTTGCCAATGTCGGCTATAACCATCTGTGCCTGGAAGTCGAAAACATCGACGAGGCGATCGCCGACATCACCAGCCGTGGCGTTGTGTTGACGGCCGAAAAGAAGCTCGGCGTCGACAACAACTACCAGGCCTGGATCGCCGATCCCGAGGGCAACCGCATCGAACTGATGCAGCTTGGCGCAGACGCCATGCAGACGGCCGCTATTCGCCGCATCAACGGACGGGCCTGAGCCATGGACCTTTTCAAGCATCTCGGCCATATCGCCTTGCGCGTCAACGACCTCGACAAGTCGCTGGCCTTTTACCAGAAGCTCGGCTTTCGCGAGATGACGCGTCTGCTGAACGACCAGGGCGAAGCGTGGATCGTGTATCTGCGCATCAACGACGATCAGTATTTGGAGCTTTTCCCAAAGGGCGTAAGGCGGCCGGAAACCGCCCCTGACACTATCGGCATCTTCCATATCTGCCTCACCGTCGAAAATATCGACAAGACGTTCGAAGAGCTTGCAAAAGTCGGTATTCAGCCCAGCCAGCCAAGGCCGACCAAAATCGGTATCGATGGCAATCGCGGTGCCTGGATCGAGGATCCCGATGGCACGCAGATCGAGGTCATGGAAATGGCGCCGGATTGCATTCAGCTGCAGGCCATCAAGAGGCTGCATACTGAATCAGTCTAAATGGACTGTTTTGCCTTAACGGCAAGGATTTAAGCTAACCCGGCAGTCACCTGCCGGGTTCTTTCGTCTGTCGATCTCAGAAAATCTGGTCGTAGGCGTCCTGCATCGCCTGAACGAACTCGTCATCCGTGCGCTTCGGATCGCTCCAGTATTTATCGGCTTCCTGCCAGATGGTGCGATACCAGTCGGCGTCGGCCATATTGAAGGGGTTGGAAACCTGCTTCGTCGGATCTTTCAGCGTTTCCAGAACGAGCTTGTTGCAGGCATCGAGGTTCGTCGTATCGGCGTCGGTACGAACCGGGCTTGCACCCTTCTTCAGCACGAAATCGGCATTGAGCTTCGGATCGACATCGAGCTTGGCAAAGTCTTCCTGGGCTTTTGCGGTGTCGGCATTGTTGGTGTTGAGGAAGCCCCAGGAATCGACGGTGACGACGACAGCCTTGGTTCCCGGAATGTTGATGCAGTCGAAATCCTCGCCGAGCTTCTTTTGCGCGGCCATGAACTCGCCCTTCATCCAGTCGCCATGGATCTGCAGCAGGGCCTTTCCGGTGATGACCAGATTGGTCGTGTCGTTCCATTGGCGATTGGGTGAGCCCGGATCCGTGTGGTCGGCAATCTGGCGGAAACGCTTAAGAGCCGCCCGCATCTCCGGCGTATCGATCACGGTGCGGTCGGGCTTCTCGCCGTAGAAGCGATTGTAGATATCGGGGCCTTCTTCCGAGGCGATCAATGCCTGCAGCAGGTAAGCCTTCTGGAATTGGTCGCCGCCCTGGGCGATCGGAATGTAGCCGGCTGCCTTGACCTTGTCGAAGGCTGCAAAGAGATCGTCGAGCGACTTCCAGGATTTCGGGTCGACGCCGGCCGCTTCAGCGACATGTTTGTTGTAGTAAACCATGCCGTCGATATGCACCGTTGCGGGAGCCTTCATGATCTCGCCGTCGACAGTGATGTTCTTGAGAACCGAGGGCGGGAAGTTCTTCGTTGCGCCGATGCTGTCGAACAGCTTGGTGAGCGGCACGCCGAGACCCTGCTTGTTCAGATCCCGATAGATGCCGGGATCGGAGTTCATGAAGATCGCAGGCGGATTGCCGCCCGTGATCATGTTCATCAGGCTTACGTTGGCCCCGGAGTCATGGGCAATGGACAGATCTTTCCACTGGTGGCCGTCCTTGGCCCACGCCTCCCTGAGAACGGTGAGCGCCGCAATCTCTGAGGGTTTGGACCAGGTGTGATAGACGACGACTTCATCTGCCCAGGCGCTTGCAGCAAGAGTGGTCGCGGCAAGCAACAGTGATAGTCGTTTCAGCGATTTCCATTTTGTCATGCATCATTCCTCCCTTTTAGATCTGATCAGAGCCGCTGGCCGGTCGGAGCGTCGAAGACGTTCAATTTGGTCAGCGGCAGATAAACGGGCAGAGCCGGCTGGCTGCGATAGCGATTTGCGTCTCGCCCATCGATGCGCACGGCGATGCTCTTTCCCGACATGGTCAGGAAGGCGAAAGCATCTGGTCCGGATTTCTCGAAATATTCGACCGGGCAATCGAAACGGACGGTATTTCCCGCATCCTGGCGCTCCTCGATCAGAAGCTCCTCCGCCCGGAAGCCGATCTTCACAGGCTTGCCTTCGGCCGCCTTCGACTTCCACTTATATTCGCCGAGATTGATGCGGATGCTGTCCTTCTCATCCACGGCAACGAGATCGCCGCCATCACGCCTGAGGGTGCAGTCGAGCAGGTTCATGGCCGGCGACCCGACGAAATCGGCGACGAAGAGATTGGCCGGCTCGTTGTAGATCTCATCCGGCGTGCCGAATTGCTGGATGACGCCCTTGTTCATCACGGCGATCTTGGTGGCCATGGTCATGGCCTCGACCTGATCGTGGGTCACGTAGACGACGGTATTCTTGAGTTGGTTGTGGAGCTTCTTGATCTCCATGCGCATCTCGTTGCGCAGCTTGGCATCGAGGTTGGAGAGCGGCTCGTCGAACAGGCAGACGCCGTACTGTTTGACCAGCGCCCGGCCGATCGCCACACGCTGGCGCTGGCCGCCGGAAAGCTGCGAGGGTTTGCGGTCGAGCAGATGCTCGATCTGCAGGAGCCTGGCTGCCCAGGCGATCCGCTTATCCGCTTCCTCCCGCGAAATGCCGCGGGAAGAAAGCCCGAAATTCATGTTCCCACGCACGGTCTTGGTGGGATAGAGCGCATAGGACTGGAAGACCATGGCGAGCCCGCGATCCTTGGGGTCGAGGTAACTGACATCCCGCTCGTCGATGAGGATTTCTCCGTCGTCAATCTCCAGCAGGCCAGCCAGGAGATTGAGAAGCGTTGTCTTGCCGCAGCCGGAGGGCCCGAGCAGCACAAGAAACTCGCCGTCACCAATGCTGAGGTTCAGGTTCTCGATGACTGTCAGCGCGCCGAACTTCTTGACTATATTGTTGAATGCGATGGAAGGCATGCATCTATCCCTTGATGGCGCCGGCAGTGATGCCCTGCACGAAGAACCTGCCGAGAACGAAGTAGATGACGAGCGGCGGCAGCGCGGTGAGCAGTGCCGAAGCCATGTCGACCGCATAGTTCTTGGCGCCTGTCGTCGTGACGGTGATGTTGTTGAGTACGACCGTCATCGGTTGCGTGTCCTGCGCGCCGAATGTCAGGCCGACCAGGAAGTCGTTCCAGATGCCTGTTATCATCAGGATCAGCACGACAATCATGATATTGCCTGACATCGGCAGGACGATTTCGAAGAAGATCCGCCAGAAGGAGCCGGAATCGATCATCGCGGCGGCAATGATCTGCGGCGGCATTCCCTTGAAATAATTGCGGAAAATCAATGTGAGGAAAGGCATTGATAACACGCTGTGAATGACGGCTATGCCGAATGTCGTGCCGTAGATATGCAGCGCGCCGGTGATCTTGATCAGCGGATACATGATGATCTGGAACGGCACGAAGGCGCAGATGAAAAGCACGAACAGGAAGCCGTTCGCCCATTTGACGTTCCAGAGTGCCAGACCGTAGCCGGTAATGATCGACAACGAGATCGTCAGAACCAGGCTGGGAGTCAGAATATAGAGTGAATTGACAAAGCCGATGCGCACGCCGTTGCAGTTCATGCCCGAACAGGCCTGCATCCAGGCATAAGACCAGGCATCGGTCGTCCAGGGCGAGGGCAGGGAGAATATCTGTCCCTCGCGGATCTGATCCATCGTCTTGAAGGACGTGACGACGATGACATAGAGCGGCACCGCAAAGAAGGCGGCCGCCATCAAAAGGAACAGGAAGATCACCACCCGGCTCGGCCGGATCAGCGGACGTCGGCGCACCCTGGTCTCGCGACCGGATTGCGATGCAGCTGATATCGCCGTCATGCCTCCCTCCTTTGCCTGATGGCGGTGATGATGACGAGCGGCAGGAAGAGAATGAGCGTCGTCAAGAGCATGACGGTGGCACCCGCGGACGCGAAGCCGAGGTTCTGCTTCTGCCAATAGGCATCGATGACGAAATAGGCGGGCATGACCGAGGCGCCGCCCGGTCCACCATTGGTCATGGCGACGATGATGTCGTAGGCCTTCACCACGCCGATGCAGAGCAGGATGATGCAGGTCAGGAAGGTGAGTTTCATCATGGGAATGATGACCTCGATGTAGAGCCGCCAGAAGGGCACGCCATCGAGGCGCGCGGCCTGCCAGATCTCGGTATTGATCGACTTCAGGCCTGCGAGCATGAGCGCCATGAAGAAGCCGGTCGATTGCCAGACCGCCGCCAGAATAACGCCGAACATGACTGTGTCCTGACTTGCAAGCCAGTTGAAGGAGGCGCTCTCCCAGCCCATCGAGTGCAGCACATTCTCTACGCCGAGGCCCGGATTGAAGAGCCAGCGCCAGACGAGGCCGGTGACGATCAGCGAGACGGCGAGCGGATAGAGAAAGACGGTGCGGAAGACGCCCTCGCCATGCACTTCCTTGTCGATCAGCGCTGCTAGGATGAAACCCGTGACGATCGACAGCAGGCTGCCCACAGCAAAGATGACGAGGTTCTGCAGCGACAGAATCCAGGACGGATCGTGAAACAGCCGCCAGTACTGCTTCCAGCCGACCAATTCATAGTCGGGAAAGCGTCTGGACGCCGTGAAGGAGAGATAGACGGTCCAGCCTATCGCCCCAACGAAAAAGACAAGCGTCAACAGTGCCGCAGGCGCAACGGCCAGATGCGGGGTGACGCGGCTCCATCGGATTCCCATGAGCCTCCTCCTCAGGTCTTCAGCGCTCTGCTCCTCCAGATCGCTGCCCTCCTGTTTCTTATATGAACAACATCTAGTTCATAATAGATCAACTATAGGAATCAAATAATCGCGATGTCAAATGACAATTGGCTGCGGCCGCAGCTGTTGCTCGCGCTGAAGTTGGATCGAGCGGCGATCTTCGGATCGTCGATCATTCGAAGAATGCACAATAGTCCTCCCCGAGATCCCGTCTCGCCTGTTCAGGCAGAAGACCGATACGTATGCTTGGCCGGTCGATCACATCGACAAAACCATCCTTGACGATCGTCTGCGGCAGCCCTCCGGATCTCCGATCTTGTATTCGAAGGCGATGAAGTCACGGGGCAGGGTGGCGCGGACCTGAATAGTGCCTTGAGGCCGAGCGAACCATTCGCCGTCCCATGGGGTGCCATCATGATCGAATGCAGATCGGCATATTCAGCAATCCATTTGAGTTCGGCGATGCCGCCCAAATCGACCGAGTCAACACCGTTCGGCGAGCGGTCATGGCGGCCTCGATGGTGATGGCGCTACCAATCGCTCTCCTGTTTCTCTTCTTCGAGAACCTTTTTCGTCGACGGGCTGACCTCAGGTGCGACCAAAGGCTGGATTGGCCTTCCGGTCAGTGTAGGGACTACGCGCGCTCGACAGGTTCTGCTTCGACCGAAAGCGCTTCGCCAACGGCGTAGAAATGACCACCCGCAACGTGATGCAGACTGCGCCATTCAGGCCCGGCTGTTTCAAAGTGCCAGTGTCCGTCGCGAAACACACGGTCATCCGCCCATGCCGCCGTTACGTCGCCGATAAACAGGTCGTAAGCATCCTGGATATGAGGCTCGTCGATCAACCTGCAGGAGAGCCAAGCCGAGCAGCCTTTCACGAAGGGCAAGTCCTGGCCCGGCACATCGAAAATCGATACCCCTGACTTCTGCAGCTTGTCAGGCTCCTCAAACAGGCTGCGGTTTCCGACCTCATGCGTCAGCTGGAGCTGCGCAACCGTCGGCACCTGTATGACGAAACGTCCGCGCGCCTCGATCAGTGTTCGCGTCTGGGCAAGCTTGTCGACCACCACGGTCAGCTTCGGTGGATCGATATCGAGCGCGCAGCACCATGCGGCAGCCATGACGTTGTCAATGCCGCCGTGGCGGGCCGATACCAGGATCGTTGGTCCGTAGTTGATCAGGCGAAAAGCCTTTTTGAGTTCAACAGCCTTCATATGTTCGTTCATTGGAAGTCCACGGTGAATTGCGGTTCCTGACATTTCTCCAAGTCTTACGATGGAGCGAGACGCTGCGAAAGGACGCAATTCTGCGAGCGCCCCATCCACGGATATCGGTAAGGTGAAGGTCTAGTACGAGTGTTTGGATACCCTTTGCCGCGACCGGCAGCACAATCGCGGTCGCCGGCCGGATCGAGGGCCGACTATCTATCCAGGCGCAGATGCAATTACCATTACGACGACCATCGAAGAGCCTCACCAGCATCACCTGTTCTGAAGCGCCTGGGAATCGCCGCGTGACTGGAGGAGCCTTGCCGCTCGCACCTTTATATCAGCAGTGTATCGAATCCTCGCAACCCGGTCGCAGGAGCTCTCAAATCCCTGACCCGTCGAGTTGTTGGGCGTCGTCGCCTTCCCAGGGTGAGGGCATGGAGGTGATGCCGGAATTGGCCGAGGGCATCGGCATCCAGCACTTCAATTCCGGCTCGGCATATTCGACGAGGCGGCCGGGCGAGGAATCGGAAGCACGCCAGCCTTCTGCACCGAACTGATCGCCATTCGACCAATAAGCGAGGTCTACTTCTGCCGGCCCCTGTTCGGACGGGCGGATCGTAACGAGTATCCGGCTGCCGTCTTTCGGCGCGGTTGTCATCTGGCGCCAGCCGTGTGGCTCATCCATAATTTTTCCTCCTGCCTTGCCGCAGACCGTGAGTGTCGCCTCGCGGTTGGAAACGGTCAACTCACACCTTTATAGAAATCACGCTGAGAGTTCTGGCCACGCGACCGCTAAGGCATCAGCAAATCCCCTAAACTGCGCGGCTCTTGTCATTGCTAAGTAGATGAGGCGCGGACCGGGGCAAGGCGGTCAGCATGTTCAGCAGAACAAGCGGCGAATTGGGGGCTGAACCATTCCCCCGACGGATTGTGACGTCCTGCCGGTTGAATGCCCGCATCACGGCCGAGAGGTCCGGCAGTCCGATCAATCGGTCCGCGATTGTGCTGCTTTCATTGAAAGAAGAGCGTCATGTCCACTGCTCAGGCCGGCGGCATCTTCTCGAATTTTGGGACGGCCGGATCGAGATGGTCCCAGGCGTATCCGGTTGCGGTCCAGGATACCATTTGCGGCTGATATCGGCTTGGATCGTCAAGGCTTGCCGGCGTGACGATGTAGACCTCGGGCATTTCGGGGAATGTCATGAAAACGGCCGATCCACATGTCGGGCAGAAGCCGCGCTGCTTGACGGTTCCGCCTTCGCCGACGGTCTGATATACGGATGCTTCTCCGTCGACCTTCACTTCGGCTGCGATGAAAGTCAGATGCGATTGATGTCCGGTACCGCTGGAGCGCTGGCATTGTCGGCACTGGCAATCGACCATCACGGCGGGTTCTCCCGATATCTCGTAGCGGATCGCGCCACAGGCGCAGCCACCGTTATAGGACTTCGTCATATCGCTCTCTCCTTGCCTCAATCCAGTCCCTGCGAAGTCGCCTCTTCAGCAACGACGGTATCCAGCCGCTCGACGACCTTCTTCCAGCCTTCGCTCATGTTGCGGTAGGCAATGTCGTTCCTCGGCAGAACGAAGCCGGAATGGACGAGCCGTAGGCGCGTGCCGGTTTCCGCCTGGGCGAGGGTGAAGGTCACCACCGTCTCCAGCTTCGAACCATATCCGTCATCATTGCTCTCATGGCCGCCCTTCCACGCATAGGACAAGCGCTCGTTCGGCACGACCTCCAGCACCTCGCATTGAATGGTTCCGTCCCATTTGCCGGCCGGTTTGGTCTGAAAGGTGAAACGATTGCCGGTGACGGGCACAAATCCATCGGGCGCCATCAGCCAACGGCCGATCAACTCGCCGCTGGTCAGCGCTTTCCAGATGATATCAGGCGCGTGCGGGAAGACTTCGTCCACGACGATGGCCTGCGTGTCGGAGACGTGCCTCCCGGGTTTCATGGCTTGGTTCATGGGTCGATTTCCTTCAGGAGCTTTCTGAGATCGGTGAAGCGTTCACGCCAGAAGATGCCGTAATGGGTCATCCAATCGGCCAGCGGCTCGAGACCGGCAGGCTCCGCGCGGTAATAGACATTGCGGCCCTCCGGGCGTTCGCTGACAAGGCCCGCCTGCTTCAGTGATTTGAGATGCTGAGAGATCGCGCCCTGCGTGACATTGCTGCCTCGGGTCAGCTCGACCACCGTTATCTCCTCGGCATTGACGATGCGCTCGAACACGGACCGCCGCGTGGGATCGGCCAGCGCACGCATGACACTGGTTATGGTTTCGGCTTCGAACATAAAAACCAAATAGCATCGGCTAATCAATTAGTCAATGCTATTGGATTTTTTGATTGACCTCATCACCGGGGACTTTGGTCGGATAGGGCCTGAGACTGAAGTCCTATATGTGGAACTGCTTAAGAACCGAGCGGTTTAGCGGTTGGAGACGCCAAGAGACAAGAACTGAACTCTGCGATGGCTGCAGTGTCCTAATCTTGATCTCGCGCATTGACGCCAATCTCGCCAGCAGGGCAGGGGCCTTTGGTCCAGATCAAGCAGTCCCGTGGCGCGACCCGGTAACCCGGTCGAGCAGCGTCCTCGCGCGCCGCCGACAAGTATTTGAACCATCCTCAGGAGGAACCATGCGCTTGCTCATCGTCGAAGACGAACCGGGAATTGCTCTCGCAATCGAGGACGTCGCAATCGCCGCCGGCTTCGAGATTGCCGGCATTGCGACAAACATGTCCGAAGCCGTGGAGCTTGGACCGGAGGCGGATGTCGCACTCGTTGATGTTCGGCTAGGCGATGGCCTCACAGGCCCTTCCATCGCTCGTGCGCTTTTTGCTGGATTCGGACTGGGCGTCGCCTATTTCACGGCCAATCCCGATCTCATCGAGCAGACAGATGGGCGGCCCGTCATCAGTAAACCAGCAAGCCCCGAAAAGATCGGGGAGGCGTTGTCCCTGGCGGCTAGAAACGCTCGCGAACAAATGCTTCAGCATCAGTCAGGACAGGCGACATAGGAGGAGACGCGATTTAGGCCGCCTTCCTTCCGCTGCACGCAGCGCAGCTTCCGGTATCGCAAGAGAACATGAGGGGATGGTCGCGAGGTGTGGCGGGAACTCATCAGGGTCAAGAACCTCGATACTGATGTTCATTCCGTTCAGAAGTTTCTGCCATTGCGTTTGATGGGGTCACCATTGCGCAAGAACTGCCATTCGATACCGGTGATCCGTGTCGGCTTCACAATGTGCATGCGCGCCTGCAGCAATCGGAGGGTTGGAACAAGCTTTGTAGGGTCCGCAATCTCCGCTGGGACGGGTCTGCCGGCCTCTATATAGTATTGTTCCAATTCACCGCGAAAGTCTCTGATATCGAACGTGTCTATTCCCGCGTTGAACCAGTCCGCCAAGATGACATCGCAGACAATATCAAGACTATTCGGGTCATCGAAATCGAGCAATGTTGTCGGCATTGGCGGACCTCTGATGTTCGTCCTTCAAGCCCCCAACGCAGCCTTTTCTGACGCAGCCTCGCCATGAGTTCGACGAGAATATTGGGGCTCGCCACCCAGCACGAAGACGAGCCCCAGCCCCGGTGCCTGTCTCATCTACGCCCTTCACCGTGACGATCCGATTAGAACCCCGCGCCTTGGCGGCCGCAATTCGATCGATCGGATTAGCTCTGCCGTCTGCCCCATAGAATCCCGCTGGTGCGGGCTTTTTTGGGCAATTATTTCGGAAGCGAAACTGTGGATAAGTTGGCAATGCCTCGATGTGATTAGCCTTTTCCGAATTGCCGTCTGGTGGTCGGCCTCCGGTTGTCGAGGGAATGATGTGGCGACCTGACCCGTTGCTGCCACCGGCATCTCATGCCGGTGGCAATTGTAACCACAGCCCAATGGCGACTGTGTCTCTTACCTTGCGCTTTCGGGGAAGACCGGCAGGCGCGAGATATGGGTAGGATCGTGCTGGATGACGAGCGTGGCATTCAGCCCGGCGGCAACCGCCTCGAGGCGTTCCATCGATGCAAGTGTATCTGCCCGGTTTTCATTGAAACCCGGCACGCCATGAGTGGCCAGGTTGTCCGCGAAGTGTACGACATCGCCGGAAAGCAGGACCGGTCCCTTCTTCGCAAGCTTTACCAGGAGGGCGGCTTCCCCTTTGGTATGGCCAGGCATCGACAGCATCATCACGCTACCGTCGCCGAAGACGTCACGGTCGCCGGTCACGAGGTCGAGTTTCGCCTTGCCATCGAGCCAGGGTTTGACGAGATCCGGTACAACCGCGAAGGGTAGGGGGTTGTCATGAAAAGTCTGCCAGTCGGCAGCCCCAATCATGAGCGTTGCTTTCGAAAAGGTCGCGGCCTGCCCGAGATGGTCGAAATGGTTGTGGCTGATACCGATGGTGGCGATCTGCTCCGGTTTGATGCCGATCTGTTTCAACTGTGTCGGGATGTCGGTTTTGAGCGAGACGCCGATCGGCGCATCCTGATCGGGTGCCTTGCCGATGAGGCCGGCAGGAAGCCCTGTGTCCCAAAGCAGGTAATCGCCACCGTGGCGGATCACGTAGCAGCTGTCGGTCAGCACGCCCTTCTTGCCGGCAAAGGCGAACGTGTCCGAAAACATCGACAGATCCTTGACGATGACGTCGCCACAATCGAGACGCCAAAGTTCAAGGTCTGGAGCCGCGCGTGTCGGAGTGGAGGCGAAAGATAGCGATGCGACCGTTGCTCCGATTGCAAGCGCAAATTTGAAGGTCTTCATAAAGGTCTCCTTGTGTTGAAGACCTTTCTTGTGCCGCCCTTCCTCGCAGGCCATGCGCCAGATTTGTGGTCACTTGAGCCCGAAACGCTCACCCGCGGTATTTTTTCTTGCCGCGCCTTCTCATACATTGCGCTTATGAACATGATGACCCGCGACCGACGTTCCGAGCTCTCCCGCCGCCTGCTCGATCGACTCCGCCCCATGGTGGCGGGGAAGCTCGACGTAGGGATGCATCCTTATGGCGAGCAACTGTTCGCCTATTGCTGCTTCGACCGCGAACGGCTGGCCGCTCTTCGACTTGATTGTCCCATGATCTGCATCGTGCTTCACGGCCAAAAGGACGTGTGGCTTGGCGATCGCACCCGGTCCTTCCCAGCCGGCTCGCTCTTCGTGTTGCCCGGCGGTGTAGCGATGGACGTGGTCAACATTCCGGACGACAAGACGGGCGTCTATGCAGCGTTGCGGCTCGACGTGCCGTCCCTGCCGGCGGGCATTCCACCGCTCTCCGTTGCAGAGCGTGCCGGTCGTGCCGCCGATCTCGATGCAGTGCCACTAAGCATCGATCTCGTCGAGACGATTTGCCATGCAGCATCCACGATCGCCGATGTCAGCGTTGGCGAAACGATCAAGCGGCTGAGGCTGACAGAAGTTCTGGCGTTGTTGCGGCCGCTTGCCGAGGCCCGACCGCTCTTCAGACAAAGCCTGTCGGACGATATCGCCTGGCTGATTGCAACTGCTCCTTCAGAGCCCTGGAACGTTTCTGATGTTGCAGAAAAACTTGGAATTGGAGCGTCCACGCTGCGACGTCGATTGGCCACGGACGGCACCTCCTTCCGTGCAATCTTGCGGCGCGAGCGTCTAAGGGCAGCGCAACATGCAATCACGTCCGGCGCGACGGCAATCGCCGCCGCCGAGGCTGCGGGTTACGTGTCGCGTTCACACTTTTCCCGCCGGTTTCGCGAGAGTTTTGGGACCAGTCCGACAGGGCGGTCATAACATCGAAAGTCTGTGAACCAGTTTCGCTGTCGTTCGAAACGCTTTGACACGTCACGATCGGAGCGACTGGCATATCAAAGACCCCATACGACCGCCTCCTCGTGGCGTTTGATGAGGTGCCTCAGACTCTCGAAGCCGGAGCGGACAAATGTGGCAAACTGGTCGACGGCGGGCGAACGGGGCGCATCGACACGGCTGAGGATAGCCAACGCTCGTTCGGGATGCGGAATGGTGATGGGCAGCGCCGTGATCGATTTGTCCCTGCGCTGCGCAAAGACGACGCTATGGGGCATGATCGTCAACGCATCGGCCATTTTCAGATAGTTGATCACTGCCATCAGCGAACCGCCCGAATAGCGGATCTTGAGCTCGGTTGCCCCGAATGAGAGAAGCAGCGCGCGCAAATCCGCGAGCAAGGGGCTGCCCGGTGGCGGTGCGACCCACGGATATTCGAGAAGATGGCTCGGCTGTGGCCGCCTCTTCAAGAGCAGGGGGTGCGTGATCCGACAGGCGACAACGTTGCGGCCGGGAAGAATCTGCTGAAACTCGAGCCCCGACCCTTCGTCGAGAATATCGATCGGACAGATAGCAAGGTCGATCTGGTCGGCCTTCAGCGCCGCCCTGAGATCCGGGAAGTAACCGTAGCTCTGGTCAATGCGTACATCGGGGTGGCTCGACTGAAACTCCGCACAGATGCCGGCAATCAGTCCGTCCATGAAAAAGGGCGTGCCGCCTACGCGCACGACGCCGCTCTTTCCGACCCTGAAACTCTCGACGAGATCGGAGGCCTTGCGTGAGGACGCCAGCATGACGAAACCGTGCTCGGCGAGAGCGAGACCAAAAGCTGTCGGCTGCAGCGGGCGACGGCCCTTGACGAACAGCGGCTCGCCCAGGCGTTTCTCCAGCATCGACAAGGTGCGCGAGACGGCAGGTTGCGCGAGCCCCAGCAAAGCCGCGCCTTCGGTAACGCCGCCGGTCTTGACTACGGCCGCGAGCTGGATCAGGTGACGCTCATCGATCTTCATAACGATCTGTTATATTATCTTCCAACAAAATCATCAATCGATGTGTCTCCACCTGCTATTCTCCCGATACTGTCGCAGAGCAAGTCGGGAGGATTGGCATGGCGGGGCGCTCTCAACCGCTGACATTCAGCGAGGCTACTTCGTCCGAAGCCTTCGCCGAGCGCTTTTCTTCCGGCCGGGACGACAGGCTGGTCGAACTGCTCGCCGCCGCCGTGACCCATGTGCACGACCTCATCAAACAATTTCGGCCGACCCAGGACGAGTGGCGAAGGTTCATCGCCTTCCTGACGGAGGTCGGTCATGCCTCGGACGAGCGCCGGCAGGAATGGGTCCTCCTGTCCGATCTGGTCGGCGCTTCGGCACTCGTAGAAGATATCAATTCGCGCCGGCCCAAGGGGGCGACGCCCAATACCATCCGCGGGCCGTTCTTCCGCGCCGATGCGCCGGAACGTGCTTCGGCTTCGTCGATCTCGCTCGATGGCATCGGCGAGCCGCTGTTGGTCTCGGTTTGTGTCCAGGATCTCGACGGCCTCCCGGTCGCGGATGCTGAGGTGGTGACCTGGCAAGCCAATGCAGAGGGCTTCTACGAGAATCAGCAGCCGGATCTCCAGCCGGAACATAATCTGCGCGGCCTGTTCAAAACCGATGCACAGGGGTGTTTTTCCTATCGCTCCGTTGTTCCGTCCGGCTACGGCGTGCCGGCCGACGGTCCTGTCGGCAGGCTGCTGTCTGCGGCCGGTTATCCGTTGCGCCGGCCGGCGCATCTGCATTTCGTTGTGCGTGCGAAAGGCTTCGAGACGATTACGACGCATGTCTACGACGCGAGTGATCCGCATCTGCACCAAGACGCGCTGTTTGGCGTGCGGCCCGAACTCGTCACCTCTTTCGATCCCCTCGAGGTCGACGGTCGCAGCGCAAAGGCGATCAAACTTACCTTCGTCATGGTCCGGGCAAAACCGGGGAGGGTGGCATGATCGACCCATTCTCCTATGCGGGCAGTCCTACGCAGATCATCTTCGGTACGGGCAGTAAAAACAAACTGGTTGAATGGATTACCAATGCCGGCTGCAAGCGGGCACTGGTGCTTTCGACGCCGCATCAGAGGGCCGATGCCGAAGCACTGGCCCGCGACATTGGCCCGCTTGCCTGTGGCGTCTTTGCCGGCGCAGTCATGCACACGCCCGTCGACGTGACCGAGGCGGCGATGAAGGTCGTGGCCGAAACCAGGGCGGATTGTGTGGTCTCGCTCGGCGGCGGATCCACGACGGGGCTCGGCAAGGCGATTGCCTATCGCACCGACCTTCCGCAGATCGTCGTGCCAACCACCTATGCCGGCTCGGAAGTCACCCCCATTCTTGGGCAGACGGAAGGCGGTCGCAAGACGACTGTTCGCGACGCACGGATCCTGCCGGAAATCGTCATCTACGATCCGGCGTTGACCCTGGGACTGCCCGTTTCGATGAGCGTGACGAGCGGGCTCAATGCCATGGCGCATGCCGTCGAGGGTCTCTATGCGCGCGATCGCAATCCGATTTCGACCCTGATGGCCCTTGAGGGCCTACGCGCCTTTTCACGCAGCCTGCCCGTAATCGTCGAAAGGCCCGATGACGCGGGCGCCCGAAATGAAGCGCTCTATGGCGCCTGGCTCTGCGGCACGGTGCTCGGCACTGTCGGCATGGCGTTGCATCACAAAATTTGCCACACGCTGGGCGGTTCTTTTGAAACCCCGCATGCTGAAACCCATGCGGTGATGCTACCGCATACGGCCGCGTTCAACGCCAAGGCCGCAGCATCGGAACTTGCCACGGCAGCCGACATCTTTGGCGGTTCGATCGGCGGCGGGCTTTGGGATTTTGCCAAAGCGATCGGCGCACCTCTGTCGCTCAAGGAATTCGGATTGTCACAGGCCGATCTCGACCGCGCTGCATCGATCGCCGTCGAAAATCCTTACTGGAACCCGCGCCCCATCGATCGGGATTCGATCCGGGCGCTCTTGCAGCAGGCCTGGGAAGGCCGCCGGCCGGTAGATTGAAGATCTGCCGGATCATGCGCTCTTTGGGAGGAGAGGAAAATGGGAGGATACATGTTTACGAGACGCGATTTTCTGAAGACGACGGCCGCCGGCGGAGCCGCGCTTGCTGCGTCCGGCCTGGCTGCGCCAGCAATCGGCCAGACGGCAGCTATCAAGCTTGGTTATGTCAGTCCGCAGACCGGTCCGCTTGCCGCTTTCGGCGAGGCTGACAAGTTCGTCATCGATTCCTTCCTGGCGACGACCAAGAAGCTCGGCCTCAGCTATGAAGTCGTGGTCAAGGACAGCCAGTCCAACCCCAACCGCGCTGCCGAAGTTGCCAAGGAACTGATCGTCGACGACCAGATCAACCTCATGCTGGTATCTTCGACGCCGGAGACGACCAACCCGGTTTCCACGACCTGCGAAGGCGAGGGCAGGCCCTGCATTTCGACGGTCGCGCCCTGGCAGCCCTGGTTTATCGGCCAGCAGGGTAATCCGGGCGACCCTGCCTCATGGAAGCCCTTCGACTATGCCTACCATTTCTTCTGGGGGCTGGAGGATATCATTGCCGTCTTCACCGGCATGTGGGGCCAGATCGAAACCAACAAGAAGATCGGCGGGCTGTTTCCGAACGACGGAGATGGCAATGCCTGGGGCGACAAGGTCGTCGGCTTTCCGCCCGTGCTCGAAAAGCTCGGTTATGGTTTGACCGATACCGGCCGCTACCAGAACCTGACGGATGATTTCTCCGCACAGATCAACGCCTTCAAGCAGGCGCAAACCGAATCCTGACAGGCGTGATGATCCCGCCCGACCTCACCACCTTCTGGAACCAGGCCAAGCAGCAGGGTCTGAAGCCGAAGATTGCCTCGATCGGCAAGGCGCTTCTTTTCCCGCAGACCGTCGAGGCGCTTGGCAATGCCGGCCACAATCTGTCGACGGAAGTCTGGTGGACCCCGAGCCATCCGTTCAAATCCTCGCTGACCGGTGAGACGACGGCTGCCGTTGCTGACGCCTTTACGAAATCCACCGGTCGTCCCTGGACGCAGCCGATCGGCTTTGCCCATGCCCTGTTCGAACTCGCCGTCGACGTCATGAAGCGCGCCGGCGATGTCAGCGACGGTGATGCGGTGGCGAAGGCGATCGGGGAAACCAAGCTCGATACGCTGGTCGGACCGATTGCCTGGGGCAATGAGAAGCTTCCGCCTTTCGCTCAGAAAAACGTCGCCAAGACGCCGCTGGTCGGCGGTCAGTGGCGGCTGAAATCGGGCGGCGGCTACGATCTCGTCGTCGTCGAAAATGGCCTTGCACCCAACGTGCCGCTCGGCGGCAAGCTCGAAGCCCTTGCGTAGGGCGCACGTCCGCCCGGCTCTGCGGCCGGGCGGATACTCGCGGAGATTGGCCGATGCCCATCCTGGAACTTAATGCTGTCTCGAAGTCCTTCGGCGCGCTCGTCGTTGCAGAGGATATCAGCTTTTCGGTCGAGCCTGGCGAGGCGCTCGGGGTCATCGGACCGAATGGCGCCGGCAAATCCACGCTCTTCAATCTGATCAACGGCAATCTGTCCGTTGCGGGCGGAGCCATCAGCTTCGACGGCCGCGACGTTACCCATGCGCCGCCAATGCAGCGCTGCCTTGCCGGCATGGGCCGCACCTTCCAGATCCCGCAACCTTTCGAGCGCCTGACTGTCTATGAAAACCTTCTGGTCGCAGGCGCTTTTGGTACGCGGGCGAGGGAAGCCGATGTCGCAGGCTTCTGCGCCGATATTCTCGTCGAGACCGGTCTGATTGCCAAAGCCAACAGGCCGGCGGCATCGCTCACCCTTTTGGAGCGTAAACGGCTGGAACTCGCCCGCGCGCTTGCGACCCGGCCGAAGCTTCTGCTCCTCGACGAAATCGCCGGCGGCCTGACGGAGGGCGAGTGCCGGCAGCTCGTTGCGACGATCAGGCGCGTTCATCAGCGCGGCATGACCATCATCTGGATCGAGCACGTGCTGCATGCGCTGACGGCGGTTGCCGAGCGCATCCTGGTCCTCAATTTCGGACGGGTCGTCGGCATCGGTGCGCCGGAGGCGATCATGGCTTCGGACGAGGTGCGCACCATCTATCTCGGCATGGAGGTCTGATGGCAAGCCTTCTTGAGATCCGCGGCCTGACGGCTTTCTACGGCGACTTCCAGGCTATTTTCGGCATCGACATTGATCTCGATGCCGGTGAGACGATTGCCGTCATCGGCGCCAACGGAGCGGGAAAGTCGACGCTGATGCGCTCGATCGCTGGCGTGATTGCGAACCGAGCGGATATGGTCCTGCATCGGGGCGAGGCGATCGGTGCAGTGCCTGCCTTTGATGTCGTGTGTCGCGGCATCGCTCTCGTGCCGGAAGGGCGCAAGCTCTTCGCTTCGCTGACGGTGGAAGAGAATCTGCAGATCGGCGGCTACGGCTCAAAGCGCTCCGGACCTTGGTCGTTGGAAAGCGTCTACGCTCTGTTTCCTGTCCTGAAAGAGCGACGCGGCAGTCCGGCGACAGCGCTTTCCGGCGGCCAACAGCAGATGGTGGCAATCGGCCGGGCCCTGATGTCGAACCCGGAAATCGTTCTCTGCGATGAGCTCAGTCTCGGCCTGGCGCCTGTCGTCATCAAAGACATCTACGCCGCCTTCACTCGTATTCGTGCATCCGGGATGGCGATCGTCGTCGTCGAGCAGGACATCGCCCAGGCCCTGAAGGTCGCCGATCGTGTCTATTGCATGATGGAGGGACGGATCACACTCACCGGGCGCCCTGCCGATCTCGACCGGGCCGAAATCCATGCAGCCTATTTTGGAGCGGAGAGTGATGAACTGGCTTGATACGCTTCTTCAGGGAGTATTGCTTGGCGGGCTCTATGCGCTGTTTGCGGCCGGCCTCAGTCTGGTCTTTGGGATCATGAGGCTTGTCAATCTCGCCCACGGCGACCTCATCGTGCTGGCAGCATTCTTGATCCTGCTTCTCGTCTCGTCGCTTGGCCTTGATCCATTCATCGCGGCGCTGATCGCCGCACCCCTGATGTTTGCGATCGGCTGGCTGCTGCAATACCACCTTCTCAACCGCACGCTCGGCAAGGATGTCCTGCCGCCACTGCTTGTGACCTTTGGCCTCTCCATCGTCATCCAGAACGGCCTTCTGGAGGCTTTCACGGCCGACAGCAGAAGGATCTCCGCCGGCTCGCTGGAGACGGCGTCGCTGCGACTGGGGAGCATCAATGCCGGTCTGATGCCGCTCCTGACCTTCGGCTCTGCAGTCGTGGTCATCGTCGCCTTGAACCAGCTCATCTATCGCACGGCCCTTGGGCGCGCCTTCCGCGCGACGTCGGATGATGTGGTCACCGCCGGCCTGATGGGTATTCGCCCGAATTCGATCTTCGCCATCGCCACGGGCCTGGCGATGATGATCGTTACCATCGCCGCACTCTATCTCGGCATGCGGGCGAATTTCGATCCGACAGCCGGGCCGGCGCGGCTGATCTATGCTTTCGAAGCGGTGATCATCGGCGGTCTCGGATCGCTCTGGGGCACACTTGCCGGCGGCATCATCCTCGGGCTGGCGCAGACGATCGGCGCCGCCGTCAATCCGGAATGGCAGATCCTTGCCGGGCATCTCGCCTTCCTGATCGTCCTGCTCCTGCGTCCGCGCGGCCTCTTTCCGCGCGCTGTCGATTGAGGCCGCGCCATGACCACGGGTTTGGAAACGATGACGAGCGATAGCCAGGCATATCAGGACTGGCGGATCGAAACAGGCACACGCCTGTCCCGGGCCTTTTCATTCGTCTGCCTGGTTGCGTTCGCCGCCCTCGCGGTCGCACCGCTTTTGCTGTCGCGCGGCGTAGTGCAGGATCTGTTCTTCATCCTGACGATGCTGACGCTGGCGCAGAGCTGGAACCTGCTTGCCGGTTATGCAGGGCTGATTTCGGTCGGCCAGCAGCTCTTCGTCGGTTGCGGCGCCTATGCTCTCTTCGGCCTTGTCATTCTTGCCGGCCTCGAGCCGATATTCGCCATTCCGCTTGCCGGCGTTTCGGCCATGCTCATCGCCGTGCCGACCGCGTTCTTCGCCTTTCGCCTCTACGGTCCCTATTTTGCGATCGGAACGTGGGTGATCGCCGAAGTCGGGCGGCTGCTGCTTGCCCAATGGAAGGCGCTCGGCGGCGGCACCGGCACATCGCTGCCGCGGGATGCGACCCGCGACATGCTCGGCATTTCCCTCCTTGAAGACTGGTTCGGCATGCGTGCGGCAGCGGCAGCCGACGCCCTATCCTTCTGGCTCGCGCTAATCGTTGCGGCTATCACAATTGCACTCGTCTACAAGCTGTTGCGCAGCCGGCAGGGTCTCGGGCTTGCCGCAGTGCGCGACAACGAGACGGCGGCGCGTGCGCTGGGCGTCGATGCACGCCGGTTGAAGACGATGATCTATCTGCTCACGGCCTTCATTACCGGCATCATCGGCGCGCTCATCTATCTCCAGAAGGCGCGGATATCGCCGGACGCCGCCTTCTCGCTGACCGACTGGACAGCCTACGTCATCTTCATCACCGTCATCGGCGGCATCGGCACGATCGAAGGGCCGATCCTTGGCGTACTGGTCTTCTTCTTCCTGCAGAACGCCTTTTCGGCCTACGGCTCCTGGTACCTTCTGGCACTTGGAGCGCTCGCCGTCGTCACCATGCTGTTCGCACCCCGGGGTCTCTGGGGGCTGATATCCGACCGTACCGGCTTCGAACTCTTTCCGGTTCGTCGCCTGCTCAGGGGCGGACCTGTTGTACCAAATGAAAAGGGAGGGCCGAATGGCTGACATCACCACCGACGTCTTGATCATAGGCACGGGACCTGCGGGTTCGGCGACCGCCGCATTGCTTGCGAGCTACGGTCTGGAGCCGCTTATCATCAATCGCTACCGCTGGCTCGCCAATACGCCACGCGCGCACATCACCAACCAGCGCACGATGGAGGTCCTGCGCGATCTCGGCCGGGACGTTGAAGATGAGGCATATCTCTTTGCGACCGAACAGGACCTGATGGGCCAGAATGTCTTCTGTACGGCGGTGGCCGGCGAGGAAATCGGCCGCATGCAGAGCTGGGGCAATCATCCACTGTCACGTGCCGAGCATCTCCTGTCCTCGCCAGGGCGGATGAACGACCTGCCGCAGACCTATATGGAGCCGCTGCTCTTCAAGACGGCCTGCTCGCGCGGCGCCCAGTCGCGCATGTCGACCGAATATTTGAGCCACGTCCAGGACGCGGGTGGAGTCACGACGACCTGCCTCGACCGCTTGACGGGCAAGGAAGTGACGATCCGCTCGAGATTCCTCGTCGGCGCAGACGGCGGCAATTCGAAGGTCGCCGAACATGCCGGCCTGTCCTTCGAGGGCCGCATGGGCGTTGCCGGTTCCATGAACATCCTCTTCGAGGCTGATCTGTCGCGTTATGTCGCCCATCGTCCTTCCGTGCTCTACTGGGTACTGCAGCCGGGCGCGGATGTCGGCGGTATCGGCATGGGCCTCGTGCGCATGGTGCGGCCCTGGAATGAGTGGTTGATCGTCTGGGGCTATGACATTAACCAGCCGGCACCTGCCGTCGACAACGCCTTTGCAACCAAGGTTGTGCGTGAACTGGTCGGCGTTCCCGACCTTGAACCAAAGATCAAGTCGGTCTCCACCTGGACGGTCAACAACATGTATGCGACGACCCTGTCGAGCGGCCGGGTCTTCTGCATGGGCGACGCAGTGCACCGTCATCCGCCATCGAATGGCTTGGGCTCCAACACCTCGATCCAGGATGGGTTCAACCTCGCCTGGAAGCTTGCCATGGTGATCCGAGGACAGGCCGGAATGGGCCTCCTCGACAGCTATCAGGCCGAGCGCGCGCCGATCGCCAAACAGATCGTCACTCGCGCCAACAAGTCGATCGAGGAATTCGGTCCGATATTCAAGGCGCTTGGCCTCCTGGATTCCGTCGATCCCGTCAAGATGCAGCAGAACATGGACGCACGTTGTGATGACGGTGAGGCTGCCGAACGCCAGCGCGCGGCAATCCGCGATGCCATTGCCTATAAGGTCTATGAATTTGACGCTCATGGCGTCGAAATGAATCATCGCTATGCATCGAACGCGGTCGTCAAGGACGGGCAGGCGGAGCCCGCCTTCGAAAAGGATGCCGAACTTCATTGCCAGCCGACGACCTGGCCAGGTGCACGGCTTCCGCATGTCTGGTTGTTCGGGGCGCAGGGAGAAAAGGTTTCCAGTCTCGATCTCACCGGTCACGGGCTCTTCACGATCCTGACCGGGATCGGTGGCGACGGCTGGATTTCCGCAGCAAAGGCGCTTTCAAAGGAATTCGGAGTGCCGATCAGTGTGCACAAGATCGGTCCCCGCCAGATTTGGCAGGACCTGACGGGAGACTGGGCACGCGCCCGCGAGATCAGCGATTCCGGCGCCCTGCTCGTTCGTCCCGACCATCATGTCGCTTGGCGTTCACATGCAGCGGCCTCCGAGCCGGAAGCAGAGCTGCGCCGCGTGCTGAAAACAATCCTGGATCGGTGAGGTCGTTATGGGTGCTGAAGAAAACGGTTATTTCACCGAGGAGAATTCCGTCGATGTCGTCATAAGCCGCAATGCGGGGGCAAAGAACGACCGGCTGAAGCAGATCATGGAGGTTGTCACCAGCAAGCTCCACGAGGCGGTGAAGGAACTCGAGCCGACGCAGGAGGAGTGGATGGATGCGATCCTCTTCCTCACGCGCACCGGCCATACCTGCACCGACTGGCGGCAGGAATTCATTCTGCTGTCGGACGTGCTCGGTGTTTCGATGCTGGTCGACGCGATCAACAATCGCAAACCTACCGGCGCCTCGGAAAGCACCGTGCTCGGCCCGTTCCATGTCGCCGACGCGCCGGAATTGCCGATGGGCGCCAATATCTGCCTCGACCATAAGGGCGAAGACATGGTCATCAGCGGCCGCATACTGGATACCGACGGCAAGCCGATCGCCGGCGCCGTTCTCGATGTCTGGCAGGCCAATGACGAAGGTTTCTATGACGTGCAGCAGCAGGGCATTCAGCCGGATTTCAATCTGCGCGGCGTCTTCCGAACGGGTGAGGACGGGCGCTACTGGTTCCGCGCGGTCAAGCCCAAATATTATCCGATTCCCGATGACGGACCGGTTGGGCAGATGCTGGGCGCGCTCGGCCGTCACCCCTACAGGCCGGCGCATCTGCATTACATCATCAAGGCGGAAGGGTTCGAGACGCTCGTCACACACATCTTTGATCCCGACGATCCCTATATCCGTTCGGACGCGGTGTTTGGCGTCAAGGAGAGCCTTCTCGCCGACTTCAGATTGACTGAGGATCCCGCGCACGCAAGGGAACTCGGCTTCGAGGGGAAATTCTGGCAGGTCGAGCACGATTTCGTGCTGGCGCCAGTTAAGTCTTAGTCGGGACAGATGGTCGCCGCTTCGACCAAGGTGTCTCGTCGTCGCAAAGGGCGTCACTGGCACGCGGCTGTCGGTTGGCGCTGAGAGACTGATATTCCTCGGAACATGCTGGAAAAGTTCAGGCTTCTTTCGACGCATTCCGAAGCCGTTTATGCCGGCCTCGTTGAGGGGCGGCGGGGCTGGATGCATCGTCCGTGTCCGCCGTCTCTTTGGCCATCCGCGAGGCGCGCCATTGGGCCGGGGTCAATCCCAGATGCTGCTTGAAGGCGCGCTGGAAGGCAGCTTCAGATCGATAACCGGCCAGATCGGCTGCTGCAGCGGTCGATGTCGTCTGCACCCGCAGCGCATTCGCAGCGAGCGTGATGCGAACGTCCTGGAGAAGGTCGGTAGCGGAGCGGCCCAAACTGCTCTGGAAGTAGCGCGCCAAACTTGCACGAGACAAGTTGCAGAGGCTTGCCAGTTTCGAAAGCGTCCATGGGCGGGCGGGTTCGAAGAATATCGCGTTGATCGCAGGAGCGAGCCTGACATGGCTTGCAAGGGCGACCAGACCTAGTGGTGCGTCATGGGATTGACTTGCCAACCGGAGCGCCAGCGTGAACAGCGCTGCTGAAAACGCATTCAGCATCGCCTGACCGCCAATCCCCTCGACGTTCGCCTCGGCCCGCATGAGCGCCACCAGGGCCTCCATCTGTCGGCGCGTCACGGATTGTGGTGACGTCGCTGAGTTAGACGCTCCCCGTACGACCATCCGGGAACGCAGGTAAGTCCCCAGCAGTCGGTCATGCGGTGAGGCAAGCACGAAGCGGCCACAAAGCATGTCCAGCCGTTCGCCTTGGCCGGCATTCTCGCTGATCACCACATTCAGCCCTTGCCTCTGCGTCGCCTTCCCCGGCTCGGCACCGCTGCCATCGGTCAGAACGTGAGGCGCTCCAGCGGGAACCAGCAGAATGTCGCCGGGCGTGAGACGTTGTTCTCTGTTGCCGTCACTATCATTCAGCCATGCCTCGCCGCTCAATATCACGTGATAAACGATGTCCTGGACGGGGCCTTGTTCATAGGCAACCCGCCAAGGTGCACCGTAAAGGCAGTGAAGCTCCAGCTTGCCGGTCACCGGCATCATTTCGAGCAGACGACTGAGCCAATCGATGCCTTGTGACATGTCGATCCCTTCAAGATGAGTTGATCGAGCATGAATATGAGCTAAATCGGCATTAATCAAATCACGCCGTCATTATAACCTGCTCCTATCGTCATTGCAGAAGCAGATCGCCTTCGAAGCGCTCGGCTGCTGCCAGCTCACGGAGAGGCCCATGCCTGATATTGAGAATTTCGATACTCTGATCCTTGGCAGCGGCCAGGGCGGTAAATTGCTCGCTTGGCACCTGGCTCGTTCCGGTCAGAAAGTTGCGGTTGTCGAAAGAAGGTGGGTCGGCGGTTCCTGCCCGGCGGTCGCCTGTCTGCCCAGCAAAAACGAGATCTGGAGCGCGCGAGTTGCTCATCTGGTTCAGCACGCGGCCGAATTCGGTACCGCGACCGGACCAGTCAGCGTCGATATGGCGGCCGTCCGCCGGCGCAAGCAAGCGATGGTTGATCGGGAGATCGCGTTTCACCTTGATGCCTATAAGGCAAGCGGTGCCGAACTCATCATGGGGGAGGGAAAGTTCGTCGGGCCGAAGACCATCGAAGTCAGCTTGAACGATGGTGGTCAGCGCAGGCTTTCCGGCAATCAGGTGGTGGTGAATGTCGGCAGTCATGCTGCGATACCGGATATCCCTGGCCTGCCGGCAGCGCGCGCAATGACACATATCGAGGCTCTCGAGCTCGACTATCTGCCGTCTCATCTGATCGTGCTCGGAGGAGGCTATGTGGGTATTGAAATGGCGCAGGCATACCGCCGCTTCGGTAGCCGGGTGACCATTATCGAACCATCGCAGCGGTTGATGGCTCGGGAGGATGCTGACGTCGCCGAGGAGATACAGCGCATACTTGCCTCAGAAGGTATCGAAGTCGTCCTGGGCGCCAGGCCGACACAGGTGCGGGGCTTGTCTGGGGATGCTGTTGTTGTCGAAATTCAAACCGACGCCGGGAACCGGACCGTCGAAGGCAGCGATTTGCTGGTGGCTGCCGGTCGGGTTCCAAACACGGCCGACATCGGACTTGAGAAGACCGGTGTCGAACTGGATACTCGCGGATTCATTCGCGTCAATGAACGTCTGGAAGCTACAAAAGACGGTGTCTGGGCGATCGGCGAGTGCGCCGGCAGTCCGCAGTTTACGCATGTGTCCGTCGATGATTTCCGCATCGTTCGTGACAACATGGCGGGAGGCGATCGTCGCACCGACGCTCGCCAGATCCCCTATGTGATGTTTACGGATCCTCCGCTTGCCCGTGTCGGCATGAGCGAAAGCGAAGCCCAGCGCCTGGGCATCGCCTATCGGGTCGCGACACTGCCCATGGGAAATGTGCTGCGCACCGAAGCAACCGAGGAGACGCAAGGCTTCATGAAAGCTATTGTAGGCGCGAATGATGATCGCATTCTGGGTTTTACGATGATCGGCTCCGAAGCCGGAGAGGTCATGGCCGTGGTTCAAACGGCAATGATGGGCGGACTGCCCTATACTCAGCTTCGCGAAGCGGTAATCGTGCACCTGACGATAGCGGAAGGCCTCGGCCCGCTTTTTGCTGGAATTCGCTCGCTGAAATAGTTGATCAGGGCGTTCTTGGCGCAGGAGAATGCATCACACCAACATCGGTCTTGCGCTCTCACCGGTCGGCCAGTCCGACCGGTCGGGTGAGCCTCGGGCCGATGCATTTGCGCTTATCACGAGGTCACGCGTCGAGCCGCGGGTATGCAGGAAAACAGGATTGGCTTGATGGATCTGAGATATATGCCCAGCCTTGGGAGAGGTTCATTTCACGATCTGATAGCAAAACCCCGAAACTCATTTCCAGGTCTTCACTAAATAGCCTTCCGTCGATGCGCGGCGCACCTATCGCTCGTTTTCTGTCGTCATGCCTTTCCGCCGATAGCAGCAAACTTTACGCCAGGCGCAAATCAACCAGTGGATGCAGCTTTTTCAAATTCGGAAGCGATTTTGCTTGCCAGGGATATTGGTTGGTGCCTTTCACAACAAGCTGAAGCTCGTCCATTTTCCTGGCCTCGATTGTCAGTTTGGCAAGCAGGTTTATGCCGGAAGAGTTGAGGAACTCGAGGCCAGTCAAGTTGAATATTACCTGTTTGTGACCTCCATGGAGCAGCCCCAGTATCATCGAATGAATAGGCGCGTAGGCGTCGGGCCCTGCCAGCCGAAATACACCATCTAGATATACTTCGTTGTTTTCAGCCCATACACGGAAGTTTTCGTCCCTGATTTCCATTTTTCGCTCACAGATTGGAGGAGGGCGGTAAAGCCACCAAGGCTGTCGTCGTCAGTTTGAATTCGTCCTCGTCGGCCTCTTCGAATGCCCACGCCATTTTTGCATCATAATCGCTTAAGAGGGTGAGCAAACCCAAACCGGAGCCACTCCCTTCGGATATGGCATTGCTTTCGATTCGTTCCAGAAGGAGTTCCCCAGGTTCCGTCGAGCGAAGTCGGTGCAGCAGTTGCTGCAGACGAGATGACGATGCGCCATCGATGTTGTTCGTTATCCTCATGAAAAAGCATCCGTCGGATATTCCGGCTTCGATGAGGATTTCTCCTGGCCGTCGAAATTTTACGGCATTTTCGATCAGCTCGTTGCTGAGATAGCCGATGTCGTGATGGGCTTGCGTGTAGTCTCTCTTCGAGTGGGAATAGGGCAGCGCCATAACTTCTGCGATAAAGTCCGAAGTCATGCCCGAATGTTTCCATCCGAGTTGAAGCGGTCCGTCGTGCAAGGTCAGACGCGTGCTTGCATCCAGGTTCTCACCTGCAAGAGTTTCGATTCCATATAACGTCGGTGTCATGCATCACCTGTGTCGTACTGCGAGAAGTGTGATGTCGTCATGGATCTTATGTGACCCGATAAAGTGCATTAATGCCGCCACGATTCCGGAGACGACTTTGTCGGCACTTTCGTTCTTGACGCGAAGTGCCTCGTGGCACAGACGTTCAATGCCAAACAGTTCTCCAGCATCGTTCTCGGCCTCCGTCACGCCGTCTGTGTGGAGAAGAATGAGGTCGCCCTTCTCGAACGCTATCCTGCGCGTCTTGATGAACTCGGAAATGTCGGCCTGCAGCCCGATCGGTATTCCGAGATCCATCGTATCAATACGCTCAATCTCACCGTTCGTCCGTATAACGATCACCTCTTCGTGCTGGCCGGACAGGATCATTTCTTTTCCATCGTAATCAAGGAACGCCAAAGTGAGGTGCTTGTCGATCTTGGTTCTCACGATATTCTTGAAAAGCGCACTATTAAGGTCGGTGAGAAATTTGACTGCATCGGCATTGCCTGCCTCCTGCAGCGCGCGAGCGACCGACTGAACCATCAACATCAAGACTCCGCTTTCAAGCCCGTGCCCGGCGACGTCACCAATGCCGATTTTCAGGCGATGGCCGCTTTTCAAAACATCGTAATAGTCGCCACCGACCTCCTCGGCGGGTCTCATATATGCCGCTATTTCCAGCGCCTGCACTTCGTCGAGCTCCTGATGCAACGGCAGCACCATCAGCTGGATTCTCTCGGCGACGGCCAGTTCCGTCCCAAGCCGTCGATTTTCTCGCTGAAGCTGAGCGTTCAACGTGGAAATCTCTTCCTTTGCATCCTCGATCTGCGCCGTTCGCTCCTCGACGAGTTGCTCGAGATTTTCAGTGTGAAAGCTGATCTCTTCGGCCATCCTGTTGAATGCTTCCCCGGCCTCGCCAACCTCGTCTCTGCTGGCGATGGCAACCCGTACCGAGTAATCCTTCGTCTGGATCCTTCTCGCGGCATCGGCGAGAGCACTGATACCGCTCGTTATTCGCTTTGATGCTGCAAGCACCGCGATGGTGACGATCGCCAGCGACATCGCGATTGCCAGGATCTGATAGAGCACGATGCGGTTCGTTGCCTCGGAAATCTTGGCTTGTGCGGCATATAGGGAAGCATCGATTTCCCGCTCGGGTACGACCAGGACGAGGGACATCGCCTCTTGACGGACCGGGCCGCTGGACCAGAGATTGGTCGCAGGGAGTTTCTTCACGATCACGATGTAGGGGACTTTTTGCCCGTTTCGTTCCAACAACAGGTGCTGAATGCCCTGTTCGCGGTCTAGGGCCATTTTCGCAATTTCGGGCTGTGAACTTCCCTTCAATGACCGCTCCAGCCCAGTCACGCCTGTTCCGCTCGCATCGCTCGCGGATCGCAGGCCTAGAGTTTCCTCGCCTGTATGGTTGATCGCGACGACGTTTCCGTCGGACATTGCGAGAAGACCAAACCCGGATTGGGCCACTTTAACGTTTTCAACGGTCTGCGCGAGTTGGTCGAGCGTGATGTCCGCGCCAGCGGCGCCGGCGACGTCCTTCCTGTCAGCCGTCCATAGGGGATGAAAGAAACTCACGATGAGCTTCCCGGTAATCGCATCGGTATATGGCGCTGTCTGCGTGATGTCCTCTGCGACCGGCCGCGAATTCATATTGGCGGCCCAGCCCTGCCAAGACTCGTAGAGCCCGGGAAAAAAGAATTGCCAGAAATTTTCATTGTTGTGACCGGGATAGAGACGATCGAAAGTCTGGGCTTGGTCCGTATATGGTGCGGTTCTGAAAATCGGCCTTTCCTTCGGGCCAATGTAATACATCTGGAGCTTGGAAGAACCGTGCTGCAGCAAACTCGGCGCTACGATGTCGAGAACCGCACTCGTCTGGATGTCGGCTTCGACATCAGGTCTGGGACTGTGGTCGGGCCTCAGCAGGTAGCCCCAGACACTCACAACGGAGACCGAGCCCGGAGCGTTTTGAGACCAGTTGCCCTTCTGGTCATAAGCGAGGTTCACGGCGCCGGGAGAGGTTCGGGCGATTGCTGCGCCGACGTCGGAATTGCGCTGCGGATTGTCGATTTGTGCCTGAAGCACGCCAGCCAGCTCGCCAACATCGCTGTGGACCTGCCGAAACAACAAACTGACCTGGGCAGCAGTGGAGTCGGCATATGTCACGATATATTCCTGGCTTGCCGCCTCGAGGCCTTGCCCGACCTCCAGCGTTGCGTCGCGTGACAGCCGTTGCACATTCCAGAGTGCCAATCCTCCGCTCACCAGCAGATCGAACAGGACTGCTCCGCCGACGACCAATATGAACTTTGCACGGAACGAGCCCAGCTTTATCGGTCTTTTCGAAAATCTTCCGCCCATCATGCTGGCTTTCGGCCGGACGCCGCCCAGATCGGCCAGCCCGCATAGCCCTTCGGATGAAGGGCCGCGAAAACGTGGTCTTTAAACCCCTGCCTGAACCTGCGAATGAACTCCGGCGTATCCCCCCGCCGGACAGCCATCTGGCCTGCATAGACGTTTTCCCAGGCTTCGATGATGTCGGCGAAGTCCTGGGGATCGCCGTCGAGGTTCGTTACCATGAAAGCATCGACCTTGATCGCGTCAAAGCCGGCGTCGGCAAGCAGATGGCGGCTTTTCGGCCCCATCTCGACATCCATGTCGAAGTAGCTGAACAATTTGGCGACTTCTTCATATGTCCACCTGATCGTTTCCGCATGCGGCTCACCCAGGCAATGAGAGTTTTTCTCGTTGGTAATATAGACGCGACCGCCGGGCTTGCAGATGCGATAGAGTTCGCGCAGCAGCATCTCCGGACGATCGAAAATCTGGAGGGAATGCCGGCACGTCACAAAGTCGAATTGATTGTCCCGAAGCAGCATCTGGGACGCGTCGCCATAAGTGTATTCGATTTCTTTCAAATCGAAGTCCGCAGCCACTCTCCGGGCGTATTCCAGGCTGCGCACCGAGTGATCGAGCGCAACAAGGCGGGACGGCTTGAATTCCCGTTGAACCAAGGCTGCGAAATCACCAATCCCGCAGCAGATGTCCGCAACAGCGAGACCGCTACGCAGACCGTGACGAGGCAATATTTCCTTCTCATGCCTCCATGTCATTTTGGTCTGAGTACGGAGAATGGGAATGAACGCCTCGTCCTCCACGAAGCTCTGACCCGGATAAAATGCCGAGTCATAAACCGCCACTGTCAAGTTGGGGTGGTGTTTTGCCAGCTTTTCAAAAACCGGGGTCGACCATTCCATCACGCTTGAGGTTACAATAACGATCTTCCGCTCCGGCCTCGTCCGGCAGCTTTCCGCAAGGATATCTGCCAGGGCCGAAAAGGCGGTCATGTTGATATGCGTCAGACGTTTGACATTGAGGTAAACGACCCCGCTGTACCTCTCCAGACTTTGCTGCACCAGCGACAGGGCATCGGCAATTTCTGCAGCACGTTCTGGCCGTATCTTGCCGGACAGGACCACCTCCTGGTTTGTCGGATCAAAAAGAACCGAGAAGGGTGCTGCGTGGTTCATCGAAAATCCTCGGCCAAGGGAAAATCCGCGACGATCCTCGTGCTCCGCACACCGTCCGTTTCGATCCGGATCGCTGTGCGAAATATTGTCGCCAAATCTTCTAGCAGCGCCGTCGTGCTGGCCGTGGACACCTTGCCATCTCCTGCTTCAACGACGAGATCAGGGCGGGCCTCGATCAATCTCGTCTCTGTGTGACGGCCACCGGACATGTCAAGATACGGGAGTTCAATTGTCAGGCGATTTGTCGTTGCGTTTCGATGGAGGCTGAAACTCATCAAACCTGATTGACCCGACCAGCGGAAAGCAAGCTCAACAAGTTCGTTCGCCGCGACCGAAAGAAAATTCGAATATCGGGCGGGATCGCTCTGGCCCTGGCCAAGGATATCAGAGAGATATTCGGTAATTCTGTCGCAAAATCTCCATTCGGATTTCACCAGCGCGACGTCCATTTCCAGCGACAGCATGAGGGCGAATGGATGGTGATCGATGCTTGATGCTATCTCTTCCAATACATCCTCCGTTGTACCTGGATGGCGCTTGCCGTCCTTGAAACGCGCTGCAACGCTCGCACTCACGATGTTGCGCGGCTTTGAGATGTTGTCGTCCGATGGATAAATTCGCTGATCGCCGCGATTGGCAGCGGTCTGCTGACCAAATAGCCTTGCAGCCTGTCGCATCCCGCTTTGCGCAACCACTCCGCCTGCTGTTCCGTCTCAACCCCCTCGGCGGTCACGCGCATGTGGAGGCCATGAGCAAGCTCAACGACACAGCGGACGATTGCCTGGCTTTTGAAATCGCTCTCGAGATCCGTAATGAAATACCGATCGATCTTTATCGTGTCGAAAGGAAAGGTCTTTAGATAACTGAGGGATGAATACTCTGTCCCGAAGTCGTCGAGGGCGATTCTGATGCCGAGCACATTGAGAGTATTGAGGGTGTCGATGTTGTTGACGGTTCGCTCGAGCAGAACGCTTTCGGTTATTTCGAGCTCGAGGCGATCCGACGGAAATCCGACAAGATCCAGCGTTTGAGAAATCCGATCGGTAAGGCCATTTGTCAGGAATTCAGCCGCCGATACATTGACGGCGACGATGTAGTTCTGAGGCCAGTTCATCGCTTCCCGGCAGGCCTGTTCCAAAACCCATGCACCTATTTCCGGCATCAAGCCATCTGCTTCGGCCATCGGAATGAAGGTGCTTGGAGGAATACTTCCGAGCAAGGGGTGGTGCCACCTCAGAAGCGCTTCGAAACCGACGATGGTACTGGCCTCCACGATCGGTTGGTATTCCATCGAGAACTGGTGTTTTGCCAAGGCCATTCGAAGGCTGCGGCGCAGCAGTTCGCGCTGCTCCAGCAATTCAAGCATTGAAGGATCAAACGATTTTGCTCGACCGCGACCTTCTTTCTTTGCCGCGTAGAGTGCGACGTCGGATGCCTTCATAAGTTGCTCGGGACTGGCGCCATCCGGTGGGGCGGTCGAGACACCAACGCTGCTACCGACAAACACCGCGATGCCATCGATAGTGAAGGGTTTTTGAAATTCCGAAACAATGGCTTCCGCCAGTTGGTGACCCTTGAGCGGATGTCCCGGGCCCATGGAGATGACCATGAATTCGTCACCTGCGAGGCGATAGGCCCTGTCGTCTTCCGCAAGGCATCCTTGAATACGGCTGGCAGCAAGTTGAAGAAGCTTGTCCCCGGCCGGATGCCCCAGCGTGTCGTTCACGGGCTTGAAGTCGTCGAGGTCAAGCTGCATCAGAGACAAGGTCTCGCCGGAGGCAATTATTTCCGTCAACGACGTTGCGAGATCCTCGCCAAACTGGCGTCGATTGGGCAGGCCCGTCAACGGATCATGGGTGGCCAGATGCAGTAGGGTTGCCCGTTCGTCATCAAGGCGATCGCCGGATCGAACAACGGCGTACATATTGCCGATCTGAAAGATGGTCAGTCGTTGCGAACCAGGTTTGCTGACATTGACCGATAATCGCAGGGACTGAACACCTTCGCCCATTGACTGGAGTGCCAGAGTGGTTGCCGATTTGTCCAGCTCCGGAAAATGCTCCCACAGCGACATCGCGGGTGTAAGCGCGGCGGGCAGTTCATCGCCCGGCAAATTTCCAATCGGATTGAAATCGCGGTCAAAGAACAAAAGCCTATCGATCGGACTCGAGGCATGTTCCTGTCTATTTTCAGGAGCCGTGCCTGCGGCACGAGCTTTACGCATGTCTGAGCTCTCCATGGTCGAATTTCCCTGAGAACGATCACCGCAACTGAACGCCGCCACAATATATGTATGAATTTTCTAATTTAGGTAGCGATGATTAAAAATGTTCAAATCTCCTTCCACGCGAGCAACACAACCTTCGGCAGGCGTGTCAATCGCCGTGCCGTCCTCAATATATATCTAAAAGTGTAGCTGTGCGAGAGAGCTAAGTGCGTAGTCTCAGAATATGGAGTGGCGTCATCGACGCTGAGCCGTAGGAAAGGGGATGTAGTGGTCTCGTTCTGGTCCGCTGCCGTCCCGAGGAGGAGATTGAAACAGGATTTCCGCTAGCATAGATCGGCTGGCAAGCGAGATCTTGGGCCGCACCAATAGGGCAAGCAAGGCCTCTGTCTAGACGTTAACTTCAACTTCTCGAGGTCTTGGCCAGCATCTCGCTCAGCGTTGCTGCCGAGAGCATGGCTTCCGCCAAAAGCTTCTTGAGCTTCTGGTTCTCTTCCTCCAGCGCTCGCATTTTTTTGGCGTAGAGACTGACATTTCCGAATTGCAGGGATTGCCACCGATAAAAGGTCGGCTCGCTGATACCATACCTGTGGCAGACATCCGCTACCGTGACCCCGGCCTGGTGTTCCTTCAGAATGCCCGTAATCTGGTCGTCATCGAATTTTCTCTTGCCCATCACCGGTCAGTCCTCGCGAAATGCTCTGTTGAAACTGTCGAGGAGTGGTCTGATGGCATAGAGCGCCACGCTGCTTTGACCCGTTTCAATCAGTGTCTGCGCGGGCATGCCGGCGACCAGTTCGACATTTCTCATTTTCGCCAGCCGCTCGTCCGTTACACGGATCGTTGCGGCAAAATAGGGCTGGCCGCTCTGCTGATCGATGAGACGGTCGGCCGATACATATTCGACACGACCTTTCAGGAGCGGCACACGCCGCTGATTGTAGGGAAGGAGGTGAACCTGCGCCTCGAGCCCCGCACGGACGAGGTTCATGTCTTCCGGCCTGACGTGGACGGACACGATGAGGCGATCGGAGCGCGGCAGGAGATCGACGAGCGGTTCGCCCGCGCCGACCACGCCGCCCGCCGTGTGGACGCGCAGGTTCATGATCGTTCCATCTTCGGGGGCCCGGATATCCGTCCTTGCAAGCTGGTCGTCGATCGCCCGCAGGCGCTCGCGCAGCTGCATGATCCGGCTTTCCGTATCGCGCATGCCCTGGGCGACTTCGCTCAACCGGTCGCTCTCAAGCTTTGCGATATCGGCCTGGGACTCGCTGATCACCTGGTATGCGCGAGAGATCTGCGCCTCGACCTGCCCCTCCTGGCCATCGAGATCTGCCTTTTCCCGCTGGAGGTTGAGAAGCCTGCTCTTTTTTTCCAGTCCCTTGGCGTTGAGGGTCGTAACCTGATCCATCTCCTCGCTCGAGATTGCGGTTCTGCCGGCCAGTGCCGCCTTCTGCGCGCCAAGTCCGGCGATTTCCTGCCGCACCTGCGCGATCTTTTCATTGGCGATCTGGATTTCCGCCTGCATGACGCGGCGGCGGGCTTCGAAGATTTTCTGCTGCCCGGTCAGGATTGCGCCGACCGAGGGATATCTCTCCATTGCTGCCCTGAGATCCCCGGGATAGGTGACATGGTCGGCGCCCGTCTGCTCCGCGAGCAGGCGCGCACGGCTTCCTTCGGCGTCCCAAAGTTGCCCTTGAATGCTGTCGCGCTCCGAGCGGAACTTGGTATCGTCGAGCTCTATCACGATCTGCCCGCCCATGACCGCATCGCCGTTTTTGACGAGGATCCGCCGCACGATCCCGCCTTCCAAATGCTGAATGGTCTTGCGGCTGGTTTCTGGTTCGATAACCCCCGATGCAACCGCAGCGCTTTTAAGCGGCGCCAGAACCGACCAGATACCCAATCCGACGATGAAGACCAGGATCAAAAGGTTGCCCGTCCAGACAACGCCTCTGAGCCCGGGCATGGGCGAGGGCGGCGCGGGCCCGCGCTGTTTCGGATCGATGACCGGGAAAGAGCCTGCCTGTCGCCTGGCTGGCGCTGTCGATCGGTGAGCCAACCGCAAACCCGTCTTCGACAGGTCTGAAAATCTCGCCAGCGCTGCGTCCAACTGAACAAAGGTCACGGCCGCATCCTTCCCTATGTTCCTGTTCGAGATGGTGGCTGAAGATAGGTATCGTAGATACGGTCGCTGTCGCCGAAGGCAGCCACCGTCCCGTTGCGCATGATGGCAATCTTGTTGGTGACCGGCAGGATCCCCATCCGGTGCGTTATGACGATGACGGTCATCCCGCGGGATTTCATGCGCTCGATCGCCGTGAACAGCATGCGTTCGCCTTCATAATCCAGGCTCGAATTCGGATCGTCGAGAACGACGAGAGATGGATTTCCATAGGCTGCGCGCGCCAGTCCCAGCTGTTGGCGCTGAGCCCGAAGGAGCAGGTTTCCCCCTTCGCCGATATCGGTCTCGTAGCCCCGGGGAAGCCGCATGATCGCTTCGTGCAATCCGACCAGCTTTGCGGCGTCGATCGCCTTGCCGGGATCTCCTCCGTCCAGCCGACCGATCACATCCTTGATCGCTCCGCCGAAGAGTTCGATGTCCTGGGGCAGGTATCCGACATGGCGGGTTCCCCCGCAAAGGCGCAGGGTCGAGATATCCACGCCGCCGAGAAGAACACATCCGCTCGTGGCCGGCACGACGCCGGCTATGACGCGACCGAGCGTTGATTTTCCCGATCCCGACGGACCAATCAGCGCTACGCAATCGCCAGGTGCCAGGCGCAGGGTGATCCCGGTCAATATCGGCCGATCGGCGAATGGCCTGACATAGCTGACATTATCGAGCACAAGGCCGTTAGGTTCCGGAACCGGCACTATTCTCCCATCGTGTTCCGAGGCAACTGTTATCAGCATTCTGTTCAAGCGATTGAAGGCATTGCGCGCAAACGTGAAGGAGCGCCATGCCCCGATTGCGCCCTCGATTGGCGCAAGCCCGCGCCCGAGCAGCAGGCTCGCAACGAAGATGATGCCGGGACTGCCGCTGTTTACGAGCACCAGCCATGTCGCCGATCCCATCATTAGGATCTGCGCGAGCGTGCGGATCGATTTGGAGAAACCAAGAATGATTTCTGTCCGATGCATCGCGACGTCCAGCGCCTTTCTTCCCATTTCTGCATCGCGATAGACGATCTGTGCAGCGCCATCCTGCATGCCCATCGCCCTGATCACCTCGATGTTCTTGAGCGCGGTCGCAAATCGGATATAGCTGCTCGAAAGCGCAAAATTGGCCTGGGTAAGCGGCTCTTTCGTCGCCACTTCCGTCAGGAACGCAAACAGCAGAAGTGCAACTGCGCTCAGAAGACCGATGGTCCCGAGCAGCGGATGAACGAGAAAGAGCAGGAGCAGGAATACTGGCGCCCAGGGAACGTCGAAAAAGAGGGAACTGGCCGGTGAATCGAGAAACTGGCGCAATGCGGCCAGGTCCCGGTAGCACTCCGTGGCGGCTCCCGTATCGGCAAGAGTGGCGTATTCGAATGATGCGGTGAGCACCATGGGCCGCAGCCTGTGGTCCAGCCAGCTGCCGATGCGCGAAAGAGCTGCCCTGCGCACGATATCCAGCATCGACCCGACCAGGACGGCAACGGCGATGATCAGGGTCAGCATCAGCAGCGTGTCGGCGCTCCGGCTCGACAGGACCCTGTCATAGATCTGCAAGAGATAGATGGAAGGCGCAAGAAGAAAGAGATTGTAGCCGCAGCTATAGAGGAAGACCAACCCGAAGGCGCCGGCGCAAGCTCGAAGCGCCACAACGAGGTGGGTCTGCGGGCGCAATGGTTTTATGGAAATCGTTGCCATTATCAGATCTCGCTGCATTTGATACTGACACGAAGAGGCTGCTTGCCGGTTCAGCAATACAGGAGGGTCGCCAGCCGAAGCCGGCGACCCTCAGAACCTTGAGTTCACGAGCCGAGATGGCTGACGTCGATATGGCCGAAGGCGTTTATGAAATGATCGAGAGCATTGTTCACCGTCGTCGTTTCGGGATTTGTGTGAACGACTGCTGACGAGATGTCCCCGCCGAGAGCGTTGTTACCGTTGCCGCCGTTGCCGCCGACGCCTGCCAGGATGGTGGCATGCTGATCGGCCACGAGCTGGGTATACTGTGTTGCAGTCGTAGCCGCATTCACCGTAGCCGTATCGCCGCCGCTCGTGTTTCCTTGGCTGCCGTTAGAGGTAGCAGCCCCTCCTGCGCCGCCGGCGCCACTGGTGAGCGATGCCAGGAAGCCGTTTTGGGCCTGGCTGAAACCGCCGGGTCCACCGCCGCCAGCGTCCCAATCTGCCCCCTGCCAAACGTGATCGCCGTTGTGCAGATGGGTATCTGCCCCGTAGACCGTTTGAACGGGATCTACATAAGCAACCGGGTTGTAGTCGATATTGCCATGGTTGATGCCATCGCCGCCGTTGCCGGCATTTGCGTCACCCGCATCAGGGTTGTGGAGATAGATCGTGTCAGACAATTGTGGAATAGGCATTGATATCACTCCTTCTACTTCGTTTACTTCGTTTCGTCCGAGTTCCTTCTACGGCTTTTCCCTACGGTGTGGGTATTCAGGAAGCCACCGCCAGCCAATACAACCGCGTGCAAATATTGCCTGCGATTTAAACTTTAAACTATCTAGATATTCGGAGACGTTCTTTTGGATGTATACTTCTATTCCGCGCGACGTTATTTGGTGTGAACTTGGTCACATGGCGGGAGATGGTATTGTTATGGTCATGTCTGTGTCCTCCCGCTTTTCGAGGCACAGGCCATCCGAAGGAGCCAGCTCTGTTGCAGGGTTCTCATCAGGCTGCCCCCCCGCAAATGCGCCCTTTTCCCGCGCTGAGAGACTCTCATGAGCGGCGGCGCGAGCGGAGTGCAGGATGCCGGGCCTCCAACCGGAAGGCGGATCTGACGCTGGCAAACTCGCTTAACGAGCGCCGCCTTCATCACAGCCAAATGGCTACAGAACCAGCCGATGGGATGTAGCCGAATTGCAGGCTCCGCTTTTCGTCCGTTCAGATGCACAATACCTGAGCAATCCAGGGCCTGAACAATTCAGCCTGCATCCGCTGCACGCTCGTTGGCCGTGCGGTTGTCCGCGGAATGGAGACGGTAATGACGGAAACTCGTCCCTTATCGGAAGACCTGCCCAAGTCGGGCTCCGATCAAAACCTCGCCCCCAACGTGGCCGCGGGGCATCTGGCATTGGTGCCGACCTGGCTTCCATTGGATGTCGCCTCCGGTCCAGGCTACAGCTCAGCCGGCAGCGGCGGTGATGGAATAAGCGACGGCGTGATCAGCAGCAATGCATTGGCCGTCTTCATGCCGTCCAATGCCGCTATTACAGGACCGCATTCGAGTGCCGACGCCTTCCAGGGCAATGATGCGCTCATCAATCAGCATCCCACCGAAATGGCCGGGATAGGCGGGAATGGCGGAAGCGGCAACGTTGCCATCGGCAGCGGCGAGGGCGCCAGTCATGCCGGCAGCGGCGGCATGGGGCTCTTCTACGGCGGGCTCGTCAGCACCGAAACCGCGCTCTTTGTTCCCGTCAATACGGCCGTGGCGGCGGGCCCCGGCGGGGAGGCTCACGCCCTGCAAACGAACAACGCACTCTTCCTGCAGGGCGCAACCCAGATCGGCGGTATGGGCGGCTCGGGCGGAGACCATAATGCTGCGGGCCATGACTCGCTGAGCCCGGGAACATCGCTTACATTGAACGGCGATTTTTATGCGGGCCACGGCGGCAATGGTTATTTCGTCGGCAGCATGGTCGACATAAGTATTGCCATATTCTCACCGATCAACATCGCCATCGGCGCCGCAGGCGGATCAGCTGAGGCTCATCAGACAAACAATGTCATTTTCGATCAGGGCGCCATGCAGATCGCCGGCATCGGCGGCAATGGCGGTGGCTTCAACCTGTCGTCTGACACGATCTTCACCGGCAACCATGCGGGCGGAGGCGGCGGGGCCGGATCGTCGACCGGCAGCATGGTCGACGTCAATTTCGGCTATTTCCATCCCATCAACATTGCCGTTCCCGCCGGCGGGACGGCGGACGCGCAACAGGTCGATCATGTTCTCTATGACCAGCATGCACTCCAGATGGCCGGCATCGGGGGTCATAGCGGAGAGGGTAACCTCACGGACGCCCATTCGGCTCTCGTAGACGACATTCTAGGCTTCATGCATAGCTAGAGCATTTCCGGCGAAAACAGATTCGCCTTCAATGCTCTAGCTTATTGTTTTCTCTGCAATTCCGGACGCAAAACCGGTTCCCACTTTTGCTGGAATTGCTCTAGCGCATTTTCACTTGCATCGCGGAAGCTCAGCCGCACGAGGCTGTTCCTCGTGGCATTTTTCAAGCCATTGTTGAATTGCTTCCTCCGCCGGGCTTTCGTCTCCTGGGCCGATATGACACGGAACGGCCGGCTCACTGAGATACCGAACGTCCCACCATGATCCTATCCCCATTGTCCTCGATTTCGCCCCAGAGGCCGCTGCCTCGGGCCGGCATCCGGCAGTGCCGGCGCTGTGCTGCCAGAGTGAAAAGGATGCCAATCGGTATCAATGCGTCGTTAACACCCTAGTTTTTCAGTAATCATAAAGGGTTACCGGCGATCTCAGGCTTTTGTCGCCTTTCGCGTCGGTCGTCTTGCCGTCGAGATCTGCCACTGATTTGAACTGAGATTTGGACACAAGGCCGAGCCGATCGGCAACTCACTATATCCAACGGCTCTTTCCTGAACGGATCTATAGCAGATCACCTGCATTTTCAGTGCCTTTGAAAGCTTTGTTGACTCGCTTGCCATACGTGAATTCGACGAAGACTGGTAAGTCTGCAGCGGCAAGTCGCTTCAACAGCTCCTTATAGATAAGCTTTCGAAAGTGCTCTACGGACCCAGTTGTCTCTCATTGGATTCTTATAGACTATAAGAATTATCATGAGAGTTCAGACTATTGATTCCCGTAATACACTCATTTTTTCTCATGACATGAAGCGAGAACAGGAATAATGTGAGCGGCTGTTGGGTTGCAAATCTTCTGGGGAGCACGAAAGTGTCCGACAGTGCTAAAACTAAGCGCCGTATGGGGCGCAATGCACCAACTGTGATCATAATCGAACATTCTACACTGGCACGCACCACCGTGGTGAAGCTGCTTGAGCATGAGCTCGCCGGGTGGAACTTTATCGATTTGATCTCGACTGAGAGTCTCGACAGGGCTCTTGGAGCTGAGGTGCGTTTGATTGCATTGGATTTGGCCGGCAGAAGCATTGAGAGCATCAGCCTGCGTGATGACCTTGCGGCAATTGCTGCACGTTTTCCTGAGGCTCCTGTCACGTTGCTCTCAAGTACGGATGACGTCTTCATAGCCCGTCAGGCGCTCACGATGGGTATCCGTGGCCTCTTCTCGACTTCACTCGGTATTGACATCGCTCTTGCCGGTCTCCGTCTTGTACTGGCAGGAGGAACATTTTTCCCGCAACTGCTGGGAGCCGTTACGAACGGCCCGCAGCAGTATATTCCGGCCAGGAACGAGGCCGAGAAAAGCCTGGATGACAGGATGCAGTATCTGGCGATTGCCGATTTCACCCCCCGCGAGGCGGATGTGCTGGCAGAGTTGCAAAGTGGCTGCTCGAACAAGGTCATTGCGGGAAAGCTCAATTTGTCGGGGCATACGGTGAAGATGCATCTGCAGCACATCATGCGCAAGCTGCAGGCGCAGAACCGCACCGAGGTGGTTGCTCGCCTGGTTCAACGAGCCGCCGGCGGGCATGACGTCGCCCCGAGTTAGGCGATATTCCCGTAGCGGGGATATTCAGCTGCCTGTCCAGACATTGGTTCCAAGGGCGCGAACTCTGTCATCGCTGCTTGCACCAACAGCGCGGTGCCAATGGGTTCCAGCCTTCAGCCTGAGCTTCGGCGGCGGTCGAGGAACAGCAGCCAGGCCGTCCCGGCAAGCCCAGAGAAAGCGCCGACGACAGCCGTGCCGGAATAGCTGGTGATAGCGGTTCCGGCCGCAAAGAGCACGGCGCTCAGTCCGGCGCTGAGGAAGATGTTGACCGAGATCAGCGCGCTGCCAAGACCTGGCCGCTCAGCTATCAGATCCTGAAGATAGGTGATCGGGACCGAGATCAGCGAGGCTGCGCCTATGCCGCTGATGAGGGTGAGGGCGTAGACGTGCCAGGGTTGATCGGCAAAGGCCAGGAGCATCAGATAGATCGCATAGATCAATGCTCCAACGGCAAGAGCTGTGAGCTGGCTGACAATGCGCAGCATGCGTGACCATACGATAATGAAGACCACTTCCAGGAGTGCGACGATCCCCACGAGAATGCCGATATCGGCGACCGTGCCGTGGGCGGCACCGGTGACGACGAGGGGAAATATTGCGTCGTTGACATGCAGCGTGCTGCTGATCAGCGCGATCGCCATCACCCGACTGAATATCTTCGGAGAGATCACCTGGCCGAGAGCGGCGAGATAGGAGAGATGGTGCGTGGCAGCTCGGTCGGTTCCGCTTTGCCGCGGCAGCAGGATGCCGATGAGGCCGACACAGACCAGACAGGATATGCAGGCAAACAGATAGGCCGGCAACATGGACGGCGAGGAGGAGAGCAGAACGCCCGTAAACCCCGGAACGAGCACCCAGGAAAGCGAAATCATCGCCCGTGTCCCGGAATTGACGGTCGCAATCTCGCCAGGCGCCATTCCTCTGGCCGCCGCGCGCACATTGGCAAAGAGCAACGAGTTCAGCGATCCGTAGACCGGCAGCAGCAGGAGAGCGCTGAGAACAAAGATTTCCCGGGTCGGGAAAAAATAGACCGCACCATAGCCGAGAATGCCGAATGTCGCGGCAACGAGCATCATCGTGCGGTATTCGCCGAGCCGGTCGGCAAGATTGCCGAAAAGAATGCTGACGATCACGTTGACGGCCGCTGCGGCAAAAATCAGCGCGGAGTAGACCCCGTTCGACAGGCCGAGTTCGACGATGCCGACCACGGATCGATAAGGGTTTGTCGTCGCGCCGGCAAAACCGAACGTGAAGATGGCAATCATGCTCACCCGGATTGCAGGATTGCGGAAGACATCGGGGATCAGGCGGTTCATCGTCATCAACAGCAATGGTTTGGAGCGCATCTGCGAGGACGAGCAAAATCCCCGTCCTTGCAAGAATCGCCGTGGGTCAATGTCAGGCGCGCCAGCAGGGAGGGGCGCATTGGCCGTTTAGCCGAATTTCCTATTGAATGGAAAGGTCAGGCTGGTCGCGCCCGACATTTGCCAGGGGTACGGGCGTCCACTGTCGGATCAATGACCGTGGCGCCGACTGCCTCTCGATTGCCATGTTAAAGCATCGGGCTTAGCGGCACGATCGCAGCAAACCGATCCCAGTCCTTCGATGCCCTCGGCGTCCAGGCGGCTTCGGCAATGGCAGGCAGGCGGGGAAACACCAGCCGGTTGAAATAGCCGCGCGACAGGAAGTGCTCCGACCAGATGCAGGCCTGGACACCTTTCAGTTTGTGCTTCAATTCCTCGGGGAATTCGCCTGCAGCTTCATAGGCATATGTGTGAGCCGGCGGCACGGTGCCTGCCCAGCTCGCACCCGGCTCCTGGAAGGCTTCCGCCTGTACCATGTCGAGATAATAGGCCTGGCCCGGCGTCATGACGACATCATAACCCTGTCCGGCAAGCTCGATACCGACCTGCGGATTTTCCCAGGCCATCAGCAGGCTGTCCTTCGCGGCAACTCCGCCGCCATGAGCGACCTCGTTCCAACCCGCAAGCTTGCGACCGCGCTTGTCGAGCATCGTCTTGATCTGCTTCAGGAAATAGGACTGAAGACCGAACGTGCCGGAAATGCCTTGTTCCGCCATCAGCTTCCTGGCAAGCGGCGAGGCGAGCCAGGAGCCGTTCGCCACTTCGTCGCCACCGATATGGATGTAAGTCGAGGGAAAGAGTTCGACCATTTCGTCGAAGACCTTTTCCAGGAACTCGTAGGTCAGCGGCACTGCCGGGTTCAGCGCATTGTTCGGGTAGCCTTGGACGGAATGGTAGCTTTCCGGTGCCTCCTGTCCATCAGTCAGATCGGGCAGGGCAATCAGCGTTGCCGCATTGTGGCCGGGAATGTCGATCTCGGGAACCACCTCGACGTTGAGGGAACTCGCATGCGCGACGATGTCTCTGACATCGTCCTGCGAATAGAAGCCGCCGACCGGCTCGGCTCCATTGCCGAGTTGTGGCAGCAGCGGCTCGTCCGGTCCTCGCAAAACGCCTGATGTCGTCAGCTGCGGATAGGCCTTGATCTCCAGCCGCCAGGCCTCGTCATCTGTCAGATGCCAGTGGAAGATGTTGAGCTTGAACCAGGCAAGAATGTCGATCAGCCGCTTGACGTCATCAACCGGATAAAACTGCCTGGAAACGTCGAGATGGCAGCCGCGCCAGCTATAGCGGGGGTGATCGGAAATCGTCCCCGAAACAGGGAAGCGGAATTTGCCCTTGGTGACGCGCGCGCCGTTCAGCATCTGCGCGAGCGAGGTCAATCCGTACTGGCGCCCGGCGGAACCGGAATAGGAAAGTGTCACGCGATCGGCCGCGAACGTCAGCCGATAGGCTTCGGCGTCGAGCAAGGCGTCCTTGTTGAAGGTGAGAGCGCGGCCTTGCGGCGAGGCAACCAGATTGAAAACCGAATGATCGCTTTCGAAAAGGCGGCGCGTCAGGGAAATGCATGTTGATATCGCCGACAATTCGTCTGCGCTGGCGCCCTCCGGATAAAGGATGACCGGAAAACTATCGCCCGGCTTCGCATCAATCTCGGCCGGCCACGGCTGCAAGGCAAAGGGCAGGTCGAGCCGGCCTTCAGGCAGGAGCGCAGGCGGAGGCTCGCTCACTCGGCCTTCGAGAAGCAGATCGGAAACGGCAACCGGCACATGCTTTCCAGATGACAGCGTCAGATAGGCGGACTTGGCGCCGTCAGTGCAATGGCGCGCTGGGCGATGCAAGCCGGCGACGGTGAAGGTCCAGCTTTCACCGGCGGCGAGGGCCAACCCGGCCGGCGGCTCGAATTCGTGAAAATTGGCGTTGCGTCTCAGAAACGTGGCGTTGCCGCACGCCGTAGCATCGATGACCCGGGTGAGGGAGGTGTAGACAAGCTTGAAACCGGAAAGTGCCGCGCCGGAGAGATTGAAAAGCGTGAAGGTGAACGCGCCATGCGGCCCGCCACCAGGGTTCCAGCTGCTTTCCAGGCGATAGTCGGCCGGCTTCATATCTCGTTCCTCTTGTTGTCTATTTCGATTTCAATAGTGCTCGGACTGGGAAAACGTGCGGGCAAGCTCGGCCTGGCCGGCTGTCAGGCCGCAGTCGACCGGCAGGCAGACGCCAGTGATCGCTGCAGCCTGCGGCCCAGCCAGGAAGGCGACGGCATTGGCGACGTCCTTCGGATCGACCACGCGCTGCAGCGGATACCAGCGGCGGGCATCCTCGAAGACATTGGGATTGGCAGCGGCACGGACTTCCCAGGCCTGCGTCTTTACCGTTCCGGGAGCAACGGCGTTCGCGCGGATGCCGAATTTTCCGTATTCGACGGCGACCAGCCGGGTGAAATGCAGAAGTCCGGCTTTGGCCGCGCTGTAAGCCGGATGGCCAAACACATTCATGCCGTTGACCGAGGCAATGTTGACCATCGAACCTCGCGACGCCTTCAACTGGTCTTCGACAGCCCGAAAGCAGAGAAATGCCGCTTCAAGGTTGAGCGCATTGTCGGCACGCCAGATCTCCGGCGTCGTATCATGCAGGCTGACGGCGCGGGCTGCACCCGCATTGTTGACGAGGGTACGAAGATTGCCGAGCTCCGCCGCACGTCCGGCGAGAGCCGCAACGCTTGTCTCGCTGGTCACGTCGCATTCGATAGGGACAAAGCGGTCGGATGGTCCGAGTTTGCCGGCAACGGTTGCCGCACTCACGAGATCGATATCCGCAAGCAGGATGACATCATGATCGACGGCCAGTCGATCGGCAATCGCCGCGCCGATATCACCTGCTGCTCCCGTCACGATGGCCACCGATTGCGTCATTGTCGCTCCCTCTTGTTGATCAGTCCCCGAGCAGCTGCTTGTCATCGCCATCGCGGTGTGCAACCAGCTGCTGCTTGATGCGTCTCAGCGTCGTCATCGCCCTCGGTTGGATCGCATAGGCGACAAGGCTCGCCAGGATATCGACGGTTGCGATATAGGCGATACGCGTCGATGTCGGGCGGAAGATGTTGGTCCCTTCCGGAAGATCGATCGGCACGACGATCTCGGCGGCTCTGGCGACCGGACTGTCGGATTGCGTCAGCGCAATGGTCCTGACCTTGGCCTCGCGTGCCAAAGCAAAAGCCCGCACCAGCTCGGCATTGCGGCCGGAAAAGGACGAGCCAATGATCACATCGCCAGCCTTCGCTGCCGCTGCCATCATCAGCTGCATACTGTGGTCGGAACTGGAGGTGATCCTGAGGCCAAGCCGAAAGAGCCGATTCTGCAGCTCGTCGGCAATCATCGAGGAGTTGCCGCCCGATCCGAAGGCATAGATCATCTCCGCCTTGGCGATCTGCGCGACCGCAGCTTCGATCGCGGTGAGGTCCAGTGAGCGATGCAACAGGAAAAGGGCATTCTGCGCCTTGGTAATGATATCCTGAGCGACATCGGCCGGATCGCTGCTCTTTGATTCCGGCTTCAGATAACGCACGCCGACATGGGCGGTGCGGGCAAGCTGCACCTTGAAATCGGAAAAGCTGTCGCAGCCGAGGCGGCGGCAGAAACGCGTCACCGTCGGTGGCGAGACTTCCGCGCGTTCGGCAAGCTCGATGATCGAGGCATTCACCGCAAATTCGAAATCGTTCACGATGATATCGGCGATACGGGCCTCAGAGGCGGAGAGCCGGCTCTTGTCTTCCTGCAATGTGGAAAAGATATCCAAGCCGGTCCTCCCGCCGATCCGTCAGTCAACTCTTTTTCTTGTAGGCAACGCAATCGATCTCGACCTTGCAATCCACCATCATGGACGATTGGACGCACGCGCGGGCCGGCGGATGTGCGCCGAAATAATCCTGATAGATCTTGTTGAAGGTCCAGAAGTCGCGCGGATCGTCCAGCCAGACGCCGACGCGCACAACGTCCTCCACGCCGTATCCGGCTTCATCGAGAATGGCGAGCACGTTGGCGATTGTCTTGTGCGTCTGGGCAACGATATTGCCGTCGATGATCTCGCCATTTTCCATAGCCACCTGGCCGGAAACATAGAGCCAGCCATCGGCTTCGACCGCGCGCGCAAAAGGCAGCGGCTTGCCGCCGGCGCCGGTCTGAACAGTGCCATATCGCTTGATGGACATGCTGGGATCCCTGCAAATTATTTTCTTGATAAGTTGACAAGGGACCATAGAAAGCAGATTTTGACCAGTGAAAAACGCCATTTATGAAAAGAATTTAAATCGGGGGCGAACATGCGTGATCCTTTCAAGAATCCTTTCCCGTCCTCCGACGCCGCACGGCACGCCATCTGGGAGATGCTCGTGCCCCGCGACATCGATGCCTTTCTGGCTGCCGACTGGTCGATGGTCCAAGACGATTTCGTCGAGGAAGGCTTCATCGGCATCGATGGCCGCAAAGAGGTCAGCCCTGACAAATGGCGCCTGGCATTCCCCACACTCAATGCCTATCGCGATGAGTGGCTGAGGCAGGCAAATGATTTTGCGACGCAGAGCTTTGCCGAGGATACCCGTACCGCGATCTTCACCACCACGACGCTCGAAGACATCGAGATCGAGGGCGACATGGCGCTTGTCCGCAAGAAGTTCGACGGGGGCCTGACGAAGAGTGATGGCACTCGCGATATCATGCAGTGGCAGACGCTCTATTATTGCAGGCTCCACGAGGGACGGTGGAAGATCTGCGGATTTACCGGCTACCTGCCGAACCCGATGGGTTGAAGCAGGGCCGCAAAACAAGGCCAAATCACTTGCGCATTTTCACGGCAGCACTGGCGACCGAAACCAATACGTTTTCCCCGATCTGCGTGGATCGCCGCGCTTTCGAAGCCTCTCTCTATGCGCCGCCCGGCCAGCATCCGGAGACACCCACGCTATGCACTGCGCCGATCACCGTCGGCCGCCGTGTCACCGCTGAAAAGGGCTGGGAGCTGATCGAAGGCACGGCAGCATGGGCCGATCCGGCCGGCCTCGTCAATCGCCAGGCCTATGAAGGGTTGCGCGACGAAATCCTCGGCCAGCTCCGTGCCGCAATGCCCGTCGATGCCGTTGTGATGGGCCTGCATGGGGCAATGGTGGCTGCGGGATACGAGGATACGGAAGGCGACCTCCTGACTCGCATGCGCGACATCGTCGGGCCTGATGTCCTGATCTGCGCTGAACTCGACCCACATAGCCATCTGACCCGGAAGCGCATCGACGCGCTGAATTTCGCCGTCTATTTCAAGGAATTCCCGCATACGGATTTTGTTGATCGCGCCGAGGATCTCTGGCGTATCGCCGTCGATGCGCTTGAGGGTAGGGTCAAGCCGGTCAATTCCGTTTTCGATTGCCGGATGATCGATGTCTTTCCGACCTCGCGCGATCCAATGCGCTCCTTCGTCGACAAGATCATGCGGATCGAGAAGGAAGATCCTGAAATCCTGTCGATCTCCGTGGTCCACGGCTTCATGGTCGGCGATGTGCCGGAGATGGGGACCAAGCTGCTTGTCGTCACCGACAACAATCCGCAAAAGGGGGCGGCTCTGGCGCGCGAGCTCGGCATGGAGCTGTTTTCCAAGCGCGGCACCTTCATGGTGCCGCAGATCGACGAAAAGGAAGCCGTCTCCCGGGCGATGGCTGCCAAAGCCTGGCCGGTCGTCATCGCCGATGTCTGGGACAATCCGGGCGGTGGGACGGCCGGCGATGCCACCGTCATTCTCGAGGAGCTTCTGGCCCGCGGTGTAGCAAGTGCTGCTGTTGGCACGATCTGGGATCCGGTCGCCGTTCAGATCTGTTTTGCCGCAGGCGAGGGGGCCGAAATCCCGCTGCGCTTCGGCGCGAAATCGGCACCCGGAACCGGCAATCCTGTCGACGGCATGGTGAGGGTCGTCAAACTGGTGAAGAACGCCGAGATGCAGTTTGGCGAGAGCCTGGCACCCTTCGGTGATGCGGCGCATATCGTGCTTGATGGTATCGACATCATCCTGAACTCGACGCGGGCGCAGAGCTTCGATCCGAGCCTGTTTTCAGTAATGGGCATCGATCCGACCACGCAGAAGATTTTGGTGATCAAGTCCACCAACCATTTCTTCGCATCCTTCTCTAAGATCGCCGCGGAAATCCTGTACTGTTCTGCAGGAACCCCCTATCCGAACAATCCGGCGACAACCAACTATCGCCGTGCACCGAAGACCATTTGGCCGATCGTGGCCGATCCTCATGGAACCGAACGCGGAGCTGCCTGAGATGCATGACAACCGGTTTGCCGTCGTCGCGAAGGCTGGAGACAGGATCGCTGATCTTTCCACGCCGCGCCCGATCATCGACGAAGACAGGCTGGCCGCCAACATATCAAGGGTTCAGTCCTACATGGACGAGCACGGGCTGAATTTCCGCCCGCATATCAAGACACACAAGATACCTGCACTTGCCACCGCCCAGGTCGCGGCCGGGGCCAAGGGCATCAACTGCCAGAAAGTGACGGAAGCCGAGGTCTTTGCCGACGCCGGTTTCGAAGACATCCTGATCACCTTCAATATTATAGGAGTCCCGAAGCTCGAACGGCTCGCCGCCCTGAACGATCGTATTTCCGGTCTCAAGGTCGTCGCCGACAGCCAAGTCACGGTCGACGGGCTGTCAGCACATTTTTCCGGCCGCAAACCGCTCACCGTCCTCGTTGAATGCGACACCGGCGGCGCGCGCTGCGGTGTGCAGACGCCGGAGCAGGCGGCCTCGCTGGCAAAATATATCGCTGCAGCCGACGGGCTGGCATTTGGTGGCATTCTCACCTATCCGAAGCCGCAGTCGGCCGATGCCGTCGAAGCTTTCATCCAGTCTACGTTGAAGCAATTGGCGGCGGAGGGGATCGCCTGTCCGATCGTCAGCAATGGCGGCACGCCCAGCCTGTTTCAGGCGCATCTGGTCAAGTCGGCGACGGAGCATCGGGCCGGGACCTATATCTATAATGACCGTCAGATGATCCGGATGGGACATTGCGCGCAGGACGATTGTGCAATGCATGTCCTGGCGACTGTCGTGTCGCGGCCGAATGCAGACCGCGCCGTGATTGACGCAGGCTCGAAGGCGCTCACCTCCGATCTTCAGGGTTTTACCGATTTCGGCCTCGTCGTCGGATATCCCGAGGCGAGGATAACCAGCCTGTCGGAAGAACACGGCGTCATCGACCTTTCGGCCTGCACCGGTCAACGGCCCCAGATAGGCGAAAAGCTCTTCATCATCCCGAACCATACGTGCGTGGTTTCGAACCTGTTCGATACGATGGTCTTCCATCGCAGCGGGATCGTCACGCGCGTCGAGGACGTCGCCGCGCGAGGACTCGTCTGGTAAGTGGCCAATCGGCCGCTCAGGCCGTTGCCGGAGCCAACAGGTTCATATCGATATCTGTGAGTTCGACACGACGTTCGAACGCTATGCCTTCCGCATCGAAGAGATGGCAATCGGCAGCATTGATGCCAACGGCAACCGGCGTGTCCGCACGGATGCCGACACTGCCGGGCAGCATGGCGCAGAAGTTTTCCGTTTCGCTGCCGAGTGCCGCATAGGCCACGGTGTTGGCCCCAAGCCGTTCAATAACGCTGGGTGTAACGGTCAGCGAAATTTCACCGGATCCGAGCTGGATATGCTCGGGCCGGATACCAAGCGTCATCATCTTGCCGACCATACCGTCTCGCGGCTTTACCGGCAGGGTTGCCGTCTGGCCGCGATAATCGACGGTCGCGCCTGCCTCGCTTGCGGACGTGCAGGTCACGGGCAGGAAATTCATTTTCGGATTGCCGATGAAGCCGGCAACGAACTGGTTGGCTGGCTTATGGTAGAGCTCAAGCGGCGCGCCGGTCTGTGAAATATTGCCGGCATCCAGCACGACGATGCGGTCGGCCATTGTCATGGCTTCCACCTGGTCGTGCGTCACATAGATCATCGTCGCCTTCAGCTGCCGGTGCAGCTTGGCGAGTTCGATGCGCATGTCGGCGCGGAGGGCGGCATCAAGGTTGGAAAGAGGCTCGTCGAACAGGAAGATCTTAGGTTCGCGAACGATGGCGCGGCCGATTGCGACACGCTGGCGCTGTCCGCCCGATAGCATGCCGGGCTTCTGCTGCAGCCGCGTTTCGAGATGCAGGATGCGTGCGGCATTCTCGACCTTGGCCTTGAGCTTTTCCTCCTCCATCCGCTCGACACGAAGAGGGAAGGCGATGTTCTCGAAAACCGTCATATGCGGATAGAGCGCGTAAGACTGGAAGACCATGGCGATGCCGCGCTTGACCGGTGGCAGGTCGTTGACCCTGACGCCATTGATGATGATGTCGCCTTTGCTCGTTGCGTCGAGACCTGCGATCATGCGCAGGAGGGTAGACTTGCCGCATCCCGAAGGCCCGACGAAGACGACGAACTCGCCGTCCCGGACATCGAGTTCGACGCCCTTGAGAACTTCGTAGTCGCCATAGAATTTTTGAACCTTGTTGAGCTGAAGCTGTCCCAAAAATCTGTCTCCGGTCCCGGCCTGAATACGCAAGAGTTTGGTCGGTGAGGATCGCAGATCGTCGACCTGCGATCCTCGACATCGGTTTACTTGAAAGCTTCGATCTCGCCTGCAGCCTTCTTCAGAGCGGCTTCAGGCTCGGCCTTTCCGGTGACGACGGACTGGACCATCTCGATCATCGAGTTCTGGAAGCCCTTATAGTCGGTGAACAGCGGCTCGGGACCACCATAGCTGATGCCCTCGATGAAGGGCTTCCAGAAGGGATCCTTGGCAACAAATTCGTCGACCTTTGCAGACGGACGCAGCGGGGTAAGGCCTGCGCCGCCCTGCAGCTCGTATTCGCCCTGGATGTCAGGTGAGGTAATGTACTTGGCGAATTCGGTCGCCTTGTCCTCGACACCAGAGCCCTTGAAGATCGCAAGGCTGTCGGTGATGAGAAGCGTGCCTGCGCCCTTGGCATCCGGACCGAGCGGCAGCGTGGTGACGCCCCAGTTGATCTTCGTGTCTTTCAGGCGATAGGCGGCACCCGAGCCCGCCTGGATCATCGCGACCTTGCCATCGAGGAAGATGGCGCGGACTTCGTTCTGCTCATAGGCTGTCGGGCCTTCTTCGGCAGAGGCCGAAATATCCTTATATGCCTTCAGCGCGGCAAGGATCTGGGGGCTGTCGAGCGTGATCTTGCCTTCGGCATCGGTGACCGCACCGTTATTGGTATAAACCCAATGCATGAACTGGTGCATCGTGTTGTCGAAGGTCTTGGCGGAAAGACCAAAGCCCGGAATGCCGGTCTTTTCCTTGATGGTCTTTGCCATCTGGATTTCTTCAGCCCAGGTTTTCGGCGGCGTCTCGGGATCGAGGCCGGCCTGCTTGAAGAGGTCCTTGTTCCAGTAAAGTGCCTTGGTGGAGAAGGCGATCGGAACGCCCCACTGATTGCCGTCGAAAGTGACCGTGTCGACGATATGCGGGTAATAGCCCTTCTTCTCGTCATCGGTCATCGGAACGGGGACGATGAGGTCGTTCTGTGCGAACTCCTTCAGCGTGCGCGAGCCGACATAGGCCATGGCGACCGGCGTGCCGGCGGCAGCCAGCGTCGTTGCCTTGTCCTGGCACTGCGCCCAGCCGACGACTTCCGGCGTAACCTTCCAGCCGGCGTTCTTGGATTCCCATTCCTTGATGTATTTGGTGTGGATCGGGTCGATCGTGTCGCCGCAATAGATCCAGCTGATTTCCTTGTCGGCTGCCTGGGCCGTGACCGCAGTCAACGCCGTCGAACCAAGCAGGGCGAGCGCCATAAGGCCTGTCTTGATGGTAATGCTCACGTCGTTACTCCCATTCTCGTTGTTAGCTGTTCACTCTTTATTGTTGGTCTTATTGTTTCACCGCACCGGCGGTCAGGCCGCCGACGAGATAGCGCTGAAGGAAGAAGATGACGATCATCGCCGGCGCGATGCCGACGAAGGAGGCCGCCATCAGTTCGTTCCAGATGACCTCCTGCTTGCCGAAGTAAGCAAAGAGTCCCACCGGCAGGGGCATGTATTCAGTCTTCGAGTTGAAGGTCAGCGCGAAGATGAACTGCTGCGCATAGGCACCGATGAAGGTGGTGATCGCGACGACGATAATTCCCGGCATCGCAATGGGCAGAATGACGCGGCGCAGCGTATAGAAATGGCTGGCGCCATCCATGTAGGCCGCTTCGTTGAGTTCCTGGGGAATGCGGATCATGTAGGTGCGCAGCAGCCAGATCGCCGACGGGATCAGGAAGGCGACGCCCGGCACGATCATCGCAAGATAAGTGTTCAGAACACCGATGCTGCGCATCAGGCGAAAGAGCGGGATGAGCAGGACGGCACCGGAGAACATGTTCACCGTCAGGAAGGCGCCGAGCAGAATGCCCATGCCCCTGAACTCGAATTTCGCAAAGGCATAGGATGCCGGGATGACGAGGCAGAGCACGATGACAGTGACGATGATCGAGATGAAGAATGAGTTGAAGATGTAGCGACCGAAGCCCGGCACGCTGATCCACATCGTCCGGTAAGCTTCGAACGAACCGTTTTCCGGCCAGAAGCGGTAGGGCGAGGAGAAGAGCTGGCTGAGTGGTTTCAGCGACACCAGGAAGCCTTCGACGAAGGGCGACAGCACGAAGAACAGGAAGATCGCTATGCCGCAATAGATGAGGATGATTTCCCACCAGCTGTAGCGATCGATCATGGGACGGCTGCTCATGCGCGCTTCTCCGGGTTCAGGCGGCGGGTGACACGGAAATAGGCGAAGCAGAAGAGCGACAGGAAGATGCAGATCAGCACCGCACGCGCTGCCCCTTCGCCATATTTCTTCGAGCCGATAGCCGTCTGATAGGTATCGATGATCATCGTCGTCGTTTCGCCGCTCGGACCACCCTGCGTCAGGATCCAGATAATGTCGAAGGAATTGAAGGTCGCAATCAGCGACAGCATCGACATTGTGATAATGGCGGGAACCATCAGCGGCAGCGTGATGCGGCGGAAACGATACCAGCGGCCGGCGCCGTCGGTCCATGCTGCTTCGTAGAGATCCTTCGGGATCGACTGGATTGCGGCGAGGAAGTAGATCGTCACCAGCGGCACGCCAATCCAGACATCGGTGACGATCGTCGCCCAGAAGGCAGTGCTGCCATAGGCGAGGAAGGCGACCGGGCCGTCGACGAGGCCGAAGCGCTGCAGCAACCCGGAAATCATTCCGAACTGCCCATTATACATCCAGCCCCACATGAAGATGCCGATAGCCATCGGCACGATCCATGGCGGCATGGTCAGCAGTCGAAACAGCGACCGGCCGGGTACGGCAGCATTCAACATTGCGGCACCAAACGTGCCGATGATCATCTTCAGGGCGACCGAAAAGAAGGTCCAGATGAAGGTTCGCAGAATAACTTCCGCGAAAGTGTTGTTGAAGATCTTCTCGTAATTGGCCCAGCCGACCCAGTTCGTCACCTTGCGCAGCGATGCATCCGTAAACGACAGGATGAACGTATCGACCAGCGGATAGGCAACGATCGCGAGCACGTAAAGAACAGCTGGAAGGAGAAGGATCCAGGCGAAGATGACGGCACTTTTCTGAGCACTCATCTTGCCGGTCTCCTCAGGCCGCTCTGGAGTGTAGCGCCTCGTCGAACCGGTCCCAGATGGGACGAAGGTCGATTACGGCCTTCTTCATGCGGGCTTCATCCATGGCGAGCGCCAGGATGCCTGCCTCCAATGCGTTGAGCGTGGAGACCGGGAGTTCCGAACCGGTGCGCACGCTTTGCAGAATATCGGCTGCCATCTGCTCGTCTGCGCCATAATGCTGCGACAGTTCGGTCGCGGCATATTTGTTTTCGACGATCTTGTTGCCGGTCAACTGCTCATGAACGTCAAGATAGCCGCGGACAAAATCGCCTTCTGCCATGCCGCGCGAGCCCATGATGGCGAAGCGGCGGAACTGGTCGGGAACATTCAGGTTGGTGTGGAAATTCATGCCGACGCCATTGGCGTATTCGACGATCGCCACCTGGTAATCGATAATGTCGGCATCGCTGTCGAACACCTTATCCGAGCCCATCCAGCCGCTCGGCTTGCGGTGGAAGAGTTCCAGATCGTTGATTCCTTCGCGCGCCGGGTCGTTGGCGGGGATAAAGCTCTTGCGGCCGCCGAAGCTTGCAACACGTTCGGGGCGGGCGCCGACCACACCATTATAAAGGTCTAGGTCGTGGCAGCATTTCTCCAGCATGAAGCTGCCGGAATAGCGCTCGTAGCGGCGCCAGTCGCGCATAAAGAAGGCGCCGTGATAGGGCTCGATATGTTCGGAGGCTTCGATGGAGACGATTTGGCCGAGCTTGCCTTCGGCCTGGATGGCGCGCAGATCCTTGTAAAGAGGCGAGTAGCGCAGCACGAGACCGACCATCAGCCTTTCATGGCCGAACTTTGCCATCAGGTGGGCGAGTTCGATGCTCTCGGCGATCGTGGTGACGATCGGCTTTTCGCAGAAGACCTTGAGGCCTGCCTCAAGACCGAGGCGAATATGATCGAGATGCATGTGGTTGGGAGAGCCGATCATCAGGAGATCGAGCTTTTCGGAAGCGAGGAGCTCCTGCGGCGAACCATAGGCCGTGCCGGCAGAGACGCCGTTTTCCGTCAGTCCCGGCAGCCCCGCAGGATCCGGATCGACGTAACCGACAATCTCGAAGCTGCTGTCGATAGCCTTGAAGACATAGCCAAGATAGCCGAGCCGGAATCCCAGCCCAATGATTCCCACTTTCATGCTAAAGTCGTTCCCAATTTCGTAATTTATTTTCTTCAGGTTGGGACAAAAATCAGGGGCCGTCAACCGAAAACGGGGCTGAAGACGAATTGATGAAATTAATTTTCATCAAGCCCGATATGAGCGCGGCTTGCGGTTGAAGCGCAAGCCGGGGTGCGACCGATCGATGCGATGGCGGCCAATCCGTGCCGAGCGGTCCGGCGGGATGCCTTGCAGGAAACAGGATATTGGCCGCGTTGACAGCGCTTCTGGGTGGCGTGCGCAGGCGTCGATGTCTCCATCGCCGGCAAGGCAGCACCATCTGTTTTCCCGTCGGGCTTTTCGTCATCAGACCCCAAACCAAACTCGCTTGCCTTTCTCATCAGGACGCTAGGTTTGTCTTGATTGTTTCACGCTCTTTTGGGGAGGCCTCATGTCCGGTTCCGATGATCTAACGCTCCAGGTCGCCAACATGCGTCCGCAGGATGCTGGAGCAAGCATAGCGCGGCTGCCAACCGCAGCGATGAGCAAGCTCGGGCTTTCGGAGGGCGATCTGGTCGAACTGATTGGTAAGCGCCATACGGCCGCACTCGCAGTCCGGCCCTATCCGGAAGACGAGGGACTGAATATCATCCGGCTAGATGGTCTCCAGCGTGTGAATGCAGGGGCCACGAGCGGCGATCATATCGAAATTCGCAAAGCGGACGCGCGTCCAGCAACGCGGATCGTCCTTGCGCCGGCTCAGAAAAACATGGTGCTTCAAGGCTCGGGCGACGCGCTCCTGCGGACTTTCATGTATCGCCCCATGGTGGCAGGTGACGTGATTTCGACGTCGGTGCAACAGCGCAGCCGCGATCCTCAGTTGCTTCAGGCGTATGGCCTTCAAGAAATCAGGCTGGTCGTCGTATCCACACAGCCGCGCGGCATCGTGCAGGTTACCGAAGACACGGCTATCGAGCTTCGTCCACAGTTCGAGGAACCCAGAGAAGCTCGACGAGCCGACGTGACCTACGACGATATCGGTGGTCTTGGATCCTCTGTCGAGCAGGTTCGCGAGATGGTCGAGCTTCCACTTCGTCATCCCGAACTCTTTCAGCGCCTGGGCATCGATCCGCCGAAGGGAGTTCTTCTCTACGGACCTCCCGGGACGGGCAAGACACTTCTGGCCCGCGCAGTGGCAAACGAGACGGAAGCGAACTTCTACCATATCGCTGGCCCAGAGATTATGGGCAGCAAGTACGGTGAATCCGAAGAGCGTCTGCGGCAGGTTTTCCAGGAAGCCTCGCAAAACGCACCTTCCATTATATTCATTGACGAGATCGATTCGATTGCGCCAAAGAGGGAGCAGGTAACGGGGGAGGTCGAGCGCCGGATCGTCGCTCAGTTGCTCACTCTCATGGACGGCCTTGAGCCGAGACAGAACATCGTCGTTATCGGTGCCACCAACCGGCGCGATGCAATCGACGAGGCCCTTCGACGCCCGGGGCGTTTCGACCGCGAAATCGTGATTGGCGTGCCTGATCAGAACGGCCGACGGGAGGTTCTAGCGATCCATACGCGCGGCATGCCTCTGGCTGAAGGCGCCGATTTGGACGAAATAGCGCGAACGACCTACGGCTTTGTTGGTGCCGACTTGGGAGCACTCGTGCGTGAGGCCGCCATGGATGCACTTCGTCGCGTCCTGCCGGACATCAATCTCAAGGAGGGTATCCCAGCAGAAGTTCTGGAAAAACTCACAGTCTCCCAGGATGACTTCAATTCAGCGATGAAGCGGATCCAGCCGTCTGCACTGCGCGAAATCATGATTCAGGCGCCAAATGTGCGCTGGGACGATGTCGGGGGGCTCGACGATGCGCAGCTGAAACTTAAAGAAGGAGTGGAATTACCCCTGCGGTCGCCACAGTCATTCAAGCGGATGGGAATTCGGCCAGCTAAGGGCTTCCTGCTTTTCGGGCCTCCTGGAACCGGCAAAACGCTGCTCGCAAAGGCAGTCGCTCGTGAAGCCGAGGCGAATTTTGTCGCCACGAAGTCCTCTGACCTGCTGTCCAAATGGTACGGTGAATCCGAACAGCAAGTCTCGCGGCTTTTTGAGCGTGCCCGTCAAGTCGCGCCGACTGTCATCTTCATCGACGAGATTGATTCCCTGGCACCGGCCAGAGGCGGCGGACTTGGCGAACCCGCCGTCACCGAAAGAGTTGTCAACACGCTGTTGGCTGAAATGGACGGTTTGGAGGATATGCAAGGCGTGGTCGTGATGGGGGCGACGAACCGGCCTAACCTGCTCGACCCCGCACTCCTGCGGCCGGGGCGCTTTGACGAGCTTGTCTATGTTCCGGTGCCGGACTTGACTGGGCGTCGTAAGATCCTGGGTATCCATACACGGAAAATGCCACTGGCCGATGATGTCAGTTTGGATGACCTCGCTGAGAAAACGGAGCGGTTTACCGGCGCGGACCTGGAGGACCTGACACGCCGAGCCGGGCTTATCGCACTCAGGCAATCGATCGACGCGTCGACTGTCTCGAAGGAAGACTTTGCCATGGCTCTCCAAGAGGTGCGCCCGTCCGTAACGCCCGAAGTCGAGAGGGAATACGAGGACATGCTGCGGACCCTGAGGCAGGAGAACCCGCAGAAGATGCAGATCGGTTTCACGCCTTTGCGCCTTGCGAAGTAACGCAAAGCAAAAAAGACCATCATAATCGCGCTCAGCTTTGGCGATGGCGGCGCGATTATTTGCGGCCGCATCTTGCTATTCTCCAGCGGCACGGGAAGACGTCCTTCAACGCTGGCGTTTGGCAGCGGTCGTATTAATCGTCGTCCGGTTCTCATGAAAAACAGGGGCCCTTGACAACCGCTAGCGGGGACCGGGGCTAACTCCCGACGGCCAGAGTATGAAGAGCAGGGGCGGGTGGGTGCAAGCCACATCACCAATCAGGATAGCATTGCCGATCGTCCAGAGACCGGTAGAGTACAAGGGAGTCGAGTTCAAATTCCCTCGACGCTGCGGGTCGATGCGGCCGTACCGGTCTCGTTCCAGTCGTCACCCAGCCGGCAAAGAGTAACGTTTCGTGCATGGCTTTTGCAGACAACCAAAGGATAAGCCAATGACTCTTAAGGATATTCTGCCAAGCCGGCTCGGCTTCGGCGCAGCCCCTCTCGGCAATATGTTCCGCGATATTCCCGAACAGGAAGCAATCGACACCGTGGAAGCGGCCTGGAGCGACGGTATACGCTACTACGACAATGCCCCCTTTTACGGCGCCGGCCTTGCGGAGATCCGCATGGGCGAAGCGCTAGCGAACAAGCCTCGCGACCAATATGTGATCAGTACCAAGGTCGGCCGCATCATTCTCGACGAGATCGAGGATGTCAGCGCCCGGGATCTTGGCGAGAAAGGCGAGGTCTTCAAATACGGCCGCCCCAACAAGATCATCAACGACTACTCGGAAGACGCCACCCTGCGCTCGATCGAGGACAGCCTGAAGCGGCTGAACACTGACCGCATCGAACTCGCCTTCGTTCATGACGTCGCCCAGGATTTTTACGGCGACGAATGGCTCGGCGTTTTCGAAAGCGCGCGTAAAGGAGCCTTCAAGGCACTAGATCGGCTGCGCGACGAAGGTGTGATAAAGGCCTGGGGCCTCGGCGTTAACCGTGTCGAGCCCATTGAATTGCTACTGGCGCTGGACGGTCCGCGCCCGGATGGCTTCCTCCTTGCCGGCCGCTACACGCTGCTCGACCACGAGCGTGCACTTCAGCGCGTCATGCCCCAAGTCTCCGAACGCGGTCTAGGCATTGTCGTGGGCGGTCCCTACAGTTCCGGCGCGCTCGTAGGTGGGCCGAATTTCGAATACGCCCCCGCAACACCTGCGATCCTCGACAAAGTCGCGCGCATCAAGGCTATCGCCGATCGCCACGCCGTAAGCATGAAGGCAGCCGGCCTTCAATTCGCGCTCGCAAACCCCGCAGTCGCCGCCGTCATTCCCGGCGCAAGCAAGCCCGACCGCATCGCCGAGGATCGCGCCGCGCTCGAAGAAGTCATCCCGCACGACTTCTGGCGTGAGATCCGTCACGCCGGTCTCGTTCACCCCGAAGCACCGTTTCCCTTGCTGGAGTAAGGGCAGGCGATAAAGACTGGCGCTGGCGTTTGCATCCGAAGGCGCGGCCTAAGTCGTGTTGTTCCATAATGTTGATTATGCGATTTCGATGTGGAGCCGGGTGGGTTCAGCATGAACTCACCCCGTTAAAGTGTGTTGGCCGGCCAAGCAGTCGACCGTGGACCGCTATTCAAAGAGAATGAGGCTTGCGGGAGTCGGCGGTAACGGCCTGACCTTGACGCCGGCAAGGCCGGCCAGTCTTGCCATCTCAGTCAGCTCACTTTGCGTATAGGCCTGGCCCGCCGGCGTGCCGGCGAGCATCTCCCAGGAGAAGGCCGCGGGAAAAGGCGGCGACACGCCGTCTTCGTTCGGCACGAAATCGACCGCGACGATTCGGCCTTGTTCTGCAAGGCTCGCAATGATCCTTCGCAGCAGTTGGGCGCAGGTCGGCAAATCGAAGTGGTGCAGAAAATTCGGAAGCAGCACGAGATCGTAATCCGTGCCCCACTCCACATCAAAGGCACTGCCGGCGATCGTCTGGTACCGGTCAGCCACGCCAGCTTTTTGCGCATTCTGCTGCGACAGCTCCAATACGGCGGCCCAGTCGACGGCTACGATCTCCGCCGACGGAATGGCCTTCGCAATTTCGATGCCGAAAACGCCTGGACCTGCAGCGATATCCAACACCTTTTTGGGAGACCTCGGCCAGCCGGAGATTTCGCCAGCCAGCACTTTGGCGCTAAGCCCGGTAAATGAGCCCATGCCGCGGGCAAATTTCACCCAGACAGGGTTATCTGCCGACATGTTCGCAAGCCCGGCCGAGCCGCCGTTTCGCACGATCGCGGCCGGATCGCGCAGAAAATTATCCAGTACTTCCGGCGCGGCGATGAACTCGACCGCAGAGCCCATATAGGCAGGCGAATTGCGATCGAGGAACATCCTGGTCGAGGGCGTCATTCGATACTGTCCGCTCTCCTTTGTCAGGAAGCCATGAACCACCAGATAGTCGCAGAGGATGCGCACCCCGCGCTCCGAGGCGCCTATTGCCGATGCCAGCAGCGCCGCCGTCTTGCCCTCGCCGATATGCGTAAAGAGATCGAGCTCGATGGCTGCCCTGATCGCTGCCGTCTTTCGGCAGGCAAACAGTGCCTCGACCACGAGCTCGGGCGATACTGCGCCAGCATGGGCGTCCGCAACATTTGTTTCCATGGAATCCCCCGAGCCTCGAGTGATCTTGTCTCGTGATGCCAGCCGCAGAAATTATGCGTATATTCGCGCCTTCTACAATACATATTGCGCTAACCCTATCGGGTGACTGCGCGCTCCATCTTGCACGGCACAACTCCCCGAGCGTCGGGTCGGCTGCCTCGCCTCAAAGAACTCGCTAGAGACACGAAATAGGGTCTCTCCGGCCCCGCTATGGAGTTCGGCAACCTCGATCGGTGCCGCCAGCTTTCCTCCCGTTAACGACGATAATTCCCTAGGCAGCGGTGGCGACAACCTTGCAACGGCGGCAGGCCGTCTCCGAGGCCCGCGTTGCGCGCTCGCGTGTGACACGGAGTTCTTGAACCGGTACGACGCAGCTTGTGGCTGTGGAGAACCCTTCATTGGATGAAAGGCCATGCGACCCAACCGCATTTTGTTTCGGCGCCCTCTCCCCGCCCCTCCCGAGATCTGGATGCCGCGCCACAAGTGCGTAGGCAGACCGCGCTGTTACAGCGAACGAGACCGATTTTTGAAGGGCATCGTTACTGACACTTTCGCGCAATAGCTAAAAAGCCTCTCCAATCAAAGAGTAACGCGAAGAGGCTATCGGACTGATGACACGTCACCATTCAAAATGCCGCTGCAGCATCATCTGCATGTCTGATCCGAAAAGCGGACAAACGACAAAGAAGCGTATCGGAAACTTCGGGAGCGCCTGGAAGGTCACCGAAGGCGTACAACATTCCTTTGACGCTGCTTTGACGCCAGGGTGTTACGGCCGGTCTGCGAAGTTACGCGGAGGGATTTCAGTCAGTTATGCTTCAGTTCAATCATCGCCAGGTCACCCGTATACCTTTCGAAATGCCGATTTCTCTTGTCGGTTGCTTGCCAGACGCCTCAGTTGTGACAGAGTGGACTCCGGATGCTAGATCTTCGGGCTGCCACACGAGCGTACCGGAGCCAACGGGGGCGGGGCCGGTGGATCGCATGAACAAGGAGCAAAATCCGTTTCGGATGTTCCTGCTCGGGCCATTTGCCCTGGTGGACGCCGCAGGACGGTCGGTTACTCCGAAATCCAAAAAAGCCCAGGCCCTTTTGGCAATGCTTGCGTTGTCAGCCCGTGGTTCGCGCTCGAGGATCTGGCTCAGGGACAAACTGTGGAGTGATCGTTCTGACGACCAGGCCGCAGCGAGTCTGCGTCAGGCCCTACTGGACATCCACAAGACTCTGGGACCGGCTCGTAATCTCCTGGTAGCCGACAAGAATACCGTTTGGCTGGATATGGACCGGCTTGTCCTTGACACTGACGTGTTGGTTCGGACGGAGCGATCGGCTGATCAAATCACTGACGAATTGCTCGAAGGCATCGACATCCGCGATCCGGAATTCGAGGACTGGCTTACGCTTGAACGGCAGAACTGGTATCGCCGCCTCGATGAAGGCCAGGTCCATGATGTATTCGAACCCCGTCAAGAACCGAACCGTGATATCGCCAGACATTCCACGCTGCTGCCCCTTACAGCATCCCGGGATGCGCCAAGACAGGGCAAAGCCGCGGAGACTGGCGGCAGCGAGACATATCGCCGACGAGGCGACGGTGGCTGGCGATGGGTCATGGCTCTTCAGTCCCCCATCGTGATAGGTGCCGGAGATGGCGGACAAATTGCTGCCACGCGGTTCCAGAATCTCATTGCAAAAGCCGTCACCGATGGGCTCGCCATTGGCGTCACCGACCTCTCTTTTACTTTGCCGGATGTTGAGGAGAGCGAGGGGCAGATCAGCCTTCCGATGTCCCTTCAGCTTCGGTTAACATTTGACGGTAGCATGGTGCTCGTCGAACTGGTGATGAAGCACCTGATCAACAACCGTATTCATTGGCTCGGCAGTCAGGCAATGAGCCGCACGCAATTCGAGCGGGGCGAGTTCGGCATCGCCGCTGCACTGATCAGCCAGGCCGTCGATCAACTGGCCTATTTCCAGGAGACCCAGTCAAACGACAATCGACTGTCGCAGGATGGCCTCCTGATCGACGCCGTCAATGCGATCTTTCGCCTGTCGCGTGACGACCTCGCTAACGCTGAGCAACGCCTAGAAGAACAGATCCAGCATGAACCACGGTCATCGACTTTTGCGTGGTTGTCCTTCATCCGAACGTTCCAGGTCGGCCAACGGTTCAACGCGCTTGATGCGCATCTGATCGAGGAAGCCCAGTCCTACGCGCGCAAGGCGTTGGAAATCGATCCGCACAATTCCGTATCACTCGCGCTTGTCGGCCACGTCCACTCGTTCCTTTTCGGCGAGTATGATTATGCAGCCAACCTGTTCGAAAAATCGATCCGTCTGAACCCGGCCCTGCCGCTCAGCTGGGATCTCTACGCGATGCTCCACTGCTATGCAGGCCAGCCGGACAAGGCCATGGCCATGGCGCGTTGGGTGCAAGAACTCGGTGTCTACAGCCCACACAAATACTACTTTGACACGACGAAATGCATAGCAGCAGCACTTGCCGGTGATCACGCAGCGGCCATAGCTGCCGGCGAAGAGGCCTTGCGGGCACGGCCGAAGTTCAACAGCCTGCTACGCTACCTCGCCTCAAGTCATGCGCACCTCGATGATCTCGGCGGCGCACGCCACTATCTGCAGCGACTTGCGGCAGTCGAGGACGGCTTCTCCATCAACGCCTTCCGAGCTAGCGGCTATCCGCTCCTTAATACAGGCGGCGGCCAGATCTTGATCGACGGTTTGGTGAAGGCCGGCGCCAAGCTGCGCTGAACCCCGGATAATTTTTCTGAACTTTGCACAAGGAGGCTGCAATGGAAGCGGAAACAACCCCAGAGCCACAATCAAAAATTGTCTTATTCCTCAATCACTACAAATTCAAGATTGAGCCGGATGCGGTTCTTCCATGTGAACCGAGGGAGGACGAAGGGACGGCTCCTGTCGCTGGTGTACCGCCGATTGCCCCGACAGCAACCTCCGAAACTGCACTTACGCTCAACACGGGCCAGGAGGAATCGCCCGATGCAGGTCCCATGATGGCGACGATGGCCGCCGCCTCGGTCCTCAACAAGAGCGTGGCGAACAAGTCCGTGCTCAACAAGGCGTCGCTGAACAAAAACAAGAATAAAAATAAAAATAAGAACAAGAACAAGTCGACGATGGATGGCGCCAGCCTCGGCGTGTCGCAGCTTATCCCCGCCTTCGAATTGCGGCGGCTGCACCAGCAACCGTCACGCAACGCCTATACCGCAGCGCGACGTTTTACGTGGGAGATGCTGGATATATTGCCGCCGCCCGGCCCGGATTATACCCGTCTCGAAACGACGGTGCTGCTCTCGATGCAGCGACGCGACCGTGAACGTGTGCGGCGACTGCCCGACATCCAGCTCGAGTCGACAATCTCGGTCTCGGAATTCACGCGAGCATTGTACATCGAGGATCTTGGCGGTTACGAGCAGACGGAAGGACTTTTCCAGGCGATCCTGACGGCCTGCGAATATGTCGGGCTGATTTACAAGAGCAAATTCAACCGACAGCGGCCAAATCAGTTCGAGCCCATGCTGCGGCCATTGCTGGCCGTGCCGGTGCATGAATCATATCCCAGCAACCACGCCTTCCAGTGCTTTTCGATCGCTTTCGCATTCTCGACGATCCTACCGGAACATCCGGCCACCGACGAGCTTGCCCGCATTGCCCAGAACGTCGCAGAGAACCGCGAATGGGCTGGTCTCCATTATCCGAGTGACACGCAGGCCGGTCGCGATCTCGCCCGCCGCTTCGCTCCCTACCTCCACGATGCCTTCGGTCCTTTGTTCCAGGCCGTGCACCACGAATGGGTCTGAATTCGCCAGCTGCTCAACAGGGGTAAAACCATGACGGATCAATCGCAAATGCCCGAGCTCACGCCGATAAACTACTATTATCTCTGGCACTTGACCGCGCTTGGCGTGGTCGACGCCGAATATGGATCGCCTCCGCTTGTTCCACCCATGCCCGATGAGAGCGCGGCACGCGCGCTGCCCGATCCCATCATCACCGGCACGGTCTGGGATGATATCGCCTCTGCCGGCCCGTTGCGACCCGCTCGCGTTGCTTTGATCGATGTGGGTGTATCTGCAGATCATCCCAATCTTGCGACACGGCTCGACCGGGAGGCGTCAATCGACTTGACGACGCATCGCTACGGCGCACGCATTCTCGAAATTCTCGATACGACCAGCTCATTTGACCGAGAAGAAAAGCATGCCTTCTTTGCCGGACTCAACATCGCTCCGCTCGGAAATATCGGCCTTTCAAACGACGATGGAGATTATCTCAGTGATCTCGTTGCCGAATATGCCGCATCGGAGGGCGTTTTGCGGCGGCTCTACAATCCGGAATCGCTTTTTGCATCGCATGGTACCTGCTGTGCGGGGCTGATCGTCGGCGAACCCGCCGTTGTTTCGGAAGAAGGTACGCCCGCTCTTCCGCCGGAAGGAGCTTTTTACGGCGATGGCGAGGAGTTGCGCACGAGCGGCAACCGTAATGTCATCCCTTATTTCGGGGTTGACCCTTTCTCGAGGCTCATCTCGATCAGAACGTCCTTCGAAGACGATGTCAGGCAGTTCATTGCTGCCTTTCTCTATGCCTATCATCAGAAGGCGGACGTGATCGTCCTACCGCGTGGCCTGCCGGACCCGATACGCGGTGTGGTCGATCCAAAGAACGAATTGAAGGCCGACCTGGAACTCTGGAAGAACCAGGATGCCGCCAATCTCTTCACGCGCATTGCCTTCGCCGACCAGGGTGCGCCCGAACTGGAGCCAAAGGCATCGCAGAAAGGCTCCAATCCCGACCGCCCTTGGCACATCCTCAAACAGCTCATCCTCGCTATCAGTCGCCAGATCCCTATCGTCTGTGCCGCAGGAAACAGTGCGGAAAGTCAGCTGATCTACCCGGCAAATCTCGCCGCCGACAATAACGGCATCATCGCCGTGGGGGCCGTTACTGTGGAAGGTTTCCGTTCGGGCTACAGCAATTATGGCGAAGGATTGACGGTGGTCTGCCCCTCTAACGACGGTGAGGTCTTCAACCGGCATCAGTTGCGCCTCGACCGGCTTTCTCCGTTTGCCGCACAGCACGACTACAACACCCCTCGGAGCCGGGAATACTACTATTCACACTTCTCGCTGCTGACGACGGACCTGTCGGGAATTTTTGGCTATGATCAAGGCTCGGATCCATGGTCGGCCATCGTGCCCTTCGGAACCAACCCGGGCATCGGGGGTGGATACTACACGAGCTTCGGCGGCACTTCCGGCGCGTCGGCACAAGTGGGCGGGCTCTGCGCGCTGATACAGCGGGCTTACAAGAGCCGCCACAACGCTGCTGACCGCCTCTCGGGGCCTCGTGTAAAGTCCATTCTGAAAGCAGCATCCCGCCTGGATGCCGTTGTCGCGCCCGGAACAAGAAAACTAACGGCAGATTGCATGAACGCCGAAGGTGAAGACGCCATCGATATGGCCTTTTTCTTCGGGTCGGGCCTGCCGAATGCGCGGACCGCGGTACAGTCAGCCCTCGCCATCTGAATCCCGGTAGTTGACCTTCAAAAATCCAAGCCCCCTTTATCACGGGGGCTTTTTCTTTGTTTACGCGCTTTTTACGGATTTTTAACGCCGAACTGGCGGGCGGATGACGCCCTTGAGCAATAGTGCCTCACAGAAAACGACGCTCACCGCTCCGATGGGACAAAGCCAGCCCGACACGGAGCATTTTCGCCCAAGATGAAATCTTGGTCTGGCTGAAGATAAACCCAAGGAGGCTGTCAATGTCCGCGTCCCGCATTCAACAAGTGGCAGATGAGGCGCGCCATGTGCTCAAGGCCAATCCCCTGATGGCAAGCACCGTCTCCTTGCGACGCATCGCAACGCGCAATCTTTCGAAGCGACGCTTCCGATATGGTCGCGCGCTCGCGGCAGCGTCGAAGCTCGCCGGCTGCTCGACCGGTACAGAGGCGCTGTCAGCCTATTTCCCCGGCCTGGCGGATGGCGGATACACTCGCTTGCTGGAGCTTCCAGCAGCCATTGCCGGACCGGTCAATGCCGACCCCTATCGCTCATCCGTGCTCGCAGCCTGGATGGGTGGGCTCACACGAAGTGTGGAATGGCAGGCCGACGGCCCCGATGCCCGGGTCGTCAGCGACTATCTGCAGACGGATATGATCGCATCGGATCTTGAACTCGAACGTCAGCCGGCGCGCCGGCTCTCCTGTGGCATCGGCCTTGTCCCCTTGGAAAGTCCGGCACGAAGCCGCGTGATGCAATCCCTCCTCCACCAATGCATGCAGGACGATCCAGGTCTCGACCGCATCGTCACCGGCGAGGAGGAGCTGGACCAAATCGCCGGCCATATGGAGAGGGTCTTCGCGCTGATCGCGAAATTGGACATGTACGGGCATCAGCGTCTGATCGACAGCCTGCATACGCTTTACGTTGGCGTGCGGCGCGAACCGGCCTGTTCGGTATCGAGTTCGACTGAATTGCCCGGTAGCGTCATCATTGCCATTTCCAGAGAACGTTTGTGGGACGGTGATCATGCCGAGACCGCAGCCCAATTGCTTCACGAGGCCGGGCATGTCCTGCTGGGGCTGTATACGGCCTCGGCGGCAGCATGCCTGCCTGACGAATTCGAGTATGTTTCCCCGTACAAGAACGACCTACAGACGCTCGAAAGCATCCTGCATACGGCCTACACCATTCCCTGGGAGTGCGCCTTCCGCATGGCATGTCTTTCCGCCGAAGCGGATCCTGAGCGCCGCGCCCGAAAGGCTGCATCCATAATAGCCTATGCCGCGCGGCAAGTCCCGCTCATCGATATCGCTCGAAATGGAATAGAGCGTCTCGGCGGCGATGTCCTCCTCGACCTCCCAGACATCGCCGCCATACCTTCGTGGAGCGGCCGCATCCAGTTTCTCGTCAACAGACTGCTTGCAGAAGAGCCCATAGCGCACCGCCAAGCCCACTTTGCAGAACGCCAGCAAATTCTCGATCGCCAAGCCTGGGACATCGGACAGATGCTCTTGCGCGGCAAGGAGCCGATTGACCCTCGAATGGGCCGGCGACAGATCGACGACAGCGGCGACAATGTCTTCCTCTGGTACGACGGCAAATTCCATGTGGTTCCCAAAGCGGCAGACCATGCGATGGGCAAGAATTGCAGTCCTCGCGCCGAGGCGATCGACGCAACTGCGAAAAGCGAGATGGAGGTGATGTGATGGCCCATCATCGGTCCAAACAGCTGCAAGCGGTTGCCACGGCGCGCGTCGATTTCCCCAACCTCTTCGCCCACAGTGTTGGGCGGGGCGGCAGAGGGGCTCTGTTTCCCGGCATTAGTGCTGATGCTGCCGAGCAACAGGGCCCCAATGTCATCAAGCCTGCATTTGCCGTCTCGCCGAACCCTTCCGACATGAGGGCGCAGGATGAACATGTCCTGGCCACAGACGATCGTCTTGGCTCCCTCCCGGCGCCTCGCTGCCTCCAGCAGATTTGCGACATCGACTTCGTCATCGTCGGATGCGGCGGCTTGGGCTCGCAGATTGCTATCCAGCTTGCGACCCTTGGCGCGCATCGTTTCCTTCTCATGGATGCCGATCGTATCGATGAGATCAACTTTAGCCATCTCCCGTGGGCGAGCCGGGATGATCTCGGCTGGCTGAAGACGGAAAAGTTGTCGAGCTATCTGGCAGCACGCTTTTCGGCCGACGTATTCGCGCTGCCGGAATTTGCACAAGGGACCGCGGCACTTCGGTTGATCGCGGACTACGCGCAGAATCCTTTCATCGTTCTCGCGGGCGACGATCCGCGTCAGACCGAAGAAGTCCTGACGGCCGCCCTCGCATCAACAGCCGGGCTGCCACCCCATTTGCATGTCGACTGCCCCGACACCCGTTGCAAACCAGGCCACTCGATCGCTCTGACAGCGGATGCGGGCCCGGTCTGCGATTGCGACGCCCGTGTCGCAATCGGGCATCGCTCTTTTGCCCCGCGGACAGCGGCCAGTAACACATCCTTCGCTCGCCTTGTCGTCTCGGCGATTGTCCAGGAATGCCTTCCGAAACACGCCCCGCCGCGTGGACGCAGTTGGATATTGGACTTCAAAGGCTCGCAGTGCGAGCTCCGTTCGCTTCCCAGGCGCCTCGCATCCGCAAGTCCTTCTTCCACCACGAGAGACACTGATATGGATTATGCCGAACGCTCGAAAGCCACTCTTCCGGCTGCGACAGGTTCGCAACCAGCGTCGCTCGCGCAGCACTCAGTCATAGGCTACGCCAGCGAGACTGCCGGAAAGGACGAGGAGCTGACAATATCAGAAGTTCTTCGAGATCCACTGATCGCTGCCGTGATGCGCGCCGACGGCGTGACGTCAGAAGAATTCAGGCGCCTCCTCGAGACGGTGGCTCGCCGGCTGAAAACCAATCTGGCCAACTCTTTCGACACTGATGGGAAGGAACAGGCCGTCAGGACGCCTGCGCCGCCCAATCGAGGGGATCATATGTGACATGTTTGCCGAAACGCCGCCGAAGTTGGTTGACGAGCCTGTGTCGTCAATCCCGGTCCCAAAGCAGGGGCCTGGCGCTGGCGTTGGTTTTCCAACGGAGTTCAGGGCAATGAGATGCGATATATCAAGAAGGTTTCCGACGATAGTTCTTGTGTCTGCACAAGGCGAAGATCGTAAAGTGATCCGTACCGCACACGAGGCTGCACAATTGTTGCTGAAGGATTGGCCCATCGACGATGGTGAGGAATTCTTTGCGGCGGTGAGAATCTGTCTGAGGGTGCTGACCGGACACGCCGAACCCGATGCCGTGCATGAGGCGATCATTCGCGCCGCACATGAAGCGGGTATTACAGCGGTCACGACCGATCCACACCTGGGTATCTTCAGAATCTATCCTGGCAGCGAGGCCTGCAGCGCAAGCGCCTATCCCAATCCCGCTGCCATTGAACCGCTTCGCCTATCGCCATCAGCGCGCCGGAGGCGGCAACGAAAATGGTCGGGGCGATCCAGAAAGGCATCAAGCGCGGATGTCGAGAAGGCCTCGGGGTGCTTCAAGTGAGGGCACGCCGTTTGCGCTGAAGGCGAACCAACCTCGACCTGCGTAAGGCCGATCAACCCAATCAGAGGCTGGCGTGTCCATGTAACCGTCAGCGATCGAATAGCTAAGGGACCGTCATGTCGAACAAGGAAGCAGATCGAAGACTGTTCGATCGGATCTGGGCTCTTGGGGCCGAGGCAGTGAGAGACAAGCGCGTTACAGCGCTGACCTATGTCACACTCAGTACGCCTAGCCTGGAAGAGTACCAGAATAGCCGAGGCGCGCGGATGTCCGACTTGATCAAGGTTGTTCAGCTCGGGATACTTCACCTTCGCGAAAAAGGCGAATTTAATCAATCTTGAGCAATGCGGCTCTCATTCAAGCTGCCTAAATCCCTGACCAGCAGACAGGCAGTGAGTAGCGCGTTTCATAGCGGGCGGCTCTTAGCTTGACACAAATCATAGTGGTGGCTCGGTAGGACGCCGGGAGCATGACACCCCGGCGCTGAATGCGCCACCCTCTCGTGAATTACGTCGACATCTGCCGCACCTGTCTTACAACGGTTGACGTAAGCCTTCACAGAACCCGCCGCTCTTATCCGAGTTGCGCAATCAAGTTCCCCCTCAAAAAGCACAGGCTGGCACGTACGACGGACGTTCGGCACCGATAGTTTCGCTCAATTGTTTCCGAATTGCTCTTGCAAAATTATCGATAAAAATATTTTCTATCCATAATTTGAATCAGAGGGACGGAAAAAGTGAAAAAAAGCGACCAAACTTCTGAATTTTTGATGATTTCCGCATCGCACCCATTAGGCATCACGCTGGACGACGCCAAAATAATCTATAATTTGCCGTTTAACGATCTGCTCTTCCGTGCACAAACCATTCACCGCGCACATTTCGACCCCAACGCCGTGCAGATGAGCCGTCTTTTGTCGATCAAGACGGGTGGATGCGCTGAGGATTGCGGGTATTGCAGTCAGTCCGCCCACTACCCGACCGGCCTGAAGGCCTCGAAGCTGATGGAAGTCGAGCGTGTTCTCACCGAGGCGCGCAAAGCCAAGGATGCGGGGGCGACCCGCTACTGTATGGGGGCGGCCTGGCGCAGCCCGAAGGACCGCGACATGGACACGCTGGTCGCCATGGTCGAGGGTGTGAAAGCGCTCGGTATGGAAAGCTGCATGACGCTCGGCATGTTGACTGAGCGTCAGGCAGGCGAACTCGCGGAAGCTGGCCTCGACTACTACAACCATAACATCGACACGTCCGAGCGCTTCTATTCGGAGATCATCACCACCCGAAGCTTTGAAGATCGGCTCGATACGCTGGAAACGGTGCGCATGGCCGGCATCAAGGTGTGTGCCGGGGGGATCCTGGGCATGGGCGAGACGGTCGATGACCGGATCTCCATGCTGCTGACGCTGGCAAACCTGCCCGTGCCGCCGGAAAGCGTGCCGATCAACCAGCTCATCCCCATTCCCGGTTCGAAGCTGGCAGACGCGGAACCTGTCGATCCGATCGATTTCGTGCGAACGATCGCACTCGCGCGCATCCTGATGCCAGCCTCGCATCTACGCCTTTCGGCCGGACGCACCGAGATGAGCGACGAGATGCAGGCGCTCTGTTTCTTCGCGGGCGCCAACTCCATCTTTGTTGGCGACACGCTGCTGACCGCAGACAATCCCGGCGACGATCACGACACGGCGCTCTTCCGCCGTCTCGGCCTTTCTCCGATGCCGCTGGAGCCGGCGGTGTGACGGCGATACTTTCGGACTATACCGCCACGCTGGAGGGCCTGCGGCGCAAGGCGCGGCTGCGCAGCCTGGCGCCGCAGCGTGGCATGGACTTTACCTCGAACGATTTTCTTGCACTTGCGGGCGCCCCGCGCCTCAAGGCGGCGATCATGGCGGCGATGGAAAGGGGCGTTCCGCCGGGCGCAGGCGGATCGCGTCTGCTGCGTGGCAACCATTCCGAACACGAGGCGCTGGAAGTGGAAGCCGCCGAGTTTTTCGGCGCGGAACGCATGCTTTATTTCGGCAGCGGCTACGCCGCCAATTCAGCACTTTTCTCGACCTTGCCACGGCGCGAGGATCTGATCGTTCACGATGCGCTCATCCATGCGAGTGCCCATGAGGGCGTTGCGGCAAGCAAGGCAGCGTCCTTCAGCGCCGAACACAGCGATGCAAACGCCTTCGATGAGGCGATCCGAAACTGGCGCCGGAAGGGCGGTAGGGGACGTCCCTGGATTGCGGTCGAGAGCCTCTATTCCATGGACGGCGACAGAGCGCCGCTCGCCGCCCTCGCCGATATTGCCGAACGCCACGAGGGCTTCCTGGTAATCGACGAGGCCCATGCCACCGGCGTTTTCGGCAGAAACGGCAGAGGACTGGCGACGGGGTTGGAAGGCCGAGACAACGTGCTTGCCCTGCATACTTGCGGCAAGGCGCTGGGCGTTTCCGGAGCCCTGCTTGCAGTCCCCCGCGTGCTTGCCGACTATCTCGTCAATCGTGCCCGCGCCTTCATCTATTCCACCGCGCCCTCGCCTCTCATGGCGGCAGGCGTGCGCGAGGCTTTGCGCATGCTGGATGACGAACCCGAGCGCCGCGAGGCCCTGGAACGCTTGGTCGCTTTTGTCGGCCATGGATTGAGGAGCCGATTCGGCAAGGAGCCGAGCGGCTCGCAGATCCAGCCGGTCGTTATCGGCGACAACGCGCGTGCGCTACGAATTGCCGAAACTCTTCAGGCCCAAGGGTTCGACATCCGCGCGATCCGTCCGCCAACCGTGCCGGAAGGTACGGCGCGCCTGCGCCTCTCGATTACGCTCAATGTCGATCAGGAGCAGATTGCGAGCATGCTGGATTGCCTTGCCGACGCCATGGAGAAACACAGGAAATGACCGCCCGTTTCGTGATAACCGGCACGGATACCGGGATCGGCAAAACCGTGTTCGCCGCGGCGCTAGCGGGTGCACTCAACGCCCGATACTGGAAGCCCGTGCAATCCGGACTGGAGGACGAGACGGACAGCGACACCGTCGTCCGGCTGAGCGGCCTGCCGTCCGACCATATCCTGCCAGAGACCTATCGGCTTTCCACCCCGGTCTCGCCGCATCTTTCGGCGCGCCTCGATGGTGTCGAGATAGACGTTGCCAGGCTTGAGCCGCCGGAATGCGACGGTCCGTTGATCATCGAGGGGGCTGGTGGCCTGCTGGTCCCACTCACGAAAGAAACGGTCTTTGCCGATGTCTTCGCCCGCTGGCGCATTCCCGTCATTCTCTGTGCGCGAACGTCGCTCGGCACCATCAATCATACGCTCCTGTCCATCGAGGCGCTGCGCAGCCGTGACATTCCCATTTTTGGTGTCGCTTTCATCGGACCGGAAAATGCCGACAGCCAGGCGACCATCGCCACTATCGGGCAAGTGAAGGCGCTGGGGCGATTGCCGCTGCTGGAAAACTTGACTGCTGAAACACTGCGCCGCGCCTTTCACGAGCACTTCGACATTGCCTCCCTGATGGAGGCACGCGCGTGACCCCCTCGCCCGTCTGGCATCCTTTCACACAGCATGCCCTGGAACCGCCGATGAAGCGCATCGTCGCGACCGAAGGCGCATATCTGTTCGACGAGGACGGCAACCGCATACTCGACGCGATCTCGTCATGGTGGGTGATCACTCATGGCCATCGCCATCCCGCCATCATGGCAGGAATCCGCGAGGCGACAGAAGCCTACGACCAGATCATCTTCGCCGAATTTACCCATGAACCCGCAGAACTTCTCGCTGAACGCCTGCTCGCCTTCGCGCCCTCTGGATTGAAACACGTCTTCTATTCGGACAGCGGGTCGACGGCCGTCGAGGTGGCGATCAAGATGGCGCTCGGCACGTTCCACAATCGCGGCATTGCGCGTGATCGCATCGTCGTGATGGAACATGGCTACCATGGCGACACGATCGGCGCGATGTCCGCCGGAGAGCGCGGCGTGTTCAACGCCCCCTTCGAGCCGCTGCTCTTTGGCGTCGACCGCCTCCCCTTTCCCGAACCCGGTCGGGAGCAGAAAACGCTCGATGCGTTCGAAACCATCTGCCGTTCGGGAAGAGTCGCCGCTATCCTGATCGAACCGTTGGTGCTCGGCGCCGGCGGGATGAAATTCTACGGGAGCGCGGTCCTCACCGCCTTGAAGGAAATCGCCGGCCGGCACGGCTGCCTGTTCATTGCCGATGAGGTCATGACCGGCTGGGGTCGCACCGGAACGCGTTTTGCCTGCGAACAGGCGGGCGTGGCGCCCGATATCCTGTGCACATCGAAGGGTCTGACCGGAGGCGCCCTGCCGCTGGCAGCCACCCTTTGCACCGCCGAGATCTTCGAGGCTCATCTGTCTCGCGACCGGCGCAAGACCTTTTTCCATTCGAGCTCCTATACCGCTAACGCAATCGCCTGTGCGGCGGCTGTCGCCAATCTGCAGGTCTGGCACGATGAACCGGTGGAAACCCGGATTACCGAACTTGCTGCGCAGCACGCCAAGCATCTGCAGCGCTTCCAGAACGACGCGAGATTTGTAAACGTCAGGCAATGCGGGACGATCGCCGCCCTTGATCTTGCTGTGCCGTCCGGCGGCTACCTCGCCGAAGTGGGGCCGCGCTTGCGCAGGCTGTTTCGCGAACGCGGGCTGCTTCTGCGCCCGCTCGGAAACGTCGTCTATCTGATGCCACCTTATTGCACGAGCGCCGAGGATATCGCTGTCGCCTATGACGCGATCGATGAAGTCGCCTCGCTCGTTCTCGAGGAAACTGTGTCGTGACGCCCCTCTCCTCCCGGCTCGCCGGATTCGGTCACGCAGTTCCATCCCGCATTGTCCACAATGCGGAAATCGAAAGCCGGCTCGGCCTTGAGGAGGGCTGGATCGAAAGGCGCACCGGCATCCGATCCCGCCATTGGGCAACCGATGGTGATACATTGAGCGGCCTTGCCGCCGAAGCCGGGAAAATGGCCCTTGAGGATGCTGCGATTGCGCCGGGCGAGATCGCCATGATCCTGCTCGCCACCTCGACGCCGGACCATCTCTTGCCGCCCTCGGCGCCGCTGCTGGCACACAAGCTCGGTTTAAAAAATTCCGGAGCCATCGATCTTGCCGGAGCCTGCTCCGGCTTTCTCTACGCGCTGACACTGGCAGACGGCTTCGTGCGAGCACATGGCCGAGCAGTGCTGGTCGTGGCCGCCAATATCCTCAGCCGCCGCATCAACCCGGCGGAACGCGCCAGCGCCGTTCTGTTTGCCGATGGCGCCGGCGCGGTCGTGCTTGTCCCATGCAGCAACGGTCAGAGCGGCCTCAAGGCAGCCGTCCTGGCTTCGGATGGGAGTGGCTATGATCTCATCACCATACCGTCCGGCGGCAGCAACAGGCCCTTCTCTTCCGAAACCGCAGCAGACCAGGTGCTGATGACGATGCGCGATGGGCGCGAGGTCTTCTCGCGTGCTGTCGAATTGATGACACGCACCTCGCGCCAGGCGATGAACGAGGCCACCGCAACGATCTCCACCATCGATCGCTTCATTCCGCACCAGGCCAATGCCCGCCTCTGCGATGCGGTTCGCCACAATCTCGAATTGGAAGAAAGCAAGCTTGTGAGCACGATTGCGGAATTCGGCAACTCTTCGGCTGCGACCATTCCGCTCTCCCTTTCAGTTGAAAATCACCGAAAACCATTCAAACCCGGAGAGCGCCTTCTCATGGCCGCCGCCGGTGCGGGCATGGCGGGTGGGGCTGTCGTCCTTGCGGTATGAACCGCGCGATGAAGATGCACACCTGTATTGAAGCCGATGATCGTTCGATGAGCGACAGGGCTAGCAGAGGCCCGTCTCACGGGCTGCCCGCTCGAGCCCTTCACGAAAATCGGGGTGGGCCAGGCCAATCAGTGCGCTCGCCCGCTCGGCGACGGACTTACCCTTCAGGTTTGCCCATCCATATTCCGTAACGACGATATGGGTATCGTTGCGCGATGTCGTCACCGGTCCGGTCAGCGTCGGAACGATACGCGAAAGCGTGCCATTCGCCGCAGTCGAATGACAGGCGATGATCGATCGTCCCCCGCGAGAGGCATAAGCACCGCGCACGAAATCAACCTGGCCACCGGACGCACTGAACTGCCGTCCGTTCACGAACTCGGAATTGCACGCGCCGTTCAAATCGATCTGTAGCGTCGCGTTGACCGATACGACCCGATCATTCCGCGCGATGACGAAGGGATTGTTCACGTAATCGACCGGATAGGCCTCGGCTGACGGATTGTTGTCCAGGAAGTCGTAAAGCGCCTGATCTCCCAGTGCGAAGGTGAAGATGGACCGCCCGGCGTGTGTCTGCTTGCGACTGTTGTCGACCACGCCCGCTTTGACCAGGCTGGCAAGACCCGGCGTCATCATTTCCGTATGGATGCCAAGGTGGCGATGTCGAGAAAGTCCCGAGCATACGGCATCGGGAAGAGCTCCAATGCCCATCTGCAGGCAATCGCCATCGTCGACCAAGCCAGCAATGATCGCTCCGATGGCGTCGTCGACCTCGTTGCGAGGGGCGGCGGGCAATATCGGCAGGCTGATGTTGTTTTCAATGAGTGCCGTCGCGCTTGATACAGGAATCATGCAATCGCCGCGCACGTAAGGCATATTGCTATTAACCTCGAGGATCAGGCGAAGTCCGGGTTTTCGCGATATTGTCAGCGCATAGTCGGTGCTGGCGCCAAGACTGAAATTGCCATCTTCATCCATCCGAGAAACGGTTGCAATCAGCGTGTCCACGCCGACATGCTCGATCATGGAGCGTGGCACCTGACTGAAATGACACGGCACCAGATCGACAGCGGGCAACGCCTCCGCCAATCTTCTCTTGTCGAGCGCACGCTCGACGCCCGAATGAAAGTAACTCATCGGGACGATCAGGTCGCGCAGTTCGAAATCGAATACGCTTTTGCCGGCAACGCCGGCGCAAAGCAGATAGTAGAGGCGCACATCCTCGACTGCTCGTGCACGAGCGCGCTCGGCAAGTGCTGCCAGGAGTGCGGGTGGCTGACCGGCGGCGAGCGGCATCGCGACCTTCGCCCCGGACGGGATCATGGTGACCGCCGTCTCTGCAGATGTCAGCAGTGTGCGATATTGCCTCTCATGGATCGTGGTCATTGGGCCCTCCTCCCAGTCCACGCAGCGCGCACGGTTTGAACGCGCAGCTCCGCCAAGCCACTATGCGCATTCTACGTCGCCAAGGCGAGAGCCTTCATCGCATGGCAATGCCGATTTACAAAGTCCAAGCTGTGCGAAGCACCACAGGAAACCGACACGAGCCAAAGCCGAACGATAATGGCGACGTGCGGCTCCTCATTGTTTTAGGCCTACCAGTTTCGGGAGCGGCGCGTTCGCATGACCAGTCTTGACCGGGACACCAGCGCCACCGCTTCGGAGAGCTTTTCAGATCCTTTTGATCTTGCACGGCAATTGGCTTCGCTCCACGATGTCGTGCTCGGCCTGTGGGGCAATTCTGAAGATGACACCTTCATGAACTGCCCCATCGGGAACGATCGAACGCGTTAGGACGCCATCGCATAATGCCGATTTTCTGAGGCGCGAGCGCTGCTTGTCCGGAACCGGTACAGCAATTCCGCGAGGTTCTCCGTTTCCTGCGTCAGGCTCTGGGCTGCGGCCGTGGTCTGTTCCACCATCGCCGCATTTTGCTGTGTCACCTTATCCATCTGATCGCCGGCGGCCGAGACCTCGCGCAGGCTTGTGGCTTGCTCGCGGGCAGCCGCCGCGATCTCCGCAACCGTCGCATTCATCGCAGTCACCTGTTCGACGATCTGTTCGAGCGAGACACCGGATTCGCCGACCAGTTCGACGCCGGTCTTGACCTGCGTCGAGGAGGTGGAGATCAGTTCCTTGATCTCCCTTGCCGCGTTGGCCGAGCGCTGGGCGAGCTCGCGCACTTCCTGGGCGACGACAGCAAAGCCCTTGCCGGCTTCACCGGCGCGCGCGGCTTCGACGCCGGCATTCAGCGCCAGGAGGTTGGTCTGGAAGGCGATCTCGTCGATGACGCCAATAATGTTGCCGATCTTCGACGAGGAGTTCTGGATTTCCGTCATTGCCGCGATGGCGCGAGAGACGATCTGACCACCCTTTTCCGCGTTGGTGCGGGCGGTTGCCACGACAGACTGGGCGCGGCTGGCGCCTTCCGCCGTTCCGTTGAGGCCGCGGGTGACATCGCCGAGCGCCGCAACCGTCTCCTCCAGCGAAGCGGCCTGCTGCTCGGTGCGGCGGGCGAGGTCGTTGGAGGCGGTGGAGATTTCCGCAAGGCCCGACCGGATGGTCGTGACCGCGCGAATAACGGCGTCGATTGCTTCTTCCAGGCTTGCGACCGAGTTGTTGAAGTGATCGCGGATCCCGACATAGCGGTGGTCGACTTCGCCGACGCGGACGGAGAGATCGCCCTTCGAGAGCGCATCCAGGCCGACCGAAATCTGACGGAAGGCATGCTCCATCACGTGGGCATCGCTGAGGCGCTCCGCTTCCTGGCGCAGCCGCTCTTCTTCGGCTGCCAGGCGCGCGCGCTCGGCATTGGCTTCGGCGATCAGCTTGGCGCGACCGGTCTCCTGGAAGACCTTCAGCGAGCGCGCCATGGCACCGAGCTCGTGACGATGCTCGACGCCCTTGATCACGATGGTCTCGTCGCCGCGGGCAAGCCGCTCCATGGACTGCGCCATGCCGCGAACGGCAGAGGAAACCAGGCGGCCGACGAAATAGGAGAGCAGGAGGCCGATGACGATCAACAACCCGCTGATGACCAGCGTCGTGCTGGTCGCGGCAGCGACCGTTGCTTCGACCGAACCGTCCAGGTTCTTCTGCGCGCCGGTCACGGTTACCTGCAGATCCTTGAACGCGCTCGAAATCTTCGGTGCGAGTACGTTGAGCTGCGTCTGACGGATATTGCCGGATGCCTGCAATACTTCCTTCATATCGCCGAGACGGGCAGTGTAATTCTGCATGAGCTGGCCGGCGCCCATCAGACGCTTCTTCTGCAGCTCGTTCTTGGCAGCCTTGGCAGCGGCATCATTGAGCGCCACCGCTTCGGCGAGCGCTGCCTGCGCCGCATCATAGGCGGCAAAGTCGTTCGAATGCACGAAGCGTTCGGAGAAGTAGAGGCTGCGGTTCAAGGCTTCCAGCGTCTCCGCCGTCATGTGCAGCAGAGCCACGTCGTTCTGGCGCCAGGCGCTGCGCATCACATCGTTGAGCGCGATGCTGGTCCAGGGACCGAACTCGGTGACCTTGGAGATCAACAAATCGCGGCGGGCCTGAAGGGACACGATCTGTTCGAACGCCTTGCCGTAGGCGGCAATGTCCTGGCGGATTGCCGCAAGGCCGGATTGCAGGTCCTTGTTGCCGGCAAACCGCGGGTCGTCCGCCTCGAAAGCTTTGACGCCGGCGCGGAAGCTGTCGACGACGGCCTGCGTCGGCGTGGAGCGGAAGGCCTCGGCCGACATCTGGATCTCGTGCAGCTGGTCGCTGTAGTCCGAGATCGCCAGGCTCTGACCAGCTGTGGCGCGATAGGAAGCGAAGATGCCGGCAAGACCGCTCATGCCGGAGATAGCGCTGACGGTGAGAAGGCTCATCAGCAGGATCAGCGGCACGAAGCCCGAGGTAATCTGCGCGCGAATGCCGAATTTATTCCAGAAATGCAACATGATAGCCCCTTATGCTCACTGGCTCTTCGGCAGATATTTGGCGATGTTTTCAGGTGTCACGAGCTCGAAGGGAACGTTGTTTTCCCGGGGCACCTTCTCCTTGTTGGCGAGCTTGACCGCAGCGTCGACCGCAGTAGCCCCCTGCCCGATGGCGCTCTGGAGAATGGTGACGTCAAGATCGCCGGCCTCCATCGCCGCGAGCGCATCGTCCGTCGCGTCGACGCCGGCGACGACGACGTCCTTCATCGGCATGCCGGCCTTCTTCATCGCATGGATCGCGCCAAGCGCCATCTCGTCGTTGTTGGCGATAACGGCGTCGAACTTGACGCCGGCGGCCAGCCATTCCTGCATCTGCTGGTCCGCATAATCGTGCGACCAATAGGCCGCCTGCCGCTCGACGATTTCGAGGCCCTTGCATTCCGGCGTGGCGATGACGTCAGATATGTCCTGGGTGCGGGCGCGAGCCGCCGCGTGGAAGGGTTCGCCCATCAGCACGACGACGCGGCCCTTGCCCTTGAGGAGGGCGCAAACCTGCTTCGTCTCCAGCGTTCCCGACTCCTTCTCGTTGGAAGCGACCACCACCTGATTTTCCGGCAGATCGAGCAGGTTGGAGGGAACATTGTTGATGTAAACAAGCGGAATGCCGGCATCCGCCGCCATCTTCGTCATCTGCGGACCGAGGTCGCCATCGGAGACCGCAAGGATGATCGCGTCTACCTTGTCGGCAATGAGCTTCTGGACCTGCTTCTTCTGCAGCTCATTGTCGCCCTTGGCATTTTCGGTGACGAGCTTCAGTCCTGATATCGTCTGCCCGTGGCTGACGACGCCGTTCAGCAGCAGCGTTCTGAATTTGTCGAGATCAGACATCGAGATGCCGATCGTCTGGGCGCTGGCGGCGGAGATCGACATCGCCAAGGTTATGGATGCGAGCGTGGCAGTCTTCACTAAATTCCCTCCGCGATTTGAATTGAGCCGGATCGTTACAAATCTTGGTAAATTTTACCTTTCATTCGCAGAGGGTTGGCCAAGGAATTTAACGGTTAAGATGATTGGCTTCAGGTTCGCAAACAGGGCCATATACGCAAACAGGACAGACCGAGCCGCGTTTGCCGAAAGCTCGACCTCGGAGAAACTGGCCGGCCGTCATGTCACGACACAGATCGCCAAAAACCTGAACGATGCGGCTTCTACGCTTTCGCGTTCGCGGGGAACTTCGCATCCAGCCGGCCTGCACTGGGGACAGCGTGGCTCAATACTGCGTGAAATCACCCGATTCCGATTGAAGCAGCGTCAGAGGATAGCGCGCAGGATGATGGACCAGCGCTGTCAGGTTTACCGGGCGGTTGCGATCGTCGAAAGCGATCTGGTCCACGGTGAGAACCGCGGCTGGCGGAGGCAGCTCGAGCATCACAGCCTCCTGATCCGTTGCAAGGCGCGCGCTCAGCGTTGTCTGCCCGCGCTTCGGATGAATGCCATAGCGCTCGCGAAGCTCGGCATAGAGCGACCGGTTGGCAACGGCCCAGTCGAGATCGAGCAGGCCCGGAACGCGTGAAGCCGGTATCCAATCGGTCTGGACGACGGCAGGTATGTTGTCGAGAAGACGAAGCCTCGACAAGAGAATCACTTCGGCGCCAGGCGCCAGGAACAGCGGACGGCTCACCTCAAGCGGCGCATGCACGATGCTCGCCTCGATCAGCTGATGACCGGGACTTCGCCCGTTCGCTATAGCGATGCTGGTGAAGCTTTTCAGAACCTGCAGTTCGAAGCCGCCGCCACGCTCGGCGACGTAGAGTCCTTTTCCAGGCTGGCTGTGTATCACGCCCTGCTGAATCAATTCGCGGACGGCATGGCGCACCGTGATCCGGCTGACATTGTAGAGATCGACAAGTTCCCGTTCTGACGGCAGCTTGCCGCGCAGCGGCAGTTTGCCATCGCGGATGGACGCCAGAAGTGCTTCGTAGACCTGCCTGTGCAAGGGGCGAGGATCGTTGCGGTCGATGCCGCCCTGTGGCGCGATGAATGATGCCGGCGCTTGCTGCATCTTTGAATCCGATCCTGTGCTGTGTGGAGCACTCTTGCCGTTTTGTATCTCCGACGCAACCGCCGGCAGAGTCCATGTTGACATGACTGGTCATAACCAGTCCTATTGGAAGCAAGGAGACAAAGAGCTCCGCATAATGCCGAAGCGTTATCAACGAAGGGAACAATCGATGCTGAAGAAAAGCCTTGCCGCATTCGCGATATCTGCAGCCCTCTGGGGTAGCAGCGCACATGCCGAAACCATTTCCGTGTTTTGCTCGCCGACGGAATTCGAGCTCTGCACGAACGTTGCCAATGCCTGGAAGGAAAAGACGGGCAATGAGGCCAAGATCAACAAGATGCCCGCGCTTCTCGACGACGCGATCCCGATCTATCAGCAGCTGCTCGCCGCCAAATCCAAGGACGTCGACGTTCTTTTCCTCGATGTGATCTGGCTCGGCATGTTCAAGAGCAACCTGCTCGACCTCAAGACAATGATCTCGCAGGCAGACCAGGACAAGCATTTCGCCTCGACGCTCAACGCGGCCAAACTCGACGGCAATCTCATTGCTATGCCGGCCTATATGGACGTCGGGCTCATGTTCTACCGCAAAGACCTGCTCGAAAAATACGGCAAGGCGGCGCCGAAGACCTGGGACGAGCTGGCTGCCACCGCCAAGGAAATTCAGGACAAGGAGAGGGCTGCGGGTTCGGCCGACATGTGGGGCTATGCCTGGCAGGCCAAGAGCTATGAGGGCCTGACCTGCGACGCAATCGAACTTGTTGCTTCCAACGGCGGCGGCACTATCATTTCCGACGATGGAAAGGTGACCATCGACAACCCGCAGGCTGCCGCAGCGCTCGAAAAGGCGAAGGGCTGGATCGGCTCGATCAGCCCCGAGGGTGTCCTCAACTATGATGAGGAGCAGTCGCGCGCCGTCTTCGAATCCGGCAACGCGGTCTTCCACCGCAATTGGCCTTATGTCTGGGGCACCTCGCATGAAAAGGGGAGCAATGTTGTCGACAAGGTCGGCGTGATGCCCCTCCCGGTCGGCAAGGAAGGCGAAAAGTCGAGCGGATGCCTTGGCCCGATGTACTACGGCGTCAACAAATACAGCGCCAAGCCCGAGGTCGCGGCCGACTTCGTGAACTTCATCACCGGCCCGGACATGCAGAAGATGCGTGCGCTGAAGGCGGCGCTCAATCCGTCGATCCAGGCGCTCTATAGCGATCCGGAAGTCCTCGAGAAGATACCCTTCCTCAAGGATAACCAGCAGGCTTTTGCCGATAGCGCCGTGCGCCCGTCCGGCTACACCGGCACAAGCTACAATCGCGTGTCGCAGGCTTTCTACCGCTCGGTTCACGACATGCTTTCCGGCGGTGCCGAGGTCAAGTCCAGCCTGACGTCGCTGGCCGGTCGACTTGAGAAACTGAAGGAAAGCCGCTGACACTCTCCGGATCTCCGGCGGCGGGAATGATCCGCTGCCGGAACGCGTCACTGCCTCGCCATCGAATAGGGTGGCGAGCCCTCTGCCGTCTCATACCTCCAGGTGAACAATGGCATCGGTTTCGCTCGAATCCGTTTCGAAGAATTTTGGTACGCATACTGTTATCCAGAATGTCGACCTGCAGATCATCGACGGCGAGTTTGTCGTTTTCGTCGGTCCCTCCGGTTGCGGCAAGTCAACGCTTCTTCGCATCGTCGCCGGCCTGATCTCCGCGTCGAATGGCGTGGTGAGGATCGGTGGCGACGACGTGACTGATGTGCCCGCCTCCCAGAGAGGCGTAGCCTTCGTCTTCCAGTCTTACGCGCTCTATCCGCATATGAACGTTGCGCGCAATATCGGCTTCGCGCTTGAGACCCTCGGCATGAACAGGGCCGCGATCAGCGAGAAAGTGCGGTCGGTCGCACGGATGCTGAAGGTCGATCATCTGCTCGAACGCCGGCCCCGCGAGTTGTCCGGCGGACAGCGCCAGCGCGTTGCGATCGGCCGAGCCTTGGTGCGCCAGCCCGAAATCTTCCTCTTCGATGAGCCGCTGTCCAATCTCGATTCGGATCTGCGTATGGAGATGCGCATGGAGATCGCTAAGCTCCACGATGATCTGAAGACGACGATGATCTATGTCACCCATGACCAATCGGAAGCAATGACGCTTGCCGACCGGATCGTCGTTCTCAATCACGGACGTATTGAGCAGGTCGGCACGCCGAAGGAACTCTACCACAGCCCCGAAAACCGGTTTGTCGCAGGCTTCATCGGCAGCCCCCGGATGAACTTCCTGCCCGTTCAGTCAGCTTCAGCCAAGGTGACCGGCCCGGGCGGCCTCGTTATCGATGCAGGCCCCGAGGGCCAAACTATCGCCGAAATCGGCATACGGTCGGAGGCGATCCAGCTGGTAAACGCTGGAGACGGACGAATGACCTGCGTGCTCGAACGTATCGAGGATCTTGGCCATGAGCATTTTGCCTACTGCCGCATCAACGGCGACGTCATCTGGGTCATCCGCGTCAATGTCGAGCCGCCGAGGGAACTGATCGGCACGGAGGTCGGCCTCAATTTCCGGGATACTGCGATCTTTGCCTTCGCTGCCGATGGAAAACGCCTCATTCTCAACCGCCAGACCGGCGTGATCGAAGGAGCACGGCAGTGAGTGCCCGGCTTGCTCGCCGCGACCATCGTGCGGCCTGGCTGTTTCTGCTGCCGGTTATCATCGTCATGCTGGTCGTCGCACTCTGGCCGCTCGGCCGCACCTTCTTCTTCGCCTTCACCGATGCCTATCTTGACGACCCCTCCGTCTATTCAATGACGGGGATCGACAACTTCCTTGAAGTCATCAACGACCGCAGCTGGTGGATTGCCGTCAAGAATACGCTGATCTTCACGGTCATCTCGGTCGCGATCGAGACGGTTCTCGGCCTGGCGATCGCGCTCCTCGTCAATGAAGCCATTCCCGGCCGCGGGCTGGCGCGCGCCGCCATCCTCGTGCCCTGGGCGATCCCGGTCGTCGTCTCGACGAAGATCTGGGAATGGATGCTCAACGACCAGTTCGGCGTTATCAACAAGCTCCTCATCGGGCTTGGCCTCATCGATCATGGCATTCCGTGGACGGCGAGCGGATCGCTCCTTATGGGCGTCGTGATCTTCGTCGACGTGTGGATGACGACCCCGTTCATGGTTCTGCTTATCCTGGCAGGCCTGCAACTGATATCGTCGGAGATATTCGAGGCAGCGGAGGTCGATGGCATTCCGGCTTGGAAGCGTTTCTGGTCGATCACCCTGCCGATGCTGCGCCCCGCGATCGGCGTAGCGGTCCTCTTCCGCGCCCTCGATGCGCTCAGGATGTTCGACCTTGCCTATGTGATGGCGGCAAGCAACGAGAGCGTCATGACTGTCTCCATCTACGCGCGCGACCGGCTGATCAGCTTCCAGGAGCTCGGCATCGGCTCGGCGGCATCGACCTGGGTCTTCCTGCTCGTCGCGCTTGTCGCCATCATCATCATCGGGGTCCTTCGCCTCGACAGAGCCGCGGGGACCTGAGCGACATGGCAGATGCAATCATCCCGAAGACCGTCCGCAGGCCTGCCTCCTACTTCCGGATGCGGCGCCGTGTCGTGCGAAGCCTGCAGATCCTGGCCCTTCTGCTCGTCCTGTTCTACACGCTGTTTCCCTATTATTGGGCCTTCGTTTCCTCGACGAAGCAGGGTTCGGCACTCTATCAATCGGCGCTGATGCCGGCGTTCGACTTCACCTACTATCGCCAGTTGCTCGACAATCCCGTTTTCATGGGCTCGCTGCTGAACTCGGCCTATGTCGCAGTTTCAACCACGTTCCTGTCGCTCGTCATCGGGCTCAGCGCCGCTTATGCGCTGGGGCGCATCGACTTTCCGCAACGGCGCACCATTCTGATGATCGTGCTGATGATCTCGATCTTCCCGCAGGTCGTCGTTCTCTCCGGCATGTTCGAGCTGATCAACTGGATGGGCTTATTCAACCGGCCAAGCGCGCTCGTCCTCACCTATCTCCTTTCGACCGTGCCCTTCACGACCTGGATCCTGACCACCTTCATCCGCGAGTTTCCGCGGGAACTCGAAGAGGCCGCGATCATCGACGGCTGCTCACATTTCAGAATTCTGATGAAGATCCTGTTGCCGCTCATGGGACCTTCGCTTGCCAGCACGGGCATTCTTGCCTTCATTCTGGCTTGGAACGAGTTCCTCTTTGCATTGACCTTCACCCTGACGGACGAGAACCGGACCGTGCCGGTTGCGATCGGCCTGATCGCAGGCAATAGCCGGTACGAATATCCGTTCGGTCAGATCATGGCCGCGTCCGTTACCGTAACGCTGCCGCTGATCATCGTCGTATTGATCTTCCAGAGACGTATCGTTGCCGGCCTGACGGCAGGCGCCATCAAGGGCTGACAAAGGACTAAACCATGGACATGCTGGTAAAACTCTACGAGCTGAAGGCCGATCCTGCGCTCGATAAACGCATCGCCGAACAGGGTATCACCATCCGGCGTGTTCTTGCGCCGGAGTTGAGCGCTCTGACGGCCTGGATCGAGCCGCGCTTCGGATCCGGCTGGGTCGCGGAAGCGACGGTTGCCACCATGCGCCAGCCGCCCACTTGCTTCATCGCAATCCAGAACGACGAACTCATCGGCTTTGCCTGCCACGACGCAACCGCCAAGGGCTTTTTCGGGCCGACCGGCGTCGATACGGCCGCCCGCGGCAAAGGTGTCGGCCACGCTCTGCTGCTGACCACGCTTCTCGATATGTACGCGCACGGCTACGCCTACGGGGTAATCGGGGGCGCTGGCCCGATGGAGTTCTACCGTCGAAGCGTCGGGGCAATCCCGATCGAAGGCTCGGACCCCGGCATCTATCGCGGCATGCTGCCGCTTGCCCAGCCGAGAGGCATTTCGGAATCGGGCCACTAAGTCTGATCGTGACAGATGTAAAAGCTCACGGAGACGTGTCGCTCGATCATCGTCTCCAGTGCTGTGGTCACGGCACCTGAGACGATACTCACTTCAATTGAGAGACGCCTTGGCAACCGAAATAGGCATGCCGGCGGCTTTCAACCCAGCAAGGAAACGCTCCTGGTCTTCGGTCCGGGCGAGCCGCTTGGCGACTTCGCGCCCGACATTCGGGATCAGTGCGGGTGACCGGAGCTGGATCCAATCGAGTTGCTCCTTTGCCTCGGCCGTTTTCCCAAGGATCCCGAGGATGGAGAGCAAGACGAGGCGATGCATCGGGTTGTAGTTCAGATCCGACATGCGCGACCAAAGTTCCGCGGCTTGCGTGTCACCCCGCATGAACGCACAGAGCGCCATCCCGACTTCGTAATAGCCGCGTGGCCCCGCGTTCCTGTTGATAGCCTCGGAAATCAATTCACAGCCTCTGCTCCATTCTCCCGACATCGACAGACGCAAGCCATATTCCCCCGCCACTTCCGTGTCGTTCGGATTGCTGGCATAGGCCGCTTCGCCGGCGCGCAGGGCCGCAACCATGTCATTGCTGAAAAAGTTGGCGAGCATCAACGCCTGAAGGGCGCGCGCATTCTTCTGGTCGAGTTGTACGGCGCGTTCGGCAAGCTCCTTTGCAAGATTGAGTGTGGCGGCGGTCGGCTTGGTGTTCAACTGGTACGGAAAGCGGAACTCGTCGAGATGGACCAGCGAGAGGAAGGCGGCAACATTGGAATCATCGGGCGTCTTCTCGATGGCCCGCTGCAGGCAAGACTTCGCAACATCATGGGTCTTCACGGTCATCTCGCTGCGATAGCTATAGTAGGAGAGAATGCAGGAAAAGGCGTCCGAGCCCCCAGCGATGCTGGCAGTGTCTGCCGTAAATATGACGCCGAACGGCCGTGCCACCGCCGTCGCGATATGTTCGGCAAGACTCGCCTGGGTTTTCAGGATGCCCTGCACTTTCATGTCGGCATCGTAATTGTTGGCCCAGATGACCACTCCATCCACCCGTCGCACGAGCCTGGCAGTTGAGCGCAGGGTGCTGCCTTCCAACCGCACGCTTCCCTGGAGAGCATAGAGCGGCTGCGGTGACGCCTGGCCTTCTCGATTGCGTGGCGGCGGAGCGACCACGACAATATCGTTGAAGGGGACGAGTTTTTCGATGATGTCGTCGGTGATGCCACGAGAGATATCGGATGCATGTCCGTCATCAGAGGCACTTTCAAAATGCTCGACAACGATGGTTGGTCGACTGGCTACCCCCCTCGCCGCTTTGGTGTCCATATCGAACGGGCTGATATTCTCGAGCATCACAGCCACAGAGGCGAGGACGATCCCTACACCCCCCGCAATCAGCCAATATCGGGAGCGCAACGGATGCCTGCTCGCCGCGGCCCGGCTGGTCGTGTTCTTGATGACGTTGACCCGCCCGGCGTCATCTCCTCCCGATAAAGGCTGAGGTTCTTGTCCAAAGCTTAAGACATCCGCATCCTCGATATCCTGTCTCACATCGAAGACCGGTACGTAGCCACCACGGGGAACCGTGATGACGATCCGGTCAGCGCTGCCGGCGGTCAGATAATAATGTTCCAGTTCCCGCCTCAGCCGCCCGGCTTCGATGCGGACACATGGATCCTGCTGGGCATCGAAGTTCGCATCCCTGCCGAAAACCGCCTGGGCGATGGTAAAGGCCTTCAGATAATCGCGACGGCCCGCAAGTGTCTCGTTTACGACAAATTCAAGGAATCGCCCCGCCCGCTCGGGAAGTCGAAACTCCGGGCTGGATAGGATGCGCTCAAGTTGCTGCAGCACCTCCTCCTGAGAAGGTGCGCTGCCGCAAGCCCTGTCAATGCCTGCATTTGTCATCGGCGCCCTCGAATCCGATTGATCACAACCTGCAGTATGCTGCCACCGACGATAATCCCATGTCGTCACCGCGGCAACGTGATTTAATAGAAAAGGCTAATTTAACGGAAGGATTTCAGGAATCGACCATATGACGTCAAGGTTACTGCAGGCGGTCATCGGTCGGCGTAAGATACCGTATCCTACCGCAATGGACGTGTATTTTACTGCCCTCGTCCCCGCGCGCGCTCTATCATCATCCTCATTCTGGAGGAGGCGGCGATGACATCACCTGAGACGTCCACATCCCAATCTATGACAAGCGCAGAGGACCTGCGCAAACGTGCTCTGGAACTCCAGCTTCTGGAAATGGAGCGCAACGAAAAAATCAAATCACGCGAAGCAAAGAAACATGCCGATTTCGTAGAGGATTTTTTCCGCAAGCAGATCGGAGAAACGGAACGCGCCGTCATTAAACGGCTGGTGATGAAAGCGGCGGCGGACGGCAAGTACGAGGCGCTGATATACAGTTTTCCATCGACATTCTGCAGTGATAGCGGCCGCGCCATTAATAACAACCTGCCCGGCTGGCAGAAGACGCTGCAGGGTAAAGCAAAAGAACTTCTCGAACTGTTCGAGGAGGTCGCCAAGCCGCAGGGTTATGGCCTCAAGGCGATGATCATCAATTTTCCCGACGGCATGCCCGGAGATGTGGGTTTCTTTCTCACTTGGGAACCGCCTCTCGACTGACCCGTAACAGCAGGCATGAGCGAAGGAATATCGGATTGAAAGCGACCGAGATCGAGCGAAAGTTCCTGGTCCGCAACGATAGCTGGCGCGCTTGCGCCGGCGCCCCGCATCTGCTGCAGCAGGCCTACCTTTGCCGGCGCGATCAAAACCCTGTCCGTGTCCGCCTGATCGATGGCTGCTCTGCACGTCTAACGATCAAATTTCGCACGCCGGGCCTTGCCCGAGAGGAATATGAGTATGAGATTCCGGTCGATGAGGCCCGGGATCTCCTGCTCCATGCGGGAGGCCGCGTCATCGAAAAGACCCGCTACCATGTTCTCCATGATGGCAAGAGCTGGGATGTGGATGTCTTTGCCGGCGCATATGAGGGACTGACGCTCGCCGAGATCGAAATGGCGAGCGAGGATGAGCAACCGAACCTGCCGCAATGGCTGGGTCGCGAGGTCACGGGCAGGAAACGATACTCCAACCGCGCCATGGCAGCTGCCTTGCGCTTTTCGCCGGCAGCGTCGAACGCGGCCGGCTGAACTTCTATTCGCTTACCACGGTCCAGCTGGCGTCCGGGTTGAAATCCTTGATCGCTGCTGCGCGCTCTTCCGTTTTGGGGCCTAGATCACGCTGGTAGATGATGTTGGCGCCATTGATCACGAATGTCTGCACGCCCGTGACCCTGTATTTGACCGGCCAGGCAATCAGTGCAAAGCCGCCGGTCATATAACCGTTGATGATGTAGCTTTGCTTGCCCCCGAGCACGTTGTCGCCCTGAGACGTCAGAATGCGGTAGCGATAGCCGAAATAGCCCTCCCCGCGCTTGGCGGCACCGAAAGCGGCGGTCTCGACGAGCGCGCTTGCCGGACTTTCCTCGGGATAGACGTTCGGATCCCAGTACAGGCCGTCAAGCTTGCCGGGACTGCTGATCAATTTCTTCGCGAATTCATAAATGCCATCGCCATCGCGGTCCTCGGATGCATATTGGTATTGGGCCGCGACATATTCGTGCATCGTGTCGATGGTGGCGAGTTCGTTTTCACCGATACGACGATTGGTAATCTCTTCGAGGCCGCGTTCGGTGTCAAAGGACCATTTGCCGTCCTTGTCTTCGGTCACCGGAAACGGCAGCGGCCAGAGCCGATCGCCGATCGCAACAATCTTTTTGCCGTCGAAATCCCGCAGGATCGCCTGCCGTTCCGCGCCCTCGCGGATCAATCCGTAAGCGATCACCGCCTCGTTGCTGGAACGCAGCTTGTCCGCCTTTAGGCCAAGCAGAGCTGCGAGATCTTCGATATTGCCGGAACCGAGCACCGATTTCAGTTTGTCGAGCGCAAGCTCCGGCGTGTCGAATTTCGGTGAGGGGGTTGCCGCCACATATCCGGCGAGATCTGTCTGTACTTGCGAAAGCGCCGGCGCAGCCGGCATTGCGCAAAGCGCCGCCGCGAACATGAGCGGAATTACGGTCGATTGGCGTCTCATGATGTAACTCCCTGAGCTGAAAAAAGGTCTCACCGCCGTCTGCCGCCACCACCACCGCCACGCCCGCCGCCGCCCTGCGGGCGAGGCCGATGCTGTGCGGGGCGAGCGGACTGACGATGGGCGCCCATGCTCTGCGATCCTCGTTTCGAGGCGACAGCTTCGCGCCGGCCGGACTGGACATTCCCAAGTGCGCTCGGTTGACGCCCCCTATTGTCGGGCCTGGCGGCCATCTGCGGTTTATTGGGCCTGTTGGCGGATCTCTGCGCGGGTTTGGACGGGCGATTGGCCGCCTTCTGAGGACGCGCCTCCGGCCGGCCAGCTGCAGGCCGATTTCCTGCCGTTGGCCGGTTTCCTGCTGCTGGGCGATCCCCTGCCGATGGCCGGTTTCCTGCCGCTGGGCGATCCTTCAGGCCCTGTGCCGTGCTCTTGCGGATATCGTCCGCACGCACTGAATTGGCGCGATTACCAGGCCTCTGGGCAGCCTGAATATCGTTTGCCCTGTTGCGCAACTGGTTGCGATTGTCAGCCTGCAGGCCGGACTTGATCGCCGAGCGGTCCAGCTTCGAAAGCTGGTCCTTGCCGATGCTCAATTTGCTGCGGTCGACGTTGCTCCAGTCGACATCATTCCACTTGAGCTTTCCATTGAAGTTGCGGTCGTTCAGGCAGTTGTTACAGTCGATATCGATATCGCCACCCCAGCGGCCGCCCCAGACACCCCAGTCATCCCAGTTGACGACAGCCGCCCAGGCGAGGCCGGTCACCGCGCCAGCAAAGAATGCGGCCCCAGGGTAATAATAGTTGTCGTAATAATTGGGGTAATAGGAGATCGGCGCCGAGGCATAACCCGGTTCGTAGAGCATTTCCGGCGGATATTGCGGGATATAGATCTTTTCCGGATCCGTCGGCCGGATGATGATATTGTCGTTTTCGGTCACGACCGTCACCTTGTCATCCGTCTTGATGATGTTCTTTTCAACCGCCTCATCGCGAAGCTGCTGGATGGCGATCAGCACGTCCTTTTGCTGATTGGTGAGCGCATCGGCGAGCGATTGGGTCCAGTCGAGATCCTCGCTCATCATCTTGACGACGTCAGGGTAATTGAGCAGCGAAACGACGCTGCCGTCCCAATCACTCTTGGGCTTGAGATCGGAATTCTTCTTTTTTGCTTCCAGGAAGCGCTGTGCCTCGATGATCTGGAGAGGAAAGAGTGAGGCGGCGGAAATTGCTGCGACCAGTTCATCCGGATAGAGAGCGATCCGCGCCACAAGCACTTCGAGCTCGTCCTCCGACAGAAGCGTGGCCGCCGGTTGCTCGGCAGCCGCCTGCGCGGGCGCCGCCGCAGCAGGAGCCGGGGCTTGCGTCTGGGCTCGTGCCGGTAACGTCGGCTGCAGCGCAATGATTGCCAACGCCGATAACCCACCAAGCAGTTTGTGGGACAATGCTTTCATCACGCACGTACCTCCCTTGGACAATTGAATGACAGATACGCTTACGGAAATTTCGGGCCGGTCTGCGGGGACCGCCTGAGCATTACGATTTTCGATTGGGCGATCGCCTCCCCCATCTCTTTCAACAGGGCATCGACGAGACCCGCATATTCCAGTCGCCGCGCCTCCCGAACTGCCTCCGGTAGCCTCTCGACATGCGCCAGAGCCTGCGCCGCAGCGGTGAGATCCTCACACATGCTGTGAAATGGCTCATTGATATAGAAAAGTCGCTGCACCAGCCGCTTCTGGTCGGGAAAATAAGTCTCAGCCGTCTCGAGGGCGGACAAATATGTCGAACCTTGTTCTCCCGACACCATCCCCGCCCCCGCCATCAAACTGCGCTAAGCAGATGAGGAAACTATATAACAGGGCGATCGGCAGCAGACGTAAAATACACGATCCTACGTTAGCCGGCTTTTGAAAAGCCGCGGCAGTCCCGAGTGGCAATGCCGGCATGACCGCTGTTGCTCTGATCCCGCCCTTTTGCTCTCACGTGGAGATGGTCCCCACAAACGGCAGAGTTTCCAACGCTTCAATAGAGCTTACGCGATGCTACGGGCCTCAGCATGAAAACAGGCCTAATATTCTGCCCTCGACAGCGATCAAACGGCTCGGCAAGGCCAGCCCGAAGGGAGCGACCGTGTTTCTCGACTATTTTGCCTTGGGCGTCCTTGTCTTTGTCTTCGTCACCCTTTTCTACGCGGTGATCGCAATCCACGACATTCCTCACCTCATGGCCAAAGCGCGCAATCATCCGCATCAGGACGCCATCCATGTTGCCGGATGGGTCAGCCTCTTCACCCTCCATGCAATCTGGCCGTTCCTGTTCATCTGGGCCACCCTCTACCGCGAGGATCGCGGCTGGGGCATACGCACGGATGGGAAGCTGTCGGCGGAAGCCGAAGCGAATGCTGAGATTGCCCGCCTTCACGCACGGATCGCCGACCTCGAAGCGCATACGCCGGAGAGGGAGACCGCCTGATGGAACTACTCCTCATCCTGACTTATGCCGCGATCTGCTGGACGATCTTCAAGCTATTCAGGATCCCGGTAAATCAGTGGTCACTCGCAACCGCCGTCCTTGGCGGGATATTCATCATCTCGGGCCTTGTGCTTCTGATGAGCTACAATCATCCCTATTCGAGCGATGGGCGCATCTATTTCACGTCGGCTCCGGTCATCCCCGTCGTCGGAGGCCAGGTCGTCGACGTTCCGGTCACTGCGAACGCGCCGCTAAAGAAAGGCGACATCCTTTTCCGCATCGACCCCCGGCCATATCAGTTTGCAGTCGACCAAAAGACGGCAGCGCTTGCTGAAGCCAAGCAATCCGTCCTGCAACTGAAAGCCGCTCTCGACGCCGCCAATGCGGCAGTCACGGGGGCCGAAGCCTCGCGGGACAGATCCTTGCAGGCCTTTGAAAAGTTCCAGGCGTCGAACGAGAATTCGAAATCGAGTGGCCGAGGCGCCGTCTATTCTGAACTCGAGGTCGAGAACCGGCGCGGCATCTATCTTACCGCGGAGGCAGCGGTCGATACGGCACGTGCGCAAGCGACACAAGCAAAGCTTGCTTATGAATCCGAGATCAACGGCACGAACCCGACGGTCGCGAGGCTGCAGGCCGAGCTGAACAACGCCGAATACGAACTCGACCAGACGACCGTACGGGCGCCGTCTGACGGGTATGTTACGCAGGTCTTCCTGCGCCCAGGCATGATGGCCAATCCCCTGCCCCTACGCCCGGTCATGGTCTTTATCAACAGTGAGGACCGCATGCTGGCGGCAGCCTTCATCCAGAACTCGCTGCAACGTGTCCGCGTCGGTGATGATGCCGAGGTCTCCTTCAAGGCTGTGCCCGGCAAAATATTCAAGGCACGGGTGGCGGAGGTCATCGATGTGATGGCCCAGGGCCAATTGCAACCGAGCGGTGCGCTGATCGACCCGCAATCGCCCGAACGAACATCGCCCGGTCAGACCTTGGCCCGCATCGAGCTGCTCGAGAACACCGATCAGTATCAACTGCCCGGCGGCGTTGTCGCTGAGGTCGCGGTCTACACACATTATTGGCATCACGTCGCCCTCCTCCGCAAGGTGCTGCTGCGCATGAGCAGCTGGATGAACTACGTGTTCCTCGAACATTGAAGCAAAGGGTGGCGCCGACCCGGCGGTGCAAGCAAAAGCAAGGCACCGCGGGAGTAACGGCGACAGGATAAGGAGCCGGAATTGATAGGCAGTCTTCCTATGTTGCGGGGCCTGGCCGGTTTCAACAAGGCCTGGTTCCGGAGTGATATCCCGGCCGGGCTGTCGATCGCCGCCGTCGGTCTGCCGAGCGCTATCGCCTATCCCGCCATCGCGGGGCTGCCGCCGGAGACAGGCATCTATGCCAGTATTGTCGCGCCGGTCGCCTATGCGATTTTCGGGCCTTCCCGGCTCCTGATCGTCGGGCCCGACGCTGCGACGATGACCGTGCTGGCAGCGGCGATGGGCACCATCATTGCTGCCGCACCGGCGGGAGGCGATGTCGATCGGGTCGCGGTTGCTTCGGCGCTTGCGTTGGGGGTCGGCATTTGCTGCTTAGCAGCAAAATTGCTGCGGCTCGGCGTTCTCGCGAGCTTCCTGTCCCGCCCCATCCTGGTCGGGTTCTTTGCCGGCGTCTCTCTCTCCATCCTGATCGGACAGATCGGTCGGTTTACGGGCGTAAAAATCGAATCCGACGGGTTGGTCTCGCCGCTTGTCGAGATCTTTGCCAAGAGCAGCCTGATTCACTGGCCTTCGCTTATCCTCGGCACTGCCATGTTCGCGTTGCTCTGGACCGTCCGTGGCTTCAATCTGAAAATCCCCGGTCCCGTCCTGGTCGTCGTTATCTCAGTTATCCTTTCGGCGCTCTTCGATTTTCGTGGTCGGGGTATTGCCGTCGTCGGCGACCTCCCAAGCGGGTTGCCGAGTTTTTCCCTGCCGGCTTTCTATCAGATGCCTCTCGACAAACTCATGATCGGCTCGGTCACGATCTTCCTCGTCAGCTTCGGCGCCGGTATCGTGACGGCGCGCAGCTTCGGATCGCGGACCGGCGAAGAGGTCGATGCCAATCAGGAGCTGATCGGGCTTGGTGCTGCCAATATCGCCCCGGGCCTTTTCGGCTCGTTTCCGATCAGCGCATCGGATTCCCGTACCGCCATAAACCTGTCGACGGGCGGCGTTTCGCAGCTCGCCGGGCTCGTTTCGGCGGCGACGCTGATCGCGGCACTGGTTTTCCTGCATGGCGCGTTGCGGATTCTTCCGATCCCTGCACTTGCGGCCATTCTCGTGGCGGCGGCCATCAGCCTGATCGATATTCGCGAGCTCAAGAAAATCTGGCGCATCAGCCGCATGGAGTTCGTCTTTGCACTGATCGCCATGTGGGGAGCTATCAGTTTTGGCGTCCTCAACGGCGTGATCGTCGCCGTCGGCGCGACGTTCGTCTATCTACTGCGCCAGACCATGTTTCCGCGCGACGGCCTGCTTGGCCGCATCGAAGGCCGGCATGGCTTCTTCGACCTTCAGCGCTACCCGGAGGCACGCCCCGTCCCGGGCGCCGCCGTCTTCGCGGTTCAGGGCAGTATCCTGTTTTACAATGCCGACTATGTGCGCATCCGGCTGATGTCGGTCGCAAAGGAACTTCCCGCCGACACCAAATGCCTGGTGCTCGATGCCAGCGCCATCACGCAAATCGACAGCACCGGCGCCACCGCACTCGAGGCCGTGGCGGAATTGCTTGTGAAGCGAAACATCATCTTTGCGTTCGCCGATCTCAGCGATGAAAGCCGCGCCATTCTCGAGCGGGCCGGGATCATCAAGACAGTCGGCGCCGAGAATATTTTCAATGGCAGAGAAGAGGCCCTGCGAACGCTGATCGGCGATATCGACCAGATCGGCAATGCCGCACCGGCAAGCGCTGCCCCGTGATGACAGAAGGAGGGAGAGACATGGACGAGAATTACGAGCCGCAACTCGCCGATGGCGAGGAGCCCCGCACCGGCAAGGGCAAGAAGAAAAAGAAGTCATGGGATTACGAGAAGGAGATCAGCCGCCTGCAGGTGGAATTGGCCCATCTGCAAGCCTGGGTCAAGAAATCCGGCGCACGGATCGTCATCGTCTTCGAAGGACGTGATGCTGCCGGCAAGGGCGGGATGATCAAGCGCATAACGGAAAGGGTCAGCCCGCGCGTCTTCCGGGTGATCGCCCTGCCCGCGCCGACCGACCGCGAGAAATCGCAGATCTACATGCAGCGCTACATCGCCCATCTGCCGGCCGCCGGCGAAATCGTGATCTTCGATCGCAGCTGGTATAACCGTGCCGGAGTCGATCGGGTCATGGGCTTCGCCAGCGACAAGAAGGCACAGCGCTTCCTTGAGCTCGCACCGCGTTTCGAGGCCGCCATCGTCGAAAGCGGCGTCATCCTGCTCAAATATTTCCTGACGGTCAGCGAAGAAGAGCAGGAACGGCGTTTCAGACGCCGGATCGACGATCCTCTGCGGCAATGGAAACTCAGCCCCATGGATGTCGAATCCTACCAACGCTGGTGGGACTATACGCGCGTCTATGACGAGATGCTGCGGATGACCGACAGCAATCACGCGCCGTGGTGGATCGTGCCTTCGGATGACAAGAAGCGGGCGCGGGTCAACTGCATCTCGCACATTCTGCAATCGATCCCTTATGAGCGTGTGAAATTCGAGGCGCCGGATCTTGGGAAGCGCCAAAAGCGCCCGTCGGCCTATGTCGAGGATCGCGCAATCCGGCATGTGGTGCCCGACACAACGTCATGACGATGGGTCCGGCTCTACATGCCGGGGATGGATGCAGCCATGGAGCAGGTCAATGATACGGCCCCGCAACCGAGCGGTGCGGGGCAATTTTCGATCGAGGCGCGCGTCAGCGATCTCGTTCGATTGGGCATTATAGGGCTTTTTGCCTATTGGACACTGGAGCTTATCGCTCCTTTCGCGCTGATCGTCATCTGGTCGGCTATCCTTGCCGTGGCGCTGTTTCCGATGTTCGATGCACTCTCGCGGCTGATCGGCAACAGGCCGGTGATCGCGTCGATCGTCATCGTCGTCAGTTGCCTCGTCCTGATCATTGCCCCGCTTGCCCTCGTCGCCGTCAATTTCGCCGACACTGTGCAGGCGTTGATCGGCAAGTTGCGGACGGAAGACTTCACCTTGCCTGCCGCCCCGGCTGCCATCAAGGAATGGCCCGTCATCGGCGAGCGCATCTATAATACATGGAACCAGATTGCCGGCGACCTGGCTTCTACCATCATCAAGTTTCAAGCGCCTATCCGCGAAGTGATGGGCGTCATCGTGGCAAAGCTCGCTTCGGTCGGCGGCGGTGTCTTGAGTTTCGTTGCCTCGATCCTGCTTTCCGGCCTGTTTCTGACGCGGGCCACGCCACTTGCTGCGGCAGTGCAGCTGCTGGCAAACCGGATCGGCGGCGAAAAAGGCGTCGGCTTTGCCCGGCTTGCCGGAAGTACGGTGCGGAATGTCTCGCGCGGCGTCATTGGCGTCGCCTTCCTGCAGACGCTGCTTTGCGGTTTGTGCTTTGCCTTTTTCGACATCCCCGCACGCGGTGCGCTGACCTTTGCCGTCTTCATGCTCTGCGTGATGCAATTGGGTCCTGGGCTGGTGCTTCTGCCCATGATCGTTTGGGCCTGGTTTTCCTGGTCCTATGGCACCGCACTTATCTTTACCTGCCTGGCGATACCGATCACGGTGGTCGACAATGTCCTGAAGCCCATATTGATGTCGCGCGGTCTCTCGACCCCGATGCTCGTGATCCTGATCGGGGTCATCGGCGGTACGCTATCACACGGGCTTCTCGGGTTGTTCCTGGGGCCTGTAGTCCTCAGCGTCTTTTACGAATTGCTGCGAGCCTGGGCCTGGCCAGCGGCAGCGTCAACCGGATCCGAGCATGAACTCGCTGCCGGCTTCGACGGACAGGTTCAGCGGTCGGTGCAGTAGACGAGAACCTCCTGCTCTATTTCAAGGCAGAGCTGCTCATATTCCGTAATCAGCCTGTCTTCACGCGGGCGCTGATTGCGGAACCGATCCAGTGCATCGACGGCAAGATCGTAGGCTTCAAACATTTCACCAAGTGTCTCGCTGGCGATGCCAGAAAGACGATGACGAATATCAGGCAGTCGGAGCATCAATTTCCTTCGTCCACGCTCTCGGCTCATAAGGCAGCTCCGTATATTTGCGCACCCCCGCAAATCGTACGAACTCAGGGGAACGCCGGCCGTTCCCGATTGGTTACCGAAAATTTATTCGTAAGAATGGTTCCGTTGGATCACATTACAAGAGATCGAATTGCGCTCTGCACAGTGCGGCGTAAACGAAGAGGGCATCAGGGCTCCCAATCGTCAGCGTTCAAGGCCTTTACAGTGACTGCGGCGACAATGCCGGTCAGCACAATTCCTGCGAAGCCGATGACCAACGACAATATCCGCGCCGAAACATGTTTGGGAGTAAAATCGCCGTAGCCGATGGTCAGGCCCGTCACGAACGTGAAATAGAGAGCCTCATCGAGGCGCCAGTCTTCGATGCGCCAGATTGCAAGCCCGCATCCGATCATCACAAGGACCACCCCTGATACGATTGGCCAGATCACGCGAAGCTGCCTTACCAGTGTGGTGAAGAACAGACGCCGCATTTGTCGATGGGTCAATTCACGACCAGGTTTCATTGGCATATTTGCCTCCGCCGGCCCGCATCACGATGTCTGATCGGGCAGAACATAAAGCGTCATGGCAAAGATCATGTAGACCATCAGCACCAGCATGCCGATGAACCATGCCGAACGCCCGCTATTGGTGACGAACATTGCCGTGATCGTGGCCAAGAAAACCATGACCACGACGCCGGGCGCAAATTGCAGATCCATCGGTGTCGGACCGATCAGATAGCTCAAGAGGACCAGCACGGGCGCGACGAAGAGCGCGATCTGCGACGCGCTTCCAAGTGCAATGCCCACACTCAGGTCGAGCCGGTTCTTGCGCGCACCGGAAAAGGCCGAAGCCATTTCGGCAGCACCGCCGACCAGCGCAACGACGATGAAGCCGACAAAGGCTTGCGTCATCCCGAAAACCTTGGCGGCCTCCTGCACTGACTCGACGAAGATCTCGCTGACGAGCGCGACCAGCACTGTGACACCAGCAAGCGTGGCCAGGGCCATGCCGATCGGCCACGGCGGCTCTTCGGCGTCATGGGCTTGCTCGGCTGCGGCGAAAGCGTCGCGATGTGTTTTGAGCGTGAACAGCAGGCCCAGCGCGTATCCGACAATAAGCAGGATCGCCAGGCCGAAGCTGAGCTTGTGGATGACGGCCGTCGCCGATGCAGAATCCATGGAAGCAACTGCCGATGGCATCAGCAGACCGATCGTGGCGAGGAAGAGCAAGCCCGCCTGGAGGCGGGCATTGGCGCGGTTGAACTCCTGCGTGTGATGTTTGAGGCCGCCGAGCAGAAACGACGCTCCCAGCATGAATAGGGTGTTCGTGACGATCGCACCGGCGACGGATGATTTTACGAGCGTGTATTGCCCCGCGCGAAGGGCAGTCAGTGCTATGACGAGCTCCGTCAGGTTTCCAAGCGTCGCGTTGAGCAACCCGCCGGCAGCATCGCCCGTCTTTGCCGCTACGGATTCAGTCGCGTGACTGAGGAGACCCGCGAGCGGTATCACCGCAAACACAGAGAGGATGAACAGCAGCGTGTGCGCCTCGGGGGCAACGCTCGCAGCGACAAAGACGACCGGCACTGCGACGAGCAGCCACAGCATCGGGTTGTGACGAATTTCTTTCCAAAGGAGGCTCACCCCACCACTCCCATCCGTTTCGCTGCATCCATATTTCTTGCTGCGGCATGCAGACGGGTTGCAGGTCGACGGACCTGCTCCGGAGCGTGCCGCCTTCATTTTCGACGGCCGTATTTCCCACCGATCGCGGTGCTATTCTGGCAGCGCCGTCTGCTGGAAGAATGTCACCGTTGCTTCATCCGGTGGCCCGAACCAGGTGGTGAAGAAGGTCCGGAAATCCTGCGCCGCATAGGTCTGGCTCAAGGCACGATCGACAGCGAGACGGAAGTCCTCGTCGCCGCGTGCCAATTCGAGACCGAGCGGCTCGTAGGTGAAATGGCGCTGCAGGACGATGAGATTGCCGGAATTGTCGCTGCGGGCGGCAGCATCCATGAGGACCGGCATATCACCGAAGAGCACCGCCGAACTGCCGTCCAGCACACGTTCGATACCCTGCTGATAGTTGTTGACGGGCGTTGCGGTCGCCGCGAGCTGGAAGGTCTTGATCCTGTCGGTCAACCAGCTTTCACTTGTTGTGCCGGCGATCGAAGAGAATGTCTTGTGTTCCAGGATCGTGCGGGCCGGCGAACCGCGCCAGACGGGTCGGCTTGTCGGTTCGCCATATTGCAACACCTCCCGCAGCGCCAGCGGAGAACTGGTGCTGAGCAATGCGCCGGTGCCGCTCGGGAAGATCGGGATCGAGAACGAGACAAGTTTGCGGCGCGTCAAGGTCACCGGCTCCGCACCGCAGACAAGATCGGCTGCACCGCTCTCGATCGCCGTGGTCTTGGCATCGCCGGACAGGGGAACCCATTCGACATCGAGCTTCGACAAGTTCAGCTGTGCTCTCAGACTGTCGGCAATCTTGTTGCAAAGAGCGACGGCATAACCATCCGGCCTGCCCTGCTCCGAATTGAAGGAAAAGGGCCTGGCATCCGGATCGTAGCCGAGCTTGAGCGCGGTGCTCGTCTTGACGCGATCGAGCGTCTGGGCTTGCGCGGGCGCGATGAGCGCCGATGCCACCATTGTAGCGAGGACGGAGGCGGCGATCACCGCCCGGTGACCATTTCTCTTTGACATGATTGGTCCTCCCTCTGTTATTCGGCCGGAGCCCGGTTCACGCCGCCGGAAAAGCGCGGGGCGATCAGGCCGTAGATGATGAAACCGATGCCTGTGACGATCATGCCGCCGAGCACTGCATCCTTGCCGGAGGCGTAGATGGCGAAGACGCTATAGGCCATGCCGATAAGCGCGATCGTGGCATTCAGCTTGTATTTCGCCGGCGGCACGCGGGCGGCCTTCATCATGACGAACAGCGCAGACAGCGAGATGATGTAAGGCAGTACATTGGTGACGACAGCAAGGTTGACGAGCGCGGAGAACTGTTCGCTCAGAGTCGGCGATATGGTCATCAGGGCAAGGCAGGTCTGCACGATGCCGAGAATGATCATGCCCCGCACCGGTGCACCCATCTCGTTGACCCGCGAGAAAATGGACGGGAACATCCGCTCGTCGGCGGCGGTCTTCGCCGTCTGGGCAATCGTGAACTGCCAGCCGAGCAGCGAGCCGAGGCAGGCGAGCACGGCCAGCGCCATGATGATCGAACCAACAGTCGGGTTGAACATGGTGGCATAGGCGAGCGCGAACGGCCCGGTGGAGGTCGCGAGATCCGCATTCGGCACGATGCCCTGAATGACTGTTGTCGACAGGATGTAGATGACGGCTGCACCGAGCGTGCCGAACATGCAGGCGAGCGGCACATCGCGCTTGGGATTTTCGACCGCGTCGGAATTCTGTGCTGCAGACTCCATGCCGAGGAAGGCCCAGAGGGTCAGCGAAATGCTCGATCCCATGCCCTGCGCAAGCGATAGTCCTTTCGGGTTCCAGGCGGCCGCGAACGTGCTGGAGCTGAACCACAGCCAGCCGATGATCGACAGCAACCCGACGGGAAGGATGACGCCCCAGACGGTAATAGATCCGATGCGGCCGGTGATGCGCGGACCGCCGAAATTGGCGGCCGTGGTCAGCCACAGAAGGACGATCAGCGCCAGGCAGGTCATGATGGGGGTCGAGGTCAGAGCCGGAAAGAAGCCGGCAAGATAACCAACAGCCGAAATGCCGATCGCCACGTTGCCGACGGCAAGCGACAGGAAATACAGGAAGAAGACCATGAAGTAGCCGTCCTTCCCATAGGCATCTTCCGCATAGGCGGACATGCCGCCGGGGCGCTGGTTGAACAGCCCGGCCTGGGCAAAGCCATAGGCGATCGCCATCGAGCCGACGGCGGTGACGAGCCAGGACAGCAGCGAGATCGCACCGACCTGGGCCATGTTGGCGGGAAGCATGATGATGCCCGAGCCCATCATGTTGACGGCGACGATGAAGGTGAGCTGCACAAGGTTCATCTTCTTCTTGGCCGTGGTCTCGGCCGCGAGATGCATCGTGTTATCGGTCATGACGAAATCCTCCCTACCCCCTACTCGCGCACGACATATGTGTGGAATTTTATCCGCCCATCGATCCGCTCCTGGAACACGCCCTGGACCTCGTAGTTGAAGCCCGGGAAGCGATTGAAGGATTCCTCGAAGGCCAGGAAATAGTCGCGCATCGGCCGCGCCCGATCGTCCCAGCGCTCGCCGGGCACGATCACGCCGATACCGGGCGGATAGATCAGCGCCAGCGTCGCGGAGATCCGGCCGGCGGCTTCCGTCAGCGGTACGTAATCGACATTGTTGGCGACCAGCGCTTCGTAGGCTTGCTTGGGCGCAATTGCGGGCTCCGGGAAGCTCTCGGAACGGAAGCACAGACGCTGCAGTTCCTTGACGCCGGCCTCGCGGTAGAAGGAATGCATCTCCCGGCAAACCTGGCGAACGGTATAGCCGGCATAGCGCTCGCGATTGGCCGCGTACACGGTCGGCAGCACCTCCTGCAGCGGCGCGTCGCGGTCCCAGAGGTTCTTGAACTTGACGAGCTTGGCAACGAGCGTGTTCAGCTTGCTTTCGTCTTCGGCAGGCGTCAGCAGGAAGAGCAGGCTGTTCAGATCGCATTTTTCCGGCACCACCCTCTGCTCGCGCAGATAATTGGCAACGACAGTCGCCGGGATGCCGAATTCGCGATATTCGCCGGTCTTCCGGTCAATACCAGGCGTGAGTATTGCGAGCTTGTTCGGATCGACCATGGTATAGCCCGGCGCATAGCCCGAATAACCATGCCACTTCGCCTGCGGATCGAACCGCCAGCATTGCTGCTCGCGTTTGAGCACATCGGTCGGAATATCTTCCCATCTGGTATCGGCGATGTCGCCGGTGTGCTTCGAGCCTGAAACCGAGACCTTGTCCGGGACGAAAGGATCGAAAAACCATTGTTCTTCGGGGCTTGCCGCCTTGCTCTCGTAGTGATTGACGAAGCCGCGCAGCTTCTTGCGCACCTCGATGCCGAGTTCGATGCAGCGGTCCCACAGCATCTCGCCGGCCTTGCCCTCATGGACCTTGGCGTTGACATCGAGCGAGGCGAAAAGCGGATAGAAGGGTGAGGTCGAAACATGCATCAGCAGCGATTCATTGAAGCGCTTGTGTTCGACGAAGCGGCGCTGGCCGCTGATATGTTCGTCCCGCTTGTGGATCTGTGACGCCTGCGAGAAGCCGGCACCCTGTTTGTGGACCGACTGGGTGGAAAACAGACCCGGCATGTCGGCCCCGAGGTCCTTGAGGCGCATCGGGCTATGGCCATCAAAGAGCGGATGGAAGGCGTTGTAGCCAATCCAGGCTTCGTCCCAGAGCACGTAATCGCAGAGATGGCCGATCTTCTCCATGACCTGCTGGACATTGTAGATCGTGCCGTCATAGGTCGCGAGCTGGATACAGGCGAGACGGAAAGGCCTCTCACCCTTCGCCCGGCTCTTGTCGGTGACCAGCGGGTGCTCCTCGATCTTCTGCCGCAGCCAGCCCTCGTCCCAGGCCGCCCAATCGACAGCACCGATCATGCCGAAGGAATTGCGGGCGGTCGGCAGATAGATCGGAATAGCACCGGCCTGCACGAGAGCGCCCTGATGCAGGGACTTGTGATTGTTGCGGTCGAAGAGCACGAGATCGCCGCTCCGCAGCACCGCATTGGCGACCACCTTGTTGGAGGTGCTCGTGCCGTTGAGAATGAAATAAGTGCGGTCGGCGCCAAAGATGCGCGCCGCCTGTTTCTGGGCTTCGACGGCAGGGCCTTCATGGATCAGCAGGTCGCCGAGATCGACGTCTGCGTTGCAGAGGTCGTTTCGAAAAATGCTCTCGCCGAAATATTTGAAGAAAAGCTGCCCAGCCGGCGATTTCCGATAGAACTGGCCGCCCTGATGCCCCGGGCAATCGAAGGCGATATTGGCCTCGCCGTCATAGGCCATCATGCCGCCGAAGAAGGGCGGCAGCAGCGACTTGCCGTAATTGACCGCGCTGGAGACGATCTGCTTGGCATAGAAGGTCGGTGTCTGCTGGCCGAGATAGACGAAACCATCCACCTCACCGGCCATTTCCACGACATCCATGTCGGCAATCGTCAGCGTATCGGCCATCGCCCAGATCGGCGTGCGAAAACCGATCTCCCTGACGGAACGAAGGAAGCTGCGCGCCGCCAGCAGCTTGCCGCCCTCGACCGAGCCGATATAGGCGCCGACATCAGCATCCTCGGAGACATCGGCGGAATAGTCGTCGCGCAACTCCACCTCGAATCCGTCAGCGGTGATCTGCGACACCAGCGCCTGTGCCTGAGAATTGTCGCGGTCGATGATCGCCACGATCTTCAGCATCTTGTGGAAGGGTATGGCGACCGTCGGAGACTTCACATCACGCGGGATCATTCCTGGCCCTCCCCTGCAATGCAATCGACAAGGTAGCGACGTCCGCCATCACCGGGCGCGAAGCGAAGGCCGTGAATATCGGTTTCGAAACCTGGGAACTTGCTGTCGAAGTCACGGGCGTAGAGCAGGTAATCCTGGATCGATTTGGTCGACTGGGTGATCCGCTCGCCCGGCATGATCAAGGGAATTCCCGGTGGATAGGGAACGATCATCACCGCGAGGATGCGGTTCATGAGATTGTCGATCTCTACGCTCTCGATCTTGCCCTTGACCAGCCGGTCGTAGGCATCGGCGGGACGCAGGGCCATTTCCGGCAGGACCGTGTACATCTCGCGCTGCGCCTTCGGAACATCGTCCTTGCGATAGATTGCGTGGATCTGCTCGCAGAGATCTTTCAGGCCCATGCCGGCATAGGCTTCCGGATGAGCTGCGGCGAGCGCCGGCAGCGCCCGGGTCAATGGCGCATTGGCATCATAAAGATCCTTGAAATTGAGGAGTTCCGTGACGAGCGTGCTCCACTTGCCGCGGGTGATGCCCATCGAGAAAAGGACGAGGAACGAGTAGAGACCGGTCTTTTCGATCTCAATGCGCCGTGACGACAGGAACTTGGTGATGACGGCAGCCGGTATCCCGTGCTCGTCCATCACTCCGCTCGCCGACAGGCCCGGCGACAGGATGGTGACCTTGATCGGGTCGACCATGACGTGGTTTTCGGCAAGGCCGGCAAAACCATGCCAGGCGTCATCGGGCTTCAGCACCCAGTCGGCATGGGTGTCACTCGGCGTCTGTTCGGCAACCGTCGGCTCCCAGACGTCGAACCACCAGCTTCCGTCACTCTGTTTCCTGACGGCATTCATCGCCCGTCGGAAGCTGATCGCCTCGTCGATCGTTTCCTGCACCAGCGCGCGACCGGCCGGCTGCTCCATCATCGCGGCGGCCACATCGCAGGAGGCGATGATGCCATATTGCGGCGAGGTGGACGTATGCATCATGAAGGCTTCGTTGAAGCGCGTGACATCGAGGCGCTTGTTCTCGGCATGCTGGATGTGGATCATCGATGCCTGAGACAGGGCGGCCAGCAGCTTGTGCGTCGAGTGCGTGGCAAAGGTGATGGCGTTTTGCGACCGCGCTGGCTGGTTCGACGAGATGCCGTGGAAGCCGTCGTAGAATTCGTGGAAGTTCGCATAGGCGTACCAGGCTTCGTCGAAATGCAGCACCTCGACTGCATCACCCAGCGACGCCTTGATGGCATCGACATTGTAGCAAAGCCCGTCATAGGTCGAATTGGTGATGACCATCAGCCGGACCTTGCCGCTGGTCTGCCCCGCAAAGGGGCTGGCGGCAATCTTGCCGGCAATCGATTCCGGCGTGAACTGATCCTTCGAGATCGGGCCGATAATGCCGAGCCCATTGCGGGACGGCGTCAGATAGATGGGTGTCGCGCCCGTCATGATGAGCGAGTGCAGGATCGACTTGTGGCAGTTTCGGTCGCAGAGCACGAGATCGCCGCGCCCGACCATGCCGTGCCAGACGATCTTGTTGGCGGTCGACGTGCCGCCGACGACGAAAAGGGTCTCATCCGTGCCGAAGATGCGCGCCGCATTGCGCTCGCCCTCGGCGATCGGCCCGACATGATCGAGAAGCGAACCGACGCTGCCGACCGATACCGAAATATCCGATCGCAGCGTGTTTTCGCCGAAGAACGTATAGAAGAGCTGACCGACGGGGCTCTTGCGGAAGGCGACGCCGCCGCCATGGCCCGGTGTGTGCCAGGAATAGGCACCCTCCAGCGTATAATCCATCAGCGCCTTGAACATCGGCGGCGGCAGCCGGTCGAGATAGTTCCGAGCGGCCTGCGCGATGGCGCGGGCCATGAATTCCGCCGAATCTTCGAACAGCCGGAAAAAGGCATTGGCGTGCCGCAGCACTGCGGCAGGCACATCTTCCGCGGTCGTGTCGTCGCCGAAGAGGAAGATCGGCAGACGGTCGTTTCTCTGCCGCTTCGCAGCCAGAACCTCGCCCAGCACCTGCCAGCGTGTCGCCTTGTCCTCGGTTCCATCGACGGAGACCAGCCAGCAGGATTCGGTGTTGAAGACATGGACCAGACGACGGGCGTCTTCATAGGACACGCCGGAGACGATCCGGAATCCTTCCTTCTCGATGGCGGCCGCCAGATCGCGCATACCGCGCCCGGCAGCACTCTTGCCATCAAAATCCTCGTCGATAACAGCGATAGGAAATGCCGTCTGGAATTCCATGCGTTCCTCCAGAAACCGAGGGGTCAAACGCTGCGGCCGCCATGCAGCCGTCTGCATCTCAGGTTGAAGGATGGTACATGACGGGTAGTGCAGCGTCGTTGATTGCAATCAACGTGACGGGAAGCATTTCACGGCGAAGGGGGAAGCCTCGTGCCGGGACTATTCCGCCCATTCGTGATCGGCGGTGAAGGCAATGGTCAGCCAGCGATTGGCGCTTTCATCACCGATCGCATTGCCGATCTCGTCGCGCAGCGCGTCCCACTCCTCGATAGTTTTCGCGGGAAGCCCTTCGGGCACGATGAAGTAGAGTTCGATCTGCTTGGCGCGGCCGACCTGGGCGACATAGGCGCGGTGCGAGACGAAGCCGAGGCGGCGCACCGTGTCGGATGCGATGCGATCCACGTGCTCTTGCAGATCGACAGGCGCGATCAGCAGGATTTCGCTCAGCGCTTTCCAGATCGTGCCGATCGGGAGTGGGATCATGACAAGACAGACGAGGATCAGGACCGCAGGGTCCATATAGCTGGCGACCCAGGCAACAGGTGTCGCCTGGACGGCCATGCCGATGAGAAATGCGATAAGCAGTGCAAGCGCGATGCCGCCCGACATGATCCAGGCCTTGATGTCGAGCGAGATGAAATCGGATTTGATGCGGCGGTTGAACCGGATGCCGAGGACGGCCATGATGGCGCAGACGAGCACGGTTGCCGCGGAATAGGCGATCGCCATGCCAAAACGTAGTTCATGGCCGCCGTTCAGAATGCTGATGATCGCGCTGATCAATGCATAGACACCGACCGTCATCAGCAGGCAGCCATTGAGCATCAATACGATCGGCTCCAGATGCCAGAACCCCATGGTGAAGCGGTTTCGGATCCTGCCGGACTGGGCATCGCTCTGCGTCGACTTGATGATCAGGGTGGAAACCCAGAGCGCAAGCCCGGTCATCGCCGCATCGGCCAGCGAATAGACGCCGTCGAAGGCGATGGAGAATGAGCCGGACAGAATGCCGAAGACAACTCCGAGCACCGCGACCACAACGGTGGCTGCAATCGAGATCCTGAGAAACCCCTGCTCGCCCAACATCAACGTCACCTCCAGCACTGTGAGTAGCTGCTTTACCCTGATGTCGAAGGCTAAACCAGACCGTCAGACTACGCATTGATCCGGATTGCGGGAGCCCGTTTTTGCAACGACAATCGCGGCTCGAAGGCGGTCCGAAGAGCCATCGGCTTCCGGAAGCCGGCTCACGGGAGGGATTTCATGACAACCTCGTCGAATGGCAAGAGCCTTGGACTTGGCGCCTGCACAGCCATCGTTGTTGGAAACATGGTGGGGTCCGGCTTTTACCTTTCGCCGGCCGCGGTTGCGCCCTACGGCAACCTTGCGATCATCGTCTGGATCCTCATGGGTGCCGGTGCGATCTGCCTCGGCCTCACCTTCGCGCACCTGGCGAGGCTTGTGCCCGCCGTTGGTGGTCCCTATGCCTATACGCGGCTCGGTTACGGCGATTTCGCAGGCTTCCTCATCGCCTGGGGCTATTGGATTTCCATCTGGACATCGCTGCCCGTGATCGCGATTGCCTTTACCGGCGTGATGGTCGATCTCTTCCCTGCACTTGGTAACCGCTTCACCGCGACTGTGCTGACGCTCGGCGTTATCTGGGCGATCGTGCTCGTCAATCTTCGCGGCGTCCACGCCGCTGGCCTCTTCGCGCAGGTCACGACCTATGCCAAGTTGCTCCCCTTCGGCGCCGTTGCCATTATCGGCCTTCTTTATATCGACACATCGCATTTCGCCGAATTCAACCCGAGCGGCCAGCCGCTGCTGCAGTCGTTTGCAACGCTGGCGCCTCTCACCATGTTCGCCTATCTGGGTCTGGAATCGGCGACAGTTCCTGCCGGCGACGTCGAAAATGCGGAGCGGACCATTCCGCGATCGACCGTACTTGGGATATCGATCGCCGCCGCGCTTTACGTGCTTGGCACTGTCGTGGTGATGGGCCTCTTGCCCCGAGAACAGCTCATCCATTCGGTCGCGCCCTTTTCCCAGGCGGCTGGGGTCATGTGGGGCCGGCCGGGCGAGCTGGCAATCTCGATCGCCGTGCTTGTGTCCTCGATCGGTGCGCTCAATGGCTGGACCCTTCTCATGGGGCAGGTTCCGATGGCGGCGGCCCGCGACGGTCTATTTCCGCCGCTTTTTGCCCGGCTCTCCTCGCGTGGCGTGCCTGCATGGGGCATGGTTATTTCAGCTCTTTTCGCAACGATCCTGGTGCTCGTTCAGGCACTTGGCTCAGAAGGCTTTGCCGCCGTCTATCGTTTGATGGTGGGGCTGAGCACAATGGCCGCCGTCGTTCCCTATGCCTTCTGTTCGCTTGCCGGAACTCTTGTTGCCGGCGCGACGCTTGGGCGAATGCCGAGAGTAAGCGCGATCGAACTCATCGCCTTTGTCTTTGCGATCTTCACCCTCTACGGCTCCGGAGCAGAACCGGTGCTCTATGGCCTCGTGTTGCTGATGCTTGGTATTCCTGTCTATGTCTGGCAAAGACGAAACGCGGCCGAAGCGACAGACAAGGAGACGGCAGCAGCTGCAGCATCGCGCCCGGCCGTCTCGGGATAGTGTTTGTGTCGAGAGATTAGTGCCAGCTCAAGCCGTCAAAGCCGGTATTAATGAGTGTCCCGCGCTCGCCCCGGACCATTCCGCCGATGTCGGCAAGGGAACCGATTGCGGCTGTCTTGCCGTTTGCCCGTGCAAAATGGCAGGCGGCGTCCACTTTCGGCCCCATCGAGCCGGCCGGGAAGGAGAACTGGTTGAGATCGTCAGGACGGGCGCGATGGATTGCCTTCTGAGACGGCTTGCCCCAGTCGATGCAGACGGCCTCGGCATCCGTTGCCATAATCAGCATGTCGGCGTTGAGATCGCGCGCCAGGAGCTCCGAGCAGAGATCCTTGTCGATGACGGCTTCGACGCCGATCAGCTTCCTGTCGGCGCCTTTTTCATACATGGTCGGTATGCCGCCGCCACCTGCACAGATGACGATCGTCCGCTCTTCGAGCAGCCAGCGAACCGGACGGATCTCGAAGATGCGCTTTGGTATCGGCGAGGCCACGACGCGCCGCCATTTTTCGCCATCCTGCTTGAATACCCAGCCCTTTTCCGTGCGAATCCGATCCGCTTCGCCCTTGTCATAGACTGGTCCGACGAACTTGGTGGGGTTCTGGAAGCCGGGATCGGCGGCATCGACCTCCACCATGGTCAGAAGCGTCGCCAGGGGTTGCTCGAATGGCAGGAGATTACCGAGTTCCTGCTCCAGCATGTAACCGATCATGCCTTCTGTCTCGGCACCGAGAACATCAAGCGGATAGGCCTCCTCGGGTTTATAGGCCGCTCCCTGGAGTGCGAGCAGCCCAACCTGTGGCCCATTACCATGGGTTATGACAAGTTCATGTTCAGCCGCCAGGGGCGCGATCGCCTGTGCCGCGAGGCGCGCATTTCGCCTCTGGGTATCGGCAGTCATAGGCTCCCCGCGCCGGAGAAGCGCATTGCCGCCGAGCGCAATGACCACACGCATTCTAATCTCCCAAAGTAGCGACAAGCAGGGCCTTGATCGTGTGCAGGCGATTTTCCGCCTGCTCGAAGGCGACATTGGCCTCGGATTCGAAGACGTCATTGGTCACTTCGAGGCCGTTCTCCATGCCGTAATCTTCGGCGATCTGCTTGCCGAGCGTGGTTTCGGTGTCATGGAATGCAGGCAGGCAATGCATGAACTTGGTCTGCGGATTGCCGGTCGCTTTCATCAGCTCCTTATTCACCTGGTAGGGAGTGAGCAGCTTGATGCGTTCGCGCCAGACATCCTTCGGCTCACCCATCGAAACCCAGACATCGGTATGGATGAAATCGACGTCCTTGACGGCCTCCTTGGGATCTTCGGTAACCAGCAGGCGCGCGCCCGAGGCCTGCTGCAGATCCTTGGCGATCTTCATATATTCTTCCGAAGGCCACAGTGATCTTGGGCCGCAGATGCGCACATCCATGCCGAGCAAGCAGCCGACGATCAAAAGCGAATGCCCCATATTCGAGCGTGTGTCACCGACATAGGCATATTTGATGGCAGCGATCGGCTTGTCGCTGTGTTCACGCATGGTCATGACGTCGGCAATCATCTGCGTCGGATGATATTCATCCGTCAGGCCGTTATAGACCGGCACTCCGGCATATTTTGCCAACGTCTCCACGCCCTTCTGCGCGGAACCGCGATATTCGATCGCATCATACATGCGCCCCAGCACGCGTGCCGTGTCCTTGAAAGATTCCTTGTGCCCGATCTGCGAGCCCGACGGATCGAGATAGGTGACGTTGGCACCCTGGTCCGAGCAGGCGACTTCGAAAGCGCATCTTGTCCGGGTCGAGGTCTTCTCGAAGATAAGGCAGATTTCCTTGCCCTTCAGGTGCTCCTGCTCGGTGCGGGCATATTTGGCCCGCTTCAGATCTCGGGCGAGATCGAGGAGATAGCGGAATTCCCGCGGCGTATAATCCTGCACGGTTAGAAGCGAGCGATTTCGCAGATTGAAGCTCATGGTCTTGCTCCGTCGGTCAGTTTTGTGAGTGAAAACGTCAGTAAGCCGGATCGCGCCAGATGGGGCACGTCATGCAATGCCCGCCACCGCGGCCGCGGCCGAGTTCGGAACCTCGGATGGTGATGACCTCGACACCCGCCTTGCGCAGTAGCGTGTTGGTATAGGTATTCCGGTCGTAGGCGACGACGACACCGGGTTCGAGCGCGACGACGTTATTGCCATCGTCCCATTGCTCGCGTTCCGCCTGATAGGAATTGCCGCCTGTTTCGACCGTGCGTAATAGCGGCAGATCGAGCGCTTCGGCCACAACATCGAGCATCGGCTGGCTTTCGGGATGAATCTCGAATGTGCCGTCGTCGTCTACCGGATACATGCTGTAGCAGCGGATCTGGTCGACGACTTCCGCAAATAGCGTGACGATATCGCGATCGCAGAAGCTGAAGACCGTATCGAGATGCATTGCCGCGCGGCTCTTCGGCATCAGGCAGCCGATTACCCGCTTTGCCGCCTTGTTCCTGAAGAGGGCCTGCGCCACCTGGCCGACGGCCTGATAGGTGGTGCGTTCGCCCATGCCGATCAGAACTGTGCCATTGCCGATCGGCATCACGTCACCACCCTCCATCGAGGCATTGGCGAACTGATTGTCGGAATCGCCCCACCAGATCCGGAAGTCGCCGCCGTGGAATATCGGGTGAAATTTATAGATCGCGCGTTGGATCAGCGTCTCGGCGCGTCTTGCCGGCCAGAACATCGGATTGCACGTTACCCCGCCATAAATCCAGCAGGAAGGGTCGCGCTGGAACAGGGTGTTGGGGATGGGCGGGATGACGAAATCGGTTTCCGGCAGGGCACTCAGCATCAGCGACTTCGCCCTGACATCAGGCAGATCGGAAATTGAAATGCCGCCGATCATGAAGGCGGCAAGCTGTTGGGCCGGCATCTCGTCGAGCCATGGCCGCATCGCCTCGGCGATCTGCGAGCCGAGCACGTTCGGGGTGACGCGTCGATCCAGCACGAAATCGCGTGCCTGCTTGTTGGAGAGAGCCTGGCCGAGCAGGTCATGGAGCTCGAGAACTTCGACCCCTCTTTCCTGCATCTTCAGGACAAAATCATAGTGATCCTTCTGGGCCTCATGCACCCACAAGACATCGTCGAAAAGAAGGTCATGGCAGTTTGCAGGCGTCAGGCGCTGATGGGCCAGAGATGGCTTGCAGACCATGACGGTTCTCAGTTTTCCGACCTCAGAATGAACACCGAAACCACGCATGCGGTCCTCCTTCCAGCCTTAGGATGGCGGCTGCCCCGCCGACCGTTAAACACATTCAGCCTGCTGGCAGCCTATTTGGGCAGGCCGGGGCATGTCATTGATTGCAGACAAGGTGCATTGCAGCATTTGCAACTCCCTGGCCTAGGCTCCAGAGAATGCAGTTCCATTCAATGAAGGTCGGACGTATCGCAACGCTGTGTCGGCCACGAACGCCAATGGGTTGGATGAACGTCCAGCAACTCGCCGGTGAGCGCGTTAGCCCATCCGCCGGGCAGACGAAGGCAGGGAAAAACAAGGGCATGGACGCCTTCGTCGTCTATGACGGCGAGTTCTATATCCTCTTCGAACGGAGCTTCGACGACCAACCGCCACATCACCGAACCCTCCCCGACGATGAACGAGCGTCGACCAACAAGAGGCCCTGTTTCGGAATGCCGGTCACTCGGCCGGCGTGATTTTTCCTGCCAGCGCGCGGATGCCGCAACGACCTCCGCTATGTCCTGCCTTTTGATGGATTCGCGATCGCGCGGCTTCCTTCGCGGGAACCCTGCATGCTCGCTCATTCGATGTAGAACGTCAGGTTGCCGTTGCGGGCGCGCGTCACCCATTCGATCTGATTGGGTGTCAGTTTCTTGGCCTTCAGTTGCTGAACGAGCCATGAGTTGGAACGGATCGCCGTCCGGATTTCCTTGACGTGTTCAGCGCTGCCCGGCCTCGGCATTGCGCCGACTTCAACTGCGGTTCGAAAACTGACGATGGAAAACCGCTTGTCGTGATAGGTTCTGATGTGCTCCGGCAGGTTTTCGGCCCAATTCATGCGCCGGAATTCCTTGCGGCTCTGCTGCGCGCCAACAGGTGTCACCAACGACGCAGCGGTTGCAATAGCAATAGCAAGAGCAAACTTTCTCATCTTCCAGCTCCCTCAAATGGCTGTAAACCCATCGCGTCGCAGAGTAGCGGAACAGCGAGCCAGAGGCATTGAGCCGGATCAATGGAGATGAGGCCGCGCCAAAGCGCCGGCTCGCCGGTCCTTCAGCAGGTCCGGTTGCAGAAAAAGACCAATAGAGTCTACGCGATACTACACTGATCCCCCATCCAAAGATGGTAAACTCACGTCATTGTTGAGAAGGAAAGGCCGTCGAGGCCCTGGATTGCTTCTCAAAGGGCGGAGGAGACCATCATGTCCACCAAGATGGAGGCGCCGCAAGTTGCCGAATATCGTTCCTTTGTCCCGGGCGGGATGGGACGAACCTCGTTCAGCGGATCGCGATTAGCACGCCCTAACTCAGCGCCAAGCCTGTCGGGGGAGAACGGACAACAGGCGATCTGGATTCGGCAACTCTACGAACACATGCCCGACGCGGTGTTTTTCATGACCGCCAGCAATAGAATTTCGGCCTGTAACAGGGCTGCGGTGACTTTGTTCGGTTATGAGGAAGATGAATTGCTCGACCGCAAGATCGACTTCGTCTGGTCTTCAATGCCGGATATTCAGATCAAGGGACGCTGGGCGGACCAAGGCGTAGTGCGTGCGGGCCTGGCAACCACCAAGACGGGCGTTCAGTTTCCAACTGCCCTGACCATCATCCGGGAAAAAGGCGAAAAAGAAACCTTCGCGGCTGCGATCTTTGAGGATTTCCGGACTGAGCGCGGGACATTGCAGCAGATTCAGGAGCTTCAATGTGAGCTGGCGCGTCTTGCCAGGATAGTCGCGCTTGGAGAGATGACGGCAACGCTGGCACATGAACTCTCCCAGCCGCTGTCCTCGATCGCCGCCTACTCCGAGGGTTGTAGGCGCCTTGTGACGAACGGTGGCCGCCGGCACGGCGAGGAGCTTCGTGAAGCTCTGTCGGAGATTACACAGCACGCCTCGTGGGCAGGAACGATCGTCAAGAACATCCGCGACGCTGCAAAGCGCGGCGCCGGTGAGAAGCGGCCGGAGTCGATGCACGCGCTGATCCGCGAAGCGACAGCGCTTGGGCTCGCCGGATCAGCCCGGAAGGGCCTCCTAACCGATATGCGGCTCGACGCAGCGCAGGATATCGTCGTCGCGGACCGCGTCCAGGTCGTCCAGGTGCTGATGAATCTTCTTCACAATGCCGTCGAGGCGACCGATGGCATTGAGCAGCCAACCATCGCAATCCGAACCAGAACCGACGACTTCTCGCTGGTCGTCGAGGTGTCCGATAATGGCTGCGGAATTGCCGCCAAGATCGAAGCGGCGCTGTTTCGTCCCTTTGTGACCAGTAAACCGCGCGGACTTGGCATGGGGCTGGCATTATCGAAACGTATCATCGAAGCGCATGGAGGCCGCATAAGCGCGCGCAAGGGAATACAGGGAGGCTCGGTCCTTTCGTTTTCGCTGCCGCTGGCGGAGACAACGATCAATGGCGAATGACCTTACGATCCATCTCGTCGACGACGAGGAGTCGCTCCGGCGCTCTCTGACGTTTTTACTGGTGTCGGCAGGCTTTGCCGTTCGTGCACATAGTTCTGCGAAGGCGTTCCTGGAACTTCTGCCGCTGTCCGGCCGAAGCTGTCTTGTCACTGATCTATGCATGCCTGACAGCAGCGGCATCGAATTGCTCCATCGTTTGCGACGCCTCGGCATAGACGTGCCGGCAATCGTCATTACCGGCCACGGCGATATTGCCGCGGCTGTACAGGCGATGAAGGCCGGGGCATTCGATTTCCTGGAAAAACCGTTGAAGGAAGACGTGCTTATTGCGGCCATCAACGGAGCGATGGACCAGAGGCGGACCAGCAGGATTCTACCTGATTCTGGCAGCGTTGCCACACGGCTCCGCCAGCTTACCGAGCGCGAATATCAGGTTCTGATCGGCGTCCTCGATGGGGCGCAGAACAAGATGATTGCGTATCAACTCGGCATCAGCTCGCGCACGGTGGAGGTCCACCGTGCCAATGTGATGGCAAAAATGGGCGCACGCAATCTGGCAGAGCTCATGCGTATGGCCATAACCATTGATGCCGCATCGCAACCACCTGAAACCGCGAAAGCTTTGCCCGTCGGTAGCTGGTCAACTTATATTCGGCAAACCTAAAGCAGTTCTTGCAACCTCAGGCTTGTGCGGTATGATGCGTTAGAACTGACTTATATAGTTGCGTGTGATCTTTGTCGTAGGGGCGATCATGAGAAGCGCAAAGATCAAAGATTTCAGCAATATTGAGCCGACAGCTGACGAGATTTGCCGACAGGTCGAACGAATCCTCACAAGTGAGGAATTTCACGCGCCGAAGCGTGGGCGAAGTTTCCTGGAATTCGTCGTCAACGAGACGCTTGCCGGTCGATCGGACTTCCTGAAGGCGTTTACAATAGCAAATGTAGTTTTTGGCCGGGAAGCTTCATTCGACCCGCAGAACGATCCGGTTGTCCGGATCGAGGCCGGCCGAATACGCAAGGCACTCGAGCGTTATTATCTCGTCGCAGGCCAGAGGGACGACGTCGTCATTACCGTGCCCAAAGGCGGATATGTGCCGCATTTCGAATATGCGCGGGCTACGCAGGCTCCGGCTGAACCGGTCGAGATCTCGAAAGATCCCCGAAATGTTGAGCACGAAGATCAAGGACATTCGCTTGAGGAATCACGTCCTCGGGGATGGATAGCCCGCCTTGGTCTCGGAACCGTGGTGGCTGTCGTCCTTGCCCTTCTTCTCCTAGCCCTCACCTTCGCACTGTCCTGGCGTGATGTGCCAATCGCGGCATTGCCGACGGCACATCTGGAGCCAAGGGTGGTTGTCGATTTTTTTGCGGATGGCAACCCGGCTGACGACGGCTCCGATATCGCCCGTGGTCTGCGGGACGACATTATCGGGCAGCTCGCCCAGTTCGATGACATCATTGTCGTCGCAGATCCGCTCCGTGATGAGCATGTCGCAGCTGCCGCCTACCTGTTGCAGGGCAATGTCCAGATCGATGGAAGCAGGCTGCGAGCTGCCGCCAGGCTGGTGCGCCAAGCGGATGGAGCCGTCATCTGGGCCAATAATTTCGATGGGGATCTTCGAGATCAGAACAAGCTTGTGATTCAAGGCGATGTCGCGCGAAAAATCGCCGATGCAATTGCACAACCCTATGGCGTCATCTTTCAGACCGACAAGGATATGATAGCGCCCCCGGCACAGACGGAAGACCGGAGGGCCTACGAATGCACGCTTGCCTATTCCAGCTATCGTCAGACCATGACGGCGCAAAGCCACAGCGCGACACGCGAATGCTTGCAGCGAGCAACCGAGCGGTCCCCTGACAACGCGGTTTCCTGGGCGCTGCTGTCCATGATCTATCTCGACGAAATCAGATACCGCCACAGGCTCGGCACGTCATCGTCATCGCAGCCTCTTGCGCTGGCGAGCGCTGCGGTGGAGCGAGCAGTATCACTCGCGCCGGGCAATCCCCGTGTGCTGCAAGCGCAGATGCTGGTGAGCTTCTTCAGGGGAGATATCGACGACGCCCTGAAGGCGGGTACGGCAGCCTATGCTGCCAATCCCGATGACATGGAAGTCGCGGGCGAGTATGGCCTTCGATTGGCGTTGTCGGGAAAATGGCAGTCGGGCTGCGAATTGTTGTCGATCGCCCTCAACAAGGGTGTCGGCACCAGAGGTTATTATGAAAACGGTCTGGCTCTGTGCGCGTTGATGAAGGGAGATATCGAAGAGGCGGAAAAGTGGTCGCGGAGGTCCGATGTCGATCACAATGTTCTGCATCGCCTTCTGCTGCTATCCATTCTCGGAGCGGCCGGAAAGACGGACGAGGCCATTCTCGAACGGGATTGGCTCAATATCCACGCGCCAGCGTTGATGACGAATATCCGCCAGGAGGTCGCACTCCGTCTGCAACGACCGGAGGACCAGGAGCGCTTCCTGAACGGACTGCGCGCCTCGGGATTAGTCATCCCCCCTCTGCCCGCACAGTAGGGACTAAGGATCGGCGCTTACGCCGCTCAGCCTGTGACTATTCGAAATCGCCATGGCGATTTGAGCGGCGATCTCGTCCTCGACGTCGAGAATAGTCTGGCCGCGCAGGTCTCGATCATATTGATTGGCCCAAATGACCGCGCCGTCGGAGGCGTTTATCAGGCGGACATGAAGATGAAGGATCGTGCCCTCGACGAGGGCGCTTCCTTGCAGGTTTAAATGCGAGCCTGTCACTTCTGGCCCGGAGCGGCTGGGGGCAAGCACGATTAGGCTTTCCACCCTCATAAACTTTGCAATCAACTGATCGGCCAATCCCTTTACGAAATCAGAGGCCTGCGTGCTGCCGCCGAGTGCGATAAAAGGTTCGATCGCGATCCTGACCTTGTTCTCCGACGTTGACGCGGCAGGCACCGGCAGCGCCTTTGGTGGGGAGAGATAGGCTTCAAGCGGACGAACAAGGGCGAGTACGGCCATTACCCCGAACAGTGCGGGGACCCCGATCGGCAACAGGAGATCACGATAGCTGACCGGCTGCCCCTGCCTCGGGGGCCGCCGTATGTTCTCGCGGTTTTGCGGAGCGGAAATTTCTCCTCCGTTCGAACGGTTTTCCTCGCTCGAAAAATGGGGCGCATACCCTCCTTTGGGCACGGTAATCCGGATTGGGTCATTGCTTCCGCTGACGAGATAATAGCGTTCGAGCGCGCGACGAATTCGTCCGGCCTCGATGCGGACGACCGGATCATTCTGTGCATCGAAGGAGGCATCGCGCCCAAAAACCGCTTGTGCAATCGTATAGGCCTTGAGCTGTTCGCTACGCCCTTCAAGTGTCTCTTCAACGATATATTGCAGAAATCGTCGTCCGCGCTCAGGGGCAAGGAATTCCGGACTGGCGAGTATAAGGTCAAGTTGCATACGCACGCTTGCAGGCTCATGAACTGCGCGGTTTTCCCCTCCCTCTTCCGACACCATAGAGACCTCCTGCGATACCGTCGTATCACTCTCATCAAGGGGGAATTGCGTTATACACCGGTTGGTAGCCCGGGGCTTCCGTAGCAATACGTAAGGGATATCTCGAATATCGGGGCGGGCAACGATTGCTTATGCTGCGATGTGGATGGGGGCGACGCAGATGCTTCAAAACCAAACGATCGTAAAGCACACGACAGTTTCGGGCCACCGCCATGGCGGACCAGCCGGAGCAATCAGGGATCAATCCATCCGGCTCAAGGCCGACGAGACGATCTATAGCGAGGGCGAACACGCGCTTGCGATCTACCAGGTCGAAGCGGGCGCGGTGCGGATTTACCGCCTCACGGCAAGCGGTCAGCGGTACATTCTATCCTTTTGCGCCAAGGGCGAATGGTTCGGGCTCGAGACGGGCAATGTACGAACCGATTTTGCAGAAGCCGTTTGCGAAACCTCTATCAAGCCCTTTCGCGCCAATCAGGACGCAGTCGTCCCCATAGACCTTCTTCACATTGCTTTGACGAACCTTGCAAAGGCACAGCACAAGCAACTCGTCATCACCGAGCAAAGTGCACTGAAGCGCGTCGCCGCCTTTGTTTACGAAACGGCCGATCGTCATCCGGGAGATTGCGAATTCGATATGATGATGTCGCGTAGCGATATCGCCGACTATCTCGGACTGACGGTCGAGACAGTGGCCCGCTGCTTTACGAAATTACGCGAAAAACGCATTCTTTGCCTCAACGGAAAATTGCAACGCATTGTCCGAGTCCTCGATCGTGATGCGCTCGTCGCGCTGACGATCTAGATGCTGCGGATTTCGAAGATCGATCTTGAAAAAAGGGGTTGAACAATGACGCACGCATCCGATCGAGGATTGAACGCACCGGCCAAAGTGGTCCTCGCAAGCCTGATGGCACTAACTGGCCTTCCCCTCGCGACTGCTGAGGCGCAAACCCCATCTTTTGAACAATTTCCAATACTTATCCAATGCAAATACAAGGAAACCTACCACGCTTTCTACATATCGCGTATTTCAGAGGACGGTACCGCAACCTATGTGGCATCCGAACGCATGGGCGGTACGATCACCCTGGATGGTAAAGCGAAGGCAACCGGCGGCGCAGGCGGCGGTAGCTGCGTCGGCAAGACTTTGGCGGAGCTTCGCGCATCTCACCAAGCATATGATTTGAAACCCTGAAGCCGCCTTGAGTTCTCTCCGTCGCCAGAACGCTTCGGAGTGAGCCGGCTATGCCTGCAAGCTCACGTGGGCATCAGACAAAGGGATCATGAAACGGCTCGGGAAACCGGGCCGTTTCCGATTCAGGCGGTGCCGATCCTAACCGTGAAAAGTAAAATCGATTAGCAAGACCTTGGGATAGTTGACCTCGTGAGATCCGACTGATTTGGGAGAAGTGTACTTCGATCGAACGGATTTTTCGCTAGGGCGTCTTCTTGGCCATTTTGACCCTTAATACGGTGAGATTGTACGATGTCGGATTTCAACGCTGAGCTCCATGCCAGGCCTTCCATCTATTTTACCGGCCCGGCTTTCGTTGAGCATATAGCGCTCATGCCATCTGCCCTCGTTGCCCTCCACGGAAGCCGCTATCTGCCCGAAGGCGATGACAGCGGCGATCCGCGAACACAGGTGGAGCACCACACCGAATTCGTCACCATCACGCGTGTCACCCAATTGAGCGCAGATACGGACACGTGGCCGCGATCCAGTCTTTTGGAAGACGACATTCCGGCTCTTGTAGACATGGACGCGCCGGCGCTCATATCTCGGGTCGGCATCCTGGTGCTCGGGCCTGCGCCAACGGAGCTTGGGCTAACTCTCTCGAAATTCGGATTTCGCGATACCGCCGCGTCTTCAATTGGCGGAGGGGCGGCGCAGGTATGCTCCGATTTTCGTGTTCAGGATGACAAGACGAGCCGGATCCTTCTCTTCAACAAGGACTTGAATGCCTACCGCCTTGGCAGGATGGTGCGCAGAATCTACGAAATCGAAACATATCGCGCCATGGCGCTGCTTAGTCTCCCCGAGGCCCGACGGCTGGCTCCCTTGCTTGGGGATTATGACAAGAAGCTCGTCCAACTGACGAACCGAAATCAGACCACCCCGGCGACCGAACACAAGAAACTGCTTGACGAAATCTCCAGCCTATCCGCGCAGATTATCTCGGCGGCAGCAGAAACACGCAATCGTTTCGGCGCCACTGCCGCCTATGCAAAAATTGTCGAGGAGCGGATCGGCGAGCTACGCGAATCTCATGTTCCGGGTTTCCAGCGGTTTGGAGTTTTTGTTGCAAGGCGCTTCCGACCGGCCGTCCGAACCTGCGAAGCGACTGCTTTGCGTCTGGAGCAACTCTCGCACGCGACCATGCACCTGATCGACCTCCTGCAAACACGCATTCAGGTTGAAATCGAATACCAGAATGCTATCCAGATCCAGGCGATGGCTGATCGCGCCGCAACCCAGGTCAAGATTCAGCGGGCGGTAGAGGGCTTCTCCATCATCGCTATCAGCTATTATCTGCTAAGCCTGTTTAAGGTCGTTTTGGAAACCATCGATCACGCAGGCTATCACGTCAGTCCGTTGGTGATGCTTGTGTCGATCCCGCTCGTTATCGGAGCTGTTGCCGTCGCCATCCTGCGCGTCAAACATGCGCTCTCGACAGAATGAGCCCCCGCTAAAAAGAAAGCGTCTTGTTAGAGTGGTTGTTCACCATTCGCCGAGAAGTCAAAGCCGACTGGCGCACCGTCGGATGATTTATTGAGCAATTTCAGATAATAGCGGAAGCATCGATAATGGAATTGTCTCGGAGTAACATCGTGAAGTCTCGATTGTCGTCCAAGCTTATACTTTCAGCATTTGCGCTGCTCGCCAGCTCAACGCTGGCCCCTGCCGACGGCTGGCAAACCGACACGCAAGGCACGTCCAATTGGCATGTGTCGCCACCGGTCGGGCAGTGCAATGTCAGTCGGGCCAGGAACAGAGCAATACGCGCGGGTATTTACCGAAGCGAGATCGTCTATCGCGATGAGAACGTGCTGACCTTCAGAGGGCTGACGCTTGGCGGATACCGCAGGGAGATCACCTTCGGAAACGAGCCAAGCTGTCCGGAACTGGAGTCGAGGGACATTCCATAGGTCACCGGTAAGGCCATACAGTTAGATCCGGGCGCAACGAGAACAGGAAGAGCGTGGCGGCGCATTAAATTTTATGCATCACCGCAGGATACTTTCGCATTTCGATCAATAATTAGGCATGAGTATGCACTTTTGCAGCTTTAAAGTAGGCGGCATATCGACCAATCCTTACAAATCAAACACATAGATAATCTGGCATAGCGCTTGCTTCGATATGAGCAGAGTTGGTGGCTAGGGTTCCGGCGCTTTCGAAGGGCGTGACTGGTCCGAGAGCTACCACCGGCGGGGGAGAAATTCCGCCGGGTGCACGGCGGGACAAAAGCCCGGGAGACCTCGTAAGCCAAGGGATTGGCGGCACGATGGTCATTGCCGATCCCTTTTGAAGAAAAGCAAAAGGGGAATTTCAATGCAGACTTTTTCGAAGATCCTTTCCATCACCGCGCTTTCCGCTTCGCTGGCAATGGGCTTCAGCTCCTTCGCCAAGGCCGAACAGAAGACCGAATTCAAGGTCGCCTGGTCCATCTATGTCGGTTGGATGCCCTGGGGCTATGCGGCTGACCACGGCATCGTCAAGAAATGGGCCGACAAATACGGCATCAAGATCGATGTCACCCAGTTCAACGACTATGTGGAGTCGATGAACCAGTACACGGCAGGCGCCTTCGATGCCGTTACGCTGACCAACATGGATGGCTTGTCGATCCCGGCTGCCGGCGGCGTCGACACGACGGCTGTGATCGTGGGCGACTTCTCGAACGGCAATGACGCCGTCATCCTGAAGGACAAGGCGGGCCTTGCCGATATCAAGGGCCAGAACGTCAATCTCGTCGAATTCTCCGTCTCGCACTATCTGCTCGCCCGCGCGCTCGAAAGCATCAAACTGACCGAGCGTGACGTGAAAGTGGTCAACACCTCCGACGCCGATATGGTCGCTGCCTATAAGACCGCCGATGTCTCCGCCGTCGTCACCTGGAACCCGCTGGTCTCTACCATCCTGGAAGATCCCACCGCCAAGAAAGTTTTCGACAGTTCGCAGGTGCCGGGCGAAATCATCGACCTGATGGTCGCCAATAGCGGCGTGCTCAAGGACAATCCGAACTTCGGCAAGGCGCTGGCCGGAATCTGGTACGAGACAGCCGCTCTTCTGCGTGCCGATACTGCCGAGGGCAAGGCAGCCCGTGAAGCAATGGGGTCCGCTTCGGGCACCGATCTCGCCGGTTTTGAAGCCCAGCTTGCAGCCACCAAGCTCTTCGACAAGCCCGCCGATGCCGTTGCCTTCACCGCTTCGCCGAACCTGCCGAAGACGATGGATCTGGTCCGTAACTTCCTCTTCGAGAAGGGCCTGCTCGGCAATGGTGCACCGTCTGCCGATGTCATCGGTATCGAAATGCCTGATGGCAAGGTGCTGGGCGATACCGGCAACGTGAAGCTGCGTTTCACCGGGACCTACATGAAGGCAGCCGCCGACGGTTCGCTCTGATCGCAACGGAAGCGCGGCTTAATCGCGTCTCCCCTTCTTCACCAGCGGAGCATTTCCCATGCGTTGGATCAACACGAGGCCGAGCCGGGGCGCACAGTTTGCCTTGACGCTGCTGCCCTTCGTGCTGCTCGCCCTTGCCTATGCCTACGGCTCGGCTGCGCGACTGGCGGAGAACGCCAATGACAAGCTTCTGCCGAGCCTTGCGGGATTTGCCGATGCGATTAGCCGTCTAGCCTTCGTCGCTGACCCGCGCACCGGCGAGTATCTGCTTTGGTCGGATACCGGTGCGAGCCTGATCCGCCTGCTATCCGGCCTCGGCATCTCCACGGCGATCGCGCTTGTCGTGGGCATGCTGATCGGCATGCTGCCCTATCTGAGGGCGTTGCTTGCCCCCTTCATCGCCGTGATCTCCATGGTGCCGCCGCTGGCGCTGCTGCCGATTCTCTTCATCGTCATGGGGCTCGGAGAAACCTCGAAGATCGCCCTCATCGTCATCGGTGTCGCGCCGACGATGGTCCGCGATCTGGCGCTGAAGGCGCTGGAACTGCCGCGCGAACAGATCGTCAAGGCCGAGACGCTCGGCGGCTCCTCGTGGCAGATCGGCCTACGGGTCGTGCTGCCGCAGATCCTGCCACGCCTGATCACCTGCCTCAGACTGCAACTCGGCCCGGCCTGGCTGTTCCTCATCGCGGCCGAAGCGATCTCGTCGGATTCCGGTCTCGGCTACCGCATCTTCCTCGTCCGCCGCTATCTCTCGATGGATATCATCTTCCCCTACGTCGTCTGGATCACACTGCTTGCCGTGGTCACGAATGCACTGCTCGATCGCCTGCGCATCGCCGTCTTCCCCTGGTCGGAACTGGAGAAGCAGGCATGAGCGGATTGAAGATCGAAAAGGTCTGGAAGGAATATGGCGACCAGATCGTGCTGGAGGACGTGTCGCTGACCGTCGCCTCCCGCGCCTTTGTCGCCCTCGTCGGCCCGTCGGGCTGCGGCAAGACCACCTTTCTGCGCATGCTGCTCGGCCAGGAGCAGCCGACGAAAGGCAAGATCCTGCTAGACGGCGAGCCGCTGCCGCCGGAACCGGGACCGGATCGCGGCGTCGTTTTCCAACGCTATTCCGTCTTTCCGCATCTGACGGTGCTCGGCAATGTGCTGCTCGGGAAGGAATTGTCCGCGGCGCGCTACAAGGCCAAGCTCTTCGGCACTGCACGCCGCAACGCCATCGAGGAAGCGCGCCAGTTGATCGCCGAGGTCGGGCTCGCCGGTTCGGAAAGCAAATATCCAGCGCAGCTTTCCGGCGGCATGCAGCAGCGCCTGGCGCTCGCCCAAGCACTCATCATGAAGCCGAAAGTGCTGCTGCTCGACGAGCCCTTCGGCGCGCTCGACCCCGGCATCCGCGCAGAGATCCACACGTTGATGAAGCGGCTCTGGCACGAAACGCAGATGACCGTCGTCATGGTCACGCATGACATGCGCGAGGCCTTCACGCTCGCCAGCCGGGTCGTCGCCTTCGAGCGCCGCCGTGACCGGCCCGAAGAGAAAGAGCGCTACGGCGCCACCATTACCAAGGACATTTCCATCTGGCCGCCGCGCCTTGCCGGCCAGTCATCGATTTTCAGCCCCGACCGGGACGGCCCGGTCGCTTCCCTGGGGCATGGCCGGGACGACCTGGCACCATCAGGAGAGATGCTATGATGCATGTGAGACGCTCGCCCGAAGAGATCGCCGCCAATCGCGCGCGCTACGAAGAGCATCAGAAGAAGGGTCTGGAATTCGCGCCCAAGGCCTTGCCCGGCCCAAGCGCGCTGCCGGCACCGGCGATCGAAGCCGCCGCGGTCATCCATCAGGAAACCATTCCCGGCGGCTGGTACTGGTCCACCAAACTTCAGCGCGGCGAGGCGATCCGGGTCGATCAGGCCGAGGGCAATCCAACGGTGGCGCTCGTCGCCTGGAATGCCACCGATACGAGCGAACGGATCAACCTCGTCGATACGGCCAAGGTCCAGTGGACGACGGCGCTCGGTAAGGGACGTGTGATCTTTTCCGACATGGGCCGCGTCATGTTCTCGATGATTGAGGATAGTTCCGGTGCCCATGACTGCCTGATGGGAGGCTCGACGGCGGCCTCGAACGCGGCGAAATATCCCGGCGAAAAGACCCGCAACACCCGAGACAACCTTATCCTCGTTGCCGTCAAGCTCGGCCTCGACCGTCGCGATATTCCTGCTATCCTCAACCTCTTCGCGCCCGTGCGCCTTGCCGAGGCCGGCGGTTTCGGCTGGCAGGGCAAGCGTTCCAACAGCGGCGATTATGTGGAACTGCGTGCCGAGATGGACATGCTGGTCGGCTTTTCCAATTGCCCGCATCCGCTTGACCCGGACCCCATCTACCAACCGAAGCCCGTTGTCATCACCCGCTACAAGGCACCCGTGCCGGCTGCGGACGATCTTTGCAGCACGGCGACCGCCGAAGCCGTGCGCGGCTTCGAAAACAACACCTTGCTGCAGGCCTGAGGAGGAAACGATGTCCGATTTCATCCAGACCTCCGCTGCCCGCAGCCCGCAGAACGCCGCTCAGGATCATTTCATTGCGGCCGAAGCCCCGTGGTCCGGCATCGTGCGCAAGGGCCAGACGATCCGCATCGAGGACAGTTTTGGCCAGCAGGCGATCGACACGCTCTTCTATCGTGCCGATGATTTCTCCGAGCGCTATTCCAATCAGGATACGATGCGCACGCAGGGTGCAGCCTATATCGGCATCGGCACGAAAATCATGTCGAACGAAGGCAATGTCATGCTGACCATGACGGCCGACAGCTGCGGCCGTCATGACACTTCGGCAGGTGCCTGCTCCTGCGAGAGCAACACGGTACGCTTCGGCCATGGCACCAAATATCTGCATGCCTGCCGCGACAATTTCATACTCGAAGTCAGCAAGCACGGCATGGGCAAGCGGGATATCGTGCCGAACATCAATTTCTTCATGAACGTGCCGATCAAGCCGAACGGCGAGATGACGATCGTGGACGGCATTTCCGCACCGGGCGATTATGTCGAACTCGTCGCCGAGATGGACGTGCTCTGCGTCATCTCCAACTGCCCGCAGATCAACAATCCCTGCAACGGCTTCGACCCGACGCCGATCCGGGTGCTGATCTGGGATGGCGAGTATTGAGCATGTTCAAGAAAGTCCTGATCGCCAACCGCGGCGAAATCGCCATCCGGGTCATCAAGACACTGCGACGAATGGGTATTGCGTCCGTCGCCGTCTATTCCGATGCCGACCGTTTCGCCAGGCCCGCCCTGATGGCCGGTGAGGCTGTCCGCCTCGGGCCGGCGCCAGCGAGCGAAAGCTATCTCAATATCGATGCCGTGATTGCCGCCTGCAAGGCCACAGGAGCAGAGGCGGTTCATCCCGGCTACGGCTTCCTGTCGGAAAACATCGGTTTTGCCGAGCGCCTTGCCGCCGAAGGCATCGCCTTCATTGGCCCCCGTCCCGAACACCTCTCGGCCTTCGGCCTGAAACATACGGCGCGCGAACTCGCCAAGGCGAGCGGCGTGCCGCTGCTGCCCGGCACCGGCTTGCTTTCAAACGCGGATGAAGCGCTCGCTGCAGCCGAAGCGATCGGCTATGCCGTCATGCTGAAAAGCACGGCTGGCGGCGGTGGCATCGGCATGCAGCTTTGTGCCGATGCCGAAAGCCTGAAGGCGTCCTTCGAAAGCGTGCAGCGCACTGCGCGGGCGAGCTTTGGCGATGCGCGCGTCTATATCGAGCGTTTCGTAGCCGAAGCCCGCCATGTCGAAGTTCAGATCTTCGGCGACGGAAAAGGCAAGGTCATCGCGCTCGGTGAACGAGATTGCTCGCTGCAGCGGCGGAACCAGAAGGTGGTCGAGGAGACCCCTGCCCCCGGTCTCTCGGCCGTCACGCGTGCGCGCCTGCACAAGGCAGCGGTCGATCTCGGTTCGGCGGTCTCCTACGAGTCCGCCGGGACAGTCGAATTCATCTACGATCCCGTTCGCGAGGAGTTCTACTTCCTCGAGGTCAACACTCGTCTGCAAGTGGAACATCCTGTCACCGAAGCCGTGTTCGGCCTCGATCTCGTCGAATGGATGATCCGCCAGGCTGCGGGCGAAGCTGTGCTCTCGGGCGCGGAGGCTCTGCAGCAGAAGGGAGTGGCGATCGAAGTGCGCGTCTATGCCGAGATGCCGCATGCCGATTTCCGCCCGAGCGCTGGCCTGCTGACCGAAGTCGCCTTTCCCGAAGATGTGCGTATCGACGGCTGGATCGAGACAGGCACGGAAGTAACACCCTTCTACGACCCGATGCTCGCCAAGGTGATCGTCTCGGCCGAAGATCGACCGGCGGCGATCGAAAAGCTCAAGTCGGCCCTTGCCGAAACATCGATATCAGGCATCGAGACCAATCTCGATTATCTGCGCGCCATTGCCGGCTCCGAGTTGCTTGCCAGCGGCAAGGTGGCAACGACGGCGCTGCGCGACTTTTCCTTCGTGCCTGATGTGATTGAGGTCATCGCACCCGGTGCCCAATCGAGCATCCAGGAATTGCCGGGCCGACTTGGGCTCTGGCACGTCGGCGTGCCACCGAGCGGGCCGATGGACGAGCGCTCGTTCCGGCATGCCAACCGTCTCGTCGGCAACGGCGATACGGTCGCAGCATTGGAACTGACGGTCTCAGGTCCGGTCCTGAAATTCCATACCGACACCGTGATCGCCCTTGCCGGCGCCAGGATGCCAATGAGCGTCGACGGCGAGAAACTGCCACATGATGAGGCGCTTACCATCCGCGCTGGCCAGACCCTCGTAATCGGCAGCATCGATGGACCTGGGCAGCGCGCTTACCTCGCCGTAGCAGGCGGTTTCGCCGCCCCGGTCGTACTTGGCTCGCGGGCCACGTTCGGGCTCGGCCAGTTCGGCGGCAACGCCACCGGCACGCTGAAGACCGGCCATGTTTTGCATCTTGCCCGTCAGGCGCCCTCCAAAGCGCCGACTCCGGCAACCGAAGCGGCAGAACTGACGCGCGAATGGGATGTCGGCGTCATCTACGGTCCGCATGGTGCGCCCGATTTCTTCGAGGAAGGCGATATCGAGACGCTGTTTTCGACGAGCTACGAGGTGCATTTCAACAGCGCCCGCACCGGGGTGCGCCTGATCGGTCCTGCACCGAAATGGGCGCGCAGCGATGGTGGCGAAGCCGGCCTTCATCCGTCCAACCTGCATGACAACGCCTATGCGATTGGCGCGATCGACTTTACCGGCGACATGCCGATCATCCTCGGGCCGGACGGGCCGAGCCTCGGCGGTTTCGTTTGCCCGGCGGTGATCGCTCGCGACGAACAGTGGAAGATGGGCCAGTTCAAGCCGGGTGATCGCATCCGCTTCCATCCCGTTGCACGGCCGGACGATCCGATTGCCGGACCGGTCGTGCATCGAGCGAAGGAAGAGACGGGCTCGCCCGTTATTGGCAAGCGTGAAAAGGGACCAGTCTCTGTCGTCTATCGCCGCCAGGGTGATGACAACCTGCTGGTCGAATATGGGCCGATGTCGCTCGATATCGCACTGCGGCTTAGGGTGCATCTTTTGATGCAAGCCGTGGCGCAAGCGCGTCTGCCCGGCATTATCGATCTCACGCCCGGCATCCGCTCACTGCAGATCCATTATGACGGTACATCGCTGACCCGCAAACGCCTGCTCGGCCTACTGGCCGAGATCGAAGCGAGCCTGCCGGCGGCCCAGGACATCAAGGTACCGAGCCGCATCGTGCATCTGCCGCTTTCCTGGAATGATCCGGATGCGGGACTTGCCATGCGCAAATATCAGGAACTCGTGCGGCCGAATGCGCCCTGGTGCCCTTCCAATATCGAGTTCATCCGCCGCATCAACGGCTTGGCGGACGAACAGGCGGTGCGCGATGTCGTTTTCGATGCAAGCTATCTCGTGCTCGGCCTCGGTGACGTCTATCTCGGCGCGCCGGTCGCCACTCCGGTCGATCCCCGCCATCGGCTGGTGACGACGAAATACAATCCCGCCCGCACCTGGACGCCCGAAAATGCCGTTGGTATCGGCGGGGCCTATATGTGCATCTACGGCATGGAAGGTCCCGGCGGTTACCAACTGTTCGGCCGCACCATCCAGGTCTGGAATACCTGGCGGCAGACGCCGGTCTTTGCCAAGGACAAGCCGTGGCTGCTCGATTTCTTCGATCAGATCCGCTTCTTCCCGGTCAACCATCAGGAGTTGGCCGAAGCCCGCAGCGCCTTCCCGCATGGCGGATATCCCGTCCGCATCGAGGAGACGGAATTCTCCTACGCCGCCTATGAGCGGGAATTGCAGGCGAATGCATCCTCGATCGGAGCCTTCAAGACGCGCCAGCAGGCCGCCTTCGATGCCGAGCGCCAGCGCTGGAAGGAAGCCGGACTCGACAGCTTTGTCACCGACGAAGGTACCGGCGAAAGCCCAGATGGGGACATCCCGGATGGGTGCTTCGGGGTTGCCAGCGCCGTGCCCGGCAATATCTGGAAACTGTTGGTCGAGCCGGGCGCACCGGTCGCAGCCGGAGATACGCTTGCCATCATCGAATCCATGAAAATGGAAATCAACGTCACCGCACATGCGCCAGGCCGCGTACGTGACCTGCGCGCCGGCCCCGGACGAAACGTCAAAGCGGGCGATATCATTGTTGTTCTAGAGGAGTGCTGACCCATGCTGCCGACTATCCTTGATCTGACAAGCCTTCGCGCAGCCTATGAGGCCGGCCAGAGCCCGCTCGATATTATCGAAACGGTCATTGCCCGCAGGGCCGCCTCGAAGGATCCGGCAATCTTCATCACGCCAACACCTGATGACACGCTGCGGGCCGAAGCCCAGGCTCTGGTGGAGCGTGCGCCGCAGCCGAACAGCCTGCCGCTTTGGGGCATTCCCTTTGCCGTCAAAGACAATATCGACGTGGCTGGACTGCCAACGACAGCCGCCTGCCCGGCCTTCACCTATCATCCCGAGAAGGATGCAACTGTCGTTGCTAGATTGCGGGCAGCCGGCGCGATCGTGATCGGAAAGACCAATCTCGACCAGTTTGCGACCGGTCTCAACGGCACGCGCTCACCCTATGGCGCGCCGCGTTCGGTCTTTGACGCCGACTATATTTCGGGCGGCTCGAGCTCCGGTTCGGCGGTGACGGTGGCCTCCGGCCTTGCCACCTTCGCGCTCGGTACGGATACGGCCGGCTCCGGCCGCGTGCCGGCAGCCTTCAACAATCTCGTCGGCATCAAGCCGACGCCGGGCCTGCTGCCAAATACGGGCGCGGTGCCTGCCTGCAAGAGCGTCGATTGCATCACGATTTTCGCGCCGACCGTTGGTGACGGGGTCGCGATCCGCAAGATCGCCGAGGGCTTTGATGCTGCCGATGCCTTTTCGCGGCGTGCCAAGCCCGCCACCCTGCCGGGGCCGGGCCTGCGCGTCGGCGTTCTCGCAGGTGCAGAACGCGAGTTCTTCGGCGATACCGATGTTGAGGCGCTTTACGATCAGGCGATCGAGCGTCTGAAAGCACTCGGCGCTACTATCGTTCCGTTCGACTATGTTCCGTTCCGCGAGGCGGCTGCGCTTCTGTATGACGGCCCCTGGGTTGCCGAGCGTCTGGCAGCTGTCGAGGACTTTCTGGCGAGCAATGCCGCCGATTTCGATCCGACGGTTCGCAAGATCATCGAAGGTGCGAAAGGCAAGACAGCAGTTGAGGCTTTCAACGGCCGATACAAGCTCGAAGAGCTCAGGCGCAAGACGGAAGCCGAATGGGCAAAAGCGGATATCCTGTTGCTGCCGACGGCCCCGACGACCTACAAGGTTGCCGACATGCAGGCCGATCCGATCGTTCTCAACGGCCGGCTGGGTCGCTATACGAATTTCGTCAACCTGCTCGATTGCGCGGCCATCGCCGTCCCTGCTGGCTTCGGCAGCAATGGTCTGCCCGGTGGCGTGACGCTGATTGCGCCGGCTTTCACCGATGATGCGCTGGCCCCGCTTGCCGATGCACTGCATCGCGCCGCTGCCGCCGGCATGGGCATCGATCGCGCTGCGGCCGTCCCCGAGCCGAGCCGTGTCGCCTTGCCGGCAGACAATACCGTCGCCATCGCGGTGGTCGGTGCGCATTTGACGGGCATGCCGCTCAATCACGAGCTGACAACATTGGGCGGCACGTTGGTAAAGGCCTGCCGCACCGCAGGCGACTATCGCCTTTTCGTGCTGCCGAATACCGTGCCCCAAAAGCCCGGCCTCGTTCGCGAACCGGGCTATGACGGGCGTGGACTGGAGATTGAGGTCTGGGCGCTGCCACCTGATGGATTCGGCCGTTTTGTCGCCAAGATCCCCGCTCCGCTGGGTATCGGCAAGGTCACGCTGGAGGACGGATCGAGCGTATCGTGCTTCCTCTGCGAATCCCATGCGGTGAAGAACGCAGAAGAGATCACTGCACTCGGCGGCTGGCGCGGCTATATGCGCCGCACGTCTGCCGCCTGACCCGGTGGGCGCGGCAATGAGATTCATACTTCGATTGCTGATGAATGGACTGGTTGCGCGGACGAACGCAATACAGGGACGACCGATACAAACCGCCAGCCGCAACGATGATGGACCCCGCGCCGGCGGCCAACATCGTTAGTCCGGGTCCCAAGACACGCAGTCGGCGCGAGAGATGGCGCCTACTCTCCATTCCCTGCAATGCGACGGCCGGCGGCGCACGCGAGCCGATCGGCCTGACGATGGCGTTCGTGGAAACATCCCTCTGTTTGCGTCAATCTAGCTCAACCGGGCTGATCAGTCCGGCCAGGCGTAAATCGCTGCTGGGCGAGCGACGCCCTTGAGCGGAAACGTGCCCGCTTTCTCGAAGCGACCCGGCACCTGAACGACGAAATCGGCGGATGCCAGCAGGCTATAGCCGATCTCGTCGGCCAGCTTCTCCATGCGTGCCGCCTCGTTGACCGCTCTGCCAATGGCAGTGAAGTCAAGCCGACGGACCGCGCCGACATTCCCGTAGAACACTTCGCCGACGTGAAGGACGATATCGACGAGAAGCTCCGGCTCTCCCGCATCTGCTCGCCTGCGATTGACATCAGCATTGGCGCCCATGGCTGCTCGCGCCGCCGACAGAGCGCGGCCGCATGCCTCGGCCGGGTTGTCGATATCGGCAGGGAATATGGCAAGCAGACTGTCGCCCATGAACTTCAGTATCTCACCGCCCTCCTGCTCGACCGGAGCGCCGATCGCCTGGAAGTGCTCATTGAGCCAGGCAACGATGCGTTCGGGTTGATGCTTTTCATTGAGCGAAGTGAAGTTCTTGAGATCGGCAAGCAGGATTGCGGCATAGATCGCGGTCCCGTCGCCGCGCCTGATATGACCGTTGAGGATACGCCCGCTGGTCCGTGCGCCCGTATAAACAGCCAGAACATCGCTCGCAATCCGTGTGGTCGCGATGCGGCAGCACGCGAGTGACAACGCCGGCACCAATCTATCCAGATCTGCAATCAACCTGTCCGAAAAGCCGTCGGGGTCATCAACGGCGATCGAGAAACTGACGCCCGCCAATGCCGTATCGCCAGGGAATGAAACGAGCTTCATCAGATAATCGGTGGCTCCGAGTTCAGCCAACTCTGTCAGCAACGGAATCGGCGGAGCATCCAATCCCGGCGGCAATCGCCATCGGGCATATTGCAGATTGTTTTCCAAGAGGTAGAAGATGGGAGAGCGCCGGAACAATTCCTGCCCCGCTTCATCATGCCCTTGAACTTCCGTCGAGAAGCCGGAAGAACGATACCAGGCGACCGAAAATCCCCGCTGCAGAGGATCGATCGACGGCATCGCTATAGACGCACGCAGGATCGGATATCCGAGATCCGTCAGTCGTTCTACGACGCCCTGCAAAATGGTCTCGATGGAGTCCGCCGATAGTCCTTCGGCAATGATCCAGTCGATCAGGTCTTGCAAACGCGGCATAGTCACGGTCCTCTGGCCTCCAGATTTGATGGAGGTCTGTCGTTCTACCGCAATTTCGTCCGCGGTCCATCGCGGCAGCAGATAAGCTCCGTTGCAAAAATCTTCAACGCTCGCATTAGTCGATGGAACAAAATCGGCGCTGCTGCGTATCCTCTCACTGGGACGCACAAAAACCTGTTATCGCTCTAACAAGAAGCACAACCCCACTTCGAGGAAGGAAAGGAATGTGTCTATGACCGCACGGATTGCTGAAGTTGTGCCGCATGACGATCACGTGGTTACGGCCAAAGAGGCCCTTGAGGGACTATATCTTAGGCTTGAAATGGAGGCGGAGGTTCGGCTCGTTGCCGCGGCATTGCGCGCGGGTTGGACGGCGGACGAAGCGCTTGACGCGATCGACCAGCTTCGAGCCGACGATACGAAGCACTGAGCGCTCCCGGCGCCGCCAATTTGCAGACCGTGGCAGCGATAAAAGCTGGCAGCCGCGGCCTAGAGGCGTTATCAGACGGCGACCAGATGTCCCGGCGATACCTCGCGATAGTCGAGCGGTTTGATACTGTAATCGATTGGGCGGATCGGGCTCTTGATCTCGTCATTGGCGACGGCCCGCTTCTCGCGGCGGCGATCAGGGTCGGGAACGGGTACCGCCGCCATCAGCTTTTTTGTGTAGGCATGCTGCGGGTTGCCGAAAACGGCCGCCCGTGGGCCGATTTCGACGATTTCGCCGAGATACATGACGGCGACGCGATGACTGACACGTTCGACGACGGCCATGTCATGAGAAATAAACAGGAATGCAAGGTTGAGGCTCTGCTGCAGGTCCAGCATCAGATTGATGACCTGCGCTTTGATCGAGACATCCAGTGCCGAAACACTTTCATCCGCCACGATGACCTTCGGCTCTAGTGCGAGTGCACGCGCAATACAGATGCGCTGGCGCTGTCCGCCAGAAAATTCATGCGGGAAGCGTGAGCCCATGTCGGGCGTCAGGCCGACTTTGACGAGAAGGTCTGCGACGCGCTCCCTTGCCTGTTTTGCGGTCCCCATCCTGTGTTCCAGATAAGGCTCGGCAATGGCGTCGCCGACGCGAATGCGCGGATTGAGGCTGGCGAAGGGGTCCTGGAAGATCATCTGCACGGTTTTGCGCATCTCGCGCATGCCCGCCTTATCGAGCGCCAAGACGTCCTTGCCGTCGGCGATGACGGAACCGCTCTGAGCATCGATCAAACGCATGATCGCACGCCCGGTCGTGGATTTGCCGCAGCCGGACTCGCCGACAAGGGACAGTGTCTCGCCGGCATGAAGGTCGAAGGAGACGTTCTCGACCGCATGGACGCGACCAGTCAACTTGCCGAACATGCCGGAATGAATGTCGAAGCGTTTGGTGAGGTTCTTCACCTCGAGCACCGGGCGGGCAGCCGCGGCGACCGTATCGGCGGTCTCGACCGGAATGTCTGATTCTCCCGTTGCCGTATTGACGACGGGAAAGCGAAGCGGCCGCTCATAACCCTGCATGGAACCGAGTACCGGCACGGCCGACAGAAGCGCTCTGGTATAGGGATGTTTGCCGCGATGGAAGATATCGGCGGTCGCTCCCGTCTCCACCTGTTCGCCGCGATACATGACGACAGTCCGGTCGGCGATCTCGGCCACGACACCCATGTCATGCGTGATAAAGAGAACCGAGGTCCCCTCTTCCTCCTGCAGCATCTTGATCAGATCGAGGATCTGGCCCTGGATCGTCACGTCGAGCGCCGTCGTCGGCTCGTCGGCAATCAAAAGCTTCGGCCTCGAGGCAAGCGCCATGGCGATCATGACGCGCTGGCGCATGCCGCCGGAGAAGCGATGGGGATATTCGTCGAAGCGCGAGGCTGCCGAAGGAATACGCACCTTTTCGAGCAGGCGAACGGTCTCCGCACGCGCTTCGGCCTTCGACATCGACCGGTGGCAGAGCAAGGCCTCGGAAATCTGGTCGCCGATCGTGAAGAGCGGATTGAGGCTCGTCATCGGCTCCTGGAAGATCATCGCGACGTCATTGCCGCGGACCTTGCGCATCTGGTCCTCTGGCAGGGCGAGAAGATCACGCCCGCCAAGCATGATCCTGCCTTCAATGCGGCTCGAATCCGCCTGCAGCAGCCGCATGATCGACAGAGAGGTCACGCTCTTGCCGGAGCCGCTCTCGCCGACAATGGCAACCGTTTCGCCCGGAGCGACATCGAAGGAGGCATTGCGAACGACGGGCTTCCAGGCGCCATCGACCAGAAACGATGTCGTCAGATTCTGGACGGAGAGAACGGGCTCTGCCGTTACGATGGATTGTGCCTGGATGCCTGTCATGATCGCTTCCTTAGAATTCGCGCCTTGGTCTCGTATCAATCCGGCCACTTCAGAACGCCTTCAAAGCGGCGCTTGCTGCGGTTTTCGATGGGCGTTGCGATGATCTCGTTGGAGGCACGTGCCTTGTCGAGTTCCTCGGCCAGACGGCTGGCAACCATCTTCTCCTGACCCGGGTGCAGATTGCACGGATCGAGATAGAAGTAGCGATGCTCTACTTCGTGGTCGCGCACGATGATCGGCGGAGAACCACGGCCGAGCGCATCGGCGAGGTCCCAGGCGGTGATATGGGCCGCATCGGTATCGATGATAACGCGCATGCGATCGAGCGGGTTGTTGGTCGGATCCGGCTCGATCAATGCAGTTACGCCGGGGCGGCCATCGAGTGTCTGTTTCCAGAGGTTGAGATAGCTCGTTTCACGCTCACGGATGCCGGCATGGTCACGCTTTTCCCAGGCCTCAAGTGCTGCCATGACGCCGAAGATGCTTTCCTTGCCGACCTTCATGCCACGGCCGATGCCCATATTCTGCAGGAAGGCGTTGCGCACCAGTTCCTTCTTGCCGGCAACGATGCCCGAGGTCGGACCGCCCAGGAACTTGTGACCGGAATAGAGCGCCACATCGGCCCCCTGTTCCAGGAAAATGCGCAGGTCATATTCCGAGGCTGCGTCGACGATGACGGGAACGCCCTTTGCGTGGGCGATCTCGACGAATTCCTTGAGGTTCAGCAGACCATAATCCACGACATGGTGCGAAACCACATAGACGGCTGCCGCGGTCTTTTCGGTGATCGCATGCTCCATGTGGAAGCGGTGCGTAGAGGTTGCCTGACCAACCAGCACGACCTTGCCGCCGGCAAGGCGGATCGCCTGATCGACCGGCGCGCCATAGCTGACGACGTGGCCCATCTGGACGAGAACTTCGTTCTTCTCCGGAACGACATCCGGCAGCTTCTCGATGGCGAGAAGATTATTGCCGGTGATCGCGCCCGCGACAGCAAGCGATATGCCGGCCGAGCAGGAGGCAGTGACGAAACCCGCTTCGCCGCCGGTCAGCCGCGCAATGATCGCACTTGCCTTGCGCTGCAGATCGTTGATCTCGACGAACTGCGGCAGGATCGACGACATGGCGGCAATCGCCTCGGGGACGACGATCGAAGCGCCGAGGCTGGTCATCGTGCCGGAAACGTTGATGACTGGCCGAAGGCCGATCGATGTGCGGATGTCCTCAGACATGGATGTCTCCAATTTCAAACTGTTGGGCCCGAGCAATCATGCTCAGCCTCGTTAATCCCTGAGCGCGACGATAGCCTCGATTTCGACGGTGATATTTCCCGGCAGCGATCCGAACCCGACGGCCGAGCGCGCATGCTGCCCGATCTCCTCACCGAAGACATCGATCAAAAGATCCGAGCAACCGTTGATGACGGCGGGATGGTCGACAAAGTGCGGCACGGCATTGACCATGCCGAGCAGCTTGACGACACGCTTGACGCGGCCGAGATCGCCCAGCGCCTCATGCATGACGGAGAGCAGATTGATGCCAGTGAGCCGTGCGTGCGTGTAGGCGGCTTCTATGCCGACCTCGGCGCCGACCTTGCCAGCATGCATGAAGCCGTCGGCCTCACGCGGCCCCTGCCCTGACAGGTAAAGCATGTTGCCCTCCTGCACGTGGGTGACGAAATTGGCGATCGGCGGCGGTGAAGCCGGAAGTTTTATGCCGAGCGCGGCAAGCCGCTCATAAGGCGACGTGCCGATAGTGCCGGCGGTGGCGGAAGACTGGTTCACGCGAACTCCTGTCATGCGATTATCTTTTATGCTTCGGTCTTACCGGTAGGAATAACCGTGGCTATGGCGCACCAGCTTGCGGGCGCGCGGCACATAACGGCTGGAGGTATAGGCCTCGTTGCCGATGACTGCATGCCGCGGCTCGAAGAGCTTCTTCAGGACCGACACATCGCCATTGGAATCGGTGGCTTCGAGATCGGAATCGACGAGATCGAAAACGGTGAACTCGGCCTGAGCGCCAACCGAAAGGCGGTTGTCCATCGACAGCTTGATGACCGATGCCGGTGCATGGGTCACCGCATTGATCACCTTGTCAAAGGGCATGCCGACCGAGAGCAGCTTCGACATCGTCGTTGCCAGATCCCACACCGGGAAGTTCATCGAATGACCGTGCAGGTCGGTCGAGATCGAATACGGCAGGAGACCGCGGGCAATCGCTGCCTCCGCCACCTTGAAGGAGAAGGAAGCGCCGCCATGGCCAATGTCGAGGCGGATGCCTTCGGATGCGCAGCGTTCGGCAAGATTGAAGAGATCCTCGTCCTCCATGATGCTGGAGCCGGCCTTGCCGTTGAAGCAGTGGGTGACGACATCGCCGGGCCCAAGAATTTCCAGCACTTCGTCATAGAGCGCCGGCGGCTCGCCGACATGCACCATCATAGGCACCTTGAGGATCTTCGCGATCTTCTTGCCGAGCTTGACGGGCGTGACACCCCAGGAGCCGGTGATCACATGGCTGGCGCGCACCTTAATGCCGACGATGTGCTCACTGTTTTCGGCATAACATTCGAGGATGCGATCGAGGTCGATATCCCTGATGTCGCGCAGTTCTGCGACGCGGTTGCAGGCGACCAGTCCGATAGAGCCGAGATTGAGGAAAGCCTTGATGCGTTCCTTCGACGGCTCGATGATATATTCACGGAAACCGTGGAAGTTGGCCTCACCGGCGGAACCGGCATCGACCAATGTCGTCACGCCCCGTTCGACTCCGCATTCGGACGGACGGATCGAGATATCGGTACCACCGTGCCAGATATGGACATGCAGGTCGACCCAGCCTGGCGAGACGAAGGCACCATTGCCGTCAACGCGTGTTACGTCATCGGCCACGGCCAGGGACGGGCCGAGCCTGGCGATCTTGCCATCCGCATCGACCAGAATGTCTATCGCCCCTTCAGGCGTACCAGCACCAAAGCCAACGGGCTTCACGTTGGTGAGAAGGAGCGGCTTGCCCGCTGTTCCACCGGTCATTTAGAGGTCCTTTCGAAGTTTGGGATCGAGCATGTCGCGCAGACCGTCACCGACCATCTGGAGCGAAAGCACGGAGAGAATGATGGCGACGCCGGGAAACAGCGTCATCCAGTCGGCCTGCCCGATATATTGCCGGCCGGCGGCAATCATCGTGCCCCAGGTCGGAATTTCCGGGCTGACCCCGAGGCCAAGGAAAGACAGGCCCGCTTCGGCGAGCATGGCGCTCGCAAAGAGGAAAGTCGACTGCACCATGATCGGCGAGAGCAGGTTCCTCAGCACATGGCGCGTCATGATATGGAAGGTCGAAATACCGAGCGCCTGCGCCGCCTCGACATAGGGCAATTCGCGGATGACGAGGGTCGAGGCGCGGACGATGCGGGCAAGGCGCGGCGCATAGACAATCGACAGCGCGATGATGACGGTCGTCAGCGACGGGCCGAGAGCCGCAACAAGCGCAATCGCCAGCAGGATATCCGGGAAGGCCATCATCGCATCGATCAGGCGGGCGATCGGCGTGTCGAGGTTTTTGAAAAATCCGGCAAGCAGCCCGAGCGTCACCCCGATCGCCGCCGAAAGTGCAACGACCGCGACGCCCACGAGCAGCGACAGGCGGCCGGCGAAAATGGTGCGCGACAGGACATCCCGGCCGAATTCGTCAGTCCCGAAGAAGTATGTGCCGCTCGGGGGTTTCAACCGGTTGACGATCGAAAGCTTGGACGGCGAATAGGGCGTCACCCATGGCGCCAGGATCGCCAGCAACACGAAAACCGTGAGGATGAGCAGGCCGAAGGCAACCGTCTTGCGCTTTAGAAGGCGGCGGATGAATTTACGGCCTTCGCTTTCGGCCGGTTTGATCGCGATATCCGTCATCAGTAGCGCACCCTCGGATCGACGAGCAGATAGAGCATGTCGATCGCAAAATTGATCAGGACGTAGAGGGCCGCAATCACCAGAAGCGCACCTTGAATGACCGGATAGTCCCGGCGCAGGACGGCTGACACGACGAGATTGCCCACACCCGGGAGACCGAAGACGGTCTCGGTCACCACCGCACCTGAGATCAGCACCGCGGCGGTGAGACCGAGAACTGTAAGGATCGGGATCAACGCATTCTTCAGGGCATGCTTGAGGATGACCCGGCGTTCGATCAGGCCCTTGGCACGGGCGGTGCGGATGTAATCGTCGCCGAGCACATCGAGCATCGAGGCGCGGGTGAAGCGCAGTATGAGCGCCGAGGAGACGATGCCGAGCGCAAAAGCGGGCAGTGTCAGGTGATACATGCGATCGAGGAATGTCGATCCAGGTCCTCCATATCCGGAGACGGGAAACAGACCGAAACGCACGGCAAAAATCTGCATGAGGATGAGACCGAGCCAGAAGCTCGGAATGCTGGCGGCAAACATCGCAAGCGTCGTTGCCGCCTGATCGATGAAGGAGCCACGGCGATAGGCGGCATAGATGCCGATCGGAAGCGCGATGATGCCGGCGATAACAAGCGAGAAGATCGTCAAGAAGAAGGTCGGTTCAGCGCGATCGAGCAGCGCTGACGTCACCGGCATATTGAGGAAGATCGACCGCCCAAGATCGCCCTTCAGCAACTGGCCGATATAATAGAGATATTGCACGCCGATCGACCGATCCAGACCAAGGTTGGCCCTGAGATCCGCGATATCCTGCGAGGTCGCATCGGGGCCGAGCATGACGGCGGCTGGATCACCGGGCGTGACGCGCACGATGACGAAGACGATCGTGACGACGAGGAACATCACGACGATCATGCCAAGCAGGCGCTGAAAAATGTAACGTATCATGAGGTCTGCCTCGGTGCCGGGCGGGCCGATGGAAAAAGGATACCGGCGCGAGTGCACCGATATCCCGCGATGGAGAGCGTTACTTCTTGACCGATGCGTTCCAGAAGTACGGCCACGGAGCCGGGTCGACGCCTTCGAGCTTGGTCGATTTTGCTGATACGGCGTTGAAATCGCCGATCTTCATGTAGGGCACTTCGTCGTACATGGCCTTCTGAACATTGGTCCAAAGTGCCACACGCTTCTGCGGGTCGACTTCGGAGGTAAAGGCATCGACGACGGTCTTGCGGGCCGGCGTGTCCCACCAGCCAGGCGAGCTCGGAGACAACGAACCGATCAGCGCCGGCTCCGGCAGGAAGGGGCTATGAGTGATGTAGATATCCCAGAGCTTCGGATCGGTACGGCGCTGCGTCAGCGTCGCCCAGTCGACAACCTGCAGGTCGACGGCGAAACCGGCAGCCTTCAGATATTCGGCAGCGACCTGCGCCATCTTGTAATGGAATTCATACTGGCGGCTGGTCAGAATACGGATCGGCTCGCCATTGTAGCCGGCCGTTTTTGCTGCCGCGGCAGCGCCTTCGGAATCGGCGACATTATAATTGCCCTCGACACCGGCATCCGTATTCCAGCTGTAAGGCTTCGGATAGATATCGCCGTCGAGCGTGTAAAAATCCGTGCTGCCGAAAGCGGCGGCAAGCATGTCTTCCATGCTGAGCGCCTGACGGATCGCCTTGCGGACCTCAACGTTCTTGGCAAGCCCTTCCTTCGTGTTGAAGACGAAGACCGGATAGCCGAAAGGCTTCAGGATGACCGGCTGCGAAGCGCTCGACGCCTTCAATTTGTCGAAGGATTCCACCGGGATCGAGTCAACGTAATCGTACTGGCCGGAAACGGCGGCCTCGACGCGGGTGTTGGCATCAGGAACCGGCACGAAGCGGATTTCGTCGAGATACTGGTGGCGGGCGCCGCCATAACCGTCGCTCTCGCCATCCCGCGACTTATAGCCATCGAAACGGACGAGCTGGATATACTGGTCTGCCTTGCGCTCCTTCAGCATATAGGGACCGGTGCCGATGAATTCCTTCATCGGTTCATCCTGCTTTTCGGCGGGTATGATAATGGCGGCGGAGTTATTGAAGGCGAGCAGCGAAGTCAGCGGCGCATAGGGCTGCTTCAGCGCGATCTTGACGGTCGCCGGATCCACCGCGGTAATGGAGTCGATGAAGCCTGCAACCTGCTTCCCGCGCGAAGCGATTTTCATCCAGCGGCCTAGCGAGGCAACGACGTCTTCCGAGGTCATGTCGGAGTTATCGTGAAACTTGATGCCGGTGCGCAGCTTGATCGTATAGGTCTTACCGTCCGCACTGATTTCCGGCAGGCTTTCAGCCAGAAGCGGCGTAACATTCCACTTCTTGTCGAAAGTGTAGAGCGTTTCGAAAATGTGCTGCGTGACGATACCGACGAGGTCGGCGGTCGAGGACATCGGATCAAGCGTCGGCGGCTCGCCGATCGTCGCGACGTTGATCACGCCACCCTTTTCCTGAGCCATCAAAGTTGTTGGCAAAGCGACCAACGCCGTGCCGAGAAGGAATGCGACCAGTGTCTTCATTTCATGCTCCCGTTTTAATGTTCCACAATTATGTTATGTCGATTTTTATAATAGAATAGCGGCGCAAGTGGTCCTGTCAATCAGGAAAGTGGCTCCATCGTTGGAAATGAACAGATGCAAGCGACCGCGATCGTTTTCGATTTTCCAACGGTTGCGCGAATGTTTTATCGAATTGTCATTATAGGTTGAAAAAGAGAAGTGAGTTGCTCTGCCTGTGGCGGCATGGTCACCGATTGGTGACGCACAACAAGAGCCCGTCACCAGTTGTTATTCGCCCGATAGGGCTAACTGCCTCCAGTTCTAGCGACGTGGAACATGGATAAGGCCGCGTCGGCTCTCTAGATCGAGGAAAAGGGCCTTAAAGTTTCAATCTAGAATTAAGTCCGATTTGGAAAGCATATCCTCGGTTTCTTTAACTACTTCGCATGAGGTAGACCACATCAGACTAAAGTCCGTGTTCTGCACCGCACAAAAAAGCTAAAACGCGACCGTGTTGCTTTTAGTCGAGGACATTGTAGGTGCGTTGAAAGCGGTCCTCCAAAACGGTCCATTAGATGGAGTTCACTCCGCTAGCGCTCCGACTGCATTTGGAAGCGCGGCAACAAATCGAAGGAGACCTCCCTTATCTGGGGCAGATGAATCGTTGCGGCCTGCGCGACGACGCTTGGCTATGCTTTCCAGCCGGGGGATCTCTGTGCAGATTTACTACCATTATCGACATTATTCACAGTTCTTAACGCTAAATTCCCAAAATGGACCGGAGTTATTGACGATCTTAGATCGTAGCATTCGCATATAAGCAAAACGAAACATTCGATCCGCAGGAGAACTCATGAAGAAAGTGCTTGTAGCAGGCGGAGCCGGTTTTCTCGGATCCCATTTGTGCGATAGGCTTTTAAATCGCACCGACATCGAAAAGCTGGTCGTCGTTGACAATCTTTGGACCGGTCTTGAGGCCAATATTTCCCATATTAGGGATCCGCGCTTCCATTTCGTGCGATCGGACGTGGAAGAGCTTCAGACGTCGGACAAATTTGACGAAGTTTACCATCTTGCTTCTCCGGCCTCGCCGCCCTGGTACATGAAGGAACCCAAGAGAACCATTTCGGCAAATCTCATCGGAGCGTACCGTCTTCTGGACCTTCTGAAAAAGGGAGGCCGCTTCTGTTTCACCTCTTCCTCGGAAGTTTATGGTGATCCTCTCATCTCGCCGCAGCCGGAATCTTACAAGGGCCAGGTCGATTGCACCGGGCCACGCTCATCCTATGACGAAAGCAAACGCTGCACGGAGTCCCTGCTGTTCGAAATGCAGCGTACGCAAGGGCTGGACGTCAAAATTGTTCGCCCCTTCAACGTCTATGGACCAAGGACGCGGCCGGACGACGGTCGGGCCGTCTCCAACTTTGTAGCCCAGGCTCTCACAGGCCGCCCCATTACGGTATTCGGAGATGGCTTGCAGTCCCGAAGCTGGGGTTATGTCGATGACATCATCGATGGTTTTGCGCGTTACTTCTGGATGAACGAGACGGATTACAGAGGCCCGCTCAATGTCGGCAACGATCGGGAAATCTCCGTCCTCGAAGTAGCTCAGTATGTCTCGCGCCTGATGGGCGGGATTCCGATCGTCTTCGAACCTTCGCCGCCGCATGACCCGACAAACAGACGGCCGGATTTGACGAATGCAAGCTACGTGATGCCCGAATGGTCGTGCGCGATCAGCTACGAGGAAGGCGTCGCAAAAACTTTGGACTGGTTCAGGCAGGAGATGAAAATTACTGCCGCAGAGGCTGCGGCTGCTCCGTCTGAGACGCGCCGGCTGGCCAAGGCAGGACGTTAACCAGTTCCCCGGCATCTGGCGCAGAGTGTGGTAATGAGTGACGCCGTCCCGCGTGACATGAAAGACAATGTCTTTCCTGTGCCCATCCAGTACCTGGATCTTTTGGATGACGTCCGTGCGGATGCGCGGGCGGTCGCTGCCGGCTTGGTCGTCTTCACCTCCGACGGCCTTCCCGTCGGTCAGGCCTTTATCAAAGGGCCAGAAGAACTCACCGAACTGGCAGCACACACCGTACTGCCAGAGACCACTGAACACGCCCGAACTGTAATGCAGACGCCAATCAGGAACCGCGACGTCAGCCTCCTGATCTGCACCAAGGACCGGCCGGATGAACTGGCCAGATGTCTCGCATCGATCCCGAGCCAGTCTCTGTCGCCTGTTGAGGTCATCGTCGTCGACAACGCCTCGGCCGGCAACGGCACGCGCCGCGTCGTGGAGGCGGCCGGCGCGACTTATGTGCGGGAAGACAGAATAGGCCTGGACTTCGCCCGCAATGCCGCCGTGCGCGCGGCAAGTACCGAGTTCGTGGCCTTCACGGATGACGACGTGGTCTTGCATGAACGCTGGCTGGAAAACCTGATGAAGGCCTTTGACCGGCCCGAGATCGGATGCGTTACCGGCCTTGTCCTTCCCGGAGAGCTTTCCACGCCCGCGCAACTGATCTTCGAAACCCATTGGGGATTTGGCAGAGGCTATAAGCGCCTGGATTTCGGTCCCGACTTCTATCGCCAGAGCGCACCATACGGGGCGCCTGCCTGGCTGATTGGCGCTGGCGCAAGCCAGGCGTTCCGCCGTCAGGTGTTCAACGATATCGGATTGTTCGACGTCCGGCTGGATATGGGCGCGGCGGGGTGCTCGGGCGATTCCGAATTCTGGAATCGACTTCTGCATAACGGTCGCACCTGCCGCTACGAGCCAACAGCAGTTTCCTGGCATTTCCATCGCAAAGAGATGAAGGGGCTCGCCAAGCAGATCCGTCAATATATGAGCGGTCATGTGGCTGCCTTGCTGGTCCAGTACCAGAACACCGGAAACCGGGGAAATCTGCGGCGCATCCTCGTCGCCCTGCCACGATACTATTTTCGAAAGTTGAGGAAACGGCTGCCCAAGGGAGCGACCTCGGACGACTTCTTTCTCAAGGAGGAAATGCTGGGATGCGTCAACGGCGCCTGGTATGTCCTGCGCCGCTGGAAGATGCCGGCATGGTAACAGTATCGAAGCCTGTCATATCGTTCCTCATCCCCGCATATAACGCGGCGGAAACGCTGGCCGACTGCTTGGGCAGCTTGCAGCGACAGTCGGTGTCAAACTGGCAGGCAGTGGTCGTCGACGACGGTTCGAAAGACGATACATGGAATGTGCTCGAAGGCCTGGCGAAATCGGACAGCCGGATCCTGGTCCATCGTCAGGCGAATGCCGGTGCATCCGCAGCGCGCAACGCAGCCGCCCGTTTTGCGACGTCTCCTCTGCTGTGCATGCTCGACGCCGACGACTGGCTGGATCCTGCATTCATTCAGAACATGCTGCCGGTCGCCGGCGATGGTCTGAATCCGGTCATTGCCTATTGCAGCTATCGCCGCGTCACGCCAGACGGCCGGAAACTGGGCATCGAGACACCTCCCGATCTCACAGGAGACAGGGCAAAGCGGGAATTCTCGTCGTTCTGTGCTCTAGCGATTCATGCAGTGGTCTTTCCCAAGGACCTTTTCGTCAGCATGGGCGGTTTGGATGTCGAACTGCAGACTTGCGAGGAATGGGATCTCTGGCTCCGCATGGCATTTGCGGGAGCTGCGTTCCGACAGGTCGAGGGGTGCTTTGCCTTCTATCGCATGAAGACCGGTTCTCTCTCCAGAAATCCGTTTAAAACGGTGAGGGATGCAATCCGCGTTACCACCAGCGCGCAAGAGCTGCGCTTGAAAGAGGGACTTTCGCAGTCCGATGAGGATGCCGAATGGACCGCACCTGCGCTCGGTCAATTGCGCATGCTTGCCTGGGCCGCTTCCGTCAACCTGTGCACGGGAACCGATCTTGCCGAGCTGGCGAAACTTCTTCCCCAATTCCCGAATGCCTCGGGCTACGAGAGCTTCCTGGCCGAGGTGATATTGCACGGGTTGAAGGTCGGCCAGGAAGTTGAACGTGATTCCGATCTTATCGCGTTGCTTGAGCGCTGGAAGCCAGCGTTCCTCGACCTTGTACAATTGCTTGAGCGGCACTCTCTTCCCGGAACCGGACGCCGGATAGAAGAGCTCACTGTCTGGCCGATCTCTGCGGCTGACCGGTCTCGCTCCTTCGCGCTCGGCCATCTGCAGGTGGTGGCAACCGACATCGGCAAGCTAGCCTTGATCAGAAAGGCGGACGAGGCCGATACGCTGCTGCTGCATCTCTATGCCGGTCGGCACCATGTCGGATCGCATGTCGCCGCCCTGTGGGGAGACTTATCCATCCGCGCCCAGGCCGACCTGATCATCAATGAACTAAAGACCGCAGATCGTTTGCCGACACCTTTGACATTTTCCTATGCGCGCACTTGGGCAACTGGAGCCATTCGCAATGCGAGGGTTTTCAGCAAAATTATGAGGCAGCGTCGCGGACGGCGAAGGCAACTCAACCATCTCTTCAAGACGATCCAGGTAACCGCACTCGTGGGGCCGGCAGCGAACGCGCGAGAGGATGATGGAGGCTTGCCCGAGGCCGACTCGCAGTCCAGGCATCCACTCGCCGTAGCGGCGACCAGCGACGTATCTCCTGACGTGGAAGACAAACAAGCGTATCTATCCGAAGCAGCGACGAAGAAGGAATATTGGGAACGTTTTTTCGAGCGCCCGGACCCCTGGAACTATGTCTCAGTATACGAACAGGTCAAATACGAGCAAACGCTGAGCCTCATTCCTGATGGTGTCGGGAAGGCTCTGGAGCTCGCCTGCGCTGAAGGACTATTCACGATAAAACTCGCACAGAAGGTGGGTTTCGTGACGGCCGCCGACATTTCCAGCCGCGCGGTTGAAAGAGCAACCGAGAGATGCCGCGATCTTCCGAATGTGGAGCTTCGCGTCCTGGATTTCGTCGAAGGGGAACTTCCGCCCGAACAGGATCTGATCGTTTGCTCGGAGGTCCTCTACTTCATCGACGATGAAGCGAGCCTCGAACAAGTATGCCGGAAGATCGCCGCCGCCTTGACACCGGGGGGCTGCCTTGTCACGGCACACGCCCATCTCCGGCGCGACGAGCCCGACAGAACCGGTTTCGACTGGGACAATCCGTTTGGCATGGGGACGATCAAGAAGGTCCTGTCAAACCTGCCTGATCTTGTACTTGAGGAAACGATCGAGACCGAGCTTTACGCAATCCATCGGTTCGCAAAGTGCGATACGGCAACACCAGTCGTGCATATCGCGGCCCATGGCGTGCCTCTCGATGCGAACGTCGCCAAATACATTATCCGGGGACCGGCAGGCGTCGACCGCGAGGCTGCATGGGCGAATGAAGTCGTGACCTCGATCCCGGTGCTCATGTATCACAGGGTCGCACTTGACGGTCCGGACTCGCTCCGTCGCTTCCGGGTGGCTCCGGAAACCTTCCGTCAACAGATGCAATTCCTCCGGCGGCAGGGCTACTATGCGCTGACGGCCGAGAGCCTGACCAATCTGTTGCGTCAGGGCAAACCTATCCAGGGCCGACCCGTCGTTCTGACCTTTGACGACGCCTATCTCGATTTTCTCACCGATGCCTTTCCGATCCTGGCGGAAAACGGGTTCAGTGCAGACGTCTTCGTGGTGACGGATAAGGTGGGCGGCAGGTCGGATTGGGATGCCCGCTACGGGGACACGGCACCGCTGATGTCCTGGGGCGATATCCAGAGCCTGCACCGACAAGGCATCCGTTTCGGGTCTCATCTCGCGTCTCACAGGCCGGCAAGTTCGCTTGATAACGCGACATTGCTCGACGAGGCGGCTCTCTCACGCGTTGCGCTGGAAAGCCGGCTCGGCGAGCCCGTGAGGTCCATCGCCCTACCCTTCGGCTCCACCGATTTTCGTGTTCCCGGCATCCTTGTTCGCGCGGGCTACGAGATCGGCTTTTCAACCAAGCCCGCGAGGACGAGCTTTGTTGACCACCCCTTGTCCCTGCCACGCCTCGAAGTTCGCGGCGACCTTCCTCTCAAGGCCTTTGCCGAAATGATGGGCCAACCCGACGCTTTCATCGGATAGCGCGCCATGAATGTCGATCCCCTCCCCTTGGTCACTGTTGTTATTCCGGCATACAACGCGGCAAGGACGCTCGTAGATACACTTCGAAGCGTCTCGAGCCAGACCCACGAACGCCTGGAAATCCTCGTGGTCGATGATGGCTCGCAGGATGGGACCTACGAACTGGCAATCGATTATCGGCTCCAGGATTCACGCGTCAGGGTCCTGAGGCAGGAAAACGGCGGTGTTGCTCGCGCCCGCAACGCAGCAATCGGCGAAGCGATCGGCAGCTACATTGCCCCCATCGACGCCGACGATCTCTGGCATCCGCGCAAAATCGAATTGCAGCTCCGGGCGCTCGCAAGCCTTCCCGATGGGCGCGGCGTCGCCTACAACTGGTATGCGGCCATCGACGCGAATGGCATGATTTTCGCCCATTCGAGCCCGGTCTTGTACAAGGGCGACGTCTTCGAAATCATGATACGCGAAAATTTTATCGGTAACGGCAGCACGCCGCTGATGCCGCGTGCGGATGTCCTGGCGTGTGGTGGCTACGATCCGTCGCTGCGCGATCAGGATGCCGAAGGATGCGAAGACCAGAAGCTTTATTTGGCGCTGGCCGAAAGGCTGCCTTTCGCCCCAGTCCCTGATTTTCTGACGGGATACCGTTTCACCCAGGGGAACATGTCGAGCAACGCCTGTCGCATGCTGAGATCACATGCCCTGGTGATGGCAGAGGTAAAAAAACGCCATCCGCATCTTGCCGCCGCCGCCGCCACCGCGGAATTCGATACGGCGCGATGGTATTTCCATAAGGCGCTTTCCAGCAAAGACCATGATCAGCTCAGAAAGCTCGCGCCGATGATTGCTAGGCGGTTCCCCGTGAGGCTTGCTAGGCATGGGGCCAGCCTTGTCTGGCACTCAGCCAAACGCCGGGCGCGACGATTGGCAAGACGCCTGACCGGGAAGCGCCCTGTCCCGCAGGCCGCAGATACAACGGCCGTTATCGCCCTCCCCGAGAATGGTACCTCATTCCAGTCCCGTGTTGAAACGGCAGCGGTTGGTCGGAGCGGCGTCTTAGCCAAACCACGCGGGAATGGCTTATGACAACGCAGCAAGAATCCGTTTCCGCCAAGTCGGCCGGACCCTTCAATTTGGTCATCGCAGCTCGATTCCGTGAGCTTCTGAAACTCGTGCCGTCGCTTCGGCTGAAGACGTCGGTGATGGTCGTGATCGGCATCCTGAGCGGCCTGATGGAAATGGTCGGGATCACCTTTCTGGTGAGCCTCGTTTTTGTTCTCGGCCAGCAAAGCCCCTCAACCGGCGCTGCGATCCCTGGGCTTCCGGCATTCTTCGGTGGGTTTGAAGCTGCGATATCGAAATCGATGCTGGTCGCCATCCTCGTCTGCGCGATCATCCTCAGGATCGTTCTTGGCTTCGCCAATTCGATCATCGCGAGCGCCGTCAGCCATCAAATCAGCGGCAGCATCCGCCATCGTCTCTATTCAAAAATCCTGACGATCCCATTTCAACGCTTTCAGCGCTACGAACGCAGCGATCTGATGAATGTCATCGCAACGGAGTCCTATGCGGTCGCTTCGGCTCACGCGAGCCTGGTACGCTTGGGAATCAATCTCGGGACCATCATCATCTTCGGTGCCGGGATGCTCGTGATGGCATGGCCGATCGCCGTGCTCGGCCTTATTTTCGGTGTGGTCCATAACCTGACCCTCGGCCTGTTTGCCGAGACCTATCGGCGCACAGGCGCGGCCGCCATTTCGGCGATGGAGGACCTGACCCAATTAACCTGGACCACACTGCAGACCGTAAAGGCAGTGAAAAGCTTCGGCCTGGAAAAGCGCCACGAAAGCAGTTTCGATGCCCTTTCAACAGATGTCGGAAAAACCTGGTCCCATTCCGACAAGATGGGTGCGATAACCTCGCTTTTGAGCGAGGCGCTGACATTCGGCGTAGTCCTGACGATCATTCTGTCTTCGCAATTTCTGCCGGTGGATTTCCGTGCAGCCTTGTCGGCGACCATCCTCCTCTACAGGCTTCAACCATATATCAAGGAATTCGATTCCCAGATCCTTGGCCTGCATGCCCTGGAAGCGCCCTTGCAGAACGTTCTGGCGATAATTTCCGAGGCGGATGATGCGAGGCAAGTTGCCTGTGGAGAAAAGCTCAGACATCTACAGCAGGAGATCGTTTTCCATGATGTTTCCTTCTCTTATGAAGGCAGCAGCGCTCCCGCCGTCAGCCATGTGAGCTTCTCCATCAAAACAGGAGAAACGACCGCGCTGACGGGGCCAAGCGGCTCCGGCAAGACAACGATCCTCAACATGCTGCTTGATCTCATCCAGCCGAGCGAGGGGCGCATAACTCTCGACGGCCGGGATCTTTCAACCATCGAGCGACCGAGCTGGTTGCGACTGCTCTCCGTCTCGGGCCAGGACGTCGAATTGATGGAAGGCACGGTTCTGGACAATATCCGGTTCCGCCGCGAAATTTCCGAGGAGGATGTCCGTTGGGCGGCGGATATGGCTTGCGCCACTGAATTCATCGAGAAACTGCCCGCCGGCTTCGACGAATGGCTGGGCGATGAGGCAATCAGGCTTTCTGGCGGCCAGCGGCAACGCATTGGCCTGGCGCGCGCACTCGCCGGTCGGCCTGAAATATTGCTCCTCGACGAAGCAACCAATGCGCTCGACGAGGCGACCGAAGCGCGGGTGCTTTCCCTCCTGCTTGGGGAATATCGGACCAGGACACTGATCATCGTCACTCACCGATCGTCTGTCGCCAGCCTGATGAAGCATCAGATCTGCCTCGTCCCGGCGGGGATATAAGGAAGAACCGATGGACCGAGGTGATGCTTTTCATTCCACCCAACCGTTGGTTTCGGTGGTCATTCCAGCCTTCAACGCTTCCCGCTATATTGAGCGCACACTTCGGTCGGCTATGGCCCAGACCTATGCTGCGCTGGAGATCATTGTTGTCGATGACGGCTCCACGGATGACACGGCAAAACTGGTTGAACAGATAGCGATGACGGATTCACGGATCCGCCTCCTGTCCACACCAAACCATGGTGTCGCCGCCGCAAGAAATACTGGAATCGATGCATCATCAGGTCGATATGTGGCATTCCTCGATGCCGACGATCTCTGGCACTCGACGAAGATCGAGAAGCAGGTAGACGCTCTCATCCGCTTATCCCCACGATGGGCCGCGGTCTATGTACTGCATTATATCATCGATCAGGATGATGAGATCATCGGGCTCGGCGGCTCCAAGATCGCAAGGGGCTATATCTATGCCCGGCATCTGAATTTCAAATATGTAGGTAACGGAAGCGCGCTTCTCGTCCGGCGGGACGCTGCGCTTGAGATTGGCGGGTTTGATAGCTCATACGCTGCAGAAGATATCGGAGGCTGTGAAGACCTCGATTTCGAACTCAGGCTTGCCGCGCGTTATTGCATGGAAGTCGTTCCCGAACGCCTGGTGGGATACAGGAAATATCCCGGCAATATGTCGTCCAACCACGCGCGGATGGGTCGAGGTGTTTTGGAAGTAATCAAGCGCTCGATCATCGCAAATCCGCAGCTTCCGAGATACGCGGCCAGAAGTGCTATCGCGCTTACTCAGAAATATGCGTTCCGGCAGTACAGAAGGGCAAGGCACCTGCGTCTGTCCATCGTGACCGCCTGGGCGATTTTTCAGAACCCGCGTTTCATGCTCAGCTTCGCATGGCAGGCTTACCTGCTTGTCATGAAGCAACGCCATCTTCCGAAGCCAGATATCGCGAACGGTGAGCGGCAATTGAAAAAGTCGAAATTCGACGAGCAAATCCTGCTTTCAGTTGAAAGCCCGGAGGAGACCCCGCGATCACGCCACCACATGATGCGACTGACTGCGGCGGATGCCAAGCTCGGTGCAATCCATGTGGGTGATGAGCACCATGCCCATCGGTGAAATCACCACAGAACCGCGTGACTTCTAATGCCCATCGGGCGGAACGTCGGCTTTGGGCGTGACATCCACGATGTTCTTGCGATGGAAGATGAAGAGGCCTGCCAGAACAATGATAACGGAGCCGATCAGAATCTGGCTGTCCGGCAATTCGCCGAAGAAAACATAGCCCAGCACGATTGCCCAGAGCAGCAGGCTGTATTGAAGCGGGGCAAGGAGGGAGGCCGGAGCGAGCTTCAGGGCGCGCGTGATCATCAAATGCGCGCTGCCCGCGACGACACCCAGCGCCAGCATCGCGATGAAGTCGAGGGAGGACATTGAACGCCAGTCGCCAATGCTCAGGATTAGACCGGTGACCAGGGCGCCGACTGTCTGCCATGTCACCAGCGTCGCATCGCTCGTTTGTCGCAACCGACGGCCGAGGATCAGTGTCAGCGCGAAGGACAGGCTGCCGATCAGACCGAAGATCGAGGGCCAGGATAACATTGCCGTTGAAGGTCTCAGGGCTACCAAGACCCCGACAAAGCCAATGATGACGGCTAACCAACGGCGCCAGCCGATCGTTTCGCCAAGGAAAAAATGCGACAGAGCGGCCACGTAGATAGGCCCGGCCATGTAGAAAGTCATGACGTCGGCGAGCGGAAGGTAGGCGACCGCGGCATAGAATAACGCAACATCCCCTGTCGTCAGGATGACTCGCAGGACCTGCAGAGGCACGCGCTCGACCTGAAACAACGTGCGAGGTCCTTGTCTGGCAATCATGGGAGCAAGGATGAGAAAGGAACCGAACGAACGGATCACCAGGACCTGACCGACTGCAAAGCTCGCCACCAGCCATTTGCCCATGGCGTCATTCAAGGAAAATAGGAGATCTCCGAGAAGCATCAGAAGCACGCCGAAGAGTACGGTGTTTCCTGCGGTGCGGCTGACGCGCAAATTCATGATTCGCCTCAATTGGTTAGGCATTCCGCCTGCCATAGAACTTCATCCTGGCGCCGTCGATCCTGGCAAACGATTTTCACGACAAATCTCTTATCATTCAGGGGAATTCGATGCCCTGTCCGGCACCGTCAACAGCATCGATGCCTGCGACACCGTCGTTAAAGTGATACTTTAAGAGCCGACGAAACAATCGGCATCAACTGTCGTGGCGATCACATTGAAAAGACTGCACACTTCTGCCCTTTCCCACATGATCGTCTTGTGGCAAAGGTGATATTCAACTCCTATAAAAGACACCATGAAGGCTATTTCAGGCACCAATCTCGAGCAGGCCAAGTCACACAACAGGCGTGTCGTGATCGAGGCTATCCGCACCAATGGCCCGTTGTCGCGCGCCGCAATCGCCCGCATGACAGCGCTGACGGCGCAGACGGTCTCGAACATCGTCGAGGAATTGCAGCGTTCCCACCTGCTCGTGCCCGCCAAAGCGCAGAAGCTTGCGCGCGGCCAACCGATCATCCCCTACTCGATCAACCCACACGGCGCCTATTCCATCGGTCTCGAACTTGGCCGCCAGCGCGCCAGCGGTGTGCTGACTGATCTCTCCGGCGCCGTGTGTGCACGCATCGAGCGCCATGTCGAACATCCCGATCCCGAACAGGCCATGCCAGTCCTCGGGTCTATTGTCGAGGATCTGCAGCAGGCCTTCTCCTTCGACCGCAATAGGTTGCTGGGTGTCGGCATGGCCCTGCCTGGCCGTTACGCGGATGGCGGCGTCACCTCGCTGAGCCCACTGAACCTGCCCGGCTGGCAGGACTTCCCGGTTGGCTACGAACTGGAACGGCGCGTCAAGGTCCCGGTGCTCGTCGAGAATGACGCGACGGCGGCGGCTATCGGCGAACGCCTGCATGGTGTCGCCCGCGGCTTCAGCAGCTTCGTCTATCTCTTCCTAGCGGGTGGCGGCGGCATCGGCGCCGGGATGTTTCTCGATGGACACCTCTACAAGGGCAGCCGTCACAATGCCGGCGAGATCGGCCACATCATCGTCGAGCCGCACGGCCGGCTCTGCAGTTGCGGCAAGCGTGGGTGTCTCGACCGTTACGTTTCGCCGACCGTCGCCTATGAGGTTATGGGCATAACCAACGCGGATGAGCTTTCGCCCGACGATCTCGACGCGCTAATCGCCAGAAGCGGCGATGGCCTCGATACATGGTTGGATCAGGCCGTGCAGCCGTTGCGACAGACTATCGATTTCCTCGAGCTTGCCTTCGATCCGCAGACAATTGTGCTCGGCGGCAGCATCTCGACCATCATGATGCGCCGGCTAGCCGCGCGGCTGGAGCCGTTGCACGTACCGATCGACCCCGCTGAAGAGAGAACCATTCCGCGTGTCATGATCGGCATGACCGGCAAGGATACCGCGATCCTCGGAGCGGCCGCCCTGCCGATCTTCTCGGAGACCAATCCGCGCTTCGACGTGTTGCAGAAGCCGGTCGGCTGATCTCCTCCTCGACCGGGAGGTGAAGATCAGCCGTCTCCGTTTCATCAATCGATCAAGACTGCTGCAGCCCGTAGAGCAGTGGCATCAGCCCTGCGAGTGCCTTGAAACGTTCCCAGGATTTCGCAGACGGCTTCGTCCAGCCCGTTTCGGCAAGTGCCGAAAGGCGCGGGAAGACGAGCCGGTCAAAGACGGCACGATCCGTCATCGGCTCGGACCAGATGCAGGCCTGGATACCGCGAAGCTTCTGCTTCTGAGTTTCAGTCCAGCCGCCCACCGGATCGAACGTATAGATCTTTTCGGCATCCGAGGTGCCGGCCCAGCTCGCACCCGGCTCGTCCCAATCCGGCCGCAGCGCCATGTCCAGATAATAGACCTGCCCGGGGCAGACGACGATCTCGTAACCTCGATTGGCAAGTTCGGCGGCAACTTCGACATTGCGCCAGCTGCAAAGATAGCTCTTCGATTTATCGATGACATCGCCATGCGCCGCTTCTTCCCAACCGCCGGTGATACAGCCCTTGGAAGCAAGGAAGCGCTGAACCCGCTCAAGAAACTCGGCCTGAAGGTAGGCAGCACCAGAACCATGGATATCGTCGGCACCATGAGTATTGGTAATGACATTCAGGCGCTTCGCATGCGCATCGGCAACCTCGTCACCGGCGAGAGAGCGCAGATTTGTGAGCGCCTCCGGTGAGCCTGACCAAGCGCCGAGCGGCACTTCGTCGGCACCGATGTGGATGGTCTTGAAGGGGAAAAGCTCGATGAGTTCCGAGAAGATCGTTTCGATTACCTCATAGGTCTTTTCACGAGCGGGGTTGATGCAGTTATCGGGGAAGCCCTGAACGGAATAGTAGCTACCGGCCTCCTGCGGATCTCGCAGCTCCGGTATGGCCTGCAGCATTGCGTAGCAGTGGCCGGGTATATCGATCTCCGGTACGATTTCGATGCCGAACCCCTGGGCGTAAGCGACGATCTCGCGGATGGCGTCCTTGGTATAATAGCCGCCTGTACGGGCCGGGCTGGAGCCGAGCAGCGGCGGCAGGGCAAGACCGTGGCCACGCCACGCACCGATCTCGGTCAATGCCGGGTATGCGTCAATCTCCACGCGCCACGCCTCGTCATCGGAGAGGTGCCAGTGGAAGCGGTTGAGTTTGTTCCAGGCGAGTACCGCCATCAGTTTCTTGATTTCCGCCTCGCCGTAGAACTGACGAGCAACATCCAGATGCAGACCCCGCCAGGCCATCGATGGTTCATCGACAATTTCGCCTGAAGCCGGGAACTGGAAAGTCTGCGGATGCAGGCGCGCACCCCGCCAGATCTGGCCGAGGGTCACGAGGCCGTAGAGAAAGCCGGTCTGGCCAGTTGCCTCGACCGTGATCGCCTCCTCTTTAAATGTCAGCCGGTATGCCTCGGGACTGAGACCGGCAGACTTCTTCAAGCTGACAGTTGCAGCCCCTTCCGCAGGCGAGCGGACGATACCTTCGACGGCAAAGAGATGGTCGACCAGGATCTTGAAGCTATCGGCCGCAGCTGCCGCATCCGCATCTTCAGCCTGCAGTGCGAAGCCTGCCGGCAAGGGGCGCCGTGAGGCGACGGCTACATGGTTCGGCCAGGGAATGATCGAAACCTGCACCGGCGCCATGGCCGGCACGGGGAAAATCTCCGCGCCACGCTTCAGGGGCGCATTGCTGGCAGATGACCGTGTAGGTTCGATCCCGAGCGAAACGGTGCTACCGTCGGCAAAAGCGAGATAGGCGCTGGTCGCACCATCCGTCCAATGGCGAAACTGCCAGCTCAGCGCGTGGACTGATATCGTCCAGGTCTCGCCCTTGCCGAGAACGAAACCTTCCGGCGGCTGGAATTCGGTGAAGTTCGACAGCCTTTTTAAAACGGTTGCCCCCTCCACACGTCCAGCGGGATCGACCCGTCCTGGGCCACTGACGCAGAGCGAGAAGCCCGAGAGTGGCTCGGCGGCCAGATTCTTGAGCTGCAGGACATAGGAGAAATCCTTGCCGTCGGCTGGTGGATTCCAGAGAGTTTCGAGCCGCAAGGCCGGATGTCGCGGTTTGGACATGATTGCTTCTTTCTGTTCGGACTGTCGTTATCAGCTCTTGAGCATGCCGGCATAGATGCCGGGAGCGGAATCGGGGATGGGAGTGGCGCCGACGGCTTTCTCGTAAAAGGCGGATGGGCCGACATCGCCGATGATCGCATAACCATAGCCCATGGTCTTCAGGTCGTTGAGGCTGGCAAAGAGCAGCGCCCTGCCGACGCCGAGCCCCCGCATGCTTTCATCGACACCGGTCGGCCCGAAGAAATCGGGAGCGGTCGCCTCGTGGCAGGCAAAGCCGACGAGCCTGCCTTCGCGCGTAGCGATGAAGCAGGTCGGCGGCTGGCGCGTCATCGCAACCGTTGCCTCGCTTGCCCACGCGTCGCCGAAATGCTCGCCGATCCAGCGGACAATCAGCTTCAGTTCAGGCGGCAGTGCCCGGCGGATAGTGACGCCCGCTTTTGCCATCGCGTCGGGTGATTTTGTGTCCTGCGGAAGAGTGGACAGGTTCACGAGATAATCCATTGGCGTATGTCCTGTTAGCTTTGGGCGCCGAGTGCGCGCATGAAATGATTGGGGCCGATCTGTTCGATCACCGTGGATTCCGGACGGCTGAGCGAACGGACGCGCTCTGCCTGTTCGAGGAAGCGTGCACTGCCGCCGGTCACGAAAGGGCGTCCGCCATCGGGCACCGCCGATAGCAGGAGCTGGGTATAGGGATGGCGGGGTTTGGAGAGCACTGTTTCTGTATCACCCCATTCGACCATTTGACCGGCAAACATCACGACGATCTCTTCGGCCACATGCGCCGCCGTTGCGATGTCATGGGTAATATAGAGCATCGCCAGTTCGTTCTCCCTCTTCACCCGGGCAAGCAGATCGAGAATGTCCTTGCGGATGGAAACATCGAGCATCGACGTCGGCTCGTCTGCAACCAGCACGCTCGGCGCGACCGCAAGAGCCCGGGCAATGTTGACGCGTTGCCGCTGGCCGCCGGAAAGCTCATGCGGGAATTTCTGCTTCGACACGGCCGGGTCCAAACCGACGCTTGTCAGCAATTCCGTAATGCCATCCTCAAGAGCTATCCGCGACGTGTCCTGGCTATGAAGTTGCAGTGGCCGGGAAAGGTGATGACTGACCGTGAAGGCGGGGTTGAGTGACGAGAACGGATCCTGGAAGACCATCTGAACGTCATTGCGATAGAGACGTTCATCCCTCGCCGTCCCCTGCGCGGTCAGATCCTGCTCGCGAAAGAATAGCTTGCCGCCGGTCGGCCGGTCGAGACGCGCGATGATACGGGCACAGGTCGTCTTGCCACAGCCGGACTCGCCGACAAGCGCCAGTGCGCGGCCGGGATGGAGCGAGAAGGAAACGCCTTTCAGTGCATGCACCGGCCCGAATTGTCGCCTGATCTCTTCGATCCGTATGACGGGTGCGGCCGCGGACGGATGCGTCTCGGGCTTCATGCCAGTGCTCCTGAAAGATGGGGCGTGCTCGGAAGCTGGGGAATGGCGTTCCAGAGCTTGCGCGTATAATCATGCAACGGCGCCTGACTGACCTGGTTGACATCTCCGACCTCAACGAGTTCGCCCTTCAGCATGACGCCAATGCGCTGGCAGAGTTGCGCCATCAGATGCAGGTCATGGGTGATGAACAGCACCGAAAACCCGTAAGCTCGCTGCAGGTCGACGACCTGTTCGAGGATTTCGCGCTGCACGACGACATCGAGCGCCGTTGTCGGCTCGTCCATGATGATGAGCTCGGGCCTCAGCGCCAGGCAAATGGCGATGACAATGCGCTGTCGCATACCGCCCGAAAACTGATGCGGATAGTCGCTGATGCGCTGCGACGGTATGCCCACGAGCCGGAACATCTCCTCTCCGCGCGCCCGCGACTCCTGACGCGAGCAGCCGGTGTGCCTGTGAAGCACATCATGAAACTGCGCTTCGACCCGCATTAGCGGATTGAGTGAGTTCATCGCGCTCTGAAAGACCATACCGATGCGCTTCCAGCGGATCTTCTGCAGATCGCGCTCGGGCATCTTCAGAAGATCCTGCCCATCCATGCGGATGCTACCGCCGCTGATCCAGGCCGGGGCCTTGGACAGTCGCGTGATGGCATAGGCGATTGTGCTCTTGCCGCAGCCGGATTCGCCGGCAAGCCCGAAGATCTCGCCCTTGCCGATATTGAAGGAGACATCCTTGACGGCGCGGAACTCTCCCTTGTCGAGCAGGTAGTCGACATTGAGCTTTTCGATTTCCAGGAGATTGCCGCTCATCGGCCTGCCTCCAGTTCACGGTTGCGGGCACGGGTGAGCCGGAACCAGCGCGTCAGTGCCGGACCGGAGCGAAGCTGCGGATTGGCGATCTCGTCGAAGGTAAAGTTAAGCAACGCAAGGCCGAGGCCGGTCAGCGCGATGCCGATGGCCGGCACGCCGACGTCCCACCACGCGCCAACCATGATCGCCGATGCATTCTGGGCATTATAGAGCATCGTGCCCCAGGAAACTTTCAGTGGATCGCCGAAACCGAGATATTCGAGCGTCGTCTGTGCGACGATCGCGTAGATGATGCTGCCGACGAGGTTAATGCCGATCAGCGGCGTCAAGTTCGGCAGGATCTCGACGAAGATGATGCGCCATGCCGGTTCGCCGATCATTTTCGATGCGGTGACGAAATCGCGGTTGCGCAGCGCCATGGTCTGCGAGCGCGTCATGCGCGCGCCCCACGGCCAGGAGGTCAGTGCGATGATGGTCATGATCGTCATCGGCCCGACCGTGCCGGCAAAAGAGGCAAGCAGGATCAGAAGCGGCATGTTTGGTACGACCAGAACTGCGTTTGTCGCAAGGTCGAGCGCGGCGTCCGTCTTGCCTCCGGCGTAACCGGCGACGAGGCCGATCGCGGTGCCGATGACGGTGATGGCAATGCCCGTTGCAAAGCCGACCGACAGCGAACTGCGGGCACCCCAGACGAACTGGCGATAGACGTCGCGGCCCATTTTCGTCGTACCAAGCACATGCTCGATGGAAGGTGGCTGGTGCGAACGGCCGACACGTGCGCCCGGCTCGCCAGGGGCGATGACAGGGGCAAGCAATGCCATCAGCCAGAGGCCGACGACGATGATCAGGCCGGCGACGGCCTTCTTCTGACGAAGGATGGATCTGAGCGTGGCTCCCATTACACGGCATCCCGCAGTCTGGGGTCGATGAACCCGTAGATGATATCGACGAGGAAATTCGCGCCGAGCGTTGCGAGCGTCATCAGCAGGAGCTGGCCCTGGATGACCGGATAGTCGCGGGCGATGCTTGCGGTATAGAGCGTCAAGCCGAGTCCCGGATAATTGAAGACGATTTCGGTGACGATCGAGCCACCGAAGACGGCGCCGAGCATCAGCGCGAGGTTCGTCAGGACCGGAAGCATGGCATTGCGCGCGCCATAGCCGAACATGACGCTCAGATGACTGAGGCCCTTTGCCCGGCCCATTGTGACGTAATCCTCCCCAAGCACCGAGATCATCGACGAGCGCATTGTCGTCTGAAACTCCCCGATCAGGAACGGCGACAGCGTCAGCACCGGCATGATGGCGTGGATGAAGACGCTGCCAGCGAAAGTGAAGTTGAACCCGGGATCGAGGTTCGGATCATAGGCGTAGCCGACGGGCAGCCACCGCAGCGACACACCGAACAAGAAGAGCGTCGTCAGACCCACGATGACAGGCGGCACCGAAATCATCACGACCGCGAGCGGAGAGACGATCGTGTCGAAACGTCCGCCTCGCCGCCAGGCGGAAATTGCACCCAGAACCACGCCGACGCTGAGCGAAAAAATGATGGCGGTGACGACAAGGAAAATCGTCCAGATTGTCGAGCGGCTGAGGACCTGGACAACCGTCTGAGGGTAATATTTGACCGAGACGCCGAGGTCGAAGGTTGCAAGTCCCTTCAAATAGTCGACGAATTGCAGGAGCACCTGCTGATCGACTGCGCCGAAGCGTGCCTTGATCGCCTCGACGGCTGCAGGTGTCGCCCGCGGGCCGAGCTGCGCGACCATGGCATCGACGGGCGTCCCCGGCATAAGCCGGGGAAGTATGAAGTTCATCACGATGGCGAACGCCAGGGCGACTGCATAGACGCCGAGGCGCCGTCCGGAAACACGCATGTCCCTTGCCTCGCCGGTCTTATTGGACCGGCTTCAGGCGGAGCAGATGCATGAGGCGCATCCGGTTGTTATCGTGATCTTCCGGGTTCATGACCGGGTCCTTGTCGGTTACCCAGCCGGTAAAGCGCTTGCTAGAGAACTGATACCAGGTCGGGCCATTGAAGACAGGCACGACGGGGAAATCTTCGGCCACCAGCAGCTGAATGTCGTTGAAGATCTTCTTGTGATCATCATCGGACGTCGCCTTCAGATATTGATCGAAGAGCGCGTCGAGTTTCGGGTTGGAATAGCGCGAGGGAGCACCTGTGACGCGGCCCGCATAAGCCGTCGACAGGCTTTGGTAATAGCCGCGGAATGGAGTCGCCCCATCGGCACGCGAGTTCATAACGACTTCGAAACTACCGTCGAGGATCTGCTTGCGCCACTGTTCGTATTCCGGTGTCGTGACCGAAGCATTGATGCCGGCTGCGCGCAGGCCTTCGACGGCGATCTGCACGGCATCGATCCAGTCTGTCCAGCCATTGGGAACGATGATCGGGAAATTGATCGGCTTGCCGCTCGGCGTCGTACGAAAGCCGTCCGAACCCTTCTTGTAGCCTGCGTCGTCGAGGATCTTGCTGGCCTTCTCGGTATCAAAACCCATGAAGGCATCCTTGTCGCCTTCGGCAGCCTTGTTGCGCCAGCCTTCAAAGCGGGGCGGCAGGCCGGAGGCATGTTCGTTGACGACGGGATAGCCGAAGCCGGCAATGTCGACCATCGACTTACGGTCCATGGCGAGGCTGAAGGCGTGACGGAAGTTCAGATCCTTGTAGGCTTCCAGATTGCCCTCGTCCTTGCTCTTGAAGTTCATCTGGAAGGCGACGGTTTCAGCCGGTGGCTGCCAGTAGCCGTTGTGATCGGCGTCGAGCGCCACGAAGGTCTTGTCGATCTCGGGGATGAAGGAGCCGATCCAATCCATATTGCCTTCCGGCAGGATCGCAAGCATCTGGTCGTTGCCGGAAATCTGCGGCAGTCGCAGGCAATCGACATGCAACGAAGCGGCATCCCAGTAGTTCGGGTTACGGCACTGTTCATAAACCTGCGGCGTGAACCGGCGCACTTCCGTCATCGGACCGGAACCGATCGGCTTCTCATTCTTGAAAGCAACCGGATCTGAAACATCCTTCCAGACATGTTGGGGAACGACGGCAAGATCGGCAAGCGATTCCGGGAAGTCGGAATTGACGGCCTTGAGCTTGATCGTCACCTCCGTCGGCGACGGCGCCTCGACGGATGCAACGGTCTCGCCGACACCAACCGTGTCGAGCGCGGCATTCTTCAGCATCAGATCGATTGTGTATTTGACGTCAGCTGAGGTCAGCGGCTGTCCATCAGACCATTTCGCGCCGGGCCGCAATTCATAGGTGATCGACATCATATCGTCGGAAAACTTGTAGCTTGTCGCCAAGCGCCAGACCGGCTTGCCGCCATCCTGCGCGTTGAAGATGACCAGCGGCTCATAGATGAAATCCATGGTGCTCTGCCGACGACCGGCAAGATCGAACGGATTGAAGTTTTGCACCCAGCTCGACTGCTCTTCGATATGCATCGTCAGCACGGATTCGGCAGTCGAAGCAGCCGATACACCAAAGGTCATCACCACGGTCAGGGCGGTGGCCGCGGCCCAGGCGGCGCGCGCGGAAACACTGCGGATTACGCTCTTATCCAGTCCCATTTTTTCGTTCCCTTAGTTGTTATTTTTTGATTCAATCAAATTGATTTAATCAAGCTAACGCAAGGTTTCCGATCCGGTCAATCGGGTGGAAACTAAAAATTTCGGCTTCCTGGAAACTGAATTCTTCTGTGCTGATACACATCGCGGCAAACGGCTCAACGACTGTGGCACGGCCTGACAAATCAAATTGTCATACTTATTGTGCGTCGCGAAAAGTCTCGCGCAAGCGTCACCGATCATTCTGGATCTGTTGAAATGTGATTATTTGATCCAGCTATATTGAAGCCATGACGGCCCGCTTTTCAGTACCCTCTAGCCGTCCAGCACCCGCTGGACGGCTATTCCACCGATCATCAGTTCGGATCAGCTTCTTAAAATCCTACCGGAAAACCTTCGAACGGTTTGATTTCCTTGAGAACAAACGTGGTCTGCATTTCCTTGATGCGCGGCAGGCGGCGCACGACCGACATGGCGAAATCGGCATAAGAATCGAGATCAGCCGAGACGACCTGCAATAGAAAATCCGAATCTCCGGCAATGCTATAACAAGCGACGACTTCCTGTAGCCGTGCAACCTCGGCGGCAAAGGCGTCCGCCTCTGCCTCGTTGTGACCATCTATCTTCACTCGGATGAAGGCAAGGACGCCGAGTCCGAGTTTGCGCCGGTTGAGATCGGCCTTGTAACCCCGGATCACACCTGTCTCTTCAAGCTGCCGCACCTTTCGCCAGCAAGGGGATGTGGACATGCCGACACGCTCGGACAATTCCTGATTTGTCAGTCGTCCCTCGGCCTGCAGGCTCGAAAGGATTTTCAGTTCAACCGGCTCAAATGTCGTCATGGGAAGCATCTACCTACAAATTGCACAAAGCAGGTCGACCCTACCAAGTTTCGGCCAAGGACAGCAATATCAGACAGGATTGTTCTGCTGCGATCACTTAGGCTGTCGCCATCGTAATCTCAGGTCTTTCAGATGCTCTCCGATATCCGCATTGCCATTGTCGTCGACCCCAAACTCCCGTCCGCTCTCATTGCAAATACAGTCAGCGCCATCGGCATTGGCGTAGGCGCCAAAATGCCGCTCCTTGGCGCCGAGAGGCTCAGCGACCGTGCTGGCAGGGCCACCGATATCGTCTCCAATCGACCGGTGCCGATCCTGCAGGCCGATGGCGAGACGATCCGACAGATCCTGTTGAAGGCGCTGAACCAGCCGGAAGAACACGCCATCGTACCGTTTCCTGGTTTTGCGCGCTCACTGCACGACTATACTGACTACCAGCGTCAGTTCCCGGACAGGGACTTGAGCGATGAGGAGATCGACGGACTGGGCCTTGCTGGACCGGCTAAATGGGTAAGGTCGCTGACCGGATCCCTGAAATTGCTGCGGTAAATTGCCGGGCATACACAAGGGCAGGCTTTGTTGTCCCCGCGACATATTTGGTGGTGCAAAGCAAGATCTCATTCGATAACCAAGGCCCACTGGTTAGGAGTGGATCATGGGCGCCCTTCGAGTTCTTGGCAGGCAGTCATCCATCAATGTTCGCAAGGTGCTGTGGACCTGCGAAGAGATCGGCATCGACTATGTGCAGGAAGATTGGGGAACGGGATTTGCCTCGACCAGCACACCGGAATTCCTTGCGCTTAATCCGAATGGTCTCGTGCCGGTCATCGACAGCGATGACGGCATCCTATGGGAGTCCAATACGATCTGCCGTTATCTTGCGTCCAGGTACGGCCGCGACGATCTCCTGCCACCCTCCCCATGGAAACGGGCGCTCGTCGAGCGATGGATGGATTGGCAAGCGACGGAGCTCAACAGTGCCTGGCGTGGTGCATTCCAGGGCCTTGTGCGCAAGGACCTCGCCTATTCCGACCCCTCCGTCATTGCCGACAGTGCCAGGAACTAGAATCGCAAGATGGAAATCCTGGAGAACACCGTCGCGACGACAGCTCCTTTCGTAGCGGGAGACGAATTCACGCTGGCCGACATCCTGATCGGCCTTTCGGTCAACAGATGGTTTCACACGCCCATCGAACGACCCAGGTTACCGGCGGTTACAGCCTATTTCGAGCGCCTCAAGGAACGGCCGTCCTTCCGGCGAGGCGGTTACGACATGTTCCCGTAGATATCGGGCATCCGACAACGCCGAGTGGCGCTTTCTCGCCTATTGTTGTTTGGGTGCAGGTGCCTGTTGGGGAGTATCGCCTGGTCGAATGACCGGCATGTTCCCAGTTGGAGGGGCCGGTTCAACCATCCCGCGATCGCCCGTCGGCGGAGGCGTCAATACGCCTTTGCAGCGAGATATCTTGCTTTCCGATCCCCCATTCTCCGTCTGCCGATCCGTCTCGACTGACGACGGGTTATCGGCCTGACATCCCGGTTGCTGCTCCTTGCTGCCGGCTTGGCTCATGGCAGCATGGGGAGCGGCGATGAAAAGCCCCACGGCAAGCCCAAACAAGAATGGCTTACAGGGAATGCGATGCATCGGGCGCCTAGCCAAGGGTATTTGCCGCAAAGTCCACATCGGTGTCACTCCCGGTTCCCCTAACCTGCGTTGATCTGCAGGCAGGTCATCGCTTCCCTTCGCGAACGCGAATGCCTGGCTTGCCAATCGGCATCAGGCGGGGATCGTTGATGCCCGGCCTTATGGCATCTTGCTCGCTCGACCCCTTGATAGGCGGGCCGCGCCCGACCTTGTTTTCCGGGGCGTCTGGAGGTGTTTCCAAATGTTCGCGATGTTGCTTGTCGAGTTTGGTCATAACCGGCCTCATTGCATCCGATCAATCGTGTGTCTGGCCAGGTATCCCGGGGCAGTTTTTCGCGCATAAGCGCGGATTGGTCGCCAACGCCAGGGCGACAAAGCCACAATGAACACCCATTTTGCCGGACACCGTCTTGCGATTGACGCTCTTTATGTTCAGTCCAACCAGCACGAACTTCGAAAGTTCCGGACAGAGAGAGGATTCGACCCTCGGAATCTCCGCACACAAGCGCTACGTCGTTTCTGGTGTGATCATAGAAAAAGGTGAAGCCGTGCAAACGGACCTGCAGAAAGACATGACGGATTGGTTCCGGTCGCTCGAGCCTGTCGATCCGCTTGAGATGACCGGGCTTTGGAGAGGCGCCGGCATTCCGTCGGGGCATCCACTGGACGGCGTTCTCGAGAATTTGCGATGGTTCGGCAAGCGCTTTCACCCCGACAGGCGAGCGGACGCCCTGCTCTTTCAGTGGCTTCCCGGGAGGCTTGTGGCCGTTGATCCACGCTTCGTTCCTCTCGGGCTTGCAATCAGGCTTGCGCCGTTGGGACGGACGTCCCTTGCCCGAAGCCTGTTTTCGCTTCTGCACAAGGCGTTCCGCGCGCGGGGCACGACAGCAGCCCTGGAAGTTCGGGCATTCGAGCAAGTCGCGAGCGCTGCAATGGTTTACGACAGGCAACCGATCGTCGACCATTTCAGACGGGTGAACGATAACGCGCTGGCTGGGATGATGTGCGTGCGCGACGACGAAAGGCGGTTCTTCTTCAAACTCACCAGGATCGATGCGCAGGCCTAGAACGACGTTGAAAACAATCGTATTGGCAACTACGGCAGCTTCAGTTGCGAGCAATAGTTTCGCGGCTGATGCAGATCGTGGTGCGAGAATTTTTCGGGCCCGTTCTTCGTGCCACATTGTCGATGACACCAGAAGTACATTTGGCCCCTCACTGAAGGGTGTCGTGGGAAGGCGGGCAGCTGGCCTAGACGACTACGCCTACTCCCCTGCCTTGAAGAAAGCCGGCGAAGAGGGGCTCGTGTGGAACGAGCATGAACTTGCCGAATTTTTGGCAGCGCCGAACAGAAAAGTCCCGGGAACAAAGATGCGCTTCTGGGGATTGTGGAGCTTCGAAGTCGACGATCTCATCGCCTTTCTAAAGGCAAATCCGTAGATCACCCGTCATCTGCTTAGGCCTGACGGCAACCATAATTCTCAAGACGATCACTCACGACGCTCTTGCTGGAAGAGATCTTCCCCCTAAAATAATTGAGGACACCGCGTCGTGGCCTCAATCGGCGCAGACCAATTTTGGGAGAAAACGATGCAGGAAGCCCTCGTTGTTCGCCGCGAAACGCATCTTTCTGCGCCGCCTGCGGCAGTGTTCGCCCTGCTGACGGATCCGGAAAAGATCCTCCGCTGGATGGGAACAGAGGCGGATATCGAGCCCCAGCCCGGAGGGCTTTATCTCGTCAACGTGACCGGTGCGCGTTTCGCGCGCGGATCGTTCCGTGAAGTGGTGCCGGTCCACCGCCTGGCCTACAGCTTCGGCTGGGATGGCAGCGACGTGGTGCCGCCGGGGTCGAGCCTCGTCGAGATCGATCTGATCGAACAGCCTGATGGGACGCTCCTGCGTCTGACGCATACCGGCTTGCCCAATACCGAGCAATGCGCCGGCCATGCCGAGGGCTGGGCGCACTACCTTGGCCGCCTGGAAGCAGTGACGGCGGGACGCGACCCGGGACCGGATATTTTTCACGGCAGGAAATGACCAAGCTTTTCATTTGAACGGGAAGCCAGCTTCAAGAAGAAAGCGCGTCCGACTGTGGCAGTCGTCTGGCTGACATCAGGCGGGCGCTATGGCATGATCGAGGAATGGATTTGCCCGCCCACCTCGCCTGGCTGGTCGATGAGGCCTGTGCCTCGTCCAGCCCCGAACAATTCATAGCCGAGCTTGGCCGCCAGTTGCTTGCAGACGGTCTGCCACTTGCGGGCGGGGCTCTCACTCTTTCTATTCCGCATCCGATCATTGCGCGCCGGACCTGGTTGTGGAGGGCTGAAACCGGCGCCGTCATCGAGGCACTCGATTTTGCCGGCAGCTCGCTCAACAAGGCTGCGGGCGACTGGCTTGCCGGACTTGGACCGATATACGAAGGAAAGATCGGTCGAGGCTCTGACAATCCGATATTGGGCTGGGCCGGATCCCACTCGTTCACCCCGTCCGAGACCGAGCGGCTGGACGAAGCCGCACGTTTTGCAGCGGCACCCTTAGCGGCACTGACCGCCCGTACCGCTCTGACAACCCTTCTTGAAGCTTATCTCGGCAAACGCAGTGCCGCACAGGTACAGGCCGGGGCGCTCGGCCGCAACAATGGTGAAACCATTCGCGCCGCTTTGCTCTGTGCTGACCTCCGCGATTTCACGGCGCTCTCGGAAGCGACCGACCCCTCCCTCATGATCGCCACCCTCGACGCGTGGTTCGATCGTATTGCGGGTGCAGTGCATGCTTTCGGGGGCGAGGTGCTGAAGTTCATCGGGGACGGAGTTCTGGCGATCTTTCCCGTTACCGGAACGCCCGCTGAGGCCTGCGAAGCATCTCTGCGCGCTGTCGCTGCCGCCCGTGCAGGCATGGTCCATCTCGACGCCACACGGCAAGCACAGGGCCTGGTCCCGTTGCCCTTCGGCGTGGCGCTGCATTTCGGCGAAATGCTCTGGGGCAATATCGGTGCTGCCGACCGGCTGGATTTTACGGCCATCGGCCCCGCGGTCAATCTGGTCAGCCGGCTGGAAGGGCTCTGCAAGTCCCTTGGTCATCGTGTACTGATATCAGGTGCGCTGGCAGCAGAGACGACAACGACGCTGGTTCCACTGGGTGAACACCGATTGCGCGGCATCGCCGATCCCTGCACCGTCTTCACCCTGCCGACGGATTGAACGAGACTGGTCGCGACAATCGCCGGGGCAGTGACACCAGTCAGACTGCCCCGGCAACGAGTTTTACTTGGCCGCCAGCAGATATCCTTCGTTCAGATCATCAACTGCCGCGCCGTTGATGGTCACGGAGCAGCGATCCGAGTCCACCTTCGAAACGGAAACCTGATATTTCCCGCTCGGCAGATCGAGTTCGGCGGAGAAGCCGTCCCATCCGGCCGGCAGGACCGGCTTGACGTGCAGTCGGCCATTCTCCGAGCGGATGCCGAGGATGCCCTCGACCGCCACACGGTAGAGCCAGCCGGCCGAACCCGTGTACCAGCTCCAGCCGCCACGTCCCTTGAGAGCACCTTCGCCATAGACGTCGCCGGCGATCACATAGGGCTCGATGCGATAGACGTCTGCAGACGATTTATCGAGCGAATGATTGATCGGATTCAGCATCTCGAAAGCGCGCCAGGCGTCTTCGGCCCGCCCCATGCGGGCGAGAGCGAGCACGGTCCAGGTGGCGGCATGGGTGTACTGGCCACCGTTTTCGCGAACACCGGGCGGATAGGCCCTGATCACGCCGGGATCGTTGACCGGCTTGACGAAAGGCGGCGTCAGCAGGCGGATGAACTTGCCCTCCTCATCGACGAGCTTGTCGAGGACGGCCTTCATCGCCATGCCGCTGCGTTCCGGATTGCCCTCGCCTGACAGCACGCTCCAGGACTGGGCGATCGAATCGATCTTGTCCTCTTCGGATTGGGTGGAGCCGAGCGGCGCGCCGTTGTCGTAATAGCCACGGCGGTAATATTCGCCGTCCCAGCCCGCCGTTTCGATCGCGCTCTTGAGCTTCTCCAGATGTGCGGTCCAGTGGCTGACACGCGACGTGTCGCCACGAGCTTCGGCATAGGCAATGAAGCGGCGCAGGGCACCGGCCAGGAACCATCCAAGCCAGACGCTTTCGCCACGGCCGGCCATGCCCACCCGGTCCATCTTGTCACACCAGTCGCCGCTCATCATCAGCGGCAAGCCGTTGACGCCGGTGCGTTTGATCGCAAGATCGAGGCCGAGGGCCGCATGCTCGTAGAGCGATGCGGTATTGTCGGAAACACGCGGCTGGATGAAAGCATCGTACTGACCGGGGCTGAGCTGCGCGCCCTCGACGAAGGGCAGCATCTCGTCCATGATCGCGCCGTCGCCTGTCGCCGTGCAATACTGATCGACGGCATAGGCAAGCCAGACCGGATCGTCGGAGATGTTCGTGCGAACGCCGGCGCCGCTGTCTGCCAGCCACCAATGCTGGAAGTCGCCTTCCGGAAACTGGCGCCGGCCGGTGTTGAGGATCTGCTTTCGAGCGATTTCCGGCGAATGCAGAAGGAAGGCCAGCGAATCCTGCAACTGGTCGCGCAGGTTCCACGCGCCGCTCGACTGGTAGAAGGCGGTGCGCGCCATGATACGGCAGCCGTAGGTCTGATAGGGCAGCCAGCTGTTCACCATGAAGTCGAGACGCTGATCCGGTGTCGAAACACGCGTCTTGCCGGTAAAGTTCTTCCAGAAATCGCGGGTCTGACCGAGAACCTCTTCGAAGCCGACGGTGCGGATCTCGGCGATCAGAGCGGCCGCTTCCTCCTGCGAGGCGGCATCGCCCATATAGAAGCAGATGTCGCGCACTTCGCCAGGCCCGATCGTCAGATCGAAGGCCATGGCGGCTGCCGGATCACCATCGAGATCCAAAGCGTTGGAGAGACGCGAGCCCGCAGAAACGGTGCGCGGCTGCTGGATCGTCCCGTGACGGCCGATGAACTCGCGGCGGCTGGTGGAAACGCTCGACGGCGTTTCGCTTGCCGCAAATGCGGCGACACGCGTGCCGAAGTTCACGCTGAACGGATTATTCGCAAAGACCGCCCCACTCGCACTGTCGAAGTTCGAGATGATGAAGGGCTTGCTCTTCGTCGGGTTGTTGCCGAGGATCCATTCGGCATAACCATAGAGACGCAGCTTGCGCGTCTCACCCGCTTCGTTGCGGATGCGCAGCTGCGTCAGCTTGACCGACTTCTGCATATGCAGGGTCTGCGTAACCTCCAGGGCGATTTCGTCCTGAACCGTCGAGAACACCGAGTAGCCGAGGCCATGACGGGCCTCGAAGCGCGTGTCGGAACGCTGCGCCAGCGACGCATAGGGCACGATGACCGAACCGCGATCGAGATCCTTCAGGTAGAAGGCCTCGCCCGGCCGGTTGGTGACCATGTCGTTGGTCCAGGGTGTCAGCTGATGGTCGCGCGAGTTCTGGCTCCAGGTGAAGGCGGCGCCTTCAGCCGAGACATGGAAGCCGAAACTGTCATTGGCCATGATGTTGACCCACGGATGCGGCGTCTGTTCGCCGCCCGAGAGGCGCACGACATATTCGCTGCCATCGGCCGCAAAGCCGCCGTAGCCGTTCCAGAAGGCGAGATCGCTGCCATCGGCCGAGGTCGCATCGCCTGCGTTGCGAACCATCCTCGGAACGAGGGTGGAATCGCCCCACTGACCGAGCAGCGCCGGGGAGCCGGCAACGGAGCGGGCCTTCTGCACCTGGTCGATCAGGCTGCCGTCGCGGCCGCGCAACACGACACGCGAGGCGGCAATGATGGCATCATAGGCTTCCGGCGTCGTCAGATCCTTGCGCAACACGTAAATGTTGCGCTGGATGCCGGCAATCTCGCTGGCGTGACGCGCGGCGTCACAAAGCTGGTCGATCGTGCGCTGCATCTCGCCAGCCGCCTCACCGGCGCGCTCATTGAAGATAACGAGATCGACCTCGACGCCGCGGGCCTGCAGGAGGCCCTGGGCGCGCAGCAGTTCCTTGACAAGATCGGTGCCGAGCTCATCAGTGATGCGCAGCGTCATCAGTGGTGTGTCGCCGGAGAGCGTTGCGCCCCAGAGCACGGACTGCGACTTGAGGCCCTCCCGAACCAGCTTGCTGTCGGCGCGCAGCGCCATGTCGGGATAGATGATGTAGCGGGCAAACCGCTGATAGGCGGCCGCTTCCTTCGAGTTGACGCCAATCTGGCGCAACTGGCTCTGCGTTCTCGTCCAGGCCTGGACGAGGCCCTGGGCAAAGCTTTCCGGCTGACGATAGTGCTCGAGCGCCGCTTCGAGTTCGGCGCGTTCGCCTGCAGCAACGGTCCAGAAGGTCACGCTGACCTTTTCGCCGGCCGGCACGCGAAGCGTACGGCGCAGCGACACGCAGGCGTCCATGGTGAAACCGTCCGTGCCTGACAGCTTGGCATCGGCATCGAAAGCCGCAGCTTCGGTCAGGGTACGGCCGCGACCGAGGAAGCGCATGCGATCAGTCTCGCATTGCGTCGGGCCGCTTCCGCCTGACGTATCAACGATAAGCTGCGCGATGGCGACATCCGGATCCGTCAGGCCACGCCTCTGGCGCTCGACGACGATCGCGTCGCCGGCCGCGGCGATTTCGGTCTTCAGGAACATGCGGGCAAAGACCGGGTGGCCCGTATCGACGATATCGAGTGTCGCGACCGGCTCCATATAGGAGGTCACCTCGATCATGCGATCTTCCGTGCCGGTATTGGTGATCGTCAGACGGCGGCCTTCCGCATCGTGATCGCTCGCGACGAAGACCTCCATCTCGCTGGTCAGTTCACCGACGGTCTTGACGAATTCGGCCTTGTCGTCGCTGAAGCTGACGCGCACGTGCTCGTTGGCAATCGAGCGTGGCTCGGCGGTCGCGGACCACCACTCGTTCGATGCGGTGTCCCGCAGGAAGATGAAGGAACCCCAGCGATCCTCGGTCGGATCGGCCCGCCAGCGGTTGACGGAGAGGTTCTTCCAGCGGCTATAGCCGGATCCTGTCGCCGTCAGCATGGTCGAATAGCGACCGTTGGAGAGCAGCAGCAATTCGCGTTCGCGCGATGCCGGGTCTTCCAGGCGGCGCACTTCCGGGCGCATGAGATCGCCCTGGATGGTGGCAGGCGCATCGGTTTCGTGCTTGGCCGCCATGACGGGGATGTCGCGCGGTGCCTTTTCCTGCAGTAGCAGCTCGGCTGCTTCGATGACCGGATCGGCGTGGAAGAGTTCGCGCAGCATGCCGTCGAAGGCGACGTTGGCAACGGCCGCAATCGACATGCCGTGATGGTGCGCATAGTAGTTGTAGACCACAGCGCACTGCTTGCCCTCAGGCACACGGTTCGGCGTGAAATCCACGGCATCATGGAAACCATACATGCCGAGCGCGCCGACGGCCCGCAGCCTGTTGAGGTTTTCGAGTGCTGCGACCGGATTGTACTGGCTCGCCAGCAGCGAAGCGTAAGGGGCGATGACGGCATTCTGGCCGAGACCGCGCTTCAGACCGAGCGTCGGCACGCCAAAATTGCTGTACTGATAGTTCATCTGGTGGTCGCGAGCATTGAAGGCCGCTTCCGAGATGCCCCAGGGGGTGCCGAGCTTGCGGGCGTAATTCATCTGTTCGAGAACGATCAGATTGTTGGTCTGGTTGAGAATACCACCGCTGCGCTCCTGCATGACGAGCGGCGGCATCAGATATTCGAACATCGAGCCGGACCAGGAAACGAGCGCCCCGCGCGGGCCGACAGGCACGACGTGACGGCCGAGCTTGTACCAGTGCTCCGTCGGAAGATCGCCCTTGGCGACGGAAAACAGGCTGGTCAGGCGCGCTTCCGAAGCAAGAAGGTCGTAGCAGGCCGCATCGACTTCTTCCGTCTCCACGCGGAAGCCGATCGACAGGAGCCGACGCTCGGGGCGATAGAGGAAGCTGAAATCCATGTCGAAGGCGATTTCGCGGGCACGGTTGCCGACGCGCGTCAGCCTTTCGCTGATGGCATCCACCTGCGAAGGATCGAAGGCTTTATCTACCTGATGAAGCTCGCAGGTTGCCACGAGCTTCTCGGCCCAATGAACAACCTCGTCACTCTGCGCCGTCTTGACCTCCCGGTCGAGGCTGCCGGCGAGTTCGCGAATTTCCCGCGCCTGTCCGGCGAACCGCTCGATCAGGCCCGAAGAGAACTCCTTCTCGCGTTTGCCGGTGGCAACCGCAGCTTCGAGGTCGGCGATCCGGCCATCCAGACGATCGTGAAGGGATCGGACAGATCTGTCTGCTTCCCGAAGCTCGTTCAGCACCTCGCGAAGAATGGCCGCGACATCGCCGATGCCATCAAGGTCAGTGTGAATATGGGCAAGCGGCGACTGCGCCCAGATGCGGCAAGCTGACGATACCGCAATCAGATGACCGGCAAAATTGCCGCTGTCGACCGATGACACATAGCGCCGGCCAAGCGGCTTCAGGGTGTCTGTATGATACCAGTTGAAGAGATGACCGCGATACTTCTCGAGCCGGTCGACGGTTTCGATCGTCTGCTCGATACGCTTGACCGCGTCTTCGAAGGAAATCCAGCCGAAACGGCGCGCCGAAATCACCGACAACAGGTAGACGCCGATATTGGTCGGCGACGTGCGCATGGCCACGACGGCATGCGGCGTCTGCTGGACATTGTCCGGAGGCAGGTAATGCTGGCCGGGAACCACGAAGTGGTCGAAATAGCGCCAGGTACGCCTTGCGATCTTGCGCAATTCGTTGCGGACAGTCTCCGGCACATCGAGCCGGTCTTCGGTTTCCGCCGTCTGGCTGACCGTCCAGGCGATAGCCGGCGAGAGCGCCCACAGAATGACGAAGGGAAGACCGACCATCCAGGCGCTGTCGCCGGAGGAAATGACGAAAAGCAATGCCAGGATGGCAAGCACCGGAGCCCGCCACATGACCTTGTAGTGGCCGAGGATGGTCGTCTGCGCCATGGCCTGGGCGCTCGCGGCCGTACGCCACTGCAGCATCAGCTTGCGGCTGACGAACAGTCGATAGAGCGAGCGGATGATTGCGTCGGCCATCACGCAGGCAATGTCGGCGATGAAGACGATGCGCATCGCCACCTGGGCGTTGGCATTCTCGATGTCTTTCCAGACCGTATGCAGGTGCGCCTGAAGGATGATGTCGCTAGTGCGAGGGATGATACCATTGATCAGCGACAGGGTCGGCGCAACGAACAGGCTGAAGATCAGCAGGATCTGCCAGATGAGTGCACCAAGCGGGTCCATCCAGTACCAGCCGAGAACCGATGCCAGGAACCAGGCGATCGGGGTCAGCGAGCGGCGAAGATTGTCGAACATCTTCCAGCAGCCGAGCGCAGTCACGCCACGGCGATCATCGAAGATATAGGGAAGAAGTTGCCAGTCGCCGCGGGCCCAGCGGTGCTGGCGCGAGACTTCCACCTCATAACGGATCGGAAAATCCTCGACCAGTTCGCAGTCCGTCACAAGTGCGCAGCGCGCCATCGAACCTTCGAGCAGGTCGTGGCTCAGAACGGAGTTTTCCTTGATCCGGCCCTTCAGCGACGCCTCGAAAGCATCGACGTGATAGAGCCCCTTGCCGGTAAACGTGCCTTCGCCGGTAATGTCCTGATAAACGTCAGAGACGGCAAAGACGTAAGGGTCGAGACCGCGATTGACCGAGAAGACGCGCTGGAAGGTCGACGCATCCTTGCCTGTCGTCAGAGACGGCGTCACGCGGGGCTGGAGCACGCCGTAACCATCGACGACACGCTGTTTCTTTTCGTCGAAGACAGGGCGGTTGATCGGATGATGCAGCTTGCCGACAAGCTTGGTCACCGTATCGCGGACGATACGAGTGTCACTGTCGAGCGTCATCACATATTTCACGTCCTGCGGCACGACATCGGCGCCCGGCAGGAAACTCGTATTCGGCTCGCCACGCAGCAGCATATTGAGTTCGTGCAGCTTGCCGCGCTTGCGCTCCCAGCCCATCCAGGCGCCTTCGGCGGGATTATATTGGCGGCGGCGATGCAGGAGGTAGAAGCGCTGCTTGCCGTCTTCGGCGTAACGTGCCTCCAGATTGGCAATCTTGCTCAACGCATAGTCGAGCACTTCCAGATCGCGGGCGTTCTGTTCTTCCTGTGCATCCGGCCAGTCGCTCAAAAGCGCGTAGTAGATCTCACCGCGCGCATTGGCGAGGTAATGAACTTCGAGGTTACGAACGAGTTCATCGACATGTTCGCGCTTGCCGATCAGGCAGGGAATCGTGACGAGCGTGCGGGCTTCCGCCGGCAGGCCCTTCTTGAATTCGTAGCCGACGAGGCGGTCGGGCGTGATGAAGAAGGTGGCGAAGAAGTTGAAGAGGCCGGTCGCTCCCTCGGAAGCCGGAAGCGCAAACATCAGCAGCAGCACGATCGTCGCAAAAAGCGGCATGCCGGCGTCAACGAAAATGGCATCGGTGATGACCAGTGCCAGCAGCGTCAGCAGCAGAACCGGTACGGCGATCGCCAGCCAGTTCAGCTTGCGGATCACGCGCATGAAGCGCAAGCCGAGCGGTGGCCGGAAGCCGATCTCGGTTTCGAGCGCCGGACGTCCATTGCCGACGAAATAATAGCCGACATTGCCGGCTGAAGCCGAAAGATCCTGGCTGTCGGCCTTCGCGCGGTCGGCCAGGCGCACGGCCGCCTCGGCGATATCCATTTCCGTCTTGTCGGAGCGCTTTGCGAGCTTTTCGATCTGGCGGCGATAGCTGTTGCGGGAACCGGAATCGAGCTCGGCATAATCCGTCTGCTGCCAAAGCAGCTTGTCGATGGTGCTGACCTCTTCGACCCATTCGGACCAGTCGGTATCGTTGATCTCGCGCAGGCTCTTGATGATACTGCCCATCAGAGCATTGGCCGCGCCAAGACGAGTCTGTTCCGCCGACATGACGGCTTCGGCGTCGGTCCCCTTTGCGGCAAGCTTGCTCTCAAGCCAGCTCAGCGCGGATTCGGTCGGCTCGAGCGCATTGCGCAGGCGATAATGCAGCTGGGTGACGAAGGTCGTATCGTCGAGGCTGGCAGCCAGCGTCTCCAGATGATCGGCCGCGCCTGCGTCGCCGAGCGCGATCGCCTGGGTCGCCGCGGCATTGGCGCTTGCCCGCATCAGGCGGCTCTTGTCGATATGAGACGCGACGCGGCGAAGGTTGTCGATCAGCACATAACGGACGAGCGAGGGTAGCGCCCAGAGTTCGCCGATGCGCAGCGTTTCCTTATCTTGGAACCCTTCCGTGACGGCTGCCATGCCGGCATTGCTGATATTGCTGTGGGCATGCGCCATGTAGAGCCAGGCGAGCGCCAGCGTGCGCGGCACTTCCGTCCCGTCGAGCGTAATCTTGCGCAGCTCGCGATAGAACTTCTTCGGAAAGTCGCGACGGACTTCCTGGATCGCCTCTTCGACGATGTAGTGATTGTCGAGCAGCCATTCAGTTGCGGGCGTAATGCTCTCGCCGGCATCGACGTCAGCGGCAGCGGCGCGGTAGACCCTCAGGATCTCGGCCTCATTCTCCCGGTGGCGCTGGAAGAAATCAAAATTCTTGAAATTCGTTACATCAAGGGCGCGGCTTTCCGCAAACTGCGCAGCCCTGGCCCTCAGCTGGTCGTTCGACAGGAGCGGCGCGCGAATGCCGAAATCAGGATCCGCGGACGATGCTTGAACATGCACGCTCGTAGCACCCATAACATTTTGAGAGGTCATAGTGTTTTCTCTTCTACTGGGTTCGTGTCCAACGAATGCATTCTTGCGGAACTGGATGCGAGCAGGAGCACGAGCGTTTCGAATTAGGCATCTTCATCGCTTTTGAAAGGGAGTTTACATTCAAACTGGGATTGTTCGAAATGGCGGATAGCGGTCAATAGCGACCACAAAATGAACAGGCGATTAATCGGGTTGCTCGCCGGATAAAATGGCCTCGCCAGGGATCGGCAACCTGCCGAAAAGGCGAACTCCTCGCCTGACAAGCGACCGCCATCTCCGTCCAATTTATGGTGTCAAGACAGTCTTTATAACGAAAGCGACCAGGCGAAGCCTAAGCTGGCTTCGCCTGGTCGCGAATCTGGAGGTGCTGGAATTGACGGCTGAACAGATAGCTTCAGGCGGCCAGCGCCTCATCGGTCGGTCCGAAGAATTCGTAGTGGATGCGATCGCGCGAAACGCCAAGGCCCAGCAAGTCACCGACTATTGCCCTCAGAAACGGCTTCGGTCCGCAGAGATAGAAATTGGCCGTTTCAATCGGCGTATTTGCGGCCAGCCATTTCCCGGTAACGAAACCATCCTCGTCATGAGAATAGCCCGCGGCATCCTGAGCCGTCGGTTCACTGTAGAAGGTGCTGACCGATACCCGGCCGTGGCTTTGCGCAAGGGAGCGGACGTGCTTGTCCATCGCATGCGTCGAGCTGTTGAGCGCGCCGTGTACGAAATGCGCTTCGACTTCGGGATAATCGGCAGCGATCGCTTCCAGCATGCTGACCATGGGCGTAAGACCCACGCCGCCGGACAGCAGAACCATTTCGCTGGTCGGCTCTTCGGGCAGGTGGAAGTCTCCGGCAGGCGGAGTGACTTTCAAGATCGCCCCCACCTCGACATTATCGTGCAGATAGCGCGACGCGCCCTTGCCGTTTTCTTCCCGCTTGACCGATATGCGGTAGAAATCCTGGTTCGGGCCGGATGAGATGGAATAGTTCCGCTTCATCTTGACGCCTTCGGGAAGGCTGAAATCGAAGGTCAGGTACTGGCCGGCACGATGCAAGGCCACCGTTTGTCCGTCGACAGGACGCAGGACAAAGGAGGTCACGACGTCGCTTTCCTTGATTTTTTCGGCAACCCTGAATTCGCGCCATCCGTTCCAGCCGCCTGCCCGCTTTTCGAGTTCGGCTCGTATCTGCTCCTCTCTTTCGATCAGAGTGTCAGCAAGGAACCAGTAAGCTTCACCCCAGGCATCGATAAGTTCCTCGGATGCTGCTTCGCCCAATACTTCACGAATTGCCGCCAGCAACGATTTGGCGACGTAGGGATAATGCTCGGCGAGGATATGAAAACCGATGTGCTTGTGGGCGATCCGTTCGATGACGGGCACGAGCGGTGCGAGGTTGTCGATATTCTGTGCATAGCCGACGATTGCCGCCGCCAGTGCATGAACCTGAGAACCATTCTCACCGTGATTGGCCTGATTGAACAGCGCCTTGATGTGCTCATCCTTGAAGAGCAGCCCGTACATTGTTTTCGTAATGTCGCTTGCATAGGCGGCGACCGCCGGGGCGCTCTGCTTCACCAGTTCGATGGTGCGCGGCGAAAGTGGCTTAGGCATATTCTTTCCTTTCAATGCTATCAGTGTGGAGAGGATCGCGATCGAAGAATTCGATCTGAAATTGAACCGGGCCGTGGAGCTCCAGATGATGCTCGACCTCAGGCAGGACCCGGCCGATACAATCGGGGCTCAAGGAGGTCACGGTCTGCCCTGTCACCAGACGCACGCCGCCCCTCAGAACGCGGATGAGCGCCCAAGCGCCGGACTTGAGTCGATGGCTTTCGAGAAGCGCCGTCGGTACAGTCGTTTCATCGAAGATCTTTGTCGTCTTGTATGGCGTCAGCGCCAGCACTGCATCTGGGGCCCGTAATTCAAGCACCTCCCCAGTCAGCGCCAGGTTCAGCCGCGAGGCAATCCGCCCCGCCTTGATTTGCATCTCCCGCGCAACCGAAGGCGGCAGCATCTCGTTCGTTGTCTCGTGCCATATCGCAAGCCAGCGTTCGAACATCGCGGGCTCTATCCTGTCGGCATGGATCAGGTGCATCGCGACGGGATTGCCCTTGTATTTGCCTGATGTCAGCATCAGCGAAGACCAGAAGTCGGTTAGTCGCTGCAAATGCTCCGGCCAATCCGCAACCACGGCGAAAACCGGGCCAAGCATCGGATCGCGCCGGACCTTTTCGTAAAACCGCTCCAGTACCGGGAGGATCTGCCCCTCCTCCAATTTGGCCGTATCCATCGCGTTGCTCCATAATCATGCATCCTGAATGCATGTATACGACGCCGATAAAAGATGCTATTTGAATGCATCATTTCTTTTCGGGCGTTTTGACGCAGGTGCGATGAAGCTCACACGCTACACAGACTATGCGATCCGCGTGATGATTTACCTTGGATCACATGAGGGAGAGATCTGTTCGATCAGACAGGTCGCCGACGCATATAACATCTCCCAGAACCACCTGATGAAAGTCGTTCAGGATCTCGCCAATGCCGGGTTCGTGGAATCGATCAGAGGCAGAAATGGCGGGATCCGGCTCGATCGTCCGGCGACCTCCATCAATCTTGGCAATTTGCTCCGACATACCGAAGGTCTGGACAATATTCTCGAGTGCTCCTCCTGCTCCATCAGACAAGGCTGCGGCATGCCCCCTATCCTGCGGGAAGCGACGGCCGCTTTTGTCGGGGTCTTCGATCGCTATAGCGTTGCCGACATTATAGAGCGGAAAGACGTCTTAAGAACGCTCTTTGCCGCGGCATAGGCTGCTATCACAGAAAGGCTGTAGCGTTCAGGTGCTTCCGCGCATCTCGACATGCGGTTCGATCAGCACGTGACGAGCCTCTTCGCGGCCATCAATCCTGCTGAGCAATATCTCGGCCGCGGTTCTGCCCAGTTCGGCGGCGTTCTGGTCCACGCTGGTCAGGCCGACGAGCGGTATGACCGCCATCGGCGAGTTGTCGTAGCCGATAATCGCAAGATCTTCCGGAACCCTTATACCGCTCATGCGCGCGGCATTGATGAGCGGCACGGCATCAAGATCCGACCAGACGAAGACCGCGCGCGGGCGGTCCTTCAAGGCCAGGAAATCATTGATCGCGGCGCGGCGGTCGGCTCCCACCAGAGGCAGACGGATGATGCGAGCCGCCAGACCCGCCGCCTTCATGCCGTCAAGATAACCCTTCTCGCGCTGGAGGGCGACGATGGTCGGCGGTGAATCGGCAAGCTCATAGCTCAGCATCGCGATGTTTTCGTAGCCCGACCGCAATGCCGCTTCCACGGCCAAAGTTGCGCCTTTGCGATCGTCGGAATTGACGGTGTCATAGGTCTGGGCGTGCAGCTCGTGATGAGCAATGACGACGATCGGGATCTGACGTGCATAGCGCTCCAGTACCTTGCCCGATATGCGAGGCGCGATGATCAGTACGCCATCCATGCGATTGTCGATCATCGATTCGATCATCGATGCCTCGATCGGGCTCGTGGAACGACCAATCCCGATCAGCGCCTTGAAACCGTTTTCGGCCAAGGTGGCATTCGCCTCCTCGATGACCCCGGCCAGGAAGGGGTTGGACAATTCGATGACCAGCACACCGACTGTCTGCGTGCGGCCGCGCATGGCGCGCGCTGCCACAGAAGGTCGATAATTCAGCTTCTCGATCGAGGTTTCGACCTTCGTTCGCAAGACTTCGCTAACGCCGTAGGCATTGCGCAGAACCTTCGACACCGCAGCGACGGAGACACCGGCATCCTGCGCCACGTCCCGGATGGTGATCCTGTCCCTCGTCACGTTAACGGCCTGATTTTTCATTCCAAAATGCCTTACTCTCAAGTGTGGGGAAAACTATACGCACAAAAGCTCTTGCGCGGCAATCGATAGTGTAGAATGATATACATAGAACGATACACACGGAGCGATCGCCGGAGGAGTTGGCGGTTGAGGGAGGTTCTCAATGAAGACTGTTTCGGCCCACGGCATCGCCGGGGAGGACGGCCTTGCCGGTTCTGCTTTCCGGTTCACGGCGTCAATGATCGGCCCGTCCTGCGACGGTGGCCAGGCAACATCGGGCACGTTTGTGTCGCGTGAATTCGCACTCGACACCGTTCCTGCCGAAACAACGCTGCGTATCTCCGCACTCGGCCTCTACCGTGCCTTCATCAACGGACAGCGCGTAGGCGATGATCTTCTGACGCCCGGATGGACCTGCTATGACGACCGGATCGCCTACCAGACCTATGATGTCGCGAAACTCCTGCAACCCGGCGACAATCGCATCGAGATCTGGCTCGGCGACGGGTGGTATCGCAGCCAACTCATGTGGGCGTCCAATCCGATCATCAATTGCTGGGGCGAGCGAACGGGGGCGATCGCAGAATTAAGCGCGGGCGGCGAAGCGCTCCTTAAAACCGACGACAGCTGGAAGAGCGGTTTCACTCCCGTTACGCGCAACGGGATCTATTATGGCGAAAATTATGACGCCCGCATCCGCCCGCGGGACAGCCACGGTATCGATGTTCTCTCATTCGACAAGGCTTTGCTCGTTCCGCATGAGACCGGCGCAGTCAAGGAACTGCCCGGCCTCGCTCCTGTCGATCGCTGGACCGAGAGCGACGGCCGGATCGTCTATGATTTCGGGCAGAATGCGGGCGCCTATATAAGGCTGCGGCTCGAAGGTACTGCCGGAGCGCAGGTGCGCGTCGAGCATTCCGAAGTGCTCGGCGCTGACCGCTTTTTCGACAACCGCAATTACCGCAGCGCGCGTGCCGAGCTGATCTATACGCTGTCGGGTGAAGGCGAAGAGGAATATGCGCCGCTCTTCACTTTTATGGGCTTTCGCTATGCACGCATTACCGTCACCGGCCAGGCCGAAGTGATCGCGGTCACCATGGTCCCGGTAACCTCGGTGCCGGCAAGCGCCGGCGGTTTCACATCAGGTATTGCCGCCGTCAACAAGCTTGTCGACAACACCATCTGGTCGCAGCGCTCCAATTTCATCGAAGTGCCCACCGATTGCCCGCAGCGCGACGAACGCCTCGGCTGGACCGGCGATGCGCAGGTCTTCGCCGGAGCGTCCTGCTGGCTTGCCGACAGCCAGTCCTTCCTCAAGAAATATCTTCGCGATGTGATCCACGACCAGCGCGCCAATGGCGCCGTTTCGCATTTTTCACCCGATCCCACTCGATTGCACCCGATCGACGGACGGGGTGACTGGGCTGGCTCGACCGGCTGGGGCGACGCGATTGTCATCATTCCCTGGCAGCTCTACCTGCATTACGGCGATAGCGCAGTGCTGGAAGAATGCTTCCCGGCGATGCTGGGCTGGCTCGAGTATCTCTGGGGAATTTCGGATGGACCGATCATACGCCCGCCCGCCGTCTGGGGCGAGCATGGCTTTACCTTCGGTGACTGGCTCCAGCCGGTGGGCGACAACAGGAAGCCACGGCCGACCGTAGCGGATGATTGCGCAGCCACCCTCTACCATTTCATTTCAACGCAGCTGACGGCAAAAATCGCCCGCATTCTTGGAGAGACTGTCGAGGCCGCTCGGCTGGAAAAGCGTGCCAACGAGATCAGGGCAGCATTCAGGAACGAGTTCTTTTCACCCTCCGGCCGCATTGCCCATAACGACCAGACATCCTGGTCTCTGGCGTTCCTCCATGGCCTTGTCCCGCCCGAATATGAGGAGGCCGCTCGCGGCTATTTCCGCAGAGTGGCAGAAGAGACCGACGGCGTCATCGGTACCGGATTCATTGGCACCCCTGCCCTGCTGCCGGCGCTAACGCGGCTCGGCATGCTGGATCTTGCCGAAAAGATGTTCCTCAATCGGAAGGTCCCCGGCTGGCTTTATCAGGTCGAACGCGGCGCGACATCGATCTGGGAACGATGGGATGCGCTTGCCGAGGACGGCACGATCTATGATCCCGATATGAACAGCTATAACCACTATGCCTACGGCGCGGTGTGCCAATGGCTCTTCGAAGATGTTGCCGGCATCAAGCCGCTGGAAGACAAGCCCGGCTTCGAGGAAGTGGCCTTCGACCCCGCGATTCTGCCCGCCCTCTCACCGGTTTCGGCCTGGCATGACACGCGCTTCGGTCGCATCGAAGCTGGATGGACCCTGGAGGAGGGAACCGTCACATGCCGCCTGGTGCTGCCGCAGGGCGTGACCGCGCGTCTGCAAGGGAGAGGCGATCGCAAGTCGCTGCAGGCAAATGGCGCCCCGATCGAGCAAGGTGAGGAGACCAGGCTCGATGCAGGAGAACATACGATTACGTTTTCCGTCTGATGCGATTGCCCGCGGGTTTTCGATCCGCGGGCAATCAGCCCAACGCATTCCGGTCTTCAAGAGGAGGAAATGACTATGCGAATGACGAAGTGCAGCATCCTTGCAGCCAGCATCATGGCTCTTGCCGCTGGAGTGGCACATGCAGATGTGACCCTCAGCGTGCTGATCGATACCAATCCGGAATCCATTGCCTCGTTCGATGCCGTTTCCAAAGCCTATATGGAAAAGCATCCGGACGTCACATTCGACGTCGAACAGCGTGCCGGTGGCTCTGAGGGTGATAACATCATCAAGACCCGGCTTGCTACGGGCGAAATGGCTGATATTTTTCAGTATAATAGCGGTTCACTCTTCCAGGCATTGAAGCCGCAGGAGACGATCGCAGATCTTTCCGACCTTCCGTCTGAAGCCGGCATTCTCGACAGTTTCAAGAAGGTCGTCACCAGCCCCGACGGCCACGTTCGCGGCCTTCCTTTTGGTCCCGCCATGGGCGGCGGCATCTTCTATAACAGAAAGATCTACGCCGATCTCGGCCTCACCCCGCCGAAGACCTGGGCGGAGTTCATGAGCAACAACGAGAAGATCAAGGCAGCCGGCAAGGTAGCCGTGGCCCAGACTTACGGCACGACCTGGACGTCGCAGCTCTTCGTGCTGGCGGATTTCTATAACGTTCAGGCCGAGGTTCCGAACTTCGCGGGCGACTACACCGCCAACAAGATCAAATATGCCACCACACCTGCCGCATTGCGCGGTTTCGAACATCTCGAGGAGGTTGCGAAAGGCGGGTTCCTCAATGCGGACTTCGGCGCGGCCACCTTTGACGACGGTATGCGGATGGTGGCCACGGGAGAAGCTGCGCACTATCCGAATCTCACCTTCGGCATCGGCACCATCCAGCAGAATTTCCCCGACAACCTGAAGGACCTGGGCTTCTTTGCCCAACCCGGGACGGATGCGGCCAAGAACGGCCTGACCGTCTGGATGCCTTCGGCCCTCTATGCTTCCGCCAAGTCCGAAAACTTGGAAGAGGCCAAGAAATTCCTTGATTTCGTCGGCTCCAAGGAAGCCTGTGATCTGATGGCGAAAGCCGTTCCCTCAGGTCCCTATCTCGTCAAGGGATGCGAACTTCCGAAGGATATTCCGCCGGTCGTTTCCGACATGCTGCCCTACTTCAATGCTGACGGGCATAATGGTCCGGCACTCGAATTCCTGTCGCCGGTGAAGGGACCGGCGCTTGAGCAGATCACCGTCGAGGTTGGGACCGGCATACGCTCTGCCAAGGACGCAGCCGCTCTCTACGATCAGGATGTCGAGAAGCAGGCCAAGCAGCTTGGCCTGCCGAACTGGTAACCTTCCAGCCGCTCCCCCGCTCACCGCGTTGAGCTCTGAGTGGGGGACGCTTCACGGTGTCCGCATGACAACACGCAAGTCGCCTTATCCCTATTGGTTCGTGCTGCCGGCGGCGGTGATATTCACCGTCCTCTTCCTGGTGCCGACGATCGCATCGTTCTGGTTCAGTCTCACACGTTGGGACCTCTTCACCACGCAGTTCATCGGTCTCGAGAACTACCGGCAGTTCTTCCGCGAGCCCTTCCTGATCCAGGGCCTGGTCAACACGATCATCTATGCGGTTCTGACGTCGGGCACGAAAACCGTCCTTGGTCTCCTTCTCGCAGTGCTGTTGACGTCAGGCCTGTGGGGACAAGGCCTGCTGCGCACCGTGATCTTCTTTCCGGTTCTTGTCTCGACAATCGGCGTCGGCATCACCTTCTCGGTGCTCATGCATCCGACCCGCGGGCTGATCAATGTCGCGCTTGCAGCCATTGGCATCCACGGCCCCGGCTGGCTGACCGATCCGGCTCTTGCGCTCTACTCCATCGTCTTCGTCGATCTCTGGAAAGGCATCGGCCTTGCGACCGTGATCTATATTGCCGGGCTCGCCTCAATCAGCCCGGACTATTATGAAGCCGCCCGTATCGATGGCGCGACCCGTACGCAGATGTTTTTCCGTGTCACGGTCCCGCTGGTGCGCCCCGCGACAGTGACCGTCGTGACGCTCTCGCTGATCGGCGGGCTCAGAAGTTTCGACCTGATATGGGCAATGACCCGCGGCGGGCCGGGCTTTTCCTCTGACGTGCTCGCAAGCGTCATCTACAAACAATACCAGGCAGGCTTCTATGGCCTTTCGACGGCCGGTAACGTGATCCTCTTCCTGCTCATCGGCCTCATCGTCCTGCCACTGACGGCCTGGTTCAATCGCAAGGAGGTGGACCTATGAGCCGCCGCCAGCTTTATACCGGGATTGCGGCACTGGCCGCCTGCGGCGTGATCTTCGTGCTGCCTTTCCTCTTCATCTTCGTAACGGCGGCCAAGACGAAGCAGGATGCGGCTGCGCTGAAATTCAGCTGGCCGGCCGAATGGCAGCTCTGGCAGAATTTCATGGAGGTCGTGCAGACCCGCAACTACATGCTGCTGCTCGCCTATTTCAATTCGACCGTTATCACCGTGGCGGCCGTCAGCCTGCTGGTATTGTTCGGCGCGATGGTCGGCTACGTGCTGCAGCGCCGCCCCTCGCGTTGGAATACGGTCATTTATGGATGTGTGCTCGCCGGCCTGATGATCCCGCCGGCCATTGTTCCGACCATCTGGGTACTGCAGCTGCTCGGCCTCTTCAAGACACTGTCGGGCATGGTGCTGATCCAGGTCGCCTATGGCCTCGGCTTCACGGTTCTGCTGTTTCGCAGCTTCATCGCAACCATTCCGCGGGATCTCGACGAGGCAGCGATCATCGACGGGGCAAAGCCGTTCCAGATCTTCTTTCGCGTCATTCTGCCGCTTTTGAAACCGGTCACCGTGACTGTCATTGTCGTCCAGTCTATTGCCATCTTCAACGATTTCACCAACCCGCTCTACTATCTGCCGGGCCGCGAGAACGTGACCGTGCAGCTGACGCTTTATAACTTCCAGGGCCAGTTCCAGACCCAGTTCAACCTGCTGTTCATGAACATCCTCCTGGTAACCATTCCGCCCCTGATCGTCTTCATCTTCTTCAACCGCCAGATTGTTGCAGGCATGACTGCCGGCGCAGTCAAGGGATAGGCCATGACATCAGTTGTTCTCGAAAGTGTCCGCAAGAATTTTGGCAGCCTGGAAGTCATGAAGGGCATTGATCTTACCGTGGAGCCGGGTGAGTTCTGCGTCTTCGTCGGCCCGTCCGGCTGTGGGAAATCGACGCTGCTCCGCATCATCTCGGGATTGGAGACGACAACCTCGGGCCAGGTCTTCATCGACGGCAAGGACGTGACCGATGCCGAGCCATCCGAGCGCGGTATCGCCATGGTCTTCCAGTCCTATGCCCTCTACCCGCATCTGACTGTGGCGGAAAATATCGGCTTCGGCCTCTCGCTTGCCAGGCGCCCAAAGGCGGAAATCGCCGAAAGGGTGAAGCAGACCGCCGATATCCTGCAGCTTTCGCATCTGCTCGATCGCAAACCAAGGGCGCTTTCGGGTGGACAACGGCAACGTGTCGCGATCGGCAGGGCGATCATCCGCAACCCCAAGGTATTCCTGTTCGACGAGCCGCTTTCGAACCTCGACGCATCGCTGCGTTCGCAGATGCGCATCGAGTTGACCGAGCTTCATGCCAAGCTGGGTGCCACGATGATCTACGTCACCCATGACCAGGTCGAGGCGATGACGATGGCCGACAAGATCGTCGTTCTGAACGGCGGCCAGATCGAGCAGGTCGGGACGCCGATGACGCTCTATAACAATCCGGCGAGCCCCTTCGTTGCCGGCTTCATTGGCTCTCCGAAGATGAACCTGTTCGACGGAGAGATCGCTGCGCGGGAGAATTGCCGGACCTACGGTATCCGGCCGGAGCATATCGCGCTCTCATCGATCGAAGGAAAGTGGCAGGGCAAGGTACGCCACATCGAGCGGCTCGGTGCCGACACGGTAGTCTATCTCGATGTACCGGAATTGCAGACGCTTGTCGTACGAACGGATGGCGACCGGCCGATCAAGATCGGAGAAATGCAATTCGCCTCGCCGCTCGCGGAGAAGGAACACAGGTTCTCCTGATCTTATCGGACGATACGAAAGTCGCTCGGCACCTCGTCGAGAGCGGCCTCCTCTGTTTTCACCTCCAATACGGAGGAACCGGCGGGACCGCTCCAGAAACGCTCAAGCATGGAATCGGTGGCGACTGGGGAGCCGACAATCAGAGCGCTGACCGAGCCGTCGGCCTCATTCCGCACCCAGCCCGTCAAGCCGAGCTGCAGGGCTTGACCGCGGGCCCAGGCGCGATAGCCGACGCCCTGCACGCCGCCGGTAATGCGTACACGAAAAGCATCCTGGCTGGTTGTCATTTTGAAGTCCTCTCTGACAACCGGATAGTCATTCCAGGTTGTCGCTCGTTCCAATCGCGTGAACGGTTCCGAGAGGCAGATCGAACGGCATCTCAACCGGCGACGGAGATGTTTCCTATCACTGAGCGTATATCGCGCCGGAAGTCGGATGGGGACATGCCCGCAATATTCCGGAACGACTTGTTGAAGGCACTGATCGACCCGAACCCACTATCCATCGCGATCTGAAGCACATTCGAGCCCTCGCCCATCAACTGTGCCTGGGCATGCGAAAGACGCAGCAGATTGAGATATTTACTGATCGTCATGCCGGTCGTTTTCTTGAAAAGGTTCATCGCATATTTCGGATGGAGCTCGACCGCGCGGGCGATCTCGACCGTATCGATATCTTGCAGGAAATTGCTCGCGATGAAGTCGCACATGCGAGCAACGCTGCGGGACAAATGTGCGTTGGGCTGCTCAAGTTCGTCGGCGCTATCGTCGGGCGTCATCGAGTAGGAATCCAAGGCAATCCGCTCGATGCGCAGAAGCAATTCGTCAACGGCATGCTGCGTTTTCCGCGGGTCGCCGGACCTGGCATAGTCATACCAACGCGGAAAATTTGCCTCGTCGGCAGCATCGGTCGCAGATGTCAGCAGGATCTCCCCCTTCATCAGACGGGTGCCTATGGTCGGAGGCAGGCGCATCTTGAAGAAATAAACGAGCGGCAAATGCGCGCCGGCATAGAGAGAATCATCGGAGGATTCGTCCATCTGATGCGGCTGCCCGCCCCAGAACAGGCACATCTGACCGGCCTTGAGGCTGACTTCATGGCCATTCATGCGGTAGTGAACGTCGCCGCGCATGATATAATTGACCTCGACCTGCGCATGCCAGTGCGGCATCGCCATGACCGGCGGATGGGCGTAAAACATCTGAAGCGCCATCGGCATGCCTTCAATGGTGCTCGCACCAGGCTGGTAAACAGGTTTGCCGACGACCTTACTTTCCGCCAATTCGATATTCCCTTTTTATGAGACAGCCGTTTCCGCCGCGTTAGATTAGCCACGTTCGCACAGCGACAGCAATTGAAAAGGGAGGATTTTCATGCGCTCTAAACTCATAACGGCAACGACAGCGCTCGTGCTGCTTGCATCCGGATCTGCCTATGCGCAATCCGCTACGCTGACCATCTGGAGCTGGAACGTCGCAGCTTCCGCTCTCAAATCGACGATCGAAGGCTTCAACAAGCAGTTCCCCGACATCAAGGTGGATGTCCAGGATCTCGGCAACCAGCAGGTCTTCGACAAGACCCTCGCCGCCTGCGCCGCCGGCGGCGACGGCCTTCCCGATATCGTGACGATCGAGAATTTCGAGGCGGAAATCTTCTGGAGCCGTTTCCCGGATTGCTTCGCCAATCTGAAGGATCTCGGCTACAACGCCGACATGCAGTCGAAATTCCCCGATTTCAAGCGCACCGAGCTTGAGATCGGCGATGTCGCCTATGCCATGCCGTGGGATTCCGGTCCGGTCACCGTCTTCTATCGTCGCGATTACTACGAAAAGGCCGGTGTCGATCCGAAGTCGATTGCAACCTGGGACGATTTCATTGCCGCCGGCAAGAAGATCTCGGCAGCCAATCCCGGCGTCGTGATGGGCCAGGCCGATTTCAACGGCGACAGCGAATGGTTCCGCATGCTCGCCAACGAACAGGGCTGCGGCTATTTCTCGACCGACGGCCAGTCGATCACCGTCAACCAGCCGGCTTGCGTCCAGACGCTGGAAAAAGTCAAGGCGATGAAGGATGCCGGCACGCTGACGGCAGCAAACTGGGACGAGAAGATCTCCTCCAACACCGCCGGCAAAGTCGCAAGCCAGGTCTTCGGCGGCTGGTATGAAGGCACGATCCGTTCCGGCTCTCCCGATCTGTCGGGCAAGTGGGGTGTCTACGCCATGCCCGGCATGAGTGCGGACAGCCCGCATGCTGCCAACCTCGGCGGCTCCTCGCTCGCCATCAATGCCAATTCGCAGAACAAGGAAGCAGCCTTCAAATATCTGACCTACGCACTCACCACCAATGAGGGCCAGGTCACGATGCTGAAGTCGTTCGGCCTCGTGCCGTCGCTGCTGTCGGCCGTGCAGGATCCCTTCGTCAACGAGCCGCAGCCCTATTGGGGCGGCCAGAAGATCTGGGCCGACATCCTCGCTACCCTGCCGAAGATCGTGCCGAGCCGCGGCACGGCCTTCCAGACTGACGCGGATGCAATCTACAAGACGACGCAGACGAAGTATTTCGCCGGCGGCTATCCCGATGCGAAGGCGGCTCTCGACGACGCCGCCAAACAGATCGCCTCGGCGACGGGTCTTCCTATCGCTCAATGAATGGCAAGCCGGGCGCCTTAGCGCCCGGCCTCGCCTGCCGCGGGAGGCGGCAGGCACATTCGTTTCGGTAAGGAGGTACCATGCCGATCAGAAACCGGAGCGCCTATGCGTTCCTAGCGCCCTATCTTCTGGTCTTCGCCGCCTTCTGGGTGTGGCCGATCATCAATTCATTTCTGATTTCGTTCCAGAACACACGCATCAATCCGTGGAAATTCAGCCTGCAGGCCAATTGGGGGCGCCTCTTCGCCGACCCGGCCTTCTATAACGCCGTCTATAACACGCTCATCATCCTGGTCATCCAGGTGCCGGTCATGATTACGCTGGCAACCATCATGGCCGTACTGCTCAATTCGCCGCTTCTGAAAGCGCGCGCCCTGTTCCGTTTCGCCTTTTTTGCGCCGGTCGTGGTTGGCGAGGTCGCCTATGCAGCGGTGTTCAGGCTGATGTTCAATCTCGATTTCGGCATCATCAACAAGCTGATCGGCGCAGCCGGTCTTGCCCCCGTTTCCTGGTTCGACAATGCCAATGCCGCCATGGTCGTCATTATTATCGCCGTTACCTGGCGATGGGCGGGTTACAACGCCATCATCATTCTGGCTGGCCTGCAATCGATCCCCGAGGATGTCTATGAGGCGGCAACGCTCGATCGCGTCAGCAAGCTGCAGCAATTCTTCCACATCACCCTGCCCCTCCTGAAGCCGATCATCCTCTTCTGCGTGGTCTTGTCGGTCATCGGCACGATGCAACTCTTCGCCGAGCCCTTCCTGATCACCAATCGCGGTGGTCCAGGCGGCGGCACCGAGACACTGGGCCTGCTCCTCTATCGCCAGGGCTTCACCTCGCTAAATTTCGGCTACGCTTCGGCAATTGCCTATACGATGGCAGCACTCGCAGTGGTTATCTCGCTTCTCAATCTCTGGGTCGGGAGGGAACCGAAATGAGATCCAAGTCGCAATCGCTTCTCCTGCGCAAGATTGCCCTGCACGCTTTCCTTCTGCCGCTGGCGATCATCTGGCTCTTTCCGCTCTGGATGATGTTCGTCTTCTCGACTATGCCGGATTACGGCATTTTCAGCCCGCAGATCGTACTCTGGCCCTCAACCAATTTTGTCGCGAACTTCCAGAACCTGCAGGCGGACACGAACTTCATCGGCGCCATGATGATCTCAATCGTCGTCGCCACCGTCTATACCGTCCTGTCGGTGATGCTGACCTCCATGGCCGGCTGGGCGCTCGCCCGCTACCGCTTCGTCGGCCGTTCGCTTGTCATCGCCATCATTCTTGGCACGATCACGCTTCCCTATTTCGTCGTGGTCATTCCGCAATTCATCATGGTGGCGCGCGAGTTCAAGCTCGCCAACACCTGGATCGCACTCATCGTGCCGCCGCTCTTCAATTCGCTCGGCGTGCTCTTCATGCGGCAATCTTTTTCCATGATGCCGAATGATCTTTTCGATGCGGCCCGCGTCGAGGGCGTCAAGGAGTGGCAGATCTTCCTGCGCATTGCACTGCCGCTGGCGCGCCCGACCATGGCGGCATTGGCGATTATCCTCTTCCTCGCGTCCTGGAACAATTATCTCTGGCCGCTGCTGATCAATTCGAAGCCGGGCATGATGACGGCTCCTGTGGCACTCGGTGTGCTGATCGGCCTCACCAAGGTTTCCTGGGGCGGCATCATGGCGGGTGCGGTGCTTCTGACGGCACCGATACTCGTCGTCTTCGTGGCTCTGCAGCGTCACTTCATCGCCGGCATTGCGGCCGGCGCAATCAAATAGTCGAGGGGCCCATGGCAGAGCTTTCACTCAACAATATCGTCAAACGCTACGGCGCACTTGAAATCATTCACGGCGCCGACCTCGACGTGAAGGACGGCGAATTTGTCGTCTTCGTCGGCCCCTCCGGCTGTGGCAAGTCCACGCTCTTGCGCATGATCGCCGGCCTTGAGGATATTACCGGCGGTGAACTGAAGATCGGCGGCCGTGTTGTCAACGACGTCGAGCCGGCCGACCGTGGCATCGCCATGGTCTTCCAATCCTACGCGCTCTATCCGCATCTGACCGTCGAGGAGAACCTGAGCTTCGGCCTGCGTATGAATGGCAATCCGAAGGCAGATACCGAACGGCGTGTGCGCCATGTCGCAGAGATCCTGCAGATTACTGAACTGATGAAACGCCGGCCGAAGCAGCTATCCGGCGGCCAGCGGCAGCGCGTCGCAATCGGCCGGGCCATCGTGCGCGAACCACAGGTCTTCCTGTTCGACGAGCCATTGTCGAACCTCGACGCGGAACTGCGGGTGCAGATGCGCGTCGAGATCTCCAGGCTGCACAAGCAGCTCGGCACGACGATGATCTATGTGACACATGACCAGACGGAGGCAATGACGCTCGCCGACAAGATTGTCGTTCTGCGCGCCGGCAATATCGAACAGATCGGCGCGCCGCTCGATCTCTATGACGATCCGGCTAACCAGTTCGTCGCCGGCTTCGTCGGCTCGCCGAAAATGAATTTCCTCAAGGCCGAGGTCGCCGAGATACAGGCGGGCAAAGCGACGGTCGTGCTTGCCGACGACAAAATGGTGCGCCTCGAGGTACCATTGCACGACCCGTCCATCAAATCGGGGACATCGGTCACACTCGGCATTCGGCCGGAGCATTTCGGTGAGGCAGGTCGGGGCGAAGCGGACCTGACGGTTGCCGTCGATGTCGCCGAGCACCTCGGCAACACCAGCTACATCTACGCAAATTTCGGCGGCGACCAACTCATCATAGAACAGCCAGAATCCCGCAACCTCGGCAAGACCGAGCGGCTGACGGTGTCGCTGTCCGCCGCCCGCACCTTCCTGTTCGATACCGCCGGCAAGCGGCTTCGATAACGTGATCCCAAGACTGAAATACGAAAGAGGATAGTCATGACTTCAGATAATCCGATCCGCTGGGGCATTATCGGCCCCGGCACTATCGCCCGCACCTTTGCCGATGGCGTCGCGCATTCACGCACCGGCAAGCTCGTGGCCATCGCGACCCGCAATCCCGATAAGCCGGGCCTCGCCGACGGCTTTCCTGGCGCGCGTATCGTCAATGGTTACGAAGCACTGCTAAGGGACAACGAGGTCGACGCGATCTATATCGCCACGCCGCATACCGGCCACGCCGAATGGGCCATCAAGGCGATCCGCGCCGGCAAGCATGTGCTGGTCGAAAAGCCGATCGCTCTCTCAGCCTATGATGCCGAGGCAATCTACTATGAGGCGAAAAAGGCCGGCGTCTTTGCCGGTGAAGCCTTCATGTATCGCGTCCATCCGCAGACCGAAAAGCTGGTAGAACTCGTCAAGAGCGGCGTGATCGGCGAAATCCGCATCATCCGCTCAAGCTTCGGCTTCAGCATGGGGACATACAGGCCGGAACACCGCCTGTTTGCCAATGAAACGGCTGGCGGCGGCATTCTCGATGTCGGGGGCTATCCCGTTTCCATGGCCCGGCTGATCGCGGGTGCGGCGGCGGACAAACCCTTCCTCGATCCGGAAAAGGTTTCGGGTGTCGCCCATCTCGGCCAGTCCGGCGTCGATGAATGGGCGTCGGCCGTACTCAAATTCCCTAACGAAATCATAGCCGAGGTCTCATGCTCGATCATGGCGCAGCAGGACAATGTGCTGCGCATCATCGGCTCGCAGGGCCGTATCGAGGTGAGGGATTTCTGGTTCGCCTCCGGTCACAAGGGCGGGGTCGGCAAGATCGAGATCTTCAAGAATGGCGAGCAGGAAACAATCGACGTCAAGGAAGACCGCTGGCTTTACTCCTTCGAAGCGGATGCTGCCGGTGACGCGATCCGCGCCGGCGAGAAGGAATTCCGCTCACCCGGCATGAGCTGGGCGGACTCGATCAACAATCTGAAGGTGCTCGACCAATGGCGCGCTTCGGTTGGCCTCGAATATGGTGTCGAGAAAGCCGCCAAGCGCAGCGTGAACATTGCCGGCGACGCCGTCCGGCGCGGCAACTCCATTCCGCAGCGCCAGATCCCCGGCATTTCCAAACCCGCTTCGGTCGTCACCCTCGGTTTCGAATTCTTCCCGAGTTTCGCAGCCGCGTCCCTGACGCTCGACACCTTTTATGAAGCCGGTGGCAATGTCTTCGATACGGCCTTCGTCTATGGCGGCGGCAAGACGGAGAGCATTTTTGGCGACTGGCATACAAGCCGGCAGGTGCCGCGCGAGGAGATCGTCCTGATCGGCAAGGGCGCCCATTCGCCGCTCTGCTATCCTGATGTGATCAGCAAGCAGCTCGACCAGTCTCTCAACCGCCTGAAGACCGATTATGTCGATATCTACTTCATGCATCGCGACAATACCGACGTACCTGTCGGCGAATTCGTCGATGCCATGGATGCCGAGGTCAAGCGCGGCCGCATCCGCGGCATCTTCGGTGGCTCGAACTGGACGCGCGAGCGCTTCGACGAAGCGATTGCCTATGCGAAGAAGAACGGCAAGGCAGCGCCCGCCGCCCTTTCCAACAACTTCTCGCTTGCCGAAATGCTCGACCCGATCTGGGCTGGCTGCGTTGCCGCCTCCGATGACGAGTGGAAAAATTGGCTGAACGAAAAGCAGATCCCGAACTTTGCCTGGTCGAGCCAGGGCCGCGGTTTCTTCACCGACCGGGCCGGCCGCGACAAGCGTGACGACGAGGAGATCGTGCGCTGCTGGTATTCAGATCGCAATTTTGAACGGCGCGATCGCGCGATCGCGCTTGCCAAGGAGCTTGGCCGGCATCCGATCCATATCGCACTTGCCTATGTCATCGCCCAGCCCTTCCCGGTCATTCCGCTGATCGGGCCGCGCACGATCGCGGAACTGGAAGACAGCCTTTCGGCGTTGGACATCAAGCTTTCGCCCGAACAGGTGAAATGGCTGGAAGCCTGATAGCCTCTCACGGAGAACGCGTTACGATAAGCGGCAGGCCTCAGCGCCTGCCGCTTTTCTGTTGCGCGACGGCGCACGGGCCGACGACAACTAATCCGTCAGTGTTGCATTCTCGCCATTGCCCTCAACCATAGGTCATCTAGTGTGTGCCCCGCACCAGGGAGCAAGGCAATGACGCGAACGGTTTGGCCGAAAGAAGTCCTGACGTCGGAGACGATGAATTTTCTCGACGGCATTCACCAGGAATGGTGTGCGGCCGCGCGTTGCGGCCGTAGCAGCAATCTCGGAATGGCAAAGGCGAAAGCGCTGGTCGACTGGTTCGAATTCGGTGTGCGCGATCGCGGTGAATTGCTCGGCCTGCTGTCGGAAGATTTTTCCGGCGCCGCCTGATGGCCCCACTTGTTTTTGCCGTATCGGCGCTACCTCACTCAGAACGATACAATGAGGAGACGCGCTTGCGTAAACATCTAGTATTATTCGGCATTATCCTGTTTCCAGCGGCATCTTTCGCGCAATCTCCGGATCTGGAGGCGACATGTCAGTCAGTCGCCAAAGGCTTCTTCATGAGCGATCAGCTTTTGATCGGCACCGTTCAATCTTTCCCGGAACTCAAGCCACCGGGCGTCCGCATGACCTATTCGACGCGACCGGGGACCGCACCGGGAGAGATGACCGACGAGTTCGAGTGCGAATTCGACAAAGCCGACAAGCCGCATCATCTCGCGCGGTTCTGCGTGTCGAATACCTGTTATTCGCCGAGTGAAGATGATGCCGATCGAAAGCGCCGCTTCGAGGAAGCCCGAATTCTACTGGAGCGAACCGAGAAGTAATCTACCTATGCGCGACTAGCGGCGCGTATGAATGTCTCCGCTCTCACCGGCGCCTTGGAGCAAAGCAGCATCGTCGCGATCGTCCTCATCGATCAATTCCTGCATCGTCTCGTGTTCGTCGTCGTCGCTGAATTCGTCGGATGCCTGGAGCCAATGCCGAAGCGCCGCTCCTTCCGGTCGGCCCTCCTGCTCCCAAATCTCGTAGGCGCGCTGCCGAATTGCTTCTTCTTTGTCCCTAGCCATTCTGTTACCTCCAACCGCTCCAATCTGCCGGCGTCTTCTCGTCAGTGAGCAACGCCGGTGATCGGATCGACGATCGGCCGCTCGCTTTCATCCCTTGCGCCTGGCGGCTGGATCGTCGGCGGGGCAATGGACTCCCTGTCTGCACGATCTGGTGTTTCCGCAATCGGTCCGACATCCCTCGGACGGCGTTGTTCGGCTTTGGCGTTGGTATCCTTCGTGCCCATGACGCATCTCCTTTTTCAGAAAACACCGGCATTCGTTCGAGGTTCCACCGCAGAGTTCAAATGAGGGTCTTGCCAGGCCGCTCCGGCCGACTGGCGGGAGCGATATGGCGGAGCCGAGGATTTTCTCGGCTATCAGAACTTTTCGGTCGTATCGGCCTTGCCCTTGACCCAGTAACCTGAGGCCTTGATCCAGCTCAGCGGATAGCCGCGTTCTTCCACGAGATAAGCACGGATTGCCCGCACCACCGACGCCTCTGCTGCAATCCAGACGAATGTCTGGGGAAGGATGTCGATCCCGGCCAGAGCAGCAATCAGCGGTTCGGCATTCGTTGCATCGGAAAGAGGACGGTAAATCCAGCGGATCGTGAGTGCCGCTGATGTCTGGAAGGATTGCTGTTCTCCGGAATCTGCGACCGCGGCGATTGCCGTTACGGTTGTGTCGGCACCGCTCTCTTCGATCCTCCGGCCGATGGCGGGCAGCGCCGTCTCATCGCCGATCAGAAACCATCTCTTCACGCTGCCGGCAACCACGGCAGAGCCGCGCGGGCCACCGATCTCAAGAGGCGTGCCGGGCTGGGCCTCGATCGCCCATTGCGTGGCCGGACCCGCCTCGTGCAGGGCGAAGTCGATTGTCAGGCTGCGGGCGGCGTTATCATAGCTGCGCGGCGTGTAGTCCCGACGTTCCTCGGTGCCGTGGACGCCGGGCACGATGATCTTGATGTGATCATCAGGTGCAAGGCTGGTGAAATCGGCAAGATCATCGCCTTTCAGCACGATGCGCCGCATGCCGGGCGTGATATCGGCCACGCTCTCGACAATCAGCGAACGGCGGCGCAATTCATGGCGCACCCGCTCGATAGCAGGTGCTGGAAACGGGTGGTGTGTGGATTGGTTGCTATCCATTGTGTCCTTCCGGGGCTTCGGGAAACGATCCGCAGGACACAGTCGCGCAGATCGAAGCCGCAAAGCCGTTCGATCATACGCGTTGAGTGACGTTAACGCTTACGTGGCCGGATCATCTTCGGCCAATAACGATCCCTGTTTAGCGAAGGCAAAAACGGGACGCAATAAAAACTTGAGTTTCACGCTCCATTTTTTGCATGATCCACACGTCAGATTCGACCCACAACCCTAAATCTCTCGGATGCACGATTTTCACACGCGATCGGTATGGTTCTTGCAACGTTACCAATATCCTTACGTTGGGGAGACCAAGTGTAATGGAATGGAACACATACGAACGCTTTCCCCCACTGGTGCTGATGCTGGGTGGCCGGGAAAAATACAGGGTCCTCAGAACTTTGAGAGACGCTGCTGAGGTTTTGATAGCGGACTGGCCGTCCGAGGACGGTGAGGAATATGTCGTGGCCGTCAAGGCCTGCGTCGATGCGATCACGGGACAGATCGATGTCGGTGAACTGCAGGACGCCATTCGCCGTGCGGCGGCTGAAGCCGGCATTGCGATCTTGACGGTCGTGCACTGAAACCCGTCGCCCGTGGCCAAGGCTGCGGGCTGACAAAGGAAGCTTGCCGTCTCGCCCGAAAACCGCGACGATGCTGTCAGGCAAGGTTTGGCGATGATGAGATGGGCATAGGCCTGACGGCAACGGCGCTGGTTTCTGCCGTGTGGGTTATCATGGCGTCCGCGGTCAGCGCGGCCGAGCCATCCGTTCCCGAACCGGCTTGCCTTTACCGGGGCAACGCCGAGGACGGGCAGACGCTGTGCATTCGAAAAGATCACTTTAATGCCGATCTCTGCGCCGTCATGGACCGTTTCGCAGCAACCCATAACATTCCGCCTGCCTTCTTTGCCCGGTTGATCTGGCGCGAAAGCCTGTTCCGCCCGGAAGCGGTCAGTCCGAAGGGTGCAGAGGGCATCGCGCAATTCATGCCGGGCACTGCTCGGATGCGAGCGCTGGAAAACAGCTTCGATGTCGTCCAGGCGCTCAAAGCGTCATCCGCCTACCTTGACGAACTCAGGCTTCGTTTCGGCAATCTCGGTCTTGCAGCTGCCGCCTATAATGCCGGAGAATCCGGCCTCAGCCGGTTTCTTTCCTCCGGCCGCCTGCCGATCGAGACCCGCGACTATGTGTTCGCAATTACCGGGCAAACCGTCGAGACCTGGCGGGACAGCCCTCCGGAAGCCGCTGCGCCTGAGCTGCGCGACGGGATGGCGTTCCGCGAGGCATGTGTGGCGCTTGCAGAGACGCGGCAGATGAACGAGCCGGTCCTGACGGGATCGGCCGACTGGGCGCCATGGGGCGTACAGCTTGCCGCCCATTACAATCCGTCCGTGGCTGACCGGCTCTTCACCGTATCGCTGGCAAAGCTTCCGGAACCGCTGAACGCCGAACGCGCCCTGATCGTGCGCCAGAGGGGCGGAAACTTCGGCTATCGTCCACGCTATGCCGCGAGAATCGGTCGGGAGACACGAGCCGAAGCGACCAAGCTTTGCAGCACGATTCGCTCGGCCGGTGTTGCCTGCACAGTCTTCCGGAATCGCTGATCCGAAGCACATTACAGTTCGCCCCTATCCGACAGTTTAGTGCCGACCTGCCGCCAGGCTTGCTAAGTTGGTGAGATTACGCATCAAGGGGATTGAAATGATCAGACCTGTCGAAACTGCCAACAAGCATAACAGGACAGATACATCCGCACAGGAGCAGGACGACTTTCTCGAGGAGTCGCTCGAGGAAACATTCCCGGCAAGCGATCCGATCGCACCCGGTCGCCCGTCGCGGCAACCGCCAAAGGATGTCCCTCCAACTGACGGGACGTGATCGACAACCACCAGTATCGGTCCAGGAGCCAGCCGCTTCCAAGCCAAAAAATGAGTGCATCCCCAGTTGCTGCAATTCAGCCTGCGACTGCACGGACCGTGCATGATGCCTGCAAAGCACTGAGCTTGTTGAGACTATTGGGGAGTGTGCTATCGCCCGAAAACAATAAGGCGTCTGCCGGGGGAGGAGATCCAGCAGACGCCCTTATCACGCGTGGCGACGGGAGGAGGATGCCGCCACGTAGACGCTGGCTCGGGAGGAGGTAAGCCGCGTCTCGGACAAAGCGACGAGGGAGGAGTTTCATCGCTTCGTTGAGTGTGAATATAGGCCGATCGCTGCCGGCCTTCTAGGCATATATTTGCAAAGCTGCCATGCGCTATGCGTTAAAAGAAGAGCTTATATGATACAAAAACGCGCCCGCCTTCATCGGGCGAGCGCGTTTGACATCAATCGAAAACTGGGTCTTAGCGGCCAGTAGCCGCGCGTGCGACGTCACGAATATCGCCACGAGCGATACCCAGGTCGTTCAGTTCACGGCTCGACATACGGCCAAGCTCAGCAACCGTTTGACGATACTTGCGCCAGTTATTGAAGGTGCGTGCGATGCTCATTGCAATCCCCTTTCCGTGGGTCCAGCGACAGCTGCCAGGTATCGGCGCCTCGTTCGCTTTGATGAGAAATATATAATATGGGGCCGCGAAAATGAGTAGCGTTCAGACTACAGCTCACCCATGCATAAAACGCATAGATAAGCAGCCCATTGGCTGCTTATGAGGCAGTTTCCTATCCATGAGTATAGTTGAAGGAGGCCCGCCAAAGCCCCACGTCAACTCACGATCCTTAAAAGCCGCTCAGGGGCAAACCGATGTCTAGCTCAGTCTGCGAAACCTACCCCGGAATATGCAGTAAATCCCGCCTCGCATACCCACGTCCTCTCCGCCTGCACCATCCCGCAAACGACAATATAAAAAATGCGATCCGGCCATCTGTTGTCGCTCTAACGACCAGCCTTCCAGTATTCCCGGCCAACCCGATATCTGCCCTGGAAGTCGGATCGGCGATTTCAATGCTGGGGCTGCTTGTCTTCGCCGCTCACGAGGAGATCGTGGCCGTCGCCCCTGCGGTCGCTTCCGCTCTCGAACAGTTTTTTGCAAACGCACCCGCCGCCCTCTGGTAGCCGCAGCACCACATCCTGTTGCAAAGCTCGTCAGCGTTACCCAAGTGCAGGCAGGTAGCGCTGGATATGACCGATGCTCTTTGAAGATTCACGGCTGACGATTGGTGTCGTACTCCCCATGCAGGAGCGAGAACGGGGCGACATCGACTTCGGCCTTCAGCTGGAGCTTGCCCGTCGCGCCGATGAGCTTGGCTTCTCCGCAATCTGGGTCCGCGACGTCCCCTTGAACAGTCCCACCTATCCGGATCCCGTCGGTCATTCCGATCCGTGGGTATTGCTTGGTGCACTGGCGGCATCTACCCGCTCGATCGCGTTGGCGACCGGTGCGATCGTCCTGCCCTTGCGTCATCCGCTTCATATCGCCAAAGCGGCCCTGTCGATGGAAGTGCTGTCATCGGGCAGGTTCGTTCTCGGACTTGGCTCCGGCGACCGTCCGTCAGAGTTTGCGGCATTCGACCGCAATGTTGACGACCGGCGCGAATTGTTTCGGTCCAACTGGGCCGCACTCAGCGATGCGCTTGAGGGTCATGCTGGCTCACGGACCGGCGAGGACCAGTTCGAGATCCGCCCGCGCAGCGGGCGGCGCGTGCCGCTGGTGGCCATCGGTTCGTCCTCGCAATCGCTCGAATGGATTTCCAGAAACGCCGGCGCCTGGATGACCTACCACCGCCCCCTTAGCGCCCAGAAAGACCGGATAGCACTGTGGCATGGAGCGGTGCAGCGCACGACCACCGAATTCCGCGGTATGGGTCAGGCGATGGCCCTCGATCTTGTGGATGCCTCGTCAGACCATGTCGACGAGATCGCACTCGGATATCGAACCGGACCAGAAGGATTGCTCGCCGCACTCCGAGCCCTGCGCAATCTCGGCGTTCACCACGTCGCATTCAACCTGCTGGTCAATGGGCGCAAGGCTCTCGCAGATCTCGAGACTATCGCACGGGAAGTTCTGCCGCGGCTGAACCAGGCCACAAAACTGCAGGCGTCGCGATGATCTGCGGAGTGAGCGACTAGCGGTCGAAGAAATTCTGCCAAAGCTTTTCGCCAACAAGGCAATCCGTTGTCGGCTGGTTCATGGCCATTCTGCGGATCTGTGCTGGTGGCTCTAGTCCGCTTACTTCCCAGACGAGCTTCCGGCGGACGGCAACGGCGAAATCCTCGATCTTGTGGACCGGCAGAACGAAGGAGCCGGGGCCGCCGATCACGCAATCACCATAATATTTGTCGAGCCCTTCCGGCACGTCAGATGGCCGCAACATGATGGCCAGTCCATTGATGATGATGCCCGCCTTCAAAGCAGCATCGCGTGCAGGTGTGACGGGATCGCCGGAATTGTTGGGACCATCGCCGGAAACGTCGATCACCTCACGATTTCCCTTATAGGGGCTCGCCGCAAGCATCGTTGCGCCTTGAACGATCGCTGCGGATATGGATGTGCGGCGCTGGGTGGCAATCGGCCGCGCCTCCAGTTTGTCGGCAAAATCCATCGCATCCTTTTCCGTCTCGATCACCTGCCAGTCGATAACGGAACCGGGCACGACATACCCGGCCCATTCAAAATAGCTGACGGCGATCCGCCCGGTCAGCCCTCCTTTCACAGCGTCGAGGAATTCCTTATGCCGCAGCGCCTCGACATAGCCCTCGCGCTGGATGCGGACCTCTTCGTAATCCATCGAGCGCGACGTATCGACGGCCAGCACCAACTCGACGTCGACTTCGTTTTGGCTTGATTGCGCGATCGTGGCGGCAGCGCCGGACAGGCTCGCGAGCATCGCAAGTGTCGTCAGCATCATCACTTCCCATCACTGCGTTATGTCGAGAACTCTAACATAGCCTGGCGTGGCCGCGACTGCCGCCAGATTGCATCCTGTCAATTTTCAGTGATGTCGGGTGCCATGCGATAATCGAGCAGTATCTGAGGAGTCATGTCTCCGCGATCGGCTTCACCACTTGTGAAGAACTCATAGCCATTCTGCGGGACACTTGGCGATTCGCCCAGCAATGACGGAGATAGCATGCCGCTTCTGCAGTTTCCCGCCGACCGACGCACAGCCGATATCAGACGCTGTGCCGAGGCCCTTCAGAACCTTCACGGCGAGGCCGCCAACCGCTTCTGGCGGACGGAGATGGCCGGGTTCGCAGCCAATCTGAGAGAACAGGGCTGCAGCGATGCTGAACTCTCGCGGCAGGCCGCCCTGTTCATGGATGCGGTACAGATGGAGCTTCAGGTCGTCTACGCTGCGGCGGCAGAGCGATAAAAAGCACTATTTGGGAATGCGGTTGTAGAAGGATTGCGGGTCGTAGACGCACTCGTAGTCGAGGACGCACATTTCCCCGTTAGCTGCGCGCACTCTGGCCACGCTGTATTTGTCGCCCAGCTGGCATCGCGCCGGCGGGGAACGGAAGCTCCGGCCTCCAAGGCCCATGCGAACGAACACGGCCTTTTTCTGCTGGATAATTTGTGCAAGCTCGCGGCAGGAATGGTCGCGCGCGTTGACCTCTACGGCGTCCAGCGCAAAGGCAGCCGTAGGGAGCAAGAGGGCAGCCGCTAAAATCAAACTTCTCATAAGACCTCCTGATGCGGGCGGGTTGGCAACAGCACCTACGGGCTTCAATCACAAAAACTGGCGCCTATGTCGCGCCATAAAGGTAGGATTTGGGCGGATGGCAAACCAGATCTATCCATCCACATTGAAGACGTGCCGGCCTTAGATCTTGCCGCGTGTCGCAAAGACCAACGTCTTCAGTTGTTCTTCGTCGTGAACGCCCTGGCGGTAGAGTTCGATGATAATGGCAGCCGACCGGCTCACTTCCTCATCGTCGTCAGCAAGCCCGAATTCGGCCTTCACAATATCCAGCACTTTCTGGCATGTGGCGAGATCATCCGATGTCAACGCTTCGTCGCGAGGTTTGATGTGGCGGCTGATCATGATGCGTTCCCATGTTGGACCTGACACGTCGTCAATAAAGACATTTCTACCGCGCTTCGATTGACAGCGACAAATAGCCGGCGTCAAAGCCGGCAATCTTCTGCAGCTTGTCCCAGTCGATGATGGTAATCACTCTGCCCTCCCAGGTGAAGGCCCTCTCCTTCCGCAGCGATTGCAGCGTCTTGTTCAGATGAACGAGGGAAACGCCCAGAACATCCGCCATGGCGTTCTGTGTCAATGGCAACTGAAAGCTCGGCCCATTCGTTCTGTGTACCGTTCGCAGCCGAACATAGAGCTCGCAGATAAGATGGGCGATATGCGCCTTCTTCGAGCGCCGACCCATTGCAACAATCCATTCGCGGTGCACCGCGCCGTCGACAAGCGTATCAAGCCATAGCAGCCGTGTCAGATGCGGATTGGTTTCGGTTATCGCCTTGAGTTCCTGGTGATCCACCGATGCAACACGGCAATTCGAAATCGCGAGAATGCCGTGGTCCATGACCTTCAGCGGAAAGGCATGAAGATCGACGAAATCGCCGGCGACTTGCAGCGCGGTGATCTGCCGGGTGCCGTCCTCCAAAACCTTATACCTGGCGGCAAATCCGTCGAGGAGCAGCGTGGAATGATTGGGTCGGCTTCCTTCGGAGACGAGGTCTTCGCCCGCGGCCACGGATCTTTCGCGACCGAAAATAGAGCGCAAGAGCTCGATTTCGGCAGCAGAGAGGACATCGTGACTTTCAAGATTGAGAAGGAGCGGCTCGATCACGAACGGCTCCCCCTCTTCGAGCCGGCGACTGAAAACAGATTATATTCCAACAGGGTAGAAAAGGGGAACAAATTGGACAGCCGGCACTTCATGGTGAAATATTCTGATGGTGGGAGCAGATGGCCCGATATTTTTTTGACCTTCACAATGGTGACGGCCCGATCCGGGACAATGAGGGAACGGAACTTGCGTCGCGAGCTGAGGTAGTCAGGGAAATGGCGCGAATCCTGGTGGATATCGCACGTGATGAACTGCCAGCCGGAGAGAGAACGATCATATCATTGACGGTCCGGTCCGAAGGGCGGCCAATTTCCGTTGCAAGCCTCGCCTTTTCAAACGAATGGCTGGATTGACCCCACCCTGAATCAAGCCGGATAGCCGGTGAATAACTGATCGAACGTGCCAAACTTGCGCCCCTGACATGACATGCAAGACGATGCATGAGGCAGGACCATAGCTGGCGGTCTATTTGCCAGCATTTAAATTTGACACAACCGACCACCGCTTCGAGATGTCAGTTGAACGACTTGCGATATCCCTGGACCGTCTTCGCAAGACCGTATTGCCTCCTGTCCCGCCGAATGCGCGAGGGCATTTCGGATATCGCCGGCCTTGTGAACGGCGAGGCCGCCCCCGTGAGAAGAGGTTTATTCGGCGACCTACTTTGCTGCAGTCACACGCCAGACGGTGTTGCCGACATCATCGGCAATCAGCAGCCCGCCGGATCTGTCGACGGCAAGGCCGACGGGCCTGCCATGTGCCTGGTCCTCCCCTTGAAGAAAGCCGGTGACGATATCCTGCGGATTGCCGCTCGGCTTACCATTCTGGAAAGGCACGAAAACGACCTTGTAGCCATTGAATTCGTGGCGGTTCCAGCTTCCATGCTCGCCGACGAAAGCACCGCCTCGATATTCGGCCGGGAGGTTGTCAGCCGTATAAAAGGCCATGCCGAGCGGTGCGACATGCGAGCTCAGTGAATAATCGGGGGCAATCGCCTTGGCCACGAGATCTGGCCTCTGCGGCATGACACGCGGATCGATATTCTGGCCGTAATAGCTGTATGGCCAGCCATAGAAGCCGCCATCCCTGACCGATGTCATGTAATCGGGAACAAGATTGGGGCCAAGTTCATCCCTTTCATTGACGACCGTCCAGAGCATATGGGTCTGTGGCTCCCAACTGAGGCCATTGGGATTGCGCAGCCCATCGGCGAATATCCTGAATCTGCCAGTCTGGCGGTCGACCTGCAGAATGGCGGCGCGGTTCTTCTCTGCCTCGATGCCATTTTCAGTGATATTGCTGTTCGAACCAACGCCGACATAGAGCGTGTTGCCGTCTTCGCTGGCGAGGAGGCTCTTCGTCCAGTGATGGTCGATCGGCCCGCCGGGGAGCTCGGTCAGCACGACGCCGGGTTCGGTGATCTTCGTCTCGCCTTGCTGATAGGGATAACGCCTGATGGCATCGGTATCGGCGACATAGAGATCGTTGCCGACGAGGGCCACGCCAAAGGGCGAATTGAGATGGTCGAGGAAGATGTCCTTGACCTCGGCAATACCATCTCCATCGGCGTCGCGCAGCAGCGTAATGCGATTGCTGCCCTCGTTGCTGGAACCACCGCCCGAGGTCGCCATGGATTCGATCCAGCCCATGATAAGATCCTTGGGCCGCTTGATCGATGCAGCCGGAGGCGCAATGGACTCGACTGCCAGGACGTCACCATTCGGTAGCACATAGACCGAGCGCGGATGCTTCAGATCCGTTGCCAGCGCCTTGATCTGCAGCCCGTCCGCGACCTTCGGCGTTTCGCCTTCCTTCCATCCGATGACCGAAGCGACATGCATCGGTGGGACGAGATATTGCGACTGCTCCGGCAGCTTTGGACCTGGGCCGATTTCGCTCGTCGGATTCGGTTCATTGTCACTGCAGGCCGTAAGAACGCAGCTGCCGCACATAAGAAAGAAGGCCAAAGCGCCGGAACAGGAAGGGGCAAGAGACCGGGTCATCATTCGAGCCCTCCGATGCGCTGGCGCAGAACAACCCAGCCGAGACAGGCATTGATGACGATCAGCGCGGTTGCAGCGACCGACAGCATCAGCCCTGTCGGCACGACGGATGTCCAGGCATCGCGGCTATGAATGAAGGCGTTGAACAGCGACACCAGGAAAGCTGCGATGTTACCGATGACATAAAGCCATCCCACACCGCGTAGCGGCAGCCGGCCGATGAAGATGTCAACGAGCGCAGCGAGAGCGGCCAGTCCACCGAGCAACAGTCCCGATGCCAGGAGCCAGGCGGAAAAATTGGTCCACATCATCTCTGCCGTTCGCCAATAGGTGATGTCCGTCAGCAGAGCCCCGATAAAGCAGCCGGCTGAAAAATGAAGCGGGATCGAGCGTAGAGGTGGCGCCACGATCGAAGTGTAGGCGCGTGTGGTGGAATAGGTCATGTTCTTGATCCATAGAGGTCGCCCGGCGTTGGCTTAACCTTCGCCACCTGGAATTGTTCCTCAGCTACAGTTGCTCTAGGAGGTCTTGCGGCATTTTGACCGGAACCGAAGCCGATGATCCGGCGTTGGTTTCAGGTTTTCATAATGAAAGACATTGCCGTGCCCCAGAACCAGCGCGCCGCCGCCGGGCAAGATCAGTCCTCCGGTCCTGCAAAAAACGAAGCACCGGACCGGGAGGTCAAGAACGAAACGGAAGCTGAGAAGCGTCCCTCCATTATCCGGCGCCATCCGATAGCGACCATACTTATCGTTCTTGCCCTGGTCGTTCTTGCTGCCGTCGGCTATTTCATCTGGCTTATCTATTTCCATCCCTATGAAACAACGGACGATGCCTTTGTCGATGCCCGCAGCTTCTCTGTCGCTGCCAAGGTATCGGGTTATGTCTCGGATGTTCCCGTCTCCGATAACAAGCATGTCGACGCCGGCGCGATCATCGTCAAGATCGACCCCCGCGACTATCAGATCGCACTGGATCAGGCCCACGGCCAGGTCGGTGTCGCAAAGGCAGCGATCTCCAACGCCGAAGCGCAGATTGCAGCGGCAGCCGCAGCGATCGACGAGGCCAAGGCACAGCAAACCTCTGCAGAAGCAGCCCTTCAATATGCACAGGATGAAAACGACCGGCAGCAGCAGCTGGTCAAAAGCGGCGCCGGTTCGGAACAGGCCGCACAGCAGGCAGCATCAACATTGAGGCAAAACAGAGCAAGTACCGCTCAAGCGCAGGCAAGCGTCACCTCGGCCGTCAAGAACAAGGCAGCTGCCGAAGCGCAACGGGCCAGCGCCGTCGCCAATCTGCATCAGGCGGAAGCCCAGGTTGAAGCGGCCGAACAGAATCTGAGCTACACGACGATCACGGCCGCGCAGCCCGGCCGTGTCGTCAAGCTCAGTGGCTCGAAAGGGCAATATGTCCAGGCTGGGCAGGCAGTCTCCATGTTCGTGCCCGACGAGATCTGGGTGACGGCCAATTTCAAGGAAACCCAGCTGACGGACATGCGGCCGGGCCAGCCCGTCGATGTTACGATCGACGCCTATCCAGATCATCTGCTTCGCGGCCGTGTCGATTCCGTACAGCCCGGTTCGGGCACTGCTTTTTCACTGCTTCCGGCTGAAAACGCCACCGGCAACTATGTCAAGGTCACACAGCGCGTGCCCGTCAAGATCGTCGTCGACAACTGGCCGAAGGACGTGGCCATCGGTCCCGGCATGTCAGTAGTGCCAACGGTAACCGTGCGTCCGAGGAACTGACATGACCGATGCCACGACAGCCGATGGCACGCCGGCATCTGGTGCCAGGATCGCCAATCCGTGGCTGATCGCGCTCGTCGTTTCGCTCGCGACCTTCATGGAGGTTCTGGATACGACGATTGCCAATGTGGCGCTGCGCTACATCTCCGGCGGCCTTGCCGTCAGCGCCGATGAAGCGTCATGGGTCGTCACCACCTATCTCGTGTCCAACGCCATCATTCTCGTCGCCAGCAGCTTCATTGCCAAGCGTTACGGGAGACGGCGCTTCTATCTTCTGTGCCTTGCGACCTTCACCATTGCCTCTCTCTGCTGCGGCCTCGCGTGGAACCTGCAATCCCTGCTGATCTTTCGCATGATCCAAGGCTTCGCAGGCGGCGGCATGGTGCCGATCTCCCAGTCGATCCTTGCCGATTCCTTCCCGCCATCGAAGCGCAGCCAGGCATTTGCACTCTTCGGCGTTGCCGTTGTTGTCGCTCCCGTCGTCGGCCCGACGCTCGGCGGCTACCTCTCAGACAATTTCTCCTGGCACTGGTGCTTCCTGATCAACGGACCGGTCGGCCTTTTCGCCTTCATCCTCGTCTACTTTCTCGTGGACGAACCGGATTCGCTGCGCCAGGAGCGCGCGCGGATGCGCCGGCAAGGCGTGCGTTTCGATGTTGTCGGCTTCCTGCTGGTCGCGACCTTTCTCGGCGCGCTCGAATTGGTTCTCGACCGAGGTCAGACGGAAGACTGGTTCGACTCGAACTTCATCATCGGTGCGACGGCAATCTGCATCGCAGCTTTTCTTCTTGCGATCCCATGGCTGATGAAAGCGACCAGTCCCGTCGTCGACCTGCGCTTGCTGGCAAGCCGGCAATTCGGTTCCTGCTTCATCGTCATGCTGGCAACGGGCGCGATCCTGATCGCCACAACCCAGTTCATTCCGCAGGTCCTGCAGCAGAATTTCGGCTATACAGCGACCTGGGCCGGCCTTGCGCTCTCGCCCGGCGGCCTGGTCACGATGTTCATGATGTTCGTGGCGGGCCGGATCTCCAACAAGGTCCAGCCGAAATATCTGATCGCGATCGGCACGGCGATCATTGCAGCTGCCATGTATGACATGACGCGCCTCAATGCCGATTTGAACTTCGGTTTCTTCGTCTGGTCGCGCATCTATCTCGGCTTCGGCCTGCCGCTGATCTTCATTCCCATGACCGCAGCGTCCTATGACGGCCTCAGGCCGGACCAGACCGACCAGGCATCGGCCCTCATCAATGCGGCGCGCAATACCGGCGGCTCTATTGGTGTTTCAATCGCATCGAACGTGCTTGCCCATCGTGAACAATGGCATCAAAGCCGGTTGGTCGAGCACATCATCCCCTCCGACCCCGCCTACAATCACGCGCTGCAGGGGGCGACCCAATATTTTGCCGACAGAGGAAACGGAGCGATCGACGCACAATCACAGGCCATAGGCTGGATCGGCCAACAGGTGCAGATCCAGGCAAGCTATCTTGCCTATATCGACGTCTTTCACACGTTGATGTGGCTGTCGCTGGCAGTTTTGCCGCTCGCCTTCATTCTGCGCAAGATCGACCTCGGTGAGGGCTCAAGCCGCCCGAGCGGGCACTGACCTGCCCAACATCAACAAGCTCGTGTATATCCCCTAATCTGGGGGTTCATTCGAATCACCGCATGTACTATGTATGCGACGTGATATTCACACGAGACAGGTACTGATGACCCCAGAAATGTCCGGCTTTGAATGCACCCGCGGCAATGCCGTTTCCGGCAAGCTGAAGCTTTCAAGCAAACTGCCCTATTTCATCGTTGCAGGACTTGCTGTGGCTGTATGGGCAAACTCCAGCGAACGACCGCATGATACGGAAGTTGCAGCCAAGAAAGCCGCGACGGCTTCGCTCGCTCAATAAGCATAGCGATGGCTCGGCCGACGCACATGGCCGCCGAGAGCATTCAGATTTGTCGCTGATAAATCATGGCCAAGCAGGATCCCGCAGTGGATAGCTGCGGGACCTGACCCAAATGCGACATCAAATTCTGATGCCGCTGGTCTCATCAAAGAGATGCACCTGTACCGGATCGACAGTGACGCCGATCGTCTGGCCCGGCTGAACCGATCCTCTGCCCGTTTCGACGATCGTCATTTCGGGTGTCGTAGCCGCGGTGATGAAGGTCGATGAGCCCGTGGATTCAACGACCGCGACCGGCACGTCAAAGCTCCCCTGCCCCTGATTGGTGATGCCGATATGCTCAGGCCGGATGCCGGCGGTGACCTTGCGGCCCGGCTGGATCTGATGATCGATGGCAATCTGCTGCCTGACCGCGCCGAGATCGAGCGTCAGGCTTTTTCCATCCTCGCCGGCCACGGCCGGAATGAAGTTCATCGCAGGTGAACCAATGAAACCTGCGACGAATTTGTTGGCAGGCCTGTCATAGAGATCAAGCGGACGGCCCTGTTGTTCGATGATGCCGTCGCGCATGACGACGACGTGATCGGCCATGGTCATCGCTTCGATCTGGTCATGCGTTACATAGACCGAGGTCGCGTGCAGACGATCGTGCAGCGCGCGGATCTCCTTGCGCATATGGACGCGCAGCGCCGCATCGAGGTTTGACAGGGGCTCGTCGAAAAGGAACGCCTTCGGGTGGCGGATGATGGCACGGCTCATGGCAACGCGCTGGCGCTGACCGCCGGAAAGCTCACGCGGATAGCGCTTCAGCAGATGCGAAAGGCCTGTGGTGGCAGCGACCTCCTCGGCCGCCTTCTTCGCCTCCGCCTTTGCAACGCCACGCATGCGCAGGCTGTAGGTGAGGTTTTCCTCAACGGTCATATGCGGATAAAGCGCATAGGACTGGAATACCATGGCAACATCGCGTTTACGCGGCGGCACCCCGTTCATCATCTCGCCGGCAATCTTCAGGCTGCCATCGGAAATGGTCTCCAGTCCGGCGAGCGAACGCAGCAGGGTCGACTTGCCGCAGCCGGAAGGGCCAACGAGTGCGACGAAGGTGCCCTTGGCGATGGAAAGGTCGATATTCTTCAAGGCATGGAAGGCGCCGTAATATTTGTTGACGCCGGCAAGCTCGATCTGTGGGGTCATTTGAGGGCTCCCGAAGTGAGGCCGGATACGATGCGGCGCTGCAAGAGAACGAAGATGGCAAGGATCGGCGTCACATACATCGTGGCGTAGGCCATGATGTTGTTCCATTCATTGGTATTCGGCCCCATGAAGGAATTGAGCCCGACGCTTGCCGGCTGAAGCTCGGCGGCCTGGATCATCGACTTGGAATAGACGAACTCGCCGAAGGCCTGCATGAAGATGAGGATAGCGCTGACCAAAATGCCGTTACGGGCAAGCGGGAGCACGATATTGAAGAAGGCGCCGACACGTGAATTGCCGTCGACGAGGGCCGCCTCTTCGAGCTCCATCGGGACCGCCATAAAGGTGGCGCGCACCAGCACCACGAAGAACGGCATGCTTTTCGCGGCAATGGCGATGATGACGGCAAGCCGCGGATAATTCAGCATGCCGATCTGCGAGAAACCGACAAAGATCGGCGTGATCATCAGCGAAGCCGGCAGAACCTGCAGCATGAGAATAAGAAAGAGGCCGATATCCACCCAGATGTTGCGGTAGCGCGCCAGCACATAGGCGCAGCCAACGCCGAGCACCGTGATGATAACGACAGCGCCAATCGCGATCACCAACGAGTTCCAGAGATAGAGCCCCATGTTCCGGCTTTCCCAGACATAGGTATAGGTGCTCCATTGCGGCGAGGCCGGCCAGAAGCTCGGGGGTGTGGCGAACATCTCCGAGCCGCTTTTCAGCGCCGTGATGTACATCCAATAGAGCGGGAAAAGATAGATCGCCGCCATGATGATGGCGATCACGAGCATCAATCGATTGCGTGCAGTCTCGCTCATCCGCGCACCTCATGGCGGGTTGAGCGCACGTAGACGACAGAGGCGAACATCACGAAGACGATCATGATGACGGAAATGGTCGCGCCCTTGGCGAAATCGTATTGGCGGAAAGACAAATCCCAGGCCCAGTATTGCGTGACGTTGGAGGAATTGTTTGGTCCGCCTGAAGTGATGGCGGCAAAGAGGTCGAACTGCTGCAGCGTGAAGATCAGGCCGAGCGAAATGATGGCGCCAATCGTCGAGCGCATCATCGGCAGCGTGATCGTCCAGAAGCGCTGCCAGGCCGTGGCACCGTCAAGTTCGGCGGCCTCATAGAGATCACCCGGGATCCCGGAGAGACCGACGGACAGCAGGATCATGTTGAAGGACGTGCCGAGCCAGATATTGGCGATGATGACGGCGTAGAGCGAATAGTGCGGGTCCGAGCGCCAGAAGATGTTGCCGGAGATGATGCCGCTGTCCTTCAGAATGAAGTTCAACACACCGAAATCGCCCGACAGGATCCAGTTCCAGATCGCACCGACAACGAGGCCAGGCATGACCCAGGAGACAAGAAAGAGGCCGCGCAGCCAGGAGGCGCCTGGGAAATTGACCCAGAAGAACAGTGCCAGACCGAAGCCTATCAAGAACTGGCCGGCGATCGAACCGACGACGAAGATCGCCGTATTGTAGAGGATCGGCAGCGTTTCAGGCTGTGCAAAGAGGTCCACGTAATTCTTGAAACCCACCCAGGGGCGCGAGAAGGTACCGAGGCTGAACATGTCAACCTCCTGAAAGCTCATCACCACATTGTAGATGAGCGGCAGGCCTGCCATCAGGAACAGAAAGCCGAGCGGAAAGGCGACGAGCACGATATCGAAACCGCGGCCATCCCTGACGCTGGAAAGGATCCTTCTCATGGGTCCTCCATTGCTCCGAACGGGGCTGCCCGACGCTTTCGCGGGAGACAGCCCCTGCCGGGAGGAAAAGATGGATGGCCGGTGGCCATCCGGTGATGCTTAGCCGAGCACTGCCTTGATCTTGTCGGCAGCCTGATCAAGCGCGTCCTTCGGGCTCATCTGGCCGGTGAGTGCGGCCTGAATGGCGTCCTGGATCGCCTTGGAAATCTTCGGCCACTGCGGATGCGGGCCGCGGGGCTTGGCGTATTTCAGCTGTTCGAGGAAGACCTTGAGGGCAGCATCCTTCAACGGCTGGCCGGTCTCGGGGATCGAGATATCGGAACGGGCCGGAAGCTGGCCGAAGTTCTTGAACATCTTGTCGTCCTGCGACGCGAAATATTCGAGCGCCTTGAAGGCTTCAGCCGGATGTTTGCTCGTCGAGAAAACCGCCCAGTTGAAGTCGCCCATGGCCGAGGAACGCTCAGCACCTTCTTTCGGGACCGGCAGCAGAGTGACACCCCAGTCGAACTTGGCTTCCTTCGTCATACGGTCCAGCTCCCACGGACCGGAGATCGCCATGGCAGCGTTGCCGGAATTGAAAGTGCCGGTCGAATCCCACTGGCCACGGGTCAGCGTATCCGGAGAAGCAAGCTTCTCGTCCATGATCGTCTTCCAGACTTCAAGCGCCTTGACCGCACCGTCGGCATTGATGTGCTCATAACTGCCGCCGCCCATCTGCGCCCAGGGCAGGAACTGGAAGGTGCCTTCCTCATTGGCCTTGGCCGAGAAGGCGAGACCATAGACGTTCTTAGCCGGATCCGTCAGCTTGCGGGCATCTTCGACAAGTTCGTCCCAGGTCTGCGGCGGCTTGTTCGGATCAAGGCCTTTCGCCTTGAACATGTCCTTGTTGTAGTAAAGCGCGATCGTGTTCGTTGCCTTCGGCACACCGAAATATTTGCCGTCCCACTCGACCGACTTCAGCGGTCCGGGGAAGTAGTTTTCGGGCTTGATGACCTTGGAATTCTTGATCATATCGGTCAGATCAAGGAAGGCGCCGCGCGATGAAAATAGCGCGTGCTCGGGATTGTCGACGGCGATGATGTCGGGAGCCTGGCCGGTAGCATAGGCGCGCATCGCTTCCGTAACGACGTCGTCGAACTGGATCAGGCGATATTCGATGGTAATGCCATTGTGCTGGTCATTGAATTCCTTGACCAGGTTCGGCGCCGGCTGGATGTCCTTGTCGAGCGACCACAGCGTTAGCTTGACGTCTTCCGCCTTGGCGGAAAGTCCGAAGAGCGAAACGCCAGCAAGCGCCAGCGCACCCAGAACTGCAAATTTGCGGATAGCCATAGTTCTCCTCCTTTGTGGTTATCCCTTGAAATGGCCGGCATGTCCTCCGTGCCGGCCATGTTTCCTCACACCGGATCGATGACGAAATCGCCGCCCCGGGCATGTTTCAGATGATTGAGCGCATAGACCTGACCGGTCATTTCGAGCGCATCACGATAGACCGGGTCATGCCAGCCTTCGATATCGATGGAACCGGACCAGCCGGCGAGCCGCAGCTCGGAAATGATGTCTGTCCAGTTGCTGTCGCCGAAGCCCGGCGTGCGCATGAAGACGAACTTCTCCTTGCCGAAAATACCGTGTTCCTTGATCACATCCCAGCGGATGGTCGCATCCTTGCCGTGGACGTGGAAGATCTTGCTCGCCCACTTGCGGATCTGCGGCAGCGGCTCGATCAGATAGACCATCTGATGGCACGGTTCCCATTCGAGGCCGATATTGTCGTCGGGCGTCTCGTTGAAGATCAGTTCCCAAGCATCGGGGTTATGGGCGATGTTCCAGTCGCCGGTTGCCCAGTTGCCGTCCATGGCGCAATTTTCGAAAGCGATCTTGACGCCCTTGTCGGCAGCGCGCTTGGCAAGCTCGCTCCAGATCTGCTTGTAGCGCGGCAGACTTTCGGTCAGCGGCTTGTTGCGGATACGACCGGTAAAGCCGGCAACGCATGTGGCGCCAAAGTGATGGGCGTTATCGATGCAATCCTTCCAACCCTGCAGTGTCTGCAGGTCGATCTCGGTCTCCTCGAGCGGATTGCCGAACATACCGAGCGTCGAAATGGTGATGTCGCGATCACCGATCGCGTCCACGCTGCGCTTGCCGAGTTCGGCGAGATCCTGGCCATTGGTGGTCTGCCAGAAGAAAGGCTCGAAGCTTTCGAAACCCATATCGGCGATCTGGGCAATGCGCTTGTCGGCGCCGCCCTTGGAGGCGCTGACCATGGTACCGATGCGAATGGCTTTGGCGGGGTTGCTCACGTCATCTATCCTTATGCTGAAATTTCGACGCGACGTCCGGTCTTGGCGCTTTCGATCGCACCGAAGACCATGGCGAGGCTTCTGATATTGTCGGAACTGGCCGTCTCCGGCCGCTTGCCGGTGCGGATCGCCTCGACGAAGCTGGCGATCACGCTGGCATGGCCATGCGTTTCTTCCTCGCGCTCGGGTGCGGGAACCTCCACAGGCGAAAAGCCGTGAAGCAGGCCCGTCTCATTGCCGGAGGTAGCCGCCTTAAATCCGTCCTCGCCATCCCAGGTAAGCATGCCCCTGGAACCGACGATCCGCCATTGGCTTTCCCAGCTCGTGCGCTCACCCTCGGCACACCAGGAGCCGCGATAGGTGAAGACGACATCGTCGGAGAATTCGAAAGTGGCATTGGCCGAGGCACCATGGCGATACCAGGACCCTCTGGGATTACGCTCAACGCAATAGACGGCGAGCGGCTTTTTGCCGGCCACATAGCGTGCCGCATCGAAAGTGTGGATCGCCATGTCCAGCAACAGGACATTGTCCATCTCTTCGCGGAAGCCACCGAAATGCGGGGCGATGAAGAAGTCACAATGAATGCCGGTCAACTCGCCGATCGCCCCGCTCTCGACGAAGCGACGCAGGCGGCGCACACCGGATATGAAACGGCGGTTCTGAATGATCGCATGGATCTTGCCGGTCTCGGCGGCAAGGTCGATGAGTGCTGCACCTTCAGCAAGCGAGGTCGCCATCGGCTTTTCACTCAGCACATGGCAACCGGCCTTCATGGCCGTCGAGACGACGTCGAAACGAGCGGTCGGGATAACGACATCGAAAACGATGTCTGCTTTGGTTTCGGCGATGACGGCGGCGAGATCAGTGCCGATGCGAGCCGCGCTCAAGCCGAATTCCTCGGCGAGCTTCTCAGCGGCAGCCGGATTGACGTCGACAAGGCCGACGACTTGGATTGCCTCGGCAAGGTCGGGCGTTTCCTTGATAGCACGCAGCCAGCCTTTGGACATAGCTCCGCACCCGCACAGAATGGCATTCAATTTCACGATTTCCTCCAGCGGTGCGCTTCAGATTTCCTCCCGAAACGCCTTCCGTAAACGTTTACGATACTAAGCGGAAACGTTTGCTGCTGTCAATGCCGGCACGGTTTGTCTGATTGCTGCGAAAAATCACAATGCGAACGGGCGCTTAGGCAAAAGCTTCGGCAATGCAGCAACAAATTTTTTTTCGGACCGCGCAAAAATACAGTCCGCCGTCACGGCAAATGCTTTCCGTAAACGTTTTCCCATGGCAATAAGATCAGAGGATCCGCCTACCGGAAGAAAGTTTGCAGATGAAGGGTATCCGCCAGCTCGCCGAACATCTCGATATATCGATCGGGACGGTTTCGCGTGCGCTGAACGGCAAGGCCGATGTCAACGAGGAGACCCGCAAGCGCGTGCTGGCCGCCGCCGAAGAATTCGGTTACGTGGCCAATCAATCCGGCCGCAGCCTTCGTCAGGGAACGACCAACGTCATCGGCCTGATGATTGAATCCAGCAAGGAGACGGTCGAAAACAGCGACAACTTCTTCCTCGGCGTCACCGGCGGGCTCCAAAGCGTGTTGTCGCGGCATAAACTGGATCTCGTCATGCTGCCCTGCCCCAGCGACGAGGATCCCTACGAGTATCTGAAGCGTATGGTGGCGCGCCGTGTCGTCGATGCCATGATCATCTCCGCAACTCAACGGATCGACAAACGCATCGATTTGCTCGTCAAGGCGAAGATCCCCTTCGTTGCACTTGGTCGCAGCTCTTCCGGCGGCGGCAACTTCACCTGGATCGACCTTGATTTCGAAGGTGTTGCGACCTGCGCCGTCGACCGGCTCGTCGGCAAGGGGCATCGCCGCATTGCGATTGCCGCACCGTCAGGGGAGATCAATCTCGGCTATATCTTTGTCGATGCCTACCGGAAGGCCCTGGAGAAGCACGGTATCGGCTATGATCCGAAGCTGGTGATCCGCGTGAAGTCCAGTGAACAGGGCGGGTATCAAGCCGGCGACGAACTGTTGCGGATCGAGGACAAGCCCACAGCGATCATTTTGATCTACGAACTGATGGCGATCGGCCTCTACCGCCGCCTTGTCGAAGCCGGCATCGTCCCCGGCCGCGATCTCGCTGTTATCGGCTTCCGCGAGGAACCCCGCGCCAGATTCCTGCAGCCGACACTCACCTGCTTCCGCATGTCGCTGCCTGACCTCGGTGCGGCACTTGCCGAAACCTTGCTTGCGGGAATGCCTGCCTATTCGGAAACCTACAGCAATGGAGTGCGTAACCGCATCTGGCCGCTGGAACTTGTGCCCGCGGAAAGTGACGCCTTTTTGATGGAGCCCAGAACGTGACGCAATGGGCGTCACGCCATCCATGTTCGTGAGACGAAACCAACGGCTCGGCTAAGAACCGTCTGTCCGGCTGGTTTTACGGTGCGGCAGATCCAATCAGAGTTCGTACCATACGCGGGGGTTATCGCCTGACTGGATCATCAGCCAGCGAAGATCCGTATCCTTCCAGCCCTTGATTGCATTCGTGCGGTTGTCGAGCACAAGATCGCCGTGATCGGTCTTGACGACCAGAACCGCGTGACCTTCGCCGTAAGGCGTCTTGGTCACCGCAATCCGCAGTGCCTTCGGCGACCAGCCCATGGCAATAAGATGATCACGCTTCGTCAGCGCGAAATCCTCGCAGTCACCCGATTTCACATTCACCTGCCAGACATCGCCCTGATCCTGGCTGTCGTTCACCGGGCGGATCGAACGGTTGACCGAGGCATTGACCGATCGAAGCTGCTTGTTCGCGAATTCATTCAGCGAAATTTCCGAAGCTCCACCGCGTGCCTCGCATTCACTGGGGTTTTGCGCGCAGAACATCACATGGGCGAAAGGTGCCGTAGTCCGGCGCTTTTCGGAAATATAGCTGAATGCCGGCGCGGCCTTCAATCCGCGGGCAATACCGGCAGGACCGGCGGCCTGCGCGGTCTGAACCGCAAACAGAGATGCAAGCGTCACCGCAGTAACCAGCGCGTGCTTAAACATTTTCTTACCCCGTTTCGACGACCGCATTGCGGTCGAATGTCCATGCCGGTTGAAATCCGGCTTCCATTGGTCGAAGCTCTATCCAGCTTCAGCCAACGACGGGAACATACGGAGGCAGGGCTCTCGATCCGTTTAAATGGCCGCCATGATGAAGAACGGAATAAGAAGCCGCTTTGCGCGCTTTGACGTATAGGTCGACAGCGACCCCTTCAGTTTGTGAGCGCCGACATAGACGAAGACATAACCACTCAGGAACATGAAGAGCGGCATGTGGAAAGCGTAGATCGCCTTACGCAGACCAATAGCCCATACAGGGAAAGCTGCATCATAGGTATGCCCCCAAACGACAAGGATGATAGCCAATCCTTTGAGGCGTTCGATATCACCCAGCCATTTACGCTGAGGCCTTGCCATGGGCTGGGGAGCTGAATCCATTTGCGACGTGTTCGCCGCGTCTTCTTGCTGGGACATATGATCTCTATTTAACATTTGAGATAAAGGCGGGCGTCACCGGGAATATCACGCTGTCAGCTACCTGCAAAGCATAAAGCACCGCAGCGTTCGACCAGTCGGACCCGTGGACAGAAGCCCGACCACTCTTCACCGGCGCATTCGATCACGGCCGAACTGAAGCTCTCCGTCACCAGGCATCGGACTTAGAGACCTCGCCCTCCTCTGTCACGAAAACTTCGCACAGCCTTCAACAAACTGTCTCGTCTGCGCGCTATCCGTCGCCAAAACGTAATGCAATTTTTTTTGCAGAGGAGAAAATTATGTCAAACAAATTGCAGAATACGGCTGCCGTCAGCCTTGTCGCTCTGATGTCCATGGTCGGTTCGGCGCATGCCGATACGACTGTGAAGTTCTGGCACAGCTTCAGCAAATCGTCCGGCGAAGCGCTCAACAAGATAATCACCAATTTTGAAGCCGCCAATCCCGGTATTCATATCGAGGGCGAGTTTGTGGGCGATTACAATGATATCGTCGCCAAGCTGCAGGCCGCCATTCCCGCCAAACGCGCCCCTGATGCCGTCATCATGGAAGTCACCCGCTACGGCCTCTTTGCCGACCGCGGCGCCCTGACCGACCTGACACCCTATTTCAACGCCGACCCGCTGAAGGACGACCTCTACGACTACGCACGTGAGGTCGGCGTCTATAACGGCAAGAACTACATCGTGCCGTTCAACTCCTCCACGCCGGTCCTCTATTACAACAAGGACATCCTGGCGCGCGCCGGCTTCACGACAGAGCCGCCGCTGAAGACTTTCGCAGATATTCTTGCCGTTTCGAAGACAATCACCGAGAAGCTCGGCTCGGAAGGCATCACCGGCATTGCAGCCCCTGGCCAGTTTGCGCGCTGGGGTCTCGTCATGTCCAATGACAGCGAGCTCATCGATTCCAAGACCAACGATGTCCTGCTCGACTCGCCCAATACGATCGAAGCCTATCAGTGGATGGCCTCGCTCGTACATGACCAGAAGGTCGCCTCCCCGGATAGCGTCACCGACGAAGATGTCGGCCGCGACGCTTTCTTTGCCGGCAAGGTCGGCATCTCCCTGAATTCGACGGGCGATTACGGCGGTGCCAAGAAGGCGCTCGGTGACAAGCTGGAAGTGCGTCCGATGCCCTGCAACAAGGTCTGCTCGGTTCCGATCGGCGGCGCCGGTATCGGTATCCTCTCAACCTCTTCGAAGGATGTTCAGGACGCCGCTTACAAGTTCATCAGCTACGCTGCTTCGCCGGAAGCCAATTCCATCTGGTTTGCCGCAACCGGCTACCTGCCGATCAACAAGAAGAGCGCCGCCCAGCCGGCTGCCATCGAAGCGCTTGCCAAGAAGCAGGGCATCGACGTCGCCATCAAGCAGCTTGATTTCGCTCATGGCCGTGCTCGTCCGCCCGTCGTCACCTGGATGCGCTCGACCGAATACAAGATGTGGGAAGCCATGGCGCTCGGCCAGCGCGATGTCACGGAAACGATGAAGGATTTTGCCGCGCAGACGCGCGAAGAAGCCAAGCGTTCCAGCAACTGAGCCTCTCACTTCAGCAATACGGCGGGTCTTGAACGGCCCGTCGTCTCAACTGTTCCGGTCCCATGCTGCGCAAACTCACACCCTATCTTCTTGTCGCACCGTTGATGATCTTCATCACGGTCTTCACCTACATTCCCGTCATCACCAGCGTGAACCTCAGTTTCCGGCACTGGGACTTCCTGTCGCCGACTATGCCTTTCGTCGGCTTTGAGAATTACCGCCTGCTTTTGAACTCCCGCGACTTCTGGAATTCCTTGCAGGTAACCGCGATCTTTGCGCTGTTTTCGGTGCCGATCCGGCTGGCGCTGGCGCTTGCCGTTGCAAGCTATCTCGTGCGCGAAACCCTGCCCTCACGGCTCCTGCGCGGAGCGCTGTTTCTGCCTTCCGTAACCTCCACAGTCTCGATCGCCGTTGTTTTCTCCTGGGTCTTCGCCACCGATTACGGCATGGTCAATGCGGCGCTGACCTCGCTCGGCCTCGGCAAGGTGCAATGGCTCCAGGATCCGCAACTCGCGCTCTGGGTGCTGATAATAGTCAACACATGGAAGCAACTCGGCTACGATATCGTGATCTATATCGCCGGCCTGCAGGCGGTGCCGCAGGAACTTTATGATGCTGCCGCCGTGGATGGCGGCCGCCGCTTTCATGTCTTCCGACGCGTGACCGTGCCCCTGGTCATGCCGACCACCTATTTCCTGCTGGTGATTTCGGTGATCGAGGCCTTTCAGGTCTTCACCATCGTCAACATCATGACCCGCGGCGGCCCGGCGGGTGCGACCGATATGCTGGTCAATCTGCTCTACCGCGTCGGTTTTACCCTTTTCGATATCGGCAGGGGATCGGCGCTCGCCGTCCTGCTCTTCATCTTCCTGATCGTGCTCGCGCTGATCAAATCCTTCGTCATCGGCCGGAGGGTTCACTATGAGGCTTAAGAACCGCCTTGTGACCGGGCTCGCGCTTGTTGCCGGCCTGATCTTCCTGTCGCCCGTACTCTATTCGATCTGGATGTCCTTCGAGACAGCGCAGTCCTATTACACGGGCCAATACGAGTTCACGCTGGACAACTATGTCCGGGCCGTCGCCGAATACAATTTCGCGCGCTACCTGCTGAACAGCATCATCGTGTCGGGCCTGGTAACGCTGCTCGGCATTACGGTCGCAACCATGGCAGCCTTTGCCTTCGCGCGCTACCAGTTCCGCGGCGGCAACCTGCTCTTTGGCGCGACCGTCGCTACGCTGATGATCCCGAGCCATATCAGCCTGATCCCGAACTACCTGACACTCGCCAAGGCCGGTCTGCTCGATACTTATGCCGGTCTCATCCTGCCCGCGATCTCGAATGGCTTTGCCGCCTTCTTCCTGCGCCAATATATCAAGGGCATCCCGAAAGCGCTGGACGAGGCCGCCTATATGGACGGCGCAACACCGCTGCAGGTGCTGTGGCGCGTGATCGTGCCGATCGCGAAGCCCGCCATCTTTTCCATGGGGCTCTACATATTCATTAGTGAGTGGAACAACTACATCTGGCCGCTCGTCGCCGTTGGCAAGGAAAACCTCTACACGCTGCAGATCGGTCTTGCTCGCCTTTATCGCATCAATCCCGGTGAAGGTCTGGTCGATTGGCCACTCGTCATGGCGGCCTGCACCCTCAGCATGCTGCCCGTACTGCTCGGTTTCCTGCTGGTCGAGCGACATCTCGTGCGCGGCATTACGCTCGGCGCGGTCAAATAATCATGAACAAGGACAAGCATAGAATGACACGCATCGCTTCGCATCGCGGCGGCACTCTGGAATTCGGCGACAGCACGCCGCACGGTTTTGCCGCGACGGCAAGAATGGCGCTGGAAGAAGTCGAGTTCGACGTCCATCCGACAGCCGATGGCGCAATCATGGTTCATCACGACGCTACTCTTGACGGAACGACGGACCGCAGCGGCGTGATCGCGGCGATGAGCGAGGCGGAGGTTCGCGCCGCCGTCATCAATTACGGTGCCGGCGGACATCCGATCTCGCTTGCCGAACTCTGCGCCCTCTATGCCGACAGCACGGTTGACTTCCGCTGCGAGATCAAGCCGGGGGTCGACGGTCGCCCCTATGAGAATTTCGTACCGCATGTCGTAGAGACCCTCGCCCGCCACGGTATGCTCGAAAGGACGATATTCTCCTCCTTTCTGGTGGAATCGCAGGATGTGCTTTCAGCGGCAACCAGCCGGCCGAAACTCTGGCTCGTCAGCCCGCCAGTGCTGCGTCAGCTCGGGGCCGCGGCTGTTATCGAAGTCGCGAAGTCTCATAATATCCCGGAAATCGGCGTCCACGTGGACACCGCCGATACGGCACTGATGGCTGAAATTGAAGCCGCAGGGCTCGATTTTGGTTGCTGGGCGGCCCATTCGGCCAGGCAGATCGAAAAGGTGCTGGCACTTGGCGTGAAAGTCTTCACGACAGACCGCCCAAGCCTTGCCATCGCCATACGCAATCGCTTCGAGGTGGAGACTGCGCAATGAGCGGGATCGTCGTGCGCGATATCAGAAAATCCTACGTTGGCGGCCCGCAAGTCCTGCACGGCGTCTCCATGGATATCAAGTCCGGCGAATTCATCGTTATCGTCGGCCCTTCCGGTTGCGGCAAGTCTACCCTGCTGCGCCTTATCGCAGGGCTTGAGCGGTGCGATGAGGGTGATATCGAAATCGGCGGCCGGCGGGCCAACGATCTCGCTCCGCAAGATCGCGACATCGCCATGATCTTCCAGAACTACGCGCTCTATCCCCATATGACGGTGCGCGAGAATATTGCCTTCGGCCTGGAACTGCGCGGCATGCCGAAAGCCGAGCGCAATGCGCGGGCTCAAGATGTGGCAAAGACGTTGCAGCTCGAAGCCTATCTCGATCGCAAGCCGGGTGCCCTTTCCGGCGGTCAGCGTCAACGTGTGGCAATGGGCCGGGCCATGGCGCGCAACAGTTCCATCTTCCTGATGGACGAGCCGCTGTCAAACCTCGACAACGCGCTGCGGGTCGCCATGCGCACCGAAATCAAGGAGTTGCATCGCCAGCTCGGCGCGACAATCGTTTATGTCACGCATGACCAGACCGAGGCGCTCTCACTGGCCGACAGGATCGCGGTGATGAAGGACGGAAGTCTCCTGCAGTTCGACACGCCGGAGGCAATCTATGACCAGCCGCAGAACCGCTTTGTTGCGGGCTTCCTGGGTGTTCCCGCGATGAATTTCATGCCTGTCGAGCATCTTCCGGGCTGGCGGGGCCGATCGGGCCTGACCGCGGGGTTAAGGCCCGAATCCATGACGATCCGCGCCGAGGAACCTGCGGAGCCTGCCCTGCCCGTCCGGCTCATGCTGTCGGAAATGACAGGGTCTGATATTATCCTGCATTGTGAGAGCCCGGCCGGACGCATCACGCTTACCAGCCCGCGCAAGGATGTACCACGCCATTCCGACAACTTCTGGGTCATGTGCGACCTTGACCAGGCCGTGTTTTTCGATAACCAGAGCGGGTGCCGCGTCGATCTTTCAGCCGGAGATCGTTGAATTTAGGCGCTGCTGATCGTTCCGGTTTGGAAAAGCGCAAGAAGTGACAATGGAAAGACAAAGCGAGATTCCGCAGCTTCTCGGCGACCTTATCAGCCGCAACTCGACGAAGCTCACTGAGGCCGATACGCGCCTTCTCGACGTGATGATGCAGGATCCTATCCGCGCGGCGATGGAAAACGGCAAAACGGTCTCCTTCCGCGCCGGAGTACATCCGGCCTCGGCGGTACGGCTGGCACGCCGCCTTGGCTTTAAAGGCTATCCGGAATTCCGGACCTTTCTGCAGGCGAATCTCATCGAAGGCGGCGGCGATTTTGAAAGCCCGGCCGCCCGCATGGCCGCCCGTCTCGTCCGTGCGGAAGACGGCGGCGTGCTTTCCTCCGTTCTCGACAGCGAGATCACTGCGCTCCAGCAGGTGCGCAACGCTGTTGCCGACGCCGATATCAGAGGTTTTTCCGAATTACTACGCGATTGCCGACGCGTCTTCGTCTTCGGGCGTGGGCATTCTGCCGCCCTCGCCTCGCTCATCGCGCTGAGGCTCAATCGCTCGGGCTACCCGTCAGTCGATCTCGCCAGTCAGATGCATCTGATCGCCGAAGTGCTGGCTACGTTGGAAACCGGCGATGTCGTCTGGCTGCTTGCCTTCCGCAAGGCCTCGCCCCTCATCCACCAGATCCGAAAGATCGCAGCCGAAAGAGGTGCCAGGGTGCTGGCGCTGACCGATCTGCTCAGTATCCGCATCGATCCGGCACCCGACAGGCAGATTTCGGTCTCCCGTGGCGACGCCGGCGAATCCCAATCTCTCGTCGTTCCCATGACAATCGCCAACGCGATCATTCTCGATCTGGCCGCGATCGATGACGGCCGCTCGCTGCGGGCGCTTGGGGCCTTCAAGGCCTTCCGCGCCGACTGCGGTCTCTCACCGGTGATCCTGTAAGACCAGAAATTCGCCACCATGAGGAACATGAGATTTCCCGGGAGACATCTCAGCCTCCCGGATCAATCAGCTCGCACCTCAAGCCGCCCGGGCGGCCTTGGCGGGGATCTCGACGTCGATTTCGAGGATCGAGACGTTCTCGCCGCGGTCGATCCTGATCTGCAGGCGATCTCCTTCGATTTCGACATGCTTGGCGATCACAGCAAGGATCTCTTCTCGAAGGATCGAAACGAGATCCGATCCGGGAGAGATTCGTTCATGTGCCAAAAGCAGTTGCAGGCGTTCGCGCGCGACCGGCGCGGTTTTCCTCTTCTGAAAGAAATCGAATACGCTCATGCTGCCCTCCGTCCGAAGATCTTGCCAAACAGACCACGCTTCTCGCCGGGGATCGAAACCGGAAGAACTTCGCCATTAAGGCGACGGACCGCTTCGAAATAGGCCTTGGCCGGCGCACTGCTCTGATCTGCAAGCGTCACCGGAGCGCCAAGGTTGGACGCACGCAAAACATCCATGCTTTCCGGGATGATACCGAGCAGCGGGATCGACAGGATCTCGAGCACGTCATCCACTTTCAGCATGTCACCGCGTTCGGCACGGGTGACATCGTAGCGGGTGAGAAGCAGATGCTTTTCGATGCGCTCGCCGCGCTCCGCCTTTTCCGTCTTGGCATCCAGAAGACCGATGATGCGATCGGAATCGCGTACCGAGGAAACTTCCGGATTGGTGACGATCACAGCGATATCGGCGTGCCGCATCGCAAGCGTTGCACCACGTTCGATACCGGCCGGGCTGTCGCAGATGACCCAGTCGAAATGCTTCTTAAGCTCGGTGATGACGCGCTCGACGCCTTCTTCGGTAAGGCAGTCCTTGTCGCGGGTCTGGGACGCCGGCAGCAGGAAAAGCGTTTCGAGGCGCTTATCACGGATCAGCGCCTGGGTCAGCTTGGCGTCGCCCTGAATGACATTGATCATGTCATAGACGACCCTGCGCTCGGCGCCCATGACGAGATCGAGGTTGCGAAGGCCAACGTCGAAATCGACGACCACGACCTTCTCGTTTCTCTGCGCCAGCGCGGCCCCCAACGCTGCAGTCGAGGTTGTCTTGCCAACGCCACCCTTACCCGAGGTTACAACAATGACCTTTCCCATATCCCTCTCCTGTTTGAACCATTCACCCGTTAAATCAGTCGCGACGCCATGATCGCATCATTCTCAAGCCATAATTGCGCAGCCTGGCCACGCAGATCCGCCGGCAGATCGTCGGCGGTCTTGTAGATCCCGTCGATTGCCAGAAGCTCGGCCTCCAGCTTGCGGCAGAAGATTCGCGCCGCTGAATTGCCGATCGACCCGGCGAGTGCACGTCCGCGAAGCGCGCCATAAACGTGGATCGAACCACCGGCGATAACTTCAGCGCCCGAAGCGATGGATCCGATGACCGTTACATCCCCCTCGGGAAAAACAATCGACTGACCGGAGCGCACCGGCTCATGCAGTACAAGCGAAGACGGAGCTGTACGAACAACCGGTGCAACGACTTCTCGCACTTCGGGCGGCTGCGCCTTGTTCGGTTTCCGCGCCTCGGTCTCCGCGCCAGCGGTAGGCATCTCCACATCAGCGGCCGGTCGCCCACCAACCATGCCCGGCGGCATGCTGGCATCGAGCTGCGATGGTCGCGCGCCTTCAATACCCATCACCCTGACGCCGCGCTCGCCGAGAGCCGCAACCATCCCCTTGAGGGCGGCACGATCCAGCGCGAGCTCACTGACATCCAGAACAACCGGCCTGCCGAGGAAGAAACCAGCTGATCGCGCAGCGAGGTCGTCGAGACGTACGAGCCAATCCTCGAACGGCAAATCAGGTGTCAGCACGACCGCAAGAAACGATCTGCCTTTGATGCGAATGGAGCGCGCTTCAGTTAACACGTTAGTAAACTTGGTTAATTTCGGTTTAAAAGCTTTAGCTGCTTCATGGTTAACAAATCGTTAACGCAGGGTTGATGGTGCCAAAAAATGGCTCCCTGAAACGGTAGCGAACAATCCACTGAACGTCGCACCTCATGCGGGTAATATTTCAGCCTTTTGTCGGAAAAATCAGGGCCTTGCTTGATTTGAGGGGCAATAGAAGCCGGAAAGCCTTCGGTCGAATGAGAGCCATGCTCTTGCTAAGATCGCATGTTCGCTCGCAGAGTATCGCCGCCTGTATGACAGACTCACATCAAGGGCACGCGGAGAAGAAATGACCAGCTTTTTGATTACGGGACCGGAAACGGCAAGTTTCACCATCCTCCTTGCTCATGGTGCAGGCGGAGCGATGGATTCTGCGTCGATGACCGGTCTATCGAAAGCGCTGGCAGACGGCGGCTTCAAGGTAGCGCGATTCGAGTTTGCCTATATGGCCCAGCGTCGCCAGACCGGAGCGGTAAAGCCGCCTCCTCGTGCAGACCATCTGCTCGGCGAATATCGTGCAGCGATCGGTGAACTCAATGCCGGCAACCTGATCATCGGGGGCAAGTCGATGGGCGGTCGTGTCGCAAGCATGATCGCAGACGAGACTTTTGCGGCGAAGAAAATCCGGGGCCTGCTTTGCCTCGGATATCCGTTTCACCCGCCGGGAAAGCCGGACCAGCTTCGCACCGCGCATCTGGAGAGCCTGCAAACGCCTACGCTGATCTGCCAGGGAACACGTGACCCCTTTGGATCAAGAGACGAGGTCGCAACCTATTCGCTCTCCGATCAGATCGATCTGCTCTGGCTGGAAGATGGCGACCACGACCTCAAGCCACGGAAGAAGATCTCAGGCTATTCCGCCGGCGACCACATGCAAAAACTATCCGCATATGCAGCGGCCTGGGCAAAACGGTTATAGTAGTCGGGAAATACGCGCATAACGCGATTTTTCTGTCGAAAGCGCTCATTTCCCTGCATTTTAAGACTATTCACTAAACATTTTTAAAGGGTTTGCTTGATCGAATGGCGGCCTCGCGCATCCGCGCGGAAATCAGGTCCTGAACGAAGCGGCTCTCAACTGAACATGCGCTTTGTCATCCGGCGGGAAATAAGGCATGGGCGCGACTGACGGCAGGAAGATCGACGGCAATCTTTCCATCTACCTCGACCTGCTGCGGTTCGGCGCAGCCGTTGTCGTATTTCTCTCCCATGCGCATGTCTTCCTTCTCCCCACCGTCAAGATCGGACCTCTTGGTTGGGGGCGGGAAGCGGTGGCCGTTTTCTTTGTCCTCTCAGGATTTGTTATCAGCTACGTCAGGCAGGTGAGCGAAAAGGAGTGGCGCGTATACGTTGTCGCCCGTCTCGCCCGAATTATGCCTGTTGCCCTGCTGGCGATTGCCGTGATCTTCGTGGCCGACAGTATCGGGACGCATGCCAACGGCTTTTACTACGATTTTATCAACACCGGCTTTTTCACGCCAGTTTCGATCGAAGCCGCGCTCGCCTACGTGACCTTCACCAATCAACTATGGTTTGCGCATGCCGTTTTCGGCAGCGGCGAACCTTACTGGTCGCTGGGCTTCGAAGTTCAATACTACCTGTTCTTCGGCCTCTTGGCCTTTTCGTCGAGCCGCGCGAAAATACCGTTGCTGTGCCTCTGGGCCGCTTTCGCCGGCCCGAAAATCCTGATGTATATGCCGTTGTGGCTCATGGGCTGGTTGACGATGAAGTGCGTCATCGAGCACCCACCCTTTCGGCGTCCCATCGCGATCGCAATGATTGCCGCATCGGTCGTGCTGTTCTTCAGCCTGAAGTTTTTCGCCGATCGCGCCGCAACCAACATGTACGAGACCTGGTCACTACCTCAAGAAGCGATCAACTTCGTCTACTTCAATCTCATCGGCGTTGCCGTGGTCTTGCATCTTATCGGTGCGGCATCGCTGCTTCGACAGGCTCGGCCACTGTTCGAAAAGACGGGTCCGGCGATCAGATGGCTGGCTGGCGGCAGCTTTACGCTCTATCTTGTCCACCAGCCGCTCATCCTCATGTTTGCATCCTTCCTGCATCCGGTGGAGGAGCATGTTCCGATGGCGGCAGCCCTGCTGGTTGCCTGCTTCGTCCTTTGCTTCCTGCTGGCAGAGGTCGCCGAACGCCGAAAGAAGTTCTTCGCCCAGCTCATCGTGAGCCTGCTGCCAGCGCTGTCGCGGACAGGCCAGAGAGCGCCCGTCGATATCGCTGCCGACCCGATTATCTCTAACCCCGCAGCGCCGACGACTTCGCAGCTCATTCGCGTTCTCGAGGAAATGCAAAACGCACTCGATGGAGAAGAAAAAGTGGCCGACAGTCATGACGCACCACCTCGAGACCGCGTATCGCGCGCTTGAGTGCCCTCCTCAGTGAACGCTTGGGAGCCTTACCGCGGAGGCGAAATCTTCTGCCACCAGTTCGCTGATCGCAATCAGTGTTTCCTCGATCGTAAAACCAGAGGCCACAGTCGCCTCGATCAGATCCTGCAGATCAGGTCCGATAGCCTCGCGGCAATCGTCAAGCCGATCATCGGAAACCGTCAAACTACGCAACTCTTCCATGATGTCCCTTTCCAGAACAGAGGGGCCAGAATAGAGCGCCACCGGCTTATTGCGGCGGCGCTGCTGTTATCAGCGCGCAGACGCGCGGCGTCTTGCTGCCGGTAGAAGCCCTTCACGCTGCATCTTCTTGCGGGCAGCCTTGCGCTGCCGGGCTATCGCCTGGGCTTTTTCGCGGACGCGACGCTCGGAGGGCTTTTCATAGGCCCGACGCTCCTTCATTTCTCGAAACAATCCTTCGCGCTGCATCTTCTTTTTCAGCGCGCGGAGAGCCTGTTCAACATTGTTGTCTCTAACGATGACCTGCATGTTTTCTCCTTGCGAATGATGGTACCGAACCCGCTCGCCTGGCGATCTCGCGGCATTCGTCCTGCACGGGTGGGCGCAAATCCAAGCAGGCTTGGATCAAACGATCAGAGGATCTGGCTTTGCCGCTGCGTGGTCGCGGCTGCGATAGGTACTGGACCAGCCAATGGTCGATGTTTGCGAAAGTCTTGCCTGGATCGCGCTTCCTCAAGAGGAGATCCTGCGGTCCGATGGGAGCTTACCCATCCGATACGGGTGATAGGAGGTAAGTAAGAGCGGGGTGACGTTATTGCAAGCCAGCCTGATTCCGCCTCGACGTCCGGGCAAAGGAACTTTCTGAAGCCATACACATTCCCCTCGCCGAGTGCGGACCGTGTCAACCGGACGCGACGGGGATGGTGAACACGGCGATTTTTCCGGTTTCCCGCCATGGCCAACGAAATGGCAGACGAGCACCCAACCTGTCCGGCCCGCCTCGCCGTCTGGAGGTCGATTGAAAATAGCCACCTACAATATCAACGGAATTGTCGGCCGCCTTCCAATACTCGTGCGATGGCTGCAAGAAGATGCGCCGGACATCGTCTGCCTTCAGGAGCTGAAGACTTCCGATGATAAATTCCCCCAACGGGAGATCGAACGCTTAGGCTATCGCGCCGTCTGGCACGGCCAAAAGAGCTGGAATGGCGTGGCAATCCTTGCGAGAGACGTTCTGCCGGTGCTTACGCGCCGAGGCTTGCCGGGAGACCCGGACGACAGCCACAGCCGTTACATCGAGGCTGCCGTAAGCGGTCTGCTGATCTGCTGCCTGTATCTTCCAAACGGCAACCCTGCGCCCGGCCCCAAATTCGACTACAAGCTGCGCTGGTTTCAACGCCTGCATCACTATGCCGGAGAGCTCCTGGACATCGAAGTCCCGACCCTGCTCATCGGCGACTTCAATGTCATACCGACAGACATGGATGTCTATTCGCCGGAACGTTGGCGCGATGATGCCCTGTTCAGACCAGAGGTCAGGAAAGCCTATGCCAGGCTGGTTCAACAGGGATGGACGGATGCGCTTCGCCACCTTCATCCGGACGAGCGAATCTACACCTTCTGGAAATACTGGAGAAACTCATTCGAACGGGATGCCGGACTGCGGATCGACCATGTTCTTCTCAGTCCAGACATCGCCCCACATCTTCGCTCTGTGAGCGTCCGGCGCAATCCGCGACGGTGGAACCACACGAGCGATCATGCACCCGTCATGATTGAGCTCGACCTGCCTTACGTGGCGGGCGAGAGCCGTTGAGTTCACAAGTATAGAGCGCCGGCGAAACCTCCTCATCCGCACGCTCCGGAAAAAGTTGCCGGCGTATGCGATCCAGTGCCTCTGCTTCCTTGCGTGTTCTTGCAAGCAGATCGGGGGTAACATCGCCGTAGCGTTTGCCATCCGCTGAAGCAACACCGACCGTCCCGCCGCTCGACAGGAAGTCGCAGAAAGATCGCACGGATCGAAGACGCGTGGTGATCTCGATATAATAGCTATCGTAGCCGGCCATGCTCATCTCCTTCGCTCTCAAAGGTTAACGCGCACTACGTCAATATGATGGCGCTCATTGCGTGGCTCGGCGGTACCTTCCTGAAAGCACGGCCCTGAAAGCACGGCCGTGATCGCAGCCGTGGGTCATCACCTGCATGGGCGTTATTCTCTTTTGGTGGAACATTCATCCGTCCACCGCCTTTGTTCTCTCAAGGAGAAATTGCCATGGCCAACGCTCGCACCACTTTCCACGAAGTCGTCTCGGAGATCGCCGCGCTCACGATTTCAAATGCAGCCGATCATATCGGTCAGTGGACGGTTGAATATCTGACCCGACGCGAAATCTTCTATCAGTTTTCGGGAAATTGCAGTCTCGCAGGTGAGGACGTTACCGGGCATCGGTTCGACGGTACACGCGACACGCTGACAGCCCTACCACCAAATCTGCTCGTTCCCGCCATCTCCGATTTCGACAACAACACAATCATGGCCTTCTATATCGGGCCGAGCATATCGGTGACGACGATCGCTCGCGAAGCGGTCGATTGCTCCGTGCAGGCCCCGGAAGTACTGCTGGTAGACATCACCGTCGATGACGAAGATTTGCTTTCAGGTACAAGATCACTGACACGGCTGGCCTTCGTTGGCCTCGATGCCGATGAAGGATGGTCGCCGCTTGTTCCATGCGCCGATATCCTGACTATAAGTGATATGATCCACCCGTTCTGGTGCCACGGTAGACAGGTTGCCAGGGGCGGTCTGCTGCAGATCAGGATCTGACGAGACGATCCTGTGCCAGATGCGACCTCACGTCCGAGGCTTCTCATGTTCGTGAGCGGTCGCCGGGTCGTCACTCAGTCGAATAACTCGCCACGTCCAATCTGTCCTTGCTTCGCATCGATATCGCTGATCGCCGGATCCTCGGCGGGATCTGGATCCCTTGTGTTTGCTTCCTTGAGCGAGCGAGCCGCCTCAACCAGTGCCACTGTTATTTCATCCGTGCTCCAGCCCGCCGCGTTGGCATCAGCGACAAGCGCCTCCAAGGCCATACGGGCAGCGTCTGTCGCCTCCTGATACCGACGCGTAGGATCATTGGTTGTCGGAAATGGAAAACTCATATGCGTTCCTTTCGAGCGTTCGAACAGATGTGGTGTTTGAAGTGAACGCAGAGGATTGCAATTGGATGCGTCGATCATCTCGACGTGCGACGCAAGCCAGCTTGTACCAAGCAAGGCTCCTCGATGAATGCCCGTCTCTTGGCAGCGGAATGAAGCCTTGAATGAACCACGCCCGCGCAGAGCGCAGGAAACGACGACACCGGAACCAACCGCGAGCATATCGGTTGATACAGTGAATTCCAAGCCACGAGAGAAGCGTAGCCCGCGGAAAAGCCGAAGGGAGGTTTCAATGTATGTGAGCGACGCAAAGGTAACGCATCGGCACAAGGTCTGGCATGTCGATTTCTTCGGCGACGCCGGTGAGCAGTTGACAGTACGCCTTCCCGAAGCGGCGGCGGCGAGCGAAGAAGCAGCACTCGATCGCGCCAGGGAAATGATGGTGCAGTTGACGCCCTTCGGCACGCGCGGCGGCAAGCCAAGCCTCAATCGCTACGACAGTTTGAGCAACGGCAATTTCGACGACGATCAAACGCTCGTCGGAGTGAAGCATTAAGGGAGGGAGTTGGATGACCATACGACAGGGGAGCTGCGGTTGCGGCAAGATACGCTACCAGGTCGAGGGTGAGCCGAAACGGATCGGGCTTTGCCATTGCACCGACTGCCGGCAGGAAAGCGGCGCAGCCTTTACCTACTACGCCATCTGGCGGAAGGACGCCTTCCAAACCACGGGGGAAACCGCAGTGCATCACGGCCGCCGTTTCTGCCCGACCTGCGGTTCGCGGGTCTTTGCCTACGACGAAGACGAGGCCGAGATCAAACTCGGAACGCTTGAGGATGCGCCAACCGGCCTCAAGCCCACCTACGAGCTTTGGATCAAGCGGCGCGAACCCTGGCTACAGCCGGTGGAGGGAGCAGAGCAGTTCATGGAAGATCGTATCTGATCGACGTGGAGAGCTCGGCAATCGCCCCACACGCGATCGACCCCGGTTATCGCCGAACTCCCCGTCAATAATTCGCTTCGGCTGATCACCCTTAGCGAGAACGCAAAAAGGTGAGAGGCATCACTGTCATGCCAGAAGAAGGCAGTGACCTGGACCGTGCCGCCACCAGGAGCGTCACGGCAACGATACCGGCGAGTTTCAGCCAGGGATAGTTCGCAAGCCGCTGATTGGCTCTCCCATCCGCCGATTGGGCGCGTGTCGAAATGGCGGTCTTTGCCTGCTCGCGGAGGAGAGCGACGCGTCGGCGCAACGACGTCAGGTCCGCCTGCAATCTTGCGAGCTCGGCAGTCTCCTGCTCCTCCGCCGATTGACCGACCCGCGGCAACATAGCCTCCTCCGCTTCGGCCGCCTTTTCGATATCGGCAAGATGTTCATCAACCTCGGCTTTCGTTTTGAATCCGCGCGTTCGTATATCCGTCATGGGCACCTCCATCCGGCGGGTCGATTATCGCAAGATGAGAACGCGCTCAGCGGTCATAAGTTCGAAGCTCGCCGATACATCCCGCCTTGTGCCCGGAATCTCACGCGACAGACAATCGAGTGGGCATCTCGTTCCCCACTGCACGGTCGAGGCGCTCGACCAAAGCTCGGTTTTAGAGGGCATCAGCATCCGGACCGCTAGCGCGCACCTGTGACATGGTTCAGCTCCGCCATCAGGGCGCGACCGCTGGACCACGCGATGACGACATAGGCAAGCAAGCCAACCACAACCCCCATCAACAAGTCCACCAAGGGCAAATGCAGGCTGCCGCCTGTCATATGCAGGGCCAGACCGACGGCGCCGACCATGACGCAGGCGCCCAGCCCGGCGGGAAGAACCCTGCGCAACAGGGAGGGCCAACGGAAACCCGTGCCGCGCTGCAGGAAGTAGAGAGAGATTGAGGTGGTCAATGCCGCAGCCACGACCTGCGCGATCGCGATATTGACGAGGTCCGGGCGGACCCAGCCGGCAATCGCAAGGCAGGCGAGGCTTGTTGCCGTGAACAGCATATTCAGCCGTGGCAACAGGGAGACCCGGCCAATAATGCTGAGTACGGGTTCGTTGAGCATCTGGATGACGGCAATGCCACGCGCAGCTGCCAAAAGGATGAGTACTGGGGCCGCCGCGAGCCACTGGACCCCAAGCAGCACGCTGACGAGCTGCTCGGATACGACGGCAAGCCCCATGAAGACGGGAAGAGCGGCAAATGCGGTAGCCGCCATGATCAATCCCGTGAGTCGGCTGAGGCCTTCCGCCCCGCCGCCCGCCGCACTCTGCTGGCGGGAGAAATAACTCCATGCCAGCATTCGCACGGGTTCGGAAATAAGCTCTGTGACCGCGCCGACGATGCGGCTTGCCATTCTGTAAAGGCCGACCTCCGTCGCGCCGATGAAGAACACGATCAGGAATTCCGCACCATAACTTTGCGCGAACTGCATCAGGCGTGACGCCAGGAGCCGTGTAGAATAGGCAAGCGCCTCGCGGGCGGTTGTTAGTTGGAATTCGAAGCGCGGAAGCCAGCGCGCAAAGCCCGTCGACATCAGGAGAGCGACGATGACGACGCAACAGCGTCCTGCCGCGAGCGCGACAATGCCCCAGCCGAGCAACAGTCCCCCGGTCGTCACCAGAAGGCCCGTAAACTCCGAGGCCGCCTGATAACAGGCAAGTTCACGCAGGCGTCGTCCCCTGACCAGTACGCCGCTTTGGCAGATAATGAACGTTCCGGGCACGATGGTCGCCATCAGCAGCAAGAGAGTGACAAAGATCGATCCGGTGGGTGCCAGCCAGACGAACGAAACGGCAAGCCCGATCAGGCCAAGGATGGTGAAGGCGAAACCGCTTGCAAGCGCGCAAAAAAGGACCGTACCGGGCAGCTCTCGATCGTGCGGCGCAGCAATCAGGTATTCGCTCCATCCGGCTTCGGCAATCTTCGATTGCAGCAACACGGTCGAGGAGACCATGGCAAAGACGCCAACGTCGGCCGGTGAGAGGACGCGGGCCGCGACGAGCAACGTACCGATACCGCAGAGCTGACTGACCAGACGAGCGCCCGAAACCCATAGCGCATCCCGCGATGTAGAGACACTACGCGGCTCCTGGTCCTGATCTGCGCCGAGTAGTGATGCCGTACTAGATGTGCCCATGGTCACATGTTCTATTGAGTTTATCTGGCATTTATATTTGCATTATTACGCGTACCGCACGTGTTACCAAAGTAACAACTTTGGTGTATATTCTATGTTGACGATCTATACTCACTTCTGCATAGTCAAGATGGAATTACAATCCTGCATATGAAGATTGGTCGGCACATGCATGGATTTCATCCGGCCCTTTGTGACGACACAAAATCGTTTATTGGCCAATTTGGCCGGAGGGACATAATAATGATCATACTTGCACATCGTGGCTGGTGGCTTGCCCCCCATGAGCGGAACACTTTAGGGGCATTCGACAAGGCTTTTGCCGCCGGGCATGGCGTCGAATTGGATGTTCGCGACCTGGATGGCGAACTGGTTATTTCACACGATCCCGCCACAACCGGCGCATTGTCCTTTGCACGCGTTCTTGAGTGCTATGCAGCAAATGGCGCCCCGGGCCGGCTCGCCATCAATATCAAGGCGGACGGCCTCTGCCCTGCCCTGGTGCCGATGCTGGAACAGTATGGGGTGACGAAACGTTCGTTCGTTTTCGATGCCTCGGTTCCCGACCTCAGGCCCTATCTCGACAGCGGCATCCCGGTTTTCACCCGCTACAGCGAAGTCGAGCTCTACCCATCCTTCTACGAACGTTGCGAGGGTGTCTGGGTAGATTCCTTCACCGAAAAGCCGGCATCCATCGAACGTGCGATCGATGATCTCCGACGCGGTAAATATGTCGCGATGGTCTCGCCGGAACTGCACAAGCGCCCGCATGAGGCAGTCTGGGCTGCCTGGTCCGGCGCATTGCGACAGGCTGCGAAGAGCGGACTTCCACTCGAGCGGCTGATGATCTGTACCGATCTGCCCGATGCAGCCGAGCAGAGCTTTGCCTGGATGGTTGAGGAGGAAGTCACATGATCCGTGCTGTTTTGTTCGACATGGATGGCGTGCTGATCGATGCCAAGGAATGGCATTATGAGGCGCTGAACCGGGCGCTCGATCTTTTTGGCATGCCGATCGATCGCCAAGCGCATCTGACCACGTTCGATGGCCTGCCGACGCGCCGCAAGCTGGAGATCCTCTCCCGTACCAACGGTTTGCCGAAGGGACTGAACGAGCTGATCCACGAGCTGAAGCAGGACTATACGATGGAGCTGATCTACACCCGCTGCAAGCCGGTGTTTGCCCATCAATATGCGCTCAGCCGTCTCAAGCACGACGGCTACAAGATCGCTGTCTGCTCGAACTCGATCCGGGTCACCATCGAGTCCATGATGCGGCGCGCCGGACTGGCGGACTATATCGACCTCATCGTATCGAATGAGGATGTCACCCGGGCCAAGCCGGATCCGGAAATGTATGTGACGACGATGGAGCGCTTCGGCCTCAGGCCGGATGAGTGCCTTATTCTCGAAGACAATGAATATGGCCTGAAGGCCGCGCGAGACAGCGGCGCTTACGTCATGCAGATCGGAACACCGGCCGACGTTGTGTATGGCCGGATCGTCTCCGAAATCAAGCGTGTATCGGAGGTGATGGCATGATCGTCCTGTTCCCCACCACGGGCACAAGCCCGCATTTCAGCCCGGAAGACTACGCCTATCCGCGCCCGCTCATCGAAGTGGCCGGAAAGCCGATGATCCTGTGGGCGATCGAAAACATGAAGTCGCTTGGCGGCGATACGCATTTCCTCTTCCTCGTCGATCAGCAGGATGCCGTCAAATATTCCTACGAGCGGATCTTCGACCTCAGCACCAATGGTCGCTCCGAAGTCGTCATGCTAAAAGGCGCGACCGCCGGCGCGCTCTGCACCTGCCTGATGGCGATCGACAGGATCGACCCGACCGAGCCGCTGGTGATTGCCAACAGCGACCAGATTATCGACACCCGCCTTGCATCCGTGATTGCCGAATTCGAGGCAGCCAAAGCGGATGCCGGCGTCATCACCTTCGAGACGATCCACCCGCGCTGGTCCTATGTGACGCTTGGCGATGACGGCCTGGTCAACCGTACATCCGAGAAGGATGTGATCAGCAACAAGGCGATCGCCGGATTCTATTATTTCCGCGAGGCCCAGATTTTCTTCAAGGCCGCGACTGCTGCCTTGAGGCACGGGGTGACGGTGGATGACCGCTACTATGTCAGCTCCTCGCTGAACGAGGTTATCCTGGATGGCGGCCGTGTCGTTTCCGCAACCGTTCCGGCGGACCGCTACCACAGCTTCTACAATCCGAAGATGATCGAGAACTTCGAGCTCAATGGGGTGCGCCGCCTGTCCTCCGCACAGGCCCAGCGACCCGTGCAGCTGGTAGTACCGGCCGCCGGCCGGGGCAGCCGCTTCGCCAAAGTCGGGTTCACCCGCCCGAAGCCCTTCATCGACGTGCTTGGCCGGCCGATGATCCAGCATGTGCTGGAAAACACGCTGCCGCCCGGCGGACAGCCGACGGTCCTGCTGCTGCGAGAACATCTGGACAGCCAGGCGGATGCGGTGGCCGAACTGCGCTCGCAGGGCGTCGGGATCGTTTCGGTCGATCAACTCACCGAAGGCACCGCCTGCACTGTTCTGCTGGCGCGCCAGCACCTCGACGAGGAAGCTCCGCTTCTCATCGCCAATTCCGACCAGGTTGTGGACATGCGTATCGTCGATTTCATCGATGACTGCATGTCGCGCGATCTCGACGGATCGATCCTTGTGTTTCGCGATCCGAAGCGCGACCCGAAATGGTCTTTCGCCGAAACCGATGCGGCAGGCTTCGTGCTCAGGGTTGCCGAAAAGCAGCCGATCTCCGAACTGGCGACGGTTGGTATCTACTTCTTCCGCCGCGCCGGCGATTTCATGAAGGGCGCGCTCGACATGATGGTGCACAACGACCGCACCAACAACGAGTTCTATGTCTGCCCGGCCTATAATTACGCCATTCGCAACGGTGCGCGCATCGGCGTTTACGAGATCGACGTCAGGAACATGCACGGGCTCGGCACGCCCGAGGATCTGGCCGAATATCTGCAGGGTCGCGAGCCTGCCTATGCGTGACGTCGCAACCAGCCCGAGCGCTACGGCGCCGCTGAACATCATCATTCCCATGGCCGGAAATGATTTTGAGCGACCTGACGGCTCGGTGAAGGCGGAAACGCCGGTTGGAAAGACGACATTGCTCGGCGCCACGCTGGAGGCGCGCGCCTGGTGGAGCGGTGCGGCGGTGCCTGTTTTCGTGCTGCGGGACAGGCCAGCATCAAAGCGCTACGCCCGTGAAATATTGCTGGCACGCTATCCAACAGCGCGCATCGTTTGGCTGTCCGAAATGAGCGGTGGCGCCGCCTGGAGCGCTGCGGCCGGTATGGCACTCGTCGCGTTTCCGGACGCGCCTGTCGTCATCGATCTCTGCGATATCATGTTCGATTGCGATGCTGATATTGCCGACATCTTCGCCGCCGACGCCAATCTCGGCGGTCTCGCGCTCACATTCGCTTCCCGCCATCCGCAATACAGCTATCTCAGTCTCGGAAAGGATGGCCGGATGCAGGAGGCAAGGGAAAAGGTCGTCATTTCCGATCATGCATCGGCAGGCGTTTATGCTTTCCGCAACGCCGCCGTTTTTCATCTGGCTCTGGCCCACAGCCTGGAGAACCGAGCGCGCCTTTCGCACAACGGCCTGCTCTTTGTCTGCCCGATGCTGAACGGCGTGGTCGCTCACGGCTTCGATGTCCGGACGCTACCGGCGCGCAATGTGTTCGATGTGAAGATCGCAGACGCGGCCCTTGCCGGCTAGCGTCGACGACGGAGGAAATACTGGTGCCGTCCCGCTTCGACCGGGACAAGCGGAGCCTTGCTGACGATCCCATGACGCGCTTCGCGGGATCAGAGGACGAGTAAACGGGAGTTCATCATGACGGCCGGAACATCAAGCAGATTACCCTCTCTCGCCATTATCATACCCTGCTACAACAATGCTGAAACGCTTGCCGAGGCGCTCGACAGCGCTCTGGCACAGGATTATTCGGACTTCGAGGTTCATATCTGCGACAACGGCTCCACCGACGGCAGCCGGGAAATAATCGAATCCTACTCGTCTCCCTTGCTGAAGCGGGCTCTGCACCGCGACACCGTACCGCGCACGGACAATTGGAACCGCGCCTATACCGCCGGCGCGAATGCTGATTACCTCGTCACGCTGCACGCCGACGATCGCCTCGCTCCGGGCGCGTTGCGCGCCATCGGGCGCGCGGCAATGCGGAACCCCGCCCTAATCCACGGCCGTTTCAGGCAGATCACCTATGAAGGAGACCCGATCCCTGGCCACCGCTTCGGGTGGAGTTACAGCAACAGCGGTGAGGCCTTCCGGGAATTGCTGCTGCTCAACAACATGGTCGCGATGCCGGGTGCGACGATCCGTACGGATGTCTTCTTCAAGGCCGGCCGCTGGGATCCAGCCTGGCAGTATCTGCAGGATATGGAACTCTGGTGGCGCTGCGGCGAGCTCGGAGAGGTGGCTTTTGTCGCCGACATGCTTGGCGACCACAGGGCATACAAGCATCCGCAGGCGCTGCACCGGCACGCTGAGGAACATCTGCGCTGGGCGACGCGCAGACTTCGCAACGCTCCGACCCCCCGCCTGCGGCAAGCCGCCGCCGACGGGCTGAACGCCTATCTCACGCGCCTCGAAGCGGAAGTGGATACCTTGCCGGATGTCGCCGCCCGTCTGGTGGAACCCGTAAGGGCAGCCAGAGCGGCACTCGCGAAGGCACCGGGAACACGCGTCGATGCCCTTCGCCGGCAGAGACTGTTGCGCATGCGGGCCGCCTCGCTCTCAGCTATCACAAAGCTCTTTGGGAGACTTTCACCCTGGCAGGCGCTGTCGCGTTGACGATCGACAGCATTCTCAGTTGAGATCCGTGTAAGCGGTAGTCTTTCAAATCGTTTTCGTGGCACGACTAGCGACTGGGTTGGATCTAATCCCCGGGCCGTTTGACAGGAGGTCGTGATGAGCTTCATCGCGGCCGCTCACCACTTGCTGCAGGGAATCCATACACGGCCGCCGCGACGGTCATCGTGATCCCCTATGGCAAAGAGGAGTGCAGAGAGAATGCGTGCCATCGCAAGCAGGATCGCGATGACAGGCATGGTCAAGCCACCGGATCTTTCTTCGTGATGGAAGGAGACGCGGCAGATGCCGCGTCGATGTTGAGGTTAGTTAATGACCTGGATCACCTTGCGGGAAGTAGGCTCGACGATGACACGTTCATCGTTCACGATCGCATAGGCATATTTCGGATTGTCCGGAACGGGCGTTACGACAACAGTCTCCGGCAACGCGTGGCCGACAACGACCTTTTCCTTGACGACCACGCGGGCCGAAGGAGCCGGAGCTTCGCGAACATAGGTGACGACCTTCTGCGGCGGCGGATCGATGGCCGTGCCGACAATTGCACCGGCTACGCCGCCGACTGCCGCACCAACCGGGCCACCGACGATCGCCCCGGTTACGGCGCCACCAGCGGCGCCATTGACCGTCGAAGACTGGGCGAGTGCGATGCCTGACATGAGAGACGCGGCAACGGCCGTGCCCACAACTAGTTTGGAGAGCATTTTCTCCTCCTCTGGTTTCGAGGCGACCTTTTTGACCGCTGCCAAACCAACGACCGGTATTCCGTGCTGTTCCGGATCCCGGACCTCAGTCGGACTGGCTTCAGACTTTGGTCCCATGGCGCGCGGACTGAAGTCCCTGCTCCGGAACGCACTGCCTGCTCACCCGTTCGGCCCTCCATCGACAGAGGAGTTAGTGATGGACGACAGGAACGAAATCCCGGAAATTTCCAGCGCATGGAACGCATCCCTGCTTGCGCTTGTCATCTTTCTTGCCGTCATGCTCTACGTCTTCGGCACGGCCATGTCGGGTGATACCGACGAGTTGACCGCCAGCATTCGCGGCGCCGATGTCGTCCAGTCCAGGTGAGGTGGAAAAGTCCGGCCGATGCGATAGTTTGCATGGATCATCGCAAATCAGGTTGGAAATGAACTGGCTCATACGGTGGAACGCCCGCTCCCTCGCCTCCCAATTCTTCATCATGGGAGGACTCGTCTCACTTACCGCAATGTTCGGGATCGGGCTCATCGTCACCCGACTTATCGAGAATGCCGTCATTCACAATTCCGGGGCTGCAACAGCGCTTTACGTGGACAGCGTGGTCGCACCCCTGCTTCCCGACATGCAGACGGAATCGCTGCTCGATGACGCAAGTGCCCAAGCGCTCGATGAAACACTTGGACAGGGCGCACTTGGCCGCCGTCTCGTGTCGTTCAAGCTGTGGCGCCGTGACGGCACGATCCTCTACTCCAATGAAAAGGAGCTGGTGGGGAAGACATTTCCGGTCAATGGCAAACTCGCCCAGGCGTTTGCAGGCTCGCTGGTCGCGCGTTACGAAGTCGCAAGCGACCCTGAAAGCGCCGAAGAGCGCAATCTCGGCAGGGCGCTCATGGAAATATACAATCCTGTTTTGCAGCCTTGGTCGGGAGAGGCCGTGGCTGTGCTTGAATTCTATGAGACTTCCGAAGGGCTGGAAGACAGCCTTGCACAGGCACGGCTCTGGAGTTGGCTGGCCGTGGCCGGCCTGACCGCGATTTTCTTCCTCACCCTCTCCATTCTTGTCTTTCGCGGCAGCCATACGATCGAAGTGCAACGCGAAGCGCTAAAGGCCAGGGTAGACGAACTCTCCGCACTTCTGGCTGAAAATCGCGGCCTGCAACGCCGACTTCAATTGTCTTCCCAGCGCGCCGCGGCCCTGAACGAAACCTATTTGCGCGGCATCGGTGCCGATCTGCATGACGGCCCGGCGCAGCACATCGCCTATGCCTCGCTGCGGCTCGACAGCAACCTGCTTGTCGACGCCGCTGTCCAGCCGGAGGCACGCGAAAAGGAGCTCATCTGGATCCGTTCGAGTCTCGCCGAGGCGATGAAGGAGATCCGCGACATCTGCAAGGGACTGGTACTGCCGCAAATCGAGAAGGCTTCGATTACGGAAATCGTGAAACGCGTTGTCGAAGCCCACCAAGAAAAGACCGGCACTACTGTCGATACAAAAATTGACGAGGACGATCCGGAACTTGCCACCGCTCTCAAAATTTGCATCTACCGCTTCGTTCAGGAGGCGCTCAACAATGCCTATCGCCACGGTGGCGGCGTGGAGCAGGCCGTCAGAGCAACATCACACGGCGGCGCCGTCCGCGTCGAAGTCAGCGACCGAGGCGAGGGTTTTGATCCGACGCAGGTAAGGCCGGCGAGCCTCGGCCTTGCCGGGCTCAAAGAACGGATCGATAGCCTTGGCGGGGAATTCGACATAATAACCGGCGAAGGCGGAACGACTGTCATCATGACCTTCGCGCCTATGGAAGTGGAGGATTAGGATGACGTCCATCAAAATCGGCGTGGTAGACGACCATCCCCTGTTCCGCGAGGGGGTCACCCGCAGCCTCTCCGAGGTCAGCGATTTTGTCGTCGTCGGAGAAGGTGCCAACACATCTGATGCAGCAATGATCGCCGCCGATACCCGTCCGGACGTGCTGCTTCTCGATGTGTCGATGCCCGGGGACGGCCTTTCGGTGATCGACGAAATCCTTTCCATAAGCCCGGAGACCAAAATTCTCATGCTCACGGCTTCAGAGGAAGTCGATACGCTGGTCGAGGCGCTGCAACGCGGCGCAAAAGGTTACATTCTCAAGGGTGTCGGCTCCCGCGGGCTGGCGGACGCCATCCGCACCGTTTTCAAGGGAGCCCGCTACGTCTCCCCGGCGATGTCAGCCAAAGTCATGGAATATTCGTTGAGCGGGCAGGCATCGGACAGGGACGCGCTTACTCCTCGGGAACGCGAGGTGATGGATCTCGTGGCGCAAGGCCTTTCAAACAAGCACATCGGCCTGCGTCTCGACCTGCAGGAGAAAACGGTAAAGCATCATATGACCCAGATCCTGACAAAACTCGGCGTAACGAACAGGACGGAAGCTGCCTTGCGGTGGCGCGAAAAACGCTAGCGCAGGAGGCGCGTGAGCCGCGTGCTGTCAGCCGACGTCGCCCGCCGGTTGATGATCGTACGGCCTTTCGAATCCTTCATGATGTAGCGTCCTGCACGTAGGGTTTCGGTTATTCCATTCGTATGCCGGACATCGATCGAGCCGTCCGTATCTTCGGTTGCGCGTGCTCCCGATGTCGATGACGCATTGCCCGTGCTGCCGCCTCCGGTCGAGCTGGATCGTCCGCTCCCGCTGCTGTTGCCGCTGCCACCCGAATTACCGTTTCCGTTCCCCCCGCCGTTGCCGCTCCCGCCGCCATTGCCGTTGCCGTTTCCCCCGCCGTTACCATTTCCATTTCCCCCGCCATTACCATTTCCGTTTCCGCCGCCGTTGCCGTTTCCACCACCTCCGCCATTACCGCCGTTGCCGTTCCCATTTCCCCCGCCATTGCCGTTATCGTTCTTTGCAAAGGCTGCTTGGCTGGCGAGCGAGGGAAACGAACCCGCCACATCAACCTTCAGCGGCGCAGCGGCAAGAAAACTCGCGCCGCAGCCCATCAGAAAATTGCGCTTGGAGATCACCATCGTCGCTTGCCTTGTCCTTTTTCCTCAAGTGTCTGCTCAAAGCAGGAAGCATGAGATTGACCGCTTGTTCCGAAATTGCAAGACGGTCGGACATAGGTGCCAGATGACCTCGGACTTTGGTCCGGGGCAAAAAGCAAGCGTCATCACCAAGGACGCGATCTTCTCACGGGAAGACTAAAATGATCTTGCCTAGATTACGGGAGCTACACACTGACGTCTTGGCCCGTCGAATGGCTGATAGCTGTTGTCCACAGCGCGATAGGAATTATAGCGGGCGGCGCACCATGATATATGCGGGCTCTGGGCTGCGTCCGCCGCGGGTAGCCCGACGGAGGGCTCTCTTTCTTCGATCACGCACGGTTTGCGGGGTCCCCCGTCAAAAGGCTGATATGTGTTGTCGGCCACATTATAAGACCGATAACGTTGCTGGCACCGGCTGAGATGACGACCGTCAGCCGTCCATTCCTGCTTCGGCTGCTCGATCGCCCCTGTCATCGTTGCATCAGGCGGCGCAATGGCCGTTACGCCAACCAGCTTGGCCGGCGTTGAGGGCAAATCGTTAGCCGCAGCTTGAAGGGGCGGAAGCCGCTCGTAATTTTGGGTTTTTGGATCAACGTGTGTCGGTATCGTCGTCCAGAGCGGCGCATCGAGGTTGGCGAAATGATGCGGCGCCGGTTCGCGAACCCCATAGGAGGCAAAGCCGAGACCGCCAACCAGAACGATCGGGATCACCGGCAGAAACATGGATGGTGTAGCAAGCGACTTCATGACTCAGTCTCTCATTCCCAGTTGACATAGAAATTAGGAAGTGAGGTTTCGGTTCCGCAGCCGGATGGGAAATCGCATCTTTTGATGCTTATTTGGCCGGGATGGTGAGCCGCCTCCTGTAAATAGGAATTTATTGCCATCGCCCCGATTTTGACGGATAGCTGTTCTATCGGTTGATCCCGTCGACCGCAGCAGATTACGGGCAGAAAGAGGAAGCATGTCGCAGAGAGCGGGCAGCGCCGACCTCCCCCTTCACGGAGGGCGCGTGCCGCCATGGCTGGGTAACCGTATGACGACACTCGGCGCGCTGATCGCCGAGGCAATCGTGCACCATTACGGGCGCGATGAATTCCTGCGTCGGCTTGCCCATCCCTTCTGGTTCCAGTCCTTCGGCGCCGTCATGGGCATGGATTGGCATTCCTCCGGCATTACGACCAGTGTACTCGGGGCGCTGAAACGTGGACTGAAACCACTCTCCAAGGAACTCGGCCTTCATGTCTGCGGCGGGCGCGGTGCGCAATCACGCAAGACGCCGGACGAACTGATGGCGATCGGCGATCGCACCGGCCTTGACGGTGCCGGCCTTGCAAAGACAAGTCGCCTGGTCGCCAAGGTAGATAGCGCAGCGGTGCAGGATGGTTTCGATCTCTATCTGCACGGCTTCATCGTCGCCGATGACGGCCATTGGGTGATCGTCCAGCAAGGCATGAACGGCGACAAGCGCCAGGCGCGGCGCTATCACTGGTTTTCCGAAGGACTGGAGAGCTTCGTCAATTCCCCGCATGCGGCGATAGAAGGCCGCTCGCAGGGTGAGATCATCAATCTTGCCGACCGCCGCGCTGAAAAATCCCGTCACGACCAGCTCGATCTCCTTGCAACACTTGGACCGGATCGCATCATCCGCGAGGCGGCAGCCCTTGCCCTGGCGGCCGATCCGGCACCCGCGCCTGAGCCGGCAGAACAGCCGATGCTGCCGCACCTCATCATGCCCGCGCACCATGATGTCCGCGAAAGCGACGTCAATATGCGGCGGCTGCACGGCAACCTTGCTGCCGCTGCTGATCGTGGACCGGTCGATTTCGAGAATCTGCTGCTTGTGCCCGGCGTCGGCGCGCGCACAGTCAAGGCGCTGGCGCTCGTCGCCGAAGTCGTGCACGGCGCGCCCTGCCGTTTCTCCGATCCCGCCCGCTTTTCGATCGCTCACGGCGGCAAGGACAGGCACCCCTTCCCGGTACCGCTAAAAGTCTACGACGAGACCATCAATGTGATGAAATCCGCGATCGTGAAGGGCAAACTCGGGCGCGATGAGGAACTGCAGGCCTTGCGTCGTCTCGACGACCAGTCGCGCAGCATGGAGCGCTACGTCACCGGCCCCGACCTCAAGGAAATTGTCGCAGGCGAATTCCGGCAGTCCTCGGCCTTCGGCAGCCGAAGCGTCTTTGGCTGGGAACAGCCGCCGAAAGATACGCCTGTGGAAGAAACAGCACGCCCTCGTAAAGATCTCCGCTGAGCGCGTGCGTGCCACCGGTATCGAGCATTTCGGCGGTTTTCATCTCGAAACGATGAGGAAGCGGCGCGAACGGAGTGTTCGTCGCCGAGAAGCGATCGACAGGAACATCCAGTCCTGAGATCGCTTCCTCCACATTGTTGAACGGCTAGCCGATCAGCAGCTTAATCCAGGCCTCGACATCATCGCCGCTGCTCAGGTCCGGCCGCACCAATCCGTCGATCATAAAAGTCGGCGAGACATGGATGCCGTTCTGGCGGGCATATTTGCAGTGCCATTTGATCTCCTTGTCGAGATCGGGGATTGCGAAGGCCTCTTTCAGCGCCACGCCGCTGTAGTGCTCAAGGCGCTCGATGATCTCATTCGGGGTGGCATCCATATTAGGACCGCCGGCGTGACGCTCGAACTCGAATTCCTCACGATGGGCGGCGACGGCCGCCATGACCTTCTTTGCGGTTTCCTTGCCACCATTCAGTGTCGAGGCTGCAAGAACAGAACGCACGACCACGCCGGAATAGAGATGCCAGGGCTGCGACTGCAGGCGGATCTTGATTGTGATCCTGTCCGCTCCTGCCTGTTCGAGCAACGCATCCAGCTTGTTGAATGTCCTGACGGAATAGGGGCAGGTCGGCTCCAGAAAGGCCTCGAAAATGCGCGGTCCGAAACCCCAAGCGAGCGGGTCTGCGTGCCATGAAGTCGTTGTCATGTTCATGTCCTTTTGTCCTGCGGATCGATGTTACCGGTCAGCATAATCACCGGAGCAGCCTCCGTCGCTGATGATATGGCTGTTTCCTGCCTAATTATTCATGGCACATGAAAGGCATACGGCCGTTCGTTCCATCATCCCCCTTTCACAACAGCACCAAGCCGCTATGCTGTTCTCAGGGATCAGATGATGGATAATTCGATGACGCAGACACGGCAGGGGGAGTTGCGCGAGCGAATGACGATCCTCGGCGATGTCGATGCGGCCTCGTTCATTCCGTGGATCCGTCGCCATGCCGACAAGCTTGGGCTGTCCCAGGATTTCTTTTACATGGGCGCCGACCGAATCGAACTTGAGGTCGCAGGTCCCGTTGAGCTGATCGACATGCTGGAAATGGGGTGTTCGCTCGGTCCGATCGACGTCTGGGTGGACGAGATTCAGCGCAGGATTGTAGACCCTGCCGACACACCGTAGCCCAGACCACATTTGGGGGCTGCCCTTTATTTAATCATTGTTGCCAATGCGGTTTTTTTATGCAAGCCTCTGACAGCTGAGGCCGCCAGCTCGGGAACCGTGCGCGGCCGGCGGCGCTAAAGCCTTGGGAATATTGAGGACTTATACGTTATGCCATCTGATACGGCCGGCTCTTGGACGCCAGTCGCCCTTTCTGCTGATCTGCCGCCGGCAACCGTCATACCGGCCTGGACGCCAGCAGGATCGATCGCTCTCTGGCGCACTCAGTCGGGGCGCGTATCGGCATCGTCGGATCGCTGTCCGCATCGCGGGATGCGATTGTCCCACGGCTTCGTGCGCGGCGAGGCACTCTCCTGCATCTATCACGGCTGGAGCTATTCTCCGGCGGGAGGATGCATCCGCATCCCTGCCCACCCCGACCTCGTGCCGCCGGAAACGATCCGTGTCGCAATTCATGAGGTCGAGGAATCGGGTGGTGTCATCTGGGTTGCCGTTGGAGAACCCTCGGCGTCACAGCCATCGCTTGATGATCTCTTGCCGTTGCGCTCGTTGACTGCCGAGGCCGGCATTCCGGCGCTCGAAGCCGCTGCGGGCGCGAAAATTGGTATGGACGGGCTCATTCCAATTGCGAACTGTCCATGGGTCCGGCTGCTATCGACTGAGCAAGCAGGACGCACGCTCATTCACGTCATGATCGAAAAGGATCGCAGCCCGGCGGACCGAGTCACGGCGTCCCGCGTCGCCGAAGCCGTGCGTCGGCAGGCGGAAGCGCGGCAGAAGGAGGTGGCATGACGAAGGCTGGCGCAATGATCGACGAATGGTATCCAGTCGGCCTTTTTTCCCGCCTCGGCGAAACCGGCACAAAGACCGCTCTGATGGGCGAGCCCATAGAAGTCGCGCGCACCTCCGATGACAATGCGCAGGTGACATCAGCCGATGGGCGCAGCCTTCCGGTCCGCATCCGCTACGGCCATGTCTGGTCGTCGCTGGGCAATCCCGGCAAGGAGCTTTTTGCCATTCCCGAGGCGGACCAGCCCGGCCGCCGCTTCGTCGATGTGGGCGTCGTGCGGGTGCGCTGCTCACCGCTGCGGGCGGTCGAGAACTTCCTCGACATTGCCCATTTCCCCTTCGTCCATACCGATATTCTGGGCGCCGAGCCTCATACGGAAGTCCAGAACTACAAGGTCGAGATCCGCGAAGACGAGGACGAGGTCTGGGCAACGCAGGTGAAATTCTATCAGCCGCAGGCCGCCAAATCGGCGACCGGCGGCATCACCACCGAATATATGTATCGCGTGCCGGCACCTACCTGCTCGGTACTCTACAAGACCTGCCCTCCCCGCCCCAGCGAATGGGACGTCATTACCCTCTTCGTCCAACCGCTTGCGGAAGACCTTTGCGACGTGTGGCCATGGATGGCACTCTTTGATGACGACACACCGATGACAGATCTCATTCATTTCCAGCAGATGATCTTCCTGCAGGACCGCTCGATCCTCGAGAACCAGATCCCAGCCCTTCTGCCGCTCGATCCCGGCATGGAAATACCGACGCGCGCGGACCTGACTTCGGTCGCCTATAGACGCTGGCTCAAGCGCCACAACTATACCTACGGTGCACAGTTGGTCGCGCAATGAAGCTCTACGACTACATTCTCTCGCCGAGCTGCTACAAGATCCGCCTGATGGCGGCGATCCTCGGTATCAAGCTGGATATCCGGGCGGTGGATTTTCATCCAGGCGCTGAACATCGCGGTCCGGAACTTCTGGCGCTCAATCCGGCAGGGTCGATTCCGATCCTGGAAGATGGCGATCTCGTTCTGACGGAATCCTCCGCCATTCTCGCCTATCTCGCCGCCCAAGGCGCGCCGGAATGGTTGGGTACAAGCACGCCTGAAGAGACGGCGCGGGTGCAGCAGTGGCTGTCCTTCTCGCATCGGCTGACCGCCAGTCTCGGCGGCGCGCGGCTGCATGAAATGCTTCTGCGCCCCGGCAATATCGAAAGCCTTCAGGCGCAGGGCATCGCCGCGCTGCGCGAGCTGGAGGCTGGTCTCTTCGAACAGCAGCTTCGCGGTATGCGCTTCTTGGCGTCGAACCGCGCCACGATCGCCGATATTGCCTGTTTCCCCTATGTGGCGCTCGCGCCCGATGGCGGCATCTCGCTCGATCCCTATCCAAACATCCGGCTCTGGTTGAGGGCCGTCCGCAGCCTTGGCGGCTTCATCGAGATGCCCGGCATTCACCGCCTGCACGAGCTGAAGCCGGATCCTCATCCTGCTAAGGAGGAAAGCTGAGATGGCCGGCTACCTCTTGAAAAATTGCGCAGCCGTCATTGTCAATGAGGGCAACGGACCAAGCGTGCGCCGGAACGTGGACGTGCTGACCAATGGTCCGGCGATCCAGGCAATTGGCACGAACCTGTCACAGGAGCCCCTGCCATCAGGCACGATCGTCCAGGATGCCGCCGGCTGGTTCGTTTATCCCGGCCTCGTCAACACGCATCATCATTTCTTTCAGTGCTTCGTGCGCAACCGGGCCGATCTCGACTGGACGAAACTGTCGGTCATCGAGTGGCTGGACCGCATCTACCCGATCTTCTCGCGGCTGAACGAGGATTGCTTCTACCATTCCTCGGTCACCGCCATGGCCGAGATGATCAAGCATGGCTGCACGACGGCTTTCGACCACCAATATTGCTTTCCTCGGCACGCCGGAAAGCGCCTGATCGACCGGCAGTTCGAGGCGGCCGAGCTTCTCGGCATGCGTTTCCATGCAGGCCGCGGCGGCAATACGCTGCCGAAATCCGAGGGATCGACGATCCCGGATGCCATGCTGGAAACGACGGATGAATTCATAGCCGATTGCGCCCGGCTGATCGACAGCTACCACGATGCCGGTCCCTTCAGCATGCGGCAGGTGGTCGTTGCGCCCTGCCAGCCGGTCAATTGCTATCGCGAGACCTTCGTTGAATCCGTCGCACTTGCCCGTGACCGCGGCGTGTTTTTGCACACCCATGTCGGCGAAGGCGAAAGCCCTGTCATCGAGGCACGGCACGGCATGCGTACGGTCGATTACTGCACTGAACTCGGCTTTGCAGGTCCCGACACCTTCTATGCTCACTGCTGGGAACTGACGCATCACGAACTCCGAAAGATGGCGGCAAGCGGCACCGGCGTCTCCCATTGCCCGGAACCGGTCTACCTTGTCGGCGCTGAGGTGACGGATATTCCGGCCATGTCGGCCTTCGACCTGCGCGTCGGGCTTGGCTGCGACGGCGCTGCCTCGAACGACAATTCCAACCTCATGCACTGCATCCACTCCGCCTATATGCTGCAATGCCTGTCGGCATCGACACGCGCTCACCCTGTTCCGCCGCCGGTCGATTTCCTTGGTTACGCAACGACGGGCGGCGCAAGCCTGCTCGGCCGCCGCGATATCGGCCGTCTTGCCCCGGGCATGGCAGCAGACCTTTTTGCGATCGATACGCGGCGGATGGACTATGTCGGCACGCGGCACGACCCGCTGAGCCTGATTGCCAAGGTCGGGATCGGCATGCCGACTGACCTCACCATGATCAACGGGCGCATCGTCTGGCAGGCAGGTGAATTCACCGGCCTCGACGAATTCAAGCTTTTCGCGGACGCCGAAGCGGCGCTCGCGACTGTGGAATTGTGAAAAACCAAAAGAGGGGAACTGACATGTCCAACAATCTGACCCGCAGGACGCTGATGAAGAGCGCCGCGACTGCTGGCCTTGCCACGGCCTTTGCCGGCCGCTCTGCATTTGCTGCCGACGAACCGCTCGGCATCGCTCTCGTCGTACCTTCGCCAATCGGCGATGTCGGCTGGGGTCATGCGCTTGCCGCCGGCATCGATCCGATCAAGGCCGCCTATGGCGACAAGGTGAAGGTCACGATCATCGAAAACATCGCCGAGGGCCCGGATGCCGATCGCATCATGAACAAGACGGTCGCAGACGGAAACCATTTCCTGATCGCCGGCTCCTTCGGCTATCAGAACGGTGCTTTGCAGATCGCCCGCCGCAATCCAAAGGTCACCGTCCTGCATGCCTCGGGCTTCCAGGTCGCGCCGAACTTCTCGCCCTTCGCTGCCAAATATTTCCAGGGCACCTATCTGCTCGGAATGGCCGCCGCCGCTGTCTCCAAGACCGGCAAGCTCGGCTCGGTTTCGGCCTTTGCCATTCCCGAACTGATCACCTCGATCAATGCCTTCACGCTTGGCGCGCAGGCCGTCAAACCCGACATCGAAGTCTCTGTCGTCTGGGTCAACTCCTGGTTCGATCCGGCCAAGGAACAGGAAGCCGCCAAGGCTCTGATCTCGCAGGGTTGCGACGTCATCTTCTCGAATGCGCAGGATACGCCTTCGGTCATCTCCGCCTGCGAGGAAGCCGGTATCTATGCCTTCAACCTGAACTCCTCGATGAAGAAATATGCCGAGAAGACCTATCTCGGCTGCGTGGCCACCGACTGGTCGCCCTTCTTCAAGGCGTCCGTCGATGCTCATCTCGCCGGCACCTTCAAGGGCGCCAACGCCTTCCTCGGCGTTGCCGACAAGGTGGTCGAGGTTGTCGACTGGAACCCGGCCATCCCAGCCGACACGATGAGCAAGATCAAGGAAATCGAGGCCAAGATCGCCAGCGGCAGCTTCTCGCCGTTTACAGGCCCAATCGCCAAGGCGGATGGCAGTGAAGGTGTCGCCTCCGGCGCCACGCTGACGGACGCGCAGATCGTCGCGATGGATTGGCACGTCAAGGGTGTCAAGACGCCGTTGCCGAAATAAGCCATGGAAAGCCCGCTCCTGTCGCTACGCGGCATTTCCAAGAGCTACGGCCAGGTCCATGCCAACCAGCAGATCGACCTTGACGTCGCTCCCCGCTCGATCCATGCCATCCTCGGAGAAAACGGGGCCGGCAAATCGACTCTGATGAAGCTGATCTATGGCGTCGAGCAGCCGGACAGCGGAACTGTTGCCTGGAACGGGCAGAACCTCAGCCTTGCCTCTCCCGCAGAGGCAAGGCGTGCCGGCATCGGCATGGTCTTTCAGCATTTCTCCCTGTTCGAGAGCCTGACGGTCGTCGAGAATATCCGCCTGATCGTCGCCGGCAACAATGCCGAACTTGCGGAGCGTATCCGCAAGCTCGGACACGAATTCGGCCTGGAGGTCGATCCGCTCGCCCATGTGCACTCGCTTTCGGTCGGCGAGCGACAACGCGTGGAAATCATCCGCTGCCTGATGACCAATCCGAAGCTGCTGATCCTGGACGAACCAACATCCGTCCTGCCGCCGCAGGCCGTGGAGAAGCTTTTCGAGACCCTGCGCCGGCTGCGCGACGGCGGCGTTTCCATCCTTTTCATTTCCCATAAGCTGGAAGAAATCCAGTCGCTCTGCGACCGCGCGACGATCCTGCGCGGCGGACGCGTGACCGGTCATGTCGATCCGCGCGAGCATGATGCCCATGACCTTGCCCGTATGATGATCGGCCGTGACATGCCGGAACCCATGCCGGCGCTGCCGCTTGACGAAGGCGAGAAGCGGCTGGAACTGATAGGGCTCGATTACAGGCCGGATGATCCCTTTGCCGTGCCGCTCTCCCAGGCCAGCCTTGTCGTCCGCGCCGGAGAAATCCTCGGCATTGCCGGGATTTCCGGCAACGGCCAAAGCGAGCTTGCCGCGCTGATATCCGGCGAAACGATCCTGCCGCGCGACCAACGCGACCAGATCTTCATGATGGGCAAGGATGTCGGCATGCTCGAGCCGGCAGCCCGCCGGCAGCTCGGATTTGCCTTCGTGCCGGAGGATCGGCTCGGCCGTGGCGCGGTCCCCGAAATGTCGCTCACCCTCAATAGCCTGCTGACCGCCCATCCCCTCAATCTCGTCAAACGCGGCCTGCTCGACAAGGCACAGGCGACCGCCTTCACCAAAGAATGCATCCGTGACTACGACGTACGCACGCGCGGTCCCGAGGCAGAGGCCGGCTCGCTCTCCGGCGGCAATTTGCAGAAGTTCATCGTCGGGCGCGAAATCATGCTGGCGCCGAAGCTGCTCTTCCTCGCCCAACCTACCTGGGGCGTCGATATCGGTGCCGCCTCGGCAATTCGCAAGCGGCTCATCACGCTGCGCAACGAAGGCATGGCAATCCTCGTCATTTCCGAGGAGCTCGAAGAATTGTTCGAGCTCAGCGACTTCATCCAGGTCCTTCACCACGGCACGCTGAGCCCGCCGCTCGTCACACGCGATACGAAGCCCGAGGACATCGGCCGATACATGATCGGCGCCCAGTCACAGCGCGAGAAAGCGATTGCATGAGCAGACCCGTGTTTGCCGCCTTGCCAACCCTTGTCCGCCGGGAACGCGCCTCGCTTGCCGCTACGCTGCTCGCCCCGCCGATCGCGCTCGCCGTCACGATCATCCTCAATCTCGGCCTTTATGTCGTCATGGGGCGTGACCCGGCCGCAGTCATCTATGCGATGCTGATCGAGCCCTTCTATTCCTGGGCGTCGTTTTCGGAGGTGCTCCTGAAGACCGGGCCGCTGCTGCTCATCGCGCAGGGGCTTGCGATCGGCTTTCGCGCCAAGGTCTTCAATATCGGCGCCGAGGGGCAATTCGTGCTGGGAGCGATCTTTGCCTCTGCCATTCCGATCTGGTGGCCGGACGCCACCGGCCAGTGGATCTGGCCGGCAATGCTGCTGCTCGGCATGATCGGCGGCGCGCTCTGGGCATCGCTGACGGCCTTCTGGCGCGTCCGGCTCAATGCCAACGAAATCCTGGTCTCGCTGATGCTGAGTTTCGTCGCCGCGCAGCTTCTCAATTATCTGCTGCTCGGCCCCTGGAAGGATCCGAATGGCTTCAACTTCCCGCAGTCGGTGATGTTCCAGTATGACGCCATGGTCCCGATCCTGTTTGAAGGAACGCGCGTCAACGTCTCGCTGATCCTCGCCGGTATCCTGTCGGTTGCTGCATGGATCTTCATGCAGAAGAGCTTCATCGGCTACAGGTTGCAAGTCGGGGGACTGGCGCCACGCGCTGCAAGCTATGCCGGTTTCAAAGAGAGCTGGGCAATCTGGCTGTCGCTGCTGATCGGTGGCGCAGCCGCTGGGCTGGCGGGTTCAGCCGAAGTCGCCGGCCCGCTCGGCCAGTTGCAGCGCTCGATCTCGACCGGCTACGGCTATGCGGCAATCATCGTCGCCTATCTCGGCGGCCTGCATCCGATCGGCATCGTCATATCCTCTATCGTCATGGCCGCACTCTACATCGGCGGCGATAATGCCATGGTCTCGGCCAACCTGCCGATTGCTGCCGTCCGTGTCTTCCAGGGCAGCCTGCTGCTCATCTATCTGATTGCTGTTGCCTTCGTCCGCTATCGCCTTGCCTGGCCCCCCGCCGCCATCCGGAGCCCATCATGAATGCGATCGAGTTCATCCTGGCCGGCATGCTGGCAGCTGCGACACCCTTTCTGCTGGCGGCTCTCGGTGAACTGGTCGTTGAACGCGCCGGGGTTCTCAATCTCGGCGTCGAGGGAATGATGGCATTCGGCGCCGTCATTGCCTTCATCATCGTCTATCATGGTGGCGGCCACATCCTCGCATTTGTCGCGGCCGGGCTCGGCGCCAGTCTGCTGTCACTGATCTTTGCCGGCATCATCCTCGGCTTCAACGCGAACCAGGTCGCGACCGGGCTTGCGATCGGCATTCTCGGCCAGGGCCTGTCGGCACTGTTCGGCAAGAGCTATGAAAGCCTGACAGTCAAGGCGCTGCCGAAAATCACAATTCCGGGCCTTTCCGAGATCCCGCTCATCGGCGGCCTCTTCACACAGGATATCGTTGTCTGGCTCTCGCTTCTGGTGACGGTCGCGATCTGGGCGACTTTCGCCTATGCGAAGGTTGGACTGGTCATTCGCGCCGTCGGTGAAAACCCGAAAGCAGCCCATGCGATCGGCTACCCTGTCATCGCCGTCCGCTTCGCCGCCGTGGCATTCGGCGGAATGATGGCGGGCTTTGCCGGCGCCTATGCGTCAACGATCTATACGCCGCTTTGGGCGGATGGAATGATTGCCGGCCGCGGCTGGATCGCCATTGCGCTCGTCGTCTTCGGAACCTGGCTGACAGGCCGGATATTCCTCGGCGCGTGTCTCTTCGGTGCCGTATCGCTGATGGGGCTAGCCGCGCAGGCGACTGGGCTCGACGTGCCCTCGCAGTTGCTGGCGTGCCTGCCCTATCTGGTAACGATCGTCGTACTCGGCATCATCTCCGCGGACCGCCGCTTGTTGAAGCTAAACGGCGTCGCTTCGCTCGGCGAGCCGTTCGAACGGTAGAGGAGGTGCGGCCGTCGGCGCCGGCCGCAGGGCGCGATCAATCGTGCCTTGTAAGGAAGGCAGAAACAACGTCCAGGCAAAGCTCGCGTTCCTCGACATGCGGCATGTGGCTGGAATTCTCGAAGAGCACCCATTCGCAACCCTGCACATGATCGACATAGGGTTTGACGACGAGCGGAGTCGCCTCGTCATATTTGCCAGAGATCAGAAGCGTGGGCGCCTCGATAAGCGGCAACCGACCTTCGATCGTCCAGTCCTTCATCGTGCCGATGACGTGGAATTCAGTCGGACCGTTCATGTTGCGGTAGACAGTATTGTCCTCGTCCATGATCGCAAAAGTGCGCGCGACTTCCGGCGGCCAGGGAGAAACCCGGCAGACATGCAGGTCATAAAAGACGCGTGACGCGGCAATATAGTCCGGATCGGTGATGGTTCCGGCTTCCTCGTGTTTCAGAAGCGTGTCCTGCACCGCCTGCGGCAGCTCTTCGCGCAACCGGTTCGCCTCGGCCACCCAGGTATGCATGTTGGCTGGCGAATTGGCGATGACGAGCGCCTTCAGGCCCTTTGGCCGGCGCACCGCATGTTCGGCACCGAGCATGCCGCCCCAGGACTGGCCGAGGAAGGAATACCGATCCTGAATGCCGAGATGTTTCAGAAGCGCATCGAGTTCTTCGAGGAAGAGCGCCGGCGTCCAGAAATCCGGTCCCTTGTCGGGTAGTCGCGTGGAATTGCCGTTGCCAAGCTGATCGTAGTGGATGACAGCGCGGCCATCGAGCTCCGCAATACCCTTGAAGGAATCGACATAATCATGCGTGCAGCCGGGGCCGCCATGGGCAACGACAAGCGGCAACATGCCGGAATCGAGCGAACCGGTGATGCGATACCAGGTCTGATATTCGCGAAACGGCAGAAAACCTTCCTTCGTCGAAACTGCGGCCACTTATATCTCCATCCTCTAGGGCAATGATGGAAAAGCATAACGTGGCCGAAAAGCCGAAGGCAGCTATTAGAAGTTATAGGATGGGCGGTCTTCCAGCAGCCGGTAATGAGTGGCGCGCACCACTGCCTGCGTGCGGTTGCGGGCGCCGAGCTTCTTGGCCGCCGCATTGAGATGCATGACGACCGTCGGCACGGAACGATTGATGATGCGCGAAATTTCCTTGGCCGAAAGTCCCTCTGCCGAATGGCGCAGGCATTCCCGCTCCCGCTCTGTCAAACGGACCTTGCCGACCCGCAGCGCCTCAGCGTCGAAAAGCGAATAGGCGGCCTCATGGAAGACATGGGCCAGGAGATTGAAATCGGCGATATAACGTAGTGCGTGGTGCTCGAAATCGCTGTCAACGCCGAAACGGATGCCGGTCACAGTCGCATAATCGCCGCGCGGCATATGGACGGGAACCGTCACGCCCGTCGACATGTCGCGCTCGTTGAGGAAACGCGTCACCGGCGCCGTGTCGTCACTCATGAAGCGGTTGATCAGAGTGTCGGCGTCCCTGTCATAGTTCCAGAAGAAGGGCGCCGAGGTGCGCAAGGCCACCTGTTGCACCGGATCGATGCGGAAATAGCCGCGGTCGAACCAGTATTCGCGCATATCTTCGGAGATATTGCGCAGCTTTAACATCGACGGAATCATGATCCCTCCGTCGATGTCATAAGGCACCGGCGTGTAGTCGTAGATCAGGGCCTCGAAACCGATCTCTTTCATTGCCGCGAAAACCTGATCGATACGCCCGTCCAGCGTCTGATGGGCTGAGAACTGCCGTCTGATCGTTCCGATTTCGTCAAGCATGGCGGACTCCCGGTGGTTCCCCACCCTATCACTTCTTATAGCTGGCGAAGAGCGTCGTTTCGGATAAAAATTTAGCCATGCCCAATTATTGAGCAAGCGAAATCTTCTGCCGGAGCGGTGAATGTGGCGTGAAATCGAGCCTGAGGCACGACATGAGATTGAAGTCGACGGCTACAAGGTAATTGCCTACAGCTTCGGAACCGGCAGCGAGACTGTTTTCTGCCTGAACGGCGGCCCGGGTCTGCCCTGCGACTATCTGCGCGAGGCTCATTCCTGTCTCATCGACAAGGGTTACCGCGTTGTCGCCTTCGACCAGCTCGGCACCGGCGCCTCCGACCGGCCGACCGACGCATCGCTCTGGACCATCGGCCGCTATGTCGAAGAAACCGAGACGGTGCGAAAGGCGCTGGGTCTCGGTAAAGTCCATATGCTCGGCCACTCCTGGGGCGGCTGGCTCGCGATCGACTATGCACTGACCTATCCGGAAAACCTGCAGACGCTGATCCTCGAAGATACCGTCGCCGATATGCCGCATCTGATCTTGGAGCTGGAGCGGCTCCGGGCCGCCCTCGGGCCTGAGACGGTGGCGATGATGCAGAAGCATGAGGCGCAGGGAACCTACAATCATCCGGAATATCTCGCAGCCGTGACGATCCTGAACTATCGCCACGTCTGCCGCTTGCCGGATTGGCCGGCGCCGGTGCGCCGCTCTTTGGATGACTGGAACATGGGTCCCTATGAGACCATGCAGGGGCCGAACGAATTTCTCTATATCGGCAATCTGAAGGACTGGAACCGTGTTCCCGACCTGCCTCGGGTGAAGGCGCCGGTATTGATTACGACGGGGGAACATGACGAGTTGACGCCGGCTTGCGCGCTACGCATGAAGCTTGCGTTGCCAAATGCCGAACTCAAGGTTTTCGCAAACGCCAGCCACATGCCGTTTTACGAAAACCCGCACGACTATTATCCCGCACTGGTCGATTTTCTATCGCGGCACAGAGCAAGCTGATGCAAGATCAGGTGATCGGAACCCGCCGAAGACAAGGGGGCGAGCGCCGCCATGCATCGCTATAAATTCATACTGACCCGGCCGGTCCAGTTTCTGCCCGTTATCTTCGGCATCAGCGTCATCACCTTCATCCTGGTGCGATTGATCCCCGGCGATCCCGCCCGCAACATTCTCGGCACGCGCGCAACACCGACGGCTCTTGCCAATATCCGCGCCCAATACGGCCTCGATCAGCCCATGTGGCTGCAATACTTTTACTTCCTCAAGAACCTCGCGAATGGCGAAATGGGCAAGTCGATCCTCTACAAGATCGACGTATTTCCGCTGATCGCCACGCGCATCGAGCCGACGATCGCGCTGGTACTGACAAGCGTCATCCTGTCGATCCTGATCGCCGTGCCGATGTCGGCGATTGCAGCTCGCAACGCTGGCCGCGCGCCTGATCATGCAGTACGCGTCATCTCCACATTCGGGATCGGCTTTCCGCCTTTCTGGCTCGGCCTGATGCTGATCATTTTTTTCAGCGTCGAACTCGGCGTCCTGCCCGTCTCCGGCTACGGCACGACATTTACCGACAAGCTCTCTCATCTCATCCTGCCGGCGCTGACCGTTGCGTTGTCGCTCTCGACGGTGCTGACCCGCAGCCTGCGCTCCGCGATGATCGAATCCCTGAAATCGGATGTAGCGACAGCCGCTCGCGCCCGCGGCATGCCTGAGAGCATTGTCTTCTGGCGCCACGTCCTGCCGAATTCGCTGGTACCGACAATCAATCTTCTGGCCGTCAACATTGGCTGGCTGATCGGCGGCACCGTCGTCGTGGAAAGCGTCTTTGCCCTGCCGGGCATGGGGCAATTGCTGGTGCGCGCCATTTTCTCGCGCGACTACATGGTCGTTCAGGGTGTAGCGATGACATTTGCCTGCGCCACCGTGCTCGTCAATTTCATTGCCGATATCGTCACCGTCGCTGTCGATCCGAGGGTGAAGCTATGAGCGTCGAGGCCTTTACTCCCTCTCCGGTCGCCTGGCGCCGTTTCCTCGGCCGCCGGCTGACACTCGTCGTCGGCGCCGGCATTCTCCTGTTCTTCCTGCTTCTGGCGATCGCCGCACCATTGGTCGCACCGTATGATCCGATCCTGCAGAATGCCGATGTGCGGCTACAGCTGCCCTCCTTCGCCCATCTCTTCGGCACAGACAATTTCGGCCGCGACATACTTTCGCGCGTTATATGGGGCGCCCGAATCGACCTGCAGATCGCCGTCATCGGCGTGATCTTCCCGTTCCTGATCGGCACGACGGTCGGCACCATAGCCGGCTTCTTCGGCGGTATCGTCGATGCGGTTTTCATGCGCCTCGTCGATATCATTCTCGCCTTCCCGTTTCTTGTCTTGATGCTGTCGATCATCGCCATTCTCGGCCCGGGCCTCAGCAGTTTCTACATTGCCATGGCGCTGGTCGGCTGGGTCTCCTATGCACGCCTCATCCGCGCCCAGATGCTGGTCCTGAAAAGCAGTGACTACGCGGTCGCGGCCGTCAGCCTCGGCTTCAGCCGTTTCAGGATCATGTTCCGCCACCTTCTGCCGAACGCCATTGCCGGCTCCATCGTCTTTTCCATGTCTGATGCCACACTGGTGCTGCTCAGCGGCGCGGCCGTCAGCTATCTCGGCCTCGGTGTGCAGCCTCCGCTCGCCGAGTGGGGCGTCATGGTCGCGGAAGGGCAGAGCTTCATCACAACGGCATGGTGGATCACGCTTTTCCCAGGCCTATCCATCGTCTGCCTCGCCTTCGGCTTCAGCATGCTGGGTGATGCGCTCGGCGAACTTCTCGGAGTTCACGAATGAGCGCTTCGGTCCTTTCCGTCCGTGACCTGACAGTCAGGGTTCATCTCGATAGCGGCGCGCGGACGCTGATCGACCATGTTTCGCTTGATCTCGCCAAGGGCGAAATCCTCGGCCTGGTCGGTGAGAGCGGCTCGGGAAAGAGCCTGCTCTGCCGCTCGCTCGTCCGGCTGCTGCCCTCCTCTCTGATCAAGATCGAGGGCGGCGCCGTCCTGCTCGAAGGGCGTGATCTGACGACGGCAAGCGAAGCCGAGATGCTGGAAGTTCGGGGCGGCGAGATCGGCATGATCTTCCAGAACCCGACGAGCCACCTCGATCCGGTCATGCGCATCGGCGACCAGATTTCCGAGGGCATCCGCTATCATCAAGGGCTCGGCGCCAAGGAAGCACGGGCGGCGGCGATCGAGATCCTGACGCAGGTTGGCTTTCCCGATCCCGTTCGCCAATATGACAGTTATCCGCACGAGTTTTCCGGCGGCATGCGCCAGCGCGCCATGATCGGCGTGGCGCTCTCCTGCGACCCGAAGATCCTGATCGCCGACGAGCCGACGACGGCACTCGACGTGACGATCCAGGCGCAGATCCTGAAACTCTTGCTGGATATCCGAGAAAAGCGCGGCCTGTCGATCATCCTCATCACCCACGATCTCGGCATCGTCGCCCAGACCTGCGACCGCATCGCCGTCATGCGCAACGGCAAGCTGCTTGAACAGGGGCCGAAACGGACGATCCTCTCCCGGCCGCAGGACGCCTACACGATCAATCTGATCAACAGCCATCCCTCCATGCCGGACGAGGCGCCAATGCCGGAGCCGCTGCTCGCGTCTTCGGCAGCATCGACCAAGCCGCTTCTCGAGATCGACGACCTCCATGTGCGTTTCAAGGTTGGCGGCAGCCTGTTCAAGAGCAGTGCCAAGACGGTAAGCGCCGTTTCCGGTGTCAGCCTGCAGGTGATGCCGGGCGAAACCATCGGCATCGTCGGCGAATCCGGCAGCGGCAAGAGCACACTCGCACGCGCCGTGCTGGGGCTGACGCCGATCTCCTCAGGCCATGTGTCCTTCGGAGGGATCGATCTCGCTCAGCAGCGGGCTGCCGGACTCGCAAAGCTGCGGCGTGAGACGGCCATGGTCTTTCAGGACCCTTATAACGCACTCAATCCGCGCCTCACGATCGGGCAGATGCTTGCCGAGGTGCTGAAGGTGCAGGGCAAGGTGCCGGCGTCGGCCATTCCGGAGAGGATCGGCGAATTACTCGATCTTGTCGGGCTGGAGCGAGAGTTTGCAAATCGCAAACCCCGCAGCATGAGCGGTGGTCAGTGCCAGCGCGCCGGGATTGCCCGGGCGCTCGCTGTCGATCCGAAGCTCATCATCGCCGACGAATGTGTTGCGGCCCTCGACGTCACGATCCAGGCACAGATCATCGCGCTTTTCCGTGAGCTCACCGCAAAGATGAACCTGACGCTGATGTTCATCGCCCATGATCTCGCGATCGTGCGCAATCTCTGCGAACGCGTGGTCGTCATGTATCGTGGCGAGATCGTCGAAGAAGGCCTCTCGGAAGAGGTCTTTGCGCGACCGAAACATCCCTATACCGCGGCGCTGATCGCCGCCATTCCCGATATCGATCCGGACAAGCCGCTTCTGAGCAGCGCCAGCTTGGAAGACGAGCTGCAATCGATGCCGGCACTACCCGTCAAACGCATGCCATAACAACGAAGGGAACGAACGCATGATCACCAGATGGAAATCAATCGGGCTTGCAGCGCTTCTTGCGGGCCTGACGCTCAGTGCATCCTATGCCGAAGCCGCCGGTGTGCTCACTATCGGCCGTCGCGAGGATTCGACGACATTCGACCCGATCAAAACGGCGCAGAACATCGACAACTGGGTCTTCTCCAACGTCTATGACGTTCTGATCCGCGTCGACAAGACCGGCACCAAGCTGGAGCCCGGCCTGGCCGAGAGCTGGACGGCCTCCGACGACGGACTGACCTATGTCTTCAAGATACGCGACGCGAAATTCTCCGACGGCTCGCCGCTGACGGCGGAAGACGCGGCCTTCAGCCTGTTGCGTATCCGCGATGACGCAGGCTCGCTCTGGAGCGATTCCTATAAGGTCATCGACACGGCCGTCGCTACCGATCCGCATACGCTGACGATCAAGCTCAAGAACCCTTCCGCGCCCTTCCTGTCGACGCTGGCACTGCCGAATGCATCCGTCATTTCCAAGGCCGGCATCGAATCCATGGGGGCCGACGCCTACGCTGAAAAGCCCATTTCGTCAGGCGCCTTCACCGTAGAGGAATGGCGCCGCGGCGACCGCATCATCCTTAAGAAGAACCCGAATTTCTGGCAGGCAGACCGGGTAAAGCTCGACGGCGTCGAGTGGATCTCGGTGCCTGACGACAATACCCGCATGCTGAACGTGCAGGCAGGCCAGCTCGACGCGGCGATCTTCGTGCCCTTTTCGCGCGTCGAGGAGTTGAAGAAGGACGCCAACCTCAACGTATTGGCCGATCCTTCGACCCGTGAGGACCATCTGCTGATCAACCATGCCCATGGCGATCTCGCCAAGAAGGAAGTACGCCAGGCGCTCGACATCGCAATCGACAAGAAGGCAATCGTCGATGCCGTCACCTTCGGCCAGGGCACGGTCGCCAATTCCTATGTTCCGAAGGGCGCGCTCTATCATTACGCCGACAATCTGCAGCGCCCCTATGACCCAGAAAAAGCCAAGAAGATGCTGGCCGACGCCGGCGTCACCAACCTGACGCTGAACTACCTGATCCGCGCCGGTGACGAGGTGGACGAGCAGACCGCCGTACTGGTGCAACAGCAGCTCGCCAAGGCCGGCATCACCGCCAACCTGCAGAAGGTCGACCCCAGCCAGGAATGGGACATGACGGTTGCCGGCGATTACGATATCTCGGTCAATTACTGGACCAACGACATTCTCGACCCGGACCAGAAGACGACCTTCGTGCTCGGACACGATTCCAACAACAACTACATGACGAACTACAAGAACGATGCGGTGAAGGAGCTGGTCGCCAAGGCCCGCCTGGAACTCGATCCGAAAAAGCGCGAGCAGATGTATATCGACCTGCAGAAGACCGCCAAGGACGACGTCAACTGGATCGATCTCTACTACAGCCCCTACATCAACGTCGCGCGCAAGAACATCGACAACTTCTATCAGAACCCGCTCGGCCGCTTCTTCCTGGAAGACACGGTCAAGAACTGAGCCCCGACCTTGCTAGCGTGCTCCGCCTTTCAAGGCGGAGCACGCTTTTGACAAGGGAACGGATATCCAGGCCCGTTAGAGAGCCGGGAGAATGGCGGCGTCTCTGCTTTCGGCGGTTTCGATCATAAGGTCGCCGCTGATCTCGCCGCCTGCTCGTAATAGCCCGAGAGCGCTCTCAGGTGGGAGGCGATACCGGACAAATCCTCCTGCGATAGTCCCGACACTTTCGTCGCCTCGACCAGAAGCCGCTCGCGGATTTCCGAATATCGCGTCAGCGCCTCCAGGCCTTTGTCGGTGACCTGGATGACTTTTTCCTTGCCGGATTTTCCGGTTTTGACGAGGCCGGCCGCATCAAGCTTTTTTACCGCGTAGTTGGCGACATGAGTGTCTTCGATATCGAGCACGAGGCAGAGGTCGGACAATGTCTTCGGCCGGCCGCGATGGCGAACCGAGTGAATGATGAGGATCTCGACCGGCGACAGACTGGGCACCCCGGCGGCAGCCATGCAGCGCACCATCCAGCGATTAAACGCGTGAGAAAAGAGGACCGATCCGTATTCGAGCTCCGAAAGAGCCGGCGAGCTGCCGAGTGCCAGATGGGCCGACGAGACGATCAGATCGCGGGGCGCCTTTTGTTCTTTCGATTTTTCCATTGAACGCACTTCCATCCCAATTGCTCAGGCATCTCTCGGTCCGTACCCGCCGCCAGTTGGCGTCACGACAGTAAAGGCCTCACCCGCTTCCAGCACCGTGTGGGCAGCACCGATCAGTTCATCAATAGTACCGTCGTTTCGGCGAACGTAGTTGCGGCCGGTCTGTCCATCTTCGCCGCCTTTCAGCCCGAACGGTGCCACGCGGCGATGACCGGAGAGAACGGCGAATTCCAGCTTTTCGAGGGTGCGGATCGTTCGCTGCGTGCCGTTGCCGGCATGCCACTGACCGCGGCCACCGGAATTTGGCCGGATATGGAAATCCTCGAGCACAACGGGGAAACGGCTCTCCAGGATTTCCGGATCGGTGAGGCGCGAATTGGTCATATGCGTGTGCACGGCATCCGCACCGTTGAAGCCCGGGCCTGCCGGCGCGCCGGAGCAGATGGTTTCGTAATATTGGTACTTGTCGTTGCCGAAGGTCAGGTTGTTCATCGTGCCCTGGGCCGCGGCCATGGCGCCGACGGCACCGATCAGGCAATTGGTAACGGCCTGGCTGACTTCGACATTGCCGGCAACGACGGCTGCCGGATAAACGGGCGTCAGCATGGTGCCATCGGGAATGACGATGCGGATCGGCCGCAGGCAGCCGGCATTCATCGGAATATCGGCTTCGACCAGCACCCGGAAAACATAGAGCACGGCAGCGCGCGTCACCGGCGCCGGCGCGTTGAAATTGTCGGAGCGCTGCGCTGAGGTGCCGGTAAAATCGACGGTTGCTTCGCGTTTTTCCCGATCGATGGAAATCCTGACGACGATCTTGCAGCCCTGATCCATCTCATAGGAAAATTCGCCGTCCGGCAGGCGGTCGAGGACACGGCGCACGCTTTCGGCGGCGTTGTCCTGCACATGGCCCATATAGGCATCGACCACGTCCTCGCCGAAGAGCGCGATCATCTTCTTCAGTTCCGCCACACCCTTTTCATTGGCGGCAACCTGCGCCTTCAGGTCGTTGACGTTCTGCGCCAGCGTGCGCACTGGATAACGCGCACCAGTAAGCAAATCCGCAAGAGCGTCTTCGCGGAATTTGCCACGATCGAGCAGCTTGAAATTGTCGATATAGACGCCTTCCTCCTCGATATGCGTCGCGAGAGGCGACATCGAGCCCGGGGAGATACCGCCGATATCGGCATGGTGCCCGCGGCTCGCCACCCAGAAACGGATGCGTGTGCCGGCATCGTCGAAGACGGGCGTACAGACCGTGAGATCGGGCAGATGCGTGCCGCCATTGTAGGGCGCATTGATCAGGAAGACGTCGCCCGGATGAATGACCGGATTTTCGCGGATGGCAGTGGCGACAGACGCGTCCATGGAACCGAGATGAACCGGCATATGAGGCGCATTGGCGACGAGATTGCCGTCCGCATCGAAGACCGCGCAGGAAAAGTCGAGCCGTTCCTTGATGTTGACGGAATAGGCCGTGTTCTGCAGCGTGACGCCCATCTGCTCGGCAATCGACATGAAGAGATTGTTGAAGATCTCCAGCATGACCGGATCAGCCTTGGTGCCGATCGCCGTGCGCTCCGGCAGCGCCTTGATGCGGGTGAGCACGATATGATCGCGCGACGTCAGCTTCGCCTGCCAGCCGTCTTCCACGACGATGGTCTGGTTCGGCTCAATGATGATGGCCGGTCCGGTCACGGTCTGGCCGGGCTGAATGCCATCGCGCATGACGACAGCCGCGTCATGGCTTTCGCCCTGCGAATGGAACAGGGTGTGTCGGATGGGCAATGCCTCGCCCTCAGCCGCTTCGCCACGATCAACGTCGATTTCGGCGGCCGCACCGCCGATGCATTCCACCTCGACGGCCTCCACGACCAATGGCTTGTCCTCGGCGACGAAGCCGAAGCGGCGCTTATGCAGGATCTCGAATTCCCTGCGCAGGCGCGCCGCGTCGTCATCCTGCGGGAACAGTGCCTCGACGGCGAGCAGCGTATCGGTGCCGGCATAGCGGATATGGGCGCGCAACACCGTCTTGATCTTGCCGGCCTCGACGCCCTGCGCCACCAGCTCCGGCAGGCACTCGCCCTGCAATTCTCTGCCAAGCACGGCGATCGCTGCCGGTGCGGCCGCATCGAGCGGCACGCCGAGCGCCTTCTGGCGGGTGGAGCGGATATCGGCAAGGCCCATGCCATAGGCCGAGAGCAGGCCGGACATCGGATGAAGAAGTATGCTCTTCATACCGAGCGCATCGGCCACCAGGCAGGCATGCTGGCCGCCGGCACCGCCAAAGCAATTCAAAGCGTAACGCGTCACGTCATAACCGCGCTGGACGGAAATCTTCTTGATCGCCTCGACCATATTGGCAACGGCAATGCGGATGAAACCGTCGGCGACCTCTTCCGGGCTGCGTCCGTCACCGATCTCCGCTGCAAGCGTGGCGAATTTCTGCCGCACCGTCTCGATATCGAGCGGCTGGTCCTGGTTCGGGCCGAAGATCGTCGGGAAGAAATCGGGCAGCAGCTTGCCGGCCATGACGTTGGCATCGGTCACCGCAAGCGGCCCGCCATTACGGTAGCAGGCGGGGCCTGGGAAAGCGCCTGCGGAATCAGGCCCGACGCGGAAACGGCCGCTTTCGAAATGCAGGATAGAGCCGCCACCGGCCGCCACGGTATGGATCAGCATCATCGGTGCACGAACGCGCACACCCGCCACTTCCGTTTCGAAAGCACGCTCATATTCGCCGTCGAAATGCGCGACGTCAGTCGAGGTGCCGCCCATATCAAAGCCGATCACGTGGCCGAAACCTGCCTGCTCGCCGGTCTTGGCAAGACCGACCACACCGCCGGCCGGGCCGGACAGGATCGCGTCCTTGCCCTGAAACATATCGGCTGCCGTAAGCCCGCCCGAAGACATCATGAACATGACGCGCGCACCGGTTCTCGCGACGTCGAGCTCATCGGAGACCTGACGCACATAGCGGCCGAGCACCGGCGAAAGATAGGCATCGACAACAGTCGTATCGCCACGACCGACCAGTTTGATCAGCGGCGAGACTTCATGGCTGACGGAAACCTGCTCGAAGCCGATGGCGCGCGCGATGCGCGCGGCCGCTGCCTCGTGTGCGGGATATTTGTAGGCGTGCATGAAGACGATGGCGACGGCGCGGTAACCCTTGCCTCGCAGATCGCGGAGTGCTGCTTCGGTCGCGGCTTCGTCGAGTTTTGTCTCGACGGTACCGTCGGCGAGAACACGCTCTTCGAGCTCGACCACATCCTGATAGAGCGCTTCCGGCTTGACGATCTCCGTCGCAAAGATCTTCTTGCGTTCCTGATAGCCGATGCGTAGCGCATCGCGAAAACCCTTTGTCGTCACCAGTGCCAAGGGCTCGCCCTTGCGCTCTAGAAGCGCATTGGTGGCAACGGTTGTGCCCATGCGGACCTCGCCGATCAGCCCGGCCGGGATCGCCTCCCCTGCAGTCAGGCCGAGGTGCTGTCGGATTCCGTGGACGGCGGCATCGCGATAGGCTTCCGGGTTTTCAGACAGCACTTTGCGGGCGTGGAGTGCACCGAACGGGTCGCGCCCGATGATATCGGTGAAGGTACCCCCACGGTCGATCCAGAAGTCCCAGCTACCAGCCGCAATGCCCGACAAAATCGCCTCCGCCGTTCGTTTCCAATATCACTAAGAAATTATCGATAAATCGTCAACGTTTTACAGAGAACAAAGTCGCCACAGCTATCGATGGAAGGACGGCGTAGCAGAAGCCGGATATTCAGGCGCATAAAATCGAACGCCGCGGCACAGGGGCCGCGGCGACAAAATCGGCAGAAATCAAGGATCGTCGAAGACCGGCGCCATGAAGGCATCGGCGCCGCTATTCGATCAACGCGAGGTCAGATCGTCGGGCAGTTCGGCATTGTGGTACTTGCGATAGATGTCGCGCAGCACCTTGTTGTCGAAATTGGTCTTGACCCACTGGTCGAGCCAGGTCTTGAGACCAGCTTCACCCTTCGGAATACCGATGCCGAGATTGGTTTCCTTCTGCGTGAACTTCACCTGCAGCGGATGATCGGCCATCTTCTTGTTGATGCCGTTGATGACAGCCGACTGGCTGGAGAGGATATCGACCTGGCCGGAAACAACCGAGGTGATCAGCGTAGCGTCATCCTCGAAGCGAACGATATCGGCGCCCTTCGCATTGGCGGTGATGTCCTGGTCGTTGGTCGTCGCGCGGGTAACGCCGATGCGCTTGCCGTCGAGATCGGCATAGTTCTTGATCTCGACGCTCGGCTGAGCGGCGACGACGAGTGCCAGCGTCGCATAAGGAACGGAATAATCGATCGCCTTCTTGCGTTCCTCGGTGATGCCAAGCGAAGAGACGACCATATCGGCCTTGCCTGTCTGGACCGAGGGAACGCGCGCAGCGTTGGTGATTTCCACCAGTTCCAGTTCGACGCCGAGATCCTTGGCGATCAGCTTCGCGGTTTCGACGTCCGAACCGGTCGGCTTGAGGTTTTCATCGACGAAGGAATATTCCGGAATGCCCATCGCAACCGCGATGCGCACCTTGCCCGCCTTCTTGATATTGTCGAGCACGTCGGCATGGGCAACACTTGCCAGCGCCAGCAAGCCTGCGCCCGCCAAAAGTGCCAGTTTCGAAATCATTGTCTTCGGCATACTCCAAGTCTCCTCTACCTGATTGCCTCTGCCCGCTCTTTGTCGGGCCTCCTGTAAAACCCGCACCGGTTCATCCGGCGCAGGCAATTCCCTCCCGCAAGTACCGGGGTCTAGAGCTCTGCAGCCATGAATTCCTTGAGCTCCAGTGTCTGAGGATTGCTCAGGATATCGGCGCCACCCGTCTCCCAGACCTTGCCGGTATGCATGTAGATGACGCGGTTGGCAGCGCGCTTGGCAAAGCCCATCTCGTGGGTGACGACGATCATCGTCATACCGCCGCGGGCGAGATCTTCCATCACGCGCAGCACCTCGCCCGTCAGCTTCGGGTCGAGAGCAGACGTCACCTCATCGAAGAGCATCACCTTCGGCTGCATGGCGAGCGAACGGGCGATTGCCACGCGCTGCTGCTGGCCGCCCGACAATTGCTCCGGATAGGCATCGATCTTTTCCGAGAGACCAACCTTGGCGAGCACCTGCTTGGCGATCTCGAAGGCCTGGTCCTTGCGCATTCCCTTCACGCGGCGCAGCGCCAGCATGATGTTTTCGGCAGCCGTCATATGCGGGAAGAGGTTGTAGCTCTGGAACACCATGCCGATGTCCCGGCGCAGTGTCCGGAGGTCGAGCTTCGGATCTTCCACGCGGTGGCCGCACACTTCGATCGAGCCGTTTTGGATCGTCTCCAACCGGTTGATGCAGCGAAGTGCGGTGCTTTTGCCGGAGCCGGACTGGCCGATCAGCGCCACCACTTCGCCAGCATTGATCTCGAATGAGACGCCCTTCAGCACTTCCAGAGCGCCGAAGCGCTTGACGACATTGGTGAGTTTAACGGCGACCGACATTGAGCTTCCTCTCGAGAGAGCGGCTCCAGACCGACAGCGGGTAGCACACAGCGAAATAGAGAAGCGCTGCGATGCCGAACACCAGGAAGGGCTGGAACAGGGAGTTGTTGATGACCTGCGCCGCACGTGTCAGCTCCAGGAAGCCGACGACCGAGGCGAGCGAGGTATTCTTGACGAGCTGGACGAGAAAACCGACCGTCGGCGGCGTGGCGATCCTCAGCGCCTGCGGCAGGATCACGTCACGTAGCGCCTGCCAGCGCGTCAGGCCGAGACATTCGGCCGCCTCGAACTGTGTACGCGAGATCGACTCCACCGAACCGCGCCAGATCTCGCCGAGATAGGAGCTCGAATAGATCATCATGCCGAGGCCGGCCGCCACCAGCGGCGGCACCGAGATATTGATGACCCCCAGGCCGAAATAGAGGATGAACATCTGGATGAGCAGCGGCGTGCCCTGAACGATCTGGATATAGATGAGGGCCGCCCGCCGCAGCCAGAGGAAGCGCGAAATCCGGCAGAGCATCACGAAGAAGCCGGCGATGCCGCCGAGCAGGAAGGCGAGTGCAGATAGCACCACCGTCCAGACAAGGCCATCCAGCAGATAGATCAGGTGATTGAAGGAAAATCCACCGAGCATGGCAACCTCTAGAGCGACGTGCCGAGCCGGCGACGGCGCGGAAAGGCGATGAGACCGAGGCCATAGAAGCCTGCCCGCATCAGATAGGTAATGGCGATGTATAGGACCGCGACGACCATATAGGTTTCCAGTGATCGGAACGTGTTCGACTGGATGTTGTTGGCGACGCCCGTCAGCTCCTCGGCCGAGATCTGCGAAGCGATCGAGGTCGACAGCATCATCAGTATGAACTGGCTGGAAAGTGCGGGATAGACGCGTTCGATCGCCGGCAGGAGAATGATGTCACGGTAGATCTGCAGCTTCGACAGGCCGAGCGCCTCGGCTGCCTCGATCTGGCTCGGATGGATGGAATCCATGCCGGCGCGGATGATCTCGGCCGTATAGGCGCCGACATTGATGACCATGGCGAAGACAGCGGCGGCAATGATCGGCAGGCGGATGCCGACCGACGACAGTCCGAAGAAAATGAAGAAGATCTGCACGATGAAGGGCGTGTTACGCACTGTCTCGACATAGATACTGACAAGGGCACGCAGCGGCCCGATAGTCGAACGACGGGCTATGGCGCAGGCAACGCCAATCATCAGACCGATGACCACCGAAAAGACGGTGATCTCGATCGTGACAAGCGCGCCCGACAGGAAGTCGCTCCAGTAGGGCAGCAAGGCCGAAAAATCGAACTGGTACTGCATGTCCTCCTCCATTCCGGCCACGCCAACTCCACCGACGCGGCCTCGCCTTTCCCGTGGGAAGGCGTCATGTCTCCTCCTGGCTGTCGCGTCAGCGCGCCAGCCAGCCTCCATCGACGGGCAGAACCGTGCCGTGTACATAGTCGGATGCTGACGACGCCAGGAACACGGCAGCACCGCCGATATCGCCGGGCTCACCCCAGCGGCCCGCCGGGATTCGGGCCAGGATGCTGGCATTGCGATCGGCATCCTCGCGCAGCGCCGTCGTGTTGTTGGTCACGAAATAGCCGGGAGCGATGGCGTTGACGTTGACGCCCTTGCCCGCCCATTCGCAGGCAAGCAGCCGGGTCAGACCTGCAAGTCCGCTTTTTGAGGCGCTGTAGGACGGGATGCGGATGCCGCCCTGAAAGGAGAGCAGCGAAGCGATGTTGATGATCTTGCCGCGCCCTTTTTCGAGCATGTGGCGGGCAGCAGCCTGAGACAGAAAGAAGGCTGTCTTCAGGTTGACATTCATCACCGCGTCCCAGTCTTCCTCGGTGAAATCGATCGCGTCGGCGCGGCGGATGATGCCGGCATTGTTGACGAGGATATCGAGGGCTCCAAAGCGCTCCAACGCTTCCGCAACGATCGGCTTGACCGGCTCGATCGTGCCGAGATCGGCTTTGATGACGTGGAATTTTGCGCCCGCCTTGGCGACCAGTGCTTCCGTCTCGTCCATAGACGAGCGGCCGACGGCGACGATCGAGGCACCCGCCTCGGCAAGCGCTACGGCAATGCCCTGCCCGATGCCGGTATTGGCACCGGTAACGACGGCCGTTTTTCCCGAGAGATCGAAAAGGGCCTGCATCGCCGTCACCTCAGATCGCCGATTGCGATATGGTCCATATCGGTAAAGCTCTTGTTGTCGCCGGCCATCGCCCAGATGAAGCTGTAGTTCTTGGTGCCGGCGCCGGAATGGATCGACCAGGGCGGTGAGATGATCGCCTGCTCGTTGGCGACGAGCATGTGACGCGTCTGCTGCGGCTCGCCCATGAAATGGAAGACGCGCTGGTCGGCATCGAGATCGAAATAGAGATAGGCTTCCATGCGCCGGTCATGCGTGTGGCTCGGCATGGTATTCCAGATGCTACCGGTCTCGAGGCTGGTGAAGCCCATGGTCAGCTGGCAGGACTGGCAGACCTCCGGGTGGATATATTGATAGATCGAACGCTTGTTGGCGGTAGCCGCCTCGCCCGGCGTCAGGTGCCGCGCCTTGTCACGTGTCAAAAGCACCGTCGGATGGCTGGCATGAGCGGGCGTCGAAACGAGGTAGAATTTCGCCGGATTGCCGGCATCGGCACTTTCGAAACCGACGTCGACGGCGCCTTTCCCGACATAGAGGCAATCGTACTTCGCCAGAGCGTAGCTGGTGCCATCAACGATCACGCGACCGGCGCCGCCGACATTCAACACGCCGAGCTCGCGCTCGGCCAGAAATGTTTCCTGGCCAATCGCCTTCGGCGCGGTCAGCGCAAGAGCCGCCCCGAGCGGCGCAGCGCCGCCGATCACCATGCGATCGTAGTGGGAATAGGTGAGCCGGATGTCGCCAGGCACAAACACCGTCTCGATCAGGAAGTGACGCCGCAGGGTTTCCGTATCGAAACCCTTGACAGCTTCGGGATGGGAGGCGTGTCGCACGTCAATCTGCATTGGAATTATCCTTCTCTCCTCCGGAGGCCACCATCTGCGGGGCATCCTCAATGAAATAGGCTGGGTCGAGCATCTCGGCCTGTTCGACCTCGTGCAGCAGCTTGCCAAGATGGAACTCCATGGCGGCCTTTGCGCCATCCTTGTCGCCCATCCGCATGCAATCGATCACGGCTGCATGCTCCTCGATGACGCGCGTCAGGCGGCCTTGCTGCGGCAGCGTCAGCAGGCGGTAACGATCGCTGTGAACCTTGACCTGCTGGATGATTGCCCAGATGCCGGGAAAGCCGGCGATAGTGCTGATGAGCTGGTGGAAATCATTGTCGATGATATGGAAGGCTGCGACATCACCCTTCACGGTGACAGGCATCGAGATCAGCAAGATTGCGTTCCAGCGCCCTTAGACCCGCCGGCGTCATCTTCTCGACCGCGATCGAAACCGTTGTATCCTCCAGCGCCTTGCGCACGAGCATCGCCTCGTAAAGCGCCCGGCGCGGAATACGGGAAACGAACGTGCCCGACTGCGGGAAGACGTCCACCAGACCGTCATCGGCAAGACGGATGATCGCCTCGCGGATCGGCGTGCGGCTGACGCCGAACTGCGCTTCAAGCTCCTTCTCGTTCAACAGCTCCATCGGCTTGCGGCGCAACGACACGATGTCATCGAGAAGCGCATTGTAGACCAGCGTCGCCGCTCGCGGTGCGGCTGCGCGCTGATGCGAGAGCACCGTGACGCCTTGAAGGGAGCGTTTCTTGCGCGTGATTCCGGTGGGCGAATTCATCGCCTTCCTTCACCGGCAAGATTTGAACATTGGGTATCTAAAGCCATCGATAACCGCCTCCCTTCGGCCTGATGACGGAAGTAATATATTAGTATCCAACTTCTGACAAGCGCATCCTTCGTTTTCGAAAATTGCTTCGTGGAAGGGTTGGCGCGGGATGAGGGCAGCCATCAATGCCGTAAGCGACGCCGTATTTAAGACAGCATTGAAAGAAGGCTCTAATGCGCCATTTTTTGACGTAACCAGAATGGCTGTTGCAGCCCTAAAGCAGGCTCAATGCGGGGGTCGGCGTGCGGTGCCGCCGGCGCCCGGGTTCAGGATGCACCGCGACCAGAGGGAACAAAAAAATGAAAGTACTTTTGGCATCCACCATTCTCGCAGCTGGCGCCATGCTCGCGGGCGGCAGCGCTTTTGCCGCCGATTGCGGCAATATCACCATCGCAAGCATGAACTGGCAGTCGGCAGAAGTGGCTGCAAGCCTCGATAAGTTGATCCTCGAGGAAGGTTATGGCTGTTCGGCAGAAATCGTCAGCGGCGACACCGTCCCGACGCTCACCTCCATGGCGGAAAAGGGAGAGCCGGACGTTGCGCCGGAAGCCTGGGTCAGCCTGCAGCCGGAGCTGGTCAAGCGCGGCCTCGAAGGCGGCAAGGTCGTCCAGGGCGCCAAGATCCTCTCTGACGGCGCGATACAGGGTTGGTGGATTCCCAAATACATCGCCGACGCCCATCCGGACATCAAGACCATTCCTGATCTCCTGAAACATCCCGAACTCTTTCCGGCGCCGGAAGACAAGAGCAAGGGCGCCGTCTTCAACGGCCCGCAGGGCTGGGGCGGCACTGTCGTTACCGCGCAGCTCTTCAAGGCCTATGATGCGGAGAAGGCAGGCTTTACGCTCGTTGACACCGGTTCTGCCGCAGGTCTCGATGGCTCTATTGCCAAGGCCTACGAAGGCAAGCAGGCCTGGGTCGGCTATTACTGGGCACCGACCTCGCTGCTCGGCAAATATGAGATGGTCAAGCTTGGATACGGAACGGAATATGATGCGGCCGAATGGAAGCGTTGCACTTCTATTGCCGATTGCGCCGATCCCAAGCCGAATGCCTGGCCGTCCGATGATGTGCAGACGCTGATCAGCAAGAGTTTTGCCGATCGCGGCGGCCCTGCCATCGATTACCTGAAGAAGCGCGCCTGGACCAATGACACTGTCAACAAGCTGATCGCCTGGATGACCGATAACCAGGCGACAGGCGAAGACGGCGCCAAATACTTCCTGAAGAACAACGAGCCCCTCTGGAAAGACTGGGTCTCGCCGGAAGCCGCCGAAAAGATCAAGGCTTCGCTCTAAGCACTCGGACATGACATGGGCAGCCTCGGCGCTGCCCAGACAATCCTTCGGCGCGACGGCCAAAACAACAATCGGCCGCCGCCACTATCTATTTGGGGACCGGTATGGATTGGCTCTGGAAATTTCCGACAATGAATGACGACATGCTGCGCGAGCTGAAGAAGAGCGTCGACGAAGGATTTCGTGCCTTCACCCGCGCCTACGGCGACAGCATCGAGGCTGCCTTCAGCCCTCTGCAAAGCTTTCTCATCTGGGCAGAGCGGCTGCTGACCGGCACACCCTGGCCAATCATTCTCATCGCTTTTGCCGCAATTGCCTGGTTTGCCAGCCGCAGCTGGAAGGTCGTCATTGGCTGTGTTCTAACGCTTCTTGTCATCGGTTATTTCGACATGTGGCAGGATACGATGAAGACCGTGTCGATGATCTTCGTCTGCACCGTGCTTTCGATCGTCATCGGTCTCCCGCTTGGCATCATGATGGCGCGCTCGAATGCGATGCAGAAAATCGTCAATCCGATCCTCGACGTCATGCAGACCATGCCGAGCTTCGTCTACCTGATTCCCGTCGTCATGCTTCTCGGCATCGGTCGCGTACCTGGCGTCATCGCCGTTGTCATCTACGCGCTGCCGCCGATGATCCGCCTCACCAATCTCGGCATCCGCATGGTGGACGAGAATGTGCTGGAGGCAGCTGACGCCTTCGGTTCGTCGAGCTGGCAGAAACTTCGCAACGTCCAGCTGCCGCTGGCGCTGCCAACCATCATGGCCGGCATCAACCAGACGATCATGATGGCGCTCGCCATGGTGGTCATTGCTTCCATGATCGGTGTTCAAGGGCTTGGCCAGCCGGTTCTCAAAGCCATCTCCAACCAGTACTTCACCCTCGGCGTCTTCAACGGTCTCGCAATCGTCGGCATTGCCATCATTTTCGACCGGATCAGCCAGGCCTATGGCCTGCGGCTCCAGAAGCACCGGGAGATCGTGCATGGGTAGTAATTCGATCGAGATCCGAAGCCTCTTCAAGATCTTCGGTCCGCGCGGCCGTGATTATGTGGATGCCGTCAGCAAGGGCATGTCGAAGACCGAGCTTAACAGGGAGCACGGTCATGTACTGGGGCTGAAAGACATCAACATCACCATTCCCGGCGGCAAGATCACCGTGATCATGGGGCTTTCCGGCTCCGGCAAATCGACGCTGATCCGTCACATCAACCGACTGATCGACCCGACTTCGGGCGAAGTCCTCTATGGCGGCGAAGATGTCTGCCGTATGGACGCCTTGCAGCTTCGCGAATTCCGCCGCCGTCGGACGGCCATGGTCTTCCAGCGTTTCGGCCTGCTGCCGCATCGCAACGTGCTGCAGAACACTGTCTATGGTCTGGAGATCCAGGGTGTCGCCAAGGCGGAGCGCGAGGAGCGGGCCAATGCCTGGATCACGCGCGTCGGCCTGGAAGGCTTCGGTGGCCACTATCCGAACCAGCTCTCGGGCGGCATGCAGCAGCGTGTCGGCCTGGCGCGGGCCCTAACCAACGATGCCGAAATTCTCCTGATGGACGAGGCCTATTCGGCCCTCGACCCGCTGATCCGCGTCGATATGCAGACCGTCCTTCTCGATCTGCAGAAGGACCTGAAGAAAACGGTCGTGTTCATTACCCACGATCTCGATGAAGCGCTCCGGCTCGGGGAGAAAATCGCCATCCTGCGTGACGGCGAGGTGATCCAGCAGGGTTCGGCGGCTGAAATCGTCCTCAATCCCGCCAACGACTACATCGCCGCCTTCGTAAAGGAGGTCAATCGGGGCCGGGTCATCAAGATCGGTGCCGTCGCGAAGCAAATTCCGGTCGAAAGCCAGCTGCAGCTTTGCGAAGATATGGATATCGAAGGGGCATTGCGCGAAATGTCCCGCGCCGGCGTCTCGTCCGCCACAGTCATATCACAGGAAGGTCAATTGCTCGGCGGCGTTTCATTGCAGGAACTGCTGGCGCTGCTCCTTCACCAGGCATGAAAATCTTAAGCAATCATGCGGCATGGGCTCAAACACATGCCGTTTGTTTAAACATGGTTAATTTTTTCGTTATAATCATCGTGGAGAAGGAACCGAACGATACGTCCGGATGTTGATAGCACGCTGTGGAGGACCGTGAAGATGTTCAAATTTTTCTCGATGAAGCCGTCGACCGAAGACTTCGATGCTGACACCGGCACCTATGCCGACGGCATGACCGACCGTTACTATCGGGATCTGACCGGCCGCACCGAACACCGCTACCGCTCGGCCCATGAGCGCGATTACGGCGCAGCCCGCGAGATCGTCGAATTGGCGCCACACGGCGTTGTCGTTGGCTGATCGCCTCTCGCCTCCTTGTTGATATCAGGCGCGCAACGTTTCCTGCGTTGGCCTGCGCAAACTGCTTGCAAGAACAGTTTTGTTGCGGCCCTTGGCCTTGGCGTCGAGAAGGGCCGCGTCGGCGCGGCTGACCAGCGTATCGACCACGCCTTCTGCAGGTGATGCGGCCACTCCGATGGATACCGACACCGCACCGATGATCTGACCTGAATGTGAAAGTGCCGCTCCACCGATCTGCGCGCGCAGCTTTTCAGCTAACTCGAAACCATCCTCCTCGCTACAGTCCGGCAGCAGAATTGTGAATTCCTCGCCACCGAAGCGGAATGCGTTGCCGATATCGGCCACAGCGCTGCGCAGAACCTGCCCGACATACTGCATGACCATGTCGCCCGCATCGTGGCCGAACTGGTCGTTGAAACGCTTGAAGTGATCGATGTCGATCATCAGGCATGCGAGCGGCTCCTGGCCTTTGTCGCGCCCATGTCGGTGCAACGTTTCGTCGAGGAAACGGCGGTTGAAAAGCGCCGTTAGCGGGTCACGGATGGCGAGATCGGTCAGCTTTTCACGAAACTGCAGATTGGCGACCGCCAAACCGACATTTTCGGCGATCAGTTCCAGATAGAGGCGAACATTGTCCAGCGCCGGTATTTGCCCGTGGCGCTCCTCCAGATAGAGAAGACCAATCATGTCACCCTGTGCCGTCAACGGGAAACAGGAGGAGGCAACACCGCTTCCTTCCACATGCTGGCAGGGCACATCTCCATCGCCGGTGCCGCTCATGTGCGGGCGGCCGCGCCGCAGGCCCCAGCAGGCACTGGCCGGAAAAGCCGCCTGCGCATTCACAGGATCCAGCCATGTGCCGGTTTGCGCGAGAACGGATTTATCCTCGTCAAGGATATAAAGACTTCCGGCAATGCCCGGAAAGATTTGCGGCGCAAAGCGCGCGACGACATCGGCCAGTTCATATTGATTTTCACAGGCCTGAAGGCGGTGCATCATCTGCAGGATAAGATCCTTGGTATGCTGGTCAGCGCGTCGCTCCGCGTCCAGACGCTCACGCTCAAGCCCGTTTTCACGAAAGATCTGGATCGCTTCGTTCATTTCGCCGATCTCATCACGGCGATGATCGTCAGGGACCTCGACCGCATAATCCTGCTTGGCAAGTCGGCTGACGATGCCGGTCATGCGCACCAGAGGCATAGCCACGCGACGGCGAAGGATAAAGTAGAGCACGGCAAGGAAGAGCAGGCCGGTCATCGCCAGCATGATCTTGGCGACAAGGTTCCATTGGTCGCTGCGCCGGCGCGCGTCATCGAGCGCCGCTCCCGTGCGTGTCGCCGTGACGTCGCGCAGATGCCCGGCCGAATCCATGAGAGCCGTCTGCAACCGCTCATGCTCGGAACCGAAAAGCGTTTGCTGCGCTGCCTGTCTGTCACCCTTCTGGAAAGCATCGATCGCGGCGGCTTCCACGGCGTCAAGTGCCTCAGCCTGCTTGTTCATGCCCTCGATAATATTCCGCTCCACGGCGGATATGTCTCTCGCCGCGATCTGCTCGGCCGCCGTCTCGCGCCGCCGTTCGGTTTCCGCATCCGCCTTGAAGGCATCGAGGTGGCGCTGTTCGCCGCGCATGACATAGAGCCTTGCCTCATCACTGGAGAGTTCGGCACCCATCTCGAGCTGTTCGGTCAGCGTATCGAGAACAAGATGCTCCTCAACCGCACGCCGCTCATCCTCTGCACTACGCGACGACATGATAAAGGCGGCAGCCGAAAGCGCCGTGAGGATCACGGTAATGCCATAGGCCCAGTTGGTGATGGTGCTGATGCGCATAACTTCCACTTTATTTACAGAGACTTACCGCGTCCGAAAATCTCAATGTTACAAAAAAGTGAGAAGCCTATTATTTCACAGATCGAGTTCAGAAAAAATTAATAGGCCCGCAGCGTTTCCGCTCGGCCTTTTTCATTGGTTTCGACTTCGCGGCCGCAAACGCATCGTGCCAAAAGCAGAACGGCAGGTTCAATCACTTTCTGCGCAATTGCTCGGGTTTGTGAGCCGCTCTTTTGCCGGACTTTTCGCTCTCGACAATATATTGCGGGTCCGATTTCGAGGCTTTTACCTCGTGCCCTTTGATTTTCGTTGGCGCCGTCTGCTTCTTGACCACGCTGCCGACCGTTTCGCCCTGGCTCGTATTCCAGGATACCTTGTCGCCCTTCCTGAGCTTCTCACTCATCGTCTTTCCTTTCAGCGAAACAGGTTGCCTTGCAGGAACGCTTCAATGACGGGTTTGGTTCGTACAGCATGATCCGAGAGCACGCGGCTGCGAAATCACAGCGCGGTCCGTCAAGGCAAGGAAATGTCGAAAGGAAACCTGGCTAAAAGGCAGCGCGCGGCGGGCGAAGACTGCCCATACATTACCCCGGACGCGGCGACCGCCGCGTCCGGGGTAGATTCGTGATCAGACGAGATCGAAGCGATCAGCGTTCATGACCTTGTTCCATGCGGCAACGAAGTCCTTGACGAACTTCGCCTTGGCATCGGACTGGCCATAGACTTCAGCGAGCGCGCGCAGCTGCGAGTGCGAGCCGAAGATCAGGTCGATGCGGGTACCGGTCCACTTGACCACGTTGGTCTTGCGGTCGCGGCCTTCATAAACGCCGTCCTTGCCGGCGAGCGGTGCCCAGACGGTGCCCATGTCGAGCAGGTTGACGAAGAAGTCGTTCGTCAGCGCTTCCGGATGCGCCGTGAAGACACCATGTTCCGGCTTGCCGGCCGTCAGCACACGCAGGCCGCCGACGAGAACCGTCATTTCAGGCGCGGTCAGCGTCAGCAGCTGGGCACGGTCGACAAGGGCTTCTTCCGGCTTCATGAACTGCAGGCGCTTGCTGTTCACATAGTTGCGGAAACCGTCGGCACGCGGTTCGAGAGCCGCGAAGGAAGCGGCATCGGTCTGCTCCTGCGATGCATCCATGCGACCCGGCGTAAACGGCACGACGACGTCCTGGCCACCTGCCTTGGCAGCCTTTTCGACACCGGCCGCACCGGCCAGCACGATCAGGTCGGCGAGAGAGACCTTCTTCCCGCCGGTCTGGGCTGCATTGAAGTCCTTCTGGATGCCTTCGAGGGTGCCGAGAACCTTGGCGAGCTGTGCCGGCTCGTTGACTTCCCAGTCCTTCTGCGGGGCAAGACGGATGCGAGCGCCGTTGGCGCCGCCACGCTTGTCGGAGCCGCGGAAGCTCGAAGCGGATGCCCATGCGGTCGAGACGAGTTCCTGAACGGACAGGCCGGAGGCAACGACCTTGGCCTTGAGGTCAGCAATGTCCTTGTCGTCGATGAGCGCGTGATCGACGGCCGGGATGACGTCCTGCCAGATCAGGTCTTCTGCCGGAACTTCCTTGCCGAGATAACGAACCTTCGGGCCCATGTCGCGGTGGGTAAGCTTGAACCAGGCGCGGGCAAAGGCGTCCGCAAACTGATCCGGGTTTTCGAGGAAGCGGCGCGAGATCGCCTCGTAGATCGGGTCGACGCGCAGCGCGAGGTCGGAAGTGAGCATTCGCGGCAGGTGCTTCTTCGAAGAATCGAAGGCATCCGGAATGGTGGCGCCGGCACCCTTTGCGACCCACTGATGGGCACCGCCCGGGCTTTTTTCCAATTCCCATTCATAACCGAACAGGTTCCAGAAGAAATTATTGCTCCACCTGGTGGGGGTCGTCGTCCAGGTGACTTCCAGGCCGCTGCCGATGGCATCGCGGCCGACACCGCTGTTGAACTTGCTCGCCCATCCGAGGCCCTGCGCCTCGAGCTCGCCACCTTCAGGATCGACGCCGACAAACGACGGGTCACCCGCGCCGTGGGTCTTGCCGAAGGTATGACCGCCGGCGATCAGTGCCACGGTCTCTTCGTCATTCATCGCCATGCGGGCGAAGGTCTCGCGGATGTCGCGAGCCGATGCGAGTGGATCAGGCGTGCCGTTCGGCCCTTCCGGGTTGACGTAGATCAGGCCCATCTGCACGGCGCCGAGTGGCTCCGCGAGCTCGCGTTCGCCGCTGTAGCGCTCGTCGCCAAGCCAGGTGCCTTCCGGACCCCAGTAGAGCTCTTCCGGCTCCCAGACGTCGGCACGGCCGCCAGCAAAACCAAAGGTCTTGAAGCCCATGGATTCGAGCGCGACGTTGCCGGTGAGGATCAAGAGGTCGGCCCAGGAAATGCTGTTGCCGTATTTCTGCTTGATCGGCCAGAGCAGGCGGCGGGCCTTGTCGAGATTGACGTTATCAGGCCAGGAGTTGAGCGGCGCAAAGCGCTGCTGACCCTGACCGGCGCCACCGCGGCCGTCGGTGATGCGATAGGTGCCGGCGCTGTGCCAAGCCATGCGGATGAAGAGACCGCCGTAGTGGCCGAAGTCTGCCGGCCACCAGTCCTGTGAGTCGGTCATCAGCGCGTGAAGATCCTTCTTCACCGCATCGAGATCGAGCTTCTTGAACTCCTCGGCATAATCAAAATCCTTGCCCATCGGATCCGAAAGACCGGAGTGATGGTGAAGCATCTGCAGGTCGAGCTGGCTCGGCCACCAGTCGCGATTGCGTCTGGCGCTTGCTCCCGAATGATCGACGGGACATTTGCCCGCGCTGTCAGGTTTCTGGTCCATAGTTTTCTCCTGTTGCTCCAGGCAGCCATCCAGGGACAGCCTGTCCGTTAAACTATTGGGCCTGATTGCATGCTTGACGCCTTGCTGCTGGTTGAGCGTGCTAGCATGCATCCTCCCTCCCCTCCCTTTTATCGGAAGCGTGTGATAATTTTAAGTTGGATTTACTGATAGCTGCGATAAGTTCATCTTATGACCAACCTTACGCTCAAACAGCTTCGTTATTTTGAAGCGCTGGCACGCCATGGCCGCTTCCGGCATGCGGCCGATGCCTGCGCCATTTCGCAACCCGCTTTGTCCATGCAGATCAAGGAGCTGGAGGAAGAACTCGGCGGAGATCTCTTCGAGCGTGGCGCGCGTGAAGTCAGGCTGACCGCCTTCGGACAGCTCTTTGCGATGCGTGTGCGCGACATTCTGAGAGCTGTCGACGAGCTCGGAGATCTTGCCCGTGCCTCGCAGGACAGACTGCTGACGCGGCTGAGAATCGGCATCATCCCGACTATCGCCCCCTATTTGCTGCCGGCGATCATCAGCGATCTGAACAGGACCTTCGACAATATCGAAATACAGGTGCGCGAAACCTTGACGACCAGACTGGTTCACGAAGTGGCCCAGGGCGAGTTGGATCTGGCAGTCGTCGCATTGCCGGTGTCCCAGCCGTCGCTTACCGAGATCAAACTATTCGAGGAAGAGTTCGTGTTGGTTCGCCACCGCGAAGACGAGGGCAAGCCGGTGCCGGAACCCGAGGCGCTGCGCGAAATGCGCCTGCTTCTCCTGGAAGAAGGACATTGCTTCCGGGATCAGGCCTTGTCCTTTTGCGGCATCGAATCGACTCGCCCTCGGGAGATCATGGAGGGCAGCTCGCTCTCGACGCTCGTACAGATGGTCAGCGCCGGCATCGGCGTCACCCTGATCCCTGAAATGGCCGTGCCCGTGGAGACACGCTCGGCGGATGTCTCCATTTCCCGATTTCGCACGCCTCAGCCGTCGAGAACGATCGGCATCATCTGGCGCAATTCGACACCCCTGGTCAAACAACTGCTGCAGATTTCAGAGGTCATTCGTCACTCGGCCGCAAGCCTGCATCAGCATGTCGATCCGGCACGAGCCGGTGTCAAAGGCTGATTTCCGCTGCTCCACTGGCCCGCCCCCGGCCGCGCTCTAGCTTCCCACGCTTGAAACCTTCGGAAATAGAGCACGGGAGCGGCTGAATTGGATCTCATCGACCTGATGCCCATAACGCCGAACTGGACGGATATCGCACTTCGTCTGGCAGCAACCATCGTCGCTGGCGCATTTATCGGCCTCGACAGAGAGCGAGGCGGACATGCCGCCGGATTGCGCACCACCATTCTCGTTGGTCTTGCCGCCTGCCTTTCGATGATCCAGGCAAATATCCTTCTTGCAACGAGCCAGAGCGCAAACGGATCGATGGATATCCTGCGCTTCCCACTCGGCGTCCTCACCGGCGTGGGCTTCATCGGCGGAGGCGCAATCCTTCGACGCGGCGACATCGCAACCGGTGTCACCACTGCGGCGACCTTGTGGCTTATAACGGCAATTGGCCTGTGTTTCGGCGGCGGTCAGATCGCCGTGGGCTCCGTCGTCACCATCCTTGCCGTCCTCATCCTTTCCCCGCTGAAGCATGTCGACCGATGGATATCAGGCGACCAGAAGGGCACCGTATCGATCAGACTGGAAAACGTTTCAGGATTTCCCGATGTGAAGGCGGCAACTCCTGAACTTTCCGAGGCGATCTTCACGGGGCTGAGGGATATCGAGGGCGGGCATCGCCAACTGATCTACGAGATCAGGTGGAAGTCCGTCCGAGGTGTTCCAAGCGCGGATCAAGTTGCTGCATCGTTGGAAAAAAGCTTCCGTGTGACCCGGTTCGAGTATCGCACGACAGCGACATGAATAACCAGCTTTAGGCAGCCCCGCGGCGATGGCCTCCACGCAACGCACTACGCTGCAAAAATTGTCGGCTCTTTGTGACCAAAGGAAGCCGCTCGCTGCAGCCGCCTTCCCATGCGGCTGCAATATCGGTCGTTTTTATTGCAGACCGGCCTTGTCCAGGCCGTAAAGCTTGTCCGCAGTGCCCGGAACAGCCTTGACCGCAATGCTGATCCGGTTCCATGCGTTGATGGCCATGATCTGGAAGGTCAGGTCGGATACTTCCTTCTCGGAAAGCTGGCCGCGGACCTTCTCATAAAGCTCGTCCGGCACACCGGTGTCGGAAAGCTTGGTGACCGCTTCCGTCCACGCAAGGGCGGCGCGCTCGCGCGGGCTGAACAGCGTCGATTCGCGCCAGGCGGCGACGTGATAGAGACGGAGTTCACGTTCGCCATGGATCTTTGCTTCCTTGGAATGCATGTCCACGCAGAAGCTGCAGCCATTGATCTGGGAGGCGCGGATTTCGACCAGATCCCTGATCGTCTGCTCGATTGAGCTCTCCTTCAATTCCATGCTGAAGGCTGAGAGCTTTTTGACGAGCTCTGGTGAAAGCTGGGCGTAATTCAGTCTTTGCGTCATGTCATCCTCGTCCTTCAAGATCGTTCATTTGGGGAACAGACCGCCGAGGCAGGCGGTCATGGAATGAGTAGCAAGCGCAAGGAAAAACGGTAGCTAACCATCGGTTGGGGATAGGGCCAACGACCTTGTCGGCAACGCAACCCCTGTCTGAGATTTCGGGCGTGGCTGCGGGATCTGCATTGGTCGCACGACCGTGCTTATCGGGGTGCGTGCTTACGCATTTCGGTCTCGATGAAATCCGAAAAGAGCTGCAGGCGGTAAGTCGGCATCCTGCCAAAAGCGTGGACGGCCTGGAACGGCATCATCTCCAGTTCGAGCTCGGGCAGAAGCTGGATCAATTCCCCTCTATCCAGCTCCTCCTGAACGATGCATTTCGTCAGATAAGCGACGCCCACACCGCTCAAGGCCGCGATCCGGATCGCTGTCGCTGTGTCGAGATCCACCTCTCCTGTCGGCATCATTGTCGAGCCATCGCCAAAGCGAACGGGATATGTACGGCCGTCGATCGCGTAGCGCGCGAAGGGTATTTCACGCAACCTCTCCACCGAACTCACCTGTCCCCATGTCTCGATAAACGCAGGCGATGCGACCAGTACCATCTCCAGATGCACCAGCGTGCGCATCATCAAGTCGCTTCCCGTGACCTTACCGACGCGAAACGCGATGTCGTAGTTTTCGCGGATCAGGTCCACATGCCGATCCGTCGTCCCGAGATCGAGCGTTATGCCGGGATGCTGCGGCAGGAAGCGTGTGAAGATGGGCGGCATGAGAAGCCTCGCAAGCTCGCTTGGCAGGCTCACACGCAAATGACCGGTCGCGCCGCGATCCGCTTGAAAGACATCCGAAGATTCCTCGATCTGCCGGAGAAGTGGCGCAATGTTTCCGAAGAATGTCTCTCCATCCGGTGTCAGTGTAAGGAGACGTGTCGAGCGACGAAAGAGCTTGAGCCCGAGCAGGCCTTCCAGCCGGGAAACGCTTTTCGATACGCCCGACGGCGTTGTCCGCAGGCTGCGCGCCGCGGCGCTGAAGGATCCGGTTTCGACGGTTCGGACAAACGCTACCAATCCCGCTGTCTCACCCAGCAAACTGCCCACGGCGCGATGGTCACCCATGTGCATGATTGCGGAATACCGATCGAATGGCTTGCAGCAGGTAGGACCGCCGGCGATCATGCTGCATGGCATGATTGCCCATATTCCCGCTCAACGCCTCCCGATAGGCGAGATTTGCTGCAAGATCCTCCGCGAGCTCGGGGCGACCGCCCAGAAGTGGTGCAAAAGCTTCCTTGCCGATCTCATAAACGGTCACCCGTGTGACCGCCTGAAGCGCGTGGCTCTCGCCAATCCCGGCAAGGAAGCCCCCTTCGCCAAAAAAATCGCCGGGCGCCAGGCGCGCCGCCTCCTCGCCGTCTCTTCTCATCGAAACGATCCCTGCCCGGATGATCATAAGGCTCGCAAGAGAGTCCCCTTCTTTTGCGATCTCATCACCGGGAGAAAAAATGCGCCTGGTCGCGGATGCCGCGAGCGCCGTTACCTCCTCCTCTGTAAGCACCGAGAAAACGGGGATGGCTTCGATGAGGCTTTGCACCGGGCCCGTGCTGGAGGCCGATGCATTCTGTGCCATGACCTCAGTCGCCGTGATGACCTTGCTGAGCGGCATCGCAAGCTGAAGTCCGCTGGACTTGCAGTGTCGGTATACGAGGTCGATGACCTCACTGCGGGCGACACCTCGCTTCAGCGGACTGGTGACTTGAAAATAGAGTTCCACATCGACCGCACTGGCGTCGATGCCGACAAGTGAAACGGCCGGCGGCGGATCCTTGATGATAGAGTTGCAGCTATCCAGCACCGTTTGCATGACGCCGCGGATGACGTGCGGCATGCGTGTCGGCACAATCCGGATCGACAGCGTAATCTGATGATTTTCATCCGGCCTGCTGATATTGGTCAGCCCAAGCTTGGCAAGCACGCTGTTCGGCAAGACGACGATATTGTGAGCGGCTGTCAGCAGATGCGTCGAGCGCCAGTTGCTGGCAACGATCCGTCCTTCCGTGCCGTCGCTGAGCAAGATCCAATCGCCGATGACATAGGGGCGCCCCAGCGTCAGCGCGATCCCGGAGAACACATCCCCCAGCGTATTCTGCAAGGCAAGACCAAGGATGACGGCAATGACGCCTGATGTCGCCAGCAACGTCCCGATCGGAACGCCAAAGACGAAAGCCATGACCGACAAGGCGACACCGAGATAAACGACTGCGATCAAAAGGTCCTGAATGAGCCTCGCTTCCCGTGGCCTCCCATCCAGCACGATGTAGATGCGCAGAAAGCCGATGACGGCCCATGAGAGATGCACCCACCAGAATATCTTCGCAGAGACAAAGAGTGCACTCATGCTTTCCAGATGCGGTGGGTCAAAGCGAAACGGGACAATCCCTCCCAGCAGAAGAACAATCGTCATCGCGGTAAAGAAGCCGATCTGCACGATCAGGCGCGCGTATGGCCGGGACCGTCCCTGCAGATGCCATACGACGATGCCTGCTATGCCCAGGACATTCAGCAAGACGACGAACGAAGCGATTTCCTGCGGCATCCGGTTTTCTCATCGGCAAAATATACAAGGAATACAGCCACCAGCCGTCGCTTGGGGCAAAGACAGGCTGATCGCGAGAGATAGCTTTTGAACTCGCTCCTGCCGGTCTATGGCCGACGGCGGGTCCTCAGAAAGGCGGCTAAAGGCATCTTGGAACCCGCCTCAACATCGACGCCTCTGAGTTCGGACGGTCATTCCAGCCGTTTAGCAGAATACGGACCTTCAACGCGCTTTCGTAAAATCCACTGTCATAAAGGCGAAGCATCATCGGGCCTTTGGCAATAAGTCCTCGGCGCATAGCATATTCGCCCCTCAGCCCACCTGACCATTAAAACAAGAGTGGGCTTGACACCAAACCTGATATGCTGGCCGCTTGCACCGCAAAAAGAGCCAACGCGTTGAGCACGATGCCGGGTCGGAGCGCCGTGCTTCTGGCCAAACATAGAGTCCGCGGTTAACGAGACGAAAAATGCATAATCTCGACAGTGCCAACCGTCACTCCCTCGCGAACTGGCTGATTTCAGGCGTTCGGGACGAGTTGCAGGTTGAGCCCATATTTCTGCAACTCTGCGACCGTCTTGCTTCCTGCGGCGTTGCTCTCAGCCGCGCCAGCCTCCATCTTCGCGTTCATCATCCCCAGTGGCTCGGAACGAGAGTCGTCTGGGTCAACGATCACAGGCAAGCGGATATCACGACGATCGGTTACGATGTCGAGGCGACCGCCGCTTTTCTCAGAAGTCCGTTTCGCGCCGTTATCAGAAGCGGCGTCGAGATCCGCCAGCGGCTCCAGATCCACGGGCCGCATCAATTTTCCGTCTTCGAAGAGCTGAAGCAGGAAGGCCACACCGATTACATCGCCTGGCCGATCGACCATACCCAGGGCAAACGACACCTTGCGACGTTTTCGACCAGCGAACCGGGCGGATTTACCGATGAGGAAATGGCACTCTTCCGCGAGATCCTTCCGCTGTTTTCACTGGTCAGTGAAATTCGCCTCAAGAACCAACTGGCGCTGACACTTCTGCAGACCTATGTCGGCCCGCATGCCGGGGAACAGATCCTGGATGGAGCGACGACGCGCGGTAGCGGGACCTCGGTGAATGCCGCCATCATGATCTGCGATCTCAGAAACTTCACCAAGCTCTCCAATCGCCGGCCACGCGATGAGGTCATTTCCATTCTGAATCAATATTTCGATGCCATCGCCGATCCGATCGAAAGACACGGCGGAGAAATCCTCAAGTTCATGGGGGATGGATTGCTGGCTGTCTTTCCTCTGGAGAAGGCCGATGCCTGCACCGGTCTCCTTCAGGCTGTCATCGAGGCGCAAGAGGCGATCAAACGCTTCCAGGGAGCGGCATTCGGATACGAGGTCCGCTACGGCACGGGCATTCATCTCGGAGAGGTGATGTACGGCAATATCGGCTCGAAAAAGAGGCTGGATTTCACCGTGATCGGCCCCGCCGTGAATATCGCCTCCCGCCTTGAAGCCTTGACGAAAGAACTGCAGCGCCCGGCCCTGATGTCGGCCGATTTCGTTCGAATGGCGGGATGTTCGGACCAGACGGAATGCCTGGGTTTCTACAACCTCAGAGGTTTCGAAGAACCGGTCGAGGTTCACGCTCTTCGCCTTCCCCGGGTCGGAGGCTGACGCCCGTCGCTAAAGATCAGGGCCTATCGTTTGAGCCGCAGCCCCTCATCCACCATCACATTGCAATCCAGAATATAGCCGGCTCCACGCGCCGTCTTGATCAGGCTTGGTTTTGACGGCTCCGTTTCGAGTTTGCGTCGCAGGCGCAGAACCAGCGCGTCGATACTTCGATCGAAGACCTCTTCCGAGTGGACGCGACTTGCCGCAAGCAGCCGCTCACGGGACAGGACTTGTTTCGGTGCGTTCAGGAACGCGACCAAAAGATTGAATTCGGCGGCGGTCAGTTGCGTCTCGCCAACGCCCGGCCGCGTAAGTATTCGCTGACGCATGGAGAGCATCCAGTCGCCAAACATGTAAGTACGGCGCTCCCGCCCGGCATCGGGTGCGGACCTCACCCTCATGGCCGCCTTCAGCCGTGCCAGGAACTCTCGCAGGCCGAATGGCTTGGTGATGTAATCGCTTGCGCCAAGCTCAAATCCCAAGACCTTGTCGGCTTCCTCGGTGCGATCGGCACTGGTGATGATGACAGGCGCCGCCGAGAGTGTTGCCAATTGCTGCACGATCTCAAGGGCGTCCTCTCCCTTAAGGTTAAGATCGATGACGAACGCATCGATCACGTCCCTGGAAAGCGCACTTTGCAATTCATCGCGACCGCTGACGGCAGTAACGCGAAACGACTGTTGCATGAGAAAATCACGGATGAGACTGCGCGCAGAGTGATCGTTATCGGCAACGAGAACATGCTGCATGGGCTTCTCCGTCCGGCACGGGAACGGAGCACAGCCCAGCCGAATATGACAATGACTTGCGATGAGTTGTCTTTAATGGCGCCCCTCTCCGCTCATAGTCGAAGCACGCCTGCCGGACGATCAAACGTCCGTTTGGGTTTCATCCGAAAATCTGCGGGTTTACGTTGCTCCTGAATCGCCGCTCTTCAGATCCCTTGGTGCTCAAGGCTGACATTCGGGCGTCCGAATGGCCATTGATGAAACGGAAGTATAGCTTCTCACAATCCCCATAAAATATAGCTTCTCCAAGCTTGGTTCGGCGACACTACTCCTCCCAAAGCAACCAGTTCGCGGCACCTACCAAGCATCTCAAAACAAGGAGAACTATATGGATCCGCAACACTTTCGGCCAACGCGCCGAGATACGATGGCGGGGGCGATTACATTTGCAGTCGCTGCCGCAACCTTGAGATTTTCTGCATCCGCAATGGCTGATGAGCCAAAGAACGCGAAGGAAGAACACACCATGAGCACCGAATACGTCACGACCAAAGACAGCGTCCAGATCTTCTATAAGGACTGGGGTCCGAAGGACGCTCAGCCGATCGTCTTCCACCACGGCTGGCCGCTGAGCGCTGATGACTGGGACAACCAGATGCTTTTCTTCCTCGGCAAGGGTTATCGCGTCATCGCGCATGATCGCCGCGGACACGGCCGCTCGACCCAGGTCAGCGACGGTCACGACATGGACCATTATGCCGCCGACGCTGCGGCCGTTGTCCAGCATCTCGACCTCCGCAACGCAATCCACGTCGGCCATTCGACGGGCGGCGGCGAAGCAACCCACTATGTCGCACGTCACGGAAAGGGGCGCGTCGCCAAGCTCGTTCTCATCGGGGCCGTCCCGCCGATTATGGTCAAGACGGCGGCCAATCCGGGCGGCCTGCCGATTGAGGTCTTTGACGGCCTTCGCACAGCACTGGCAGCCAACAGGTCGCAGTTCTATATCGACCTGGCCAGCGGCCCGTTCTACGGCTTCAATCGCCCAGGTGCTCAAGTCTCGCAGCCAATCGTCCAGAATTGGTGGCGGCAGGGCATGGCCGGTGGAGCAAAGGCCCATTACGACGGCATCAAGGCGTTCTCGGAAACGGACTTTACCGAAGACCTGAAATCGATCGAAGTGCCCGTTCTCGTCATGCACGGCGACGATGACCAGATCGTCCCTGTCGCCGATTCCGCACCGCTCTCCGCAAAGTTGCTGAAGAACGCGACCCTGAAGATTTACAAGGGCCTGCCCCATGGCATGGCGACGACGCATGCCGACATCGTCAATGCCGATCTGCTCAGCTTCTTCAAGGCCTGATGATTTGGGGCGCTGCTGAGGCGCCCCCTTTTTCGAATAGCATTGCGATGAGCTTCGGGAACTGTCGATCGGCAATGCACCACCCAAAACGATCAAAGCCCCTTCCGGGGCTTTGATTATTTCAACGCAGATTTTGATGCCCGGTCAGTGACCCGGAGGCGGGGTAGCCGTCTTGACCCATTCGGAGTACCGCGTCTTGCCGATCCGTACCTGATTGCCGGGCATAAGGGAGCCTTCCTTCAGCAGAGCACCGAAATAACGGGTCTGATCATCGGCAACCACTTCGCGCTTGTCGCCGATCTGCCGCATATAGCGGGTGACGGCATCCGCAATCTTGATCGGTTCCGGACCGGCGATTTCGACGGTGGCATTCAGCGGATTACCGAGAACGACATCGACGAGCGCGTCGGCAACATCGTCCGAGAAGATCGGCTGCATCATCGCCGGTGAAAGGTGAACCTTGTCGCCCTGCACGCCGGATTGAGCGATGCCGAACATGAATTCGAAAAACTGCGTCGAGTGAACCAGGGAATAAGGAATCCCGGATTCCTTGATGATCTTCTCCTGGGCAAGCTTGGCGCGCATGTATCCGCTCTCCGGAAGGCGTTCCGTGCCGACGACGGACAGTGCGACATGATGCTTCACGCCTGCAGCCGCTTCGGCGGACGCAATGTTGCGACCCGCGGTCTGGAAGAATTCCATCACTGCCTTGTCTTCGAAGGACGGGGAGTTGGAAAGGTCGACCACGACCTGTGCTCCCTTGAGAACGTCGGCAAGCCCCTCGCCGGTAATCGTATTGACGCCGGATGCGGGAGAGGCGGCAATAGTCTCGTGGCCCTTGGCCTGGAGGCGCTTGACGAGCTTCGAACCGATCAAGCCGGTTCCGCCGATAACGACGATTTTCATAATCTGCTCCTTTTTGCTGTACCAAAGAGTTGAATGAACCTCCCGCCGCGCAAGCGAGGCGGGGCGGTAGTCAGGTCAGACCGACTTTGTCCGGACCGGGCGCTGCGCCAGCAGCCACAACCCCGCGAGCATGGTGAGAGGCTCTAACGATCTCTCTGTAGAATGAATGGGTTGCGTCATCGGTTCGGTCCCGGATTCCTGTGGAAGAGACGGCAGCCTTGAGCCGGCTGCCAGGATCTAAGCCTAAGCGATTGTGGTTGGACGCATACCCAAACATACGTTGGGGATCGGACCGCGACCCATGCAACCGACCAGAAATTCAGCCGGGAATACCCGGCCAGACGGGCAGCGGCCATTCGGCCGCCGCGAGAAAAGATCGAGGCAAGCCGGTCTTTCCGGAGTTCGATTGCTTCGGGCGCGGAACGGCTCAGGCATTAACCCCGCTGAAGCTGTTCGACCTTGCGCACGAGATCTGCCAGAGAGCGGCACTGCATCTTGCGCATGAGGCTCATGCGGTGAAGCTTGACCGTCATTTCGCTGATACCAAGCTGATAGGCGACCTGCTTGTTCATCAAACCGCTTGCCACCGCATGCATGACTTCCTGCTCCCTGGGTGTCAGGCTGTCGGCAAGCGCCTGGACGCGTTTCAATTCCTCATTCGACTTGCGGCGTTCGTCATCTATCCTGATGGCGTGATCCACGGCGTCGAGAAGAACCTGGTTGATGAAGGGTTTCGTGATGAAGTCGGTCGCGCCCGCCTTCATTGCCCTTACACTGGTCGGAACATCCGCGTGGGCCGTGAGGAATATGAGCGGCAGTTTACTGCCGAGCGCGAGAAGCTGGCTTTGAAGATCAAGCCCCGAGCCCCCTGGCATTCGCATGTCGACGACGATACAGCCTGGCGCATTGACATCGGCCCATTTGAGAAATTCCAGACCGTTTGGGAAAGCTGATGTGCGCTTGTTCGTGACCGTGAAAAGATCCACGAGGGCACTGCGCATCTCCGCGTCATCGTCGATGACGTAAACGACCGGCTCGGCGCTCTTGTCCGTTTTCACCTGAGCGTTTTGCATCGAATTACCTCTCTGGCATCTGAGAGATTCCGACCCTTGAATGCGCCCGTATCCCTCTGCTTTACCCTTTGTCGGCTCTCAGTCACCAAACATGCCAGCCGCCAGATCAAAACAGGCTACAGCCGGCCGGCATGATGCGAGCCTGCTCAATGAGACGCCAATCGATAGCATAGGATATGCGCCGGCGGACGATACACCTTAGTTTACCATCGCCCGTTACGGGCATGCGTCGTCATCAAACCGGAACAAAACCGGCAGCAAACGCTGCCGGTCTTGCCTGCTCGACGACATAAGCCGGATGGGTTGGACGCTCGGCTGCCATTTCGTTGGCCGCAGGAAGAAACCGGAAAAAGCCCTGCGTTCATCATCCCCATCGTGCCCGGTTAACACGGCTCACAGATACTCAGATACTGGCCGATGCCATGCCAGGCATCCCTAACATTGGTTTGCCAAACCTTGGTTCGGGTTCGGATCTTACGCTGAGTAAATGACATCAATCGCTGGAACATGAGGTTCGAGCGAACACCCGTCGCCCCTGCTTCCGGTCAACCCAAAACTTCGTTTTATCGATCCGCCCCCGGAAACGGCTATCCTTTCAGCATGTCGGTCACTATCCCGAGGGCGTGAGATGAAGATTTTGGTTGTTGGTGCGAGCGGGATGATGGGATCCAAGATCGTTCGCGAATTGGAACGAGCGGGTCAAACCGTCAGTGGGGTGTCGACCAGTACCGGCGTCGACGCCTATACCGGCCAAGGGCTGAGGGCGGCGCTTGCCGACGCGGACGTGCTGGTCGATGTCACCAATTACGGATCATTCGGTGATTCAAACGCGCTCGGCTTCTTCAAGCAGGCAGGCAAAAATCTGCTGGCGGCAGCGAAGGATGCTGGCATCGGGCACTATCTTGCCCTGTCCGTGGTCGCCACGGACAGGCTGGTGGAAAACGACTATTTCCGCGCAAAGATGGTGCAGGAAAATCTCATAAGGGCCTCTGGGCTACCTCATACCATTATCAGGTCCGCCCAGTTCTTCGAATTCTTCAACGGCATCATCGATTTGGCAGCCGATGGGAATGGTTTCCGGCTGCCACCCTCTCTGGTCAGACCGATTGCGGCGGACGAGGCTTCGACCTTGATATCAAGGATCATGATCGGCACGCCCCGCAATGACATCATCGAGATCGCCGGCCCGGACCCTGTACAACTGGACCAATTGGCGCGCGAGATCCTGACGGCGACGGAAGATCCACGCTCGATTGCGATCGATCCGACAGCGCCGTTCTTCGGTGTCGAACTTGCCGAAACGACACTCCTTCCGAGAGCCGATGCGCTTGCCGGAACCGTGACGTTCCACGACTGGCTTTCGCGATCGATGATGGCGGCTTAGTGCTTACGCAGATGCTACCGTCGCAGACGAAAGAGGAGGCGCCGCAAAGCGCCTCCTTTTTTATGGGTTGAGCACCCGCTCTATGCCCGAATGCCTGCAACGCCTTGCCGGCTCGCGGAGGCTGTGGCCTGCTGAATTGCCCAGAGTGTTGCGATGATCCCGAAGATCGCGGGCAGGCTCACCGCCGGGAAGTCGCGCAGGATCACCGACGAAGAGCAGATGCCGACAGCGACTTCCCAAAGATGAAACGTTGCATGGGCGATGAGCCAGAGGGTCGCCCCGGCCCACATCTCGACCCGCCGGCCAGGCTTCCAGGCCCCAAAGGCAAATGCAAGCGCTATGAAGCCCTGGATGATGCCGATATCGCGAATGAAATGCTGGTTGTACATCCCTGTATCGGTGACGCCGGGAATAAAATAATACCAGCTTTCGGGATCGTAGAGCATGTACAGCGCCAGCCAGCCGGCAAGCAATATGTTGAAGCCGACCATCGCGTAGACAATGAATTTCGTGACCTGCATCGCAACCTCCTTGGATAAGCGGGCCTCAAAATTACCATCCAAGCCCGAGGCTTACCTCCCAAACCAAGGTTGGGGAGCCGAACGCGAAAGCGACTGGAACGCAGCCGACCACCTCTTGAGACAGGCGAGAAACTACCTGCTGGCAATCAGCTTGCAGAAAAAGGCCATTCATCATCATCTGCCGGCGATGCACAATTTCAAATTGTTTAGAACTTCGCCCCTACCGCAATAACATCTGGGCTCCGCCGACGAGGACGGAGCCCATTCAGGAGCAAGTCGAAGATTGAGCGTTACTTGGCGGAAGCCGCGTCTTCGATGATCTTCGCAACCTTGTCAGGATGAGAAACCATTACGACATGGGATGCACCCTTCACGACGACGGTTTCCTTGGAATGGGCACGCTCAGCCATCCAGCCAAGAGCCTTGGCAGGAATATTCTTGTCCGCGTCGCCGTAGATGAACCAGGACGGAATGGTCTGCCACGCCGCGCCGGGGGCTCCCTCCGTCAAGGCCGCCTCGGTGATCGGACGCTGAGTTGCTGCCATCAGCTTGGCGGTCTTTGCCTGCACATCGGCAGCGAACTGCTCATGAAACTTGTCCTGCTGGATATACAGATCCTTTCCGCCATTTTCCAATGCAACGGGCTCGGCAAGCGTCGGTGCCAGGGTGCTGCCTGGGAACTTTCCCGAAAGGTCGGCAGCAGACTCGCCCTTGTCAGGGGCAAAGGCAGCGACATAGACCAGTGCCTCGACATTTTTCGCCTCTGTCGCGGCCTCGCTGATGACCGAACCGCCATAGGAATGACCGACGAGAACGACCGGCGTCTTTATTCCTGCGACGACACGACCGACATAGTCTCCATCCGACTTCACACTGCGCAGCGGATTGGCGACCGCGACAACCGGATAACCATCCTTTTCGAGGCGAGCGATAACATCGTTCCAGCTCGAAGCATCGGCAAACGCGCCGTGCACGAGCACCACCGTCGGCTTTGCAGATTCAGCGGCAGCAGGGACGGCAAGAGCTGCCAGTGCGCCGAGTGCGAATACGGATTTCAGGATTTTATGCATAAGTGGCTTCCTCTTTTTGATTGCGCACAATTTAATATGGCGCAATCATTCAGGTGTCGAGTCTTTTTTGTTCAACTAATCGCGAGCAAATGGATGGGAGAATGTTTCGGATGCCACCGGGCGCTGCGATAGCCGACGTGAGCGGCGCTATCATTGTATTGGCCGCGCTCCGCAGCAATCCAAACCTCCGTTCTAGGGCTTTTCGTGCGGTAAAGACTGAAGAGTTCCGCCCACGGGTCGCCCTCAAAACCGGTTTGCCTGGGAGCTACCGGCATTGTGAGGCCCGATCCTGACCGCGTCGGCCATACAGCCCTCGTTCGATAAATCCGACCAATGTCTGATTTTGCGTCGGAGCGCACGTTGTCCTCCACCGCGGGCCGCAGGCGTAACGGGACTAATCCGAGCGAACGCTCGCGCGGCCGGCACGCGATCCGGCCACACGAAATCTCACGCGCCAGTGTCAGGCCACGCACATGCCTCCATCGACGTGAAGTTCGATTCCGTTCACGAAGGTACCAGCCGAAGCGAGGAAGAGCGCGGCCTGAGCCAGTTCTTCGGGGCGCCCGAGACGTCCTGCCGGTATCAGGTCAGCCATCTGCTGCTCGAATTGCGGACGGTTGCTTTCACTGACGCCGAGTTTTCCCAGGATCTCGGTTTCGACCGGACCGGGGCTAAGAATGTTGACACGGATCCGGCGCGATTTGAATTCAATCGCCCAATTGCGGGCAAATGCGGCGAGCGCAGCCTTGGTGCCGGCATAGACAGTGTGGTTCGGCAGAACCTTTGTCCCGGCCAGAGAACTCGTGACGATAATATTTCCGCTATCGCGCATATGCGGAGCGATGGTCTGAACACCGAAGAAGACGCCGCGCGTATTGACCGCAAAGTGCTGGTCGTATTCGGCCTCACTGACCGCCTCTGACGCCGCGAGATTGATAATGCCGGCATTGGCCATATAGATATCGATTGCGCCAAAGCGCTCCGTAACCTCAGCCGCGAGCCGGCGATGGAAATCGATGCTGGCAACATCGCCACAAATTCCGATCGCTCCGTGGCCAATCTCGCGAACCGCGTCGTCAATAACATCCTGACGACGTCCGGTGATGACGACTTTCGCTCCCTCCTTGGCGAAAAGGAGCGCCGTCGCCTTACCAATCCCGCTATTGCCGCCGGTGATGACAGCCACTTTATCCTTTAGATCTAGCATCCTAATTCTCCTTGTTGAGACCCAGGAAATAAGCTGTCGCATCGGTCTCCATTAGCCGTGCGCAAGGACAAGGAACTGTGCCCAGAACAGACAAATGAACAGCGCGGGCGGTCATCTGTCTTGAAACCCGGCTGCAGATGAGAGCGCCCACTCGTCATCGACGGGACAACCATTGGGCGGATCGAAGCGATCTGATGCCAAGATACGTTCGCGTATGAATTGCTTCCGTCTTCCACTGTATCGTGGGATAAATCCTGTGCAGGGCATTTCAGCCTGTTGAGACGCGAATGTGTCGCCGGGAGCGGGGGATGATCGTCAGCCGGAGCGCCAGGGCATTGCGCAAACGAGAACGGGCGCTTGCCGAACTCGTCGATAGGGTGCCATCTCACATCTGGCGGCTAACGGCAGACGGCGAGCCAATCTTTTTTAACAAGCAGATGATCGATTACCTCGGCCGGGATATCGCCGATATCCAAAAGCCAGGCATGAGCCGGCTCGAAGCAATGATCGAGATGGCGATCCATACCGATGATGCCGCGGGCTTCAGGGATGCGCTCCGATATTGCTTCGCCACCGGCAAAAGCTTTTCCACGCGATACCGCCTGCGCCGCCATGATGGCGTCTATCACTGGATGTCGAGCCGCGCGGATTCGATACATGACCGGCATGGGCGCATCAGCCAGTGGTATGGCCTTTGCCATGATATCGACGATCAGGTCCACGCCGAAGAGGCGCTGCAGCGAAGTGAACGGCATCTTCAACGGCTCATCGATGCCTTGCCGGTACACATCTGCAGCTGGACGCCTGCGGGAGAGCTCTCCTATGTCAGCAGACGCTACATGCAGGAACTCGGACTTTTCAAAGCAAATTTCGAGGAGTTTGCACGGGCAGCGCAGGAGCTTCTCCATCCCGAGGATGGGCCGGAAGTGAAGCGCAGGATCAGGCATTGCATCCAGGCTGGCGAGGCTTTCATGATGCGATACAGACGGCGCGGGCCGGACGGTACGTTCCATTGGACGGAAGGCCGCTTCGAGCCCCTTCGCGATAAGAACGGCGCAGTCGTGGAATGGTACGGCCTGTCGATCGATGTCGAGGATCAGGTTCGCGTGCAGGAGGCCTTGAGCCTTGCCCAGCTGAACCTTGCGCGTGCAAGCCAGGCAGCAAGCCTGGCCGAGCTTTCCGCTTCGATCGCTCATGAGATCAGCCAGCCTCTCGCGGCCGTCATATCAAGCTCGGATGTCGGCCAGCGCTGGCTCTCAGCGGAACCACCCAATATAGAACGGGCGCAGAAAGCGGTCGAACGTATCTCGGCAAGCGCCCATTCCGCCGTCGAAGTCGTCGGCCGCATCCGTGCTTTATTCAAACGCTCCGAAACATCGAGAGATTATACCGCACTCGATAGCGTGGTCAGAGAAGCGCGCGACCTCATGGCCGAGGAGGCGATGCGGCGGCGGGTGCGCATGGATCTCGAGTTCGAGCGAGACCTTCCGCCGATCGCCTTCGATCGGGTTCAGGTTCAACAGGTCCTGATCAATCTGATCCGCAACGGCCTGGAGGCCATGGATTCTGCCGGCAACGACCGCGTCCTGCGCATTCGCGCCTGCCGCGCCATGGATGCGGTGCAGATCGAGATCAGCGATCGCGGCCCGGGCGTCGAATTCCCCGATAGAATATTCGAACCCTTTTTCACGACGAAGGGACAGGGGATGGGAATGGGGCTGGCGATCAGCCGCTCCATCATCGAATCTCACGGCGGACGGTTGAGCGTGGAGCAGGCCGATCCACACGGAGCGAAGTTCGTTTTTACCCTGCCGTTTGAGATGGAACAGGCGGCTCACGCGTGACAACGCAATTCCGAATGCAGGACCTGCGCACTTCTGCGGGGTGTTCTAGCCTCCGCGATAATCCCTGATCGCGCGCTCCAGCCACGACATCAGCAAATCGGCATTGACGGGTTTCTTGAGAAAGGCAACAGCGCCTGCCTGAGAGACGGCGGCTTCGACCTCCTTGTCCCCGTGTGCCGTCATGATGATGACAGGCGGATGGGACGGCAGTCTGCCTAATGCCTGGAGCATCTCTACGCCTGACATTCCCGGCATTCTGACATCGGCAAGAATGCAATCAGCAAGCGAATAGCCTTTTTCGCTCAGGAATGTCTCGGCTGACTCATAGAGCTCGCATTCATAACCGGCCGCCTCGAGCAAATCCTTGAGGGATTCCCTGAGATAGCGATGGTCATCAATGACGGCGACTGTCTTATTGGGGGAACTTGCCATTGCGTAAGTACAATTCTTCTTTTTCGGGCAATGAGCCAGGCGCCACGCAGGTTACTGATACAGTTTGAGATCCGGTTTCAACATGTCAAATTTGCGAACGAGCTCCGCGAGGGAGCCGGCCTGCATCTTTTTCATCATTCGTCCCCGGTGCAGTTTCACCATGATTTCGCTGATCTGCATTTCATGTGCAATCTGCTTGTTCATCAATCCGGCTGCGACATAATGCAAGACTTCCCGCTCGCGCGGAGTAAGCCTGGCCTCGCAAATTTGCAACTGGGCGCGGATAGCAGCCTCTTTCCGGTTCTCGGCATCTCGCCTGATTGCTTCGCCGACGGCGGCGATCACGGCGCTGCCTGCAAACGGCTTGATCAGGAAATCCGTCGCTCCTGCCTTCATTGCCTTTACGGTCAGCGGAACACTTCCGTGACCTGACATGAAGATAATGGGCATGGTGTTGCCGGCGGCGGCGAGCTGGTCCTGAAAGTCCAGGCCACTGATGCCGGGCATCCGCACGTCGAGGAGAATGCAGCCGGCCTGCCTCATATCGCAGCGCTCCAGAAAATCCGAAGCGCTCTCGAATGCGATGGCCTTCATCGCCACCGACTCGAAAAGGTCCACGAGAGAAGCCCTGACAGGGCCTTCGTCGTCGACGATACAGACAACCGGCTCGTCGCTCGTGCTGACTTGATCAATCATCATGGCTTTCCGCGCCTCCAAACGACTGCTTTGCAGAACTCCCCTACCGCCGGACAGCGACCAAGCCTGACACTGCTCCGGTGTGCCGCGTTCATGAAGGGGTTCCCGTCAGCTGAGAGCCACGCCGAAATTTCACCTGGCGACGTGGTCATGTGGCCGCAATACTACCATGCGGCCCCCTTCGCCAAAATACGCCAGGGGGCTAGGTTCGGCTGCAAGATTGATCCGCAAGTCGGTCAAATTCTCTCATCATTGCAAACGGGTAGTCCGCCCATTGCGTCAGGTAAGCCGCGCGGATGCACCCGCGCAGAACCATCGCAAGGCACACCTTCGTTGCCCCCGTCGCACACCTTCGTATAACTGCTTAGCCCGCTAGCCGCCTGTAAGCTGATCACGACCAAGATCGATCAAAGGCGGTTATGATGAGATATGACCCAAGCTCTCGGTACAAGCCTCTCGAGACGCCCAGGCTTCCGCTCCTGATCATCGGCGGTCTGATAATCGCAATACTTGCATATCTCGGCTATGGAGCCACATCGGCGCCCAAGTCGTCCGCAAAAATCTATGTGCCGCTCGCGACATCCTCGTCGTCGCAAGCCGAACCGAATGTCGCATATTTTATCGTGAATGGCGAAACGCTCGCCATGCCAATCGAGCATCGGCCGACGGCGTTCAAGGTTGCGTCCCGCTAGCCGAAGGCGGGCGCATCTCTGCATAGCATCATGCTGAGCCGCAAGAACCCAGACATATAAAAATGTGCTCTGCAATATATACTTGGTTTAGTTGCCCCCTCCTTCAATTTTCTCGTCGATGACGGTATTCTCACGCAGTTCGGGGAAGCGGCATGTCTGCTGGCAGTTGGAGGATCATGCATGGGGGTGGCCACCTCCAAGGGGTCGAAAAGTCCGGTCGCGATTTTGGTTGACGACGATGAGACCGTTTGCGCGGCTCTGGAGAACCTGCTGAATTCGGTCGGCATCGACGCAATGACATTTTTATCGGGCCGGGAATTTCTCGAAGCGAAGCTGCCCGACCGCCCGAGTTGCGTCGTCCTGGATGTTCGTATGCCCGGCATTAGCGGTCTGGACCTGCAGCATCATTTGACCCGCAATGGCGTCACCACACCCGTGCTTTTTCTGACGGCACACGGGGATATTGCAATGAGCGTGCAGGCAATGAAGGCCGGGGCGCAGGATTTCCTGACCAAACCCGTACGGGACCAGACCTTTCTCGATGCCGTGTCCAGCGCCATCGCAACAGATATCAGCCGCAGGAACGCCTTGTCTGCAGCCGATCGATACGTTTCCCTTTTTGAAACCCTCACGGTACGCGAACGCCAGGTTTTGAAGCTGGTCGTATCCGGCGAAGTCAACAAACAGATAGCCTTCTCCCTCGGGATCAGCGAATTTACGGTGAAGCTTCACCGCAGCAATATGATGAAAAAAATGCAGGTCAGTTCGGTGGCGCAGCTTTTCAATGTCTGGCAGGCGCTGCCGTCGCATGTCCGAATGAACGATGGCTGAAATTACCCACCAGCGTCAGGTCGGGGAAAAGACAACGACAGCGAAGCAAAGAGGACTCCCATGCAGTTGACATCGTCAAAAGTACGGATCGTCACGGCCATGGCTATTGGCGGCAGCGGCATCCTGCTGGCAGGGCTTTTCGCAGACACCTCCGGCATTCTCGTCGCAATGGTCGCCATCTGGCTCTATACAAGCTGGCGCACAGGTCTGGCCGTGCTGCTCATCGGCTGTTTGTTGACGGCGACCATCATTCTCTCCCCCGCCAATTTCGGCGATGATGAACCCGTGCGGGTCGTCATGTTCGCCTGCTCCGCCACCGCGCTCTGGTTTTTCATCAACGTCTTCAAGCCGCAGAGCCTCTTCGACCGCGTTTACAAGAATATCCAGCCCAATATCGAAGACATTCCGGGCTTTGGCTGGTCGGCCTATCCTGACGGCCGCCTGCGCTTCCTGAATCCGAAGGCGCTCGACTTTGTCGGCGTGACTGCCGAGGAAATGAGCAGGATCGCCAAGCTAGACAATCATTCATGGTGGAGCCTCTTCGTGCATCCCGATGATGTCGAGGGATGCAAGCAGCGATGGGAACACAGCCTGAGGACAGGCGAGCCGATCTTCGAAGAGCAGCGTGTGCGGCGCGCCGACGGGACCTACCGATGGCTTCGCGATTCCGCCATCGCCTCGCGTGACGAACACGGCCACATTACGGCGTGGTTCGCGACATCGGTCGATATCGACGATCAGCGAAAGGCGGAAGCTGCTCTGCGGGAAAGCCGGGAGCAGCTGCAGCAGATGATCGACACAGTCCCGGCTCTCATCTGGTGCGCCAGCCCGGCCGGCGAAACCTCCTATATCAACAAGCCCCTTATGCACTGGACCGGGATTTCGCTGCAGGGCAATGATCCCGTGGATACAAGGAGGTTCGCGACAGCGATCATCGACACGATCCACCCCGAAGACCAGACGCTGTTTCAGGAGAGCCTTTCACGGGCTTTCAAAACCGGCGAACGCTTCGCCCTGAAATATCGGCAGCGGCGCTGCGATGGCGTCTATCGCTGGATCGACGGCAAAGCCGAGCCGCTTCGCGATGCCGATGGCCAGATCATTCAGTGGTACGGTGTCTGCCTCGACATCCATGACGAGATGGAAGCGCATGAAGCAGCGCGTCAGCGGGAGGCGGAACTGCGCCTCATCGTCGATACGGTACCGTCTCTGATCTGGCTCATGACCCCCGAAGGACTTCCCTGCTATCTCAACAAGCGCTTCTCCGAATGGGCAGGGCTCAACGAAGGCGATATTCATTCGAGGACGACGGAAGAGGTCGCTGCCGAAGCAGAACTTGTCCATCCCGAGGATCGCGCCGCAGTGACGGAGGCGTTCAGACATGCCATTGCGACGGGTCAGCCCATCAATCACAAGGGCCGGCTTCGCCATAAGGACGGGCAGTATCGATGGATGGATTCACGCGTCGAACCCCTGCGCGACGAGAATGGCAAGATCATTCGCTGGTACGGCGTCAATCTCGACATCGACGACGAGGTCCGTGCGCAGGAGGCGCTGCGCCAATCCGACGAGAGATTGGCAAGGGCCCTGCGCGCCGCCAGCATGTCGGAACTTTCCGTCTCGATTGCGCATGAACTCAATCAACCGCTGCAGGCGGTGGTGGCCAATGCGAATGCATTCCGCCGTTGGCTGAGCGCGGAACCGCCGAATCTCGAACGCGCCCTGCGGTCCGCCGACTGGATTGTGCGCGATGCTGATGCGGCCGCCGAAGTGGTCAGCCGCATCAGGGCGCTGTTCGGCAAGACCGCCTACCCCAGAACCACAGTCGATCTGAACAATCTGATCAACGATGCCTGCGAACTGATCGCCGACAGGCTCGCCTCCAACAAGGTGAAGCTCGATGTCAATCTCGATCCTTATCTGCCTTCGACCAGCGCGGACCATGTGCAAATGGAACAGGTGATCCTCAACCTCATCCGCAACGGCATCGAAGCGATGCAGGATATCGAGCCCAGAGCCCGTACACTGAAGATCGAGTCCAGGCTGCGGGACGGCGACACAGTCGAAGTGGAAGTGAGCGACCTGGGCACCGGGATCGGCGACACCGAGAAGATATTCGAGGCGTTCTACACGACGAAGCAGGATGGGATGGGCATGGGCCTTGCGATTTGCCGGTCCATCATCGAATCCCACGGCGGACGACTGTGGGCCGAGAATGGGCTTCGCGGTGGTGCATCGATCACATTCAGCCTGCCGGTGCGCGACCTTCACGCGAAGCCGGCACCGCGCGAAATCCACATCAGGCCGTCAATCAAAGAACTCGAGGCCCTGTCGGCATGACTAGCGGCGACAAACGCACCACGCTGGCTCTCGCCATCAGTTGATCGTGGCGGGGGAGTAATCCGGCTTAACGGATACCATCTTGAGCGGCGTTTTGCGCCGCCAGATCTTGACGCCATTGGCTGGGTGTCGTTCCGACGAAACGCCGGAACAACCGGCTGAAATGCGCATGATCCGACAAGCCGCAAGCAAAGGCGATATCACCCATTTCATGCTCGGAGGCGAGCAGCAATGTCCGGGCACGTTCGATCCGCTGCTGCATGACAAAAGCATAAGGTGACATGCCGAAGCTGATCGAAAAGGCGCGGCGGAAATGGCCAGGGCTGAGCTTTGCCGCAGCCGCCAGATCTTCGACACGAACCGGCCCTTCCAGTCTCGCATCGACATAGTCAGTGACGCGTTTGACCTGCCAGTTGCTGAGCCCGGTCCTGCGGCGGACATTTGTCTCTGAGACCTGCGACCGATCACGGGACTCGGAGGAACCACCGTGACGGGGCACCGCCAAAACGCCTTCCTTCAACCTGATCTCGTCATCCATCAGACCGCCCCATGCAACAGCGGGATCGCCATATCCAGATGAACTCTGATCGCCCCGGAAATCCATAGGGTTGAGGACTAGCGAACTAGGCCGGAGGGATAGGTTTCAAGAATGCTACAGCTCGATCCGCGGATCGGCGAGCGTCTGCAAAATTTCGACGACAATGTTTACGAGGATGTAGAAAGTTCCGAGAACAACCGTGACTCCGAGGACTGCTGGAAGATCGGCACTGCTCAGGGACTGAACCATATAAAGCCCAAGCCCCGGCCACCCGAACACGAGTTCGACGATCAGCAGGTTGCCGAACAGAAGCCGGATCTGCAGACCAACCATCGCTAATGCCGGAGATGCAGCGTTGCGAAGACCATGGCGCAAGACGACCACCGCCTCCCGAAGACCCTTTCCCCGCGCAGTTCCGATGTAGGGCTGCTGCATCACTTCGCGCAGCGCACTGTCGAGACTTCGTCCCACCGCCACGGCAATCGGCAGCGCCAGAGCCAGAGCCGGCAGGAGCAGATGTCTGGCGGCATCCAGGCTGAGGTCGCCCCTGCCGCCGATCAACGCGTCGATCATGTTGAAGCCAGTCGGGCCGCCTATATCGTCCTCGCTCATCCGGCCCGAACCCGGCAACCAGCCAAGACGGAACCAGAGAAAATAGACCAAAAGCAAAGCCGACATGAACGTCGGAACCGAGCCGGCCGCGATCAAGAGGAATCTCAACCCTCCAGAGCCGCCCAGGATACGGGGCATCACCGCAATGACAGCTGCCAGTACAAGGCCAATGCAGAGAGCCGCTAGTGACAGTTCGAGTGAAGCGGGCAGATATTCTCTTATGTCGGCGGCCACGGGCTGACGGGTTCTGGTCGACGTCCCGAGATCACCTTCAGCGAGCAGCGAGAGAAACCGGCCATACTGGACGATAATTGGATCATCGAGGCCGAGTTGCTGGCGAAGAGCGTTCACACTCGAAAGCGGCGTGAGCGGTCCGGCGATAGCGCGCGCGGGATCTGCCGGAATGATGCTTTGCAGGCAGAACACGGCAAAGCTCATTGCCAAGAGAACGACCACGAGACCCGATAGGCGCCTTATAAAGTAGACCAGCATATCCTAGGTTCCTCGCAACGCCGTGCGAAGGCCGTCTCCCGCAAGATTGGCGAGAAGACAGATGATAAAAATGGCCGCCGCCGGCAATATTGGCAGCCACCAATAAATGGACAGACTATCAAGCGCCCTCGATGTCATCGCCCCGAGCTCAGGCGCCGGGGCCGGTTGGCCGAGCCCGATGAAGGACATGAGCGACATCGTCATAATGGCCGTTGCGACATCCAGTGTCGCCGCCACGAGCAGGGCCGGAAGTGCGCCCGGAAGAAGGTAGCGCAGCAGCAGACGCGGGCCGCTGATACCGGCAATTCTTGCAGCCTCGACATGCGGACGACCGTTCAGCCGCCGAAGCTCGTCGCGGGATATGCGCGCATACCAGGGCCACCACGCGATACCCATCGCAATCATCGTATTAGTAAGTCCTCCACCCAGGGTGGCGATTATCGCTAGCGCCACCAGCGTCGATGGCATGACCAGGAAGAACTCGGCTACCCATTGCGCCAGCATGTCGAGCCTGCGGCTGATGAGACGGGGTATCATGCCGACGCATGTGCCGACGACGAGGCTGATGAGCACAAGGGCAAGCGCGGGCAGCCATGTATATTGGATACCGATGACGATACGCGAGAAGAGATCACGCCCGATCTCGTCTGTCCCGAACCAGTGCTCGGCGGAAGGCGGCAGATAGGCCGCCGCGACACGGAGCTGCGGGTCGAATGGCGTGAGCCATGCGGCGAACAACGCGATAATCGTTACGGCAACTACGCCAAAAAGCCCAATCCGGTCGATCCAGCTGGTGCGGCCGAGAACAACGGGCCAGCGCACGAAGCGTTCCTCGGGAAGGAACTCGGGAACGTTCATAGGTCCGGTCCGCTTGTGCTCGCTTGGGTTCTCGGCATCGCTGCGAGAACGGAGCCCATCGATGGTACGTTAAAACCGTCAGTGATCCTATCTGGATCACCCTGTTGCACCACCCGACCTTCATCCAGCACAGCGATACGATCGGCGATTATTCTTGCAGCGGCCAGATCATGGGTAACGAAAAGCACAGCCATGTCTAGGCGGCGCCTGATCTCGCCGAGAAGGTTCAACGTGGTGGCAGCAAGCGACACATCGAGCGCGCTGATCGGCTCGTCGCAGAGCAGAAGTTTCGGCGGCACGATGATCGCGCGGGCGATGACGGCACGCTGGCATTGACCGATGGACAGACTGGCCGGCAGTGAAGACATGAGGCTCTCATCAAGACCAACCATTTCAAGCGCCCTGCCAACCTTTTGAAGGCGCTCTGCCTTGCTAAGACCGAGATACCGTAACCGATCACCGATCTGTTCGCCGATGGAAAGCCAAGGCGTGAGGGATGCCGCAGCATCCTGAAAGACAATTTGTGGCGCATTGTCGATACGGAAAATCTCTCCACCATCAGGCAGCAGAAGTCCGGCCGCGAGCCTGATAATCGTCGATTTGCCGGCGCCGCTTTTCCCAAGCAGGGCCACGCACTCACCAAGCGCGACCGAAAGATTGACCGATTCCAGCACCTGCTGAGATCTGCGGCGACCAAAGGGGCCGGTGGATGTAAAGCTCTTCCTGACATTAGACAACCGCAGCGCTTCCACGGGCTTCGCCGCTGTGACCATCGGCCAGACTTCCGTAGAACGAAGTTGATCTGCGCTGGATTTGACCAGGTCGGTGAAGAAGCACGCCGCGGTGTGGCCGCTGACAGAAAGCTGTGTTGGTTGGGGCCGGCTGTTTAAGCACTTGTCCCGGACGATGAGGCAACGGGAGGCATAACAACAAACGTTTTCCGGATCGGCGAGCCTCATCCGCTCGACCGGCAGAGTAGGCAGAAGGTGCGTGCGATCCGTGTCAAAATCGAACCGAGTGGCAAGCAGACCGGCGAGATAAGGATGGCCGGGATTTGTCAATACATCTGCCGTTCTACCCAATTCCAGAATGCGCCCGCCATAGATTACAAGTACGCGATCCGCGAGCGATGCAGCTGCGACAAGATTATGGGTGATAAAAAGAATTGCAGTCTGCTGCTCCCGAGCGATCCTGCGTAGCAGTTCGAGAACCTTACTTCGCAAGGGTAGGTCGAGTGAGGTAATTGACTCATCGGCAATCAGAACTTTTGGCTGTGCCATCAACGCCATCGCGATCAGGACTCGCTGGCGCTGCCCACCAGACAGGCGATGCGGAAATGTGTCGAGTATGGCTTTCGTGTTCTCGAGTCCGACCCTGCCAAGCCAATCCCCGATGAAGCTGTCGTCTCCAGCGGCCGATTCCCTGAGTTGATGGCGGATCGTCATCGTCGGGTTGAGGGCACCCATCGGATCCTGGGGAATGGCACGCACAAGCGAGTGACGTGCCGCACGAAGAACCCGCGGCTCTGCCCCCACTATCTCCAAACCAGCAAGATCGATCGAGCCGCTGACCTTCGGCTCGCTAGAGGCCGGCAGAAGACCCTGAATTGTTGCTCCAAGCGTAGATTTGCCCGAGCCGCTCTCTCCGACGACCGCAATGATCTCGCCCGGGAGCACCTCGAAATTGATCCCATCGAGCACAAGGTGGTCACGATCGCTTCGCCGCAGGACGACACTGAGATTGGCGATGGAGAGGACTGCCTTGCTCACAGCCATCATGCCTCACAGGCTGAATTAGAGCCACGAACTCCGTCTGAGGCCGTCACCCCGGCCATCAGCGTCTCACGCTCGAAAAATCGATGCTGCCTCTTGGAAAGACCGGCCGCAGACCTAGATCCTTGAGCCCCGTGCGATGAACTACAACGTCGTCGACATCGACGAGCGGGATGAAATGGCCTGCATCGAAATACATCTGGCCGGCTTTTTCATAAAGCGCGTTGCGCGCGGCGATATCCGCTTTGGACGCGCCTTCCGCGACAAGCGCATCCGCATCCGGAAGCGCCCTGCCGTAAAGATTGAGCGGCGCATCCTTGGTGAAGAAGGCCTTCGCCTGATTGTCGGGATGAGCCGCGTCCGGTGAAGCGATGATCAGCAGCATGTCCGGAGCTGCAGGGTCGCCCTTCATGGCATAGGCCGCCCCCGGCGGCATGATATGGGAGGTGGCCTGGACACCGATGAGCGATAGCCCGGCGATCATCAGGTCGGCAATACGCCCGTAGCTCGGATTGGCGCTGTAGAGCCCGATGCTGAGGGTGACCGCTCCGTGCCTGGCGATGGCAGATTTCGCTGCCTCGATATCCGTCGGAAACTGTACTGGCTGACCCGGATCCAGCATGATGTTCGGATAGAGCGATTTCGAGACATGCGCATATTGCCCGAAAGCATCGCTCGCCCACAAATTCGGGTTGATCGCGGTCAGAACCGCCTTGCGAACCTCGGCATCGTCGAGCGGCGATCCCGGCTTAATGAAGGCCTCGTATTGTGTCATGCTGGGAGCCGACGTTATTTGCAGATCGGCTGGCAGGCTACTGAGCTGCGCGAACGGGAAATTGGCAGGTACGGCATCGATCTCACCGGCTTTCAATTTGAGAATCTGCTGGCCGATATCAGGAATGACCAAAAATTCCACCTTGCCGAAAAAAGGTTTGGCCCCCCAATAGTTTGCGTTCCGCTCGAGCACATATCGCTCACCTCGCTTGAATTCGGCGAGCTTGAAGGGCCCGGTTCCAACCGCATGATCGGTCAGCCATCCCGTGGCAAGGTCGCCCTTGGCATGATCGGAAAGGGCTGCCGGGCTGATGACTTTCGGTCCCCACGGGCTTGCGAGACTATCCATGAAGGAAGGCTGTGTATGGCGCAGCGTGATGACGACGGTGGAAGCATCCGGTGCTGCGATATCTGCCATGTTGGCGAGCGTATAGTTCTGGACAAGACCGCCGTCGCGACGGCGCTTGAATGAGGTGACAACCGCATCCGCGTTCAGGGCCGTACCATCATGAAACTTGACGCCGTCGACAAGGTGAAACGTATAGGCCAGACCGTCCCCCGATACCTCCCAGCTCTTTGCCAGCAAGCCGGCGATCTTCGTTGACCCGGCTTCATATTTGACGAGACCCTCGTAGACGCTGTCGAGCGTCGTCAATCCGGCAACCTCAAAACCGTTGTCGGGGTCGAGACTGCCTATATCGGACGAATAGGGAATGCGCAGGACATCTTCAGCATGACCCGTAACAACGAAAATCAACAGTCCAAGTGAAAGGGTAAGCAGGCGAAGACCGATAGCTCGGCTGGTGCGTGCGAATATCGAAGCGAACAGGAATTTCGGCATGAGTGATCCGTTATTGTGTCATACCGGTCGCAGGCGGCGGAAGCACAAGGCGGCCAAATGCCCGATGCGCAACCGTTGCCAACGCCGTTGTCGTCACAATTATAGCGGCACGTTGCTGAAAATCCTTGAAGATTCCGCGCCATAAATATTTCCGGATTCGCTGCCGGACCATATCGCGGAAGCATGTTTCAATGCGTTACCGTTGCACCTGTCCGCAATCCGACAGACCGAAGATAGGCTTCCAATGCTGCCGCTTCGGGCTGCGATACGATCGCGCCGATATAACCATCGGGACGGACAAGGATCCACTCGCCCGGCGCAATATCATAGGTTTCGCGGAACCGGTTTTCGCTGTCCGTGAGATCGCCGCCTTGTCCAATCCTATGAATATGCAGGCCCTTGCGCGGCTGAATGGAAATGGCTGCCGCCTCAAATCCAAGAAGCGTCCAATGCGGACCTTTGAAGAGCTCAAACAGCCGGGTAGCCTGACCTGCGGCACCCTTCAGCAGCGCATCGGGAGCGCGGTCCCCGGCGAGGATACGAGCCCGACGCAGCGGATCGTCGAGCGACAAGCTGGATCCGCCATAACCGATGTCGAGCTGGTGAACCTCGCGGCCACGCCGCATCTCGCCGCGTTTCGCTTCGTCGAGCAGCCTGGTGGCGAGCCCCAGCATGTCCGCTGCGATCAGACGGCGCTCTTCCTCATAGGTGTCGAGCAGCCCCTCCGGAGCACCCGACAGGACGGCGGCCAGTTTCCAGCCAAGATTATAGGCGTCCTGAACGCTGGTGTTCAGGCCCTGGCCACCTGTCGGCGGGTGGGTATGGGCTGCGTCGCCGGCAAGAAAGACACGGCCAACGCGATAACTGTCGGCAAGCCGGGCGTTCATATTGAATGCCGAAGCCCAGGAAACCGATCGAATATTGATATCGGTGCGGCCTGTGCGCTCAACCGTGAGGGCCGAAAGCCCCTCGGCGGAGAGATCGATTTCACCCTCAAGGGGTATCGGCCCCTGCATCTGGAAAAGGCCTGTCTCGGCCAAGGGGCAAAAGGAGATCTGCGTTTCCATCGATCCCTCGTTGAATCGATGCCAGACGTCTCTGCTCAAACCTGTCAACGTCACATCGGCGACGATCGCGCGAACGCCGAGCGTCTTTCCCGGAAAGTTGATGGAAAGTGCATGGCGGACGAAGCTTCGACCACCGTCGGTGCCAACGAGGTAAAGCGCCCGCACAATTTGCTCCTCCCCATCCTTAGCGATCCTTGCGGTGACACCTTGCCGGTCCTGTTCGAAGGCATTCAGTGTGCAGCCGAATTCCGGGTAGTGACCGAGTTCTGCGAGGCGTTCGCGCATTGCTGCCTCTGTCAGAAATTGAGGGACGAGAAGCGGCGTGCCGTAGGGCTCGGCCGGGATCGGTTCACCGCCCTCGAAAAGCGCAACATCCTTCACGCTACCGTCGCCATGATATTCGCGCTGGTGCGGATAGAGGCTGCCGGAAGCGGCAATCCTGTCGACGATACCGAGATCCTCAAAGACTTCCAGGGTTCGCGGCTGGAGGCCCTTGCCGCGTGAGCCGCGAAACGGATCATCTATTTTCTCGATCAGCCGGAAGGATATGCCGCGCCGCGCCAGATCGATCGCCAGTGTCAGGCCGGCAGCGCCGGCGCCACAAATCAAAACATCGATTGCATCTTCATCTGTCATTGCCGTAGCTCCTCATTTATGTGTATTATGCACATAATAGGAGAACAGGAATGCCGTCAACAAAAAATGTGCAAAATACACATATCTTAAACTGCATCCGTGACCTTCATGGATCACTGCTTGAAATCGTCAGCGTCATGAACCGTCCGCAACGGGACGAAGCAATGGTCAGGGAGGCTGGGATTTCGCTCGACCGTGCGCTCTTTCCCCTGCTGGTGGGTATCGAGAGACTGGGGCCAATCGGCGTAGTCGAGCTGGCCGACCGTGCCGGCCGCGACTACACGACAGTCAGCCGTCAGGTCGCCAAGCTGGAGAGCCTCGGCCTGATCCAGCGTCAGGCCAGCGCGACGGACCGGCGCGTCAGCGAAGCAATCGTGACCCCGCAAGGCAAATCGATGACGGATCGTGTCGATGCCGCGCGCGAGCGCATGGGGATCGAGATATTCAAGACCTGGGATCCCGATGATCTCGACAATCTGGTCCGCCTGATGCGCAAGTTCGCCGATGCCGTGAGGGACGACCCGACTCGGAGTTGAACCTGATGGAATGCAGGCGCCTGCGGACACGGCGCCTGCGAACTATAGCGCATCTACCAGCAGGTGAAACCTGCGTCGACGCTGACGATTGCACCCGTCATCAGGCTTGCAGCACCGGATGCAAGGAAGAGAACAGCGCTGGCAACCTCCTCCGGCGTGCCCATTCGTCCCATTGGCGTATCGTTGAGCCAGATCGGAATCCGTTCACGATTGGCTTCGACTGCCGCAACCATCGGCGTTTCGATATAAGTCGGCGCGACGGCATTGACCCTGACGCCGTGCTGGGCCCACTCCGCGGCCATCGAGCGCGTTATGTGATGCACAGCCGCCTTCGAAACATTATAAGGCGTCTGCGCCTGCGGCCGGTTGCAGATGATGCCCGACATCGAACCGAGATTGACGATCGCACCGCGTTTCATCGCAACCATGTGACGGCCGAAGGAACGCGAGCACCAGAAGACGCCATTGACATTGACGTCCATCATCCGCAGCCAGTCGGCGTCGGTGACGTCCTCCGACGGGATGCCGTTCTTGCCGATCCCTGCATTGTTCACCAGGATCGATGCCGGCCGGCCACCATCGGCAAGCTCATTGGCAATGGCCTCCATGCGCGCGGAATCAGTGACGTCACCCAACCGTAACTCGATGTCATATCCCTTGCCCCGAAGCGCCAGCGCTTCCTCTGCGTCGGCTTCGTTACGCTCGATCACGATGACGGCGGCACCAGCCTCGGCGAGCGCATGGGCGCAGCAAAGTCCAATGGCGCGTCCGCCGCCGGTAACGACAGCCCGTTCGCCGTCGAGGCGGAATTTTTCCTGATAGCTCATAGCTCGGCTCCTCAGATGTCGAATGCGCTTGGTAGAACGACGATGTCGCGGATCGTGACGTTGCGCGGACGCGTCAGCATGAACATGATGGCGTCAGCCACCTCCTTGGGTTCGATCAGGGCCCCAGCTTCCTTCGCCTTGCGGAGGTTTTCCTCCGGCCAGTCGGCAAGCAGCGCGCTGATGACAGGACCGGGCGAGACGGAGCCGACACGAATACCGCTTTTCAGAAGCTGGCGGCGCATGGTCTGGACGAAGCAATGCATCGCCCATTTCGACGGCGAATAGACCGGCTCCCAGGGAACGGGCGCATGGCCCGCGACGGAGCTTGTGACGACGATGTCGCCGGTGCCACGTTCGATCATGTGCGGAATGACGGTCCGGACGTTCTTGATGACGACATTGACATTCAGGTTCAGCATCCGGTCGATGGCATCGAGATTGGCGTCCGCGAGGTCACCGCCGATATAGGTGCCAGCATTGGCATGAAAGATATCGAGCTGGCTTACCTTGGACAGCACGCGATCGAGAAGCCCGGCGCATGCCTCGGGATCCAGGAGATCCAAAGCGAGAGGTATCGCCTGTGCACCGAGGCGCTCGCAGGCAGACTTCAACGCTTTCTCGTCACGGTCAACAAGAACGACCGTGGCACCCGCCGCGATCATCGCCTCCGTCGACGCCATACCGATACCGGAGGCCGCGCCCGTGATCGCAGCAACCTTCCCTTTCAAATCGTTCATTCCTTCCTCCTCTGTTGGGCGGCCTCATCTCGCTCCGCCGCATGCTGCATGATATTCGGCAAGGCTTTTCGTCACCCGCCAGACCAAAACCTCTTCCGGATCGAGTGGCGCATCGGAAAACAGTGAGGCTGCCGGCATGTGCTGCCAGAAAAGCGGAAGCGGCACGGCCTTCCCGGCAAGCGCACCGTAAAGGCGCGCGACCGCAGATTGAGCCGGTTCAGACGTCCAATAGTATCGGATGCGATCAGACAGCGAATAATGACGAAGCCAGCGCTGCTCGTCCTCCGTACCATGATAGTGACGGCTCCAGTTTTCCGGATGCGCCAGCATCAGAGCCTCCATCGCAGCGTATAGCGGACGTTCGCCATAATCAGGCACGAGGTCGGATGCGATCAGATCCAGCCCGTAGAGGGCCTCGCGCAGGACAAAGGTCAGTTCCGGTCCAACCTTGAGGATCGGAAAACCGTCTTCGACGAGTGCGCTCAGCGGACGAGTGCCCTGATAATCGGTGGAATGCGCTTCGAACACGAATTGTGGCTCGTCCTCGAGCACCTGCTTCAACGCGTCGATCCTGCCGCGATCATAGCTGATGACATTATGGTTGCCGAACTCGACGCCCGGCTGCACCACGAGGCCGATGGCACGCGCAAACGCCTCAGCAAGGCCGGCCTGTGCGAAGATACGACGATGGATATCGATCGTCCGTCTGGCGGCCGAAGCCTCGGTCGGCTCGATCGTGGTCAGCGCGTGATCGGCACCACCGGGAGGAGGAACCTCCGTGCCGATTACATAGACGGGCATGGCGCCTCCTGCCCGCCTTGCCGCGGTCTCCGCGACGGCGGCAAGGCGGGCAGCGCGATAGGCGGTCGTCTCGTCGTCCAATGCGGCGGGTTCGCCCAGGCAGCCCATCGACGCGTCCAAATGGATCTTGCGGAAGCCGGCATCGATATAGGCCGCGACCATCCTCTCGGCTTCCACAATGGCCTCTTCGGCCGCACGATCCCGCCAGGGATTTGGCCCGAGATGATCGCCTCCCAGCACGATGAGATTTTCTGGGCACCCCTCCTCTTTGGCGACGCGCAGGACGAGGGCCGCAAAGTCCTCAGGGGTCATGCCTGTATAGCCGCCCAGGTGGTTGACCTGGTTGCAGGTGGCCTCGATCAGAACGGTGCTCGAATGATCCCGCCCATGACGCAACGCCGCTCTCAAGACGATCGGATGGGCCGAGCAGACAGAGGTGACACCAAGGGGATGACCCTCAGCCCTGAGCGTGGCCAGTTGATTGAGCGCAACCTGCATCAGGAACGCCTTTCCGTTGAGGCGATGAACGCGTCGAGCTCCTGACGTGTGCCGGCACCCTCCATCGGGCCACGGATCGCAACATTGCGCGCACCTGCCGCCGAACCATAGGTGAGAGCCTCACCTGGAGACATTCCGAGCCGCCGGCAGGTGAGGTAAGCGCCGCCGAAGCAATCGCCGGCACCGGTCGGATCGACCTCGTCGACGAGGAACGCAGGAGCATCGATACGGCCTCCATCCTTGGCGAAATAGGTCGCGCCTTCGGCACCGCGCTTCAGCACGATCTCCTTCACGCCGATTTCGAAAAGGCGGCGGATCGCTTCGGCTTCGCCTGGCACACCTGCCGCCCTCTCGAGCTCCTCACCCGACGGCAAGAGAAGATCGGCGGCAGCGACGAGCCGGGAAAATCGGCGTTCGGTGTCCTCATCGAGCTGCAATTCCTTGCGGATGTTCGGATCGACCGACAGCGTACCGCCCCGCGCCTTCACGATGTCGACTGCCTTGTCGATCACCTCCCGAGCACTCTGGACGGAAAGTGCCGAACCCATCACATGAACGTGCCCGCTGCGGCTGATGAGATCGCTGACGTCCGGAGACCAGCCGAAACGTGCGGCCGCGGACCTTGCGATATTATAGACGAAGTCGCGGGAACCGTCGTTGCGGTAGCGGACGAAGGCGCTTCCCGTCGGATAGTCAGGATCGACGGCAATGGTAGAGACATCGACGCCGTCACGCCTGAGGCGGTCGACATTGACACGACCGAAATCGTCATTGCCGACCGCTCCGACCATGGCCGCCGAGCCGCCGAGTCGGCCGCATTGCGAGATGAAGATCGCCGGCGCCCCGCTGGCGAACGGGCCAACAAGAGGCTGAGCCTCAAGGAATCCGTCTCCGACGGTCGTAGCAACGATCTCCACGAGGATCTCACCGACGCAAACCGTGGGACCGAGACTGTCCGGAGCCAGCACTGAAGTCATTGCAATCCTGCTTTCGATAGGTGTCGCTAAGTCGCTGTTGATCGTTGTAAGGCACCGTCTTCACCGCCGAATTCCTCGTTTTCGAGAGAGAGGAAGCGCTGGTGCAGCATGCACGCCGCGCCGAAGGCGGACCCGAATTCCGCATCGTCATCAACGACGATCTCGGGTGTCGGAAAAGGAATGTTCTGGCCCTCCGCCATGTGGACCGCCACACGGGCAGCCACCATCGGATAGAGCGAGGCCACGGAGCCGCCGAGGACAATCCGGACCGGATCGAGCAGACGGCAGGCCTGCAGCAACGCATAGGCAAGATGCCGCGACCACATCTCCGCTATGTTCACCGCGTCCGGAACACGGTCGCGAACGTCGGTGAGGAAATCCTGCAGATCGACGTCGGTACGGCCGGTCGCTTCCCGGTACTGCCGGATCAGCACTTCGCGGCCGATCAGCTGCTCGAATTTCTGTCCGCCGCTTCCCGGTACGAGGGTATGGCCGATTTCGCCCGCAAGGCCATGACCGCCACGAAACAGCTTCCCGTCGATCATGATCCCTCCACCGACACCGGTTTCCATGAGCAGGAAGAGCGTCACCCCGGAAATGCCGCGACGATAGCTGTCACCGATGGCGAAGGCGTTGGCATCGTTCTCCACCGCAATCGGCACCTCGGCCGGAAAGGCGCTGCGGCCGATCTCCTTCAATGGCACCTCTCGCCAGCCGATGATCGGCGCAAGCGTGACAATTCCTTCCGGCCGGATATGCGCCGGCGCGGATATGCCGAGCCCCCTGCAGCGCTCGACCATTTCTGTCGACATGGCGTTCATGAGCAGTTCGACGCCCCGTGCCACAGCTTCCTCCACGGTCGAGGACTGCGCCTGGAAGGCCAGCCTGCGACAGGCACGGACGTCTGCCGAAAGATCCACGACGACAGCGGATATGTGCTCGACGCCAAGCTCGAGCCCGGCGAAGAATGCCGCATCCGGCACCAGTTCGAGCATGATCCCCGGCCGGCCGGCGCGCGATTGCTCCGAACGCTGCTTGCTGCTCTCCTCCGACTCCTGGACCAACCCGCTTTCCGTCAACTCGGCAACGATCTCGCCCGACGACGAGCGGTTCATTCCAAGCTTCCGCGCCAGATCGGCCCGACTCAGGCGGCGATGGCCGTAGATCGTCTGCAGGGCAGCGACGATGTTGTTCTGCCTGATCCTGCGTGGCGAGCTTCCGATGGAGACGGTGTCGTTCATCTTCATTTCTCTTCAAATCGACTGCTCCAGCCTACACTTTCGAAGCAGATCGGCAGAAGGATTATCAAGGGCGTGCGTTCGTGACGCGGCGGCGTTTCGCTTCTTCATATTTCAGCTCGATATAGCGCTTGGCATGTGCCGCCAGCGGGTCATTTTCGGTCCAGGTGTCACGCCAGATAGCGCAGGCGAGCGAGAGGCCTTCGTCGACGACGGCGGTTGAAAAGCTCTCGAACACGATGTCGCGCTTGTAGTCGATATCGAGCAACGCATCGAAGATCAGGTCGAAGTTGATCACGCCGTCACCGAGATAGCCGCGGTTGCTTTCGCCGATATGGAAGTAGCCGATCTTGTCGCCGGCGAGCCGGATCGCAGCCGCCGGATTTGCTTCCTCGATATTCATGTGGAAGGTATCGAGATGCAGGCGGACATGGTCCGATCCGGTCTCGGAAATGAACTTTAGTCCCTGGGCCGTCGTATTCAAAAGGTTCGTTTCGAAGCGGTTCACAACCTCAAGGACGAGATCGACGCCGGCATCCCTTGCAATATCCGCAGTCGCAGCGATCGCGGCGACGCTGTTGTCCCAGCCCTTCTTCGTGGGCTGTCGATTATATTTGGTATGGGCAGAATAGAGGATGCCACCGAGCTTGTTGCCGCCGATGTCGCGCACGGCATGCACTGCATCGGCCAGCATCTGCCTGCCGGCGGCGATGGCCGCCGCATCCTCGCTTGAGATATCCTTGTCGACGGGCAGGCCCATCGTCACGCCGATCTCGAGGCCGAGAGATTGCGCGAGCTTCGCCAGACGATCGAGATTGAATTTCTCCGGGCGCAGATAGGCGAATTCGATCGTGCGATATCCGTGCTCGGCCGACTTATTGAGGGCCATTTCGAGGCCCTCCTGGGTTTGGCCGCCTGTCCATACAAATGAATGGATACCCAATCGACGCATGGCCATTTTCCTCCGCTGGATGCCTGCCTTCGCGCAACAGCTATGTTATTTAGTATGGCAAAGCAACAAATAAATTCGAGGATCGTAATTTTGCCTTTGCGAGGTAAATCGTTGCGATGCAGCAATGTTATTCCGGCATCCTATCTCCATCTCTCTCTCGTAAATTACTTTCCACCGAAAACAATAACATAGCCTGCATATTTGCAGGTTTAGACAACAAATATTGCGCAGACGGCATTTTTCCTCTACACAAAGGTCCGGCGACATGATCTCGCTGCTATCTGGGAGGATTGAAATGAACTACGCTTTGAAGGCCAGCGCGCTCGCGCTGACGCTCAGTCTCGCCACCACTGCCTCGCCGGCCTGGGCAGATTTCTGGTCCGACGCCGGCGCCAAATTCAAGGGCGTGACGTTGCACGGCGTGACCGAAAGCACGCCGCCGTCCAACTACATCAAGGATGTGCTGGCGCCAGAATTCGAGAAGAAGACGGGCATCAAGGTCGAAATCGAGACGACGTCCTGGGATCAGATGTACGACAAGGCCATCAAGGACATGGAGGCCAAGACCGGCATCTATGACATGGTCTATATCGAACAGGACATCATCTATTCGTATCTGTCCCGGGATTTCCTCGTCGACATTACGCAGACGCTGAAGGATCAGGCGGATCTGAAGGCGCCGACCTACGACGACGCAAACTTCACCAGCTTTGCCGACTACTTCAAGGACAAGAAGGGCGATCTCTTTGGCGTTCCGATGGAAGCCTTCCTGAAGACCTACCTCTATCGCAAGGACCTTTTCGACGATCCGAAGATCAAGGAAGCCTTCAAGAAGGAGACTGGCAAGGACCTGAAGCCGGCGACCACGCATGAGGACTACACGCAGATCGCCGAATTCTTCACCAAATACGGCAAGGATAACGGCATTGAGCTCTGGGGCACCACTGCGCAGGCTCATACAGGCCACGCCGCGTCCTGGTATGAATATTTCGAATCCATCGCTCCGACCTTCGGTGTCTACAACTGGGGCATCGACGCTAGCAACAACTATGCTGCAACCGTCGAACATGGCGGCGCAATGAACAGCGACAAGGCGAAAGCCGCGCTGAAATACTGGCTGCATCTGCGCGACATCGCCCCGCCGGAATCGACCCAGTCCACCTGGACGGAAACCGCCACGACCTTCGCTGCCGGCCGTGTCGCTCAGGGATTGATCTACGGTGAGAACGCCGCATGGATCGCGAGTGATCCTGCACAGTCGAAAGTGGTCGACAAAGTGGGCTTTGCCCTGCCGCCGCTGGAACCCGGCGTTCTGGAAGACGCGAAATCCGGAAAGGGCTATATCGGCTATTATGACGGCGGCGCCTTCGGCCTGCCGGTTACATCCAAGAACAAGGAAGCAGCCCTGCTCTTCCTCCAATTCATGGGTCAGAACGACGTGCAGCCTGATTGGGCGATCGCGGCACCGCGCATCACCAACAAGGCGACCTTCGACGATCCGAAGGTCAAGGCGATGGATGTCAAACTCGGCGGTTTCTACACGATGCTGAAGGATGAGGGCAAACTCTTCGCCGGCGCCCCTCCGTATCCGTTCCATGCCCAGCTGCGTGAAGCAACCTTGCCGATCTTCTTCGACATCCTGACCGGCAAGATCGCGCCCGACGAAGGGCTCGACCAGATGGCGGCCAAGACGGAAGAAGAGCTCACGTCGCTCGGCTATCGCAAATAGGTCATCCTCCCCAACTTGGCGGGTCGTCTTCGCTTGGCGACCCGCTCCTTTCTTGACTTGAGAGGCCGCCCCGTTGGGTGCCGAAGAGGATGAGGCGATGCATTCACAAAAACTTGGATGGCTGCTGCTGTCACCGACGATCCTGATCCTCGGGCTCTTCGGCATCTTTCCTTTCATCTACGTTGTCTGGGTTTCGTTTCACCAGTGGAACCCTTTCGCCGCAAATCCGCTGATGGTCTTCAACTGGGCTTCGAACTACCGGACCCTTGTTTTCGACAAGCAGTTCCTTGCTTCGCTCGGCATCACCATCGCCTTCGTGTTCTTCGCAGTCGTTTCCGAACTGATCCTCGGATACATACTCGCGCAGGCGCTGATGAAGGACTTTCCGGGAAAAGCGTTCTTCCGCACCATCCACACCCTTCCTCTGATAATGGCGCCCATCATTGTCGGATCGGTCTGGAAGCTGATGACGACACCGTCGATCGGCATCATCCCATACCTGCTGCGAAGCTGGTTCGGTTACGATCTGAACATCGGCCAGAGTGCGCTCGCGGCATTCACTATCACTGTCATCATGGACGTCTGGCACTGGACGCCGCTGGTCACCCTGTCCCTGATCGCTGCTTTGGTCTCGCTTCCGCCAGATCCCTTCGAGCAGGCGCAGATCGATGGCGCCGGCAAGAGCCAAATCTTCTGGCATATCACGCTCCCTCTGATCCGCCCTGCCCTGCTGGCCACGGTGTTCATCAGGCTCATGGACGCGCTGCGCACGGTCGACGAAGTCCTGATGCTGACCGGAGGCGGTCCGGGGTCGTCGACGCGCTATATCGGCGTTCACATCTTCAGAGAGGTTTTTCCGAAAACGAACTACGGCTACGGCTCAGCGATCTCGGTCGTCGTGCTTTATCTCACCATCGTCGTCTGCTGGCTGCTCTATGTTGGCCTGATTGCTCCCCGCGCGAAGAAAGGCTGATGCGATGAGAAGACAGAACCCCTGGCTTTCGGTTCTCTTGTGGACGCTGATAAGCTTTGCAACTCTCTTCCCGATCTACTGGCTCTTCGTCATCTCGCTGAAGCAGCCCTTCGACCTGTTTTCCACGCCAGACGTCGTCCTTCGGAGCTTCTTCTGGAAGAACTACCAGGACGTGCTGACGAACGAGACCTTGCGGCGATACATGATCAACTCGCTGGTCATTTCGTCGGGGAACGCGATCCTGGTGACGACCCTCGGCTTTCTTGCCTGCTACGCACTGACGCGTTTCGATCTCGCAGGCAAGGAAAGCATTTTCTTCTGGACGATCACCAACCGCATGGCGCCGCCGGCGGTCTTCCTGCTGCCGCTCTTCCTGTTGCTGACACAGGTCTACAGGATCGGCGACTTTTCGCTGGCTGATACCAGGCTCGGCATGATCCTGGTCTACTGCTCTTTCAACCTTCCCTTCGCTATCTGGACCCTGCGTCCGACCGTAGAGAGCATTCCGAAGGAACTGGACGAGGCCGCCTATATGGATGGCGCAAGCCCCTGGATGGTGCTCTACGACATCGTCTTTCCCTTAGCGCGTCCGGGCCTTGCAGTCACGCTCATCCTCACCTGGGTGTTCGCGTGGAACGAATATCTGCTCGCCGCAACACTCACCAACTTCAACGCCCGGACGCTGACAACCGGCCTGTCGGAATACGTGACGACGACCGGGACGGCCTGGGGCATCATGGCAGCGATCTCGATGCTGACCTTGATCCCGGCCCTCATCGTCTTCTCGGTGGTGCAGCGTCACATCGTTGCCGGCCTGACCTTCGGCGCAGTGAAAGGATAGCGGGATGGCCTCGAATTCTCGGAACAATGAAAGACAGCCAGGCTTCCTGCCGATCGAGACGAACTGGTTCGACAGGCTGTTCATTTCGGTCGTAATCTGGGTCGCTCTCTCCCTGCTCTGGATGCGGTTCATCGAACCGTTCGGGCTTTCGGTGTGGTTTGCGGCGGCAATCTCGGCCGTGCTCGGCGCCTACATCATCTGGAAGGGGTGAGCCGATGAATTATTTGCACATTACCAAGACGCAAGCCGAGCTGGATTAGGGAGAAACGACTTTGGCAAACGTACAGGTCAGCGACGTCACCAAGAGATATGGCGCGCTTCAGGTCATGCACGGCGTCAGCGTCGATATCGAGGATGGCGAATTCGTCGTCCTGGTCGGCCCCTCCGGCTGTGGCAAATCCACGCTGCTGCGCATGATCGCTGGGCTGGAGACCGTCAGCAGCGGCGACATCCGAATTGGCGGGCGTGTGGTCACCAATGCTCCACCGAAGGAACGCGACATTGCCATGGTCTTTCAGAGCTACGCGCTCTATCCTCACAAGACAGTCGCCGAGAATATGGGCTTTCCGCTGAAAATGGCGAAGCGTCCGAAATCGGAAATCGCCGAGAAGGTCGGCAAGGCGGCCGAGATCCTTGACCTGACGCGTTATCTGGACCGTTATCCGAAGCAGCTGTCGGGCGGTCAGCGACAGCGCGTCGCCATGGGCCGGGCGATCGTCCGCGACCCTCAGGTCTTTCTGTTCGATGAACCGCTGTCCAACCTCGATGCCAAGCTTCGCGTCACCATGCGCGTCGAAATCAAGGAGCTGCACCAGCGCCTGAAGACGACGACCGTCTATGTGACGCATGACCAGATCGAAGCGATGACCATGGCGAACAAGATCGTCGTGATGCGCGACGGAAGGGTGGAGCAGGTCGGTAAACCACTTGATCTCTATGACTTTCCGGCCAATCTCTTCGTGGCCGGTTTCATCGGCAGCCCGTCAATGAACTTTCTCCAGGGCAAGATCGCAACCCGGGAAGGCAAACAGGTCGTCGTCAGCGCTCAGGGCGTCGTCCTTCCCGTCGGAGGCCTAAATGCCGAAGATGGGAAGGCCGTAACCTATGGCATCCGTCCCGAGCACATCACTATCGCCGAAGACGGTATCCCGGTTGAGGTGTCGGTCTACGAGCCAACAGGTTCCGAAACGCTGATCTTCGGCCGCGTCGGTGGAGTACCGATCGATGCCCTCATCCGCGAGCGTATCGAAGTCACACCCGGCAAGGTGCTGCATTTTCATATTGATCCCCGCCGCGTTCACATCTTTGATCAGGCAACGGGACAGCGATTGTAAAGCGAGGAGCATATGAATTTCGAAGGTAAGAAAGTAATCGTCACCGGCGCCGGCAAGGGTATCGGCCGCGTTGTCGCAGAGATATTGGTCAAACGCGGCGCCAAGGTCGCGGCACTGACGAGAAGTGCTGATGACGTCGTTTCGCTCCGTGAGGACTTAGGCTGCCAGGCCATTCAGGTTGATCTTGCCGATGCGAACGCGACTCGGGAGGCGGCGCGCGCCGCACTTCCAGCGGACTTCCTCATCAGTTGCGCGGGAACGACCGAACTGCAGTCCTTCCTCGAAACCACAGTCGAGGCGTTTGACCACCTGATTGCAGTCAACACGCGCGCTCCGATGATCGTGGCACAGGAATATGCACGATCCTTGATCGAAGACGGTCGCCACGGCGCCATCGTCAATGTGTCCTCCGTCGCGGCCTTCGTCGGCATCCCCGATCATGCGGCCTATTGCGCTTCGAAGGGCGGCCTGGACGGCCTGACGCGTGTCATGGCCAAGGAATTGGCGCCGCAAGGGATTCGTGTAAATGGCGTTCATCCCACGGTGACCTTGACGCCAATGGCGATCAAGGCCTGGAGCGATCCCGAAAAGGCGGCGGGAATGAAACAGCGCATCCCAGTCGGCCGGTTCGCGGAGCCAGAGGATGTGGCGGAGGTGATCCTGTTCCTACTGTCGGACGAAGCCGCGATGGTCAACGGCATCTCGATGCCTATCGATGGCGGCTACATGATCGCGTAGCGCCCTATATTCCTTGGCCGAGCGCGGACCGGCCAAGAAAACCGCCAACATCTGACGATACTCAACATGCAACTTCGTTGGGGTTTTGGCGGGTCAACCGGCGGAAGCAATCTTCCTGGCAGCGTTGATCGCCCTGCGCGCACCGGATCGCAATTGAGCGGTTTCTGCGCCGGCGATGACGAAGGCGAAGCCGAATTTCAGAAGCTCGCCCGCACGCTCGCCGTCACCGGCAAAGGCGCAGGCGAATTTTCCATGCGCGCGGCAACGCGCAACTGCGTGCTGCATGGCGCTGTCGATCTCAGCTGCATTCGGTGCGACCTGATCTCCATGGGAAAGCGCGATGGAAAGGTCCGAGGGACCGATGAAGATGCCGTCGACCCCGGCTACGCCGAGGATATCATCGATCGCCTCCAGCGCCGCGCGCGTCTCGATCATGGCGATTGCGACCGTCAGGTCGTTGGCGTTCTTGAGATAATCGTCCGCCGAAAGGCCGGTGTGGTTGAGCGCCAACGACGGACCCCAGCTGCGCTCGCCGGCCGGCGGGTATTTCGTGGTCTTAACGAAGGCCCTCGCATCTTCGGCCGAATTGATCATCGGCGCGATGATGCCGGACGCGCCGGCATCGAGCAGGCGCGAGGCAGAGGCGAAATCGCCGACCGGAATACGGGCGAGCGCCGGCTTGCCGGCAATACGCACATGGCTGACGGCAGCCGCTGCAGACGGCAGGTCCCACATGCCGTGCTGCATGTCGAGGACGACGGCATCGAAGGCTTCCTGTGCCAGGTGATTGACAAGCAGCGGATCGGGAATGCCCACCCAGGCGGAGATCATCCGGCTTTCATGGTTCCGGATCCGGGCCGCAAAGCCTTCGATGTCAGCTGCACTCATGGCATTCTCCTCAGTTCGCCAGACTAGCAATAGCCGTATATTTGACTTCGAGGAACTCTTCGATGCCTTATTTCGAACCCTCGACCGATGCCGGACTGCTTCACGTCGCCGAAAGGAGCGACCGCCGTCGAAATGAGTCCCTCATCGATACCGATGAATGCCGAATTCGAGAGCCACGGCAACCCGGAAGATGCGGCCGACGCGGATCAGACGGTCGGGATAGTCTCGTCACCAGGGGCGAAATTCGATCCTCGCACAGCCTCGCAAACGGCGCGCGTCACATCCGCCGTCGTGGCCTTGCCACCGAGATCCGGAGTGAGAATGCCGGCGGCACAGACCTGTTCCACTGCCGAGATCAGTATCTTTGCCGCGGCCGTTTCGCCGAGATGTTCCAGCATCAGCGATGCCGTCCAGAAACTTCCGACCGGGTTGGCGATGCCCTTGCCGGTAATATCGAAAGCCGAACCGTGAATCGGCTCGAACATCGACGGAAAGCGGCGCTCGGGATCGACATTGCCGGTCGGTGCGATACCAAGCGAGCCGGCAAGTGCGGCCGCAAGGTCGGATAAGATGTCGGCATGCAGGTTGGTTGCAACGACTGTGTCGATGCTCTTTGGTTTTGCGACCATGCGGAAGGTCATGGCATCGACCAGTTCCTTATCCCAGGTCACGTCGGGAAAGTCCCTGGCTACTTCAGCGGCGATCTCATCCCACAGCACCAGACCGTGACGCTGGGCGTTTGATTTTGTGACGACGGTCAGAAGCTTGCGCGGACGCTTCTGCGCCTCGCCGAAGGCAAAACGCATGATGCGCTCGACGCCCCGGCGCGTGAAGATCGAGGTTTCGGTCGCCACTTCCTCCGGCAGGCCGATATGCGCACGGCCGCCATGGCCGGAATATTCCCCCTCGGAATTTTCGCGCACGATCAGCCAGTCGAGATCGCCTTCCTCCACGCCCCTCAGCGGGCTTTTCACGCCCGGAAAGATGCGCGTCGGGCGGATATTGGCATATTGGTCCAGACGCTGGCAGATTGGCAGGCGCAAACCCCAGAGCGTGATGTGGTCCGGCACGTCGGGTGCGCCGACGGCGCCGAAATAAATCGCGTCAGTCTTGTTCAACAGAGACAAAGCATTGTCCGGCATGAACGCGCCGGTCCTGCGATAGCGTTCGCTGCCCCAGTCATGGTGATCGACGTCGAGCGCAAAGGCACCGCTGCGGGCGGCCAGCACTTCAAGCACTTCAAGGCCGGCAGCGATGACTTCGGGGCCGATACCGTCGCCGGGAACGGAGGCGATGCGATAGCGTCGTAGCTGCGTATTGGTATCGGCGTTCATGCGACCCCCATTAATCGTCAAATCGGGCCAGCAGCATCTGCTTGGCAATCATCCGGGTTGCAGCTTCAGCCTGTTGGCGATCCTGCTTTCTTGGCTGTTGATTTCTTGCACAGATAACCAGGATTCTCGACGATATTTTGCGGTATTTTCAATCCGCGTCTGGCGCGGAATGACGCTTCACTCAGAGCACCATGCGGCAGGCAATGGGCCTTCACGTGCCCGTCAGAACGGCAATCCGACATAGTTTTCCGCAAGCGCTGTCGAGGCGGCACGCGAATGGGTCAGATAGTCGAGTTCCGCCTCCTGGATCTTCTGATCGAAATCGCCAGTATCGGGAAAACGATGCATCATCGTCGTCATCCACCAGGAAAAGCGTACAGCCTTCCAGATGCGGGCAAGCGCTCTCCGCGAATATGCTTCGAGACCGGCTCCCGAACGATCGTCGTAGAATTCCATCAGTCCTTCGAACAGGTAATGCACGTCGCTCGCAGCAAGGTTCAGCCCCTTGGCGCCGGTCGGCGGCACGATATGGGCGGCATCGCCGACAAGGAACAGGTGGCCGAAGCGCATAGGCTCGGCAACGAAGGAGCGCAGCGGCGCGATCGACTTTTCGAAGGATGGAGCGGTCTTCAGGGCCTCGGCGTGATGGGCCGGCAAACGTCGGCGTAACTCGTCCCAGAAGCGCTCGTCGCTCCAGTCTTCGACCTTCTCGTCCAGGGAACACTGGATGTAATAGCGGCTGCGCGTCGCAGAGCGCATGGAACAGAGCGCGAAACCGCGCGGATGATTGGCGTAGATCAGTTCGTGATTGACCGGGGAGACATCGGCGAGCAGACCGAGCCAGCCGAAGGGGTAGATCTTTTCGAAGGTGGTGATCGCTTTCTCCGGAACCGCCTTGCGGCTTGGGCCGTGGAAGCCGTCGCAGCCGGCGATGAAATCACAGTCGATACGGTGAGTGACACCATCCTTCTCGTAGCTCACGAAGGAAGAACCACCCGCGAAATCGTGTGGCACGACATTGGCGGCCTCATAGATCGTCGCAGCACCACTTGCCTCGCGCCGCTCCATCAGGTCACGGGTCACCTCGGTCTGGCCGTAGACCGTGACGCGCTTGCCGCCGGTCAGGCCATAGAGATCGATGCGGTGATCGCGTCCGTCGAAAGCCAGTGAAAAGCCGTCATGCGGCAAGCCTTCAGCATGCAGCCTGGCAGCCGAGCGGGCCTCATCAAGAAGACGGACGGTGCCCTCTTCCAACACCCCTGCCCGAACGCGGCCGAGAATGTAGTCCTTGCCGACCCGATCGAGAATGATGTTGTCGATGCCGGCTTCTGTCAGCAGCTGACCCAGCAGCAGGCCCGAGGGGCCTGAACCAATGATGGCGATTTGGGTGCGCAATTGTTTCCTCCACGCAATTGGCTTTTGGCAAATTGTGACCTTTAGCCCTTCCCGCAGCAATGGACTTTCCCACCGAAAAATTGCACAAAACGAACATGGGAACGGAAGGAAACCCATGACGAGACATGTGCCGACCTATGAGCTCTACGGCGAGACATCGGGCAAGGAACCCGATTTCTGGCTTCACTGCGAAACGATCCCCTCGCGCAGCAGCCTGCACCGTTGGGAGATCAAATTGCACCGGCACGCGAGCTTCTTTCAGATATTGTACATCGACGCTGGCGAAGGCGATGCTATTTTCGGCGAGCAGAGCCTCGCCATCCAGCCGCCTGCGGTTGTCACGGTTCCTCCCGGTCTCGACCATGGCTTTCGTTTTTCGCGTGATATTGACGGTCTTGTCGTCACCATGCTGAGCGCCAATCTCAGCCACCTTCCCGGCGACCGCAGCCTGCTCGGCGAGTGGCTCGCCGTCCCGCATCTCACGGCGCTCGACCCTCAAGATCCCGACGCAGCCTATCTCATGCAGAGCTTGAAACGGCTCGGCGAAGAATATCGACACGACCGCAGCGGCCGCAGCGAACTTCTCGCCTCCTATGTCGCGATCGCGCTACGGCTAACGGCCAGGATTTCCCATCAGGAGAATGTCAGCCGGTTTCCCGCTGATGAAAACGAACGGCGGATGGAGCAGCTGACAGGCCTCATCCAGCAGCATTTCCGCTCACACAGACCCGCGTCATTCTATGCCAGGGAAATCGGCGTCTCGCCGACCCATCTCAATCGCATCGTTCGCTCGATGACCGGAAAGACGGCTCATGACCTGATCGCCAGCAAACTGATCGACGAGGCCAAGCGTGAACTCGTCTTCACGCTCGCAAACGTCCGGGAGGTCGGCTATCGACTTGGCTTTGCAGACCCGGCTTATTTCTCCCGCTTCTTCCTCAAGCATGCGGGCGAGACGCCCAAGGATTGGCGCAAGCGGGAGAAGAACAGGCTGGAGCGAACCTAGGCCGTTCGACGCGCGGGAGCGTCGGCAAGGAATTCCTCGATGAACTTCTTTTGCAGCAGGATGCCGTCCCACTCGTCCGCGAAGAACGGTGAATCGTAGATCAGCGTATAGGGTCCGGCATAGCCGGCCTTTTCGCACATTTCCAGGCATTGGCGGTAGTCTGCAGCATCAAGCCCGGAAGCGTTGTAGTCGGCCTTGGCATGGCAGATTTCGGCGCGGCGCATGATATTGGCCAGCCCTTCGTATTTGGCGGGTGCCGCCCAGTTTCCGAGATCACCATTGAGGCCGACATTGCCGTCGAGTTCGTCGAGCAGCCAATTCATTTCCTTCGGCGAGGGCAGAAGCGCGAACCAGTTTTCGGTGACGACACGCACGCCGCTTCCCGTCGCCTGCCCGGCCAGCCATTTCAGGTGCCGCGCGGACCGCGCCAGATTCTCCTCGTTCGGCGCCTGCTTGCCGGCGATAACGCGAATGCGCTCAGCGCCGAGAGACTTGGCGATTTCGATCCAGCCGGCAATCCAGCCTATGTCGCGCTCCGCCGTCTCGGGATTGCTGGGGTCGCCGTCTTCCACGAGCAGTGTCTGGAAGAGAATGTTGGAGGCCTTCAGCGCGTCACGGAATTCCGAGAGGTAGCCAGCATCAAGGCTCGGCAGATGGAACGAGCAGACCTCCAGCCGACCAAGTCCGCGCTCGGCGAGCATGCCGGGTACTTCGAGCAGGCTGACAGCGCCCGGCCCATAGGGTTCCTGGCGTGCTGCACTTTTCTGCGGATCGGGACCGTAAGGGTAGGTTGCACCCAGCATCCGGTGAAGCGACCATGTGGAAACCGCAAACCGGCCGTTCTGCAAAGCCTGCATCTTTCAACTCCTCCCATTTCCTCGGGACGACATTGGCAAGAATGATGCGCGGCTTCAAGCCCGCAATCACCTAGATCCGGTCACCGCGAATGATAGCTTCCGCCGCCAGCGAGACCGCGAGAAGTGCATCGTCGCGATTAGCCGGAGCCGAGAGAAGGAAGCCGACCGGCATATCCGCCTCGCCCTTGCCGCAGGGGATGGAAACGCCGCACCAATCCAGGAAATTGCCGAGCGCCGTATTGCGCAGTGTCTTGCCATTGGTGGCAACGAAAAGCTCGTCGTCACGCTCCAGTGCGGCAATCGGCGGCGCGACATGGGCAACCGAAGGGAAGGCGACCAGGCGATTGCCGATCAGTCGCTCGGTATCGGCGATCAACCGGGCGCGTGCAGCAAGAATGGCGATATAGTCGGGCATGCTGGTCTTTTCGCCGAGACGGGTGCGCATGACGACGCGATGATCCATGCGCGCGGCCTCCGGCCCTGCAAGCCTTTCGCGATGGAGAGCGAAGGCTTCAGCAGTCACGAGCGCGCCATGTTTTGCCATCAGCGAGATGATTTCGTCGAAAGCCGGGATTTCGATCGAACTGATAAGCGCGCCGGCAGAACGCAGTCGCTCGACACCGCCTTCGAAGGCTTCGGCGACACCAGGCCCCAGACCATCGAGCACGACATTCCTGGGTATGACGATATCGATGCCTTTCAGCGACTGCCGGGTAATGATCGGGGCGGTCAGACCACGCATGGCGGCATCGATCCAGATCGCGTCCTGGACGGACCGGCAGAGCGGGCCGAGCGAATCGAGGCTCGTCGCCAGCGGATAGACGCCTTCCATGGCATAGCGCCCGCGCGTTGCCTTGTAACCGACGATGCCGTTCAGGGCGGCGGGAATACGCACCGAGCCGCCCGTATCCGTGCCCATCGCAACCGGTACAAGGCCTGCGGCCACCGCCACGCCCGCACCGGAGGACGACCCGCCGGGAATGCGCGGTTCATCCTTGCTATGGGGATTTTCCGGCGTACCGTAGTGCGGATTGATGCCGAGTCCGGAGAAAGCGAATTCACTCATATTGGTGCGACCGACCGCCAGCATGCCGGCATTCTTGAGCAGCGTGACGATGGCTGCGTCCTGCTTCGCGGGTGCGTCGCCCGTCAGGACCACCGAACCGGCCGTGGTCGGCATGCCCTCGATATCGAAAAGATCTTTCCAGGCGATCGGAATCCCGTCGAGTGCACCGAGCGAGCGGCCGTCACGTATACGCCTGGAGGAAGCATGAGCCTCCCGCATCGCCCGCTCGCGCAACAATACCGTAAAGACCGCCTTGTCGGCATATTGCTCGATCCCGTCGAAAATCGCGTCCGCGACATCCACAGGATCGACCTCGCCGCTCTGGATGAGTAGGGAAAGCTGAGCGATAGACATCGCACCGAAAGCAGGGGTCATGGGGAAAGTCCTGTGGATATCGAACAGGATTTACCTCCTATCATTTGGCAGGACCAGCCCTTGCACGGCTTTTCACGATGATTAGTACGATTTTGTGAACACTGAGTTTGATTTAGCGCTCTTCAATTTACTGCAGTTAAGACACACATGCGGTGCTGCACGCGGGAGCCGGATCGGCATGCCATTAGCTTGCCTTCCCAAGCCGTATCCCGGTGCATTGCAGGAGACTTGAAATGACACAATCTGAAACTTGGACCTCCGGTCACCAGGATATGGTGCACCAGCATGTGAAGGAGGACGTGAGTTACGGCGAAGCTGAACGCGATTACGCCGACCACGTCAGCGCACAGAAGCTGTCGGTCCTGGAGCGGATCGTGGTCGTGGGCGCCCTCGTACTGCTGAGCTTTGTAGGCTTCACAGCACCGTCGGCACAGACATCAGCGACCGATCCGATGACGACTTCGGCTATTGAAGAGCAAGCGCCTCCGGGTGATAGTCTGGTGCCACACCACCAGCGCTACGGCCATTGCCGTGAAACGAGCCCCTACGCAGACAAGGTCTGCTAAGGGCAAGCGATTTTCGCCGGGCATGGAATCTTTCGTCTGACGTGCATTTCAAGCATAGGAAAGGAAAGAACCATGGCCGGCGACTTGGATTACGACCTTCACCGCTTCATCGAAGCGCAGAACGGCATATACAAGCAGGCTCTTGCGGAGCTGGAAGCCGGTCGCAAGCGCTCCCACTGGATGTGGTTCATCTTCCCGCAGATCGCCGGTCTTGGAACGTCTTCAATGGCGGAGAAATATGCCATTCGCTCGGCAGAAGAAGCCTCGGCCTATCTCGCTGACCCCATCCTCGGCAGCCGCCTTTTGCGCTGCGTCGAGGCAATCCTCTCCGTCAAGGATCGCAGCGCGCACGATATCATGGGCTCCCCGGATGATCTGAAGCTTCGCTCCTCCATGACACTGTTTGCCGCGGTCAGCGATCACGGCTCGCCCTTTCACAAGGCGATCGATCATTTCTACGACGGAAAATTCGACGAACGGACAATTTCCGTCCTGAGTGCCGGCAACGGCTAACCTGGAGTATGCTCCAGCGCCGCGATCTCTTCAGAGATTTCCTCGATACGCTGCCTCAGATCGATTTGCGTACCGTCGTCCACTTCCTCTTCGCCAAAGCAATAGCGTGCATCGTGCAGTTCGAGTTTGGCTTCAAGCTCGGCGCGTCTGGCATATAGGTGCCGGAGATAGGTGTAATTCATCTCTGCCTCCAGATTGCCCCCAGATCAGCAGAACGGCCATGCAACCCCTAAGGTTCCCTGGCTGCGACAATATCAGCCGAAAGCGGAGATCGCCACGTTGCAGGCTTTTTCAAAATGGCAGGAGCAGCCGCCATCCGCCATGGCCTGACGGGTAACACGCGCACCCTCAAGCAGCAGTGTCAGCGTATCGGCGAGCAGTTCCGGCTCGCGCGAACCGGCAGCCATACAAAGGGCCGCAAGACGGTTGCGCTGCATCGCCTTGTGACGCTCGATCAACTCGTGCGCCGGATGGCCTTCGCCCTTCAATTCGATGGCAGCGTTGGCGAGATCGCAACCGGCGGGCTCGCCGTTCAGACAGTGAGCTCTGTCCTCGACCCAGGCAAGCAACTGGCCGCGTGCGTCGCCCGGGTGTGCGGCCTCGAGATCGCGCCAGATCTTCTCGGCCTTTTCGGAGGCGCGGCGCAGTGTCTCGCAGACCAGCTCATCCTTGGAGCCGAAATGCCTGTAGAGCGTCATCTTGTTGGTTGCAGCCGCATCCGCAATGGCATCAACGCCAATGCCGCGAATGCCGCGCTCACGGAAAAGCTCCGACGCTGTCGAGACGATACGCTCCCTGGGAGGGATTCGATCATCTGAAGCAGCTACGGAGATTTCATTCAATGATTCTGATTTTTTCGCGGACGAAGTCCTTGACATCGATGTGACCGATCGGTAACAAATGCATTGTTACTTACCGGTAACACCACTCTTCGCAGAAGTCAATGCCAGGAGCACTTGGCAGCGGGAGTGGAACACGGGCGACCGCCCACGAAAGGAGGACCGTACCATGAGAAAGACCAGAGAAGATTTGACCATTTCCGAAGCCCTTCGCGACCCGCTGATCGCCATGGTGCTCCGCGCCGACGGCGTGAAGCTTGAAGATTTCAAGCAACTCCTTGAGACGGCCGCACACAAACGCGAGCCGCGTCCCTCCACGGTGAGCGAAATGATCGGGTCCTTTGCCAGCCGCGCCAATCTGCCGGCGATGCCCTGCTTCGGCTGACCTGACCACTGGCCCTACAAGGCCCGATCGGCACTGGGGATAAGCCCTGTTCCCAGAAGGGCTGCCGCTATCAGGCGGCAGCCCTTGCGATGTCGTGATTGCTCACATCTATATCGATTCCCAATAATTCATCCCGCGACCTTGAGACGCTCGCCGCCGGGGGCGCCATCCTCTGACAACGCCCACCGGCGGTGGCTCCGGCAAGCCGCAAAAGGGGCGTCGGCTTGCCACTGCTGACCGCGATGTCTGGCAGGAGACTTGGCCGACATCCGATCAGCCGGTACCGCTGATGGGACGAAAACTCAAACTGCGGCTTGTTGTTCCGTCTGCGGCACCGCCGATGCGTGACGGGGCGCCCGCAGATGAATTTGTCGCCTGCAATTACAGCACGTCCCATGACGGCACCTGATGCCCGTCTGCGGCAGCCACCGAAGATTTCATATCCAGAAATTTTGCGATTTGCTTCGCGGGCGGCTATGCCATAGTAATGTAACAGGTTCGCATCATATCAGAGGTATGTTGAATTGGACGGAAAGACATCCCCCGTAATCCACTCCGAAGATGAAGACCCGACCGAAGGGACCGGCGCCAAGGGCGCGCGCCGTGCACGCGTCAGCGGCATCGATCGCGCGCTGCAGGTGATCGACCATCTTTACGAGACGGGATCGCCGGCCGGCGTCTACGCCATCGCCAAGGCAGTAAAGGCACCGCTTTCTACCGTCTATGTCATCGTCGACGATCTGGTCGAAAAGAATATGCTGACGCGGCAGTCCGACGGGTCGATCTGGCTCGGCTCGCGGCTCTACCATTACGGCCTCGCCTATGCGCGGTCGCTCGATTTCATGAGTGTCGCGACGCATGAGATGCATGACCTTTGCCGCCAGGCCGGCGAAACCGTTCAGGTCTGCGGCCGTGACGGCGATTTCATGCTGGTTCTGGCCATGGCCGATGGCCCCAGTCATTTCCAGGTCGCCTCCCGCGTCGGTACTCGTGTACCGCTCAATTGGACTGCATCTGGCCGTCTGTTGGTCGGGCATCTGCAGGAAGACGAGCGGGTCGAGCTCTTCAAGCGCTGTGCCCGCTCCTCGCCGACGGGCCGCGCAGAGATCGATCCCGCAACACTATCGGAATCCGCCGGAAAAGCCTTTGAATCGCGCCTCTCGATCCAGGCAGGCGAATCCGATTATGCGGTTGCCTGCATCGCCTCGCCGATCTGCGATCGTGAAGGTCAATGCGTCGCCACCATTTCCATCGTGCTGCCGGAGCAGAAAGCCTTTTCTGACGAAAGCCACTATACCGCACAGGTGCGCAGTTCCGCCGAGCGCATCGAAAAGTTGATGGGCTGGCGCAGCCATTAAGCACTATTCGGACGGGTCATTCGGCCGCCAGTGGCTCCTTATTGGCATAGTATTGGGCTGCCTGGTCGATTTCCTCCGGCGTCATCGCGCGAGCGACATTGCGCATCTGGCTGCTGATGTCGTTCTGCCGTGAGCCGGATATAAAGGCCAGAAGCTGGGTCTTCAGATACAGTTCCGACTGACCCTCGAGCCAGGGGCTGCCGAGCTTGTTCTCGATGCTGCCATGACAGGAACCGCAAGGCGCAATGCCGCGCGTCGGCGCGCCGCTCGCGACGATCCGCGGCACAGGATTGCTGCCTGACGGATGAAAGCCTGGAAGGCGCGGCAGGTAGGAATAATAGGCCGCCAGATCCTGCATGTCCTGCTCGGTCAGCTTCACGGCAAACGGGCTCATGACGGCGTTGACACGCACACCGTCCTTGAAGTCACGAAGCTGCTTGTAGACGACGCTTGCGTATTGTCCCGCAAGGTTGGGAGAGTCGGCACGACTGACGCCCGTGGGGCCGTGACAGATCGCGCATTGCTGGGCCAGTGTAGCGCCCCGCCCGATCGCCTCTTCGTCCCGCTTTCTCGGCACCGCCGTCGCGATCTTGACCAGGGATGTCTTATAATCCGGCGTGATCGTTTCGGAAGGCGTTCCCGGCCGCGGCAATCCCGCGGCCCGACAGATGGAATCCCAGATGCCCGCTACCTGACCTCCTGCCTCCAGGCGCGGCAGCAGCACAAAGCCCAAACCTGCTGCTACGACAAAGATGCCCGCGGTGACGGTCACGCTCGTGACCGTCCAGCGATTGCGGAAGCTGATCATCTTTTCGCGAGCCATCATCGCTCTCCCACATAGACTGCGGGCACAGATGTATCGTCACGCACGGCGAGCTGAAGGATTGGATATCCGTAATTCGTAATGGTCAGCCCGATCATCAGAGCGATCCAAAGACCGTAGCTGTTGAGCGCAGCGGGCACCCCGGTCAGCGGATGGACGGCGACCGCAAAGCGATATTCCTCGGGATCTTGCCGCACCGAAAACTGCGTGCGGACCAGAATGGCAATGAAGAGAATTCCCGCCGCGACAAGAATGAACCCGCCGAAGACAGAGAACACGACCGATAGGGCCTCGTTGGCGAGCGCCGGATCGGTATAGTCGAAGAAAGACATTCGACGTGGCATGCCGAGAATGCCGACATAGTGCCAGGGAAATGTCGTCACGATCATCCCGATGAACCAGAGCCAGAGCTGCAGCCTGACGAGCCCGAGGCTGACGATCTGTCGACCGGTCAAATGGGGCCAGAGATCATAGGCGATCGCAAAATACATGATGACGATGGCGCCGCCGAAGATGAGGTGGAAGTGCCCTGTTATCCACTGCGTATTGTGGATCGACGCGTCGAGCTGGTAGCTCATGTTGATGAGCCCGCCCGCCCCGCCGAAACCGAGCATGATGAAGGAGAATGTCACAGCCAGCATCATGGGGTTGCGCCACGGCAGGACCTTCAGCCAGCCGAACATGCCACGGCCGCCGCGCGCGCGGGCGGCGATCTCTATCGACGCGCAGATGGTAAAGACGGTCAAGAGTGTCGGAAGCGCAACGAGCGCGGTGAAAGCGGAGTGGATGAACTTGAAGCCTGCGCCGACCTGCGGATCGGCAAACGCGTGGTGGATGCCGATCGGCATTGCCACGACCAGGAACAGGATGAAGGAAATCCGCGCCATCGTATCGCTGTAGATCCGCCCGCCGATCGACCGCGGCACGATCGTGTAATAGGCGATATAGGTCGGCATCAGCCAGAAGTAGACGATGGCGTGCAATGTCCACGAGAAGAACACGCGGGCAAGACCTGCATCTATCGTCGACTTGAAGCCCAATGCTACGGGAATGATCTGCAGCAGAAGTTCGAGCGCCGCACCGACCGCAGTCCAGCCCCAAAGATAGGAGCCTGCGACATTGGCAAACATCGCCAGCGGGACGGGAGCGCCCGGATTGGCCTTTTTCCAGATGGCCAGATTGACGGACATCAACGCCACCCAGATCCAGGAACCGACGACGACCATCACGACGCCGATATAGTAGAATGGATTGCCGATCAGCGGCGGATAGAATGTATAAAGAACGGAAGCCATGCCCAGGGCTACCGGAATCATCGCGATGACGGAGCCGACGGCAATCAGCCAGAACCCTGCCCATGCCCAGCGAACACCGACAAGATTCTGCTTCAGGGAAGACTCGCTGATCGCGTAACCGAAGGCCATCGCCACGAGGGTCGGGAATACATAACCCATGACAGTGCCATGCGCCGTCAGCGAGCGATAATACCATTCCGGATTGTTGACCCAGGGGGACAACGGGCTGCGGACATACATCTGCCAGGCACCGAGCAACAGCGCCAATCCGAAAACCGCAAAGGCGAGCCAGAAATGCGCAAGGATCAATCTGCGATTATGGAGCACAGGAAAGCCTCCTCTTGTCCGCCATTTCCGAGAGGAACTGTTGCTTGTCCACGACCTTCACCCTTGCCCACATGCCTTCATGACCGACACTGCAGAACTCCTGGCAGGGCATCAGGTGGTCACCGGGGGCTGCAAAGCTTGCCTTCTGGATCGACACGTAACCCGGTACGAGCATCGTATTGATGTTGGTGCCCTGAATGAGGAAGCCGTGCACGACGTCGGCGCTGGTGGCGCGGAAAGTGATCGGCGTCGCGGCCGGCACGACGATACAGGGCGGCGAGAAGGAATATTGCTGGCCGATCGCCCGAACCGTCACCGAGCCGTCAGGCTCGACTGCGCTCCCGAGATTGGACTCGATGAATTCGCCTGCGAGATGGATCGTCGTGGGATCGATGGTCTCGACGGTCGCCTGCGGCATCGTTGCATTGTGAATGCCTGCGAAAGCTGCCATTCCCGCGAGAAAGACGATGATGAGGACTGCAACTGTCGCCCAGCGCCGTTCGACACGCTCCGAGACTGCCGTTGCCTGATTATGCATATCGGTCATCAGCCGCTCCTGGGCACGAACACGAGCAGATAGAAAAGTATCCACATGAGGACGACGATCGCGGTCGCTATCCCCGCTACGGCAAGGGCGCCGTGTGGTCCCTCGGCGACGATCTGTTCGACCAAGGCGTTGTCAGGAGCGTCTGCTGGATCTTCCGAATTGATCATGGCGTCCTCATTGAAGTGGAGCAGAACGAAGTTTGTTCGCCTCGGCGGCAGTGACCGGCGTGCCGCGATTACCCCATGCGGTCCGGATGTAGGAGACGACGGCCGCCACCTCGTCGTCCGAAAGTGTTACCGCAAAGGGCGGCATGCCGTGCGGCATGGGGTTCTTTTCGGTCGCAGGCGGATAGCCGCCATTGAGCACCATGCGGATGCCGTTGACTGCCGATTCCATCTGGATCGACTGATTGCCGGCGAGCAGCGGATAATGCGGCGGTCGGCCTTCGCCCTGAGCGCCATGACAGCTGGCGCACTGCTTGTCATAGACTGATTTGCCGAGACTGATCAGAAGACTCGCCTCTTCCGTCCTGACGGAGGAGCGAGGCGGTGTGGGTTGGTCCTGCGCGATGCTCTTCAGGTAGACGGCCATGGCGCGGATGTCTTCGTCCGTCATGTACTGGAGACTATTGAAGACCACCTCCGCCATCGGGCCATAGACAGCGCCCCGCGTCGATATACCTTTCTGCAGGAGATCGGAGATCTCCTCGATCGACCAGTCGCCAAGCCCGGCCTCCTTGTTGGAGGTCAGCGATGGCGCATACCAGTCCTGCATCGGAATCAGTCCGCCCTGGAAGGCTTCCGATTCACGGCTTCCGCCAAGCGCGTTGATCGGCGTATGGCACATGCCGCAATGTCCGAGCCCTTCGACCAGATAGGCCCCCCGGTTCCATTCCTCTGACTGTTTGGCATCCGGCGTGAACTCGCCTTCCTTGAAGAACAGCGTCCGCCACCCGAGAATGAGAGAGCGGTTGTTATAGGGAAAGTCGAGCTCATGCGGACGGTTCGGTTGATGCACCGGCGTGATCGTCTTCAGATAGGCGAAGATCGCATCACTGTCTTCGCGGGTAACCTTGGTATAGGAGGCAAACGGCATCGCGGGATAAAGCAGGCCCCCGTCCGGATAACGGCCATGATGCATCGTGTTGTAGAAGTCGTCGGCAGACCATCGGCCGATGCCCGTCTCGTCCGGCGTGATGTTCGATGTATAAAGCGTGCCGAAAGGCGTCGGCATGGCGCGCCCGCCTGAAAAGAGCTTTCCGTCGGGCGCCGTATGGCAAGCAACGCAGTCTCCGGCGCGCGCGAGATATTCCCCCTTTTTGACCACATCAGAGGAAGCGTCCTGCGGGGACTGTGCTGCGACCGGGGAAAGCGCCGCGACAAACGCCACCATCGACGACAGGGCAAGGGCCGGCAAAATTCTCGGATGCGCGCTCATGGCTTATTGCCCTCCGGCTGGCTGCCACATGCAAAAGGCAGAGAATAGGATCCGGCAGGAGACGGCGCGGGATCTGCGGGCTGAGGCTGATTGGCGAGATAGGCGGCGACGGCACGCACATCGTCTTCCGTAAGGTGCCCGGCCACAAGCTGCATGCAGTCAGGCGCGATTGCCGTTCGCGTACCATAGCGCCATCCGCCGAGCTGTGCGCTGATATAGCTTGCCCGCAATCCGAGAAGTCCGGGGATTCCGGGTGACTGCCCCGTCAGGGCACCGCCATGACAGCTGACGCAGGCCGGAATCGAGCGGTCGAGGTCGCCCTGCGTGACGAGCGCATGCCCGTGATCGAGCACCGCCTGACTGACGTCAGGTGGAGACTTTTCGGGCAGAGCCGGCCGCTGGTCGGCGAAATACTCGGCAAACTGCCGCAGGTAGTCGTCCGTCAAATAGGCGAGCAGATAGTTCATCGGCGGGTACTTGCGCCTGCCCGATTTGAAGGCTTCCAGCTGGTTATGGAGATATCCTGCAGGCTTACCCGCAAGTCGTGGGAAATAGGGGTCGTTCGTGCCCTTCCCTTCCACACCGTGGCACGGGGTACAGGCTTGAACGCGCTCCGCCATGTCATCCGGATAGGCCTTGGCTTCCTGGGCAGGGGCCATGCTTGCTCCCAGGAAGAAAAGACAGCATGCCAGGAAGGTCTCTCGTATGAGCACTACGTTTCCTCCGGAGCACAAACCACAGGTGAAAAATCTTGATGGGCGAAAACCCGGAAAGGCATGATATCGACGGGGCAGATTCGATCCGGTCTGCGCCGAATAAGTAGCCGCATTCGACAATCCTCGCCTTGACAGAAATCAAGAAAGAACGCGAACCGCTTGATATTGGCGATTTTTTATATGGACGGAATCGCCCTCTTTCGATCTGCTTTCGGGACCGGCGACCGGCCTTCGCCCCCTTGTGGGAAAGACTTAGCGATGTGATCGTCAGCCTTCGAAGATCGAATAGCCGATATCGCGCAGATGATCCGGATCGGCAATCGCATCGACCGTCGAGATCCTGTCGCCCTCGAAGCCCAGCGCCAGCACAACGCGCAACTGCCCGTGGATGAAAACAACAAGACCGACTTCGCCATCGACAAGTGCAGCTTTCGCTGACGTTGCCCGTCCCTTGAAGTTTTCGGCGACGGCTTGAGCGCCGTGAAGCGGAGTGACATCCCCGAGCTGGATCGCAGTCGCATCCGGCCGGAAGACCGCATCCGGCGTGAGCACTGCAATCAGCCCTGCCAGATCGCCGTTGCGCGAGGCGAGGAGGAAAGCCTCGGCAATGCTCCGCTTGCGCGTAAGGTCGACATCAGGCGTTTCCGGTTGCCCCTGCACCCGGCGCCGGGCGCGGCTGGCAAGCTGCCGGGTGGCGGCAGCACTTCGCCCGATGACTGCGGCAATTTCTTCGAACGGGAGATCGAACATGTCGTGCAGCACGAAGGCAACGCGTTCAGCCGGCGAAAGCGTTTGCAGGACCACGAGCAAGGCGATGCCGACGGAATCGGCGAAGGCTGCCTCCCGTTCCGGATTGCTGTCAATATCGACAATCGCGCCATGCGCCGGCAGGTCGAGCGGCTCTTCATGGCGTGTCTTGCGCGAGCGCAGCATGTCGAGACAAATGCGCGCCACGACTGTCGTCAACCAGCCGCCGAGATTATCGACACTGCCTCTGTCCGATCTTGTCAGGCGCAACCATGCCTCTTGCACTGCATCCTCCGCCTCCGCCCGGGAGCCGAGCATGCGGAAGGCGACAGCCCGCAGATGCCCACGGTTCGCCTCGAATTCCTCGGCCAGCCATCTTTTCTCGTCCATCGATCCATTCCTTATCCTGTTGCATCAAAGACCATGACGAACGGAAGCGGGACGATGTGACAGGAGCGGAATCACATCAAGCCCATGAAATTCTACTGGCGACTTGACCTGCCGCATTTTTCATTGGCTGATGGCGCGTATATCCCTCCCAATGGTGTTTCCCGATGTCCTCCCGATTTGATAGTTCCAGACAATATGCCGCCTTCCTGTTCGACATGGATGGCACGATCCTGAGCTCGACGGCGTCAGCAGAGCGCGTCTGGGGACGCTGGGCGGAGCGGCACGGGCTGGATGTAGAAAAATTCCTGCCGATTATGCACGGATCACGAGGTATCGACACGATCCGGCGGCTGAACCTTCCCGGCGTTGATGCAGAAGCAGAAGCTGCGCAGATCACCGAAGAGGAAATCCAGGATGTCGAAGGCGTCATCGCGCTGCCGGGTGCCGCCGATTTTTTGGCTTCGCTGCCGCCAAACCGGTGGACGATCGTCACCTCTTCACCGCGCCGCCTTGCTGAGCGACGGCTCGAGGCAGCCGGCCTTCCGATGCCGCAGGCGATCGTGACGGCGGAAGATGTGACCGTCGGCAAGCCCGACCCGCAATGCTATATCCTCGGCGCAGAGAAGCTCGGCTTTGCAACGCATGAATGCCTGGTCTTTGAAGATGTCGAAGCCGGCGTAAAGGCAGGAGCGGCAGCCGGCGCCGATGTCATGGTCATCACGGCCGCCGGTCACAAGCATTCGCTGAAAGGCTATCCGGAGATCGAACATTATGCCGATGCGACCGTTGTCATTGCTGACAGCGGCCACCTTTCGATCAAGTTCTGAGTGGCTGCCGCAGAGCCAAAAGGAATTCCCATGAAGCCGGAAATCGTCTGCCTGATGATGTCGTCGCTCGACGGTGGCCTGCATCCGAGCAAATGGACCGAAAGCCCCGATGGCGGCCGCAAGGAATGGTCGGCGCTCTATCAGCAGATCCATGAAGAACTGCAGGGCGACGCCTGGATTGTCGGGCGCGTGACAATGGCCGAAATGGCGAAGGGAGAACTGCACGCGCCACAATCTGCCGGCTCTGTCGAACGGCCGAACCATTTTGCCGATCGCAAGGCAAACAATTACGCGATCGCACTCGACACGTCGGGCAAGCTGCATTTTACGCGAGCAGATATTGAAGGCGACCATATCGTCGTCATCCTCGGCAATACCGTGCCGGACACCCATCTCGCAGAACTCGCTGCCGACGGCATCTCCTACATCGTTTCGCCATCAGCAGATATCGACCTGCCCGCAGCGCTCGATGTGCTGGAGAAGGAACTCGGCATCCGCAAACTTCTGCTCGAAGGCGGAGCCGCGATTAACGGAGCCTTCTTTGCCGCTGATCTTATCGACGAACTCTATCTGCTTGTCGCGCCGGCTCTCGACGGTAGCGGCGGCCAGCCTATCGTCACCTTCAAAGGCGGATTGGCGGGCAAGACACAACTCTCGCTCATTTCGGCCGAGACGAAAGACAACGGCGCCGTTGCCCTGCGATATAAAGTCCGCACACGATAGCGATTGCGGACAGCCACAGGTACGAGGCCGCTAGAGCCACACCGCCAACCACCTCTGAGCCTGATATCGTTGTCGCCGGCGCAGGAGCCGGGATCTCAACTTCACGGCGTTTGAGAGCCTGTGGGCTGCAGGCGAAACGGCTTTGACGATGGCCGTTCATTCCTGACGTAGCAAATGCTCACCAATTCGCTTCTCATCTTTTTACACTGCCCTCGTCACACTCTCTGCCCCTGATCCGTCAAATCCATGACGAACGAAACCGGCAACTGCCCGGCTCTGCGTCAAACGGAACACGTCATCAGGAGACTGAACATGCAAGAGAGAATGGGAAATCCAGCCCTCGTCATCCCCGACGCCATGCAGGCACTGAATGCCCTCGGCAAACTGCCGGTTACGGTCGGCCTTGCGCCGGGATTTCTGGAGATCATCTATCTGCGCGCCAGCCAGATCAACGGCTGCAGCGTCTGCATCGATGGGCATTGGCGCATTGCCCGCAAGCACGGCGAGACTGACGAGCGGCTGTTTGCCGTGGCCGGCTGGCGCGAAGCCCCCTACTACAGCGACGCCGAACGCGCCGCACTGGCACTGACCGAAGCCGTCACCCGCCTCAGCGACCGAGCCGATCCGGTGCCGGATGAGGTCTGGGAGGAATGCACGCGCCATTACGATGGCAAGAGCCTTGCGGCCCTCGTCATCGCAATTGCCAATATCAATGTCTGGAACCGGCTGAACGTCGCCACCCGGCAGGTCGCGGGACAGTGGAAGCCGTGATCGACGGCTTCCAACCGATCAGATGATACCACCGCCGCCGGAGACGGAGGCGGGACGCTCAGCGGCTACCTTTTTGCGGTAGCCGCTGCTGCGGTAGGCAGCGATCGGGTCGATCGCACCGCCCTTGCGGCGGCGCGCTTCGGCCAGAATCGGCTCGACATCGGCGCGGTAGGCGCGCTTCAGCGTTTCCGACGCCATCAGCGCGTCATTGTCCTGCTGATAACCGTCGAGCGCCTTGCGGTCGACGATCAGGGCCTGCGCATAGGCACGGCGGATTTCGTTGGCGCTGTTGATCAGGCTTTCGATCGGATCCGTCACATTATGCGACTGGTCGATCATATGGGCCGGATGGAAATCGTTGACGCCGCGCTGTTCGGCATCGACGAGCTCGTTGAAAACGAGGAACAGGCGATAGGGCTCGATCGAACCAGCATCGAGATCGTCGTCACCATATTTCGAGTCGTTGAAATGGAAGCCGCCGAGCTTGCCGAACTGGATAAGGCGGGCGACGATCATTTCGATATTGGTGTTCGGTGCGTGATGACCGAGGTCGACAAGGCAATAGGCCTTGGGACCGAGCGTCTGGGCGATCAGATAGTTGGTGCCCCAATCCTGCACGATCGTCGAGTAGAAGGCTGGCTCGTACATCTTGTGTTCGGAAAAGAGCCGCCAATCGTCCGGCAGCGCCTTGTAAATGTCAGCCATCGAGGCGAGATAACGCTCAAATGCCTTGGTGAAGTTGCTCTGGCCGGGAAAGTTGGAACCGTCGCCGATCCAGACGGTGAGCGCCTTGGAGCCGATCGCCTTGCCGATCTCGATGCATTCGATGTTATGTTCGATCGCCTGTTGCCGGGTCGCCGCATCCGTGTGGCTGAGCGAGCCATATTTATAGGTCAGCTTCTGGCCGGGGGCATCCGAGAAGGTGTTCGAGTTCATCGCGTCGAAACCGAGGCCCAGCGCATCACCCTTCGCCTTCAGATCCTTAACATCGGTCTTGTCCCAGGGAATATGCAGGGAAACGGTCGGCGTTGCCTGCGTCAGCTGGTTGATGACGGCGCAATCGTCGAGCTTGTCGAAGATACCGCGCGGCTCGCCGGTGCCCGGGAATCGCGCAAAGCGTGTGCCCCCGGTGCCCACGCCCCAGGAGGGCACGGCCACGGTGAATTCCGAGACCTTGCGGGTGATCGCCTCGATATCGACGCCGCGACGGGCGAGTGTGGCGCCAAGCGCTTCGTAGTCAGCCTTCAGCGCGCCGGCGCGCTTGTCGTTTTCCGCTGCGACCAGATCCGGCGCAATCCTGAATTCAGCCATGTGTTCCTCCCAGAGATTGTGTTGCGGCGGGCAACGCCCGCCGCTGGCGATCAGCGCGTGAAGCTTTGAACATTGCCGGCATCGACATTGATGATATTGCCGGTCGACTTGGCCGAAAGATCGGATGCCAGGAAGTAGACGGCTTCGGCGATGTCTTCCGGGAATACGTTGAGCTTCAGCATGGAACGCTTGCGGTAATGTTCCTCGAGATCGTCCACTTCGATCTTCGAAGAAGCCGCGCGCTGTTCACGCCATTCGCCGCTCCAGATCTTCGAGCCGCGGAGCACCGCATCCGGATTGACTGTGTTGACGCGGATGCCGGCCTCTGCGCCTTCGAGCGCCAGGCAACGGGCAAGGTGGATTTCGGCAGCCTTTGCCGTGCAATAGGCCGCCGCATTCGGCGAAGCGGCAAGACCATTCTTCGATGCAATGAAGACGACGTTGCCGCCAAGCGCCTGACGGCGGAAGAGACGGAAAGCTTCGCGCGAAACGAGGAAATAGCCGGTCGCCAGAATGTCGATATTGCGATTCCACGTCGAAAGCTCTGTCGTCTCGATCGGCGCCGAAGACGCGATGCCGGCATTCGAAACGAGGATATCGATGCCGCCGAACTCGACGCAGGATTCGGCGAAAGAGGAGATCACTCCGTCTTCCTTGGTAACGTCGAGCTTCAGAGTGCGCACCGCATCCGCGCCGTACTTCTTCACGAATTCGGCTTCGGTCGATTCAAGTGCGGCCTGATCGATATCGGCAAGCACCACGCAGGCGCCCTCGCCGACGAGGCGCGCAGCCGTGGCGCGACCGATACCGCCGGCGCCGCCGGTCACGAAGGCGACCTTGCCTGCCAGGCTCTTCGGCTTCGGCATGCGCTGCAGCTTGGCTTCTTCAAGCAGCCAGTATTCGATATCGAAGGCTTCCTGCTCCGGCAGGCCCTGATATTCCGAGACCGTCGAGGAACCGCGCATCACGTTGATTGCGTTGACATAGAATTCGCTGGCGATACGAGCCGTCGCCTTGTCCCGGGCAAAGGACAGCATGCCGACGCCCGGCACCAGGAAGATGACCGGATTGGCGTCACGCATGGCGGGCGAATTGGCGTGCTTGCAGGCATTGTAGTAGCGCGCGTAATCGGCGCGATAATCTTCAAGCGCCTTGTCAAGGCCGGCGATGATGGCATCGACATCAGGCTTTGCCGGATCGAGATCGACGATCAGCGGGCGGATCTTGGTGCGCAGGAAGTGGTCAGGGCAGCTGGTGCCGAGCGCACCAAGCGGGCGCAGGTCCTTCGAATTGACGAATTCAAGTACGGCGTCCTGATCATCGAAGTGTCCGAGCTTGCGCTCCTGCTTGCCGATACGTCCGCGGATTTCCGGCATCAGGCGGGCAGCAATCGCGCGGCGCTCTGCTACCGGCAGGCTCTGCACGACGGCACCGCCGAAGATCGTCTTGCCTTCGGTCTGGCCGGCGAACCATTCGATTGCCTTGTTGATGATATCGAGCGTCAGTTCGTAGCAGGCCTTGGCATCGTTTGCCCAGGTGAAGAGGCCGTGGCTCTCGAGCACGACACCCTTAGCCGTGGGGTTCGCCTTGACGAAAGCTTCAAGGTCGAGGCCGAGTTGGAAGCCCGGGCGGCGCCACGGTAGCCAGCCGATCGCGTCACCGAAGATCTGCTTGGTCAATTCCTTGGAGTTTTTGGAGGCGGCGATGGCGATGATCGCGTCCGGATGCATGTGGTCGACATGCGTAAAGGGCACGAAACCATGCAGCGGCGTGTCGATCGAAGCGGCGCGGGCATTGAGGTTGAAAGTGCAATGCGGCAGGAAGCCGACCATGCGGTCTTCGTCTTCGACGCCCTTGTAGATGCCTTTCAGCGATTCCAGCTTGTCCTGATAAAGTGTCGCGAAACCGTCGAGCTTGATCGTGCCGACATCGCCGCCCGAGCCCTTGACCCAGAGAACCTGAACCTTGCCGCCGCTTAGCGGGTCGGTTTCCATGACCTTGGCCGACGTGTTGCCGCCACCATAATTGGTGATGCGCTTGTCGGCGCCGAGCAGATTCGAGCGATAGAGAAGCTTGCCGGGCTCATCGAGGCCCGCCGCATAAGCATCATCCCACCGGTTCTCGAGAAGTCGAACCTTTGCCGCCATGTCATCCTCCCATATAGGCTTGTGTATAGGCCTGCGGGCGCCGCGATAAGCACGCCCTTTCGCTCACGGTATCGCGCATCAAAATGGCGCTTGTCAATCGAAAACGATCAAATTCGATTATGCTGCATCGCAATATGAAAATTTATGATCGTTTCTGATTGACAGGCTTTAACGGATACGAAATAAATATGACAAGAGGAGGAGCCCAATGCACGAACGCGAACGCCATCGCATTATCTTAAGCGCTGTCCAGGAAAAGTCCGTCGTTACGATTCAGGACATTTCCGAGCTGACGGACGCTTCTGAAGCGACGATCCGGCGCGACATTGCGGCTCTTCACGTGCAGGGTAAGATCCGGCGCGTTCGTGGCGGCGCGGAGGCGGTGCACCCGCCGCAGCTTGGAAATCTTGCAGGACGCCCGTTCAGGGTTTCAGAATCGGTCAATATCGATAAAAAACGCTCAATCGCGCGCGCAGCCGTCGACCTCTGTGAGGCGGGCGACGCCATCATCATCAATGGCGGCACGACGACCTTCCAGATGGTGCATTACATGGCCGGCCATCGCATGCAGGTCATGACCAATTCCTTCGCCATCGCCGAACATCTGGTGAAGCATTCCAAGAACAGTGTGACGGTGCCGGGCGGCGCGATCTATCGCGAGCAGAGCCTGATCCTGTCGCCTTTCGACAATGATGCGATCCGCAATTTCTATGCGCGGCGCATGTTCATCGGCGCCCAGGGCGTCGGCCCGCTCGGCATCATGGAGGCGGATGCCCTCATCATCCAGAGCGAGCAGAAACTGATGCACCAGGCCGATGAACTCATCGTCATGGTCGATTCAAGCAAATTCAATCGCCGGTCGAGCCTCATTCTTTGTCCGCTCGACCGCGTATCTGTGGTTATCACCGATGACGGCATCTCGGAGGAAGCGGCTCGCATGATCGAGAATGCCGGCGTCCGGCTCGTCGTGGCAAGCGCGGTGGCCCAGGCTGTGAAGGAGGATTCCTCGTCGGTCGCATGAGGCGTCGGCGAGGTGTGGAAGTCTAAATCTTAGTGGGAGGACATGACATGAAACTTGCAAAGACACTTGCAATCGGTGTGGCTTTTGCCGTCACCATGATGGCTGGCGCCGCAAGCGCCAAGGACATCAAGATCGGCCTCGTCGTAAAGTCGCTCGGCAACGGCTTCTTCGACGCCGCCAACAAGGGTGCCCAGGAAGCAGCCAAGGAACTCGGCGGCGTGGAAGTCATCTATACCGGCCCGACGAGCACGACGGCCGAAGGCCAGATCGAAGTGATCAACTCGCTGATCGCTCAGGGCGTCGATGCCATCGCGATCTCGGCGAATGACCCCGACGCCGTCGTTCCGGCGCTGAAGAAGGCTACCCAGCGCGGTATCAAGGTTATTTCCTGGGACTCCGGCGTTGCTCCGGAAGGCCGCATCCTGCAGCTCAACCCGTCTTCGAACGAGCTGATCGGCAAGATGTGCCTGACGCTCGCCAAGGATCATCTTGATGGCGGCAAGGGTGACTTCGCCATCCTGTCTGCAACGACGACCTCGACCAACCAGAACATCTGGATCGACCAGATGAAGAAGCAGCTCAAGGACTTCCCGGGCCTGAACCTCGTCACCACCGTCTACGGCGACGACCTCTCGGACAAGTCCTATCGTGAAGCCGAAGGCCTCCTGAAGTCCAACCCGAACGTCAAGGTCATCGTCGCTCCGACGACGGTCGGCGTTCTCGCGGCCTCCAAGGTTGTCGAAGACAAGGGCCTGGTCGGCAAGGTCTACGTCACCGGTCTCGGCCTGCCCTCTGAAATGGCTGGCGCGATCAAGTCGGGTGCCACGAAGGAATTCGCCATCTGGAACCCGATCGATCTCGGCTACTCTGCAACGCAGATCGCCTATCACCTTGCAAAGGGTGATGCCGACGGCAAGCCGGGCAGCGAAATCGAGGCCGGCCGCATGGGCAAGATCAAGATCGGCGACAATGGCGAAGCCGCGATGGCCGACCCCTTCGTCTACAATGCCTCGAACATCGACCAGTTCTCCAAGGTCTTCTGATTTCAGAGATCATGAACGGACACCCGGCGGCTCTGCCGCCGGGCTTCTCTTTCGATGGTGGTAAGCTTGCTGATGTCCCCTGCCCTTCAACACCCCGTCGCGGATCAAAAAACCGATGACGCATCCGCCATTCTGGAAATGCGCGGCATCTCGCAGATCTTTCCGGGCGTGAAGGCGCTCGATAATGTCAGCATCGCGCTTTATCCCGGCAAGGTGACGGCACTGATCGGCGAAAATGGCGCCGGCAAGTCGACGCTCGTCAAGATCCTGACCGGCATCTATCGCCCCAATGAAGGCGAGATCATTGTCGACGGCAGCTCGGTGCATTTTGCAACGGCACAGGCCGCGATCGATGCAGGTGTAACCGCCATCCACCAGGAGACCGTGCTCTTCGACGAACTGTCGGTCGCCGAAAATATCTTCCTCGGCCACGCGCCGCGCACCCGCTGGCGTACGATCGACTGGAGCGAGATGAACAGCCGCTCACGGGCGCTGCTGACCTCGCTTGAAAGCAATATCGATCCAACGATCCGCCTGAAGGACCTCTCGATTGCGCAGCGCCATCTCGTGGCGATCGCTCGCGCTTTGTCGATCGAGGCCCGCATCGTCATCATGGACGAGCCGACGGCTGCGCTGTCGCGCAAGGAAATTGACGATCTCTTCCGCATCGTCGAGGGCCTGAAGGCAAGCGGCAAGGCCATTCTCTTCATCAGTCACAAGTTCGACGAGCTCTACGAAATCGCTGACAATTACGTCGTCTTCCGCGACGGCCGCGCCGTCGGTCACGGCAAGCTCAAGGAAACACCGCAGGACGAAATCGTCCGCATGATGGTCGGCCGTGACGTCGAGAACGCGTTCCCGAAGATCGATGTGGCGATCGGCGGCCCGGTCCTCGAAGTCGAGAAATACAGCCATCGCACCGAATTCCGTGACATTTCCCTGACGCTGCGCAAGGGCGAAATCCTCGGTATCTACGGGCTGATCGGCGCCGGGCGTTCGGAGCTGGCCCAGTCGCTCTTCGGCATCACCAAGCCGCTCTCGGGCAGTTTGACACTTGAAGGCCGCTCAATTTCGATCAACTCGCCGCATGACGCCATCCGCGCCGGCATCGTCTATGTGCCGGAAGAGCGCGGCCGGCACGGCCTGGCCCTGCCGATGCCGATCTATCAGAACATGACGCTGCCGTCGCTGACGCGCACCTCGCGCAAGGGCTTCCTGCAGGCCGCGGAGGAATTCGCGCTCGCCCGCAAATATGCCGAGCGGCTGGACCTGCGCGCTGCTGCCCTTTCCGTACCGGTCGGCACACTTTCGGGCGGCAACCAGCAGAAGGTCGTCATCGGCAAATGGCTTGCCACCATGCCGAAGGTCATCATTCTCGATGAGCCGACCAAGGGCATCGATATCGGTTCGAAAGCTGCCGTCCATGGCTTCATCAGCGAGCTTGCGGCAGAAGGTCTCTCCATCATCATGATCTCTTCCGAACTGCCCGAGATCATCGGCATGTCGGACCGTGTGCTCGTCATGAAGGAAGGCCTGTCGGCGGGGTTCTTCGAACGCGATCAGCTTTCGCCGGAAGCGCTGGTGCGCGCGGCGACCGGAAATGCATGAGGTGACGGGCATGATGAGACTGATCAGAAAACGCGAAACCTTGCTCTTCGCCATCATCGTGGTGATGATTGCCGTGTTCTCGACGCGCGCAGCCGATTTCGCCACACCGGATAATCTCGCCGGCATCTTCAACGATACGGCAATCCTCATCATCCTGGCGCTTGCCCAGATGACGGTGATCCTGACGAAATCGATCGACCTTTCGGTCGCAGCCAACCTCGCCTTTACCGGCATGGCGATCGCAATGATGAACGCGGCCTTTCCCGGACTGCCGCTCATCGTTCTCATCCTTGCGGCAGTCGTGATCGGCGCAACCCTCGGCTCGATCAACGGTTTCCTCGTCTGGCGGCTCGAAATACCGCCGATTGTCGTTACCCTCGGCACCCTCACCATCTATCGCGGCATGGCCTTTGTGCTCTCGGGCGGCGCCTGGGTGAACGCGCATCAGATGACGCCGACCTTCCTTGCCGTTCCTCGCACGCCGATCCTCGGCTTGCCTGTGCTGAGCTGGGTCGCCATCATCATCGTCGCGCTGATGTACATGCTCCTGCGCTACAGCCCGTTCGGCCGCTCGGCCTATGCAACCGGCGGCAATCCGACCGCCGCCATTTATGCCGGCATCGATACGGGCAAGACGAAATTCCTGGCCTTTGTGCTCTCGGGCGCGCTCGCCGGTCTTTCCAGCTATCTCTGGGTTTCCCGTTATGCGGTCGCCTATGTTGATATCGCCAACGGTTTCGAACTCGACAGCGTCGCGGCCTGCGTCATCGGCGGCATTTCGATTGCCGGCGGTGTCGGCTCGGTTGCCGGCACGGTGCTCGGCGCGCTCTTCCTCGGTGTCATCAAGAACGCCCTGCCCGTCATCGGCATTTCGCCTTTCACGCAGATGGCGATCTCAGGAACCGTCATCATTCTCGCCGTCGTCTTCAATGCAAGGCGCGAGCGCAATCGCGGCCGCATCATCCTGCGGGATCGCGCAGCAGCGGAGGTCGCAGCATGAGCGCCGTTTCGTCAACACCCGAAAAGCGCGTCATTCCCGATCGCCTCGGCACACCCTTCAAGCGTGTCATGTCAAGCTGGGAAGTGCTGCTCTTCGGTGTGGCCGTCCTGATCTTCATCTTCAATTCCGTAGCTTCGCCCTATTTTCTCGATGCCTGGAACCTCTCTGACGCGACCTTCAACTTCACCGAAAAGGCGATGATCGCCTTTGCAATGGCGCTGCTCGTCATCGCAGGTGAAATCGACCTGTCGGTTGCCGCGATCATCGCGCTTGCTTCCACGGCCATGGGTGCTGCGGCACAGGCCGGCGTCGGCACACCGGGCCTCGTGCTGATCGGCATCGGCACCGGCCTTCTCTGCGGCATCTTCAACGGTGTGCTCGTTTCCGTGCTGAAACTGCCGTCGATCGTCGTCACCATCGGCACGATGAGCCTCTTCCGAGGCATTTCCTACATCGTGCTCGGCGACCAGGCCTATGGAAAATATCCGGCTGATTTCGCCTATTTCGGCCAGGGTTACGTCGTCTGGGTTTTCTCTTTTGAATTCGTGCTGTTCATCGTACTGGCGATCCTTTTCGCCATCCTGCTGCATGCCACGAATTTCGGCCGGCAGGTCTACACGATCGGCAATAATGATTTTGCCGCCCGCTTCTCCGGCATTCCGGTCGAGCGCGTAAAATTCATCCTCTTCCTGCTGACCGGCGTGATGAGCGGCATCGCCGCCGTCTGCCTCACCTCGCGCCTCGGCTCGACGCGCCCGTCGATCGCGCAAGGCTGGGAACTGGAAGTCGTCACCATGGTCGTGCTCGGCGGCATCTCGATCCTCGGCGGTTCCGGCACGATCGGCGGCGTCGTTATCGCCGCCTTCGTCATGGGTCTCGTCACTTTCGGTCTGGGGCTCCTGAACGTACCCGGCATCGTCATGTCGATCTTCATCGGCCTGCTCCTGATCATCACCATCGCGATCCCGATCATCGCCCGCCGCATCAAAGCCATGAGCGCCAAATGACCCTGGAAAAACATGCCTTCAAGATGAAGCTCAATCCTGGCATGGAAGCCGAATACAGGAAGCGGCATGACGAGATCTGGCCGGATCTGGTCGATCTGCTGCATCAGTCGGGCGCCAGCGACTATTCGATCCATCTCGACCGCGAGACCAACACGCTTTTCGGCGTGCTGACCCGGCCGCAGGATCACACAATGGCAAGCCTGCCGGACCATCCCGTCATGAAGAAATGGTGGGCGCATATGGCTGATATCATGGCGTCCAATCCCGACAATTCGCCCGTACAGAGCGACCTCGTTACTGTTTTTCATATGCCATGAGCGATTACCGCCGCATCGCCGTTCTCGATATCGGCAAGACAAACGCCAAGGTCGTCGTTCTCGACAGCACGACGGGCGCAGAAATCGCCGTCCGCAAGCAGCCGAATACGGTCATCCGCGACGGCCTTTATCCGCATTATGATATTGAAGCACTCTGGAGCTTCGCTCTCGCCTCGCTGAAAGCCTTTGCGAGCGAGCCGGGTTTCGATGCGATCTCGATCACCACGCACGGAGCGGCCGCCGCCCTGCTCGGCGCGGACGGCAAGCTTGTGATGCCCGTCATCGACTATGAGCATGAATACCCACAGGAGATCCGTGACGCCTATGACGCGTTGCGGCCGCCCTTCACCGAAACCTTCTCGCCCCGTCTTTCAATGGGCCTGAATATCGGCGCGCAACTCCATTATCAGAAAACGGCTTTTGCCGAAGAGTTCGCCACGGTCGCAACCATCCTCACCTATGCGCAATATTGGTCGGCACGATTGACCGGCGTGGCGGCAAACGAGGCAACCTCGCTCGGCTGCCACACGGACCTCTGGAACCCGAAGACCGGTGCCTACTCTTCGCTGGTCGATGCGCTTGCCATTCGCGACCGGATGGCGCCGATCCATTCGGCCTTTGATCCACTCGGTCCCGTTCTGCCGGACATTGCCGAAGAAATCGGTCTCTCGGTGCCGGTCTATTGCGGCATCCATGATTCCAACGCGTCACTGCTGCCGCATCTCGTCGGCCGCAAGGCGCCCTTTACCGTCGTCTCGACCGGGACCTGGGTCATCAATTTCGGCGTCGGCGGGGATCTCGCCCATCTCGACGCCAAGCGCGACGCGCTCGCCAATGTCGATGCCTATGGCCGCGTCGTGCCCTCCTCCCGTTTCATGGGCGGTCGCGAATTCGAAATCCTGTCGGCCGAGATCGGCAAGGTCGGCGATGCGGAGGCAAAAGCTGCTATCGCGGATGTCCTCGAAAGGGGCATCATGCTGCTGCCGAACGTGGCATCCGGCTCCGGCCCCTTTCCGGGCAAGGTCAGCCGCTGGATCAACGTGGAAGATGCGAGCCGCGACGAACAATATGCCGCTGCCTGCCTCTATCTCGCATTGATGACGGAGGCCTGCCTCGGGCTGATCGGCGCCAAAGGGCCAATCATCGTCGAAGGCCCTTTCGCATTGAACGAGACCTATCTGTCGCTGATTGCCGCAATCACCGGCCGTGATACGATGGCGCTGCCGGGCTCTACCGGCACCAGTCAGGGCGCTGCCCTGCTTGCCGGCATCAAGCCGGTATCCGGGGTGGAAAAACACTTCTCGCCCCAGGCAATTCCAGGCCTTCCCGCCTACCGGGAGCGCTGGTACGCCGCGATGGAATAACAGTCTTTCCAAGACTAGCCTTGTCCACGTCGGCTGCGCCGCTACTGTGGCACCTCTCGATTTGATGGAGGAAACAGCATGACTGATTCATTCGACCCGCGCGCACTCGCCGCCAAACTCCACGGCTTGCGCCAGGCCGCAAAGCAGGAGCCGACGAGCGCTTTTTCATTGCCGGCTGATCTGAACCAGGCGATGGAAACCCAGAATGCCCTGAAGGCTGAAGAAGGGATCGCGAGCAACGCCTGGAAGGTCACGTCCTCGCCCGAGGGCCAACCGGTTACAGCACCTCTCCATCCCTATGCCGAAGCCGTCTCCGGTGCGACCATTGCCTGGTATCCGGGCCTGAAATTCGAAACCGAAATTGCCGTTCGCTTCGGCAAGGATCTGCCCTACCGCAAGGGTGCCCCCTATAGCCGCGCCGAAGTGCTGGAGGCGATCTCCACCGCCTATCTCGGCGCCGAACTGCTGGTCAGCGCGGTCAGGGAAAGCGGTGCTGTCTCCTTCCTTCTCTTCCTCGCAGATCGTCTCGGCAATAGCGGTTATGTGCTTGGCCCCGCCATCGCAAAGAGTTTCATCGATAACGCCGCAAGCACACCGCTGAAGGTCACCCAAGGCAGCAAGACGATCTATGACGGCCTAGCCAAACATCCCAAGGGCGACGTCGTGACCTGGCTGGTCGATTACGCCAACGACCCGCTGCGCCCGGAAGGTTCACTGAAATCGGGCGCGCTTGTCACCACCGGCACGCTCAGTGGCGCCGTCGAACTCACCGAACCCGGCGAAATCGACATCCGCTTCGGCGACAGCGAAAGGTTGACCTTCTCCGTCGTCTGATACCGGCATTTCCACCCGCATGAACTGGGTGATTGTCATCCCACTCCGCCTCCTGTATTAAACTTGAGTTTATTACGAAGGTTTATTTCGGCCGTCCAGCCGGAGACAGAAGTGGAAATGACGTTTCAACCGCGCATGCAAAACAGGATTCACGGCTTTTCCGTCACCAAAGGCGTCAATCGCCGGGTGTGGAACGGCATCGTGGCGGATGTCTGGGATGTGGACTGTGCTCCCCATTCCGGCGGCTACTACGTATCGCGCGACCCGCGGCTTTTCATCCTCCTTGAAAAGCGCGGGCCGGGCAATTCGCGGGTAAAACTCTCGCCGCGTGCCCATGGCACGGTCCAGGACACCGAAAAGCGGCCGATCTCCTATGTGCCGGCCGATATGGAAGTCTGGGCCGATCTGGTGGGTGTGCATTCGCTGCGCCATCTCGACATCCATTTCGATGTCGAGACCATCAGCCGAAGGCTCGGCGATGAGCTCGATCCGCAGCGCCTCGCCAATGCCCAGCTCCTGTTTTCCGACGAGCGGCTGTTGTCGCTCGCCCAGCTGATTGCCGCCGAATGCGTCAATCCGCAGCCGCTGCATGATCTCTATGGCGACGGCCTGTCGCTCTCCCTCATCATCGATGTGCTGAAGCTTACCAAGGTGCAGCCGCGCAAGCGCAGCAAGCTTGCCGGCTGGCAATTGCGCCGTGCCACCGATTTCATCGAGGAAAACTGCCTGCGCAACATCCGGCTTGAGGAACTGGCATCTGTCACGGGCCTGTCGCAATCGCACTTCAGCCACGCCTTCAAGGCATCGACCGGTGTAGCGCCGCATCAATATCAGACCAATCTCCGCCTCGATCGCGCAAAACATCTGCTCGTGCGCAGCGAGTATCCCCTGACGACCATCGCTGTCGAAACCGGCTTTGCTGACCAGGCCCATTTCACCCGTGTCTTCCGCAAGAATCTGGGAACCACGCCGGCGAACTGGAAAAAGGCGCAGATTGCATAGGTGCAACACGCCTGAGCTTTTGCACGCCGCGCGGAATATTGCCCAAGAACGTTCAATTTCCACCCGATCAGGACAATCCGCCCAATTAAATTTGAGTTAAACACTCGACTTATTCAAAGCCATTGCGCGGCAGGAAAAGCCGCAGCACGAGTGGGGTAATCTATGCGAGCGCAGACCAAAGGGCTCACCTTCAGGACATATCTATTGGCAGGAACGGCTGTCACCGGCATCATGGCGATCTCTTCCGCCGTTGCCCAGGATGCCAATCCGACGCAGTTGGCGCCGATCGTCATCCAGGGCGCCGGCGATGAAACCGCCACCAGCCCCGTCAAAGGCTATGTCGCAAAAACCTCTTCCACAGGCTCCAAGAGCGATACGCCGCTGAACGAGATCCCGCAGTCGGTCTCCGTTATCGGCAAGCAGGAAATGGACGATCACGGCATCACCAACAAGATCGACGAGGCGCTGCTTTATACGCCCGGCGTCACGACCCAGCCTTTCGGCAATGATCCCGATACGGACTGGTTCTATATTCGCGGCTTCAACGCCACGCAGACCGGCGTCTTCTTCGACAACCTGAACCTCTTCAGCTACGGCTTCGGTGGTTTCCAGATCGATCCGTTCATGCTGGAGCGCGTCGAGGTCCTAAAGGGGCCGGCCTCGGTTCTCTACGGTGGCGCCAATCCGGGCGGCATCATCAATCTCGTGCGCAAGCGCCCGCTCGACGAGCCGCTTTATTACACCGACATCGGTATCAACAGTAACGGCAACGCCTTCACCGGTTTCGACATATCCGACAAGGTTGGTTCCAGCGATACGATGACCTACCGTATCACCGGCAAGGTCTCCGGCGGCGACAACTACTCGGATTTCTCTCATGATTTCCGCGGCTTCATCATGCCGCAGCTGAAGATCGCACCTGACGATGCGACGAGCTTCACCGTCTGGGGTTATCTCGCAGGCCTCGATCAGGTCCATACCGGCAACGGTTTCTTCCCATATGTCGGCACGGTCGTAGACGCGCCCTTCGGCAAGATCCCGCGCGACGCCTTCTACGGCGAGCCCGATATCGACGACGGCAGTTATGTCCAGAAAATGATCGGCTATGAATTCGAGCACGAATTCGACAGCGGCGTGAAATTCACCTCGAACTTCCGTTATGGCCGGCTCGACAAGCATGAGCAGGGCCCATACCTCAACGGCTATGTCGGCGGCGTGCCGACAGCACCGGATTACAATCTGGCTCGTATCGGCTTCGAAGGCCGTTCCGGCGTCGATTCCGTCGGTATCGACAATCGCATCGAGGGCGAAGCCGAGTTCGGCGGCGCAACGCATAACCTGCTCGCCGGCATCGACTACAAATATTACCGGTTGGACAATTGGCAGGCTTGCTGCGGCTCTAACCCGATCAGCGCAACCGATCCGGTGTACGGCACGCCGCAAGGAGCCAATTTCGTTTACGCCGATGGCATTGTCACCATGAAGCAGATCGGTATTTACGCTCAGGACCAGATCCATTTCGGTGATGGCTGGCTGCTGACATTGAATGGCCGTTATGACCATGTCGATATCGACTCCGATGCCGCGATCGGGACGAGCTACAGCTTCGATGATGGCGCAGCCAGCGGCCGTGCCGGCCTCGCCTACGAGTTCGACAATGGCCTGACCCCCTATGTCAGTGTCGCAAGCTTCTTCAACCCGTTGATCGGCACCGGCATTTCCGGCCCGCTCAAGCCTGAGGAAGGCTATCAGATCGAAGGCGGTGTCAAGTATGAGCCGACTTTCTTCGATGGCGTGATTACGGCCTCGGTGTTCCAGATCGACAAGCGCAACAATGCCGTGACGAACCCGGTCACCTTCGAACAGAGCCAGCTCGGCAAGGTGCGTTCGCGCGGCTTCGAACTCGAAAGCAAGGTCAACGTCAACGACAACTGGAAGGTCACTGCCGGGCTCGACTATACCGACATGGAAGTGCTTGAAAACGAAGCTAACCCGCTTCTCGTCGGCAAATCCCCTTACATCACGCCGAAAGTCAAAGCTTCGCTCTGGATCGACTATCTCGTCACGACGGGCGCGCTGGAAGGGGTGAGCTTCGGCGCCGGCGTTCGGCATCAGGGCTGGTCCTGGGCTGACGAAGCCAACACCGAGAAGGTACCGGCAGCGACCGTGTTCGACGCGGCCATCCGCTACGAAAAGGAAAATTGGGCGGCGTCGCTCAACGTCGCCAATCTCTTCGACAAGGAGTATGTGTCGAGCTGCCAGGGCCTGACGGTCTGCGGTTACGGTGACGCACGCACGGTCACTTTCAAGCTTAGCAAGAAATGGTAAGTTGACAAATCGAGTTTAGTTTTTCAGGAAGCTGCATGAAAGGGAGGCCTGGTCCTCCCGAACCCTTGCAGCAAAGCCGGAGTTTCCTCGTGTCCACGCCCTTCCTGAACCTTGCTGGGATCGATTACGCGATAGGCAACAGGTCGATAATTGACGGTATCGATCTGACGCTTGAGGCTGGCCGTATCTATGGCCTCGTCGGCCCAAACGGTTCCGGCAAAAGCACCCTTCTGAAGATCGTTGCCCGGCAGATCGCCCCGAAGAGCGGCTCCATATCTTTCGACGGGAAGGCGTCCGCCGACTGGGGCAGTCGCGCGTTCGCCCGCCATGTCGCCTATATGCCGCAGTTCACGCCAGCAACCGATGGCATGACCGTACGGGAACTGGTGGCGCTCGGCCGCTTCCCCTGGCATGGCACGCTCGGCCGCTTCAGTGCCACCGATCGCGACATGGTCGAAGAAGCAATCGTCCGCACTGAGCTTGAGGATTTTGCCGATCGTCTCGTCGCGAGCATGTCTGGCGGCGAGCGCCAGCGCGCCTGGATCGCCATGATGCTTGCCCAGAACGCCCGCTGCCTGCTGCTCGACGAACCGACGTCGGCGCTCGATCTTGCGCATCAGGCCAGCGTGTTGTCGCTGGTGCAAGAACTCAGCCATGAGCGCGGGCTAACCGTCGTCATAGTGCTGCACGACATCAACCTCGCGGCGCGCTACTGCGATGCGATCATCGCGCTCAACCGTGGCCGCATCACCGCCGAAGGCACGCCAGCCGATATCATGCAGGCCGACATGCTGCAGTCGATCTTCGGCGTCGGCATGGGCGTTTTCTCGCACCCGGTTCGAAACGAGCCGGTCAGTTATCTGTTGTAGGCCATGGCATTTTTCTCCCGCAGGCAGCTTCTCGCCGGTGCGGCGGCCACGCTGTCGGCCCCGGCTTTACTGCGGGCGGCCGATAGCATCCGTGTCGCGACCCTCGATTGGGCCTTGCTCGAAACCCTGCTGGCAATCGGCGCCAATGTTGTTGCCGGAACAGAACTTCGCCAGTTCCGCGAGGTGGCGGTCATACCCGCGGTGCCAGATGATGTCGCCGATCTCGGCCTGCGGGGCACGCCAAACCTCGAAGTACTGCGGTTTGCCCGACCGGACCTGATTTTCAATTCGAACTTCTACGCCTGGGCGGATGCCCGTATGCAGCCGATCGCACCCGTCGAAAGCCACGCGATCTATAAGCCTGGCGAGAGCCCTTACATGCTCGCAGAACAGGCAACAATCGCCATCGGCGATCGGCTAGAGCTTGATGCTGCGAGAAAGCTCACAGAAGAGCTTGCCGGAAGGCTGGACCGATACAGGGCCGCATTTGCGGCGGGCGACGGCCGGCCTGTCCTTCCGATCAATCTCGGCGATGCCAGGCATTTTCGCGTCTTCGGTTCCGACAGCATGTTCGGCGAGGTGCTGAAGCGCGTCGGTCTGATCAACGCCTGGCAAGGCGCGACCAGCTACTCGGCTGCGGCCCCTGTCGGCATCGAGACGCTGGCCTCCATGCCGGATGCCTGGATCGTCATGATCCCGCCGCATCCGGTTGATGCGCTCGCCACGCTGTCGGCAAGTGCCTTCTGGAATGCGTTGCCGGCAGTACGCGAGAAACGCGTGCTCGTACTTGGTTCGATCAATCCCTACGGCGCGCTGCCTGCAGCCATGCGCTTCGCCGATCTTTTGCAGGAGAGGCTCGGTCATGCATGGAATGGCTAGCCTTGCTCATCCCGCCCGCAGTCACAGTCTTCCGCTTGCGGCGATTGTGCTTCCCGCCCTTTGCGTCGCTGCCTTCGTGTTTCTGATCGCGACACGCCCGCAGGTGCCCGGCGATGCCGTTCAGGCGGCCGCCCTCGATAGCGTTTTGCTTTGGAACAGCATCCTCCCCCGCTCTGTGCTGGCGCTGGTTGCCGGTGCTGCGCTCGGACTTTCCGGAACGTTGTTGCAGCGCGTGCTGCGCAATCCGATAGCCGATGCCTCCACACTCGGCATTGCCTCCGGTGCAGAACTGGCGATGACGGCAGCGCTCAGTTTCTCGCCGTTGCTGATCGGCCCTTCGCGAGAGATCGTCGCTTTCGGCGGCGGCCTTGGCGCCGTCGCGATCGTGTTGGCGCTCAGTTGGCGACGCGGGCTCGATCCGGTCACCGTGGCGCTCTCCGGCATGATCGTCAGCATGATCGCTGCAGCGCTGAGCGTGACCCTCATCCTCGCGCGCGGCGAATATGCCATGTCGATCTATATCTGGGGTGCTGGCTCGCTCAGCCAGCAGGACTGGGATGGCGTCATCACGCTCGCACCCCGCCTCGTTCTCGGCTTTGTCTCCGCCCTGATCCTGATACGACCGCTGCGCATCCTGACGCTCGACGACAGCAGCGCCAGAAGCCTCGGCCTCGCGCTGCATATGGCGCGTTTTGCCGTCCTCGCGCTCGCTGTCTGGCTTGCAGCCTCGGTCACCTCTGAAGTCGGCGTCATCGGCTTCCTCGGCCTCGCAGCACCAGCCATCGCCAGGCTCCTGGGTGCGCGCAGTACCGGAAGCCTGATGATCGCTGCGCCACTGACCGGCGCCGCTTTACTGTTCCTTACCGATTGCCTGACGCAAATTCTCGGCCCCGGCTTCACCGATCTCGCCCCTACCGGCGCTGCCACCGCTCTGCTCGGCGGTCCCTTGCTGCTGTTCCTGCTGCCGCGCGTGCATTCCGCCTCGGCCGTGGCAGCGCAGTCAACACAGGCGCTCAGGAGGCTGTCGAAGCCAATCACCGCCCTTGCCATGCTGTCAGCCGCAATCCTGCTGCTCTTCGCACTCTTCCTCACGCTCGGTCCGGCCGCTGATGGCTGGCATATGGCCACCGGCGTGCTCTTCACTGACCTCCTGCCTTTCCGCCTGCCGCGCACGATAGTTGCGGCCGGTGCCGGCGGCATGCTCGCCGCCGCCGGATTCATCATGCAGCGCGTCACCGGCAATCCGATCGCCAGTCCGGAGGTGCTCGGCATCACTAGCGGCGCCGGCGCGGGCCTGACTGTCGCGCTCTTCCTGTTCGGCTTCCCGTCGCCCGTCATCATGCTGCTTGCTATGGCGCTTGGGGCGCTCGCGGCTTTCGGCGCGATGATCGCCATTTCCGCTCGCGCGCAGTTTTCGCCAGAGCGCATGCTGCTCGCCGGTGTCGGCATCGGCGCCTTCGCAATGGCAATCGTCACGATGGTGCTCGCGCAGGGCGACATGCGCGGTTACATCCTGCTCACCTGGCTTTCGGGCTCGACCAATCGCGCGGGTGCTTTTGAAGCCTGGACGGCAATGATTTCGCTCATCGTGCCGGTGACGCCGCTGCCCTTCCTCGGCCGCTGGCTGACGATGTTGCCGCTCGGCGGCAATTCCAGTCGATCTCTTGGCCTCCGGGTCGACGCAAGCCGCCTGGTTCTGGCCGTGCTCGCCGCACTGATGACGGCGATCGCTTCATTCCTGGTCGGCCCACTCAGCCTCACCGGGCTCATCGCCCCGCATCTGGCGCGTCTGGCCGGCTTCGGCCGACCTGCACATCAGCTTGCTGCGAGCGTGCTTTCAGGCGCCGGGGTGCTGATGACGGCCGACTGGCTCTCGCGTGTCGTCGTCTACCCCTATCAGGTGCCGGTCGGCCTTTTCGCCGCGCTGATCGGCGGCCCCTACCTCATCTGGCTGCTTTCGCGAAAGGACATCAAACAATGATGGGCGAACCCTTTACCGCATCCGGCGTCGCAATCGCCGACGATCCAGGCCGAATGCTCGACGAGATTTGCTCGCATTTCGTCGAGCACAGCACCGTGAAGCGCGACGGTGATCTGGTCACGCTGGAAATGATTACCGGCAAGGCCGATATCCGGCACGAGGGCCGCAAGCTTGAGATCGAACTCTCGTGCCGAAGTGCGCGTGCACTCCAGAATGTCCGCTCGGTGCTTGCCGAACATCTCTTTCAGTTCGCCGGCGAAGACACGCTGGAGCTGACATGGTCGGACGCACCGAAAGCCGACCACCTGCCGGATCTGCACGAAATCCGCGTGATCGGCGCTCGTAACATAAGCCCGCATATGCGCCGGGTGACTGTGGCATGTGATGATGCCAGGCATTTCGCACACGGCGGGCTGCACTTCCGCCTGCTGATCCCACCGAAGGGTCGTGCGCCCGTCTGGCCAAAGCTCCGCTCCGATGGCCGCATTGAATGGGCGAAGGATGAGGATGCGCTGACCGTGCGTATCTACACGTTCCGCAGGATCGATCTGGAGCGCGGCCAGATCGATATCGATTTCGTGCTGCATGAAGGCGAAAACATGCCCGGCGCCGAATGGGCGGTGAATGCCCAGCCCGGCGATATCGCCGGTGCACTCGGCCCCGGCGGCGGGGGTATTCCCGATGCCACGTTGATGATCCTTGCCGGAGACGAGACGGCGCTGCCCGCGATCTCGCGCATTGCGGCAGAAGTTCCCGCGGGAACGCAGTTGCGTATCTTCCTCGAAGTCGATGGTCCCTCGGAGGAATTGTCGCTGCCGTCCGCTGGCATTGTCGACCTGACCTGGATGCATCGTAACGGCGCGCCGGCCGGCACCATGGGTCTAATCGAAAGCGCAATCAAAGGCGCACTGACGGATGTCGACGCAGAGACCTTCGTCTGGGCCGGCTGTGAACGATCCGAGGCCAAGCGCATCCGCGATTTCCTCAAGACCGAACGTGGCCACGACCGGCATAAGATGAGCATCGGCGCCTATTGGGAGCGGTAGAGGCCCCTTATGCCTTTTCGCGGAACATCTCGATAATGGCGGAGAAATCCCTGCCGCCGTTGCCGAGCTTCTCGAAGAGTGCGTAGAGCTGCGCGGCTTCCGCACCAAGCGGCGTGGAGGCACCGCTCGCGAGTGCCGCCTCCTGTGAAAGCCTCAGATCCTTCAGCATCAGTGCTGCAGCAAAACCCGGCTTGTAGTCATTGTTGGCCGGCGAGGCCGGTACCGGTCCCGGCACCGGGCAATAGGTGTTGATCGACCAGCATTGGCCGGATGAGGTGGAGGCGACATCGAAGAGCGCCTGATGCGAGAGACCGAGCTTTTCGGCAAGCACGAAGGCTTCGCAGACGCCGACCATGGAAATGCCGAGGATCATGTTGTTGCAGATCTTCGCCGCCTGTCCGGCGCCTGCCTCACCGCAATGAACAATCTTCTTGCCCATAGCCTCCAGGATCGGCTTTGCCTTGGCAAAGGCCTCTTCCGAGCCGCCTGCCATGAAGGTCAAGGTACCGGCGCTCGCTCCGCCCGTGCCGCCGGAAACGGGTGCGTCGAGCGACAGGCAGCTTGCTGCTTTCGCCATTTCGTGCGCCTTGCGGCTGCTTTCGACATCGATGGTCGAGCAATCGATGACGAGCGTACCCTGCTCCGCCGATTGCAATATGTCGGCCCAGGCCGTCAGCACGTGCTTGCCCTGCGGCAGCATGGTGATGATGATCTCGGCCTCCTTGACCGCCTGGCTGGCATGGCTGGCCGGTTTCACGCCGCTTTCCTCCGCAGCCTTCAGCACCGGAGCCGCCAGATCGAAGCCAAGAACCTCGTGGCCGGCTTTGACGAGATTGGCAGCCATTGGCCCGCCCATGTTGCCAAGCCCGATAAATCCGATCCTTGCCATGCTCTTCTCCTATCTGTTGTCCTCGATGATCATGGCCGCCGCCTTTTCGGCAATCATGATCGTCGGCGAATTGGTATTGCCCGAAGTGATGGCCGGCATCACCGAGGCATCCGCGATCCGGAGCCTGCCGAGCGCCCGCAATCTTAGCCGCGGATCGACGACGCTGTCCCTGTCGATGCCCATGCGGCAGGTGCCGACCGGATGAAAAATCGTCGTGCCGATATCGCCTGCCGCCTTTTCCAGTTCCGCCTCGTTTCGGTAGCTCGGCCCCGGCTTGAACTCTTCTGGATGAAAGCGGGCGAAGGATGGCTGCGCGACGATCCGGCGCGTCAGCTTTATCGAGCGAACAGCTATGTCGCGATCGCGCTGCGTCGAGAGGTATTTTGGCGCAATGACGGGCTGGGCGGCAAAATCGGGGCTGGAGACATGCACGGAACCGCGGCTTTCCGGCCGGAGATTGCAGACGCTCGCCGTGATCGCCGGAAAGGCGTGGACGGGATCGCCGAACTTGTCGAGGGATACAGGCTGTACATGATACTGCAGATCGGGTGTCTCCTTATCAGGGCCAGAGCGCGTGAAGATGCCCAGCTGGCTTGGCGCCATCGCCATGGGTCCGGAACGGTGCATGAGATATTCGAGGCCTATTGCCGCCTTGCCGAGCAGCTTCGACGCCTTTTCGTTGAGTGTCGGCACACCTGTCACCTTATAGGCAAGCCGAAGCTGCAGATGGTCCTGCAGGTTCTCCCCGATGCCCTTCACCTCGGTCAGCACGTCGATGCCGGCCTGATGGAGAACGTCACCGCGGCCGACGCCTGACAGCTCCAGAATGTGTGGCGAGCCGATGGAGCCGGCCGAGAGCACCGTCTCCTTCACTGCATGGGCCCGCTTCGCCCTGCCGCCATGCTGGAACTCGACGCCGGTAACGGAGCCCTCCTCAACCAGCAGCCGCCGCACCTGCGCCTTGGTCATGACAGTGAGATTGCCGCGTTTCATGGCCGGGCGCAGAAAGGCCTTCGTCGCGTTCCAGCGGATGCCGGCGCGCTGGTTGACGTCGAAATAGCCGGAGCCTTCGTTGCTGCCGCGATTGAAATCTGCCGTTTCGGGAATGCCGGCCTCCTTGGCCGCCTGCTGGAAGGCATCGAGCACATCCCAGCGGACGCGCGCCTTTTCCACGCGCCATTCGCCACCGGCGCCATGCATGTCGTCCTCGCCCCTATAGTGATCTTCCGACTTGCGGAAATAGGGCAGCACGTCGTCCCAACCCCAGCCGGTGCAGCCCATCTGCCGCCAGAGATCGTAGTCGCGGGCCTGACCGCGCATATAGATCATGCCGTTGATGGAGGAACAGCCGCCGAGCACCTTGCCTCGCGGATAATTCAGCGCCCGCCCGTTCAGCCCGTCCTCGGGCGCGGTCGTAAAGCACCAGTCGGTGCGCGGATTGTTGATGCAATAGAGATAGCCGACGGGAATATGGATCCAGTGGTAGTTGTCGTTGCCGCCCGCCTCCAGCAGCAAGACCCTCGTATTGCGGTCGGCCGATAGCCGGTTTGCGAGCACGCAGCCGGCACTGCCTGCCCCGATGATGATATAGTCGTAGCGATCCATGGATCATGCACTCCGAAATGGCTGCCCTCCCGCCTCCCCGGGGCCGCGGAGGCGGGATTTTGCGGCGCCGCTGCACATCTTTTCCCATTGCAGGAAAAGAGGTCCGCCCGTTCAGCGGCGGTAGACAAAGCCCAGTTTACGCCCGAGCCGCGAGGCGTAGAATTCACCGATAATACCACGGCGGAAGATCAGCACGCAGATCATGAAGACCACGCCGGTGATGATAGTCACCGGAAATTCGGAGGTCGCGAGATAATTCTGCAGCGTCACGACGAGGCCAGCGCCGAAGACCGGGCCGATCAGCGTGCCGATACCGCCGAGCAGGGTCATCAGGATCACCTCACCCGACATCTGCCAGGCGACATCCGTCAGCGTCGCAAACTGGAAGACCAGAGCCTTGACCGATCCTGCCAGCCCAGCAAGAGCTGCCGACATTACGAAGGCTCCGAGCTTGTAACGCGCCACGGAATAGCCGAGCGAGATTGCCCGTTGCTCGTTCTCGCGGATCGATTTCAGGATCATGCCGAAGGGCGAATTGATGAAGCGCCAGATGATCAGAAGTCCGATCAGGAACACCGCCAGCACGAAATAATACATGTTGGTGGAGCTGCTGAGATCGATGAAGCCGAAGAGGTGGCCGCGCGGCACGGACTGGATGCCGTCCTCACCTTCAGTGAATTTTGCCTGCAAGCAGAAGAAGAAGAACATCTGCGAGAGCGCCAGCGTGATCATGGCGAAATAGATACCCTGGCGGCGGATTGCAAAGAAACCCATGACGAGGCCCAGAAATGCGGCGCCGGCGACGCCGACGAGGATGCCGAGCTCAGGCGGAAAGCCCCAGGACTTCACCGTATAGGCGGTGAAATAGGCAGCGCCGCCGAAGAAGGTGGCATGACCGAAGGACAGCAGTCCCGTGTAGCCGAGCAGCAGGTTGAAGGCACAGGCAAAGAGCGCGAAGCAAAGCAGCTTCATCAGGAAGATCGGGTAGAAGAAGAAGGGCGCGAGCAAGAGAAGCAGGAGCCCGATGATCAGGAACCCGGTCTGAACCGATAAAGCAGTTCGGCTCTTTTCCGTTCGGATGGTTTCGGTGATGTCAGCCATGTCACGCATCCCGGCCGAAGAGGCCCGCGGGCCTGATGAGAAGCACGATCGCCATGATGACGAAAACGACGATATTGGAGGCCTCCGGATAGAAGACCTTGGTCAGACCTTCCGCGATGCCAAGCACATAGCCGGTGATGATGGCGCCCATGATCGACCCCATGCCGCCGACGACAACCACGGCAAAGACGACAATGATCATGTTGGAACCCATCAGCGGCGAGACCTGGTAGATGGGGGCGGCGAGCACGCCGGCAAAGGCGGCAAGGCCGGCGCCGAGCGCATAGGTAAAGGTCAGGAGCACCGGAACGTTGACGCCGAAGACCTGCACGAGCGTGGCGTTTTCCGTCGCCGAGCGCAGATAGGCACCGAGCTTGGTCTTTTCGATCAGCAGCCAGGTGCCGATGCAGACGACGAGCGAAACGACCACCACCCAACCGCGATAGATCGGCAAAAACATGAAGCCGAGATTCACGCCGCCGGCCAGTGCCGGTGGCGTCGCATAGGGTTGACCGGATGAGCCGTAGAGATAGCGGAACGTGCCTTCGACTGCGAGTGCCAGACCAAAGGTGAAGAGCAGGCCGTAGAGCGGATCGAGATCATAGAGCCGGCGAAGGAAGAGCCGCTCGATGACAGCGCCGGCTAGCCCGACGATGACGGGCGCCAGGATCAGAGACGGCCAGTAGCTGATACCGAGATAGTTCAAGAGCAGGTAGGCCACGAAGGCGCCGAGCATGTACTGGGCGCCGTGCGCGAAGTTGATGACACGCAGAAGACCGAAAATGATCGCAAGACCAAGGCTCAGCAGCGCATAGAAGGACCCGTTGATCAGGCCGATCAGCAGCTGGCCGAGCAGTGCCTGCAAGGGAATGCCGAAGATCATCGTCATCGCGTCACACTCCCAGAACCTTGTGCAGCATATCCATGCGCTGCGGCAGTTCGCCGACAGGGAATTCCGAGACCATCTGCCCATGATCCATCAGATAGAAGCGATCGGCAATACGGCTTGCGAAACGGAAATTCTGCTCGACGAGCACGATCGTCATGCCGCGCTCCTTCAGCGTCCTGAGAACCTCGCCGATCCGCTGCACGATAACAGGCGCCAGCCCCTCGGTTGGCTCATCGAGCAGCAGCAGGCGCACGCCAGTGCGCAGAATGCGAGCGATTGCCAGCATCTGCTGCTCGCCGCCCGAGAGCTTAGTGCCGGAACTCGTGCGCCGCTCGTAAAGGTTTGGAAAAAGCTCGTAGATTTCATCGAGGGTCATGCCGCCTGACGCTACGACCGGCGGCAGCATCAGATTTTCCGAAACCGTCAGCGTCGAAAAAATACCGCGCTCCTCCGGTACGAAGCCGATGCCCTTATGGGCGGTCTTATGCAGCGGCACCTGCATCATATCCGTACCAGCAAAGCTGATCTTTCCCTTCCGGGAGCGCACAATACCGGTGATGGTGCGCAAAGTCGTCGTCTTGCCGACGCCGTTGCGGCCGAGAATGGTAATCATCTCGCCCTCGCCGACCATCATATCGATGCCGTGAAGGATATGGCTTTCGCCATACCAGGCGTTCAGCCCCTGAACTTCGAGAAGCGGCGCCATCAGTGATGCTCCTCCGTGCCCATATAGGCCTGGCGCACGCGCTCATCCTGACTGACTGTCGCATAGTCGCCCTCGGCGAGGATCTCGCCGCGCTGCAGCACGGTGACACGCTGGCAGATATTGGCAACGACGGACAGATTGTGCTCGACCATCAGAACCGCGCGGTCGCGGGCGACATCGCGAATGATGGCGGAGACGACGCTGACATCCTCCTGCCCCATACCGGCCATGGGCTCATCGAGAAGCAGCACTTTCGGATCGAGCGCGAGAGTGGTCGCAATCTCCAGCACACGCTTGCGCCCATAGGAGAGGTCGGCGGCGATATGATCACGCTCCTTGGAAAGCCCGACACTGGCGAGCAATTGCTCGGCCCGATCATTGAGGCTGTCGAGCGCCGAAAGCGGTCGCCAGAACTGCGTGGAAAGATTATTCGGCCGCTGCAGGGCGACCCGGACATTATCGAGCACGGAAAGATGCGGGAAGACGGCAGAGATCTGGAACGAACGGACGAGGCCCATGCGCGCCACCCGGTCCGGCGGCGTCCTGGTGATGTCGGTCCCCATCAGCGTGATGGCGCCTGATGTCGGCTGCAGGAACTTGGTGAGCAGGTTGAACACCGTCGTCTTGCCGGCACCGTTCGGCCCGATCAGTGCATGGACGCTCGCATCATGCACATCGAGATCGACATTCTTGACGGCCGTGAAGCCGCCGAAATCGCGGCGCAGGCCGCGGGCGGAGAGTACCACCCGCGGCTTGGCTCCAGTTTCAATCGCGGAAACCGCCATCGTTCACTTCACCAGATCGCAGCCGCTCTTGGCGGGGTCGATATAGGCTTCCTTGCCCGGGATGGTGGCGAGAACGTTGAAGTAATCCCACGGCTCCTTGCTTTCCGCGGGCTTCTTGACCTGCAGCAGGTACATGTCATGGATCATGCGACCGTTCGGGCCAACCGTGCCGCCACGGCCGAAGACGTCATCGACAGGCATTTCGTGCAACTGCTTGGCGACGGCCTCCGTCTCATCCGTTCCGGCCTTCTGGATCGCCTTCAGATATTGCAGAACCGCCGAATAGGTGCCGGTGTGGATCATGTTCGGCATCTTGCCAGTACGGGCAAAGAATTTCTTGGCGAATGCGCGGCTGTCGTCGTCGCGGTTCCAGTAATAGCCTTCCGTCAACGTCAGGCCCTGAGCTGCTTCGAGGCCAAGGCCGTGAACTTCGGCGAGCGTGAAGAGCAATGCCGCCAGATGCTGGCCGCCCTGAGTGATACCGAACTCTGCCGCCTGCTTGATGGCATTCGACGTATCGAGGCCGGCATTGGCAAGGCCGATGACCTTGGCGCCCGATGATTGTGCCTGCAGCAGAAAGGACGAGAAATCCTGCGTCGACAAGGGATGGCGTACCGAACCGACGACCGTGCCGCCGCTTGCCTTTACGTAGTCGGTGGTCTGCTGTTCCAGCGAGTAGCCGAAAGCGTAATCCGCCGTCAGGAAGAACCAGCTGTCGCCGCCCTGCTTGACCAGTGCCCCGCCGGTACCGACGGCAAGTGCATGAGTGTCATAGGCCCAGTGGAAGCCATAAGGCGAGCAGGCCTTGCCAGTGAGATCAGTCGTCGCAGCACCCGTGACGATATCGATCTTCTTCTTTTCCTTGGCGACCGCCTGGACTGCGAGCGCAACCGAAGAGGTCGTCAGTTCCATGATGGCATCGACCTGTTCGGTGTCATACCACTGGCGGGCAATGTTGGAGGCGATATCAGGCTTGTTCTGGTGGTCGGCATCAACGATCTCGACCGGCATGTCGAGTACCTTGCCGCCGAAGTCCTCGACGGCCATCTTCGCAGCCTCGACAGAGGATTTGCCACCAAAGTCGGCATAAACGCCCGACTGGTCGTTCAGAATGCCGATCTTGACCTTACCATCGGAAATAGCTGCGCTCTGGGCAAACACGGCGGTGCTGCTTGCAAGCAAAAATGCAACGGACGCAATGAAATTCTTTCGCATATTCTCTCCTCCCAGAGATTGGCCAGATCGCGAATCTGTTCAAATTTGGCGATCCGCTCTCCTCAAAGCGGTCGCTCCACCCTTACGATCACGGAATTTCCTCCACGAGGCAACTGGCGGTTTACATCTAATTCCAAACAGTATCTGTTCGTTTTTGAACAGAACCTGTCATAATGGTGCTCCGCCAACAGTCGCAGCGCTCTCGTTGCCGGGCGGCATTAGACCAAAGACGTAGACGGATGGGCGACGCCGATGAGCCATGCTTCGCAGTTTACTTGGGACGATCTGCAGTTTTTTCTAGCCGTCGCCCGCACCGGCCAGCTTTCGACGGCGGCCCGGCAGTTGCGCTCAAGCCATGCGACCGTCTCACGGCGCATCGATCGGCTGGAATTCGCACTGAAGGTGAAGCTCTTCGAGCGCAACCCGCGCGGTTACGTGCTGACTGCCATGGGCACGCGCTTTGTAGAAACCGCCGAGAAGATGGAACAGGAAACGGAACGGCTGCGCGCCGATCTCGCCGATGGCTCGCTCAGCCAGCGCGGCCTCGTGCGCCTCAGCGCCCCCGAAGGTTTTGCGAATTTCTTCTTTGCGACCGTCCTGCCGCAATTTGCCGCCCGCCATCCGCATCTGGCACTGGAACTCGTCACCATCCAGCAGATCATGTCGCTTTCCCGCAAGGAAGCGGATATCTCGGTCGTCCTCGACGAGCCTAAAGGTGGCCCCTACTTTGCGGAAAAGCTGACGGACTATCATCTGCAGGTCTACGCCTCGCGCGACTATCTCGCCCGCGCAGCACCCATCAACACGCGTGACGACCTGCTGAACCATCCCTTCATCAGCTATATCGAGGAAATGATCTTCGCACCGGGGCTCGATTATCTCGGCGACGTGCATCCGCGCATCAAGCCGCAATTCCAGAGTTCCAGCATCTTCGCGCAGTTGACGGCCACCAGAAACGGTCTGGGCCTCGGCATCCTGCCCTATTTCTTTGCCTGCCGTTATCCCGAACTGGTGCGCGTGCTGCCTGACGAGATCGATCTCAAGCGGCATTACTGGATCACCTGCCATCGGGATCTAAAGCAGGCGCCGCGCGTGCGCGCCGTCATCGACTTCCTGCGCGAAGCCGTGCGCAGCGAAGACGCCTGTTTCATACCGCCCTACATTGGCTCCGCCGCAGCTCGAAAGGCAAAGGCAGAGATGTGACTACTTCAGGAATTCGGCGCGATGCGGAGTAAAGGTGTCGATGAGGCGACCCTTTTCCAATGCCTTGACACCATGGACCAGATTGGGTGGCACAATGAAGCTGCCGCCCTGTTTCAACACTTCGGTGCGACCATCGATCGTCACCTCGAAGCTACCTTCGGCGACATAGCTTGCCTGGATATGCGGGTGGAAGTGGGCCGCACCCACGGCGCCTGCCTCGAAAGCGACCTCCACCATCATCATCTCGGGCAGATAGGCCATGATACGGCGAGTCACGCCCGGTTCAGGGTTTACCCATTCGGCACCTTCCGCCGATACGAAGAGATCGCTCGATGACATGTCTGCTCCTCACATCCGAATCCATTGCGCGCAAACTGGCGTACCAGCCGGCATTTGAAAAGATGGGCCCTGATCTTTGTCGGGATGGTCGCCTTGTTGACGCCGCAAACAGGCAGGTCTATGCGACCTTAGATCAGGCATGCGTGATTACAGGTGAGGAGACTGGACATGCGGCATACGCGCGAGGTTTTCGACTGGGCTGATCCGTTTCGGCTCGTGGAGCAGCTGACCGACGAGGAGCGCATGGTGCAGGACACCGCCCATGCCTACGCGCAGGAAAAGCTCGCCCCCCGTGTCCTCGAAGCCTTTCGCAACGAAAAGACAGATCCGGAAATATTCCGGGAGATGGGCGAACTCGGCCTTCTCGGCCCGACGATCGATCCGGAATATGGCGGCGCTGGCCTCGGATACGTCGCCTACGGCCTGATCGCCCGCGAAGTAGAGCGGATCGACAGCGGTTACCGTTCGATGATGAGCGTACAGTCCTCGCTTGTCATGGTGCCGATCGACGCCTTTGGTTCCGAAGAGCAGAAGAAGAAATATCTGCCGAAGCTTGCGACCGGCGAATGGATCGGCTGTTTTGGTTTGACCGAGCCCAATCACGGCTCTGATCCTGGCTCCATGGCGACACGGGCAAAGAAGGTCGATGGCGGTTATAGCCTGACGGGCTCCAAGACCTGGATCTCGAACGCACCGATTGCCGATGTCTTTGTCGTCTGGGCAAAGACCGAGGATGGACTTATCCGCGGCTTCATCCTGGAAAAAGGCTCGAAGGGCCTGTCGGCTCCAAAGATCCAGGGCAAGGTCGGACTTCGCGCCTCGATCACAGGCGAAGTCGTCATGGACAATGTCTTCGTACCGGAAGAGAACCTGCTGCCCCATGTCAGCGGTCTCAAGGGACCGTTCACCTGCCTCAACTCCGCTCGCTTCGGCATTGCCTGGGGTGCGCTGGGCGCGGCCGAAGCCTGCTATGCAACGGCTCGGCAATATACGCTGGACCGTCAGCAATTCGGCCGGCCGCTCGCCGCCAACCAGCTCATTCAGAAGAAGCTTGCCGATATGGCAACCGAAATCTCGCTCGGGCTTCAGGGGTGTCTACGTCTCGGCCGCATGAAGGAAGAGGGCCATCCACCCGTCGAACTGACATCGATACTCAAGCGCAATTCCTGCGGCAAGGCGCTGGAGATTGCGCGAGCAGCCCGCGACATGCTGGGCGGCAACGGCATTTCCGACGAATTCGGCGTCGCCCGCCACCTCGTCAATCTCGAGGTGGTCAATACCTATGAAGGAACGCATGACATTCATGCGCTTATTCTCGGTCGCGCGATCACAGGCATTGCAGCCTTCTCCAACTGATTCAGTCGCGCACGAGGCGAATTGCAAGCTGGATAACAATGTGCAAACCTCCCCTCACCGCGGCAGACAGGCCGACGGTGCAAGGGGGATTTGCATATGTTTCTGCTGCTCGCACTTCTGATCGGCGTCATTGCCGGTCTTCGCGCCATGACCGCACCTGCCGCCGTCGCCTGGGGCGCGGCGCTCGGCTGGCTCGATGTCTCCCAGACACCGCTCGCCTTCATGGGCTACCAGTGGACACCGTGGATTTTCACGGTGCTGGCTGTCGTCGAGCTCATCACTGACCAGCTGCCGACCACCCCCTCGCGCAAGGTGCCCGTCCAGTTCGGCGCACGCATTGTTATGGGCGCACTTTCCGGCGCAGTCATCGGCGCGGCCAGCAGCCTGCTCTTCGGAGGCCTTCTCGCCGGCGTCATCGGCGCTGTCATCGGCACGCTTGGCGGGGCTGCGGTGCGCAGCAAGCTCGCGGCCTCTTTCGGCCAGGATCGCCCGGCAGCCCTGATAGAGGATGCCGTGGCCGTCATCGGTGCCATTATTATCGCGTGGGCAGTCTGATGAAGAGCTTCGACGCAATCTTCATCGGCGCCGGCCAGGCCGGCCCATTCCTCGCTGCCCGCATGGCGGAAAAGGGTATGAAGGTGGCGCTGATCGAACGCAAGTTCCTCGGCGGCACCTGCGTCAACGCAGGCTGCATGCCGACAAAGACGCTGGTCGCAAGTGCGCGCGCCGCCTACGTGGCGCGGCACGGCGCCGATTACGGTGTGCAGATACCGGGCGAAATCGCTATCGACATGAAGACCGTGCGGGGTCGAGCAGAGACAATCATCATGAATGCCCGCAACGGTTTGAGCAGCTGGTTCGGCGGCATGAAAACCATGACCGTCATCTACGGCCACGCCCGCTTCACGAGCCCGAAGGAAGTCGTCGTCAACGGCGAGACGCTGACGGCGCCGAAGATCTTCCTCAATGTCGGCGCTCGCCCTGTCGTCCCCGACATGCCGGGCATTGCTGATATCGAGTATCTCACAAGCACCGGCATCATACATCTCGACAGCCTGCCGAAGCATCTTGCCATTATCGGTGGAAGCTATATCGGCCTGGAATTTGCACAGATGTACCGGCGTTTCGGCGCCGAGGTAACGGTGATCGAGCGCGGCCCGAAACTCGCCTCCCGCGAGGACGAGGATATTTCCGATGCGATCGCCGATATCCTCAGATCCGAGGGCATCAAGATCCATACAGACGTCAAGGATATTAGCTTCGCCAGGACCACCAATGGCGCGACGGTCACGGTCGACAAGGAAACAATCGAGGCAAGCCATGTGCTCGTTGCGACCGGCCGGACGCCGAATACCGACGACCTCGGTCTCGATGCCGCTGGCGTGGCCACTGACAAGCACGGCTTCATTACCGTCGATGACCGGCTGGCAACCAATGTCGAAGGTATATGGGCACTCGGAGATTGCAACGGCCACGGTGCCTTCACCCATACGTCCTACAATGACTTCGAGATCGCCGCAGCTAATCTGCTGGACGGTGGCGACAGGAAACTGTCGAGCCGCATTCTCGCCTACGCCCTCTATATCGATCCGCCGCTTGGCCGCGTCGGCATGACGGAAAAGCAGGCACGCGCCTCGGGCCGCAAGATCATGGTGTCGACCCGCCCGATGAGCAAGGTCGGCCGCGCCAATGAGCGCGGCGAAACCAAGGGCTTCATGAAGGTGGTCGCTGATGCGGAGAGCAAGGAAATCCTGGGGGCGGCGATCCTCGGGATCGAGGGCGACGAGGTGATTCACGGCATCATCGATGCGATGAATGCCGGGACGACCTATCCGGTGCTGCAGTGGTCGGTACCGATCCATCCCACCGTTTCGGAATTGATCCCGACGCTTCTGGGTGATTTGAAGGCGATCTGATGGATCGCAATCAGCCGGAGACCGGTCATTGAATATCGAACTGCTGATCGAAAATTATGGCCTGCCGGCAATCTTTCTCGGCACCGCCTTCGAGGGCGAAACCGCTGCCTTTCTCGGCGGCGTCATCGCGCATCGCGAGCTCCTAACCTATTGGGCTGCCTCGATGGCAGCTTCGGCGGGATCATTCGCCGGAGATCAGATATGGTTCTTTGCCGGCCGCTATGCCGCCCAATGGAACTTCGTTCGCCGCGTGATGGAGACACCGGCGCTTGCACGCGTCACGCGGCTTCTCGAAAAATATCCGACCGGGTTCATCTTCGCGTTCCGCTTTCTGGTGGGATTGCGGACGATCAGCCCGATCGTCGGCACGACACACATCTCGACGCAGAGGTTTCTCGTGCTCAACCTCCTGGCGGCGCTCGTCTGGGGACAGCTCTTCACCGCGCTTGGTTATGCCTTCGGCCACGGAATTCACCAGATATTCGGCCGCCTGCCACTGCATCATCATCTGCTGATAGCACTTGGCGCCGCGGCCCTGATCGCGGGCGCGGCGCTGGTGCTTCGCAAGAGGAAATTTGGGATCAAGTACCCGTAAAGGGTCCTAGTCCATGACGATCTGCAGTTTGACATCATCAGGACGTGCCTCGACCGCACGATCGAAGGCCTTGATCGAATCTTCGAAGGTGAACGTCTCTGATATCAGCGGCTTCAGGTCGACACGCCCCGATCCGAGAAGCGCGATCGAGCGCTCATACTGATGCGCGTAGCGGAACACCGTCTCGATGCGAATTTCCTTCGTCGAAGCCGTCGAGACGTCGAAACCGACAGGATTGACCGGCAGGCCGACGACGATGATAGCGCCGCCCGGACGTGGCAGAGACATGATCGTCTCCCAGGCCTTCGGTGAACCTGAGCATTCGAAGACGACATCCGCACCCCAGCCATCAGTCAGCCGGCCGACTTCCTCAGCAAGGTTCTTTTCGCGAATGTTGACCGGAATGACACCTTGATACTGCGCAGCTATATCGAGCTTCGGCTGGGCAAGATCAGCAACGATCGCACGGGAGCAACCGCCAGCGAGAGCGGCGATCGCAACCATGGTGCCGATCGGGCCAGCACCGAGGACAACGGCTGTATCGCCGGGTGCGATCTTCGCCTTGGTGGCTGCCTGCATGCCGACCGCGAAAGGCTCGACCATTGCGCCTTCGGCGAAGCTGACATTGTCCGGCAGCTTGAACGTATAATTGGCCGGGTGCACGACCTCGGGGGTTAACACGCCGTGGATCGGCGGCGTCGCCCAGAAGGTGACGGCCGGATCGACATTGTACATGCCAAGCCGGCTTGCCTTGGAATTGGGATCAGGAATGCCAGGCTCCATGCACACGCGATCGCCAACCTTCAGATGAGTAACGCCGGAGCCGACCTCGACCACCGTGCCCGCCGCTTCGTGGCCGAGCACCATCGGCTCGTTGACGATAAATGGACCGATTTTGCCGTGCGTATAATAATGCACGTCGGAGCCGCAGACACCAACGGTATGGATCTTGATCTTCACCTGCCCCGGACCTGTCTCCAGAGGCAGATCGATATCGCGAAGCGCAAGCTCATGCTGGCGCTCCAGAACCAGCGCACGGACTTTTGTCATGATCGGTTTCCTTCCCTATGGCTCCCGCGGTTCATGGGGCGCCGTTCTGGCGACTATAAGACTGCAAGCCGCAGCAATTCAATCATCTCTGTCAGGCTTTTGCTCGCCATGTGACGAAATGCTCACGTAATTATCACCCGAAAGATAAGCTCTTCCTAGACGTCCGTATGATTCCGGAGAAGCCCGGCGAGGACTACATTTATCTTCAACGACCACGACAAAGTGGGAAGGAGAAAAGCGATGAAGCACGACAACGACAATGTCGGCCGAAACTTGGTTTCCAACTCTCAGATCACGCGGCAGCTCCGCGAATTCTGGCGCATCCTGGTGGATGAGGCTGTTGCTGCAATCCATCGGGATCGCGAGCAGCAGGCATTGCTTCAGCCGGTTAGGGTTGTTGCACGGGCGCGGGATCGAAATCGGCCTCCGCAGCGTTATTAGGCATGCGCCGGCATGGCGTGGCGGGGGCATGACGCTTCCGGCACCATGCGGATCGGCAATACAAGGAAGACCGTCATGAAATCGATTGTGTCATTCTGCCTGTTCGCATCTCTTCTCTTTGCCGCAACCGAGGCGTCCGCGGCGATCGAGGAAGCATCCCTTCCGCCACCGCAGCAGGAAGAAAGGCTGGTGCCGGCCAATCTGGAGCTCACCTTCACTGGCCCTGTCGATCTCGCTCGTTCGACCGCCACCCTTCTCGATGCCCAGGGCCTGACATTGCCGACCGGCAAGCCGTTTCTTTCAGGACCGGAAGGTTCGGTCTTCAAGGTTCCGCTCGATCCGTCCATGGCGCCCGGTGTTTATACACTCAACTGGCGCGTACTCTCGATGGACGGCCACAGCGCCGAAGGCCACTACCAGTTTAGGGTTGAGCCCTGAACGCTGCGATATTTCGCCATCCGATATTGCGCCGTGTCATTGGACACGGCGTTTTTGTCTGTTGAAGCGGTCTCACTGGCCTCTCCGCGCGCATAAAGGCATTTATAAGATTTTTATATAGATACGCTTCGCCCAATCTCGAACCTTTATGCCCTTCGGTCGCATATTAATGTCCGAGAGATCGCAAAGATCATCTCCACGCCAGAAAGCATAAAAGGTGCCGCCTCTGCGAGCCGGCGCCCTTTGTCTTGTCTGACTCCAAGAATAACAACCGGAGTCAAGATCGATGATGGATATAATTCTACTCGGCACTGCAATCGTATTTTTCGGACTTTGCTTTGCCTATACACGCGCCTGCGACAGGCTTTGACAGGAGAGAACAGATGACCCTCGATTACATCTTGAGCGGTGCCGTGACCGTGTTTCTCACCGTCTACCTCACCTACGCTCTCATCCGCCCAGAACGTTTCTGAAAGCGCCGGCGCTTCTCATCCAGAAGCAGCCGGGTACTGAAAGTTTCCTCCCATGACCCTCAACGGATGGCTTCAGATCCTGCTTTACTGCGGGATCGTCCTTGTGCTCGTCAAACCGCTCGGCGGTTACATGACGCGTGTCTTCAGCGGCGAGCGCACATTCCTTTCACCGGTCCTCGTTCCGATCGAACGAGGGCTTTACGCCGTCGCCGGCACCAGCGAGCGCGAAGACCAGCACTGGACCTCCTATGCCTTCGCCATGCTGATGTTCAACCTGATGGGCGTCATCGTTCTCTACCTTCTGATGCGGTTCCAGAACGTACTGCCCTATAACCCGGCCGGCATGGCCGCGGTCGGGCCGGAACTCGCCTTCAACACCGCCACCAGTTTCGTCTCCAATACCAACTGGCAGAATTATGGCGGCGAAAGCACCATGTCGTACCTGACGCAGATGATGGGCCTGACGGTTCAGAACTTCGTGTCGGCTGCGACCGGCATGGCCATCGCCATCGGCCTGATCCGCGCCTTCTCGCGTGCCTCGGGAAAGGCGATCGGCAATTTCTGGGTCGATATGGTCAGAGCCACACTCTATATCCTGCTGCCGATCTGCATCGTGCTGACGCTCGCCTATGTCTGGCTCGGCGTACCGCAGACGCTTGGTCCGTATGTCGATGCGACCACGCTCGAAGGCGCCAAGCAGACGATCGCCCTCGGCCCCGTTGCCTCGCAGCTCGCCATCAAGATGCTCGGGACGAATGGCGGCGGCTTCTTCAACGCCAACTCGGCCCATCCCTTCGAAAACCCGGACGCAATCTCAAACCTCATTCAGATGGTCTCGATCTTTGCGATTGGCGCAGCCTTCACCAACGTTTTCGGCCGCATGGTCGGTAACCAGCGCCAGGGCTGGGCGATCCTGACGGCGATGGGCGTCCTCTTCATCGTCGGCGTCGGCATCACCTATTGGGCTGAAGCTGCCGGCAATCCGCTAATGCACGCATTCGGCTTGGCTGGCGGCAACATGGAAGGCAAGGAAGTCCGCTTCGGCGTCGCCATGTCCTCGCTGTTTGCGGTCGTTACCACGGCTGCCTCCTGCGGTGCGGTCAATGCCATGCATGGCTCCTTCACCGCGCTCGGCGGCCTGATCCCGCTGATCAACATGCAGCTCGGCGAAGTCACCGTCGGCGGCGTTGGTGCGGGTTTCTACGGCATCGTTCTCTTCATCATCGTCGCTGTCTTCGTGGCAGGCCTGATGGTCGGCCGCACGCCGGAATATCTCGGCAAGAAGATCGAGGCGAAGGAAATGAAGATGGCCGTTCTTGCCATCCTTTGCCTGCCGCTCGCCATGCTGGTTTTCACCGCGATCGCCAGCGTCCTGCCTTCGGCAGTCGCCTCGGTCGGCACGGCCGGCCCGCACGGCTTCTCCGAAATCCTCTATGCCTATACGTCGGCTGCGGCCAACAACGGCTCGGCTTTCGGCGGCCTGACGGGCAATACGCCCTGGTACAACATCACGCTTGGTCTAGGCATGCTGATGGGCCGTTTCCTCGTCATCATCCCGGCGCTCGCCATTGCCGGTTCGCTGGTGACGAAGAAGACGGTTCCCGCCTCGGCAGGCACCTTCCCGACGGATGGGCCGCTCTTCGTCGGCCTGCTCATCGGCACGATCTTGATCGTCGGCGGTCTCACCTTCTTCCCGGCATTGGCCCTTGGTCCTGTTGTCGAGCACCTGGTCATGATCGCCGGCCAGACCTTCTGAGCCAAACCTTTAGAGGTTGACCATGATTATCCGTCACAGGCTCCGAAAAGCCTTCCATCCACGTCCCGGTCTGCCGGGGCGTGGAGCCCAGCGGATGCCGCGCGCCTCCGACATCATCCTGGTGATGATGGCAGGCCTGCTCGTCGTCGTCTGCGTTCTCAGAATTTTACAGGGCTGACCGGCAATCCGGTTCGCCATCCTCGTTTCAAAGCTGGAGTCTCTTATGAGCCAGGCAAAATCCGCGAGCATCCTTGATTCTCGCATCCTCATTCCGGCCGTGGGCGCTGCTTTCACCAAGCTCAACCCGCGCACCCTTTCCAAGAACCCGGTCATGTTCGTCGTGGCTACGGTCTCGGCGCTGACCACAGTCCTGTTCCTGCGCGATCTCGTTTCAGGCAACGGCAATCTCGCCTTCTCCTTCCAGATCAACCTCTGGCTCTGGTTCACGGTGCTCTTTGCCAACTTCGCCGAAGCCGTCGCCGAAGGCCGCGGCAAGGCGCAGGCAGACTCGCTGCGCAAGGCGCGCACCGAGACCCAGGCGAAGCTCCTGACCGCCAACAACGGCACCGGCTACCGCATGGTACCTGGCACCAGCCTGAAGGTCGGCGATCTCGTTCTTGTCGAAGCCGGCGATATCATTCCCTCCGACGGCGAAGTCGTCGAGGGTGTTGCCTCCGTCAATGAAGCAGCCATCACCGGCGAATCCGCCCCTGTCATCCGTGAATCCGGCGGCGACCGCTCGGCCGTAACCGGCGGCACGCAGGTTCTCTCCGACTGGATCCGCGTGCGCATCACGGCGGCGGCAGGTTCGACGTTCCTCGATCGCATGATCTCGCTCGTCGAGGGCGCCGAACGTCAGAAGACGCCGAACGAAATCGCGCTCAACATCCTGCTTGCCGGGATGACGCTGATCTTCGTTCTCGCCACGGCGACGATCCCGAGCTTTGCGGCCTATGCCGGCGGCTCGATCCCGATCATCGTGCTCGTTGCCCTCTTCGTCACGCTGATCCCGACCACGATCGGCGCCCTGCTTTCGGCGATCGGTATTGCCGGCATGGATCGTCTCGTCCGCTTCAACGTGCTCGCCATGTCCGGCCGCGCCGTAGAAGCTGCCGGTGACGTCGACACGCTGCTGCTCGACAAGACCGGCACGATCACCCTGGGCAACCGCCAGGCCACCAGCTTCCGGCCGGTACGCGGTGTCGCCGAACAGGATCTCGCCGATGCGGCGCAGCTTGCCTCGCTCGCCGATGAGACGCCCGAGGGCCGCTCCATTGTCGTGCTCGCCAAGGAAAAATACGCGATCCGCGGCCGCGACATGGCAAGCCTGAAGGCCACATTCGTACCCTTCACCGCCCAGACCCGCATGAGCGGTGTCGATCTCGAAGGCTCGGCGATCCGCAAGGGTGCCGTCGATGCTGTGCTCAGCTACGTCAACGGCGATGCTTCCTCGAAGAACGGAGCCGAAATCGTGCGTGAACTGCAGTCGATATCGGACGAGATCGCCAAGGCCGGCGGCACGCCGCTCGCCGTTGCCCGCGACGGCAAGCTGCTCGGCGTCATCCAGCTCAAGGATATCGTCAAGGGCGGCATCCGCGAGCGCTTCAACGAGCTGCGCCGCATGGGCATCCGCACCGTCATGATTACGGGTGACAACCCGATGACAGCCGCCGCCATCGCTGCCGAAGCCGGTGTCGACGACTTCCTCGCCCAGGCAACGCCTGAAAACAAGCTGCAGCTGATCCGCGAAGAACAGGCCAAGGGCAAACTTGTCGCCATGTGCGGCGACGGCACGAACGACGCTCCTGCTCTGGCCCAGGCCGACGTTGGCGTGGCCATGAACACCGGCACGGTCGCAGCCCGCGAAGCCGGCAACATGGTCGATCTCGACAGCGACCCGACAAAACTCATCGAGATCGTCGAAATCGGCAAACAGCTCCTGATGACCCGCGGCGCGCTGACGACCTTCTCGATCGCCAACGACATCGCCAAGTACTTCGCCATCATCCCGGCGATGTTCCTGACTTTTTACCCGCAGCTTGGCGTACTCAACATCATGGGCCTCGCCACGCCGCAGAGCGCCATCCTGTCGGCGATCATCTTCAATGCGCTCATCATCATCGCCCTGATCCCGCTGTCCCTGAAGGGTGTGCGCTACCGCCCGATCGGCGCCGGTGCGCTGCTTTCCCGCAACCTGCTGATCTACGGTCTCGGCGGCATCATCGTCCCCTTCATCGGCATCAAGGCGATCGACATGGTCGTCGCATCCCTCGGCCTCGCCTAAGGAGTTAAAACAATGCTTAGAGAACTTCGTCCGGCAATCGTCATGATCGTTGCCACCACGGCCATCACCGGCCTCCTCTACCCGCTCGCCATGACAGGTGCCGCACAGGCCATCTTCCCCTACCAGGCTAATGGCAGCCTCATTGAAAAGAACGGGCAGGTTATCGGTTCCACGCTGATCGGCCAGGCCTTTACCAGCGACAAGTATTTCCATGGTCGTCCGTCCGCTGCTGGCGATGGCTACAATGCAGCGGCGTCCTCGGGCTCCAACCTCGGCCCGACCAGCCAGAAGCTGATCGACCGCGTGAAGGGTGACTATGAGGCTGCCAAGGCGAGCAACCCGAATGCCGAGGTTCCCGTCGACCTCGTCACCGCTTCGGGTAGCGGCCTTGACCCGCATATTTCGCCCGATGCCGCATACTTCCAGGTACCGCGCGTCGCCAAGGCCCGCGGTGTCGATCAAGCCAAGGTCAAGGCGCTGGTCGATGCAGCCGTTACGGGCCGCGAACTCGGCCTGCTCGGCGAACCGACCGTCAATGTTCTGGCGTTGAACCAGAGCCTTGATGCTTCTATGACTCAGTGAAGGTTGAGAGCCCCGGAACGCTGCAACGCGCGCCGGGGCTTGCTCGTGAAGAAAGACCGAACGCATGCCAGACGACAACCGCGACCAGGCCGGCAGGCCCTCGCCCGATGCGCTTCTCGAAAAGGCCCGGGCGGAGTCGCGCGGACGCCTGAAAATCTTCCTGGGCGCGGCACCCGGCGTCGGCAAGACCTATGAAATGCTGGTCTCCGGCCACGCCAAGATCGCCGACGGCCTCGACGTGGTGATCGGCGTCGTCGAAACCCATGGCCGCAAAGAGACCGAGGCACTGCTTGCCGGTTTCGAAATCATTCCGCGTGTGGAGATCGCCTATCGCGGCCAGTCGCTCGAAGAGATGGATCTCGATGCCATTCTCGCGCGCAAGCCCGATCTTGTTCTCGTCGACGAACTTGCCCATACCAATGCCGAGGGCAGTCGCCATCCAAAGCGCTATCTCGACGTCAAGGAATTGCTCGACCGTGGCATCGATGTCTATTCGACGCTGAACATCCAGCATGTGGAGAGCCTGAACGACGTCGTTTCGCAGATCACCCGCATCCGGGTGCGCGAGACAGTGCCGGACTCCGTGATCGACGTGGCTGACGACATCGAGATCATCGACCTGACACCCGACGACCTCATCAAACGCCTTCACGATGGCAAGGTCTATGTGGCAAAGACCGCCGAACGCGCGCTGACCAATTATTTCACGCCCGGCAACCTGACGGCGCTCCGCGAACTCGCCCTGCGCAAGACCGCCCAGCGCGTCGATGACCAGCTGCTGAGCCATATGCAGGCGCATGCTATTTCCGGCCCCTGGGCTGCCGGCGACCGTGTGCTGGTGTCGATCGACGATCATCCACGCTCTGCTTCGCTGGTCCGCTACGCCTCACGCATGGCTGCGCGTCTGCGTGCCCCCTGGGCGGCCGTCTATATCGAGACCAACCGCTCCATCAATCTCTCGGAAACGCAGCGTGATACGATTGCCGCCACGCTCCGGCTTGCCGAACAGCTTGGCGGCGAAGCGATCACCATTCCCGGCCGCGAGGTGACTGAGGAGCTGGTGCGTCACGCCACCGCGAACAACGTGACCCACATCGTCATCGGCGCGCCGAAAAAGCCAACATGGCGCGAATGGTGGTGGAGCCCCTCCATCACCGACGAGCTGATCCGGTGCGCGGGCGATATCAGCGTCCATGTGATTTCCGGCAACGAGAAAGATCCGACCGCGCAGCGTGGCGTAAAGGCGGCGCCGAGCACGGCTGCGCTGGACTTCCGGGCTTACGCACTTTCAACGCTCTACGTCGCCATTGCGCTTGTTGCCGGCGTGGTGCTCGATCAGGTGCTCGACGTTCGCAATCTGGCGCTCGTCTTCCTGATGGCGGTGCTGACATCAGCCGTCATCCATGGCCTCAGACCGGCGCTCTATACCTGCATCGTCAGTGCCCTCTCCTTCAACTTCTTCTTCCTGCCGCCGCGCTATACGTTGACGATCAGCGATCCGGAAAGCGTGCTCGCGCTCTTCTTCTTCCTTGGTGTCGCCGTCATCGCCTCCAACCTGACGGCAACCGTCCAGCGGCAGGCGGCTGCGGCCCGGCAAAGAGCGCGCACGACGGAAGACCTCTATCTCTTTTCCAAGAAGCTTGCCGGCACCGGTACGCTCGATGACGTCCTCTGGGCGACGGCCTTCCAGATCGCCTCGATGCTCAAGGTGCGCGTCGTTCTCCTCCTGCCGGAAGATAATTCCATTGCCGTCAAGGCCGGCTATCCGCCTGACGATACGCTCGACGATGCCGATATCGCCGCCGCCCGCTGGGCCTGGGAACATAATCATGCCGCCGGTCGCGGCGCTGATACCCTGCCCGGGGCCAAGCGCCTCTATGTACCATTGCGTACCGGTCGAACGGCCGTTGGCGTCATCGGCCTCGACAGTGACCGCCGGGACGGCCCGCTGCTGACGCCGGAACAGCAGCGGCTTCTCGATGCGCTTGCCGATCAGGCGGCACTCGCCATCGAACGCGTGCAACTCGTTGCTGACGTCGATCGGGCCAAGCTTGCGGCCGAAGCGGACCGCCTGCGCTCTGCTCTGCTGACGTCGATCTCCCACGATCTCAAGACGCCACTTGCGGCAATCCTCGGCGCGTCCGGCACACTGCGCGATTACTTTGATTCCATGTCGGCGGATGACCGGACAGATCTTCTGTCGACGGTCGTCGATGAATCCGAACGTCTCAACCGCTTCATCGCCAATCTGCTCGACATGACGAAGATCGAGTCCGGCGCCATGGAGCCGAACTATGCGCTGCACTATGCAGGAGATATCGCAGGCAGCGCGTTGCGCCGGGCTGCAAAAATTCTCGATCATCACAGGACGGAAATGACAATCCCCGCCGACCTGCCCATGGTCCGCGTCGATCCCGTTCTCTTCGAGCAGGTCCTCTTCAACCTTCTCGACAATGCCGCCAAATACGCGCCCGAAGGCTCTGTCATCCGCATCGAAGGTTGGGCGGATGCCGATAATGTCGTCGTACAGGTCTCCGACCAAGGCCCGGGCATTCCTCCTGCAGACCTCAACCGTGTCTTCGACACGTTCTACCGCGTGCGCAAGGGCGATCAGGTGCGCGCCGGCACCGGCCTCGGCCTCTCCATATGCCGCGGCTTCATCGAGGCGATGGGTGGGACGATCACAGCCGGCAACCGGACAAACAGGTCCGGCGCCGTCTTCACCATCCGCCTTCCAAAACCGAACGACATTCCAAAATTGGATGAACTCAAATGACCGGTTCAGCCGTCAAGATCCTCGTCGTCGATGACGAGCCGCCAATCCGCAAGCTTCTGCGCGTCGGCCTCACCGCACAAGGCTACGAAGTCCAGGAGGCCCCGAATGCCGGTGCCGCCCGCCAGTCCGTCAAGGATGATCAGCCCGATCTCATAGTGCTCGATCTTGGCCTTCCCGACATATCAGGCCACGACCTCTTGCAGGAATGGCGCGAAGATGGGCTCACCATGCCTGTCGTCATTCTCTCGAGCCGTACCGACGAGGCCGGCATCGTGAAGGCGCTGGAGAGTGGTGCCGACGACTATGTGACGAAGCCCTTCGGCGTCAACGAACTCGGTGCCCGTATCCGCGTCGCGCTCCGCCACCGGCTGCAGCAGCAGGGCGAAAAGGCGATCTTTCAGACCGGCGGGCTGTCGATCGATCTCGTCAAGCGCATCGTCAAGGTCGACGGCAAGGAGATCAAGCTGTCGCCGAAGGAATACGACATCCTGCGCGTGCTCGCCCAGCACGCCGGCAAGGTGCTGACACATCAATTTCTTCTGAAGCAGGTATGGGGTCCGGCCGCGGACGTGCAGTATCTGCGCGTCTATGTGCGCCAGCTGCGGCAAAAGGTCGAGCAGATTCCCGACCAGCCACACTATATCACCACAGAGACCGGCGTCGGCTACCGGCTCCGTGAGCCTGACTGATACCTGCCGAAAACAGCATCGAGAATGTAATGAACCTCTCCAATATAATCCGGCCGGAGCACACCTTCATCGGCCTGTCGGTGACGACCAAGTGGCGCGCGCTGCAGGCGATTTCCGAAAAAGCCGGCAAGGCCTTCGGCATTGACGGCCAGAGCGTGCTGAAAGCGCTCGAATCCCGGGAGAAGCTCGGCTCCACCGGCATCGGCAACGGCATCGCTGTTCCTCATGCAGCCATCGACGGCATGACGAGCCCGCGCGGTCTCTTGATCCGCTTCGCCCAGCCGCTGGACTTCGATGCGATCGACGATATCGCGACGGACATCGCCTTCGTGCTGCTCTTCGGGGAAAACAATCGTGGGGAATATCTGAACGTGCTCGCCGCCATCGCCCGCAGGCTTCAGTCGGATGGCGTCCTGGCGGCCATGCGCAAGGCGAAAAGCACAGATGAATTCTATTCGGATTTCATCGCGGATTCACGCGTCTGAAGAGAAATTCGCTTCGCGCTTCCGACCTTCTCCCCGCCATGGCGGGGGGAAGGCAAATCGAGGACAAGGGGCCGCTCCGGCCCCTTTTTATTAGAAGTCGCGCTGGAAACGGAGGAAACCGAAGGTTTCGTCGTCGCCGTCTTCTTCGTCGTGATACTGGACGCTGAGCTTGCTGCGCAGATTGTCAGCAATCCGGTAGTCGATGGTGACGCCGGTCGTATAAGCGCTGCCGCCGCTGAAGTCGCCGTCAGCATCGATATCGATCTTGTCGAAGTACTGGAAGGCCGGGGTGACGGCCCACTTGTCGGTCAGCTTGATCTTGTACTCGGCTGCGACCGTCCATTCGGACGCTTCGTAGTAGTAGTTAGCGCCACTGGCCCAGATGCCAGCGAGGCCGAGAGTGCCTGGACCGATATCGGCATAAACGATAGCGCGGATGGCGCCTTCTTCGTTATCCGTATCGTAACCACCAAGCAGGTAGCCGCTGAATGCGCCACTCTTGAACGAGACCTGGGCTGCAACGCCGAAGTTGTTCGGGCCTTCACCCGGCTTCTCGACATAGTCTTCTTCAAGTTCGTCGACCGAGACACCGGCTGCGAAGCTGTCGGTCTCGTACTGATAACGGATCGAGTTGTGGGTCGTCTCGTTGCTCGAGAGCGTGTCCGTCTCGCCGCTCAGATCGTCGTCCCACCAGCTGTACAGCTTACCAGCGCGGAAGCCGGCGATGTCGATATAGCCTTCATCGAGCAGGGTTTCCTGATCGGTGGCGTTGTCAGCGTTGGTACGCAGCGTGATAACGCCCGTGAGCGTGCCGTACTCGGTGTCGTTCTTGGTCTGGAAGGTAACCTGACCGCGAGTCCAGAAGTTCACATCGGAATCACCCGAGACGTTCTGGCCAAAACGAACTTCAGTACGGATGTAACCGCTGATCTGAAGGCAGGTTTCGGTGCCCGGGATGTAGAAGTAGCCAGTCCCGTAGGCGTCGCAAACGCGAACATATTCTACGGGCTCCGGCTCGGCGGCGACGATAGCGTCGGCTGCATGTGCTCCGGAAACCGCTGCAAGGGCGGCAACAGAGCCAAGAAGGATAGTTTTAATAGACATCAGAAAGACCTTTTACGGTTTGAAAGAGGCAAGCAGTGTTTCAAGGACACCCCCACCATCGGTCGCCGAATCCCAACGACCGGAAGGCCATGTAGGCACTCGAAAGCGTCACCGCTGCAAAACAAGACTAAAAATCGACACACGAATGTCACTTTCCGGCTCGAACTGTGGCAGAAAAATCACGACTGTGGCACGGTGCCTTAATTGGCCGTGGCCAACTTGGCAGCACGTCCCATTCGCAATCTCGCACTGAAAATGGGATGGCTTTCTAAGGTTGGTCCCCGGAACCGGAACAATCTTCGTTTCATTATACGACCTAGTTGATAGAGTTTAGCGTATAACCACGGAGGGTTCCCATGCAGACTTTAAGGTTCACCCGGCTCGTCGCGGCCGCGGTCATGGCAGGCAGCTTTGCCATCGGCAGTGTCGCACCGGCATTCGCCGACCAGACGCTTCTGAACGTGTCCTATGACCCGACACGCGAATTGTATAAGGATTTCAACGCCGCCTTTGCTGCGAAGTGGAAGGCTGACACCGGTGAAGCCGTGACGATCCAAGCCTCTCATGGTGGTTCCGGCGCACAGGCGCGGTCGGTCATCGACGGCCTTGATGCCGACGTGGTAACCCTCGCCCTCGAAGGCGACATCAACGCGATCGCAAAGGCCACGGGCAAGATCCCGGCCGACTGGAAGACCAAATTCCCGAACAATTCGACCCCCTATACATCGACGATCGTCTTCCTCGTCCGCAAGGGCAACCCGAAGGGCATCAAGGATTGGAGCGATCTGATCAAGGACGATGTGCAGGTCATCACGCCGAACCCGAAGACTTCCGGCGGCGCCCGCTGGAATTTCCTTGCCGCCTGGGCATGGGCAAAGCAGGCGAATGGCGGTGACGAAGCCAAGGCGCAGGATTATGTGACCAAGCTCCTCCAGCACGTTCCGGTTCTCGACAGCGGCGCACGTGGCGCGACGACCACGTTCGTCCAGCGCGGCCTCGGCGATGTCCTGCTTGCCTGGGAAAACGAAGCCTATCTCTCGCTTGAAGAACTCGGTCCCGACCAGTTCGAGATCGTGACCCCCACCTTCTCGATCCGCGCCGACCCGCCGGTCGCAATCGTTGACGGCAACGTCGATAAGAAGGGCACCCGCAAGGTCGCGGAAGCTTACCTGAACTACCTTTATTCGGACGAAGGCCAGAAGATCGCGGCAAAGCATTATTACCGGCCGATCAAGCCGGAAGCAGCCGATGCGGCTGATATTGCCCGCTTCCCGAAGCTGACGCTCGCCACGATTGACGACTTCGGCGGCTGGAAGGATGCACAGCCGAAATTCTTCGGCGATGGCGGCGTATTTGACCAGATCTACAAGCCGGCCCAATAATAGGTCTTATGAGCGCACATAACCCCACACGGTGGCGGTTCAAGCGGCCGAGCGTCATTCCGGGTTTCGGACTGGCGCTCGGCCTTACCTTGATCTGGCTTACCCTCATCGTCCTTATTCCGCTGTCTGGCCTTGCCTGGCGGTCGAGCGCACTCGGCTGGGAGAAGTTCTTCGGCATTGCATTCGACCAGCGAACGCTGAGCGCCCTGCGGATCAGCTTCGGCAGCGCCTTCATTGCCGCCTGCCTCAATGTCGTCTTCGGCGTCATCCTTGCCTGGGTGCTGGTACGCTACCGGTTTCCCGGAAAGCGCATTATCGACGCCATGGTAGACCTGCCCTTTGCCCTGCCGACGGCCGTCGCCGGCATCGCGCTGACCACCCTCTATGCTCCGAACGGCTGGGTCGGGCAGTTCCTGACGCCACTCGGCATCAAGATCGCCTTCACGCCGGCCGGTATTGTCGTCGCCCTCATCTTCGTCGGCCTGCCCTTCATCGTGCGGACGGTCCAGCCGGTCATGGAAGAGATCGACAAGGAAGTGGAGGAGGCTGCCGCCACGCTCGGCGCCAATCGCTTCCAGACAATCGCACGCGTGCTGCTGCCTGGCCTTGCGCCCGCGGTCCTGACGGGTTTCGCCCTCGCCTTCGCCCGCGCGGTCGGCGAATACGGCTCGGTCATCTTCATTGCCGGCAACCTGCCTTTCAAATCGGAAATCGCCCCACTGCTGATCGTCATCAAGCTTGAAGAATATAACTATGCAGCAGCGACCGGCATCGCGGCGATCATGCTGATCATCTCCTTCACGATGCTGCTTGTCATCAATCTCATCCAGAGCTGGAGCAGGCGGAGGTACGGTTATGGCGTCTAATGCTACCTCAACCGTTTCAACCGCAGAGCCGCACAAGGTTCATTCGGCTGTCACAGAGAGCAAGGTCGCCCGTATCACGCTGGTCGTCATTGCGCTCGTCTTTCTGCTCTTGATCCTGTTCCTGCCGCTTGCAGCCGTCTTCGTCGAAGCCTTTCGCAAGGGTGCCGGCGCTTTCTTCACAGCACTCCAAGATGCCGAAACGTTCTCGGCGATCCGCCTGACGCTGATCGTTGCCGGCGTCAGCGTGCCGCTCAACCTCGTCTTCGGCATCGCCGCTGCCTGGGCGATCGCCAAATTCGAATTCAAGGGCAAGGCGTTCCTGACGACACTGATCGATCTGCCCTTTTCGGTCTCGCCTGTTATCTCGGGTCTTGTCTTCGTGCTGCTCTTCGGCGCCAACACCTGGCTCGGCCAGTGGCTGAGCGCCAATGACATCAAGATCCTGTTTGCGGCGCCGGGGCTGATCCTCGCCACCATGTTCGTCACCTTCCCCTTCGTTGCGCGAGAGCTTATCCCGCTCATGCAGGAACAGGGAACGCAGGATGAGGAGGCAGCTCTTTCGCTCGGCGCGAGCGGCTGGCAGGCCTTCTGGCACGTCACGCTGCCGAACATCAAATGGGGCCTGCTTTACGGCGTCCTTCTCTGCAATGCCCGCGCCATGGGTGAGTTCGGCGCCGTTTCGGTCGTGTCAGGCCATATTCGCGGGCAAACCAACACGATGCCGTTGCAGGTAGAAATCCTCTACAACGAATATAACTTCACCGGAGCCTTTGCGGTCGCTTCGCTTCTGGCCTTGCTTGCCCTCGTCACGCTTGTTTTGAAGACGCTGCTGGAAATGCGCTATAGCGCGGAAATCGCCGCCAGCCGGCGGCACTGAAGGAATTAGAATGGAAGTACGCGTCCAAAACCTACGCAAGGAATTCGATCGCTTTCCGGCGCTGCACGATGTCTCGCTCGATATCCGCTCTGGAGAATTGATCGCACTGCTCGGCCCGTCGGGCTCCGGCAAGACCACGCTGCTGCGCCTCATCGCCGGCCTCGAAAGCCCGACCGATGGCCTGATTTTCTTCGGCGACGAAGATGCATCGAGAAAGACGGTCCAGCAACGCAATATCGGCTTCGTGTTCCAGCACTATGCGCTTTTCCGCCATATGACGGTGCTCGACAACGTCTCCTTCGGCCTGAAGGTTCGCAATTCATCGCGCCGTCCGCCGAAGGCAGAGATTCGCAAGCGGGCGCTGGAACTGCTCGATCTCGTACAGCTTTCAGGCCTTGAAAAGCGCTACCCGGCACAGCTTTCCGGCGGCCAGCGCCAGCGCGTAGCCCTTGCCCGCGCCATGGCGGTCGAACCGAACGTTCTGTTGCTTGACGAACCCTTCGGGGCGCTCGATGCGCAGGTGCGCAAGGACCTGCGCAAATGGCTGCGCGAAATCCATGACCGCACCGGCCACACCACCGTCTTCGTCACCCACGATCAGGACGAAGCGATGGAGCTTGCCGACCGAGTCGTCGTCATGAGCCAGGGTGCGATCGAACAGGTCGGTACGCCGGACCAGGTCTATGACAGCCCCAATTCGCCCTTCGTCTTCGGCTTCGTCGGCCAGTCGAACTGCCTGCAGGTGGAAGTTGCCGGCGGCGATATCCGCTTCGAAGGGCGCTCGCTGGGTCTCAACGCCGATGGTGAAGCTGATGGCGCTGCGCAGCTCTATTTCCGCCCGCACGATGTCCGGCTCTGCGAATCGGCCGAAAACTGTATTGCCGGCCAACCGGTTGCAAGCCGGCGCGTCGCCGGTACCCGCCATATCGAACTCGACATCGGCAAGGACCGCCCGCATATCGAGATCGAGCTTCCGCCGAGCGAGGCCGACAGGCTCGACCGGTCACGCGTCGCCTTCAAGCCCACGCGCTGGAAGCTTTTCCGAAGCTGACACCGTTGCAATACCGGCTCCCGCCAGAATCGTATTTTGGCGGGAACCCCTTGTTATTTTTGTTATCTGCGGTTGTTTGTATTTTTGTCACATGCCGGGTAAAACGTTTTCGCTAAGATCGAAAAGGGCTGGACTAATTCCAATAGGAGGCACCTAGCGTTGAGGGCGGAGATTTCCTTTGGAAAATCCCTGGTTGGGATTTTATTCGTAGGACTTGCAGCTGCGAGCTGCACGACAACACCGAAACCGGCGGCATCGCCGGCAAAAGCCAAAACAAAACAGGCTCAATCGGCAAAAGTCACTTTCAATTACACCACCAAGGATCGCGACTGCCTGAAGCGCGCGATGTACTTCGAATCGCAGCATTCGGATGAGGCTGGTTATATGGCCGTCGGCAGTGTCGTCATGAACCGACTCACTTCCGGCGCCTATGCCGGCTCCATCTGTGGTGTCGTCGCCCAGAAGAAGCAGTTTGCGCCCGGCGTCATGACGCGCGAGGTCAAATCTCAGGCCGAGCCGGAGCTTACGACAGCGGCTGACGCGATCCTCAGCGGCGAGCGCCATCCGGCGGTGAAGGACGCGATGTTCTTCCACACGGCAGGGTTGAAATTCCCCTACAACAACATGCATTATGTGACGGTCGCAGGCGGCAATGCCTTCTACGAGAAGCGTGACGAAGACGGCACGCTTGAAACGCCGCCACCGCTGCCTTCCTATGAAGTCGCGATGAACTACGTCCCGGGCGAGAGCATGCTGCCGCCGCAGTTCGAGATACTGATCCCGTCGGACGTTCCCGTCCCGATCCCGTCTCCCGACCCCGCAGCGACGGCAAGCGTCACTCCTTTGCCGATGCCCGCAGCAGCGACTGCGATCGAGCCCCAACCCGGTACGCCCATCGCCATCCCAACACCCCGCCCCGCTTATGACAGCGTGATGCTGCGTCCAAGCATCTCGGCGAACGGCACCTGAATTCAGAAGGATGAAGAGCGCTAGGCGCGCTCTTCCCAAACCCTGGCAAGCTCCACGATCGTCCTGACAGCTTTTTCCATATCCTGGCGGCTGATCCATTCGAGCGGCGAGTGGAAGGAGTGACCGCCAGCGAAGATGTTGGGGCACGGCAGGCCCATGAAGGAAAGACGCGAACCGTCAGTGCCGCCGCGGATGCTGCCGCGCACCGGCGTCATGTCCGCCCGGCGAACCGCTTCGACGGCATTCGCGACGATCTCGGGATGGCGGTCGAGCACCGTCTTCATGTTGCGATACTGTTCCTTCACGTCGAAACGATAGGTCGACCCCGGGTAAGCCTTCATCACATCCTTGATGATCGCTTCGAGCATGGTCTCCTTTTCGACCAGACCCACATCGGTGAAATCGCGAATGATGAGGCTGATTGCAGCCTTTTCCATCGAGCCCGCCACCCCTGTCGGATGGATGAAGCCCTGCTTTCCCTCGGTCGTTTCCGGGGCGATCTCTTTCGGCAGCCGGTCGATAATCGCGCCTGCGATCTTGATGGCATTTTCCATCCGATCCTTGGCAAAACCCGGATGGATTGCCACGCCGGCGATAATAATATCGACGCTATCTGCCGAAAAGGTTTCATCCTCGATATGGCCGGCGGTCTCGCCATCCATCGTATAGGCAAATTCCGCGCCGAGCTTCTTCAGATCGACCTTGTTGACGCCCCGACCAACCTCTTCATCCGGCGTGAAGAGAATCTTGATCGTCCCATGCTTGATCCCCGGATTGTCGACGAGGACTTGAGCCGCAGCCATGATTTCCGCCAGGCCCGCCTTGTCGTCTGCGCCGAGCAAAGTCGTTCCATCGGTCGTGATGATATCGTTGCCGATCTGGTTTTTCAGCTCGGGATGTTCTGAAACACGGATCACCCGGTTTGGATCACCGGGAAGCTGAATATCCCCACCGGCATAGGCCTTCACCATCTGCGGCTTCACGTTCTTGCCGGTGAAGTCAGGCGCGGTGTCCATATGCGAGCAGAAGCAGATGACTGGCACGCTCTTGTCCGTATTGGCCGGAATAGTCGCATAGACATAGCCGTACTCATCGAGATGTGCATCCGAAAGGCCGATCTCCAAGAGCTCCTCGACGAGAACCCGGCCGAGATCCTTCTGTTTTTCGGTCGTCGGCTGCGCGGACGAGGCGGGATCAGATTGCGTGTCGATGACGACATAGCGAAGAAAACGGTCGAGAACAGTGTCTGTCATAATATCCAGTCCAGCATGATCATCACCCGGTCATATAGCCACCGAAGGGCCTGTGATGAAAGCTCTTTTCCGCTATCGGCAAGGCCGCATCACCGCTCCTTCCGTTGCCTGAAGACAGGCAATTGCTCTCCATCGGTTCAATCGACCCGGTTGCCCTCACTGTTGAACACATGCAGATGCTTGGCCGGGAAAGTGACATTGACCTTCGGTCCCGCACTCAGCGCATCACGATCAAGAGTGAAGATCTTGAATGGCAGGCCGTGCAGCGAAAGATGCAGGATGATGCCGAAGCCGGTCGGCTCGACGAGCTCGACGTCGGCGCTAATACCTGACCCGTCATTCGTCATGGTGACGTGTTCCGGCCGAATGCCGATCGTCACCTTTTCGCCGTTCGGCAGGCCAAGCGACGTGTTGAGCGGTACGATCGTACCGTCCTTCAGCTTCGCTCCGCCTGCCTCATAACTCGCATCGAGGAAATTCATGCCCGGCGAACCGATGAAGCCCGCGACGAAGAGATTGGCGGGGCGGTCGTAAAGCTCCAAGGGGCTGCCGACCTGCTGCACGACCCCACCATGCATGGCGACGATCCGGTCCGCCAGCGTCATCGCCTCGATCTGGTCGTGGGTCACGTAGATCGAGGTTGCCTTGAGGTCGCCATGCAATTTCTTGATTTCGGCGCGCATCTGTTCGCGCAGGCGCGCATCGAGGTTCGACAGCGGCTCGTCGAAGAGAAATGCCTTCGGCTGGCGCACGATGGCGCGGCCCATGGCGACACGCTGGCGCTGGCCGCCGGAGAGCGCTTTCGGGCGCCGTTCGAGCAGCGGGTCGAGGCCGAGCTTGGAAGCCGCGCCGGCAACGGCACTCGCGATCTTCTCCTTCGCCGTCTTCCTGAGCTTCAGGCTGTAGCTCATGTTGCCGGCAACATTCATGTGCGGATAGAGTGCGTAGGACTGGAACACCATGGCGATGTCGCGGTCTTTCGGATGCAGCTCGTTGACACGATTGCCGGCAATGCAGATTTCACCATCAGTCACCTCTTCGAGGCCGGCGATCATGCGCAGCAGTGTTGACTTGCCGCAGCCGGACGGGCCGACGAGGACGACGAATTCCCCATCCTTGATTTCCAGATCGACGCCATGCAGCACCGGGAAATGGCCGTAGGATTTCTTGATATTCTTGATGTCGATCGATGCCATGTGACTAACCCTTGACCGCGCCGGCCGTCAGGCCCTGGACGAGATAACGCTGGATGAGCAGGAAGAAGAGGCCGGCCGGGATAAGCGCCATGACGCCTGCCGCCATCATCTGCCCGAAATCCACGGAGAATTTCGAAACGAAGGTAAGAAGGCCAACCGGGAAGGTCGCCGCGTCATTGCCGTTGATCAGCATCAATGCAAAGAGCAGCTCGCTCCACGCCGCCGTGAAGACGAAGCCGAGAGTTGCCGCAATTCCGGGCAGCGTCAGCGGCAGGATGATCTGACGGAAGGCCATGAACTGGGTGGCCCCATCGATCATCGCCGCCTCTTCGAGGTCCTTCGGAATGCCATCGAAGAAGGACTGCATCAGGAAGGTCGCAAAGGGCACATTGAAGGCGGTGTAGACGATGACGAGACCGGTCAGGCTGTTCGTCAGATGCAGGGGCGACAGAATCTTGAAGATCGGCGCCACCAGCATGACGAGCGGGAACATCTGTGTCAGCAGCATCAGCGCCACGATCCAGTACTTCGCGCGGAAGGTGAAGCGCGACAAAGCATAGCCGGACAGCGAGGCACAGATCGTCACCGTGATCGCCGTCGAAGCCGAGACGATAACGCTGTTCTTGAAGAAGGTTGGGAAGGCGCTGTGCTGCAGCACGAAACTATAGTGTTCCCAAGTGGTCCGCGACGGCCACATGCGAACGCCTTCGGTATAAAGCAGGTCATTCGGCGTTACCGAGACCTTCAAAAGCCAGAAGAGCGGGAAAAGCGCGAAGATGACATAGACGAGGATCGCCAGACGGTGCGCGATGATGGGGAGAATGGATCGTCTCATGGCTCAATCCTTGGCCAGCAGGCTCTGCCGCAGCAGGATGATCAGCATGGAATAGGCGAGAAGCAGGACCAGCAGCACCAGCGCAATCGCCGAGGCATAGCCGAAATCGAGCCGCTTGAAGGCCTGGGTGAAGATGTAGCTCGCGACAATCTGCGTCCTGTCCGCCGGGCCGCCGCCAGTCATGACGACGATGAGATCGGCGAAATTCGAAATCCAGACGGTGCGCAGCATGACAGTGATGGCAATCGTCGGCGCCAGAAACGGCAAGGTGATCGACCAGAAACGCTGGAACCAGCCGGCGCCGTCGATCGAGGCCGCTTCATAAAGATCGCGCGGGATCGCCTGCAGGGCTGCGAGCAGCGTGATGGCAAAGAAGGGAATCCCCCACCAGACATTGGCGATGATCGGCCCCCACATCGCATATTGCGGATCGGAGAGAATATTGCCCGGCTCACTCATCAGCCCGAGCCCGAACAGCCAGTGCGGGATCGGCCCGATGACCGGATTGAAAAGCCAGGCCCAGTTCAGGCCGGCAAGGAATGACGGTACGGCCCAGGGCAGGAAGACCAGCGCCTGAATGACGCCCCTGCCCCAGAACGGCTTGTCGAGCAGGAGGGCGAGAATGAGACCGAAGATGAATTGCAGGATCACTGAAGCGCCGGTCCACCAGAGCGTATTCTTGAGCGCGCCGTAGAAGGCCTTGTCCTGTGCAAGCTCGCGGAAATGCTCGATCCCGACGAAGCCACCGGAAAAAGGATTGAGAAGCTGGATATCGCGGAAGGCATAGGAAACGCCGACCACCAGCGGGACCAGCATGACCGCAATGATCAGGATCAACGAAGGCGCGCTATAGAGATAAGGCTCCGAGGCATCGGCCAGGCGGCGCAGCCATGGCCGGCGGTCGTGGCGCATCTCGAGCGTGTCGGCGGTGATAGTCATTTACCCGATACTTCCCCTTGCGGCACTTCGGCGCGCCGTCTGTCGTTGCATGAGCGGCGGCGGAAGATATCCGCCGCCGATTGCGATTTTGGCCTTACTTCTTGGCGAGGAACTTCTGCTGCGCCTTGGTGAGGTAATCGGCCCACTGATCGGCGAGATCCTTGGCAGAGATGTCACCGAGCAGCGCCTGCTGCGAGGTCTTGATCGCCATGGAATCCTTGAAGAAGGCAAATTCCTCGAGGTAGGTCGGCATGACCGTCGGGACGGTATCCTTGTCGGCGAGTTCCTCGAACCAGCCCTTGAACTGGTCACCGGCGTAGAAGGGATCCTTCTCGGCAGCCGTATAGGCCGGCAGAGCGCCGATCTTCTTGTTCCACTCGATATTGCCTTCAGGCCCTTCGAGCGTGGCGATCAGCTTCCAGGAGAGGTCCTTGTTCTGGCTCGTCGTGAACATCGACCAGCCGCCGTAACCGATAGTCGGATAGGACTTGCCGGCCGGGCCCTTCGGCAACGGCATGACGCCGAAGTCTTCCTTCTTCATGCGCTCGGCAATGGCGATCAGCGCATCCGGATCCTGGTCGAGGAAGGCGCAAGTGCCGGAATAGAAGCCGGCGACGACTTCGTTGAAGCCCCAGTTGACGCTATCCTTCGGTGCATAGCCCTTCTTGTAGAGATCGACCATCCACTCGATGCCCTTTGCCCAGCCTTCGCTGTTCATGGTCGAGGTGCCGTCTTCGTTGAAGTACTTGTTGCTGCCGGCCATGGAGGCTGCAAAGATCATCCAGCCGTTGAGGCCGCCTGGACCGCCGCGCATGCAGTAGCCATATTTGCCCGGCAGCTTGGAGACGGCTTCGGAGGCCTTGGTGAAGTCTTCCATCGTCTTCGGTGGTTCCTTGACGCCGGCGTCTGCGAGCAGCTTCTTGTTGTAGAACATGGCGCGCAGATAGAAGCCGTAGGGCAGCATATAGGCGGTGTTGTTGACGTCACGGCCGAGGTCGAGCGCGCGCGGCGTCAGTTCCTTGGTGTGCTCCCACTTCGCAAGATAGGGCTCGAGGCTCTCGAGCATGCCGTTGTTGGCATAGAGCGACAGCCAGGTATCGGGCATTTCCATCACGTCGGGCACATCGCCGGCCGAAACCATCGTCGCGAACTTCTGGAAGGCTTCGTTCCAGGGCAGCGAGATGATATCGACCTTGGTGCCGGGATTGGCGGCTTCGAACTTGCCGACGATCGACTTCAGCGTTTCGGTGCGCTCGGGGCTGGTGATGACTTCGACGAGCTTCAGCGTCGTGTCCGCAAAGGCCGTGCCTGCCATCATCGTGGTTGCAAAGAGCGTTGAAAGAATAAGCTTTTTCATTTTCGGTTCCCCTCCGTCGTTGTTTGTGAGGTTTCAGTTAAGAGGCGACAGCAATCGCCTCCTCGATATCCCTCCACAGGGCCTCGGTTCCTTCGAGGCCGATATGGAGGCGCACAGATCGCGGGCTGATACCGAAGGTCTGTGCGGAATTCGGCTGTGCCTTTTGCTGCAGCACCACCTCGCCCGGTACGATCAGGCTTTCATGTCCACCCCAGCTTACGCCCAGTTTGAAAAGCTTGAGGTGATCTGCGAAGGCTCTGACATCGATGCCTTCGCGGAATATGAAGGAAAAGAGGCCCGACGTGCCGTTGAGGCCGTTGGGCAAGCGGTTGGCAAGGCCCGGATGACAGACCTGCTCGACTACATCGAGCGCCTGCAGGCGCTGCGCGATCGTCATGGCCGCTGCCTCATGTGCCCGCATGCGCAAGGGCAAAGTCCGGAGGCCCCGGATCAGCAGCCAGGCATCGAAGGGAGACAGCTTGCCACCGAGATAGGGATAGGATTCGGCCTTGATGCGCGCGATCATCTCCTTCGAGCCGGCGACGATACCGGCGACGACATCGCTGTGGCCGCCGAGATATTTTGAGGCCGAATGAATGACCAGGTCGACACCGAGCGTTATCGGCCGCTGGAAGAATGGGCTCGCCCAGCTGTTGTCGATCATTGTGACCACGCCGTGCTTTTTGGCGAGTGCCGCCAGCGCGCCGACATCATGGGCTTCCATGACCCAGCTCGTCGGACTTTCCATGTAGAAGACCTTGGCACCCGGCAGTGCCTTGGCGACCGCCTCTTCATCACGACCGTCGACATAAGTCACTTCGACCTTCATTCGCTTCAGGATCGTGCCGAATAGCCGGAAGGCATCCGGATAGACATGCTTGACGGCGACGATGCGGTCGCCCGGTTCCACGAAGCTCAGAACGGCAGACGAGATCGCCGCCATGCCGCTTGCAAAGCCCAACGCATCCTCAGCACCTTCGAGCTTTGCGAGCATCTCCTCGAACATACGCACGGTCGGGTTCAGGCCACGCGTATAGATCGGCCGCACCTTTTCGCCGCGATAGGAGGCGATCATCTCGTCATAGTCGGAGAAGGTAAAAAGCGACGTCTGGAAGATCGGCGGCACGACCGCTTCGGCGAAGTTGCCTTCGTCATGGGCGGTGATCAGCGAGGCAAGGTCGAACGGTTCGAGGCCGTCAGTCATCGGGACATTTCCTTGATGTCTTCCTCGACCACGTCGAGGATTTTCAGTGTCTCACGCCGCGCCGCTTCGGTGTCCTGGGCGGCGATGGCGTTGAAAAGGGTGCGGTGAAAGGGAAAGGATCGGCGGGCAAAGTCCTGCCGGTCGAAAGGATGCGTCCAGAACCGTTCGAAGGTCTCGCGCATCTGCTCGAGAAGCTGACGGAACAGCGGGTTGTGCGTGGCGTCGTAGACGGCGAGGTGAAAGGCCAAATCCTCCGGCCCGGACGTCCCCTTGGCGATATGCACCCGCTCCATTTCGTCGAGCTTCTCCTCGATGACCATGAGGTCCTTCGCCGTGCGCCGCCGAGCAGCGACCATGCCGGCCTCGCATTCGATGCCCCGGCGAACTTCGAGCGTCTGCAGCAACACGTCACGCAGATGCGTCGTATCTAGCGACAACGACATGTGGACCGTATCCCGGGAAACCGGTTTCAGTAGATAAGTCCCACTGCCTTTGCGCGTTTCAATCACGCCAAGCGCCTGAAAATGCCGGATCGCCTCACGAATAGTGGAACGCCCGACGGCCAGGGCTGCCATCAGCTCGCGCTCCGCCGGCAGCCGGTCACCCGCCTGGAGCCGGGCATCCTCGACATAATGCGCGAGCGCATCGGTCACCTGACGCGCGCGATCCATCGCCGGAAGGGGCCGGATTACCGGCCTGTCGCTAGCATTTGCCTTCATGGTTCCCCAAGTTCTTTTTCAAGGCAGCCGACCTCTGAAATTGGTCTGACATCTTAGCATTTCTGAAAGATGGGAAGCCGTCAAGGCAGTTTTGCGTTCCTCTAAACGGATAGATGGCGACGCCGTAGGGACCGGCGACAAGGTCGCAAATCCCTGACGGTCCGAGATTTCCTTGGAGGTGATCACACGCCCCGCATGTTTCCCCAGAGCAGAACGTGGAGCTGCGGCAGAACGCGCGCGTCGAACCACCGGTCCGAGGCGACCCGATCCACTAGCCACCGCATGCGGTTGAGAATGCCGTCGAGGTCGATCAGCACTTCATCTTCCACCGGCGGCGTGTGATTGCCCGGCTGGAGAAAGATCGGAAGCTCTTCGAACTCCCTGGCGACCGACCTTGCAAAAGCGTAGTCAAGCTCATCGAAGATGACGATCTTCATAGCGATCCTGGGACCATTGCGTGCAGCTGCCACGCACTCCCCTAGTTCACCCGCCTTGAATTCCATGCCGCTGGACGGTGGTTTGGGGCTGAGGATCAAATGATCCAATTCTACAAACCAGTCCTGGGCGATCGAGCCCTGCGTTTCCAAAGCGAATTGATAACCGTCGCGCTTTCCCCTGGTTATCAGCGGCCCAAGTGGCTGAATTGCCGGGTTTCCGCCAGAAAGGGAAATCGTGAGCGGACAGCCCTGAGCGAGCGCTTCCACTTTCGACCAGATGTCGTCGACCGACATCGGCGTCCACTCGTCGCGGAAGGCGCTGTCGACGGCATGGAGGGTATCGCACCATTCGCAGCGATAATCGCATCCGCCCGTTCTAACAAAGACAGTCGGAAGGCCTATGAGCGGCCCTTCCCCCTGGATCGTCGGTCCGAATATTTCGCTGATGCGGATCTTTTGCTCCCTGACCGTCATGCGCGATATTCCGCCCATGTCTTCGGCGTCTCGCTTACCCTGACCGCCGATGTTTCCGGCAGCCTTTCCTTGCACCAGTCGTAAAAATGCTTGGCGAGCCATTCTGACGTTACCCGCTCATGGCCTAGCGCATCATTGAGATGCCGGTGATCGAAGCATTCGTCGATATACCGTTTGAGAGGCGCAAGCTCGTGATAGTCGCGGACAAAGCCGTCCTCGTTCAAGTCGGAGGCCGAAAGCTCGACCTCGACGATATAATTGTGCCCGTGGAGACGCGCGCACTGGTGGTCGTCGGGAAGATGGGACAGCTGATGTGAGGCGGAAAAATGGAACTCCTTGGTGATCCGGTACATCACTTCGCCTCTTCTGCTCTGTACCCACCCGTCGCAACAATCCAGAAATCCGGATCATCATAGACGGTCGGATCCTGGACACCGGCGAGATGGAAAGCTTCGCGACGCTCGACGCAAGTACCGCATCTTCCGCAATGCAGGCGACTGCCCTTGTAGCAAGACCAGGTCTCCGCAAATGGCGTTCGGTGCCTGGCGCCATCGATGACAATGTCAGCCTTCGTAGCGTTCACATAGGGAGCGAGCAATCTGACGTTTGCATAGCCCTCGAGCGCATGCTGTTGCATGACCTCGAACGACGAAATGAAACCCGGCCGGCAGTCGGGGTAGATGAAATGGTCTCCGCCATGGACTGCGATCGCCACGGCGTCTGCCTGACGTGCTGCGGCCAGCCCGAATGCAATCGCCAGCATGATGGCGTTCCGGTTCGGCACAACCGTTGCCTTCATCGTCTCCTCTGCGTAGTGGCCGTCTGGTACCTCAATATCGTCCGTGAGAGCGGAGCCGGTCAGGTGCTTGCCCACGTTCGAGACGTCGATGATGTCGTGCGGAACGTCGAGCTTCTGTGCGCAGAGAGCCGCGAATTCCAGCTCTTTGACATGCCGCTGACCGTAGTTGAAGGAAATCAGGCCGATCAGTTGGTGGCTCGCCGCGATCTTGTATGCAAGCGAAATGGAGTCGAGTCCGCCTGAGCAGACGACAAGTACTTTCATTTTAGGATCCCTTGTTTTGTTGAACCGGGTGGGCTGCGACCGGTTAGCGGAGGCACGTACTAAACTTCCGATGCCGCAAAGTCCAGTAACTTTGCCGGCAAGAACCATCAATGCCGAAGTACCTGCAGGGCATGCGGGACGCCTCTCGCGAAGACAGACCGCCGCGTCGTGTCGGACCGGGACGAGCAGGTGACGCCTGCTCTCCGTCCTGGCGTCGAACGGAGAGCAGGCAGGCCTTGATCCGGACGCTCGCCGGTTCTCAATCGCGAAGCCGCTGCGGCGCCAGCGATTGCGTCTGCGCATAGGCGAGCGGCGAACGGTTACCGGGAAGGTTCTCGTCTAGGATCAGCGTCTTGATATCGTCGGAGCGCACATCGAGCGCAATCACGCGTTCGAGCTTGTCCAGCGACCAGACGGAATAGCCGAGTGCGTTCGAGTAGCCGCAATCGCATCCGCAGTCATCCCCCTCTATTTCCGTGGCCTTGACCGGGAGATACATGATCCGCGGTTTCGGGAGCTTGTAGCAGTGTCCCTCATAGGCATAACCATAGATCACGCCGATGCTGACAATGTCGACCTTCCCGGGATCGATCAGAATGTGGCAGTTGTCCACCCTGAGCTTGATCTTGTCCTTGCCGGCTTCAACGCCACCATCCCGGATAGGTTTTGCCTGGGCAGCTTCGGATCGCTGCTGGGCTTCGTCGGGCGGACAATATTCGTTTCGTCCATAGAGACGAACCTCGCTTGGATTGAATGGCAGATTGCCTGTTCCGACGAACGGATTTTCAGAGCAGCAGCTCATTTTCCCCTCCTGTTCTGGCTCACCTCGAGCCGATGATTTCACGCCATACAAAGTTTTCCTCCAGTTGCGCGGCGGTCCGTAAATCCGCAGCCGAGACAATAGCCAGCGCGGCATCCCCAAGACGCATCGCGCCCGGATCCAGCTTATGAAGTGCAGCACCGATTGCCCCTCCCACTGAATCTCTCGCCTTGATCAAGGCGAGCTTGAAGAAAAGCGGTTTGTCGCGAAAAGCCTCCGCTGTCGTTTGCCGGAACCAGTCAAACTCGTCCTGCGTCAGATCGCGAAGATTGACAGAGAGCAGACGATGATCGGCGCAGCCGCTGGCGACCAGCTCACGGTGATAGAGTTCGACGATCGTATCGAAGATCGCACCGAGGAAAGGCAGCGAGCGATCATGAGCCTCACTGGTGACTTGCGACATGCGCCGGAAATTGGTCGCAAGGCGAATTTGCGTCTCCGGGCTTGTTTCGGCGAAGCGATTGAGCTCGTTGTAAAGCAGGAGATTTCCCTTGGTCCGGCGCAGCAGCCGGTCGATGGCGGAATCGAAATGCAGAAAAGAAATCAACGATATGCTGTCTGAGATGGCCTCGGAGAACGGAAAGAAATCCGCGTCGCGGGAAAGGCTGTCTGGAAGCCCCATCTGCGACAGCGTGACCAGATGGCCGATCTCGTGAGCGATCGTGTCGAAATTCAACGCATAGGGCGATTCTTCGCCACCTGCTTCGGAGCAGCCGAGCTCGATGAAGCCGAAGCCCGCATGCGCATTGTTCCACCGGACAAAGGGAATGATTTCGAGCCTCGAATAGTAATCGGAGAAGAACCAGTGCATCGGTCGGGCGAGATAATTGCGCCAGACGTCCAGAACGAAATGAACGCAGGCATAGGCATGAACGCCGAGATAATCGCGTGATCTCGGATCAAGGCTGTCAAAGTGACCATCAGGGCCGGATCGGACGGAGCGCCGTCGAGGCCCGCGATAGGGGGGAAAACCGCTGAAACCGTAGGGCTCCTTGTCGAACAGCGGATCGGCGACATACATCAAGATGTCGCTTGGACCATCGCCAATCTCATCAGGCAATATGGACAGCAGGACCCGGTCCGGTTGCTCATAGCCAAGGATAAAAGGCGGCTGGGGAAATATCCAGCATCGCGTTCCAAGAGCCTGCGTGGACTTTTCAAGTGATATGTCGGGATATAATTCCATAGCTCAACTCCTCGGTGAGATGAGTTGTATGGCAATTTATTAAATTAGTAATTTCTAATTAACTTGATGTCAATAGATCCGGCTTCCAGATCGCGAAGGAAAGTATTGGTTATCGTACAGGGCAACTTTTCCTGTTTTAACTTCAAGAGCGCGGGAGCGAGTTGCAGGGCCAGTCTGGCATCGGCTTTCTTCTGCATAATGAGATGGCTGCGAAGCAAGGCTGCCTTCTCCGGCAGCCATTGCGCTGCAATCACTACCTTTCTGAGGGAGCGCTCCCGAAAATTAAGCCGTTGGGCCGCCGCGGTACCGGCATCCATCTCGGCTTTGGAGATCAGGCCATGACGAAAGAGCGCCTTAAAACTGCGCTGAAGGTCGACCAGGGCCTCCGTGAGAGGCGTGAAGCCAAGTTCGGCAGGCCCGCATTGGACTGCAACGGCATCTTCCGCCGTCAGCGGCCACCGCCTGTACCAGCGATAGATGAGGCCGACACCGATCATTCCGAACGGGTGCAGTTCTGCAGCCCGGAGCGCGCCCATGCTTGCCGCACCGATCATCACGATGCCTTGCGACAGCGCCCAGAGAATTTCCTTATGGCGCACGGCGGGTCTGTCTTCAAAGAAGCCATCAATCAAAACCATCGCTTTCGGGCGAAACGCGTGCGCGGCAAGAATGATGTCTCCCTGCGAAACAGGCTGCAGGTATATTGCGTCGAGAAGGCACTGCGCCTCTGGCAAACGCAGGGTCGGACCGAGAAAAACGAGTATTGGGCCGTCCTTGCTCTGATCCATTCCGGATCCTCACCGCTCGACGGAAAAGGGGCGCATGCCAGCGAGGATCGTGCGCACGCAGCGAATGCTCGGATCGTTCAACAAAGCAACCGGAACAGCAAGAACCGGCCCCAGTCCAGCAGCGATGACCCGCTCCAGAAGATCAACGAGGTCGACAGCAGGCGGCAAAACACCGGTAAAATTGGTCGATTGAGCGTTTTTGCCTAGGATGAGATCGCGCGCGTCGGCAAGCATTGCCTTGCTCGGCCTCAGATAATGTCTCCGCGTCTGATCGTCACGCGCACCGGATATCGCACCGGCACGGGCCGCCAGCGCTTCAAGCAGCGCGCCGAACGCCGCCTGATGAATATCAAGACCGGCACAATAACCTTCCGTCGGCAGCGCGAGCGTGGGCTCGCCTTCGCCAGCTTCAATCGTCTGGCACCAGACGACCGGGATTCCTGCTGGCGATGGCGCATACCAGAAGGCGGCCGATATTCCGTGCTCGGCGATGCGTGACAGAAGATCTTGAGCCGCTGCTCCCAGTCCCGACAACGACAGCCTCATCCGGTCCATAAGGCCGTGGGTTTCGAAAGCACGCGCCATCGCATCCCGCTCTATGCATTCCAGTAGCCCATGCAGCAAGGCGGCAAGGTCTGACCGGTGGCATGCAAGGCCGGTCGTGGTGCGCAAAAGGACGCCGTCACGCCGAGGTGGCGGATCGGTGTAGATCGTATGCACAAGTTCAAACGGCACGGGGGTGAGAGCGCCGGTCGCAATATCGACGCCCATGATCCAGTCGATCTCGCGCTCCCGCCAATTTTCGCGAGAAGCAGCGGGACTGAAACCATCGAAGAATCCGGCGCCAACCTGCAGTCTTTCTGCCGTCGACACGAAGACGCGAGAAGCAGGGATTGCCTCGGCGTAATAGCGCTCGAGCGACTCCATGATTGCACCGATGGCAGCAGGCGCTTTGGACAATCCGCGGCCGAGCGAGGTGACTTCGGACAATGCCGCGGGTCGTATGGCCTGGATGACCGGAAGCCCGATCCAGTCGAGGCCGGTCAGGTCGGCGATGCGCGTGATCCGGGCGCGACGACAGAGAGGCAGCAGGGAGCGGAAATAAGCCTCTGCATCTTCAGGGTCCGATCCTGCAAATATAAGAGACATGTTTCCATCTCTGATCCCGGCATAGAATGCCGAGAGCATCTCGCTGACGCCTGCGGGGCAAATGTCAGAACTCGCCAGCAAGGCCGAGCTCCTTCAAGGACCGTTGCGTCCGGTGAAGCAAGGCAACCGCGCCCTGCTCTTCCGCGATGGCGACGGCGATTCTCAGATCGGACAGGAGAGCCGTCTTTTCAGCCTTGGCGCTCGACAACAGGAGCGCGCGACGCCGGTGGAGTTCGGCTAGCCAGTAACCATGGCCTGTCGCCCTCGCCTCGCGGATCGCGTCGGTAGCGACATCGATCGCGGCTTGATACTTGCGCGCATGGCCGAGCATTGTGGCGTGCATGTAGAGATAGATCGGCAGATCCGCGACGGCCCCAAGCTCCTTCAGGAGCGCCAAACCCGTGCGGAACATCTCATGACCGCGGGACAGACTTTCAACATGCGCAGTCGCCCATCCGCGAAAGAGCATTGCGAGGGCAGACAAGGATTGCAGTTCGTGTTTTTTCGCGAAATCACCCATCCTGCTGGAAATCTCGATCAGACGAGCATGGTCGTTGCGGTAGAATGCCGATACTGCCTCGGTATCCAGCGAGTGCGCCTTGCTCGGCATATGGGCGATGCTGTCCGCAAAGGCGACCATATCGGCAAGCGCCTTGCTTGAAGCCTCGGTCTGGCCGGTCAGCCAGAGGGATAGCGCCAACTGTCCGAGACCACAGACCTTCGCGTCATGGCCGCCGAACACGTTGCGGCTCGCCTTGGCCGCCTCATTGTCGTAAAGCGCAAGCCCCGCCCTTATCGCTTTCTGGGCATCTTCCTGCCTGCCGACATTGAACTCGATCGCCCAGATTGAATGATTGACCTGGAGTTCGATCTCGCGATCGGCAATTCCTGACAGCATGACCTGAACTTCACGGGCACGGCTGCGCATCTCCATGAAGTTCTGCCCGGTCAGCCACCAACCCCAATAGACCGGAAACCACTTGGGCTGATCCTCCTTGGCCTGGCGTCGTGCGACCTCGACGCCTTTTTCGTAAAGGATCCGCGCCGGTGCCGAGTTGGGACCGACCGTTGCCGTCAGCAGTGGCCCGAGCTCGGTCAGCACCGAGAGGTATAAGCCATCGGCGGCACCGCCGGGAACGGACTCACACAGCGCCAAGGCGCGTTCAAAATGGTGGCGCGCTTCGACCATTGCCGAACGTCTGGCGAGCTCCTTTCCGGCCTTTATGAACAATGCAATCGCATGCTCCCGGAGGCCTGCGGACTCTGCGTGCTGGGCAAGTGCGCCCGCATCCAGCCAATTTACGACCGGACGATTGCTGTTTGCTGCCGTGAACAGGCGCCGGTGGAGAAGCTGACGCTGGGTCTTAAGCAGACCGTTATAGATGGTCTCCTGGATCAGAGCATGGCGAAAGCCATATGCGACATCGCCATGAGCACGCACGCGGGTCAAGAACCCGGTCTCGCAAAGCGTTTCGGCCGCATGCACGAGCGATTTCCTGCTCGTGTCCGGCAGCAACGCGCGAAGCAGCGGAATGGTGAAACGATCACCCACAACGGCTCCGGCACGGGCAACGTCTCTGGCCGGACCCAGGTGTTCGAGCCGCAAGTCCAATATTCCTTCGAAGGCGGAAACATGGCTGCGGGATGTGTTTGGGGGCACGCTCATCGCGTCCCTAGACGTTATTTCAGAGGCCCATTGACATATTTCCTCGATGAAAAGCGGCACGCCGCCGGATATGCGCTCGGTTACTTCGAACAGCTGCGGTAGTGCATCCTGGCGATCCGTCGGCCAGCGCGCCGCGATCGCCAGCCGTGTTTCATCGCGATCGAGCGGGCCGAGGGAAATATGTTCCGCGGCGTCCGCGTCGAACATGCCGGCCTCAGAACCGGGTCGGCAGGTGACGATCAGCAGCACAGGCAGCGTGGGCACGAGCCGGGCCACTTCGTGAAGAAGATGCTCGGAAGTCGGATCGATCCAGTGAATGTCCTCGACGGCAATGACCAGCGGCGTTTCCTCGCAGATGACGCTCAATGCCTTTGACAGCGCCTGTCGTGCGCGCTGTTGTATCACTTTGGGGGAACTGCCTGCGAGAGCTTCATTGCGCCCATCGGCACCGAGCAGATAAGAAAAAATGTCGATGACGTCCGGATCCTGAATACCCTGTCGAGCGAATTGGGCGGCAACCATATCGACCGTCAGGCGTCCGCCGTCAGCGGTTTCGGATCGGCGCTGGGGGAAACTGTTAAGCAGCGGGTGAAGCGTCGAGCGAACGCCTCCCGGCAGGCATTGGAAGAGCAGCGATCTTGCGGGCTCCGCATGGATCATTCGCCTGACTTGCCGAAGCATCCGCGACTTCCCGATACCGGCCTCGCCGGTGATGACAAGGATCCTGCCCTTGCCTTCAGCGGCGGCGGTCCAGGCTTGCCCGATCCGTTCGAGCTCATGGACACGGCCAATGAAAGTACCGTCCAGCCTTCCGAAGGCGTGAAACCGGTCGACCTCCCGTTTGTGGCCGATCGCTCTCCAGACGCTTTCGGGCTCCGAGAAGCCTTTCAACAGGCGCGTACCCTCCGATACGAAGGCGTGGGAACGACCGGCGAGGTTTCGTGTCTCGTCCGAAACCAGGACGGTGTTTGGCTGGGCAGCGGCCTCGAGCCGTGTTGCAAGAGCGAGTGCGGCACCCGTGACGGGCTCGTGTATCCAGTTCTGCAACTGCGCTTCCCGGATGAGGGCAACGGAAGTGGCGACCCCCACACGCACTTGCACGTCGTCGCGTTTGAGATCGCGGGCAAGGCGCTGGCACGCTTCAACGATTCCAAGGCCGGCGCGGATAGCAGCCGATGCTGCATCTCTCGATCCGAGTTCGATCGGGAAAAGCGCCACTCCGCCGTCCCCGGCTTCGACCCGGATGACGCCGGAATGCGCGGTGATGGATTGGCGCGCCGCCTGCAGGAAGGCCGCCAGCAGATCCTGGTAGTCTTCGAGATCCATCAGATTGAAGAGATTTGTAGAGCCGACCAGATCATAGCAAAGCGCAGTCACGACCCGCCGCTCGCCATGAATTTCAGAAGAGCGGCTATCGCCGGTCGTGATACTTGCAGACCGCCCCTGTTTATCGATTGGCGTGTCGCGAGTCATACGCGGCTCCTGCCTTCAAAACATCGACAATCACTTCTATTCAAGCAAACGATAACATACGTTTTCCGCATTGTCGGCGGACAAAATGCATGATCGCTGGAGCGTGGAATGGCGCTCGAAAAAGCGCCAGCGGGGCGTGCAATTTCCTCGCATCGCCCTCGCCGAAAGCGGTGGATATCACGATGGCGGCAGGCACCCAAGCGAGATGATCAAACAAGGGTTTGATCATGATGCGGAGGCCATACGGACAGATTGAAATGATCTCGTGAATCAAAACGGCGGCCCGGAAGGCCGCCGCTCGTCAAATCCGTTCAATATTCCCGGTCGATAACGCTTAAGCGACGTTCGACTGCCGCTTCGGCAATTTCCAGCCCGGACGAGCGAAGTGACATGTGTAGCCATTCGGAATACGCTCGAGATAGTCCTGGTGTTCCGGCTCGGCTTCCCAGAAATCGCTGACGGGAACGACTTCCGTCACGACCTTCCCGGGCCAGAGGCCCGAAGCATCCACATCGGCGATCGTGTCCTCGGCAATGCGATGCTGGGTCTCGTCAGCATAGAAAATTGCGGACCGATAGCTTGCGCCAATGTCATTGCCCTGACGATTGCGGGTCGATGGATCATGGATCTGGAAGAAGAATTCCAGGATATCGCGATAGCTCGTCTTTTGCGGATCGAAGATGATCTCGATCGCTTCGGCATGGTTGCCGTGATTGCGATAGGTTGCATTGGGGACTTCGCCACCGGTGTAACCGACACGCGTTGAAACAACGCCGGGAAGGCGTCGAATAAGGTCCTGCATTCCCCAGAAGCAGCCGCCAGCAAGTACTGCACGTTCTGTTGTCATAGAACTTTCCTTTCCAATGCGCGAGTTGGACGGGAATCGTCAGGTGCGCTTCGTTGACGCCTATATGGGTATTCGGCTCAATAATCGCCAGTCCACCACAGTGACATCGAAACCTTCATCAAGAGACGTCCGGCTTCCAGAAGCTCGCAAAGCCAAGGCATATTTCGACGGAACGAGATTGACCGGCTGTATTGGGCACAGCATTCTGCGCCCACTCCGCGCCGACCGATCATCCGGGTGGCTTTTTCCAGTACGCAACTTCTGGCCTCGCATCTTAAAAATGGCTGCGCGCGTCGTCCAGGGACTACAGATGGCACCGGAAAGACGAACGACCTTGGAGCTCGATAGGGAAACCATCCAGCGGATCGTCCAAAATCTCGATCCTGGGCTTGTCGCCGACGGCTTTGCCCGCCTGCATGGCGGCAGCACGGAGGTCTACAGGATCGACTTCGCCGGCGCTGATTGCGAACCGCTGGTGCTCAAGATCTATCCCGACGAACCTGAATGGGGACCGGCCAAGGAGAAGCTTGTGGCCGGCTGGTTCACGGAACTGACGCCGCTTGCGCCAAAGTGGCTTGAGATCGACGAGTCTCGAAGCCTCTTGCCGCTGCAATATGCCTTGCTGCCGCTGCTGCCCGGCCGCTCGCTACGCGGGTGGGTGGCGGAGCCGGATATCGACAATGCCTACCGCCAGATGGGTGCATTGCTGAGACACATCCATGCAATGCCGATGCCGGCCTATGGCTACGTAGTCGGCCACGGGATCGCCAAACCGATGCCGACGAATGCCGACTATATGACATCAGCGTTCGAGGATGTGTTCCGGCGGTTCCGCGACTTCGGCGGCGATGCCGATCTTGGGCGTCGTCTGCAGCAACTGGCAGAAGGAAGCTTCGACCTCCTGCGGGAAAGCAGCGGTGCCGTCCTCTGCCACGACGATTTTCATCAGGGCAATGTGCTGGCCCTGCGCACCGATCCAGGCGGACTTCAGCTCAGTGGGCTTGTCGATTTCGGTAATGCGCGGGCAGCGGACAAGCTCTTCGATCTTGCAAAGGCGCTCTTCTGTTCGGCACATGAAGATCCGCGCAGCCGGAAACCCATCCTCGAGGGCTACGGCGCTCTCGATCATCCCGATATCGAGCGGGCCCTCTGGCTCTATACGCTGTTCCATCGGGTCAGCATGTGGTGCTGGCTGACGAAGCTCGGCCTCGAACCCACCAACGAAAACGGTCCCGGCGGATTGATCCGGGATCTCCGCACGATGACAACGGGACCTGGCTCTTGACGTCGTTACTGAAGCCGCCATTCCCGACATTGGCTCTCATGGGATATCGATCCGAGCTTCGTTCATCGCTCCGCTATCGATCGAGCAATGCTGATGGCTTCGATGCCGATTTGACGCAAAAGGCCTGTTGAGGCCGGATTGAACCCGCAGAAATAAAGACCGTCACCCCCTGGCTGGAGATCTCCTCTCTTCGGCCTGTCGGCGCCATCAAATCTCTCGGCAAAATCCGGCAATATTGCTTCCAGCAAGGGCCGGTAACCAGTCGCCAGGACGATGATGTCGAAATCCGCCGATCGGCCATCGGCGAAATGCACTTGCTGACGATCCGAGCTTTCAATGCCCTTGTATATTCTGATCTTCCCGACCCTGATCTCTGCCATGGTTCCAATATCAATAAGGGGTGTGCGATCTTTCTCCGCGATGTTGGTCAGAGGACCATCGGTGGATTTTTGCAGCCCCAATCTCTCCATGTCGCGGTAGCGCAGACGCAGAAGCGGCGCGTTGACCGCATCGACCAGACGGTACGGAAAGTAACGTTGCGCAATGGCGATTGTCGCGGTCGGAATTCCGAACATTTCCAGCGGGACGATATTCACCGGCCCGCGCACAGACATGCCGACCTCAAGACCCTCCTCAGCGCATTCGAGCGCGATCTCGCCGGCTGAGTTGCCAAAGCCGACGACGAGCACCCGGCCCCCGCCAAATGCCTTTGCATTGGCGAACTCCGAGGAATGCAGGATCTTCCCGGCGAAGCTCTCCTGGCCTTTCCAGACCGGCCTTATCGGGGCTTTGGAAAGCCCGGTCGCGATCACCACGGTTCGGGCGTCGAAGGCGTCTCCATCGATCGTCTCGACGATCCAGCCTTGCTCCCGCCGGATACGCGTGACCGATTTGCGAAACCGTATCCTGACATCGTTGGCGCGCGCATAGGTTTCGAGATAGTCGATCACCTGCAGCCGTGAGGGATACCTTGGAAACTCTCCCGGCATTGGCATTCCGGGCAGCCCTGAATGGGCCTTGGCGGTATGCAGATGCAGCCGATCATAGTGCCTTCGCCACGAGGCAGCCAGATTGTCTGCACTCTCGAGAATTAACGAGGAGCGGCCATTTTTTCTGAGCGCCGCCGCACAGGCAAGACCGGCGGGACCTGCTCCGACGATCACTGTGCCCGTATCGGTCATGAGCCCCTCCCGCCCATTTAGCGTAGCCGGAAGGGTACATCATAATCATGGTGTCAGACAGCCGCCCGAACGATCACGCAGACAGCGTTTTCCGCGCGCGGATATTTGCGCTCGGTCCTATTTCGCAAACAGGCTTTTGAGCTGCGGCGGCTGGCAGCGGAGATATTGATTGGCTGCCTTGACCTGCCCGCCGAGCTCGGCGGCTGCATGCCAGGGCCAGCGAGGATCGTAGAGGATGGCTCGCGCAAGTGCGATGAGGTCCGCATCGCCGGTCGCCACGATTGCCTCGGCTTGCGTCGGCTCTGTGATCAGGCCGACGGCGATGACCGGCATTTTGACGGCACTTTTGATTGCTCGTGCGAGCGGCACCTGGTAGCTCGGGCTGATCGGGATCGCCTGGGAGGGATGCAGGCCGCCGCTCGATACGTGGATGGCGTTGCAGCCCCTTGCTTCGAGCACCCTGGCAAATTCCACACTCTCGGAAATCTCCAGACCACCTTGGACCCAATCGGTCGCAGAAACGCGCATCGTCACCGGCCGATCGGAGGGAAAGGCATCCCTCACGGCGTCGAGAACCTCCAGCGGAAAGCGGGCGCGGTTTTCCAGCGAGCCGCCATAGTCGTCGGTTCGCTGGTTCGACAAGGGCGACAGGAACTGGTGCAGCAGATAGCCGTGAGCGCCATGGATCTGAACGGCATCAATGCCGATTTTCGCCGCCCGCCGTGCGGCAGCGGCAAAGGCATCGCGGACCCGCTTCATGCCTTCGCGATCGAGCGCAGTTGGCGGCACGTAGTTCGGGTTGAAGGCAACGGCGGAAGGTGCCTCGGTCTGCCATCCGTTCGGATCGGTCGGCGCGAACTGACCGCCGCCTCTCCAGGGAACCTCGGTCGAGGCTTTGCGGCCGGCATGCGCCAACTGCACGGCGATTGGCATATCCGACCATTTCCTGATGCTTTCGAGCGTACGGGCCATCGCGGCTTCGGAGGCGTCATCATAAAGGCCGACATCGGCAAAGGTGATGCGTCCTTCGGGAACGACAGCGGTTGCCTCAATGGTCAGAAGTGCGGCACCGGAAAGCGCCAACTGGCCGAGATGGATCAGATGCCAGTCCGTCATGCAGCCGTCGACGGCCGAGTACTGGCACATGGGCGCGATCACGATACGGTTGGCGAGTTCAAGACTGCGCACGGTGAAAGGAGAAAACAGGACGGGTTGGGGCATGGCGTTCCTCGAAGCTGAATGCAGTTGTCTCGGTTTATAGCACTCTGTCGGCGTTTTAAGACGGTTAGCAGAGCCTCCGCGTGTCAGGAACTGTTCTTTGGTGTGGGTCCGCTTTTGCAAAAAAGCCTCAGCGGAGCGGCTTTGTCCGATTGTTTCGCTATTGGAAAGAAAGTCTTCAACAGAACCCCTGTTCAAGCCCAATGCGGCCAGGTGTACCAATGCGTCGACGGTGTTCCGTCTGCGAATGGCCAACGGCTCGCGATCGCTCCACCAGCCAAAGCGTCACCCGACATCTTTGCCGACAGGCCCGAAACGGCGAGCGAAGAGACGACCGCTATTCGCAGCCTATGGAGAATGAAGTGAGTAAAGATCTCATAACCCCGATCATGCGCGTACAAATCGAACTGGCCATCGCAAACGCGAGACATGATCCCCACGCCGTCCGATTGCTGGAGGAGGAGGCGAAACATCTGGCGTTGAGCGGCGCGGAGATCGATGCTGCAAAACGCGGAGGCAGCTTCGACCTGCTTGTCGATATCGCCGTGAAATGCGCACTGGCGATCGAAGCCGGTGACGACGAGGCAAGCATGGTCGCGAGTCGGCAACTGATGGCTTTCGGCGTTCCGGACATCGCGTCGGAACTGCCCGCCCTCATCAGGAGACTGGACCTGTCGCCCGCCAGATAAAAGATTGCCATTCAGCGGCTTGACGCTATGGGACCGATAGATTGCGATCGGAATAAAAGCGTTTAAAGCTTGGTGCGGGACCGAGATTTTCACGAGAATGTGGGGCGCATGGATCGATGGCAGGCAATGAGGGTCTTCGTGAAGGTGGCGGAGGCCGAGAGCTTTGCAGATGCAGGACGGCAACTCCATATGAGCCCGCCGGCAGTCACACGCATCGTGTCCGCCCTGGAAGACGTCATTGGGACACGCCTCCTGGCGCGCACGACCCGATCTGTCAAACTGACGGAAGCCGGTGCCCAGTATTTTGCGGACTGCCAAAGGCTTCTTGCCGATCTCTCGGAGGCGGAAGCCAGCGCTGCCGGCGCCTACGGCAAACCGACGGGCACCCTCACCGTCACGACCTCGGCCATGTTCGGGACAATGTTCGTCCTGCCGCTGATGACGGAATATCTCGATCTTTACCCTGATGTCATCGGTCGTGGCCTGTTCGTCGACCGGGTTGTCAGCATGGTGGATGAGGGCATCGATGTGGCCATCCGTATCGGCCATCTGCCGGACTCGGGTCTCACCGCAACACGTGTCGGCCAGGTGAGGCGTGTCATCTGCGGGTCGCCCATCTATTTTGAAAAGCACGGTGTCCCGATCAGCCCAAGCGATCTGCCGCGCCATCGCATCATCGCATCGACCAGTGCATGGACATCGCTCGAATGGCGTTTCGGCGTGCAGAAAAAGTCGACCGTGCGGGTCAATCCGCGCCTCTACTGCAGCACCAATGAAGCTGCCATCGCGGCGGCGGCCTCCGGCTGGGGCCTGACGCGCGTCCTGTCCTATCAGATCGCACCGCAGCTCGAGGCAGGTGAACTGCGCACGATCCTGTCCGATTACGAGGAAGAAGCCCTGCCGATCCACGTCGTTCATCCGGAAGGCCGGCATGCTTCGGCAAAAGTACGGAGCTTCATCGATTTTGCGGTGGGAAAACTGAGGTCCAACAGGCACTTCAATTAGCAAAGGCCCGCGCATTCACCTCTGAATGCGCGGGCTCTCGCATAAGCGAGTTTTACTTTGCGACCTTGCGGTCGAGGAAGTCGTGAATAAGCGGCGCCATTTCATCCAGCTTGTCTTCGAGGGCAAAATGGCCGGTATCGAGGAGATGCATTTCGGCGTCCGGAAGATCACGCAGGTAAGGATGTGCGCCGTCTTCGGGGAAGATCTTGTCGTTCTTGCCCCAGACGATCAGCATCGGCGGCTTGCGTTCGCGGAAGAAGGCCTGAAACTGCGGATAGAGCGGGACATTCGTGCCGTAATCGTGGAAGAGATCGAGCTGGATATCCTTGTTGCCGGGACGGTCGAGCAGGGCCTGATCGTGAACCCAGTTGTCGGGGCTGATGCGGGTGAGATCCTTGACGCCGTCCGTGTACTGGAACTTGGTGGTCTCGAGGATCACAAGATTGGAGAGGGCCTCGCGCTTTTCCTTGGCATCATCGGCCCAGTAAGCCTTGATCGGATCCCAGAACTCTCGCAGGCCTTCTTCATAGGCGTTGCCGTTCTGGACGATCAGCCCGGTCACCCGTTCCGGATGCTTGAGAGCCAGGCGGTAGCCGACCGGTGCGCCATAATCCATGACATACATGGCATATTTCTTGGCGCCGAGCTGGTTCATGAGCGTATCGACCATGTCTGCGTAATGGGCGAAAGTGTAAGCGAACTTGGTGTGATCGGGTGCATCACTCTGACCGAAGCCCGGATAGTCCGGCGCGATGACGTGATAGCGATCCGCGAGCAGCGGAATGAGATTGCGGAACATGTGCGAGGATGTCGGGAAGCCGTGCAGAAGCAGGACGACCGGGCCATCGGACGGGCCGGCTTCACGATAGAACATGTTGACGCCATCGATCTTGGCCGACCGATAGTGCACGGTCACCGGCACCTGCTGGGCGATCGCAACCTGCTTGGCAGGAGCGGCGACAGCTTGGGAAAGGGGAGCAAAGCTGACGGTTGCCAGCATCAGGGAAAGGATCAGTCTGTTCATCTCAGTTCTCCGTTTTGACAAATTCGCCAACAGCCCTTGCTGGCCTGGAACCAACAATAGCCATTCACCGGAATCCGTTAATCTGCAGAATGCGGAAGGTATTATTCCACTTGGAGGAATAATTGCAGCCTGGCAGGAATTGCACCGCAACTGTTGATGATGTCAGAACGGTCTGCGCATATGCAGACCGGCTAACTGTTTCTTCACGCGGGGCGGATAGTGCAAGCTGATGATGATCTGTTCTGAGGGCATGATGACCTTGGCTGACACGGAAGCAATGTTGCAAATGGCGCAGCTGATGGACGTTGCGGGCGTCATGGTTGCGGTCTACGACCAGGATGACCGGCTGCGTTTTGCCAATCGCGCGTTTCGCGATGCCTGGTTTGTCACAGAAGAGGAACAGCCCCTCTGGGCCGAGCTGATGCGGCGCAACTTTCGCGCCCGCCGTGGAACGATCATTGCCGCGGCCGACTTTGAGAGCTGGCTGTTGTCAACGCTTGCCCGCCGCGGGAAAAGCGGGTTTCGCGCCTTTGAGACCGACCTTCATGACGGCCGTTGGTTATGGATGACCGAAACCATGCAGGCCAATGGCTGGATGCTGTGTATTGCGAGCGACGTGACATCGATCCGCTCCGATCAGAGGACGCTGCGGCAAGATCGCGACAGCGCAATCAAGGCTGCCCAGACCGACGAGCTCACAGGCATCCCGAGCAGACGTTTCGTGATGTCAAAACTCGAGGAGCTGGTGCGCAATTATGGCCACCAGCCCGAGAAAGTCGGTTGCCTAGCAGTTCTCGACATCGACAATTTCAAATATATCAATGACCGTTTCGGCCATACTGCGGGCGATGCCGTTCTCAAGGATTTCGCCGCTACGCTGCAAAAAATGGTGCGCAAGACCGATATTCTCGGCCGCGTGGGCGGCGAGGAATTTGTTCTGGTTCTTCCGAACACGGCTCCCGAGGAAGCGGCAGAAATCGTCAATCGCATGCTGGTTGCCGTCAGACAGTCCCGTCCGCTGGCCGACCAACTCAGCTTCCGCTACAGTTTTTCCGCAGGCATTGCCTGTGTCATGAGCGGAGACTATGCCAATGATATCTATCGCAGGGCCGACCTGGCGCTCTATGCGGCCAAGATGAGGGGTCGTGACCAGATCAGCATCGATCCCCATGCGCACCCGCTTGGGCGACAGAAATCATAGACAAGCCTGCCAGTCGGGCCATAAGCCAGGGAATTTCAATGGTCGAAAAGATTGCGCCCACCTCGCCCACCGCACCCTCCTCGGCCACACACGTAAACCACAGCACCTCCATCGGCTCCGAACCGGACAATGCCTGGGTCGCCGAGCGACAGGCAAAGATCACCGCCGGCAGTGGAAAAAAAGACGAGCGTCATTCCGCTGACAGCGACGAAGACCGTATCGATGCGGATGATGATCCGGCAGCGGGCCGGCATCTGGACCATCATTCCACCCACCTCCATGTAGAGGCCCCTGATCCGGACGAAGAACGTCTGTCCGGTGAGAGCGAGCGCATCGGCAGCGGCAACCTGGATGAAGATGTCCCGTTCGGCGACCACGTCGGCTATCTCTAAGTGATTGCATTCGTACACTAACAAGCCCGCAGCGCCAGGCTTCGACCAAAAGCCGGCTCATCATCTGCCATCGTACGTCCATCTTCTGCAGCCCGCTCAAGATCAAAGCAATTGCGCAAACCTTTTCCCACTTGACAATTCTGTTGAGAAAAGCTTTTCTCATCGCAAGCTCGACGGGAGGGGTTGCTGGAGACAACAGGAGAAAAAAGAGGCCGGATTACCATTCATGACGTCGCGGCGGCAGCTGGAATCAGCATCTCGACGGCATCGAAGGCGCTCAACGATACAGGCCGGATGGGACTGGAAACGCGCGAGCGGGTCAAGCGCATAGCGGCCGAGATCGGATACAGACCCAACGCTTTGGCGAGAGGCCTGCTCAGCAAGCGCAGCTTCACGATCGGGCTTCTTACCAACGATACCTATGGTCGCTTTACCCTGCCGGTCATGGCCGGCATATCGGATGCTCTCGTTGATCACGGCGTTTCGGTTTTCCTGTGCGCGATCGAGGAGGATCCGGCACTCGGTCAGATTCATGTGGAGGCGATGCTCGACAAACAGGTCGACGGCATTATCGCCACAGGAAAGCGTCTGGACAGACGGCTGCCGATCGACCTGTCGAATTTGAACGTGCCCGTCGTCTACGCCTTCACGGAGGGAGCGCCGGGAACCGTGACGTTCAGTTCTGATGATGCGCAGGGCGCGCGGCTTGCCATCGAATGGCTGGCAAAGCTCGGGCGCAAGCGGATCGTGCATGTCACCGGACCGGAGAATTTCTTTTCGGTACGTGAGCGTGCCGATGCCTATCGTAAGGTTGCGGGAGAGGAGCGGCCGGTTCTGTTTGGAGCCTGGTCGGAAAGCTGGGGCCACGAAGCCGTCGCAAGATTGTGGAGCGGCAGCGGCGAAAAGCCCGACGGCATCTTCTGCGGCAACGACCAGATTGCGCGCGGCGTCATCGATGCGCTGCGCGAACGCGGCATTCGGGTGCCGCAGGATGTTTCGGTGGTCGGCTTCGACAATTGGGAGATTGTCGCCGGCCAGACGCGGCCGCCGCTGACGACGGTCGATATGGAATTGAAGGAACTGGGGCGGCAGGCCGGATTGACGGTTCTGGCGCTTGCGGAGGGACGTCCGGTGGAGCCTGGCATCAGGAAACTGCCGTGCCGTCTCGTCGTGCGGCAGTCATGCGGGGGAGACACCCTCGGAATATAGCAACGGCGCGAAGGAGACGCGCCTTATTGGGAGGAGAGCCATGATGAAGCGTCTATTGGTGGCAACCAGCCTTGCCACACTCTGCCTGGTTTCGACAGCTTCTGCTGCCGAAAAGATCGAAATGTGGGTCCGCACCGGTATCGGCGATGCCTTCAACAAGGTCGTCGAGTCCTATAATGCGAGCCATGAAAACAAGGTCGTCACCACCGAAGTGCCCTTCGGCGAACTGGTGCAGAAATATGCAACGGCAATCGCCGGCGGCCAGGCGCCCGATGCCCTGTCGATGGACCTGATCTACACACCGGCCTTTGCCGCGGCAGGTCAGCTCGAAGACCTGACGGACTGGGCCAAGAGCCTGCCCTATTTCAATTCGCTGTCGCCGTCGCATGTCAAGCTCGGCACCTATCAGGACAAGATCTACGGCCTGCCGCTTTCAGTCGAAACCTCTGTCTTCGCCTGGAACAAGGACCTCTACAAGAAGGCCGGTCTTGACCCCGAAAAGGCGCCCGCGACCTGGGAGGAAATCGAGGCGAACGCTGAAAAGATCCGCAAGCTCGGCGACGATACCTATGGCTTCTACTTCTCGGGCGGCGGCTGTGGCGGCTGCATGATCTTCACCTTCACGCCACTCGTCTGGGGTGCCGGTGCCGATATCCTTTCGGAGGATAGCAAGACCGCGACGCTCGATACTCCGCAGATGCGCAAGGCGGTCGGCTTCTATCGCGATATGGTGAAAAAGGATCTCGTTCCGGCAAGTGCAGCAAGCGACAATGGTACGAGCTTCCTGAGCTTCACCAACGGCAAGATCGGCCAACAGAGCCTCGGCGCCTTTGCCATCGGTACGCTGGTCACCAAGTATCCGGATATCAACTTCGGCGTGACATTGATCCCCAGCGTCGACGGCAAGACTTCATCCTTTGCTGGCGGCGACAATTTCGTCATCACCAAGGGCACGAAGAAGATCGATGCGGTCAAGGAATTCCTCGAATACATCTATTCGATGGACGGCCAGAAAGTCCTGGCGAAATACGGCAGCCTGCCGACGCGCGGGGACATTGCCGACCAGGTTCTTGCCGGGCTCGACCCTCGCATGCAGGTGGGCCTGAAGGCGATCTCCGTTGCCAAGACACCCTATACGCTGCAGTTCAATGATCTGATCAACAGCGCCAACGGACCTTGGGCGACCTTCACCAACGCAGCAATCTTCGGTGACGACGTCGATGGCGCATTCTCGAACGCCCAGTCCGAGATGCAGTCCATCATCGACAGCGGCCAATAACTCTCCCGGCCGTGGCCGGGGGACGGTGGCAGTTCCCCGGCCGATTCAAAGCTAGAAGACCTTATAAAATGCGGAGGTTTCGATGACCGGTTCCGGTCCTCAGCGCACGCGCGCTGTCCGAAAACGGCGAAGGTCGCAATGGCGCGGCTTTCTCTACATTGCGCCCGCCATGGCGCTCGTCATCGTCTTCTTCGTCATGCCCGTGCTGTTCACCGGCTGGATGAGCCTGCACAACTGGCCGCTGATGGGCGCCTCGCGCTGGATTGGTTTTGCCAACTATACCCGCATGTGGAACGACAGCCGCTTTATGGCGGCTCTGAATTTCACCGCCTACTACACCGTCATCGTGACCATCGCGATCTTTGCGATCGCCTTCCCGCTGGCAATCTTCGTCGAAAAGGAACGCCGCTTCGTCAGCACCTACCGGACGATTATCTTCCTGCCCGTCGTGGTGGGACTGGCGACGGCGTCGCTTCTGTGGGTCTGGCTTGCCAATGTCGATAGCGGCTTCTTCGGCCCTGCCCTTCGCGCACTCGGCCTCGTCGAGCGAAGCCCCAATATCATGGCAAGCTTCGATACCGCCTTCGCGACCATCATCGTCATGGTCGTCTGGAAGATCGCAGGTTTTACGATGATCATCCTGCTGACCGGGCTGCAGGCCATTCCGTCAGAATTGACGGAGGCTGCCCGCATCGATGGCGCCGGGCGCTGGCAGCGTTTTCGGCATCTCACCCTGCCCCTGATGAGAAAGACGATTGCGCTTGCGCTGATCGTCTCGGTAACCGGCTCGATCCTGGCCTTCGACCAGTTCTACATCATGACGTCGGGCGGCCCCCAGAACAAGATGATCTCGGTCGTCTACTACATCTTCAACCAGTCCTTCGTATCCTTCAATCTGGGCTACGGGTCCGCCCTGTCGATCGCTCTTCTGGCGATCCTGGTTGCGATATCCATCGTCCAGCTCTGGCTGCTGCGTGTCGGGGAGGAACGCTGATGATCTCCTCACGGGAACGCCGCGCCCGCAAGCGCTTCAGGTCGCAATCGGCCTATCATGTCGCCGGGATCGCCATTTCGATCTTCTTCCTGGCGCCCTTCATCATCACGCTCTTTGCCTCGTTCCGGCACGGTACGGAGTCAAGCCTGCCGCCGCTGCCGCCATGGCCGACGACAGGTGTCAGCTTCGATGCCTATGCGCTGCTCGATACGTTCGGCGCCGGCATCTGGCGGCACATGATCAACTCGCTCTTCGTTTCGCTGGCAACGGTACTGCTGACGGTCGCCGTCAGCCTGCTCGCTGGCTATGGCTTCTCTCGCTACCGCTTCCCGCTGAAAAATGCCCTCTTCGTGCTGATCATCGCAACGCTGATGATCCCGTTCCAGTCGATCCTGACGCCGCTCTTCATCATCCTGGCGAAGCTCGGCCTCAACAACTCGCTGCTGGGGCTGACCCTGGTCTATGTCACGCTGCAACTTCCCTTCTCCGTCTTCATGATGCGCAACGCCTTCGACGCGGTGCCGAAGGAGATCGAGGAGGCAGCGCGCATCGACGGTGCCCGGGACCTGCGACTGCTGATCCGTGTTCTCTTGCCGCTGGTCCTGCCGGGCATTGCGACAGTCGCGATCTTTGCCTTCCTGAATGCCTGGAACGAGTTCCTCGCCGCCCTCGTGCTGCTCTCCAGCAACGAGAAATACACGCTTCCCGTCCTGATGACGGCGGTGCGCGCCGGACGCCTCGGCGCCATCAACTGGGGCGCGGTCCAGGCCGGCGTCGTCGTCATGACGATCCCCTGCCTGATCGTTTTCCTGCTCCTGCAACGCTACTACATGCGCGGGCTGATGGCCGGCGCGGTGAAATGATGACCTTTCAACAAAATGGATGAAGCCATGAACCAGCTGAAAAGAGATCGCCAGTTCCGTCCCCTGCCCGTGCCAAGTGTCGAATTGCAGGGGCTGTTTGGCGATCGCCAGGACGCGATCTGCGATTCCACCGCCGAAACGCTGCTCGACCGCTGTGTCGAGGCCGGCATGCTGCAGGCAATCGACGTGACGCAGCCAAGCCCCGGCGTCGTCATTCCGATCGGCCCCTGGGGCGGCACGACGCAGATGTTCTGGGACAGCGACCTCGGCAAGTCGATCGAGACCGTGGCCTATTCACTCTACCGCCGGCCCAATCCGCAACTCGAGGCCCGCGTCGATCAGATCATCGACATGTATGAGAAACTCCAGGACAAGGACGGCTATCTGAACGCCTGGTTCCAACGCGTGCAGCCGGGTCGGCGCTGGACGAACCTGCGCGACCATCACGAGCTCTATTGCGCCGGACACCTGATCGAAGGCGCCGTCGCCTATTACCAGGCGACCGGCAAGAAGAAGCTGCTCGACATCATGAGCCGTTATGCCGATTACCTGATCACGGTCTTCGGCCACGGCCCCGGCCAGTTCCCCGGCTATTGCGGCCACGAAGAGGTAGAACTTGCGCTGGTCAAGCTGGCGCGTGTCACCGGCGAGAAGAAATATCTCGACCTCTCGAAGTTCTTCATCGACGAGCGCGGCACCGAACCGCATTTCTTCACCGACGAGGCTGCCCGCGACGGTCGCAGTGCTGCCGATTTCCACCAGAAGACCTATGAATATGGCCAGGCGCATCTGCCGGTGCGCGAACAGAAGAAGGTCGTCGGCCATGCGGTGCGCGCCATGTATCTCTATGCCGGCATGGCCGATATCGCGACCGAATACAACGATGATACGCTGACATCAGCACTCGAGACTCTCTGGGACGACCTGACGACCAAGCAGATGTATGTCACCGGCGGTATCGGTCCGGCCGCCTCCAACGAAGGCTTTACCGACTATTACGACCTGCCGAACGAAAGCGCCTATGCCGAGACCTGCGCCTCCGTCGGCCTGGTCTTCTGGGCGAACCGCATGCTCGGCCGCGGTCCAAATCGTCGTTACGCCGATATCATGGAGCAGGCGCTCTACAACGGTGCCATGGCCGGTCTGTCGCTCGACGGCACGCGCTTCTTCTACGAGAACCCGCTGGAAAGTGCCGGCAAGCATCACCGCTGGATCTGGCACCATTGCCCCTGCTGCCCGCCGAACATCGCCCGCCTGCTCGCCTCCGTCGGCTCCTATATGTATGCGATCGCCGAAGACGAGATTGCCGTCCATCTCTACGGGGAAAGCAAGGCACGTTTTGATCTTGCCGGCGCCAAGGTCGAGCTTTCCCAGCAGACCCGCTATCCCTGGGATGGCGCGATCCGTTTCGATGTGGCGCTCGACCATCCCGCCCGTTTCGCGCTGTCGCTACGCATACCGGAATGGGCCGAAGGTGCGGCGCTCTCCGTCAACGGCGAAAAGCTCGATCTGCAATCCGTCGTGATCGATGGTTATGCGCGTATCGAGCGCGATTGGAAGAGCGGCGACAAGGTGGATCTCTCGATCCCGCTGACCGCCCGTAAGCTCTTTGCCAACCCGCTGGTCCGCCAGGATGCCGGCCGCACGGCGCTGATGCGCGGTCCGCTCGTCTATTGCGTCGAGGAGACCGACAATGGCGAGGGGCTGAATGGCATTACCCTTTCCGCCGATGTCTCGCAGGCGAAGACATCAGAAATTGCAGGCCTTCGCGGGGCAGTCGCTCTCGACCTTCCTATCAGCCGCGACACGGCCGATTGGGGCGCCGCGCTCTACCGTACGTCTCCGCCTGCCGCAAAACAGGCGAGCGCGCGTTTCGTGCCCTATCCTTTCTGGGACAATCGCGAACCGGGCGAGATGCTCGTCTGGGTCCGGAGAGGCGCGCGGTGAATAAAATGGCGGATACGGGCGTCGTGCTGACCGAAATTCGCAAGAGTTTCGGCAATCTGGAAGTCATCCACGGCATCGACCTGACCATATCGGAAGGGTCGTTCGTCGTCTTCGTCGGTCCCTCCGGATGCGGAAAATCGACGCTGCTGCGCATGATCGCCGGGCTGGAGGATGTCACCGACGGCGAGATCGAGATCAAGGGACGTAACGTCACCGATCTCGACCCCTCTGATCGCGGCATCGCCATGGTCTTTCAGTCTTATGCGCTCTATCCACATATGAGCGTGCGCGACAATCTCGCCTTCGGCCTGAAAATGGCGCGGACGCAGGGCTCGGAAATCGAGGCCCGCGTCAAGGCGGCCTCGGCGATCCTGAAGATCGACCATCTGCTTGACCGCCGACCGGGCCAGCTATCCGGTGGACAGCGGCAGCGCGTGGCGATCGGCCGTGCGATCGTCCGAAAGCCGGAGGTCTTTCTTTTCGATGAGCCGCTGTCGAACCTCGATGCAGAATTGCGTGTCTCCATGCGCATCGAGATCGCCAGGCTCCACCGTGAGCTCGGCAATACGATGATCTACGTCACGCACGACCAGACCGAGGCAATGACCCTTGCCGACAAGATCGTCGTGCTGCGTGACGGGCATATCGAACAGGCGGGAACACCGCGCGAGATCTACGAAAGACCCAATAATGTCTTTGTTGCCGGATTCATTGGTTCGCCACGCATGAATCTGCTGGAGGCAAGCTGGGCGGGTGACGGCAGCATTCTGGTGGCAGGCAACCGCATTCGTTCGCCGATCGGGGGCGCGGGCCTGACGGCGGGCCAGAAGATCACGCTCGGCGCACGGCCGGAACATCTGAGCATTGCCGAACCGCGGGATGGGGTTCTGGCGGCAAGGGTTGATTTCGACGAATATCTCGGCGGCACTCAATTCCTCTACTGTCAGCTTGGCGACAGTCAGCCTCTCACTGTCGAATATAGAGGATCTGGCGACATCGCGACCGGCAGTCAGCTCGCTTTCATCTGTGATCCTGCCCACCTCCATATCTTCAGCGCCGATGGCACGCGGCTCGACAAATAAATGCCGGCAGAGCTAGGCTGCATTTCCTGTTCGTTCGAGCCGGTGCCCTAAACTTGAGGCACCGTCCGATCGGGATAAAGTCTTTCGCTGGAGGGCAGCTCTCGCCTGTCGCGTTGCATTGATCGTTTTCCTGGATTTCGAGGCTTCGTCCCTCAGCAAGAAAAGCGTTCCCATCGAGGTTGCCTGGGTGTTCGAGGATGGACGCTCGCACTCGACCTTGATCCGGCCTGCCCCCGACTGGGACGATTGGGCTGCGGATGCGGAAGCAATCCACGGGATTCCGCAGGCGCTGCTTGCGTCGCAGGGCGTGCCGGTGGAGCAGGTGGCCGGCGAAATGGTCGAGATTTTGACCGGCCACGATCTCTATGCGAGCGCGCCGTCATGGGACGGAAAATGGCTCAGCGTTCTCCTGCGCGCCGCAGGCTTTCCGCGCCATGCTCTCAGGCTCGGCAAGTCACGTGATGCCTTTATGGCCACGGCGCGTGAATTGACAGGAGCGGCGGTCACCGAGACAGAGCTGTCGAAGCTCATCGACGGCATCATCGAGGAAAGCAAGGTCGCAATCCCGCCGCATCGCGCATTGGCAGACGCCACGCTTGAGCTTACCCGATGGAAGCTTGTCCGCGAGGCCGCCCAAAAGCGGATGGCGAGAGGCGGGTAGACGTCAGCGCTTGTGAAAGCTTTCGGTGATCCAGCGTACAAAATCCGCGGCCGGAGGCGGAAGGCGGTCGAAGCTGCGGGCCACCAGCCAATAGGCGCCGTTCGGCACAGCGAGATCGAAAAGCTGGCGTAGACGGCCACCCCGGATTTCCTCCTCTGCAAAGGCTTCATCAAGGAGCGCAACGCCTTGGCCGCGCAGCGCCGCCTGTAGCACGAGGCCGTCATCGGCATAGACGGGCCCCCTCGCCCTCTCGGGCATGGCAAGGCCAGCCGCCCCAAACCACCGGCTCCAGGCGTCGCGGGTTTCCTCATGCAAAAGCCCATACGCAAAGATGTCATGCGGAGAGGAGATCGGCGTGCCACGTTCCAGAAGATCGGATGCGATCACCGGCACCATGCGGACATCGATCAGGTGCCGGCTTTCTGTTCGTGGCCATGCAGTGACGGTGGCGCTGTGTCTGATCGCGATCTGCGCCTGGCCGGTACGAAATTCGATCGTCCTCGGATCGGCATCGAGCAAGATCTCGACGTCAGGGTGACGTTTGCGGAATTCCGGCAGTCGCGGCACCAGCCAGCAAGCGGCAAAGGAAGGCTCGACGCTGACTTTCAGATCCGCAGACATTGAAGCCCCGCGGATATCTTCCAGGCACTCATCGATCCGGTCAAAGGATGGAGTGAGCACGGCAAGCAGTTTCCGTCCGCTTCCCGTCAGCAGAACACTGCGATGACGCCGCTCGAAAAGCGGTTCACCCAACAGTTGCTCCAACTCGCGGATCTGCCGGCTGACGGCCGCCTGCGAGATGAACAGTTCCTCCGCCGCAAGCGTGAAGCTTTCGAGCCGGCCAGCAACCTCGAAGCTGCGCAATGCCGTCAGGGGAAGCCGGCCGCGTTTCATCCCATAACCTCAAGTTATCCGAAACCGACGATAAGCTCGTTTGAAGGTTGCGCGCAAGAGGAGGAGAACACTGGCGAAAGGAGAAACGCCATGTGGAAGCAAATCATTGCCGTCCTGATGGATGCGCTTCGCCTCGCCACCTACACATCTGATGACCGGAACAACCGGCACCAACGTAACAGCTGAACGCTCACGCAGTTTATCGGGATTTTCGCGCATTCATAATCCTGCGCTGGGGTCTATATAGACCTCTCCCATTTGAGAAGCAGGAGCATGATGATGCAGAAGCGCAAACTCGGCAGCCAGGGACTTGAAGTATCGGCCATCGGCCTCGGATGCATGGGAATGAGCCAGTCCTACGGCCCGGCGGATGAAACGGAATCCATCGCCACCCTTCACCGCGCCATCGAGCTCGGCTGCACCTTTCTCGACACGGCAGAGGTCTACGGCCCCTACAGGAATGAAGAATTGCTCGGCCGTGCGCTGAAGGGTCGCCGCAACGAGGTGACGCTCGCCACCAAATTCGGCTTTCGCCTGAAGGATGGCAAGCAGGTCGGCACCGAGCGCGACAGCCGGCCGGAAACCATTCGCAGCGCCGTCGAGGGCTCGCTCAAGCGTCTTGCCACCGACCACATCGATCTCATCTACCAGCACCGCGTCGATCCGGCTGTCCCGATGGAGGACGTCGCTGCTACCGTTGCCGAACTCGTCAACGAGGGCAAGGTTCGCTATTTCGGGCTTTCCGAAGCCGGTGTCGCCAATATCCGCCGCGCTCATGCCGTCCTGCCCGTCTCAGCCGTTCAGAGTGAATATTCGCTGTGGGAGCGCAATCTGGAAGCCGACGTCATCCCCGCCTTGAAGGAACTCGGCATCGGTCTCGTGCCCTTCAGCCCACTCGGCCGAGGCTTCCTGACCGGAGAGGTCAAGCGCGCAGAGGATTATCCGGAAGGCGATTTCCGCCGTGGCGATCCACGCTATCAGGGCGAAAATTACGACGCCAATGTTCGCGCGGCCGAGGCCGTCCGCTCCGTTGCATCCTCGCTCGGAGTCAAGCCCGGCCAGGTGGCGCTCGCCTGGATCCTCCACAAGGGCAGCAATTTCGTGCCGATCCCCGGCACCAAACGCCGCGCCTATCTGGAAGACAATATCGCCGCTGCCTCCATCGCGCTTGGCGCCGAACATATGAAGGCGCTCGATGAAGCGCTTGCCCCCGGCAAGGTTTCCGGCAAGCGCTACAACGACACGATCATGGCGACGATCGACCGCTGAGGGCAGTCAGACGTCGATATCGGTCGACAGCGTGATCTCCTTCTGTGCTTCCAGCTCGGCAAGCCGCTCGCCCAGAGCCTTGCGGATCGACTGATAGGTCGTGCTGCCAAGCGCAAGTCTCTTGGGTGCCGGTTGTTTTTCGGCCGCCGCGATCATCGCGTCGGTCATCTTCACTGGATCGCCCAGGATCTTGAACGAGCCGCCGGCAATTGCCCTGCGCACCTGGCCGGCCGGCGTGTCCTCGTAGACATCCATCTGCGGCGGCCTGACGAGACCGGCGCCGAAATCCGTGCCCGCCGGTCCCGGTTCGGCAATGGTGATGTCGATGCCAAAGGAAGCAACTTCTTGCGCTACCGCCTCGATGAAACCTTCGATCCCCCATTTGGTCGCGTGATAGAGGCTGAAATTCGGATAGGCGATCTGTCCGCCTTCCGAAGCGACCTGCAGGATGCGACCGCCGCCCTGCTGACGCAGATGCGGCAAGGCCGCGCGGATCACCTGGATGGAGCCGATCAGGTTGGTATCGATCTGATGACGGATCTGCGCATCGCTCACCTCCTCTGCAGCGCCAAACAGGCCGTATCCGGCATTGCTGACGACGACATCGATGCGCCCCATCTTTTGAAAGGCGGTGTCGACGACTGCACGAACGGCCCGGTCGTCGGTGACGTCCAGGTTTGCGACCCAGAGCCGTTCGCCATACTGCGCCTCAAGGTCAGCCAGGGCCTCCCGCTTTCGCAGGGTAGCGGCTACCCGATCGCCGCGCGCCAGCAGCTTCTCGGTCATGATCCGGCCGAAACCCGAGGATGTGCCCGTGATGAACCATGTCTTCGTCATCGTCTCTACCTTTCTGATGCCGCTGGATCGCGGCTTGATGACAGCAAAGATAGAGGTGATTATTGATGTGATAATCCGTTCAAACTTGCATGAGTTGTTGAAAAATACCCATGAGTTACCGGCCGACACTTGATGATCTCAACGCCTTTGCGGCAATCGTCACATACCGCAGCTTCCGCAGGGCGGCCGGTGAACTTGGCTTATCGCCTTCGACGCTGAGCCACATGATGCGCAACATGGAGGCGCGCATGGGCGTGCGCCTGCTGCATCGCACGACACGCAGCGTCGCAGTCACCGAAGCCGGCGAAATGCTTCTCGACAGGCTGAAGCCCGTGTTGCGGGATCTTGATCTGGCGCTCGACGCAGTCGGCGAATTCAGCGGTCAGCCAAGTGGCACTCTCCGCATCAATGCCAGCGAGATTGCGGCCCGAGTGCTGATGAATACGGCCATCCCTCTTTTTCTCGAACGTTATCCCGCGATATCGCTCGATGTGGTGACCGAAAACCGGCTGGTGGATATTGTCAGCGAAGGTTTCGACGCCGGCATCCGCCTGCGAGAATCCGTACCGCTCGATATGGTCGCGGTAGAATTCGGTGGAGAGGCCCGCTTCCTTGCGGTTGCCGCACCCACCTATCTGAGAAATCACAAATCACCGATAACACCGGAGGATCTGAGGCATCACCGCTGCATTCGCCTGCGCATGCCGAGTGGCAAGCTCTATCGCTGGGAGTTTGAAAAACGCGGACAGGAAGTGACCATGGAGGTGTCTGGCGCACTGACGCTCGATCATGTGGGACTGATGGCGGAGGCGGCTGCGAAGGGTCTTGGCATTGCGTATGTGGCGGAAAGGGTTGCCCGGCCCTATCTTGCCGGCGGCGAACTGGTCTCCGTTCTTGACGACTGGTGTCCGCCGATTCCCGGCCTCTGCCTCTACTATTCCGGTCATAGGCACGTGCCACAAAGTCTGCGCGCCTTTATCTCCGTCCTGAAGGAAGTTGAACGGCACGGCGGCTAGCGCGCGGTTCTTGGGCCATCACTGTTGTCCGGCCTGCCTTGCCTGTTCCGCAGAACGGTAACGGGCTGGTGTTATGCCCCGTCGTGCCTTGAAAGCCTTGCCAAAGGCGGCTTCGGATTCATAACCGACCTCTGCAGCAATATCTGCAACCGTTCGCCGCGTCCGGAGCAGCAGGTCGCTCGCCAGCATCATCCTGATATCGGTCAGGAATGCGCCGACCGTCATTCCGGCGCGCTCGCGAAATTGCCGGGCGTAGGTTGCCCGCGACATGGCCGAATGGCGGGCGAGATCATCAATCGTCCAGGCAAGGGCCGGCGAAGACATTATCGCCACAGCGGATTTGCCAAGCCTGGCATCACCAAGCAGTTTCAACAGTCCCGCGGATGCGATGGGCGAGGCCCTGCCTGCCCTTACCGCCATGATGAAGAGCGAGAGGCAGGTCGCGGTGATAATCGCCAATGCTCCCGGCTTCTCTTCAGCCGTTTCCCTGTAGAGCATGGCAACAAGCGTCTTCAGCAGTTCCTCCGATTCCGCAGCGAGCGATACGTGAAAGACGTCGGGCAGGCTGTCGAGCAGCAAGGCTGCCGATCCCGGAGCGCAATCAAAATGACCGCAGAGCAGGTCGACATCGGCCTCGCCTTGGCCATTTTCGCGCAAGGGCAACATACCGCCCGTCGTAACACGCAGCGGCTGTGTTTTTCCGCGTGGCCGCAAACCGATAATCGCATGCGCATCGCCGCGCGGCAGCAGCAGAAAATCGCCGGAATGCAAGGTGATTTCACGACCGGAGCCGAGGCGAATGAGACAGTCGCCGCCCAGGATCAGATGAAACGGCAACGTACCTGCTGCAACGGGTTCGTGATCGATATGAAACGCGCCTTGCAGCCGGCAGCGAATGTCGAGCGTTGGCTGCAGACGGGCCAGTTCGATGAGGCGGCTTAAAACATCCATGAGACGATCGCGCTAGAAAATGACCTTCCCGAGCATTCAAAGTATCGGCTCTTGCGGTCATAGTCATTTCCAGCAGCAGAGGCAATCACGCCGGTGCTGATTTCAGATGGAGTGACTTTCATGTTGGACTGGAAGGAATATCGCAGCGAACTCTTCGGCCGGATCGGCGAACTCTCCAAGATCGCGCCCGAAACCATCAAAGGCTACCAGACCCTTTCGACGGCGGGGCAGAAGACAAATCATCTCGACGCCAAACAGCGCGAACTGATAGCTCTTGCCGTCGCTGTTACCGTTCGTTGCGATGGCTGTATCGTCGTGCATACAACCGAAGCCCAGAAGCTTGGCGCCACGAAGGAAGAAATTGCCGAAGCCCTCGGCGTTGCAATTTCTGTCAATGCAGGCGCTGCTCTTGTCTATTCGGCTCGCGTCATGGACGCTGCCGACGCTATTGCTAAGTGACGACCACCTGCACTGCCGGTGGGGCGTAGCGCCCGCCGGATCAGCCCGGAGAAACGAAAATGTCGCTGCCCCGCATACCCGCTGCATTCTTTGGCATTGTTCTCGGCGTTGTCGGGCTCGGCAACAGTTGGCGCGCTGCCTCTGCCGTCTGGCCCGTCTCGCCTGATATAGGCGAGGCGATCAGCCTGCTCGGCTTCGCCATCTGGCTGCTCCTCGTTCTCCTCTACGCAGCAAAATGGCTCATCGCGCCGAAGGAGGCGATGGCCGAGCTTGAACATCCCATACAGTGCTGCTTTGTCGGGCTGATCGGTGTTGCGACCATGTTGGCTGGAGTTGCCATACTTCCTTATTCGCGTATCGCGGCCGAAGCGCTGGCAATGGTCGGATTTGCCGTCACCCTGTTTTTCCTGCTGTGGCGAACCGGGCTTCTGTGGCGTGGCGGACGTGATCCGGTCACCAACACACCGGTCCTCTATCTGCCAACGGTTGCCGGTTCCTTCGTCACCGCTATTGCGGCAGGTACGCTTGGTTATGCCGATTGGGGCCAGCTCGCCTTTGGCGCAGGGTTCTTCTCGTGGCTGGCAATCGAATCCGTGCTGCTGCACCGGCTGTTGATGGCCCCGGAACTTGCCGCTCCCCTTCGGCCAACTCTTGGCATCCAGATTGCCCCGCCTGCCGTCGGCAGCGTAGCTTATCTCAGCGTCACCGGCGGTGCGCCCGATATGTTCGTGCATGCAATGTTCGGCTACGCCATTCTGCAGGTTCTGATTGTCGGCCGTCAGCTGCCCTGGATCATGCAGCAGCCCTTCGCAGGCTCATACTGGGCCTTCACCTTCGGCCTGACGGCGCTTTCGACTGCCGGCTTGCGTCTGATGGGACATGGCGACACTGGAGCGATCAGCCATCTTGCGCCGGTGATCTTCATCCTGGTCAATATCGCACTTGCGGTTATCGCGATCGGCACACTGTGGCTGCTGCTCAAAGGCAAGCTCCTTCCCGCTCCCGTCCGGGCCTGAAAGCCCGAACGATTTCAGGTCCTTGCCAGCTCCTGCTGCAGATCGACCACCGCCTTGATCGGCAGGTGGTCGGACGCCATGCGGGCGAGCGGAGTGTCATGCACCTCCACTGCGGAGATGATCCCTTTCCGGTTGGCAATGATGCGGTCAAGCGCCAGGACCGGCAAGCCGGCCGGAAAACTCGGAACGGCGGGCGGCAGCGGACCGAAGGCCATCTGAAAGGTGTGAAGAGACGAGCGGTCACCGAGCCGCCATTCGTTGAGATCGCCAAGCAGGATTGTCGGCATTTCATGACGGTCGCTGATAAGATCGACCAGAGTCTTTGCCTGTTGTGCCCGCGAATGGCGCAGCAGTCCGAAATGGGCGGCAATGATGCGCAGTTTGCCGCCAGATTCGAGCTCTATTTCCGCAACCAGTGCCCCGCGGGGCTCCAGGCCCGGCAGCTTCACCTGATGCACGTCATGCACCAGGCCCTTTCGCACGAGCACCACGTTGCCGTGCCAGCCATGCGCTTTTACAGCCCCTGAAATCGGAACAGGAACGAGCCCGGTATCGCGCTCCAGCCGGGCGAGATCGAGAATGCCGGTACGCTCGCCGAAGCGCGTATCGGCCTCCTGCAAGGCGATCACATCGGCATCGATCTCATGGATGACACGGCTCGTGCGTTCCGGATCGAAGCGTCGATCGGTGCCGACGCATTTATGGACATTGTAGGAGGCGATCAGCGTGCCGTCACCGCGCGGCTTCGGCCCGGCACGCCAGGTCTCGACGCGTTTCTTCCTGTTCTTGATGGAAGCGATGATACTGGCGGGGAGACTGTCTTTCTTTTTGGCTTGCATCGGAAGGAACGCCCGCTCCATTGCTCGAAAGCTTTTTTCCCAGATTATAGGCAGTGCAACAAAACTTGCCATGCCGCAATCACGAAAACTCGTTCAAAGATACGGCGAACCCAGCCAAAGCACCTTTTCGAGAAGCCGCACCAGGAAGGGCCGCGACCACAGCCCCTCGAGCGTCACGGGCGCGGCGGACTTGATGGCTTCGTCTATGCGCTCATCGATTTCGCCGGCAAAGCCCGCATTCAGCACTTCAAGATCCACCTCGAAATTCAGCCGCAGTGAGCGCGGATCGAGATTGGAGGAGCCGACATAGGCCCAGGTTCCATCTATGGAGAGCAGCTTGGAATGGCTGAAGCTGCCGGTCGAACGCCAGATACGGCAATAATTTCTGACCATCTGGTCGAACTGCGCCGTCATCGCCCGGTCGACCAGAACGAGATTGTTGGCGGCGGGCACGACGATATCGACCTCCACGCCACGCCGGGCTGCTGTTGCCAGCGCACTGATCAGCTCCCGATCCGGCAAAAAGTAAGGCGACATGATCCGGATCGACTGGCGCGCTACGGAAAAGGCGCCCATCAGCATCTTGTGGTTCGTCTCCACGCTCCGGTCCGGCCCGGAAGCGACGACACGCATGAAGACCGGATCGCCGCGCTTGCGTTCTGGCCGATCGATGCGCCAAGCCTCCGCATTCAGGACTTCGCCTGTCGTGAAACGCCAATCCTCAGCCGCGACGTCGAAGAGATCGGCAACCGCCGGGCCGCTGACGCTGAAATGCGTGTCGTGGGCAAAACTCCCGCCGACCGCCTCCTCGCTGAAGCCTTCGCGGATATTCATGCCGCCGGTCAACGCGGTCTTTCCATCCGCGATCAGGATCTTGCGGTGAGTGCGCAGGTTGGCATAGGGCAGCCTGAGCCCCATGATGACATTGCCGTTGAAGACATCGACGGTGACGCCCCCTTCCTTCAGGTACCCGAGAATGCTCGGCACCGAATAGCGTGCCCCGACGGCGTCGATCAGTACACGCACTTCCACGCCGCGCCTGACGGCTGCAATCAGCGCGTCGGCGATGCGCAGCCCGATCCTGTCGCGGTCGAAGATATAGGTTTCGAGCAGGATGCTGCTCTGCGCGTCATCGATTGCCGTCTTCATTGCTGCATAGGCTTCGTCGCCGTTTTCCAGCATGTCGATCGTATTGCCTGTCGTCAGCGGGTAGCGCGTAACGCGATCGCCGAGCGTCTGCAGGGCAGCAAAACGCCGGCCGAACTGGCTGATGACGGCTTCAGTCTCCGCGTCGAATTTCTCGAGCTCGTCCAGATCGGCGGCAGGCAGCAGCGCATCACGCCGAAGGCTCAGCGACTTGCGGCGGATACGGTTGATGCCGGCAATCATGTAAAGCAGCGCGCCAACGATCGGCGAGAGGATGATGACGCCCACCCAGCCGGTTGCAGCCCGGACCTCTTCCTTGGTCATGGTGGCATGGATCGCCGCCGCTGCCCCCATGGCAATCGAGATGACGAAGAGGATATGCGGCCAATAGGTCGACAGCAGCTGAAACATCGCCACAGCATATAGCCGCGAATGGCCTGCGTTCAATCAGTCCGGAGCTCGCTTACGACGCGAATTTTTCAGATGCTTAATTTGCCGGCTCAATATCTATGGCAAAGACGACCGAAAGCGGCGGCAGCGCGCCATTCTCGGCAGGCTTTGCTTCCCGGCCGTAGTGCTCGTAGATCACAGTTCCCGCGATTGACGGCAGGACCAGTGCCTGCCCTGACAAATTGGCGCGCAGCGCCAGCGTCAGGTTGGCAAACTTCCACCAGACGGCGACCGCCCCTTCTGGCGCTTCGAGCACACCGCTCTCGATGGCCCAGTTTTGCCGCAGCAGCGGCACGATATAGGTCTTGCGCAACTTCAGGAGTTCGGCGACGAAAGCCAGGCTCTTCCGCCCCTCTTCGTTCTCCCGCCATTGCCAGTCGAGTTTTGAATTTTCGAAGGTCGAAGGCGCATTTGGATCAGGCAGATCGGCCACGCTTCTGCCGGCCTTCAATCCGCCGAAACCCTCGGCTTCCGCCATGCGACCCTCGCGGACTATCTTGGCGAGCTCGCCCGTGTAGTCGGTGAAGAAATAGAAGGGCCGCCTTTCCCCGTACTCCTCCCCCATGAAGAGAAAGGGAATATGAGGTGAAAGCAGGAGGATCGCGGTCAACGCGTCCAGCATCTCGGGATCGGAAAGGCTCACCAGCCGTTCGCCGAACGCACGGTTTCCGATCTGGTCGTGGTTCTGCAGGAAATCGACAAAGGCCGTCGGCGGCAGGTAGCGGCGTTCGCCAACGGGTAGCTCCGGCCGATCGGTTCGATCGGGGTAAATGAAGCCGTGCTGGAGCGCGAGGCGAAGCTTGTGCCAGAGCTGATCGGCGAAAGGCTTGTAGTGACCGATGGTTTCGTCGGTCGCGATGATGTGGGCCACATGATGAAAATCATCATTCCATTCGGCCTTGTAGGCTTTGGGAGCGCCGGTCTCGTCGCGGACAAGCAGTTCCACGAGATTGCGTTGGTCTTCGACGACCAGATGAACCTGCCTGTCGGCGAAAGCAGCTTTCACTTCTTCCGCAATCGCTAAGAGCACATGCTTTCCGGAGGTATCGTGGATTTGCTCGACGGCATCGAGCCTGAGCCCGTCCAGCCGGAATTCACCGATCCAGTAGAGTGCGTTCTCGATGAAAAAGCGCCGCACCGGTTCCTGACCGAAATCGATCGCCGCACCCCAGGGCGTTTGCCGATCCTTATGGAAGAAGCCGGGCGCATATGTGTGAAGGTAATTACCCTCGGGTCCAAAATGATTGTAGACGACATCGAGCAGCACCATGAGGCCGAGCCCATGTGCCGCGTCGATGAAAGCCTTGAAATCGCCAGGCGTCCCATAAGCGGAATGCGGCGCGTACTGCAGCACGCCGTCGTAACCCCAGCCACGATTACCGGCATATTGCGCCACCGGCATCACTTCGACCGCAGTGATGCCGGTTTGCGCAAGATGCTTCAGTTTCTCCGCTGCCGCCCGGAACGTACCCTCGGGTGTAAAGGCGCCGATATGGATTTCGCTGATCACGGCCTCCTCCCAGGGGCGGCCGCGCCAGCGCGAATTTTGCCATTGGTAGCTGGGATCGACGATCAGCGACGGGCCGTCCACCTTGCCAGCCTGCGCCCGCGACGCTGGATCCGGGACGGCTTTTCCATCCGGGAGAACGAACATGTACTCGTCACCGGCGACGGCTTTCGTCACAGTCGCCTCGAGCCAGCCGTCTCCAGCATCATGCATCGGAATATCCCGGCCACGATGGCGCAGCGAAATCGCATTCTCGCTCGGCGCCCAGAGACGAAAATGTGCGGTCCCGTCCGCCAGCAACTCTGCGCCCCAGCACCCGGTGCTTTCCATGTTCGTTCCGTTCTTTGAGATCTGGCTCATCCCTCACCCCGCATGGTTCCAGTCAGCACCAAATTCCTGAGGCCCCGGGTTGTTCCGAACAGGCAGGAACAATCGGTTGCGTGACCGGTTAAGAGTGGAAGCCAAGAGATTGCCGCCATGAACATCGCATCGAAATTTGGCCCTGCCTTCACGCTTGAAAGCGCCGACGCCGCCAGCCTCGACCAACTTGAACATCAAGCGCAAGGCTGCACACGCTGCGAACTCTACAAGAACGCAACCCAGCTCGTCTTCGGCGAGGGATCGCAGAAGGCCGACATCATGCTCGTCGGCGAACAACCTGGCGACAAGGAGGATATTGCAGGCCGCCCTTTCGTCGGCCCCGCCGGACGCCTGCTCGACATCTGCCTCGAGGAGGCCGGGCTCGAGCGCTCGCGATGCTACGTCACCAATGCGGTCAAGCACTTCAAGTTCGAGCCTCGCGGCAAGCGCCGCCTGCATTCGAAACCCAATGCGGGGGAGATCCAGCGCTGCTCCTGGTGGCTTGGCGCCGAAATCAATCTTGTGAGGCCGCATCTCGTCGTCGCACTTGGTGCGACGGCGCTTTACTCTCTTCTCGGCCCGAAGGTGAAGCTGACGCCCGAGCGCGGTCACATCCTCACGCCGGAGAACCATCCGCCGGTTCTCGTCACTATCCACCCTTCCTTCCTCCTGAGGATCCGCGATGATGACGATATCGCGCGCCAGCGCGCGAATTTCATCGCGGATCTGCGCCACGCTGTTCAATATCAAGGCAACTAGAACGAGTTATTGCCTATAAATATTGCAACGCAAAAATATTCCCGATTTACTTGGCAAATCCACTTGAAACCGGCCCGATAGTCTGGAACCTTTTCAATAGTATCGCGTTCGAACGACGGCATGTTGTGACTGGAGATCAGCGATGGCAGAAACTCGGGATGAGTGGATACAAAAACGTGCATATGCCCTCTGGGAAGAAGAGGGACACCCGACGGGAAGGGATTCCATCCATTGGGAAAAAGCAAGGGCTGAGCATGATGCGCTGAAGGGGGTATCAAAATCTCCAAACGGCAAGGAAGTGAAACCTCGGGCGAAGCGGGCCGCGGCAGCCAAGACGCAGGCACCGGCAGCAGCCGAGATCACGAATGATGGCGAAGCCAAGAAACCTGCCAAACGGGCGGCGGCAAGCACGAAGACGAACGGCATCATCAAGCCGGCCTCAAAGCGGACGGCCGTACGCAAGTCGGCTTCCTGAAGAGAAATCTTCAGATGTTGATGAAAAAGGGCGCCTTCACGGCGCCCCTTGGCTTTTTTTGTCATAAGTTTGAATTAGTTGCGCGCTAATAAGGTCATGAAGCGCCAGCTTCTGTGCGGGGGTGACCACAAGCCGAATGAAACGTCCGTCTGGACAGCTCTTTAAAAAAGCTGCGTCCGCCCCTCGAAACGGGGAACAAGAGTATTTCCCGGCTGTTTATGGGCAAACAGGGAAGTCGTCATGACCCGCCGTTTAGCCCATCTCCTCATCATCCCTATTCCCGCGGTTTCCGGCTGCGGTTTTCCAGCTTCGGTGTGAGGGATGGAGATGTCGCTTCTTCTCATCGCTGCGGTGCTTTACATCGGTTTCGCGCTGGGACTTATCCTTTTCGTCGACAATATTGTCGGCGTTTTTTTTCGCGATCCGCGCAAACCGAGTGAGCTTCGTTCCTTTGCGCTAAGCCGCGCTTTCATTACCTCTCGAAAGCTGGATCAAGACTAACAAATATAAACGATCTCATTGAAAGTATTCGGCACCTATCCGATTAACGATATTTTCAGCTCGCTCTTTCCCTCGTGATCGACGCCTCTATTTTGCCATGGACCGGCGGATGAGGAATGAAAGCGATTTTTGATGGCACGGGTGGGGAGCCGCTGGCCGGGAGGCGATAGCGAAATCGGAAATTTGTTGCGCCGGAATGGTTTGGATGCGGCCGGCGTCGGATCAGTCGAAGCATGGCCAAGTTCCCTCCGACATATCGCGGAAATGGTTGTAAATTCCCGCCAGCCGAAATTCGTCGCCTGGGGTCCCGAACTCGCTTTTATTTATAACGACGCCTATGTCGCGATTTTTCCCGAACGGCATCCTGCCGCCCTCGGAAGGCCGTTTCAGCAAGTCTGGTCGGATATCTGGCCGCAGTTCGAACCGATTGTGAAAGCCACGCTAAACGGCCAGTCGCAGCTCTACAAGGAACTGCACGTTCCCATGCGGCGCGAGGGGCAGACGGAAGATACCTGGTTCACTTTTTCATACACGCCGCTGCGAGACGACGACGGCAAGGTAGCCGGCATTCTCTGCGCGACGATGGAAGTGACGGATCAGGTACTCGCAAAGCGCCGGGAGCGCCTTGCGTTGGATGAAGCGCAGGAAAAATCCGCAACACTCGCCGTCGTCAATCGCGCCGGCTCGGCAATCACGGCCGAGCTCAATGTCGACCGCCTGACGCAGATCGCCGTCGATGCAGGAGTGGCGTTGACGGCTGCTGAGTTCGGCGCCTTTTTCTACAATGTCGATGACGGCGAAGGCGGCAGTTATATGCTTTACGCGCTGTCGGGTGTCGATCGCAAACATTTCGACAAGTTTCCGATGCCGCGCAATACCAAGGTCTTCGCACCGACTTTCGGCGGCGAAGGCGTCGTTCGATCCGACGATATCCTGCTTGATCCACGCTACGGGCAGAATGCGCCCTATTCCGGCATGCCGAGCGGCCACCTTCCTGTGCGCAGCTATCTCGCCGTACCTGTCAAATCGCGCGATGGCAGCGTCATTGGCGGTCTGTTCTTCGGCCATAGCCAGCCCGGTCGTTTTTCGGATGCCGCCGAGGCAAGCCTCATCAGCTTGGCCGGCCAGTCCGCCGTCGCAATCGACAATGCCCGGCTCATCCGCGCGGCCGGGGTCGAAATTGCCCAACGCCGTGAGGCCGAGGACCAACTACGCAAGCTGAACGAAACGCTTGAGGTCCGTGTTGCTACCGAAATCCTCGAACGCCAGCAGGCCGAGGCGGCTTTGCAGCAGGCGCAGAAGATGGAATCGATCGGCAAGCTCACTGGCGGCGTCGCGCACGACTTCAACAACCTGCTGCAGGTTATTTCGGGCAATCTCCAGCTTCTCGGCAAGGATGTGACGACCAACGGCCGAGCCAAAGAGCGTATCTCCAACGCGCTGTCCGCCGTCGAGCGCGGATCGCGGCTGGCCAGCCAGCTTCTCGCCTTCGGCCGCCGCCAGCCTTTGGAGCCAAAGGTCGTCAATATCGGTCGCCTCGTCTCTGCGATGGATGACATGCTGCGCCGCGCGCTCGGTGAGGAAATCGAGGTGGAGACCATGGTTTCCGGTGGCCTCTGGAACAGTCTTGCCGATCCGATACAAATTGAAAACGCGCTGCTGAACCTTGCGATCAATTCACGCGATGCAATGAACAGCGCGGGCAAGCTGACGGTCGAGGTTGGAAACGCCTTTCTGGACGATTCCTACAGCCGTACCCATCCGGAAGTCGCGCCCGGCCAATATGTGGTACTCGCCGTCACCGATACAGGCTCAGGCATGCCACCCGAGATCATCGAGCAGGCTTTCGAACCGTTCTTTTCCACCAAGCCGGAGGGCAAGGGCACCGGTCTCGGCCTCTCCATGGTCTACGGTTTTGCCAAGCAGTCCGGTGGCCATGTGAAGATCTATAGCGAAGTCGGCGAAGGCACGACGGTGAAGCTCTATCTTCCCCGCTCATTCCAAAGCGAGGACCGGATCGCCAACGGCGACAATGCTCCGGCGACCGGCGGCACCGAGACGGTTCTGGTCGCCGAAGACGATGAGGGTGTGCGCGCAACTGTGGTCGAGATGCTGACCGATCTCGGTTATTACGTGCTGAAAGCCAAGGACGCACAGAGCGCGCTGACCGTGATCGAGAGCGGAGCGCATATCGACCTACTCTTTACCGATGTCGTCATGCCTGGTTCGTTGAAAAGCCCGGAGCTCGCGCGCATGGCCCGCGAGCGCCTGCCCAATGTCGCGGTGCTTTATACGTCGGGCTATACCGAAAACTCGATCGTCCATGGCGGCCGCCTCGATCCCGGCCTTGAACTCCTTTCAAAGCCCTACACACGGGAAGCCTTGGCGCGGAAAGTTCGCCACGTTCTCGCCAATCAGGCGCAACGCCGCCAGACCAACCCGGTGCCCTTGCCGGGCGGCGGACAGCCCCGCGGCATCGTCCAGGCCAGGCTGAAGCTTCTGCTGGTGGAGGATGATACTTTCATCCGCATGGACACTGCCGAAATACTGCAGGATCTCGGTTATGATGTAATCGAAGCCGACAGCGGCGAACAGGGCATCGAACTCCTGCGCGGCATCGATACGAATATAGATATCATTGTTGCCGATGTCGGCCTTCCGGGCATGTCCGGCCCAGCCTTCGCAGCGCTGGCGCGCGAAGCGTTCCCTTCGGTCGGCCTCGTCTTTGCGACCGGCAACAGCAATCTGCCGGATGCGAACCGCTTTTCCGGTTCCGTGCTGCTGCCAAAGCCCTTTACCACTTCAGCGCTCGACCGCGCAGTGAAGACCGCAGCCCGGCAGCGCCCCATCGCCTAGAGCCGCACCGCTTGGGAACCACTGAGTTCCGGATACCTTACGAACAAGTCCTTCCGGTTCATGCGGCATGTTTCCTGATTTCGCTCTCCTCGCAGCGGAGCGCGAAATCCCGGAACTTTTGGGAAAGCCAGCAGTTCAGTTTCATTCACGCACGTCAGAGGAGGCAGCCATGCCGAAAGGTGACAAATCCGCCTACACGGATAAGCAGAAGAGGAAGGCCGAGCATATCGAGGAAGGCTACGAGGACCGCGGCGTTTCTCACGGGGAAGCCGAGCGCCGAGCCTGGGCAACCGTCAACAAGGAAAGTGGTGGCGGCAACAAATCCGGTTCGGGCCGAGGCAAGAAGGATACGCACGAATCCTCCGAGAAGGGCGGGCGCATCGGCGGCCACGCTTCTGCGTCCCGTTCGAAAGAAGAGCGCTCAGCATCAGCCAAAAAGGCGGCCGCCACGCGCAAGCGCAACGACCAGCACGCCCACCACTGAGAGGCCAGCGATCAGAAACAAAGCGGCGGGTGCGCAGGCTTTGCGTTTCTCCGAAGGATTTTTACGATGGCGAAGAAGACCAAGAAATGGTCGCAGGACGTGACCGAAAACAGTGATGCGATGGACCTCAAAGAAGGCGTTTTCAAATCGAGCAATCCGAAAAAGATAGCAGAATCACTGAAACAGTCGGCTGAAAGCAGCCAGCGGCGCAAATCGAGCCCCTTCCGCTCGGCCATGTCGATGCTGACCTTCTACATCAACCGCGCCGGTGACCAGTTGACGAAGAAGCAGAAAGGCACACTTGAAAAGGCGAAGGGTGAATTGCGCAAGGATTTCGGACGCGAATCCGGACACTGAGAAACTACGAGGGCAGATGGCTTACGAACTCTATTACTGGGACGGCATTCAGGGCCGTGGCGAATTTGTGCGGCTGGCCCTCGAGGAAGCGGGTGCCGAGTATATAGACATCACCCGCCAGTCGGGTCGCGGGCGCGGCACTGGCGCCATGCTTGCCGTCATGCAGAGCGATGGCGAGGCGCTGCCCCCCTTTGCCCCGCCCTTCCTGAAAGACGGCGATCTCATTATCTCGCATGTCGCCAACATCCTCCTCTATCTAGGCCCCAAACTCGGGCTGGCGCCTGACGACGAAGGGCTACGCTATGTCGTAAACGGCCTGCAGCTCACCATCACCGATTTTGTGGCCGAAGTGCACGACACACACCATCCGATCGCGACCTCGCTCTATTACGAAGATCAGAAGGAAGAAGCGAAGGCCCGGTCTGCCGCCTTCATCAAGGAGCGTATTCCGAAATTCCTCGGCTATTTCGAAAGGGTGCTGAACCAGAATCCGGAAGGCTCGGACTATATCGTCGGCAATGCGCTCACTTATGTCGATCTCTCGCTGTTCCAAATCGTCGAGGGTCTCGTCTACGCCTTCCCGAAAGCGATGAGCAATTATCGCGGCAGTTATCCTCTCCTTGCGGCCCTTCGCGACAGGGTTGAACGCCGCCCCAACATAACTCACTACCTCAGATCCGATCGCCGCCTTGCCTTCAACACGGAAGGGATTTTCCGCCATTATCCGGAACTCGACATTGGCGTTTCCTGATCGGCTTCCTTGGATTTTTCGGGAACGATTAGTGCCGCCGTCGGTTTCGCCTTTGATCCCGAGTTTCGACACGAAGGAAAGAAGAAGTAATGCCTTCCATCAAATCCGCAAAAATCCTCATCCTCGCCACCGACGGTTACGAACGCTCCGAACTCCGCGTGCCCTTGGACGAACTGACGAGGCGTGGTGCCTCCGTAAAGATCGCGTCCATTAAGGAGGGTCAGATCAAGAGTTGGGACAAGACGGATTGGGGCGACACCGTGCCGGTCGACTTGCAGGCCAAGGACGTAAACATCGAGGATTTCGATGCGCTGGTCTTGCCGGGTGGCCAAATCAATCCCGACAAGCTGCGTATCGACGACAATGCCGTGAGAGTTGTCCGCGAATTCGTCGAATCCGGCAAGGTCGTTGCCGCCATCTGTCATGCGCCGTGGCTGCTGGTTGAAGTCGACGCCCTGCGTGGCCGCCAGGCTACCTCCTATTGGTCGATCAAGACCGATGTGAAAAATGCCGGAGCGAGCTGGAAAGACGAGAAGGTCGTAACCGACGAGGGCATCATCACCTCCCGCTCACCCGACGATCTCGAAGCATTCGTCAACAAGATCGTCGAAGAGGTCGAGGAAGGCCGCCACGAGAAGCGCGCCGCCTGACTTATACTCCTGTTGAACTCGAAGCCCGCGGCCTGGCCGCGGGTTCTTTTTGTCATTCGGGAACCGGGTGGCGCGTCAGAAAGTCCAGCATACGGTTTTCATCTGCCCGCAGCCCCCGCAGGGGCTCGGCATCGCCCTCTTCCAAGGTCTCGCTGGAACCTGACAGGGCAATGATCGACGGATGGATATAGCTGGAGCGCGAGATTGCCGGCGTATTGTGCAGCGCCTCCGCCGCAGCCTCCGACATTTCTTTCACGCTCGGTCGCCGCCCCTCGGACATGGCGCTGCGCGCCGCGCCGAAAGCTGCAAGTGAGCCCGCCCAGGTGCGGAACGTCTTGGCCGAAATGGTGATGCCTGAAATCTCCGCGAGATAGGCATTAAGCCGACCGGAATCGATCGGCTTCAGCGCTCCGGTCTCGTCCTTCCAGACAAAGAGCTGCCGCCCCGGTAAGTCCGCAATCTCCTCCAGGATTTTCTGCAGGCGCGGATGTTTGAGGCTGCGTTGTACGCGCTTGCCGCCTTTGGCCCGGAACTTCAGCTCGATTTGGCCATCGACAATCTTCAGATGGCGCTTGAGAAGCGTCGTCGCGCCGTAGGTGCCGTTTTCCTTGACATAGGCCTGATTGCCGACGCGCAGGTGGGCTTCATCGAGCAGGGTCGTCAGTGCCGCGAGTACGCCGTCGATATCGTTGGCACCGGTGTCGAGATGGCGCAGGACCGTTCGCCGGATTCTGGGCAGCGCCCGGCCGAACTCGACAAGCTGATGGAACTTGCCGGCACTTCGGAAAGACTGCCAGTCCTTGTGGTAGCGGTACTGCTTGCGCCCACGCGCGTCATAGCCCGTTGCCTGCAGGTGGCCGTTCTCGTAGATGCAGATCCAGACATTGTCATAGGCCGGTGGCAGGCCCAGGGCCTGTATGCGCGCACGCTGGAGTTCATCGGCAAGTGTCGTGCCGTCCGGCAGCTGGTAGCTGAAACCCTTGCCTTTTCTTCGCCTGCGGATGCCCGGTTCGGTGTCGCTGACATAGACCAGGCCCAGCTCAGTGATGACTTCTGCATTCATTGCTGCTTATCGACCTGTTACTTGCTCCGGCGACCGAAGTGAAACCACCTGTGTCGCTCGGCCTTGCTTGCATCCTTGGGCGGCTGGGTCTGCCCCTTGGGCGCAAAGATCGCAATGCTTTGGGCATAAACCACGATCGGAGCCTCCGGTTCATGCAGCTTGAATGCGTCTTTCTCGGCGCCGGTATCGAGCACCCGCGCCCACTGGTTCAAACCGTTGACCTCGGGCAAGTGCACCTCGCAATCGCCACCGGCGTTGAACACCAGATACAGATCGTCCATTTCTTCCGTGTCCGGAGAATGTGCACTCTTTGAGAGATAGACGCCAAGCACCTGCAGCCCGTCATCGTTCCAGGCGCCGTCATCCATGAAACTGGCATCCGGCTTGTACCAGGCGATTTCAATACGACCATCATCGGTGCTGTCGCCGGTCAGAAAGCGCTCCTGTCTCAGGACCGGATGAGCCCTGCGGAAGGCGACGGCCTTCCGGCAGAAATCGAGGAATGGGTCATCGAGGCCGTCCCATTTGGTCCAGCCGATCTCGTTGTCCTGACAGTAGGCGTTGTTATTGCCGCCCTGGCTGTTGCCGACCTCATCGCCGGCAAGGATCATCGGGACGCCCTGGGAGAGCATCAGCGTCGCCATCATGTTGCGGCGCCGGCGAGCCCGCAGCCTGTTGATATCGTCATTATCGGTCGTTCCCTCGGCCCCCATATTGTCCGAATGATTGTCTGAATGACCGTCCCTATTGTCCTCGCCGTTTGCCTCATTGTGCTTGTCGTTGAAGGAAACAGTGTCCATCAGCGTGAAGCCGTCATGCGCCGACAGCAGATTGACCGATGATGTCGCTCCGCGATCGGAGTGATTGAACTGCACGGCCGAACCGGTGATGCGCTGCGCGATCTCCGACACCATGCCGCCATCGCCCTTCCAGAAACGGCGGACATCGTCACGGAACTTGTCGTTCCACTCGCGGAACGGATGCGGGAAGCCACCAACCTGGTAGCCGCCGGCGCCGACATCCCAGGGCTCGGCGATCAGTTTCACGCCGGCAAGGATCGGATCCTGGCGGATCGCGCCAAAGAAGAGCCCCTGCCGGTCAAACTCCAGATCCTGCCGACCAAGCGTGCTGGCGAGATCGAAGCGGAAGCCATCGATATGCATCACGCCGACCCAGTAACGCAGGCTGTCGAGCACCATGCGCATGACCATGGGATGGGCGACGTTCAGCGTATTGCCGGTGCCAGTCGTATCGAAAGTATGGCGCGGATCGTCGGGCGAGAGGATGTAATAGCTCGCATTGTCGAGACCGCGGAAAGACATCGTCGGTCCCTTCTCGCTGCCTTCGGCCGTGTGATTGTAGACGACGTCCATGATCACTTCGATGCCGGCGGCGTGGAACTTCTTCACCATGGTCTTGATCTCGGTGATCTTGTCGCCCGAGAGATAACGTGTCTGCGGCGCGAAGAAACCGAGCGTCTGGTAGCCCCAATAATTGGTGAGCTTCTTCTCTTCGAGATAGCGATCATTGGGGAAGAACTGGATCGGCAGAAGCTCGATGGCGGAAATGCCGAGCTTGACGAGATGATCGATGATCGGATCGCTGCACATGCCGAGGAAGGTGCCGCGCAGTCGGTCCGGCACTTTCGGATGTAGCATCGTCAGACCGCGCACATGCGCTTCATAGACGATCGTTTCCGTCCACGGCCGGCGGATCGCCTGCTCGCCGTCCCAATCAAAATCCGGATCCTGCACAACGCCCTTGATCATGAAGGGCGCACTGTCACGCTCATCGAAAGAAAGATCGTCCTCGCCAATTCTGTAGCCGTAGAGCGCATCGTCCCATTTGAGATCCCCAAGGACTTGCTTGGCATAGGGATCGAGCAGCAGCTTGTTGGGATTGAAGCGATGTCCGTTCTTCGGATCGTAGGGACCGTGCGCGCGGTAGGCATAGACCGTGCCCGGGCCGACGCCGGCGATGTATCCCGACCAGATATCACCCTCACGCTTCGGCAGGGGTAGTCGCGCGACTTCCTTTTTGCCGTCTGGGGAGAAGAGGCAGAGCTCCATTTGCTCCGCATGCGCGGAGAAAACAGCAAAATGCGTGCCTGAGCCGGTATATTCCGCCCCCAGTTCCGGTTTCAGGAAGTCGAGTTCGGAAAAGGAAAAGCTCATGACGCCCCCGCTTGTTGAATGGCCAAGCGGGAAACGTCATTGCAGTGCGAAAGTTCCGTAGATAGCGATCCTTACAGCCCCATCAGGGCATCAGCTGACCGCCATTGACCTCGATGATCTGGCCGGTGATGTAACCCGACAAAGTCGGCGAGGCGAGGAAGAGATAGGCGCCGACGCAATCTTCCGACGTGCCGACGAAGCCCATCGGAATCGATTTGCGCTGCAGTTCCATCTGCTCGTCATTCGTATAGCGCTCGTGGAAGGGCGTTGCGATGACGCCCGGAGCGACCGCATTGACGCGGATCTTGTCGGCGACGAATTCCTTGGCGTGACCATGGGTTATCGTCGATACGAAGCCCTTTGAAGCCGCGTAGAGCATTGCGCCATTGCCGCCGCCGTTGCGCGCCGCAATCGACGTGGTGTTGATGATGAAACCGCCCTGCTTCTTCAGCCAGGGATGGGCCGCGCGCGTTGCTGCGAGCACCGAGCGCGCATTGAGGTTCATGACCTTCTCATAATGCTCGTCGGTATATTCTGCGGTCGGCTTGCGGCCGAGCATGCCGCCGGCATTGTTGATGAGGCCATCGAGGTGGCCGAATGTCTTCGCCGTCTCTTCGACGACGCGTTCCGCTTCGCCTTCCCTCGACACGTCGCCATGCACGAGATGAACGGAGCCGCCGGCTGCCCGGATCTCGTCGGCAAGCTGCTCTGCCGGATCGCGGCTTGAATTGTAATGCACACCGACCTTGGCGCCCTGCGCAGCGAAGGCGCGCGCAACGGCGGCGCCGATACCGGTGGAGGCACCCGTAATCAGCACGGCCCTGCCGGCGAGATCAGGGATTTTGATGGATGCAAGCGATTGAGCAAGATCTGCCATGGCGACGATAGCCTCCCGAAAAACCAAGGACATAGGTGATGAAACGATATGTGCCAGTCTTAGCAGGCGAGATCACGAAAGAGCAATGCACGAAAGAGCGAGATGGATACAGCTGGGGCAACCGGTACTGCCGTTGACAAATGACCGACAGGCCATAGTCTCGGCTTCTCGTCGCGGTGAGGGTTACCGCTCTTTGAGGGGAAAACATGCTCAAGCCCGTGAAATGGCTGCTTTTTCTATGTCTTGCTTTCGGTCTTCCAGCCCACAGGCCGGCCGATGCGCAGACGCTCGACACGATCAACCAGAGCAAGACCATCCGCCTTGGCTATATCGCCGACGAGAAGCCCTTCTCCTTCAAGACGACGGATGGCAGCCCTGCCGGCTATGCGATCGATCTCTGCCGGCGCATTGCCGACGAAGTCGGCCGGAGCGTGCCCGGTCTCAAGAAAGGCTATGTCGAAACAACGCTGTCCGATGGTTTTAACGCGGTGAAGGATGGCAAGATCGATCTTCTTTGCGGTGCGACCACGATCAATCTTGCCAGGCGTGAAAGCGTCGATTTCTCCCAACCCATCTTCCTGACGGGTGCCAGCGCGCTGTTGCGCAAGGATTCGCCTGATTACCTGCAGATTCTCTTTCTCGACAAGCGACCCGTCAGCGCTGTTGACCTGAAGTCGCCGGCCCGGAGTTCAATCGGCGTGCGCGCCGGCACGACAACGGGCGCGACACTGCGCGAGGCCATCGGCCCCGACGTCCCACAGACCCGTATCGTCGATTTCGCGACGCATGAAGACGGTTTGAAGGCGCTCGAGGATCACAAGATCGATGCCTATTTCGCCGATCGCTCCCTTCTTATCGGCCTTGCCGACCGGGCGGGCAACCCCTCCGAACTGGAACTCGGCAGCCGCCTTTTCACGCATGAGCCCTATGGCATCGCCATGCGGCGAGACGATTCCGCCTTTCGGCTTCTCGTCGATCGCACGCTGACGGGATTCTATATCTCGGACGATTTCCCGAAGCTGCTCAAGACCTATTTCGGTGCCGAAGCCCCGGCCCTGCGCAGCGAAATCATCATGCAATCTATCCCCGAATAAGCGAATTCAAATCCGCTCAAGCGCCACGGCAATGCCCTGGCCAACGCCGATGCACATGGTCGACAGCGAATAGCGGCCGCCGGTTTCGCCAAGTTCCAAGGCTGCCGTACCAGTGATACGGGCACCGGACATGCCGAGCGGATGGCCAAGCGCAATTGCCCCGCCATTGCGGTTCACACGCTGATCGTCATCGGTAATGCCGAGTTCACGAAGCACGGCGAGGCCCTGGCTTGCAAAGGCCTCGTTGAGTTCGATCACGTCGAACTGTTCCTGCTTCAGGCCGAGACGTGCCATCAGCTTGCGCGACGCCGGCACCGGGCCGATGCCCATGACACGCGGCGGAACGGCTCCTGCCGCACCGCCGAGAATACGGGCAATCGGCGTCAAGCCATATTTCCTGGCCGCGGCTTCCGACGCGATGACGAGGGCCGCGGCCCCGTCATTGACGCCGGAGGCATTCCCGGCCGTCACGGAGCCGCCCTGACGGAAAGGCGTCGGCAACTTGGCGAGCGCTTCCATGCTGGTCGCACGCGGATGCTCGTCCTTCGCCACGATGATCGGATCGCCTTTTCGCTGCGGGATGGTCACCGGAGTGATTTCCCTGGCAAGCCTGCCGCTTGCCTGTGCGGCCGCGGCCTTTCCCTGCGAGCGCACGGCGAAAGCGTCCTGGTCCTCACGGCTCACCTTGTAATCCTCGGCAACGTTCTCGCCGGTTTCCGGCATGGAATCGACGCCATACTGCTTCTTCATCAAGGGATTGACGAACCGCCAGCCGATCGTCGTGTCGTGGATTTCGGCAGCACGCGAAAAAGCAGTATCCGCCTTCGGCATCACGAAAGGCGCGCGCGACATGCTCTCCACGCCGCCGGCGATCATCAGTTCGGCCTCGCCTGATCGGACGGCACGCGCTGCGGTAATGACGGCATCCATGCCCGACCCGCAGAGCCTGTTGATCGTCGTGCCCGGCACAGATACCGGCAGACCGGCGAGAAGCAGCGACATGCGCGCAACGTTTCTGTTATCCTCGCCCGCCTGATTGGCGCAGCCGAAGATGACGTCGTCGACCGCCTCCCAGTCGACCGATGCATTCTTCGCCATCAGCGCCTTCAGCGGAATGGCGCCGAGATCATCGGCGCGCACGGAGGAAAGCGAGCCGCCATAACGGCCGATCGGCGTGCGGATATAATCGCAGATAAAGGCTTCGGTCATGGACTTGTCCTCAAAGTTCGGGAACGACGAGGTCGGCAACCGGCCCCTCGATATGAAGCTGCGCGCCAGTCATGGCCTGCAGTTCTTCGACGGACATGCCGGCAAGTTTTTCGCGCAGCACGAAACATCCGTCCTTGATGTCGATGACGGCGTGGCTCGTATAAATGCGGGTGATGCAAGCCACTCCCGTCAGCGGGAAACTGCATTTATCGACCAGCTTCGGCTCGCCGTTCTTGGTGACGTGTTCGGTGATGACGCAGACCTGCTTGGCGCCGTGCACCAGATCCATGGCGCCGCCAACTGCCGGCACGCCCTTGGCCCCAACGCGCCAGTTGGCGAGATCGCCATTCTGAGCGACCTGATAGGCGCCGAGGATCGCAACATCGAGATGACCGCCGCGCACCATCGCAAAGCTGTCGGCATGGTGGAAGAAGGCCGCCCCCGGCTTTAGCGTCACCGCCTTCTTGCCGGCATTGATAAGGTCCCAGTCCTCGTCACCTGAAGGTGGCGCCTCGCCGAAATTGAGAATGCCGTTTTCCGTATGGAAGATCGCCTGCCGGCCCGGCGGCTGATAGCGGGCAACCATTTCCGGAAAGCCAATGCCGAGGTTCACATAGGCGCCATCGGCGATGTCCTGCGCCGCCCGCCAGGCGATCTGGGCGTTGGAGAGCTTGATATCTTCTCTGGTGTCGACGGTCATATGTAGGCCACCCCGGCTCGAATGAGCTCTTCTTCCTGTTGCGGATTGGCGATCTGGACGAGGCGGTCGACAAAGATGCCGGGTGTGACGACATGCTCGGGATCGATCCCGCCGGCCGGCACGATGGTCGAGACCTGCGCGATCGTCTTGGCAGCGGCCATGCACATCAGCGGGTTAAAGTTGCGGCCTGCCTTGTTGTAGGTCAGGTTGCCGTGGACATCGCCGACCTGCGCCTTGACGATCGCGAAATCGGCCTTCAGCCAGCGCTCCTGCACATAATGGCGGCCATCGAACTCGGCGATGACCTTGCCGTCTGCAAGCTCGGTTCCATAACCCGTCGGCGTATAGAAGGCCGGGATACCGGCGCCGCCGGCGCGGATGCGTTCGGCAAGCGTACCCTGCGGCACGAGCTCCAGTTCGATTTGCCCGGCAAGGTACCTGTCGGTGAAGGCACGCGGGTCGGATGAGCGCGGAAAGGAGCAAATCATCTTCCGCACCATGCCTGCATCGATCATGGCGGCGATGCCGATCCGGCCATTACCGGCATTGTTGTTGATGACCGTAAGGCCCTTCGGTCCCTTGTCGATCAGGGCGTGAATGAGTTCGATCGGCGCGCCGGAGCCGCCGAAACCACCGATCATGACGGTGGCGCCATCGCCGATTTCGGAGATGGCTTCCGCCGCGCTCCTGATTGTCTTGTCCATGCGGGATTTCTCCTTGCCGGATGAGGCCTTCTCGTGCCTCCCTGAGGATAGGGATAAGGCGAGAGCCGCTCCATACGCAAGGCTTTTGTGCGTTATTTGATATTTGTTCGTATATCGCACAAGCACATAGATGCGCACAAGTGACGGGTTACGCAGAAAGTGGTGCGTGCCCATGGCCCAGGAGCCATCCACCGGATGTCACAGCAAGCCAATACTCTATGAAGTCAAATTGTCAGCAAGGCGGGTCTAGGCGCGGCCACAGAGAGAATATTCAGGAAGACGAAGACACGGTTGCGCTGACAAGATCCTGACTGCCTAGATGTTGGAACTCTGGCCGGATTGTTTTCAACCGTGTCGCTCTGCCTGGCCTAGCGTCCTCTGCTTTCGCGTGAGGCAGGCAGTGTCGTGCTTTCCCAATGCCACTCGACATTTCCGGGCACAAAGCCGAGTTTGAGGTTCCTGCGACCAATAATTCGGCGGCTTCCGGTGTTGGGTGCCAGGTGGTCGATATCCGTCAGGAAGGCGTCGAAACTGTCGCGCCAGCGTGGATCGATATGGTGGTCGGACGAAAGCATGCGTCGATACTGTTCCCGAAGGAACTTGTGCTTATGAGTTTTTGGCATGGCGCTCAGATGGGAATGCTGGGGTGTGGGAGCAATAGTGAGCGGGCCGTATAATTTGAGTTTGCGTCCCTTGTAAAGTGCCTCTTGCCGGCAAAACTGATCAGACGTCGCTTTCCTTCGGCCGGTTGGGCTCGGTCGAACTCGGCCGCGAGACGACGTAAGCAGCGCTAGCCAGGATCGATGCACCGACGGCGATCGCGAGGAAAACCGACGGCTTCGACGCGATCAGGAATACCGCGTATCCAACCGACATCCCTGTCAACGCCAACATCTTGGATTTACGGGAAATCGCGCCGTTCTCGCGCCAGTCGCGCAACGGGCCGCCAAATCGGCTATTCATCAGATAGGCCTCCAGACGCGGAGAGGAGCGGCTGAAAAACCATGCTGCCAAGATCAGGAAAATCGTTGTCGGCATAAGCGGAAGGATGGCGCCGATAATGCCGAGGCCGACCATCACAAGACCAAGGCAAAGATAGACGGCCCGCTGTAGCGGGCTGCGCGATGGACCTGGCGTAGAACTCAATTCACATACTCCCCGTCAGACCACCATCTTCCGCCGTCATATTCAACAATCCACCCGCGTTAGCATAATTTGCCGTCGACGGTCGCCCGGCTGACGCGTAAGTTCATCGAACCATCTTCAGAGAACACCCCAGACATCCGAGCGGAACTCTACCATGACGACCCACGATTTCGTCGCAACTGCCTTTTACAACGTTCTTGGAACCTTGCCTCCGGCTTTGACGATCGCGAGCGGTGACACGGTCGTCACCCGCACGCTCGATGCCTGGGGCTACGACGAGAACGAGGTTCAGCGAGCGCACGGTCCAAACCCCATGAACGGGCCAATTTTCGTCGAAGGCGCCGAGCCCGGAGATAGCCTCAAGGTCGAAATTCTGGACATGAAACCGACGAGGGACATGGGCTTCACGCGCAGTGTTCTGGCGGCAAATGTCATCGATCCCGAGGCGGTTCGTGAGCTTCCGAGATCCGAAAAGACACTGTGGCATATCGATCGACGCGCGATGACCGTCCAACTGAAGGAACCGGTTGCCGGCATCGAAAAGCTGGTTCTGCCGCTCTCGCCGATGATCGGCTGCTTCGGCGTTGCACCAAGCCACGGCCAGGCGATCTCGACGGCCACGAGCGGCGCCTATGGCGGGAACATGGATTATCGCCTGCTCGGTCCGGGCGCGACGATCTGGTTCCCGGTCTCGGTATCAGGCGCATTGTTCTTCCTCGGCGACTGCCACGCCGTTCAGGGTGATGGCGAAATCGTCGGTACCGGCGTCGAGACGACGTTTGAGGTGACAGTCCGTCTCACCGTCGAAAAACAAAGGTCGATATCCTGGCCGAGAGCCGAAATTGCCGATGATATCATCGCCATCGGCAACGCCAGGCCGCTGGATCAGGCTTTGCAGCATGCGACGACCGAAATGCTGAATCTGCTCGTGGCGGATTACGGCCTGTCGAAGGTGGCAGCCAGCCATCTGCTCGGCCAAGTGGTCCGCTACGATATAGGCAACGTCTTCGACCCCGCCTATACAGTCGCCTGCCGGATAGCGAAGAAATGGCTCCCGGCACGCTGATCCATCATCCATCCGATCATAGATCCCGCGAAGCCACACTTCCAAGCTGTCGGGAAGGAGCCACACAAGCCCATGCGGGAAAGTGATTTCGTCAGCGGCTTCGCCCGCGGCCTCAAGGTAATCGAAGCCTTTGGCGAAATGCATCGCCGGCTTTCGATCACGGATGCAGCGAAGCTCACCGGCCTCGATCGCGCCACGGTGCGTCGCTCGCTACTGACGCTTGCCGATCTCGGTTATGCTGATTACGACGGCAAGTTCTTCACGCTGACGCCGAAAATCCTGCGGCTCGGGCATGCCTATCTGGAGGCAACGCCGCTGCCGGCGCTCATTCAGCCGCATCTCGATGCGCTCTCCGAGAAAGCCGGCCAAAGTGCGTCCGCATCGGTGCTCGACGGCGGCGAGATCGTCTATATCGCCCGTGCCTCGCAGCGCCGCGTCATGTCGATCAATCTGACGCCCGGCAGCCGTCTTCCCGCCTATTGCGCCTCGATGGGCCGTGTCTTGCTTGCAGCCCTCCCTGAAGCCGAGGCACGGACAGTTCTTTCCCGAAGCGAGTTGAAGGCGAACACGCCGAACACGAAGACCGATCCTGTGGAACTGATGGCCGAGTTCCGCAAGGTTCGCGCACAGGGCTATGCTCTCATCGACCAGGAGCTTGAGATCGGCCTCTGCTCCATCGCCGTACCGGTCGAGAACGATCGCGGTCAGACCGTGGCCGCCCTCAACATCGGCGCACCGGCCGCCCATGTGCCGGCGTCCGAGATGGTCGCGCGCTATCTGCCGCTGCTAAGGGAAACCCAGGCGACACTGCGCACCGTGCTGCGCTAGCCCATGTCGCACAACGCTTCAGAAATGCTGGACCAGCCAGCCGGCTGAAATCAACGAAGTCCAGCAAAACCGCATCCGTCATTCCAGGCGGCGCGAAATGCGAAAGACGCTGGCTGGCGGGATATTCAGGCGTACCCGGCCGAGCCTCTCCGCCTGCAGCCCGAACTCATCGAGCACGTCTGCCGGGACCGAGCAGGCACGGCCGTAGGTGAACTGGTAAAAGGCGCCACCACGGTCCAGCAGTCCGAAACTGCCGCCGACAATGGCGCGGATGATCTCCGGGGGCATATTGCGAAAGGGCAGTCCGCTGACGATTGCAGCCTGCAGTCCAAGTTCTGCCTTGCAGGCTGCAAGCTCGCGCGCGTCGCGCTGGAGTACGGTCACCTCAGGAAAACGCTGCTGCAGCGGAGCGATGAAGCGGGTTTCGAGTTCCACCAGTGTCAGGTCTCGCGCCGGCAGGCCGCGCTTCAGAAGCGCCGCGGTGAAGACCCCGGTCCCCGGACCAAGCTCCAGCACCCTGCCCGCCGAAGGCCCGATCTCACTGGTCATCAACCGCGCCAGCCGCCCTCCCGAGGGCACGATCGCGCCGATTTTCCTGGGCTCGGCGAGAAGGGCACTAAAGAAGGCGGCCAACGGCGGCTGTTGCATGCAGGTCTCCAGCATCGATTGATCGACGCCGATATTCTCCTTTCAAATGATGCGAGCATGACGTTTGTCCGCATCACCGAAGGTTTTAGGCGCTCTGCGCTGTCGGCTCGAAGCTCATGTTGAAGGCGGCTCCGCCGCCGGTCGCATCCGATACCCATACCCGCCCGTGATGTATTTTGACGATCTCGCGCACGAGGTGGAGGCCGAGGCCGATGCCCTGGCTACGACCGTTCGCACGCTGGAAGGGTTCGAAGATCCGCTCCCGGTCCTCGGGCGCGATGCCCGGGCCTTCATCGCTGACGGAAATCTGTGCCGGGCGCTCCACGGCGATGGTGATGGTCCCGCTCCTGCCGCCATGCTGGATGGCGTTCTGAACCAGGTTGGCGATCGCCCGCTCCAGCGCCGTCTCATCACCGAGGATACGTTCCGGCATCGAGCGCAACTCGAAATTTGCCTGATAGCCGGCGGCGATGATCAGCGGCGCAAGTTCTGCGGCCTGCCGGCGGGCGACCGTCGCAAGGTCGATGGAACAATCCGGCACCGGCTCCTGATTGAGCCGCTGCAAGTCGAGCAGTTGCTGGGCCAGCGTCGAAAGGCGGGCGACATCTTCCAGCAGCCTGTTCGTCGCCTCCGTTGGCGGCATGGTTTCCAGGCGGTTCTGCAGGATGGCGATCGGCGTACGCAGCTCATGCGCGGCGGCCAGCATGAAGCGTCGCTGCTTGTTATGGTCATCGTCGAGCCGTTGCAGCGTCTCGTTCATGGCAATCACCAGCGGTGCAACCTCTTCCGGCACGTTTTCCAGTGGCAAACGGTAGCCGCGTGTCGTCCCGTCGATGCCCTGTGCCGCCTGCGCCACCTCGCTCAATCCGCGGTGGATGCCTCGCGCCACGAATGGTGTGACCGCCAGTGTTATCAGGCCCGTCAGCAAAATCACCGGCAGCACTATACCGGAAGCGATCGCCATGAAGACGACCAGCAGTTTGCCGGCCGAAAGGCTGCCCTGTCGGCCGACGATGACGAGCAGATCGCCGTGATCCGTCTTTATTTTTTGCAGGCGTGCGGCAATCGTCGCTGGATTGTCCTCGTCCCCATTGAAACGGGCTTCGGCGATATCGCTACCCGACGCGGCGATGGCGAGATATTGCGCCGGCACATTGCCTTCGCTGACCATGCGGCCCTGCTGATCGCGCACCAGAAACCAGAAGTCGGCCGCCTTTTCGCGCTGGTAACCCAGATCGTCGGTGTTGGTGATACGCATCGAACCGTCGGCGTTCCAGGCAATCGATTCCGAAACCGCATCGATTGCATGTTCATCTGGAGCGAAAATGCCGCTCATGCCTGAGATCCAGAAGACAAAGGCAAAGGCGATCGCGATCAGCACCAATGTCGCCGCCTGCAGCGCCACCAGCCGGCGGATCAGCCTCCATTTCAGCGAATAGAACTTCATCTTCTTCATGGCCGGGCCTGCCGGATCAAGTAACCGACGCCGCGGATCGTATGGATCTCGACACCGGCGCCCGCAGCATCGAGCTTGCGGCGCACGCGCGAGACATGCGCATCGAGCGCGTTGGACTGGATCTCGTCATCCATGCCATAGACCGCTTCCTCGAGGCTTGAGCGCTCCACTGTGCGCCCAGCCCGGCGCATCAGCGCTTCCAGCACCAGCAATTCGCGGCGAGGCAGTTCGAGCGCTACCTCGCCGACACGCGCCTCGCGGTTGCGCAGGTCGAAATGCAGCCGGCCGAGGCACAGGCTCTCGATCTCGATATTCCCCGGACGGCGCAGAATAGCGCGCAAACGCGCCATCAGCTCCTCGACGGCAAAGGGCTTGGCGAGATAGTCGTCGGCACCGAGATCGAGACCTTCTATCCGATCCTTCAGATCGCCGCGCGCCGTCAGCATGATAACCGGGACAGCCGGCTGGATCCGGCGCGCGTCGGCGATCAGCTCCAGCCCGTCGCCGTCAGGCAGGCTGCGGTCAAGCAGCAGCGCATCGTAGCTGTTCAGCCTCACAGCCTCCTCGGCTGCCTCGATCGTGGAAACGTGGTCCGTGATGATATTGTTGTTGCGGAGCGCCGCCACCAGCACGGCAGCCATTTCCGGTTCATCTTCCACCAGCAAGACGCGCATTTAACCGTCCAACTTCAAAAGCCGCTCTCTGCACAGGCAAGATTGCGTCAGCATGACGCGAAAGGCCAGAGCGGTGTGGCGTCAATCCCCGAAAGGCAGGCTGATTGCCTCGGTTCGCGCTTCAAGCGCGCGGATGACGGCCGCCATGTCCTCACGCCCGAAACCCAGGCTTTCGGTTTCCGCGTAGAGGGCATGGCAAGCATCGAGCAGCGGCGAAGCAATGCCCGCATGCCGAGCCGCATCGGCGACCAGACGATTGTTTTTCAGCGCGTCGGAGATCGCCGCCTGTACTGAGAAGTCCCGCTCCACCAGCTTGCCGCTCTTGATCCGCGATATGCCGCTCGCCATCTGGCCGGCATCGACGACAGCTTTGAAAAGCTCCATGTCCAATCCCTGTCGGGCGGCAAAGTGCGCCGCTTCGGCAAGCCCCGTGACCGTCGTGATCAGAAATATATTGACGGCAAGCTTCATCAGGAGCGCATTCGGCACGGCGCCGCAGACAACCGTTTCCCTGCACATGGGCTTCAAAAGCGGACGAACCTCTTCGACGACGTCCGCATCTCCCGCAAGCATGACCACAAGCTGGCCTTCCTCCGCCGGCCGGCGCGAGCCTGAAACAGGCGCCTCGACATAATGGCCGCCGGCGGCACGAATATCCGCCTCGAGCGCTTTCGAATATTCGGGCGCGGTGGTCCCCATATGGATGACGACATGTCCGGCTACCCGTTCGACAAAACCTGATGTGCCGCGCCCGAGAACCGTGTCGATCACCGCTGCCGTTGCAAGCATCAGGATGACGGTCCGGGCTGTCGTAAACACTTCGTCGACATCCGCGGCCACTTCGGCGCCCGCTGTCCGTAGCGTGTCAGCGCTTTCCGGCGAACGATTCCAGACGATGAGATCGGTACCTGCCCGCGCGAGATTGAGCGCCATCGGCGTACCCATCACGCCGAGACCGATGAAGCCTGTTTTCATTTTGCCGTCTCCTCGGATAGCCAGGAGCGAAGTCTACGAACAAAGGCGGCAGTTGTCTTGAAGGTTAGTGCGCAGGTGCAGGCTGCCCCGAAATTTCCAGCGCTGCCTCACGGATCGTCTGCATGAGGATCGACAGCGGCAGCGAGGGGACGGAATCGCTACGCACCGTCAATCCAACGGGACCCTTCGTCTCGCTCGTGTCGACCGGCAGGGCGACAAGCACGCCGTCGGCAATATCCCGCGCAACCACGCCGTTGGAGATGATCCAGATCGCGTCGCTATCGCGCACGAAAGCGCGGCCGAAGGCATCGGAAACAGTCTCGATCTGGCTCGGCAGGCTGGCGACGCCATTAGCGATCAGGAAATTTTCGACCACCGGCCTGATGATGGAACCGCGGGTCGGCATGAGAAGCGTATAGCGGCCGAGTTCGGCGAAGAACGATTTGCCGGCGCCAAGCAGCGGATGGCCGGTGCGCACGGCAAAGACCACTTGCTCGGAATAGAGATGCTCGAACGAGAAGCCGGCCATCCTTTCTGCCCCCGCGAGACGGCCGACGACGAGATCGAGATCGCCGACACGCAGCTGCTCAAGGAGCACAGTATTGTCACCGGTGACGATCTTCACCCGGCTCCAGGTATTTTCCTTCAGAAACAGATCCATTGCCCGCGGCATGATGCGCGTCGAGACTGTCGGCAGCGCGCCGATGCGGATTGGCGGAGCATCGCCGAACTGCTCCTGCGAGACGGAATCGAGCCCTTGCCGCAGCGCTGTCAGCGCAGCGCCGGCATGGCGCAGGAAGACCTCGCCATAACGCGTGATCCGGATCCCGCGTCCGTCACGCTCGAAAACACTGACGCCAAGTGCGAGCTCGAGCTCGCGGATCGTCTTCGTCACCGCCGGCTGGCTGACATGCAGGAGTTCAGCCGCCTTCATGACGCTTTTCTGCCGCGCCACCTCGACAAAGGTCTGCAGATGGCGAAACTTGATACGACTATCGATCATAAATTTCATAACTCTTAGGTTATCGAAAAGCCGAAAAATATCATTTTACTTAACCGGATCAACTCATCAAATTGGGTGGGGAGGAGATTTAAAGTGCAGTTCGCCAGTATCAACGACGTAACGATCCACTACCAGCTCATCGGTGCGCCGGCTGACAGGCCGGTCATCGTGTTTGCCAATTCGCTCGGCACGGACTTCCGGATCTGGCGCGATGTGATCGTGCGTCTTGCCGGCGATTTTGCCATCATCCTCTATGACATGCGCGGCCACGGCCTTTCCGATGTCGGCCAGGTGCCCTATTCCATGGAGGACCATGCGACCGATCTTGCTGGCCTGCTCGATCTTCTGTCGGTCAAGGATGCCGTTATCTGCGGCCTTTCGGTTGGTGGCCTGATTGCCCAGTCGCTCTATCAGCGTCGTCCGGATTTGGTGAAGGCTCTCATCCTCTGCGACACCGCCCACAAGATCGGCACGGCGGAAAGCTGGAACAACCGCATCGCCGCGGTCGAGCAGAACGGCATTGCGAGCATCGTCGACATGGTCATGGAGCGCTGGTTCACGCCGGCTTTCCGCCGACCGGAAAACATCGCCTATGCCGGCTATTGCAACATGCTGATCCGCCAGCCGGTGGAAGGTTATAACGCAACCTGCGCGGCGATCCGCGACGCCGATTTCACCGAGGCGGCAGCCAAGATCATGGTGCCGACCATCTGTGTCGTCGGCGATCAGGATGGCTCGACGCCGCCGGATCTGGTGCTGTCCACCGCCAGGCTGATCCCCGACGCACGCTACGAAGTCATCAAGGACTGCGCCCATATTCCGCCGGTCGAGCAGCCGGAAGCGCTGACGGCGATCATCCGCGCCTTCCTGTCATCGATTGGAGAAAAAAGCCCATGAGCGACACCGCGTCCGAACGCTATCATGAGGGCATGGCGACCCGTCGCTCCGTTCTCGGTGATGCCCATGTCGATCGCGCCCAGGCGGCCTCGACCGAATTCGACATGCCATTCCAGGAACTGATCACCGAAGCGGCCTGGGGTCACGTCTGGTCGCGACCTGAACTGACGAAGCGTGAGCGCTCGATGATCACGATCGCGCTGCTTGCCGCGCTCGGCCAGGACGACGAGGTGGCGATGCATGTGCGCGCTACCGTCAATACCGGCGCCTCCCGGGAGGATATTCGCGAGGCGCTGCTGCATGTGGCAATCTATGCCGGCGTCCCGGCCGCCAATCACGCGATCAAGATCGCCAAACAGGTTTTCGAGCAGATGGACGCCGGCAAGGCGGCCTGAGGGAGAGAAAATGTCGGACTTACCGAACCGCAAGCCAGAAACCGGAGCCTTCTTCGCTCGTGACCGCGCCTGGCATTCACCGGCCTATACGCCGGGCTACAAGACATCCGTTCTGCGCTCACCGCAGCGCGCGCTGCTATCGCTTGATGGCACGATTTCTGAGATCACCGGTCCCGTCTTCGGTCATTCGATGATCGGCGAGATGGATAACGATCTGATCCACAATTTCGCGCGGGCCGGCGAAAGCGCCATCGGTGAACGCATCATCGTCCATGGCCGGGTGCTTGATGAACGCGGCCGGCCGCAATCGGGCGTTCTCGTGGAGTTCTGGCAGGCCAATGCCGGCGGCCGCTACCGCCACAAGAAGGAAACCTATCTCGCCGCCATCGACCCGAATTTCGGCGGCTGCGGTCGGTTTGTCACCGACGAGGAAGGTCGCTATTTCTTTCGCACTGTGCGACCCGGCGCCTACCCCTGGCCGAACGGTGTCAACGACTGGCGCCCGGCCCATATCCATTTCTCGATCTTCGGCCACGGCTTCTCGCAACGCCTGATTACCCAGATGTATTTCGAGGGCGATCCGATGATCTGGAAATGTCCGATCGTCGGCACCATCCCCGACAAGGCGGCTATCGAGCAGCTCATTGCCCCGCTCGACTGGGGTAATACGATCCCGATGGACAGCCGCGCCTACAAGTTCGATATCGTGCTGCGCGGCCGTCGCTCGACGATGTTCGAAAGCAAGCTGGAGGGGAACTGATATGCAGGAACTCGGCTATCTCAAGGAAACTCCGTCCCAGACCGCCGGCCCCTATGTGCATATCGGCCTGACGCCGAATTTCTGCGACATCACCGGCGTCTATGATACCGACCTCGGCACGCAGATGGTCAATGACAAGACGCTCGGTAAGCGCATCACCGTCAGCGGCCGTATCTTCGATGGCGCCGGCGCCCTCGTTCGCGACGCCGTCGTTGAGATCTGGCAGGCAGACAGCGCCGGCCTCTATAACAGCCCGTCGGAACTCCGCGGCACGGCCGACCCAAATTTCACCGGCTGGGGCCGCTGCCCTACCCGCGCAGAAGACGGCGTCTACAGTTTCGAGACCATCAAGCCCGGCAAGGTTCCCTTCAAGGACGGCCGCAAGATGGCTCCGCACATCACCTTCTGGATCGTCGCTCGCGGCATCAATATTGGCCTGCATACACGCATGTATTTTCCGGAGGAGCAGGAAGCCAATGCCGGCGATCCGATCCTATCCCGGATCGAACACCGCGAGCGCGTAGCTACGCTGATCGCCACCCGCGACGATGCCAAGCTCAGCTTCGACATCTATCTGCAGGGACCGAAGGAGACGGTATTCCTGGATATCTGAGCCGGCTTGCGAGCAAGGCTCAGTACAAGTAGCGTCCCCTCACCCTATCCTCTTCTCCAGGGGAGAGGGCACCGGCTGGCGGAAGAGGATTGCAATGAAACGGGACGCTCCATGACAACCTCCCCCTTCGACCATCCCTTCCTGTCCGGCCTGCTCGGCGACGCTGAAATTGCAACCTATTTCTCAGCCGACGCTGATGTCAGGGCAATGCTGTCTTTCGAGGCGGCACTTGCGCGCGCTGAAGCGGTGCATGGCATCATCCCGGCCGAGGCGGCCCGAAGGATCCGCGAGGCCTGTGCCGTTTTAACGCCTGATATTGCCAGCCTGAAGACGGCGACAGCGAAGGACGGCGTCGTCATTCCCGATCTCGTCCGGCAACTCAGGAAAGCAGTCGGTGGTGAGGCCGCCGAGCATGTGCATTTCGGCGCCACCAGCCAAGATGTCATCGATACCAGCCTGATGCTGCGGCTGAAATCCGTGACCTTCCTCTTTGGTGGGCGTCTGCATGCCATCGTCAGTAGAATGGCAGCACTCGAACGACAATTCGGCACCAATCGCCTGATGGGCCATACGCGCATGCAGGCCGCCATCCCCATCACCGCCGCCGACCGTATCGCCGCCTGGCGGGTCCCGCTGGAGACCTACCGCGACCGGCTGACGGAGCAGGTCTTCCCGGTCCAGTTCGGCGGTGCTGCCGGTACTCTCGAAAAACTCGGCGCCGAAGCCGCTACCGTGCGCAGTTCGTTGGCGCAGGAACTGGGGCTATCAGACGAACCGCAATGGCAGAGCCAGCGTGCCCGCATCGCCGATCTCGCCAATCTCTATTCGCTGATTTCAGGCAGCCTCGGGAAACTCGGTCAGGACATCGCGCTGCTTGCCGAAGGCGGCGGCGAAATCGAGCTTGCGGGCGGCGGCGCCTCCTCGGCAATGGCGCACAAACAGAATCCGGTCGCCGCCGAAACGCTGGTGGCACTTGCCCGCTTTAATGCGACGCAGCTTTCCGCCATCCACCATGCGCTCGTTCATGAGCAGGAACGCTCCGGCGCGGCCTGGACACTTGAATGGCTGGTCCTCCCACAGATGGTCATGGCGACTGCCGCGTCACTGCGGCTTGCAACGGAACTCGTTGGTAACATCAAACGTCTAGGGACAAGCTAATCGCCTTTGCGTCAGTGCTGCAAAACCGGCTATGCAGGGGTGTTGATTTCAGGAGTAATCCCGTGACCTTTCCGCTCTTCGATCTTTCCGGCCGTCGTGCGCTGGTGACAGGCTCCAGCCAGGGCATCGGCTATGCACTGGCGCTCGGCCTTGCCGAGCATGGCGCCTCCGTCATCATCAATGGCCGAAACGCCCAGAAGGCGGAGGCGGCTGCCGAGACGATCCGCGAAAGGAAACGCCACGCCGTCAGTGCTGCTTTCGATGTGACGGATGCCGAGGCCAGCAGAACCGCCATTGCCTACATCGAGGCGGAGATCGGTCCGATTGATATCCTGATCAACAATGCCGGCATGCAGTTTCGCACGCCGCTGGAGGAGTTTCCGGTCGAAAAGTGGGACGAACTGTTCCGCACCAATGTTTCCAGCATCTTCTATGTCAGCCAGCCAGTGGCACAGGCGATGATCAGCCGCGGCCGCGGCAAAATCATCAACATAGCCTCGGTGCAGGCGGAACTCGCCCGCCCGAATATCGCACCCTATACCGCAACCAAGGGCGCCGTTCGCAACCTGACCCGCGGCATGGCGACGGACTGGGCAAAGCATGGCCTGCAGGTCAACGCCATCGCGCCAGGCTATTTCAAGACGCCGCTCAACCAGGCGCTTGTCGACGATCCGAAATTTTCCGCCTGGCTCGAGACCCGTACGCCGGCTGGCCGGTGGGGCAACGTGGAAGAGTTGGTAGGTGCGGCCGTCTTCCTGGCGTCGGACGCGTCGTCCTTCATCAACGGGCATATGCTGATGGTGGATGGCGGGATTACGGCATCGCTCTGAAGTTAGTCGCCACCTCCGTCGCCACCACCATCGCCTCCATCATCGAGATCAAAGCTTACCCCGATGCCGCCTTCGGCTTGGCCACGAACAAAAGGCCCTCGAAAACGAAGGCGAGCCCACCAGGGAGGGTTCCAGGACAAGAATACGGCAAATGCGACGATCAGGATGGAAACGGCCGAGAGGCCTATAAGGATCTCCGTGACTGGAGACATGTTTACTCCAAAGATTGCCTGAGGAAACTATCCCAGCAATTTTGGCGGGAAACAAGAACATTTAAATTTAGAGGACGCCTCAATCCGCGACCATATTACCACGCCGCATCAGCCCCATCAGAATCAACGGCAGCAATGTCGTGATGCAGATGGCGATGAAAGCCATCGCCATGCCGAGGCCGATGGAGCCCTGCTCGAACTGGCGCCAGATGAAGGTCGCGATCGTCTGCATGCCAACCGGTGCCACGACGACGGAAGCAACCAGCTCACGTGAGGCAAGCGCAAATACAAGCAGCATCGAGGAAGCAAGGCTCGGAAAGACGAGCGGCAGCAGAATGCGGCGGAAGGCTGTGACGCCGCTGGCACCGCAGACGCGGGCTGCTGCCTCCAGATTGTCGCCGATCTGCTGGAAGGCGGCCGTGGTGTAGCGAACCGGCTGTGGCAGCAGGATGCAGCAATAGGCAAGCAGCAGGATGAAAGCGGTATTATAGGGGGTAAACGGCAGGCCCGGCATATTCCAGGCGAGGATGAGGCCGACAGCAACGACGATACCCGGCAGGGCATTCGGCAGGATGGTCATCACGTCGATCGCCAAGCGGCCTGAAATCTTCGTCTTCACCACGGTATAGGCGGCCGTCACACCGATCAGGCCCGTTATCAGCGCCGTACCGATGCCGAGCGAGAAGCTGTTGATCAGTGCCGTGACGGCGCCGGCGCTATTGCCGAAGACCGCCATGAAATTGTCGAGGCTGACATTGTCGAAAGCGAGACCGCCTGAGATGGTCCGTGCCAACGCTGTCGCGACGATGGCCAGCATCGGCACGCCGGTTGCAAGGAAGGCGACGACCGTGAACGCGATCATCACGGGCGCTTTCAGCGCGCCAAGTGGGCGCTTGTCCTTCGCCGTCGGCTTGCCGCCGACCGTCTGATACGAGCGGCGCGCGAGGATCCAGCGCTGCAGGAGGAAGGTGATCAGCGACATGGCGACCAGCACGAGCGACAGGATGGCCGCGCCCGGCAGATCGATCGGCCAGTCGGTGACGCGAAGGTCGATGCCGGTTACCAGTACCTGAAACCCGGCGCGTCGGCCGAGCGCTGCCGGCGTGCCATATTCCTCGATCGCGGCGGCGAAAACCAGCATCAGGCTCGCGGTCAGGCCTGGGGCCGAGAGTGGCAGCGTGATACGCCAGAAGGCACGTGCCGGCGAGGCGCCAAAGACACGACCGACATCGGCGTAACGTGCGCCGACGGCTTCTACCGTGCGCGACACTGCAAAATAGACGACAGGGAAAGTGTTGAAGGCCATGACCAGCGTCATGCCGAAAATCGAAAACAGGAAGGGCGCCAGATTGAAGCCGGCAAGCTGCTGCAGATAACCGCGCGGCTGCAGGGTCATGATCCAGCCGAGTGTCGCAATATAAGGCGGGATCATGAAGGGCACGAGCAAGAGAACGTCCCAGAGAGGCGCGAATGGAATCCTGTAAAGAGCGCGGAAAACACCGAGCGGTACGGCAACCAATGCAGAGGCGAGCACCACGCAAACGCCGAGCAGGATGGTATTGCCGCCCATGCGGATCAGCGAACTATCGGCGAGGGTCGCATAGAGAGAGGAGAACGGGCTCGCAAACGAGCCCCGTCCAAGTTCGGGGAAGATCCCTTGCAGCACCACCGCAATGAAGGGAACGGCGACGACGAGAACCAGACCCGCTGTTGCAAGCCAGGCGGCCGGAGCCGTGCCGCCGATGCCGTTTCCCCTCATTCGTTCAGACCTTACTTGGCGCCGTAGAGATCAGCGAAGGCCTTCAGCGTTTCCTTGCGCTTGCCGTAGACAGCAGCCGTGTCATACTTCAGGAGCGTCAGGTCGCCGATCAGCGGACGGCTGGCGGCAATGTCGGTGCGCGACGGCATCAGCATTTCGCCGGCAACAAGCGCCTGACCTTCGTCGGAGAGCATGTAGTCGATGAACTTCTTGGCGTCGTCCTGGTTCTTCGACCAGTTCATGATCATGGCCGGGCGCGGTGCGATGACCGTACCGGACTTCGGGAACACGACTTCGATATTCTCGCCCTTCTTCTGGGCGGCAAGAGCAATGTAGTCGACGGCGCCGAAGACGACGGCCTTTGCGCCCTGCAGAACCGGGTTCAGGGCATCGGCATTTGCACCGGCAATGATGGCGCCGTTAGCCTGCAGAGCCTTGAAGAGCTTCCAGTCGTCCTGGCCGGCGAGGGCCGCAGTCAGCTCGAAGGACGAACCGGACTGCGCAGGGTCCGGGATGTTGACGAGATCCTTGTATTCCGGCTTTGCGAGGTCAGCCCATTCGGACGGCTTGGGCGTGCCGCTCTTGGTGTTCCAGACGATGCCGAGAGCCGAGATGCCCTGTGCGACAGCGCCTTCGGACTTCAGGAAGTCCGGCACCTTGGCAGCGTTCGGGCTTGCATAGTTGACAAGCCAGCCGCGCTTGGCGAAGTCGTTTGCCGTATCCCAGGAAGCCGAGATGACGACGTCGACAACCGGGTTGGCGGCTTCAGCTTCGATACGCGCCATGACCTTGCCGGTCGTTGCCTGGAAAACATTGACCTTGACACCGGTCTGCTTTGTAAAGCCGGCCGACAGCTTGTCGATCAGGCTCTGAGGGCCAGCGGTGTAAACGGTGACATCGGCATGGGCGACGCCGGCCATCAGGGCTACGGCGACAACGCCAAAAGTGATGCTCTTCAATGACTTAAACATGTTCCAATTTCTCCTCTATGGATTGGTGTATTTCCCGCTGAAACCAGCGGATCTGTGCGGCGTCGATCTCAAGGCCGATTACCTCGCCGGCACGAAGCTTCACGCGGCTAAGCACCTGTAATTCCAGGCCGGGCAGGCCGGAGAGCGAAACGCTCGCCAAGTGCCCGTCGCCGCGAAACTGCGAGCGCAGCACAGTGGCGGCAAGGCGATCAGCAGAGACTTTGCCGGCCGAGATGGAGGCGACCGGGAGCAACACGCGGGCGCTGTTGCCGGCGATGCCCGCAGCCTCGGTCAGCACAATATCGCTACCCTTGAAATACCAGGCCGTACCGCGCCGCTCGATATCCGCAAGGCAGCCAAGCCGCAGGAAGTCGGCGACCTCGGGCGTTGCCGGGCGCTCGATCAGATCATCGGGCGACGCCAGCTGCTCGATCAGGCCGGAGCGCATGACTGCGACCTCATCGGCAAGCGTCAGTGCCTCGCTATGATCATGCGTCACATAGATTGCCGTCAGGCCGAGCGTGGAGATGAGTTCGGCAAGTTCACCCACCATGTTTTCGCGCAGTTCGCGATCAAGATTGGAAAGCGGTTCGTCGAAGAGGATGAGCTGCGGTTCGGCCACGATGGCGCGCGCAATTGCCACGCGCTGCTGCTGGCCGCCGGAAAGATCGCTCGGTCGCCTGTCTGCATAGGCAGCAAGCCCGACGCGCTCGAGTGACCGCATCGTCCTGTCATGACGCTCGGCCTTGCCGATGCCACGCATTTCCAACGGAAAAGAAACATTGCCGCCGACCGTCAGATGCGGCCAGAGCGCATAATCCTGGAAGACCATGCCAAGCCCGCGCCGCTCCGGCGGAACGAAGGCACCGGTCGAACCGTCGGCAACTGTCGTGCCGGCAATCGAAATGGAACCCCTGGTCGGCACAAGCAGCCCGGCGACCAGCCGCAAGAGCGTAGTCTTGCCGCAGCCCGAAGGGCCGAGCAATGCCAGCGTCTTGCCCTTTTCCAGAGAAAAATCAATGCCTTTGAGGATCTGCGTTGGCCCGTAGCTCAATTCCAGACCCGCCGCGGCAACGGCACAGGATGATCGAATTGAAGGGGCGTTCATGGGAAGACCAAATGTCGCTTTAAAGAAAGTATGGCGACATTTAGGCACCCCGGATGACAGCTCTGCGACAGATATCTTTCAGTTTTGTGACAATACCTTTTGAACAAGAGGAGTTGGCGATTCATGCGGGATCCACGATTAAAAGGCGGCCCTCCCGTAACCGCGCTTTGCCACCGGCCATCTTCAACGCAGTTTTTTCATGCCGTTTCGCGGCTTCAGCACGCCCAAAAGCAACGAATTTGCATTTTCGGTCGCACGCAACCATTTAAGATGCATGATCCGCGGGAGATGTCGCAACCTCGCATGTGCCGGGACGTTTACCGAAAACGAACCATACCGGCTTGCATTCTGAGCCAAAAGCCGATTGCTTAGGAAAATCTACTTCTTCTTCGGCTAGCCGTTAGAAGAGTGCGAGGGGATATAGGCAAACCCGTGGAATTCTGCAGCTTCGCATCGGGATCGATGGTGATTACGATGACGAAGCGGGAAAGCTGGTTTGAAGGAAAATGAGTAACGATCTGTTTCAGGTGAAATTTTGGGGCGTTCGGGGAAGCATCCCCGTATCAGGCCCGGAATTCGACCGATATGGAGGCAACACCTCCTGCATTGAAATTCGCTGCGGCGAGCACCGGATGCTGTTCGACGCGGGCTCTGGACTGCGCGAGGCCGGCCTCTCGCTCATTGCTGACGAAGTCCGCGATGTCGATCTCTTCTTCAGCCACTGCCATTACGATCACATCATCGGCCTGCCCTTCTTCAAGGCGATCTACTACCCTTCGATCAACGTCAACATCTGGTCCGGCCATCTGGACGGCAAGATGAGCACGCGCGAGATGGTCGAGCAGTTCATCAGCCCGCCCTGGTTTCCGGTAAAGACCGATATTTGCCAGGCGACGATGAACTTCCGCGATTTCCATGCGGGCCAGACGCTGACGCCGCATGCAGGCGTCGAAATGCAGACCTACATGCTGAACCATCCAGGCGGCGCGATCGGATATCGCATCAACTGGAAGGGCCGCATAGTGTCGCTGATCTACGACATCGAGCACATTCCGGGCACCTACGATCCGGTGGCGCTCGAGATGATGAAGGACGCCGATCTCGTGGTCTACGACTGCACCTACAATGAAGACGAGATGCAGCGCTTCAAGGGCTTCGGCCACTCCACGTGGCAGCACGGCACTGAACTTGCAAAGATGGCGGGCGCTAAGCGCTTCGCCCTATTCCATCATGCGCCTTCGCGCACCGATGAGCAGCTTGCCGTCATGGAAAGCGAGGCGCAGGCCGCCTTTGCCGGCGCCTTCGCTGCCCGCGACAATCAGGTCGTCGACATCTGATCCCGCACGAGTGCGGTGGCAGAGACCCATTCCACCGCGGGATGGCCTGCCGTCGCCTCGAAAAGTTCGCCGAGGAAATCCCAGGCCGCCGCGTCATGCACCAGATGATGTGCAAGCACGCCGATGGGCTCGTTGCCGCCCTCGAACCGATCCTGCAGCTCCGCGACCAGTTCGCCGATCAACTCTGCGATGGGCCGCCCGCCGCGGGTGCCGTGCCAGTCCATGAGATCGACATGGGAGTTGACGATGGCGATCGGACTTTCTCCCTTGGCCCGTCCGTAAGTGGAAAGGGATTCGAAGCCAAGCGCCGGCAGTTTCGGAATGAGACCCTTGTCTATCCGGTTCCAGGGCGGAACCAGCATTGTCAGGAAGCGCGCGGGGTAGAGATCCCTCAGCTTCAGGAAACCTTCGTAGAGCTCGCCGAGGATGGTTTCTTCCAGCCGTGATCCGCCGAGTTCCTGCTTCTTGTCGTCAGGTCCGGAATGATTGTGATGGGCCCAGCCGTGAACTGCCACGCTGACATGTGTCTCATCCGCAAGCCTCTGAGCTAGTGGCATGCCGGTAAAGGCCGGAATGATAGCGAGCGTGAGGGGGATGCCGTAGTTTCTCGTCTCTCCAAGCAGTCGTTCGAGCGCCGCCGTCGGCTCGATCGCATCGTCGTCTCGCAGCCAGAGCCGTGCGACGCGGCCAGCGTCGCGCCAGCGCTCCAGCTCCCGATACAACGGCTCGCGGAGGGTGCTATCAATCATGTGCTGCTCCTGCATGGTTGAGGATCAAATCCAGTTCATGTGATGCGCCGGCAAGCGAACGCTCTTCGATAACAAAGCGTCGGGCGGCAGATGCCATGGCGTCACGGCGCGTCCGGTCATCCAGCAGTCCGGCAACGGCGCGCGCGTAGGCTTCCACATCGCCAGCAGGCGTCAATAGCCCGGTCACATCGGCCTCCACGACGGCGGGCACGCCGGCAGTTTCCTGCGCCACGACAGGAAGCCCCGCCGCCTGCGCTTCGAGATAGGCAAGTCCATAGGCTTCACCGCAGCCTGGCCAGACATAGATGCCGCTCTTCGAAAGCAGGTCAGCTATCTCTTCCGGCTCCCTCTGGCCGAGCCAGTCGATACGACCGGGGGCAAAGCCCGCAAACAGCGCCTCCACCTCAGCTCTTGACGGACCGTCGCCAATGATGCCGAGCGTCCAGGGCCGATCCTCGATCTTGCGCAGTGCCGCAGCGAGCATCGTGTAGCTCTCCATCTTGTCACCGGCCCGCATCATCGCCACGCTCGCCAAGCGTTGCGGAACGGGAGCAGGCGTTGCCGCTTCGAAGAGCACTGTGTCGATGAAAGGTTTTACTCCGGCAATACGCGCTTCGGGAAAGACGTCTTCCAATCCCTTCCGGTCGCGTTCGGTAAAGGCGATATTGACCGCCGCCTGACGGATCGCCTCGCCGACCGGCTTCTGAAACAATGCCCAGCCCATCGCGTCGCGCTTGCGCGAATAGGAGGCTTCGGCGGTCACATAGGGAATGGTGAATTCCGCAGCGATCGCCGGTCCGAAGAGATCGGGGGACTTGTAGTAAGGATGATAGCAGAACCAGAGTTCCGGCTTCGGCTCGTCCCGCCATTTGTGCCGAAGCCGCTGGAGCTCCTCCCCGGCCCTCGGCAGCGCTTCGGCCGCCGCTTCCGGCGTGCCGGCATGGATGCGGAATTGAGACACGACCTCGACTGAATGCCCGGCCATTTCCAGCGCCCGGATCAACAGCTGCGCCATCAAGCGGTCACCTGACGGCACCGGATGATCAGGCGATTTCATCGGCGCGTAGAAAGCGATCCTCATCGCGACACTCCGCGTATGACAGTGTGTTTCCAATCGGCGCTCACGCCGTAAGCGAAAATTTCCGCTATTGTCACTATCCTTGAACGATACAGGCAGGCATACCGAAGCGATCGTGATTAGACGAGACGATAATTCCGCCCTTTTTCGTCTTCTCTAGTGCATTTGCGATTTGAGCTTCAAGAACAGGAATTGATGACCACGGTCTGGGCCACAGGGATTTTTTCGGAACGTACGATCAGGAAGGCCAGACTCGGTTCCGGCCTTGTGATGTTCGTCTTCATCATCCTGCATATGTCAAACCATGCGTTGGGGCTCGTTTCGCTGACCGCAGCCGACGATGCGCGCCGACTGTTTCTGGCGATCTGGCGCAATCCGCTCGGCACTCTGCTCTTCTACGGCTCGGTCCTGGTCCATCTGACGCTGGTGCTACGTGGGCTCTATATGCGCCGCAGCCTCATCATGCCGAAGAACGAGATGGCGCAAATCGTTCTCGGCCTTCTGATTCCGCTTCTGCTCATCGACCATGTTATCGGCACACGCATCGTTCATGCGCTCTACAGCTATAGCGACAATTACGAGACGATCGTCCGCACGCTCTGGATCAACTCGCCGAAGGACGGTGTACGCCAGACTTTCGCACTGCTTGCCGTATGGATCCACGGCTGTATCGGCATCCATTTCTGGCTGCGCTACCGGTCGTGGTACGTCAATTCCTCGTCGCTGCTTCTGGCCATCGCCATTCTCCTGCCGGTGCTGGCGCTGCTCGGTTTCGTCGAGATGGGCCGCACGCTGTCCGATCCCTCCTACGTCCAGTCGGAATCCGACCACTACGAAGAAACAATCAATACCCGCTACTACAACGATCCCGAGGCGCGTGAGGAAATCGCGAAGATCCGCGCCGGGCTCTTCGGCAGTTTCTCCGCAGCGCTTGCCCTCGTCATTCTGGCACGGGCGCGCCGCAGGTTGAAAGAGCGGGCGACCCAGGTCGCCGTTCACTATCCCGGCGGCGAGACGGTTCGTGTGCCACGGGGCTTTACAGTCCTGGAGGCAAGCAGGCTCGGCGGCCTGCCACACTATTCGGTTTGTGGTGGCAAGGGTCAGTGCTCCACGTGCCGGGTCCAGATTCTCAGCGATTATTGGACCCTGCCGCCACCCGACAAGCTGGAGCAAACGACGCTGAAGCGCATCAATGCGGCAGCCGATGTACGCCTCGCCTGTCAGCTCCGCCCGGACAAGGACTTGACCGTCGCGCCACTGCTCGTGCCGCAGACAGAAGCAGCCCTCCCCGCCAATAGCCAGGAAACCAGCCCCGGCCGCGAGCGCGACATCGCCGTACTCTTCTGTGACATGCGTCATTTCACGACGCTGACCGAGACCCGCCTGCCCTTCGACGTCGTCTTCCTGCTCAACCGCTATTTCGGGATCGTCGGCAAGGCGGTGGAACAGGCCGGCGGACAGCTCGACAAATTCATCGGCGACGGCGCCATGGCACTCTTCGGCCTCAACACCACGCCAGAGGAAGGCTGCCGACAGGCTGTCGCGGCCGCAACCGCGATTGCTGCCGAGGTGGAAAAACTCGCCGCCGAACTTTCCGACGAACTGCCTTTGCCGCTGCAAATCGTCATCGGCATCCACGCCGGCCCGGCAGTCGTCGGCACGATGGGCTATGGGCGGGTGCGCAGCCTGACGGCCGTCGGCGATACGGTCAATGTCGCAAGCCGCCTGGAGACGGCCGCCAAGGAGCTCAATGCCGCGATCGTGATCTCCGAGCCGGTCGCAAAAGGCGCCGGCATTGATCTGGAACCGGTCGAAAGCTGCGAAATCAATGTGCGTGGACGGGCGCTCCCCTTGAAAGTCTATGTCATTCCGAGAGAGAAGGCCGCCGAACCGCTCAAGGAAAAGCAATAATGTCCGGCCAAGCGTGGCTAACTGGCAAATATTGGAGGCGTCGTTTGCGCAAGGCGCGCAATGCGCTGGCCACGCGTTTCTTCAACACCCGTTTTGGCCGCCGGCTGCTGATTGAAAATATCGGGACGCGCGTCATCTCCATGACGGTCGATGCCGGCGATCACCTGATGAGCTTTTCGCCCGCCGACTATATCGGCCGCAAGGTCTTCCGGAAGGGCCATTTCGAACGCGAGGCCGTCGATCGGCTGCTCGTGATCCTGCGCCAGCGCGGCTTGCTGAGAAAAGACAGCATGTTGCTCGAGATCGGCGGAAATATCGGCACACAGACCATCTATTTTGCGCTCGCTCGGGCATTTGCCGGCATCGTCAGTGTCGAGCCGGACCCTCGCAATTTCCGCCTTTTGGAACAGAACATCCGTCAGAATGGGCTCGCGGATGTGGTACGCCTCGTCAACTGCGCCGCCGGCGAAGGTAAAGGCGAGATCGACTTCTTTCTAAACAGCGCCAATCATGGCAAGAGCAGCGCCATCCGCCAGAGCGCCAGCGACCAGAAGATCAGCGTTCCGGTGCGCTCCGTGACCGGCATCCTCGACGACCTCGGCATCGATCAGGCGTCCATCGGCCTCGTCTGGATGGATATCGAGGGGTATGAGCCGGTTGCCTGTCGCTCGATGCTGCCGCTGCTTGCCCGCCGCGCGCCGCTCTATATGGAGTTCACGCCGCTCTTCTACGGCCCTGAGGGCACAAAAGCCTTCATTCGCATGCTCGCCGGCTTCTACGAGAATTGTCTCGTGGTCTTCGAGGACCACGAGAAGGAGATGAAAGTCCGTGATCTGCCGGGCGCATTCGATCAATATGACGTGCTGTTCCTGCCTTAGACCGAACAAGAGCTATCCGGCTGACTGCATCGCCAGCGATTGATGGCAATGCACACCAGCAAGTACCCCTGAGGCGGAAGCAAGCGTGGCGTTGTGCATGGCGCTCGCCGCATCGCCGGCGGCAAAGACACCCTTGACGGTCGTTTCCTTGTTATCGCCGGTCCGGATGACAGGACCAAACGGACCATCGTCGAAGACACAGCCAAGTTGCTCGGCAAGCGGACTGGCCATCGTCGTTTTCGGAGCGACAAACACGGCATGGAGCGGCACGATCCGGCCATCGATGAGGCGAACGGCCTCAAGCCTCGGACTATCGCCCAATAATTCCACGACGGGGCTGCGCTCGATCCGTATGCCGCGAGCGGCCATCCGCACGAGTTGCTCTTCATCGGGCTCGAATAACGCCTGCGTGAAATAGGTTGTCTCACCCCAATCGGGAATCAGCATGGCCGAATGTGCGGAAAGCGGATGATTTGCGAGAACACCGAGCCTACCACCACTCACCTCATAGCCGTGGCAGTAGGGGCAATGCAGCACGGAGTGTCCCCATCGGTCTGGCAGACCGGAGATCTCGGGCAGTGTATCTCTGATCCCGGTTGCCAGGACGATGCGCGCGGCCCTTTCTTCGCCACCGCCCCTGATGCCGATGACGAATTCGCCGCCATCGGCACGCGCCTGAACGACTTCCCCGTCCCGAATGGTGACGGTCGGATAAAGCGTAAGCTGCCGCTTTCCCTCCCGCATGATCGCCGTCGGCGTCTGGCCATCCTGGCCCAGGAAGCCATGGGAGGCCGGCGAAAATCGATTGCGCGGCGCCCCCGCATCGACAAGCAGAACCCGGCGCAGCGCCCGGGCCAGTTGCATTGCCGCGGACAGGCCGGCGAAATTTCCGCCGACAACGATAGCCTCGAATGACATAGCACTCTCCTTCGACGACGCCTCAATCATGAATCAACATAAGTTACATGAAATGAAGTGGTCAAGTATCATGTTACTTGTCTTGTTACGATCCGCTTGTGATAATGGCCCATTCGATCGACAGGAATGAAACCTCATGCGCAATGACAGCCGCCTTTCACGCATGCTGCACGTGCTGATCCATATGGATCGGCATGAGCATTCGGCGACCTCTGAAATGATTGGCAAGATGCTGAACACCAATCCCGTCGTCGTCCGCCGCACCATGGCCGGCCTTCGAGCACAGGGCTATGTCCGTTCCGAAAAGGGGCATGGCGGAGGCTGGACGCTGGTGCGTCCGCTATCGGAAATCACCCTGCTCGATGTCTATAACGCCATCGGCGAACCGCATCTTTTCGCGATCGGGCCGGCCGATGACCAGCCTACATGCCTTGTGGAACAAGCCGTAAATGCCGCTCTCGAGGACGCGATGAAGGAGGCACAGGCGCTGCTCCTGCGGCGGCTGGGCAGCGTGACGCTGGACAAGATCGCGGCCGACTTCGAGGCAAAATTTGCCGAACGCTCGGCGAAACCCTATTCCTGCGCCTCATGAGCGCGGATCATTTCCTGCGGTAGAGGAAATAGCGGCCTTCCTTGATGCCGTCGGGCAAAGGCAGAGGCAAAAGCTCGGCGTGCTCCAGCGGCAAGCCGCTGACTGCGATGCCGTGACGCGTAAGAACGCCAGCCATCAACTGCGGCAGCCAGGTCAGCGTGACGGCATCGATCTCGTCATGTCCGGTGCCGATATCGGCATGCGCGAGCGCAGCATTGATTCCGAGGAACGCCTGGCCGGTGTCGCGGATATTGCCAGTCACCATGTTTTCGGCCGGCGGTGTTGAGGCGGAATAGGAACGTATTTCCCAATCGAAGGCGATAATGCGGCGGTCGGGAAAATGCTCGCGCAGATGGTCGTAGGTACGACCGTTGCCGAGGCCAAATTCGAGCACCGGCCCCTCCACCTCTTTCACCAGGTCAATGATCGCGTTGAGAATATCGCGTTGAGCCGTCAATCGGCGAATGAAGCTGTCGAGGCGGCTCATCTTGTCCCGTCCATCATAAAATATGTCAGCGGTGCTACCATATCGATGCAGTGTAAGTCGATTGCCGGAAACGCAAATTGCCGTTGCAGCGGTAACACGGGTCTGTGATAAACTCAGCCTCATGAACGAGATGTCCAACGACGCATTCTTCGCCAACGTGCCTGTCTTCAGCGACTTCGAAGGCGTGACCGATGAGAGCAATTATCAGCCGCTGCCCGAAGGGTGGGTGCTGGCGATGGCCGATATCGTCGGCTCGACGAAGGCGATTTCCGGCGGTCGCTACAAGGACGTCAACATGGCCGGTGCCAGCGTCATTTCCGCGGTGCTGAATGCCGTCGGCAAGGGCGACTATCCCTTCGTCTTTGCCGGCGACGGCGCGTTGATCGCCTTGCCCGTTTCGCTTGAGAAGGAAGCGCGCAAGGCGCTTGCCGCGACGCAGGTCTGGGTGAAGGAAGATCTCGACCTCGATTTGCGCATCGCCATCGTACCGATCGCGGATATTCGCGCGGAGGGTCTCGACGTACGCGTCGCCCGTTATTCGGCAAGTCCTTATGTCACCTATGCGATGTTTTCCGGCGGTGGCACGATATGGGCCGAGAAGAATATGAAGATGGGCCGTTACGGCGTCGAGAAGGCCGCACCCGGCACCCGGCCGGATCTGACCGGCCTCTCCTGCCGCTGGAGCCCGATCGAGGCCCGCAACGGAGAGATCGTCTCGATCATCGCCGTGCCTGGCGAGGAAGGCCCAGGGCCGGAATTCCAGGCTCTTGTTACCGGCATCGTTTCCATCACCGCGGAACAGAACCGCAGCGGGCATCCCGTGCCGGAAAACGGGCCGGAGCTTGCCTTCTCGATGAAGGGTATCAATCGCGAGGTGAAAGCCACCGCACCTGACGGCAAACGCCTGCGGCAAAAGCTCTTCATCCTCCTGCAGATCGGCCTGGTCGTCTTCCTGCATAAATTCGGAATCACCTTCGCCCCTTTCAACGCAAGCCGCTACAAGAGGGACGTCTCAGGCAACTCGGATTTCCGTAAATTCGACGATGGACTGAAGATGACAATCGATGTCGACGCCACACATCTCGCCCGCATCGAGATGCTGTTGAAACAGGCACAGGAAAAGGGCGTGGCCCGTTACGGCCTGCACCGCCAGTCGTCGGCACTGATGACCTGCTTCGTGCCGACGCCGCTGTCGCGCGACCACATGCACTTCATCGACGGCGCAGCCGGCGGTTACGCCGTCGCCGCCAGCCAGATCACCGGCAAGCAGCTTTCCGGCGTGCTCGTTACGCCTTGATGACGTGATCGGCCGAGAGGCCGAGCCGGCTTAAGACGTTTCGGGTGTCGACAATCAGCTTGGCGCTCTTCGAAAGTGCCGCGTAGTCGATCGTGTCATGATCGGTCGCGATGAGAACCGCATCATACCCGGCAACGGCTTCCGGTGTCAGGTCGATGGATTTCCGGCCCTTCAGAGCCTGATATTCACGGGTCGACGGGATCTCCGCGACGAAGGGGTCATGATAATCCGCCTTGCCGCCCCGCTCTTCGATGATTTCGATCAGCCGCAACGACGGGCTTTCCCTGATGTCGGCAACATTCTTCTTGTAGGCGAGGCCGAGCACGAGGACGCGTGAGCGGCTGAGTGCCTTGCCGGCGCGAATATCCAGTGCCTCTGCCAGCTTGCCCACGACATAGCGCGGCATCGCCGAATTGATCTCGCCGGCAAGCTCGATGAAACGTGTCGGCAGCTCGTATTCGCGCGACTTCCAGGTGAGGTAGAAAGGGTCGATCGGAATGCAGTGGCCGCCGAGACCCGGGCCGGGATAAAAGGGCATATAACCGAATGGCTTGGTCTTGGCTGCGTCGATGACTTCCCACACATCGATCCCCATCGCGGCGTAGACTGTCTTCAGCTCGTTGACGAGCGCGATGTTGACGGAGCGGAAGATGTTTTCGGTGAGCTTGACCGCTTCCGCCGTGGCATTGGAGGAGACCGGGACTACGGTCGAGACGGCGGCACCATAGAAGGACTTCATCAGCGACAGGGCTTGCGGGCCGTCGCCTGCAACGACCTTCGGGATGGTCTCAGTGTGGTAATGCTGATTGCCGGGGTCCTCACGCTCCGGCGAGAAGCCGACGAAGAAGTCGGAACCGGATTTCAGCCCGGTCCCTTCGAGAATGACCTTCACGATATCATCGGTCGTTCCGGGATAGGTTGTCGATTCCAGCACGATGAGCTGGCCCGGCCGCAGATGGGCGGCGATCGACCGCGACGTCGCTTCCACGAAGGAAAGATCGGGATCCCGATGTTTGGTGAGCGGCGTCGGCACGCAGATGACGATCACGTCGCAATCCGAAAGGCCGGCAAAATCGGTTGTCGAGGAGAACCGCCCCGCATCGATCTCGGCCGTCAGCGCCTCTTTCGTCACAGCATCGATATAGGAACGGCGGGCATCCAGCGCGACGATCTTCTTCGGATCGATATCGAAGCCGGTCACGGCAAAGCCGCTGCGCGCCACGGCCATCGCCAGCGGCAGGCCGACATAACCGAGGCCGATGATGCCGGCGCGCGCAGTACGGGCCTCAATCTTCTTTGAAAGCGTCTCGAAGGTGGAAGAGCTTGCGTCCAAGGCCGTGCCTCTTGCGAAAAGTGAATCCGAACGCTGGTCTAATGCATGATCGCAGCAAATAAAACCCGGCCTCTTTGGCAGCGCCTGACCCTGCCGCGGCCTGAATTCGTGAGCCGGATATAGACAAAATGATTGGGGGCGGCCGATCCCGGCAACCGGAACGCACAAAAAATTTACTGATGCCATTGTTTCGCACTTTCAGCGTGCCTATTTTGGCAAATGATAATGAACTGCTTTGCAAAGATTGCTCGCCCGTTTCCAGGAGGTCGGAAGCTGGCGGGTGTCACAGCCGGTTGTCGGCAATCGTTGACACGATAATACCGCTCGTACATCCTGATTTTCTTACCATCTGCTCATCGTGAATGGGCAGGTTTGGGCTGTTTTTTTGCGTTTCGGGATGGACGTGCGACATGAGGATAATACCAAGAATGAGCACGATCGAATCCAGCGTATCCTCCATTTTGTTGGACCGTGTTGCTGAATGGCTGACGAATTCTTCGCTGGCCGGTGACGACCTTGAAAACATCGTGCGCGGTTTCTGTGAGCGGCTCGCGGCCGCCGGCCTGCCACTCGCGCGCGTACACCTGACCTTCTCGATGCTGCACCCGCTCTATGACGCGCTGAGCTTCACCTGGAAGCGCTCGAGCGGCGTGACGATCGAAGGCTTCCGCATGCCGGCCGGCCAGAAGCCGGACCGTTTTCTGCAAAGCCCCTATTTCTATCTTCTCGACAACAATCTGCAGCATATCCGCCGCCGCATCATGCCTGACGGCCCGAGTGAATTTCCGATCTTCGAAGATCTCAGGCAGGAAAAGGTCACAGATTACCTCGCCTTTGTGCAACCCTTCGGTGACGGGTCCGTGCAGGGCATGATGGGCTCCTGGTCGACCGACAGCCCGGCCGGCTTTTCCGACGACATGATTGACGCACTGTTGCGCATGCAGAACCATCTGGCGGTCGCTGCCAAGATGGCGGTGCTTGCCAAGCTCGCCAACAACATGCTGACCACCTATCTCGGCGGCGATGCCGGCAAGCGCGTTTTGAACGGACAGGTTCGCCGTGGCGATGGTGAGACCATCCGAGCCGCCCTCGTCATGGCGGATATGCGCGAATCGACCATGTATGCGGAGAAGGAGGGAAGGCAGGCCTACATCGATACGCTGAACCAGTTCTTCGATGCGATCGCCGCGCCATTCAACCGCAACGGCGGCGAAATCCTGAGTTTCCTCGGCGACGGCTTCCTCGCCGTCTATCCCTGCGGCCGCCACAAGGATCCGTCCAAAATCGCCTGCGAGGCCGCGCTTTCCGCCGTCCATCATGCGCAGGCGCGGGTTGCCGAACTGAACAAGGATCGCGAGGCAAAGGGGCTGCCGAAAATCGGCTACGGCATCGGTCTGCATGTCGGCAACGTCATGTTCGGCAATGTCGGCCTGAAGGATCGTCTTACCTTCTCCGCCTTCGGCTCGGCAGTGAACGAGGTACAGCGTCTACAGGTCCTGACGAAGAAATATAGCCGAGAGGTTGTCGCGAGCCAGGCCTTTGCCGGCTACTGCGGCGGCGAATGGATCACGCTTGGCGAGGAAAAGCTGCGCGGCATCCGCCAGAAGGTGACGGTGCTGCAGCCGCGAGCGCCGGCATCTGCAATCCGGGTCGACGAAGGTTTCCGCGAAGCCGTTCAGAACGGCCTTTCGGAAGCCGAACAGGTCATCATGCTTCACCGCGACAAGAAACAGGTAAAACGCACGCCTATCGAAAAATTCATCCAGTAACTACACGCGAACATTGCAGCCGCTTTGGCCGTTGCGCCGTCTATGACAACCCTGCATCAAGCGCTTTGTAAAACAGGCGCCATGCGTTGCTTTTCCCCATGCCTGTCATCAACTGGACACCCAGTTGACGGTACGATAGTGTGCCTTAACGGGAACACATAAGGACTGGGGAATTTCATTGGTATGGCGTCAGCTGCCGATCTGTTGCGTATTGAGAATCTGGACGTCGCCTTCTCCGTTTTCGGCGACCGGCTGCGTGTCGTAAAGGAAGCCAATCTTCGGATTCTGCCAGGCAAAGTGACTGCCCTCGTCGGCGAGAGCGGCTCCGGCAAATCTGTTATCAGCCAGTCGATCATGGGCATCCTTCCGGCCCCCGCCCATGCCGGCGGCCGTATCCTGTTTACCGACCCGCTGGATGGCAAGGCCACGGATGTTCTCTCGCTGTCGCGTGATAGCGCCGAGATGCGCGACCTGCGCGGCCGCCGCATGGCGACTATTTTCCAGGAGCCGATGACATCGCTCTCGCCGCTCCACACGGTCGGCAACCAGATCAGCGAAGTCTTGCTGATCCACACCAAGGCAGACAAGAAGGAAGCACGCGAGCGCACCGAGGAAATGCTCGGCCTCGTCGGCTTTTCCAATCCAAAGCGCACCTACGACATGTATCCGTTCGAGCTCTCGGGCGGCATGCGACAGCGTGCGATGATCGCCATGGCGCTGATCTGCAAGCCGGCGCTGCTGATAGCCGACGAGCCGACCACGGCGCTCGACGTGACGATCCAGGCACAGATCCTCGAACTGCTGCGCGACCTGCAGGCCAAGCTCGGCATGGCGATGCTGCTGATCACCCACGACCTCGGCGTCGTCGCGAATATGGCCGACGAAGTGGTGGTAATCTATCACGGCGAGATCATGGAAGCAGGCCCGGTCGAGGCTATCTTCCGCAATCCGCAACATCCCTATCTCAAGGCCCTCATGGCCGCGGTTCCGCATTTCGACATGAAGCCAGGCGAACGGCTGAAGGCCCTGCGGGACGTCCCGGTCAATCTGGAATCGCTGATCGGCAAGAAGAAGCCGGCTGAAAAGGAAGCGCCCGGCGTGCTCCTTTCCGTCGCCAATCTTTCCAAGACCTACAAGACGCGCAAGCGTAGCTTCTTCGGTGGCCAGGAAGCCACCATCTTGCGCGCTGTCGACGATGTCAGCTTCGATATCCGCCGCGGCGAATGTCTGGGGCTCGTGGGCGAATCGGGCTGCGGCAAAACGACCGTCAGCAAAATTCTCATGCGCGCGGTCACGCCTGATAGTGGCACGGTGACGTTCAACGACGGCAAGGATGTGATCGACGTCCTCTCCGTCAAGGGGTCGGAACTGCAGGACCTTCGCACCAAGATCCAGATGGTGTTTCAGGATCCGGTTTCCTCGCTTTCGCCGCGCATGACGGTGCGCAATATCCTTAGCGAGCCTCTCGAAATCCATGATCGCGGCAACAGTGCCGAGCGCAAGGCCAAAGTCGAGGCGCTGATGGGCGCGATCGGCCTCGACCGGCGCTATCTCAACCGCTATCCGCACAGTTTCTCCGGCGGCCAGCGCCAGCGCATCGGAATTGCCCGCGCGCTTGCTCTCGGCCCCAAGCTTGTCATCCTTGATGAACCGGTCTCGGCCCTCGACGTATCCGTGCAGGCACAGATCCTCAATCTTCTGAAGGATCTGCAGAAGGAGTTGGGGCTCACCTACCTCTTCATCTCGCACAACCTCGCAGTCGTCGACTACATGGCAGACCGCATCGCCGTCATGTGCAAGGGCCGTATTGTCGAGATCGCGCCGCGCGAAATCATTCTGCGCAATCCGGTTCACCCCTATACCAGGTCATTGCTTGCCGCCGTTCCCTTCCCGGATCTCGACCGGCCGCTCGACTTCAAGGCGCTGCAGGAAAATGGTGCAGCCGACAAGCAGAACTGGGGCCCGGTCTTCAGGGCGGACCACGATGACGCCTCCGAACTTGCCTTTGCCGATCTCGGCGGCGGCCATCTGGTGCGCGCCCGCAAGGGTGCCGATGCGAAGGAACTGGTCTGATGGTGACGCGCCGTATCTTTCTCGGCGGCCTGATCGGCTCGGCCATCGCGCCTTCGGTGCTCCGGGCACAGCAGCTCGCCGAGCCAGAAATTTTGAGGGCCAGGGTCGCTGACGGCAGTCTGCCGCCAATGGCCGAGCGCATTCCGACTGAGCCGCGTATCGTCAATCTCAAGGAGATGGGCCGCGTGCCCGGCACCTATGGCGGCAATGTGCGCACCATCATCGGCGGTGTGCGCGATATCCGCTACATGACCGTCTACGGCTATTCGCGGCTGGTTGGCTACGACACCAAGCTGCAGTTCCAGCCCGATATCCTGCGCGATTTCACCTCGGAGAATGACACTGTCTTCACCTTCCGGCTGCGCGAGGGGCACAGATGGTCGGACGGTCATCCCTTCACGACGGAAGCCTTCCGCTACTGGTGGGAAGACGTCATCCTCAACAAGGAACTGACGCCCGGCGGCGGCGCGCTGGAGCTGCGTCCGCACGGCTCCCTGCCGCGCTTCGAAGTGCTCGACGAGCTGACTGTGCGCTACAGCTGGGACAAGCCCAACCCGGTTTTCCTGTCGGCGCTTGCCGGACCTCTGCCGCTCGTTATCTATGGCCCGGGCCATTACCTGAAACAGTTCCACAAGGGCTTTCAGGACAAGGCCAAGCTTGAAGAGCTGATGAAGAAGAACCGCGCCAAGAAATGGGCCGACCTGCACATCAAGATGGCGCTCGCTTCCCGGCCCAACAATCCCGATCTGCCGACGCTCGATCCCTGGCAGAACCGCACGGCGCCGCCGGCCGACCAGTTCGTCTTCGAGCGGAATGCCTTCTTCCACCGCGTCGACGAGAATGGCATGCAACTGCCCTATCTCGATCGCTTCATCCTGAACGTCTCGTCTTCCTCGATCATCGCCGCCAAGGCCGGCGCGGGCGAATCCGACCTGCAGGCGACGGGCATCGACTTCAATGACTATACCTTCCTGAAAGAGGCGGAAAAGCGCTTCGCTGTGAAGGTCAATCTCTGGAAGGTGGCGCGCGGCTCGCGCATCACGCTGTTGCCGAACCTCAATGTCGCCGACGAAACCTGGCGCGCGCTGTTCCGCGACGTCCGCTTCCGCCGAGCCCTGTCGCTGGCAATCGATCGGCATGAGATCAACATGGTGGCCTTCTACGGCCTCGGCAAGGCGAGTGCCGATACGGTGCTGCCGGAAAGCCCGCTCTTCAAACCGGAATATGCCGACGCCTATGTGAATTTCGACCCTGACACGGCCAATAAGCTGCTCGACGAACTCGGCCTCGACAAGCGCGACAGCGATGGTATCCGCCTGCTGCCTGATGGACGCCGCGCCGAGATCACCGTCGAGACAGCCGGCGAGAGCAATCTCGACACGGACGTTCTGGAACTCGTGCACGATCACTGGGCAAATATCGGTCTGGCGCTCTTCACCCGCACCTCGCAGCGCGACGTCTTCCGCAATCGCGCCATGAGCGGTTCGATCATGATGTCGATCTGGTACGGGCTGGATAACGGCGTGCCGACCGCCGACATGTCTCCCTATGGACTAGCCCCTACGCTGGATGACCAGCTTCAATGGCCGCTCTGGGGCATGTACTATCTTTCGGCCGGTCAGGAGGGCAAGGCCCCCGATCTGCCGGAGGCGGCCGAGCTTGTGGATCTCCTGAACCAGTGGGGCGCAAGTGCAACGACGGAAGAGCGTGAGGTTATCTGGCACAAGATGCTGTCCCTCTATACCCAGCAGGTCTTTTCGATCGGCCTCATCAACAGCACGCTGCAGCCGATCCTCAGATCCGCCAAAATGCAGAACGTGCCGGAGCACGCGCTCTACGGCTTCGATCCAACCTCCTTCCTCGGCGTCTACATGCCGGACACCTTCTGGTTCAAGGAGGCCTGAGCGATGATCCGTTATATCCTCTGGCGTATCGCCGCCATGGTGCCGACCCTGCTCGTGATTTCGGCACTGGTCTTCGTCATCATCGAATTGCCGCCCGGCGACTTCTTCGAAAGCCAGATCGCCGAACTGCGCGCCCAGGGCGAGACTGCCAACCTGCAGGAAATCGAGGAGCTGCGCCATCAATACGGCTTCGACCAGCCGGAGATCGTGCGCTACTTCTTCTGGGTCGGCGGCATGCTGCACGGAGATTTCGGCTATTCCTTCGAATATCAGCTGCCGGTTTCCGACGTCGTGGGCGACCGATTGTGGCTGACGATCCTCGTCTCCTTCACGACCATCCTTCTAACCTGGCTGATTGCCTTCCCGATCGGCATCTATTCGGCAACCCATCAATATAGCTGGGGCGATTACGGCCTGACCTTCCTCGGCCTGCTCGGCATTGCAATTCCGAACTTCATGCTGGCGCTGATCCTGATGTATTTCGCCAATGTCTGGTTCGGGCTTTCCATCGGCCATCTGATGGACCAGCAATATCTCAACCAGCCGATGAGCTGGGAAAAGGCGAAGTCGATCCTCGCGCATCTCTGGATTCCCGTCATCATCGTCGGCACGGCCGGTACGGCCGGCATGATCCGCCGCCTGCGCGCCAATCTGCTCGACGAGATGCAGAAGCAATATGTGACGACGGCGCGCGCCAAGGGCCTGCATCCGATGCGGGCGCTGGTCAAATATCCGCTGCGCATGGCGCTCAACTTCTTTGTCGCAGATATCGGCTCGATCCTGCCGTCGATCATTTCGGGTGCGGAAATCGTCGCCATCGTTCTATCGCTGGAAACGACCGGGCCGATGCTGATCAAGGCGCTGCAAAGCCAGGACATGTACCTTGCCGGCTCCTTCCTGATGTTCCTCGCCTTCCTGAACGTCATCGGCGTCTTGATTTCCGATATCGCCCTTGGCTTCCTCGATCCCCGCATCCGTCTGCAAGGCAGGAGCACCAAATAATGTCGCCCCTACCCGCGCCCGGTGCGCCGCTGCCGCACTATGTTTCGACTGCCCCGTTCGATCCGATCGCAACGGAGACGATGACCTCGGCACAGTCGCGTATCCACCTTGCCTCGCAGAAGCAGCTCATGTGGTGGAAGTTCAAGCGCCACAAGCTGGCGCTGGCTTCAGGCATTTTCCTTGCCGCCGTCTACCTGATGATCTTGATCGTGGAGTTCCTGGCGCCTTACGGGCTCCATACCCGCAACGTCGATTTCATCCATTCGCCGCCACAGCGCGTCCATCTTTTCGACAGCGAGGGCAATTTCGTCGGTCCGTTCGTCTATGGACGGCAGATGACGCTCGATATCGATACGCTGCACCGGCTATACAGCGACAAGCAAAACGACATCCAGCCGATCCGCTTTTTCTGCCGTGGTGATGGCTACAAGTTTTGGGGGCTCGTCGCCGCCAACTATCATCTTGTATGCCCGGCGATCGGTGGACAGATGTTCCTGCTCGGAACCGATCGTCTCGGCCGTGACGTGCTGTCGCGTATCCTCTACGGCGCCAGAATCTCACTCACCATCGGCCTGATCGGCATCTCCATCAGTTTCGTGCTCGGCATAGTCATCGGCGGGCTCGCCGGCTATTGGGGCGGCATCTTCGATCTTGTCGTGCAGCGACTGATCGAAGTCCTGCAATCCCTTCCATCGCTGCCGCTCTGGATGGCGCTGGCTGCCATCATGCCGGTGACCTGGAGCCCGATCGTCATCTATTTCGGCATCACCGTCATCCTTGGCATTATCGACTGGACGGGGCTTGCCCGCGCCGTGCGCTCAAAGCTTCTGGCCTTGCGCGAGGAAGATTATGTGCAGGCCGCCCAGCTTATGGGGGCTAGCACACCGCGCGTCATTGGCCGGCATCTGGTGCCGGGCTTCATGTCGCATCTGATAGCATCCGCCACCATCTCCATACCGGGCATGATCCTCGGCGAGACGGCGCTTTCCTTCCTCGGCCTCGGCCTCCGGCCACCCATTACCAGCTGGGGCATCCTGCTGACGGAGGCCAAGAGCGTCAGCGTCATCGCCTTCTATCCGTGGCTGCTGTTTCCGATCGTTCCGGTAGTCCTGGTGATTTTGGCATTCAATTTTCTGGGAGACGGCTTGCGCGATGCGGCAGATCCCTACAAATAGCGGTGAATTCGGCGGGGTGTTTCACCTCCGCCGCATTGTGGCCTCCGGCATGCGGGGGTGGTAGAAGTATGTCGTCCACCTCTAGGGGCACACCGATGGCCAGACGTCTCGAAGATGCGCGCATCCTCATGTACAGCCATGATACATTCGGCCTTGGCCACCTGCGCCGCTGCCGGGCGATAGCCCATGCCCTCGTGGAGGATTATCGCGGCCTGAATATTCTGATCATATCGGGCGCAACGATTGCCGGTGCCTTCGACTACCGTGCCCGAGTCGACTTCGTGAAAATCCCGAGCGTCATCAAGCTGCGAAACGGCGAATATACGTCACTCGCCAGCCATATCGACCTTCAGGATACACTGAAGATGCGCGAATCGAGCATCCGGCACACCGCCGAGACCTTTCAGCCCGACATCTTCATCGTTGACAAGGAGCCGATGGGGCTAAAAGGCGAGGTCGAGGAAACGCTCGCCTATCTCAAAGCTCGCGGCACCACTCTGGTGCTGGGCCTTCGTGAGGTCATGGACGCGCCGCATCTGCTCGAAGCCGAGTGGAAGAAAAACGGCATCATGCAGAAGATCGATCAGTATTACGACAGCATCTGGGTCTATGGACCACCGGATTTCTACGACCCGCTGGTTGGCCTCGACGTGCCCTCGGGCGTCCGCCGCAAGATGGATTTCGTCGGCTTCCTGCAGCGCAGCGTTTCCAAGGGCAAGAACTCGCTGAATGCCCGCAAGGACGACTATATCCTGGTGACGACCGGCGGCGGCGGTGATGGCTCCGATCTCGTCCACGACGTCATGAACGCCTATGAGGCCGACGAGACGCTGACACAGAAAGCGCTTGTCGTGCTCGGTCCCTATATGCCGGCCGCCGAGCGCGCGAAACTCGTGCGCAAGGGCGAGAACATTCCCTATATCGAGGTGATCGAGTTCGACAATCACATGGAGGAATTGATCGACGGTGCCACTGCCGTCGTCGCCATGGGTGGTTACAACACCTATTGCGAGATCCTCTCCTTCGACAAGCCCGCCCTTATCGTCCCGCGCGTCGCCCCGCGCGAGGAGCAGCTTCTGCGTGCCCGCCGCGCCAGCGAACTCGGCCTGGTCGACATGCTGCTGCCGGAGCAATCCGGAGACCCGACCATCATGGCCGAAACGCTGAAGCGCCTGCCCTCGCGGCTTCCGCCATCGAAAAGCGGCAGCAACATGCACCTGGAGGGGCTGAATCAGATTTCCCGCACGGTTGGTGGATGGCTGGACAGCCGTGGACGCCACCTTTCTCTCGTGGGCGCAGAATAAAGAGCCTTCCTTTGCCGCCACGCCGCAAGATTCTAGTCGTGCTGAAAGGCTATCCCCGCCTTTCGGAAACCTTCATCGCCCAGGAATTGCTCGGTCTCGAAAAGGCCGGCTTCGACCTGACGCTGATCTCCATGCGTCGACCGACCGACAAGAAGCGTCATCCCGTGCATGACGAAATCAAGGCGCGCGTCGTCTATCTGCCGGAATATCTGCACGAAGAGCCGATCCGCGTGTTGAAAGGTCTTTTTGCCGGTTTTTCCAGACTGGGCTTCGGCGCACTGATGAAACGATTCTTCGCCGATCTACCGCGCGATATCTCCCGCAATCGTTTCCGCAGGCTCGGCCAGGCGCTGGTACTGGCGCGCGAATGGCCCGACAAGGGGGAGTGGCTGCATGCCCATTTCATCCATACACCTGCCTCAGTGACCGAATATGCGAGCATCCTGACAGGCACGCCATGGACCTGCTCGGCCCATGCCAAGGATATCTGGACTTCGCCCGACTGGGACCTTGGCCAGAAGCTCGGAAGTGCCCGCTGGGCAGTCACCTGTACCCGCAGCGGCTACGAACACATGAAAGCGCTGACGGCGCGCAAGGATGCGGTACATCTGAGTTATCACGGCCTCGACCTCGCCCGCTTCGGCCATTTTGCAGGCGAGCGCTCGAACCGCGATGGCAGCGATTCCGCCGATCCCGCCTTCATTCTCAGCGTCGGCCGGGCGGTGGAAAAGAAAGGCTATGACGTGCTGCTGCGCGCCCTCTCCCTGCTGCCTCGGGAAATCAACTGGCGCATGGATCATATCGGCGGCGGCGAGGAGCTTTCCAAGCTGAAGAAGCTCGCCGCGGAACTCGGCCTCGCCGACCGAATCACCTGGAAGGGTGCACTGGCGCAGGAAGACGTGCTCGATCACTATCGCCGCGCCGACATCTTCGCCCTTGCCTGCCGCATCGCCGCCAATGGCGACCGCGACGGGCTGCCGAATGTGCTCGTCGAAGCATCCAGCCAGCGGCTCGTCTGTCTCTCCACCAACGTTTCAGGCGTGCCGGAGCTGCTGAGCGATGGCGAGAACGGCCTTGTCGTGCCACCGGAAGATCCGGCAGCCCTTGCAAAAGCGCTTGAGACGGCGATCCGCAATCCCGATCTGCGCAAGCGGCTGGGGGATGCGGCCGAAGAGCGCGTGCGACGCCATTTCGATTATCACTCCAGCATCCGGCAGTTGAGCGGCCTCTTCGAGGCAGAATGGCAGAACGCGTCATGACGGCTCCCCGCATCTTCTTTTATGTCCAGCATCTGCTCGGCATCGGCCATATTGCGCGCGCCAGCCGTATCGCCAATGCGCTGGTAAAGGATGGCTTCGACGTCACGGTCATCACCGGCGGCCTGCCGGTGCCAGGCTTTCCCGGCGAAGGCGTGAAGACCATCGAGCTGCCGCCGGTGGTCGCCAGCAATATCGGCTTTTCCGGCCTTGCCGATGCCGATGGGCAGGCAGCAGGCGAGGAGTTCCTTTCAAGGCGCCGCGACCTGCTTCTCAAAGCCTTCGACGAGGCAAAGCCAGATGTCGTCATCGTCGAGGCCTTCCCCTTTGGCCGCCGGCAGATGCGTTTCGAACTGCTGCCCCTGCTCGATGCGATCGAAAGGGCCAACCCGCGGCCGAAGCTTTTGAGCTCCGTGCGCGATATTCTGCAGGAAAACCGCAAGGCCGGCCGTGACGAGGAAACCGTCAAGCTGGTCAAGGAGCATTTTGATGCCGTGCTGGTCCATGGCGATCCGAACTTCGTGCGTCTGGAGGATACGTTCCCGCTGACGCCTGAGATCGCTGATCGAATTCGTTACACCGGTCTCGTTGCCCCGCCGCCCGCACCCGAACCATCCGAGACGTTCGACATCATCGCTTCGGCAGGCGGCGGCGCCGTCGGGCTGGAGCTGATCCGCGCCGCGCGGGATGCGGCGGTACGCTTGCCTGCCGATATCAAATGGCTGCTGATCACCGGCCCCAACCTTCCCGCGGCTGATTTTGCCCTATTGTCGCAGGATGCGCCTGCCAATGTCACGCTGGTACGGTTCCGCAAGGATTTCCCCTCGCTGCTGCGTGGTGCCAAAGTCTCGATCTCGCAGGCTGGCTACAACACGGTCGGTGACCTGCTTCGCACCCAGTGCCGCTCGATCCTCATCCCCTTCGTGGCGGCAGGCGAGACAGAGCAAACCGTGCGGGCCGAACGGTTGCAGGCACTTGGCCTTGCCGAAATCCTGCCGGAGGCGGGCTTGACGCTCGACGATGTCAAAACCGCTGTCGAACGCGCACTTGCAGCACCGTTGCGCCCGGCCGTTTCGCTGGATTTAGACGGTGCCGCAAAAAGTGCAGCCATCATTCGTTCAATGATCGGCTGAAACCCTCGCCTATTCTAAAATTCATGTGATATAAGGAAAATTCCGGCGAGAATCGGCGTTTCGACATTAGTCCGCTCCGCCTTGTTTTCGTTGCGATATCGGCGGTCTGACTGCATGGTCCTGTACTCGGAGATTCCCCCTTCCCCAGCATCAGGATTGCAGTGCGGACTTTTCCCACAGTCTGACGGTTAACCATGGAAAAAAGCCTCGCGCGCTACATCTGGAAGAACACGCGGCTGCAGCAGCTCTGGATTCTGCTGGTCGTCGCCGCTTCCATGGTACCCTACTTCTTGTCCTTCGACTTGCCGAAGCAAATCGTCAACGGACCTATCCAGGGTGACGGCTTCGACGGGCCTGGTGCAAGACAGATTTTCATGCACATCGCCTATGACATCCCGCTGATCGGGCATGTCGAGTTCTTCAAGGGCCTGGAACTCAATCGCTTCCAGATGCTGATGGCGTTGAGCCTGGTCTTCCTGGCCCTGGTGGTGCTGAACGGCCTTTTCAAGTTCTACATCAATACCTACAAGGGCCGGCTCGGCGAGCGCATGTTGCGCCGCATCCGCTTCGAACTCATCGATCGCGTGCTGCGCTTCCCGCCTGCCCATTTCAAGCGGGTCAAATCCGCTGAAATCGCCACCATGATCAAGGACGAGGTGGAGCCGATGGGCGGCTTCACCGGCGACGCATTCGTCTCCCCCGCCCTTCTCGGTGGCCAGGCGATTACCGCACTTGCCTTCATCATCATTCAAAATTTCTGGCTCGGTATGATCGCGGCTGCCATTGTGGGCGTGCAGGCGGTGGTTATTCCCCGCATGCGCAAGCGTCTGCTCGAACTCGGCCGCCAGCGCCAGCTGACGGCACGTGAACTCTCGGGCCGCGTCGGCGAGATCGTCGACGGCATCGGCACGATCCACGGCAACGACACATCCAACTTCGAGCGCGCCGATATCGCGACCCGCCTCGGACGCATCTTCTCGATCCGCTACGACCTCTATCAGTGGAAATTCCTGGTCAAGTTCATCAACAACTTCCTGGCCCAGGTCACACCTTTCCTGTTTTACGCGATCGGTGGTTATCTGGCGCTGCAGGGTCGGCTCGACATCGGTCAGCTCGTCGCCGTTATTTCCGCGTACAAGGATCTGCCTGGACCGCTGAAAGAACTGATCGACTGGGACCAGATGCGCCAGGACGTGCAGGTCAAGTACGCGCAGGTCTACGAACAGTTCAATGTCGAGCCGCTGATCGACAGCCGTATCCAGGAACTCGCGACCGCGCCGGTGGCACCCCTGACGAGCGCCTTCGTCGTCACCAACCTCTCCGTCAGCGACGATAGCGGCGCACGTCTCGTCGATCACGTCTCGGTCGAGATCAAGCCGAACGAGACGGTTGCGATCGTCGGACCGAACGGCAGTGGTGCGGAAGCCTTCGCCGAAGCGCTTGGCCGTCTCGTCTGGCCGGATTCCGGCCGCATCACCATCGACGGACAGGACCTGCTGGATCTGCCCGAATCCATCACTGGCCGGCGCATCTCCTATGCCTCTGCCGACAGTTATTTCTTCCACGGCACGCTGCGCGACAACCTGCTCTACGGCCTGAAGCACGCGCCGATGAAAGAGCCTGAATATGACGACAAGACAGCGCAGGAATATAAATGGCATGTCACGGAATCACAGAAGGCCGGCAATCCGATCCTCGATCTCAACAGCGACTGGGTCGACTATAACTCTGCCGGCGCCAAGGGACCTGAAGATCTGCTGAAAGCGATCCGGCCGGTACTCGACGCCGTGCTGATGTCGCAGGACATTCTGGATTTGGCATTGCGTTCGACCGTCAATACCGAAGTGCATACTGCGCTTGGCAGCCATATCGTGGAACTTCGGACATCACTGCGCGAACGACTTGCCGCTGAAAATCTTGACGCCATCGTCGTGCCCTTTGATTTCGACGCCTACAACACGCAGGCGACTGTTGGCGAAAACCTGCTCTTCGGCACGATGAAACGGCCGCTGATGAACAACCGCCGGCTTGCCGGCCATCCCTATTTTCAGCAGCTCTTCCGCGACACCGGGCTGAGCACAGACCTTTACGCGATGGGCCTGGAAATTGCCGAGAACGCGGTGGAACTCTTCCACGACCTGCCGCCGGACCACCCTTTCTTCCAGCAGCTTACCTTCATGACGGCGGATGACATTCCGACCTACCAGGCATTGCTGCAGAAGCTGCAGGGCAAGCGCTTCGAGGATGCCACGCCCGAAGACCGGGCAAGCATCATCCGCCTGAGCTTTGCCTATATTGAACCGCGGCACCGCTTCGGTCTCTTGACGCAGGCGCTGATGGACAAGATTGTCAATGCCCGCAAACAGTTCCACCAAAATATCCCCGATGATCTCGCCGAGCTGATCGAGCGTTATGACATCAGCCGCTTCACGGCCTCCGCGAGCCTGATGGACAATGTGCTCTTCGGCCGCATCGCCTATCAGCAGGCCGATGCTTCCGATCGCATCCGCCTGATCATGGGCGAACTGTTCGATGCGCTCGATCTCTATGACGACGTATTGTCGATCGGGCTGGAATTCGATGTCGGCTCCGGCGGCAAGCGCCTGACAGGGGTACAGCGACAGAAACTCAATCTGGCCCGGGCGCTGCTCAAGCGTTCTGATTACTTTATCTTCAACCGGCCGATCCCGGCGCTCGACCAGCGCATCCAGGACCAGATTACCCACAACATCATTGAAGACCTTCACGAGGAAGGCAAACGCCCGGCAATTATCTGGGTGTTGTCCAACGCCAAGCTGGCGGAAATCTTCGATCGAATATTGCTCTTCGATCGCGGCGATCTTGCCGAGGCGGGCAACTATCCGGAACTTTCCGAGAAAAACGGTATGTTCAAGGAACTGTTATCGTAATACTCTATTGGGGCGGCAGAGACGGCGCCTGCAAGGCGCTTGGAGTTGGTTTTTAGCGCATGATCAAGGACCATGCGGCAGGGGGTGTAGCACTCATGCTGTTGAGAGATGAAGTAGAAATGCTGCGGCGGGTGCCGATCTTCTCGAGGATCGCACCAGCGAAACTCAAGCTCTTGGCCTTCACCTCGGACCGCATGACGTACCACCCAGGCCAAAACCTGTTCCGTCAGGGCGATGTCGGCGACGCCGCCTACGTCGTTCTGTCAGGCACGGCCGATATCATCGTTTCCTCGCCTGCCGGCGAAATCAAGGTCGCCGATGTCGAGGTCAATTCCATTGTCGGCGAAATCGCCATTCTCTGCGATGTCTCGCGCACCGCGACCGTGCGCGCCACCTCACCGCTCGAAGTCCTGCGCATCAGCAAGGAACATTTCCTCAAGCTTCTGAGCGATTTTCCGGAGATGGCCGTGGAGATCATGCGTGTGCTCGCGGACCGGCTCAACCATACGACTGCCGAACTGACCGCCGCACGTTCAGCCAAGCAGCCGCAGATGGCACAGTGAAACTCCGAAAATAGATTGTAAACGAAAAGGCCCGCCGGGTTTCCCAGGCGGGCCTTTTCGTTGTGTCTTTCGGTGCCCTACTCGCGCTGTTCCAGCGCCCTGTTGAAGGCGAGGGCAGCGAGCGTGCAAATCGCGCCGGACAGCAGGTAGTAGCCGACGAAGGTCAGGCCGAACTCACTGGACAGGCTGAGTGCGACAAGCGGTGCGAAGCCCGCGCCAATGAGCCAGGCAAGGTCCGAGGTGAAGGCAGCACCCGTATAGCGATAGCCGCGGCCGAAGCGCGAGGAGATCGAACCGGTCGCCTGGCCGAAGGAAAGGCCGAGCACGCCGAAGCCGATGATGACGAAGGCATCGTGGCCGCTATTGCCGGCGCCGATCAGGAATGGACCAACGAAGCTGAAGATCGCGATCAGCACCGCGCAGATCGCCAGTTGCTTACGCCGGCCGATACGATCGGCAATCACACCCGACGCAATGATCGCGAAGATACCGACCATGGCGCCAACGACCTGAACCACCATGAAGGCGCCGATCGGCTGGTTGCCATAAAGGTTCATCCAGCTGAGCGGGAAGATCGTGACGAGGTGGAACATGGCAAAGCTTGCAAGCGGCACGAAAGCGCCGATCAGGATATCGCGGCCGTGGACGCGCAGTACGTCGAGGATTGGTGCTGCTTCGAGCTCATGCTGTTCGAGCAGCGTGCCGAATTCCTTGGTCATGACGAGCCGAAGACGGGCAAAAAGCGCGACGACATTGATCGCGAAGGCCACGAAGAACGGATAACGCCAGCCCCACGAGAGGAAGTCCTCTGAGGAAAGATTGGCGACAAAGTAACCGAACAGGATGCTCGCCAGCGCAAAACCGATGGGCGCGCCGAGCTGCGGAATCATTGCGTACCAGCCGCGGTGATTCGGCGGCGCGTTAAGTGCGAGCAGCGAAGCGAGACCGTCCCAGGCACCACCGAGCGCAAAACCCTGGCCCAGGCGGAAAAGTGCCAACAGCGCAATCGACCAGTAGCCGATTTCATCATAGCCCGGCAGGAAGGCAATCGATGCCGTAGAACCACCGAGCAGGAAGAGTGCGATGGTGAGCTTGGTGCCGCGTCCATAGAGGCGGTCGATCGTCATGAAGACAACCGAGCCGACGGGACGGGCGAGAAACGCCAGCGAGAAAATCGCGAAGGAATAGAGCGTACCAGTCAGCCGATCCGGCGCGAAGGGAAATATAAGTTGTGGAAACACGAGTACGGATGCGAGGCCGTAAACGAAGAAATCAAAAAATTCAGACATGCGACCGATCACCACGCCGACCGCGATGCTGCCGGGCGACACCGGTTTGTCATCGTGGATGCGCCGCGCATCCCGTTCCAGCGATGAAGATGATGGTCCTAAATGGGCTACAGTAGCCATATGAAACGCCTCCCTCGTTCAAGGTGCTTTTTACAAAGCACCTCAAGCTGATCTTGTTCCATATTTGCAGCTTATCAAGTCCTGATCGCGCAAATAGTTGACGTCGAATTCTCAAAAAACGATGCGACGTCAAAATCGCGTGATACCTATCCCAACCTATTCCAGAGTTTTATTGGGCAAGGCCCTGCTTTTCAGCTATACACAAGGCGGCGCCGGAGAAATTCCTTCTTACTGTTATCAGGATTTTAGGGGCGCCGTGGAAGCTGACTTCTCCCGCGGTGCAAAATGCATGTTGCACTGCGACCAAAGACCTCATATCGCTGCTTGTGCCAGTGCTTTAGTCGGCAATTGAACGAAACAAAAAGAGCTTAGAGACGTGCAAAAACTGCCAAAGTTTTCCCGCCTTCTATTAATCTTGCCGCTGTTTTTTTTGGCAGGATGCAACTTGGTAGTCATGTCGCCTTCGGGCGATATTGCTGCCCAGCAACGCGACCTCATCATCGTCTCGACGGTGCTGATGCTTCTGATCATCATTCCGGTGATCTTCCTCACACTGTTTTTCGCCTGGCGTTACCGGCGCTCAAATACGGCCGCGAACTACGCGCCCGAATGGCATCATTCCACGCGTCTCGAAATCGTGATCTGGGCAGCACCGCTCGCCATCATCATCGCGCTCGGCGCGGTCACCTGGATTTCGACGCATAAGCTTGATCCCTATCGGCCGCTTGACCGTATCGACGCGGAGCGCGCCATTCCGGCAGATACCAAGCCGCTGACCGTCGAGGTCGTGGCGCTCGACTGGAAATGGCTGTTCTTATACCCGGACCTCGGCATTGCGACCGTCAACGAACTCGCAGCACCGGTTGATGTCCCGATCAGTTTCAAGATTACCTCCTCGTCGGTGATGAACTCCTTCTTCATCCCCGCCCTTGCCGGCCAGATCTACGCCATGCCGGGCATGCAGACGAGATTGCACGCCGTCATCAACAAGGAAGGCGAATATGACGGCTTCTCCGCCAACTACAGCGGCGAAGGTTTCTCGAATATGCGCTTCAAATTCCACGGCCTGAACCAGGAGGGCTTCGATGCCTGGGTGGCGCAGGTCAAGCAGCGCGGCACGATGCTCAACCGCGACGCCTATCTGAAGCTCGAAAAGCCGAGCGAGAAGGAGCCGGTGCGCTACTATGCTGGCGCCGACGCCGATCTCTACGACGCGATCCTCAACATGTGCGCCACGCCCGGCAAAATGTGCATGAACGAGATGATGCACATCGACATGATGGGCGGCGGCGGCAAGGAGAGCGAAGCGAACCGCGAAAAGCTGACCTACGACAACCGCCATGCTGACGAGGGCATCGTCGCGCCCGCGGCGACGGTACCTGCAACAGGCGCTCCCGCACGCAGCGAGCCTGCCGAAAGCACCGATGGCAACAGCATGCAGAACATGCCCGGAATGGACATGCAGCATGATGGCCATTCCATGCCCGGCATGAGCAATGGCGGCGGCCCTGCGCCTGCGCAGCTCAACAATAACAATTAACCTGGCGCTTTGCGTCGTAAGACATAATGAACGGGTTGTTCCATGTTTTCCAATCCTGACCTCCTGAAGTTCATCTTCGGCCGGTTAACCCTCGACGCGATCCCGTATCACGAGCCGATTCTGGTCGTGACGTTTATCGGCGTCGTCATCGGCGCCATCGCGGTGCTCGGCGTCATCACCTATTTCAAGTTCTGGGGTCCGCTCTGGCGCGACTGGATCTGCAGTGTCGACCACAAGAAGATCGGCATCATGTACGTGATTCTGGCCGTCATCATGCTGCTGCGCGGCTTCTCCGACGCGCTTCTGATGCGTGGCCAGCAGGCGATCGCCTTCAACGGCAATGAAGGCTACCTGCCGCCGCACCATTACGACCAGATCTTCACCGCCCACGGCGTCATCATGATCTTCTTCGTGGCGATGCCCTTCGTCACCGGCCTCATGAACTTCGTGGTGCCGCTGCAGATCGGCGCGCGCGACGTCTCCTTCCCGTTCCTCAACAACTTCTCGTTCTGGATGACGACGGCGGGCGCGATCATCATCATGATCTCGCTCTTCATCGGCGAATTCGCCCAAACCGGCTGGCTCGCCTATCCGCCGCTTTCGGGTGCCGCCTATAGTCCCGGCGTCGGCGTCGACTATTATATCTGGGGCCTGCAGGTCGCCGGTGTCGGCACCACGCTATCGGGCATCAACCTGATCGCGACCATCGTGAAGATGCGCGCGCCGGGCATGACCTTCATGAAGATGCCGGTTTTCACCTGGACGGCACTCTGCACCAACATCCTGATCGTCGCCTCCTTCCCGATCCTGACCGCAACGCTCGCTCTCCTGTCGCTCGACCGCTATGCCGGGACGAACTTCTTCACGAACGACCTCGGCGGCAATCCGATGATGTATATCAACCTCATCTGGATCTGGGGCCACCCGGAAGTCTACATCCTCGTCCTGCCGGCCTTCGGCATCTTCTCGGAAGTGGTTGCGACCTTCTCCGGCAAGCGCCTGTTCGGCTACGCGTCGATGGTCTACGCCACCTGCGTGATCATGATCCTGTCCTACCTCGTGTGGCTGCACCACTTCTTCACGATGGGTTCGGGCGCTTCCGTCAACTCGTTCTTCGGCATCACCACGATGATCATTTCGATCCCCACCGGGGCGAAGATGTTCAACTGGCTCTTCACCATGTATCGCGGCCGTATCCGCTACGAGGTGCCGATGCTCTGGACGGTCGGCTTCATGGTGACCTTCGTCATCGGCGGCATGACCGGCGTCATGCTTGCCGTTCCCCCTGCAGACTTCGTGCTGCACAACTCGCTGTTCCTGATCGCGCATTTCCACAACGTGATCATCGGCGGCGTCCTGTTCGGCATGTTCGCCGGCGTGAACTACTGGTTCCCGAAGGCCTTCGGCTTCAAGCTCGATCCCTTCTGGGGCAAGATGAGCTTCTGGTTCTGGCAGATCGGCTTCTGGTTCGCCTTCATGCCGCTCTATATCCTTGGCCTGATGGGCGTCACCCGTCGCATGAGCCAGTTCGATGATCCGTCGCTGCAGATCTGGTTCATCATTGCTGCCTTCGGCGTCGGGCTGATCGCTCTCGGCATCGCGTCCTTCCTGATCCAGATCGTCGTCTCCTTCAGGAAGCGCGAAGAACTGCGTGATGACAGCGGTGATCCATGGGATGGCCGCACGCTGGAATGGTCGACCTCTTCGCCGCCGCCGGATTACAACTTCGCCTTCACGCCGGTCGTGCACGATCATGACAGCTGGTATGACATGAAGAACCGCGGCTACGAGCGCCCGCTCGGCGGCTTCAAGCCGATCCATATGCCGAAGAACACCGGCACTGGCGCGATCCTGTCGGCCTTCAGCATTACGCTCGCCTTCGGCCTGATCTGGTACATTTGGTGGATGGTCGTGCTCTCCGCCGTCGCCATGTTCGTCGTCGCGATCGGCCACACGTTCAACTACAAACGCGACTTCTACATCCCCTCGGACGAAGTCACCGAAACGGAAGGCAAGCGCACGCAATTGCTTGCCGAGCAGGTGTAAGAGACCATGAGCGATCATACTATCGACACGGCCGAGAAGCCTGAATTCTACCTCACCGAGGATCATCATCCGGAGAACAGCACCAACTTGGGCTTCTGGCTCTACCTGATGAGCGACTGCCTGATCTTCTCGGTGCTGTTTGCCACTCACGCCGTGCTCGGCCGCAACTATGCGGCCGGTCCGTCGCCGGCCGATCTCTTCGATCTGCCGCTGGTGGCCATCAACACCTCGATGCTGCTGCTCTCCTCCATCACCTACGGCTTTGCGATGCTGCAGATGGAGAGAAACGCAAAGGCGGAAACGCTGTTTTGGCTGGCAATCACCGGCCTCTTCGGCGCAGCCTTCATCGGCCTCGAACTCTACGAGTTCGTGCACCTTATCCATGAGGGCGCCGGCCCGCAGCGCAGCGCCTTCCTGTCGTCCTTCTTTACGCTGGTCGGCACACACGGTCTGCACGTGACCTTCGGCCTCGTGTGGCTGGTGACCCTGATGGTGCAGGTGTCCATGCATGGTCTGATCGAAGCCAACCGCCGACGCCTCATGTGCCTTTCCATGTTCTGGCACTTCCTCGACGTCGTCTGGATCGGCGTCTTTTCCTTCGTCTACCTGATGGGAGTTCTCGGATGAGTTCGCAAGCACCCGTACATGAGGATGCCCACGAGGCTCATCACGGCCACAGCCACGGACATCAGGCTGGTCACGGCACCTTCAAGAGCTACATGACGGGCTTCGTCCTGTCCGTCATCCTGACCGCCATTCCCTTCTGGCTGGTCATGGGCGGCGTCTTCGAAAACCATACCGTAACTGCCATTTTGGTGATGGCGCTCGCCGCCGTGCAGATCGTCGTTCACATGATCTTCTTCCTGCACATGAATACGAAGTCGGAAGGCGGCTGGACGATCATGGCGCTGATCTTCACGATCATCATTGTCGCCATCGCGCTCTCGGGCTCGCTCTGGGTCATGTATCACCTGAATACGAACATGATGCCGATGAGCCCTGAAATGATGAAAAACATGCCGTAACGGCAAAGGAGCGGGCGGCGGCAACGCCGCCCGTTGCGGTTATCGATGACCGATATCTCTTCCGACCATCCCGACAGCCCGCGTTCGCCCGTCACTCTGGCGATCCTCGGATTTGGGCTTCTGGCTCTCGTCGCCGCATTGATCGCCCTCGGCACCTGGCAGGTCCATCGCCTTTCCTGGAAGCTCGATCTGATCGCCCGCGTCGATGCGCGCGTCCATGCCGAACCCGTCGCGCCGCCCGCACAAGCCGACTGGAACAAGGTCAATCCCGCCGATGATGAATACCGGCGGGTAACGGCATCAGGCATTTTCGAGAACGACAAGGAAACGCTGGTCACGGCCTCGACAGCGCTCGGCAGCGGCTATTGGGTGCTGACGCCGCTGAGGCTCGCCGATGGAAGCGCGATCCTCGTCAATCGCGGTTTTGTCCCGCCTGACCGCCGCGATCCGGCCTCGCGCCCGGAAAGCGAGCTCGGCGGACAGGCCAGGGTCACCGGACTGATGCGCATGACAGAGCCGAAGGGCATGCTGCTTCGTTCCAATGATCCGGCTTCCGATCGGTGGTATTCGCGCGATGTCACGGCCATTGCCGGGAAGCGCGGTCTTGCGAACGCCGCCCCCTTCTTCATCGACGCGGACGCGACGCCCAATGCCGGTGGTGTGCCCGTGGGTGGACTGACAGTACTCGATTTCCCCAACAACCACCTTGTTTACGCCATCACCTGGTATGTGCTGGCGCTCATGGTGGCGGGGCTCCTGGCCTATATCATACGGAGCGAGATCAGAATCCGCAGAGCCTCTTAGCGAGGCGTCTATTGGGCAATGCGATTGATCGCCTCTGCCAGCTGCGCCTGCGAGAAGGGCTTGCCGAGCCGTTGTATGTCGGTGATGCCGGAGCCCTCGGGAATCTCTGCAAAACCGGTCGCAAGTATGATCGGCATATCGGGCCATTCATTGCGAATGGCCACAGCAAGCTGCGAGCCTGTCATGCGCGGCATGGCGTGATCGGAGATTACCAGATCGACGTTTTCGATGCGAAGAATGTCGAGCGCGTCAGCACCGGCCATCGCCTCGATTACGGTATGGCCGAGATCCTCCAGCATGAGCGTGGTGTTCATCAGAACCAACCCGTCGTCGTCGACGGCGAGGATACGCAGCGACCGTGAGTTATTTGCGGCTTCCGGCACGGATTGTTCAGGTTCTTTTACGATGCTTTCGGCTCCCGTAACAGGAAACCACAGCTCAGCTGTCGTGCCTTCACCGAGCCGGCTCTTCAGCACGAGCCTGCCGCCGGACTGGGCAGCAAGCCCCTGCACCATCGAGAGCCCGAGACCCGTTCCCTTGCCGATGCCCTTGGTCGTGAAGAACGGAGTCACCGCCTGATTCAGCGTCTCGTCGCTCATGCCTTCGCCCTCATCGGCAACGGCGACACACACATAGTGGCCGGCCTGCATTGTACCGCCGTCAGGCACGAGTTCCTCAGTGGCTCTGATCCGAATAGGCCCGCCACCAGGCATGGCGTCGCGGGCATTGACGACGAGGTTGAGCACCGCCGCCTCTAACTGGTTCGGGTCGGTCGCAATCATCGGCAGGCTCTCGGGAAACTCGGTCTCAAGCGTGGCGATCGGACCGAGGGAACGCGAGACCATGTCCATCATGCCGCGCAAGAGCGCGGAGACATCGATCCTTTCGACCTGCAGCTCCTGTCGGCGGGAAAAGGCGAGCATGCGCTGGGTCAGCGCCGCACCACGCTGCGCCCCGAGCATGGCATTGTCGACAAGCGGCGACAGAGCAGGGTCCTGTGGCATGCGCTTCTTGAGGATTTCAAGGCTCCCGAGCACCGCCATCAGGAGGTTGTTGAAATCGTGCGCGATGCCACCGGTCAACTGGCCGATGGCTTCCATCTTCTGTGCCTGGAAAAGCTCTTCGCGCGTTTGCTCCAGCGCACGCTGCGTCTCCATCTTCTCGGTGATGTCGCGGGTGATCTTGGCAAAACCGATAATATCGCCGAAATCATCCTTGATTGCGTCGATAACAATATGCGCCCAGAAGCGCGAGCCGTCCTTGCGCACTCGCCAGCCTTCCCTTTCGAAGCGCCCGTCCCGGCTCGCAGTGGCCAAGGCCCGCGCCGGCAATCCGTTGAGGCGGTCCTCGTCGGTATAAAAGGTGGAGAAATGCCGGCCAATAATCTCTTCCGAGGTATAACCCTTGATGCGCTCGGCGCCGGAATTCCAGCTTGCTACGTGGCCTTCAGGATCCAGCATGTAGATGGCGTAATCGGAGACGCCTTGGACGAGCAGACGAAACTGCTCCTCGCTGCGCTTCAGCGCGTTCTCGGCCGCCTTGCGCTCCGTCAGATCGCGGGTGATCTTGGCAAAGCCGATCAGCGCACCGGAGGAATCGCGGATCGGATCGATGATCACATGCGCCCAGAAGCGTGTACCATCCTTGCGCTGTCGCCAGCCTTCACCCTCGAAGCGCCCTTCCGTCGCGGCGATTCTGAGCGCGCGAGCGGGCAATCCAGCCTCCCGATCCGCATCCAGATAAAACCGGGAAAAATGCTCGCCGAGAATTTCCGAGGCGCGATAGCCCTTGAAACGCTGAGCGCCCGAATTCCAGCTCGTCACATAACCTTCGGGGCTGAGCATGTAGATCGCATAGTCGGTGATCGCATCGACAAGGAGACGAAAACGCCCTTCGCCTTGAAGAGACGCGTCATATCGATCCACGGCTTCCATCTGCCCCTCTAAACGAATTACCAGCGCAGCATAACGCCGGCTCAGGCAGATGGTTCCAAAGGAAGTGACGAATTTCGCTAAACCGCCTGACTTCGTGGATAGAAGCGCTCCGCAATTCGATCGGAGGCCGCATAGGCCTGCGTAACGATTTCGGGCACGAGATCGATGTCCGGCAGGCTGCCGAGACCAAGCGGGCCAACCGCAAATAGCCCATCGATCGACGAGCCGTCGTCCAGGAATGTTTCGGCGCGGGCATTGACAGCCAGGCCAAGCGCGAGCTCGTCAGGCATGGCAAGGCCCGCCGCCAGCAAGCTTTGCATCAGCGGAGCGGAAAGATCAGGCGCATGGCAGCGGCAATCGACGATATTTTCGGCATGGATGACTTCTTCGCTCGACGAACCTGCCGGCGTGAAGAAAAGGCCGCTGAGACCTCTGCGCCCGGCGCGGCCACGCCTGAGCACTGTACGACCTTCGGCAAGTTCCCGCTGAAGGCGCAGATGCATCGCCTCCGGCAGGCGGTTGCGGTGACTGTCATAGATCGCCCGCAGATGCCGGTTGAATTGCCGCTTCTCACGCGCCGGCAGCGACCGCCAGAGCGAGCGGGCATGCTTGCGAAGGCCGTTCATGACCGACTGCCAGCTCCGCCCCTCCTCTTCCGCTTCGCGGCAGGCCTGGCGAATGAAGCTGACGATGTCGGGCAGGTTTTGCGGCAGCGCTTCGGCCGGAAAAACCGGATCGGCGGAATTCGGCGTGTGGCTCTGCGGCAGGAAACCATGGCGCGAAATGATTGTCACCTGGCCTGTATAACCGGCGTCGCGAAGCTGCAGCAGCTGGTCCACCACCCTGATACCGCTGCCAAGCAGCACCGTATGCGGCCGGGCGACGAGACGCTGCGCCCTGACCGGCGATACCTCCGGCTCGTCGACCTCGGGTCGAGGCAGGCCGTAACCTGTCGCGAGGATCACGGTATCGAAAAGCGGATTGGACGGATTGGCGTTTTCAAGCAGGAATCGGCTGCCGTGGCTCCTGCGAATTGCCACGACCGGATCGTGGCAGACCTGGACGGTGATGTCCCGGCGGGCGGCGAGTGCTTCTGAAAAGCGTTGGTAGACATAGTCGCTGAAGATTTCACGGGGAACGAAGATCTGCCGGAAGCCGGGAATCGCGGCCGGCACGGCGGCGCGGAATTCGGCGTTGCTACAAAGCCAGTCGTTGAAATCATCGGGATCGCCAAGCGAAACGGAGAGATCACGCACACGCGTATTGAGGATGGTCGAAGACCTTGCCGACGCCAACGCCTGTCCACCATTCACCGTGGAGTTCGGATCGAAAAGCTGAAGGTGAAAAGGCGTGCGCACGGTGCGCATCAACGCCACCGCCATCATCATGCCGGAAAAGCCGCGGCCGACTATCGCAATACGCGGCACTGCGGAAATCTGAGCCGCCGCACTCGCCTTACTCGAAAAAAGTCCCTGAACCGTCATCTCAACCCCCTTGCGGCTCATCCGCATGTGTTTCGATCAAGGTTTCAACGCAGGACCTCTGAGGTCATGCGTTGGGCAGGTTCACGCGGCCACGCAAAACGTTCACCACCGGCTCGGGTTCCATTGGAAACCGGCCTGGCTGGAAAAGATCCTCATCCCAGCCGCATAGTCTATTAAACTAGTCGTGTATGAAAGCGTGAAAAGCTCGATGTGGCAAGAGGTTTATTTTACCACCTGGCCAACACCCTGATCCAAAACGGAAAACGAGCCCCCGCCTAGGCGAGGATTTCGACCGTGTAGGAAAAGCGCGACGTTTCGCCCGGTGCAAGCACCTTGGTGTAAGGGCGTCCCTCAAGATCGTCAGAACCGCCATTTTCGGCAGCCGTCCCGTGCCAGGGCTCGACGCAGAGGAAAGGCGCGCCGGGCTTGGTCCAGAGCGCCAGATTGGGCAGGTTCTCGAAGCTGAAATGCATGGACGGACCGCCCTCAACTCCATAACGCAGGCCGGGCCCTGCACCTTCCGGAAAGATCATGGCATCCTGCTCGAACATGGAATGGTCGAGCACAAGCCTGCCTGAAGCAAAAGGTGAAGCAAGTTTCTTCGGCGAGATCAAGCCGCCCTCAAGCCGGACGAGCGCCGGCTCGGCTCCATTGTCCAGCGTGACCGTGTGCGGCTTGTTTTCAGCATCCGGCAGCGGCCAGCGGAAAGCGGTATGAAAACCGATACCGAAAGGCATCGGCCTGATATCGCGGTTGGTAACTTCGGCGGCAACGGTTAAAGCCCGACCCTCGACGCTATGGATGACGGCCAGCAGGAAATCGAAGGGATAAACCGCCTTCGTTGCCTCTGAAGCAGCAAGCTCGTAGCGGCAACTCGCTTCGGACGAGGATGCCAGCGCGAATTCACTGCGGCGGGCAAAGCCGTGCTGGCCCATAGGCGCGCTGTGACCGGCAACCTTGAGAAGGTCGTTCGGCGCCTTGCCGACCATCGGAAACAGGATCGGCGAACGGCCGGTCCAAAAGGCCGCGTCGCCGTTCCAGACCCAGGAGCGGCCGTCGCTTGATGTCAGCGCCTGCATTTCGGCGCCGAGCGAGGAAACGTCGACAGTGAGAAACTGATTTGCGATCCGGACCGTGGATGACATCGAACGCCCTCTTCGTGCTGGTTGGCGAGCGGACCATACATGCGTGCCAAATGGATTTCCACTGGCGATGCACAGCGCCGAGACTTTCGTTTTCCGGCAGACGAATCCGCCTGCGGCACGTAGTCAGCTGGGTGTGGCGGTAGCGTTACCGTTCAACGCGAGGAAGGCTCACGTAAAAATAACCAACTGGTGAATTCTTTACTTGAACCCCCTGTCGGAATCGGCAAATGTGGGTGCGCTATCAATCCCTTCATGGATTTGCCGTCTTTCCGGGCTCGCTTGGTCCGAGCACACATCTATTGGAAAAATACCGTGAGCAGCGATGCGTCCATACGCGCGACGAAGCCTTCGGCTTCGATGGCGCTTGCAACCGCGGCAGGGTGGGGCAAGGGCCTCTACACACTGTTCCGCATCACCGTCATGGCCTTCCGCCATCCTTGGCAAGCAGGTCTTGCCATCGGCGCGACCCTGATCGCCTCAACCTTCCAGCTTCTGATTCCCCGGTTGCTCGGCCAGGCGGTCGACCATACGCAAGTGGCGCTTCACGGCGGCACGCTTGGACAACAGGCGCAGGATGCGCTTTTGACGACGGCGCTGTTGCTGCTCGGCGCCAGCGTGCTCCGCGGCATCTTCACGATGATCCAGAACTATTACAGCGAGGCGGTCGGCCACCATATGGGCTATGAGCTGCGCCTTGCCTGCTACGAAAAGATCCAGCGTCTCTCTTTTTCCTTCCACGACACCGTGCATTCGGGCGACCTCATCACTGTCGGCCTGCTCGATCTGGAAGGCGTGCGTATGTATTTCTCGACGGCGCTCGTGCGCGTCTTCCTTCTCTCCATGCTGATCGGCATCGGTGCCTATATGCTCCTGTCGACTGACGTCGTGCTTGGGCTGTTGGCGCTCTCTTTCGTGCCTTTTGTCGGCTGGCGCTCCTCAATCACCCAGCTTCGCCTGCGTGCCACATGGCTCGACCTGCAGCAGCGGCTGTCGGTGCTGACGCGTATCATGGAAGAGAATCTCGGCGGCATTCGTGTCGTTCGCGCCTTCGCAGCACAGGATCACGAGCTTTCGAAATTTGAAGCAGCCTCGAAGAATGCGCTGGAACTTGCCCACCAGCGCGTCGGTATCCGCGTCATCAATACCAGCGCCATGACCTTTTCCTTTTTTGTGGCGATGGGCCTGGTGCTGTGGATCGGTGGCGGCAAGGTGCATTCCGGCGAGATCACCGTTGGTACGCTGGCCTCGTTCCTGACTTTCATGACCATCTTGCAGATGCCGGTGCGCCAGCTCGGCCTCATGGTCAACGCCTTCGCCCGCGCCTCGACTTGCGGCACGCGCCTCTTCGAACTGCTGGACCTCGAAATTGCCGTGCGCGATGCGCCGGATGCCAAGGAATTGGCGGTCACCGACGGCACGCTGCGCTTCGAAAACGTCAGCTTCGCCTATCCGGCGTCACCGATGCATGAAGTGCTCCATGACGTCAGCTTCGAAGCAAGGCGTGGCGAGACCATCGGGATCGTCGGCCCGCCGGGTAGCGGCAAGTCGACGCTCGCCCATCTGATCCCGCGCTTTTATGATGCGACTGCCGGCAAGATCACCATCGATGGGCAGGATATCCGCAAGGCGAAGCTCCAGTCGCTGCGCCGCTCTGTCGCCGTCGTACAGCAGGATTCATTCCTCTTCACCACGACGATCGAAAACAACATCGCCTATGGCGACCCCTGGGCCAAGGAAGGCCGTATCGAGCGCGCCAGCGAAAGTGCACAGCTCCACAATTACGTGCTCGGCCTGCCGACCGGCTACGGTACGGTCGTCGGCGAACGCGGCGTCTCGCTTTCGGGCGGCCAGCGCCAGAGGCTCTCGATCGCCCGTGCGCTGATGCTGAAGCCAGCCGTGATGGTCTTCGACGATTCGACCGCAGCAATCGATGCGGCAACGGAGCAGCGCATTCGCAGCGCCATGCGCCGCTACGCCGCCGATCGGGTGACGATCATCGTTGCCCATCGCCTGAGCTCGCTGATGCATGCCGACAAGATTTTCTTCATCGAGGACGGCCGCATCGTCGAGCAGGGCACGCATGACGAGCTCCTGGCGCTCGGCGGCCGATACAAGGCACTTTACGATTTGCAGGTGCGACCGGGCGACGACGCTTTGAGCGCGTAAGAAACCGGCGCAGGAGGAAACAAGATGGCCGAGGAACTGGAAACCGAGCGTCCGGACGTTCGCGAGGATGGCAGACGCCCGCCAAGGGCGGTCGTCGGTTCGCAGCGTGTCGAAGAGGAAATCTTCGGCAAGGTCTTCGATTCCAATATCGTCAAGCGAATCTGGGCCTTCGTGCATCCCTACCGGCGTGATGTCGTCCTGTCGGTGATTTCGGTGCTGGTCTTTACCGGCATGCAGCTTCTCATTCCACTGATCATCCGCTACGCGATCGACCATGGCATGCAGCCCGATGACAATGGTTCCGCACTGACCTTGGCGATCGGCGCGTTCCTGATCGCGATCCTCATCAACTACGGGGCCAGCTATTTTCAGGAAACGCTGGTCGGCGGCGTCGCGGAAAACGTGCTCTTCGATATCCGCAAGGCAATGTTCTCCCATCTCCAGCGCGTTTCCCTCTCCTTCATGGACAAGACCGAGGTTGGCCGGCTGATGTCTCGCCTGCAGGGCGACGTCAACTCGATGCAGGAATTCCTGGAGACCTGCGTGCTGTCCGTCGGCGATATCTTCCTGCTCTTCGGCATCGTCTTCGTGATGCTCTATCTCGACTTCAAGCTCGGCCTGCTGACGCTGTCCGTACTGCCGGTTCTCTTCGTCGTGCGCCTGTTCTGGCTGCCGCTCGCCCGCAAATCCTTCATGGCGGCGCATGAAACCAATTCGGTGGCGAACGGCGCTCTGGCCGAAGCGATCCATGGCGTGCGCGCCGTCCAGAGCATGGACCGGCAGGAGGTCAACTTCACGCTTTACGACGACAAGGCGCATGCCAACCTGCTGACGCATCTGACCGCAGCCCGCTACGCGCAGATCATGGTGCCGATCGTCGACACGCTGACCGGTATCGCCATGGCGCTCGTCATTGTGGTCGGTGGTGCGCGCGTGTTGAACCAGGCGCTCGACGTCGGCGTGCTTGTCGCCTTTCTCTTCTACATCCAGCGCTTCTTCGACCCGATCCGTTCTCTGACCTTGCAATATTCGGTCATGCAGCGCGCAATGGCGTCAGGCCAGCGGCTGACCGACGTGCTCGACGTGCCGGTCGACATCAAGGATGCTCCCGATGCCAAGGTACTTTCGCCCGACATGGACGGCTCCGTCGAATTCCGCGATGTCGTCTTCGGCTATAATCCGAAGCATCCGGTGCTCAAGCATGTGAGCTTCAGGGTCAATCCCGGCGAGACGGTTGCCCTTGTCGGCCCGACCGGCTCGGGCAAGTCGAGCTGCATGTCGTTGATCCACCGATTCTACGAGGTGCAGCAGGGACAGGTCGTTGTCGGCGGTCATGACGTGCGCGAACTGACACAGGATTCGCTTGGCCAGCAGATCGCCATGGTGCTGCAGGAACCCTTCCTCTTCACCGGCACCGTTTTCGAGAATATCCGCTATCACAAGACGGAAGCCACCCGCGAACAGGTAATCGAGGCCGCCAAGGCCGTCGGCGCGCACGACTTCGTCATGCGCCTGCCTCAGGGCTATGACAGCATGCTCGGCGAGCGCGGCGGCAATCTTTCGCTCGGCCAACGCCAGCTTCTCTCCTTTGCCCGCGCACTGGTGGCGGACGCGAAGATCCTCGTGCTCGACGAGGCGACAGCCAATATCGACAGCTATACCGAAATGCTGATCCAGAAGGCACTGGTGAAGCTGCTCGAAAACCGTACCGGCCTCGTCATCGCCCATCGGCTGGCAACGATCCGCGAAGCCGATCGCATCATCGTGCTGCAGAATGGCGAGATCGTCGAAAGCGGCAATCACCAGCAGCTCATGAAGAACGGCAAGCTTTACTCGAAGCTCTATAACCTCAACTACGCCTCCTTCGACGATATTCCCGAGGACGTGCTGGAAGAAACGGTAACGGAATCGGCGACCTGATGCCGCCAGTTGCGATTGCGCGTTTGACCCGGCGGATTTCGCCCTGAGGATTTCAGTGCAAAACACAGAATTTGGGTTTCCGCGCGCCGTTTATTGGTCGGCTTGCCTCAAAAGGTGCAAGATTTGAACGAACAAACGCCGCCGTGGAGCATTTTATGTTCTATAGGGGCGATTTGCGACTAAGGAGAATGTTATGAAGAGAATTGTTAGCAGTCTGTTGATTGCGACGGCCCTTGTGGGCTCGGCTATTCAGCCTGCTGCCGCCCGCGACCATCATCACCACGACAATACCGGCCGCGCCATCGCCGGCGGCTTGGCAGCGGGTGTCGTCGGCGGCCTGATCGGCGGCGCCATCGTCAACAGCGGCCCCCGCTATGTCGACGGTCCCCGTTATTATGATGCGGGTCCGCCGCCTCCGCGCTGCTGGTACGAGGATCGTGACGTCCGCAACCGCTATGATGGCGGCTATCATACCGAAACCGTGAGGGTCTGCGACTAACGGCTTCAAGAATCGCCTGATGCCCAAAGCGGCGTTGGCCTGACTTACGGTTATCGCCGCTGCCTCTCGCCCCTTCGGCCGGGATTGCACTGCAATCCCGGCCATGCTTTTCCAGCAATCGACAAAAGCTGCCGGCGACACGCCAGTTTCCACCCATTCCGGCCAATCGGAACACCCTCATCTGTCATTCGCCTGCAAAGAACCGCCGTTAGTTGTCGGCCTGGGCAATTGCATGGCTGTGCGACATGGTTGTACCTATGCAACGGCAGAGAAATGAACACAGGCGGTTCGCCCAACACCCGTTTTCAATGCTGACTGCTGATTCCAGAAGGTGGAATTTGTCGTGCGTGAGACATTGAGGGAAAGCCGATGACTGATAGTCCGGTGAACGACGGCAAGGCGCCAAAGAAGGAGCGCATGCGCTTCGTCAGCGCCGAACAGGTGGCGCAGCTTGCCGGCGTTTCCCGCTCGGCCGTTTCGCGCACCTTCACACCTGGAGCAAGCGTTGCGCCCGCGACGCGGGAGAAGGTGCTGCGTGCCGCTGAGGAACTCGGCTATCACGTCAACGATCTTGCACGCGGCGTGCTTGCCAATCAGAGCCGCCTCGTCGGCATCGTCGCCACGAAACCGGAGATCGGGTTCCGCGCCCATCTCGCCGCCGCCCTTGCCAAGTTCCTGATCCAGCGCGGCAGCATTCCGATTCTCATCAACACCGGCCAGACCGAGGACGAACTGCTGGCCGCCCAGAAGATGCTGATCGGCCATCGCGCCGAGGCGATCATCATCCTGTCGGGCTCGCCGCCGGCGAGTTTCCTCGAGCTTGCCCAGCGCAACGGGCAGCCACTCATAGTTATCGGTCGTTCCGAGCCGGACGCAGACCATGTGCGCGCCGGCAATTCGGAGGCCTCCCGCAAGGCGGCGACCATGTTCTTCGAGGCCGGACGGCGCCGGCTGGCGGCCGCCGGTTCCAACACCGGTACGCCCAGCATCATCGAGCGCGAAAGCGCCTTTCTGTCGACGGCAGAGGGGCTCGGCGCCGAGGTCTTCATCGGCCGCGGCGCGGATTCGGACTATGAGAGCGGCACTACTGCGGGCCGCGCGCTGTTTTCAAAAGAAGTACGCCCCGACGCTGTCTATTGCGCCAACGACCAGATCGCCTTCGGGCTGATGGACCATGTGCGGCAGGAAATGAAGCTGCGGATTCCTGAAGATGTTGCCATCATCGGTTTCGACGACGTTCCCGAGGCGTCCTGGCTCAGCTATCAGCTGACGACCTTCCGGCAGGACCCGCTCGTCATGGCGATGCGCGCCGTCGAACTGATGGAACGGCGCTTGGCAAATCCGGACTTGTCACCGGGCTATGAACGGGTCATTCCAGAGCTCATCATCCGCCAGAGCTTCAGACCCTGATTCCCTTTGAAAGTATCTCATGCTTTGCGAATTTCCTGATGACGCCCGCTTTGTCCTTGCCAGGGATGTAATCCTCGATGCGGCGGGAAAAGCGCTCTCCTACTTTTCCGATCTCTCCTCGCTGGAAACCGGCCACAAGTTGAACGGCCAGGATGTTGTGAGCCAGGCCGACAAGGCCGTGGAGGCGATGATTCGTGACCGCATCACCGCCACCTTTCCCGATGACGGCGTGCTCGGGGAAGAAGAAGGTTTGGCGGAAGGCCCCTCGGGCTATCTCTGGGTTGTCGATCCTATCGATGGCACGAGCTGTTTCGTGCACGGTATCGACCAGTGGTGCATCTCGATCGCCGTCATGAAGGACGATGAGACCGTGCTTGGCCTCATCTGCCAGCCGACATCGGGCGATCTCTTCGTGGCGAGGAAAGGAGAAGGTGCCTTTCTGAACGGCAAGGCGATCAACGTCGACAAGACCACCAGCATTGGTACCGGGCTTCTTGGTGTCGGAGCCAATTTCCGCGTTCCGCTGAAGCAGGTGTCGATCTTCATCCACCTGCTGCTGGAGGCGGGCGGCATGTTTATCCGCAATGGCTCCGGTGCGCTCATGCTGGCACAGGTCGCCTGCGGCAGGCTGGCCGGCTATTATGAACCCCATATCAACGCCTGGGACTGCATGGCAGGGCTCTTGATGATCCGTGAAGCCGGAGGCTGGACCGAAGCCTTCCCCGGCGAGGGCACGCTTTTAACCGGCGGCCGGGTCATCGCCGCAGCGCCCGGCGTGAGGGACGAGCTCCTGACGCTCGTCGGCCGCTCGCTGCAGGATGAACCGGCCTGAAATCCGCTAGGTTCGCGCGGCCTCACCGGTCCCGGATGAGCTGAATGCGATCTTTTCCGTGAGATCGATGAAATTGCGGATGAGAGCAAGCCGCGCATCGGCCCGATGGGCGACATACAGCGGCAGGGGTGGGAGTTCACCGGGCAATAGCGGCCGATAGACCACAGATTCCTGATGAAGCACCCGCATTGACGCCGGCACCACCGTAAGGCCACGGCCACCGGCCACCAGATTGATGGCGGCGATGATTCGAGAAACCTCATCGACGATCCGTGGTGTAACGCCGGCGCTACGGAAAGTTTCGGTAAGTCGTTCGAATATCCCAGGCCCGTCCGTGCGCCGGTAAACGACCATGTCGACACCATGGAGCATATCGAGCGTCATGGGTTTATCTTCCGCCTTCGCATAGGGGTGGCTGCGCGGGACTGCGACCAGCATATCCTCTTCGGACAGAGCCCGCGCGGTCAGCTCCGGAAAGCGCTTCGCATCGATGTGCAGCAGCGCAACATCGATGCGCTGCTGCTGAAGGGCCAGAATCAACTCATAGGTCTCGCTCTCCTCGACAACAATCTCGGCAAGTGGAAAGGCCCGGCGAAACTGCTGGAGGAACTGCGGCGCCAGCACATGCAGAGAAGCCGAACTCGTAAAGCCGACAGAAAGCCGGCCGCTTTCGCCCTTGCTGAAGCGCCGCACATTGTCGACCGCCAATTGCGCGCGTCTCAGGATATCGCGTGCCTCTTCGAGGAAGAGCTCGCCGGAACTGTTCAGTGCGACCCTGCGCGGAGACCTGTCGAACAACTGGACGCCCAGCTCATATTCCAGATCGCGGATCTGCTGTCCCAATGGTGGCTGCTGGATGTGCAGACGCTCGGCAGCGCGATTGAAACTGCCCTCCTCGGCAACCGCCACGAAATATCTGAGATGCCGGAGTTCCATCGGATCACCTAGAACTTTTTGAGTTTAAGTGTTGAACAATATAAATATTTTACATGCAGAAGTCACGCTTCTAAGCTTCTCCCAACTTGAGCACATCAGGAGGAGACGACATGGCCAAGAGCAAACCGAAGATCGCGATCATTGGCGCCGGCATGGGCGGACTTGCCGCTGCGGCGACGCTGCGCAAGGTCGGCATCGACGTCCAGGTTTACGAACAGGCGCCGAAATTTGCACGCGTCGGCGCCGGCATCCAGATGCTGCCGAATTCGTCGCATGTACTACGCGGCATCGGCGTGCTGGACCGCCTCAAGAAGACTGCCTTCGAACCCTATTCCCACCTCAACCGCGTGTGGGACACCGGCGAGATCAAGCGCGAGCTGCCGATGCCGGAAAGCCTCTATGGCGCACCGTTTCTCTGCATGCATCGCGCCGATCTGCACGAGGCACTCTACTCCGTGCTTCCGCCCGAGATCGTCCATCTCGGCAAGAAGCTCGTCGGTCTTGATCAGAAGAACGACGGCGTCAGCCTGTCCTTCGCCGACGGCACCAAGGTCGAAGCAGACGCGGTCATTGCCGCTGATGGCGTTCACTCGCTGGTGCGCGAAATCATCGTCGGTCCCGACGCACCGCTGCACAAGGGGCGTATTGCCTACCGCGCAGTCTTCGATGCCAGCCTGATGAACGGTGGCACGATCGCGCCTTCGCGAACGAAATGGTGGGGCCTCGACCGGCACATCGTCATTTACTACACGGCCGCAGACCGCAGCTCGCTCTATTTCGTCACAAGCGTTCCCGAATCCGCCGACTGGATGACGGCTGAATCCTGGTCGGCGAAGGGCGACGTCAAGGAATTGAGAGCCGCCTATGAAGGCTTCCATCCGGAAGTACAAATGGTTCTCAACGCCTGCCCGGATTGCCACAAATGGGCAATTCTCGAACGCGAGCCGCTGCCGCGCTGGAGCGATGGCCGCGTTGTACTTCTCGGTGACGCCTGCCATCCGATGACGCCCTACATGGCCCAGGGTGCGGCAACCTCGATCGAGGACGCCGCCGTGCTGGCGCGCTGCCTTGAGGCCGTCGACAATGACGATATCGAAGGCGCCTTCCGCCGCTACGAGGCGAACCGCAAGCCGCGTACGTCTCGCATTCAGGCCATCTCCAGTGCCAACACATGGATGTCGGGCGGTAACGACGATACGACCTGGCTCTATGGTTATGATGCCTGGAACGTACCGCTGGTCGGTGAAAACGAGCTGGCCATGGCCGGCTGATTGGAACAACAGATGTTGCAGCAAGAAACCCGTGACATGGACGGTCACTACGAATTCGTGACCGTCTCGGATGAAGCAACGATAGCCTTCCGGCGTTATGGCACACCCGGAAAGCCGCGCCTGCTGTTGATCCATTCGCTCGCCCTTGACGGCAGTATCTGGACGGACGTCATCTCAGGCCTGCAGGGTCAGGCGGAGATCATCTGCATCGACTGCCGAGGGCATGGCTGGAGCAGTCGGGCGCCCCTTTCCTACGCCATCGAACGCTACGCCGATGACGTCGCCGAGGTTCTGGACAAGGCCGGCTGGGATAAGGTGATCGTTGCTGGCTGTTCGATGGGAGGCTGCATCACGCAGGCTTTTGCCGCGCGCCACCCTGAACGCGTTTCGGCAATGGTCCTTATCGACACTACCGCCTGGTACGGGGAAAAGGCACCTGAAGAATGGCGGGCACGGGCTCAGAAAGCGCGGGCCGAAGGCCTCGCCTCGATGGCCGCCTTCCAGGCGACCCGCTGGTTTGGCGACCGTTTCAGGGCGGATAATCCACGCAAGATCCAGGAGATGATGGAGATCTTTGTCCGCAACGATCTCGATGCCTATGAGGCGACCTGCATCATGCTCGGCGATGCCGATCTACGCAGTGCGCTTTCCAGCTTTCACTTCCCTGTTTCGGTCATTGTCGGGGAAGAAGACTATGCAACTCCGATCGAGAGCGCACGCCAGCTTGCGGACGCAATCCCTGGGGCTTCCCTGACGATCCTGCCAGGCGCCCGGCATCTGACGCCAATCGAATGTAGCGACGTCATCGCGAAGGCCATCGGCAAGATGATTGAAGCTGTCGCCCAATAGGGTGAAACTGGCGGCAGGGGGGATGCCGCCGGCCTGTTAAAACCGTGCCGATCTGGGAGGATGATATGCACGACAACAATAGCATACTGGTTGCCGGGTCGGCTGCAGGCGATGTTTCGCACGACGGCCCGCAACAGACACGACTGGCAGGCCGCGCCGCGTTTCTGACGGCCCGTTTCGAAGCGATCCCTTTTACGCCTTGGCATCGCCGGGCGCGTATCATCATGGGGAGCGCTACGTTCCTCGACGCCTTCGATGCGCTTTCGCTGGCCTTCGTTCTACCGATCCTGATCAAGCTCTGGGCTCTGACGCCGGCTCAGATCGGCTGGATGATCGCGGCAAGCTATATCGGCCAGCTCGTCGGCGCCCTTATCTTCAGCCGTCTTGCGGAGACTCTCGGCCGCGTCCACATGGCCGCCTCCGCCACCGCACTGATGTCGGTCATGAGTGTCGCCTGCATTATGGCCGGCAATTTCCATATGCTGTTCATCTGCCGTCTGATCCAGGGCATTGGTGTCGGCGGCGAAATGCCCGTTGCCGCCACCTATATCAGCGAGCTCCTGCGCGCCAAGGGTCGCGGTCGCAACTTCATGCTCTACGAGCTGATCTTTCCGATAGGCCTGATGGTAACGGGCCAGGTCGGCACAGTGATCGTGCCGATCTTTGGCTGGAAATCATTGTTCCTGCTCGGCGGGATTCCCGGTCTGCTGATTGCCTATCTGCTTTATCGGCTGCCGGAATCACCGCGCTGGCTGATCGGCCAGGGCCGCCTCGACGAAGCCGAAAAAGTGATCCGCCAGGCCGAGGAAAGCGCACGGCGCAAGGATCCCGGCTATTCCTTCGACGACCGCGCCTATAACGAAGCAACGCTGGCTCTCGGAGGGCAAAGTCAGACGCCTGCACCTCAACCACGCAGCCGCTGGCGGGAACTGTTGTCACCGACGTTCCGCATGCGCACCGTCGTCGCCTGGATTCTCTGGGCGAGCTCGTTCTTCGTGGCCAACAGCCTGAACAACTGGATGCCGACGCTCTATCACACCGTCTATTCGCTGGAACTCGGCAGCGCGCTGAGGGCAGCCTCGATGACCAATGTCGCGCAGGTCGTGATCCTGCTTGTCTGCGCCTTCTGCATCGACCGTGTCGGGCGGCGCACGTGGGCCGTCGTCTCCTTCCTGATCGGCGCTGTACTCTTGGCCGCACTCGCCGGCGGTGGTGCAAACAGCCTTTGGTCGCTCATTCTGCTGGCGACACTTGCCTATGGCGTCGTCGGCTCCGTCAACGCCGTGCTTTATCTCTATACGCCGGAAATCTACCCGACGCGCATGCGTGCGGTCGGAACGGGCCTTGCCACATCATGGCTTCGCATCGCCTCGGCCGTCGGCCCGACGACGGTCGGCTACATGGTCGGCGCACAGGGTATCAAGTCGGTCTTCATCATGTTCGGGATCGTCGCTGTGATCGGCGCGCTTGCCGCAACGCAGATGATCGAGACCGGTGGACGCAAGCTCGAGGACATTTCCTCCTAGCACTCGGCAGCGTTGGCGGAACGAAGCCCCGGTATCTGTGATGCCGGGGTTTCGACATTTACAAAGTCTCAAACGCCGCGTGGCACGGCACTATGCTCCTTGCGCGCGATGATCATGGCGACAGCAAAGACGAGCAGCGCACCGGCGGCAAGGCAGATAGCGAGGAAGAACATCGGTGCAATCGTGCTGCCGGTTTCGTCCTTGATCCAGGGCACGACGTTCTGAGCGACAAAGCCGCCGAGATTGCCGACAGAATTGATGGCTGCGAGGCCGGCCGCAGCACCCGCCCCCTTGAGGAAGCGGGACGGCAGGCTCCAGAAGACCGGCTGTGGCGCGAAGATGCCCGCCGCGGCAACGCAGAGGAAAATGAACTGCAGCGTATTGTTCGGAACGAGCGCCGAGAGCAGCAGGCAGGCCGCACCGATGAAGGCGGGAATGACGATATAGGGCGTCTTGGTCTTCACCTTGTCCGCAGCAGCCGGCACCGCCCAGAGGGCGATGGCCACCAGGATCCAGGGAATGATGTTGAGGAAGCCGTTCACGGTGTTGCTGACGCCGAAGGCTTTCACGATGGTCGGCAGCCAGTAACTGAGGCCGTAGGCGGCAAGCGGAAAGGCGATGTAGCAAAGCGCCATCAGGAGGACACGGGGGTCGACGAGCGCCTTGAAGCCGTTCTCGGCATTGTGATCCATGCCGGAATTTTCGGACGCCAGGCGATCTGCCAACCAGCTCTTCTCCTCCTTGCTGAGGAAATTCGCATTTTCCGGTCGGTCATAGAGATAGAAGAACGTGATGACACCGGCAATGACGGCCGGAATGCCTGTCGCCAGAAAGACCCATTGCCAGCCGGCATGGCCGAGGAAACCATCGAGATCGAGCAGCATGCCTCCAACTGGCGCGCCGATGGCGTTGGCGAGCGCACTGAAAATCATGAAGAGGCCAACCATGCGGCCGCGATAATCCGAGGGGAACCAGAGCGTCAGAAGGTAGAGGACGCCCGGAAAGAAGCCCGCCTCGCAGACGCCGAGCAGGAAGCGCAGGATATAGAACATCGTCGCGTTCTGCGTATAGGAGAGCAGTATGGTGACGATGCCCCAGGAGACTAGGATGCGCGCGAACCAGACGCGTGCGCCGAACCTGTCGAGGAACAGGTTGCTCGGCACTTCGAAGAGGAAATAGCCGATGAAAAAGAGCGAGGCGCCAAGGCCGTAGGCATATTCGCTCATGCCGAGCGCATCGACCATTTCCAGCTTGGCGAAACTGACGTTCTGACGATCGATATAGGCAATGAGGTAAAGGATTCCGAGGAATGGCATGAGCCGCCAGGTGATCTTCGAGATCAACTGCTGTTCGTTGACCATTGCAAATTCTCCAAATGATTGTTGCTTTTCTTTTCAATAGATAGCCGCATCGTGACCTTTATCAATCACACCGAACGGATGGGGACGGCTCTTCCATTGACAAGCGATATGTCGATTGTCATCGCTAACAAAGCGGAGGCTTACCCGCTCCTGCCGTATCTCCAGAGAGATCATAATGACCCAGTTCTCCCCCCGCGAATTCCTGACCAGCCTGTTTTCCGCAGCCGTGCGCGCTGCCGATCCGCTGACCGGCATCACTGCGCATCAGCCAAAAAAACCAAAGGGCAAGACGGTCGTGATCGGCGCCGGCAAGGGTGCCGCGCAGATGGCGCGCGCATTGGAAAGCGTGTGGGATGGGCCGCTCGAAGGCGTGGTCGTCACTCGCTACGGCTATGGCTGCGAAACGGACAATATCGAGATCATCGAAGCCGCCCATCCCGTGCCCGATGCTGCCGGCCTTGCCGCTTCCAGACGGTTGATCGAAACCGTCGCCGGATTGAGCGAGGATGACCTCGTCATTGCACTGATCTGTGGCGGCGGCTCGGCGCTGCTGCCTTCCCCGCCTGACGGACTGACGCTGCAGGACGAGATTCTGCTCAATGAGCTGCTTCTGGCTTCCGGCGCGCCGATCTCGGCCATGAACGTCGTGCGCAAGCATCTCTCGACGATCAAGGGCGGACGGCTGGCGGCTGCGACCAGGGCCCGCGTCGTCAGCCTGATCGTCTCGGACATTCCCGGCGACAATCCCGCTCACGTGGCCTCCGGACCGACTGTTCCCGATGGCTCGACCCGGCATGATGCGCTTCAAATTATCCAGCAATACAGCCTCAAGCTGCCGCAGGCTGCCATGGATCATCTGAATTCTCCGAAGGCCGATGCGCCACGGCCGGACGATGCGGTCTTTGCCGGTCACGAGCACCACATCATCGCTTCGGCCGGCGTGTCGCTCGAGGCAGCCGCCGAACTCGCACGCTCGCAGGGCATCACACCGGCGATCCTGTCGGATTCCGTCGAAGGGGAATCGCGCGACGTGGCGCTGGTACATGCGGCAATCGCACGCGAGGTTGCCGGTCGCGACCGGCCTTTCACGAAACCCGTCGTCATCCTCTCCGGCGGCGAAACGACCGTGACGTTGCGCGCAAAGGGCGGCAAAGGCGGACGCAACGGCGAATTCGCGCTCGCTCTGGCTCTGGCCATCGATGGCTATAGCGCCGTCCACGTGCTTGCCGCCGACACCGACGGTATCGACGGTTCGGAAAACAATGCCGGCGCCTTTGCCGACGGGGGGACCGTCAAGCGGCTACGCGCCGCCGGTCGCGACCCGCGCCATGTGCTCGACGCCAACGACAGCTATTCCGGCTTCAAGGCGATCGGCGACCTCTTCGAAACCGGTCCGACCGGCACCAATGTCAACGATTTCAGGGCAATCCTGATCGTCTGACCGCACCTTCATGAAGGAGTTTGCGCGACCTGCTTGTTATCGATGCGTTCTCGGATAGGGATTTCGCACCGGCGGTGTCCAACCGGCGAGTGCTGCGGGATCAGGCTTCCACATTTCGACCTTCAAAGGATAGCAGGCGGCCACATCGCTCGAATGGCTTGCGCCGCAATCGCCGCCCGGGCATGCCGACAGGGCACCAAGAAGATCGATTTCGGCGAAGAACTCGATGAAATCTCCCGGCCGCACCGGACTTGCCTTCATGAAATACTGGTGCGTGTCCCTGGTGAAGCCAGTGCACATGAAGACGTTGAGGACGTCATGCACGTGCATTTCCGCTTGCTCGAGCGGCATGCCGCTCTCGGCCGCAAGCGCCCGCGTCAGGTTCGAATGGCAGCAGTAATGGTAATCGCTACCCTTCAGCAATCGGTTGGTATAGGGGTCGCAGCGTGTGCCGATGACATCATGAACGCCAGCTCCGTCATCATCCCACCCATACCAGCCAAGGCTGTCATAGGTGATCGTCGCCATGGGGCGCAGGTAGGGCAGCGTACTCCAGAGACGATCGCCGACACCGACATGGGTTGCGCGCAATGCTCGTGTCTTGCCGCTGAAAAACCGTTCGGAGAGGTCTGCAGCGTTCCACAGATTGAGGTCACCGACCTGCGGGCCGTCGATACTGACGATGCGAAAGAAATGACCCTGCGGAACGTGAAAGCTGCCTGCCTCGCGCGGCGGCACGATTACCTCACCGACCTTCGTCAGCGTTTGGCGGGCCGCCTCGAGCAGACCGAGATCGGCGGACGGCAGCGTTTCGACTGGGTAGACGACCACGGGCGGTGCTGACCGCCGCTCGGTTGCGTCGGAAGGAACTGGCACGATCGACTGTTTCGACATCCTGTTATTTTCGCTCCGCTGGCGGTCTCCGGGTGTTGCGCCCGGTAACACGCAATAATCGCCGAGCACTCTTAGCTGGGCCACGCCGTTGGGCAACTGAGCTGTCCCTTGCTCTCTGGACAAGTTTTGCTTAGTCATCCTGCCATGAGAAACTTTCCTCTCGCATCACTGCGGGCATTCGAAGCAGCCGCGCGCCACGAAAGCTTCGTCAGGGCTGCTGCCGAATTGAACCTGAAACCCGCCGGCATAAGCCAGCATGTGAAGGCAATGGAGACTTGGCTCCGCATCCCCCTGTTTCTGCGTCATAGCCGTGGCGTGACGTTAACGGCCGCCGGCAGGGAATTCGGCTCGGCCGTCACGCATGCCTTAACGCATATCGAAGTCGCCGCCGGGCAGTTGAGGCTGGAAGCCAACAGCCGCCCGGTCAGCGTTGCATGCATTCCCTCCATGGCGGTGCGATGGCTCATTCCGCAACTGCCGAGGCTGAGAATTGCCTTCCCCGAGATCCGGATCAACATCGTCTACGCGCTGGATGCCAGGACGCCCGAAGCGGCAGGTGCCGATCTCCTCGTCTGCCACGGCGTGCGGCCGGGTTCCGGCGCCATAAAGCTCCTCGATGCCGAGACCAGACCAACCTGTTCGGCGGAATTCCTTGCCCGGCATGGCCCCTTTCAAAAGCCAGCCGACCTGCTTGCCTGCGAAATCCTGCATGACGAGACGACCGATGCATGGGCGCGCTGGCTGTCAGGCGCCGGCATCCATTCCTCGCCGAAAGCGGGACCTATTTTTGCCGACTTCAATCTCATGATCGGCTCGTTGATCAGCGGCCAGGGCATCGGCCTTTGCCCGACCGCCCTGATCGCAGAAGAGATCGCGGCAGGTTCGCTCGTTTCCCTCTTCGAACGGGCTATCGATATGGATAAGGCTTACTGGCTCATCGAGGCAAAGGGCCTCTCGCGCGAGGCAAAAACGCTTCGTGATTGGCTGCTTGCTGCAAAACAGGAGAACTGACGGGCCGATCAGGCCTATGCCCGCCTCGGAACAGGCAGATCGAGGGGTGTCATGCGCCAGGTGTTGCGGCCATCGGCCTTGGCACGATAGAGCGCCCGGTCCGCCTCCTGCATGAGCGCTTCTCCATCCACTCCGTCAACCGCGGCAATGCCGATGCTGACACCGAGACGGATGGCAAGACCATTGATGGCAAAAGGCTTTTCGAAGGCGTCGATACAGCGCTCGGCAAGATCAATCGCCTCACCTCTTTGCCCCCTCATCAGGATTGCGAATTCATCACCGCCGAGGCGGGCGACCAGATGGCCCTGCGCATGCATCTGCAGCCGGTTCGCTACATCTTTTAGCACTTCATCGCCGGCAGCATGGCCAAACGTATCATTGACGGGCTTGAACCCATCCAGATCCAGGCAGCAGATGATGACCCTCTCCCTGTCCTCCGATGCAAGGGCTTTTTCGAGCGCTTTGTAGAATTGCATCCTGTTCGGCAGGCCTGTGAGAATATCGTGATGTGCCAAACGGTTGGCCTCGGCCTCGGCAAGAATTCTGTCGCTGACGTCGGCCACGGTGAGCAGCAGCCGGCGCTCGGCCCCTTCGTGGAGCTGGCGAACATAGATCAGCACATGGCGCTCCGATCCGTCCAGCGTCGCCTGCCGCCAGATCGTCCGTGCATCACGGTCACCATCGAGATGAAGGAGGATCTTCTCAAATGCCTGGAGTTCGCCGTCGACATGCATGTCGCAGGCCCGCTTTGACAATAGCGTTGCTGGTTGGAAGCCATAGAAATCGACCGCCGCCTGGTTGGCCTGGAGGATGGCAAGGCTCTCGCCATCGCACAAAAGCATGGGCATGGGATTGGCATCGAACAATTGGCGAAGCCAGTCTTCTCGCTGCTTGAGGCCGGTGATATCGATGCGCATGCCAATGGCGCCACCGTCGGGCGTGCGCCGGTCATCGTGGCGCAGCCAGCGGCCGTCCTGCAACCGCTGTTCCTCCTGCGAAACCGGCTGACGGAATTTCTGCATGCGAGCGCTGAACCAGGCCTCCTTGTCGTCGACGAGCTCGCGCATCCTGTCCCCTGCGAGACTGGTCCTCAAAATATCCTCGAACGCAGCGCCAGGCCTGAGGTGCTCGGCTATATCAGCATAGAGCTCGGCATATTTCTGGTTCCAGAGAACATAGCGATCGTTGGCGTCGAACACACAGACCGCCTCCGGCAGCATCTCTATGACATAGCGCAGGCGCAGATTTGCCTCGCGCGCCGCATAACCTGCGGGACGCTCGTCATCGACAGGCTCGAGGAAAACGGCTGTGACCGTCTCTGCACCCGTGGACCAGTTTATGACCTGTACCCGACATGATCGACGATGACCGGCACGATCGTCAACGAAGGCGGTAGAGACGCCTGAGAGCAAGGGCCACTCGGGCATGAGCTCGGCAATATCGACTCCGGCAGGCTGACTTTCGAGATGGAGGAGATGTCCTGCTTCGTCATTGACAAAAACCACGCGGCCAGCGGTGTCGAACACGAGCACCGCCATTGGACACGCCTTCAGGAATGCAAGGATCTCGGCACCAAGCATCGTCAGCCCAACTGTTAAGTCGCTTCAGCAGATATTTCGGCGGTGACTTTAACAGCGGAACGTAAAGGAATGTAACCAAGTCTCACGGTGCGAGAATTTCAAAGCCGTCCCGAAGCAAGACAAGGTTTCTGGAAAGCTAAGAGGCGATCCGGTTGCAATGATCCCCGAGGAGGCGGCCTCGGCATTGCATGGGTTTCACTGTTCTGACCTCGATCTCATCACAACGGCGGGCCGCGTCTTCTCGCCCACGCAGAAATCGTCATGTCTTCAGCAAATAATGCGTGCGTCCGCGCCACCGGCACAATTGGTACGATTTTTCACGAACAGGCGAACGAAAGAAATAAATAGTCTATAGATTTAATAGAGAATTCGACACTCTTCCCGTTATCGCCTCCTGACATTGCAACCTTAAACGGGAAACATCAACGATGACATTGGCAAAAACTCTGGGAACGGTTGCGCTCGGCCTCCTCTCCCTTGGCACGTTCAGCAACGTTGCAGCGACAGAGGCAAGCGCACCGCTGCTTGACAAAGTGCCGCCCGGGACGGTTCTGACGATCGGCGATCCCGTGACACAGAAGGCTCTCGAGGTTTCCGGCCTCGCCAAGGAACTCACCTTCGAGGTCAAATGGGCAAATCTCAGCGGTGGCCCCCAGACATCCGAAGCCTTCCGCGCGCATGCACTCGATGTCGGTTCCGTAGCCGAAATCCCGTCGATCTTTGCAACCTGGAACAACCTGCCGGTCCGCAACATCGCCTATCGCGAACGGAAGGACCCGACTGCCAATCCAATCTACCGTTTCGGCATCGCGCCTGGCGTCGATGTTAAGTCGCTCGCAGATTTCCGCGGCAAGCGCATCGCCTTCAGTCCCGGCCAGGCCCAGGGTACACTTGTACTTCGTGCGCTTCATGCCGCAGGCCTGACGAAGAAAGACGCCACACTGGTCGAGCTGCCGAGCACTGGCGACGTCTATCCGAAGGCGCTCGCCAGCAAGCAGGTCGATATTGCGCCGCTCGGCGGCGTCAATATCCGCCGCTACGTCAGCCAGTATGGCTCCGATGGCGCGAGCCTGATCGAGCACGGGCTGCGTGACGACCCCTCCCACCTCTATGCACCGCAATGGGTGCTGGACGATCCCGCAAAGGCGGCCGCCCTGGCCGAATATGTCCGCCTCTGGGCACGGGCAACCGAATGGATCGATCAGAACCCCGAGATCTGGATCAAGGAATATTATATTGGCCAGCAGGGTCTCAGCCGCGAGGATGCCGAATTTCTCGTCAAGCTCTCAGGCACCCAGGTCATTCCGGATAGCTGGGCAGACGTGAAAAAGCGCCATCAGGAAACCATCAACCTCCTGGCTGACGAGCTTGGCTACAAGCCCTTCGACGTCGAACAGATCTTCGATAACCGCTTCGAAAAAATCGCTGCTGGCGCCCTGCCAAGAAGCCAGTGATCACGCGCGTTCCATAGCGAAGAGAGGAGATCGCAAGCATGGCAACCACCTGGGATGCAGATAACGTCAAGACCTCACGGCGAGCGCCGCGCGAGAGCGCCGGCATAACAACCACAGCAAAACACGCAGCCTCCCGCGCTCGCCGCAGGCTCGGTCCCGGACGCGAGATACCGTTCGGACTTCAGATCGGCCCGGCATTGCTTGTGCTTGTCTGGATCGCCGGATCGACATTCGGATGGATTGATCCGCGCATTCTCTCTGCCCCCTGGACGGTCATCGAGGCCTTTGGTCGGCTGATCGCCGAGGGTCGCCTGCAGGATAATTTCGTGACGTCTGCGACCCGCGCACTGCTGGGCCTCAGCATCGGCCTCGTCATCGGCACGGCTCTCGCGGTTATCGCCGGCCTATCACGCATCGGCGAAGCGCTGATTGACGGGCCAATCCAGATCAAACGCGCGATCCCGACGCTGGCGCTGATCCCGCTTTTCATTCTGTGGTTCGGGATTGGCGAAAGCATGAAGGTCACGACCATCGTGCTTGCCGTCATCATCCCCATCTACATCCACACCCACAACGCGCTGCGCAGCATCGACAGCCGCTACGTCGAGCTCGCCGAGACGCTGCGCATGAGCCAGAAGGACTTTATCTTCCAGGTGGTGCTGCCCGGCGCCCTGCCCGGCTTCCTCCTCGGCCTGCGCTTTGCCGTCACGCTCTGCTGGGTGTCGCTTGTGGTGGTCGAGCAGATCAATTCCACCAGCGGCCTCGGCTACATGATCGATCTTGCCCGCACCTATGGCCAGACCGACGTCATTCTCGTCGGCCTCGTGGTCTATGTGCTGCTCGGCCTCGTCTCGGACGGTCTCGTCCGCCTGCTTGAACGGAGGGTCCTGTCATGGCGCCGCACTCTGGCCAACTGAAACCCGCGGTCCGCGTCGAAAATCTCGTGCGACGTTTTGCGGCGAAGACGATCCTCGACAGTGTGGATCTCGATATCGGTGAGGGCGAATTCGTGGCCCTGCTCGGGAAAAGCGGATCAGGCAAGAGCACTTTTCTCAGAGCCCTTGCCGGCCTCGATCATGAGGTCAAGGGAACGGGGACGCTCGAGACCCCGGAAAGGCTTTCGGTGGTCTTTCAGGATGCCCGGCTGCTGCCCTGGCGCACGGTCATTCAGAACGTCACGCTCGGCCTGCCGGGTGAAACCGGACAGGAAGCCGGACGCAAGGCGCTCGCCGAAGTTGGTCTCGAAGGACGCGAAACTGCCTGGCCGAACCAACTCTCCGGCGGCGAACAGCAGAGAGTGGCACTTGCCCGCTCGCTGGTGCGCGAGCCGGCCCTGCTGCTGGCTGACGAACCCTTCGGCGCACTCGATGCGCTGACCCGGCTGAAAATGCATGATCTCTTGCGGGAGCTTTGTGCAAAACACCGCCCCGCCGTCCTGCTCGTCACCCATGATGTCGATGAGGCGATCTCACTCGCCGACCGGATCCTGGTGCTCGATGAGGGCCGCTTGGTGGAGGATCTGCACATCGACCTGGCCGTGCCTCGCGACCACGGCGACCCGCGCTTCGCACAGATCCGAACCCGGCTTCTGAGCCGGCTCGGGGTTGATGCCCCCGGCCGCCGCGCCGCCTGAAACCAACGGAGATCGTCATCATGGCAAGTCAGAAAAGACAGATACGGCTTGGCGCGTTCATCATGGCAACGGGCCATCATATCGCCGCCTGGCGCCACCCGGACGCGCAGGCCGATGCCGGCTTGAATATCGATCACTATCGCGACCTAGTTCAGACGGCGGAACGCGGCAAGTTCGATCTCGTTTTCGTTGCCGACAGCCCCGCCGGCTGGGAACGCGCAAAGGATCCGGAAGCGCTGCGCCGCACAGCGCAGGGCGCCCATTTCGAGCCGATCACCCTGTGGGCGGCGCTTTCGCAGGCCACAAGCCATATCGGCTTCGTCGCGACCGCCTCCACCACCTACGAAGACCCCTATCTGCTCGCCCGCAAATTCGCCTCGCTGGATTATATCTCCAAGGGACGTGCGGCCTGGAATGTCGTCACCACGGGCGCCGACGTCTCCAAGAATTTCTCTATCCCCGGCCACCCGGCTCATGCCGACAGGTATGCAAGGGCCGAAGAATTCGTCGATCTGGTGAAGGGCTTGTGGGATTCCTATGAGGACGATGCCTTCATCCGCGACAAGGAAAGCGGCGTCTACCTCGATCCTGACAAGGTGCATCAGCTGAACCACAAGGGTCAGTTCTTCAGTGTTAGCGGACCGTTGAATGTCGGCCGCCCGGTTCAGGGCTATCCAGTCATCGTCCAGGCCGGTGCATCGGAGCCCGGGCGCGAGCTCGCCGCACGCACCGCCGAGATGATCTTTACCGCCAATCAGACACTGGAAGACGCTCAGGAATTCTACTCGGACGTCAAAGGACGTCTTGCCCGCTACGGGCGCAGCCCGGACGAGCTGCTGATCAGCCCTGGCATTTTCCCGGTCCTCGGCGGTACGGAGGCCGAGGCCAAGGCGAATTACGACTATATCCAGTCGCTCGTCCACCCCTCGGTCGCCTGGAATATCCTGTCACGCCACTATAAAGGCGTCGATCTCTCCGGTTATTCGCTGGACGATCCGGCCCCGCCGCTTCCAGACAGCACCGAACTCAACAAGAGCCGCCTCAAGCTGGTCACCGATCTGGTTTCCCGCAACAACATGACCCTACGCGAGTTCTATCTGGCGGTCGCCACTGCACGCGGCCACCGCACGGTGGTCGGCACGCCGGAACAGGTGGCGGACGCGATGCAGGAATGGTTCGACAATGGCGCGGCCGACGCCTTCAACATCATGCCGCCGATCCTGCCGACCGGACTAACTGACTTTGTCGATCAGGTCGTGCCGATCCTGCGCAAGCGGGGCCTGTTCCGTGAAGAATACGAGGGCGCGACACTGCGCGAGAATCTCGGTCTTCACCGCCCGCCGAACGGCTTGGCGCTGAGGGTGAAAGAAAGCGAAGAAAGCAGGGCGGCGGGGTAATCCATCGCCAAGGAGATACGGAGTGGCTCGCGGAAAACCGCAGCCGCCCGTTCCAGATAATTCGATATTAGAGAACGCGGGTATATTGCATGACCAGCAATCCGGAATTCCTTTGGTATATCCCCAATGCCGTCAAACCCGGCCACCGCGGCGATTCCGCCGTTGAAAGCCACAACAGCCTGGAAACGCTGACGAGCCATGCCAGGGCTCTCGAAGAGCACGGCTGGAAGGGTGCGCTCATCGGCACAGGCTGGGGCCGTCCGGACACCTTCACCGTTGCAACCGCACTTGCGGCGCGGACGACGACCTTCGAGCCGCTGATTGCGATCCGTCCCGGCTACTGGAGGCCTGCGAATTTCGCTTCGGCAGCAGCCTCGCTCGATCATCTCACCGGTGGGCGCGTGCGCGTCAACATCGTCTCCGGCAAGGACAATCTGGCAGCCTATGGCGACAGCGAAGGCGATCAGGCGCATCGCTATGCGCGCACAAAGGAATTCATGCGGCTGGTGCGAAAACTATGGACGGAGGAAAACGTCACCTATGCAGGCGAGCACTTCGGGGTCACCGAATCCAGCGTGGTGCCGCGCATCGAGGCCCGCGGTGAGCGTCGCCATCCGAAGCTCTATTTCGGCGGCGCATCGGAGGCGGCCGAGCGCGTATCGGCCACCGAAGCCGACGTCCAGCTTTTCTGGGGCGAACCGCTCGATGGCGTGCGCGAACGGATCGACCGTTTAAGGCGGCTGAGCCGCGATCTCGACCGCGACCTGCCGCCGCTTCAATTCGGGCTGAGGATTACAACCTTGGTCCGCGACACCACCGAAGAGGCCTGGGCCGATGCCGAAGCGAAAGTTGCGGAGATGGCTGACAATAGCGGTGTCGGCTGGCACGATCACCAACGGGCTGTCGCCGTAGGGCAGCAGCGGCTGCTCGATCTTCATCAGCGCGGTGAAGTGCTCGACGACAATCTATACACCGCGCCCGGCAAATTCGGCGGCGGCGGCGCGGGCACGACCTGGCTCGTGGGGTCCGCCGAGGATGTGGCACGCTCGCTGCGAAAGTACCAGGCGCTCGGCATCACTCATTTCGTGCTCTCCGACACGCCTTATCTCTCGGAGATCAAGCGGCAAGGGAACCAATTGCTGCCTTTGCTGAGAGGCTCCGTGCCATCTGCTGACGCCCTCCCGGAAAGGCGCAAAGCTAATGCCGAGGTACTCACCTGAAAGCACCCGGTCGTCTCCGACCGGGTGCAAACTGTAGCATATGATTGGGCTGGCAGGATTGAGATCGTCATCTCAATGGGCGCCCGCGCCTCCGCCGGCCTGCGGTTTTTTCGTGAGAAGCAGAGCGACTGCTGCCAGCGCGAGCACCACACCGATGACGGCGAACGTATCGCTGAAACCCATGATCAGTGCCTGACGTTTGACAATCTGGCCAAGGGCGACGATCGCCTTCTGCGATGCGACGGCCGGATCGGTGACACCGTGCTGGGTGAAGTAGCCTGACAGCTGGGTCAGGCGGTCGCGCACCTCGTCACGGGTTAAGGTGATCGACTGACCGATGATGTTCGAGTGGAACTGCTCGCGCTTCGTCAGGATGGTGCCGAGCGAAGCCGTGCCGACCGCACCACCGAGATTGCGCAGCATGTTGGTGAGGCCAGAGGCGGCGGCAGCGTCTGCCGGTGCGATGCCGGCCGTGGTGATGGCGGTGATCGGTGTCAGAACGAGGGCCTGGCCGATGGCACGCACGATATTCGGGATCCAGAACTGGTCGCCGGCATTGTTGGCCGAAAGTGTGATGTTCATGAAGCAGCTGATCGCGAAGATCGAGATGCCGAGGAAGCCTATGTAACGTGCGTCGAACCGCTTCATCAACACAGGCACCAGCGGGATGAGCAGGAGCTGCGGCAGACCGGTCCAGGCGAGTACGTTGCCAATCTGCTCGGCATTATAGCGCTGAACCTGGCCAAGATATTGCGGCAGGATGTAGACGGTGCCGAAGAGTGCGACGCCAACCAGCACATTGACCAGCACGCCGATACCGAAATTGCGCTGGGTAAGCAGGCGCAGCTTTACCAGCGGCTTCTTGACCGTGAGCTCGATCCAGATGAAGGCGGCCAGGAAGACGAAGGCCACGATGGCGAGTTTGACGATGAAGGGCGAGGAGAACCAGTCGTCCTTGTTGCCCTCTTCCAGCACGGTCTGCAGCGCCGAAAGGCCGATTGCCATGGTGACGATGCCGGCCCAGTCGCCCTCCTTCAGGAGGTGAAGCTGCATCGGCTGCTTTTCAAGCGTCAGAGCGAGAGCCGCCGCCATGAGGAGGCTCGGGATGGTGTTGATGAAGAAGATCGTCTGCCAGCCGTAATTCTCCGTCAGGTAGCCCCCGATCGTCGGGCCGATGGCCGGGGCGAAGGTGACCGACAAGGCAAAGACGGCAAGGCCAAGCGGCTGCTGGTTCTTCGGCAGCTTGGTCAGCACCATGGTAAAGGCCATGGGGATAAGCACGCCGCCGGCAAAGCCCTGCAGGCCGCGCAGCAGGATCATCGTGCCGAGATCATGGGCAAAGGCACAGGCCATCGAAAAGAGCGGAAAGAGGATGGAATTGACGAGGATATAGCGGCGGAACGAGAAAACGTTGCTGAAATAGGCCGTCAGCGGGATGACGACGATCTCGCCGATCAGGTAGGAGGTGGAGATCCAGGCGCCGTTATCGACACCTGTGCCGATGCCGCCCTCGATATCAAGAAGCGAGGCATTGGTGATCTGGATATTGAGGATCGCCATGAAGGCGCCGATCATGCCGGCGAGAACGGCGATCCAATCCCTTGTGCTGGCCTTGGTGCTGGCACCCGGCTGCGGGATCGCACCTGATGTTGTTGCGATACTGGACATGACACGATCTCCTGCCCCTTCGCTTAGTTGCCGGTAGCATCGACCTTGGTGTCGATGCTCGGCTGGACGGACATGCCGGGGCGCAGATCGCCCTTTTCGGCAGCATCGCCATCAAGCACGATCTTTACCGGGATACGCTGAACGACCTTGGTGAAGTTGCCGGTGGCGTTGTCGGGCGGCAGCAGCGCAAATTCCTGGCCGCTTGCCGGCGACAGGCTGTCGACATGGCCGTGATAAGTGCGGCCCGGGAACATATCGACCTCGATAGCGACGGGCTGGCCGGCATGGACATCGGTCAGCTGTGTCTCCTTGTAATTGGCGACGATGTAAGCAGCCGTCGTCGGCACCACAGCCATCAGCTGCGTGCCGGCCTGGACATATTGACCGACGCGCAGTGTACGGTTGCCGACCGTGCCGTCGATCGGAGCGACGATCGTCGCATAGGAGAGGTTGAGCTCGGCCTGCTGTGCGACGGCCTGATCATGGGCAAGCGTTGCCTTGGCCTGGGCAAGTTCGGCATTCAGAAGCTCGACCTGCTTGGCTGCGGCGTCGAGAGCCGCCGTATCCCGAACGATCGTTGCCTGGGCAGCCGCAATCGCGGACGCTGCCTGCTGGGCCGTCTGGACCGGGGCATAACCGTTGGTGGCAAGGTTGGTGTAGCGCTTGTTGTTCTGCTCGGCGAAGGTCTCGTTGGCCTTGTCGACATCCAGCGTGGCGCGAGCGGCGGCAATGGTCGACTGCTGGATGTCGAGCGAAGCCTGCTTGGCATTGACGGTGGCTTCGGCAGCAGCGACATCGGCTTTCGCCTGGTCAAGCGCAGTACGAAAATCGCGGTCATCGATGCGGGCAAGCGGCTGGCCGGCCTTCACTGTTTCATTGTCGCTGACGAGGACCTTTGAAAGGTAACCTGAGACCTTAGGAGCGACCGTCGTGCTGTCTGCCTTGACATAGGCATCATCGGTGGAGACTTCGAAGCGCCCGACCGTCCAATAATCGTGACCATAATAGGCAGCCGCAGCGATGATGGCGATGGCGGCCACACCGAGCAGCAGGGAACGGCCAACACGTTTACGACCCGGCGCTTCCGCAGCCGGAGCGACGGGCTCAGCGACACGCGGCGTCTTGCCGGCATCGAGGCTCGCGGGCATGGCTTCCGCTGGCGTTTCGGTGACCGGCCCATCGGCCGTGGCGGCGTTGTTGTTCAGGGCATACAGCTTCTTGGCGGACATCGTCACTCTCCTTGTGGAAGGTCGCCGTCGTCTCGGCTGCGGCCTTGAAATTCGGCTCAAGCCCAATTTAGGAAACTTGATATTTTCCAAAATATGGGTTAAAAATGAGAAGTCAACAAGAATTTGGAAAATCACGATGGTCCAAAATCACGATATCGAGAAGAAGCCACGTGGCAGGCCGCAGGTGCGTTGTGACGAGGATACGCGCGGCGTGCTCATCGAAGCCGCCAACAAGCAGTTTCACGAGAATGGCTATGCCGCGGTCAGCATCGCCGCAATCGCCCAGGAAGCCGGCGTTTCGACGAAGACGCTCTATCGCCTGTTCCCCACCAAGGCAGATCTGTTTTCCGAAATGGTCTCGAATCGCACGGAACGCTTTCTCATGGCGCTCGATCCCGGCACGTTAGCAACGGCCGAACTCCGCCAGGGGCTGGAACGCATGCTGATGGCCTATGGCATGCTGACGCTTTCGCAGGACACGATCACGATTACACGCCTCGTCATCGGCGAATCTGACCGCTTTCCCGAGCTCGCCAGCTCTTTCTACGACAAGGCGATCATGCGCACCAACGCGTCGATGGAAAACTGGCTGCGCCGTCAGGTGGAACACGGGCTGATCAAACTCGAGGACCCGCACGCCGCTTGCGGCATGCTGCGCGGGATGATGATCATGGAGCCCCAACGCGCCACCATGCTGCGCCAGCTGCCGCCGCCGAATATCGAGGAGATCGCTTCGAGGGCGAGAATGTGCGCCGATATTTTCCTCAGGGGATGCGCGGCTTATGATAGCGCGGAGCACATCCACGCGAAGAACGTCGACGGCTGAAATACCGAGCACTCGCCGAATTGCCCGGTGCAATATCATGAAATCTATCTCGCGCCGGAGCACCGCCGCGAGGATCGCGACGGCATCCGGCGAATCTGCGCCACATCAGGCCGCGAGAACACCCGCTTTTTTCGCTGTCCAGGTGGCGATCAGGTCCATCAGGCCGGGCGAAAGGCAATCGTAAGGCTCAAGCCCAACCCCCTTGAGGCGCGAACGTACGTCGCCCATTTTGCCAGGATCGTATCCGCTTTCGATAATCGACGATACGAAGGCGGCAAAGCCGGGTGCCGCCCAGCCTTTCTCCTGGAACCGTTCTGGATGAACGAAGGAAAGGCCCTGAAAAGCATGGTCGCGCTCGACAGGCCCGTACATGTGGACCCCGCAATCCTTGCAGGCATGGCGCTGGATGAGCGCAGACGGATCGACGACCGCCAGCTTGTTTCCGTTCTCCAGAACCTCGACGTTGGCAGTCGGCGCCACGGCAACCACTGAAAAGACCGCACCCTTCGGCTTCCAGCACTTCGTGCAGCCACAGGCATGGTTATGGGCAATATCGCCCTTGACGCGGACTTTCACCGGATTGCTCGCGCAATTGCATACGAGCGTGCCGCCGACAAATGACGCATCGGTCGCCCGGTATCCTGAATCCACGACTGGGTGGATCGCTACATTGTTCATGCGTTGTCTCCTTCCCTTCCTGGGCCGCGGCGGAATGCCGTGGCCAAGCCCTGTGTCACCGCGCAAACCCCTCGATGGCCAGCACGAGACCTCCTCCGGAAGCGAGTATATCACCACGCCGGCGATATCGTCCGCCCCTCTTCTGCGCATGAGACAGGATCAGTCGCGCTTATGCGAGCGGACGTTCGTAAGCTTAACCGGCGGTCGGCTCGAGGAGCACAGCGAGATGGATGCGGGCTCATCGGTCGTGCTCACGCACTCCCGCAAACCTGTCTTTGCGTCAGGGTTTCGCGCGGTCAGGATGGGCTGCCTGGAAGGCTGGCAATTTGGCGCATTTGCCATCGATCTCGACGATCCGCTTGAAGTCGGACATATCCACTCCCCAGCGGCGTGCATTGTATACCTGTGGAACCAGACAGAGGTCCGCCATCGTCGGTGTATCTCCAAAGCTGAACCGGTCGCCAGCCGGATCGATCATCGCCTCCAGCTTGCGAAGTCCGTCCGAGATGAAATGCTTCATCCATTCCTCGCGGGCGTCGCTCTTGTCCGTTACGGTCATCAGATGCGCCACGACATGCGTGTTGCATATCGGATGGATGTCCATGGCGACCGCGTATGCAAAGGCGCGCACTTTCTGTCGATCGGAACTATCTGCTGGCAGCAACCCACATTCCGGCCGAAGCTCGGAAAGATATTCGATGATTGCCAGTGATTGAGTCAGAATTTTCCCATCGATCACCAATGTCGGGACGAGCCCCTGCGGGTTCAGCGCCAGATATTCCGGCTTCCTGTGCGCTCCCTCCAGCAGGTTGATCGGCACTGTTTCGTAATCGATCTCCAGGAGATTGAGCGCAATGCGGACGCGATAGCTCGCCGATGACCTCCAGTAGTCATAAAGAACGACGTTGTTCACTGCAGCTTGCTCCTCAAAGGACGATTCCGGCTGAAGGAATTATCGATATTTCTCGACGGTCTGCTCGATCGCCCCGAAGATCGAATGGCCGGCATGGTCCTTCATCTCGATGCGGACCTGATCCCCGAACTTCATGAACGGGGTCTTCGGCGCCCCGGTTTCGATCGTCTCAATAGTCCGTATCTCGGCAATGCATGAGTAGCCGTCCCCTCCGTCTTCGACCGCCCTGCCCGCTCCGCCATCCAGCTTGTTGGAGACCGTTCCCGAGCCGACGATCGTTCCGGCCACCAGATTGCGGGTTTTGGCGGCATGGGCGACGAGCTGCCCAAAATCAAACGTCATGTCGATGCCGGCATTCGCCTTGCCGAATGCCTTGCCGTTCAGGCTCACAAGCAGCGGCAGACACAACTTGCCGCCATCCCAGGCCTCCCCGAGCTCATCCGGGGTCACCGCGACCGGAGAAAATGCCGATGCCGGTTTGGACTGGAAGAAACCAAATCCCTTGGCGAGTTCGTCCGGTATGAGGCCGCGCAGCGACACATCGTTGACGAGCATTACCAGACGGATGGCATTGCGCGCAGCTTGCGGGCCGGACCCCATGGCGACGTCGCCGGTAATGACGGCAACCTCGCCCTCCATGTCGATCCCGTAGCTCTCGTCAGCCACCACGATCGGATCTCGCGGCGCAAGGAAGCCGTCCGAACCACCTTGATACATCAGCGGATCGGTCCAGAAGCTCGCCGGCATGTCGGCGCCACGCGCCTTGCGCACCAGTTCGACATGGTTGAGATAGGCAGAACCGTCGGCCCACTGGTAGGCCCGCGGCAAAGGCGATGCGGCATCGTGCTCGTGAAACCGGATCGTGGGTTGTGCTCCTGCCTCGATGCCCTCAGCAATTTGTTCGAGCCTCGGAGCCACCTGCTCCCAATTATCAAGAGCTGCCTGCAGGGTGCGGGCAATGTGATTGACTTCGGAGCAGCGGGTAAGGTCGCGGGAGACGACGACAAGCCGGCCATCTCTCGTGGAGTCTTTTAACGTCGCGAGCTTCATATCCCGTTCCCGTACCGGAGGGTGTCTGACCTACTTACGTGATGCCTCACTTGATACCGGGGGTTCCATCGAACTTGCGTTCCAGGCCGTCCCAGCACTCCAGGTAATTGTCCTGCAATGTTTCAAGCTCCGCCGCATATTTCGTCAATTGCTGCGGGTACCGGGTCTCGAACATGAAAGCCATGGTGTGATCCAGCTTCACCGGCTTGAGCTCGGAGTTGGATGCCTTTTCAAAGGCAAGTGCGTCCGGCCCGTGGGCGAGCATCATGTTGTGCAGGCTCATGCCGCCGGGGACGAAACCCTCCTCCTTGGCGTCATACTGCCCATGGATCAGGCCCATGAACTCGCTCATGATGTTGCGGTGATACCAGGGCGGACGGAAAGTGTGCTCGGCTACCAGCCAGCGCGGTGGAAAGATCACGAAATCGACATTCGCCGTGCCTGCATCTTCGGTCGGGGCGGTCAGCACCGAAAAAATCGACGGATCAGGATGATCGAAGCTGATCGCGCCAACAGGCGAAAACGTCCGCAGATCGTATTTGAAGGGCGCATAGTTGCCGTGCCAGGCCACCACGTCGAGCGGTGAATGACCGATATCGGTGACATAGAATTTTCCGCACCACTTCACATGAACGCGGCAAGGCTTTTCCTTGTCTTCGAAAGCGGCGACGGGTGTCTTGAAATCGCGCGGGTTCGCCAGGCAATTGGCGCCGATGGGACCTCGGTCCGGCAGGGTGAATTTCGCGCCGTAATTCTCGCATATATATCCGCGCCAGACCGGCTGTTCGCCACCTCTCAGAACCTTGAACATCATGCCGCGCGGGATGAGGCATATTTCCAGGGGTCCTACATCCATGATGCCCATTTCAGTGAACACCCTGATGGCACCGAGCTGCGGCACGATCAGCAGCTCACCATCGGCGTTGAAGAAGTAGTCATCCACCATGTCCTCATTGAAGACATAGGCATGGGCCGACATGCCCACCTGGGTCGTGACGTCGCCCGCCGTCGTCATTGTCCGAATGCCCTGAAGAAACGTCAGTTTTTCGGTCGGCGCGGGAATGGGGTTCCAGCGAAGCTGCCCGAGGGGAAGCGAATGTTCGTCCAGGCAAGGCGCGGTTTTCCAGAGCGGGTAGGAAACATTCGAAAAGCGGCCTGTGTGGCGTACACTCGGGCGAATGCGATAAAGCCAGGACCTTTCGTTCGTCCCGCGCGGCGCGGTAAACGGCGAGCCGGAAAGCTGCTCGGCATAGAGACCGTAATTGCATTTCTGGGGGCTGTTCTGTCCTTGCGGCAAGGCGCCGGGAAGCGATTCCGTTTCGAAATCGTTGCCGAACCCCGGCATATATTTCAGCTTGCTCGCAGTCGCTGCTTCACCCTCGGAAGCCTGGATCGATGTCTGGTCCATTGCTCAACTCCTCCCCCGAAAACTCTTGCAGCGCCGCGCATCTCTTCAGACGCGCGGGACAGCCCCAAGAGTTTACTCCGCCGCAGTCCCGATGACACCACGCTTGATCTGATCGGCCTCGATCGACTCGAAGAGAGCACGGAAATTGCCCTCGCCGAAGCCCTCGTCGCCCTTGCGCTGGATGAATTCGAAGAAGATCGGGCCGATGACCGTCTTGGAGAAGATCTGGAGAAGGATTTTCGTCATGCCGCCATTCAGCACGCCCTCGCCGTCGATGAGGATGCCATGCCTCTTCATGCGTTCGACGGGTTCGCTATGCCCATTCACGCGTTCATAAGACATATCGTAATAGGTCTCCGGAGGGCCTGGCATGAAGCGCAGACCATTGTCGGCAAGCCCGTCGGTAGCCTCGTAGATATCTTCCGTTCCAACGGCGATGTGCTGGATGCCTTCGCCCCTGTACTTCTTCAGATATTCCTCGATCTGGCTCGTGTCGTCCTTCGATTCATTCAGCGGAATGCGGATCTTGCCGCAGGGCGACGTGATCGCCCGGCTCACCAGACCGGTGATACGCCCATCGATATCGAAGAAGTGAATCTGTTTGAAATTGAACAGGTTTCGATAAAAATCCCACCACTTGTCCATGTTGCCACGAAAGACGTTGTGGGTGAGATGGTCGAGATAGTAGAAACCGATCCCCTGGGGATGCGGATTACGCTCGCCAAGCCAATCGAACTCGGCATCGTAGGCCGATCCCTTTGCGCCATAGGTCTCGACAAAGTAGAGCAGCGAGCCGCCAATACCGACGATCGCCGGGACGTCGAGCGCCTTGTCGTCGCCTTCATAGGGCACGGCGCCTTTTGACACGGCGTGATCGAATGCGTGTCTGGCGTCAACCACGCGCCATGCCATCGACGGAGCGCAGGGACCATGCTCCGCGACGAACCGAGCGGCATGGCTGCCGGGTTCTGCATTCAGGACATAGTTGATGTCGCCCTGACGCCAGACGGTGATGTCTTTCGTTTTGTGCTTTGCGACTGAGACGTAGCCCATGCGCGTGAAGAGTTCACCCAGTTTCTCCGGCTCAGGATGGGCGAATTCGACGAACTCGAATCCATCGGTGCCGGCCGGGTTGTCGGTGGTGATTTCCGAGGGCGGCGCGTCATGCGGAAAAGGGCCCATTTTCTCCTCCTGGGAACTGGACTTCGATATGCAAAGTGTGGCGCAAAACGCATGCAAAGTTCTTGCATTCTTCACGCAAGAGGAAAAGATTATGCACACTTCGTGAGGATTATTGAGGTTTTGCGCAATGGATGAACAGCTCGACAGATTGGATTTACGCCTGCTCCAGGAGCTTCAAAAAGACGGCCGGTTGACGAACAATGAGTTGGGCGAGCGGATCGCGCTTTCCCCCTCGCAATGCTCGCGTCGGCGCACCAGACTGGAGTCTGAGGGATATATTCGCAGCTACCGGGCCTATCTCGATCAACAGAAGCTGGGTCTGGATATGCTGGTGGTCATCTCCGTGACGCTTGCGACCCACAACAGGGACAATGCCCGCAGGTTTTCGCAGCTGATCAACGGATTGCCGGAAGTTCTCGAAGCCTATGCGCTGACCGGTGAAATGGACTATCACCTGAAGGTAGCGACCCGCGGGCTCGCTGACCTCTCGAAATTCGTCAACGACGTTCTGTTACCACACGAGTCGGTGCAGCACGTGAAGACCTCGATCGTGCTCGACACGCTGAAAACATTCGAAGGCTTTCCGATACACATGCCGGGTCATTGACATGGCGACCGCACGCAGTGATCCGGCACCAAGCGTCAGAGCGGCAGCTCGGTCGAGAATTTCAGCTCGCGCAGCACGAAGCTCGATACAACCGTGCGCACATGCGGGTTGCGCATGAGGTAGCGGGTCATGAAGGCTTCGTAGCCTTCCACGTCCCTCGCCCTTATCTTCAGCATGTAGTCGAAGGCGCCTGACAAGGCGTAGCACTCCATGATTTCTGGCCGCTCCAGAACCACCGAGGCGAAGGATGCGACCGCCTCTTCGTGATGATCCTCCAGTGTTACATGCGCGATGACGCAGAGCTTGAGATCGAGTTTTCCGGGATCGAGCAGCGTCACGCGCTTGCGGATGACACCGTCAGCCTCAAGCTCCTGGATCTTCCGCCAGGCCGAGCTCTGAGACATGCCGGCCTTTTCCGCCAGGTCTGCCAGCGAGAGGCTGCCGTCGGCCTGGACGAGTTGTAGAAGTTTGCGGCGAAAATTCCCAGATTCTTTCATTTTTGGCAGCCTGCTCGGGAATATTTGCCACCAATATGGCGACAGCCACCACGAAAGAAAAGAAAATCCTCCAAATCCGGGGGATAATGGCGTGGAGGCCGTCCCCGGGAAGATCAGATCATGACCAAGGAAAGCAGCTACACCGCAAAATTGCCCGGGACCGATGGTCTATATGACTATAGCTCCGAAGAGGATGCAATTTGGGGCGAACTCTACCGGCGGCAGATCAAGCTGCTCGCCAATACGGCCTGCCGCGAATATCTTGATGGCGTTAAAATGCTGGGGCTCAAGCCCGACAAGGTGCCTCAGCTTCTCGATGTGAACAGGCGCCTGAACGAGACCACCGGCTTCGGCGTGGAAGGTGTACCGGCGCTCATTCCGCCCTCGCGCTTTTATGAACTTCTGTCGCAAGGTAAATTCCCGCTCGCAACCTTCCTGCGCCGTCGCGAACATATCGACTACATCGAGGAGCCGGATCTGTTCCACGAGGTTTTCGGCCATTGTCCGATGCTCACCAACCAGAGCTATGCCAATTTCGTGCGACATTTCGGCGAAGCCGCCGTCCGCCTTGGCAAAGGCTATTCCTGGCATCTCTTCCGTATCTTCTGGTTTACCGTCGAGTTCGGCCTGATCAATACGCCGCAAGGCCGCCGCTGCTTCGGCGCAGGGATCGTTTCATCGCCAAGCGAAGCCAAGGCGGCAATGGAAGGCACGGCATGCGAATTTCGGCCATTCGATCTCATGAGCGTGCTGAGAACGCCCTACCGGATCGATATCCTCCAACCAATCTACTACGTCATCGACAGCTTTGCCGATCTTGAAGCGATCGTTGAACAGGATATCGAAGGCATGATCCTGAAGGCGAAATCGCTGGGCGATTTCGCGCCAGCTTTCGAAGCGAAAGCTTCATGAAACGCTGACAATATGGCGGTGGCGAGGAGCGAGCTTTGGCCTTCCCTTCACCGATCTTCCAATCCTGGCAACGCTCAATTCGGTCCAGCTCAACCTCCCAGATGATCTTGCCCTGAGGCAACTGACGACCCGACGACGTCAGCGATGCTTCGCAAACGTCAATCGCTCAGGTCTGAAGCGCTCGCACCGGCCCGGTGGACTCGCGCAGAATGAGTTCAACCGGCCATAATTCGTGGATCTCCGTCGGCGAGCGCCCCGCCAGAAGCTGCAGGACAAGATCGGCGCAACGCGTACCCGCCGCACGCATCGACGACCGGGTAGCCGACAAAGACGGGGCCATGTTGTCGGCCGTCAGATAGGGAAAGACGTCATCGTGAGCGATGACCGAGACATCGCTGCCGATCTGCAGCCCCAGCGAACGCGCGGCCCGATAAATGCCGAGCGCCGTCATCATCGATCCGGCGACGAATGCCGTCGGCCGCTTCGGCTGTTCGAGAAATGAGCGTGCAAAGCGAAAACCGAGTTCGTCGGTAAAATTGCCGTTGGCGATCAATTGCGGATCGACGTCGATCCCGTAGCTCTGCAAGGCGCTGCGGTAACCGATGTCACGATGCAGAGCATAGGTCGCACCCTGGCGGCCATTGATCATCGCAATCCTCGTATGACCGAGATCGATCAGATGCGAAGTCGCACGGCGTACGGCTCCTTCATTGTCGATATCGAGCCAGGGGTGCGGCACGTCGATATCTGAACGGCCATGAACGAGAAACGGCATTCCCAACTCATGCAGCAAAGCGATGCGCTGATCGTTGGGTCGAGGCGAATGCACGATCATTGCATCCACCCTTTGGCTTTCCGCCAGCCGCCTGTAAAGTTGCATCTCTGCATCGGATTCTGGATTAGCCATCGGAATGACCAGAATATCGGTGTCTTCCGTGACAAGACGCTCCGCCATGCCCGCCATGAATTCCGCAAAGTGAAACTCGCCGGCGCGCCCCATGACAACGCCAATAGCGCCAACCCGGCCGGTTTTCAGCCTGACCGCATTGACGTTCGGTCTATAGCCCAGCCGCACGGCCTCTTGAACGACGCGGGCGCGCGTCACCTCGCTTACCTCGGGATAGCCACTGAGCGCGCGGCTGACAGTCGTGGGAGATAATCCAAGTTGTTTTGCGAACTCTTTGAGTTTCATTGACCGAAAAGACTTTCATCGCCTGCGCTGCCGGGCATCTATACCATCGGCCTCGCAAATTCCACATTCTATGCCGTCGACTATATTTTCTCAAATCGATTTCAATTTTATTCGCCGCCTAGATGACCGCCACCAGGCTCAGGAAATCACGACTCATGACTTCACCATTGATTTATAACGACATTTTGTATTGCTAAACAAGTACCGGTAGCAGCCCAGAATCCGCCTTGACAGGGTATCAACCTTCTGACAGGTTTTCACAGCCAAATCGATTTCAATTTGGTCTTTGGGAGGAGAAAATGAAGTTTCGTTTCACAGCGGCCGCTGTCGCGGTTGCGCTTATCGGCGCGTCGGTACCGTCTTATGCCGCCGAAATCAGCATTTCAGCGAGCTCGACCGGCAAAAACCTCGATCTGCTCCGTAAGCAGCTCGATGCCTTCGGGAAGGCCACCGGCAATACCGTTAAGATCGTCACCATGCCGTCCTCATCCACGGAACAGTTTTCGCAGTATCGGCTCTGGCTCGCAGCCGGCAACACAGATGTCGACGTCTACCAGACGGATGTTATCTGGGCCCCGCAGTTGGCAGACCAGTTCGTCGATCTGAAGGATGCCACCAAGGACGTCGTCGGCGACTTTTTCCCGGCGATCGTTGCCTCCCAGACCGTGAACGGCCGCCTGGTCGCAATGCCGCTTTACACGGACGCGCCGGCTCTCTTCTACCGCAAGGATCTTCTTGAAAAATACGGCAAACAGCCGCCGAAGACCTGGGACGAGATGGAGGCAACCGCCAAGGAAATCCAGGAAAAGGAACGCGCCGCCGGTCAGAAGGACCTGTGGGGCTATGTCTTCCAGGGCAATGCCTATGAAGGCCTGACCTGCGATGCACTGGAATGGGTCAAGTCCTCGGGCGGCGGCCAGATCATCGAGACCGACGGCACGATTTCAATCAATAACGAGAAGGCTGCGGCAGCACTCAATCGCGCCAAGGGCTGGATCGGCACGATTTCGCCGAGCGGCGTGCTTGCCTATCAGGAAGAAGAATCCCGCGGCGTCTGGCAGACCGGCAACTCCGTCTTCATGCGTAACTGGCCCTACGCCTATGCGCTGGGCAACGGCGCCGACAGCCCGGTCAAAGGGAAGTTTGACGTGACGACGCTTCCTGTTGCCGCAGAAGGCGACAAGCCCTCCTCGACGCTTGGCGGCTGGAACCTCGCCGTCTCGAAATATTCGAAGAACCCGGATGCGGCGATCGAACTCGTCAAGTTCCTGACCTCGAAGGATAGCCAGAAGCAGCGCGCTATCGAGCTTTCAAACCTGCCGACCCAGTCGGCTCTGTATGACGACAAGGATATTGCCGCCGCGCAGCCTTTCATGCCGAACTGGAAGCCGATCTTCGAGAACGCCGTGCCGCGGCCGTCGGCTGTTGCCAAGGTCAAGTATAACGAGGTTTCCGCCAAGTTCTGGACTGCCGTCCACAATACGCTCTCCGGAAGCGGGACAGCTGAAGAAAACCTAGAGCTTCTCGAAGCCGATCTGACGACGCTGCAAGGCAGCGGCTGGTAACCGATCGAGGCGGCAGCGTCGGATTTCCCGCCGCTGCCGCTTCCGATAACGCCGTCGTCGATTGTCTCGTGAAGCGGATATTCCATGAGTGAAGTTGCAGTCTCCCAAAATCTGAGCACGGGCGCGCGCGCAAAAGCGATCTCTTCGGATCTGAGCGCAGAACGCGTCCGGTCCGCCTGGATCTTTCTGGCTCCGACCCTGTTGATCCTTGCCATCGTTGCCGGCTGGCCACTGTTCCGCACCATATATTTCAGCTTCACCAACGCGTCGCTGACGAACCTAGGCGATGCCAAGTTCGTCGGCTTCGACAACTATCTTTCCTGGGTCACTCTGAAGAGCGGCCGCACGATCTATAGAGGACTGCTGGCAGATCCCGCCTGGTGGGGTGCGGTCTGGAACACGGCAAAATTCACGCTGTTGTCGGTGACGATCGAAACCGCGCTCGGCCTCATCGTCGCTCTTGTGTTGAACGCACAATTCGTTGGCCGCGGCATCGTGCGCGCCGCCATCCTCATCCCCTGGGCGATCCCGACCATCGTTTCCGCCAAGATGTGGGCCTGGATGCTCAACGACCAGTTCGGCATCCTCAACGACATGTTTCTCGGCCTCGGGCTCATCAGTCAGAAAATCGCTTGGACGGCGGATCCCAATACCGCGATGATTGCCGTGCTGATCGTCGACGTCTGGAAGACGACGCCGTTCATGGCCTTGTTGATCCTCGCAGCCCTGCAAATGGTTCCAGCCGACATCTACGAGGCTGCCAAGATCGACGGCATCAATCCCGTCAAAGTCTTCTGGCGTCTGACCCTGCCACTGATACGTCCGGCCATCATGGTTGCAGTAATCTTCCGCATGCTCGATGCCATGCGCATCTTCGACCTCATCTACGTGCTGACACCGAACAACGCCCAGACCAAGACCATGTCGGTGATGGCGCGCGAGAACCTCTTCGATTTCGACAAGTTCGCCTATGGCGCGACCGCCTCCACCGTTCTGTTTCTCATCATCGCCTCGGTCACCGTGCTCTACATATGGCTCGGCCGCGTCAAACTCGGGGGGCGCGAACACTGATGCTGCTCACAGCCACCAAGAATACCCTGTTCTATCTGCTGGTCGCCGTCATCGTCGTCATCGCAGTCTTCCCGTTCTACTATGCGATCCTGACGAGTTTCAAAGCAGGCACCGCCCTCTTCGAGGTCACCTACTGGCCAAGTTCGATCTCGCTGGAAAACTATGCCGGCGTGCTGACGACGGGCAGCTTCATCCGCAGCCTCGGCAATTCGCTGCTCATTGCCTGCCTCGTGGTTGCCGCCTCTCTGCTGCTCGCGGTGACCGCATCCTACGCACTTGCCCGCGTGCATTTCCGGGGTCGGGCACTCCTGATGCTGACCATCCTGTCCGTCTCGATGTTTCCGCAGATTGCTGTCCTGGCGGGGCTTTTCGAGCTCATCCGCTGGATCGGCATCTTCAATACGCCCTTCGCATTGATCTTCTCCTACATGATCTTCACGCTGCCTTTCACGGTCTGGGTGCTGACGACCTTCATGCGGGATCTGCCGATCGAGATCGAAGAGGCGGCCATCGTCGATGGCGCCTCCCCCTGGGTCATCATCACGCAGGTGTTCATGCCACTGATGTGGCCAGCGCTCGTCACCACCGGCCTGCTCGCCTTCATCACGGCCTGGAACGAGTTTCTGTTCGCTCTGACTTTCACCTCATCGGATGCGCAGCGGACAGTGCCGGTGGCGATCGCTCTGCTTTCAGGCGGCAGTCAGTTCGAAATCCCCTGGGGCAATATCATGGCGGCATCGGTCATCGTCACCGTGCCCGTCGTCATCCTTGTTCTTATTTTTCAACGCCGGATCATTTCCGGGCTGACGGCCGGCGGCGTCAAAGGCTGAGGAAAGCGCGACATGGCACAGATTAGACTCGATAATATCCGCAAGAGCTTCGGCGCGTTTGAGGTCATCAAGGGCGTCAGCATGGACATTCGCAAGGGCGAATTCATGGTCTTCGTCGGCCCGTCCGGCTGCGGCAAGTCCACCTTGCTGCGCCTGATCTCGGGACTTGAGGACATAACGTCAGGCACGCTCTCCTTCGATGGCGAGCCGGTCAATCGTCTTTCCCCGTCGAAGCGCGGCATCGCCATGGTCTTCCAGTCCTACGCGCTCTATCCGCATATGTCGGTCTACGAGAACATGGCCTTCGGTATGAAGCTCTCCGGCCGGACCAGGGAAGAATGCAAGGCGCGCGTCGAACAGGCGGCCGGCATGCTACAGCTCTCACCCTATCTGGAGCGGCTGCCGCGCCAGCTTTCGGGCGGTCAGCGCCAGCGCGTCGCCATCGGCCGCGCCATCGTTCGTGACCCGAAGGTCTTCCTGTTCGATGAGCCCTTGTCGAACCTCGATGCTGCATTGCGCGTTGCCACAAGGTTAGAGATCGCCAAGCTTCACCGCGGCATGCATGACACGACGATGATCTATGTCACCCATGATCAGGTCGAGGCCATGACCTTGGCCGACCGGATCTGTGTCTTGCGCGATGGCGTTGTCGAACAGGTCGGAACGCCGATCGAACTCTACGAGACCCCGAATTCGATCTTCGTTGCCGGTTTCATCGGCTCGCCGAAGATGAACTTTCTCTCCGGTCCGTTTGCAGCACCCTATAATGCCCACACGATCGGGGTCCGGGCCGAACATATTGAATTCGCCGATCAGGCCCCAGCGTGGACCGGTACCGTCATCCATTCCGAAATCCTCGGCTCGGACAGTTTCGTCTACCTCGACATTGGCTCTGCAGAGCCGCTCATCGTTCGAGAAACCGGCGTGTCCAGCCATCAGCCCGGCCAACAATTGGGCGTATCGCCGCTCAACGGCCGCATTCACCGCTTCGACCAATCCGGACGCGCGCTCGAAAGGGTTCCTTTCAAGGGCGCTGCCTGAACAACCCATCAAACCAACAGGATCTGACCGCCTCCCATCGGTTCCGGTCCGCTACTTGCTGCAAAGGAGCACAGTCATGGCCATTCGCACCGTCGTATGGGGAGAGAACATCCATGAGACAACCAATGAGATCGTCCGGGGCATCTACCCTGAAGGCATGCACACGACCATCGCCAAGGCGCTGAACACCGATCCGGCGATTTCGGCAACGACGGCGACACTCCAGGAGCCCGAGCATGGCCTCACCGAAGCCCGGCTTGCCGAGACCGATGTTCTGACCTGGTGGGGTCACAAGGACCATGGCGCTGTCTCCGACGTCGTCGTCGAGCGCGTCGCCAAGCGGGTCTGGGAAGGCATGGGCCTCTTGGTGCTGCATTCCGGTCATTTCTCGAAGATCTTCAAGCGGCTGATGGGCACTCCCTGCGCACTCAAGTGGCGCGAGGCGGGTGAGCGCGAGCGGCTGTGGACGATCAACCAGCGCCATCCGATCGCAGCCGGTATCGGCGAGCATTTCGAGCTGGAAAACGAGGAAATGTACGGCGAGCAGTTTTCCGTGCCGGAGCCGCTGGAGACGGTCTTCATCTCCTGGTTCCAGGGCGGCGAAGTTTTCCGCTCCGGCCTGACCTGGCGGCGCGGCGCCGGCAACATCTTCTATTTCCGTCCCGGTCACGAAACCTACCCGACCTATCACGATGCAACCGTGCAGAAGGTGCTGATCAATGGCGTGAAGTGGGCCTATAACCCGCAAGGCGATCTGAAGAGCATCACCGATGCTCCAAATGTGCCGGTAGAAAAAGCACTGGAGCCGATCGTCGAACGCGGCCCGAGACTGCATCAGGCCGGCGAAGCCGGTTACCGCTGAGGAGAATAGAAATGCGACTATTCGTTCTTGGTACGGGCACGATGGCCAAAAACCAGGTTGCCAACTTCCTCGCCATCGACGGTGTCGAGGTGGTCGGCGCCGTCGATACGGATCGGGGCCGGCTCGATGAGTTCGCCGATCATTTCAACATCGAAAAACGCTTCAGCACGCTCGACGAGGCGATCGCCTGGGGCGAATTCGATGCAGCCACAAATGTAACGCCCGACCGCATCCACCACGCGACAAGCCTCGCGCTGATCGCCGCCGGCAAGCACGTCTTTTGCGAGAAGCCGCTGGCGGAAAACTATGCGCATGCCTTGGAAATGACGGAAGCCGCGGAAGCGGCCGGCGTCATCAACATGGTGAACCTTACCTATCGCAATGTCGCACCGCTGCAACGCGCCCGCGAGATGGTGCTGGCCGGCGAACTGGGCACTATTCGTCATGTGGAAGCGTCCTATCTGCAGAGCTGGCTGGTATCGCGCGCCTGGGGCGACTGGCGCACGGAATCGCGCTGGCTCTGGCGTTTGTCGACGGGTCACGGTTCGAATGGCGTGCTCGGGGATGTCGGCATCCATATCCTGGATTTTGCCGCCTATGGTGCGGCGACTGACATCGATCACGTCTTTGCGCGGTTGAAGACCTTCAACAAGGCGCCGGGCGGGCAGATCGGCGAATACATGCTCGATGCCAATGACAGCTTCACCATGTCGGTCGATTTCACCAATGGCGCGCTCGGCGTCATTCATGCGACCCGCTGGGCGACCGGCCATCTGAACGAGCTGAAGCTGCGCATCTATGGCGAAAAAGGCAGCCTCGAAGTGATCCACCGCCCGGATGGTTCGGATCTTCGCGGCTGCTTCGGCGACGACATTGAAAGCGCCACCTGGCGTGATATCGAGGTGCCGGCAGTGCTGACCAATTATCAGCGTTTTGCAGAAGCGGTCAGGACCGGCAAGCAGGACGATCCCACCTTCCGCCACGCCGCCAATCTGCAGAAGGTCATCGATCTCGCGATCGTATCGGAGAAAGAACGTCGGGAGCTCAATCTGCTGGCCTCGGACACCCCGGAAGCCACGGCTGACCAGGAACCGGAAGGCAAGGCGGACGATCAGGGGCCGGTGCTGGCACTCGTCGTCTGACGGCTTGGAAAATATCGAAGGCCCGAATGTTCGGGCCTTCCTTGAGCCGAGTGAACTCGCTCTGCTTACTGCTCAACCGGCTGCTAGGCAGCCCTACCAGCCGCGCTCACGCCCCGATAGGCAATGAGATCTTCGATGGTAATCAGGTGAAGGCCGTGCCGCTCGGCAAACTGCTCAAGCTCCGGCAGACGCGCCATCGTGCCATCATCATTGGCCACTTCACAGATCACACCCGAGGGCGACAGGCCGGCCAGCCTTGCGAGGTCGACAGCCGCCTCCGTATGGCCCGGACGCGAAAGCACGCCGTTCGGATGCGCACGCAGCGGGAAGATATGACCGGGCCGCGCAAAATCCTCAGGGCGGGAATCCTCGCCGATGAGCGCGCGAACGGTTGCGGCGCGGTCAGCGGCTGAAATACCGGTTGTCGTTTCAGGGATATAGTCAACCGAGACGGTGAACGCCGTCTTCAGGAGTTCGGTATTGTTGGGGACCATCTGCGGGATCTGCAGTTCGTCCAACCGCTCACCTTCCATGGCCACGCAGATGAGGCCACGGGCATAATTCATCATGAAGGCGATTGCCTGCGGGGTGATCGCTTCGGATGCAATGACGAGGTCGCCCTCGTTTTCCCGATCGCGATCGTCGACGACAACCACGATCTCGCCCCGCGCAATCGCGGCGATCGCATCTTCTATCTTGGAAATTGCCATTTCTCTGCCTTTCAAGGGTTAGCCGCGTGAGCGGCATTCATGGCCTGTCAAAAGCCACCATTATCCCTTGGGCGAACAAGCATATGAAACGCCGCATGCCGAGCGGCGTCCTCTGCGTTGCTCTCTTCCATCCGGACTGTGACCGTCGGCTCCGGCATCTCACCGGATCTGCTGACCCTTCGCTTTCACGAAGGCGCTCGCGGGCTCCGAGTTGCCTCGATACCGCCGGTGGGGAATTGCACCCCGCCCTGAGAACACTGCTTATGTAAATGACGAATGGCTTGTTCTGCAAGAGGTTGGGTACAGATCACGTCGCGAGAATTGCGTCTCCGTGATGAAAGCACCGTTTCCTATTGTCGAACAGCGCTAGGACATGATCAGCCCGCCATCGACATTGATGGTCTGGCCGGTGATATAGGCCGCGTCATCGCTTGCAAGAAAAGTGACAAGGCCGGCGACGTCTTCGCCCGATCCGGCGCGCTTCATCGGGATGCCTTCGACCCATTCTTTCATGAGCTCGCCGGGTGCGTAGTTGCCGAGCAGCTTGCCCCATGCCTGGTCGTTATAGGCCCACATGTCGGTTTCGATTATGCCCGGGCAGAAGGCGTTGACGGTGATGCCGTCGGTCGCGACTTCCTTGGCAAGGCTTTGGGTGATGCCGACGACGCCCATCTTCGAGGCAGCATAATGCGGCGTATAGATGAAGCCGTCGCGTGCCTGGCCGGAAGCCGTATTGATGATACGTCCGCCGCGACCATGTTTGCGCATGCGGGCGATCGCTTCCTGGGCACAGAGGAACACGCCCTTGGTATTGACCGCCATGACCTTGTCCCACTCGCCCTCGGTCATGTCCTCGATCCGAGCAATGGTGATGACACCGGCATTCTGGATTGAGACGTCGACAGCGCCGAAGGCCTCCTCAGCGGCGTCATAGAGAGCTTTGACGCTTGCCTTGTCGGTGACGTCGCCAACAAAGGAGATCGCCTTTCCGCCGTCGGCCCTGATCTGCTCGGCAACGCCATGCACACTTTCCTCGTTGGCGGAGACCGCGAGATTGGCGCCCTCGCGCGCGAAGCGTTTGGCAATCGCCGCACCGATACCGCGGCTTGCACCCGTAATGACCACGGTCTTGTTTTCGAAGCGTTGCATTCTCTTTATCCTTTCACTGGGGCCCGCGTGAGCGCCGTTTTGCAAACCGGCGACACTTGCCTCCTCACCAGACTTCAAACGGCTGCAGAAATGATCCCGGCAAATTCCGATGCCTTCAGCGAAGCACCGCCGACCAGCGCTCCATCCACATTGCGAAGCCCGAAAATCGCCTCGGCATTGGATGCCTTGACCGAACCGCCATAGAGGATCCTGACCGAATGGCCGTCATCGCCCAGCCGCTCTTCGAGCATCTGCCGGATCGCGGCATGGACCTCCTCAATCTGTTCGTTGGTCGGCACCAGCCCGGTTCCTATCGCCCATACAGGTTCGTAGGCGATGACGAGATTGGCGCTCGTTGCTCCCTCGGGAACGGATTCTCTCAGCTGCCCGCCGACAACTTCGATCGCCCGCCCCTCATCACGCTCGTGCCGCGTTTCACCGACACAGACGATCGCGATCAAGCCCGCCCGATGAGCGGCAACCGCTTTTGCAAGGACGATTTCATCATCTTCGCCATGAGACACGCGACGCTCGGAATGCCCGAGGATGACATAGCGCGCGCCGATGTCCGCAAGCATTTCGGCAGAGACATCACCGGTATGCGCACCTGACTGCTGCGCATGGCAATCCTGTGCGCCGATGACCAGTTTCGACCCCTTGACCCGCTCGACCGCGCGATCGATCAGCGTGAGGGGCGGGCAGACGACGATATCGCACGTCGCACTGCCCGTTAGTCCCTTCAGCGCCTCGATCTCAGCTTGGGAGGAGATGAGACCGTTCATTTTCCAGTTGCCTGCGATCAGCTTGCGCATCGTATCACCAGCAGCAGAAGCCGCCGTCGACGAGCAGATCGACGCCCGTCACGAAACTTGCGGCATTCGAAAGCAGGAAGACGGCCGGACCGACCATCTCATCGACACCGGCCATGCGCTGCATCGGCGTCTGCTCTTCGAAGAGCTTGGTCTGATGTACCATCTCCGGCCGGGTGTTCATCGGCGTTGCGGTATAGCCCGGCGAAATCGTGTTGACGCGGATGCCGCGCCCGACCCACTCCATGGCGAACGACTTCGACATATGGATCACGCCCGCTTTCGAGGCATTGTAATGGGCCTGGCTCAAACCGCGATTGACGATAACGCCCGACATGGAGGCGATGTTGACGATCGACCCGCCGCCATTCTTCAACATGGCCCGCGCTTCGGCCTGGCAAGACAGGAAGACACCCTTCAGGTTGATGTCCATCAGCGTCTGATACTGATCCTCTTCCATCTCCTCGGCGGGATTGGCGTTGGCGATTCCGGCCGCATTGACGGCAAGCGAGAGAGCCCCGAGATCGGCTTCAGTGCGGGCGACCGCATCCGCCAGAGACGACTTGCTGGTGACATCGGCGGCAATCTCGATCGAGCGGCGGCCGGTAGCCCGGATATGGCTGGCAGTGGTGGCAAGGCCGTCATCAGTGCGGCGATCGAGAAGCGCTACATCGGCGCCGCACTGGGCAAGACCAATCGCGATCCTTTGCCCGATGCCGCTGCCGGCGCCCGTCACAATGGCGACCTGGCCGCTGAGATCGAATAGTTTTGGTGCGTTCAGAGAGATGTCGGACACCGCTCTTCCTTTCTGTCTTTGCCTAGATTGTCGCCAGTTCCATGACCGAGACGTCGTTTGCCTCGTCACGCTTCAGAATGCCTGCCTGCTTGCCCTGCGCCAGCACGAGAATGCGGTTCGACACGCCGAGAACTTCCTCGAGGTCGGAGCTCACGACGATGACCGCAACACCCTGTTTGGCGAGGTTGACGATGATGTCGTAGATGCCGGCGCGGGCTCCGACATCGATGCCGCGAGTGGGCTCGTCCAGCACCACGACTTTGGGATCGCGCATCAGCCATTTGGCGATGACAACCTTCTGCTGGTTGCCGCCCGAGAGATCGGAAGCGAATTGCTCTGCGCGCCCCTTCACGCCGAATTTCGTTACCGCCTTTTCGGCGAAAACGCGTTTCACGCCCGAGGTGAGCCAGCGCCCGCCAAGCTTGTCGAGATTGGCGTAGATGATGTTCTCGCTGATCTTATGTGCAACCACGAGGCCCTGGTCCTTGCGGTCCTCGGGCACCATCACGATGCCCTTGGCGATCGCATCCGCAGGGCTGCGCAGCTTCAGCGCTTCGCCTTCCAGCCGGATCGAGCCGGCGCTGATTGGATCGGCACCGGAAATCGCCCGCACGAGCTCGGTGCGACCGGCGCCGACGAGGCCGGCGATGCCGAGGATCTCGCCGGCATGAACGTCGAAACTCACATCGCGGAAGGAATCGTCCGGCGACGTCAGGCCGGATACCTCAAGCACGGGCCTACTCGTCGGCTCGGGAAGGGTCGGAAACATGCGATCGAGCGAGCGGCCGACCATGCTCTCGACGATCGTGCGCACCGGCGTCGCGCTGTCGGCAAATTCATGGACGCGCTCTCCATCGCGAAGCACGACGATACGGTCGGTGATCTTTTTGATCTCTTCCATGCGGTGGGATATGTAGATGATCCCGACACCCTCGGAACGGAGCTTGCGGACCTGCTCGAACAAGGCCTCCGTCTCCGCGCCGCCAAGGGCTGCGGTCGGCTCGTCGAGGATCAGGAGTTTTGCGTTGAGCGCCAGTGCCTTGGCAATCTCGATCAGCTGCTGATTGGCGGTCGAAAGACCGGCAACCTTTCGGGTCGCGGGAATGTGCAGGTTCAGCCGCGCGAGTTGCTCCTGAGCACGGCGGACCATCTGGGTGCGGTCGACGACGCCATTCTTCATGGGCCATCGGCCGATAAAGACATTTTCGGCGATGGAAAGATGCGGCAGAAGCTGCAATTCCTGATGGATCAGCACGACGCCCTTGTCGATCGCCTCGCGCGGAGCGGCCGGGGCATAAGGCTGCCCCAGCCATGTCATCGAGCCCTCGGAAGGTGTGCGTGATCCGGCAATGATGCCTGACAGCGTCGACTTGCCGGCGCCGTTTTCACCGAGAAGTGCCACCACCTCGCCGGGATAGACGTCCAGGTCCACATTTTTCAGAACCTGGAGTGGTCCGTAGCGCTTGGATATGCCCCTCAGGGAAAGAACCGGCTCGGTCACAGCACACCTCCTCGAGATTTCGGCTGATTAAGGATGGTTGGCGATGAAGCCTGCTACGTTTTCCTTGGTCGTCAGCGTCGCATCGAGAAGCTGAACCGGCGGAACCTTTTCGCCAGCGACAAGCTTGATGGCGTTCGCGACGGCTTCGCGGCCCATCTTCTGGGTCTGCTGCGTGGCCGTCACATCGAAGACACCCTTGCTGAGAGCTTCGAGGGCGGCAGTATCACCATCGAAACCGCCAACGACGATCTTCTGCGAAGGGTTTGCAACCTTGATTGCCTGGGCGGCACCAAGCGCCAGCGCGTCTGCCTGAGCGAAGACGATCGTGACATCCGGATTGGCCTGCAGCATGTTCTGCATGATCTGGAAGCCTTCGTCCTGGAACCAGTTGTTGGAATACTGTTCGGCAACAACCTTGACGTCCGGATTGGCCTTCAGGGATTCCGCGCAACCCTTGGAACGATCAAGCTCGGGCGTGGTGCCCTTCTGGCCGTGGATGATGACCATCTTGCCCTTGCCGCCGGCTTCCTTGAGGATGTAGTCGCAAACCGCCTTGGCGGAGGCAACGGAGTCCGTCGCCAGGAACGTGTCGCCCGGAGCACCTTCGGCATTGCGGTCGACGTTGACGACCGGGATGCCGGCCTGCTTTGCAAGCTTCACCGGAACGGTAGCCGCGGCTGCACCAGCCGGGATATAGATGAGAGCGTCGATGTTCTGGGTCAGAAGGTCCTGGATCTGGTTGACCTGCGTCGGGCCGTCGCCCTTGGCGTCGACGGTAACGACCTCGATGCCCCGTTTCTTGGCTTCGTCTTCAACCGACTGCTTGATCTGGTTGAAGAAGTTTGCCTGCAGGTTTGCGACGGCAAGGCCAAGCTTCTTGACTTCGGCCGCGTGAACGGATCCGAGGCTGAGACCAAGCAGGGCAGCAGACGCGAGCAGAGTGCGCGCAAATTTCATGTCAGTTCCTCCGTTGTTAGTGAACCCTTGGGTATCCTCCCCCTCGGGCAATAGATCCGCTCCAAACCTTTCGGAGAGGAATTTCACGCGGCCCGCATCACCTGCGGGCCTGATGTTCAGGCAGCGCGCCGCTTGCGGATTGTCTCGGCGCCGACCGCGAGAACGATCACGACACCGATGATGACCTGCTGCAGGAAGGGTGAGACGTTGAGCAGGTTGAGGCCGTTGCGCAGCACACCGATGATCAGGACGCCGATCAGCGTGCCACCGATGCCGCCGGCACCGCCCGACAGTGATGTTCCGCCGATAACGACCGCTGCGATTGTGTCGAGTTCGTAGCCGAAGCCGCTGGACGGCTGGGCAGAGTCGAGACGGGCGGCAAGAACGATACCGGCAAGACCTGCAAGTACGGCACTCGCCACGTACACAAGAATAGTCACAAGCTGGACATTGATGCCGGCAAGACGGGCAACTTCGGGATTGCCGCCGACCGCATAGAGCATGCGGCCTTCTGCGCGGAAGTGCAGGAAAATCCAGGCAGCTGCGACGACTGCCAGCATCAGGAAGACGGTTGCAGTCAGGATGCCGAAATGGCGGTCAATGGCCAGCATCATGAACCAGTCAGGAAAGCCCACGATCTGCTGGCCGTCGGTGATCATGTTTGCCACGCCGCGCGCAGCCGACATCATCGCGAGCGTCGCGATAAAAGCGGGGACCCTGAACCAGGTGACCATGATGCCGACGATAAGGCCGCTGATCATCGAGGCAATAAGCGCCGCCACGATGCCGAGGCCGAGCGGCAGACCGGCGACATTCGCCGTCCAGCCCATCACCATCATCGCGAGAGCTAGGACCGAGCCTACCGAAAGGTCGATGCCGCCGATCAGGATCACGAAGGTCATGCCGACTGCCATGATCCCGAGCACGGTGATCTGGTCGAGAATGTTCAGACCATTGCGGACGGAGAGAAATGTATCAGTGCTGAAGGTCAGGAACAGGCAGAGCAAAAGCAGTCCGATGAGCGGACCGGTTGCTCCCGTGAGCTTGCTGACCCACGTACCGGACGGCCGGCTCTGTTCATTCACGTCGATCGCCACCATCGTTCCTCCCTAAAGATCAAGGCCGGCGGCCACTATTTCCTCAAGCAAGAATATTTATTCATGCCTGCTGGAAAATTCATTAACAACTTGCTTAGATGCTGTCAACCAGCTTTTCCGCGGATACTGGAGGCTGGACAATCAACAAGGGGCTTGACTAAGCTCGCTCATATGCAAAAATATAACATAGTGAATATTTATGCACGAGAGGAAACGATGGAGCCTTCCGAACTTGAACGTGTTGCTCGCCAGATACGTCTGCGCGACCTCCAAGCCGTATACGAGGCGGGCGCCGGCCATATCGGTGGCGAGATGTCGGTGATCGATCTCCTCACCGCGTTGTATTTTCGGGTGCTGCGCGTCTGGCCCGATCAGCCCAGACATCCCGATCGCGACAGGTTCGTGCTGTCGAAGGGCCATACGGCCTGCGCGCTCTACGTCACGCTCGCCAAGCGCGGTTTCATTCCGGAAGAGGAAATCTCGACTTTTCTGAAGCCGCATTCCCGCCTGAACGGCCACCCGAACTGTAATAAGGTGCCGGGCGTCGAAACGAATACCGGCCCGCTCGGACACGGGCTGCCGGTTGCTGTCGGCATGGCCAAGGCGGCAAAACTCTCAGGTGCGAAATACCACACCTATGTCATCACCGGTGACGGCGAGATGCAGGAAGGCTCGAACTGGGAAGCCATCATGGCAGCATACCAGTTCCGCCTGGACAACCTGACCTTGATCATCGACCACAACAGGTTCCAGCAGGGCGCTTCGCTCTCGGACACCAACGATGTCGCACCGCTCCGCCCCAAGCTCGAGGCCTTCGGCTGGGAGGTCAGCGAAATCAACGGCAACGACATGCACGCGATCGTGCCCGCCCTCGAGCATCGCTCCGACCGGCCCCATTGCATCGTGGCGCACACCAACAAGGGCCATGGCATCTCTTTCATGCAGGATCGCGTCGACTGGCATCACAAGGTTCCGAGCAAGGAACAGTATGAAACCGCATTGGTAGAACTGTCGGAGGCACTCTAATGAACGCGCCCGTAAACCCACCGAAGCTCTATGACTGCCGCGATGCCTTTGCGGCGACGCTCGAGCGCCTGGCCGCCGAGAATGAAACCATCGTCGCCGTCTGCAACGACTCGGTCGGTTCCTCCAAACTCGGCGGCTTCAAGTCGAAATTCCCTGATCGCCTCGTCAATGTCGGCATCGCCGAACAGAACATGGTTGGCGTCGGCGCCGGTCTCGCCAATGGCGGACGCTTGCCCTATGTCTGCGGCGCCTCTCCGTTCCTGACCGGCCGATCGCTCGAGCAGATCAAGGCCGACATTTCCTACTCCAATGCCAACGTCAAGCTCGTGGGCATTTCCTCGGGCATGGCTTACGGCGAACTCGGCCCGACCCATCATTCGATCGAGGATTTCGCCTGGACGCGCGTGCTGCCGAATCTGCCCGTGATCGCCCCCTGCGACCGCATCGAGACTGCCGCCGCGGTCGAGTGGGCCGCAAGCTATAATGGTCCCTGCTTCCTGCGCCTCTCGCGCGTCGGCGTTCCGGATCTGCTGCCTGAAGGTCACAGGTTCGAAGTCGGCAAGGCGAACCTGCTGCGCGAAGGCTCTGATGTCACGCTGATTGCCAACGGCACGCTGACCCACCGCATGATGAAGGCCGCCGAAATCCTGGCCGGGCGCGGCATCAAGGCGCGCGTGCTCAACATGGCGACCGTTCGCCCGATCGACGAGGCCGCCATCATTGCGGCGGCCAACGAGACTGGCGCGATCGTGACGGCGGAAGAGCATTCGATCTTCGGCGGCCTCGGTTCCGCCATCGCCGAAGTGGTCGTCGACAACGCGCCCGTACCGATGAAGCGTCTTGGTGTTCCCGGCATCTATGCGCCGACAGGTTCGGCCGAATTCCTCCTCGACGAATTCGGCATGGCGCCAGCGGCGATCGCCGATGCGGCCCAGGCGCTGATCAAGCGCAAATAATCTGATAGCAGGTCTATTGCACCGGGGCGCGCATCTGCCCCGGCCGTTCGTTTGAGGAGAAGATGATGCGGGCTATTCTGGCGATCGACCAGGGCACAACCAATTCGAAGGCAGTGTTGGTTTCCGAAACCGGAGCGGTGCTTGCCAGAGGCTCGGCCGCCGTCGGCATCTCCTATCCGCAGCCGGGCTGGGTCGAGCAAGATCCCCGCCGCATCTTTGCCTCCGTTTGCGAAGCGATCGAGGCCTGCCTGAAGACAGTTTCCGACGTTACTGTCGAGGCGGTCGCAGTTTCCAATCAGCGTGAATCCGTCACGATGTGGGATGCAGAGAGCGGCGAGGCACTGGGTCCGGTGGTGAGCTGGCAGTGCCGCCGCACAGCGCCGGACTGCGAGCGCCTGATCGCCGAAGGTCATCTCGACCGCGTGGAAACGCTGACCGGCCTTCCACTCGACCCGATGTTTCCCGGATCGAAATTCCGCTGGCTGCTCGATCGCGTACCAGCCGGGCGCCGTGTGCGCCTCGGCACGGTCGACAGTTGGCTGATCCATTGCCTGACGGGTGGGCGCCGCCACGTCTGCGATGCCTCCAATGCCGCCCGCAGCCAGTTGTTCGACCTCAATTGGCAGGTCTGGAGTGAGGAACTCGGCCAGATTTTCGGCGTCGATATCGCCCTGTTGCCGGAAGTGCTCGACAGTTCTGCCGATTTCGGCACGACGCGCGGCCTTCCCGGCATCCCGGACGGCACGCCGATCCGATCTGCTATTGGCGACAGCCATGCGGCGCTCTTCGGTCATGGGGCCTTCAAGCCGGGCGATGGCAAGGTAACGTTCGGAACCGGCTCCTCCGTCATGACGACATTGCCGCGCTTCATCGCGCCGCAAAACGGGATAACCACGACGGTCGCATGGCGGATCGCCGGCGTGCCGACCTTCGCCTTCGAGGGCAACATTCTCGTGTCGGCAGCAAGCCTTCCGTGGATGGCCGACATTCTGGGCCTTCCCGATGTCGCAGCCCTCGTCGACCTTGCGGCGACGGCTGAGCCGGGCGGACCGGGATTCGTGCCGGCCTTCGTCGGCCTCGGCGCCCCCTACTGGAATTCCGACGCCCGTGCGCTCTTCGCCCAGATCAACTTTTCCACGACCCGCGCCCAGATGGCCCGCTCAGTGACGGATTCGATCGCCTGCCAGGTGCATGACGTGATCGCCGCCATGCGCGCCCAGAGCGGTGGCAAGCTCGGCGCTCTCTATGTCGACGGCGGCCCGAGCCAGAACCGCTTCCTGATGCAATGCGTGTCGAACCTGATCGAACATGCCGTCATCCAGTGCGAGGCGCCGGAGGCTTCCGCTCTCGGTGCCGCCTATCTCGCCGGGCTTTCGCTCGGCCTGTGGAAGGATCTCGACGCGATCGAAGCACTCCCGAGAAGCACCACAGTGATCCGCCCCGAAGAGATCGATCGCACCGGACTTCTCAATACATGGAATGATGCGCTGGCCCGCTCGACGTCGCGACCGACACCGGTTAAATGTGAATAAAAATTCAAGCCGGTATCGCCCATGTCCCGTCTCAACGAACTCCGCCTGATCTCCAGGGTTGCCCAGATGTACCACATCGAAGGGCGGCGGCAGGCGGAGATCGCGCAGCATCTGCGGCTTTCCCAGGCGACGGTCTCGCGAATGCTGAAGAGGGCCGAGGCCGAGGACATTGTTCGCACCAGCGTCATCCCGCCGGTCGGCACCTACAGTGAGCTCGAAGGAGCCCTGCGTCAAAAGTTCGACCTTCCCGAAGCAATTGTCGTCGAGTGCAGCGAGGACCGGGACGGCGCCATCATGGCCCGGATCGGTGAAGCCGCAGCCCATCTTCTGGAGATCACACTTGCACCTGGCGAAATCGTTGGAGTGTCGAGCTGGAGCCAGACCATCTTCAAGATGGTCGAAAACATCCATCCGCAGAAAAGCGCCCAGGTAAAATACGTCGTGCAAACCCTCGGAGGCATGGGCGACCCTTCGGTGCAGACACATGCCACGCAGCTTACGACGCGCCTTGCACGCCTCACCGGAGCCGAACCCAAGCTGCTTCCCGTACAGGGCGTGACGACATCGAGGGAAGCCAGGCTCCTGATGCAGTCAGATCCCTTCGTCCGCGAGACCATGGATTTGTTCGGCAGTATCACGCTCGCCATTGTCGGCATCGGCGCCGTGGAGCCGTCCGAATTGCTTGCTCGTTCGGGCAACATCTTTTCGTCGCGGGAGCTTGCCGATCTCGCCGAGGCCGGCGCCGTTGGTGACATTTCACTGCGCTTTTTCGACAAGGACGGCAAACCGGTGAAGACGCCGCTGGATGACCGGGTCATCGGCCTTCCGCTCGAGGATCTTGCGCGGGTGGATCGCGTCATCGCGCTGGCCGGCGGCGCGAAGAAGACGGCGGCGATCTCGGGTGCCCTGCGTGTTGGCGTCATCGACATGCTGGTGACCGACAAATTCACCGCGCAGCGATTGATCGATACAACGGCTTGACGTGACCGTCGGCTATGCCCGTGGCATTTCTGGAAGCGACGGTTAACGAACTGTTAAATAATTCCACGCAAATCTAGTCAGCAGTTGCCCCAGGAGAAACAGGCCGGAAAACGCACCGCGTTTTCGGAAGTGCTTCTTCGACTTCCGCCGCCTGTTCTGGATCAGCTCAATGACCATCATCTCCCGAATTCTGAAGATTAAAAGTCGATCCCATATCCTCGTCGAACGTCAGAGGATCGGCGTTGACGACAGGATCCCGGGCACGAGAAAGATGCGGAGTGGCAAGACAAGGCAACGGTTAGGCATTCTGATCGGCGCCTTCGTCTGCGGGTTTATCTTGATCGGCGGCCGTCTTGTCCAATACGGACTTGCCGAGGAGCCCACCACCAGTTCGCTTGGCAATCCCAACGGCGTTGCCTCCCGGCCCGACATCGTCGATCGCAATGGCCAGCTTCTGGCTACCGACCTGAACATGGTTTCCCTCTACGCGGACCCCCGTCGCATCATCGACGCCGACGAAGTGGTGGAGAAACTCGCCGTCGTCATTCCGAGCCTCGATTGGAGAGAGACCCACAAGAAGCTCAAGATGGACAGCGGCTTCCAGTGGCTGCGGCGCCAGCTCACGCCGAGGCAGCAAGCTGATATCCTTGCCCTCGGCCTTCCCGGCATAGGGTTCAGACCGGAAAAACGTCGCTTCTATCCTGGCGGGCGCGCTGCGTCGCATATCCTTGGTCACGTCAATGTCGACAATCAAGGACTGGCCGGCATGGAGCGGTATCTCGACCAGCAGGGTCTGGCCGATCTGAGGGCTGTGGGGCTGACATCCGGAGTTCCGCTTGAACCCGTCAGCCTATCGATCGACATCCGCGTCCAGAACCTCGCCCGGGAAGTCGCCGCCAAAGCGATGAACGCTTATCAGGCGGAAGCCGCCGGCGCACTCGTTCTCGACGTCGAGACGGGCGAGGTCCTGGCGATGGCCTCGGTGCCGGATTATGATCCGAACGAGCCATCACGCACATTGGCGGACGGCAGCGTGGACAAGGATTACGAGAAAGGCTGGTTCAACCGGATCAGCAATGCGACATTCGAGATGGGCTCGACCTTCAAGAGCTTCACCTTGGCGATGGGCCTCGATGCGGAAAAGATCACTCTCAACTCCGTCGTCGATGCATCGCGTCCGATCCGGATGGGCGGCTTCACGATCAAGGACTTCAAAGGCAAGCACAGGCCACTATCGATCCCGGAGGTCTTTCAGTATTCGTCCAATATCGGCACCGCGGCGGTCGCGGACATGGTCGGCATCGAGGGACATCAACAGTTCCTGACCAAGCTCGGACTTTTGTCGAAGGTGGAGACGGAGATGCCGGGCGTCGCAACGCCCACGCAGCCACGCACATGGAAGAAGATCAATTCGGTCACGATCTCCTTCGGTCACGGCGTCGCCACGACCCCGTTGCAGACGGCGTCCGCCGCCGCATCTCTCATCAATGGCGGCAATCTCATTCCGCCAACTTTCCTGCCACGGTCGCCCGAACAAGCTGCAACGCTGGCGAAAACCGTGGTCAAGCAAAGCACAAGTGCCGATATGCGCTATCTCTTCAGCTGGAATGGGCTGAAGGGTTCAGGCCGTGCCGCCCAGGTCGAGGGCTTCAATGTCGGCGGCAAAACCGGGACAGCCGACAAGGTCGTCAATGGGCGTTACGCAAGCGACCTGAACTTCAACGCTTTCGTTGCGGCTTTTCCAATGGACAAGCCGAAATATATGGTCCTTGCGATCATCGACGCCCCGAAAACCGGTGAGCATGGCGGACGGACGGCAGCCTCCACAGCCGCGCCGATGGTGAAGGAAATCATTGGTCGGGCAGCCCCGCTGCTCGGTGTCCAGCCTCGCTTCGGATCGAATGATGCGCCCTATTCGCTGATCAGTTACTGAGCTATCCGCCAAGATCTGCGAGGCGCGACAGTGCCCCGGTCACGTCATCCCAAAATACGAGTGTCAGATGAAAGTCGCTTCGAATAGCTCACGCGCATATTCGTCATGCGTTTTCCCGTCCTGCAAATCGCGTTTCGAGAGCTCATCGATGAACCGGCCATCCTTCATGATCAGCACGCGATCGCACATATGGGCGATCACCGCCAGATCGTGACTGACAAGCACGTAGGTCAGCCCCATCTCATCGCGCTGGTCCGCCAGCAGGTTCAGGATTTCGGCCTGTATCGACACATCGAGCGCCGAGGTCGGTTCGTCGAGGAGCAGGATCGGCGGCGACAGGATCAGCGCTCTTGCAATGGCCACGCGCTGGCGCTGGCCGCCGGAAAGTTCGTGGGGAAACCGGTTTGCAAATGCGGCCGGCAGACCGACCTGGCGCAGAGAACGTTCCACGGTTTGCCAGATCTCCTGCCTGCCCATAGCCCGCAAAGGTTCGGCGAGGGCCGTGCCGATCCGGTGGCGCGGGTGCAGCGAACCGTAAGGATCCTGGAACACCATCTGAGCGCATTTGAGGTCGTCAAGGTTTCTCGACTTGCCGACCATGCGACCAGCGAGCGCGATTTCTCCCGACCAGCCTTTTTCCATGCCCGACAGGCATCGCAAGACGGTTGACTTGCCGCAGCCGGACTCACCGACGATACCCAGAGTTTCCCCACGCGAGACGCTGAAGCTGACGTCCTTGACGACATGGTTTTGCCGTTTGCCGGATGTGAACGTGACGTTGAGGTCGCGGACTTCGATCATCATGCTCTCTCCAGGTCGATCTTCGAGCGGTCGAGAACCGCAAGCCGCCGGACGGGATCTCGCGGATCCGGCATCGCCGCGATCAGTCCCTTCGTATAGGGATGGCTTGCATCTTCCAGCCGTGTCAGCGTTTCGACGATGCGCCCCGCATACATGACGATAATCCGCTCGCAGAAGGCGGAGACCATGCGGATATCGTGACTGATCAGCAGCAGGCCGGAATCGTTCTCCCGGACGAGTTCGTCAAGCAACGTCAGCACGTCCTTGCGCACGCTGACATCGAGCGCTGAAGTCGGTTCGTCGGCGATGACGAGCTTCGGCTTGGCAAGAAGCATCATTGCAATCATTACACGCTGGCCCATGCCGCCGGATATCTGATGTGGATACTGCGCCATGACGCGCTCCGCGTCGCGGATGCGAACGCGCTCGAGCATCGCTTTGGCCGCAGCAGTCGCTTCTGCGCCACGCAGATTGAGATGCAGGCGGGCCGCTTCAGCGATCTGCTTGCCGACTGTCAGCACGGGATTGAGCGAATAGCGAGGGTCTTGCATGATGAGCGCAATATCCTTGCCGCGTATCTTTCCCATCTGCCTCTCGGAGAGCGACAGAAGCGGACTGCCGTCAAGGTCGAGGCGCTTTGCCGAGACGGTGGCGCCCGCCGACAGGAGGCGCATGATCGCCCGACCGGTCGTCGATTTTCCCGAGCCGGACTCGCCGACGATGCCGACGCGCTCGCGCCCGATATCGAAGCTGACATGGGAGACGGCGGGCACCGCATTCTTGCCGAAGCTGACATTAAGGTCTTCGATGGAGAGAACTGGCTTCATATCAGGACCTCGCATGACGGGGATCCAGAATGTCGCGAAGCGCGTCACCTGCCACGTTGAAGGCAAGGCTGGTAACGAGGATGGCGACACCCGGCATCACGGCAACCCACCAATAATCGAGCATGAACTTTCGCCCGCTCGAGATCATCGCCCCCCATTCGGGCGCCGGTGGCTGCGCGCCCAATCCGAGGAAGCCCAGCGAGGCGGCGGTCAGAATGATGCCTGCCATGTTGAGGGTCAGGCGTACGATCACCGACGGAATGCACATGGGAGCGATGTAGACCAAGAGGATGCGCGAGGGCGAGGCGCCGTAGAGACGGGCGGCGGCCACATAGTCGGCATTTCTGACGACCAGCGCCTCGGCGCGTGCCAGACGCGCAATGGGTGGCCATGCGGTGAGTGAAATGGCGATGATTGCCGTCGTCAGGCCGGCTCCGAGGGCGGCGGCGAATGCCAGCGCCAGGATCAGCGAGGGAAAGGACAGGACGATATCCGTTGCCCGCATCAGGAGTGCATCGGTGCGCCCGCCAAAGAAACCGGCGACGACTCCGATCAGCAGGCCGATCGGGCCAACGATGAGAGAAATCGAAAGCACGGTCTGGACCGTGATCCGCGTTCCATAGATCAGGCGGCTCAGAATATCCCGGCCGAACTCGTCGGTGCCGGCCCAATGCGCGGCGCTCGGCGGCTGCAGCGCGTCGGACAGGACCTGGATGTTGGGATCATAAGGCGCGAGCCAAGGCGCAAGGATCGCGACGACGCAGAGCACCGCCAGAATAATAAAGCCGGCCATGCCGAGCGGTTCCTGCCCCAGTCTTGAGACGATCCTCATCGTTGAGCCGGAGATCCGTGCCGGCAGGCTCGGTGGGCGCACAGTGAGGTCGGTTTGGATTGCATCGCTCATTGCGCAGCCTCCCGCGTTCGCGGATCGAATATCGCGTAGGCGATGTCCGCCAGGAAATTGAGGAACATGAAGATGAAACCGATGATGATGGTAGCGGCAACGACGGCATTCATGTCGCCGATCATCAGCGCATTCGTCATGTATTGGCCGATACCCGGCCAGGAAAAGACGATCTCGGTCACGACGGCACCTTCCAGCAGCCCGCCATAGGAAATAGCCAGGATGGTGATGAGCTGTACCGCGATATTCGGCAGGACGTGGCCGATGACGGTGCGGGCCGGGCCGACACCCTTTGCGCGCGCGGCGATCACGTAGTCCTGGCTCAATTGCTCGAGCGTGAAGCTGCGGGTCATACGGGTGATATAGGCCATGGCGGCATAGGCAAGGATCACGGCTGGCAGGATGATATGCCCAAGCGCATTCCAGAAGATCTCTGTTTCTCCCTGCAGCAGACTGTCAACGAGCAGCAGCCCGGTCTGTGGCGTCACCATGCCCTCGTAGAAGACATCGACACGGCCGGGACCTCCAACCCAATTCAGCCCTGCGTAAAAGATGACCAGGCCGACGATGCCGAACCAGAAGACCGGGATCGAATGACCGACAAGCGCCACGATCCGGGCGATCTTGTCGATAAACGTGTCTCGAAAAAGTGCCGCCGTCAGCCCAAGCGGGACGCCGACAAAGGTCGAGATAAGGATCGCCAGGGTGGCGAGTTCGAAGGTCGCTGGAAATGCCTGAGCAAGATCCGAGGAGACCGGATTGCCTGTCAGCACCGCCGTTCCGAAATCGCCATGCGCCAAGCCATTCAGGTAGATCAGGAACTGCTGGTAGATCGGCAGGTCAAGACCAAGCTTCTGACGCATGGCGGCGTAGGCGGCAGGGTCTGCCAGCTCTCCGACGATCGCTCCGACCGGATCGGCCGGAAGAATACGGCCGATCACGAAAGTGACGCACAGCAGGATGAACAGGCTGACGGCCAGGTGTCCCACCCGGCGCGCCAGTTCCTTGACGGAGAGTTCCTTCATGATCGGCGACCTTGCTTAATCGGTCTCAGCTTTCGTGACGCCCTCAAGGCGCGTCGTCTGGTTCGGATGGCCGACATAGCCCTGAACCTTGTCGTTCAGCACGATCGGCTCGAAGCGCTCGAACATCGGCAGGACGGCCGGCTTCTGATCCACGAACATCTTCTGCATATCGACATAGATTTCGCCGCGTTTCTTCGGGTCCGCCTCAAGTGAAGCCTTCGCCGTCAGCGCCGTCAGTTCCGGAATGTCCCATGCCGAGCGCCAGACGAAGTTGCCGGCATTGTTTGCTTCGAGGGAATTGTCGGGATTGGACGCGAACTGCTCCATCGCTCCGAGCACGTTCGGCATATAGGCACCAGTCTGTGGAATGAGCAGATCGAAATTCCGCGCACGGTGGGCCGCGATGATGTCCGATCCGTTGCCCTGCTGGATGTCGACCTTGATGCCGATCTGGCCGAGCGAAGCCTGGATCGCGGTGGCAAGATCGATGCGGGGCGTCTGTGCGATGGTTTTCAGACTGAGCGTAAAGCCGTCCTTGAAGCCCGCTTCCGCAAGAAGCTCCTTTGCCTTGGCGACATCGAGGTGCCAGTCGGGGCTCGGGATTGCATATTCGAAGTTTTCGGGAACCGGCACGGTACGGGCACGCCCGTAAGGACCCATGATGGTCTTCTCGATCCCCTTGTAATCGATACCGTAGGCGATTGCTTCGCGCACTTTCGGGTTCGACAGATATTTGTTGCCGGCATTCATCGACAGCACGTAGAAGCCACCGGTCGGTACGCGCTGGATTTCGAAGCCCTTCTTGTTGTCGAAGGTGGCGAGATCCGACGCGGTCATTGCGCTTGCTATGTCGATATCGCCGCGTTCCAGCATCAGGCGCTCCACCTGGCTTTCGGGAACATGGCGGACGATGACGCGGCGCATCTTCGGAGCACCCGCAACATAGTTCTTGTTGGCGTCGAGAATGACAAGTTCATTGGGCGCCCAGCGGTTCAACGTGAACGGTCCGGAGCCCGCCGAATGGGTTCTAAGCCAGGCGTTGCCATAGTCATCATTGGCGACATGTTTCTGGACTTCGACGCTGTCGACGACGCTCGCAATGACCATGGCCAGACGGTAAAGCAGAAGCTCCGATGTCACCTCGCCCGAAAGATCAATGCGCACCGTCTTGTCATCGACGGCTTTGACCAGTTGATCGATATTGTCCTTCGTATAGCCGACGCGCTTCAGGTTGGCGGCTGCGGCCTGATCGAGCTTCAGCAAGCGGCCGAGTGAATAGACGACGTCCTTGGACGTGACCGGGTTTCCCGAGGCAAAAGTCGCGTCGCGCAGCTTGAAGGTGATCCCCTTGTCATCAACCTGCCAGCTTTCAGCAAGCTGCGGCACGATCTTGCCGTCAGGCGTCGACGCAACCAGGCGATCATAGAGGTTCGACATGATCTCGTTGGCCTTGGCTTCCGTCGCCTGCTGCGGATCCAGCGAAAGAACCTGGGCGAGTGAGGTGCCGATCACCAGCTGATCGGCAGGCGTCGCCGCCCGAAGCGCGGGTGCTGCCAAGGTCAGCGCGCAGAGAGCGACACCAACAAACAGGCTTCTGGAAAAATGCTTCATTGCAACTCCTCCCTGAGTTACTATACAAGACATAATATGTCGTCCGTATGTCGTACTATGATTTTTCCAAGACGTTTGCAAGTGCCATGCGGAAGAGGACGCGAAAATGGGGAACAATGAAAATGGTGGCGGGCACGCGTGGCAGGCAGCGCTTGGCGCAGCAGATGATCGATCAGTTGCGAATGCAGATCGAGACGGGAAAGCTCCGTGAGGGAGATCAGCTTCCAACCGAGCCCCAGCTTGAGGCGGCCTTCGGCGTCAGTCGCACAGTGGTGCGGGAAGCGATTGCCGACCTGCGCGCGGCCGGATTTGTCCGGCCTGTCCAGGGCAAGGGCGTCTTCGTATCGGATCCCAACGTGCATGCCAGGCTTGTCCTGACGCCGGTCGAGGTCAAAAGCATTCCGGAAACACTGGAATTGCTGGAGTTTCGCATGGCAGTCGAAGGAGAAGCCGCCGCTATCGCAGCCTATCGCAGGACGGCCGAACAGGAAGCTGCGATTCGACTTGCCAACCGAAAAATGGCCCAACTCATCGAGAGCGGTGAGCCCACGGTCGAGGCCGATTATGAATTCCACACCGCCATAGCCAATGCTTCGAACAATAGATTCTATATCGATGCCCTGCGCCATTTCGGACCGCGCGCAATCCCGCGCGGACAGTTTCCGACCTTACCCGAAGCCAATGACCGCACCTATCTCGAAAAGGTTCATGCAGAACATGGTGAGATCCTGGCCGCCATTGCGGAGCAGGATCCGGATCGTGCCAGACAGGCCATGCGCGCGCACATGATGGCGAGCCAGCGACGATACCGAATGCTTGCAGAGCAGCAATGAGGCTCGACAACCTTAAAAATTCATATTATGTCATACGACATGATTTGAATGATCGGGAGGTTAGTTGTGTATTTGGGAACCCAGGTCGCCGCACGGGACGACGATGATTTTCGTGTTTTTGCCCAACTGGGCGTAAAACACATTTCCGCTGACCCGCCCGGGGCGCCGTCCAGCTGGACACTTGATGATCTGGAGCGCCACCGCAATCACGTGGAGAGCTTCGGTCTCGTGCTGGACATGATCCAGCTCCCCCTGCCCTCCAGGCCGATCGAAAACGCGTCCTATCCCGACATCCTGCTGGCCGGTCCCGAACGCGACCGGCAGATCGACGCCGTCTGCCGGATGATCGAGAACTGTGCAAAGGCCGGAATCCCTGCCACGAAATACAATCTCAACCTGATAGGCATTCCGCGAACGGAGCTCGAAAAGGGCCGTGGCGGTTCGCTCAATGAGGCTTTTCGCTGGGACAAGGCCGATCAGCAGGCGGCACCCGGTCTTGCCGGCGTTCTCTCGGAAGATGAGAACTGGGAGCGTATCGACTATTTTCTCCAGCGGGTGGTTCCCGTTGCGGAGAGCAACAAGGTGCGCCTTGCCTGCCATCCGCACGATCCCTATACGCCGCCGGGCTACCGCGGCGTCACCCGCATCCTTGGCACTGTCGACGGCTTGAAGAGATTCGTGCAGATGCGCGAGAGCCCCTATCATGGCCTGAATTTCTGCCAGGGTTCGATCGGCGAGATGCTCGACAATCCGCGCGAGGAAATCGACGACATCATCCGCTGGTTCGGCACGCGCGGAAAGATCTTCAACCTGCACTTCCGCAACATCAGTGGCGGCAAGCTCTCCTTCATGGAAACCTTTCCCGATGAAGGCGACATGGACATGGTGCGGTCGCTCAAGGTCTACCGCGAGGTCGGCTACAAATACATGGTCATGCCGGACCACGTGCCGCGCATCAGCGGTCGCGACGCGACGGGCGTCGCCTTCAGCTTCTGCTACGGTTACATCGCCGCGGTGCTCGAGGCGATGGAAGCCGGTCATATGTGAGCGACGCGCTCACCTTCAATCAGCAATTATTCAAGGAATTCAACATGGATCCCAACGCCATCAAGAAAGCCGTGGGCGACGGCCTCCTCTCCTTCCCGGTGACACATTTCGACAGCGAGAACAGGTTCAACGAAGCCGCATACCGGGAGCACGTGAGCTGGCTTGCCGGTTTTGATGCAAGCGCACTTTTTGCCGCGGGCGGTACGGGCGAATTCTTCTCGCTCAATCCGGCCGAAATCCCTGCCGTCATCCGCGCCGCCAAGGCTGCCGCAGGCAAAACGCCCATCATTTCCGGTACCGGTTATGGCACCTCACTTGCAATCGATATTGCGCGCGCTGCCGAAAAAGCCGGTGCCGATGGTCTGCTCCTTCTTCCGCCCTACCTGATGTTTGCCGAGCAAGCCGGGCTCGTCGCCCATGTGAAGGCCGTCTGCCAGGCGGTCGGCATCGGCGTGATCGTCTATAACAGGGACAATGCGATCCTGTCGGCCGACAGCATCGCTCAGCTTTGTGATGCATGCCCCAATCTTATCGGCTTCAAGGACGGGGTCGGAGACGTCGATCGGGTCATCGAGATCACCACCAAGATCGGCGACCGGCTGGTTTATGTTGGTGGGATGCCGACCCACGAAGTCTATGCTCAGGCCTACTTCGCCGCCGGTGTGACCACCTATTCCTCGGCTGTCTTCAACTTCGTTCCGGCTCTTTCGCAACGGTTCTACAAAGCGCTCAGGGCGGGCGACCAGAAGACCGTCGACCAGATCCTGAAGGATTTCTTCTTCCCCTTCGTTGCGCTTCGCAACCGCAAGAAGGGATACGCCGTCTCCATCATCAAGGCGGGGCTGAAAGTCATCGGCCGCGATCCGGGCACCGTGCGCGCGCCGCTCACGAACCTGACGGACGAGGAACTCTCCGTGCTGCGGTCGATTGTCGAGGCTAATGACCAGACGAGGCTGGCCGCGGAGTAAAACCGCGGCCACCGGCGCTCAGCCTCATCGCCGTATTGCCGCGACGATCGGCTGTACCGCCGCTCTCATGCTCCCCGGCGTCGTGCCGGTGACGATAACGCCGAGCAGAGGGGCAGCAATGCCCGCGTCCCTCAGCTTCGGCATATCGTCGGGCACAAACATCTTCTGGCTTGGCGCGATGACCGGAATACCCGCCTTGCCCGTGATGGTCCGGTAGCGATCAAGATCGCTCTCGTCGAGCGGCTTTCCGTAGTCGGCAAAGGAAGCGACCGAGGCTTCCATCATCGCACCGGGAATGTCGAGAATGCCTTGCAAATCCTCGTCAGTGCTCGCCTCGCCAAGCGCCGGAATGGGCCGTAGCCTCGATTGCAGCAGATGCGGCTGCATATCGCTGACATAGATATTGAAACCCTCGAAGCCGAGATCGGCGAGCGCCTCCATCTCCTGCGGGCTCGGAACCTTTTCTTGTCCTGCCATGACAAGAAGCGGCACGCCCAGCGTTGCAAGGTCCTCGAAAAACCGCCGCTCCTCGGCAAAGCTGCCGAAGGTCGTGCCGGTCGCGCGGTGATAGGCGTTGAGATGGACTTTGATCGCGAACGCACCTGCCTCGATGGCAGCCTTCGCGAGGTCGAGATCGTGACGGGCGAGCGAGACGATGACAGGGAATTCCCCCTCGCGCAGCGCCTTTGTGAGCCTGGTTTCCGGATAGCTCGGCATGGAGCAGCCTCAGTTCAGACGTTCGCCGCCATCGGCAGCGAAGAGATGGATGTTGGAAAGCTCCGGGCGCACGCGAATTGTCGCTCCTGGAGACATCGATACGCGCTCACGAAAGACACCGGTGACCTGCGTTTCACCGAGCTTCATCGTCACCTGGGTTTCCGACCCCATCGGCTCGACCAGAACGATCTCAGCCGGCACGCCAGCGTCATCGAGCGAGAAATGCTCGGGCCGGATACCATAGACAAGCCTGCGGTCGCTCAGTGCAGGGGCAGTTTGCGGAAGTGGCAAGACAATGCCGGGTGCCGCGAACCCCTTATCGGTGATTGTGCCCGTGAGGAAGTTCATGGACGGTGATCCGATGAAGCCGGCTACGAACTGGTTGGCGGGCCGGTCGTAAAGGTCGAGCGGAGCGCCGATCTGTTCCACCCTTCCAGCATTGAGCACGACGATCTTGTCGGCCATGGTCATCGCTTCGACCTGGTCATGGGTGACATAAATGGTGGTCGTCTTCAGCCTCTGGTGCAGGCTCTTGATTTCACCGCGCATGACGACGCGCAGTTTGGCGTCGAGGTTCGACAATGGTTCGTCGAACAGGAAGACCTGCGGATTGCGAACAATCGCCCGGCCCATGGCGACGCGCTGGCGCTGGCCGCCGGAGAGTTGGCGCGGATAGCGATCGAGAAGATGAGACAGGCCGAGTATATCGGCCGCCCATTTCACCCGCTCGGCGATCTGCGCCTTGCCGGTGCCGCGATGTTCCAGCGAGAAGCCCATATTGGTCGCGACCGTCATATGCGGATAGAGCGCATAATTCTGAAAAACCATGGCAATGTCGCGATCCTTGGGGTCGAGATCGTTGACCACCCGCCCGCCGATCCTGATATCCCCGCCGGTAATCGTCTCGAGCCCGGCGATCATCCGAAGCAGCGTGGACTTGCCGCAGCCGGATGGCCCGACCAGCACGACGAATTCGCCATCTCGGATGCCGAGGTCGGCACCATGAATGATGTCGAGAGCGCCATAGCTCTTGCGGACACGGGAAAGGGTAACGTCAGCCATAGGAGAAATCCGGTTCTTCAGCCCTTGAGGCCGGTATGCGCGAGCCCTTCGACGAATTGCTTCTGCGCGATGATGAAGACGATGAGCACTGGCAATGCCGTGAGCGTTGCCGCAGCGAGCTGGATATTCCACATCGGCCCGCCATAGGCGTCGGTATATTGGGTGAGCGCCTGAGGCAGCGTGAATTTGTCCGCGCTCGACAGGAACACGATCGGTTCGAGATAGAGATTCCAGGAATGCAGGAAGGTGAAGATCGCAACAGAGGCCAGTGCCGGCCTTGCAAGCGGGAGGGCGATCTTGCGGAAGATCTTGAAACGCCCGAGGCCATCGACACGCGCGGCCTCCTCCAACTCGACCGGCAGGGTTACGAAGAACTGCCGCATGACGAAAGTAGCAAAGACGCTCGGCGCACCAAAGATCGGGACCAGTACCAGCGGCCAGTGAGTGTTCACCATGCCGGCCTTCAGAAACATCTGGAAGAGCGGCACGATCGTTACTTCCGACGGGATCAAAAGGCCAAGCAGCACGACCATAAAGATTGTGTTGGCGAAGGGGAATTTGATGCGCGCGAACGCGTAGCCCGCCATCGACGAAACGATCATCGTGCCAACAGTCACGACCGCAGCAATATATGCTGAGTTCCAGTATTGCTTCACGAAAGGCTGCAGCTCGAAGACCTTGCTATAGGTCGTCCAGTCATAGCTCTGCGGAAAAAATTGCGGCGGAAAGGCAAAGATATCGCTGATCGGCTTCACCGAAGACGTGACCATCCACCAGGTCGGGAAAACGAACGGGATGAGAAGCACGCACATCAGCCCGTATAGAATGACCTTCATGCGCGGGGAGATCTCAGCTTTCATAGAACACGATCCTCTTGCGCAATTGCCACTGGGCGAAGGTCAGAACGGCGACGATCAGGAAGAGCAGGATCGACAGCGTCGACCCGTAGCCGAAGAAATGGAACTGGAAGGCCTGCTGGTAGAGGTAATAGACGAGCACGGTCGTCGAAAGGCCCGGCCCGCCCTGCGTCAGGACCGCGATCTGGGCAAAGACCTGCAGCGATCCGACGATGGTGATGATCGAGGTCAGCAGGATGGTCGGGCTAATCAACGGCAGGGTAATGCGGCGGAACTGCTTGAAGCGCGGAGCGCCATCGATGCGGGCTGCCTCGTAGAGCTCGTTCGGCACGCCCTGGAGGGCTGCCAGGAACAGGATCATGTTGAGGCCGACATTCTTGAATACCTGGACGACGATCACCGAGATCATCGCGGTGGTCTCGCCGCGCAGCCAGTTCGGACCCTCGAGGCCAAACAGCAGCAGCATGCCGTTGATGCCGCCATTCTTCTGCAGGAGAAAGCCCCAGACGATTGTCCAGGCCACGAGCGACACGACAACAGGCGAAAAGAACAGCGTCCGGAAGATCGTTATGCCCGCGAGTTTCTGGTTCAACAGTACCGCCAGCAACAAGGCCAGCGACAGGTTGAGAACCACAAGCCCTGCAGAGAAGATGGCGGTCGAACCGAGCACCTGCAGCAGGTTCGGGTCTTCCATCAGCATCTGGTAGTTCTGCGTGCCTGTATAGGTGAAGGTATTGGCGAGCACGTTCCACTCATGCAGCGAATACCAGAAGACCAGACCGAGCGGGATCAGCACGAAGATGGTGATCCCGATCAGTTGCGGCGCGATGAAGAGGAAGCCGGCGAGGCTGTCGCGCCGCGCAACCGTCCAGAACGGCGACGAGGAGCGGCCTTCCAGTGTTGCGTTGTCCTGTGCGACAGCCATTCCTTGTCTCCTTAGCGCTTGAGCAGCGGGCCGATCTGGCCGCAGATCGTCTGGAGCGTGCCGGGAACATCGGCATCCGGGCGCCAGACGGCGTCGAGGCCGGAGCGCACGGTCTGCTGGATCTGGGCAAAGCCCGTATGGCCGGGGATGACCTTGCCGGTCGCAATGCCGGCAATGACGACCTTATCGATCTGCTCCTGGCTGAGCAGCGGATTGGTCTTTTTCAGCACTTCCGCGTTGAGCAGCGACTTGCGGGCCGAGGGGAAGAACTGGCTGAGCTTGGCCGAGTTTTCCGGGTTCGTCATATAGGCGACGAATTCAGCGGCCGTCTTGGCATTCTTGCCCGACTGCATGACGCCGATACCGGCCTGGCCGATCAGCGCATAATCGCCGGCAGGTCCCTTGGGCAGCGGTACGAGATCCCAGGAGAAGGGCTTGTCCTTCGGAAGCAGCGATGCACGGCTGATCTGGGTGATAGTCATGGCCGCATTGCCGGCGAAGAAATCGACATTTTCGCCAGGACCGGGGATCGCTTTCTTGTTGAAGATCGCGTCATGGATGAAGGTGAGCGCATCGACCATCGGCTTTTCGGTCATCGTGCAGGTCTTGCCGTCGACACTCCAGGGGGTCGCACCAAAACCGTTCCAGATCGATGTGAGGTTCTGCCAGATCTGATAGTTGAAATCACGCACGATCAGGCCACCCTTGCCCTTCTGGCCGACTGCCGAAGCCGTCGCGATCGCGTTGTCCCATGTCCATTCGCCGGCGGCGATCAGTTCCGCGGGTGTCTTGGCACCGGCCGCCTTGATCAGGTCGTTGTTGACGAAGACCGCAAAAGGCGAAGTGGAGAAGGGATAGGCATAGAGCGTACCGTCCTTCTGCCAGCGCTCCGTGGCGCTCGTGCTCACTTCGTCGAGATTGTATCCAGCCGTCGCCTTCAGTGTATCGTTAAGCGGATAAAGCGCACCGGAATTGACGAAGTCATAGGCGGCCGTCTCGAAGATCCAGGCCATGTCAGGCGCATTGCCGCCGGCGATCTGGGTGGTCAGCGCCGTCGTATAGGTGTCGAATGGCAGCGACTCGAAGGTCACCGTGACGTTGGGGTGGTCCTTCTTGAAGCCGGCAGCGATCTCGTTGAAAAGCTTCAGATGTGCTTCCGCCGCGCTCCAGATGGTCATGCGCAGGTTGACTGCGTCGTCGGCCCTGGCGATGCCGCTGCAGGCGAGCGGCACAGCGAGTGCGAGCGCCGCCAGCGCGGATTTCAATGTCCTGTTCTTGTTCATTCCCGTTCCTCCTCCAAAGATGGGTTGCACTGACGGCTGCTCAGTAGGCTGCGACGACCGGCCAGCGAATTTCGATACCTTCCCGGACGATTTCCCTCTGGAAGTCGTGGAGATGTGCGTCATTTTCCTGGACCTGGTGAGGCTTCAGCCCCTTATCGAGGCAATGAGCTGCGAGCATGCCGGCCGCTTCGCCGATGTTCCATTCGACGGGGTGCAGGCGATAACAGCCGTTGGTGATATGGGTTGTGCCGATATTCTTGCCGGCCGCGATCAGGTTCGTCATGCGCTGTGGCAGCAGGGCGCCGAGCGGAATCTCGAAGGGGCAGGACGGCACGTCGATATAGTTGTCGCCGCCGGTCGAGGGGTGCAGGTCGATGCGGTACATGCCGATGCCGACGCTGTCGCGATAGTTGACCGCGCCCTTGTCACCGCGCACCGCATAGGAGAGATCCTGTTCGGTGATACGGGTGATCGGCTTGATACGGCGGCTCTCGCGGATATAGGGGGCCATCGCAAGGCCGTGTTCGGTGCCGGTGATGTCCCCACGCAGCCGCAGGCCCTGATAGCCCTGGCCGCCATCGATACGCGGCGCCTCAGTCTGCAGCCAATAGAAGACCGAATAGGAAAGATCGGCCGCCGATTTCAGATGCCGTGCCTTGTCCTCTTCGGACACGTCGATGATCGTGCCGTCCATGTAATCGATCATCGGCCAGTTCACGAAGCAGATGTCGGACTGGTAGAAACCGGGCTCAAAATTGCGCCGTGCAGCAATGCGGCGGAAGAGCCAGAGATTCTCGTCGCCGCCGCCTTTGCGCTGATCGGCATCGACGAGCAGCGGATTGTCGTCGACATTGGGCGTGAAGCTGCGGGTAGTGGATTCCAGCGTACGCGGATGCGGCGCGGTAAAGCCAAGCAGCGGGCCGCCCCAGAAATGCGGCTGGTACTTGCGCCAGTAGTCGTAATTCTCCGGCTTGTCGATCGTCTGGTCGCCGTCGACGCAATCGACTGCAAAGCAGATCGACACGGCCTGGACGTTGTCCGGCTGCGTCTGCGACGGCGCACTTGGCTCGCCGGTGTCGGATTGCGCCTCGAAACCTTTGACATAGTCCGTACCGGTCATTGGCAACAGGTCGCCGAGCTCGGTAGCGTCAAGGATATAGTCGGCCGAGATGACGATCTCGCGTTCGCTATCGCGGTGGCGAACGGTAATCGAGCGCACGCTGTCACCCTCGACATCGGCAGCGACGGGACGGTAGGGCTGCAGCACCCGGAGACGACCGGCGCCGCGATAGGGCATCAGCATCGCTTCCATGACCGCGAGACTGACGCGCGGCTCAGCACAGACTCGGCTCACCCAGCCGCCGCCGGGATTGAGATCGCCCCAGGCACGAGCGCCCTCGGTCAGCGGATAATTGTCGCGATAATATTGCCGCACGCCGTTGCGCAGCCTGCGGTAGGAGCGGGTTATACCGAACTGTTCGACCCAGGTATGTTCGTCTGATGGCACAGCCTGACTGGTCAGCTGGCCACCGATCCAATCGAATTCCTCGGTCATGATGACGCTCTTGCCGGCTCGGCAGGCGCCAATTGCTGCCGCCACGCCGCCGAGGCCGCCGCCCACCACCAGAATATCCGCTCGCATCTCTTTTGCCGCCATGTCTGTCACGCTCTCAGGTCCGTTTCTTGGCTGGTCCGAGGGTTTGCCCCTCGACCGGTTCGCAGGTCAGAAGAATTTGTTCGACGGGCGCGGCATCCTCGATGCGGCGCACCAGCATCGCGGTCGCCTGACGCCCCATTTCCTCGCGAGGAATGTTGAAGGAGGTGAACTGCACATGGCTGCGCTCGGCGCGCACATGACTGCCGAGCACCACGACCGAGAAGTCGTCCGGAATGGACAGACCGCGTTCGCGGGCGGCTGCTTCGACACGTACCGCATCGGCCAATTCGACGAAAAAGACCGCGCTCGCGCCGCTTTCAACGATCGCATCAAGTGTTTCGGCAGCACCCCGGCCGACCTCGTCCACATGCAAAACCACTTCCGCATTACCGGTGACCGCGTCCGAAAAACCGCGCCAGCGGTCGACGACGGACTCAGCCGATCCGCTCGGACCGATGAAGGCCAGCCGGCCATGGCCGAGAGAGCGTGCCTTTTCGACCAGCGCCCGCGTGGCACTGGCATAGTCGCCGCCGACGTAAGGAACGGGTCCGCCTGCGTCCTCACGTCGGCCGATCGCCACGAATGGATAATCACCGGTTACAAGCCGTTTCAGCTCAGCCCGATCAAATTCACGACCGAGGACAAGGCAGCCGTCAGCGATCCGCAGCCGATTGCCGTCGGCAAACATCTTGCGCTCACGGCCGACGCCGGCGCCGGTCAATAGCAGCAGGTCATAATTCTGCGCCTGCGCCTCTTCCTCGATACCGAGCAGGAAGGGCGCAAAAAAGTCCGCCTGCTCGCTCGGAAAGGCCGGTTCGTAGGTGAAGACACCGAGAATGCGATTGAGACCCTTGGCCATTCGCCGGGCGATCGGATCGGCCACATAGCCTGTCGTGCGGATGACCTGCTGGACGCGCTCACGGGTCTCCTGGGGAATGCGAGCCAGGGCCGTCGGCGCACCGTTCAGCACAAGCGAAACGGTTGCCTGGCTAACGCCCGCCAGTTTCGCAATATCGTGCTGAGTCAAGCGCTTAGTGCCCGCCACGCTGCATCCTCCATATCTCCTCTTGACTGCTAATGCGTATTAGCAGCTAATACGTATAAACAGGATTTGACCGATTGCTGTCAAGCGCGAAAATGTGAGTCGATCGATGACGTTTGCAGAGCATTTGAAATCGCTTGGATTTTCCGGAATCCGCGTGTTCGGCGACAGCATCAGCGCCGGGTTCAATGCCAGCCATCCGCATCTGGCCTGGCCGGCGCTGTTTGCGGCCGAGATGGGTGCATTGACGCTCCGCAATCATGCGATCCCAGGGACGGTGCTGCAGGCATCACCGCTTGCCGATGGAAAAGCGCGAGCAGACAACGGCGTCAGCAGGTTTGCCGACGTGTTGCTCGATGCCTCGCATAGCGACGCGATCCTCATCCTTTACGGCTATAACGACGCCCGCTACATGGCTGCGCCTGACAGCATGAACGCGAAGAGCTTCAGTCGTGACTATGCAAATATGCTGGAGAGACTGATCGAAGCGGGGCATGCGGAAAGACTTGCGATCGGCAGTCCGCCCTATATTCCCGACAGCGGTTTCTCAGTTGGAAGTACCGGCTTTACCGGCCAGACACGCCAGGGCTTTGAAGTCTATGTCCGCGCCGTGCGGGAGCTGGCCCAGGCTTTTCGAATCTTCTATGCGCCTGTTTACGAACGGATGAAAGCATGCGGCGATGGCGCACTAGCGTCGCCCGATCTAACGCACCCCAATAATGCCGGTCATCGCGTCATCTGCGACGCGTTTAGACATGCCATCATTCATAAGAAACCGGTTTAGCCGCGCTTATCGCCGCGCGACTCTGGGTCGGGCGACACCGCGGAGCTCGGCGAAGGGTTCGCCTGAGGTGGAGATTCCAACAGGAAAAGGGCTCACAGCGACCGGCGGGAAGCCGGTCGCTTGCCCCACGCTTTCAACGCGCGCTGTATTTTGCGTCGAGCTCATCGATCGCGGAGACATTGCCGGCCGAACGGCCATTCTGGTCGAATGTCTGAGCGAGGAACGCGTCGGCGATCGACTTCGCGAGCTCAGGCCCAATGACACGCGCGCCCATCGTGATGATCTGCGCGTTGTTGGAAAGGGCGGCACGCTCGGCCGAATAAGTGTCGTGCGTCAATGCAGCGCGGATGCCAGGCACCTTGTTGGCCGAAATGCAGACGCCGATGCCGGTGCCGCAGATCAGGATTGCCTTGTCATAGGTGCCGTCGATCACGCCCGAGGCAACGCGATCCGAAAGGTTGGCATAGAACGGATCGAGCCCGTCGTTGATGCGCGACACTTCATGGACATCGAACCGATCCTTGAGGTGTTCGGCAAGCACCTTGGCGAGACCTTCGCCGGCACTGTCTCCAGCAATTGCAAGCTTCATCTTTTTTCTCCTTGGAGTTTGGTGGCACATTTCGCGAGGATGTCGAGATAGCCCTCGACGTTCCAGGCGGAACGGCCGATGAAGAGTCCGTTGATATGCGGGCTCGAAATCAGTTCCTCGCAGTTCTGCGGATTGACCGACCCGCCGTAGAGGCAGGGGATTTTTCGCCCGAGTACGGCTTCAGCAACCGCAATGATCTCGGCCTGTCGGGCATCGGCATAGTCAGCCGTTGCCGGAATGCCTCTTTCGCCGATCGCCCAGACAGGCTCGTAGGCAAGCAGGATTTCCGCCGATTTCTGTTCGTCGGACAGCTTCGACAAGGCCCCGCGCACCTGGACTGCGAGAATTTCCGCGGCTTTTCCGCTCTCCCGGTCGGCAAGTGTTTCGCCGATACAGATCAGCGGGATCAGGCCGTGGCGAACCGCCGCCTCGGTCTTCAGCCCGACAGTCTCGTCCGTCTCTCCGAAAAACTCCCGCCGCTCCGAATGCCCGAGCTCGACGATATCGAGATCGCAATCCTTCAGCATCAAGGGGGAGATTTCGCCCGTCCAGGCGCCCTGGTCCGCCCAATGCATGTTCTGCGCACCGACCTTGACGGAGGTCTTCGCAAGCATGCGCTTGACCTCCCGCACAGCTGTAAACGGCGGGATCACGAAGCGCTGGATGTTAGGATCGCGCATAGCATCGGCCGCCTCGAGGCCGCGGGCAAAATGCTCGGCCTCGGCGAGCGTCTTGTTCATCTTCCAGCTGGTGCCAATCCAGAAGCCTGGTTTCTCCGTCATGCCTGATCCTGCGCTGGTGCGATGGTGAGCTTGATACCCACCCGATCGAATTCGTCGAGAACAGCGGCAGATGGCGCGCTGTCGGTGATAACAGTGTCGAAATCAGTCAGATCCGCCATGACATGCAGCGCCGTGTGGCCGATCCGCTGGTGGTTGACCAGGAGGCAGCTCCTGGCCGAAGACGCGATCATCGCCCGCTTGGCGCGAACGACATTGTCGTCCATGTGATAGGCGAGCCTGCCGCTGACCGCGGGCGTCGAAATGAATGCGATATCAGCCCTCAGACGTGACAGCGATTCCTCCGTAACGACGCCGAGATAGGCGTTGAACTTCGCGGAATAGATGCCGCCGAGTGCAATCAGGGTGATACCGTTCTCGCCCTTCAGCCGTTCCATGATCGCCGCATTGTTGGTGATCACCGTCAGCGGTCGCTTACGCAACAGCATCTCGCCGAGAACCGCAGCCATCGATCCGTCATTGACCATGACCGTCATGCCCGGTTCGACAATGGCCAGCGCTTCTTGCGCCATCGCAACCTTGGCTTCCCCGCCCTGACGCTCGCGAATGCGAAAATCGCTCTCGAATTGCGTTCCGGCATCGATCGTCGCGCCACCGCGTACCTTACGCAGGACACCCGCCTGCTCGAGGTCGTCGAGATCGCGGTGAATGGTCATCTTCGAAACGGAAAAACGTTCAGCAAGATCATCCACTTCGACGGTCTTGCCTTCGACAAGCAGATTGACGATCAGCTGCTGGCGTTCTTCCCGTTTCATTGTTCTCAATCCTGATTACCAACAAAGTAACACAAAAATTGTGAAAATCAACGATTCACAATGTTATTATGTGACAAATGTTCGTTACCAAACGTCAGGCAAGAAGGGCTCGCGCGGTGCGTTCGTCCGTAATCAACCCATGCAGGCGTCGGCTGCGCAGGATCGCCCGTATCGCCGCCACCTTGGCCTGTCCGCCTGCCAGGGCCACGAGGCGTTCCTTCGTCGTTGTCGGAAAAGATGCCGAAAGGGTACGCCCAGACAGTGCTGTATCGAGGATTTGGCCGTCCGCGTTGAAAAAGTGACCGAGTATTTCACCGACGCCGCCCGCGGCAGCGATATCTTCGATCTCGCCCGGCTCGACCAGGCCAGAGAGCACCAGCTGGGCCTCGGCGTCCACCGTACCCAGGCCGACGAGCTTCAGGTCGGCGTCATTGGCGAGATCGAATACTTCCTTGACGCCACGCTGTGCCCTCAGCACCTCTCGGTCCTCGGCGGTATTGGCGAAGAAGGGAACCGGCATGACATAGGCATGCGTGCCGGTCTTTTCCGCGATACGGTGCATGACGTCGTAGGGATTGGCACCGTAATTTCGCGTGAGACCGCCAAGCAGAGAAACGAAGCGTATGTCCTTCGCATTTGTCCGCGGCATATACCGAACGGCAGCCGAAAGCGTGCGGCCGTGGCCAAGGCCAATGACTGCGTGATCACCGTGTTCGATCTCGCGCTTCAGATAGCCGGCTCCCGCGTGACCGAGCGCGCGCAGCGGCAAGCCCTCTTCGCCAAGATCGGGTGCTACCTCGCAATATTGCAGTCCGAAGCGTTCGGCGAGCTGCGCCTCCAGTTCGACGCATTCGACGATATCGCCGTCGATCGTGACCTTGACGACACCGTCGGCAACGGCCCGCGCGATGAGCCGATGCGCCTTCACCGAGGGTATGCCGAGGCGCCGGGCAACGTCGGACTGTGTCAATCCGCCGGCGTAATGAAGCCAGGCGGCCCGCACGGCAAGTGTATCATCGGCATCCGTCATCGCCGCACCCTTCCCATTTCTTCGACGGCTATACCGCCTGACAACAAGCAGCCCTTGTAAATCGCCGGCTCATATCTTCAAGTCCGCGGCGCCGGTGTCGATATGCGGCGCCCAGAAGGCGACGCTTTCGGCAATCTGCGCGATAACCTCGCGATCATTCGGCTCGCGTTCCTTGAAGGAAAGTTCGAGACAGATCTCGTTGTCATGGGCACCGCCTGCCGCGAAAGCCTTCAGCAGCGGGGCGGGTTGAATCCGCCCTTTGGCATTGAATTCCGCCGTGAACGGGCGGTGGCCGCCCTTGTCCATCAGGCTCTGCTTGATGTGGATGATCGGCGACAGCTTCGGCACGGCCCGCGCCCAGGCATAGGGGTCATAGTCGTCGGGATTGTCGGAAGTGACGTCGCCGTGGTCGATATCGGCCATCATCCACATCGGCACCGCCATATCGGCAGCGCTCAATCGCGCCTGCAGCGAAAGGCAGGATTGGATCGTGTCACCGAACTCACGGCCGATGCTCATCGGCTCCCAGAAGATGTAGGAAAGACCGGCGGCACTGGCATGGTCTGCGACTTCGCACCAGCAGTCGATGGCGATCTTGGTCAGCTCCTCGCGCCGGCTTGCGTCGTCGAAATCCTTGTAGGTGAAGATCGCAAATTGCGTTCCGACGGAATGTCCGCCGAGATCGGCAGTAATGTCGGCAAAGGTCTTGAACCAGTCCACGTAATAGCGGCGGACCTCGGCATCCGGATGCCCGAAATGGTTCAGCCGTCCATACGGTCCGGTCATGCCCGAGGTAACGCGAACGCCAGTACGTGCCAACGCGGCTTTCATCTGGCGAGTCAGGCGGCGGATGACAGGGGCTTGCCAGCTTGGATTGATGAATTCGTGCGTCAGCTGGAGATCGCGGATGCGCAGGTCTCGCGCCACCGTCTCGATCAAGTCGTCGGGGTCGGCAAAACGGTTCACAAGCGGGTTGGTATTCAGCGAAAGCGAAAGCGGCATCAAGACCTCCTCAGGCGGCGGCAAGATGGGATGAAGCAAACCAGTCGGCAAAGGCTGCCCGTTCTGCCTCGCTCAGATGCAGGTAGTGCTTGGTGCGGCGATAGAGGACGTCCTCGGCGGTCTCCGCCCATTCGTTGGCGGCGAGATAACGGGCCTCCGCCTCATAGAGCTGCCCGCCGAAATGGCGGCCAAGTCCTTGCAGGTCCGTTGCCCCCGCAATCAGGTTCTTCGTACGCGTGCCATAGAGACGGCCATAGTGATGGACGAGCTTGCGCGGCATCCACGGATAGCTGTCACGCAGGCTGTTGGCGAAGGTCTCGTAGTCGGCGTTGGGCATGTCCCCGCCCGGCAGCGGTGCCTTTTCCGTCCAGTCGCCGCCCATGTTCGGGAAGATGTGCCTGAGTCGCTGCATGCCGCGTTCGGCAAGCTCCCGGAAAGTCGTGATCTTGCCGCCGAAGACATTGAGAAGCGGCGCTCCCCCGGTCTCATCAAGATCGAACACATAGTCGCGGGTCACCGCTGATGGATTGCCCTTGCCGTCGTCAAACAACGGGCGCACGCCCGAGAAGCTGTGCAATACGTCCCGGCGACGCAGCTTCTCCTTGAAATAGCGGTTCACCGCCTTCAGCAGATAGTCGATTTCCGCCTCATCGGCTGCCACATCCTCGGCTCGGCCCTCATAGGCGATATCGGTCGTTCCGATCAGCGCCTTGTCGCCCTCATAAGGGTTGATGAAAATGACGCGTTTGTCGTGATTCTGAACCAGGTAGGCATTGGAACCGGCCCAGAATTTCGGCACGATGATGTGGCTGCCCTTGACGAGGCGCACATTGCGGCTGGAATTGGAGCCGGCGACGCGGTTGATGATGTCGGTGACCCACGGGCCGGCGCAATTGACGAGACATCTGGCGCGGAACGTCCGCATCTCGCCGCTGGTGCCGCTTTTCGTCGTGATCGTCCATTGGCCGTTTTCCCGGCGTGCCGACACAGCCGGCGATCGGGTCAGCACCAGGGCGCCCTTCTCGGCAGCGCTCACCGCATTCAACGTGACGAGGCGGGCATCGTCCACCCAGCAATCCGAATATTCGAAGCCGCGCGTATATTGATCGAGTATGGGCGTGCCTTCGGGATCGCGCAGCAGATTGAGCGTGCGGGTGCCCGGCAGCTTCTTGCGCCCGCCGAGATGATCGTAGAGGAAAAGGCCGAGCCGGACGAGCCAGGCGGGGCGATCCTCGGGACTGTGCGGCAGCACGAAACGCATCGGCCAGATGATGTGCGGAGCCGCATTGAGCAGCACCTCGCGCTCGATCAGCGCCTCCCGTACCAGTCGGAATTCGTAGTATTCCAGATAACGAAGGCCGCCATGCACGAGCTTGCCCGAGCGGGAGGAGGTGCCCTGCGCCAGGTCGTCCTTTTCACATAAGGCGACTTTCAAGCCGCGCCCGGCAGCATCGCGGGCAATTCCCGCGCCGTTGATGCCACCGCCGATGACGAAAAGATCCAGGATTTCGGGTTCAGTCATGTCATGCTCCCTCGGATGCCTTTTGCATCAGCGATTCATTTTGCGGACGCCGCCGCCGCGGCTCTGGCCAATGCCTCCCAGGCAGTGGGCATGGCCTTTCGGATATCGGCATAGGCGGAAAAAAGGAGATCGAAGCGTGCAGCTTCCTCACTGACCGGCTCTTCGGCTTCGCCGAGCAGTGGCGTGACCCAATCGGCGATGCAATCGTCCATGGTCCTATAGGCGCCGATCGCCACAGCAGCCATCATCGCAGCACCTGCAGCTCCGGTCTCTTCGCGACGCGACAGGCGGATCGGCGCCTTGAGCGAGGCGGTGAGCGAACGGCGCAGCGCGCTCGAACGCACGGCGCCGCCGGTGACGCGCAGTTCGTCCGGCATCTCGCCCATGGCCGCATAACAATCGCGCGTCGCCAATGCCAGACCTTCGACAACCGCGCGAACGAGGTCCGGAAACCCATGACGGACCGAAAGACCGGAAAAGCCTGCCCTGGCCTGGGCATTGACGAAAGGTCCACGCTCCCCGGCCTCGGAAATATAGGGGTGATAGACGACCGATCCGGGCTGGCTTTCGAAAAACCAGCGGTCGATCCTGGCGACGAGCTCGGTGTGAGTGGCAGGTTTTCCGGCCTCCGCCATCAGATGGGCAGCCATCTCAAGCAGCCAGTCGATATTGATCGTCGCACCCATATTGGTCTGCACCTGGGTAACGGTATCAGGGATCGGCAGGGCAATGACGTAGCCGGTGCCCTCTCGGTTGAGATGGACGTCAGCCACTGGCTTTGCGCGCAGATGCACGCCGGTCGAACCAATCGTCGAACAGGCTGCATTGCGCCCGCCGCTGCGAACACCGGCACCGAGCGCGGTCATCACCATGTCGACGTAGCCAAGACTGACAGGCGTGCCGGCCAGCAGGCCGCAGGCCCGCGCCGCTTCCGCCGTCAGCGGATGGCTGATCTCGGTTCCATCGACAATCTCCGGCAGAAGCGTACGGCGATGCGTCAACCCGAGGGCGTCAATGGCAACGGGCGAATACAGCCGGGTTCTGAAATCACCAAAGGTAAAGCTTGCCTCGGAAGGGTCGGTCGCCCGCACACCGGTAAAATTGAGATAGAGCCAGTCCTTGCAGTGCAGCGCCGTTTCCGCTCCGTCCAGAAGCTCTGGCGCCACCCGATCCATATGCGCGAGCTGCGCGCCCTGCTGGCAGGTATTCAGTCCCGTGCCCGTCTGCTCGAAACGCGCCCTGTCCGTTTCCTGGCCGGCAAGGGATACCACAGTCGGCGCGGCACGCGCGTCGAGCCAGAGCCAGGCATCGGCGACAGGCTGATTTCCAGAACCGACCAGCCATGTTCCGTCCCCCTGCCCCGTCACCGCGATCGCCGCGGTGCGCGACGCAAGACCCTCAACCTTCTCGCCAAGGCCGCGAAGCGCGCCGACACAATCCTGCCATGTCTGCGCGAGCGACTGCGTGGCCGAACCATCACTGCCGCTTGAATATTTGTTGCGAACCGATGCTGCGGCGATCTGGCGGCCGGAAAGGTCGAAGGCAACCGCCTTGATGACCGAAGTTCCCGCATCGATACCAATGATGACTTGGCGGCTGACGTCCATCACGGGTTATCCGGCAAACACGTCGAACATTGCGAGGGGTAAAACACGCGTCGAATTCATCTCTCATCCTCCTGGTCGGCACAACCAGCAAAGGTTGCAGGCGACCACATTTCGAATTCACGAGCAAGCCGGCCGGCGCGCAGTCCCGCCTTTGATATTCGATACTTTTCGGAGCGCCCGCGCGCTTCATCAAGAAGATAACACAAAGATATCATTGGTACAGTAAGTTTTTTCTCGCAATGAAATTTTTTTCAGATAAAATAATAGCAATCTGTTCGATGAGCATCGAGAGCCGCCTCGACTATCGGCCACACTGGCGTCACGGTGTGGGCACGGGCGTCAGAATAATTTATCTTCTAATATCAATTATCTAGAATAACATAGCCTGCCGGATGAGCGCGTTGGCAGTCGGCACGGACCCCGGGGGAAAGACTCTTTTTCCGGACGCCGATCACGCTTTGAATGTCATGTTATCAGCGTCAGTTCACAAAACTCCTGTTGACAGACGAACAATTTGATAACATGATTTTTGACAGAATTACCATTTACCTATCATGCAGGCATTGCTGCTGAGGGATTTGCGGTCCGGGCGATTGAAGGAGACAAGCGCCTGTCCCGACACGTAGGAGGTACGGATGCACAATCTTTCCGGCTATCATCACGCCACAGGCAGCGACCGGCGAGACAGGGTCCCGACTATTCGCGTGCTTCTCGGAGCATGCCGTCTTCGATGACGCAGCCATAGGCTTTGCCAACTTCCTCCCGCCTTCGCCGTAAATCCGACCAGCCGCAAAGGTCGCCAGCAATGAATACTCAGCCCGCTCACGCAGCCTCCGCGCCAGGCAAAGGCAACTTGAAGATGATCGTCACCGCCCTTGCGGCTATCGTGGTCATCGGCGCCATCGCGCTCGATACCACGGTTGTGAAGATCGGCTCGGAAGACGACGTCAGGCAGCAGGCATTTTCTCCGGAAGCCTTTGGGGCGGAGCAGTTCCCGAAAATCCAGGCGGATGTCGAAAAGCGAGCGGTGGCTGCGATTGACCTGGCGACGGCGATCGCTGCCGACAAGAAGGCGGCCGGCGAGAAATACGGCGTTGCCACGAGCACAGGCCCGGTCATCCCGGTGACACTGACCGGCACCTTCGGTGAACGCAAATCCAATACCAACGAAATGAAGATCGACGGACTTCCCCCCGAGACGGTGGTCCGTGTCCAGACCGGCCCTGCGGTCAATGGCACGGACCTCCGCGATGCCACGGGCACAATTCACTTCGGCCAATTCACCAATCAGATCCAGTATCAGGACGCCGGGTCGGCCATCAACAACGAGATGAAGAAGGCCGTATTCGCCGGCCTTGATCCGGACCAGCTCAATGGCAAGACGGCAACTGTCGTCGGCGTCTTCAGACTCATCAACCCCAAAAACTGGCTCGTTACCCCGGTCAAGGTCGACGTCAAATGAGCCAGTCGATCCCCACATCAAAAGGCCTTGGCGAGGTGGTCCTGGCCGCCCGCAACATCGCCAAAACCTACGGTAGCGTGCATGCCCTCAAGGGTGTCAATTTCGATATCCGTCGCGGTCAGGTCACCACGCTGTTCGGCGAGAACGGCGCGGGCAAATCGACGCTGATGAAAATCCTTTCGGGCGTCGTCCAGCCTACGTCGGGCGAGATCATTCTCGATGGTGCGCCGATCAGCTTCAACTCTTCGACCCACGCGCGCGACTGCGGCATCTCGATCATTCACCAGGAACTCAGCCTGGCGCCCAATCTCAGCGTGCGCGACAACATCTTCATGGGCCGTGAGATCATCAAGAGTGGCGTGGTCGACTTCGCGGAAGAGGAACGCCAGACGCGCCTTTTGATGGAGGCATTGGAAGAGGAGATCGATCCGCTGACCAAGGTGGAGGATCTTCGTCTCGGCCAGCAGCAGATCGTCGAAATTGCCCGGGCCCTATCCGTCAATTCGCGTATCCTGATCATGGACGAGCCGACGTCGGCGCTGAGCGCCACGGAAGTGGAGGTGCTTTTCAGGGTTATCCACGACCTGACCAATCGCGGCGTGTCGATCGTCTATATCTCGCATCATCTCGAGGAGGCGCTGCAGATCACCAACCACGCCGTCGTGCTGCGCGACGGTACCATGACCGCCTATGCGCAACGCAAGGACATCGATCTCGAATGGATCGTGCGAAACATGGTGGGCGACAACTTCGATCTCGGCAGCCCGCCTGAAGGTTATACCTTCGGTAAGCCTGCACTTTCAATCGACAACCTCACCGTTCCGGGTCCCGCGGGATCAGCCTTGAATTCCGTCGACCGCTTGTCGCTGGACGTGCGCGCCGGGGAGGTCGTCTGCATCTACGGTCTGATGGGCGCCGGCCGCACCGAACTTCTGGAATGTGTGGCCGGACGGTTGCGCGCCAGTGGCGGCACCGTCAGGCTTGAAGGCCAGGATGTCGGGCATCTGAGCATCGCCGGACGCATCGCAAGCGGTCTTGTGCTGGTGCCGGAGGATCGCCAGCGCGACGGCCTCGTCCAGACGATGACCGTCGGCTCCAATCTCTCGCTCGCCAGCATCGGCGCCTTTACCAAAGGGCTGTTCACATCCGGCCGTCGCGAACGCGAGCTTGTCGATGCCTCCATTCGCAAAGTCCACGTCAAGACCGATGGTGGCGAGGCGGCCATCGGTTCGCTGTCGGGTGGCAATCAACAAAAGGTGGTCATCGGCAAGATGCTGGCGACAGACCCGAAGGTCATTCTTCTCGACGAGCCGAGCCGCGGCATCGACATCGGCGCCAAGGCGGAAGTCTTCAAGCTTCTTGCAGAACGCGCCCGGCAGGGTCTAGCCGTCATCTATTCGACTTCCGAGGTCAACGAGTGCCTGAGCATCGCGCACCGCATCATCGTCATGCATCGCGGCCGCATCTCGGCTGAATTCGGTGCTGACGTCACCAAGGAAAAGATCATGGCCGCTTCCGGCGAAGCCGTGGTCGCGCACTAGCCCGGAATTATGGAGCACTGATCATGTCAGTCACGAACATCACAGAAAAGCAGTCAGTGTCGCATGGGCAAAAGCGCAACATCAACCTCGTGCGCCTGATCCTGGAAGGCCGCGCCTTCTTCGCTCTGATCGTCATCATTGCGGTCTTCTCGTTCCTGTCGCCCTATTACTTCAGCCTGAGTAACTTCCTGACCATGGCCTCGCATGTCGCGATCTTCGGCATCCTGGCGATCGGCATGCTTCTGGTGATCCTGAATGGGGGCATCGATCTTTCGGTCGGCTCGACGCTCGGGCTCGCGGGTTGCATTGCCGGCTTTATGATGAAGGGTGTGACGCTGGACGCCTTCGGCGTCATTCTCTATCCGCCGGTGTGGGCCGTCGTGGTTATCACCTGCGTACTCGGTGGCGTCGTCGGCGCGGTCAACGGCGTGCTGATTGCTTATCTGAAAGTACCCGCCTTCGTCGCCTCGCTCGGCGTGCTTTATGTCGCCCGCGGTGTCGCGCTGCTGATGACCAATGGCCTGACCTACAACGATCTCGACGGCAGCCCCGAACTCGGCAATACCGGCTTCGACTGGCTCGGCTTCAACCGCCTCGCGGGCATTCCGATCGGTGTCATCGTGCTCGCCGTGCTTGCGATCATCTTCGGCATTATCCTCAGCCGAACGGCGTTCGGCCGCTGGCTTTACGCCTCTGGCGGCAACGAACGCGCTGCCGATCTCTCGGGCGTGCCGGTCAAGCGTGTCAAGATCATCGTCTATGTGCTTTCTGGCGTCTGCGCGGCAATTGCCGGTCTGGTCCTGTCGTCGCAGCTGACCTCCGCCGGCCCGACCGCCGGCACGACCTACGAATTGACGGCGATCGCAGCCGTCGTCATCGGCGGAGCGGCCCTGACCGGCGGGCGCGGCACCGTTCGCGGCACGATGCTCGGCGCCTTCGTGATCGGCTTCCTGTCGGACGGGCTCGTGATCATCGGCGTCTCGGCCTACTGGCAGACCGTCTTTACCGGCGCGGTCATCGTTCTCGCCGTCCTCATGAACAGCATCCAATACGGACGCCGGACAAAATCGTCCTGACGTCAGCAGAACTTATCCGCGACGGCAACTGGATTTCCAGAGGGCCGATCGCGGAAAGCACCGCCGGTTTCCGGCAGCACCCGAACTCACAAATGGGAGAGAGACTATGTTTAAGAAAGGCATGCGCATTCTTTTGGCAGCCGCGGCTGTCGCCCCGATTCTCGTCAGCTCCGCCTGGGCGGCAGGCCAGATGACAATCATCGTCAATGATCCGTCCAACCCCTACTGGCTGACGGAAGGCAACGTCGCCAAGGCAACAGCCGAAAAGCTGGGCTACACGGCCACGGTCAGCGCGCATAGGGGTGACACCAACACGGAAAGCAACCTGATCGACACTGCCATCACCAACAAGTCGGTCGCCATCATCCTCGACCCCGCCAATGCCGACGGCTCGGTCGGAGCAGTGAAGAAGGCGGTTGCTGCAGGCATCCCGGTCATTCTCGTCAATGCCGAGATCAACCAGGAAGGCCTTGCCAAGGCACAGCTCGTTTCGAACAATGCCCAGGGTGCTGCGATCGGCGCGCAGCAATGGGTCGAAGCAGTCGGCGACAAGGGCAACTATGCCGAACTCCTTGGCGCGCCGTCCGACAACAACGCTGCCACCCGCTCGAACGGCTACGAAACCGTCTTGACCCAGTATCCCGACCTCAAGAAGGTCGCCCAGGAAGTCGCCAATTGGGACCGCACCCAGGGTCACAACAAGATGCAGTCCATATTGCAGGCCAATCCCGACATCATCGGCGTGATCTCCGGCAATGACGAAATGGCGCTCGGTGCCATTTCGGCCCTGAAGGAAGCTGGCAAGCTCGCCAATGTCAAGGTCGGTGGCTTCGACGGTTCGCCGGATGCGGTCGCTGCGATCAAGGCCGGCGAATTGCAATACACCGTCCTTCAGCCCGTCGCCGTCTTCTCTGAAGAGGCCGTCAAGCAGGCTGACAACTTCATCAAGACGGGCAGCACCGGCGCCAAGAGTGAAAAGCAGCTGTTCGATTGCCTGCTGATCACCAAGGACAATATCGACAAGTACACCGGACCGTTCGTTCTGGCCCAGTAATCAGGACGGAGGGCGCCCATCCGGGCGCCCTCCTTCGACCCTTTCAACCACATCAAGCCGCTTTCGCCTTCTTTGCCTTGGCATGGCAATCACTATACGAAGCTGGGATATGGAATTCAGCGACAAGGGTGACCCGTGACACAGAAGACCAATCAGGGCGATGAGCTGTTGGACCAGCTGACAAGCGACAGCCGTCAGACGCGTCAGGTCGCGCGCCGGCGCATGATCGCGGAGGCCGTGATGAGCGAAGGTTCGATGCGCATCGAAGATCTGACGGATCGCTTCGGCATCAGCCTGATGACGGCGCATCGCGATGTGGATGAACTCGTGAGCCGCGGGATATTCCGAAAAACACGCGGCATCGTTACGGCGGCAGCCACCAACCTTATTGAATCCAGCGATGTCTACCGTTCGAGCCGGCAGTCGGCGGAAAAGAAAGTGATCGCCGAAGCTGCCATGCAGTTCGTCGAACCGGGACAGGCCATCTTCTTCGACGACTCGACCACCGTCCTGCAGATGGCATCGCATCTCTCCTCGAAGGTGCCGATCACCGCGATCACCAATTCGCTGACCCTGATGAATGCGCTGACCGGCATGCACGACGTTACCTTGCTGGCGCTCGGCGGCCAGTATTACAACTGGTGCAATGCCTTTATGGGACGCATGACGATCACCGAGATCAAGGGCTTGCGGGCGGATATCGCATTCATTTCCATGTCGGCCATCAACGACGGCATCGTGCTGCATCAGTCACCCGAAACCGTCGATACCAAACGCGCCATGTTCGACTGTTCCGTCAAACGCATCCTGCTCGCCGACCACACCAAATTCGAACGGCGCGCGCTTCACAGCTTCGCGTCGCTCGATGAATTCGACGTCGTCATCGTCGACGACAAGACCCTCCCCGTTCACATCGATCGGATGCGGTCCAGGGATATCAACGTCGTCGTTGCCAGGACCGGCCACGAGCGCATGTGACCGGACCGCCCGGTCACGACAGAAAGGTGAATGTGCATGCCGAGCCTTCTCGGGATCGATAGTGGACTGACCGTCACGAAGGCTGTCATTTTCGATATCGACGGCACGCCGATCGCAGTCGCTCGGCGGCGCGTCAGCCAGCTCATTCCGAGGCCGCGTTTCGTGGAGCGGGACATGCGCGAGTTGTGGACCGCAACGGCTGAGGCGATCCGTGAGGCGGTCGCCCTCAGCGGCCGTCCGGCAAGCGATATCCAGGCCGTGGCGGCGACGGCGCATGGCGATGGCATTTATGTGCTGGATCAGACGCGTGAGCCGCTTGGCAACGGAATCGTGTCGCTGGATAGCCGGGCGGGCGATATCATCGATCGATGGACGAAGAATGAGGTCTCCGACGAGGCGATTGCTCTCACGGGTCAGGTGCCGCACGTCTCCGCCCCCTCGGCGCTGCTCGCCTGGATCCGGGACCATGAGCCGGAACGGTTTGCACGTATCGGCCATATCATGAGCTGCAAGGACTGGCTGCGATTTTGCCTCACTGGCACCATTGGCACCGATCGCACCGAAGCAAGCACCTCATTCACCGATGTCGGGACACAAGACTACAGCGTGGACGCCCTGCGCCTCTTCGGTCTGCAGGCGCTTGCCGATGCTCTGCCGCCAGCCTCGCGCTCGGACGAGATCGTTGGACGAATTACCGCCGATGCAGCGCGCTTGACCGGCCTCTTGGAAGGCACGCCCGTCGCGGCCGGATTGCACGATGTCACCGCCTCGGCGCTCGGCGCGGGTGGTTATGCCGACGGCGTCGTTGCCGTCATTGCCGGCACCTATTCGATCAACGAGACGCTGTCTTTTGAACCGCGCGTCGATCGACGCTGGTTCTGCCGTAATGGAATTGCACCGGGCGTCTGGAACAGCATGTCGATTTCGCCTGCATCGAGCGCGAACTACGAGTGGTTCATCGAAAAACTCTGCAGCCGCGAATGGACAGACTGCGAAGCCAAGGGCACGTCCATTCACGCTTTGCTGGCATCCGAGATCGACGCGGCTTTTGACCGGCCATCGCCCGTGCTTTTCCATCCCTATCTTTTCGGGTCGCCCTACGGCGCATCGGCAAGCGCAAGCTTCTTCGGGCTCGGCGGCTGGCATGACCGCGGCGACATGCTGCGGGCCGTCATGGAAGGCATCGCATTCAACCATCGCATCCATGTCGACGCGCTGCGCGACGGTTTCGCCTTCAAGGAAGCACGGCTTGCCGGCGGCGTGTCACGCAACCCCGCAGTCGCGCAGATGTTTGCCGATGTGCTTGCGATGCCGGTGACCGTGACCGGCACCGATGAAGCCGCGGCCTGGGGCGCCGCCATCTGTGCCGGCGCAGCCGCAGGTCTCTATCCGGACCCACAGAGAGCTCCAAAAACGGACAAGCAGGGCAAGACCTGCGAGCCGGACGGCGCCCGCAGCGCCGAGTATGAGAAGCGCTACCGGCTTTTCCTCGAAATTGCAGAAACAATGACGCCGCTTTGGCCGAAGATCGCCGGCCTTGCGCAGGATAGTGCGGCAGCGGCCGCAGTTTAGGACGGCAGTACCATGACCCCCAATACGCTTGGACGCAGCCTGGATATTCGCGAGCACGATGTCGACGTCGTGATCCTTGGAGCAGGCATCAATGGCGCCGGTCTGTTTCGCGATCTCGCGGCTCAGGGCATCAACTGCATGATCGTCGACAAATCGGACTTCGGTTCCGGGACCAGCGCAGCGCCATCCCGCCTCATCCACGGCGGATTGAAATATCTGGAAACCGGTGAGTTCGGCCTGGTTGCCCAATCCACTCTGGAGCGCAATCTGCTTTTGAAAAATGCGCCGCATTGCGTCGAACCGCTTCCAACATTTATTCCGGTCTTCTCTTGGACGCGCGGCATTTGGGCCGCACTGCGGACATTGGCCGGCTCCAAGACGGCACCGCGCAGCCGCGGCGCAGTGCTCATCAAGATCGGGCTTTCCCTTTATGATTTTTTCGGCTCACGCGATCGCGTCATGCCACGCCACCGGCTGATCCTGAAAAACGAGGCCAGACGGGAAATGCCGCATGTGACGCCGGCGATTGTCGCCGGCGGCATTTACTACGACGCAAAAATCAGCCGACCGGAACGTCTCGTCTACGAACTCGTCAAGGATGGGCTGGAAGCCAACCCGCAATGTGTCGCAGCAAATTTCGTGACGCTGACTGCTTCCTCGGAAGGCCGTCTGAGCTTTCAACGGGAGGATGGTACTGAATTCATGGTGCGGCCGAAGCTCGTCGTGAACGCGGCAGGCCCGTGGATCGATCATGTCAACGAGGCGCTCGGCGCGCCTTCGCGGCTGATCGGCGGCACCAAGGGCTCGCATATCCTGATTGATCATCCCGAACTGGTGCGCAGTCTCAACGGTCATATGATCTATTTCGAAGCCGATGACGGCCGTATCTGCCTGGTCTACGGCTATCTCGGGCTTGCGCTCGTCGGCTCGACGGATATCCCGAGCCGAGATCCCGACGCCGTGCGCTGCGAAGAACCCGAGATCGATTACTTCCTGCAGAGCCTCAGATCGCTGCTGCCGACGCTGCGCTTCGATCGCGACCAGATCGTCTACACCTATAGCGGCATCCGGCCGCTTCCCGCCTCCGACGGAACAGCGCCCGGCCTGATCAGCCGAGACCATTCGGCACCGGTCATCGAAGCGGATGGCAAGCGGCCTTTTGCCATCATGTCGCTGGTCGGCGGCAAGTGGACGACATTTCGCGGTTTTGCCGAGGAGGTTGCCGACAGTGTCCTGACCCGGCTCGGGCGTTCGCGCAAGCAATCGACCCGCTATCTTGCGATCGGCGGCGGAAAGGCTTTCCCGGCCGATGCAAAGGCGAGACGGGGCTTTATCGACAGGATCGCCACAGCTGCAAGCATCCCGGCCGCGCGCGCGGAACAACTTCTGAACCGCTATGGAACGACGGCCGAGGCGGTAGCGATGTTCCCTTCCGATCATCCTGACGAACGGCGGTTATCGGGAGCTACACACTACAGTTTTCGCGAGATCGACTGGATCGCGCGCAACGAGCTTGTGGTCCATCTCTCCGATATCGTGTTGCGGCGCACGACGATCGCGATCGAAGGTCATGTGACCTATGCAGGTTTGACGGACATTGCCGGCATCGCCGCGAAAGCGCTCGGTTGGGACGCCGCTCGTGTCGCGCATGAGATCGATGATGTTGTTTCCCTGCTCAAGGAATTTCACGGCCAGACGCTGGCAGCAGGCACGCCGGATATCGAGCCGGAAAAAAGTGCTCGCCCCGTCAGCAGATGAGATCCGGGAGAAGAGCAGAACGCGCGTCCGCCGCAGAGTATTTCGCGAAGGCGTAAGCGAGAATGATCTTATGAATTGACGCCTCTGGAGGCTTCAATCGACCCAGTCCTTGTAGCCGGTATCAAGCGCACCTCGGGCAAGAGACAGAATCGGTTCGTAGTCGGCATCTGTGAGCATCGCGACATCAACGAGACCGAGAGTATCGCGCGCACCGGAAAGCGATGGCTCCGCGATTGCAGCGACCAGCGCTTCGCGTAGCAGTGCCACATCCGCATCTGAACCCTTTGCCCCTGTAATGAAGGGCAGGCCGGGCGTTGCGGGTGTCTCGGCAAGAACGCGGATGCCTGCGACGCGAGCAGGCGTAAAACGCAGGAGATTGGCAAAGGTGATGCAGTCGATTGCAGCGCAATCCGCCTGCCCACTCGACACAGCGTCTATACTGCCGCCATGGCTGCCGGTCTCGACCGTGCCACCGAAGAAGCGGCCATTGCGGGCAAGAGGGGCGACGGCGGCGCGAAGCAGATTTGCCCCGGAATTGCTGTCGGGACTATTGATCGCGGCCGTCGCACCGCGCAGGTCCTGCACTGAAACGAAGGTGGAAGCTCGGCGCACGACAATGAAGCTGCGCATCAAAGGTCCGTCGCAGCCGGGATGGGAATAAACCGGTGTCGCCACGAGACGCACCCTGCCGCGCAATCGCTTCACATAGGGATAACCACAGGTCTGGGAAAAGAGCAGGTCCTCATGCAGCCAGGCCTCGTCGTAGGGGATCGTCGCATCGAGGTTTTCCGGCGGATCCGAAAGCCCGGCCTGCCCAAGATAGTACCGCAGGAACGACCAGAGTTCAGCTTTTGCATCCGCAAGCGGCTGCGGCGTAGCGTACATTGCAAGACTGGCGAGGCGCATGCTTTTCACCCGCCGTGGTGCTCGTCGAGCAGGCGGGAAGCAAGGATGGCCACATCTTCGCCGAGCGAACGATCCTCCGTCATGACCGGTGCGATGCCTCGAACGAAGGCATGGGTCCCTGCCGTTCCCACGCCGCAAAGGTGTCCGGGGCGCTGGTCGACCGCCTGAGCGGCTGCGAGCATTTCGCAGGCGATGAGCACGCGCCACAGTTCAAGCATCTCGCCGAGTTTGCGCACGGCAAGGGAGGATTGCGTTGCATGATCCTCGACGCCTTCCGATACCGCAAGAAAGTCGAGCATGACAGGATTGGCCTTGTGCCTGATATCGGCCATCAACGCCGCGACCGTCTTCTGCATCGGCACGAACCCGGCCGATGGCCCGCCAATCGGCGACAGATAGCGCGGCAGGCCATTGCGACCCGGGCCCGTCAGCTGAATGAAGCGCGCAGCCGATGCCGCAGCCGCCTGAGCGATCGCAAGGCCCAGTGTCTCGAAGGCAAGCGAAAGTGCCGGCGTCTGGAAATTGCCTGATGACAGCACCTGTTGCTCTTCCAAGAGAACGACGGGATTATCGGCTGCGGCATTGAGCTCGATCTCGACGGCTTCGACCGCCCTCAAGAGCGCATCGACAAGTGCGCCGTGGATGGGTGCAAGGCAACGCAGGCTCAGCGGATCCTGGATGGCGGCCTTCGCCTCGAAAAGCGTCGAGCCCTCAAGCATCTGCAGCAACCGGTTGGCCTCATCTGCCTGGCCCGCTGCCGGCCGGGCGCGCTGGATGGCCGGCGACAGGATAAGCGGATTGCCGGCAAGGCCCTCAAAACTCAAGGCAGCCGCCCGGCGCTGGGCATCGAGCAACTCTTTTGCATCGTACAGGACGAGCGCGCCATGGCCGGCAGACACCGCTGAAGCATTGAGAAGCGATATCCCGTCCTTCGGTTGCAGGCTCGCTGGCGCAAGGCCCGCAAGCTCAAGCGTCTCAATCGCCGGGTAGACGATGCCGCGATATTCGGCCTTCCCTTCGCCGATCAGGGCGCGGGCCATGGCAGAGAGCAACACGAGATCACCTGCACCGATCGAACCAATCGAGGGCATGACCGGATGAACACCGGCGTTCAACATGGCAAGCAGCGCCTCGAACACGGGCAGTGAAATGCCGGATCCTCCGACTGCCAGCATCGAGAGCCTGGCAGCGATCACGGCACGGGTCGCATCGCGCGGCAGAGCTTCACCGACCGCCATGCCGCGGCCGCGGATCAGCTGCAGTTGAAAGGCCTCGAAATCGCCGGTCACAGCTGTCTTCAGATTGGCACCGAGCCCGGTGTTCATGCCGTAGATCTGCTGGCCGGAAGCTGCAGCGCCTTCCAGGATGCGCCGCGCCGCAATCAGCCGCTCACGGACCGCGCCGGAAACCTCGACCGTGGCATTACGGCGGGCGATCGCCTCTATGTCGGCAATGGTGATGCCGGAGCCGGTCAGCAGTATCCCGGTCATGCGAAACGCAGTCTCTGACCGATACCGGCCGAGCGCGCCTTGGAAAGCAGCGCGTGGCCAAGAGCAATGTCGCTGAGCGACAGGCCGCGATGCCACAGCAGGATAGTCTCGTCCTCACTCTCGCGGCCCGGCTTCAGGCCGGCGACGACATGCCCCAGTTCGGCATGCAACGTCTGCTCGGAAAGCCGGCCGGTCTCGACATGGGCGCGCAGCGAGCCGAATTTGCCGGTCTTGCACTGGCCCCAGTCGTCGACGACGAGTTTGGCCATGATGTCGGTCAGCGACAGTTCCACGGCGCTCATCGTGCCATAGGGCACGACGAAGGCACCCTTCTTGATCCACTCCGTCTTCAGGAGGGGCTCGGGCTGCGATAGGCGTGATGCCTCGACGACGATATCTGCCCCCTCGACGCAGTCGCGCCAATTGTCGACCACGGTGATCTTCTTGCCGAGATCGGCCTCCAGCTTGGCGCCGAAGGCATCGCGGCTTTGGGGCCGACGCGAATGTACGCGGATCTCGTCGAAATCAAAGAGATGATCGAGCAGGCGGACATTCCAGTAAGCCGTGCCGCGCGCGCCGATGTGACCGAGGACCTTCGAACCCTTCCGGGCGAGATGCCGGGCGCCGAGCGCGGTGACGGCGCCGGTGCGCATGTCGGTGATGACGGTTGCATCAAGGATCGCCTTCGGCACGCCGGTGCGCGGGTCGAAGAGGTTGAGCACGCCGAATTCGGAGGGATAACCGAGCTTGTAGTTGTCGACATAGTCACCGACCACTTTCACTCCGGCAAGGCCGAGCGGCGCCACATAGCCACGCAAGACGTTGAAATGGCCGTGAAAGCTTGCATCCGGCTCGAGATGGACACGCGGCTCGATCACCGTCTGGCCCCTGCCCTGAGCGGCGAGCGAAGTTTCGATCGCCGCCAGGATTTCATCATTGGACAGGTCGAGCGCCTCGATGTCGAAGGCATTCAGATAGTCGATATAGATCGGATCCATTGTCATCTCGTTTATCGTTTGATCAGCGCGTCGAGGCCGAGGTTCTGGCGAAGCGTGCGGCCCTCGTAGTCTTCGCGGAAAAGGCCGCGGCGACGCAGTTCCGGCACGACATGGGCTACGAATTCCTCAAGCCCCGAGGGGAAGAGCGGGGCCATGACATTGAAGCCGTCGGCGGCGCCTTCGCTGAAGCGTTCTTCCATCGCATCGGCGATCTGCGCCGGTGTTCCTGCAACCTGCCAATGGCCGCGCGCGCCGGCGAAATGGCGGGCAAGTTCGCGGATCGACAGGTTTTCGCGCCTTCCGAGATCAATGATCAGCTGCTGGCGGCTCTGGATGAGGTTGGTCTGCGGCATGGCGGGCAGCGGCCCATCGAGCGGATAGGCCGATAGATCCTGGATGCTGAGGTAGCTTGCAAGAAGGGCGACACCAACGGCGTCGGGGATGAGTTCCTGCAGGGCCTGGTATTTCGCCTTCGCCTCGTCTTCGGTGGCGCCGACGATCGGCGATATGCCGGGCATGATCTTGATATCGTCGGGCTTGCGCCCGTATTTGGCGAGCCGCGACTTCACATCGGCATAATAGGTCTGTGCTTCGGCAAGCGTCTGCGAGGCGGCAAACACGACATCTGCGGTTCGGGCCGCAAGTTCCTTGCCGACATCGGATGCGCCCGCCTGCACCATGATCGGCCGGCCCTGGGCCGAGCGTGGGCTTTCGAGCAGGCCTTCGACGGTGAAATGTTTGCCGCGGCGATGCACCGGATGAAGCCTCGCACGATCGGCAAACTGAGCCCCGCCCTCAGGAAAATAGACTCCGTCATCGACGCCATCCCAAAGCGCGAGTGCTGCATCGGCAAATTCCTCGGCCCGCTCGTAGCGCTCGGAATGCGGGCGAAGGCCATTGCTCGCAAAATTCTCCGCCTCGAGTTCGCTTGCCGAGGTGACGAGGTTCCAGCCTGCCCTGCCGCCGCTTAGCTGATCGAGCGAGGCGAAGGTGCGGGCAAGGCCGTAGGGCTCGTTGTAGGTTGTCGACGCCGTTGCCACGAGGCCGATATGACTGGTGTTGACGGCAAGAGCTGCAAGCAGGCTCAGCGGCTCGAATGCCGTCGAGCGCGCTGCCTGGCTTGCCATTTCCGGATTGCGCTCTCGGATGGCGGCGGCATCCTCGACAAAGAGCATGTCGAATTTGCCCCGCTCGGCGATGCGGGCCAGCTCGATGAAATGATCGATATCGACACCGGCTTGAGCATGGGCTTGAGGATGTCGCCATGCCGCGATGTGATGCCCGCCCGCCATCAGGAAGGCGCCAAGTCTCATCTTGCGATCGCTGCTCATTGTGCTTGCTCCAATGCTGCCGCCGGATGAGCCGGACGGGCAAGACCAAGACGATCGCGCAAGGTCTTACCTGCATTCGCCTCGATCAATCCGAGGTGGCGCAACTCCGGAACCACCTTCGTCAGGAACAAATCCCCTATCGCGGCGGTCGGGGGCAGTATCGTGAAACCGTCGATCTGCCCAAGGGCGAGCCATCCCCGTAGGGATTCGGCGATCTCCGCTGGCGTACCCACCAGACGCGACGCGGAAAGCGGTTGGCTAAGCCGGTCGGCCTCACCAAACCGGAGCGCATCGCTTGCCGCCTGCGCCGCTTCGGAAGTTTCGGCAACGACTGGCACGACATTGGCCAGTATCCGCACGTCCTGCCGTCGGCGGCCCGCCTTTTCAAGCAGGCCCACGAAGTCGGCCGCCGTCTCGTTTGTACTTTCCGGCGTCCGATCTTGAAGCAGGACGACTTCGGCACTTTGCGCGGCCAATGCTTTGTTATCTCCACGCAGAAGCTGGGCGATGATCGGTTTGCCCTGCGGTGAGCGATTGACGTTGAGGGGACCGCGCACCGCAAAATGCTCGCCCCTGTGGTTGAGCACATGCATCTTGGCTGGCTCGAAAAACCGACCCTCAGCCTTGTCGTAGATGAAGGCATCGTCATCCCAGCTGTCCCAAAGCGCGCTCACAAGGCCGAGATATTCCTGGTCGCGTTCGAATTCGCCGGAAACGGGAAGGGCTACCCAGCCTGTCCGTCCGCCGCTGATCTGGTCCAGCGAGGCGAAGCGTCGGGCGAGATTATAGGGCTCATGCTGACTGGTTGCGGCAGCTGCCAGGAAGCCGATCCGGCGCGCCCGGGTGGCAAGGGCTGCGACCAGTGTCGTCGGCTCGAAGGGCGTGGCGACCGACGAGAGTTCATCGATCGGCCTGGTACCGAGCCGGTCCGCAAGCAGGACGAAATCGAAACCGGCCTCCTCCGCTTTGACCGCTTGGGAAAGCAGCGCATCAAAACCGAGATGCTCGAGCGTTCCGGCATCGCGCCAGGCTGCGGGATGATGGCCGAAAGGTGTGAGGGAAAAACCGAGATGCATCAGAAACTCCTGCACTCAGATCGAGAAGATCGCGTCGCGCGTCAGTTGCCCGGTAACGATGCCACCGCCATCGACCACCGACAGCACGTCACTGTTGGCGGCGACCATCAGCGACAGCGCATCGCGCAGATTGGCACTCGCGGCAACACTGGCCGCGGGTGAAGAGGGAACACCAGGCCGCATCGCGTCGGCAACAGAAAACAGGCTGAGCCGCTTGATTGCGCGATCGATACCCACGAAATTCGCAACAAAATCGTCGGCAGGATGGGAAAGGATCGCATCCGGCGCATCATCTTGCACGATCTTGCCGGAACGCATGATGGCGATCCGGTCGCCGAGGCGAATTGCCTCATCGAGATCGTGAGTGACCAGCACCACCGTCTTACGCACGCGTTTCAGAATTTGCCTGAATTCGTCCTGTAGGCGTGTTCTGGCGATCGGGTCGATGGCGCCGAAGGGCTCGTCCATCAAGAGGACCGAGGGATCGGCGGCAAGGGCGCGCGCTACGCCGATGCGCTGGCGCTGGCCACCGGAAAGCTGGCGCGGATAGCGCTTCAGCATTTCCTTCGGATCGAGACCGACGAGATCGAGAAGTTCATCCGTGCGCCTGGCGATCCGCGGCCGGTCCCAGCTGAGCAGGTTCGGCACCGCAGCGATATTTTCGGCGATCGTCATGTGGGGAAAGAGGCCGACATTCTGGATGACGTAACCGATATGGCGGCGAAGCTTGACGGGATCGGCTTTTGTCACGTCTTCGCCATTGACGAAGATGCGCCCTTCCGTCGGTTCGATCAGCCGGTTGATCATGCGCATCGTCGTTGTCTTGCCGCAGCCCGACGGGCCGATCAGCGCAACCGTCGAGCCCTCGGGCACATCGAGCGTCAGGTGATCCACCGAAGGTGCTGCACTTTCACCGTAACGCTTGGTGACATTTTCCATGCGGATCATGCGGCGGTTCTTTCTGCAAACAGGTGCTTCTCGGCGCGGCCGAGGATGAATTCGGTGGCGAGTGCCAGGATCGCGATCGGCACGGCGCCGACGATGAGCCGCGACATGTCCATCATACCGATGCCGGTGGCGATAAAATCGCCGAGCCCGCCGCCACCGATGAAAGGGGCGAGTGTCGCTCCGGCCAGCACCTGGACAGCTGCGGTGCGCGCGCCGGCAAACATCGCAGGGGCTGCGAGTGGAATGCGGATCTTGCGCAGGACCTGGCCTCTGTTCATGCCCATGCCGATCGCCGCCTCCACGGCATCGGCATCGGCATCGCGCAACCCGACATAGGCATTGAGCAGGATCGGCGGCAGGGCAAGCACGGTCAGCGCCACGATCGATGGCAGGATGCCGATACCGAGAAGCGGCAGCATGATCGCCAGGATCGCAAGACTCGGGATGGTTCTGAGGCCGTTGACGATGTTGATGACGCCAAAGGCAAAGCGACCGTAGTTGACGATGAGGATCGAAAGCGGCAGCCCAATGGCAAGCGCAAGCGCAAGCGACACGCCGGACATCAGGAGATGCTGGCCGAGCGCGCGGAAGAATTCGTCCTGATGATCGACGATCCAGAAAAAGGCGGTGCTCAGCATCGGCATGCCCTCACTGCCAGCGCACCAGGGCCTGCTCGGCCCGGGTGAGAATGAAATCGAAAATGATGGCCAGCAGTGCAGTCAGAATGCCGCCGACGAGGATCTTTTCCGCGTATTCCTGATCGATGCCTATCAGGATGATGGTGCCGAGACCTCCGCCGTCGATGAAGGCAGCGACCGTCGCGATGCCGATGACAGTGACGAGCGCGATCCGGGCCCCGGAAACGATAAGCGGCAGGGCAAGCGGCAGTTCGATGCGAAAGAGGCGCTGCCAAGGCCCATAGCCCATCCCGTCGGCGGCATCGAGTATGTCAGCCGGGACGCCGCGGATGCCGGTGACGACATTGCGCAAGAGGATCAGCAGGCAATAGGAGGAAAGCCCGATCAGCGCTGGTTCCATGCCGAGACCGACGAAAGGGATCAAAAGCGCAAAGAGCGCCAGGCTCGGAATGACGAAGATGATATTCGTCACCGTCAGCGCAAAGGCATAGAGTCTCGGCCGGCGGGCGCAGACGATGCCGAGTACGAGCGCGATCGCAAGGCCGATCAGCACGGATGAAATCGACAGCACCAGGTGCTGCCAGACGGCAAGCGCGATTTCCGGAATATGCTTGGGTGCCCAGTTCAAAGGCGAGAAATCCTGTCCGCACGGTCACGACAAGGCGGCGAAGCTGCAAGCTTCGCCGCATTTTTTCTTCAGGGAAAGCGAAACTTTGGCGCCGCTCTCGATCAGATGCCCTTGGCCTTCAGGAATTCAGCGGCGACATCGGCCGGCTCTTCCTTGTCGCGATCGACCTTGGCGTTGAGTTCGCGCATGGTCTCGTTGTTGAGGAGCGGGCTGACCTTGTTCAGAACCTCGGCGATCTTCGGGTTCTTGGCGAGAGCATCCTGTCGCACGACCGGGACGAGGTAATAGGGCGGGAAGAGATGCTTGTCGTCATCAAGCACCACCAGCTTGTTGTCGGAAATCTGCCAATCCGTCGCAAAGCCGTAGGAGACGTCGAGATCCTTGCTCGTCAGCGCGCTGTAGCGGATGCCGAGCTTGGCAAAGATCTTGAATTCCTTGAACTCGATGCCGTAGGTCTGCTTCAGCCCCGGCAAGCCGTCCTTGCGCTCGCCAAAGCCGCCCTCTGCACCAAAGGTCAAGTTCTTGGAGGCTGGACCGAGGTCGGTCAGAGTCTTCAGCTTGTACTTCTCGGCCGTTTCCGGAAGCGTGATGATCGCATAGCCGTTGTTGATCTGCGTCGGCTGAAGGAGCGTGAGCTTGAGGTTCTTTTCGTAGTAATCCTTGACGTCCGAATAGATCTTGTCGGCGGAGCCCGACAGGTCACCCTTCACGACTGCGGCAAGCGCCGTGCCGGTATATTCCGGGTAGAGATCGATGTCACCGTTCGTCAATGCCGTGTGGGCGACAAGCGTGGCACCGAGGTTGAGGTGGCGCTCGACCTCGACGCCGGCCTTTTCAAGCGCCTGGGCATAGATCTCGGCGACGACGAACTGTTCGGTGAAATTCTTGCTGCCGATCTTTACAGCATCGGCCCTTGCCGGTGCTCCGACGAAGGCTGCCAGGATCGCACCGGCAAAGAGGCCGGCGAAAGATTTCGAAAGCATTGCGTTCCCTCATTTGAAATTCGAGTTGTTCAGGAGAGGTGATAAAGGTTTCCGATAAGGCAAGCGCGGAATGGAATACCAATTTTCTAGCGATTTAGATGAAAATTGATCTCCCGGGAGGACTCTTGATCATCGGAGGGCCGGAGAAAGCAGAGCCGACTAAGATCGGCCATCATATGCTGTCAAAAACAAACCGTGGAAAAGCGCAGCGATGCCGTCTACAAGTCAATGGATTAAAATACAAAAGAGACAGAAGGTAGGCCATGAACGTCAAGACACCGAACGCGATTGATACCTATGTCGGCATGCGCATGCGCAGGCGCAGGCAGCTTCTCGGCATGAGCCAGGAACGGCTTGCCGAACAGATCGGCGTTACCTTCCAACAGGTGCAGAAATACGAGAAAGGCATCAATCGCATCGGCGCCAGCCGCCTGCAGAGGATCGCCGAAGTGCTGCGCACCTCGCCCGCTTTCTTTTTCGAGCAGGATGATTTGGAAGCGCCGAGCCTTGCCGGCCTCGATTTGTCTGCTCCTGTCGATCCGGTCACAGAATTTCTGCGGTCGAAGGAAGGTCTCGTCCTCAACAGGGCGTTCATGAAGATCGAGGACCGGCGTATCCGCGAGACGATCATCTCGCTGGTCAAAGCGATGGCGCAGTCCGAAAACAGCGACATTTCGCTGAACGCGCCGCGAATTGACGAGCCGGATACCCGCAGAGAGTGAAAGCAGACGATACCGTCCCATGTCCTTCCGGCTTGAGTCATTCGGTACATTACGACTGCTGGACGCGGCGGGAGAGCCTGTATTCTTCCCCGAAAAAGGCCTGTTGACGCTTTGTTACCTGCTCGACAGACCTGACAGAGAATGTCCGCGCGGCACACTCGCCCGCTTCCTATGGGATAGCACCGACAATCCCGATATCATGGCGAATTTGCGCAAGATGATCTCGCGCGTCCAGGCGAGGCAGGCAGAAATCGGCGCGGAGCTGCTGATCTTTACCGCGACCGGTGTCCGGATCAGACGGGAGGTCTTCGTCGCAGATCGCTCCGAACTTGATACCCAATCCTCGGCCGGCCCGCTCGATGTGCTGCGAAGGCTCGTATCCCTATTGCAAACGGATTTCCTCGCCGAACTCGCAGATCAAAGCGCCAGCATAAGAGAATGGGTATCAAGCGAGCGCAACCGGCATATGGCAATCCTCGTCGACGCAGTGAAGCGAGCCTTGCCGGAAGCGCGCTCGCGAGCCGATATCGGCCTCATCAAGGAGGCTGCGCTCAGGATCTTCCGCGATGCGCCTGATGACGAAAACATCCGCCATATCCTCCTGCAAGCCTACGAGGCCGAGGGACATCTGGAAAACGCCAGGCAGCTATTTGAGAGCCGCAGCCACGATCTACAACATTCGCTCGACATCGGCCTTGATCTGCAGGCCCTGAAGGAAGTGCGCAAGATTTTCGACGCCAGCAGGCCGGCGACGCTGGCGGCTGCGCCGTCGGTGGAGAGCGGCATCATCCTGAAACCCGCGCCCCTGCCCCGGCTCGCCCTGTTGCCGCCGGTCGAGGCCGCTGAAACCGGGCCTGGGCCGATGCTTTCTGAAGCGCTGATCGAGGACGTGACCATCGGCCTTTGCGCCCTCAGCAACGTCTCGGTCGTCGCGCCCCATACCGCCGCACAAATCGCCCGCCATGCCGACCGGGCAGGCATGATCCTGCGCCATTCGATCTCCTATGTTCTCGACACCCGGTTGACAGCGGGCGGCGGCACGCCGTCTCTGTTCGTCCAGCTCGTCTATGCCGCCAACGACGAGGTCATCTGGGCCGAGCGCTTCAGCCTCGAGAAATACGACCTTATGGCTGACCGGCGGGAGATCGCACGGCGCATCGCCAAGGAGCTCTCCCGACAGATCCGCCAGAACGAGACCGTGCGCGGCGCTTTCGAAGACAATCCGGCCGCCTATCACAGCTATCTCCTGGGTTTCCGGGACATGAAGCGGTTTTCCCTGCCGGATGTCCGGCGCGCCCGCAAAGCGTTCCGCGACGCCGTCCAGCACAGCGCGCATTTCTCGCCGGCGCTCGCAGGCCTTGCGCATACCTTCCTGATGGAATGGCTGCTGACGGCGCGCGGCGATGGCGAGTTGATCCGGCTTGCGGAAGATTATGCGAACAGGGCGATCGTCGCCGACCCGTCGCTCGCGTCCGGCTTCCGCCAGCTCGGCATCGCCAAGCTTTATCTGAACGATCTCGATGAAAGCGTGGTGGCGCTGAAAGTCGCCGAAGAGCTGAGCCCCCATTATGCCGACGGCATCGCGAGTTATGCCGATACGCTGGTGCATGCCTCGCGCCCTGCCGATGGGCTCGCCAAGATCGAGCGGGCGATCTCGCTCAATCCGCTAAGCCCCACAGATTATCTCTGGACTGAGGCCGGCGCGAATTTTGCCCTCTTCCGCTATAAGGAAGCGCTGGATGCGATCGGCAGAATGGATGATCGCACACCGGCCGACCGGCTCGCAGCAGCCTGCTGGGCAATGCTGGGCGACATGAAAAATGCGCGCCTCTACATGCGCAAGGCACGCGAGACCAATCCCGATTTCGACGTCGATAGGTGGCTGAGCCTCGTGCCCTTCAAGGAGGCGTGGCAGAAGGAACAGTATCGTGAGGCTTTGCTGAAGGCAGGCTTCTAGCTCCGCCGGTCCGACTCGACCGAGTTGCCGCCTCCCGATACGCCATCCAGAATGGTGTCACGCCCGTGTCACGCGCTTTCCTTGACCACATCCGCTAGAACTCCCTCCAACACGGCTGGGGAGATTAGCGGCAATGGAAGACATCATCGAAATCGGGAGTGCCGAGAAGGATCAAAGGCTTCGGGATATCGCATCGCTTGCACGGCTCGTTTCCTACGCCCGGCAGAGCGCCCGGGAACTCAATGCCGAGTTCTCCGTCTATTGCCTCGATCTCGCGCTTGGCGCGTTGCTTCAGGATCTCTCCGAGAGCGGCATAAACCTGCCAGTCGAAGCAACAATCGAAGATGCACCGGCGGGCCTGGTGCACTGAAGGCCGATAACTTCACCCTGCCTGCGTCAGTGGATTGGGCACGGCGAAATGGCAGGCTGAGAACTGGTTCGGCGATACTTCGCGCAAGCCCGGACGCTCGACCTTGCAGATGTCCCTCGCAATTGGACAGCGCGTGTGGAAGCTGCATCCCGACGGGACGCGGGACGGGCTCGGCACGTCGCCCTGCAGCACGATACGGTTTGCCTTGCGGTCCGGATCGGGCTCGGGCGCGGCCGACAGCAGTGCCTGCGTATAGGGATGCTGCGGCATGGAATAGATCGACTTCTTCGGTCCGATCTCCACGATCCTGCCGAGATACATGACCGCCACGCGATCGGCGATGTGGCGTACGACCGCCAGGTCATGGGCGATGAAGAGATAGGAGAGCTTTCGTTCGACCTGCAAATCCTGCAGCAGATTGACGATCTGCGCCTGCACGGAGACATCGAGGGCCGAGACCGGCTCGTCGGCGACGATGAATTTCGGATTGACCGATATGGCACGGGCAATGCCGATGCGCTGGCGCTGGCCGCCGGAGAACTGGCGCGGATAACGGTCCATGAAGCTCGGCGACAGGCCGACCTGCGTCAGTAGCTCCGCTACGCGATCACGCCGTTCCCTCGAGGATTTCGCCAAACCGAAGACTTCGAGCGGCTCGGAGATGATCTGAGCGATCGAACGGCGCGGACTGAGCGAGCCGTAGGGATCCTGGAAGACCATCTGCATCCTGGCGCGCATCATGCGCATCTCGGCCGCACTCAGCGATGTGATATCGCGCCCTTCAAACAGCACCTCACCATCGGTCGGCTGGATCAGCCGCAACAGAAGGCGGCCAAGCGTGGACTTGCCGCAGCCGGATTCACCGACCAGCGCCAGCGTTTCCCCCGGCTTGACGGAAAATGAGGCTCCGTCGACGGCGCGTACGCCGCCCGAGGAAGAACTCGTAAAAGACAGGCCGCCAGCATCGGAAAAGGTCTTGCCGAGGTTGCGGACGATCAACAGGTCGTCGGCGCTGCTCATCTCTGTCATGCTGTTGCTCCGGCGGTGACCCAGCAGGCCGCCTTGTGGCTTTCTGATATGGTGAACATGGGCGGCATTTCGGCCGCGCATCTGTCGGTCCGGTTCCCACAGCGGGCGTAGAAGGGACAGCCCTGCTTGACGGTGCCGGCAAGCGGCACGGAACCGGGAATCTGATAGAGGCGCGAGCGCTCGTCGTCGAGGCGCGGAATGGACTGAAGCAGGCCGCGCGTATAGGGATGGCTCGGGTTCCTGAAGATCGAGCGGACATCGGCGTCCTCGACCACTCGTCCGGCATACATGACGATGACGCGATCGCAGACTTCGGCGATGACGCCGAGATCGTGCGAGATCAAGAGCACGGCGGTGTTCAGCGTCTTGCGAACCTTCGCCATCAGGTCGAGCACCTGGGCCTGGATGGTGACGTCGAGTGCCGTTGTCGGCTCGTCTGCGATCAAGAGTTTCGGATTGCAGGCAACGGCCATGGCGATCATCACGCGTTGGCGCATGCCGCCGGAGAACTGGTGCGGATAGGCATCGAGGCGGCCTTCCGGATTGGGGATGCCGACGAGTTTCAGAAGTTCGATGATGCGGGCGCGGCGCTGCTCGCGGCTCATCCTCTCATGCAGCTTGATTGCTTCGCCGATCTGGTCGCCGATCGTCATGACCGGGTTCAGAGAACTCATCGGCTCCTGAAAGATCATCGCGATATCGCGACCGCGGATCTCCGGCAATTTCGTCTTCGGCAGATCGAGAAGGTTGACGCCTTCAAGCTCGATACGACCCTGTGCAATGCGGCCGGGCGGGTTCGGGATCAGCCCCATGATCGACAGCGAGGTGATCGACTTGCCCGATCCGGATTCACCGACGATGCCGACCGACCCCCCGGCCTCGACCTCGAAGGAGACGCCATTCACGACACGGATCGGGGAATCCTTCGGGCCGAATTCGACGGCGAGATTATCGACCCTGAGCAAGGGAGACTGCGTTTTTAATGTCATTGGCTCGTCTCCGGATCCAGCATGTCGCGCACCGCGTCGCCGATCAGGTTGAAGGACAGCACGACGCAGGTGATGGCAAAACCGGCGGCAATGATCGGCCAGGGCGAGCCGAAGAGATTGTTGAGTCCATCGCGGATGATATTGCCCCAGCTTGGATTGGGGGCGCGGGTGCCGATGCCGAGGAAGCTGAGCGAGGCCTCAAGGCGGATGGCAGACGCGACCCAAAGTGTCATCAGTACAACGATGGGGGCTGCGATATTCGGGATGATATGGCGGAAGATGATAACGGGCGTGCGCACGCCGACGGCGATTGCCGCTTCCACATACGGCTCCTGCTTGACCGACAGGGTCGAGGCACGAGCGACACGGGCAAAGCCGGGAATGAACGCGACCGTAATGACGGCGATGATGTTCCAGAAGGCGCCACCGAGCACGGCTGCGATGATGATGGCGAGCAGCAGTTCCGGGAAGGCGAGCAGCAAATCGATAAACCGGCTGATGATACGATCGATCAGGCCCCCGAAATAACCGGCTGTCACGCCAAGTGCGGTACCGAGCAGCGCAGCGAGCGCCGGCGAGATCAGGCCGAAGAGCAGCGAATTGCGTGAACCGTGGACCATGCGCGAGAGAACGTCGCGCCCAAACTGGTCGGTGCCGAGCCAGTGTGCGGCCGAGGGCGCCTTGTTGATCGAGAGGATGCTCTGGGCGAGCGGATCATAGGGCGCAAGCACCGGTGCAAAGACTGCGATCACGAAGAAGACGAGTGCAATCGCCAGCGCGAAAAGGGTCGAGGGCCGGTGCAACAACGTTTTCGAGAAGAGCGATAGCAAGCCAGGTGCAGGTGCAAGCAGAGGCTGCTCGGAGGTCTGTAGAGCAGACGCAGGTGTCTGAGTGATGATGCTCATTATTTCACCCGGATGCGAGGATCGATGACGATGTAGAGGAGATCCATCACCAGATTGATCAAAAGGACGAGAAGCGCGAAGACAACGACGCCGCCCTGGATGACGCCATAGTCACGCTCGTTGATCGCCTGGATGAGCATGCGTCCGAGGCCGGGCCTGTTGAAGACCAGCTCGACCGCGACCGAACCGGACAGCGTGGCAAGCAGGCTGAGGCCCATGCCGGTCGAGAGCGGCAGAAGCGCATTGCGCAGACCGTGACGATAGATGACGCGAGGTTCGCGGGCACCCTTGGCACGGGCGGTGCGGACATAGTCTTTGCCGAGCGTTTCCAGAAGTGCGGTCCGCGACAGCCGGCCGATGAAGGCCGCCTTGACAAGTGCGAGCGTCAGGGCAGGCAGCACGACATGGTACATGCGATCCATGAACCCGTCGCCGCCCCCATTGATCGGGAACCAACCGAGGTTCAATGCAAAGCCGATCAAGAGAAGCGCGCCGAGATAGAAATCCGGAATGGCATAACCGAGAAGGGCAAAGACGCGCATGCCGGAATCCGGCAACCTGTCACGATGGGTTGCCGCCACCACGCCGAAGGGCACGCCGGCACCGACGCCAATGATCATCGCCACAACGGTGAGTTCGATCGTATAGGGCAGATTGGCGGCGATCAGGTTCAGCACCGGTTCGCCATTCATGTAGGACTGGCCGAAATCGAGGCTGAGCACGCCGCGAAGGAAGTTGATGTACTGCTGCCAGAGCGGCACATCGAGCCCCATCTGGTGGCGGAAGGCTGCAAGCTGCTCCGGGAGAGCCATGTCTCCCAGAGCCGCAATCGCCGGATCGCCCGGCAGGATCCGCATCGCGATAAACACGAGCGTGAGCACCAGCCAGATTGTCGGAATGGCATCCGCCAGCCGGAGGAGAAAATATCTAGCCATGGTCATTCACCCGCATTCATTGTGACCTGGAAATCAGGCCTTCTTGGTTGCGTGGTGGAAGCGCCAGCGTGCGTAACCGCTCTGCACCTTGTAGCCGAGGTCGAGGCGGGCATTGCGGGCAACCGTGAAGGAGAGCGTCGACATGCCGATCAGCGGCAGGTCGCGCAGGACCTGAAGCTCGATCTGCTTGCAGTAATCGACGTAAGACTTGTAGTCGGTCGCCTGCAGCGCTTTGGCGAGCAGATCGTCGATCCCCGGGATGACCACGCCATAGTGGCTGTAGTTGATACCGCCGGAACCATCCGGCTTGACTTCCGCCTTGGTCGAAAGCTGCTGCGTATAGAGCTGCGTCGGAATCGGCGGATAGCTCGAGGAATGCAGGGCCAGCGTGTTCTTGTCGTGCTGGTTGTCAGCATGATAGGCGGTATGGTCGCCGATATGCAGGTTCATGCGCATGCCGACGGCACGCAGCTGTTCCTGCACGATCAGCATGATCGACGCATAATCCTCGCGCTGGCTGACATTGCTTTCGAAGTCGAAACCATCGGGGAAGCCGGCTTCGGCGAGCAAAGCCTTGGCCTTGTCAGGATCGTAATTGTACTGAAGTTCCGGAGGCAGCTCTTCGGTCTTGAAACCGCCCGGGAAGGATTCCGGCTGCAGGTCGGCGGTAAAGCCTCCCATCGGCTTCATGGCCTCGGCAACCGCATGGCGATCGACAGCGTACATGATCGCCTGACGCACCTTGATATTGTCGAAAGGCTTGCGCTTCAGGTTGATATGCAGCGTGTTGAACGAACCCGGCGACGTCATGTCGAACTGCAGCGTAGAGTCACGCTGCAACATGGAATCGACCCAGCCCGGTGCGCGCACGGCCTCGATCATATCGACATCGCCCGCCAGCAGCGCAAGCGTGCGCGCCGTGGTGTCAGCGATGTAGACGGACTCGACATTGGCGACCTTCGCTTTCTCCCCCCAATAGGTTTCATGACGCTTCAGCGCCGTGCCCCACTTGCTGTCGAAACGCGTAAGTTCGTAGGGACCGGTGCCGACTGCATCGGTCTTGAACTTCTCCGCACCCATCTGGTCAACGGCCTTCTTGGAAACGATCGCCGTATTGTTGAGGAAGATCGACGTGCCCAGCAGGTTCACGTCGGAATTCTTCAGCGCAATCACGACCTCATAGGGTCCGGTGGCGACGACGTCGGCGATGTTGGACAGGATCGGCTTGTTCGTGCCGTCGGCCATGGCGCGCTTGAAGGAGAAGACGACGTCTTCGGACGTCATTTCACCAAAACCCTTGTGGAACTGCACGCCCTGACGGAGTTTGAAGGTCCAGGTCTTGGCATCCGACGAGGCCGACCATTCGGTGGCGAGCGTGGGCCGGTACTGATCCGGCGTCGTCGCGAACGTGCCGTCATCCGGGCGAACGAGCTGTTCGTACATCTGCTCGGTCGCCCAGTTATCGCCGCCCTGTGTTGTGTAGTTCGGATCGCTGGTGCGCGGGCCGGTGGCGGCAATGCCGATGCGAATAGTGTCGGGATCGTTCGCCGCACGGGCGAGAGCGGGTCCGAGCATGCTCATCGCAGCCGTGGCCGCACTCAATTCCAGAAACTGGCGTCTTCTCAGGTTCATGTCATTTCCTCCCATGTGTCAGAATATTCAGCTTCGCCGCTTGTCGAGCTCGGCGTCGTTGACGATCAGGCCGAGGCCCGGGCCGGACGGCACCTTGAACTTGCCGTCTTCCGGGATCGGCGGATTGGCGAAGCCGACATGCATGCGTGTCGATGGATCGGAGAATTCGGCGGGCTTGGTGTTGTGCATCAGCGTTGCCAGCACATGCAGGTTCACCACATGGGCGATCGTCGGCTGGGTCTGGTGCGGAACGAGTTCGACGCCGTGGGCAAAGCAGATCGCGGCGCACTGCATGAGACCGGTAATGCCGCCCATCTTGACGATGTCAGGCTGTACCATGCGCACGCCGGCATTGATCATGTCGACAACGGCCTGGGTCGTGTAGGACTGTTCGGCGGCCGAAACCGTGATGTCGAGACGCTGGGCGACCTCGCCCATGGCGCGCACGTTATAGTGCTGAACCGGCTCCTCGAACCAGACATAACCAAGCTCTTCGAGCGCGCGGCCGACGCGGATGGCGCCACCGACCGAATATTGGTTGTTGGCGTCGAAGGCGAGCGGGAAATCATCCCCCACCAGCTTGCGCACGGCCTTCGCCTTGGCGATGTCACCGGGAATATCATAGTCCTGGCGGGTGCGGTCACCGTCCCAACGGATCTTGATGGCGGCCGGCCTTTCGGCCTTCCAACGCTGCTCGACCACGCGAACGGTTTCATCGACGGTGCGCCCGGCATTATTGCCGACCGACGAATAGAAGGGCAGTTCGGTGCGCCAGGCGCCGCCAAGCAGCTTGTAGACGGGCTGGTTGAAGTGCTTGCCCTTGATGTCCCAGAGGGCAATATCAAGTGCGGCAAGCGCGCCGGTGACAGCGCCTTCGGGTCCAAGCTTCACATATCTGTGCAGCAGCCGGTCGTAGAGGACCGCCTGGTCGAGCGCATCCTCACCGACGAGCGAGGCTGCGAAATCCCTGACGACGCCAAGCGAGTGCTCGCCGCCCATCATCGGCGAAGCTTCACCATGGCCGACGATGCCATCTTCCGTGGTTACGCGCACGAAAGCCGTGCGGCGGCCCGGCGGCTCGTTGGGCTCCCACTTCACCTGAAAAGCTTCAACGGACTTGATAATCGTACCCACTGGCATTCCCTCGAAGAACGGACGTTTTCAGCGCCGGTGTTGTCGTTACCAAAAGCATCTTCCAGTTTGCATCCGTATGCAACACGGCGATTGAACTGAAATTGGAATAGGTTCTATGTCGGAATCAGCAAAAGTGCTCTCTGGTGGGTATCAAACGCTCAAAGGTGAAATGATGCCTTATTTCTCTGGATTCTTGAGGCTGCAACGCATCCCGGCGCCGATATTCGGAAGCGAAAAGAGTTCGTAGGGAACGAGCGAGCCGCCGCGTATAAGAAGTAGTTGAAATTCTTGCATCCGAATGCAAAAAGAAAGGAGAAGGTAGAGAGCGGCGATCGGGGAATTGGATCATGCGCAAACAAGGATTGCCATCCTTGCACGGAGAACCGTCAAAGCCGATTACGGCCCGCGAGCTCGCGCGCATGCTTGGCGTCAGCCAATCGGCAGTCTCGCGTGCCTTCACACCAGGCGCAAGCATCGCAGCCGATCTGCGCGAGCGAATCCTGAAATATGCGGCAGAAGTCGACTATCAGCCGAATGCGATCGCCAGCATGCTCTCGAAGAGCCGCACGAACATTATCGGCATCGTCGTCTCCGACATGCAGAACCCCTTCTACCCCGGCCTGATCGAAAAACTCTCCCGCGCACTGCAGCGCATCGGCCTGCAGAGCCTGCTCTTCAACATCGCCAAGGGGTCCAATCTCGAGGAGCAGCTTTCAGCATTGCGACGCTACAATGTCGATGCGGTTATCGTCATTTCCGCAACGATCCTGTCGGGCGCGACGCTGAGCTGGGCGACGGAAGGCCGGCCGGCCATCCTGATCAACCGCGTCATCGAAGAGACGAACCTCAGCTGTGTTGCCTGCAACAATGTCGAAGGTGCGCGCGCCATTGCAGACCATTTTTACAAGCAAGGCGCTCGCAGGGTTGCCTATGTCGCCGGCCTCAGTCACACGACCACCAACCGGGAACGGCAGAACGGCTTCGTCACGCGCATTGCCGAGCTCGGCATGACGCTGAGCGCACAGATCGAGGGGCGGGAATACAGCTATCATGCCGGCCGCGCAGCCGCCCTTGAAATCGCCGCGAAGAAAAGCACCGACGCCATCTTCTTCGCCAACGACATTCTGGCGATCGGCGGCATCGATGCACTCCGGGAGGAAGCCGGCTGCCGTGTTCCCGACGATATCTTCGTTGCCGGTTTCGACGACATTCCGATGGCCGGCTGGCCGCACTACAATCTCACCACTTTCCGCCAACCCGTCGACGAAATCGTACGCGTCGTCGTCGGAATGATCGAGGGTGACACGTCGGCGCTTCTGAGGGCCGCGACGACGATCCGCCTTTCCGGAGAGCTTGTCGAGCGGCGCTCGACTGGCGTCGAGCAGAAGGCCCGGTAAGTCCGCCTATAGCCTATATATGAAGCGCGTTGCCAAGTGCCTTCAGCGCTGCCTCCATCACGGCCTCGCTGCGGGTCGGGTGCGCATGGATGGTGCCAGCAATATCCTCCAACCGTGCGCCCATTTCGATGGCGAGCGCGAAGGCGGCCGAGAGTTCGGAGACACCCGCGCCAACGGCCTGCAGGCCGAGAACGAGGTTGGTATCGGCCCGCGCCACCACCCGCACGAAGCCGTCTTCGGAGAGCATGGTCATGGCGCGGCCATTGGCGCTGAAGGGAAACTGTCCGGTTTTGATCTCATATCCCTGGCTACGCGCCTCTGCCGGCGACAGGCCGGCGCTGACGATTTCCGGATCGGTGAAGCAGATTGCGGGGATGCAGCGCTTGTCCCAGGCCCGCTTCTTTCCGGCAACGATCTCGGCGACCATCTCCCCTTGCGCCATCGCCCGATGCGCGAGCATCGGTTCACCTGTGACATCGCCGATGGCAAAGATGCCGCGCATGGAGGTGCGGCAGCGATCGTCGATCCTGAGGAAGGGGCCGGCGCGGTCGAGATCGAGTTCTTCGAGCCCCGATCCCGCCGTTCTCGGACGGCGGCCGACAGTGACGAGAATGCGGTCTGCGGCGAGCGTCTGCTGTCGGTTGTCGGGCGTTTCGACGACAAGCCCTTCGCCGGCATCGGAAAGGCCGATCGCCTTTGCACCGGTCAATAGAAGAATGCCGCGTTCAGTCATCTTGCGCATGACGGGCCGCACGAGTTCGGCATCATATTGCGGCAGGACCTGCTGGGTTGCTTCGACGATGGTTACCTGCGATCCCATTTTCTGGAATGCGATCCCGAGTTCCAGCCCAATGTAACCGCCGCCGACCACGACAAGGTTCTTCGGCAACTCCCTCAGCGACAATGCCTCGGTGGAAGAGATGACCCGACCGCCGAAGGGCAGGTTCGGAAGCTCTACCGGATCGGAGCCGGTCGCGATGACGACGGTCTCGGCGCGGATAATCTGCTGGCCCGTCTCCGTTTCCACCTCGACCGTCTTGCCATCGCGGAAATGCGCGCGACCGTGGACGATCTTCACGCGCGCCTTCTGCAACAGGCCGGAGACGCCGCTCGTCAACCGACCGACGATACCGTCTTTCCAGCCGATCGTCTTCGTCAGATCGATGGAAGCGCCTTCGACGCGGATGCCCATCGGGTTTTTGCCCGCCAGCATGCGCTGGGTGGCATCGAATTCCTCGGCCGCGTGGATTAGCGCCTTGGAGGGAATGCAGCCGACCGTCAGGCAGGTGCCGCCCGGCTTGCCCGCCTCGACGATGACGGTATCGACTCCCAACTGGCCAGCGCGGATGGCGCAGACATAACCACCGGGACCGGCGCCGATGACGAGGAGCTTACAAACAATCTCTTTCATGGCTCAGCCTTCGATGAAAATGAGCGCCGGCGTTTCGAGCAGCGTGCGGATGCGCTGCACGAAGGTCGCCGCATCCCAGCCGTCGACGATGCGGTGGTCGAAGCTGGAGGAAAGGTTCATCATCTTGCGCGGCACGAATTGCGTGCCATCCCAGACCGGTCGCGTCGCGATCTTGTTGACGCCAATGATGGCCACTTCCGGGTGGTTGATGACAGGTGTGGAGACGATACCGCCAAGCGCCCCGAGCGAGCTGATGGTGATGGTCGAACCCGACAACTCGTCTCGCGTCGCCGTACCCGAGCGCGCTGCTTCCGCGAGCCGGTTCATTTCGAGGGCACAATCGAAGATGCCGCGCGCTTCCGCATGGCGCACGACAGGCACGGTAAGTCCTGCCGGCGTCTGTGTGGCAATGCCGATATGCACGGCGCCATGGCGCGTGATGATGCCGGCATCGTCATCGAATGTGGCGTTGACATCGGGCTGATCGGAAATCGCCTTGACGAGCGCCCGCATGAGGAAGGGCAAAACCGTCAGCTTGGGATGCTCCGCCTTGCGGTCGGAATTCATCGTGGCGCGCAGCTCTTCGAGGGCGGTCATATCCACCTCTTCCACATAGGTGATGTGGGGAATACGCGAGGTGGAAAGTACCATCTTTTCGGCAATACGGCGGCGAAGACCGGTCAATTTGACCTCCTCGGTCGCCGTTTTCCTCGCGAGGCCAGCGCGCGCCGGAGCGGGCGCTGCCCCCTGATTCAGGAACTGCTCGACATCCTCGCGCAGGATGCGCCCCGCCGGGCCCGTGCCCTGCACCTGCCGGAGATCCACGCCGCTTTCTCGGGCGAAGAGCCGGACCGACGGAGCTGCTAGCGGCTTTTCGTCCGGCGCGGCTGCCGGCGTTGGTGCTTTTGGCACGGGCTTCGGAGTTTCAATCTTGACCGGCTCGGCCGCTTTTGGCTGAGCAACGGCTGTGGGCTCTGCGTCTGCAGTCGACGCCGCCGTCTCGATCCGCACGAGCGGCGCCTTCACCGCGATACGGTCGCCCACCTCGCCGGCAAGCCAGGTCACGACGCCGCTGACAGGCGAGGGAATTTCGACGGTCGCCTTGTCGGTCATGACGGCGGCAATCACCATATCCTCGCGCACCGGATCGCCGGTCTTCACATGCCATTCGACAAGTTCCGCCTCGGCGACACCTTCGCCGACATCCGGCATCTTGATGATGAATTCGCCCATGGTTCAGGCCTCCATCACTTCGGCAAGCGCGCGCCCGACGCGGCCGGGTCCAGGGAAATAATCCCATTCCTGTGCATGCGGATAGGGCGTGTCCCAGCCGGCGACACGCACGACGGGGGCTTCGAGCTGATAGAAGCAATATTCCTGCACCAAAGACACGATTTCGGCGCCGAAGCCCGAGGTCAATGTGGCCTCATGCACGACGACGCAGCGGCCGGTCTTGGTGACGGATTTGACGATCGTATCGAGATCGAGCGGCAGGAGACTCCTGAGATCGATCACTTCCGCATCAATGCCTGCATCCTCGGCAGCGGCAAGCGCCACATGCACCATCGTGCCATAGGCGATGACGGTCACGGCCGACCCCGTGCGCCGTACCTCGGCCTTGCCGATCGGGATCGTATAATGATCCTCCGGCACTTCGCCGAGATCATGCTTCGACCAGGGTGTAACAGGCCGCTCATGATGACCGTCGAAAGGCCCATTATAGAGCCGCTTCGGCTCCAGGAACATGACGGGATCAGGGTCCTCGATCGCGGCAATCAAAAGGCCCTTGGCATCATAGGGATTGGAGGGCACGACGACCTTCAGGCCGCAGACGTGGGTAAACAGTGCCTCGGGACTTTGACTATGCGTCTGGCCGCCGAAGATGCCGCCGCCGGTCGGCATGCGCACGACGATCGGGCAGGTGAAATCGCCGTTGGAGCGATAGCGGATGCGCGCCGCCTCCTGCGTAAGCTGGTCGTATGCCGGATACATATAATCGGCGAACTGGATCTCGACGCAGGGCTTCAGCCCATAGGCTGCCATGCCGATCGCCGTGCCGACGATGCCGGATTCGCTGATCGGCGTATCGAAGCAGCGCGTCTTGCCGTATTTCGCCTGCAGGCCTTGCGTGCAGCGGAAGACGCCGCCGAAATAACCGACATCCTCGCCGAAGACCACGACGTTGTCGTCGCGTGCCATCGAGACATCCATGGCGCTGCGCACCGCCTCGATCATCGTCATCCGTGCCATGTCAGTACCCCGCCTTCTGCCGCTGGCGGCGGATATGCGGCGGCATTTCGGCATAAACGCCTTCGAAAATGTCGCGCACCGATGGTTTGCCGCCATCATGCAGCGTGCCGTGCGCCTCGGCCTGGCGCTGCGCCTCGATCACCTCGTCCATGATCTCCGCTTCTGCCTGGGTATGGCGTTCCTCCGACCAGACACCTCTGACGATCAGGTGCTTCTTCAGGCGCAGGACGGGGTCGCCGAGCGGCCAGGCTTCCGATTCCGTCTTCGGGCGATAGGCACTTGGATCGTCGGACGTGGAATGGGCGCCGACGCGATAGGTGACATATTCGATCAGCGTCGGGCCGAGATTGCGACGCGCCCGCTCCGCCGCCCAGCGAGCGACGGCATGGACGGCGAGATAGTCATTGCCATCGACGCGCAGCGCCGGAATGCCGAAGCCGAGACCGCGAGCCGCAAAAGTGCCCGAACCGCCGCGCGCAATGCCCTGGAAGGTGGAGATCGCCCACTGATTGTTGACGATATTGAGAATGACAGGCGCCTTGTAGGTGGAAGCGAAGACCAAAGCCGAATGGAAATCCGATTCCGCCGTCGAGCCATCGCCGATCCAGGCGGCTGCGATGCGACTGTCATTCTTGATCGCCGAGGCCATTGCCCAGCCGACCGCCTGCACATATTGCGTGGCAAGATTGCCTGAAATGGTGAAGAAGCCGTGCTCCTTGGAGGAATACATGATGGGAAGCTGGCGCCCGCGCAGCGGATCGCTCTCGTTCGAGTAGATCTGGTTCATCATCTCGACCATCGGATAGTCGTCGGCAATCAAGAGGCCGGCCTGACGATAGGTCGGGAAATTCATATCGCCCTTCTGCAGCGCCTTGCGGAAGGCGCAGCTGACCGCCTCTTCGCCGAGATGCTGCATATAGAAGGATGTCTTGCCCTGCCGTTGCGCCATCAGCATGCGGGAATCGAAAGCGCGCAGCTTCATCATATTGCGAAGCCCCGTCAGCAACTCCTCATCGGTCGATGAGCCGGCCCAGGGACCGACAGCTTCACCGTCGCGATTCAGCACGCGGATGATAGAATAGGCGAGATCGCGGATGTCTTCAGACGCGACATCGACCTCCGGCCGCGGCACGGAGCCGGCCTTTGCGATGTTGACGTTGGAAAAATCGGGATGACCGCCCGGACGGACGGCGGGCTCGGGGACATGCAGGCTCAAACGAGCGGATTCCACCATCTGGTCTTTTTCCTCCCTTTAGCAGCCCCGCTCCTCTCCTCCAGAAGCCGGACCTTATTGTGATAGATTGCGGGCAATCACCATGCGCTGCACGTCACTCGTACCCTCATAGATCTGGCAGATGCGTACGTCACGATAGATGCGCTCCACCGGATAATCGGCCATATAGCCGTAGCCGCCGTGGATCTGGATCGCATCTGAGCAGACGCGCTCGGCCATCTCGGAGGCAAAGAGCTTGGCCATCGATGCTTCCGACAGGCATGGCAGTCCTGCTTCGCGGAGTGAGGCCGCGTGAAAGACCAGCTGCCGTGCCGCCTCGATCCGCGTCGCCATATCGGCGAGCCGGAATCCGACGGCCTGATGCTCGACGATCGGCTTGCCGAAGGCGCTGCGTTCGCGGGCATAATCGCGCGCCGCCTCGAAGGCAGCCTTCGCCATGCCGACGGCCTGCGCCGCAATACCGATCCGTCCACCCTCGAGATTGGCAAGGGCGATGCGATAGCCCTCGCCCTCTTCGCCAAGCCGAAGCTCGTCGGGAATACGCATCCCGCTGAAGGCAATCTGGCATGTGTCGGAAGAATGCAGGCCGAGTTTTTCCTCGACGCGGATCACTTCGTAACCCGGCGTATCGGTCGGCACGATGAAGGCGGTGATACCCTTCTTGCCGGCATCGGGATCGGTGACGGCAAAGACGATGATGACCTGGCCGTTCTTGCCTGAGGTGATGAATTGCTTGGCGCCGTCGAGCACATAATGATCGCCATCGCGGCGCGCCCGCGTCTTGAGGTTCGAAGCATCCGAACCTGCCTGCGGCTCCGTCAGCGCGAAACCACCGATCCATTCGCCACTCGCAAGCTTCGGCAGGAAGCGCTGCCGCTGGTCATCATTGCCGAATTTGAGGATCGGCACGCAGCCGACCGAGCTATGCACACTCATGATGGTCGAGCATGGTCCGTCACCGGCAGCGATTTCTTCGAGTGCTGCGGCATAGGCGATGACACCGGTGTCGGATCCGCCATAGGCTTCCGGCACCAGCATGCCGAGCAGACCGAGTTCGCCCATTTCCTTCAATTCTTCACGCGGGAAAAGAGATTCCCGGTCGCGCTTGGCAGCTCCCGGCGCCAGCCTTTCCTGAGCGAAGTCGCGGGCCAGATCGCGGATCTGCTGCTGAAGTTCGGAAAGGATCATCCGCGTGCCTCCCCTAATGCCGCTCGAGAGCGACAGCGGTCGCTTCACCGCCACCGATGCAAAGTGCAGCCATGCCGCGCTTCAGGTCGTAACGCTCGAGCGCCGACAGCAGCGTCACCAGAATGCGTACACCGGACGCGCCGATCGGATGGCCGAGCGCGCAGGCGCCGCCATGCACATTCACCTTGTCATGCGGCAGGTTGAGATCACGCATTGCAGCCATGGCAACGACGGCAAAGGCTTCGTTGATCTCGAAGAGGTCCACCCCGGAAAGCGGCAGGCCGGTGCGGTCCGAGAGCTTCTGCAGGGCACCGATCGGCGCCGTGGCAAAGAGATTGGGCGCTTGCGAATGTGTGGCGTGGCCGAGGATGGTGGCCAGCGGCTTGAGGCCGCGGCGCTCCGCCTCCGAACGGCGCATCAGAACAAGTGCGGCGGCACCATCGGAAATCGAACTGGAATTGGCGGCCGTCACCGTGCCGCCATCGCGGAAGGCAGGTTTCAGGGTGGGGATCTTGTCCGGCTTTGCCTTGCCCGGCTGCTCATCAACACTCGCCACCTGCTCGGTCCTGCCGGATTTCACCGTTACCGGCACGATCTCCTTATCGAAGCGGCCCTCGGCGATCGCTTTCTGCGCTCGTGTCAGCGACGTGACCGCATAGGCGTCCTGCGCCTCGCGCGTAAACTGATAGGCTTCGGCACAATCCTCCGCGAAGCTGCCCATCAAGCGCCCCTTGTCATACGCGTCCTCCAGCCCGTCGAGGAACATATGGTCCACGACCCGCCCATGGCCGAGCCTGTAGCCCGCACGGGCGCGATCAAGAAGATAGGGCGCATTCGTCATGCTTTCCATGCCGCCGGCGACCGCGATAGAACCGCTGCCGGCAGCAATCAGGTCATGCGCCATCATGACGGCCTTCATGCCGGAGCCGCACATCTTGTTGACCGTGCTGGCGCCCGTGGCAAAGGGCAATCCGGCATGGATCGCCGCCTGGCGAGCCGGCGCCTGGCCTTGACCGGCCGGCAAAACACAGCCGAAAACGACCTCCTCGATTGCGTCAGCCTCAACACCGCTGCGTTCAAGCGCTGCGCGGATCGCCGCTGCGCCCAGTTCGGGGGCGGCGGCGTCCTTGAGTTCACCCTGAAAGCTGCCAATCGGCGTTCGGGCCGCGCCGACGATGACGATGGGATCCTGCAGGGTCATGTTTCCTCCTTCGGGCTGGCGCTCAGCGCGCGCCCATGCGCAATGCGCCGTCGAGGCGAATGACCTCGCCGTTCAGCATGCTGTTTTCCAGGATATGGCGCACCAGCGCGGCAAACTCGGCTGGATGCCCAAGCCGTGGCGGGAACGGCACGCTCTTGCCGAGCGCTTCGCGCACCTCGGCCGGCATGCCGGCCATCATCGGCGTTTCGAAAATGCCGGGCGCAATCGACACGGTACGAATACCATGGCGCGCAAGTTCGCGAGCAATCGGCAACGTCATTGCAGCGACGCCGCCCTTGGACGCGGCATAGGCCGCCTGCCCGATCTGTCCGTCGAAGGCGGCAGCCGAAGCGGTGTTGACGATCACGCCGCGCTCGCCTTCGGCATCCGGCTCTGCGTTTTGGATGGCAGCGGCCGCGAGCCTGATCATGTTGAAAGTGCCGATGAGATTGATGCTGATCGTCCGGACGAAGCTTTCCAGCCGGTGCGGCCCATCGCGGCCGACGATCTTCTCGGCCGGTGCCACGCCGGCACAATTGATAAGCCCGCGAAGCGGACCGAAGGCATCGACAGCTGCGGCGATGACGGCAGCGCCGTCTTGTTCGTCCGTCACATCGGCCCTGATGAAGCGGGCGCCCTGCCCCAGTTCGCGGGCAATCGCCTCGCCTGCATCAAGATTGAGATCGGCGATCGTCACGCGACCGCCAGCTTCGACGAGCATACGCGCCGTTGCCGCCCCAAGCCCGGAGCCGCCGCCGGTAACGATGAAATTTGCGCCGCTGATCTGCACGGATCGCTCCTCCTTGCCCAGCAGACATTCCCTCCAGAGTCTGCCTGAAATGGAATTCTAATCCCTCACCCTATTGCAAGCGATGACAGAATTGCCGCATTATCGCGGCCAATTTTGCCACAGGCGGCGGATCGGCAATGGCTGAAATCGAGCGACGCATGATTGCGCCAGGCTTTGTCGAGGAAGCCCTCGACAGCCTGCGAAGACTGGGGAGGCCGACCGCGCCGATCCTGGCCAGACTCGGCCTGCCCGAGCAGATCAGTCAGCCGGTTTCGGCCGAAGTCTATGGTGCGCTCTGGCTAGCAATCGCCGCCGAACTCGACGACGAATTCTTCGGCATGGGCGCCCGGCCGATGCGCAGCGGCAGTTTCACGCTGCTTTGCCATTGCGTGCTGCACGCACCCACCCTCGGCCATGCCCTGCGGCGGGCCTTGCGTTTCCTCGATGTGGTGCTGGACGATCCGCGCGGCACGCTCGTCGTCCGCGACGGGCTGGCTCAGATCGAACTGCGCGACGCCGGCGAACCGCGCTCGGCCTTCGCCTATCGCACTTACTGGATCCTCCTGCACGGCATCATCTGCTGGCTGGTCGGCCGACGCATCCCGATCCGGCTCGTCGATTTTCGCTGCGCAGAACCTGGCCAGGGTGCCGACTATCGGCTCTTCTTCGGCGCCCCGGTACGCTTCTCGCAGCCGATCAGCCGGCTCGGCTTCGATAGCTTAATGCTCGATCTGCCGATTTCGCGCAGCGAACAATCCCTGAAGCAGTTCCTGCGCGGGGCCCCGGCTAACATCCTCGTGCGCTACCGCTACGATGCCGGCATCGCCGCTGCGGTGCGCCGCCGCCTCTCCCAGACCTCTCCCGCCGCCTGGACGAGTTTTCAAACACTGGCAAAAGACATGCACATGCCCTCCTCGACACTGCGACATCGCCTGCACGACGAGGGCCAGAGCTATGCCGGCATCAAGGACGATATCCGCCGCGATCTCGCCGTCGACATGCTGATGAACACCCAGAAGACGATCGGCGAAATCGCCGTGCAGCTCGGCTATTCCGAGCCCAGCGCCTTCTTTCGCGCCTTCAAGAAATGGATGGGCAAGAGTCCCGAGGCCTTCCGCCGTGAAGAGGCAAAATCGGCGCAATGGGAATAGGCTTCGTTGAAGGGGAGCTTTGAACCGGCCGCAACCCGCGCTACATATTTTGGCGGGAGGAATGCCATGTTTGATTTTTCGTTGGGCGAAACCGCGGATGCAATCCGTGATGCGACGGCGCGCTTTGCCGCTGACAATATTGCTCCGCTCGCCACGGAGATCGACGAAAGCAACACGTTTCCCCGTCAGCTCTGGCCGAAGATGGGGGAGCTCGGTCTGCATGGCATCACTGTCGAGGAGGAGTTCGGCGGTGCTGGTCTCGGTTACCTCGAGCATGTCGTTGCCATGGAGGAAGTATCGCGTGCATCGGCCTCCGTGGGGCTGAGTTACGGCGCTCACTCCAATCTCTGTATCAACCAGATCCGCCGCTGGGCGGCACCGGAGCAGAAACACCGCTATCTGCCAAAGCTGATTTCGGGCGAGCATGTCGGCTCGCTTGCCATGTCCGAAGCCGGTTCCGGCTCGGACGTCGTTTCCATGCGGCTCAGGGCCGAGCGCAAGGGTGCTCGCTACCTGCTCAACGGGACGAAGTTCTGGATCACCAATGCACCTCATGCCGACGTACTTGTCGTCTACGCGAAGACCGATCCGGCCGCCGGACCGAAGGGCATTTCAGCTTTCATCATCGAGAAGGGTTTGCCAGGCTTCAGCGTTTCGAAGAAGCTCTCCAAACTCGGCATGCGCGGCAGCGATACGGCGGAGTTGGTCTTTCAGGATTGCGAAGTGCCGGCGGAGGCTCTGATGGGCCGGGAAGGCGACGGTGTGAAGATCCTGATGTCAGGCCTCGATTATGAGCGCGCCGTGCTTGCCGCCGGCCCGCTCGGGATCATGCAAGCCTGCCTCGACGTGGTATTGCCCTATGTGCGGGAGCGCAAACAGTTCGGCAAGGCAATCGGTGACTTCCAGCTCATGCAGGGCAAGATCGCCGATATGTATGTCGCGCTGAATTCGTCTCGCGCCTATGTCTATTCCGTCGCTCGTGCCTGTGATGCCGGCCGCACGACACGCGCGGATGCGGCAGCCGCCATCCTCTTTGCCAGCGAAAATGCCGTAAAGGTCTCACTGGAGGCAATCCAGGCGCTTGGTGGCGCCGGATATACCAAGGAGTGGCCGGTCGAGCGCTTTCTGCGTGACGCCAAGCTTTACGACATCGGCGCCGGGACCAACGAGATTCGACGCTATCTGATTGGTCGGGAGCTCATCGCATCATGACGGTGATTTCCTCAGTGATCGATCGCGACAGCGAAACCTTCAAAGCCAACAGCATCAAGAACAGGGGACTGATCGCCGAACTCTACGATCGCTCGGCCAAGACCCGCGAGGGCGGCTCGCAAGCGGCCCGCGAACGCCACGCGAGCAAGGGCAAGCTACTGCCGCGCGACCGCATCCAGCTGCTGCTCGACGGCGGCAGCCCGTTCCTGGAGATCGGCACACTGACGGCAAACGGCATGTATGGCGATGAAGCCCCGGGTGCCGGCATCATCACCGGGATAGGCCGCGTCTCCGGCCGCGAGGTGATGATCGTCGCCAATGATGCGACGGTGAAGGGCGGCGCCTATTTTCCGATGACGGTAAAGAAACATCTGCGGGCTCAGGAAATTGCCATGCAGAACCGGCTGCCCTGCATCTATCTCGTCGACAGTGGCGGCGCCAATCTTCCGCATCAGGCCGAGGTCTTTCCCGACCGCGATCATTTCGGGGCGATTTTCTACAATCAGGCGCAAATGTCGGCGGAAGGCATTCCGCAGATTGCCTGCGTGATGGGAAGCTGCACGGCCGGCGGCGCCTATGTGCCAGCCATGTCCGATGAGACGGTCATCGTGCGCAACCAGGGCACGATCTTCCTTGCCGGCCCGCCATTGGTGAAAGCCGCGACCGGCGAGATCATTTCGGCCGAGGAGCTCGGCGGCGCCGAGACCCATGGCCGCCGCTCCGGCGTCGTCGATCATGTCGCCGAAAACGACGAGCATGCGCTGCTTCTCGTGCGCGATATCGTCGCCAGTCTCAACAGCGTGAAATCGGTCGATATCGACATTCAGGCCCCTCGCCCACCCAAACTCGATCCCGAAGATCTCAACGGCATCATCCCCGAGGACGTCCGCTCGCCCTATGACGTGCGCGAGGTCATCGGCCGGGTCGTCGATGGGTCCGAGTTCCATGAGTTCAAGCCGCTCTATGGCACGACGCTCATCTGCGGTTTTGCCCGTATCTGGGGCCTGCCGGTCGCCGTCATCGCCAACAATGGCGTGCTGTTTTCCGAGAGCGCGCTGAAGGGCGCACATTTCATCGAGCTTGCCTGCCAGCGCCGCGTGCCGCTGCTGTTTTTGCAGAACATATCAGGTTTCATGGTCGGCGGACGTTATGAGGCGGGCGGCATCGCGAAGGATGGGGCGAAGCTCGTCACCGCAGTTGCCACAGCCACGGTGCCCAAGGTCACCGTCATCATCGGCGGCAGTTTCGGGGCTGGCAATTACGGCATGTGCGGCCGAGCCTATCGCCCACGCTTCCTTTTTACCTGGCCGAACAGCCGCATCAGCGTGATGGGCGGCGAGCAGGCGGCTTCCGTACTTGCCACCATCCGCCGTGATGCGATGGAAGCACGCGGGGAGACATGGCCAGTCGAAGATGAAGAAGCCTTCAAGGCGCCGATCCGCGCCGGCTACGAGGCCGAGGGCAATCCCTATTACGCCACCGCACGTCTCTGGGACGACGGCATCATCGATCCGCGCCAGACGCGTGATGTGCTGGGCCTTGCTTTTTCCGCCTGCCTGAATGCACCGATCCCCAAAGGGCCGCGTTTCGGCCTCTTTCGGATGTGAGGTGGCGATGATGGAAAGCCTGCTCATAGCCAACAGGGGCGAGATCGCCCGCCGCATCATCCGTACGGCAAAGGCACTCGGCATTCGCACAATTGCCGTTTATTCAGAGGCCGATGCCGACCTGCCCTTCGTGGCAGAAGCGGGCGAGGCTGTTTCCATCGGCCCCGCGCCTGCTCGCGAGAGCTATCTTTCACAGGAGCGTATTCTGGAGGCCGCCCGCAGAACGGGTGCGACTGCAATCCATCCCGGCTACGGCTTCCTGTCGGAAAATGCCGAATTTGCGGAAGCCGTTGAGAATGCCGGCATCATCTGGGTCGGTGCCCCACCTGCGGCCATCCGCGCTATGGGCCTCAAGGATGCCGCCAAACAGTTGATGCAAGCCGCCGGCGTGCCCGTCACACCAGGTTATATGGGCGCTGACCAGAGCGACGGGCGGCTCGCCGCAGAAGCTATGGCAACAGGGTATCCGGTGCTTATCAAAGCCGTCGCCGGCGGCGGCGGCAAGGGCATGCGCCGGGTCGACCGACCGGAAGATTTCGCAGAACTGCTTGCCTCCTGCCGCCGCGAGGCTGCCTCGTCATTCGGTGACGACCGCGTGCTGATCGAGCGCTATATCGCCAATCCGCGCCATATCGAGGTACAGGTCTTTGCAGACCGCTTCGGCAATTGCGTCCATCTCTTCGAACGTGACTGCTCGCTTCAACGCAGGCACCAGAAAGTGATTGAGGAGGCACCCGCCCCGGGCCTCGACGCCGGAACCCGAGCCTCAATTTGCGAAGCAGCGGTCAAGGCGGCGAAGGCGGTAAGTTATGTGGGTGCCGGGACCATCGAATTCATTGCCGATGCCTCGGGGGGCCTGCGCCCGGATCGCATCTGGTTCATGGAGATGAACACGAGGCTGCAGGTGGAGCACCCTGTCACCGAAGCCATCACCGGCGAGGATCTGGTGCTCTGGCAACTGAAGGTCGCCGCCGGCGAGCCGCTGCCGAAGGGACAAGACGATATCTTGATGAACGGCTGGGCCTTCGAGGCTCGCCTTTACGCCGAAAACCCTGCTGCCGGCTACCTGCCCTCGATCGGCCATCTCGATCATCTGCGCTTG